>Ga0183095_10043_pt1 | contig 867072 bp, 849 predicted proteins | sample BioMet4_FD_130346 | JGI IMG/M metagenome (GOLD analysis project Ga0183095, IMG submission 130346) | Microbial communities from bioreactor (seeded with sewage sludge) at LBNL, California, USA - Biofuel metagenome 4 (v2) (version 3) | ecosystem: Engineered > Bioreactor > Anaerobic > Unclassified ...
TTTCCTCCAAGGGCTTTACCCTCTCGTATTTGTTGTAATATTGCCTCTGTATCTATCTGAAATTCCATCTTTCAATCCTTTGGTATTTGAAATACTACCTGATTGACACAGATTTTCTAACGCTCCCGTTTCGAGCAGCATATTCTTCTTTGTACGCTTTAGCACGTTCTATACGCTTATGATAGCTATCAAACAAACCTTTTAGATTTTCTTTTTTCTCATCTAAATATGCTTTACGCTCCATATATGCACGTTCATCATCTATATAGAATTCATCAAGATCTTTATATTCTTCCATGAGATCTATTGCTCGATCTTGTAACCACAAAAGTTCTTGTTCTGGTAGTAACATTTTTATCTCCTTATGCCTGGATCTCTAGATTCTCAACCGTATCAAGATTCAGCGATTGTGATAGTATCCAAAGGCTATATTTATTTAGACATGGTTATATATTATTTTTTTCTATATTGATTTGTTTGATTTTTGTGTGTTGTTAATTCGGCAATTACTTTATTTAACCCCGAAGTTTGACATACATCATAACCTTGCTCTTTCAGCAACTTACATCCATTGTTTATATTACTAATGAGCATTTGCTGAGGAATACCTTGTGTTTTAGGAACATATCCTTGATACGCACATATTCCATATCCTGCGCTTAGTACAAAAATTAAAAAAGCTATTTTCATATAGAACTTAAAAGGCTCAATATGTCGTAATTTTTGCCTATATTCAATAGGTATACGTCGTCGTTTTGACCATGTTACAAGTAAATTGATTGGGAATACAATACCGGCTATTGAGAGAGTTACAAATAAAAAGCTAATAATAGGTGCTAGAATACTATTTGTACCACTTACTTCAAAAAAATACTCAAAGAAAATTATACTAATTGCAAGAAAGACAGCTTCTCCAATAAACCACACTAATGGTGAATAACTAGGGGAAACTTTGTCCATAAATTTATTGATATGGTTTGAAAGAGTTGAAGCTGCACTTTCTGAGATGAACCCTTGACAAGCATTAAATACTAAATGCGTAGTATCTTCATTATTTTTTTCACGAACATTGGCCACTTCTTTTATAGCTCTATCGAGTACGGGCTGTCCACTATAGGTATCAAAAAACTCTAAAGCCTTTTTCTTGCTTATGTGCTTTTTTTGTCCTATGGCACTATTTAGAAATTCTAATTCATCAGCAAATAAGTCATCAAATATGGTAGGTCGTACAAAGGGATGAGGAGGATTAGATAAAGCATAGCACGTATATTCTTTTGATTTTACACTAAAAACTTGTTGTAGAACAACACTTTTACCATTATAGATGAATGTTTCTTCATCAGCTTCTCTCGCCTCTTGCACATAAGGTTCAAAATATATAGATTGATGCAAAAAATGTATGCTTTGTCGATCTAAATATCGTTGTAATACTTCATTCGCTAAAAGAGATTCTGTTTCTACATCATAACTTGGCTCTGCTTGAGCAACTATATTACGCGTAATCATAAAATATCCATAACCATCGCATTTGGTACATCGTTCATAACCATTACCTGAGCAACTAGAACAGCTTTTACTACCGCTACCACTGCAACTTGGACAATATGCACTATAAGACTCTTGTCTTTGCTCTCTTGCATTATAACGATACTCTATTACATTACCTGAACCACCACAATGGCTACAGCTTTGCTTTCCACTACCGCCACAAGAGCTACATCTTACATTTCCCTTACCATGACATGTATGACAAGTGTCTTTAACGGAAAATTTCCCAAAATCATATATGATATTAGTGTTATTTGCTTTTGGTATACCATCTCTACCAAGCTCTTTAAAATTTTGTACAAAAGATGCTCTTAATTTTTTATCAAATGCTGCTTGATTGTACAATTGGGAGGTGATATTTTTTAAATCGGAAATAGAATCACACCGAATTCCTATATATGAGCCTCCTGGTACGCTCTTATCGTCATCATGATCACCAGAAAATTTCCATGTGATCTCCAATTGAGCTTTCATGGGTTGTACTTGATAGTTTATAGACTGTATTTCTTCTGTAGTTGTGTGATTGCCATCTATGATGTTAATCAGCTTTTGCATAAGGTCTTTTGAGAGTTCTTGATTAAATTGTTCATCCTGAAGAGTCTGCATTTTACTCCTTTGCTTTTATTACCAATAATTCTTCTAAAATGTCTTATTATACTAAACCGCTATATTGACAAAACTGCTAGTTAGCAATAAGACGTAGAAATCATAACAATAAACCATTTTTTACTAGCTCTTGACGGTCATGAGCGTAGAGGGCAATCAAGCATTTTAGCTCATGCCAAAATTTCTAGTTGTTCTAGCATATCAAAATTAAGTGCTTGAAAAACATATTTGTTACTTTGATCTAATCACAATGTAATAATTCTGCAACAGAAGAAATATCTGTGTTTTTATGACCTGCCGCTTGTACAAGTAAGTTAGCAGAATCAACACCTCCACATTCTATTGGAAAATATTCGACACCATTTGCAAGTAACCATATAGTTCTCGTGATCCCATCAATAAATGATGTATATGGCAATTTATTATTTTCATTTATATAACACACTACGTTAGCCAAAGGAATAGGATTTATTTTGCTTTGTGAAAAACATTGCTCAGCATAGTGATATTTATAATCAGCTTTCCATATTGCTTCGTTACCGAAACTTAAATACCTATGTCGTGGATTTAGTTCATTCTTCCACAAAGTTAAAAATTTATTAGCATCCACTACGACAACATATCTTTCATCATTCATAGCATTAGTACACTCTTCCGACATATAAACCAGTTGATTACTATCTCGTCTTAATTCAAAAATAGCTTTTCTCTCTACTTGATCGATTAAGGCAGTCATACTTCTTTCCTTAAATGGACAAGGCAAATCAAGTGTGTTCTATCATCTATATAAACTATATTATCTGATGTTTGAAACAATATGAATGTCTCCTAGCTTGATCTCAAAACTTGAATTTATAAACTTATTCCAGCCTGATTTATAGTCTTTTGTGCTACTTCTAAATATAGAATCTACAACCGAATCTACATTCTCGAGTTTTAGTTTTGATGATATATGGTTGACCTGAACTGTAGGATTTGTAAGATTAATATTACACATAAGCTCTTGTCCATCATCCAACAAATTTCTTAAAGTATTCCACTCATATAGAACAACATCTCCAACTTGCTGAAAATCTAACTGTGCAGATGTATGCGTTAAAATCAAAATATAATTATTCTTAGATTCATTCAGTTCTATCCCCAAACTTTGCAATTTGTCTATAAACTCTTGTTGGTGCATAGCCTCTTTTATAGATGATAATTGTTTTAGTCCTTTTCTAAAAAGTTTATTATTACAAAATGATTTTACTTCATCTTTATAATAAGGCTTGTTATTAATAGTATATTTACATTGAATAAAATAATACATTTTTTTACAAATATCAAAAGCTATTACATCAATATCAGCATTGACACCATCATGATTATAATCTAACGATGTGGGGATGACTTTATATCGTCCATTTTTTTCAAATCTCTCTATTAAATTACTTCGGATATATCCTTCAAATATGCGACCTAGATTTGCTACTAAATCCGAAGATTTATCAGTATTTACAGAGTTTATCGTATAGCTTTTTAAAATATTATAGAGATCAATACTCTCATCATATATCAACTTTGAATCCTCAACGATGAACCCTTTATCGAGTATTGGCAATTTTGAATTAATGTCCAATATTCTCTTAAGTATCTCATTATCAATACCAAACATATTAAATCTAGTCTCATTAAATGGGATAGAACGCTCTGTTGCAAGCAGTGCGAAAAATTTACATAGCTGTTGAATAAATTTCATATATTGATTGTTGGTAAGTTGAGGATCTTTTAAATAATGTAAATTTATCAGGAATACCCTATCGAGTATAAATCGAGAAAGTATGTCAATTGCCTCTATCTTTTCTTCATCAGGTACGTGATATTTCTTCAAACTTTCACTCATCAATATGATATTTGAAGTCAGAGTGAGAGAACTTCCTGCCTCATATTGCATAGCGAGCCACCTTCTTTTTAATTCATTTTTTAATATTTTATTCGGGTATATAAAATAAGTTTGCCCCTTACATGTTATTTCTACATCGTTGTTCAAAATATGAAATATTAATTCAGAGAGATGTACAAAACTTATATATGTCGCTAAATTCGTATAATCTTGTGACGTTCCATTCTCTTTTATATCAAAATAATCGACTAAATAATCAATAAAATAATTTTCTAATAGAAATCTATCGCTACCCATTAATTTTTGTCGATACGTTTTTATATCTAAATTTGAAAGTTCATTTTTTACGCTACTAAGATCTTGAAAAATTACTTCTTTATTTACCTGGAGTTGTTTAATTAATTGATTTCGATAATAGTGATATCGATGTTTTTTAATAAAAAATCGATAAATATTTTGTTCCAAGAAATTTTGCTTAATAAGAAAAGCTTCCAGATTATTGAATGCGAAAGGATCACTAATGAACTTTTTTATTTTTCCACAATATTGATCAATATCTAAGTGCAAATACATTTCTTCACTCCTTCTGTTAATATTAGTTATTCTATATAAAGAGGCGATTTATTATCATGTTCTTTTAACCATGTTATATATCCTTCAATATCTGTATCGCCCATATTAATAGCATATTCAATTCCAAAAATGATCAGTACAAAATATAATTCTTGATCTTTTGTATATAAAAAATCGAATTCATGAAGACACTGATATAATTCATTTGTATCATGATCTTGCCATACTTTGTTGATACCATAAAGACTTCGCTGGTGATAATTCCATTGCTTTCCATTCCCATATCTTGCAAAGCTCCGAAGTGGATCAAGAGCATCATGATTAATAATCTCATCAAGAAGTGAAGAATTGTTTATCGCTTTGTACGCTAAGGCTTCAAGTGCTACTTTAGCTAATAATCTATCCATCGAATTCGGTTCTGGGTATGCTGGAGGAACCAGCATTATCAACTTGCAAGCCGTGTTTTGATTACTCATATTTTGTAATTTTATAATATCTTCATTATCCTGAAAAGAGAACGAATCACTATACGTCGATAAGTGAGTTCCAAAACTATAATTTTTTGATAAAAAAATTGCTGGCACAAAAGGTACTCGGCCACGTTTATTATATATTTCTTGATAACTTCTATTTAATTTAAAATATGATGATTCCAATAATGGTTTTTCTATCTTTATCGCAAAATAATTATTACATTTATCACATACGATACCGGCAGGCAACCAATGTTCTGTATTCCCAAGTGATTCGGGCAATATGTGTTCTATTGATCTATCATTCGTCGTATCTACTTTACAAAATATGCACTTCATAACATGACCTTATCAAAATAATCTAGACCTATACACGACACGTATAATAAATTCTCATTGGAAGAGGATATTCAAGATTTTGATGAAGATGGATTATTAGCTATAGATTTAATTTCTAGATAGTTAAATATATAATCTACCCATAAAGGAATTTTGTCATCTCTCCACTTCTTAATTGTAATATAGGCACACCCTGTCAATTCGGAAAAATCACTCTGTGTCATGTCATATTTTTTAAGCTTTTTTTTGAACTGATCTTTAGTTAAACATGAATATTTTTTCATAAAATAAAGTATATTATTTATACCATAATAATTTATTAAAATTCATATTTTTAGATATATTAAACTATATTAATAGTATAATTTATATACTAATTTATTTTTATGGACTATAAATTGCTTTCTTTTGATATAGGAGTTGACGATGAACATGATAATGGGCTATGATAAAGATTCTGCCGATGTCTTAATTTCCATAAAACCGGAATATGTTGAGAGGATATTAAGTGGGGAAAAGCAATTTGAATTCCGAAAAGCAATTTTTAAATCTAAAGAAGTAAAAAAAATTTTTATATATGCTTCTTATCCAATAAAACAGATCGTTGCATCATTTGAATTAGACAAAATTATTTCAGGAAACCCCAAAAGAGTATGGGAACATTGTCACCAATATGCGGGAGTGTCAGAAAGTGCATATTTTGATTATTTTGACAATCGAGATATCGCTTTTTCAATAAAAATAAAAAATCTCAAAACTTTTAAAAGTCCAATTAGCCCTAAAACACATATACAAGATTTTCGCCCTCCTCAATCTTACATGTACGTGAATCAACAGCTACAGTCATTACTTGAGGAACATTTGTAAATCAAACTAAGTTGGATTATAAAAGAGACTTTGATCAATATTTGACAACTGGATAATGCGATAAAACTCTCTATCGCTCAAAGGCACGATAACCCATCGACCTTCTCCAATCCGGACATCTTCTAAAAGTTCTTTTCGAATTACTTTACGTCTAAATGCCGTAACATATAAGAATTTTATCGCAACAGTATTCCTCTGATAGTAATATCTTAATGTATTTTCATCAAATAAGCTATAAGACTTACAATAGTCTACAAACTCATTTGCATTTTGAAATGATCGTGCAGGACGCACTTCTTCCACAATTCCCAAAGAGGTAGCGACAGCACGATAATATGCTCGGCCAGGGATATCAGAAGTTCGATAAAATACGATTAGATCATTCTGCTGAATCTGTAAAGCATCTACTGAATTGGAAAGATATATCTTGTGAATACTATTGGTATGAGATACATCGTGTATAATCGTATCTTCGCTTTCACCAGATAAAATCGAATCAGGGAAAAGCTGTGTATGATAATCAGGATAAATTGAGATTAGGTACTTGCTCCTCCCAATATGCTCCATTAGAGGATAGTCTTTAATTGTATTACCACTATGTTCTCTCAACTTTTTCAAATAAACATGTTCTCTCCCCTTGGAACCATGATATTGGAAACCAAATTCTTCCAACATTGAAATTAATCTTTGATGGTGCGCAAAGATAGTTACATAAATTAAATTTGTCTCTAGTTGTAAAGCGATATCAAAAATAATCTTGATAAAACGCTCTCCTAGCCTTGAGCCATGTGGATTAATTTTAAAAGTTCCAATTTTGAGCAGCGGGATACCATAGGGTATAGGAGGCACAATATCATTAATCGGGCCATGTTCAACTTTTAGATACAAAAATGCTTCAACGCGCCCATCTGATCTTAAACAATAAGCAGTTTCATTTTGATCCGATTTTTTTATGACCCATTCAATAAACAAAGGATAATCCTCTTTGAGTGAATCGAAAAAAGTATCATTAAAATTAATTTCACTAAAATAGAGCTTTTCAATAGGACCAAATACCATCTAAACACCTTTTTTAGAATTTGCCGTTAAAGATATATTCTTTCTTTCCTTCTCGATAATAATTTTCCAAGATGGCAGTCTGCTCAAATTTAAAGTAATCAAATATCTTTTGAAAGTCTGGTAAATTTTCCTCACTCACAGTTAAGAAAGGTTTATTTGTTTGTAAAATTTTAAAAGCTTTTTGAAACAATCGTATCCCAAGTCCTTTATTCTTGAATTCTTCGGAGACTCTTAAGGTACATATTTTCTTTTCTTGTGAGGTATTCTTTAAAATAGCTATTGCGACGATCTTGCCATCTCTTACTTCAGATAAGATTTCTCGTTTACCTGATCTTATTTCTGGTATAACTTTTTGAAAATACCACATGTCAAAAGAAGGATAATATTGTCTAGCTTCTGCTAAAAAATGGAAAATAGCGATTTCATCATAAACCGCTTTATATTCTTGTACTAAAAAAGTTGAAGGAATTAGTTGATGCATGATCTTATTTTATGACAGATATATTTAAAAAATCTACGCAAGTTAATCATTTGGAGGATCTTTAATATAAGGACTAGTCCAATAAAAGTAACTGTTGTGACACCTACTATATTTTTTATTATTTCTGGAGATGAGTGTTCAAAGAAAACTTGTTTTGTTGTATTAGAATCACTAATTAAATTACCTCCGCTACCTGCGAGTATCCCCAAAAACAGGGCTATAGCTAAATACATAATAATTACCATAAAACCATCGTTGTTATAGGAGAATTTTGCGAAAGCTCCAAAATGTTCGATGTATTCTTCAGATTGCTCATCCTTGATTTTTTCTTGCCAATGATAGGCTAACTTAATGTTGAAGTCTTTCGCGTCTGTAGGGAGATATGCCGACCAAATATTATGTTCTAATTCTCGACATCTTTTAAAAGGTGAATATTGAGACAAGAGAGATGCCTCAGACTCTCGGACAAGAAAAAAATCAACTGCTGTCATTTGGAATTTCTTTTTTACAATATCTGTACTAATTGTAGAGGGTAGGCTTCTACGTTCATTAATATTAAATGATACGTGTTCAATTTCACTAAATGATGGCAATAAGAAGCTTGTTCTCGGACGAAATTTTTGAGAAAAGAATTTTGTTGTATCTTGATTTAAATAAACTCTAATACGGAGGTATGCATTATCGTCTTTTTTTAGCGACTTTGCCATTTCTAATGTAACTGTCTGATGATCTTTCGGACAAACTTCTATGCGTGGTATGGCGGAGGCATAAACATCTTTCTCAGGAAGTAAATTCGATATTTGTGCATACCCCTGAGGCTCGCAAATATTGACAGTAAGATCTGACTTATTAAAAATTAAATAAATGGAACCTTTGATAACAGTTTTTTCATACAAATCTTCTATCTCTCTTTTATCAATAGGGAAAGGGAAATATAATTTAATAACTGGGGAAGAGATCTCATCCTCACCATTAGACGGATTTATCTTCTGTAATAAAACTCCAATATCAAGGAAATGACAATCAGCTTGCATAGTACGATCAAATTTCCAAAAATTAATATGTACCTTCGCACGGGTCTCAAATTGATCACTCCAAATACCAATACCGGATGAACGTGACATATAAATTACCTTCTAATAAAGCTTAATATTTTTTAATAAAACTATTATATAGTAATTTGATAACTTATCAAAGATATTACAGCTTTTTTATAATGAAAAAATTCATTTTAAAATGCAAGTATTTCTACAGCATTTCGGCCACTCTCTGGGCTTAATTTCGCATAGCGTAGAGTAGTCTTTATGTCCTGGTGATTCATTAGCTTTTGAATCGTAAATATTGGAGTTCCTTGAATTGCTAGCAAGCTTGCAAATGTATGTCTCAAGGTGTGAATGACAACTCTATTTTTTCTATCGTTTTTGTCTAAATCGGCATTAAAAAGATCTGCAAAAATATTTGATAATTGCCTTCTAAGCGTACGCACTGGCATTGTAATCAACTTATCGTTTGGTTTTAGATCCTTACAGTATTTATTTACATAACTTGTGAGATCGTCATTGATAAATCCACGATACGAAGAGGCGTTTTTATGATCCTTTAGCGCAATTATTTTATTGGTGAAGTCAATATCTTTTTTGCATATACTTAAGATCGTCTCTAATCGCCCTCCAGTGCTCAAACTCAGTCGTACAAATAGTCTGAGTACCGGTTCATCTTCAACAGCCTCTAAAAGCCTCTGGCACTCTTCTTTTGTCAAATATCGATCTCGAGCATTATCAACTTTTAATTGCTTGAGCTTTTTCGTGGGATTATTAACAGCCGTCGATAGTTTATTTTCAATCGCATAATTGACAATCGCGTGCAAAAGATTGATCGTGAAGTTAATCGTAGCTGCTGCATACTCTTTTTTCACCAGGCTCTCTTGTAGTCCTCTCACTTCCTCAAGCCCGATCAAATCAATATCCATCTTACCAAGTACTGGAGTGATCCAATTATTGTATTTTGATTGAGTATGAGCATTATCTTTGTTTTGCATCTCACGTTCTTTGAAGAACTTTTCTGCGGCCATATCTAACGTGGTAATATGCTTTTTCTTTTTGATGGCAATTGCTGGAAGATCTTCACCTAAACGTTGCTTTGTGATAATTTCATTACGCTTTTGATTGCAGTAATTCGCACGTACACCTTCGCTTTCTTTGCCGATCTTTGTCTCAACGGTTTTATTATGCGTGTCTTTAAAAACGATATAATATGTCTTATCGGGCTTACCATTCGTGACAGCTTCACGATAAAAAACACCTTGATATTTAGTTTTGATGCGACTCATTATTCCAACCTATTTCCAACATAAATTTATATTTTATTGGAATAATAACATATTATTGGAAATTGAGAAAGTTTTCTTAAGGCCTAAAATAGGCTATTTTGATGATTATTTTACAAAATGTATAATATAGAAAATTTATGCCTTTCAAATCCCTCTCTCCCGGCCACTACTTCAAAACCCCCCTAAAATAAGAGATTTTCAAAGCTTAACTTTTTTGCTGTGACATATTGTGCCCAACTTTATCAGGTTGGATCGATGAGAAAGATTGCTACCTTTTATGATTTTTTGAGTTGTTCTAGCTGTTGATCAAAAAATTGTTCGAGTGTTTTTTTGTCTTTGGTATCTAAATGTGCTTTGGGGTGCATGAGTGCATAGCTTCCCTTTGGCATTAATCCATTAAAAATCAGCTGTTTTGCACGTTTGAGTCTCATTATTCTTTGATCAGCATTCGTATCCGCCCATGTGGAAAAATTGATAGCTCTTCGTCCGCTGTCAATATGCGCTGCCATAACCCAAGAAACAGGTGCGACGTTGTGGTACCATGGGTACTGTACTTCATTGGAGTGACAGTCAAAGTATGCATTTTTGAGAACTACCATCACATTTTCATCCGCTTGAAGTGCAATCTTTTCATCCACTTTTGGATTGTTAAAATTCGGTCTTATAAACTGAATAGCGATCAATATTCCCAGTACCCCAAAGAGTATCTTTTTCATCAAATGGTGCCTTTATATTAAAATGACACTATTTTAACACACTATTTTAAACAAAAGCTTCGTTCTTTAAACATTTACCACTTCAACTTTTATCGACTTAAATGCTGCCGTTAAGATAAGCTCATCACATCTATCGCCAAAAAGGTTATTGATCTTTGATTTAGCATGATGAAACGTACAAAAAAGCGTTTTGGGTTGCACTTTGTCTGTCAATTTCACCACCAATGGCGCGCTTTGCCCATACTGGGTTTTTAAAATAACCTTCTCACTGCTAAAATCAGCCGCATCATTTTCATTGACTAATAAAACTGTCTCATCATACCGTTTATTGAGTTTTTCACAACGACTGGTTTGGGAAGCATTATTGTACTGTGCCAGTGTTCTGCCTGTGGTCAGATGATATCCTGAGAGTCGTTTTTCACTCAGTTCTTGCACCATGCCTCTTAGTTCGTATTGATGGTAATGAAATCTACCGTAACCATCTTCCGTGCGAAAGTCCAGTTGATGCAATACAGGAGTATCTTCGGTATGTACAGGCCATTGGAGACCACGAACGCGGTGACGCTCAAGCCTATTGTAACTTGCCCCTGAGAAACGTCTATGTGCCACTTCTCGCACTTCATCCCAAATCTGTTTGGAATCTTCGTACTTGTAACGTCCGCTCAGTTTATTCTCAATCATCTGAATGACTTCCCAATCATCGGGCAAGTCCGATTTCACAAGAGGTTGAGAAAGGTGAAGACGGCGCATCGCATTGACATACACACCTGTTTTTTCATACGCTGATTTTACGCCAATCACAATGTCCGCACGTTTGGCGATTTCTGTCATAAAAAGCTCTTGGACGAAAATAAAATCCAAAGTATCAAGTGCTGCATTGATTTTATTGGTATTGGGATGCACATGCGTCAGGTCTTCTCCCATATTGATCACGGCTTTAATGCGCCCTTCGAACATCGCTTCCACGAGTTGCGGTGTCATCAAACCGATCTCTTTAGGTTCTTGATAGTCGGGGGCATAGTAAGGAAGCATCCCCATATCGCACGCCCCTTGGACATTATTTTGTCCACGAAGTGGCATCAAACCTGCTCCAACTTTGCCTATATTGCCCGTCATCAGTGAAAGATGGGTGATTGCCATGACCGCATATGAGCCATCAATGTGCTCAGTAATGCCAAGTCCCCAGAAAATCATCGACTTTTTCAGAGCATATTCACGCGCCACTTTGGGGATCAATTTACTTAAGTGTTCATACCCTTCGATATTTTCAAAATACTTTGGATTGGCAAAAGGGTCGCTCAGGATTTTTTCTTTAAAAGCGTCAAATCCAAGCGTGCGATCCGCTAGAAAATCCTCATCATAAAGCTCTTCTGCGATAATCACATACGCCATCATATTTAAAATGAGTAAATTCGCTTCATGGGGAATAATGCCCTTGTACTTAGCAAAACGGTGCAAGGTAATTTCGCGCACATCAAACACGGCTAAATTGTCATGCTTCGTTGCCATGTCGACGATACGATTGGAGATAATCGGATGCGCTTCGGTGGTATTAGAACCAATCACAATCATAAATTCTGTCTGATAAATATCGTTATACGGATTGGTCGCCGCACCCTCGCCAATGGTCGTACGCATGCCTTTAAGGCTTGGTGAGTGGCAAATGCGCGCGCAGTTATCAACATGTGGCGAGTTTAGGGTGTGACGGGTGAACTTTTGAAGCAGGTACGAACTTTCACATGAGGTTCGTGCACCACCAATCGAACAAACACTTTTTTGCCCATATTGTGCTTGAATTTCAGCCAGTTTCATCGCCGCCGCTGTGGTGGCTGCATCCAGTGTGGTTTCACACCATGTTTCATCCAACTCGTTTACATGTAAAGCGATTGCTTCATAAATGGCGGGGTTTTTAGCCAGAAAGCTTTTTTTAATGCGCGGAATTCTAAGGCGATCGGGGGCATTCACAAACTCAAAACCGTATTTGCCTTTGATACACAGTTTTCCCTCAGACACCACACCATCAGGGTGAGCAAAAATGCTTTGAATCGTATTGTCTTTAACATTGGCGGCGATGTCGCATCCTACACCACAATAGGTACAAACACTGTCTATGACTTCCATCTGCTCCATGGTTTATTCACCTTTGGTATAAAAAAAGTCTCCGTGAACGGATTCATTTTTGATTTTTTTAATGGCGCTTGCTTTAAGTGCTTCATAACGTGCAACATCTATTTTTTGCTCACTCATTGTTGCGTTTTTATCTTTGCCAGAAACTTCCGCATTGAGCACTTCACACTCTTTTTTAGTCAATCTCTTTTTGAGAAGTAGTGCCAACTCTTCATCGCTTTTGGTGAGCGGACGCTTGTCGCCCATGACCATTAAAATGATTTTTCTAGCTTCCAATTCGTTTAATTTCATGTTGCCCTCTTCAAGTTATTGCGCGTATTATAGCCTAACGAAACTTTTGCTATACTCACCTTTATTTGTTACATAAAGGTTGACTATGATTATCTACATTCACGGATTTGGCTCGAGCGGAGAGGCAAGTAAAGCGAAACTGCTTCGTGCTTATTGTCAAGAAAACAAGATTCGTTTCATTGCACCATCCTTGCCTACGACTCCTGATCTTGCCATTAAAACACTCAGCGAACTTATCGAATCTTATCAGGACAATGAGCCTGTATACCTTATGGGTTCATCACTGGGTGGGTATTATGCACTGTATCTGAGCGATAAATACAATCTTAAAGCCGTGCTGATCAATCCTGCGGTCAATGCTCCTGAAACATTGGAACGCGCCATCGGACATGGAGTGAATTATTACGACAACTCAACGTATGAATGGAATGCGTCGCACCTTGAAATGTTGGAAAGCTACGAGATTGAAGAGCCCAACCTTGAGAACCTGCTTGTGTTGCTTCAAAAAGGCGATGAGGTACTCGACTACGAAGAGGCATTTGATTTTTTAGAGGGTGCAAAGATGGTTGTGGAAGAGGGTGGCACTCATAGTTTTGAGGGACTTGAGCGCCACTTAGAGAGCATTAAACGTTTTTTCGGCGTCGCTTTAAAATTGTAATGTTATTGAGTAGCTTGACCGCATAAAGCGTTAAAACCGTTCCAATGATGATGAAGAGATCGACCTTCTCACCTAAGAAAACAGCACTTAAAATGATCGCTGAAAACGGTACTAAAAAGACGAACGAACTCACCTCGGCAGCACCTAATTTTTCAATGCCTAAGAAAAAGATCGTATTGGCAAAGGTAGAGGCTGCGAGGGAGATCAACAGCGTGTTGAGCCAAAAAATACTATCAAACGTTTCAAATGGTATTGTACGCACATCCACAAACAAAACCCAATCTAGCACAACCGTGACAATGTACATGTAAAACGTAAAGACAATCGGTGAAATCTTGGTTGATTTGGAACTGACAATCGTCAAAACCGCCCACAAAATAGCCGCCAATAAAAAGTACAAATTGTGAATGACCAAAATATGGGCTAGATCAAACGTCCAAATATGAAGCATCGTCAAAACACCCACTGCTCCTAAACCCAGTGCAAACAAGTCTTTGGAACTGACCTTTTTAACCCCCATCAACGCCAAAAAAATAAACGTTAAAATCGGAATCATCGTTGTTACCATCGCACCACCCAAAGAAGCCGTGCCAAATTTTGTTCCAAGGTAATAATACTTGTTGTAAAAAATCAACGCTAACGCTGCCAATACCACCAAACCAAAGCTTTTGAGGTCGATTTTAAATGAGTGCTTCAGCCACACAATGATGGGAACCATCGTAATCGCCGTAATGCCAAAACGCAAAAAGATCATCTCAAAAGCGCTGACATAGTGTCCTAAAATTTTCACATTGACCCACGAGCCACCCCATGCGACCATTGCGAAGAAAAGTAAAAAAAAGAAAAAGTTTTTATGTGCCATAGTAACTCCTTGGCACGAAGTTTACACAATTTAAGATTATTTATATAGAATAAAATTGCTTTTTTGAAGCAGTGTCTTTGGCGAATAGCCATAAATTTTACGAAAAGAGCGGATAAAATGGGACTGGTCACTAAATCCTGCTTGTAACGCAACTTGAGAAAGCGCTTCGCCTTTAATCACAAGTGTTTTGGCTCTGCAAACACGCCCTGCGATGATGTATTGGTGCGGGGTAAGTCCCGTGTGGTTTTTAAAAAGCCTTAGAAAATGGTACTTGCTGACATTGGCGGTTGAAGCAAGAGTGTCTAGGCTAATGTCCAATCCAATGTTGTCATGGATGTATTCTATAACCAGAGACATCGCTTTAGGATCTTTACATGTAAAAGGATACGGTGTGGCTTTTTGTGCATAATGCGCTATAAGGTAGGAAAGTGCATCAATGAGTTTAGACTCTGAGAGTATTGGCTCCTCATTGGCATAAATGGTGCGAAAAAAAGCAACCAGTCGTGTATAGAGTTCGGTATCATCAACGATATGCTTCTCAAAAATCGGCATCTTTTTCTCGCCATACATCTGCTCGTAAAGCGTACTCAAAAGCTCTACGCTTGGGTAAAAGTTAGTATATTGCCACGCATACGAATCCCCACCATGAATTTCACCCGGATTAATAATCCGAGTCGTACGCTCATAGGCTTGGGTAATTTTATGTTCGTGCAGAGACTGAAACATACCTTGATGCGTTATCCCAATGGCGTAAGTGTCGTGAAAATGGGATGAAAAGGTATTGGTCGAATGAGCGATATTTTCAAACGCTGTATCGTTAAGCAAAGAAGGTTTCATCGTAAAAGTATAACGCAATTTTGCACGTCAAAATAGAACAAAATTGCGCTTATATTTTAAATTATTGTGGTAATTCGCACTGACGTGCTTGTGCTATGCGGAGTAAACGCTCTCTCGCCTGATCACTTTCTTGATAATCTTTGCTCAAAGCTGGATTATCGCTAATCAAAAACATTGCTGGTGAGAAAACAGTAATGCCCGTTAATCCTTTGGATTGATTATCGGCTTGCATACTAAGCACATCTTTTTCAAGCTCTTTAAGATGTTCACGTGTATGCGTCAACGCGAGTGTCAGATCCTTGCAATCAAGTTGATACTCCGCAGATTCCATATCGCTGGGTAACAACCTCATAGAGGGCGGCAAATGGCTCATATCAGGCGGTAAATCCCTCGCGGAATGAGCACACCCAACACAGAACAACCCTATACAAACAAGACTAATTACCTGTAAATTGAATTGCGCGACCTTTGCCATCCAAACTCCCCCAACTAAGCGCTGAAATGCCAACCGTTCCATAACGAACATAAATGACAGCATCTGCACCGAGCTTTGCTGCTTCCTCTTTGAGCTTCGCGTCAACCATCTCTTTCGTCGGTTCTGGATGAAAAATCGTTGTTTTATTGACAGTGACCGTAAGATCCCCCAGTGAAACATACGGACGATTGGTCATATCCCCTTCCGTTAATTGAACCTGATCAGGAGAAACTTGTTTGATCTCTTTAATCGCCGTATTGGGATTGGTCACTTGGCTTTGAGACCACGTAGCACATCCCGATACTAAAAAACTCACAACCATACTGCCCACTACAAACCTGAAAGACATTCTTACTCCTTTTAGTAACGTTTGATGGTATAAGATTAGTAGCGTGTAAATTTAACCGCTTGGGCTTTGCCTTCGATGCCGCTCACACGATTCCATGAAGCGCCAAGTTTCGTGTAACGTACATAAATCAGTGCGTCAGCCCCTTTTTTGGCAGCTTCTTCTTTCAGTTTTGCCTCGACTTGCTCTTTCGTTGGCTCTTCACCCCATGGATTAAGTTTAGTCAGCGTCACACTCACTTCACCAAGGCTGGCATAAGGTCGATCGGTAATGTCAAGATCATAAAGAAGCACTTGTGTAGGTAAGGTACTTTTAATCTCTGAAGCGACAGGAGCAGGTGTCTCAGGTGCTTTTTGACTCCAAAAATTGAAGTTCAGACCGATGGTAGAACATCCTGAAAAAAAGCCTAAACATATTAGCATCGCTACCCATTGTTTCATCGTTTACTCCTTAAAAATTAGACAAAGTTTACCATAAAAAAAGATTAGATCGTTTTTACATGTAAGCTTTTAATCTTCCACAAAATAACCATGCGCACTAAAAAAATACCGCTGAGTAACCCATAGCACAAACTAACACTCAAAATAAACCATGGCTCGAAGACAATGGCTAATTCTCTAGCAAGCGCTACACCTACTGCAAATTTAAGCCAAAAAATGACCATCATCAAAGCTAACCAAAGCCAACTCCCCTTAATCGCAAAAGCGTTATATTCTTCCATGAAAACCACATTGTAAAAAGCTTTTATACGAATTCCTAGTGCCATCATCACCATCATTCCTAGACTCCATGATATAACCCCAATACTCATGCCAAACGCGGAGGCAACACCGTATATGGAGAAGATTATCATCATGCAAGGGAGCATAAACGCACGCGCATAAGAAACCTTACGATCACGACTTTGCATCCAACCTAAAATGAGTAACACACCAAAGAGCAGATAAACCCACAAGGGAGTATGCGTTAAAATTGCAAGCGCCATGATGATTCCTTTTTGTATAACCTATTAGCCATTTTATCATATAATACACTTTCATAAAGGAGGCGCCGTGCAAAACGTACTCTTAGAAATTGCCAAACAGGCGATCAGTGACAGCTTTAACCATACATCCACTTTGAATCCACAAGCTTTAGTGCAAGCACATCCAGAATTTTCAACTCCTAAAGCTACTTTTGTAACACTCACCCTTGATGGTCAACTGCGTGGCTGTATCGGCTCACTCATAGCCCATAGACCCCTTCTAGATGACCTCATACACAACGCCAAAGCAGCTGCTTTTGATGACCCGCGTTTCTATCCGCTCAGTCCCGAAGAGTTTTTACATGTAAAGATTGAAATCTCTCTTTTGAGTGAACCACAGCCCATCCTATATGAAAATATCGACGACCTCAAACGTAAAGTTACCGTGGGAATGGATGGTATTATTCTTCAAAAAGGGTCTCGAAAAGCAACTTTTTTACCCCAAGTGTGGGAGCAACTTCCAACCTTTGAACTCTTTTTTTCACATCTATGCCAAAAAGCGGGGTTAGCACCTGATTGCTTGGAAAGCCACCCTGAGATCTGGTATTACAGGGTTGAAAAGGTGAAATAATGCACTATTTTAAGACTGAAGGCTCACGTCTTGTTTGCTTACTCTGTGCGCACTACTGTCATCTAAAAGAGGGACAAATAGGCATCTGTGGTGTCAATCAAAATGTCGATGGAACTATCAAAAACCTTGTCTATGGCCATCCCGTAGCCATGCACATTGATCCTGTGGAGAAAAAACCGCTCTACCACTTTTTGCCCGACACCAGAGCCTTTTCGATCGGAACGATTGGTTGTAATTTCAAATGTCCTTTTTGTCAAAACTGGAGTATTTCGCAAGAAAAATCTTTACATGTAAAAGAGTATTTTGCCCCTCAACAGATTATCGAAATGGCACTCAAATACGAATGTGCCTCCATCGCCTACACCTACAATGAACCCACCATTTTCTACCCCTATGCTAAAGATATCGCCATTTTGGCCCATGAAAAAGGAATGAAAAATATCTTCGTTACCAATGGCTTTGAATCCAGTGAAGTGATTGATGATATGGTAGGCATCATTGATGCGGCGAATATTGATCTCAAATCCTTTAACCATGACTACTACAAAAAAGAGCTCGGAGGAGGGCTTGAAACCATCTTGGAAAATCTCAAGCATTTCAAGCGTAATGGCATCTGGATCGAGGTGACAACGCTTATCGTCCCCACCAAAAATGACTCGGATGAGGAATTGAATTCTATTGCTTCCTTTATTGCTAAAGAGTTAGGTGAGCAAACGCCATGGCATATCAGTGCTTTTCATCCTGACTACCATGAGCAAGGGCTTCCTTCAACCTCCATTGAAACACTTAAACGTGCCGAGACACTTGGCAAAAATGCAGGACTTAAACACATCTATATTGGAAATGTCGGGCTTGAAAACCCTACGAGATGCGTTACATGTAATGCTGTTTTGATCACACGAAAACGCTTTGAAGTGACGGAAAACTATCTTGTAGATGGATGCTGCCCAAAATGCAATACTAAACTCACAGGAGTTTTTGATGAATAAACACCGTAAAGCTGCTGTTGCTGGGATGTTTTACCCTGACGTCTGCAGTGAAATCAAACACATGTTCGACCATTTTGATAAAGCGATGCCCAACATAGCACTCGATGTTATACCCCGTGCGCTCATTGTCCCTCATGCGGGCTACATTTACAGTGGCTACACTGCCAATCTTGCCTACCACTACACTGCATCCAAACGCTCCGATATTGAGCGTGTAGTCGTCATTGGTCCTAGCCATCGTATCTACGTAGCTGGAGCTTCCATTGCTCTTTTGGAGGCATACCACACACCGTGCGGCGAAATAGAAATCGACCTCGCATTCAGTTATGCCCTTAAACGAAAGTTTGCCTTTTTAGACTTCCACCCCATGGCGCACGAAGAGCACTCCACAGAAGTGCAAATGCCTTTTATTCGACAGTATTTCAAACAAGCCAAAGTCATTGAAATCGTCTACGGTGACATCTCTCACAGCGAGCTCTCTTCACTGATCGACGAAGTGCTAAGCGATGAAAAAACACTGGTAGTTATCAGCACCGATCTCAGCCATTTTTACACGGAAGAGGAAGCCAACAAACTTGACCATACGTGCATAGAAGCCATCTCGCATCTAGATCTCCATGCACTCACTCATGGCTGTGAAGCGTGCGGCATCACAGGTGTCAAAGCGATGGTTCAAAGCGCACTTTCACACAACTTTCAAGCCCATTTTTTAGACTACCGAACCAGTTATGCACGCAGTAAAGACGCAAGCCGTGTGGTTGGCTATGCGTCGTTTGTATTGGGGTAATGGGTTTACATGTAACGCTAAAAACCTCTCAGCCTTGCATGTCAACATCGCCATAATGCCACATCTGCTTTAAATCGCTGGTGATTTTTTCATACAATTTGATGGAGTCGTCAAGATTTTTGATGACAGTATCACCGTAGGTCGTGTTTTCAGGTGGTGTTTTGAGGGCTTTTAAATCTTCGGTAATAGTGGTGTAGTGCTCGATCACTTGAGAACGAGAGAGATTTCTGCCAATGACTTCAGACGTAAAAAAATGCTCTGAACCAACAACATCAACAAGGTTCTTTCTTTGCTTGGTTGCTGTTTCAAGTTCTTTATTGTGCGCTTTCTTTTCCAAAAAAGTATCGTACAATTTTTGAAATTTATCGGTTTTAGCAAATTCATCTGTGAATGCATAAAGATTTTTAAAGCGTTCCATCTTCATGGTATCCATCGCTTCTGGCGTTGTTTCATGTAATTCGTATAAATAGTGCACGGTAAGGTTGGGGTCTTTGTCTTTGATACCTTGTTCTAAAGTTTTGATAGGTCGACCCATTAACGTATAATCAAACTGTTTTTGTCTTTCATCAAATGCAACCGTAAAGATGCCAATCCTCTCAGCATAAACCTCAAATTGGCTTTTTAACGTATTTTTACCAAAATAATCTTTTCCTAAAAAATCATAGAGTTCGTCAAATGACATATTTTTAATTTCTTCACCATTCGTTCCATGCACATAATAAGGGTGTTCTATCTGATACGTGGTCAATGGAAGAATTGGCAAAGATTGTAATTGCTCTACTTTTCCTGCTGCCACTTTTTCTCCAAAATCTTTGAATATTTTCAAACTTGACTTCAAACTATTGTGTTGATTAAGATCATAGGCTTTTAAGTTTTGCCTACCTTCATCTGTTTTATCATTCATAAGAGTGGATAAATAATTGATAAGCTCTTGATTGGTCTGTTCTTGCTTTGGACTAATAGTTGTATAGGCACTGATATCTTCACCCAAATCAACGTAATCCCATGCTTTTGTGTTGGGCGCTATAGCGAGTGTTGATGATAATGCTTGTTGCGATGTTCCAACATTATGATTTAAAGGTTCATAATTGGTCGGTGACACTATGTTGTTTTGTAGCGTACTGGAAACTTGCATTGGTTTTTCCTGTAATAATTTACGATATTAAATCATATCGGCAGTTTTAGGAAGTTATATACAATCGTTAATTTATTTCCTCACAGGCCTATGCTATACTTTTCCATCTCTTTGAAAAGGCTACTTATGCAACCCAAAAAAGACTATTTTCATGAAAAATCAAAACTATATGAAAACGAAGCGGCACGCACAAACAATGTTAAAAACATTGGCGAAGCTATTTTAGAAAGACTCACCTACGATAAAACAACAACGCATGTGATGGATTTTGGCTCAGGTACAGGGCTTTTGACCGAACAGATCGCTCCCTTTGTGCGCAAAATGACAACCATCGACATCTCGCCTTCGATGAACGAAGCACTTCGTGCCAAAAAAAAACACCTGCCGTGTGAACTTGAGATGCTTGAAATCGACTTGGTAAGTACGGAGGTTGATGCAACATTTGATGGCATCATCTCTTCCATGACGATTCATCACGTCGAAGATGTGCAAGCGCTTTTTCACACATTTTACCGCTTGCTCAACCGTGGAGGCACCATTGCACTCGCGGATTTGGACAAAGAAGATGGCACGTTTCATACCGAAGATATGGGCGTATTTCACTTTGGATTTGACCAAGAGGAGTTTGTGACTTGGGCTCAAAAAGCAGGGTTTGAGGATGTCGCCATTGAAATCGTCAGCGTGGCAAAAAAACCTTACGGGGACTACCCCATCTTTTTATTGACGGGGCGCAAACGCTAGGGATTTTTTGAGCAAAAATCTTTACATGTAAAACAGTTTTTCTAAACAATCGGCACGTAAATCTCAGTCCGCAAGTTCTCAGGTTTCGTGCGCCTTGGGTCGCGGTTGAGGTACTTTTCAAACACAGGCGCGTCACGAAGCCCAACCCCCTCGCTCACCACCCAATCCATAATCTGCGCGTAGGTCGCTCCCAGATTTTCATACGCCCCTTTGTGCAAAAACACCGCACACTTTCCACCATCCAACACTTTTTTAAAGACTTCACCTTTAGGCTCAATGCTCTCATCCTCACACGTAATGCACGCATCGTAACGCAGTAAATTTTGCTCGACAAGGCTTGGGTTATCATGTCCAACGCCAAAATGCATCGTCTCTTTGCCCATAATATTTTTATGAAACTTCATCTTTTGCTCATACGCAAACGCCATCAAAACACTCCATGCCTCGCACGAAGAGGTTTCATATGCTCCAGTTTTTCGCACATAAAAAACACTCAAAGGCTTGAACTCGACCATCATAGGTTTTAGCATCACAACTCCTTTGTTCGCTTTAAGCATCGCCGCATACATGCGCGGACTCACACCAAAACGGTTTTTGAACGCTTTGCTAAACGAGGCGTTGGTTTCAAACCCACACGAGAGCGCCACATCGGTGATCTTGGGCTCGGTTTTGAGCTTCCACGCCGAATAGACCAGTCTCACCCGAGCGATAAAATCGCCGATGTTTTCACCCGTCACAGCTTTGAAAATACGATGAAAATGGTACTTTGAAAACCCTGCAATGCGTGAAAGCTCCTCAAGACTCAGCTCTTTGTCCGCATTTTGTTCGATGTAAAAAACAACTTTATACACCAAGCGAACGTAATCCTCTCGCGTACTCTCTTTCATCGAACCTCTTTTGCTTTGCGTTTGGGGTATTGTAGAAAAATCGGAGAATTAAAACTACTCCGATATTGCTAAGTTTTATGCACTGTACGATAAAAGGCTGAAAACAACGCCGAGAAAAAGTGTGAGCGGCGAATAATAAGTTGTATCGTACCGTGCAAACATTGTGTCTTGAACCTTTTTGAAAAAACCAACTACGTGAAAATCTCCAATAGCACGCACGATAAAAATAACCGATATAACCCAACCAAATACATGCACCCATAAAAACGAAGCCACACTAAAACATAGGCTATAAGCGATCCACGCAAAGCCTAGCATCACAATGCCAACGCCAAAAGTTGCCCATTTTTTTGGTTGAAACAACGCTTTGCCATTTTTTGTCGGAATCGCTACGCTGATTCCTATTGTACCGCCGAATGCCCAATAAAAATGCACCAGAGCGATTGCAATCAATAACGCCATAGTAATAATTGTCAGAAGTTGCATTACCTTTTCCTTTCAATATGCTCTATCAACTCTTCAATCACATCCACATAATCCTGCGCATTTCCACTCGCTTTTGCAGCCAAGATAGCACCCTCAATGGTCGAAGTGATGAAAAGAGCCAGTTTGGTCGTATCGCACGGTTTCATCTCGTGTACTTCGATGGCTTTGTCCAAAATGGCTTTGATATTGGCGCGAAATGCCCCGTAGATGGACTTCATCAACGTATTAAAATCTTCGTCGATGTTGGACATCTCTTGGACGATATTGGCGATAGGACATCCGCGTTTGAAGTCGCGTACCGACGTGTCACGCAAGCGTGTGTAAAACTCTTCCAAAAAACCGTTGGCATAGGTTTCAACATAGCGATATTTTTCGATGTTTCTATTGAGTATCGTCTCTTCGATAGCAGCCAAAGCCATCTCTTTTTTATTGGCAAAAAAATGGTACATGGAGCCTTTATGCACACCCGCTTTGGCCAAGATGTCGGCCAGAGAAGCCCCTTGATAACCGTGTGAAAAAATTTCGTCAAATGCTGCATAAATGAGTTTATCGCGTGTATTTTCCATCGTATAGTCCTTATATTTCTAGAGCACATTATAGCACAGTTTCCCAGCACTTGACTATTTGGTCAATTTTCGTTAAAATGCCACTTGACCAAATAGTCAAGGAGATTTTATGAAGCGTGCTCTTATTGTTATCGACGTGCAAAATGAGTATTTTGACGGTGGTGCATTGCCCATCAGCTACCCACCTCATAGTTTTGAGAATATCAAAACAGCCATTTCCGAAGCACAAAAAGCAGATGTTATGGTTGTTTTTGTGCAACATACAAGTCTTAAGAAAGATACAGGAGCCTTTGTTCGAAGCAGCAACATGTGGGAATTTCACGATGAGATTAAGTCGCTAAAACATAACCTCTATATTGAGAAAAATCATGCAAGCTCTTTTGTCGGAACGGATTTGAACTATAGGCTAAGAGCGCTTGGCATCGATACGGTTACTATCGTGGGGTATATGACACAAAACTGTTGCGATGCCACGGCACGTGACGCTTCACAGCTTGGGTTTAACGTCGAGTTTTTAAGCGACGCCAATGGAACACTTGCTTTTTCCAACAATGCAGGCGAAGTGAGTGCAGAAGAGTTGCACAGAGCATTTTTGGTCGCTCAGGCTTTTGGATTTAGTCGCGTCTTGAACCTCAATGAGTGGATACCATTACTTAAAAAGGATTAATATATGAAAATCGTTTTTTTAGATGCTCAAACCATGGGAAAAGATATCGACTTAAGCCTCTTTGAATCCTTTGGAGAGTTTCACACATATGAAACCACTTCACCCTCAGAGTGTGCTTTGCATATCGCAGATGCCAATATCGTTCTTACCAACAAAGTTGTGATTGACAAAGCGGCGATGGACGCATGTCCAAATCTACAACTCATTTGCGTCACCGCCACAGGAACGAACAATGTTGACTTAGTCTATGCAAGTGAAAAAGGCATTGTGGTCAAAAATGTTGCAGGCTACTCAACCGCATCTGTTGCCCAGACAACGATCATGCTAGCCCTGAGCCTCATTAGTCATTGTCGCTATTATGATGACTTTGTCAAAAAAGGCGGCTGGGTCGAAGCACCAACGTTTACGCATATAGAGCGTCCTTTTTGGGAGATAAAAGGCAAGCGTTGGGGGATTATCGGGCTGGGAACCATCGGTAAAGAGGTTGCAAAGATTGCTACAGCATTTGGAGCTGAAGTGGTTTACTACTCCACCAGTGGCGCCAATAACGATGCACTTTATCAGCGTGTTTCCCTAGAGGAAATGCTTCAAACATGTTCTATCATCAGCATTCACGCACCGCTCAATGCGCAAACCAAAGGGCTTATTGATGAGGCAGCCTTACGTGAGATGAAAGAGGGTTCCATCCTTGTCAATGTTGGGCGTGGAGGTATCATCGATGAGATAGCGCTCGCAAAAATCATCGATGAAAAAGAGCTTTATGTAGGACTCGACGTCCTAGAAGTAGAGCCTATGCAAAAGGGGCATCCGCTTTTACATGTAAAGCATCAGGAACGCCTGATTGTTACGCCGCATATCGCATGGTCAAGTATTGAGGCGCGCACCTCCCTTATGCGGTTGGTTGCGCAAAACATTCAAACATTTCTAAACTACTAAGGAGAGATTATGCCGTTAATTAATACTATCAAACCAAAAGACGCCACCGGTGAGCTTGCAGAGCTTTATGGAAAAATAGAAGCGATGAGAGGGCGTGTCAGTAACTCTGCACAAATCTTTAGCTCAAGCCCAGAACTGATCAAACAGCAAATGAGCTTCATTGAATACTACATGGTCAAACAAAAAAGTCTTTCGATGTCGTTACTTGCCTCTATTCGTATGCTCATTTCCGACAAAAACAGCTGTAGCTATTGTGTCGATATGAATGCTTCCATCCTCATCAATATGCTGGGCTGGACGCCTAAAGAAGTGGAAGCAATGCGTGCTGATCCAAAGAGTGCAAAACTTGAGGAGAAAGAAAAAGCGATGCTTCTCTTTGTTCTCAAAGCAGTACGTACACCACACGATGTTGAAGCCAAAGATATTCACGCTTTACGCGATCTTGGCTATACTGATGGGGAAATCCTTGATGCGACCAACCATGGCGCTCGCATGTCTGCCATCGACATCATCTTCGATACATTTAAAATCGAGAAAGATTTTTAGCCACTTTTGCCTTAAAAGTAACGGCTAATTAAGGTATAATTCGTCTAATTCTTTTAAGGCACATTTTTTTATGATTAACAATGAAATTTTTTACCTCTTTGCCATCATTTCTGTCGGCTATATCTTAGGTAATATCAAAGTCAGAGGCTTTTCTCTTGATGTCACTGCCATGCTTATCGTAGCGCTCATCGCAGGGCATTTTGGTATGGTAATTTCTGATGCATTTCAGTATTTTGGATTGGCGATTTTTATCTATGCTGTAGGGCTTCAATCAGGCCCTGGTTTCTTTGACACCATCAAGCATGAAGGACTCAAACTCAATCTAATCGCTACTGCACTTTTAGTCTTGCTCTTTGTCATTATTTTTGGCTTTGGTTACTTTTTTGAGATGCCCAAAACCATTATCGATGGTATTTTTACGGGGGCACTTACGAGTGTTCCAGCACTCGCTGCGGCTCTTGAGATTAAACATACGCCAACGACTTCTGTCATTTTCGGTCTAGTTTATCCTTTTGGAATTGTGGCAACGGTACTTTTTATTCGTCTACTTCCAGTGCTTTTTCGTGTTGATTTACAAAAAGAGGTCGAAGAGTACGAGTCAAGTCAAAAAGTACGTTTCCCTGACATCTATACTCGAAATTTTCGCATTACCAATGAAAACTTTAGAAATACCGAAATCAAAAAATCTAAAATAGAGAGTATGACCTCTACAGTCATTGAACGTATGACCTCTGATGGTGCAATCGACCATACCACGGAAGACGTTTCTTTGAGTTTTGGAGATGTCATTAGAGTTGCGGGAACGGAAGAACAACTAGCAAATCTGAGCATCGTTTTAGGTCAAGAGATTGGCGAAGAGCATGAATTCCAAGACAACATGATCGTTCTCCGCTTGCTTACAACTTCAAAAGAGATCGTAGGTAAAAAAATCGGTATGATCAAAGAGCTAAAATCTCTTCGTGCAGTGATTACAAAAGTAAGGCGTGCAGGTATTGATATTCCTGCATATCCAAGTCTCACCTTGCGCCTTGGCGATAAACTCTATGTTGTGGCACCTAATGCGTATGGTGAAAAAGTGACAAAACTCATCGGTAATGACCTTTTAAAATACCCTGCTGCAGACTTTTTACCTATTTCATTGGGTGTTGTGTTTGGTATTTTACTAGGAAGCATTCCTTTGTATATCCCCGGTGTCGGCGACATCAAACTTAGCTTCGTTGGTGGTATTTTAATTACCGCTTTAATCCTTGGACGTCTTGGACGTGTTGGACCAATTGTATGGAATCTTTCACCCCATTCAACGACACTTTTAAAAACGCTTGGTCAGCTCATTTTTATCGCAACACTTGGTACCAATGCAGGCAAATACCTCGTTGAGTCATTAGAAAATAATGGTATCTTACCCATCATATTAGCCCTTGGGGCACTCATCCTCTCTTTGGGTCTTATAACTTTTATATGCCGAAAAATTTTCAAGATGAATTTCTTAGATATTCTAGGTTTACTATCCGGTGCTATGACCTCTACCCCTTCCTTAACGATGGCAAACAACATGACAAAAACTGATTATCCTTCCATCGCTTATGCAGCCGTTTATCCCCTTGGCTTGGTACTGGTTATTGTTCTAGCACAACTGGGTATGAAGATCATGTAACATGCAGATGGACATCCTGACACACAATCATTGGCTCAATAACTATGTTTTAAACAAAGAATTTAGCTTCCTTGCAGGGATTTCATCGAATGCTTATCGTTACTGGAAAGATGTTGAAGCCGCAAAATTTGATGATGCAAGGGTTGTCTTTCTGCGAAAAGAGAGCATCATTCCAAAATACAAAGAGATTGTTAAACAATGCACGAATCTCACAGGAATGGTACAGTCTCAAGCCTTTTGCAAATACACAGGACTCGCACCTTCCCACCTCATAGAGCACAACAACTCCTGCATCTACAAAACCTTAGAGATCATCGATGTCTGCGATGTTAAACTGGTCAATCTCCAAAAATTTTACGATGATTTGAAATTAGACTACAATTACCATATCTACATTGAAAAATGTAAGTATTTTGGTCCTTCTCCTTTTGAAAAGAAAATCACGCTTTCTAGTGGTATCTGCGTAGGGTATTATTAACCTAAAACGTTAGTGCAATACAACACAAAAGTCACGCTTCTTCGTTATAATGCTTTGTACTTAAACCAAAGGAGAAAACAATGTTTGGCGGACGACGTATAGCAGAATTAGAAACTGAAAATCAAATACTTAAAACAGAGCTTGAAACACTAAAAAGTGAAGTCATACGACGTGAACAATCTCAACAAAAATCTTTAGAAGAAGCTCAGAATGCAACACCTAACAATCAAACCAAAGATGAGCTTTTAACAATCTTACTTGGAAGCTATGAAGATGGTATGAACTTCCTTCAAAATACCATTGAAGAAAGCTTGACGATGCTCAATGAGATCAACACACTCAATAATGCTTCACTGAAAGGGGGAGAAAATATCGAAATACAAACCAAAGATATTGCCCAATCGCTTGAAAAAGTGCAAGAACTCACGCAAAAATTTACACATGATGTTGAAAACCTCTCAAGTAGTGTTTCTGCCATCAGTGACATCATCAATCTTATTAAAGATATTTCAGACCAAACCAATCTTTTAGCACTCAATGCCGCTATTGAAGCTGCAAGGGCAGGAGAACATGGGCGTGGTTTTGCTGTTGTCGCCGATGAGGTGCGTAAACTTGCTGAACGCACCCAAAAAGCAACGCTTGAAGTAGAATCAAACATTAGCATTCTCAAACAGAACACGAATTCCATGGCCGATACCAGTGAAACATTCCAAACGGAATCACGCGCCTCTATGAAAATCTTAGAAGCGTTTAGTGGCGAAATTACAACGATGCTTTCAAATTCACAAAGTATTACCAACAAATGTGACAACGTCACAAATGAAATTTCTGTCAGCAATGGTAAAATTGATCATATTCTCCTCAAACTCCAAGGCTACAATGCAGCCCTTTCACAGAAAAAAATTGATATTTTAGGACATACATCATGTCGCTTTGGAAAATGGTTTGGAAGTATCAGCACTAAGCTTAACAATGCCATCGTACAAGAGGTCAATAGCCATCACATTAACGTTCACGATGGTTTGAAAAAAGCAGTTGAAGCATTCGCCACACACTCAGACTCACGGGAAGGAATTGAGATATTTCGTTCTGTCGAAAAAGCGAGTAAAATTGGCTTTGAAAAATTGATTGAAGCTTTTAAAAGTATTCGTAAAGAGTAAAATGCAATATGTGCTTGAAAGCAATTATTAATGGCATCAACTCAATTGATGCCATTAATCCTCAAATAAGCACAAAATCGTTATACTTCCACTCTTCCGATCATAGAGAGGTGTCCGAGCGGTTGAAGGAGCACGCCTGGAACGCGTGTGTGGGGCAACTCACCGAGGGTTCGAATCCCTTCCTCTCTGCCATTCTTCTTCAAAACCACCACACAATAGGCATTCTCTTCATTTTAAGAGTATTCAGCAGAGAGACTATGACAACTTACCTCAAAAAAAGATTAGAAACTGTGCTAATTTACATTTATATCGAGTCAATGGAATTTATTATTATAGACGGAACATTAATAAAAAATCATATAGAATATCTCTCAAAACAAAAGACTTAAAACAATCAATCAAAAGAAAAAAAATTTACGACTTATTGACTGATAAGGAGCTAGAAAGTATGTTTAGATTAGAAAAAGATGGAATTAAATTAGAGTTTGAATATGACAAAGATGAAGAATTATTAAAATATATCGAAGCAATAAAACCATTCATGGGACAAGTTAAAGATACAAGGACATCATATTATCCAGATTTTTATGAACTTGAACCTCATTTCTTAAACTATAAAAAAGAGAGTGAGAATGTCGGTAATTCTAGTTTTAGAGTCTATGGTACTATTTTTAATAAATTACAAAAATTTTTCGATAAGAAAAGTGTTGTTGATTTAAAAGGTAAAGATATACAAGATTTTCAAAACTATTTAAAAAGACAGGATCTGGATAATGTCACGATAAACAATCAAATGACATATGTAAAAATGATTTTAGACTTTTGTGTAAAACGTGAAATTATCGAAAAAAATCCTTTTTCTTATATTTCAAGTTTGAAAGAGACAAAGAAGAAAAAAGAAAATTACAATGACGAAGAAATAATAAAATTAATTAATAACAAAGAGTTAGAAGAACAATATATAAATATATTTAAAATTGCTTCATATACGGGAATGCGTGTAAGTGAAATTATTTTATTAAAAAAAGAAGATGTAAAAATTGATGTAAAAACAAATATAAAATATTATGATTTAACGCAAGCAAAAACAGAATCTGGAATTAGAAAAATACCTTTACATAACGAAATTAAAAACATTAAAATTCCAATTTTTAAAGATCGAGGAATTAATAGAAAGACAAAAATTGAAAGGAATGATGAAGAATTTGTTAATTACTATGATAAAAAAATTTTAGAAGAATTAAGAAAAATTATCCCCAAGGAATCAGGGAAAAACTTTCATACACTTCGGGGGACTTTTATACAAAAATTAACAAACAAATTCCCTGAAAAAATTAACTTGATACAAGAAATTATTGGACATGACAAAGGTTCTAAAAGTCTAACACTTGATACCTATTCAAAGGAGTTTTATATAGAACATAAAAAAGAAATTATTGATTCCGTTGATTATAAAATTTAACTCTTTTTTTTTGTTCTCTTGAACAAAAAACACCTCGGTAATCTAACTTTTTAACGAAACGAAGTGAAGTGTTAAAAAAAGTTAGGTTATCGCTGTAAGGTGTTATTTCTATGGACTAAATTTGTTATCTATAATTAAGTGTATACATTTCAAAAGGAGTATACACATATGAAATACAGTTCATTTTTATTCAAGGAAATCAATTACACAAAACTTGGAAAACGCATTGCTAGAAAAACATGGAACGGCTATCAACAACTTCTTAAAAGTCTAAAACACTCTTTACGACTACAAAAAGAAGAAAAAATTCACATTGATAAAGAAAAGACAAAAAACAACTATTACTATTCTTGTTTTGAATTTTCAACACATGATCAGTTAATGGAAAAAATCGAAAAAGATATTGAAGAAAAAATACAAAAATTTGAAAATATCACGGATGAAGATACAAGAAAAAAACTGTTTAAAGACTTTCAAAATGCTAAATATGCTATTTCTAAAAAAATACCATTGGACATGCTGGAACTGGAATTAAAAGAAAGCGATGATGCTGGAACTGTTCTTCACAACCTTGTTTATAAACACAAAATCAAGAACCTAAAATCTAAAGATAAACGAACACTAAAAACACTAGAATACTATATTTCTATGTCAAAAAGTTATTTTTTCACAAAACAAAAAACACGAAAATATAACAATCAAACTCTTGTGAAAGAAATCTTATTCAAAATTCCAGAAGGTCAGGAACTAACATTAACAACAGAAGAATGGAACGTAATTATTCATAATTTTAAAAGTCTATATTTTAAAAATTATGACCTTTATTGCTACGCAATACACTGTGACGAAGGAAAAGAAGATAAAAGTCATGTTCATCTATTCCTTAGTAGTTATAACAAAGATGTAAATGATTTTGACATACAAAAAAATCTTTTTGAATCTATTTCAAAAAAACATGATTTAATGCTAGATATTAATAAAAATGAAGACCATAAAATTTTCATGCAACATTTTCAAAATGATTTTTATATTTTCCTAAATGAACAACTACGATTATTTAAGAAAGAAGAACGCGTCAAACAAAATGAATATCTTACCAATGAAGATATCAAAAGACGTCTTTCAATTCAAAGTGATGACACATTAACAATAGACCAAAGACATACGAAATTAATTAATCAAAAACTCTTAGAACGTATTGAAGAAGTGAAAGACCCTATCAAGATATTAAAATTTGAAACTAGCGAAAAATCTTCTATATTTTCACGTGACACCACGCAAAAAATCGAAATTGAAACTGAGAGCAAAGAAGATATAAAAAAGGTCATAAAAGCGATAAAAAATTATTCAAATTTATCAAATTTCATTCAAGATTTAGAACAAAAAAATAGAGAAAAAGATATAAAAATATTCGCATTAAATCAAAAATTGAATGATGATTATTTCTTTTTTAACAAGAAAGAAAATGCTCTTTTAGAGAAAATAGATATATTAAAAAATGACAAAAATGAAGATAAAAACAAAATCGAAATAGACTTAATTAAGTCCCATGAAACAAACACAATTTTAAAAAATATTCTTCAAAAAATTACAAATGTTGAAATCAATGAAGTAGATAAAAATTTAGAGTTCAATCTTCTTGAACATATTCAAAAAGTTCAAAAAATGAAAGATCTTGAAAAAGAAAGACTAGACAATGCACGTTTAACCAATAAGAAAAAAGCAGAAGAGCGTGAAGAAGTAAAAGACAAAATAATTTAAAATTTTACAATACGCCCCCAAACCCCCTAAAGGGGGCTTTTTAGAAAATTACTCTTTTTGAATTCCCTTTATAGAATAGAAAACCTCATAGAACGCTCAAAAACATCAAAAAAAGACCAAAAGGAATGTTTGACAATACAAAACATCAGAACTGAAAAAATTGATATAGAAATCGCTCTCTTTTAATTCTTTTTCTTTTAACGCGTAATTTTTCTTTTTCTTTGGTATGAGTCTATTTACTACAATTGAACAATTACACGCGTATCTAATCAAATTTTTACGGCTTTGTGAGAAATTTTATGCAAAGATTTTTATGCGGAAAAAGATTTCAAAACGCAGAAAGCAAGCAAAACAAAACTTTTAAACGTTAATTCACATACAACAAAAAAGACTAATCACATGATTTTGAAGTCAAAAGTTTTAATTCAAAAAAATCCGTATACTAATAAGTATAATCAGGTTATTTATATATGAACGAAGTGAATATATAAATAACTTAATTACTAAGTAATTAGATACCTTTTGAGTATACTCATATGTTAAAGTCTAGATAATATATAAAATAATAATATATTTTAATATATTGCTAGTGACTAAGTTTTAATTTATTTGAACATTATCTTTATATGTAAGAATTTATTGAACTTTTCCAGTGGTTGCATCATATACTAATATTTTTCCATTTTTCTTCTCATTTTTATATTCTATTTCAATAGAAATCCGTAAAAGCGAAGTTTTCAGTAACTCTTTTGCACAAGTTTAGCCTATGGTTATGGCACTATAGTGACACTAAATATTTTAAAAGGTACAATAATATAAAAAATTAGGTTCGCATATGACAAATAAAAATTTCAAGCTCATGTTTTTTACATATTTTGTAATCTTTGGTATTCTGGTCGCATTCTTTGGTTCTTTTGTTGGTTATAACATGAATCTTATTGATATCAAAAAAAATATTGATAAAGCTTCACAAGAAGTTGGATTAATAAAAAAATTTGATTATTTAAAACCAGATATAGAAAAATTTGATGAAATAGTTAAAGCATTGTCTACTAATACCTCATTGGAAGAGTATATTACATCGCCTGATAAGCAAAAAAGAAATAATTTAACTAATGTTTTTTATGCAATTTCTATGTCAAATAATTTTATTATGCAAGCTCGATTTATTAGTGAAGAAGGAAAAGAAATAATTCGAGTTGATAGAAAAAATAAATATGACAAGCCTTTTATAGTTGAAGAATCAAGTTTACAAGATAAAAGTCAAAGAGATTATTTTCAAATTGTAAGTCATATGAAAGAAGCAAAAATATGGCACTCCCGTATTGATCTTAATATTGAAAATGGAAAAATAGAAGTTCCTTATAAACCAACATTTAGAGTAGCTCAACCTATTATAAAAGATAATAAATTTGTTGGCATGGTTATTGTTAATTTACTTGCATCTGAAATGATTAGTGGCTTAAAAAAATCAACAAGTTTTGATCATTTTATTATTGATAAAGATGGTTATTTTATTACACATCCAAATGATGAATATTCATGGTCAAAGAATTAATAGGTCAAAAAATGAATATTATCCGTCATCCTGAGACTTCAAATAATTTATATTCAGAGCTTTGGGAAACAATTGAAGCTGGAAAAAACTGGCAAGGTGAATTAAAAAATCTTGGTAAAGATGGAAATACGTATTATTTGGAACAAAACATTCTTCCTATGAAAGATGAGAATAATAGAATTATTTCTTATATGGCTATTGGTAATGATATAACAGCTAAGAAAGAAGTTGAGCGCTTATCTGAAATAGATAAACTTACGGGAATTTATAATCGAAGAAAACTTGATGAATACATGGAAAGTGAACTCAATAGAGCAAAACGTTATCATCAACCTTTATCATTTATGATCCTTGATATTGATCATTTTAAAAATATAAATGATACATACGGTCATCCTGTTGGTGATTCTACATTACAGACTTTAGCAAAAATATTAACTGATAATTTACGGAAAAGTGATATTCTTGGACGTTATGGTGGTGAAGAGTTTTTAATTATTTGTCCTGAGACAGATAATAATCAAACAGCTCTACTTGCTGAAAAGTTAAGAGCTTGTGTAGAAAATACTCTCTTTGATGATATTAATAATATGACTATTAGTATTGGTGTCGCAGAATTTGAAGGTGAAAATACAGTTAAAGAGTTACTTTCACGTGCTGATAGAGCACTTTATCAAGCAAAACATAATGGTCGAAATTGTGTAGTCGTAGGATAATTTTTTTAACAATTATAGTGCTACTATCAATGGTCAAAAGAGACTATTCAAACCATCTAAAAACTTTTGACAAGTTTGAACACAATTACAGTTGAAAAGATATGTCAAAAGGACATATCTTAATAATATAACTGTTATTAAACATTATCAACAATATAAGACTCAAATAAAAGAGCATAATATAAAAGTTAAAAATTGGGAAAGCAATTTAGAGAAATTATTAGATGAGTGTATGTAAAAACCAATCTTTTACATTCTATGGGTATATATAGGGTATAAATATACGATTATATATTTTCTTAAGATTTTAAAGTTACTATTTTTAGGGACTAAGCCGAGTATATTAGTTTAATGGTGTCAAGAGAGGGACTCGAACCCTCGACCTCCGGCTTATGAGACCAGCGCTCTAACCAGCTGAGCTACCTTGACATGGTTAAAAGAGGTTGGCATTATATAGTCATAAAACTTATACTTTGGTTAATTGTTGCCTCTTTCTCAAAACACACAAAAAAATTAAAAAACATTGAGTACATAAGACTAAACTTTAAGCTCTTTTTTCTTGACTTTTTTACTATATTTGTGTAAAATTTTGTCACTCAAAACAAACGAGTGCTAAAAATTTTAGTTAAAAGGACATACAAATGACTTTCAAACCATTAGGAAAAAGAGTGCTTCTTGAGAGAATCGAAGAAGCAACGACCACAGCTTCTGGTATTATCATCCCTGACAATGCTAAGGAAAAACCTCTTAGCGGTATTGTTAGAGCAATAAGTCCAAAAGTTGCAGAGAAAGGTCTTGTTTCAGTTGGTGATAAAGTAGTATTTGCTAAATACGCTGGTACAGAACTTACATTAGATGGCAAAGTATACCTTGTAATGAACATCGACGACCTTTTAGGCGTTTTATAATCAATCAATAGACAAAGGAAATTAACATGGCAAAAGATATTCTATTTTCAGATAGTGCACGTAATGCGCTTTATGAAGGTGTTAAAAAACTCAATGATGCAGTGAAAGTTACAATGGGACCACGTGGTCGCAATGTTTTGATTCAAAAAAGTTTTGGCGCTCCAAGCATCACTAAAGATGGTGTTTCTGTTGCAAAAGAGATTGAACTTAAAGATACGATTGAAAACATGGGCGCTCAACTTGTTAAAGAAGTTGCATCCAAAACAGCGGATCAAGCAGGTGATGGTACCACCACTGCAACGGTTTTAGCACATGCGATTTTCAAAGAGGGTCTTAGAAATATCACCGCAGGTGCAAACCCTGTTGAAGTCAAACGTGGTATGGACAAGGCAGCAGAAGCGATCATTGCGGAACTTAAAAAAATGGCAAAAGCCGTTAAAGATAAAAAAGAGATCGCACAAGTTGCAACGATTTCTGCAAACTCTGACACAGTGATCGGTGAATTGATCGCTGAAGCGATGGAGAAAGTGGGCAAAGACGGTGTTATTACCGTTGAAGAAGCCAAAGGTATTCAAGACGAATTAGACGTTGTTGAAGGTATGCAGTTTGACCGTGGCTACCTCTCTCCATACTTTGTGACCAACCCTGAGAAAATGCAAACCGTTTTAGAACATCCTTATGTTTTATTGTATGATAAAAAAGTCTCTAATCTTAAAGACCTACTTCCCGTACTTGAGCAAGTTCAAAAAACAGGTAAACCACTTCTTATCATCGCAGAAGACATCGACGGTGAAGCATTGGCAACCTTAGTTGTCAATAAACTCAGAGGTGTTCTAAACATCGCTGCGGTGAAAGCTCCAGGCTTTGGCGATCGAAGAAAAGCGATGCTTGAAGACATTGCGATCATCAGTGGTGGTGAAGTCATCAGTGAAGAGCTCGGACGCACCCTTGAGGCGGCTACATTGGCAGACCTTGGTCAAGCAGCACGCATTGTCATCGATAAAGATAATACAACCATCGTTAATGGCAATGGCGACAAAGCGAGAATTGATGCACGTGTTGGACAAATCAAAGCACAAATTGCTGAAACAAGCAGTGACTACGATAAAGAAAAACTTCAAGAGCGTTTAGCAAAACTCAGTGGTGGTGTTGCGGTCATTAAAGTGGGCGCTTCAACCGAAACAGAGATGAAAGAGAAGAAAGACCGTGTGGATGATGCCCTTTCAGCAACCAAAGCGGCTGTTGAAGAAGGTATCGTTGTGGGTGGTGGTTCAGCATTTTTACTTGCAAATGCAAAAATTAAACTAAACCTTAGCGGCGATGAAGCGATTGGTGCTGACATTGTTACACGTGCCCTTAAAGCACCTTTGAAACAAATTGCTGAAAATGCAGGCTTTGATGCAGGTGTTGTAGCAAATAACGTTCTTGTCAGCAACAAAGCAAACTATGGCTTTAATGCAGCAACCGGTGAGTATGTTGATATGTTTGAAGCAGGTATCGTTGATCCTGTTAAAGTTTCACGTATTGCGCTTCAAAACGCAGTTTCAGTTGCAAGCTTACTTTTAACAACAGAAGCTACGATTACCAATGCAAAAGAGGAAAAAGCTCCTGCAATGCCAGATATGAGTGGCATGGGCGGAATGGGAGGCATGGGCGGAATGATGTAATTCATCATTCTTCCCTGCTTTACATGTAAAGCCATTTCGATGGCTTTACGCCTTATCATACCATGAAAAAATTCACTTTCCTTCTCATCATTTTATCTCATTCCCTTTTTGCGGCAGACTCACTGATGGATGCTCTACTAGATGGCAATCTTACTCATAAAATTAGCTCTAATTACAAAGAAGGAGACGAAGAGGAAGAGACACCCTTTTCAAGTACCAAAACACAAAAAATTCTCTTTCATTATCAAACAGCTCCTCTGGGAGGCTTAAGGCTCGAAGTGGCTACACAATCGTTTGCCACAGAAACGCATCAAACCAGTACGGATAATACGATCTACTACACAGAAGCCCTTTACCATGGAAATACAGAAGATATTGGATATAAACTGAGTGCTAACTATTATGCTGACACCTACCGTCAAAGTTTAATGCAAGGCGGTCTTGAAACAACCAATGCATTTGGAACCAAAGCGCAAATGAATTATGAAAATTTTGGAAGCTATATTGCTTATTCTAAAGTATTGAGTGGTGCTCGCGGTGCCAACGGCGATTTAGAAGGGAAAGACCATCTCTTGCCAACCTCCTCCGTGCTTAGCTCCAACAATTACACACCCAATACCGCTGCCTATGCCGTTGATGTTAACTACTCACCTCGTAAAGACATTACACTAGGCTCTCGCTATGTTATCGCCAATGAGGTGCAAACAAACCTCTCCTACACGGGTATTTACAGCAACTTTCAACTCAATGAAATCACCAAAGGACTCAACCTTGGCTTTTCATACGATAAAACAGGTATTGATAAGCAAAGTGACCAGTTTAGCATTAACATCAAAAGTAAGTTTTAGTGTCCACGCCCTAATAGCTCTGACGCTTCCATGACGACCATAAATGCCTCATTATCCACTTTTTGAATCAGCTCTTTAAGCGTTGGGATTTTACGATTTTCCACCACTAAAAAGATCATACGTTTATTTTCATGTGCATAGATACCATCTCCTTCCACAATGGTGCCATTTTTACCTAAATGCAATACGATCTGCTCGCAGAGCTCTTCGATCTTTGTCGAGACGATATGAACTACTTTTTTAGAAGGTCCTCGCGTTAAGAACATGTCAATACTTTTTGCACTGATGTAGATGCTTACCATACTCCAAAGTGCTAGGTCAATATTTTTCGAAATAAATGCGATAGCAAGAATGACAAGCATATCGATAAAAAACATCACCGATGAGGCTTTGATACTCGTTTTTGATGCCACGATTTTAGCAATGATAGTCGAACCACCAGCAGATGCATGACCGCTTAAAATAAATCCCAGTCCAATACCTACAGCAATACCACCAAAAATAGCGGCTAAGATAACATCATGACTGAGTGCACTTACATGCAAATACTCCACCATAAAATCAATACATACTGACGTAAAGCCAATCGCGATGATACTACGAACCGTAAAATGTTTGCCGAAGTATTTGGTGCCTAGGAACAACAATGGTACGTTAATCGCCACCATCAACACACCTACAGGGAGTTTAAAAATGTAATGTCCCAAAAGCGCCATACCTGATGTTCCACCTGTTACTAATGCGTTAGGAATAAATAAAGAGACCACACCAAAACTCAAAAAGAGTGAGCCTAAAAAAATATAACTGTAATTTTTAAATTCTGATTTCACGAAAATTGCCTTACATGTAAAAAGTGGCGGTATTCTAGCGTTCGCAGGCTTCAAGAACAATAGTATCGATTTGGGGCAGTGTTAAAAAAAAGTCATTTAAAGGCGTACATCGCCCATCAAAGCAGAGTTCATACTCCTTGGTAAAAGGTGAATGAGCAAGTCTAAGTTCTTTTTGTGGTGGAACATGAGGTGTGTAGTGCCAAGCACCCTCTTTGAAGATAGAATCTAGCGGCGGTTCCATCCCTGCACCACTTCCGCGCACACTCGCAGAAATTACATGTAAAGAGTTTCCTTCAATTCTCCACTGCTCTTCCCAACGAATTTTTTCAACAGAGTGCATCCAAGCAAGGGTAAAAGAGTTCAGGAACAGTGTTACAGTCACTGCTCCTGAGCTCATACATAAAGCCATCATCGTTTATGATTTTTCCACCAATTCCATGTAATAAACATCAACCCAAACGCAAATCCAGCTTCGTCGGTTGCAGGAAGTGCTGCTACCAAAAGTGCAGCGGAGGCTGCGGCAAAAATACGCTCACCCATATGCAATGGCGACCACAAATAGCCAATCGCAGCACAGCCCCAGAGATAAATCGCCAACAAGGCTTTGAGGACAATGTAAACAACTGCCATCCATGTCGGATCACCTTGAAGCATTAACGCAGGATCATATACAGCCATAAACGGTACAACAAAACCTGCTACGGCTATTTGCGTTGCTTTAAAGCCAATTTTCATAGCGGAAGCTTTGGCAATCGACGCTGCTGCAAATGCTGCCAATGCAACGGGAGGTGTTAGGTCGGCCATAATACCAAAGTAAAAGACGAACATGTGACTTACTATAAGTGGTACGCCCAGTTTTAAAAGGGCTGGTGCCGCGATAGAGCTTGTGATGATGTAGTTAGGAATGGTCGGAATCCCCATACCCAAGATCAAACACGCCACCATCGTCAAAAGCAATGAAAGAAAGAGGCTTTTTTCTCCAACTTCAAGGATAAATCCAGCAAAGTTAGATGCCGCACCCGTCAGGGTTAAAACACCGATGATGACTCCCACAATTGCACACGCGATTCCCACGCCAAGTGCTTGTTTTGCTCCATCAATAAGCGCCATTTTCATCGTACGAAGTGTATCACGTCCGCCTTTCACGACAAAATTAAGAGCAACTAAAAATGCAATGAGACCCAACACTGGCACAATGCCCCATTCTAAAAAAGAAGATGCACCAAGGGCAATAGCCACCCAAAAAACATAACGTAACGCGACTTGAGAAATGCGAGCAGCCAATGCTGCACCAAGAATCAAGACAGCCGTTAATGTCAGACCCATCATACCCGCAAACATCGGAGTGAAGCCATGAAAAAGCATATACACTAAGGCGGCAAGTGGAAGCGCTAAATACCAGCTGGCTTTGAGCTCTTTCCAAGGATTGGGACATTGATCGGCAGGAATTCCTAAAAGCTTTAAACGTCCTGCTTCAAGATGTACCATCCAAAAGGCGGTAAAGTAATACAACATTGCGGGAATAATCGCAGCCATAACAATATCCGAATACGCTACATTCAACGTCTCCGCCATAATAAACGCTACCGCGCCCATAACAGGTGGCATAATCTGCCCACCCATAGAAGAAGTCGCTTCAACAGCACCCGCAAAAACAGAGCTATACCCAAAGCGCTTCATGAGTGGAATCGTAAATTGTCCTACGGTTAGAACGTTGGCAACACCTGAACCTGAAATAGTTCCCATCAGTCCTGAAGAGATAACGGCAACCTTAGCAGGTCCACCTTGCGCACGACCTACAAGTCCAAGAGCAAGTGCATTAAAGAGACGAATCATGCCTGCATTTTCTAAAAATGTGCCAAAAAGAATGAACAAAAAGATATACGTCGCCGAAACCAGTGTAGGTGTACCCAAAATACCATCACTGCCAAGGTAGAGTTGGCTCACAATTTGATCAAAACCAAATCCGCGATGTGCGATGGAAAGAGGCAAATACTGTCCAAAAAATCCATAGGCTAAAAAGAGTCCACAGACTAACGTTAATGCCCAGCCAACTACACGGCGTGCCGCTTCAAAAACCAACAAACTAGCAGCGGTCGCAACCACAAGATCCATCGTGGTAGGATCACCCGAACGTTCAATGAGGTCTGCTTCAAAGACAAGGTGGTAAAAACCAAGTGCAAACCCAAAAATTGAGAGTATAAGGTCATACCAAGGAATGCTTTGCTGTGTACGACCACTCTTCGTTGCAGGATAAAGCATAAAGATCAAGAAGATTAAAAAGCTTACATGTAAAGATCTAATAATCAAACTGGAAAATGGGTGAAATGCCGCAACAGAGATCTGATAGGCAGAAAATGCGAGCGCACCAAACATCACTAGCCGTGACGCCCAGCCTATAAGCTGACGTTGGTGACCGTGCTCTTCAAAATCGGAAGTATCTTCGTGAACTTCTTCGGTTACTAAGGCAGACATACTGATTCCTTCAACAATTTTATTTAATAATTCCCATCTCTTTGTAGTATTTCTCAGCACCAGGATGTAAAGGAGCAGGTGGATTTTTTGCTGCATTCGCAAGACTAATTCCTTTAGCTGCGGCATGTGCTGCTACCATTTGGTCTAAGTTTTCAAACATTGTTTTTGTCATCAAATAGACGGTTTTTTCAGAAACACCTGCATGAGTTACAAGGAAATTTTGTACGGAAATGGTTTGCACATCTGTCGTTTGACCTTCATAGGTATTGGCAGGAATAATGCCGACTTGATACGCAGGATCGTCAATTTTTTTTACGATCTCTTCGGGAATACTCAAAAAGACAACTTTTTGTGAGGTTGCAAGATCACGAAGGGCTGCAACACCCGCACCGGATGAAAGTAAGGTGACATCCAGTTGTCTGTTTTTCATGAGTTCTACTGACTCAGCGTAAGAGAGATACTCAACTTTGGAGAAATCTTCGTATTTAATGCCTGCAGCTTCCAGAATCTTTTTAGAATTTAACGCTGTGCCTGATTTTGGTGCACCCACAGAGATACGTTTGCCTTTGATATCTGCAAACGATTTAATGCCCGAATCAGCTGCTGCAACAAAGTGAATGTAGTTGGGATACAAAGCACTAATGGTACGAAGTTTGGAAAGGGGAGCTTTAAAACCAGCATCGGCGTCACCTTTATAGGCATCCGAAAAAGAGTCACCTAAAGAGATCGCGACTTCACCACGCCCTGCTTGAAGAAGATTGAGGTTTTCAACACTGGCTTTGGTGGCTTGAACCGCTGTTTTAGAATCGGGAATTGCTTTAGCATACATTTGCGAAAGTGCAACACCGAGGGGATAGTAAATACCGCTTGTTCCACCTGTTAAAACGTTGATAAACTCTGCCCCATAGAGAGATGCCCCAAGACACACCGCTGCCGCACTTACTAAAAGTGATCTTCTCATTGATTGCTCCTTATGAAATTTTAATATTACAAAAATAAGTTATTAAGCCCTATTTGTCTTATCGTAACGATAGGAGCTTAATAAACTTCTTATAATTTTACTTTAATGCAAAATTTCTTGGAGAATCTAACAAAAATACCCGTTTACATGTAAAACGCTTCGTATAGAAACATTTTAATAGCCAAGCACTTCATCCACTAAAATAATCGTTGTACGACCTTCATCATCACCATTGATATATGTGAATTTTTTACCAATATTATTGATGTTATAGCGAGGTTCTTTTCCTAAGCTAATGGCCGCCTTATTCATTCGTTCAATATTTTTAGGACTAGCGACATCATGAATGCGATTAAAGCCCTCTTCCACATTTTCAACCAATTTATTGATTCCTGCGATAATGAGCACCTTTTTAGGTCCAAAAATCTGTGCGGCAACCCTGTTTCCACTTCCATCGGCATTGACTAGCTCGCCGTTTTTAGTCAATGCATTGGTACTTGTAATATACAAGTCAGCCAATATTCCTTTGTGTCTACGATCACTATTCTCTTCCATACTAATGCCAGATTCGTACTGATTAAAAAGCGTAATATCCTTACGAGAAGTAACATGATCGTATAAACCTATCTCTTTCACTGTCGTTGATCCACCCAAACCTATGCTCATATGTGGTTTGATGAAACTCATCGCAACACTGAGTGCCTCCTCTTTTGTGGGGACACAAATGAGTTCAAACCCATGTTTTTTGTAAATTTTTTTGAGATTTTCCATTCTACTATCCTTTGAATGCATGAAGTGCTAAAGTATTATAGAAAAAACTCTTATTTTAAACAAGGTATAAACAAGCTATAATAATGCACTATTTAGAATATCATACAAGGAATTGACCCCTATGGGAAGAGCGTTTGAATACCGAAAAGCAGCGAAAATGAAACGATGGGGAAATATGTCACGCGTATTTCCAAGACTTGGCCGTACGATCATGATGGCAGCAAAAGAAGGTGGTGGTGACCCTGAGAGTAATGCAAAACTCCGCACGGCTATCCTCAATGCTAAAGCGGAAAATATGCCTAAAGACAACATTGATGCCGCGATTAAAAGAGCGCTTGGCAAAGATGCACAAACCCTGAATGAAGTTACGTTTGAAGGCAAAGGGCCTCATGGTTCACTCTTTTTTGTCGAGTGTGCTACCGATAATAATACCCGCTCAGTCGCCAACATCAAGAGTGCCTTTAAAAAAGCGGGCGGAGAGATGCTTAACAATGGTTCATTAGAGTTTATGTTCTCTCGTAAGGCTGTTTTTGAGTTTGCTAAGACTGCGGATATGGACATTGAAGAATTAGAACTTGAACTGATTGATGCAGGTCTTGAAGAGATTGAGGAAGAAGATGGCGTGGTGCTAGTTTATGCTGACTACACCAATTTCGGAACGCTTTCAGCCGCATTTGACCGTCTTGGTATTAGCTTAACTAAAGCAAACCTAGAGCGCATTGCAAACACACCTATCACTTTCACAGAAGAACAAATGGTTGATGTCGAAAAAATCATCGAAAAAATCGAAGATGACGACGACGTACAAGCCGTTTATACCAACATCGGATAACATCCAAGGGCTTTACATGTAAAGCCCTATTCCTCCATATTTTTAAAAAAATCACGAATATCGACTTCCAATACATTGGCAATTTTGCATAAATGCTCAACATTAAATTTTTTATGCTGAATACCAAGCTCCGCCTTAGCATAAAATGCTGCTGAAGAATGTCCAATCGCCAAAGCCATCTCAAGTTGACTTTTACCTCTTTTTCTCTCAATAGCTTTACATTATGGCGTATTTGAGCATGAATTGCTTCAGCATCATATGAATTCATGACCTTCTTGCTCTTTCTAAACAGTTCCTGTCATAGGTAGACTTTTTTATGAGTTTACTTTGATAACTCTTTTGCATCAATGTCCCATGGGACATTGATGTATTTTTTATATTGACTTACAATGCTAATAGTATTAATTTTTAATCAATTCTTATTCTATCATTGTTTAGTTATTTTTAATTTTCAAGGGAAGATAAATACAAATAGGAATTTTAGCAGCTTTTATAATTATTAGGTTTATTAGCAAGACATAAAGGGTTTTTAGCGTGAAAAGTATTGGTAAGAAATTATTATATGCCTTCATTATATTTGTAAAAACGCTCTCTTTGCGAAACCACACATTAGTATGAAAATTAAAAAAAACTCACAAAGCCCTTAATACTTACACTAACAACTAAAAATACACTAAGCCAAATAAGGAGTCGACTATGAGTATATCAAAACAGTTGATGGCGATATTAGCTATTGCCATTTTAGGTATTGGGGCAGTTTTTATCATAAGTATTCAAAAAATGGAACAAGTCTATGAAAAGACAAATACGTGCAATGTCAATTCGCTACCAAGTGTCCTATTAATGGGCAATATGTTGCAGGATTTTAGCACGATGCGTGTTACGATGTGGGAGCATCTAGCAACAGATGATAGAAATGAGCAAAAAAAACTTGAAACCAAATTCAAAGAGTATCATACCTCTTTTGATACCTATTTTAAGAAATACGAAGTCATGCTTTCTGATGATACAGATAAAGCGTTTTACAAAAAAGAACAAGAAATAATGGCTATTTATATTCCCGTGGTCGATAAAATTTTTAAACTTTCAGATGACGGCAAAAATGCTGAAGCAAAAACATCTGCTTACGATCATGGCTCAATCGTTGGGGATATGGTAAAAACACTTGAAGAGCATATGGCATATAACCAAACATTAGCCAAAAATGATGCCAAAGAAGCGATGAGTGCCAAAAGTAGTGCAACGACCATCATGATAGGTTTATCCTTGATGGTGGCTCTTGCTGTGATTGTTCTTGTCGTTATCATCCGCAACAACATCATGAACGGAGTCTTTTTGATTCGTGATGGCATCGCAGGCTTTGTTCAAAATAAAGAGCTTAAATTTCGTATCAACTATGGCAAAAACAATGAGATTCAAGAGATCGTCAATAGCTTTAATAGTCTCGTTGATACTCTAGAAACCATCATTGATGATGTGAAGCACTCATCATCTGAAAATGCTTCTGTTTCTCATGAGCTGAGTACCACCAGTATGCAAATCGGGCGCAATGCTGAAAACAGCACTGTAATTGTCAATAACACGATTGAAGAGATTATCACCATTAAGAAGTTTGTCCAAGAAACGGCTATTCTCTCGGAAGAGATGAAAAAAAGTATTGAACTAGCGGGTGATAAACTTGAATCGGCTAAAAAAGAGGTCATAATGCTGAAAGAAGATGTGGAACTTGCCAGTGAAGCAGAAACGACTTTAGCAGGGCAATTAGAGCAAATGAGTAAAGATGCGGAACAAGTGAAAGAGATTTTGACGGTCATATCCGATATTGCCGATCAAACCAATCTGCTCGCCCTTAATGCGGCGATTGAAGCTGCACGTGCAGGTGAACATGGACGTGGTTTTGCTGTCGTCGCTGATGAAGTGCGCAAACTAGCCGAACGCACACAATCTTCCTTAACCGAGATCAATGCAACCATTAATGTGATTGTTCAATCCATTGTCAATTCATCCGAAAAGATGACCAAGAATGCTCAAAATATCAGGCGCCTCGCAGGAGTCTCTACGAATGTTGAAGAGACGATTATGAGCACCGCTTCGGTTATGAATGAGAGCGTGGAATCTGTCATGATTAGTGCCAACAATTCGCATCAAATTGCAAATGATACCGATAAAATTGTCGATCTTGTCACCAACATCAACTCTCTTACCAGTGAAAATGCGAGAAGCGTTGAAGAAATAGCCTCTGCTGCGGATCATCTCTCTAAATTGGCTGAAAATCTCAATCTAAAATTAGGACAGTTTCAGTAGAATTATACTTTTTACATGTAAAGGAAGGAAAGCCTCTTTACTTTACATGTAAACGTGTTCGCAAACGATCGTTTGATCCTATTTGATTGCTTTCTATCTTTAATGTTTTATGAGGAATTTTTATGACAATTGACTTAAAATCAATTCCAAAGGAAGCCAATGTAGGCTCAATTCTTATCATTGATCATTCACGAATGTTTTCAAAAATGCTTCAAAAAGAGCTTAACGCTTTGGGTTATCCCATACGACATGCAAACACTTTACACGCGGCCATAGAACTTCTCACCTTTTTATCCTTTGACTTGATTGTTTTAGATCTAACGCTTCCTGATGGCGAAGGGGAGCTTATTTTGCAAAATCTTCATATTTTTGAAAAACATAAAATCCTTGTTTACACGTCAGACACCAAAACAAAACGATGCAATGATTGGTCACACTATGGCGTTTTAGGCTATCTATGCAAAACCTCTCCGCTCTCGTTTGTGGGACAAGAGATTGATAGAACCATGAAAGCCCTTTTAAAAAATACAACCAACTCTATTTTAGTCATCGATGATTCACCCACAAGCGCACAGCACATTCGAGAACTTTTAGAACCGCTAAACTATCACGTTGAGATCGCGTATGATAGTCATAGTGCACAAAGAGCTCTTAACGACACACCTTTTGATCTTATTATCCTTGACTTTGCCTCTTCCAATAACAAGGGTGAATCCTTTTTAGTGCAATTTCGCTCCATGAAACAGAGTATCCACATTCCTATTTTTGTTCTCACAGAACACTACAATGCAAATACCGTTAGAAAGCTTATCAAACAAGGAGCCAATGAGTTTTTTCATAAACCTTTTATTGGGGAAGAACTCTTGCAAAAAATCGCTTATTGGATTGATTTTGGACGAAAAACCAAAGAAAATTTCTATCAAAAAACGATGTTGCAAGAGTATAAAAATGCGGTTGATCGAAGTACCATCGTTTCAAAGACCAATAAAGAAGGCATCATTACCTATGCCAATGATAAATTTTGTCAAATCTCAGGCTATCGTTATGAAGAATTGATAGGACAACCACATAGCATTGTGCGCCACCCAAGTGTCCCCAAAGAGACATTTAAACAGATGTGGGAGACTATCTTAAAAGGCAAAAAATGGGAAGGTGTCATCAAAAATAGACGAAAAGATGGCACAGCGTATTGGGTGAATGCGGTGATTAATCCTATCGTAGACCACAATGGCAACATTGTTGAATTCATCAGCATTCGAACGGATATTAGTAATGTACATAAAATTCATGATTCGCTTGAAAACCAACTCAAAATTTCTGAGCAGAACTTTGAAGATGCATACCATATGTCCAAACAATATGAAAATGCCATCAATAAAAGTACCATTCTGACCCGTACGGATTTGGAAGGCAATATCACCTTTGCCAATGAAAATTTCTATAAAACAACTGGCTTCAACGAAGCAGAAGTGATTGGGAAAAATCACAATATTACCCGTCATAAAGACACACCCGATGAAGTGTTTGTTGATTTATGGGGATCGCTCAAAAAAGGTAAAGTCTGGAAAGGTGTTTTAAAAAACCAGAAGAAAAATGGTCAAGCGTATTGGGTTTATTCAACGATCTTACCTATTTTCAATAAGAACAATACTCCCCTCGAATATATGGCAATCCGGCGTGATGTCAGTGAAATTATTACTTTACATGTAGAGCTTGAAGCAACGCAACAAGAGGTTATTTACTGTATGGGAGAGATTGCCGAAAGCCGCAGTAAGGAGACGGGCAATCATGTCAGGCGTGTCGCCGCCTATTCTCACTTATTAGCTCAAAAATACGGCCTTGATAAAAAAGAATCGGACCTCATCGCGTCAGCTTCACCCATGCACGATATAGGAAAAGTAGGGATTCCCGATGCGATTTTACACAAACCCGGTTCGTTAAGTGAAGAAGAGTGGACGGTTATGCGTACGCACTCGATGATTGGCTACACCATTTTGCAAAACTCTACGCGACCACTCCTCAAGGCAGCCGCGACCATTGCTAAAGAGCACCATGAAAAATACGATGGTTCAGGCTACCCCATGAATCTTAAAGGCACAGAGATTCATCTTTACGCACGTATTGTAAGCATTGCGGATGTTTTTGATGCCCTGAGTCATGACCGTTGTTATAAAAAAGCATGGGAAGATGCGGCTATTTTTGAATTTTTTGAAAATGAGCGTGGAAAACATTTTGACCCACAAATTGTTGATCTCTTCCTTAATGCAAAAGAGGACTTTTTAGCCATCCGCGATAGCCTCAAAGATGCGCTTACCTATGCTATCTAATTAAGCATATGCCTCAAGAGGCATTAACCTCTTTGGAAAAAATCATCCAAAATTTAAAGAGCTTTACATGTAAAGTTTTTCGTCACTTCTGTGTAGATGCAGCTAGTTGTATGCCAAGCCCCGCAAAGGTCAATGCAAACCCACGTCGTAGCCATGCTTGCACGCGGCGTGATTCCATCACACTTTGACGAAAACTATGCGCTAAAAGACCATAAATAACAAACACCACAAAGGTCATCAGCATAAACACCGCACTTAAAACCAACATATCACTCAACGGCGATACTGTTTCTGGTTTGACAAATTGCGGTAAAAAAGCCAAAAAGAAGATCGTGAGTTTTGGATTGAGGATATTGAGTAAAAATGCTTTGGTCGCTAAAGAGATTGCACTGGAACGCGTGGAGATCGTCTGCGTTTCAAAACCACCTTTGTCCCTCCATGTCATAACCGCAAGATAGAACAGATATAAAACACCTGCAAATTTCAGCACTTCAAACGCAAGTGCGCTCGTATGCATAATGGCGGCAAGTCCAAAAATCGTTGCTAAAAGGTGTGGCACAATTCCCGCGGTACACCCAAGAGCTGCGTAAATACTTGCTTTTTTCCCTTGAACCAATCCCGTAGACACCGTAAAAAGAACGCCTGTACCTGGTATCAATACGACGATCAAAGAAGTCATCAAAAATTCAACACTTATCATGACAAGACCTTTCAGGTAAAAGAATAAACCAATTTTATCACAGATTCTCTGTGACATTCACCAGCTTGCACGCTAATGGCTTCGATAATGTCGAACGAACAGAACTACACTCGAGTGCTGTTAAGAGTTTTTGTTTCTCTTCTGAGGAGAGTGATTTTCCAAAAGAGACACCATATTCAAATGTTGGCTTTTCGGGGTCATCTCGATTTAAAGAGACGTGAACATTCACCTCTGAAAGTGAGATAGAAAGTTTTTCGGCATGCATTCTAAGTGACATATTCATACAACACGCCAACGCCGCTTCCAACAGTTCGTGAGGTCTAAAGCCTTGCTCTAAACCTCCTTTGTTTTTCGTCGTATCGGCATAGGCACTGAACATGCCATTCGTAAAATGCGTGAGATACTTTTCATGTTGACTTTCACTGATCATCATTGTTTCATCCTTTCGATAATTCACTTTACATGTAAACGTTTTTACTTGCTCAATTGCACTTCAAGGCGCATCATTGAAATATGCACTCTTCCTTCCTGATCGGGTGGGCAAAGGGCTAAATAAGCCTCGATCCACGCCTCAACAAACGTCTCTTTGAGCGCGTGTGGCACAGGGTTAATAAATGGGAACCACGTTGTTTCAAGCCAACCGCGAAATGCTTTGAGATTTTCATGCACCATATCTTTAAACACCAAATGCGCTTGGTGCGTGCTAAAACCTATACCGTTTAACAATGCCTCGTACGTAATGTCCGAATGAAAGGTATAAGGCGACTCAAATCCCCCGAAATAGGCTGCATAGTCTGGAAGAATGTGATGGAAGGCTTCAAACACTTTTTCGCCGTTCCCCGCTCCTCCCATCTGCAAAATCGCTCTTCCTTTGGGTTTGAGTGCTTTGTAAATGCCTTCCAACACTGCGTGATGGTCTTTCACCCAGTGCAACGCCGCATTGGAAAACACCACATCAAAGCGCTCATTAAAGCTTAGCGCTTGTGCGTCCATCTGCATAAATGCAGGCTTTAAAAAAGCCGCTTTGGCATACGCAATCATTTCGCTGCTAAAGTCGATGCCGACCACTTCACCACTGGTGCGGCGACTCAACGTATCCGTAATCTTTCCATCGCCACACCCAATATCCAAAATGGATTCATCGCCTTTAAGCTCCATCTTTTCGATCAACTCGTTCGCCCAAACCGCCTGCCCTTTTGAATTTGCCGCATAATCATCGGCCTTCCAGTATCCACTCATACTTTTTTCCTTTTTACATGTAAAGCTTTTAAAGCTTACATATTTGCCTGAATACTTTAAAAATCTCTTCTGCCGTGACTTCAATACCCTTCTCATCGCACAACTTTTGAACTTCCAACGCAATTTCAATTTGCATGTTTTTGGTCGTCTCAATGCCGTAAAATTCCTTCAGCACATACGCCACGCCACCTTTTCCCGACTGCGAGTTAATGCGCACCACATCGCGGTAATCCCGCTTGATATCCTTGGGGTCGATCACAAGGTACGGCACGTGCCAATAACCATCTAACACCACCTTTTGGTACTCCATACCTTTCTTTATGGCGTCCTGATGCGTGCCCGAAAAAGCCGTGTAAATCATAGAGCCTACATAGGGGTGACGGGGAGGAATACTGCTGTGCGTCAAAGTGATGATCTCCTGCAAAATGGTATCGATGTTATAAATGTCCAACATTGGGTCAATCCCTTGTGAGTAAAGATTGAACGCCAACGTGACCAAGTCAACATTGCCCGCTCTCTCGCCATTGCCTAAAAGTGTCCCCTCAACCCTTTGTGCCCCTGCCAAGATCGCCATCTCGGCACTCGCTACCGCGCAGCCTCTGTCATTGTGTGGGTGAACACTTATAATGACGGCATCACGTTCTAACATTTGTTTGCTCATCCACTCGATTCTATCAGCATAGATGTTGGGTGTGCATGCCTCCAAAGTGTTTGGCAAATTGATGACCATCGGCGCATCTTTTGTTGGCATCCACTCGCTGATAACCGCATTGACCACATCGCGTGCAAACTCCAACTCCGTTTGGGAAAAGCTCTCAGGTGAATACTGAAACAACACATCCCCTTTAATTTTTGCCGCCTCTTCTTTGATGATGCGTGTGCCCTCAACCGCTAAAGCGATGATCTCCGCTTTGCTTTTGTCAAACACAATTTTGCGTTGATTATCCGCCGTTGGGTTGTAAAGGTGCATCGTTACTTTTTTGGATCCCTTCATCGCTTCAAACGTTCTTTTGATGTGTTTTTCAATGGAAGGCATCAAAACCGCAACCCTAACATCATCAGGGATCAAGTTCTGCTCAATCAACATGCGACAAAAGTCAAAGTCGGTCTGTGACGCACTCGGGTACGCGATCTCGATCTCTTTAAATCCCATCTCCACCAATTTTTGAAAATACGCCAATTTTTTGGTCGCATTCATCGGCTCTACAAGGGCTTGGTTGCCATCGCGCAAATCGGTACTAACCCAAATGGGAGCGCCTGTTATAACGTTACTTGCCCATTCACGATGAGCTAAATGTACCAATGGGTACGGTTTGTATTTTTTAAATGTTTGTGCAGTTTGCATAGAAATATCCTTAAGTTATCAATGAGCCAAAAGCTCATATGCCTAAAATCAGGCAGAAAAATCTTGCATCATTGCAAGAAAAACAACAATGAAAATGATAAAAATTGAGCTAATTAGATAGAGGTATCCTCAGGGCTAAAAAGCCAATTTAAAAATCAACAGTGAAAATAAATGGGGTTAAGAGTGAAGTATTAACGGAGCTTCAGGAGGAGGACGACGACGAGTGATGCGTTAGAAAATTGCGCAATGCTCTGAGGTTGGTGTATGGTTTGATGGGTGATAAAAGTTTCCATCTGTTCTCCTTTAAGAAAATTTGTAATGCGTAGTATAGCACAGAAGTTGAAAAATCGCAAAATACATTAAAAATAATTTTTATTGATACAATATTACTTGTGTGCTATTTTTGAGTGTGCTACTCTCATGCTATAAACTTGCTATAAAATTTTTAATATGAAATATAAAGGGCTTAGATTCCAGTTTAACTGGCTAAAAATGACTTAAAGTGTTACTGATTTATAACACTTCAGGCTATATGATTTCTTATAAAGGCAGCACATGTTATTAACCATCAAATCCAAAATGATATTTTTATTATTACTTTTCATCCTGAGCACAGGAAGTCTCACCTATCTTCTCATTTCAAATACAACAGGCGCTAGAAAGACGGCAACTACGATAGAAACCATTGGTGCATTGCGTTCTTTGAGTGCTACGCTTGGAACCTACGCTAGAGGTTACCAACTTAACTATGACACAAAAAATTACGATGGCTATGATCAAACGTATAAAGAAATCATAAAAACCATTGATATTTTAAAGGAAGAAGTCAAAAATCCAGTGTATGTCAAAAATCTGGATACGATCAAAGAAAGCACTGTTGCCTATCATACAGGCAATGAAACACGTTTTCGTATTATCAAAGAGCATACGTATAAAATTCATGCACCCGAATTTGTTGATTCTAAAGACGGTCAACTGCTTCAAAAGCTGAGTGAAGAAGGAGCGGGTCACTATTTTAAACTTCTAACGATGATCAAAGAATTAAGCAGTACCCTCCAAGAATCTGAATTTAAATCACTGGAAACCTCTAAAGTAATTGGCATTACTGCTTCCGTTATTTTAATGGTAGTGGTCACTTCACTCTTTTTATTTATTATCAGCAAAATTCGTCTTTCAATCCAAAAAGCATCCGATGGTTGTACCTACATCGCTCAGAATAAAGATCTCAATTATAAAATACAAACGGGTGAAAAAGATGAAATTGCACAAATGATGAACATTTTCAATGCACTGTTAGTCCAACTTGCCAAAGCGATTGATGAAGCAAAACAGAGTGCTCAAGAAAATGCCGCGGTTGCGGAAGAGCTTTCAAGCACGTCACTTCAAATTGGTCGAAGCACAGAAAATGCCGCACGTGAGATTGAAGAGACAACGCAAGAAACAGAATCGGTTGTCTCTATTTTAGAAGTAAGTTCCAATAGCTCTCAACAATCAGGTCAAGTTATTGCCACTGTTTCAAACGAACTCACCAATGCTTCAGAAGAGGTACTTGCCGTTTCAGATGAACTCAAAAACGTCGTTGTCAATCAAACAGACCTCTCTTCAAGACTGGATCATTTGGATCAAGACGTTGCGCAAGTGAGACAAGTGCTTTCCGTTATAGCCGATATTGCCGAGCAAACCAACCTTTTAGCGCTCAATGCCGCCATAGAAGCCGCCCGTGCAGGTGAACATGGTCGTGGTTTTGCGGTTGTCGCGGATGAGGTCAGAAAATTGGCAGAACGTACCCAAAAAAGCCTCGTTGAGAGTAATGCAACCGTTGCGGTCATTGTCCAATCCGTCAGCGCCGCTTCAGAAATGATGCGTAAAAGTGCAACAGAGATCCAACAGTTGGGAGATCGTGCAGAAACAACACAAACGCTTATGAGAACAACTGTTACCAATATGGATAATGCCAAAACAGGAGCGATTCAAACAGCAAGTGATGCCAATATGGGTCGTGAAAAAGCCATTCATGTCATTGAGCGCATTCGACACATCAGTTCTATTTCAAACACGAATGCTAGAAGTGTTGAAGAAATTGCCGCAGCGGCAGAGCACCTTGCAAAACTCTCCGAAGAGCTAAACCTTTCTCTCGCTCAATTTAAAACGATTTAAGAGCGTTTCTGTTTTCCCCTCAAAGAGAGCTTTACATGTAAAACTCTCTTAGGGTGAAATTACGCTTTGAAAAGCTGATAGATCGAGCTAAAGTCTTCATCACCATAGCCGCTCATCTTCGCTTTGCAAAAAAGCTCTTTGGTAACACTTGCGGTGTACAGTGGACGATTCAAACTGTACGCCAAGTCTTGCAGACAATGCAAATCTTTCGTGATGGCAGCGGTGCTAAAATGCGGACTAAAGTCTTCATCGATGAGCTTTTGCGTTTTTGCTGCCAACACCAGTGACTTTCCGCCACCTGCTCCTAAAATGTCCAACAACTCTTTTTTATCAATGCCACACGCTTCTCCAAGCGCCGTACACTCAGCAATCGTCGCCATGAAAGAACCCAAACAAAGGTTATTGATGAGTTTCATCTTTGCTGCAAACCCTGCCTCTTTGAGATGGAAAATGGTAGAAGCAAATTTTGCAAGTAACGGTTTACATGTAAGATAAACACTCTCATTCCCCGCGCACACAGCCGTGAGTTCACCTTTGCTTGCTGGCACAACACTGCCAAGCACTGGGCATTCAAGGTAATTGCCCCCGTGTTTTTCAACCATGGCATGAAATTCAAGGACATCGTTAAAATGATTGGTTGTAAGGTCGATGATGGTTTTGCCTTGAAGATTGGCGCTTAAAAGTCCATTTTCCATTGTAAGCACATCACGAACACCCACTGAGTCAAACAGACACATCAGCACCATGTCACACTTCTCCAAGAGTGCTTTGGGTGAACTTTCACACACAAAGCCTTTGGCCTCTGCTTTGGATTTTGTACGATTCCAAACAATGACCTCTTCGCCCATGCTCATTAAGCGTTTTGCGATGGCTGAGCCTAAATTTCCAAGTCCTATAAAACCGATTGCCATGTTCATTCCTTGTGGTAATTTTTAGAATTATAGTCTAAATTAGACAAATTATCTTTAAATGAGTGTTATAATTTACGGATGAAAAAAGAACTCAAACCTTATGTCGCACTTTGCGATGCCATCGGCAAACTGTTTTACCCCAATGTTGAAGTCGTCATGCACGATTTGGAAGCCAAAAAGCTCGTTCACATCGTCAATGCTTTTTCCAAACGTCGCGTGGGTGATGCGATGATTAGTGAACTAAAAGACTTAAATAGCATCAAAGAAAACTGGGTTGGACCGTACGATAAAACCAGCAGTGAAGGTAAACGCCTCAAAGCCGTCAGCATCATCGTACGAGACGTCGATGAAAAACCCATCGGGATGATCTGCATTAACTACAACACAGAGCCCATTGCATCGCTGTTTGAATCCCTCAAAGGCTTTTTACATGTAAACGACTCCGCACCCAAACCTTCCGTACTTTTTTCCCAAAGTTGGAGAGAACACACCGATGAGACGATAGAAAAATATTTAAGTACCAAAAACATCGCCCTATCAGGTCTTTCGAGTGAGGATAAAAAAGAGTTGGTGGTTTTCTTAGAAAGTGAAGGCATCTTCGCTATTCGCAATGTTGTGGGGTATATCTGCTCGGTTTTAAATGTCTCGAAGGCTACGATTTATAACTGGTTGAAAGCGGTGAGAGGTTAAACCGCTTTGATTTTTTCTTCTATCCATTCGCAATACTCAGCATAACCTTTGGCATTATAATGAATAGATGATGGATTCATAAAACCGTGTAAATACTCTGTTTTTACACAGGTGATATTCTCTTGTTTCGCAAGTTCAGTTATTACATCGTCCACATCAAAATGTTTCTCAAGTGTGGGGAAAATAAGTGTACACGGCACACGCGGTTTTGCATCTAAAAAATGGCGAATCTGCGAAGAGTAAAATCCAAAAAAACTTTTTACATTTGCACTTTTTCGCCCAGCAAGTACGTTCCAAAATGCTGAAGCTCCCATGCTAAATCCAATTAAAATTAGCGTTTCATTAGCATGTGCATCGAGTGCTTTCATGCACATTTTGGCATAATTTTCAAGCCCACACAATCGGTTAAATGCCTCATACGCTTCATCTTCATTTTGAAAATCCGTTTGCTTTGCATCGTAAGGATCAATGATATGCACTGCTTCACAGATAAACTCTAAACGGTATTTGAACGCTTCAGTGGCTTTTGTATAACCAAAAATGTCGGTAGCTATGAGAATATGCGGCATTTATCATCCCAACTTCCAAATCTTAAACCGTCTGTTTTTAATAGTCGTCGCACTTAGTCCTTCAAAGGCCTTATCAGCATATTCCCTTGCTATGGCAACGTAAGAAAACTTCTCTAAAATGTCGATTTTTCCAATGACGCTTGCTTCCAATCCTAGGTCTTTGGTCAGCGTTCCTAGTATATCGCCTGCACGCATTTTATGCTTTTTGCCTGCGTCGATGCAAAGTGTGATGTAGAGGGCTTTTTTGGGCTTTGAGAGGGTTGGATTTAGGTCGCTGATGGCTTTACATGTAAAGGCAAAATTGGACTCTTTAAGTTCTTCAAAGAAGCCCTCTTCTCTTGGCGTGACAAAGCTTACCGCCATGCCTTCTTTTTCCATACGTCCTGTTCGACCGATGCGATGCGTGTAGATTTCCATCGTTTGAGGGAGTTCGTAGTTGATGACCATTTCGACATCTTTGACGTCCAGCCCGCGTGAGGCAAGATCGGTCGCTACGAGGATTTGGGCACTGCCGTTGGCAAAGAGAAGCAGGTGCTCGTCACGGTCGATCTGCTCTAAATCACCATGCAAAGAAAGCGCATCAAAGCCTTCATCTAAGAGATAGCCTTGAAGCTCAGCCACACCCACTTTGGTTTTGCAAAAGATGATGACCGACTTAGCGTCACTTTCGAGTAAAACACCTTTGAGTGCCGCTTCTTTTTCGCGTGGCTCGACGGTGTAGCATACTTGCGTGATGTTCGGTGACGTAGTGGCTTCTTCTTCGATGCTTACATGTAAAGCGTCATTTTGCACTTCGTTGCACATGCGCTCGATCTCTTTAGGAAACGTGGCGGAAAAGAGCAAGGTTTGTCGCTTTGTGGGCATTTTAGCGATGATCTTTTCGATGTCTTCGTAAAAACCCATGTCGAGCATGCGGTCAGCTTCATCGAGGACGAGTGTTTTGATATGCTCAAAGTTAATGGTTTTTTCTTGCAAATGTTGCAAAATGCGCCCAGGCGTTCCCACAACGATGTGTGCGCCATGCTCTAGGTTAATGCACTGCGGCACAAAACGTGCACCACCACAGAGGGTGACGATTTTAATGTTATGCGCAAAACGCGCTAATCGTCTAAGCTCCGCAGAGACTTGTTCAGCAAGCTCGCGAGTGGGACATAGCACGACAGATTGGATGCGCATGGAGTTTACATGTAACGCCATCAAAAGTGGTATTCCAAACGCTGCTGTTTTTCCACTGCCTGTTTTGGCTTTGGCAACAAGGTCACGGCCTGCAAGCGCTAAAGGAATGCACGCTTTTTGAATCGGAGTCATGGATACATAACCCAAATCATTGAGGTTTTGGAGCATTTTAGGCTCGGTGATAAACGCGTTAAACATGGAAACCTTTGTATAATTTTAAATAAAAATTTATTCTTTCTAAGATGTCAAATCGTAGCATAATTTTAGCCTGTATACTCTTTGAACAACAAAAAAGTTATTTCATTTGGTATAATCTATTCTTTTAAAAATTTCGTACTTTTTTTACCATTCTTAAAAGGTAAAAAGGGTCATATAAAAGGGTCATATGCAACGTTATCCTAACTTTAAAAGTTCTATTGCGTCTCGTCTTTTTGGTGTTTTTGCATCCAAAGAGTTTCCAAGTCCAATACAACGCATCATCAATCAAACCTATGTATCCATAATGAAGGTTGATCTGATGGAATTTGAAGAAGCTTCTGCTTACAAAAGTTTAAATAAGCTATTTACCCGAAAATTTAAAACCAGACGCCTTTTTAATATCAATAAAGAAACCGTCATCTCACCATGCGATAGTCTTGTTAGTGCTTTTGGAACCATAGAAAATGCGTTAGCCCTTCAAATCAAAGGTTTTAGCTACAGTGTAAGAAAATTGCTGGGTGATTACATCGCAAAACAGGAAAAAGACCGCTTAGAAGGTGGTGTTTATGTCAATTTTTACCTCTCTCCACGTGATTACCACCGTTACCATGCCCCGATCGATATGCGTGTTACAAAAGCGTTACATATTCCGGGTAAACTGTATCCTGTCAATTTTTGCTGGTTAAAAAAAGTACCGGGATTGTTTCTTGAAAATGAACGTGTTGTACTAGAATGCTACACCAAAGAAAATACTCTTTTTTACATGGTCTTTGTTGGCGCTTTAAATGTCGGTAAAATGGCATTTACCTTTGATAAGACCATCCAAACCAATGCTAAAGAAAGCCTTCAGCAATGCTATCTTTATGACAATCTTTTCCTCTCAAAAGGAGACGAACTTGGCCATTTTGAAATGGGTTCAACCATTGTTATGCTTTTTGAAAAAGAATCTATCAATCTCGAACTTAGTGGTGTCACACACGTCCAATTTGGGCAACCTATAGGAGGATTAATCAATGGAATTCATGCAAACAGCGCCGCTCAAACAGTCGAGTCAGGAGATGACGCTTCTTTACATTGAAGATAATGCCCAGGATAGAGAGACTGCAACAAACCTTTTTTCAGAGTTTTTTAGCAAGATAATCGTAGGCGTCGATGGAGAAAATGGTGTCCATTTATATGAACGCTACCACGAAACGATTGATCTTGTCATAACTAACATTACGATGCCTCGTATGAATGGCATTAAGATGATTCAGAGCATACGAAAACTGAATCCTGAAGTTGCCATTATTGTCCTTTCTTCGCAGGATGAGGCACATTATCTCACGCAAACCATTGAAATAGGTGTGGATGGATACTTGCTCAAACCTCTGCATACCGTGCAACTGACACAAACACTCAACAGTGTTCTTGAAAAACTACATTTACGCTATGAAAACAAGAAAAATTCACTTTTACTCAAACAGTACGAAAACATTACCAACGTCAGTTCTATCATCTCTAAAACCGATCCTAAAGGCGTTATCACTTTTGTCAATGATAAATTTTGCCAAATTTCAGGGTACACCAAAGAAGAGCTTCTTGGTAAATCTCATAATGTGATTCGTCATCCCGATATGCCTAAAGCTGCTTTTCGAGACCTTTGGAAAACGATTAAAGATGAGAAAAAAACATGGCAAGGTATTGTTAAAAACCGTGCTAAAAATGGTGATACATACTATGTTAAAACAACCGTCCAGCCCATTTTAAACCCAGAGGGTGAGGTTGAAGAGTACATCTCTTTACGCCATGATATTACTGCTATCATGAGCGATAAAAAACAGCTTTTTGACTTTTTGGAAGCCAACCGTCTTTCCGTTCTCATTTTAGTGCAAATAGAAGACTATCCCATTTTGGAAAAGTTTTATGACAGAGCCAGTGTGGGTAAAATCGAAGATACCTTTGGGAGAGTTATGCTTTATCTGATGCCCAATCGTTGGGGATTTCAGCGCGTCTACAATCTTGAAAATGGCCTTTATGCTTTTGCGATCGATAGGCGAAGTTGCCGCGCTAAAAAAGAAGAAATCCATGAGGTATTAGAGCAGTTTCTTCTTAATGTCAAAGAGCACATTGTTAAAATTGATTCTATCGAATATGATATTTCCGTTATTTGCAGTTTTACATATGGTATTTTTAAAGTTTTTGAAGATGCTAAAATTGGTATCGACCATGCGATTCAGAGTAAACAATCTATCGTCTATGCCGATGGACTCTCTGGGATTGAGTATGACAATGCGCTGAAAAATATAGAGACCATTCACATGATCAAAACAGCGATTGATACGGGTAAAATCATCTCTTATTTTCAACCTATCATCAACAATGTAACTCAAAAAATTGAAAAATACGAATCTTTAGTGCGCCTGATTACCGAAGATGGACAGCTTTTAACACCTGCTTATTTTTTAGAAACGGCCAAGAAGGGGCGTTACTATACCAAAATTACCAAAATCGTCTTAGACAACTCATTTGCAGCGCTCTATAAAATACCCGAAGCTTCTATTTCTATCAATCTCTCCATGCACGACATCGAACGTGAAGAGATCACACAGTATATTTTAGCCCTCCTTCGTCAACACCATACGGAAGCACCTCGCATCATCTTTGAGCTCTTAGAGAGTGAAGATATCAAAGATTTTTTAATGATTAAGAAGTTCATTCAAACGGTTAAAGCACAAGGGGTAAAGATTGCTATTGATGACTTTGGTACAGGCTACTCAAACTTTGAGCGATTGCTCTCTTATGAGCCTGACATCCTAAAAATTGATGGAAGCATCATTAAAAATATTCAACACAACGAACTCAATCAACACATTGTTGAGACAATGGTACTCTTTGCGAAAAAACAGCACCTCACGACAGTCGCTGAATTTGTTGAAAATGAAGCGATTTATGAGATTGTGCGTGAAATGGGCATTGATTATTCGCAAGGGTATTACTTCGGAAGACCAGAGATGTTTTAAAAGACTCTTTTACATGTAAGCTTTACATGTAAAAGAGTTGATCGATTCTAGAACTTATACACCGCACTAAATCTAAATTCATCTTTATCTTTAGCCCCTGCATAATCGCGATTTTCTTTATCGTACATCGCTAAGAAATTAAGCCCTTTTAGAGCACCATCAAAGGCGTAATTGCCCGTCAACGAAATATAGGATGCTTTGCCATACGAGAGGTCATCATCGTCAGTTACCGTATACGCAACATTTAGCGTCGTGGTTGGGCTAAACGCATAACCGAGCCCTATAGCATACGCTTCCGTATTGGCAGGATAGCTACTAGAAAGTATGATCGTACCCGTGTAAGCAAGATCGGCACCCCAACCAATACCAGGTGTGACGGTTGCGTCTTTACTCACATTGGTGTAGGCCACATATCCACTCACTGCTCCGTATCCTAGGCTTGCTTTGAGTCCGTACAAGTCAGAGCTTTTCGTACCCGTGATCTCTTTGTCGTTGTAATAGTATTGCGCGCTCAAGCCATAGGTAAACGCATTCACGGCAACACTGTACGCTGCTTCAGCATACGCCATGGATCCTTTAGTGTTAATGTCTTCAGCATACGCTGCGGTTAAGGTCAAGCCTGTAATGGATTTATTCACCGCGACAAGGGTATACGCGCCATCTTCTAAAAGAGGGGAAGTACCGTAAGGGTTGCTATAGGTCGTAAATTTGCCGACGTTTCCAGCCCCATCGGTTTGCGCTTGAAACTTTTGAACGTAGGCTGCGGTTAATGTGGTATTAGGAAGATCGGTATTGACGATGCTTGCACCCTCAAAGGACTCTTTGATGATACGGTTGCCTAATGAGGCGATGAGAGGTGTATCTAAGAACATTCGACCCACTTGAACGGTGGTTTTACCCGCATGGTAAGCGAGATATGCTTCTGAAAGCTGTGCGCCAGAGCCGTACTCATCCCAACCAAATTGTTGTTTTGCATTGGAACTCGCAAAGGGAGCATTATTGGATTGTCCTGTTAAGCCAAGGCTAAAGCCATTCAAAGAGCCTGTTTTATAATTGAGCATAACACCCATATTAAAAATTGAATCACTCGGAATGGAAGGATTGCGATCGCGATCCCAGTAAAATGCCTTTAACTCACCACTTATTTTACCCTCTTTAAAGGCATCAGCCAACGTATCTGCACCAAAAGAACAGGTACTAAGTCCTGCAACACAAAGAGCTGCCAAGCTAAGATTTGCCAATTTCATCCGTTTCTCCTTCATAGTAAAAACACTTTACATGTAAAGTATATGTGACGTTAATTTATGCCAAGAATGATGCGCTATTTTCAATCAGATCCGCATCCAGACAGACGCATAAACTCATCTGCCTATAACCTTTAATATGCCCGTTGTTTTAACAATTAATTTGAAGCTTCAAGGAAAATTTTAAATAAAAAAAAGAGCAAAATAATCGCAGGAAAAAAGAGTTTTATTGACGAAAAAAAAATAGTAGATTTTTTGCAAAATTAAATTTAGAAGAAGTAAAAGCACCCAAGGTGCGTGGGCATTCTGCCGAAGAAAACACAGTGTTAGCGTAGCTTTTAGAGCTTGGCTTTAAAAGCGTGTTTAGAGTTCTGTAGGAACTCTAATGAGAAAACGAAGTAAAAAGGGGGTGGATTACTCCACCTCCTTCCAAATTTGAACTTTCCACAGGTACGCTATTAGGGTAAAAATAGCCATAAATCCAATGAGCTTCAAGCCAAGGCTTTCACGCTCAGCCTTTTTGCGATCTCCCACACTTTCCATGTAAGCGACCACTTGCTCTTGAGAGGCTTCGGTCAGTCCCACACGAGGCATGGCAATGCCTTCAACCATTTTGAGTGGTTCGTTGATAAACGTGCTTAGATACTCCGCTTTTTTAGAGCGAATCATCATCGACACATCAGGAGCTTCCGCACCTAGATAACTTTTGAGCGAAGAGGCAGGTGTTTGGGCTTTAAATCCATCGTACTTCATACTATGACATCTGCCACACGCCTCTTCAAACACCATTTTATTGGACGCTTTGGTAGAGACGATGTTGCCCAGATACGCTACGATATCGGCGATCTCTTGCTCGCTTAAATAATTAAAACTTGGCATTGCATAGGGTTTGGTATCTCCAAATTTATGCGAAAGTTTGGTCGCACTCACAGGGTCTTTCAAAAAGCCTGCAAGGTAATTTTTATCGTAAATCACCCCGGCATGACTGAGATCGGGAGGCACGACACCATAGGCACTTGCAGCCGCTTCAAAACTCATAGGTGCTTCAAGTCCTAAACTCTTAATGCTATGACACGCAATGCAATTAGCTTCCACAAGGGCTTTCCCACTCTCCACATTGCCGTTTACATGTAAAGGTTCTATGTCTTTAAACCCAAAATCAGCAGGCGCCACATGTGGGTGCATTTGCGAATGCGCATAAGGCTCCACACCCCAATAGGTCACTGCTGTAAAGAAGAGCACAATGGCTAAAATTTTAAATTCTCTCATTGTGCATCTCCTTTGGCTTCGTGCTTGGTAATAAATGGAAGAGCGATAAACAGCCCTAAGAAAAGAACAGCAGCCACAAAGCCAACCCAAGCGTTTACGCCTGTGGGAGGCAGTTTGCCATACACCGTGAGCACGATCATATCGCACACCAAAAGCCAAAACCAGTATTTAAACACAGGTCGTTTGTGCGCAGGGCCTGTGTTCATCGGATTGCGATCTAAAAATGGCAAGATCATAAAGACAATGTTAGCAATCACAAACGCGATCAACCCAATGTCCATCGCTGCCATACCCCCGATATCAAAGAAAAAGCCTCGAAGCACTTCATAGTTCCACAAAAAGTACCACTCAGGGTAGATATGTGCAGGCGTTTTCATCGAATTAGCAGGTTCAAAGTTAATGGGATCCATCGCAAAGTCAAACTGATAACAGACAAGTGCGAAGAAAATCGTCATAAAAAAGCCAACCACAAAGAAATCTTTGGAAAGGAAAACAGGCCAAAAAGGAACAACTTTTGACTCTTTTTTACGACCTTCTAAAAACTTTTCAGATTCGATCTCAAAATCAAACACTTCCGATTCTTGGTTGTTCACATGCGGGAAGCGAAGTGAGTAAAAATGCACCGCAATCACCACGATGATCACCAAAGGAAGCAACACAACATGAAGCATAAAAAAGCGCGTCAAGGTTGCATCCGCAACGACATAATCACCCCGTATCCAAATAACTACATCATCGCCAATGACAGGAATACCACTGAAAAGATTGGTAATAACTTGTGCTGCCCAGTAACTCATCTGCCCCCACGGAAGCATATAACCACTAAACGCTTCGGCGGAAAAGGCGATAAAAAGTACCATGCCTGTAATCCAGATCATCTCACGCCCTTTTTTGTAAGAGCCATAGTAAATGCCCGTAAAAAGGTGAATATAGATGATAAGAAACGTCGCCGAAGCCGCAACACCGTGCATATGACGCCACAACCAACCGTACTCTACCTCTTGCATAATGGTGTAGTTCACACTATCAAATGCCAAATTAATGTCAGGTTTGTAGTACATCAATAAAAGCAGTCCCGTCACCAGCAACACTCCAAAAAGAACCACCAAAACCACCCCCATTGCCCAGAGGAAATTGATATTTTTAGGTATCCAATACTCAGTCATCATCACACGCATAAAGGCTTTCACCGCTAACCGCTGGTCAAGCCAGTCTATAAAGCCTTCGCTTTTTTGAATTTCTGCCATGCCCTACTCCTACGCTTTTTTCGTGATTAATTTTTTGTATTCTTCACCCTCTTCGCCTAAGACAAGTGTTTCACCTGAAATTTTAAAGGGAGGAATGTCCAATGGACGAGGTGGTGGACCAAAGGTGTTAATGCCGCTCGCATCAAAAACGCCACCGTGACAGGCGCAGATAAAACTTTTCTTTTTCGCATCGTATGAAGGAATACAGCCGAGGTGCGTACACAAACCAATGACAAGTGTAAAAACTTTCTCGCCAATAACCACATCGCGTTTTGCATTTTTAGGCGTATCAGCACTTTTACGCAACACAAAGATCGGCTTTCCACGCCATTGAAAACTGCGCGCTTCGCCCTCTTCTATCGTTGAAATATCGACGGTGACGAAGCCAGCTGATTGGACACTCGGGAGGGGATCCCAACTCTTTTTCATAACGCCCAATGCACAGACACCACCCACAGCGGTAACACCTGTGAGTGCCATGCCTATAAAATCACGTCTTTTTTGACAGGTTTCCATTGTTACTTGCCCAAACTATTTTTTAGTAATAAACGAAGCAATCTCTTCAATCTGAGCATCACTGAGTGGTGCAACTTGTGCTTTCATCAACGCTTTTTGATCTTTTCCGTAACTGCCATCTTTATAGCCCTTCATTGCGCTCACAAAATCTGCTTTACTCATATCTTTAATGATAAGACTTTTGTTTAAAGCGGATTTCTCACCCGTAGCGCCATGACACGCAACACATTTTGTGTACAATGGGGTTGCTTGCGCACTGATAGTCAATACGGCAACAATAATGAATGATTTTGAAATGATTTTCATCTACGACTCCTTAAATGTTTCAGGAATAGTAGTGAAAAAAAGTGGCAAAAAAATGTGCTAGATATGAAAAAAAGAAATTAGTCATTACATTTAAGTTAATGGTGCTTTATTTTGATTGTAAAGAGTGCACCATGCTCTGTGTTGCTAACGGTCACGATGCCATTCATATTGTTTTCAATGATCATTTTGGTCATATAAAGACCAATTCCCGTACCTTGCTTCGCGTGTTTGGTTGTAAAATATGGCTCAAAAATACGTTCCAAATACTCTTCAGCAATACCACCGCCATTGTCTTCGATTTTAATGAGCGTGTATTGTTCCCCATTTTTGACATTCATACGAATGAAAGGGTTTTCGATCTGCCTGTCGGTTAAAACATCTTTAGCATTAGAAAGTATGTTTAACAGCGCTTGCGCAAATTCGTTAGGATAGCCAAGCACTTTTATCTCCTTGGTAGCATTAAACGAAAATTCTATCGAGTGATAACGAAGCGAGGCCTGAATGATGGAACTTGCTCGCTCACAGGCATTATTGATTTCAAAAATCTCTTTATCTTTGGAAGGTTTAAAGAAGTTTTGAAAGTCACTGATCGTGTTAGACATGTACGCGGTGATACGGTTACACTCTTCGATTTTTTCCGTTAAAAACGCCTCGTTAAAATCATCAAAATGTTGTCTGACTTGAATGATCATCAAAAGGGCATTGATTTCTCCAAGAGGTTGTCTCCACTGATGTGCGATATTGCCGATCATATTGCCCATGGCAGCGAGATTACTTTGCTGAATTAAGAGCTGCTCTTGACGGGTGCGCTCATCGATCTCTTGCTGAATACGAAGCTCCAAATTATCCAGCATCTCATTCATCACAGCTTTGAGTAAGTTAAGCTGATCGGAATTGCCTGAAGCCACCAGCCTACGGTTGAGATTGCCTAATTTTAAATCTTCTACGACATGGGTCGCATCTTCAATGAGTTGGCTGTCTTGTTCCAAATTGGCTTGAATAATTTCAATATTTTGATTGATCTGGCGTGCCATATCACCCAACTCATCTTTGTTCATCAGTGGAATATGAATACGCGTGGCTTCTTCGGTGGAAGGAGACTTGAGGTAGTCAAAAAACTCTCTTAATCCATGCCTTACATGTAAAATAGAATCAACAATATTTTTGGCAATGAAAAAGCCTACCATAAAGGTTAAAAGTACAATAATAATCAACCAAGTGGCAATAAAATAACGCGAATTGATCGCTTCTTTATTGGCTTTGGCATAGGTCTCTGAAGAGTGTGTCAGCTCGTTTTGCTGTAATACTTCTAGCGAATCCATGAGGGCATAAAACTGGTCACGCTCAGAGGTATTGGCATTGATAAATGCGCCCTCTTCAAAGTCATCTTTGAGGTAGGCTTGGTTGGCTAAAATGAGCGCTACATAGTTTTTCCACTGATAATAGAGTGTCGCAGGCAGTTTGCTAAAGGGCTCTTCCATTTGTGTGTGCATCTCGTTGATTTTTTTGAGAATATCTTTACGCAAGTCTTCATTCGGCGCCATAATGAGTGAAAGGGATTGTTCCCTGAGTTTAAACAGTGGCAAAATGTAGGTTTGCTGAATCGTTTGAACCCGCTTTGAGCCTTCAAAGACATTGTTGACATTGACCACGCCTTTGTTGGTAATGTCAAACGCTAAAAAAGAGAGCGTGACAATCGCACAAATGCCCAAAGATGCCATCAGAAAAAATTTATAACGCATGGAAAGATACTTAATCATAATCAAACCTTAAAGGTAACATGGGTGCTTCGCGCTCTTTTGGATACGCTGCATTGCCTCTGATCGACCAGTGATATTTGGTCAGCTTTGCCTTCCACAGAGGCATCAATAAAACCGATGAAGGCTCATAACGTACTTCTTTATTGACCGCTAAAACAATATTGGGGGATGGAACAAAAAGCATATACGCTTTTTCATACGCACGCTTGACAATTTGTGCTACTACCTCATCAAAAGCCTTGCTTTGAAATTCAACATCAAAGAAGTGTTCGATATAGCCTTGCATGATATCGTCTTTATCAATCGCCGACCATTTATCGGAGATGCGGTACGCAAAGAAGGCTGTCCACGGATTGTTGCTGCTCCAGTCGTCATTGCCCCATGTTAAAATATCCCATTTTTTGGGCGATTGACGATTGGTTAAGAGTTGCTCGTAAATCTCTTTTTCATTGGGCGTAATCGTGTAATGAAGCGTCACACCGTATTTTTTGAGTTGAAACTCAATGCCTCGCCACAAAAACATAAAACGATCCATCGTAATGACATCCAGCTCCAAACCATTTAAAATCGCTTTAAGTTCCTTCTCCTCGTCTGGATTATGAAGTGCACGTTCACCCCAGGTTTGAAGGTTTGCCGTTGCCAGTTTCACAGAGCGATAATTCACTGAAGCTTCTGTGGGTGCGAGTTCACCCTCTTTTTTATAGACAAAATTGAGCAAATTAGCTTGATTGACCGCTTTATTGAGTGCAATGCGTATTTTTTGATCTCTTAGCTTACTGTTAGGCTTAAGCAAGTTAAAATAGATCGAGATACTATGCGTTGAAGGTTTCGTATAAAGTCTTGCATACTTAGAAAGAACGGTTTCTACTTTTTTATTAAAAGGAATCGGTGTTATATCTAAACGCTCTTCCTCCAACGCCATACTGACCGATTGGGCAGATGTCAGTTCTGTATAGATGGTTACATTCTCAATGTAAGGCAACCCCGCTTCATAATAGTTTGGATTGGCTTGAAGCTCTAAAATAGGCGTTTGAAACCGCCCTGTTGCGTAGCCTTGCTTTAAAATATACGGTCCCAGTCCATAAGGTCCAGGTGCTTGCATACTGTTACATGTAGAGCCTTCTTTCGTGCTCCACCCATAACGTTTGAGGTAGGCGGATGTGTACAGATTGATAGAAGTCAGATCGCTAAAGAGCAGTCCATAGGGTTTATACAGGTGAATACGAATGGTATGATCATCCACTTTACTCACACCTTTAAGTCTCTTATGAATATCCGAATAAACCACAGGATCTTGCATAAAATAGGTAAAATTTTCCACCACCGAGTCCGCGTTAAACGGCGTGCCATCTTGAAAAAGCACTCCTTTTCTCAAGGAAAATTCATAGGTGAGATCGTCTATTTTGGTATACGATGTTGCCATCATATACTCCCACCCTTCATGGTTACCACTGGAGCGAACCAGTGTGCCATTGACCAATTTTGAGACGTACAAGTAAGGCATCGTGGGTAAAAAGACTTTGATGTGAGAGCCTGCCACACGCTCATTAATGAGTACCGAAGTAGTATCATCACTGCGGTAATAAAAAGGATTTTTCCACTCTTGTGCCCAACCAAAGGTGACATACACAAGCAGTAAAAGTAAGAGTCTAGCACATCTCAAATCGGTACCCAACCCCTGATAAATTGGTAATAAAATCTTTCGGTAACTTCTTGCGTAAATTACGCACCAGTGAACGAAGCGCACTATCGGTCATCACATCGTCTTGCCACACATGGGCTTGTAGCTCATCGTAGGAGACAATGCGTTGTTTATTATGCAAGAGTAATTCTAAAAATCCCGCCTCTTTTTTATTGAGATGAATACTCTCCCCCTCATATGTCAATAGTTTATGATCGACATCATACAAGTATCCACAGGGAAGTTCATAGACAATCGTATGCGTTTGAGTAATGCGTTTGAGACAGCGTGCAAGCGCTTCTAAAAGACCATTGAGGGTCACCGGTTTGATGATGTACTGCTCTAAATGAAGATCCACGACTTTCAGCAGATACTCCCTATCTGTATGTGCTGAAATAATGACAAGCGGAGTCACTTCATCGTTTTTACGAATCTCACGTACCAGATCAACGCCATTCATCACAGGCATTAAAATATCGGTAATCACAATATCGGGTTTTTCACTTTTGTAGAGCTCTAAGGCAATTTTGCCATTTTCCGCTTCGATCACCTCTTTAGTATAGTAGCGAAGCGATGCGGCAATGTTTTTTCGTATGCCCTCTTCATCTTCAGCATAAAGAATTGTGAGCGTCTTCAATCGTTCTAAAAAGAGTTTATCCACGTTTGAGACTCCTTGAACATAGTGTTATTTAGATTTCTTTGCGGTAAAGCTGATCTTTGTGTTTGCAAGACTTGCAACTAAAATACCGCCTCAACTTCCTTTATACATCAGGTTCACGCGAACTGACAACTCGTAAAATCCCTCTTTTAAAGGCTTGATATTCGTTTTTGGGTACCATCCTTGCACCTCAGGCTCACTCTTGGGTGATGTGATCGTATCGACAAAGACACTCACCATATATCCCGAAGGCAAATTGGGCTTCTCCAATTGTATTATAACGAAGTTTTCTTCGCCAACCACGTAATTTTTGGGTTCGATCAAAACAGCTTTTTGATGGGACAATTCACTAAAAAGTGGGTCCTCAAAACTACAGGTGCTTGGGGCAATTTGTCCCCAAGCAAGTGAAAAAAAAACACCACATAGTCCTATCATCAATCGCAGTGTTGTTTTCATGAGACTATCCTTTAGGTTGTCTGTAAACCTCTTTTGGCATATGTGGAAGAATAAACCGCGTACTAGGGTGTGTCTCTGCATTGATCGCATAGTCAATACCTACGGGAGAAGCATTGGCATACTCTTTGTATTTAGGGTCATGTAAGTCAATAATCGCAATAGCCCCCACAGGACAAGCTTGAACACATGCTGTTGTTTTGCCATCGGCTTGGCGCTCCCAACACATACTGCACTTCTCCGCTTGTCCCATTTTGGTATTGAATTTAGACGCACCAAACGGACACGCTTTGACACAACCACCACAGCCAATACAAATCGTTTGGTCGTGTTTACAAATGCCCGTTTCAGGGTCTTTCGTATGTGCGCCCACAGGACAAATCGCCACACACGCTGGATTTTCGCAGTGGTTACACGCCAAGGAGAAGTAAAAACGCTCCATCGGCATTTGCGCTTTGGGTGCTTTTTGATACGACGTTAAAGTTGGCAAGATATTGTTATTGTCTATCAAATAATCTTCCCCACCAATCTCTCTTACTTTGCGCCATAAAATTCCATCGTCTTGATGATACTGATTTTTACAGGCCATTGCACACGTATTACATCCTAGACAGATACTGCCATCGACTAAAAAAGCTTTTTGCATCACAATCTCCTGTTATAGTTTTCTAAAGTTGACAAAGGTATCATGAAGCGCAACACCAGGCGCTCCCGTTTTAAACGCACCCATGTCTGAACTGGTGTCATCAACGAGTTCATTGACGTTATAAATATTGTTGTTATACCACTGCTCGTACATTAAAACGGTACCCGCTTGAACGTTATCGGTGATTTTGGCTTTCACGCGTAAGAGTCCTTGTTTGTTAAAGACCGCTACCGTGTCGCCCTCTTTGACCATTTTCGCTTCCGCATCATCAGGGTTGATGTACACATAAGGTTCAGGATGCACATCTTCCATCCACTCTAAGTTTTGGAATTGTGAGTGTAAGCTCCATCTGCTGTGAGGAGAGGTCATACGGAATTTATCGTACGGTTTACGCACTTCAACATACGAAGGTAAAGCATTGCCAAAAAGCTCCAACGCTTTGTCTGAATAAAACTCAAACTTACCGCTTGGTGTTTTAAACTTGCCATCGGCATACGGAATGACCGCTTTGGCTTTGACTGGTCCATTTTTAAGCTCTTCCCATGATTTAATGCCAAATTGCTCGTAGATGCCAGGGTTAAACTCTTTGACCATCATCGCTTTGGTATCCACACTTTGTGGGAAAGTACATGAACCCGCCTCAAGTTTATTCATATGCTTAGAAAGCAGTGCTGCGATTTCAACATCGGACTTCACTTCAAAAAGAGGTTTGATGGCTTGTTCATTAAGACTCAACCAGTAATGCCAGTAAGAGACATTGACATCGTACTCTTCAAATTGCGTCGCAACAGGAAGGACGATGTCTGCCCATTTTGCGGTTTCATTGAAGAACTGATCGGCAACTACGACAAGGTCAAGTTGTTGAAAGGTACGAATGAGTTGATTGCGGTCAAAATCTTGTGAGAAGACGTTTTTACACGCTACCCAAAGGAGTCTTACTTTTGGCTCTTTCGCATTGATCAGTTCGCGCGCTGTTTTATTGATGTTTAAAGAACGATCGGTATAGGCTGCTTTTGCACCATTCTCTTTCGCAAATTCACCTTTGATGGCGCTAACACCGGTGTAACCCACACTGCCTTCTGGCTTAGTTTGAGACAGTGCCGCATAGTTAAAGCCCCATGTGCTCAGGTGACCATAACGAGCACCACCTGCGTATTTGCCGATGTTTCCAGAAACTGCTACCAATGCATCAATCGCACGGATCATCGAGCCACCATTGGTGTGACGTTGCATACCATACCCCATCCAAATCGTTGCAGGTTTTGCTTTTGCAAACGATAAAGCCAGCTCTTTAATCATTGCAAGAGGAATACCTGTGATTTTAGAAACGTTCTCTAGTTTGATCTCTTTATCCAGATACGCTTTGTACTCTTTGTACCCTTTTGAGTTTGCATCAAGCCATTTTTGATCGTGTAAATTAGCCTCAATGATAATTTTTGCCATTCCCAGCGCTAAAAGACCATCTGTTCCTGTTTTAATCTGAATGTACTGACTCGCTTTGGAAGCCGCTTCGGTAAAAATGGGATCAATGACCACAACTTTTGCCCCTTTACTCTTTGCTTCGTAAATGTATTTCATCGAGTGAACGGAGTTACTCGCAGGATTGACACCCCAAAGTATAATAAATTTGCTGTCTTTCATCTCTTCAGGATCATTACACCACATATCGCCCATATCAAGATTTTGCGCATCAATGCCTGCTGGCCAACACGGAGTCCCCGCAAGTCTCGTGGTATAGCCGATAGAGCTAAACATCCCCTCAACACCATAATGCGTGATGCCGAAGTTTCCAGAATACTTGGTAAGTGCAGCACCCAGCAAGGTTCCATCTTCTTTTTTCATCTCTAAGAGTTTTTTGGCAATCGTCTCCATCGCATAATCCCAAGAGATGCGTTTCCAGTTACCTGAACCTTTGCCGCCCACTTGCATCATCGGAAATTTAAGACGACGTGCTGAGTAAACACGTTTTACGTAAGAATTTCCTTTGACACAACAACCACCTCTCGTATAGGTAGATTCGGTTGCGCCTTCGATAAACTGCATGACACCATCTTTGACGTAGGTTTTGATACTACAGGTGTCGTAACAGTTTCGAGGACACGCATTGCGAAACGTTTGGTAGTTTTTTTGCCCAAGGTAGGGGATTTTAGTATTGAGGTCTTCATTGGCGTGAAGAATACCGCCTGGAAGCGATGTCAATACACCACTGGCTGCTAAGCCTTTTAGAAAACTTCTTCGGCTGATGCCGTTGTTGAGAATGCTCTCAACTTTTTCTTTGGAATAACTCATTCAAGAACTCCTTGTTGTCGTGGTTTCTCTTATCAATAACGATTTGAGCTGCATTAAAATAAAGGTCATCGCAGGCGAGTCTTTCTCACTCTGCGCTAAGCCACGCTCTAAAAAGCGCGGTATCCAAAGGGCTAAGTGTTCGTGTAAAAAATAGTGACGAAGGTCACTCAAATAGGTTATCTCTTTAGCCTCTTCTAGAAAAAGTAGTTGGTAGTACGCGTCCAGTTCAACGCCTAAATGATCTTCTGGTATGACATTTTTAAGCGAATAGGTAAAGCCCATCGTTTCGTACAAATCTCTTACATGTAACGTGGTTTTGGACATAAAAACATCGGGATTGTCAAGGTAAACGGAGGCAAAGGGATCGGCAACGGTTTCCATCGGACCTATAAAGTAGCGATTGAACTGCACTTCCAAATCCTCTTCCGAAATGTCAATCGAAGAATCGAGTGCATCAAACGCCTTTTTAAGCTCTTTGGAATTTTGAGCATTGAAGATGTCCCGAAGATATTTGATCGCATCGAGTCTGGAAGTCGTTTGAGGTTGAAGCGTTTGCATCTTAAACTCTTTTTTTAATTTATTTTTTTAACCAACTAGAGAAATGGTAAAGCAAAAAAAGAGCAAAAAAATCGCAAAAAAGATTTTACATGTAAGCATTTGACATTTTTAGAGGAAAGGGAGAACTGAGTCAAAAAGGAACACAATCGTTTTACATGTAAAGCGTAACCCCTTCTCTTTCTTGATGCTTTACATGTAAAACCTTTCTTTAATTTTTTTCCAATGCAAACTCTTTATAATGGTGCATATAAAAATAAATAAAAGGAATATCTTTGATAACTAAAATAGATATGAACTCTCCCGAATTTTTAGCAGAATTTGAAAAAACAGAAGCTTTTACCGATAAAGTCTGTGCACAATTTGGCTTTGCGTACACACCCCTTGATGAAGTCAAAGAATCCATCCAACAAGGCTTAACACGCAATAAAATGATTTATGGCAAACGCTACTGCCCCTGTTTTATGGTCATAGGTGGCACGCCAGAAGAGCAAGCCAGCGCGGGTAACCGTTTGTGCCCTTGTACCCCCGCACTCACTGTAGAAATTCCCCAAACAGGCAAATGCCACTGCACGATCTTCTGCACACCCGAACATGCACGAGAGCTCGCAAAAGAAGAAAATATGGAAGAAGTAGCGCATACACATACCAGAGGACTCAGCAAAGAAGAGTGTGAAGCGTTAATGAAGAAAAAGCAGATTGATGGCAATGAACTTGAAGCGTTGCTCGAAGCTAGAAAGCATGGCGTTGTGAATTTTAATCTTGTGGATACACGTGAATGGATGGAGTGGATCAGTAACCGCATCACAGGAACAGACTTCCTCATCCCAACCACCAGTTTTCATGATGCACTCTCACAACTCAATGGCAAAGAGAATACCCCTGTCATTTTATACTGTTACAGTGGAAGTCGAAGTGCGTACTGTCAACGCATTTTATTGCACATGGGGTATAAAACCGTGCTCAACCTTGAACACGGCATTATGTCGTATGATGGAGAATGTGAAAGCGGAGAATAACAGATAGGAAGAAGTTACTTTGTAGCTTCTTCCTGATTTGATACTTCCTTTGTAGCTTCCAAAAGTTCTTCGCGGCTCAATTCAAGTTTAGTCCCTTGATCGTTATAGTCATAGCCTTTGACGATGTTGCCCTCTTTAAACTCAATTGTGCGGATCAACTTACCTGCTGGGTTGAAAAGCTTCGTGATGCCATTAGGTTGATTCTTTTTAAAGGGAGTTTCCCCTTGAAGTTTACCGGTTGGGTAGTAAAACTTACCGACACCTTCGGCTTGGTCATTGACAAAAGTAACTTCTGTTCGAAGCACGCCTGATTCGTAATACTCTTTTTTGAGTCCTTCAATTTTATCGTTTTTAAATGGTGTTTCACTTTGGAGCTTTCCTGATTCGTAATACATCTTACCAAGCCCCTCTCGTAACCCTTCTTTGAACGGAGTTTCACTCTTAATTTTTCCAGATTCATAGAAAAATTGACCAATACCATTGGCAAGTTTTTGTGTTTTAACCTCTACAAGGATGCCATCTTCACGAACATCCAAATCTTCAATCGCATAATAGTTTTCAGCGGCAAAAAGTGTTGCTGAACAAAAAAGTAAAACAGCCCATAATTTCATGAATGACTCCCTAAAAAATTTTTGAAATAGAAACGAAGAATGTTTACATGTAAACGCTTACATGTAAACATTTAAAGCGGACTAAACGTTAAATCTAAAGTGCATTACATCGCCATCTTGAACGACGTACTCTTTACCTTCGAGGCGCATTTTACCTGCCTCTTTGGAGCCAGTCTCACCTTTGTACGCGATGAAATCATTGTAAGAAATGACTTCGGCACGGATGAATCCTTTTTCAAAATCGTTATGAATCACAGAGGCAGCCTTAGGCGCTTTCCACCCCTTTTCAATCGTCCATGCGCGCACTTCTTTGACACCTGCGGTAAAGTATGAAGCAAGACCTAGTTTGTCAAACGCCAAACGGATGATCTGTTTAAGCCCAGATTCTTCAATGCCAAGCTCTTTTAAGAACTCTTCGGCTTCATCATCCTCAAGGGCGATCATCTCTTCTTCAACTTTAGCACAGAGAACAACAACGTCTGCACCCACTGCTTTGGCATGTTCTTTGACCACTTTGACAAAATCATTCTCTTCTAAAAGGCCTGCTTCATCGACATTGGCACCGTAAATGATGGTTTTATTGGAAAGGAAACGCAACTCTTTATCGAGGATTTGGAAGTTTTCATCGTCGCGTCTTGGAAATGTACTGACCGGTTTGATGTCATCAAGGTGAGCACGAAGTTCCGTGGCGATCTCTGCCATCGCTTGAGCACCCTTTTCAAGTTTGGCTTGACGTTTGAGACGGTCTAACTTTTTGTCCAGTTGTTGAACGTCCGCGAAAATAAGCTCACTTTCGATGATTTCGATGTCGCGAAGCGGATTGATACTGTTTTCAACGTGCGTGATGTTCTCATCTTCAAAACAGCGCACCATGTGTAAAATCACTTCAACTTCACGAATGTTAGACAAGAACTGATTGCCAAGACCTTCGCCTGCACTCGCACCTTTAACCAAACCCGCGATGTCGACAAAGTCGACCGTTGAATGCTGAATGCGCTCAGGATTGACGATCTTTGCAAGCTCTTCAAGACGAGGATCGGGTACTGGAACAACGGCTTTATTGGGCTCGATGGTACAAAAAGGATAGTTAGCAGATTCTGCATTTTGCGCTTTAGTCAGCGCATTAAACGTGGTTGATTTTCCGACATTGGGGAGTCCTACGATACCGACACCTAAACCCATAGATTGACCTTTTTAATTAACTTTTAAGGGGGATTTTACCCAAAAGCGTCTTAAAAACTGACATAGGCTTAGGTGCGTGGCTTTACATGTAAAGGTTATTTCTCTTTCAAATAGGCTTCAAAATGGTCAATATTGAGCGCAATGAAGCGATACGAGACGTAAATCACAACAGGCCATGTGCAGAGCCACAAAAGCCCTGAGGTGTAATTGATTGCTTCCATAATGACTCCTAATAATGATGTGAATCAGCTTCGATTTCGGCTGATGTAATTTTGGTTTTATCCATAGCGCGCCATACCACATAGATATACCCCAAAACAAAGGGAACGCCCAAAGAGACGTAACTCATGGCACTGAGCGTATAGTGGGATGAGGAGCTGTTTTCAATAGTTAAAGAGCTTGCCAAATGTGAAAGTGAAGGATAAATAGGCGTTGCGTTAAAGCCGAGTAGACAGAGCAGACTCGTCACGACTAAAATCACCCCAAAACCACTGAACCAAATGCCGCGTCTGCTTGCTTTAAAAAGTGTAGAGAAGATGGCATAAAGCACCAAAAGCGTACCACAGCCAAAGGTAACGATGAGCAGTGGCGTGGCTAAAAAGTTGTTCAAAAATTTATGTGACTCCGGAAAGACAACACCCATATGGTACGTAAAACCGTTCATCACAAAGAGCATCACGACAAGCACAACAAAAAAGCCCACAAACAAAATCGCATCTTGAAAGAGTTGCTTTTTCGCATTGGAAAGAATCATCGCATCGTCAATGTTATTGATAAAATACAGTGCTGCTTGCACACGGGCTAAGAAAAAGAGTGTCAGTCCAAACGCCACATTAAAGGGATTGAGTGCGCCTTCAAGTCCGTAACTTGGCAACGTCCATGCTGAAAAGTTCATGCTGTTGCGCATAAAATTACCGCCTGTAAACAGCGTTCCAAGCGCAATCCCGATGAGGATAATGCCGACACTTCCGTTGATATACAAGAAAATTTCATACGTGCGTTTGCCTAAAAAATTGTTGGGTTTCACACGGTATTCGTACGAGACGGCTTGCACGATAAAACAGAACAAAATCGCCATCCAGACATAATACGCACCTCCAAAACTGACCGCATAAAAGAGAGGAAATGCCGCAAAAAGAGCGCCACCAAACAGAACCAATGACGTGAAAGAGAGCTCCCATTTGCGACCCAGTGAGGCAACGAGCATGTCGCGCTGTTTTTCATCTTTGGCGATGGCGTACAAAAGGGTTTGCCCACCTTGTACAAAGGTGATAAAGACAAAAAATGCCCCAATCAGGCTTATTAAAAACCACCAATACTGTTGTAGACTTAAAAGAGATAAACTTCCAAACATCTTATGCCTCCTCAGGTCCAATGGTAATTTGTTTCAGCATGATCTTCACTTCCGCAATTAAAAGCGCGGTAAAGATGATCGCAAAAAGCCCTAGTGTTATCATGACCGACACTTTATCAATGTGCGAGCTTGCCATGCCCACGGGAAGCATGCCTTGAATCGCCCACGGTTGCCTGCCAACTTCCGCAACAATCCACCCCGCTTCCCCTGCAATATAGCCCAACGGAATCGAGAAAAGCCCCGCATATAACAGTAGTTTTTTGGTCTCGATTTTACCGATCATACTAAAGTAGAGTACGAAGAAAAAGAGTGCCAAAAACCAACTGCCAAGCCCCACCATAATGTGAAAGCTGTAAAAGCTCAACGCAACGGGTGGGATGATTTTTTCAGGCGCGTCTAAATAACCATACCCCAAATAAGCCTCATGGGTGCGAAACAGCGCTAAGGCTTCTTCTTGGCTTGGGGTATTGTTCATCTTCTGAGCTTCTTTGTAGGTACGCAGCGCATCTAACGCAATCTTGCCTTTGTCCAATTTACTTTGAGCGGGCTCAATGCCGAGCGTTGCATTTCCAAGGACGAGGTCATCAATTCCCGGCACAAATGCGTTGATGTTGTGAAATCCTAAAAATGAGAGTGCGTAGGGAATCTCAATCGACCAGATAAATTCATCTTGCGTATCGCCAATCTTTTTGTTCATATTCAACTGCCCGATCGCCACGATGCCTGCACGGTGTTTACCATCGTAAAGCCCTTCCATAGCAGCGAGTTTGGTCGGTTGAGTTTGTGCTATTTGATGAGCAGATTCATCACCCGAAACCAGCAAAAAGATGGAGGCTAAAAATCCAAACGAAGCGCCTACAATGATGCTGCGTTTGGCGAAGAGATTATGGCGATTTCTCAGTAAAAACCAACTGCTCACACCCACCACAAAGAGTGAACCCATCACATAACCACTGCCGATCGTGTGCAAAAACTTGGAAACGGCGTTGGGATTAAAGAGGACATCGGCAAAGCTTTTCATCTCAAAGCGCGCACTCTCAAGGTTAAACTCCATTCCCACAGGGTGTTGCATCCAACCATTGGCTACAAGTATCCAAAGTGCTGAGAGGTTCGAGCCAATCGCAACAAGCCACGTGGAGAGCAGATGCACTTTGGGTGAGACTTTCTCCCAGCCAAAAAACATCACGGCAAAAAAGGTCGACTCTAAGAAAAACGCCATAATGCCTTCAATCGCAAGCGGCGCGCCAAAAAGATCACCCACGATCCACGAGTAATTCGACCAGTTTGTACCAAATTCAAACTCTAAGATAATGCCCGTAGCAAGACCGATCGCAAAATTGATCGCAAAGAGCGTCATCCAAAATTTGGTCAATTTTTTCCACTCAGGATTTTTTGTTTTGACGTAGATGCTCTCCATCATAGCAATGATAAATGAAAGCCCCAGTGTCAGGGGAACAAAAAGCCAGTGATACAACGCCGTGAGCGCAAATTGCGTGCGCGACAACTCAACAAGAAGGGTGTGATCCATCGGAAATACCTTTTATTTTTGCATCAAATGTTCCAGAACAGAGTCTGCTCTTTGTGTGTCATTTGAGAAGTGTGTTTGGAGGATATTGGGGAAAAAGAAGAGCTTTAGAACAACAAAAAAAAGGAAAAACTTAATAGCAATAATGAGCCACAGCTGTTTTCCAACACGCATCTGTTTAAAACCATCACGGTAGAAAAAAATGATCTGTCTAACCCACTGCATTCTAAATCAACCTTTTCAAAATTATAACTAAATAATAATAAATATTAATTAAAAATACACATTGCTAGCTAGTTAAGAAGAAGAAATTTCTGCAATGACACGCATTGCAGAAATTTTAGCATGATTAATGATGTGCACACGTATGATTTGGATCAATTTTAACCGTTTTTCCTGCTATAAAATCTCTCAATGCATCTTCAACGGTTTCATTTTGATCATCAAAATAGACTCCAATATTGACTGAAAGGAATTTTTTCAAAGGCTCTCCGCCAATACCTGAAACAACAAGGGTATCTGCGCCCAAGGCTTGGATGTTTGCTACAGCATTCGCACATCCACCCGTAACATGACCAGGATTTTTATGTACTTTGACTTCTTTAACAACACCATCTTCAACAGTCACTGCTGTATAAAAAGTTGCCTTACCAAAATGTGCGCCTCTCTTTGCGCCAATCCCTTCGTCTTTCATGGTTGGAAATATAATTGTCATTTTTAATCCTTTTGATTTGAATAGAATTTTTGTATTTGATGGTTTAGTGGCCACAACCACAACCGCCGCTATCATGATGGTCTCCATCATCGCCTAAAAGCTTCATATAATTCACAACCGTCACTTTTTCAAGCGTGCCTTTATGCAATTGATCTAAAGCCTCTTTGAGCATCATTTGCTCTTTACCGACATAATAAATAGTGATGCCTGCATCCAAAAGGGCATGAAAAGGTTTTTCTCCCACATGATTGAGTAAAACCGTTTTAACTCCCAAATTCTGTAGCCAAGGAACAACATTCATGCCTCCTTGAACACTGCATTTGCGTGTTGTTATAAGACCTTGCGCATCGATCAAACTAAAATAATTTGCTTTTCCAAAAAGGGATGCTATCACATCGCCTTTTTCTGTTTTAACAGGTATTGCTGTCACGGGAACTCCTTTAATGAGCATATGTTCAAAATAATACTCTCATAATGAACATATGTCAAGTATTTTCAAATCATGTTATAATGGACTTTTTACATGTAAAGGGGAGTTATGCCACGCCAAAAATGCAAACGGTTTACTTCATTCAGACCACCGTGTTGCCAATTTAATCCTCATGAATTTCAAACGCATCAAGAGACGATCACGCTTTTATCTGAAGAAGTAGAAGCACTTTATCTTATGGATTTATTGGAGTTGTATCAAGAAGAAGCCGCAGCTAAGATGGAAGTTTCGCGCCCTACCTTTGCACGCATTATCAAATCCGCACGAAATAAAGTCGCTTTAGCCTTACTGGGTGGACATACGTTACATCTGGAAAGTACCAAAGAGCGTTATGTGGTTGCGGTATGCAGTGAAAATGAAACCCCTCCTTATAACTCTTTGAGCCCTAAAAGCAGATACATTCATTTTTTTACACTTGAAAAGCATCAGATTATTGAGCACCAGATGATTCCAAATCCTCTGACATCCAACCAGATGAAACCCCCTTTAGTCTTAACGGAGCTTTTTCTCAATCAACGTGTCAATGTGTTTGTAACGGGAACGATTGGACAAGGGTTTAAAAGCATGCTTTCTACAAAAGGAATTCCTGTGCTTTTAAAAGAAGAGATTACGGACGAAGAGATTACGGCACTTTGGTAGTTTAATCTACCAAAGCTTTTATCCACAGTTGCATAATCGTATGAATCTCCTCTTTGGGCGCTTCCATAAATTCAATCACAAAGCGATCTTCAAACTCACAGATTCCGATACTTCGTGGACGGACTGCTACGATTTTAGTATTTTGGATAGTTTTTCCAAAACAAAAAATAACATTTTGAACATCTTTGAGCCCTTCCATCATCTCACCACCTAGTGCTTTCGTATGGGCATAGTGATCAAAGATTGCAATAAAGTGCGCTACGGGGTCAGCGTTTATTTTCTCTTTAAAGTAATCAACGATTTGAGACATATGCTTATAACGAAGTCCTTCTTTCTTTAGGGTTAGCGAATGAATAGGATATTGATCTAAAAAGAGTGTTTTTTCCATATAATTTTCCTTCTAAAGTGTTGTTTACTCTTGCACGCAGATTTCACCTTTGAGCATGTGCGATACCGTTTGATAAATCACAACAGAGATGACCATTGTTGTCACGCCAACCATCACATACGAGAGTGATAAAAGTATAACATCTTTAGTTTCATGATACATTAACATCGAGCTTATACTCATGGCAGCAAGAGGAAAAACAAAGGCCCACCAAGAGATGAAAAATTTGATTTTAATAAAATTTTTGTACATAAAAGCAACCAAAAGCGTAAAGAAAAGGGCAAGATTAAACAACATCGTAGCAAAGACATCAATGACACCAAACATCTTATAATAGGCGATAAACCCGACCGCAGGAGGAGCAATAAAAATAAACATCGTTGGCATAAACTTCACCGCTAATTGATGGTGAAAAATAATACGATTGAGCAAAATGGCAAACAAGATCACCCAAAAGAAGATGCCACAACTAAAGAAGTACATGAGTACCCCTTGACTCGCAAATCCTACACCCCCAATAGGAACAAGAACATTACCCACCACAGGAATAAACCATGCAGGATTAGAGTGGTCTAGTTCTTGATTGTTATTGATCCAAAAAGAGATCGTGTGCATGGTAAGGTAAAAATGCAACGCCGTACCCGCATACCAAAAGAAGGAAGCAACATTGACATTGACCTCTTTATAAATAATCGCTAGCATTAACATAGAAATCGAAATCGCCGCAAAAAAATTGAGCCTAATAGGGTGTGAAAACTCTTTTTTTACCATGGGTGTATATTTGATGTATTTACTAAGATAGATGAGAGAAATAACGATAAATAATGTGGTTGAAACCATCATTAAGAGATTGCCAATCATATCCGTAAACCCTAACCAAAGAGCTGCCTTTTGGTACATAATCGTTAAGCCACTCATTCCCATAACCATTGCATACATCATGACGGGAAAGAATTTTACTCTACTGTTCTCACACGCAAGAACCTCATCCATTGACACTCCTAATTATAATTTATACTAAATATAATTATAAGAATATACTTTTATTAATTATAAAATCATAAATAAAAATGGCTAGGCTATAGTCTTAATGAAATCATGGAGAGGATTGAAGGGTCACCTTCAACCCATCGTGGAAGAATTAAAAGAGGGTATCGCTTAAAATGTCATTCATGATTGTATCGCCTAAACAGGCTTTTTCGCGTGCAAGCGTTTCAACTTTATGAACAATATGACTTTGCAAATAGACAACAACACGGCTTTTGCCCTCTTCTGTTTCGCATTTTTCGTCATATTCGCGCTGCATCTTATTTTTTGTCTCTTCATCTATAGGTGCTCGCAATGATTTGTACTCAACCAATACGCCATCTTTATAGACACCTGAAACTTCGGCATAAACCCAGTAGTAACCACCATCTTTTCGCAGATTTTTAACATACCCTTTCCACATCTGCTCTTGTTTCAAAGTCTGCCAGAGTGTTCTAAAAACAGAGTGAGGCATATCGGGATGACGAACGATATTGTGGGGTTTGCCGATGAGTTCATCAATCTCATAGCCTGAAATATGGGCAAATGTTTCGTTGGCGTAGGTTATGTTCCCCTGCAAATCGGTACGTGAAACAATAAGTTCATCACTTGGCACGATAGTTTCAATAAACATCTGATACGTCGTTTGCATAACCTCTCCTTAGTTTATTTTCTTTTTCAAATCACCCTTATAGACGATGTCTTTAAGTGCGACTGTTTCATCGTTGAGAATGTCTGGTACACTGGGAGACTGCTCTAGCTTTTCTCTTTCCGCATCGAGTTCATCTTCACTGTATGCCATCATCATATCGGCACAAATGACATGAGGAATCTTCTCAATTTTTTTCATTTTTGCCATCTCTTCATCAAGGTTTGCACCCTCAATCGTGACAATAATTTTGCCAGTTTGCTCGTCATGAAAATGGTAGTCACAAAAATCGCTCGCTTCGCAAATCGCAATAATCTCTTTTACATGTAAAGGCTTCGTTTGTATCACAATACTTGAAATATTCATGGGATTCTCCAAATCATAATAAATTGATCGTCACTGCTACTGACAAGTTCTTTCTCCATCGCAAAGATGATGGTATTGAGCGTACTTTTTTGCCCTTTAAGGGTATGGACTTTCGCTTTTGTGGCAAGGTCAAACACAACAATATCATTCTGTTCATTAAAGGCAAATGCGCCAAACGTTAGGCTAGGACTCAGCGCTCCTGCATAGATGAGAAACGAGCCATCAAATCGTTCATACGTGCCGTTTTGTAGGGTGTAAACTATGCCCCGTCTGTCTTGACCCGCACAGAGCACTTTATCTTTTTTAAAATCAACATTATAGACATTGTCCACATTACCGCCTTTGAGCACTTGAGTGATTTTGCCACTTAAAACATCAAAGAGAGTGATTTCGCCTGACTCACACGCACTTGCCACCATGCTTTTTGTCTCATTTAAAGCAAAATCGCTAAAGTGAGAGGAAGAAGGCTGAATGCGGTAGATCTCTTTGTGCGCCCCAATGTCCCACAAAAAAATCTCATTACTGAGAAGGGCCACCAAGATGTGCTTTTTGTCGACAAATTTTGCTTTGGAAATGAACAGATTAGCCGTAGCGTCTATGATCACTTTAGGCTTTCCCTCTTCTATAAGGTAAAGCTCACGTGCACCATTACTGGCTTGAACGACGGCAAGAAGCGTGTTTCCCAGCATATCTACTGAAAAAACTTTAGGCGCAACCTCATCGCCTGTAAAATCTTTTATATTCGAGAACTTAGTTTGTGAAAGTTTGGTCGCGTCGTTCAGTTGATACACTTCAAGGGTTCCTGCGCTCGTTCCTGCAATGATCTTTCCCTCAACCAAAGCAATGTGTTGTACCGTTCCCGCAGTTTCTATTGTTCGTTCTGGCACTAACGCTGCGCTTAACAGTACACTTGTAAAGAGACTTAGAAACAGAAATAATTTCATGCCTTTTTCTCCTCTTGGATCATAATCGCATTGCTGGGGCAAATGCCGACGCACATGCCACATCCATTACATACATCCATCTCTATTTGCGGTTTCCAAAGCCCTAAAAATTGAATGGCTCTTGGTTCACACGCATCCAAACAGCTATTGCACAGACTTTGATGCCATGCCATACAGGCCATTATATCAATATGGGCTTTTACATGTAAATCTTTTTCATCGTTACATGTAAGACTTAAAACACCACTTGGACACTCCCTTGCGCACGCTTCACAAAAGGTACATCCACCTTTGGTAAAGTCTAAGTAAGGGGTATGAGTGGTAGCGCAGAGGACGATAATCTTTTCTTCACACGCATTCATGCAAGGCGTATCTTTACATGTAACGCATATTTCAGAAAATTCATACCCCTCTTGATGGTAAGGAGGACGCACACACAACTCTTTTTGATTTTTTTGCATCTTTTTGTTACCAAAGAGAGAGGTAAAAACCCCTCTTCTGCTACCGTCTGTCATGGCTATTTCACAACGCCTTCATTAAGGTTATCAATGAGGTTTGAACGACTTTTTTCGCTATCTTTGCGATAGTCTGGTTTAAACTCATTTTTAACCAAAGGCTCGTTGGCAGATTGTGGCACATGACACGCTGAACAGTTATAGCGAGCTAAACTCATTTCCTTAAGCACCTTTTGTGTTCTCATATCGAAAAAGTGAGACTTAGGAATCGGAGTCGCTTTCACTGCCTCAGCAACTTCAGGCATGTGGCAACCCGTACACGCATTGCTCTCTTTGGTCATATCCATCATGCCTTCAACATCATGAGGAATCAATGGAGGCGCATTTTCAAACGATCTTTGAATCGTTTTTGACTCACCAGCAGACACTGTTGAATACGATGTTGGTTCACCTACAACAGTTTTTTCGCTGTAGAGATCCACCTTTCTAAGCCCTAAATCCTCTTCATTGTACGATTGTGACACCGCGCATCCACTTGCCACAATAATACTTATCAAAGAACCCATTATCAACGTTTTTATACTAGTCATTCTTTTTCTCCTACATTTGTGTTAATGTAATTCCGTACACCAAAAGAGAGTGCATCACTCTCACACACTTCAACACATCGTCCACAATTGGTACACTCTCCAGAAGCTATGGCACCGCTCTTTTTGGAGATAATGCCAAGAACCTGCTTCTCAGGACAAATCTCTTTACACTTCATGCACAAGGTACACTTCGTGTGGTCGTGTTTAATACGTACCAGACTGAGACGCCCAACTAAAGAGTAAAACCCGCCCAAAGGGCAAATGTGTCCGCACCAGCCATTTTTTACGGCAAAAAGATCAAACAGATAAATGCAGAGTATTGGCGCAGCGCTCATGCCTATCCCAAAGATGATACCCCTGTTTAAAATCCCAATAGGACTGACCATTTCAAATGCAGCCACGCCTGTCATGAACGACAAAATAAGGCTAAGGGCTAAAACCCAATACCTTACATTACGACTCATCCACACCTTCTTTTCAACGGTTTTATCCAAAAGAAGGACTCTTCGTGTTCCATTTGCAGCATCGGTGACCATATTGAGAGGACAAACCCATGAACAAAAGGCACGACCTCCAACAACCATGTAAAAAAGCAGGATTAACGCAGCGCCCATGAGCACATCGATGCCAACAATCGCACCTGTAACCAACATCTGCAACAGGGCAAAAGGATCGGCTAAGGGAAGCTTTTTCATCACCAAAGAGGCGCTTAAATCGCCACTGAGTAGCCTAAATCCATAGCTATTTGCCGCCACAAACAAGCCAAGAATGCTCAGTTGAGTGAAGCGTCGTGCCATCATAAAACGGTGGCTTCTGATCCATTCTCTCATTTGAACATCTCCTCATTCGAATTCAAGTAGTCTGTTGCAGATTTCTCGCTACGTTTGGTATGCGTTGTAACATCACCGCTTGCTTTTTCTAAGCGTTGTTCATCCCCCTGCTCCCAGCCTTTGATATAGTGTGAGCCGATATTTCCTGCGGCAATTTCCAAAGGCAACACATGAATGGCTGCTTTTTCGGTGACACAGGCTCTTTCACACAAACCACATCCGGTACAGGTCAGACTGTTGACGATCGGTGTCAAATAAGCATGTTTGCCTGTTCGCTCATTGCGTCTATACTCTAACTTAATCGCACTGTCCATAATAGGACATGCTCGGTAACACGCGTCACACTGTATTCCCCAAAATGCGATGCAAGACTGTACATCAACAACGGCAAGTCCCATGCGCGCTTTGGTAATGTCAAGTTCAAAGACACCTTCAGTGATTTTAGAAACACTCTTTTCATCCAACGCTCCCGTGGGACAGACAGGTACACACGGTATATCCGTACACATGTGACACGGTACTTCACGAGGAATAAAAAACGGTGTTCCCAACGGTTTTGTGTCACCCGGTTTGGCAAGGCTGAGCGTATGGTAAGGACATGCGACAACACACTGTCCACACTTGATGCACAAGCGCATAAAGTCCTTTTCCAAGACTGCAGCAGGCGGCCTTAAAACCAACGGAGCGCTTTTTGCCTCTTCCAAATACCCTGTCCAAACCATGCCACCCAGCGCCATGAACCCACCACTTTGAGCCATCAAAGCGAGGAATTTACGACGGTCTGAGATTGCGATTTTATCTGTTGTTTCCATTTTAATACTTACGCTTTATAGAGTTTAACCGCACATTTTTTGTAGTCTGTCTGTTTAGAGATCGGACACGTTGCATCAAGGCACACTTTGTTGATGAACACTTTCTCATCAAACCACGGCACAAAGACAAGCCCACGTGGCGTTCGGTTACGTCCTCTGGTTTCGACACGCGCTTTACATGACCCTCTTCGGCTCTCTATCCAAATCAATTCACCTTGTATAAAGCCTTTCGCTTTCGCATCATCTGGGTGCATATAACAGAGTGCTTCAGGAACAGCACGGTAAAGTTCAGGGACACGCATTGTCATCGTACCACTATGCCAGTGCTCTAGCACACGACCTGTACATAACCAACTGTCATACTCAGCATCAGGCATTTCACAAGGATCCATATACGGTCTAAAGAAAATTTTTGCTTTGTTTTTAAGCGGGTATGTCTCTTCTGTGGTTGGTTTGAGTAAATTACCTCGTTTTAGTGCTTTTGCCGCCAATCCGTAAAATGCAAATTCGCCATTGTTTTCTTTGGCTGCATACGGGTCATATTTTGCATTAAAACGCCATTGGGTCTCTTTACCATCGACAACAGGCCATTTTAATCCTCTTACTTTGTGGTAGGTGTCAAAGTCTGCCAAGTCATGTCCATGACCTGCACCAAACTTGCGGTACTCTTCCCAAATCGCTTTTTGCAAGAAGAAGCCATACCCTTTCCACTCTTTGCCATCACTTCCCATTACGCCACGTTTATCACCAAAAACTTCTGTATTGTCAAACCCTTCACCGATAGGATCGTTTGCTTTGAATGATTTAAAAAATTCATTGGCGAATAAAACGTCATAAAGCGTATCGGTCTCTTTGTAGCCCATTGCTTTTGCCGCTTCGATAACGTTTGGTAATTTGCCACCTTTGATCGGTTGCTCGCCCCAAACATCAGCGATGGTAAAGCGTTTTGAAAGCTCAACCCATTGCCATGTATCACTCATTGCATCGCCAACGGGGATGACTTGTTGTTTCCACTGTTGCGTACGACGCTCTGCATTGCCGTATCCGCCCCATTTCTCGTAGATCATCGCCGTTGGAAGGATAAGGTCGGAGACTTTGGCAGAGATGCCTGGATACGCGTCTGAACAGACAATAAAGTTGTCAGATTTACGAGCCGCTTTGATCCAGTGTTCCGCATTGGCGGTATCTTGGTAAGGATTACAAACATTGATCCATGCAAATTTGATCTTACCACTCTCGATTTGACGGTGAATGTTCATAATGTGCTGATAGCCCATAGGGTTAAGTGTCCCCGCAGGTAGTTTCCACAATTTTTCACTGACTTCTCGGTGTTTTGGGATGGAAACATCCATATCCGCAGGAAGTCTGTGCGTAAACGTACCAACTTCACGCGCTGTTCCACACGCACTGGGTTGTCCTGTCAAAGAAAATGCGCCAGAACCGGGTTTGGCTTGTTTGCCAAGTAAAAAGTGAACCATATACGCCTGCTCATTGACCCACGTACCACGTTGGTGTTGGTTCATTCCCATCGTCCAAAAACTGACTAATTTGCGCTCTTTTTCAATATAAAGGTTGGCAAGTGTTTGAAGTTTTGCTTTGAACTCTTCGTGTTTTTCATCAGGATTGCCTTTGGAAATTTTAGCAACGTAGTCCAATGTATAAGGCTCTAACCCTTTTTTGAAATCTTCAAAGCTAATTTCCCAATGTGCTCCCGCCAAGTCAGCTTTATCCATAACCATGGTGTCGCCTGCTTTCACACCTAAGTGCGCAAGTGCTGGAGCTTCTTTTTCGGAGATCACTTTTTTATCTTCTTTTCTATTGATCACGAGTTCTTTTTCAGAGTAGCCGTTTTTCTTCGCATCGGCTTCATTTCGTAAACCATAACCAATGTTGGCAAAACCTGTTGCAAAAATGGTATTTTTCTTAACAAAATCCCAATCAATCGCCTCAGGGTGGTTATAAACAATCTCACGAGCGATGTAGTTCCAAATCGCTAAGTCAGTATTGGGAGAAAAGATGATCTCAATGTCCGCAAGGTCGGAACAACGATGTGTATAGGTTGAAAGGTTGATAACTTTGACTTTATCGGGTGAAGTCAGTTTTCGATCACTCACCCTTGACCATAAGATTGGGTGCATCTCAGCCATGTTCGCACCCCATGTCACGATGGTGTCGGTCAGTTCAATGTCATCGTAACAGCCTGCTGGCTCATCAATGCCAAAGGTTTGCATAAACCCAGCAACCGCTGAAGCCATACAGTGACGCGCATTGGGATCGATGGCATTAGAGCGAAAGCCCGCTTTCATCAATTTTGCGGCGACATAACCTTCATGAATGGTGTATTGACCTGAACCAAAGACACCGATGGCTTCTGGACCACCCGCTTTCATCGCGGATTTCATGTGTTTTTCCATCTCGTCAAACGCTCTTTTCCATGAGACAGGTTTGAATTGACCGTGTTTGTCAAATTCGCCTTTGTCATTCATACGCAAAAGTGGTTCTTTCAGACGATCCGCACCGTACATGATTTTGGCATTAAAATAGCCCTTGATACAGTTGAGTCCACGGTTCACGGGAGCCGCTGGATCACCTTTGACAGCGACAATTTTACCCTCTTTGGTCGCCACCATAATACCACAACCGGTACCACAGAATCGACACACAGATTTGTCCCAACGCCAATCTTTTTCGGCGTGTTCCCCTGCGGCTTTAAGCTCGGAAGGCACGCTAATGCCCACCGCAGCAGCAGCGCTCACAGCGGCAGATGTTTTTAAAAAGTCTCTTCTTGAAAGCGACATATTGAAACCTCCTGTTTTGAGTTACGAGGTCATTCTATCACTAAGCAAAAATTCAATCTATGACTTAAGTCAATACTTTAGTTTTGTAAATTTAATTTTGTGGGGATTTGGGGTTTACATGTAAAGGGGATTTTTGAGATATGCTGTGGTTTGTGAGTTTGTGACAGAGTGGTAATAACCTCATCTCCTTTTTTCTTTTATTATTCCTGAATAACTTTGTATAATATTCATTAGATAAGCACTTTAAAAAATAGGAACTCTTAGATGGCATCAAAAGATAATATCAGAATATTTATTGACAATACAGGGGATGAAGATGATAATAAATTTGGCAAACAGTTAAAAGATAGAATTTTAAATTTAAATCTAGATACTGAATATGAGATCAAAACATTTAATGATCTTGACCAAACATACGACGAAAATTATGATCCAAATAATGAAAAAAATACCCTTCAAGCAATAAAAGAAGCTAATATTGTTATTCCCATAATATCTTCCTTTTATGTAGGATTTATTACTAATTCAGTGGAAGAAGCGATTAATAATATAATTAATTCAAAAGATTGCTATTTATTTCCTGTTTTATTAAATGAGGCAGATTGGAGTAATCATGACTGGATTGTAAAAAGCCAGATAACTCCTAAAAATGCTATACCACTTTCATCCTATAGTATGAATGAAAGTGAAATTATTTTAAATGAATTGGTAAAGAATATTAAAGCAGCAATACTTAATATCATGTCTAGAAATAAATCCAAAGAAAAAAGAAAACATTTACAAAATGTAAATACAGTTTTTATTTCTCATGATCATGATGATGCAGATTTTGCTGAACTTCTTAAATTAAGACTAGCAAAAGAAGGTATTACTAGCTGGATTGATACTGAACGATTGAAACTTGGACAAGATTGGAGAGAAGAAATTGATCATGGAATTGAAGATAGTATTGCAATAATAGCAATTATGACTCCCGAAGCAAGAAAATCAGAATATGTCACTTATGAATGGGCTTTTGCGTGGGTAAAAGGCAAAAAAATATTTCCAATTATGTTAAAAAAAACACAATTACATCCACGACTAGAGTCTCTGCAATATTTAAACTTTACTAATCATCCAACTAGACCTTGGGATGATTTAATAAATTCAATAAAAAGTGCCATTGCTGAATAGAAAAATGAAATAAAGAAGATAGGCTACTTCTTCTTTACATGTAAAAGATTTTTTGCTTAATTTCACTAAAATAGCCTGTCCACATTTATTGTTCTAGGAGTTATTTTGAAACATATTTATACGATTGGACATTCAATTTATGGTAGTGAAGATTTTGTAAAACTTTTACAAAAAAACAGTATAAATACCATTGTCGATGTTCGTAGCACTCCTTATAGTAAATTTGCTCCACAATACAACAAAGAGCCTCTTAACCAATTTTTGAAACAACAGCATATCGCTTATATTTACATGGGTGACATGCTAGGTGCGCGGTATGAGGACAAAAGTCTTTTATTTCATGATGGAAAAGTTAATTTTAAAAAAGTGCAAGAAACGAAAACTTTTCAAGAGGGCATTAGCCGATTGGATAAAGGTATCAGTAAAGGGTATACTATTTCACTCATGTGCTCAGAAAAAGAAGCATTTGATTGCCATCGATTTGGTCTTATTTCAGAATTTTTAACGAAACAAAGTATTCATGTTGATCATATTTATCCCGATAAAGTCGTTTCACAACACGAACTTGAACAACACCTTCTTAAAAAGTATGAAAAAAAACTCCCTCACATTGACCTGTTTCACCAAAATATCGACAATGAAACACTCCTCACATTAGCCTATGAATTTCGCAATTTTGATATTGGCTATAACGCTCTAACAAAAGAAGGCGATGAAGAATAATATGGTTTACGCGTGGTTTCTTCCAAGGTTTTAAGCGCTAAATATTTAGCTTTTGGCACAGTATCTTCTTTACATGTAAAAATAAAAATCACCTCTTCCTTTCGATTTTTTATATAATATTCATGTATTAAACCATGGAGAACGTTATGTTAGATAAGCTTTTTTGGAATGACCCTTATGCGAGTGAAATTCAAGCAAAAATTGAAGCGGTTGAAGGTGATTGTATTTACTTAGATCAAACCATTTTTTATGCCTTTTCAGGCGGTCAAGAGAGTGATTTTGGAACTATTGGAGGCGTTGAAGTCTTAGATGCGACGAAAGAAGGTAGCAATATACGCTACACTTTAACAAGTGGGCATACACTGAAAGTGGGTCAAGAAGTAACGGTCAAGATTGACTGGCAGAGACGTTATAGCTTAATGCAACACCATTTTGCCGCAGAATTAATCTTGGAACTCCTCTATCAAGAACTAGGTTCTGTGGAAAAAATCGGCGCGCACATCGCCCAAGATAAAGCACGCATTGATTTTTTTTGGCATGAAAACATTAGTACCTTGTTTCCCCTGTTACTGCTTAAAGCAACAGAATTGATCGAGAAAAATCTACCCATTAAAAGCGACTACAGCGATCTTGTAAACCAAAGACGTTACTGGGAAATCGATGGTTTTGCGCAAGTCCCTTGCGGTGGCACACATTTAAAACGCACAGGTGAAATTGGTAAACTTTCCTTAAAACGAAAAAATATAGGCAAAGGTAAAGAACGCATTGAAATTTATTTAGATAAATAACTAAATACCCAAAAAACAGCTTATTCGTATTTATAAATTTAGGTTTTGCCCATACATACAGCATGGGCAAAACTCCTGAAAAAATACTGACTTAAAATTTCATACCAAGTGTCAAATAGACACCAAATGGCATGCCCGACAAATACGTTGGTTGCGTCGTATCGGCGGCAAGTGCATTATCCGGTGTTACAATCGAAGCAATATAGTGTTTATCCAAAAGATTAACAAAGCTTAATTGTACATCACCCTCTTTAATGCCTTGTATTTTAGGCAATTTATAATCGACATTAAAATCCACCGTTGTAAACGAAGGAATCTCTTGCGTATGTTCCACATTACCGTACCTGCTAGCCGTATAGCGAACGATTGGTGTGAATTTCCAACTACCCATTTTATACGTCATAGAACCTTTAAGTCCTTGCCTTGGGGCATCAGGCACTTGATTGTTTTTTGTCGATGTTGTCGCTAGTGCACTGGTCTGAAAGTCCTCTGTATAATAGTAGCGATTGTAAAAAGCACTGGCAAGAAAATCTATAGACTCCGTGGCTGCACCGCTAATGGCAAACTCAGCACCGTAACTTTCAGCGTCAAGGTTATTGGTCGGATAATTTATACCGTATTGGGTATCATAAATGGTGGCTTGTTTACCCGATACTTTGGTATAAAAGAGGTTTGGAGACAAAACGATGCTTCCAATGCTATACTTTAGACCAATATCGTAGTTATCGGAAATCTCTAGGTTTTGCTTATCCCATAATTTCTGAAGAGAGACCCCTTTGCTCACATACGTCGCTCGATTGGAAATGTACGTTGGGAAAAGATTGACATCGTAACCATAACTTCTACCGTAATCAAAATAGACTTCCGTATTGGAGGTTATCTTATAGCCTAAATAGGCACTTGGTAACCATTCAGTAAAGGTTTTAGAAGCAACACTGGACCATGGATCAAGCGCAACTTGGCTGAGTGCCGTATCGTAATCAGAGCTTATAGCAGCGCTGTTTGCACCTGCCGTGTGGCTGTTAATTCCTGCGAGTTTAAAGTCAAGGTATCGTATGCCAAAGGCGTAGCTAAAATCTTTAATATCACCGCTAAATTGCACAAACGGCGAGCTAAACGTGTGTGTTGACTCTTCTGCTAGTGTATTCCAACCATTGTATTTTAATTGTCCTGTGTTAGTGACCACATACATTCTTCGACTTGTTGGCGGTCCTGGAAGGTCTTGCTCACCATACCAATAGCCAATTTTCATCGCCATCTCTTCGATGATTGGTATCTCATACGCCAATACCGCGCCATACCTATCATGATCAACGAGCCATTGGGTCACAGGCGATGTGGCTGGAGTTGCGGGCATATTGGTGAACCAATATTCACCTCTGTCCTTTGAATAGTACGGTTTAAAACTTAAAACAGAGTCATTCGCAAAACGGTACTCTAGATTTGCCGTTACGACATCATCGGTAAACGATTGCTTGTTCCAATCGTAATAGTTGGCATTCTTGGTTGTAGGATACGCCGTATTCCAGTCTTTTTTATAATTCGTGTCCAAATCTTTAGCTTCTGCGTATGAAAGCCCATAATAGTTATTGTGATCGTCTTCGCTGTGCGCAAAAAATAGCTCACTTTTAAAGTTATCATTCGGTCTGTAGGTCATGCCTAACATAACGTTGGTTCGATCCAGATCACCTTCGCCTTTCCATTTATCGCCACTGGTTTTAGAAACCGATCCAAACGCTGAAACATCACCCATTTGCCCCGTATCAAAACGCAAAAAAGTTCGTAATGCATGATCTGAGCCGACGGTTTGAGACACCGTTGTTTCCATCTCTTTTTTGGGTCGATCGACCATCATATCGACTTTTCCGATGAGATTGGAGAAGCCAAGACTTTTTTCAGCAGGCATATACCCTTTGTAAAGGTCGATCCATGAGATATTTTCCAGATCAAACATGGTTTTTCCTCCCCCCGGATTGCCGCTAATGGGGAGTGATTCTAACATGTAAACGCCGCCAGGTCCTGACTGACTTTTACCGCGAATACGTAGCGGATCGTGAAACGATGTTTCATTTGAGCCAAAAACTTCGGCAGGTTGATAATCGACTGAAGGCGACATACCAACAACTTTCAGCGCTGAAATACCAATGGGTCCACTGTAAAGATCGATGGCGTCTTTATTGTATCCTTGTGAATTGATATTTTCTTTGCCACCCGTTTCAAAAGCTGTGGCACTCCCTGTTTTTCCCGTTGCAACGACCTCTTCTAATTGATAAGAATCTTGCCCATACAGATTGCACAGTGCAATAAGACTAAACACTAATGCTCTTTTCCCAGTTACATTCATCCCTGCCCCTCTTTTAAGTTGTAGTATTTTTTTATATATAACGATATATCTGATTAAAATATTTTATGAATTCTTTAGTATCAATAAATCATAACATCCAGCAGAGGCTTTAAAAAATATTCGTACCTTCACAATGTAGAATGAAAAAATTTGCATAATGTATTCATTGTATAAAAATTTATATAATGAATACATTATAATGATTATAACTTAAAATTTAAATAATTTAGAAAACATTCATACACATATAAAAGGAATATCTCCCTATTTAGAGCAATTGAGGGGAAAACTCCGCCTCAAAAGAGACGGAGTTTCAATTAGAATTTGTAGTTAGCTCTAAATCTCATTTCATTAAAGTCTGTTGAGCTAGCAGCTGTCGCACCCAATGCTGCAACATCTTTTGTAGCATTTTCATACTCAAGAGATAACGTTAACCCTTTAAGTGAAGGGATGTCATAAGCAATTTGTCCTTCCCAGTATTTTGTTTTTGTATCACTAGAGGCCTTATTCAATATATCGCCTACAGCGACAGATGAAGCGTCTTGATTGATTTTTACATATTGTCCTAAGACTTTAAGACCTGTAACACCCACTTTTGTAAAATCATAACCAACTTCAACTTTATAAGCATCTGTATTAGCACCTGAAGTGACTTCGGCACCTTTGATCAATGGAGCGGTATACGTTGTTGGTCCATTTCCTGCACCTAGGAGAACACTTTGCCCACTTGATACGGTACTATAGGCCAAAGATCCATTAAAGCCTGCTAGCTCTTTAAAGCCAACACGTCCTTGGTACATATCACCTTCAACATGGAAACTATCAAATGTCTCATTTGATGTTCTAGAACCACGATATGTCGCATCAAAGAGTAATTTCATAGTGCTTAGAGGTACTACATAGTTACCCTCAGCATAGAAAACATTGGCATCACCACCATTGGTTAATTCAACATCATTGACAAATAAGTATTGACCAATTAATGTCAAGTTTGTGATAGATGTGTTAATCGCAGCAGCTGTGTACGCTCCATCAAATCCAAAAACGTTTGATCCACCATTAGCTGTGCCCGTTCCGTAGAATACAGCCTCTTTTTTAAAGTTAGGCATCCCTGAATCACCACCTACCACACTTTTATCATAATCGGATGTTCTACCTTGGAATTTGTCAGAATATCCTGCGATTAATGTTGTATTTGGAAGGTCCGTGTTGATAAGAACCGCTGCTTGGAAGGCTTCTTTAATCATACGTGAACCAGAACTACTCACAAGGGGGCTTGTAATAAATTGACGACCCACTTTTGCCGTTGTTTTCCCAAGAGTATACGTTACATATGCCTCTGAAAGCACTGCACCTGAACCGTACATATCTGATGCATAAAGATTTTTTGCATCGCTGTCAGCAAATGGAGCATAGCTTGACTGGAATGTTGTACCAAGAGATAAACCATGCAATGAATCTGTTACATAACTCAACATAACACCTGTTGAAAAAAGGTCAGCGTTACCTTTACCAATTGTTCCTGTTGTAGCCGTAGTTGGGTTAGAAGTACCTGTATCCCTATCAAAGTACCAAGCTCTTAATTCACCCGTTACTTTACCGTTTTTGAATGCGTCAGCAAGTGTATCTGATGCCGCAAAAGAGCTAGATGCAAGACCCGCAACTACCATAGCTACCAAGCTAAGTTTTGCTAATTTCATATTGCCTCCTGAATGCAGATTAGACTTCATTACCTATCGCAATGGGATTATGCAAAATTATGTAAGAAATCTGTCAAAATATTACATTAAATGTATAGCATAGAAATAGCATTAACTTATAAAATTAATTATAAATTAAATAAGTGCCTAATTTTCCAATGGTTTAAAAGGTGAAAAAGCCCTGCTATAACAAAAGAACTATGAGAACATATATAAAATAGACTTTGACTTACGCATAAAAGTGTATTACTATTTTGATTGCATTATTAATTTTAAATTAAATATTTAATGTAATATATTTACCTTAAGGAGAAGGCTATGTTGAAGTTATTTTCTAAAATTACATCGGTTGTATTGTTAAACCTTGTACTGACATTAGGCGTACATGCTGCGACCATTGACGTTATTAGTTCAGGAGCTTTTTATGCCACGATGGAAGAACTCAAACCCGCATTTGAAGAAAAAACTGGTCACAAGATTAATCTACAATCTGGTTCGTCTATGGGCGCTTCTACAACTTCCATTCCTAACCGCCTAAAGCGCGGCGAAACTTTCGATCTGATTATACTGGCTAGCAATCAATTAGACAAAATGATCGACGATGGTTTTGCAGTCAAAGGCAGCCGTGTTGATCTCGTTCACTCTTCCATCGGCATGATGGTTCGCAAAGGCCAACCAAAACCAGATATCAGCACCAAAGCCGCATTTGACAAAGTTTTAATGGATGCCAAATCAATTGGTTATTCTGCTAGTGCTAGTGGTACACATCTTGCGGAAAAAGTATTTCCAAATTTTGGCGAGAGTGTCATGAACAAAGCTAAGCTCATCGTAGGGGATCGTGTCGCTACGTGGATTGGACGAGGTGATTTGGAGATCGGTTTCCAACAAGTGAGTGAAATCGTACCTTTTACGGGTGAAAAAGGCAGTGTGGATCTCGTTGGCCCGATCCCAGCACCGTATCAGAAAGTGACTATCTTCTCCATCGGTGTTGCCAAAGGTAGCAAAGAACCTGCAGCAGCCCAAGAACTAGTCAAGTTTCTCACCAGTAAAGAAAACTACCCTCGTTTAATCGAGCAAGGTCTTATCCCTGCTGCAGTTGCAACAGAAAAAGCTAAATAGCCGTTAGCACTCGAAGCAAAAGTTCGGCGAATACGTCGGGCTTTTGCTATACCTCTTACTTCTGCGCTAAAACCCACAGCTCAACTTTTTCATGCTCTCTTGCATCGGTACGTTTTGTTTTTTTCGAGGATGCACTTACATCATGTCTGAGGTGTAACTCTTTTCTAAAACGCTCGTTAGTACGCAACTCTTCGATGATGGGATGAGCGCTTTGCTCGTCAATGACTTGCGCTAGATTGGAGAAAAGGAGCACTATTTTCCCATTACATGTAAGGTGCTTTTGCGCTTGTTCAAAAAAGCGTGGAAAGAGCTCTTTTTCATAATAAATCGCCTTATCAAGCCCCTCTTCCAAGGTGTGTTTTGCCAGTAACCACGGAGGATTAAACACAATCACATCCGCATTCACATCACAGTTTTCAAATAAATCGCCATGATTGAGAGTGATCTTTTCGTCATAGCCTAGTCTTTTACATTCTTGCGCAACACCAATAATTGCATTTTTATTGGTGTCGGCGGCAAAAATAGTTTTAAAACCATTTTGAATAAGTTGAAACGACAAAATGCCACTTCCTACCCCAATTTCTATGGCTTTCTCTTTGGAACCGACGTATTTTTTGAGCCATTTATCAAAAAGGGTTAAATGATCAAATCGTGTAGGAAAATAGGTGCTATAAAAAGGGTGAAGTGTGATGCCTAAGGTTTTCACTTCAATGCCTTTTTGATACCACTGCCACGCGCTATTCATCCCCTGAATTTCAGGAAAAGAGATATAAAATTCTGAAATTTCAGGGTATAACACCTCTAACCAACCAATCTTGGGAGCTTTTTTCACAAGCAGTTTATGACCTTTGACTTCCACTAATAAACGATGCGATACTTCCCTAAACGCACTACGATAATCGCGTTGTCCTTGAAATTTTGTGTCGGTATAATACCCTAAAAGCGTTCGTTTGAGTTCAGCCAAAATCTCTAAGCCATTGCTATACAACTCTTCCACCAGAACATACGTCCCTGCTATCATCTGCTGAACTGCCGCCTTCGCATCCGTGTCATGATAAAAACGTATCACTTCGATTTCGGAGGTGATGATAGGCGGTCTATCGGGTTGGAGAGTGAGTAAATCGTGATTCATGAATGATGCCTTTATAGTGTGGTGCAGTTTAGTGTATAAAGGCTTTGGTATGGGTTGGGGTTTGGACTATTGGTGGTTTGGAGAGTAAAAACAGTGGAATGGTACGTTGCTATCTTCTTTACATGTAAAGATAAAGTAACTTTTGCCATTATCTTTCTGTGTTTTTGAAATTATCGCTTTAGTCAATTTATTGTATATTTAATTAGAAATTAGAGAAAGGAAATTTATGTTCGAAAAAATATCCACAATATTACATGAGTACCATGAAGAATTAAATAAAAATATTGAAAAACTTTCTATGCATGAAGAAGGTAATATAAATAACTTACCCAGTTATATCTTAACGACAAATCATTACACAATTGGATTGACTAATGACAATAAAGGTTTGGTTTTCAGAGTTGAATCTGATTCAACGCTTTCAAAAGATAAATCTTCGTATGTTAATCTTTCAACTATTCAAGATATTAATACAATAATTCATCCTATGTATTTTGTAGGATCATTATCTACTCTTAAAAGTGGTTTTACAACAATAGGCGATATGACATTTATAAAAGCTGATAATCCCTTGGCAAAACCTTTAATAAATAATAAATTTTATTCAGGATGGGGATTATTAGAGGAATTTGAAAAAATGTTTACTATAGAAAAGGCAAAAGAAGAAGCAATTAATATATGGAATTTATCAAAAGTATCAAGCGATAAAAAATCTTATATTCTAGAAATTAACAATATTTTTGACAAGCTCTCTTCAATTATAAAAAGAAAAGCATTTTTAGAAAGAAGAGTTCACAGATATATCAATGAGCACAAAGAAATTTTTTTACCACAGTTCAAAAATTGTTTATTTGAAAAAAAGCTACTTTTAAATGAAACATTTAGGAAGGCAGATTTTATTTTAGAAAGAGAAAATGGTCTTGCCCCACTTCTTATTGAGCTTGAATCGCCAGTACACGATATTCTAACAAAAAATAAATCCCTGACCTCTTATGCAAACCATGCTCGTGATCAGATAGATGAATGGATTGAATTTATTCATAAAAACCCTAAAAATAATTGCCAAAATGATATGGCTTTTTTAAATTCTGTAAATATTGAAAAACTTATTATTATTGGCAAAGGTTTAGAACAAAAAGATATATTAATTAGCAAAAAATTTAGTGGTACAATTTTCTGGACTTACGATATGTTAATAGAAGAAGCAAGGCAAATAATGAATAATAAATATATTTCTCAATGTAAATTACTTAATCTCAGACAATTTGGTCCTTTCTAAACTTTTAACTTTCTTTACATGTAAAGCTAAAAGTAGCCCACACTCCATTAACTTATCTCAAAATCCACTCTTTAATCTTCTCAATATGCTCCATAAAAGTGGACTCATGGTCACTCTCTTCGCTTTGTGGTGGAAGGATGTGCTCATAATAGGTGTCTTTCAAAAGTTTACGTAAAATGCCCTCCCCGATAAACGGTTGATCGTCATTGAGGGCTTTGATAGCTTTGAGCAGTTGGCGTATGTCGTACTGGAGCGGGTTGATGTCGGGGACTTGTTTGTTGAGATTGAGAAGCGTATAAACCGCAATTCTTGCCGTTCGTATGGACGATTCCATTGTAAAAACAATGTCATTGTTTGTCTCGACAAATTGACCAATTAAGCCCAGATTTTTACACCCTTTTGGGACGATTCTTGGGCGATCACCTTTGGCTCTTGGCATGAACATGGAGGTAATATAGGGCATAAACGCGGTACGGACAATGGTGTTTTTCAACACATTTTCCAATTCATCCTTAATGCCTAAGTGATAACACAGCTCTGTGAGTATCTCATCGCCACTACACGCTGGCATCGGTTTTTTGACACAATTCCCCTCTTTATCCATGAACAACGCATAAAGCCAAATCACCAAAATGTCATCCGGTTGTTCGAGAAAATGAGGTTGTCTATTGCACGTAAAGCTCATTAACCAATTCGAATCGGTGATGGTGATGATGCCTCCCGTCACTGTTTTGCCAGAATAAGGATCGTTGATGGAAAACTTTTTTAATTTTTCCACAAAGGCTGAGGGTTTACATGTAAGCGTCGCGGACTCCCAAGAGGAGTGCTCTATGGTGCTGCAAAATTTCTCTGGCTTGCCAAAAACGTCCGATTTTTTCGCTAAATTTTTCCACAATTTCCACCCTGAACTTTGCCCACTTGTTGTATTATCGATGCTTATAAGAGGAGCGGTATGATTGTCTCCATAAAAGGTATCTTCCGTCATAGAACCTGTCGTTACGATGACATAATCATCTCTGCCAACGGCGATTTTAGCGCTTTTCTCATTGTGAATCGTCACGATATTCTCGACTATTTTTTCATTATGTGCCATCGTGATTTCTAAATCTTCCACCAATGTATCGAACTGAAATTGCACCCCTTTTTCCTGTAAAAATTTTCGCAACGGGGCTATAAAGGTGTCGTATTGATTGTATTTTGGGAAAACCAATGCTGATAAATCTTTCATGCCATCGAGTACATGTAAAAAACGGTGCATGTAGAGTTTACACTCAAGCACACTATGCCAATTCTCAAATGCAAACATCGTGCGCCACAATGTCCAAAAATCACTGGCTAAAAAAGAGTCTGAAAAATAATCTTGCACTGTTACATCATCCAAGTCCTCTTTTTTCTTCAATAACAGTTTAATGATCGCCAACTGATCTTTTTTAGACAATCCAAACTTACTAAAATCGGTGATGTGCCCTTTGTTATGGATGAAGCGCGCTTTGGAGTAGTTCGAGTCGTTGTCGTTGAGGAGTCTGTATTCATCCAGCACACTGTAAGGCTTTGGTAATTCAACCGCAGGGACATCTTGGAACAGATCCCAAAGATTTTCATACGTCATATCCATTTCGCGTCCACCTCGAATGATGTACCCCTCTTTCGCATCACCCGCCCCATCCATCGAGCCACCCTCAACCGAGAGCTTTTCTAAAAACGTAATGTTTTGAGCAGGAATGCGCCCATCGCGTATCAAATAAAAAGCGGCACTCAACCCCGCAATGCCACTGCCGACAATATACACCTTACTCTCATCGTAAGATTGAGTAGGAATGCCTTTGTTTCGTTGATAATTTCCAATTTGATCTGAAAAAGGCATCATTTTTTGGGGAGTGTTTTGCTGTATCTCTTTGCTCGAATCAGGCTCATGGTTGACGTGAGTATACTGCTTTGAGGTATCAAGCACTTTGTCAAATTTTGATGTGTCTAGTGTACTTTTTTGGTTATGCATAGTTTGCTCCTGTATGCTCCATTATGCAACGGCGAAGTCACGATATGGTGATTAATCGGGTAAATGTAATATGCGAGGTATGTTACTGTTTACAAAGTATGATATATTTTTGTAAAATACCTAAACTAAAATAATTTAAGGAACTACTATGGATTTTCAAACTACCCATCATCAAGCCGTTACAGATAAACCAGGGGAAAATGCGCTTTTTATCGTCTATGGATTACTCGACACGCCAAACACTGAGGACAGAGTCAAAGAGGTCTGTGGCAGCTTTAGTGCGATTGTGCGAAGTATGAAAGGTAGATATCCTGAGCTTGAGATCAGCGGTGTTATGGGTTTTGGCTCAGATGCTTGGGACACCCTTTTTGGAGAAGAGGAAAAACCCAAAGAGTTATCAACATTTCAGGAGATCAAAGGCGATAAGCATACTGCTGTTTCCACCAAAGGCGATCTCTTTTTTCATCTTCGCGCCAAAAAGATGGCTCCGTGTTTTGAAATTGCCTCTATCATTAGTCAAAAATTGCAAGGTGTCGTTGAATCCATCGATGAAGTGCATGGGTTTCGCTATTTTGAGGGCAGAGCCATGATAGGCTTTGTGGATGGGACGGAAAATCCTGAAGACCAAGAGGCTTATGAAGCAGCGATCATCCATGATGAAGAGTCATTTAATGGTGGAAGTTATGCGTTTGTACAAAAATACCTGCACGACATGAACCAATGGAATGGCCTCTCAACCGAAGAGCAAGAAAAAGTCATCGGCAGACGAAAATTTAACGATGTTGAGCTCAGTGATGACGAAAAACCAAGCAATGCGCACAACGTTGTGACGAACATTGCGGATGAAGAAGGCAATGAACTCAAAATCATTCGCGCCAATATGCCCTTTGCCAATGTCAGTAAACATGAGTTTGGGACTTATTTTATAGGCTATGCAAGTACTTTTAGTACCACACGCAAAATGCTTGAAGCGATGTTTATCGGTACAGAAGAAGGTAATTACGATCGATTGCTCGATTTTAGTACCGCCGTGACAGGAACGCTGTTTTTTATCCCAACGTTTGATATGCTTGAAGCCTTGGGCGAAGCGTAACCTCATCATCTAAAAAATAGTGCTGGGCGAACTGTTTACATGTAAAGAGAAAAAGAGAAAGTCACCCTTTCCCTTTTCTCTTCCTCATCAGAATACTTTAGTGACTCTTTTTGAGTAAAAACTCCCGTCCCACTTTGACCCTTGGCTCACCACCATAAGCGATGATGTCGGCAGTTGCGCATGTTTCGCTCCAACGATCAGGAAGGAAAGAGCCCGTACCGATGACGTCGATGGGCGCTTTTGCCCATGCCATCGAACGGCATTTTTGTGGGGTGAAGCCTGAAGAGGCGATGATGCGCACTTTGGAAAAGCCTGCGTTGTCCAGAGTTTCGCGCATACTCCAGATTGCCGCGGCCGAAACGCCTGTGCCGATCAGATCATGCAGTTCCGCTTCCGTGCGGTAGTCTCGTACCGCGTCAGGCGCGTGGCGTTCGAGTACATGGTAACTTTTTTGCGTATCCAGTCCCTCTAAAAAGCGTCCACCGTGGGTATCGAGCCGAACGGCAACCTTCCCATCGTGCGCTAAATCAGCAAAGGCATGGCACACTTCTAAGGTATCGGTCACTTCATGGCCAAAATAATCGGACAAAATGGGGATATTTTCCTTTGGAAAACATTCGTGGAACATCTCAGCCGCCCGAAGGGTTGAACCTGCATAGCCGATGAGCGCGTGAGGAACCGTACCCAGCCCTTTTTCGCAACCAAAAAAGTGCGCTGTTGCATCGGTCGCATTGCCGATAAAACCTACCGCTTGGAGTGTTTGTTGTGCCACTTTTGAGCCAACCGATGCACCGTATGCCATCATCTCTGCCATTTCAGTTCCTGCACAGTGGCGCGCATCCATTGCCAAAAAGGAGACATGGGGAAGTGTTTGGCACATTTCATATGCGTTGTAAGCAGCGACACATGCCGAGCCTAATTTTTGTAAAATGATCGTCTCTAATTCCACCAAATGCGCAAACGAGCCGCTGAGATAAAACAGAGGCTCACCCGCTCCAACCCATTCACCCTCCTCGTGCGTCGTTTCGATGATAACGTTTATGCCACGACTTGCCGCTTGCGTTTGAATCCACTCTGTCGCTAAGCGTGTCGCGCAAAGCACTGGGCGTCGTAAAAAGAAAGCGTAGGTGACTTCTGTATCGCCGAAATGTTCTATGATCGCTCTGGTATTTGAAAAATATTTATCGGTCCATGCGGCCACATGAATGGCGCTTGGTTCATGACTGTTTTGCATACAGCTCCTTCTCTTTTCATCCTGTCTTTATAGTCTCATTTTGCTATACTATTGCTTAGAATATGGGAATAGGCTCTTAAATTCTTTGAAATCGTGAGCTTTAAAAAGGTTAAAGATGACACAGCAGAGCACATGGATAAAATGGTGGCGCATGATTAGGCCTCATACCTTAACCGCTTCGTTTGTCCCCGTCATCTTAGGTACGGCTTTAGCGTTAGAATACACCTACATGGTGCGATGGAACCTTTTTGGGGCAATGCTGATCGCTTCGATGCTGATTCAAATCGCCACCAATCTTTTCAATGAATATTTTGACTACAAACGCGGACTCGATACGGCGGAGTCTATCGGTATTGGCGGGAGCATCGTGCGCGATGGATTTGCGCCTAAAACCATTTCTACTTTAGCCAAACTCTTATGTGTGATTTCCCTCTGCATCGGGCTTTACATCTGCATCAACAGCAGTTGGTGGGTCGGACTTGCGGGCGTTGGCTGTATGGCGGTGGGGTATCTTTACTCGGGTGGATCTAAACCCATCGCATACACCCCGTTTGGCGAAATTGCCTCTGGGCTTTTTATGGGGCTGTTCATTCTCTGGATCGCCTTTTTCATTCAAGCAGACACGCTTACCATGCGCGCGGTGCTTATCTCCTTGCCCATCGGCTTTTTAGTGGGCGCTATCAATATGGCAAACAACCTTCGAGACCTAGACAACGACCAAGAAAAAGGACGACGCACCTTGCCCATCGTTTTAGGGTACGAGAAAGCCGTCAAAGTCTTTAGCTATGTGATCGCCACAGCGTATCTGTGGATAATCGGTTTAGTTTTAGCTCACGTCATCTCGTTTTGGGCATTGCTGGTTTTTTTGAGCCTGCCCAAGGCGTTGCGAGCCATTCTCGGCTTTAAAGTCAAAGGATGCGCCCTTGAACTAATGCCCGCCATGCAAGCAACCGCACAACTCTCAACCCTCTTTGGACTGCTTTTATTTATAGGGATTATTTTGGAGCATGTGGTTTAGGGATGCATCGGTAATAATTAATGAATTTAAAGTAGCCTGTCACTTTTATCTCTTTTATTTTGACATATATTAAATTAACTCATACTCTTCATTAACCAGTCTTTGACATCAGATACCTTAATATTGTGGCGGAAATTGAATGTTGATGTTTTTTCCCAAGCTACGCCATCGGGTCTTGCAAAAGCGATTCTGTATTTGGCAGCTACGTTGTTTTCATCTTCCTCTACTGCTTTAGTTAAGTCGCTCATAGAGAGTAACGCTCTTTTGAACGGCTCACCAACGACATGTTCAGTTATATTGGCCAACTCTTCATACGAGAGTGTATCGCCAGCAACAAAAACTATTTCGTTCTTAATCTTAGGGACAAAAAAAACAATCTCCGCGGTTAATCGACCAATATCTTCAGGGGTTGTAACCGTGACTTTATAATTCCAATCACCCAGTGCATGTACTATTTTTTCTTTGAGATCGACGATTCCAAAATCGGAAGAGTAGAGGTAACTGGTAAAGATTCCAGTAGAGACAATAATCCAGTCAGTTATGTTTTGAGAACGCAATAATTCTCGAACATCATATTGTTCATCCCATACAGGTTGCCCACTTCCTTTTCCAACAATATCATAGTCAACACCAAACTGCCAAGGCACATAGGTATGTACCTGAGCGTTCAGCACTGCTTTGGTAATCTTAATCTGTGTTCCTTGTCCACCCACAAAACCACTACAATTAATGATGGTTCCAAATTTAGAAAAAATCCCGCTAAGCGTTGCTATTGAATCTTTTTCTAGGTCACCCGGAGTAACGCCTATATGATTCATTTCAAAGTCACAAAGGCGTTGAATTTTGCGTTTATCGGATGATTCTATGGATTCCTTTTTGAGTAAAACATTAAGAGATCCTTGATTTGTTTTTAACTTTTTAGCAAAGGCATCTATCATTGCCAACCCTAATTCTCCAGCTCCAATAATAAGAATGCTATCATTCATTTGTTCTCCTTCATTTATTCATATGCATCGGGTTAGTATATGTTTTACACCAATTTATGTAAATAGGAATTTCTATAAATTGCATGCATAATTCTATAAAGCAGCTTAGCGTTAAAGGAAAGGCATGGGAGATATGTTTAGATTCTTGAGATTTAAAGCGTAGTACCAATTCAAGATATGAATAGTAGAGACTTATTCTAAATCATACTCTTCATAAGATGCTTTTGTATCCTTTGGAGAAAAACCAAAGTATTTTTTAAACTCTCTACTAAAATGAGAAATATTGTCATATCCCACTTTGATAGCCACTTCATTGACGTTTAGTTTTTCTTGAATAATTAAATCTCTCGCTTTTGTTAAACGAATCTTTTTTATATATTGTAAAGGGCTATGTGCCGTAATATTTTTAAAATGCGTATGAAAAGAAGCGACACTCATATCTTCTTTTCGTGCTAGAGATTCTATATCGAGATTGTTTGCAAAGTCATTATGTATCGTTTGTAATGTTCTTGCAATCTTTGCTTCTTTTGAAGATTGATCAAATAATTTATAGAGAAATTTTGAATTTTCACCTTTTAAGACCCTATAAAACAGTTCTCTCAGAAGTGCTTTACCTAAGATTTTTGATTCCTCTTTTGATTTTATAACTTCTATCAATCTATATAAAATATTTTCTATTTCGGGCGTCACTCTATCTACAAATGTTCCTTGTAGAGTATCCGTATCTTGCAGAAGAAACTCTGGCGATAACTCTTGTATCAGTTGATGTATTTCATTCGAATCGATTGAAATAATCATATTTATCATTGGCTCTGCCTCAGAAGCACAATCTGTTTGACTTTCCAGTGGTAGTTTTGATGAAGCCACTAAATAATTACTTTCATTATATTCTAAAGTATAATTATTTAATTTAACCGTTTTACTATTCTGAAATGTAAACACAATCCAGTTATCATAAAGACAAGGGCTTAAAACCATGGGTTTGCTTATTTTCAATAGTTTTACTTCGTCTAAAAAAGTATTGTAAAAACCATCTTTTTTTAAAAATGTATTAAGCTGATTCACGATTGCTTTATTCATGAAGGAAATAACCTTTTTATTTCTTATCTATACTATTCTTGAAGAATGATAGCGTAATATAAAATACGACTAGCGCATGATTCATTGTGTAAAAAAATAAAAAGTGAGTCTGGCTAAAAACTTTAATCATTTTCTTTACATGTAAACCTAAAAAACACCTTCTATCCTTTATTCTCCCAAATTCTTTTCTTTAAATCTAACCCTCTCCGTGCTATAGTAACACCTTCGTTTTTATAAGGATTCACATGCGCTATTTGATTTTAATGACGCTCATTTGGGCGTTTTCGTTTAGTTTTATTGGCGAAGTTTTGGCAGGTCAGGTTGATAGCTATTTTGCGGTGTTGGTGCGTATTGGGCTTGCATCACTGGTTTTTTTACCCTTTACGAAGTTTCGAGGTGTCCCTACAAAATTAAAACTCAAAATTATGCTGATTGGCAGTGTGCAAATTGGCTTCATGTATATCTTTTTCTATCAATCGTTTTTATTTCTCACCGTTCCTGAGGTCATTCTTTTCACCATTTTTACACCTATTTATGTGACGCTACTTTATGATGGACTAAAGGGGCAGTTTAAACCGCTGTATCTTATCAGCACAGGGGTGGCGGTTTTGGGGGCGTATATTATCCGTTATCAAAACGTCAATTCTGAGTTTATCACAGGTTTTTTGATGGTGCAAGGGGCGAATATCTGTTTTGCTCTTGGGCAAAGTGCCTATAAAAAAGTAATGGAATACAACACAAATATTGTGCAAAGTGATGTATTTGGTTATTTTCACTTTGGAGCACTGCTTGTCAGCATCGTTGCCTTTGGACTGTTTGCAAACACCGATAAACTTTCCCCCACTTTGATACAATGGGGCGTTTTAGTCTGGCTAGGTGTTGTCGCTTCGGGTCTTGGGTATTTTCTGTGGAACAAAGGCGCATGCGAAGTCGATGCGGGGGTACTTGCCATCATGAACAATGTACACGTTCCCGCAGGGTTGATTGTGAACCTTTTCATCTGGGGAACGCCGACTAATTATCCATTACTGACTTTGGGAAGCGGTGTCATTGCCTTTTCATGGTGGTTACATCATCTTTTTATGAAGCACTATCAAGTTCATTGATTTAAAATATCGGGCACTCTTTTCCGTAGCAATATTGGTTAAATTTCTTTTGGTCGCATTTGACTTCTGTCTGTGCCAGAAGCTTTACATGTAAAAATGTTTCAGACAACGATGACGCTATATTTAGGGCTGTCCAGACTTCTCTATGACAACAACGCGCCGCTTCGTACTCAGCGATTTTACCGAGCACGGCATAGGTGACTTTTTGAGCAGCAGAGCGTGCTTTTTTGGCAACGGGCGAGGATTCAAGCACAATAGCAAAACCGATACCAACCCCCGAAGCCGCACCACAAATCCCTAAAAATCCACATGCACCACCCATAATGCTAGAACCGCGTAAAATCGCTGTTTTAAGTGCATTTTCGGGGAGTTTCCCACCGCTATTTTTATACGCCGTTACGATGATGGCAGGCACCATGGCATGGTGTTCAGGCCCGTGTTTTGGGATGCTGGGGTGTTCTCGTATCTGCGCAAAAAGTTTGAGCATATCACGCTCTTTAGATGTAGCGCAGATGTGTTCGATGACGGCTAGTGCCTCTTTGGAATGACACGCATCACAGACATAATGCCCCTCTTTACATGTAACGCTTTGAACGCTTATATTTCCGCAGTAGTAACACATGGCTTCTTCTAGTGTTGCCTTATAAACAAGTTCAGAGGAGCAGACCATGCAGTTATGTTGTTGCTTAGGCGTTACGCTAAAAGCAATCTTTGCTGTCGGTTTTGACATCAATAAAAGGCTTGGTTTGGATTCTGGTGGTGTCGCACAACAACAACTTTGCCCCTCTTGATTGGAGACATTCCCGTTCTCGTCCAGTATAAATAGCTCATTTCCCAACCGTTTTGCCAAAGCCTCATCAATGCGTGTTTTCATCCCTTTAAACAACACAACACCGTTGTCCAACGTAAGGCTCTCACCCACACCTTTATAGATGACTTCGATCTGCTTTTGAACGTTTGGTTTGTATGCCTCAAACGTGAGCGAGTAAAACGTATGCCCCTGCACTTCACGGTAAAAAAAGCGTTTAAGAAGCTGTATGTTCTCAAACCCACTCTCACGAAGCAGTCCTAAAAGATGGGTTTGTGTGAGCGCCCCACCGATGCACTCGCCACTCAGTTTCGCATCATTGCGTATGGTAGCACTGGCTTCTTCATCGCAGATAACATCGGAAACCACAAGCCTTCCACCCTTTTTAAGCACCCGAAAGATCTCCGCAAAGAGTTTGCGTTTATGGCTGGAGAGATTGAGCACGCAGTTAGAGGTGATGACATCAAAACGCTCATCTTTTTCAGGCAATGCTTCAAGGTAGCCTTTGGCAAACGTGAGGTTGTTGTAGCCCAGACTTTGCGTCACCTCTTCCGCGCCACTTCGTGCGATTTTCAGCATGGAGTCTAGCATATCGACCCCCATCACACGCCCATTTTTACCCACGAGTTTTGAAGCAATAAAACACTCGATGCCTCTGCCAGAACCAAGGTCTAGCACACTTTCGCTCTCTCTCAGTTTCGCATCTAAAATAGGACTGCCACAGCCATAGCCCCTGAAACGCAAATGTGCAGGAATATGGGAAAGGTACTGCTCTTCGTAGCACGCAGGGTTTAAGATGTCCTCTTTGTCATGGAGTGCCGCGTCATGGTAAAAGGCTTTGACCAGACGCAACGACTCGCTCTCGCCTGTGGCAAGCAGACAGTTGGCATGGGTATGCGCTACGCCCTCATTCGCGCCACAACTGTAAAGAATGTCGCCCATCTCCAAACAGAATGCAGGCTTTACATGTAAAGACTCAAACCGCTTCGCCTCCTCTGTTATCAGCCATAACGCAAGCTTTTCCAACAGTGGCTCATACGGGTCATCGCCCATAAAGGTTTTGGCATGAGCAAAGCTGTGATCTAAGTCGCCACCACCGAGTAAAAAGCGAAGCGGTGAAGAGAGTGCTGTAATGGAATGTGACGCAATGTCTTTAGCCACCTTGCTTTCAAGCGCCTCGGCGATGCTCTTACCCTCCATCAAAAGCGCACTCTCTCCTACCATCGCCGCACTCGGGTAAAAGTGCCCATCGTAGCCTAAAGCAAGGGAACTGCGTCCCGAGCTAGAGCCGTCGTGTACCGTGCCTTTTGGGGCAAAGATTTGCGTTTTCAGCGCTTCAAAATTGTCGATGACCAAGCCTAATTGTTGCGCTTTTTCATAGGCATGTATCAGCGCCCTAAAGAGTATATCTTGGTCTATCAAGCCCTCATTTTCACCACGTCCACGTGAAAAATACCACAAGAAATGCAGATGCCCTGCTTTAAGTTCACTTGCCAATGCCACAATGGCTTCTAAACTGTGAATATTCAGCGGATGCAAACACACCGATAAAGAGAACGAATAACCCGCCTTTTGAAGCCAAACGATGTTCTGCTCAAGCTTCTCAAAACTCCCACGCCCACGAATCGCATCGTGTTCTTTTGGCAGACCATCAAGGCTAATTTGAAAGTGCAGTCGTGAGGTTGGAAACTCTTTACATGTAAAGAGTTTTTCAAGCAACATGCCATTGGTCAAGATGACCACTTCGGTGTCGCTCAATGCTAAAATCATCTCTACCAAAGAGAGTAACTCAGGATGCACTAATGGCTCGCCACCACTGATAATGAAAAGCCGACAGCCAAGCGCATACGCTTCGTTTACATGTAAAGCAATTTTCTCGAAACTTAGCATGTCTTTTTCTGTGGGTGAAGAGCTAAAAAGGCAGTGCGTACAGGAGAGATTGCAACGATTGGTCAAATGGATCCAAAACTCTTGGAGTGCTGTTTTAGAAGTTAATTTGGGTACATACACTAAAGGATTGGGTGAAGAGATGCGACTTTGTAACTGCTGATACGCCAATGTATTTTCGCCGCTTTGCAACAACGCATCGGCACGTGCATTGGGGACAAACCAGTCCGCACTGTGACGATGCACATAAATAGGACTCTCTTCAAAAACAATACGTTGCCAATTACTTTTCATACGTCTCCAACCTCTTTTTCACACGTTGTTTTAACACCATTGAAACCACCACAAGTACAATCAATAACGCCACAGAAATGTAAAACTCTTGGCTTCCAAAGGCTAACGATTGCGCACCAATGTTGGCATACACCAAAACACCAGGACTCATACCCAAAAGCGTTGCAAAGAAAAAATCACGGTAGCGAATCGTTGAAAATCCAGCACTATAGCTGATAATGTTAAACGGTACAAGGGGCACGAGACGAAGCAGTAAGATCATCACAAAACCATGTTTTTGAACGCTTTTTTGAAAGTTGATCAGTTTTTCATGTGCCAATTTTTCACGCATTTTATTGCCATAAAGTCGTGCGAGGTAAAACGACAACGTACCGCCGCACAGTGCGCCTAAAACGATGTAAACGCTCCCCCACGCAAAGCCAAAAATAAGCCCACCCGCGAGTGCCAAAATACCATCAGGAAAGAAAATAAGCGGTGCGAGTGTGAAGAGAGCTATGAAGATAAGCGGTGCGTAAATGCCAAAGCCCAGCACAAACGTTTTGATTGATTCGACTTGCGCGTAAGAGAGCACGCCATTTTTATAAAAGAGAAACATCAAAATGCCAAAGGCTAAAAAAAGTATGACCTTTTTTATGTGTTATCCTTTAAAGCGCTGATCATTTGACGTGCGCTAAAACGGTTGTACCATTTTTTTAAAGTTCCTTGCTCTTTTTGCTTCATCTCAAATGTTGGGTTAAAGATAAGATCGAGTAGATGCACCCCATTTTTGCCCCCTTTGTTCATCGACTCCGCGCAACTCTGACAGTAACTGACGATGCTCTCACACTCAGTTTGGCTGGCACGCGTGCGCATTTGCTCATGCGCTAAAGCAGAATTGGTCAACTCCAACATACCGCCACTTCCGCAACACAGCGTCTTCTCACGATTTTGTTTAAACTCTTCATATGGCAGACCAATCTGCGCTAAAAGGGTACGGACATCGCGATGAATCTCTTTTTCATACCGTGTGGGACAGGGGTCATGCAATGCCATTTTCAGGGTATTTTTATGGCGCTCCTTGGCGCTTTCGGGAAGCCCAATTTGCGCTAATAGTGAATAAAGTGAGACAATTTTAATGTGTGGTGCATAGGTTTTGATGCTCATAAAGCAGTTCTCACATGCTGTAACCACGGTGGTTGCGCCCATCTTTGCAAGATCAGCTTCAAGTTGTGAGTGGTATGTTTGAAACTGCTCCATATCACCCATAACACGTGTCGGCGTGCCACAGCACTGTTGAATGATACCTATGCCTGAGCATTTGGATTGTAAATAATTAAAAACGGTGTGAACGAGGCTCGGAGAGTACGAGCTTAGCGCACATCCAGGCATAAATGCCATATGGGTGTACTCTCCTTGTGTAAACTTTTTTGTAGTAGAAAAAAGTTTTGAAAAACTACTTTTTTGATGGAAGATGACTCCACCGTATCCATACTTTTTCAACACTTTTTTATCTTCAGCGTAGTTCTTTTTAGACGCCGTAAAGATCGCTCCAAAGTCGATGTCACGAGGACACATATGCGCACATAAACCACAATTGGCGCATGAAAATGCCATTTGAGAGCTGGGAATCTCCGTGGTAAATTTTGTAAGCAATTTTTTGGGAGAGATGGTGAAGCTGTACAACATCGGGCAACCCTTCATACAACTCCGACAATCCACACACTCGCTCTCATACGCTTTGATTTTATTTTCCACGATACACCCGCTTAATCAGATAAATCAAAATGGAAAGTGCAAATAAGATCAAAAGCCCATACACAATCGTTTGAGCACCACCGGTCAGCATCTCTCCTGCATACGAGTAAACCAGCGTTGCAGGCAGTTGCCCCACACCTGTGGCTATTAAAAATGACCTAAGGCTCATCGACGTAAGTCCTGCACCGTAACTCACCACATCAAACGAGATAAACGGCAGAAGACGTGCAATCAAAATCGCATACGTACCATGTCTTTCAAAAAAAGCATCGACACTCTCTAACGCCATCTTGCTGGTCAATTTCTCGACCACATCCCGTCCCAAAAATTTGGCAATGTAAAAGCACAAAAGCGCACCCACCATGGCACTCGCCCATGAAAGGGCAGCTCCGTAAACCCAACCAAAGAGCGCAGCATTGGCAAAGGTAATGAGAAATGCAGGCAAAGGAGCAATGACGGCTTGAAACACCATCAAAGCAAAGGAGATCAGAGGCGCAAGGATGCCAAAGGAGAGAATATACGCTTTGATTTTTTCGATGTCAAGACCTTCAAACAGCCCCACCAAATCAAAAAAATAGTTTCGGCTTTGAGGGCATGTAAAAAGAAGGGTGAGCGCGACACCGACAAAGAGCAGTATCGCGATTTTACGTGGTTTGAACATTATTTGCTAACGGCTAAAACGTCTTTAACTTTATCGCGTGGCCAACCGTATTGTCCATCTTTGAGGGTTAAAAGGTTATCTTTTTTAACGCCTTTTGAGAGGTAGAAATCATAAGCGCGATCCGCTCCTCCACCGCCTCGGGGACAGACGATAATCACTTTTTGACCCTCTTTTATTTCGGGAAGCAATGCGGCAAGTCTTGCTTTTTCATCTTCTGTTTTCACAGGGTACGCATATGTCGCCAATGCGCCTTTTAAATGTTCCTCATCAAAATCAGGCTTTTCTTGAATATCAACAAGAACGATTTTAGAAGCATCTTCACGTATCAATTTTGCCGTCTCATCTGCTGTAATGTAGTTGTATTTTGAGTTTTCTTTGACCTTTCCACCACAACCAATCAATAATAAAGCCGCAATTGGCAACACAAAAAATGAAGCAAGTTTCATCTGTTCTCCTAAAGGGAATTTTTACATGTAAGGATTTTGGAAAGTATCAAAAAGAGCAGTTTCATGTCACTTTTGATGTACGCTTAAACCTTAAGCCATTACATGAGTTATACGACATGATAAACTGTTACGACTTAGAAAAAGGTTAACACGGTCAATGTTTGTTGACTGTTTTGCTATAATGGCGCTTTTACATGTAAGGATTTGAGACATGCAAACCGAAAACGAGATTATTGACTATATCAAGAAGACAACAGCTTTAAACACATTTTTTAACCCTACGCCTTTGCATGTCAGTGAAATTGGAGATGGTAACTTAAATTTTATCTTTCGTGTCAGCGATGAGAGAAAAAAAACACTCATCCTCAAATATGCAGCACCCTATCTTAGGCTTCTTGGTAAAGATTTTCCTTTGCCACAAGAACGCATTTGTGTGGAGATGCACACGCTCTCTTACTTTAAAACTATCGCGCCATCATTCATTCCGAACATTTACCATTGTGATGAAGAAGCATTTTGCTTTGCGATGGAAGATCTTGTGGAGTATAAACTCTTACAAAGTGCTCAGTTTGAGCAGTTTATTCCGCTTTCCATTTACACAAAACTGGGCTTATTTTTAGCAACACTTTATGCTAAAACACCACCGAAAAAAGATGAGCGTTACTACGAAAATGCTACGCTAAAACGTATCAGCGAAGAGTATATTTTTATTTTTCCCTACATTTCCAATCACCCTGCTTTAGTCTTGCCATCTTTCTTTTGCTCCAAATCAAAAAGTGCGCTTTTTTTACAAAATATCAATCTGCTTTTAAACCTCTTTCAACAGGAGAAAGAGTGTTTGATTCACGGTGATTTGCACACAGGCTCTATCATGATAAAAAATGAAAACATCGCCATCATTGATGCAGAGTTCTCTTTTTTTGGTCCTTTAGGATTTGATGTAGGAACACTTTTAGCACACATCCTTTTGGGTGAAATCTACACCCTTTTTGAGAAAAAACCTCTCCAATTCAAACCCACCATTTCCGCTTTTTGGAAAGCCTTTGAAAAAAAAGTGGGTGGCGTACCTGAGCACATTTTACAGCAGAGTGTCGGCTTTTGTGGAGCAGAACTTTCACGCCGTTTGGTCGTACCTGCCAAAGCTAAACCCCTTGAGGCGATTCGTTCTAAGAAAGCCAAAACAAAAGCCTATGTGCTGTGCGAAAATCTGAGCATTGAGCTGGTTGAACACTTTTTACATGTAAAGAGTGTGGAAGCGTTTATCGCTATTGTGGAGCGCCATTTATGTGTCAAAACGCACTGATTCTTTTTTTAAAAGCGCCCCTTGTTGGTCGAGTAAAAACACGTCTTGCACAGCACCTTGGTGACGAAAATGCTACCGCGCTTTATCGCCTTATGTGTGAGCAACTGCTTTGCCTAACAGCGCCACACGATGTCGATGTTATCGTGGCATATGACGATGAAGCACATTCGCCTTTACCTGCTTATTTGGAAAACAAATCTCTCTTTTATCAAAGAGGCAAGGACTTGGGTGAGCGTATGAAAAATGCCTTTGAAATAGTGTTTGAACAAGGATATACGAGTGCTATTTTGGTGGGTTCGGATATTCCCGAAGTGGATGAGCATATTTTACAAGAAACGTTTACGCTACTTTCTCACAACGATGCCCTACTCTCTCCTACGCTGGATGGGGGTTACTATTGCATTGGTTTTCACGCACACACCTTTTGCCAAGAGGCGTTTTGGGGTATCACGTACAGCCAAAAGGATGTCTATGTCAAAACGCTTTCAAAGATGGAACATCTTCGCGTTGCCAAAGGTGCGATGCTCCGTGACATCGACACCTTGGATGACCTACGCGCTTTTACATGTAAAGATTTCACGACACCGCTAGCACACTTTGCACGGAGTGTTTTAAGCACATTATCCCACATCAGTGTCATCATTCCCGTCTTCCATGAAAACGAAACACTGCTTAAAACCCTAGCACATTTACGGAAGATGGCACAAAGTCAAAACTATGAGATCATCGTGGTCGACACGCATGAAAAAACAACGGTGGAATGTTTAGCCTTACAAGATGTTCACATCATCCTCGCCCCAAAAGGAAGAGCCTCACAGATGAACGAAGGTGCACGCAAAGCACGTGGTGAGATTTTGCTTTTTTTACATGCCGACACATTGCTTCCAAACGCATGGGATACTCTCATCAAAGAGTCTTTACATATAAACAAAGCGGGGGCTTTTTCACTGGGAATTGACGATGCGCGCTATGCTTTTCGCTTTATCGAAACCATGGCAAATCTTCGCACCTCTTTCACTCAAATTCCTTATGGCGACCAAGCCCAGTTTTTTCAATCATCGTTCTTTAGAGAGCTAGATGGTTATGCCAAAATACCGCTGATGGAAGATGTGGAGATCATGAAACGCATTAAAAAACAAGGCGAGAAGATCGACCTTTTAAAGCCCAAAGCCTTAACGTCATCCAGAAGGTGGCAGAAAGAAGGCATCCTTTACACGACGCTTCGTAACCGCATTGTAAGTTTTTTGTACTGGATAGGCGTCAATCCAAAACACTTTATAAAGCGTTACAAATCACACCGCTAAGCCACTCTTTTTTGGTACAAATACTTCTGAAATTCGATGAACAATCGGCTAATGCTCGAAACCTCTCCCAATACTTCTTTGGCATCTTCAAGTGATTGATATTTGTTGGTAAGAAGGATGGGGAGTTTTTCTTGCTCTAGCTCTTCGACACCCGTTTCGATGTATTTTTCAAGCACGAAAGCGATGAACTCTTTTTGCTTTTCATTGAGCGTTGAGAAGATGAAACTTTGAGAAAGCGCCACACGCTCTTCACGACTCAATGGCTTCACGTTAGCGTTAAAAACATACTCTAGAACATCGAATATATCGCTTTTTTCAGCGTTAATCACTTTTTGCAAACTCTCAAGTCCCGCTTTATCAAACCCTGCATCACTGAGTTTTTCAAGCAAGCCTTTACGAGTAATGGGGCTACTCCAAAGCTCTCTTAGCTCCTCTTCGGAGGTGAAAAATTTGGGAAGTTCGCCAAACAGATTGTGCATGAATTCTTCCGCGGAGATGGGTTTGCCGTCTTTGCCCCAAAACGAGGTCGCCATCATGTGCTGTATCTCGCGCTCTTTACCGTCGCGTAGCTTGACGATGACTTTTTTGATGCAAACGCATGGACTTTTGCCACATTTTATGCAAGGTTTTTTCGGCTCTTTCTCACAAACACACGGTCTTTGTCCGCATTTTGGACATGGCTTTGGAGGCTCTTTTTCACACTCGCATGGCTCTTTGCCGCAACGAACACAGGTCTCAGGCGCGATGGGTTCTCCGTCCCACTCAGGATCGGCGAAGTGATGGTACGCATCGACAAAGTCGTAAATCGTAAAAAAGCTTTTGCCTTCAAACAGCCTTGTTCCTCGCCCGACGATCTGTTTAAACTCGATCATCGAGTTGATGGGACGAAGCAGGACGATGTTACGAACATTGCGGGCATCCACACCTGTGGAGAGCTTTTGTGACGTGGTCAAAACAGTAGGTATGAGCTTTTCATTGTCCTGAAACTCTTTGAGGTACTGCTCACCCAACGCACCATCATTTGCCGTCACACGTACGCAGTAGTCAGGGTTGATGCTTGTTTTGTACTGATTGATAAGGTCTCGGATAAATGCCGCGTGAGGTTGCGTCGCACAAAAAACGATGGTTTTTTCATTTTGATTGACATCGTCCATGTAGATGTGTACTCTCTTGGCTTCGCGCTCTTTGATCTCGATGCTTTTGTTAAAGTCCACTTCTTCGTATAGTCTTCCCTCTTCGATCTCACCCTCTACAACTTCATCGTCACTGGTGTACATGTAATCATCGAGCGTTGTTTTGATGCGCTTGACTTTAAACGGAGTCAAAAAGCCATCATTAATGCCCTCTTTGAGCGAATAAATATACACAGGCTCGCCAAAATAAGCATAGGTGTCAACATTGTCTTTGCGTTTGGGTGTTGCGGTGAGTCCTAGTTGCACGGCAGGAAAAAAATACTCTAGTATCGCTCGCCAATTTCCCTCATCGTTTGCCCCACCACGGTGACACTCATCGATGATGATAAAATCAAAATAATCTCTCTCATACTCCCCAAAGTACGGCTCATTCTCACCGCTCATAAACGTCTGAAAGATGGTAAAAAAGACATTTCCGTTGGTGGGAACTTTTCCTTTTTTCGCAATCTCTTTAGGTTCGATGCGCACTAACGCGTCTTCTTGAAACGCAGAGTAACGTAAAAATTCACCGTACGCTTGGTTGGCTAAGATGTTTCTATCGGCTAAAAATAAAATGCGAGGTCGTCTGCTTCCATCTTTGCGTAAATTCCAACGCGTTTGAAAGAGCTTCCACGCGATGTGAAACGCGATGGTCGTTTTGCCCGTTCCAGTAGCCAACGTGAGCAAGATGCGCTCTTGGTTGTTGGAAATGGCTTCAAGCGTTTTGTTGGTGGCGATCTCTTGGTAGTAACGAGGCGGTTTTGTACCGCTCATGGTCTCAAACGGCACAGCTTGAAATGCGTCACGCCAACTGTTTTGCTCGGCAAAGGTTTTGTCCCACAACGCTTGCGGACTTAAAAAATCCTCGACCAATCCCTCGCGTCCGCTTTTCATACAGATGCTATAAATCTCCTTGCCATTGGTCGCATAGGTCGTCTCAAGACAGAGCTTTTTAGCATACAGCTTGGCTTGTGCTACGCCCTCGCCCACACCTAATGTGTCGCTTTTGGCTTCGATGACGGCAAGCTTCACCCCTTTGTAGGCGAGCACGTAATCCGCACGTAAAGGCACGGCACGCTTTCCGCTAGCGTCTAGTTTACCTTGCGTAATGGCATGGTTGCGGTAAACTTTGCTCTCTTCCACCACGCCCCATCCAACGGCTTTAAGTTTGGGGTCGATCAGTTCTGCTCGTGTCTCGTCTTCGGTCATCTTAGCCCTTTTTTAGTCTATTATCACATAACCATCACATAAGAAAAAGCCGTCGTGCACGGTGCACTTAACTCTTTGGGATCCTTCTATCACATAACCGTCATATAAGAATTATGCCCAGAAAGGAATATAACTCGCATATTTTCTTGATTTATTGCTTGGGTCATCTTCCTTGATAACACCCTCTGCAATGGCATCCCGTATAATCCTAGAAGCAATCGCATAGTTATGATCTTCTATCTTAAATCGCTCTCGTAACGATTGATTTGTCATTTTTTCATTCGAAACATACTTTAAACATGCATGCTGATAACACGCTCTAATTTTTTCATTTTTATCGGTTTCATTCAATGTCTTATAGCTATACAATACAACTCGTGTACGTTTTTCAGCAATCATCACGTTAATAGCAGGCAGTTGATAAAGCTCGTTGTAAAAAATAACTTTGTCCATTCCACTGCCTTTTTCTTCACAAAAACCTAAACGTCGCATTAGGTCTGCTAGCTTTTCATTGCGAGAAACATACGCATCAATAAATCGCTCAGGTTTTATAAGAGGTTCACCAGGATTTGAAATCTCAATCCTATCGCTGTAAACCTCTATCATAGGAAATCCTTTTTCTGAAAAATCCTGATGTATCAGTGCATTAGCGACCAATTCACGAATCGCAATTTCGGGGTACATACGCGATTCATTTCGCAACGCTTTACCGATCTCTTCATTGGCAGGTAATTGACTATTGACCCAGTCAACCAAACCTTCAAATCCAAGAGCATAGCCCTTAGTTCCTATTTGTTCACGAATCGTTTCAATCTTATTTTTACCCTTATAGACAATAACCCGTATCGACTTACGTTGCACCGTCTCAAAATCTGCTAAATTTTTCGCAAACAGAATAGCGCCTAGCTTTGTGATAGAAAACAAATCTCCTTCTTTTACAATGAGCTGTTCAACCAAAAACTTCTCAATGACACCCTCTTGTGTTGATGGATAGGGAATTTTTAAAAGATCAAAATAGGTCTGCGTGCTTAACAAGCGTATCACATCAGATGCGACGAGATGAGACTTTGCTATCTCTTTCTCAAAACTGTGTTCAGAGGAATTTTTCCATATTTTTGACTCTTTTTCTGGAAAATCACTTAATTTGCGAGTAATGCTTCCTACTCGAACATAGTTTACATGTAAAAATGAAATGGGGCGATCTGTTGCAGAGGGAATGATAAATAATGAGATATGTTTACCCTCATAATCAAACTCATGTACTCGAAAATCAATACGAGGATTAAGGCGGTTGATAAGCCAATGCTCTAATTCCTCTTCCCCTTTTTTGTGAGACTTGACCTTAAACGTTGTTCCAAGAATCTGATGTGTTTTATCTTCCACACCGAAAACGAGATAACCATAAAACTGTTGATGTAAACATGCTCCATTAGCCAGTGCAGAAATGCGCTCCCCTATCTCTTCGGGAGAATGAAAATTGTGTTTAAATTCCACCCATTCACACTCAGAAGGTTGTTGCGTAAGGCGTTGCAGTAAATCAATAAGATTTTCTTCTTCCATGTTATAACTCCCAGTTAAATGCTTTCTGCAAGATGGATTTTTTAAGCTCTTCAAGATCGTCTAATTTTTGCTCGTAAAGGCGTTCTAACTTTTTCGTTTGTTCGGATAAAACATCCAGTTTGGCAACAATGGCTTGTTGCTCAGATAATGGTGGAAGAAAAATCTCTATATTTTTTATTTTTTCAAGACTAAGATTTTTTTGACGAACGCCTCTTCTTAAACTTAGCAACTCAGGTTTTATTGAATTGATCGCATGTAATACAAAAATTAAATCAACTTTATCATTTGGCTTTACGCCTGCAATTGCTTGATTAAAGGTTGCATCTCTGTCAAGAATTGACATCTTTAAAGCAGCTGTATCATACATACCTATCAATAAAGAACCTTTTGGAAATAATTTAGCATTTGAATTGTCTATGGCTAACTGATTAATACATCTTTCTGAGTCTTTAGTGTAAAGATTATTTAATTCTCCCGATGAATACCAAGCGATAGTTCCTTCCCAGTATTCTTTTTTAGCTCTTGATGGAGTACCACCACTTTTTATAAAACTAATTTCTCCTAATTTCTTTTTTTTCCAATTTTTCACGTTGGTTTCAAAGACGCTTTGCAGGTAACTCTCAAAAAGCTCCTGAGCATTTTTGAGGTTTTGCTCGGCGTTTTTTTTGGCTTGGTTGATAGCCTCAAACGCCTCATCTAAAATCATTACAATACGTTGTTGTTCAGCAAGTGGAGGAATTAATAAGTCACAATTCAAAATATCATCTTTTCTAAGATTAGTTTGGTTTTCACCATTATCAAAACTCAAAAAATATTTATTTCTATTCAATTGATAGTATAGAAATTTTGTATCAAATAATGTTGAACGAATAACACAAATTCTTTGATTTAATGTATAAGCCTCATTTTTATCAACTAAAAAACATTTAGCAATTGTTTTTCCCTTTGGAACATCACTCATACACATAACAATATCATTTTTAAATAATGGAAAAAGTGCAATATTGGTTTTTTTATAAAGCAATCCTTCCGATGAAATAAATTTGGAATTTATAACCTTATATTTCCCATTTTCATCAATATACTTTTCGTGTGCTTGACCATTAAAAAACTCGCATACAGTTCCTAGTTTTTTAATCTCCCACTTTGTCATATTAGTTCTCTAATCTTTTCTAAAATGGTATTAGTCTCTTTATCTAAAAATTTTATTTCACTTAATATATCAATAGGTGAACGACAAATAACGTCATCTTTTCTATTTGGATTTTTTAAAGACAAATCATATGATTTTGTATCAATATCTTTTACATGTAAGTTCCACGAGTTCTCACTGTTTGCTTTCGTTTTTTGAAGACGCACGAACTCTTCAAGGTCAGCTTCGCTGAGGGCGTTGGTTTTACCGAGGTTGCGCTCTAAATTGAGCTGGTAGTACCACACCTTTTGGGTCGGCATGCCTTTTTCAAAAAAGAGTACCACCGTTTTAACGCCCGCTCCCGTAAAGGTGCCACTTGGCAAGTCAAGCACGGTGTGCAAATTGCACTCACTTAGAAGCTTTTGGCGCAGAGCGATGGAAGCGTTGTCGGTGTTGGAGAGAAAGGTGTTTTTGATGACAATGCCCGCTTTGCCGCCTGCTTTTAAGATTTTGATGAAGTGTTGCAAAAAGAGACTCGCCGTTTCACCCGTTTTGATGGGGAAGTTTTGTTGCACTTCGGCACGCTCTTTGCCGCCAAAGGGTGGGTTAGCAAGCACCACGTCGTAGCGGTCTTTCTCTTCGATGTCATCAAGGTTGATAGCAAGCGTGTTGGTGTGGATGATGTTGGGTGCTTCCACACCGTGTAAGATCATATTCATAATGCCGATGATGTAGGCTAAGGATTTTTTCTCTTTGCCGTAAAAGGTCGATTTTTGAAGCGTTACCGCGTCTTTTGTACTTAGTTTTTTGGGTATATTGAGGTAATTGAACGCTTCGCACAAAAAGCCCGCACTGCCTACCGCTCCGTCGTAAATGGTCTCGCCAATACGAGGGGCAACCACTTTGACGATGGTTTTGATGAGCGGACGAGGCGTGTAGTATTCACCGCCGTTGCGCCCTGCATTGCCCATGTTTTGTATTTTCGACTCGTAAAGATGGCTCATCTCGTGTTTTTCGGCGTGGGTGCGAAAACGTAGTTCATCCACAAGGTTGATGACTTCACGAAGGGTGTAACCGCTTTGGATTTTATTTTTGAGTTCGTTAAAAATCTCACCTATTTTGTACTCGATGGTATCGGCACTGGAAGCTTCGGTTTTAAATTTTTTGAGATAAGGAAAAAGTTTGAGGTCCACAAATTCTTTGAGGTCATCGCCGCTAAGTGCGGTGTGATGGTCTAGCTTGCCCTCGCTGGTTTTGGGCATCGCCCAGATGCTCCATGAAAACTCTCGCGCGATGATAGGCGTATAAGTCTTTCCTGCAAGTTCCGCCGCGTCACGTTTGGTGCGCTCTAAGTCATCAAGGTATTTGAGAAAAAGTATCCATGAGGTTTGCTCGACATAGTCAAGCTCGCTACTGCATCCCGCGTCTTTGTGAAGGATGTCATCTATATTTTTAAAGGTTTGTTCAAACACACGGAGTCCAATGTATTAAGATGTCATAAAAGACTCTATTGTACATTGTTTGTGTTTAAACTGCTTTTACAAGGGTTTAGAGCTTTACATGTAAAGCGTTAATACTTCGTGATCATTTGCCTAAAAATTTCATACAGTTCAGGGAACATTTCAAACCCTTCGATGCCTAAAAAATGTCCGCCACGTGGGATTTCAAGAAGAGCACTGTCAAGTTTGACACCTATGCTCTTGCTTACAAATGGCGGTACGTACATATCGTTGTCAGAGAAAATGACATACTTCTGAGCAATACTACGTGAAAGTTTGGCAAAATCTAGCGTAACATCAACGAACGAATTGAGATTGGGGAAAACTTCGAGGGGTTTATCAAAAGGAGAGACTAAGATCATGCCAGCAAGGGCAAAATTCCCTTGAAGCGTATCAAGATAACGCAAAAGTGTGATGCAGCCTAAACTGTGTGCGATAATAAACGTTTCGTTGCTCGGCATGCCAATTTTATCGTGAAGTTTTTCAAGCCACGCATCCATATCAGGGGTTTCAGGTGTTGGCATATGCAACACTGCAACTTCGATGTCATAATCGGCATGAACTTTTTCGACAAACCAAGGAAACCAATGATCCGTTGGCGAAGCAAAATAACCATGAATAATATAAACTTTTTTCATTCAAGCCTCTTATGCAATCTTTTAAATATAATACATTAAGAGTTTAAATAAATTGTTACACGTCTTTTTTTTCGTCCACTTGATTGCTGCTATCGACCATCGCATTGAGGCTTTTTTTCAGCTTTTGCAACATGCGATTGACATGAATGAGATTTTCAGCGGACTGAATCGCAATGTCTTCCGTGGCATTGACATTTTTGTCAAATGTCTTTTTATCATGCTCATCTATTCCCATATCTTCAATGACATCTTCCACATCTTCCGCAAGTTGCTGGAGTTGAGAGACCGCATTTTCAGCTTTTTTGAGCGCATCTTCGGAATCTTTCATCGCGAGATTGACTTTATGGACAAAAAGTGAAATGTGCGAAGAAGCTTCTTGCAACTCATCTTCACTGTTGGAGGAGAGCGTGACAGGTAGCGTTGAAAACTTACTTACATCGCCATGTGCTAGCTCTTTGGCCTTTTGAACAAATCCCTCTAAATGCTCAATAATCTCTTTTGACATGACGAAGGCATAGACGATAATAATGAGTCCAACCAAAAGTGCAATGTACTGAAATTTGAGGAACATATCGTTCTTTGCTTCGCTATGGGCAGTGTAAAGCCAAACCGCCTCGTCCATCGCGTTGAGCAGCTGCACATTTTTTTCATACACATACGCCATATGCTTGTTAATCCCATTTTCCACAGCAATCACATGCTCTAAGTAAACAATATACTCTTCCCAATACGCGTTGTTCTCTTTGACAATAGCATACACTTCAGGGGAATTTTTCACCGCAGGGTCATCTAAAAAGCTTTTAATCGTTTTGTTATACAGAGCTCTTGCATCAGAAAAGACCAGTAAATCTTGAGCATTTGCCAAGCGCAAATAACGGTTTACATAGAGTCCCATACGTTGAGAAAGCATACGCTGACGACCTGAGAGATCAATATGAATGTTGCTCAGATTGGCTTTGACCATGCGTTGCACGACCGTATCTGAAAGCATCAGCAGTTTTTCGATGCGAGGGGTCAGCACTTCCATATCGGGGCGCACCTCCTCAATGCCGCTTTTAAGCGCTTCGACTTCTGAACGAAACGGAAGCCACAGTGCCATGACCTCTTCGAGTTTGGCTTTAATGCGTTCATTTTGCGGGGCATAAATACCTTTGGTATCATTGCCATACAGTAGGTCTTTTAGACTGCTTTCAAAAAGACCCACCGCGGTATTGAGTTCACGAAAGTCATTGGTATGGCGATGTACGATGAAAAACGTCTCTTTACTAATCTTTTGCGAAAGCATACGCTGTTTACCCGCAATGTTGATGATATAGGAGTCTTTTTTGCTCATTTGATTCATCATCACGGTTAAAGAGATAATGAAAATAATCACGAAAGAGAGCAGTCCACCTGCTAATTTCATTTTGGTACTAATCGTTGTTGGCTTAATCATAATGTCCTACTCATAAATCTCTTTTAATTCTTGAATATTCAAGATGACCACACTGTTTTTTTCGATTTCAATCGTTCCATTACGGGTGAGTTTGTTTAAAATACGTGAAAGTGTCTCGGGTTGAATGTGTAGCATATAGGCAATTTCATGTTTTTTTAGGCGGTTAAAGGTTTCAAGCTCATTAACGAGCATATGCGCCACTTTTGCTGTTCCATCGAACACAACATCACGGCTAATAATACACTGCATCTGCTGAATCATTTTAAACGACTCTTCCAAAATCTTCGTCATCAAACGATGATTCGCATAAATCATCGTACGAAACGGCTCACTCTGGATGGAGAGCACCATACTGTCTTCCAAAAATTCCGCATTGGCGTAACAGCTGATGAAAAAACTGTCGATCAGCTTGGAGACGTTGAAAATGAGCGAGTTTGAATAGAGTTTGTAGAGAAAGATTTCATTGTCGAAACGATCCACCTTGTAAAACTTGACTGAACCGTTGATGATGTAATAGATCGAATCTTTGGTGTCTTTCTCATAAAAAAGTACGTCACCTGCTTTGTGATGACGTACCGTGCAAAAGGAGGCGATCTTTTCGATATCTTCATGTTCTAGCGCATCGAACAGTGGCAATGAAGCGATCAGAGATAAAGAATCATTTGCCATTGAACTCTCTTTAAAATAATTTATTTAGTAAATGTAGCATTTTCAACAATAATTTTATAAAAATAACCCGAGCCAAAGTCCTTATCAACGGTAACAACACCCGTTGCCGTTACAATATCTCCCACTTTTGGGAGTTCTTTTGAGGTAAAGACGATGCGCCCTACTTCACTTCCCTCACCCGTACCATCTTGAATATGAATCCAGTTACGTGAAATGATGTTCTGTGAAGCTTTGACAACCTTACCGCGAATTGTAATTGTTTTGTCTTTCAAACTGGCACGTTTTTCCCATGCCTCTTTAACGCTTATCGTACCGTTTTGTTTGTAAGGAGATTCTTTCACTTGTTCATTAATCAGTTCCAAATTGCCTTTTTCAGGAACGTTGGTGCGGTGTTGAAGGTTGGACGCAAACACAACCTCATCAAAGGTGCGATTTAACGCCTTGCTTTGAAAATTTTTAACTCTCATCTCTTCGGTAAAGCGAACCTCTGTTCCTTTGTCGATTTTCACGCCCTCAACGGCGACCCAGTATTTTTTCTTGGTATCGTCAATTTGCAAGTACGTGTATCCACCGCCATCAATCGTATCGACCACAATGCCTTCATAGACATCGCCTGCGTAAAGATTGCCGATGAGCGCTAGTGAAAGTGCTAGTAATTTAATTTTATTCATTTTTCTTCCTTTAAATTTTTATTTTTATACGACAGTACAATCAAACAAGCAACCACGCCACTGCACACATACACCCACGTAGGAATGGGCACAGGATCTCCCGTAGCATAAGAGTGCATGCCTGCTAGGTAAAAATTCACGCCAAAGTAGGTCATCAAGATGGACGCAAAGCCTAAAAGGGAGAGCACGGCAAAAAGATAGTGTGAATAAAACCGTGGCACAAGTCTTACATGTAAAATGAAAGTGTACACTAAAATAGAAATATACGCCCACGTCTCTTTAGGGTCCCAACCCCAATAGCGTCCCCACGATTCATTCGCCCAAATACCGCCCAAAAAGTTACCGATGACCAAAAGACTCAAGCCCAAAATAAGGGTGATTTCATTAATCGACGTGAGGTGTTTGATGGTCGCAATAATTTGCGTGGAGCGTTTACATGTAAAGAGAATCAGCGTGAAAAATCCCAGCGCACAGCCGAGTGCTAAAAAACCATAACTGGCGGTAATGATGGAAACATGCACCGAAAGCCAAAAGGATTTGAGCACAGGCACAAGGTTGGTGATCTCTGGGTCAATGTGCCCCAAATGTGCGACAAACATAAAAATGCCCGCCATCATGACCGAGCCTGAGAGCGCAAAAAGGGAACGACGCATAAAAAGCATGCAAAAAAGCAGACACGACCACGCGATGTACACAATGGACTCATACGTGTCGCTCAGTGGCGCATGACCGCTCACATACCACCTCAAAGCCAATCCACAGGTATGCACGACAAACAGCGCTGCAACAATAAAAAACAGCGGTCGAGTGAGTTTACATGTAAAGGTTTGTGGCGCAAAGACTCGCCCAAATGCAACGCCTAAAAGCACCAAACCTAAGAGCACATACGCCACGGTTAAACGCTCAAAAATCATCAGTTTATTCAAAAGTATTTCTATGTTGATGTGTGTGGATGAAGGCATAATATCGGCACCATATTCGTTTTGAAACTGTGAAAATGTCTTTACATGTAAAAGCGCTTTGTCATAGTCTCGCTCAAACAGTGCCTCGATAAAGGCGGTGGAACTCTCTTTGAGTGTTTCAGCTTCCTCGCCGTCTAGTTGCGCAAACATCTGCTCAAAGGCAAGCCATGTGTGGTGTGCATCATTAGGCAGTGGGAAGATTTTAAACAACACTCCTTGGTAGAGCATAAAGGCAATGCTCAGGCGCTCATCGACCTTAATGAGATCGTTTTCAAACGTTCCACGCTGGCTGGGTTTGATCGCGAGTGCTTTTTGAAGTTCAGCCTCTAACTTGTAGCGATGTCCATCAAAAAAATCATTGAAGGAAGCAAGCTTTTGATCGTTTGGGACACCAATGAACGCTCGAAGTTTCGGCGTTTTGGTTTGAATCATCGGAAGGTTTTTCCACAGCGTTGGATGAGAAAGCATTCCAAGTGCGATTTGCATGGCATCCATATTGTACAGACTATTTTTGCCACTGAGTTTATACAGTACCTCTTGGGAGAGCGTATCAAAGGGCTTCATGCGCCCCATACGCGACTGCACGACCAGTTTGCCAAACGCGTCACTGACCACTTTACTCTTAACCTGATGCTCACTCAAATAGTTTTGCACATACTCACTCTCGCACCACAACGGTGTTTGCACCGTCAAAACAAGCAGCACCAGAAGCGAACTACTTTTGACCTCAGCAATAAGTTTGCGAAAACGTGATTTGGGGTCTAAAAGGTTAAAGATCAGCCCTAAAAAAAGCAGTGCATACCCCACATACGTTACTTCAACACCTGGGTCTTTGGTGACGGAGAGAATCGTGCCTTTTTCATCGGGATCGTAAAAGGTTTGGAAAAATTTGTACCCTTTGTAAGTGAGTGTATGGTTCATAAATATCTGAGCATCTAAACTTGTATTGCCATCAAGCACACGAACGTCACTGGTATACGCTGAAGGGGAGCGACTGCCATAGTAACGCTCTAACTCAAATTTGGTCAAATGCAGCGCAAAAGGCAGTGTTACCTCACTGTTTTTATCGTTTGAAAAAATAACGTTTGAGCTCATGCCCTCACGAATTTTCATCACGCCTTCCACCCCAAAATAGCGTGTTAAACCAGCGCCTATAAGTATAAAAATCAACGCGGCATGAAAGATAAATTTGCTTACATGTAAAATCATATGTGTTCGGTAAAGCACGATGGCGAGATTGAGCGCGGCAAGAACTAAAAATGCTTCGTACCAGAACGCATTATAAACATAATGACGCGCTACAGCTGTGCCAAAATCATTTTCAACAAAGGTTGCTATCGCGGCACCTACGGCTAAAATGAACAGTAAAAACAGTGTCGTTTTGTAGGAGCCGAAAACTTTGAGCAACACGTTTGTCCTTGGAGAAGATAGTGTGACACACTAAAAGTGCCTTTGGAAGTTTTAGTATAGCACAAGGCAAGAGAGAGACGTCTCTCTCTTGTTTAGAAATTACTTCTTATTTTTATCGAAGTAAGAAGATTTGCTATCGATCGCTGGATCAAGTGCAACAGAATTTGGAGCGAGTCTGCCTTTAGCAATCGCCTCTTTTTTCCACTCTTTCTCTAATGTCTCTTTGAATTTCAATTTCTCAGCAATTAATGCTTCCATATTGAGTCCAACGAGTTTTTGTGTTTTAGCTTTATCTGAAAAATCTGGAGCCATGTAATCCATCACACCATGTTTTGCAAGAATGCTAACCAGTTTAATACGTGCTTGTTGTGCTTTATCGTTAGCAGAAGCAAGCATTCTTAATGTCTCTTCTGGTGCGTGGAAGAAGTTACCGTGACTTGAAAAGGCCATATCGCCTCTCCATTGTGCATGACGAATCAGTTTACGAACTTCTTTAAGCTCTTCATCGCTTGCACCAACTTCTATTGCTTTACCCGTTTCGAGGTGAGCTTTACCGATGTTATCAAACGCGATATCCATCAAGAAGTCTTTTCTCTCCATTTTTTGGTGTACGATGCCTTTGAGTTTCTCTTCACTCTCTCTATGGCAGTTCATACAACTTTTATCCATATTTTTAAGAGGATTTCCAATGTTGTGATCAGAATATTTAACAGCACCTTCTTGCGTATAAGGCATGTGACAATCGGCACATGAAACACCTTTTTGTCCGTGAATTCCCGTTCTCCAAAGCTCCCAATCAGGGTGTTGCGCTTTAATCATTGGTGTCTTAGAAATACCATGTACCCAGTCAGAGAAGTTAATCTCATCATAGTATTTTTCCATCGCTTCTACGGTTAAACCTTTGCCATAAGGAAGGGTTACCACCATCGCTGTTTTATCAACACCTTGGGCATCTTTCCATTCTGTCTTTTTAAAGTAGTACTCTACGTGACATTGTGCACAGACCAAAGAGCGTTTCTCTTGATGCGTAGACTCTTCGAATGTTTTAAGCCCTGCTGCTTGCAAGCCACGATTAAGATGGGGAACACGTACGCTTAACTGCGCTGTTTTGTCATCATGACACGTTGCACAACCAATTGGATTCACCACTTGTGAACCGTATTTTGCCCATTTACCCGTAAAGAACTCTAATTCACCATCTTCTTCAATCAAACGAGGAACATCAGGAGATTTACATGTCCAACATGCGGTTGGCAAAGGACCTGTTTTAGCGTCTGTTGGAGCGCCCGTTCGAAGGGAATTAACATTATCTTGTACCGCATAGAAGTGACCACGTGGAGCATTATAATCTTTTGAAAAAGGGTACCCAGCCCATGCAACAACAAGGTAAGGTTTTTGAGCAAGCATATCTTTGAGATTATCTTGTTCTTTGGTTTGCTTCCAAGAATCAAACTGTCTTGGGTAGTATTTGGCCCACTCTTCACTTTTTGCTTTACCTTCGATGCCTGCTTCACTTGGAGCTTTAGCCAATTCGACTCTTTGTTTCTCTTTTTCAGTTATGTTGCCAGCCAGTAATGCCATCGCGCCGATAGCGACCAATGAGCCAACAAGTAACACTTTAAACTTCATCATTATTTCTCCTTTTACTGAACTTCTTTAACGCCAAGATTATTTGGCGTAGTCGTCAAACCTCTGACTTTACCATGCGGTACACCTTTATGGCACTCCCAACAACGTCTGCCCGTTGCTACACTTGGGTCGTCATAATTATGATTTGCATCGGCATTTTTAACCATTTGTGAGGTTAAACTCGCATGACACGAAATACAATTCTCCTGAACTCTCTTCGCTCCATCATCACTGATTTTAATGGCATTTTTGTACGTATTGAATGTAAAAGCAACACTGTGGTTATACCCATCGCGTGCTTTCGCAATGTACTTATTGACCATATTATCCCGTGGCAAGTGACAATCGATACACCCAGCCCGCTCAGCGTGTGAACTGTGTTGCCATGTTGCGTATTGCGTATTCATGACGTGACAGTTGATACAGGCTTTGGGATCATGGGAGAGATACGACAGCGCTTTGGATGCATGCACCATGTAGGCAAAAAAGCCTATGGCTATGACAAAAACCAAGAGTGCCGTGTACTTTAGGAAATTACTACTTTTCACATTTCCTCCTTCATAGATGCCTTACGAAACCAACTTCGCATAAGAAATCTAATGTTTTGTGTTCTTTTACATGTAAAGGAACAACGCCAACTTCGAACCAAGACTCACAACCTCCTATTTTTATTAATATATCTTTAATAAAATAATCTATTGAAAGCTTTCGGGTATTGTATAAAGAAAGGCGAAAAAAAACATTGACCTATGTCAATAAAATGTCTAAAAGGCTAGAGGACTTCTTCCAATTTTTGAGGCTTAAGAACGTGAATGTGATGCTGCTCGTCAAGCTCGATGAGCCCTGAGGTTTTGAATTTGGAAAGGGTGCGAGAGAGTGTTTCGGGAGTCAGGTTTAAAATGGAAGCCACTTGGGTATTTTTGAGCGTTTTAAAGAGTTCGCCATTTTCTAAAATAAACTTTGCCACTTTGGCATCAGCCGTTAAAATGACCTCTTTTTGAATGACATCAATGAGGATTTTATGTTTAGCAATGAGGCTTTTGATGATTTCAAAGGAGATCTCAGGATTTTTGAAAAAGTCATGCTCCAATGCCTTGTAGTCGATGCGAAGCACTTCACTGTTACTCATAAACTCCGCCGTTGCAGGGTACGGAATATTTTCAAAATTAGCCAACTCTGCCACTAAGCCGCCAGGATAAAACTGATGCAAAAAGATCTGCTGTCCTTTGTGGTTGGTTTTGTAAACTTTCAGCGTGCCTTGAAGCAGAACATACAGATAAATAGGCTCGTCACCTTCATAGAATAGAATCTCTTTAGCTTTAAACTTTTTGATAACAGAAATCTTCTTGAGTTTTTCCAATTGCTCATCGTTCAGTTTTGAAAAGCATGAAACAGTTCGAATACGATCCATAATATAAAGCCTTTAGATTAAAAGTTAAGCTATCCTAACTTAAGCATGATTAGAACTTTCTTTAAAGTAGAAATATTTTTCTTGATTCACGTGCAAGATTTTAATTACATGTAGAGGAGCGTAGCTATAAATTAGATAATGCTTAGAATGCTTTTCACTGCTAACATAGAAAGTAATATTTTTAAGGCAAAAATTAATTTTTCACCCTTTATTTTATCTCTTAATTTGGATCCACAATAAGAGCCTAAAATTGAGCCGATAATCATGCTAATGATAATACTAAGATAGTCGTGAAAAACAAACCCAAAATAGATAAAAACGATAATTTTCAAGATGTGTGTCAGGCTCATAAGAAGTGCTGAGGTAGCAATAACTTTATCTTTATCTTTGAACTCTTTCAGTAATTTGACCATTGCAAGTTGTCCCGTTGTACCCACAATAACAGATAATCCTGTTTGAAAAAAGCCAATGACATAATAGTTTTCATATTTTGTTATTTTGTTGTTGAAACTTTGTGACCATAATGATAACAAGATATACGTGCCTATAAACAAGGGGATATACGTAAGCGATATCATTGTTAAAAAACAGGCAAATGTTCCAACGCCAACCAATGAACCTATTAAAAATTTTGGTATAACTTGAAATTGTATATTTTTATATCCAAAATAAGCTCTTGACACGTTACTTGTAATTTGATTTAACCCATGGATAGGGATAAGATCATTGGCGGGTAAAAATGATGGAAGTATCGCGATGAGTAATAGTCCACCCCCTACGCCAATAACCCCTGTTATAACCGACGTACAAAAACTAATACATCCCAAAATAAATGCATCCATTACATTAGCTTCCTCGCATGTAAGCAATAAATGACTGAGCGTAAAAGCCCTTTACAAAATATTTTTATGATGTATACCTCATTGAATTTCGTTGCTGTACTTTTTTTAACTTCATGTTTATGTAAACTGTTGAAGCTTATTGTTAAGATTTTCAGCCAAACGTGAGAGATGATCAGCCGCAGAAGCGATCTCTTCAACACTTCTGGCATTTTGAGAGATAAGGGTATTGATATTTGAGACCATATCCACAATCTTATCGGTATCACGTGCAATCTTTTGTGAGTTTTGAGCACTCTGTGTCACTGAAGCTACACTCTCTTCCATCACATGGGTTGTACTTAAGATGGTGGTCTCAACACCACTGGAAACAGTCGATAGTCTTTGAATATTTTTGGCATTGCGTCCCATCTGTTCTGATGAATCAATAATAGATTGAACAATGACATTGATCGTAGCATTGATCTCCGTTAAAGAGGATTGTGTTCGTTCGGCTAGTTTTCGTACTTCATCGGCAACGACAGCAAATCCGCGTCCATGTTCACCTGCACGCGCTGCTTCAATGGCGGCATTAAGCGCAAGTAAATTAGTCTGATCGGCAATATCGGAGATAACCGTTAAGATCTGTTTGACTTGTTCGGCATCATGACTCATCTGATCTAAGCGTTGGGCTAAAGCAGTTTCGGCTTGACTGGCAGATTCGACTTCATTGCGAAGGGTAATGACTTCATTTTTAGCCTCATCCAAACGACTGCCTGCTGTGGCAATGTTCTGTTTCATTTTCTCTGAAAGAGTAGCGGTTTCTTGCACAAAGGATTTAATCGTTGAAATCTCTTGAATGGTGTTCTCCACAATGACGGAGCTCTGTTCTGCATTGCGTCCGATTTGCATACTGGTGGTACTTAGTTCATGGGAAACCGAAGCATTTTCATTCGATGATTGCTTCGCATCAACAATGGTGTTCTCCAAAGTGCTGACAAGATCATTAAAACTTTCCACAATCTCTTTAATCTCATTGTTCTTAGCATAACTGATTCTAAATTTGAGCTCTTTTTCTTTGACGAACTTGGTGATACTGTCTCGAATGAGGTGTACGCCTTGCATGATGTTGTTTTTGATCAAGTAGCTTAAAATGACCGTGAGAAAAATGACCAGAAGAATGACACCGGTCATTTCAACGCTAGCGGTTTGTTTGGTCTCACGTGCTATTTGAGCGTTGTTTTCGGAGAGTTTTTTATTGTAATTGAGGTGTTCGTCGACCGTATTGGTTAAGTTCATCGACATTTTTCGATTTTTGAGCATAAATTCTTTGGCTTCTGCTTTTTTATTTTCATGCGACATTTGAAGAACTTTATCAGCCATAGCAATATAAATCGCATACAACTGTTGTTCTTTTTCATAGATCTCTTTTTCTTTGGTATCGGCAACAAATATCGCATAATTTTTTAAATTGGCTTCAAATGCTCCGCGATACGTACGATACTTTTCGTCTAAGGCTTTTATCTCTTCGTGATTGCTCACTTCCGTTCCGATGTGTTCCCACAGCAAAAGTCTGATCCGATAAAAACCTCTTTGCATATCGTCCAGCACTAAAATACTAGGCAAAGTCGTTCTTTGGCACGTTGTTGTTGTGGTGTATATCTGATCCATTTTGAGAAGACTGATCCCATAGATGATAGAAGCGCCGATAATGGCTGAGAGCAACATCACCAAGAGTTGTTTTGAAAGGGTCATGGAAAATCCTTTAAAGAGAAGATAGTGCGTGAACTTTAACCTACGCGAAATAGTTTTAACGCGGTAGCACCTTTTGTAAAGAGCCTACCGCTTCGCTTTTTCAAAATACCAAAGAATGATAATTTATTGCAAAATTAGAATTTGTAATTTGCTTTAAATCGAAGCTCATTCAAATCCCAATCGTATTTAGTATTGTTTGAATAACGTGTTGTTTCAACTTCTTGTTTTTCATAGATAAGCTCTAAACTCAAGCCTTTAAGTACAGGTACATCGTAGCTGATACCTCCAGCGTAGGAAGTGTAATCTGCACTGGTTGTGGCTTGTTTGACGCGATCTTGATTAGCTTCTGCGTATTGTAAAATACTTTTAAGACCTGTTACGCCTAATTTTGAGAAATCATACGTCAAATCAATACGATAAGAGTCTGTATTGGCACGCAATGATGGACTACTGGCTTTAACCAATGTTGCGGTACTACTTGCCGCACCATTACCCATACCTGCGATGACCGCATCATCTTTACTGTTGGTTGCGGCAGTGACTGCTAAGCCAAAGCCTGCAAGCTCGCTGATAGAGATGCGTGCCGCTGTTTGGGAACCATCATAATAGACGGTATCTACATTGTTCACAGCACCGCTTCTTAGGTCTGTTTTAGAACCGCGGTAATTGAGATAAAAGCCTAATTTAAAGCCGTTCATAGGCAGTACATAATTAGCATCGGTGTAGTAAAGATTGACATTTTCTGTGTTTGCAGCAACAACATCACCGACCGTAGCGTACTGGGCTGTTAACGCAAGGTGGGAAATGGATTTATTGATCACCGCGATGGTGTAAGCATCATCAAATTGGTAGGTATCGGATGCTGAAACACCGTTAAAAATAGCGCGTTTGTTAAAACTTGGAGCATCACCGCCTAAATCACCTTTTGTTTGATAACTTGTTCGTGTTTGGAATTTATCTACAAAGCCTGCGATCAGGGTTGTTGATGGAATGTCTGTATTGACAATCGTTGCACCCTCAAAGGACTCTCTTACGATGCGAGAACCACTACCATTAACAAGAGGCGTTGCAATGTATTGGCGACCAATTTTAGCATTGGTTTTACCAATCGTGTACCCTAAGTACGCTTCTGAGAGAACCGCGCCTGAACCATACATATCGCTGGCATAAGCCGTTTTGCCCTCAGCATCAACAAACGGTGCCGCACTTGCTTGGAATGTTGCACCAAGATTAAATCCGTAAAAGGTGTCCGTGACGTAATTTAAAATTGCGACGGTATTTAAAATATTACCCGTTTTAGCAGTGTCATCGCCAACACCTTTGGGAAGTTTATACGTCACTCCGTTCATAGTGACATTTTGCGTATCCAATTTTTCCGTATCTTTATCAAAATACCATGCCCTAAGTTCACCACTTACTTTACCATTTTTGAATGCATCAGCAAGCGTATCTGCTGCAAAAGAGCTTGATGCCATACTTGCTATAACAATCGTTACGAGACTAAGTTTTACCAATTTCATACCTATATCCTTTTGTGTTTTATAAAAGGCAAATAACATGACATGTAAAGAAGAGTAACCCACTCTAAAAGGTATATGTAGAGTGGGTTTAGAAGCGTTATCCTAATTTACTCGCATCAATCACATTATGCTCAAGACCTAATTGTTTAGCAGGAACACCCAGTGCTAAACCCACCAATTGAGAAAGGTGAAGGACTGGAACACGTGCTTTTGACTTCGTTGTATCTTGTGCATCATCTTGGTAGATGTCTAATTGCATTTGGCACAATGGGCATGGCGTTACCACACAGTCGGCTTTTGATTCTGCGGCGCTATTGACAATGCCACTGGTCATTTTCATAACCGATTTCTCAGCTGGATAGACCGCATGGAATCCACAACAATCTAGTCGTTTTGCAAAAGGGACGACTTCTGCGCCTAATGCTTTCACAACGGTTTCAAAGCTGGTTGGATTGACCGAGCTTTCAAAGTTAAGATCTTTTTGAGGACGAATGCTATGGCAACCATAGAAAACAGCTACTTTAAGATTTGAAAGTGGTTTTTTCACTTTCGCTTTAATCTCTTCAGCATTTTGAGCGAGTAACCAAAGAAGGCTGGTCACTTCACTCGTACCTTTATAGTTCATTTTACCTTCAGCAAGGAACGTATTGATTTTCTCTTTTTGACCGTTATCCAGTTGTGTTTTAGCACGTGTAAGCATCAATAAACAGGTGCTACATGTGGTAAGCATAGGTAGATTCATTTGTTCTGCAAGTGCAAGGTTTCTCGCATTCGCAACCAAGGTTGCCAATGGATCCACATCTTGTGCTTGAGACGCACCACAACAACTCCATCCCTTAATCTCTTTAAGGGTAATTCCCAAAATTGGCGCGATAGCTTCAATAGACATTTTAGCTTCGATAGCGGCTTGAGTAAGCACGCATCCAGGGAAAAAAGCAAATTCTTTTTGCATACGTTACTCCTTGTTTGCAGCATGTGCTGCTTCAATCATTTTTACTAAGTCTTTGTGACCTTCAATTTCATGACCACCAAAGACTTCGAGTGGGTTCATTTTGCCTGCACGCATAAGGGTAATAGCGGTTCCTGCACGAAGTGCGGTGCTCATACCTTCAGTTCTTAGTGCTAGACGAATTTCATTCAATCGACCTGAATCTTCCACTAAATCTGTATAGAACGATTTAGCATGCGCTGGACCAACACCACTGTTGAGACCTTTTCTTAATGCCAATGCACGGAGTCCTGCGATATCATCCGCAGCACTAATATGTTTAGGACAACGATTGGCACACTCTTGACAGTGTACGCAGTTCCATAAACCGTTTGTTACGGCTGGTTTGACATGGATCATTGGATCTTTTGTACGCGAATCGTTCGCCACACGCCATGCTTGTGTAAAGACAAAAGGTTCCATATAATCACTGCGATCTGCAGTAAGTTTATTACACTCAGAAGCACATACACCGCATAAAATACAATCCCACTGTTTGACAATACGATCGTACTCTTCCTGATTTTGAACACAACCCTCTTTTTCTGAGAATTTATCTTTGGCGACAAGACCCGGTTTTATTTTACGTAAATTCTCGATTGCAGGCTCCCAATCTACGACAAGATCAGAAAGCACTGTGTAATTTGCGAGTGGAGAAATCTGGAACGTGTCAGCATCTTTGTATTCTTCAAAAAGCTCTGTCATTTTAGTGTCGCAACCAAGGTATGAGTGCCCATTGACACGTACACCACACGCACCACAAATCGCCATACGACAGGATGCTGTAAAATTGAGCGTAAGATCAAGATGTTGTTTAATAAAAAGAAGTGTCCCAAGAAGGGTTAATGCTTCAATATCCTTTTTCTCAACCGTATACGTTTGTTGATAATTTTTTTTGCCATCAAAGCGATCAATAATAAATTTCATTAGTATTTCCTCTCTTCAATTTTAAACTGACCTACCACGACATCTTTCCAAGCTAAGTGCATTTTACCGCTCTCATCCATCGTGACCATCGAGTGTTTTAAGAAGTTGGCATCATCGCGCTTCAAATAATCTTCTCTGAAGTGCGAACCACGTGACTCTTTACGTGCCGTAGCACCCATGAGTGCCGCACGTGATGCAAGGAGTAAATTGCCAAGCTCTACATACTCTGTAAATGCTGTATTGCATATTGGGTTTGCGTTTGGAATACGAAGCGCGTCATAACGTGCTTGTAATTCTGCATGTTTGTCAGCAAGGGCGAGCATTTTTGATTCGGTACGGAAAATTCCCATGTTATACCAGTTTGCAGCACCCAGTTCTTCACGAAGGGCGTACATATCATTGACATTGCCTTTGTTTGAACCTGTAATCTCTTTAAAGTGGCTTATCCATTTTAGAGTCAAGTCCGTCAGACGTTTTCCAGCACCAAAATCCACTTTTGCCGCATACTCTGCTGCATTAATACCTGCGATTTTTCCTGTAACAGTTGCATCACATAAGGAGTTACCTCCCAAACGGTTTGCACCGTGAATGGAAACACAGGCTGCTTCACCTGCTGCAAAAAGTCCAGGGGCGGTTGTCGCCATTGTGTCCAAACTCGTCACATCAATACCACCCATTGAGTAGTGTGCTGTTGGGCGAATCGCAATTGGTTTTTCAATCAAGTCCATGTTTTCAAATAAAAGACCAATATGGCGAATTTGAGGTAACTCTCTCATGATTTTTTCACGACCTAAATGTGTTACATCAAGGAGAACGTAGGCTTCCATATCATGACCAAAACCACGACCTTCACGAATTTCGTTCTCAATAGAACGAGAAACGATATCACGAGGGGCTAGTTCCATTTTATTAGGAACGTAACGTTTCATAAAACGCTCGCCTTGGTTGTTTAATAAGATACCGCCTTCACCACGTGCCGCTTCGGTAATGAGTGTTCCACCATGACATACGCCTGTCGGGTGAAACTGAAGCATCTCAGGGTCTTTAAACGTTAAACCCGCTCTTAAAGCTGCTGCCGCACCATCGCCTGTTGCGATGTAAGGTGTGGATGTTCGGTTCCAAAAAACACGGGTATAGCCGCCCGTTGCTAAAACGACGGATTTTGCGCGCACAGGAGCGATGTCACCCGTACGAATGTTACGAAGCACAACACCCTCACAGTGACCATTTTCTATGCTAAGGTCTAACATATGATGATCCATCAAAAACTTAACACCATGTTTTAACGCATCGTCTAAACAGGTATGTGTCAAAATATGTCCCGTTTTATCGGCGGCATAATTACAACGCTTTTTGGCTGCGCCACCCGCAAAACGTTTCGCAACATTTCCTTTGCTATCACGTGAAAAAGGCATACCGATGTAATCAAGTTCATGAATTGCTGCACCTGCGTAGGTTGCAAATTTCATTGCGGTATCTTGATCCACAAGGTAGTCACCACCTTTTACGGTATCTTTAGCATGTGATTCAAATGAATCTCCATCGCTAAAATCAATGACACCATTAATACCACCCTCTGCCATCGTTGTGGCACTACGTGTCGGCATCACTTTACTGACAACGACGACACTAAGATTTGGGTTCTTTTTACGTGCGGCAACAGCAGCTCTAAGACCTGCAGCACCTGAACCAATAATCAAAACATCGCAACTTGGCATTCCTGAAGTATTAGGTGTTGAAGCAGAAGTTGCAGCAAAAGCTTTTTCAACACCCGTTGTACTTACTGCCAATGCACCCATAGTAATACAGGCTGATTGCAGAAATTCTCTGCGGGTAAACTGTTCAGTCATAAAATTTCCTCTCAATAGTTTTATAAATTTAAAATTATATTTTCTAAATACATTTTAAATTTAATGACAGCAAAATATTAATACACTTACAAACATAAGTCAAAGACTATTTTATATATGATTTCATAGGTTTTTAATTATGGTTATAAGTGTTTATAAATATCTATTTAAGGGGATATACAATGAGTTTTAAGCAAATAGAATGTGTAGTCATGGCAGCAAAACTAAAAAGCTTCACAAAAGCTGCTCAAAAACTGAAAATTGCCCAGCCATCTTTAAGTCAGAGCATTAATATATTGGAAAAGCAAGTGGGAGTACCGCTTTTTGATAGAAGTACCACACCCATTAGCTTAACCCATGCAGGTGAAATTTATATTGCAAAAGCGAGTTCAATCATAGAGCTTTATAATGATTTAAATACCCAAATGCATGATATATCTGGTTTTAAAACGGGTAAGTTAAGACTTGGTTTTTCTCAGACAGGATATCATTTTATCCCAGACGCCCTACCAATGTTTTTCAAAAAATTTCCCAATGCTGATATAAAAATTACGCAAGTGTTTTCTACTCTAAACTTAGAAAAAATGCTTCTCGATGGCGATGTTGATATTGCGACACTTATATTGCCACTTCACTCAGATGAACTAAGTTATAAAGTTATAAAAGAAGAAAATGCTTGTCTTGCATTGCCTTCAACACATCCAATAGCGCAAAAAAGCAAAAAACGAAGTAAAGGCTATCCTAGTATCTCATTAAGTGAGCTCAAAAATGAGAAATTTATTTTACCTAAAGGTACTCAACGAAGTCGGCCAATCTATGATAAAATATTTCAGAAAGCAGGTTTTGAGCCCAATATATTTTGTGAAACAGAAACCTTTGATATAGCCAATTCAATCGTTGCTTCAGGGATTGGCGCCTGTTTTACCCTCCCTCAATTTATTAAAGAAGATAAAAAAGATAAACTTACACTTTTTAACCTTGATGAGCCACTCCTCACTCGTACCGTTGTACTTGCACATAAAAAAGATAAGCGTTTATCAAAAATTGCACAGGAATTTTTATCCATAGCCAAAAGTTTATAATGCAACATAAAGAGATAAATTTTCATTTCAATATTAAGAGATTGTCCTTGAAAAAATTATCAGTTTTCTAAAAAAGCGGTATTAACAACATTATACAAAAGGTTAAATCTCCTAAAATAAAGATGAAATTGGATCCTTTAATACACTCCTTATCGCATATAAGATAAAATTGTCATTACCCATAAATCCTATTAATTAATAAAGAGCATGATAAAATACATGTTTATAAGAGTAATAAAACAAAAGGTTTTAAGAACATGAGTGAGAGCAAAGATTTTTTACGCACCATTGTAGAAGAGGACTTACAGTCTGGAAAGTATCAAGAAATTATTACCAGATTTCCTCCAGAACCTAATGGATTCCCGCACATTGGACACGCTAAGTCTATCTGCATCAATTTTGGCATTGCGCGTGATTACAAAGGACATTGTAACCTCAGAATGGATGACACCAACCCCACAACCGAAGATATGAAATATGTGGAAGCGCTTAAAGATGCCGTCACATGGCTTGGGTTTAATTGGGCAGATAAAGTCTACTTTGCCTCTGATTATTTCCCAAAAATTTACGATTATGCGGTTAAACTTGTCAAAATGGGCAAGGCCTATGTGGATAGTCTGAATGAAGAAGAGATACGCGAATACCGTGGTACGATTAAAGAAGCAGGACGACGAAGCCCATTTGCAGAGCGTAGCATTGAAGAAAACTTAGACCTACTTGATCGCATGAGAAAGGGTGAATTTAAAGATGGTGAACATGTTTTAAGAGCTAAAATTGACATGAGTGCGGCGAATATGAAAATGCGCGATCCTCTTTTATACCGCATCCGTCACGCGCACCATTTTAGAACAGGCGATGAGTGGTGTATCTACCCGATGTACGACTTTGCGCACTGTTTATCGGACTACATTGAAGGGGTGACACACTCTATCTGTACCCTTGAGTTTGAAAACAACCGCGATATTTATGATTGGGTATTGGATGCACTTGACCTCACCCCTCCTCGTCCCTACCAACATGAGTTTGCCAGACTTGGCATGAACTACACGGTGATGAGCAAACGCAAACTCTTAGAACTCGTCAATGGAAACTATGTCAACGGCTGGGATGACCCTCGCCTTCCAACCATTGCAGGCTATAAACGAAGAGGCTACACGCCTGAGGCCATCTTGAACTTTTGCGATCAAATCGGCATCGCCAAAGCAAACTCCATGGTCGATGTGGCACAACTTGAATTTTGCATCCGAGATGACCTCAATCAAAAAGTACCGCGCGTGATGTGTGTCCTAGATCCTCTAAAAGTCACCATCGAAAATTATGATGGCGAAGAAGCAATTGATGCGTCTTACTACCCACATGATGTTCCTAAAGAGGGGTCACGCAAGCTTCCTTTTGCACGAGAAATTTACATCGAGCGTGATGACTTTATGGAAAATCCTCCAGCAGATTACTACCGTTTGACACCCAAACAGAGCGTACGTCTTAAACATGCGTATATTCTTACATGTAAAGAGGTTATCAAAGATACTCATGGCAACATCGTAGAGCTAAAAGCAGAGTATCATCCTCATTCTAAAAGTGGCGAAGACACCAGTGGTATTAAAACGAAAAGTGCGATTCACTGGGTCAGCGCAAAACATGCCAAACAAGCTGAAGTCAGACTGTATGAGAGGTTATACTCTAACGAAGCACCTGATGGCTTAGAAGATCTCAATCCCGATTCTTTACATGTAATCACAAATGCCTTTGTTGAGTCTGCTGTTATCAGCGAAAAACCTGATGTCAGATTTCAGTTTGAGAGACAAGGCTATTTTTACGCTGATCCGATTGACTACACTGATGAGAAACCTGTCTTTAACAAAATTGTAGGGCTGAAAGATTCTTGGGCTAAAAAGACAGAAGCAAAAGAAGCTACGCCAAAATCTGAGGCTAAAAAGACCCCTATTGTTGAGGGTGAAGTAACGCCGATGAGTGAGGCGGAGCAAGCACTGTTTACCAAGTACACGAAAGAGCTTGGGCTCAATAATGAAATCGCTAATATCCTAGCACGTGATGCTGGGCTCTCTTCTTTTTATGAGGAAACCCTTTTACATGTAAACAGCCCTGTCAGCCTTGCAAACATCGTTGCCAACGAAGTGGCACGAGAACTTAAACTTGAAGCACTATTAAAATTTAGCGCCAAAGAGATAGCCGAGCTTGTCACAATGGTTGATGAGGGAACGATTTCCACTAAAATTGCAAAACAAGTGTTTGAAGAGATGGCAAAAACAGGTGACAATCCAAAAGCCATCGTTGCAGCCAAAGGACTCACACAAATCAGTGATCCTGCAAAATTAAAGCCTATGATTGAGGAAGTCATCGCAAAGAACCCAGATAATGTCGCAAAATATAAAGCAGGCAATACCAATCTTTTTGGCTTTTTTGTGGGGCAAGTCCTCAAAAAAAGTGGCGGTAAAGCGAACCCAACTGTCGTGAATGAACTGGTAGCAGAGAAATTAAAAAATGGTTAGATTTGCACCCACACCTAGCGTAGATTTAAGTCTAGAATCCTTACGAATCGCACTGTTTAATTACATGTATGCTATTCAAACCAAGGATTCTATGGTAGTACGCATTGAAGATAGAGATAAAAAGCAGAATATCGAAGGTAAAGACCAAGATATTCTCGATATGCTGAGTCTTTTTGGTATTTCTTACACGCAACTGTACTACCAAAGTCAAAATTTTAAATACCACCTTCAATTTGCCTCCACCCTTTTAGACACCAAAAAAGCATTTATCTGTTTTTGTAGTGAAAAAGAACTTGAAGCAAAACGTGAGAAAGCCGAAGCAGAGGGCAAAGCATACTGTTACGATGGGGCGTGTGAGCACTTAAGCAGCGAAGAGGTTTTAAACAATCCAAAGCCGTTTGTTATTCGTATGAAAAAACCAGAAGCAGCTATTTCGTTTACCGATACGATTCAAGGAAAAATTAGCCTTGAACCTGATGCCGTTGATGCTTTTGTCATTATGCAAGCGGATAAATATCCAACCTATAACTTTGCCTGTGCGTGCGATGATATGCTTCAAGGTATCTCATACATCATCCGAAGCGAAGATCATCTCTTTGATGCACTACGACAAGAGTTCGTACGTAAAAGTTTAGGCTACAACCAAGAAATCCAATACGCACACGTGCCAAGCATCCTGAACGATAAGGGTCAAAAAATGAGCGCATCTGATGATATATCAAGCGTGCAATGGCTTTTAGATCAAGGTTTTATGCCAGAGGCAATTTTAAATTATCTGATTCTTTTGGGCAATCCTACTCCTTATGAGATTTTTACTGTCCAAGAAGCGCTAACGTGGTTTGACCTCAAAGCGATCTCCAAATCTCCTGCGTGTTTTGACATCAATAAACTTCATTTGATTAACCGTGAGCACATCAAGCGTATCCCCGATATGGAGCTTTCTAAACGTATCGGTTACGCCTGTGACAACATTGGAAAGCTGGCGAAACTTTTCACCGAAGAGGTAAGTACCACGCGCGAAATCAAGCAAAAAATAGATGCTATTTTTGCGAAAAAATCGTTTTATGCAGCGTTTGAAAAAGAGAGTAAACTTTTACAAGAGTTAATTTTACAAGCACCTTATTTTGAGAAATTTGATGAATTTCAAACATATCTCATCGAAAAAAGCGGCATCGAAGGAGAACCTTTTGTTAAACCGCTTCGTTTTTGGCTCAGCGGAACTGAGCATTGTCCTGAACTTGCCTTATTATATCCACTGATTAAAACCTATCTGAAGGAGATTGTTAGATGATCGTTTTAGCAACACTTATTGAAGCTTTTGCCACGATTTTGCATACTTTAATCAACATTTATATTTGGGTGGTGATTATTGCAGCACTCATTACCTTTGTGCGCCCTGATCCGTACAATCCGATTGTGCAGATCCTTTTTCGGCTTACCAATCCAGTCTATGCGTTTATTCGTAAATTGGTTCCAACGTTAATTGGTGGTATCGACCTTGCGCCTCTCATTGTGATTTTAGCACTTCAATTTATAGACCTGTTCGCAGTTAAACTTTTGTTCGCACTTGCCAATGTTTTATAAATTACTGATTGGACTTTTCCTCTGCCTTTGCGTCTGTGTCGATCTTTTTGCTGAAGAAGCTGTGAATTTTAGTTTTTTTGCTGATAAACCACGAAGCCTTGCCAAAGATTTTTATATTTACGAATACCTCCAACGTGATGAGACAACTCCCAAAGAAGCCAAAGCGCTCTTTGGGATGGTACATACGATGAACATCCGTTTTTTCCACCTTTTCGCTAAAAAAATGGATAATCTTGAATACAAAAAGATCTCGAAGTGCATTGATCTTGACATCAATGCCTTGATGAAAGAAGATGATGAATGCCTTAACATTGGCATCAATACCGCCAAAATCACTTCGCTCCCCAAAAGCCAACTAAAACTCATCAAACCTCGCCTAAAACGCAATAAAGAGCTTGTTAATCTCATTACATTGATGGAAAGCGATGATGTTTATGAAACGGCACTTAACAGTGATGGAAACACATTTTTAAGCCTATTCAATGGGAGTATTTCATCCTATAAGATGGCTATTTTTAATCAACAGATCATTCCTCAAGCACAGATAGACATGCTTTCAAACTCTCCAAGATTTAACCAATTTGTGTATAGTACCGTCCAAAACGATAAACTTGATAATGTCCAAAAATCACTTTTACATGTAAATCCATCTTTACATGTAAACGCCAAATCACTTTTTTATCTGGGACTTAATGCACTTAAATACCAAGAGAAAGAGCAAGCTATCCATTTTTTTGAACTCTCCAATGAGCGTGCAACTCGAAGCGAAGAGAAAGACAAAGCCCTCTTTTGGCAATATTTAGTGACCAAAGATACCCACTTTTTAGAGCGTATCATACACGATAGTGACATTAATATGTACGCCCTCTACGCCTATGAAAAATTGGATCGTCCTGTACAAAACATTGTATCGCCCGTACTTGAAGGAACGCACCCGACATTTAATATCAGTGATCCTTTTGCATGGCCACGTGTTATGAACAGAGTCTATAAAATGAGTGCTGAAGAAGTTGAAGCACTCGCGCAAAGCTTTAAATATGCCAACACCTTACCTCATTACAGCTATTTGATGGAACGTGTCACGCACTATACTAAAAGCTATTACCCTATTCCCTACCCTGAAGAACTTAGCACTTACTCAATACATCGTCAAGCGTTGATGCTTGCCATTGCACGACAAGAGAGCCGTTTTATTCCCTCTGTTGTCTCGACTTCGTATGCGCTAGGAATGATGCAGTTTATGCCGTTTGTGGCACGGGATATTGCTAAAAAAGAGAAACTTGAAGAGTTTTCTATCTCCAATATGTTCGATCCACGCATTGCGTACCTTTTTGGAAATATTCACCTCAACTTCTTAGAAAAAAGCTTGTATCATCCTCTTTTTGTGGCTTATGCATACAATGGCGGTATGGGATTTACCAAAAAACATCTGCAAGGTGGAGCGTTTTCTCAAGGGGAGTATGAACCGTTTTGGAGCATGGAGACTATGAATAACGAAGAGAGTCGCGAGTACGGTAAAAAAGTGCTTGCAAATTATGTGGTCTATCGCCACCTTTTAGGTGACGACGTCTCTATTAGTAATCTTTTTGAAAATTTGTTGTCACCCTCTTTGACTGATCGTTTTCGAAACTAAATTCCATTTTAACCTGTTCAGTTTTAGGCGCTTGGATTAACACATAGTTGGTCCAGGCATTTGTACTTGAAACAAGCTTGAGGAGCGGTGCTTCTTGGGGGAGAGGTGTCACGGTGAGATTTTCATCTGAGCCATTGACTTTAAAACCAGAAAGTGTAACTTTTTCAAAAGAGCCATCCCCTGTTGCCATATACGTACCAACGATAAATTTTTCACTCTCTTGTGTAATTAATTCATGACTAATCGGATTTAAATAGGTAATTGTCACGTATGTCTTCGATGTTTCAGAATTTTTGATCTCTATTTTTTTAGAGTTGAACATCCCATAATCCATCAATTTTTCATGTTGATCATCGGCTAACTTCGTAGCGCATCCTTGCAGTATTAAAACAACTAAAACCATCAAACCATATCGCATTATTGCTCTCCATCTTCAGCTCTTATTCTTCGCATCTCATCAAAAGCTAAATCTTTTTTTGCTATTATTACTATGATAATAACATAAAAAGCAGGAAAAAATGAAATCCTTAGCCGTTGCCTTTACAGGACCATCGGATAGCGGAAAAACAACGCTGATCCTCAAAGTCGCCAATATTCTAAAATCTGAATATACTCTGGCTATCATTAAAAATGACCCAAGTGATAAAGCTATTTTTGATGTTGAGGGTAAAGATAGTTGGAAATTTGCCCAAACAGGGGCAGAAGTCGTTGTCACCTCTCCCACACGTACCACACTTTTTTCCAAACATCACAAAAGTTTGGATGAAATCATCGCTATGCTAGGTGAATTTGACTTTTTACTCGTCGAAGGTCTTAAAACCCTTCCACTCCCTCGCATTGCAATTTTTCGCAATAAGCTTAATGTTGATTATTTTGACTGTTCCGATGCCATTGCCATTGATGAGAGTGTGACATTAAGCGATTACACGATCCCTTCTCATATTGCGATTTTAGATTTAAACAATCCCGAGCAAGTTGTTGCTTGGATACAAAAAAATGCCAAAAAGGTTAAATAATATGCAAGAAATTTATGAAGCAATCAAACGCTCAGCAAAGCGTATCAGAGAGGCCATTGAGTTTGATGACACAGGATATTCTGAAAATATTAACTCTACCGGCGATACACAGCTTAAATTAGACATTAAAAGCGATCTTATCATCGAAGAAGAGTTTGCAAAAATTGCCTCGATTAAAGAGATTGTCAGTGAAGAAAAAGAAGGCAAGACACCTTTACATGTAAACGGGATTTACGGTGTGGGATACGACCCATTGGATGGTTCTAGCCTTGTCGATGTTAACCTCAGTGTTGGCTCTATCTTTGGTATCTATGAAGGGGGCTATGAGGGGAAACACCTTAAAGCGGCTGTTTACGTTGTCTATGGACCACGTGTTGAACTCGTCATTGCACAAGACGATGTTAAGATGTATCGTTTAAATAAAGCAGGTGAATTTGTTTTTATCAAAGAAATCAAGCTAAAAGAAAAAGGTAAACTCAATGCACCTGGTGCAACTCAAATGGGATGGGAACCTAAACACAAAGCAATGATTGATGCCATTTTTGCAGATGGCTACCGTTTACGTTACTCTGGTGGTATGGTGCCAGATTTGCATCAGATTCTTCTCAAAGGTGGCGGACTTTTCTCGTATCCTGCAACGAGCGATGTACCCAAAGGCAAGCTACGCATGATTTTTGAAGTCTTCCCTTTTGCGTTTGTCTATGAAAAAGCGGGCGGTGCGGCGATCAATGGTAAGCGTAGAATTTTAGAGCTTGCACCATCACATCCACATGACACCACACCTTGTTTCTTTGGCTCTCATGCGGAAATAGAACGTGTTCGGAAGTGTTATGAGTAGTGAAGTAACCGATCGTTACGAACAAGATTTACAAGAAAAAAAAGCACTCTTGCAAACATGTCAGCAGAACAAAAACCTTGCAACCTGTAGTGACTGCGAAAAAATGTTTGAGTGTGAGACCCGAAAAACCTATGTCAAAGCCGTTTACGAGAGTATGGCTAAAGGACAAGGTGGCGGATTTGAGTTTTAACAATACAATGAATCAATTTAATTAGGAAGACCGATGTCCCAAAAAGCTTACATTACCACTCCAATCTACTATGTTAACGATGTTCCACATATCGGACATGCGTATACGACTATTATTGCCGATACGATGGCACGCTATTACCGACTTAAAGGGTATGAGACATTTTTCTTAACCGGAACCGATGAACACGGTCAAAAAATCGAAGAAGCAGCTAAACTGCGCAATAAAACACCGCAAGCCTATGCCGATGAGATCAGTGGAAAATTTCGTGCCCTTTGGGATGAGTTTGAGATCAGCTATGACAAATTTATCCGCACCACTGATGCCGACCACAAAGCAGGGGTTCAAAAAGCATTTCAAGTCATGTTTGACAAAGGCGACATCTACAAAGGTGAATATGAAGGTCACTACTGCGTCAGCTGTGAAACCTTCTTTACCGACACCCAACTGGTCGATGAAGACAAATGCCCTGATTGTGGAAAACTAACACGCCTTGTGAAAGAAGAGAGCTACTTCTTTAAGCTCTCCAAATACCAAGAAGACCTCATTAAATGGTACAACAGTGATGAAAAATGTGTGCTTCCTAAAGGCAAGAAAAACGAAGTCATCAGCTTTGTTAAACAAGGGCTTCGTGATCTTTCCATCACCCGTACGAGTTTTGATTGGGGTGTGAAACTCCCTGCTTCAATGAACGATGACAAACACGTCATGTACGTTTGGTTGGATGCCCTTTTGAACTATACAACGGCTCTTGGATATGGCACTGATGAGAAAAATATGGCATTTTGGCCAGCAACCATTCATCTCGTGGGTAAAGATATTCTTCGCTTCCATGCTATTTACTGGCCAGCATTTTTAATGAGCCTTGGACTTTCCCTTCCAAAACATGTAGCCGCACATGGCTGGTGGACGCGAAATGGCGAAAAGATGAGTAAAAGTAAAGGCAATGTCGTCAATCCAAAAGAGGTTGCCGACGCTTATGGGCTAGAGAATTTTAGATATTTTATGTTGCGTGAAGTACCATTTGGACAAGATGGCGATTTTAGTCAAAAAGCGTTGATGGACCGCATCAACTCCGATCTTGGAAATGAGCTTGGAAACCTACTAAATCGCATCATCGGTATGAGCGGCAAATACAGCAATGGTGTCATTAACTCTAAAGATGTCAATACCTTTCATGAAAGCGAACTAGGTGCCGTCGATGAGATTTTAAAAAATGTCGAAAACAACCTTTTAGAACTCCAAACGAACCGTTACCTTGAAGAGCTTTGGAAAGCGCTTAGCATTGCCAACCAAGCCATCACCGTACATGAGCCGTGGGTAAAAATCAAAGAAGGCAAAACTGAACAAGCTTTAGCTCTTGTGGCACTTGTTTCCAATATTTTGGCACGAGTGACTGTTCTTTTACACCCTATTATGCCTAAAACTACCGCAACCATTGCCAAAGCAATGGGCTTTGAGATCAACACAGCAAGCTTTGATAAACTGGTCGTTCGTAAAGACTTTTTAGATGAATTTACGATTGAAAAAGTACCACCTCTCTTCCCTCGCATCGAAGAAGAGTTAATGGCACAACCTACCGCTCCCATAGCACCAGTAGTAGAAGCTCAACCTTCAAAAAGCACTAAAAAAGATCACAAAGCGGAATCCATCATTACGATTGATCAATTTTTTGAAACGGCTTTAAAAGTGGGAACGATTTTGGAAGCGAGTATTTTAGAGGGAAGTGATCGTCTTTTAAAACTCAAAGTTGACCTTGGTGAGAGTGAGCCTAGACAAATTGTTGCGGGCATTCGTGAGTATTATACCCCTGAAGAGCTAGTGGGCACGCAAGTCTGTGTGGTTGCCAACCTCAAACCTGCCACCATCAAAGGGCTCCTTAGTCAAGGTATGCTTTTAGCGGCGAAAGATAAAGAAGGTCTATGCCTTGTTCGCCCAGAACGTCCTCGCCAAAGCGGCGCTTCGATTGGATGAAAATAGATAACTTTGTACGCATCATTGATGGGAAGCTTGCAACCCTGCCTCCCATTGATGCGTTTGCCTCTATATCACTTGAGAGTTCGCGTATCTCTCATGGCGATCTTTTCATAGATACGACTACTTCACGCGAATCTATTCATCAAGCGCTGGATAAAGGGGCTTATGCCATTGTCACAACCCTTCCTTTTTTGAATGAGGATGACGAATGCGCATGGATCGAAGTCACGTCCATAGAGCAGATGTTGATCAAGCTTTTACGGTATACCATTACGCAAAAATCACTTAATATTGTGCTACTTTCGCCCGTACAAGAAGCGCTTTTGGAGATGATTCATGTTCCTAAAATGATCAAGCGTTTGCGTGGAGATCTTTTTAGTATTGCTAAAATTTTACTCAGTGCAAAAGAGGAAGAGCATTTTTCTCTCAGCGATAGCGTCCTTGTGCAAAAGATTGCTCCCGTTGCCCACCGTGTTGAAAATGCTTTACATGTAAAACCTCTCATTGTTTCCAAAGGACTTTTTCTCTCTTCCTTTTGGCATCAAGAGCGCTACCTTTATGAGCAAAAAATTCCTTCTCTTTTTGTGGAAGAACTGCTCTGTTTACTTCATTTTTGTGATACTCACACAATCACTTATAATTTAGAGCATTTAGGGTTTTGTGAACATTTTTATCCGCAGTTCGTCACCCATGCACTCTGTAAAAAAGAGTTTGGCTCTAGCGACAAAGTGCTCATTTTTGAACCTAGCTCTTCTTTACTGCCTTCATTACTGAGCTATATGCAAACCATGATTGAAAGCTCTCATATTATTCTTGCTTTACCTAAGCAACTCCAACAGAATATCACTTTTGAAGGAGAAACGCTTATTTTTGAAACCATCGAAGAGCTCTCCATTTTAGCGCAAAAATCGTTTGCATATGCCCTTATTTTAGGAGATAAAGAGAGCTATGAGCCTCTGTTTATCAAATCATTTACAATCCAACCAAGCCTATTTTAAAAGGAGATTTGCATGCTACTGATTGAAAATGAGTTCAATATCGCTTTACATGTAAAAATGCTGGAGCAGATTTGTGAAGAACATACTCCAAAAGAAGTTGAGCTTCTTATCATTGATGGGGATAGTATGCAGGAGCTTAATTTGGCATATCGTGGCATGGACAAAACCACGGATGTCCTCAGCTTCCCCATTGACGACTTTCCTCATGCTCCACTAGGTTCCATCGTTATCAATCATGAATTGGCGGCACAAAAAGCGAAAGAGCTTGGACACAGTGTGGAAGAAGAGATTACCCTTTTGTTTATTCATGGAATGCTTCATCTTTTGGGCTTTGACCATGAAGTTGATCACGGAGAAATGCGTGCTAAAGAAGAGGAATGGATTAAGCAGTACAATCTACCTGCCAGCTTAATCGTGAGAACAGAGGAGTAGCTTATGATAACCTTCGGTATTGTTATCTTTCCAAACGTCGAAGAGCTTGATTTTGTAGCACCTTTTGAGGTACTGAGTTACGCTAACAAAGTGCAACCTAACAGCACAAAAGTCCTTTTAATTGCTCCCAGTTTAGAGCCTGTACACGCCTTCAATGGTTTGAGAATTTTGCCTGATGTAACGTTTGAAAACTGTCCTACGTTAGATATTTTACTTTTTCCAGGTGGAAAGGGGCGCATGACATGGATGAAAGAGACTTCTATGCAAAACTTTATTCAAAAACACTCCAAAGAGGTGACCTACTTAACATCGGTCTGCACAGGAGCATTTTTTCTTGCTGAAGCAGGAGTGCTCAAAGGAAAAGAAGCAACCACCTATTACACTGCTTTTGATGAACTAGCCACTTATGGTGTCAATGTTGTCTCATCTAAAGTAGTCCGTGATGGAAAGATTATTACCGCTGCTGGTGTAAGCTCTGGTTTAGAGCTAGGTTTTTACCTTTTACGTGAACTCTTTGGAGCCCCTTTAGCACAAGAGGTAGCAGAAAGAATAGAATATAATATTGATATTACAACAATATAACATGTAAGAATTTACTAATGTTATATACAATTCTTTTGAAGTAAAGAAATACCAAGAACTTGTGCTTCTATATCTCCTTTATTCCACACAGAATGCATACTTTGACCATTCACACGGTATGACATACCCTCTTTTAACAAAATTCTATTATTATCACTATGTATTTCGATTTCACCCTTAATAACTGTAAAAAAGTGATCATGTACATGAATATGATCAGGATTCGGACCACCACCATTGGGTGATATAAAAGCTATAGCGCAATCCAATAACTCATCTTTTTGATTATTTATAATAGGGTGTGCTTTAAAATCTACATGATTTTTAGGTGTGATAAAAGCTTGCTCGACAAGTGCCATCATTTTCCTTTTGACACATCAACAGTGATGTATCCCATTTGATAAAGTTTGTCATAAATTTTTGAGGCGATTGGACCACCTTCCGATCCACCATGGCTACCATGTTCAACAAGAACCGTTACAACATATTGAGGGTTGTCATAAGGTCCAAACGTAGTAAGCCAAGCATGGGAACGTTGGAAATAATCCATATCCTCTTCTCGCATACGTTTTTTATCGGTTTGCGAAATACCCACTACTTGTGCGGTTCCCGTTTTAGCGGCTATTTTAAAAGGTGCTGTTACTTTGATGTGATTTACGGCTGTTCCACCAGGAACATTGGCGACTTCAAACATACCTTCACGGGTGACTTTCAAAAAGCGTTTTTCACTTTCACTGACAATGTTTGGATCCGCTGGGAAATTAATCGTTTCATCGTTTATTTTACTGACAAAATGAGGTGTGACGCCATTTCCCGTTGCTAAAAAAGCGGTGTATTTAGCAATTTGTACGGGTGTCACGAGAAAATACCCTTGACCGATTGACGTGATCAGGGTTTCTCCTTGAGACCACCCTTTACCAAAACGTGCTTTTTTCCACTCACGACTTGGAACCGTTCCTGTAAATTCACGAGGTAAATCAATCCCTGTTTTTGTCGCAAAACCGATTTTTGTCAAAAATGGAGCAATGTTATCGATGCCGACTTTGAGGCTTGCTTTGTAAAAATAGTCATCACAACTTTCTTTAATAGCACGAACATACGAGATCATACCATGCCCCTCTTTTTTCCAATCACGAAACACCCTACCTCCAAGTTCCATCGTACCTGTTGATTCAAAGCTCGTTGTAGGATTGATAATACCTGAATTCATCATCGCAAGACCTACGCCCATTTTTACAACAGACCCTGGAGGATAAAGTCCATTCACCAATTTATTGGTAAAAGGATGGTTGAGATCATTGGCAAGAACAATCCATTCCTCTTGTGTAATGCCGCTGACGAATTTGTTAAGATCGTATTCTGGAAAACTCGCTGCAGCTAAAATTTCACCTGTTTGTGCATTCAGAACAACGACGGCACCACTATCAGTACCAAAAAGTTCTGCAATATAACGTTGTAACTCCAAATCAAGACTTAAAACCAAATCATTGCTTTTAGGAAGTGTTTTACTGACTTGCTCAATCTCTTGGTTAAAAGCCGTAACTTTTGTTTTTTTCTCCCCTTTTGTGCCACGTAAAACATCATTGTAATATTTTTCGATACCCGTTTTACCAGAGAAGCCAACTAACTTTGCTGTTCCTGTTTCATCTTCAGAAATATCTTGTGTATTCGATTTACCCACATACCCAATGACATGTGACGCTAATGCACCATAAGGATAATGTCGTTTGGAAGTAATCTCAATTCTAAGATTTTCATGTTGCGAAATTTTTGCAAAATGAGGAATGAGTTTATCGTACGGAACAAAGGAAATAACATCTACAAAGTCATGATTGTAAGGAGAATCTGCTTTGAGATATTCTTTGGTCATCTCTTTGATACTGTAATCAGGTAAAAGGTCTGCTAAAAAAGCAATTTCTTCATCTAAAACAGCACGATTGACTTTGTAACTGAGCCTCGGTTTAATCCGAATAGAAAAACCTAAACGATTGACAGAGAGTGGATTAAGATTGCGATCTAAAATAACCCCACGTAAAGGGGCTAACTCATCTACTTTGACCGCATTTTGTTTAGCAATCTCTTCATAATAGGCATTAGATTTAATGCTAATATAATAAACCCTAACGAGCAGGGCAATCCACACCGAAATGAAGATAGTAAGAACAATCTTAATTCTCACCGTGAAATCCTAAAAAGCATAAATGAAAGTAATGAATCAATGAGGATATAGTAAAAATAGTAGTTTGAAAAATAAGGGAAAGGTGCATTGTCCAAATAGGCAAAAAAAGCATTTAAAAAATAGTGCCCTAAATATGCAATCGTCACGTATGCCGCTAAAATACAGTTATTACATGTAATAACATTTTGAATTTTATAGATCGCAAAGCGGTAGACTACCACAAATAAAATAACATACGAAAAGAGATAAAACCCTTTGGTAAGATCGTATAAACACACATAGCCCAAACTAAGAAATAAAGGAAGAGCGTTATCTTCATGTCGGTTAAAATTGAGAATAAGATAACAAAAAACCACGCCTACAAAAGAGGGAATCAGTGGATACAACGAGGACATGACAAGACTCAAAAAGAGCCATCCACTGATCCACAAAGTCACTAAATAGTTTTGATGAGCGCTATTTCGTCGCATATTGGAAAATGTTTGCATTTAATACAATCTGCCCATATTTTATGAGTAGGCAGTGCCTCTTTGGGGATTTCAGAAAAACCAACAGATTCAAAAAAAGCTTTTTGATAGGTCAAGGTGAAGACTTTTTTAACACCTAAATTTTCTCCATCAATCAAAAGGTTTTGAATAATTCCTTTTCCAACGCCATGACCTCGAAAACCCTCTTTGACAACAAGGCTTCTAATCTCTGCTAAATTATCTGCATGGAAATGTAAAGCTCCAAATCCAATAATCTGATCATCCTCTTTGGCAAGAATATATGAACGAATATTGGTTGCCATTTCATCGGAACTGCGGAAGAGAATAATTCCTTTTTCGACTTCAGGTTTCACAACCTCTTGCATATGGATAATATCACTCAGTTTTGCTTTAGTATAACTTATCATGACTCAGCTCCAAAAAGCGTTAAAAAAATAGCATCAAGTGCTTTATCTACCCCTTTTTTGCTACTGCTTGAGACCAAAATGGCATCCGGATAATTCTTTTTAATCAGGCTAATCTCACTCTGTTTTAATTTATCAAGTTTGGTAAAAATACGTAAAATAGTCTGATCGGGTCTTACAATTTCACTGAGATAGGTATGTACCGCTTGATCTATCTCCAAAAAGGGATGACGAGAATCAACAAGATGAACAAAAACACGGATTGAAACGCGCTTTTTAATATAATCCGTTAGATTTTTTTGCCACTCTGCTTTGAGGCTATGCGATACTTTGGCATAGCCAAAACCTGGAAGATCCACTAGTTGTGCGTGGTAACTTTCACCGTCTTTGTCCAAGATGATTTGAAAAAAGTTAATAAGACGTGTCTTACCCGGTGTTGAAGAGCTTTTGGCAAGCCCTTTTTTATTGGTAAGTGCATTAATAATGGAACTTTTACCCACATTACTACGTCCAATAAAAGCAACTTCGCTCATCCCTTCTGGTGTAGTCTCTTCCATTTTGGAAGCAGACTTCACAAAGAAGGCATTTTTGACTTTAATCACTGTTTTTTATCCTCAACTTTGAAGATAAATTTGACAGGAGCTGCACCTTTCCCATCGACTTGATACTGGCCACTGTTCTGATCAGCTCGGATGAAATCACCATACACTTTTTTATCCGTTTCAATCTCATGCAAAAAGGCTTTTTTCTCCAAAGTATAGAGGCTTTTTGATGGTTCATACGTCATTTTTTCCGCTTCACCATAATATTTTTTTTGATTCATCGTTAAATTGCCTTTGGCATTACCTGTTGCAATATAGCGTATGGGTTGTTTTTTATCATCAAACTCTATGACAACTTTATTCGCGGTCAGTTTATCGCTCTCTTTAATCACGATCACGTGACCTTCAAAGGTGCTGATTTTCTTTTTATCATCAGCGAAAAATTTATCGGCAGTGACTTCTACTTCTGCTGCCAAAAGGATGCTTGAAGCGCATAAACAGAGTGCTATCAGTTTTTTCATCTACTTTTTCCCTAGTTGTTGTATAAATGAGTGTATATTAGTGGCACTTATTGTGCCTTCTTTCATCTGATAAACAAATGAAAGCCCATGACTACGGCTCTGCTTCTGTCTAAAATCAAAGGGCTTTTCGCTGCTTAAAATCTCTTTTTTAAGATCATAAAAAATATCTTCACCATCTAGGGCAACACCATCTTCTCTAGCATAATGAGAATTGGTTTGAAAGTGCATGACGTTATCTCGAAGAGTGCCTTCATCCGATATGAGCGTACCATGTAATCCCTCTTTGGTCTTGTGCCCTGCATTAATGACATACAGTTTATCAAAATCTTTATAACGTGCTACACGATCTGCATGCACGATACTTTCAATACTACCCTCTTTGATCTGATAATTTTGAGCATTAAAAAGTTCTATATCAGGAACTAAATTCCCATTTTGATCTACGATATTAATCGTATAAGGCTCTTTAATAATTAAAAAGAGCATCATTGCAAAGAAAAGAAGTGTTGAATATACCAGTAATCTTACAGCCAAAGGTTTACAAATGCCTCACTCAAGTTTTCTTTCTCGACCACAATGTCGATCATCTCTCTAACCGCCGCTTTTCCACCCTCTTTATGTAATACAACATCAACAGATTGCAAAACCATAGGTAAGGCATCGGCTGGAGCGAACGAAAGGCCAACAGAACGTAACAATGACACATCATTTAAATCATCACCAATAGCAGCGACTTGGTTAAATGAGAGTCCTTCTTTATCCAAAATTTCTTGTAAAACAGCTTTTTTATTTTTGACGTCTTGATACAAATAATTAATGCCAAGTTCTTTGGCTCGCTTATCAACTACCTGAGAACTTCGTCCCGTAATGATTGCTGTTTTACGTCCCAATTTCATCCATGAGACAATGCCAAAACCATCTTTGACATTAAATGTTTTAAACTCTTCAGCATCACTGTTTCCATAGGTAATTCCACCATCGGTGAGGCAGCCATCAACATCAAAAACCAATAATTCAATCATTATAAAACACCCTTAGTGCTTGGGATTCCTGCACGCTCATTTTTGACTAAACTCCGACGTAGTGCTACAGCAAAAGCTTTAAATGCGGCTTCCAAAAGGTGATGTTTATTTTTACCACGACGTGCAATAATGTGTGCGCTAATACCAGCATTGATGATGACCGCCCTAAAAAATTCTTCCGCCAGTTCCACATCAAATTCGCCTACTTTGCCTTCCATCTCTACTTCATAGACTAAATAAGCACGATTGCTAAGATCAAGAGCGCATTCAACCGCTGCTTCGTCCATAACAACGACGGCATTACCATAACGTTCTACACTTTCAATGGGGTATATCGAAGCACGTAAAGCCTGACCAAGAACAATACCTACATCTTCAACACTATGATGAAAATCAATGTGTGTATCACCTTTACATGTAAGGGTTAAATCGATCAAGGAATGCTTGGTAAAGGCTTCTAGCATATGATCAAAAAAACCAATACCTGTAGCGATGTTTGCTTGACCTGTACCATTGATCTCTAATTCTACACTAATATGTGTCTCTTTGGTTATGCGTTGTAGTGTTTGCATTCTATTCCCTTACAATAAATGAGCCTTTGAAAGGCCCTTTGGCAATAAAGTCTGAGGCTTCTGCTTCACTGCCAAATCCTTTAAGCCATACACGGTACATCGGTTTATTTTCAAATGTACCCTCTTTTACGACCGCATTGTAGCGATTATTGACATTCATATTGCTTTGAGCAAAACGTGTTGCTCCATCTTTACTTCTAAAGGCACCAATTTGGATGAAATAATCGGTTTCAACAACACTCTCTTTTGGTGCACCAGCAGGTGCAACCACTCCCGCAAAACCTAGAACTTCAATACCCACAGGGCCTGTTCCATTGGCAACAAGATCAATACGTGTTGCAGCCGTATAGGAAAGATCAATGATACGTGTCCCCACAAAAGGTCCTCGATCGTTAACACGAACAATAATACTTTTATTGTTTTTAAGGTTAGTTACTTTAAGCATTGTATTCATAGGAAGTGTTTTATGCGCAGCGGTCATGTCATACATATTGTAAACTTCACCATTGGAAGTCTTCTTACCATGAAAATCTTTACCATACCAGCTGGAAATACCACTAAACGTATCTCCTACGCTCACCATCGTTGGTGTATAAGTTACACCATCAATCGTATAAGGACGCATCGTCGCTTTATGCATTGCAGGCGAATCATTTATAGGGCCACTGCCATCAGGAGCTGCCATTGTAGCACCTCCCCTGGAGCGATAAGAATAAGAGTCGTGTTTAGAAGCGCATCCGTAAAATACCAAAAGCATTACAACACAAAGGCTCAATCCACTAGTTTTTTGGTATAACAATACTCTCTCCCACTTTTACAAGTGCATTCTTTTTCTTATTGGTTTTTATCAATTGTGCGACAGGAATATCGTATTTTTTTGATACCGTTTCAATTGTATCCCCTGCTTTTATGACATACAATTTTTCGACATTATTTGACGATGCCACCGTTGCTGAAGAATGTGTAGTGGTACCAAGAGGCACAATAATCTCTGTTTTTGGTTTCAGTGCAGCACTCTTTAAATTATTAAGTTCCATTAACGATTGATAACTCATACCGTATTTTTTTGCAACACTTTGTAGGGAATCACCTTTTTGGGTGTTATACACAGCATATTTTTGCGGTTGTTTGGTTTGATCAAAATTTTGAGTAAATGTAATTTGACGATCTTGAGGAATATACAAATAACTTTTTTCACCAAGAGGCGAAGTAAAAGCATGCTTCAGATGTGGATTATACGATCTTAATTCACGTAGCGAAATGCCAATACTTTCTGCCACATCTTTAAGACTTGTACCACTTGGGACGGGAACCTTTACAAACGTTGCATTATTGGCACGATTCAGAAGGTATTCCGAACCATTGTCAAGCATAATATCTGTACTCCCAGAGATAAAACTCATCATCAAGATTTTACGAATATAGAGTCGGCTTTCCTTGGGAAGGTACTTTTGGCTCTCATCTAAGAGAACATTTATATCATCCGTTCCAGCTTTTGCTATCGCTTTGGTGACCGTGCCTTCACCACAATTGTAAGCAAGTGCAGCTAAATACCACTTACCGAAAAGATTGTGTAACCGTTGCAAATAAACAATTGCCGCTTCCGTCGATTTAACAGGATCGCGTCTCTCATCCACAAAAGCATTTTCGACTAAGCCATAACGGCGAGCCGTTTCAGGAATAAATTGCCAAATCCCTGAAGCTTTGGCTGAAGAAGAGGAAAAAGGATCAAAACTAGACTCCGTCATTGCAAGGTATAAAAATTCTGGTGGAACGCCTGCTTCTTTCATCTTTTTTTGCAAAATTGGAACAAATTTATCACCACTTTCTAATTCACGTAGGAAATGTTTTGTTTTGTACATTTCAACATCTTCATTCATAGAAATAAAAATAGAATCTTTCAAAAAGGTATTTGGAAGATCGAAATTTTTAAGGGCGGTAAGTTGTTTTTCGTAATTATTGTCGGTATTTAAAAACGCGTGGAGACTCTGAAACACAAGAAAAAGGGTTAAAATAACCTTATACATGCCTCTCCTTTTTGGTGTATTTATTGCTTAGTATTTATTAGATTGTAACTAACTTTATCTTTTCTAAAGCTTTAAAGAGTGAAAAAGCATTTTTTGAGGTCAAATTGTGAAGTTCGGTGACACTTATATTTAAAAGCTCCGCCATCTTCGCTGCAACCAAAAGCGTATAGCTTGGCTCATTGCGCTCACCTCGATGAGGCATGGGAGTAAGGTACGGTGCATCCGTTTCGATGAGCAGTTTATCACGAGGAATGAGCGGTAATACGTCAACTAAATTCTTGGCATTTTTAAACGTTAAAACGCCGCCTATACCAAAGTAAAAGCCTTTATCAGCCAAATCTAAAAGATGTTTAGACGCATTATAACAGTGTAAAACACCACCTACTTCGTACGCTTTTTCCTTCAATAAAATCTGCTTACTATCTTCATTGGCATCTCGAATGTGAACAATGAGTGGCTTTTTAAACTCTCTTGCAAGCGCAATATGTTGAGCAAAGACAACCTGTTGTCTCTGCTTTTCAGTCTGCTTTTCTTCTACATCTTCAGGTAATCTAAAATAATCTAAACCACATTCACCCACGGCAATACATTTTTCATCTTTCAAAAAAGATCGTAGTATTTTTTCGTCATATTGTTCATGATTGTACGGATGAATACCCGCAGCGAAAAAGATATGTTCATAACGATAAGAGAGTTCTCGTGCATAACTAAGATCGTTAATATCTGCGCCAGGAATGATGATGCCCTGAACTCCTTGCTCATACGCTTTTGTAATAACAGCATCAACATCATCTCTAAAACGCGCATCATCCAAGTGGCAATGGGTATCTATAATCATTTAAGAAACCTCAACTCTATTTCTGCCATTTTTCTTTGCAATGTACAGTGCTTTATCTGCTTGATTGATCATCTCTTCCACACTTTCTAAATCTCCAAACGTCACACCAATAGAAACACTGATACTAAGATCTTTTTTCTCTTTAGTATGTATGTGTAGTCCTGCAACCGCATGATTAAGCTTAATGAAAAACTCCAATGCCTTTTTTTGGTCAATATTTTTAAGCACGACACAAAACTCATCACCGCCCAAACGAGCAATAAAATGATCATGGGTTAGATGTTTTTGAAGTGTCTTTGCTAATTCAACGATAACCGTATCGCCAACACGATGCCCTAGCGTATCATTGATCTGTTTAAAGTTATCCACATCAATTAAACCCATAGCAAATGACTCATTTTTCCTTTTTGCCTCTTTAAAATACTCTTGCATCGCATCAAAGAAATAGCGCCTATTGGCAAGTCCACTGAGAAAATCATTTTGCGCCATATCTTCAATTTTAGCAATATACTCTAATGCATCCAACGAATTGTTAATACGACACGCAATCTCTTCTCGCGTAAAAGGTTTATTGATAAAATCATTGGCACCAATTTTTAGAAATTTAGCGGAGATGAGATCCGCATTGGTCCCTGTCATCGCAATAATAGAAATTTCATTTTTGCTGTAGCGCTTACGAATCTCTTTGGTTAGCTCAACCCCATCAATGACAGGCATAAGATAGTCCGTCAAAACAAGCTTAATATCGGGATTGTCCTCTAAAAAAGCAAGCGCTTCTTCACCATGTGCTGCCACAAGGACTTTAAACATTTGGTGCTGTAATAAAGACTTGATCTGTGCGCGTGTTGCCATGGAATCATCCACAACCAACACTTTAATATCACGATTTTTATGAAGTCGTTCAATCAGTGTAAAAATATAATTGACATCATCAATGTTGCCTTTATAGACATAATCAATCACATCTTTTTTCAAAATCTTTTCACGAATCTCTTTTTCCATTGAGCCCGTAAGAATAATAGAAGGAATTTTATGTGCCAAAATCATATCAACCACTTCGCCATCTGGGGCATCAGGAAGATTAAGATCCAGCAATGCTACAAAATAGTCACTATCTTTTTCAACAAGATTTTGTGCCTCTTCAAAAGTGTATGCCATGTCGACATCAAAATCAAGATTTGATTCCATTTTTTTAACAATCAGTTTAGACAGTGCTTTATTGTCTTCAACGATTAAAATTTTCTCTCGTGCCATCAATAATCCTAGCAATTACATGTAAGTTATTTTTCATTGTAACATAAAAAATTTAGTACTTTTATAAAAACATCCCGTGAAAAAATCACTCAATCCACAATAAAACTATTGCAAATCTCGACTTTCCAAAAGAGATTTGGCAAACACAATCGCTTCATCACTGACATTTTCACCACTCACCATACGTGCCAATTCCACAATACGCTCTTCGTCTTTCAAAGGCATAACGTGGCTTACATGTAAAGCATCTTTGGTCACTAAAAAGTGTTGATTGGCAACAGATGAAAGTTGCGGCTGATGTGAAATCGCGAAGATTTGATATTTCGTGGAGAGTGTTTTGAGGACATTTGCAACACTCATAGACTCTTTTCCACTGAGATTGGCATCGATCTCATCCAAGATCAAAACACCTCCACGAGAGAGTAAAAATTCATTGTGTGTGGCTAAAAAAGCAAGACGTACGCGGTTATATTCACCTGAACTGATCTTTTTAAGATCGACTTTACCTAGGTTTACATGTAAAGCATCAAATCCCAATTCATTTAAAGTGCCCTCGTCCAAACTTAATTGCAAGGAAGGCATATATAGCTGAGAAAGATAGTCATTGAGGCGTGCCTCCAAAAGCGGCAGGTATTTTTTACGTGTTTCACTGATTGTGAGGCTCTGAATGTTTACTTCATGCTCTGATTTTGCAACCGCTTTTTGAAGTTGGCTCTTTTCAAACGCGATATTTTCATAACGAGCTAGCTCTTCTTGACGCTTTTGTTTATGCGCTAACGCCTCTTCTATGGAGCCATAACGTTTTTTGAGTTGCGCAATCTTTTCAATACGATCTAAAAGAGACTCCACATCAATCTCTTCAAGCGCTTCAAGCGTTTCATTCTGTTTTTCAAATACCAAACGAAGCTCATTCATAGAAGCATCAAAAAAACTACTATCCACTTCAATAAGATTTAAAACCTCAATGACACTGCTTTCAAGTTCAAAAATCATACCTGCTTTTTGCATTGCCGCTTCAATTTTTTCTTTTTTAGAGAGTGATTTTTTAAAAGTAATCAGCTCTTCATCTTCACCAATTTTAGGAGCCACCTCATCGATTTTAGCAATTTCAAAACGTGCAAATTCTTTGAGATCTTCCACTTTTTTCTCTTCGGCTTCAATACTCTCAAGCTCATCTTTAAGCTTCTTATACTCCACAAAAAGTGCCTCAAAAGCAGTGACAGCTTCAAGATGCTTGGGCTCTTTGCTCGCACACACACCATCAATAAGCCCTAACAATCGGCTGTTTTCAAATTCACTATTATCTTTAACTGAAAGGTAATTCACGAAAGTACGAGAAAGCTCCACCATACCTTTTTTAGAAATAGCTTGCGTGTTAATAAAATAGCGTGCATTTTTAGCTTTGAGAAATTTAAAAATATTGGGCTCTTCCTCTTCAAAGCCAAATGCATCTAACCCCAAATTGGACGTAAGCGTTGCTTCAATGATATCTGCGTGCACATCACCGTATCCAAACAAAGAGAGCAATCCTTGCATCAATACTGATTTACCCGCACCACTAGGTCCGCTAAAAACAACCAGCCCTTTTGAAAACTCTATATCACACTCAGCAAAGGAGAGATGATTTTTAATGAACAATCGCTCTATCACACGTGCCCCCAATGCAATTTCTTTTTCAAAATTTCAAAATAGTCTCGATCTAAACTGTGAATAAGCTCTGCACCCTGCTTTGCGCTTCGAACACAGACACGATCCACCTCGTTCATCGTATAGGTATCTTGTCCATCCACAACGATCACGGTATCGCCATCGCTTTCAAATGAAACTTCAAAATCAACGGGTAAAACCAAGGGTCGTTGACTCAAAGAGTGTGGACAAATCGGTGTTAAAATCAGCGCTTCCGTTAAAGGATACACAACAGGACCTCCTGCTGAGAGGTTATACGCCGTTGAGCCTGTTGGCGTGGAAACAATTAAACCGTCACCATAGTAAGAGTTAAAGAGTTGTCCATCAACAAACGCTTTAATATTACTCATATGTGAGATCTTAGAACGTGATAAAACAATGTCATTAAAGGCAACTACTTTTTCAATTTTTCCGTTTACATGTAAAGAGACTTCAAGCATCATTCGTGTGTCAATTCGATAGTTACCAACAAAAAGTTCTTCTATAAAATGGCTAATTTCATCGGTCTGGATGTCCGTTAAGAAACCCAGTTGCCCAGCATGAATTCCAAGGACAGGCTTGTGATAGTGTAAGCTTTTGCGACACAGTGAAATGAGTGTACCATCGCCTCCAAGAGAGATAAGAAAATCACTCTGTGTACACATTGTCTCAAAGCTAACACCTGCACCGCATCCTAAAAGTTTGGCACTTTTCTCTTCAATGAGTAAGGTCACATCATGTTTACTGAGTGCCGCTTCAATCTCGCGCACATAGCCACACAGCGTACCGTCATTCGGTTTGCTGACAAGCCCTACTGTCGTAATCGTGGTTAATTTTTTTGTATGATTAGTTATTTTCATGATAACTCATTCTATCGTGTCTTTTATTAATCAGCGTTTATGCTATAATTTCGCGATATACAGACCTCTTGAAGAGATCAAAAATTACAGGGAGAAAACATGAAATATCTATTTTTTATAGCGATGTCACTACTATTTTTTAGTGGCTGTGCGTATAAAAATGAAGCCATCGCATTAGATTCGTATAAAGCAGAGTACGCAGGACCTGTTTCAAAAGATAAAAAGACGATCTATCTGAGAACAGTTAAAGATCTAAGAGCGAACAAAAGCATTATAGGTTACATTGATCAAAAAAGTGCAACGGCGATTAAGTTCTACAGTAATGAAAATTTTGCGGAAAAATACGCAGAAGGTTTAGGCTATGCACTGAATCTTGCAGGCTTTAACATTGATGCAAGCAAACAAGAAGCAAGCTTGGTGGTCGAAGTTTATATCAAAGATATTGAGATTATTTATAATGATAAAAATTTTGATACCAACCTCAATGGTGAGATTGAGCTCGAAGTCATTGTGCGCAAAGGGGATGATGTGATCACCCAAAACTTTCGCCAAAAAGGAAGTAAATGGATAGCACCGTCAAATAATTCTAAAGACTTAGAGCCTTTCTTGTATACACTATTTTCAGATAGTATTGATCAAATCGTTACTCGTTTAACACGCTTTTAAAAAATTCTTTTTTTCACATGGGTTTTCTTCGGTAGAAACCCATGTGCCTTTAGACTTCTCTTACCAATTACTGACCACAACCCTATTTCTTCCGTATTTTTTTGCCAAATAAAGAGCTTGATCTGTCTCCTCTATAAGAGCATCTTTATCCGTGATAACAGCACTCAAAGAACAAATACCAATACTGACAGTAACCTGTATAACCTCTTGTGTTGTAGAAATTGTAGATACCGTTGTCTTTTCAACAATGCCACGCAAACGTTCAGCCAAAAGTTCAGCCTCTTGCTTGTTGGTACTAGGTGTTATAATGGCAATTTCTTCACCGCCATACCGTGCTACAACATCACTATCACGAACAACTTCTAAAACTACTTTTGAAAGATTTCTCAAAACTTCGTCACCTACTTTATGGCCATAGGTATCATTGATTTTTTTAAAATGATCTACGTCAAGAAGCATAAATGTTAAGGGAAGTTTATAACGTTTTGAGAGTGCAACTTCCTCAGTAATACGCTCATCAAAATAGCGTCTATTGTGAAGATTTGTAAGGCCATCTGTGATACTTTCGTGCTGCAATATGGCCATGTTCTTAACATCATTCATTGTATGCAGAGCAAGCTGTCCTACTAAATAAGCGAATACTCCTCCAAAAAGCATAGTGATAGATGTAATAATAGAGAGATGATTAAATTCATCGCCAAGGAGCCATAAGTTATAACCAAAAATAAAATAGCCAGCAATAAAAAAGAGAATAAAAATACTCAAAACCTTCCATCTCTCTTTGATGCTTCCTTCTGGAAGCTCAAGAATCAAGTGACTAATAGGTGTAAGAGCGCGAATAAGAAAGAGAGCACCAATGACTAGTAAAATTAATTCAACTATCACGATAACTGAATACATGCAACCCCAAAATAATACAAATTTTTTTAAATATATGCAGATGATTGTACCACAAAACATAACAATCTTCTCTAAAATAAACTAAAGAAAAGCTACATTTAGATATACTGATTGTTTTTAAAAAACGATATTCAAGGGTTCATCAAAACGCCCTTATTTTAGGATAAACATTGAGAAGTCATTATTGTACAGATTTAGATGTCGCCAATATCGGCGAGACCGTAGAAGTGTGTGGCTGGGCAAATAGCAACAGAGATCATGGTGGTGTCATCTTTATAGACCTTCGTGATAAATCAGGACTTGTGCAACTTGTTTGTGATCCAACCGATAGTATTACAGCACATGAAATTGCTGCTCTCGTCAGAGATGAGTTTGTTCTCAAAGCGAAAGGCCGCGTCAGAGCGAGAGGTGAAGGCCTAGAAAATCCACGCCTTAAAACAGGTAAAATCGAAATTGTTGTGGATGAACTGATCATCGAAAATGCGAGTGAAACAGTACCTTTTGTCATCGGCGACAACAATGTTGGTGAAGATGTCCGTCTCAAATATCGCTACCTTGACCTTCGTAATCCCAAAGCCTATGAAATTTTTAAACTGAGAAGTAAAGCTACTGTTGCTGTTCGTAATTCGCTCGATGCACAAGGCTTTTTGGAAGTTGAAACCCCTATTTTGACCAAATCGACACCTGAAGGGGCACGTGATTATCTCGTTCCAAGTCGTGTCCACAATGGCGAATTTTACGCCCTTCCCCAATCACCACAACTTTTCAAACAACTTTTAATGTGTGCGGGATTTGATCGTTATTTCCAAGTCGCCAAATGTTTCCGTGATGAAGATTTACGAGCAGACCGCCAGCCAGAATTTACACAAATTGACATCGAGATGAGCTTTTGTACTCAAGAAGATGTCATGAAAGTCACTGAAAATCTTTTAAAAGATGTTTTCAAAGCGTGCGGTCATGAAATCACCATTCCATTTAATCGTATTCGTTTTAAAGAGGCAATGGAAAAATACGGTTCAGATAAACCTGACCTTCGTTATGACCTTTCTATGATTGACGTCATTAATATCTTTGCAAACTGTAAAAACGAAATTTTTAGCAACATCGCTAAAGATCCCAAGAAAAACCGCATTAAAGCGCTTAAAGTTCCAAATGGCGATAACATCTTCTCCAAACGCCAAATGCAAGGTTTTGAAGAGTATGTCCGCAAATTTGGAGCCTCAGGACTCGGTTATTTTCAAATGAAAGAAGAAGGTCTTAAAGGTCCTTTGGCAAAATTCTTTGATGATGCCGATTTGCAAGCAATTATTGATGCTGCTGATTTACAGGTAGGCGATGCGATCTTCTTTGGTGCGGGTGAGAAAAAACTCGTGCTTGATTATATGGGACGTTTCCGTATCTTCTTAGCTGAAGCGATGAACATTATCCCCAAAGACAAATTTGAGTTTGTGTGGGTTGTTGACTTTGAGATGTTTGAAGTCGAAAACGGTAAAGTCAAAGCTCTTCACCATCCGTTTACGATGCCAAAAGACATTGATAACACACCGATTGATGAGATGGAATCTATTGCCTATGACGTTGTTTTAAACGGCGTCGAATTGGGCGGTGGCAGTATCAGAATTCATAAAAAAGAGATTCAACAAAAAGTCTTTAATCTCCTTGGTATTAGTGATGAAGAGGCACATGAGAAGTTTGAATTCTTACTTGATGCCCTCAAATTTGGTGCACCTCCACATGGTGGATTGGCAATCGGTTTAGACAGAATGATGATGCTTATTACCAAAAGTGAAAGTATTCGTGATGTGATTGCCTTCCCTAAAACCCAAAAAGCACAATGTTTACTCACACGTGCACCAAGTGCGGTTGAGGGTGATCAGCTCAGAGACTTAGGTATCCGCCTGAGAGAAAAAGCCAAATAATCTCAGTGCACTTATAGCTAAAGCTTTACTGTTTTACATGTAAAAAAATTTGAAAAGGATGTTGATGAAGAAACTATTTTTGATTATTGGTGCCCCAGGCAGCGGAAAAACAACAGATGCGAGTTTGATCGCAGAAAAAAATAGCGATGTAATCGCGCACTACTCAACGGGTGAGTTACTTCGTGATGAAGTTGCAAGTGGTAGTGAACTCGGTAAAACGATTGATTCATTCGTTAGCGCTGGCAATCTCGTTCCTCTTGATATCGTGATTAATACCATCGTCAGTGCCATCAAAAACAGTCCTAAAGATGTCATTTTGATCGATGGTTTTCCACGCTCTGATGAGCAAATGAAAGCACTGGATGCCATTCTTTCAAAAGAAACAACAGTAAAACTTGTCTCTGTCGTCGAAGTGGAAGTCAGTGAGCAAGTTGCATGTGATCGCGTTCTAGGACGTGCACGTGGAGCGGACGATAACGTTCAAGTCTTCAAAAACCGTATGAAAGTCTACACCGAACCTTTAGCGGGCATTCAAGCTTTCTACGGTGCCAAAAATCTTCTTCATAAAATCAATGGCGAACGCACCATCGAAGAGATCGTAAGCGAAATGGAAAACTTCGTTAAAAGCAACATCTAATGCACCACTTCTACTCTGTCATCATTGGGACTGAACTGCTCAATGGTCGCAGGGTAGACAAACACTTCGCCTTTATCAACCAACAACTCCAAGATCGTGGACTTTTACATGTAGGAAGTTTTATCATTCAAGATTCCCCTGCTCTCATTCAAAACTGTTTCAATATGATTTTACAAGACCCAAAAAGTGTTATGTTTTGCTTTGGAGGCATTGGCGCAACGCCTGATGATCTTACCCGTGCCATTGCCAGTGAAGTCTTTACAGGTCAGCCTTTAACTTTACATGTAAAGGCAAAAGAGCTCATTGTGAATCAGTTTGGAGATGAAGCGTACCCTCATAGAATCACAATGGCAATGCTTCCGCCAGAAGCTGATCTTTTGCATAATGTTATCAATCAAGTTCCCGGCTTTTCACTTTTTAATCGTTTCTTTTTTACGCCAGGATTTCCATCCATGTCGTGGCCTATGGTCAAAGAAGCTCTCGATAAGCACTTTCCAGCACAGTCCAAATTTTTTAGTAGTTCTTTTATAGTGGAAGCAGCCGAAAATGACTTAATTGAGATTATGGAAGCCTTACCCAAAGAGCTGAATTTCTCCTCACTCCCTCGTTTCGAAGAACAAAAACGTATTGTGGAAATCTACCTTGCACACACTGACCGAGCGCTTGTAGAGCACTGGTCAGATTTCTTTAAAAAGAGTGTTCTCAAAAAAGGGAAAACAATTAGGGGTTGTTAACGTAATAACGATCAATACCATCACTAATACCATCCACAAGCTGTTTTTGGTATTGAGGATTGAACATATTGTCAGACTCTTCAGGATTGGTAATATACCCTAGTTCAATCAATACAGAAGGCATTGTGGCACCGACTAAGACCCAAAAAGGAGCTTCTCTCACACCACCATCTTCAACACTGTATCTCTTTTTGACCGCTTTTAACATACTTGATTGTATATCAATGGCAATTTTATTGGAAAGCACAATTTTTTCACGATTGAAAACGTTAAGAAAGGTCTCTTTTGAGTAAAAGTCCATCTCTTCCATTGTTGATTGATTTTCCAATGCAGCTACGTTTTTAGAACGCTCTGATCGATCAGGAGAGAGAAAAAAAGTCTCTAATCCTTTCATTGAGAGTTTTTTAGCTTCATTGGGGGCAGCATTTGCATGTAAAGAAACAAACAGGTCAGCATTTTTATCATTAGCCACTTTGGTACGATCTCTTAGTTCAATAAATTCATCACTTTGACGTGTATAAAAGACTTTGTAACCACGTGATTTTAGCTCTTTACCCAATTGTAAAGCCATCTCGAGTACAAGGTTTTTTTCAAGTCGTTGTTTATATCCTGTTGCACCAGAATCTTTCCCACCATGCCCAGCATCTATAACAATGGTTTTATCACGTTTAAGTCCCTTTTTTGAACTACTCAGAGAAGTAGCACTGGATGCAGAGGGAGGAGGAGTCACCTTTGCTGTTGCTGCGACAGTAGAAGAACTAGCGGCAGCAACAGGAGCGACTGTTGCTGGTGGAGGTATGTTTTTATGTGAAGCTTCTACAACGGGTTGTTGAGGCTGTGGTATAGGCCTTTGTGTTAAGACAGGCTGTTTATTGAGTGAAAGAATTACTTGGTTTTCAAACACGCTAACATATGTCTCAAAAGCACTAGGTGCATCTAAAATAATACGAATAGCATTATTGTTGTATTGACTAATTCGTAAACTTTGTAGCTTTTTAGGCGTCGTAATCGTCAAAGGTGCATTCATAATAATTGCAGGGATATCAATAATTTTTTTATAACTGTCTGCACTTTTAAGAACAAAAATTTTCACACTACTTTCTACAACCTTAGCCCCAAAATCAAGCACAATTTCATCTTCATTTGTAACAACATGCTGAAGTACATTTTTCCCATTGTATGATTTTGGAAGTGTAGAATTTGACTGGTTTGATGAACCACTACTATTGGCTGTTTGCATCGCTGGTCTATTTTCATTAAAAACAGGTGCAGGCGGTATAGGAGCAGGAGCAAAAGCCGATGGGGATGATGCCGAAGAAGATGGCGTACTACTGGAGGAAGCAGCAAAACTCTCTTCGGAAGCAGGAGGAGGAACAAGAGGCTTAGAAGGAGCTGTTTTTTTGCTACCTTTGCCTAATGTTGCAAGTTCTGACTCATACTTTGATGCATCTAATTTAAGAACTTTGGCAGTCTTAATCAATCGCTCCAATGTCTCTTTTTTGAGATTCTCATCATTACCAATAATAGATTGAATATAGATAGCTTTCAGTCCATGAAAGATACGCAACATCTCATCATTACTTGCACCATTCATTTGTGTATCATACTGCTGTAACTGTTGCATGTAATTAGGAGCACCCAAAAGGGCTACACACATCAACAGTAAAATAAAAAATGATCTAATTAGTTTCCCCATATACCAACTTTGCAATCAGCTCTTTTACGCTGATAATTTCATTGAGTTTATAACCATTTGCACCTGTAAAGAAAAGCCCTGTTTCAACTTTTCCCATATAGGCATCACTCAAACTATCTGCAATACAATACCCTACTGCTTTAGCTTCTTGTCCCCGATGACAGGGACTGACACAGTTACTAATACAACGAATAGGTGGTCCTTCTCTTTTTTCAACCATCTTAATAAGATTGGTTCTAACACCACGCGCTGGATAACCTACGGGTGATTTAAAGAGTTTAATATCTTCTTGGTGTGCGTTAAGTAAAACTTCTTTAAAATTTTGATCGGCATCACACTCATGTGTTCCAATGAAACGGGTTCCCATTTGAACGCCATCTGCACCTAAGCTCATCATCTTTAAAATATCATTATGATCCCATACTCCACCTGCAGCAAAAAGAGGAAACTCACCACCCCAAGCCTTAATTTCTTCACGAATAGGTCCAATCAAATTTTCAAGCTGATACTCTTCCATAGCACATTGTTCATAGGTAAAACCTTGATGCCCACCACTTAAAGGTCCTTCAACAACAATAGCATCTGGCAAGCGGTTATAACGTTGTGTCCAACGTTTGCAAATAATCCTTAATGCCTTTGCCGAAGAGACAATAGGAACGAGGGCGACATCAGGATAGGCAGCCGTAAATTCAGGCATATTGGTTGGAAGCCCTGCTCCAGTAATAATAATATTAACCCCTGCTTCGCATGAGTCTTTAATAACACGTTCATAATCATTAATTGCATAAAGAATATTCATTGCAAGTGGTTTTGAACCACAAATTTTTCGTGCGTTTTCAACAATCGCAAATAAAGCATCTTTGGAGTAAAAATTCTCCGTTTCAAAGGGGCGTGTATTGATATTTTTTTTACTAAAGTGTGTGTTCTGATAATAACCTGTTCCAACAGAGCTAATGACACCTAAACCGCCTTCTAAACTTACGGTTCCCGCAAGTTTATCCCAACTGATTCCAAGCCCCATACCCCCTTGAATAATAGGATATTCAAGTGTGTACTTGCCAATTTTAAGAGGTTCAAATGCCATTACTGCACCTTTAATCGAGCAAATTTTCGCTTACCTACTTGGAGAATATACTCTCCGCATTCCAATTGTAACTGTTCATCATCAACTTTGTCTTGATTGAGCTTTACAGCTCCTTGCTTAATATCGCGTCTAGCTTGTGAGGTTGAAATTTCAAGTCCACAATCAACCAAAGCTTTGGCTATCCAAATAGGAGACTCTTTACATGTAAAGGTTTCAATCTCTGTTGGAATCTCATTTTGAGAATGCACACGATCAAACTCAGCTTTGGCTTCAAGCGCCTCTGCTTTACCATGGTAACGTTCAACCATTTCTGTAGCAATCATCTCTTTTGCATGTTTTGGATGAAGAATTCCTGCGGCAACATCGTTCTTAAGAGCTTCAATTTCTTCAAGACTTTTCGTGCTTAAAAGCTCATAATAACGCCACATCAAATCATCAGAAATACTGAGCATCTTACCAAACATATCAGATGGTGCATCGGTAACACCAATATAATTGCCTAAAGATTTACTCATTTTATTAACGCCATCCAGCCCTTCAAGTAAAGGCATCATAATAACGGCTTGCTCTTTGCCGATATTATAGGCACGTTGTAAATGACGACCCATTAAAAGATTGAACTTTTGATCTGTACCACCCATTTCAATATCACTTTTCATTGCAACACTATCGTAACCTTGCAGCAATGGGTATATAAATTCACTAATAGAAATAGGTGTTTGAGATTTATAGCGTTTTTCAAAATCTTCACGCTCAAGCATACGGGCCACATTAAATGTGGTAGTAAGCTCTACCAAACCTGATGCACCTAGAGCTTCAATCCACTCTGAGTTAAAGAGAACCACTGTTTTTTCAGGGTCTAAGATTTTAAAGACTTGTTCTTTATAGCTTTGAGCATTGGCTAAAACAACCTCACGTGTCAATTTTTTACGTGTCTCATTTTTACCTGTGGGATCACCAATCATGCCCGTAAAATCACCAATCAAAAACTGAACAATAGCCCCAAATTTTTGAAGAAGTGCCATTTTTTGAAGAAGCACCGTATGCCCTAAGTGAAGGTCTGGTGCTGTGGGATCAAACCCCGCTTTAACTAAAAAAGTTTCACCTTTTTCAAAGTAATTTTTTAATAATGTAACAACACGCTCTTCATCAATAATCTCGCTAATCCCTCTTTTGATCTCTTTGAGCGCATTTTGAATCCGCATATCCATTCTATCATTTCCTTCTTCGATTATTTATAGGCATCATTGACTGAAATAAATTCAATCACTCGGTATTTTCCTTTGAGATTATCCCGTACGGCATTAACATTCTTATCGGGCAATTCCAAAATCATCTCAAAATAGTCTGCATGACCTTCATCTTCGCCCTTACCGAGTTCTATCGTCACCAGATTAATCTGCATTTTAGCCAAATAAGCTAAAAATGAGGCTAAAGAACCTTTCTTGTTTTCAAGACTTACAATCAATTTGTAACGATCGGGCGCTTCTCTCGTCCATTTCACAAAGACCATAGGCTCATTTTCTTCCATCAAAGTAGCTGCACGCTCACACAGTTTATGATGTACAAAAACATCATTACCTTTTTTAAAACCTACTATATCATCCCCTCGTTTAGGATGACAACAGTAGTCAAAATAGACGTTAGAAATATGATGATTTGAGTAGATGACGATATTTTCAAACTTCTGCTTTTTGATGTGATAGCGATCTTTCTTGAGCAGAGGGAAAAGCATTGTATCTTGCATAGCATAGAGTTTTAATGTATTAGCCACATCTTGTAAATAAATAGAATCTGTAGAAATTTTAAAAATCTTTTTCATAGCATGTTCTTGCTCAACCCATGCTTCCACTTTATTTTCGGCAACTCCAAAGGTATAGGCGAGGATTTTGATCGCCACTTTGTGGTTAATCTCTTTGATTTTTTGACGACAATTCGATTGAATCGTACTTTTTGCTTTACCTGTTTTAACGCTATTGATCCAGCTACAACGATATTTTGGTTCTTTTGAGGTTACAATACGAACAATGTCACCATTTTTGAGTTCACTTAAAAGCGGTACTTTTTGTTTATTAACATACGCTTCATCGGCATATGTACCAACTTCAGTGTGGACTTCATACGCAAAATCAAGCACTGTCGCCCCACGAGGAAGTGTAAAAATATCTCCTTTGGGAGAAAAAACCGCTATATCTTCGGTATAAAGATTATCTTTGGCAATGGCATAAAAATCTTCAATATTTTCAATCTCTTCATTTTGGTTGTTGAGTTCATTGAGCCAATCCAGCTTAGGATTAAGACCTCCTGATTTATACTTCCAATGTGCTGCCACACCATATTCTGCTGTTTTATTCATATCATAGGTTCGGATTTGCGCTTCTACAATGGACTTATCATCAAATACTGTTGTATGAATTGTCTGATAACCATTTTCTTTCGGTATCGCGATATAATCTTTAAAACGTGATATTAACGGCTTAAAATGTTGATGAACAATACCAAGGGCACGGTAGCAATCAATAGGAGTTCGCACAATAATACGAATGGCTAAAAGATCCAAAACTTCTTCAATGCTGACACCTTTACGTTGCATTTTAAGATAAATGGAATAATAGTGTTTAACACGCTTTTGAATCGTAAAATCGCTCTCAATAAATCCTTCTTTGAGCATATGATTCTTAATTTTTGAGATAAAATGATTGAGGCGAAGTTGAAGTTGTTGCCCATGCTCGGTAATATAGCCATCAATTTTAGTATATTCATTGGGCATAACATAGAAGAAACTAAAGTCTTCCAAAAGATTTTTAATGGAAGAGATACCTAGCCGGTGTGCAATAGGTGCGTAAACCACTAATGTCTCTTCTGCAATACGACGCTGCTTAACAGGATCCAGTGCGGCAAGCGTGAGCATATTATGAAGTCTATCACATAGTTTTACTACCAATACACGCACATCACGAATAGAGGCAATCAGCATCTTTCGAAAAGTTAGAGCAGAAGCAACCAGCTTGTCATTGGAGTACGAAGGTATTAATTCAACATCACGTATTTCAACAATTTTGGTTAGACCATCTACTAAATGTCCAACTTCCTCACCAAACATTGCTTTAATGTCTTCAGAAGAGCATGAAGTATCTTCAACAACATCGTGCAACAAACCTGCTACAATCATCGGCTCATCGCCACCCAAGTATGCGACAAAAACGCACACTAAGATAGGATGAACAACATACTCTTCACCACTTTTACGATACTGCCCTTTGTGTTTAGCAATCGTAAACGTAACAGCTTTCTCAATGTTGGGTGTTGGCTTTATATACTTATATAAGAGTTCTACCGCTTTTTCAGAGCTTTTACACTCTTTGACAATTTCAAGTAACTCTTCCAATGTTCAAACTACTTAACAGTCAGTAATAGATTCTAATCTAACTTTGCCTTCTGCAATTTCAAGAAGAGCAATGTCTGTAAACTTTTGTTTGTTTTTATCCGCTTTAATCAAAGGCTCTGCACCATTTGAAAGTTGCTCTGCTCTTTTGGAAACCATCATGACTAATTTATAACGATCTTGACCGACAAGCGATAAAGCTCTTGCTGTAATTTCTTCTGTTCTTTCCATCTTTTTTTCCTTATTTATTTCTGACGATTGAGCAACACGATAAGTTGCCTTCTATAATTTTTTGTAAATTCCCTTTTGCAAACATATTGCAAATGACAATCGGGAGATTGTTGTCTTTCGCAAGAGCAATTGATGTATCGTCCATAACTTTAATATTATCATCCATAGCTCTATCATAAGTCAGTTCAGCTAGTTTTTGTGCATCAGGAAACTTCTTAGGATCCCTATCATACACACCATCAACCTTTGTTGCTTTAATAATCATATCTGCGCCAATTTCAATCGCACGCAGTGTTGCCGCTGTATCGGTTGTAAAGAAAGGGTTACCTGTGCCTGCAGCAAAAATTACAATACGTCCTTTTTCAAAATGGCGTTGTGCTCGTCTTACGATAAACGTCTCACAAATGGCTTCCATTTTGATCGCACTTTGAACGCGCACTTCCATGCCAACATGTTCAAGCGCTTCTTGCATTGCAATGCTATTAATCACGGTTGATAGCATTCCCATATAATCACCACTCGTACGTTTGATAATACCATCTTTTGCAGCGCTCACACCACGAATGATGTTGCCTCCGCCAATAACGATACCGATTTCAATGTTATGTATCACCAGTGATTTAATCTCATCAGCGATATACTTTAAAATAGTAGTGTCAATGCCAAATCCATTATCACCTGCAAGTGCTTCACCAGAGAACTTAACTAAAACTCTTTTTCTCTTCTCCATATTATATAAACCTTTCTTTCTAGGCGTAGAAAACTTCTTTATTTTACCCTAACAGACCTAAAAAGTTACTTTGCGATCAGTTCCAGTGGGTCAATGTGGAAATTTTTCTGAGTCACTTCGAAGGTGAGGTCATTGTCGATACGCCCAATGACGTACCCTTTTTTGATTTTCTGTCCTACTTGAATTGTAGGTGCAATTTTTGAGAGATGGGCATAAATCGTATGAATTTCATCACTGTTTTCGATAATAACCACTTTTTCCATAGAGGCAGTATCTTTAGCAAAAATAACCTTCCCATTTAAGACACTTTTAACAGTAGCATCGGGTGTTGAAGATGCTAGAACAACAGATTCATTAAAGATTTTAATCTTATAAATAGGATCAACATAATCTCCAAATTTACGCTTGACATTGTAACTGTCCAATGGAGCAATGGTTCGCTCCCCAACGTATTTTTTTACGTTACTATTTTGATACGAAGATCCAATTTGTCTAATACTATTGTCTTCACCACCAACAGTTTTAGGTCCTTTATCTCTTTTGGCGGCATTTTTTTCAGCTAAAAGCTTATTTTCTTCCTGAACTTTAATAATTTTAAGTTGCTCAAGTGTTGTTCTAATTTCATCACGTTCTTTTTGAATATCATCTAACTGTTTTTTGTAACCCTCTTTTTTTGTATTAAGAGCAAGAATTGAACTTTCACGTTTTTTTTCCAGTGCTACGAGTTCATCCTTCTTACTTTTTGAACTTTGAATTTCGCCATGAATATTTTTAATTTCTTGGCTTTGAGAATAAATTTGGTCATTGACTTGTTTATAATCGGCTGCTAATTTTCCAAACTCCTTACGCATAATGGTGTCCATTTTCTGAAGCACTTCATCCACTAAAATCCCATCTTCATTATCTAAATAGTCACTATCAGAAACTAAATAAAATGAAAAATCCTCTGCAATAATTTTGATAATTTTTTGTTCTAACCCTTTTTTTTGAGAGGAAAGCGCTTGCGTATCTTTCGTCAATTTGTCCAGATATTCACTTTTTTGTTGAATAACTTCTTGAGAGTCATTGATTGTACGACTAAGCTCTTCAATCTTATCTTTAATTTTTTCAATATCTTTTTCTTCATTTACGATATCGTTCGCTATATCTTGGAGTTTACCATGGATTTGTTTTTCAGTTTGCATCTTTTCTTGCAATGTTTTTGCTTTTTCATCAATTTTCTGCGCAGTATTACCTGATGAAGCTGCCAACAGCATTAAAGGCAGAAGAAACGTCATACCACTCAACAATCCTAATTTCATACACGCCCTATCTTACGAGAAACAATGGTTACGGCAATCAAAGAAAATAAAATAGAAGAGCCAATAAGGATACCTCCCTCAAAAAGAAGATCAAACTCAGGAAGCATGATGTCAAGTTCAGCAGCAAAATCTTTCACAATCGTTATTTTAGGAGCTATTGTATATATTGCACATACAGCGATAGAACTTATGAGAGAATCAACCAAGGTCATACGGTACAGCATCGCACTTTTCATAAAAAATGAAGCACCAAACAGTGTCATAATAGACATTCTACGGTTATGCTCATACGTCCAAATGCGAATCTGCTTAAAGATTAAAAGTATGGCTACAAATGCCACAAAAAAGGCAAAAATATAGACCATCGCCTGAAGCAATAGGAACATTTTAAACATCTTTTCATGTGTCTTAGCAAACGTTTCAATACGGGTTATAGAACTAATACTTAAGAGCTTTTGCTTAATTGCTTCAACCCTTTTTTTATTGGGAATTGACTCGAGTTTTAATGAGTAAAATTTTGGAAGCGCTACTTGTAAAAGTGCCAAGTTTTTAGATGACATATCATTTTTGAGGCGATCCAATATTTTTTTACTACTAATTTCAGATAAAGACTCAATTTCTGGAATCTGCTTTTTAAGATCTTCTTCTTTGAGCTCTGATGAAGAGACCACCACAATGGCATAGTCATTCACTATTTTCGTTGCATAGTCATTGACAATACTCTTAATAACATTCGTAAATTGAAACGAGAAGAGCAAGACAAAGACAGAAATCATAATCGAAAAATGGCTATTAATTGACCTCATGTAAAACGCCACCTTCTAAAAAATAGTGTTTATAATCAATACCAAGAGATGCAGGAATATTATGCGTTACCACTAAAACAGTGGTGCCCAAATGCTCTTTAGCACCTTTGAGTAAATTCCAAATCACTTCACTTGAATAGCTATCCAAATTTCCTGTAGGTTCATCTGCCAAAATAAGGACAGGGTTGTGAGCCAAAGCTCTAGCCATTGCAACACGTTGTTGCTCACCACCACTGAGTTCATATGGATATTTATTGATTTTATGCAACAATTTAACATGTTTTAAAAGCTTATGTGCTTGTTTAATACAAACACCTTTTGAAAATCCACCAATAATGAGGGGCAACATAACATTTTGTTCCACCGTCCACTCATCAATCAATTTATAGTCTTGAAAAACAACACCTAAGTAGCGCCTTAGAAGATTCAGTTTGGAACTACTAATATTTTTAAAATCAATGCCACAGACGTTAAGTTCACCCCGATTAGGGAAAAGCTCACCGTAAAGCGACTTGATAATCGTTGATTTTCCGCTACCGCTTTTTCCCGTAATAAAGACAAATTCTTGCGCTTTTATTTGCATACTTGCATCCGTAATGATCGGCTCATCTCGGCCATAGCTAATATTTAAGCCATTGGCTTTAATCACATATTCCATGAAACCACTCTTTAATTAATGTATGAGCTGCTCTGTTGCTTTTTGTCGCTAAAATTGCATCCGGCAGATAAGAAACTTGACCCTTTTGTATCGCTATATAACATTTTTCATTGCGTTCATTAGCACCAAAAGAGAGGCGAATCAGACCGCTTTGTTCATCAATTTCAAAAAGTTCTTCAAAATGGACAAAAAAGCCCTCTCCTCGTAAAAGTTCATCTTTAAAAGTGTCACGAATTTTTCTAAAATCAACATCCATATCAAAATGCAATGTGTCTGGCTTTGATATGGGCTCAGAAGCCACTTCATTGGTTAAAATGACATCGAAAATATCTTTTTCCATTTTACGCCATCGATCTTCGTATTTACTTGTAATCTCAAGTTCTGCATTTTTTTTCACATGAACATCAGCGCGTGAGAGTTGCATCATCTGCGCAAAAGTGAACTCAAAGTAGAGCGGACTGTCGGTTCGAAGCTCTAATGTTCCCTTTACATGTAAAACACGTAAAGCTTCTTCAATGAATGCAGCAGAAAAAACACGGCGGTGTGGCTTTTTATCCCAAGGAATAGGAAAATGCACAAAGATACGCCCTACTACGTTAGATGGCAAGAACTCCATAAACAAACGTGCATCATAGTCAACAACTAAAATATTTTCAATGGATTGAAGTTCACATTGTTTTAAAACTTGCTCAATCGAAGGCTTATGAATTTCCAAACCAATGAACTGAATATGTGGATTTTTCTTTGCCTGATGAAGTAAGTGTCGTCCACTTCCAAAACCAATTTCGATCCAAATTTCATCTTTCACGTCAAAGTGATTTGCAAAAAAGTCAATCTCTTTGAGGTAAGGCGAATGCTTGACTTCTAAAAAATTTTTAGGTTCAATATTGGAATAAATCTCTTTGGCTTCACTTACATCTCTAAAATCAATCAATACCTTTTGCAAAAAAGAGGCTTGGGTTGGGCGAGTAACTTTGTCACCCTTCACCAGTAAATTCCCATCCTCTTTTTGATGAATACGAATCAGTACGTCCTCTCCTTGCATTGAGGCCATCACCAGTTTGTTGCCCCTTTTAGAGTGTGCTTCGTAACTAAATGTGGTTTCTTTGTACGTACAAGGATAACTTAAAGGTTTCAGTGTTTGTGTATGAAAATTCGGCATAAATTAATTTGATCCCTTTGGAATAGTAATAAGCACACTATCCGAAGGTTTAGAGGCAATGCCATATTTATCTATCGCAATAATATTATATTTGTACTCTATCCCAGGAACGGTATCTTGGTCAACAAAATTACTTTCAAAGATACCTGTAAAATTCTGCTTTTTTGTTTTACCAGAGATTTCAAATTCTTTAGTGACACTGTATTTGATTGCATTATCATCCCCAGCCCATGAAATGGAAATAGAATTGCCATCGTGTCTCACAGAACTGACAGAAGGAGCATTAAGCGCAGGAAGTGTCATACCTGCCACCGTGATATCTTGCTTTGATTCAAGACCATCAACATCGACGGCTACAACTCTGTAGTAATAGGTTTTGCCATTATCATTAATTAAATCTTCAAACTCGGTATTGACTGTTTTGCCAAAAAAAGTATAGAACAGGCCTGATGTTGGAGAACGATAGATTTTATAATAAGCCAAATCACTTGTCGTTGATGGATTCCATGTCAAAATAATTTTTTTAGGTAAATCTGATGTTGCTTTAACACCTGTAATGCCACGAGGTAGAGGTTTTGAATGTGCTTCAACGGTATCACTTGGTTTTGAGACAACATCATCAGAGGTCTTTACTTTAACACGGTAACGGTAAACAGAATTATCTTTAATATCTTTGTCGATATATTCGGCATTTAACCTCCCTTTAACTTTACCAATCTCATCCCATGAATTAGACTTATATTCATTACGTTCAATGATGTAATATTCTACATTCTGCTGTGAATGTGGTCTCCAAATGATTTTAATACACGCAGGCAATCCTGAGACCGCATTGATAAATGAAACAGAATCAATAGCACCTACGGTTGGAGTGTTAGCGACAAGTCCTGTTGTTGTTACGCTTACCATAGCACTTAACGCAGATTCATGTTTGTCCGCAGAATAGGTACTCATCTGATAGCTATAGCTTGAGTTGGGTCTTAGTTTCGTATCCACATAGTGTGATACGTATTTGTCTTTAATGGTGGCAATCTTTTTCATACTATTGCCTTCCATTCGGTATAAGTAGTACCCTTCGATTTGCGGACTGTAGATTGGCGTCCATTCAAAACCAACTTCTGTAGAACCAGCTAAGGTACGAATGCCTTCTATTCTAGGCATAGAAGCATCAACAACGGGCTCTTTAGGTGTTTCAAGCGTCTTTTCGCAACCACTGATCATGAAGCTTAAAGCCATTAACGATACTATCCAAAGTAATTTTTTCATCTACCTCTTCCTTACTGAAATGGTGTCTTAAATAGGCATCAAAATCATCCCACAATGGGGCATTTATTTGCAATAATTGCCCTGTTCTTGGATGCATAAGATACAAAATATAAGCGTGTAACATAACTCTTGGTATTGTACCATTTTGGCTCTTAAAGCCGTATAAACTATCGCCCAAGATATGACGAGAGAGTGCTTGGAGATGCACTCTGATCTGATGCGTTCGCCCTGTAAAAAGTTTGGCGGCAATCAGCTCTTTTTTACCATCACGAGATACCAAAAGTTTTGAAAAAGCACTTTTTGCCATACGTCCATCTTTTTTAAGGACATCCATTTTCAAACGATTATTGACACTACGTCCAATAGGCAGCTCAACAACAATATTATCTTTGAGAGGCAAATCAATCATGGCGAGATAGTATCTCCCCATACTTTTATCTTCCAGCTGAGAAGAGAGGCTTAAATGCGCTTCATTGTTTTTAGCAATCACTAGCGCACCACTGGTTTCTTTGTCAATGCGGTGTACAATACCATGACGCTCTTCTCCGCTGATAGTAGAAAGATGAATACCCTTAAACTTCAGCCAATCTACAAGTGTTGCTTCTTTGACACTAGGAGCCCCATGAACCGTTAAAAACGGTGGCTTATTAATCACTAAAAGATCATCATCTTCATACAAAATAGGCACATCAAAATTCACTTCATACTCACTTGAACTTTGCTCAGCTTCTGCAAATTCATAACAAATAACATTGCCTTCCACAAGCTTTGTACTGCACTTTGTGCACAATTTTCCATCGACCATAACACCGATATTTTTAATGAGTTTTTCGACCTGATTGCGCGGTAGTTCTAGCGCTTCACTCATCGCGGCATCAAGCCTTTTTGACTCTTTACATGTAAACTCCATACAGCCTACTTTCTTCTAATTTTTGATATACTTGCGAAAACTTTCCAAAGGGATAGAGTGTTTCAAATTGATAGGCGCATCTTAACACATTTTGATTTTTTAATTCCTATACTCGTTCTTCCTATCATCGTGATTTCCTATTATCTCATCGCAGAAGCCAACACGATGCTGGCCAATAAACAGATTGTCTATTACACGGTTGGATTTATTGTATTTCTCGTCTTTTTTCTTATCCCTATTAAAAAAATTGAGTGGGTCATTCCTTTTTTTTATTGGGTCACGATTATTTTACTTTTGAGTGTTGATTTTTTTGGCATTGCAAAACTAGGTGCTCGAAGATGGTTAGAAATTCCCTTTGTTCATTTTACCATCCAACCTTCTGAAATTTTCAAACCCGCTTTTATTTTAATGCTTGCCTACCTTATCAAAAACAATCCTCCAGAAGAGAATGGCTATGGATGGAAGTCTTTTTTTAAGCTCAGCTTTTATATTCTATTACCATTTGTACTTGTGGCCAAAGAACCCGACCTTGGCACGGCTATGGTTTTAGTATTGCTAGGCTATGGAACGCTTTTTGTGATTGGTGTGCATAAAAAAATATGGATTACATTAGCCATTATCATTGGCATTTGCAGCCCTCTCATGTACAATAGTTTGCATGATTACCAAAAGCAACGTATTACTGACTTTATCTCTGAAAAGCCAAGTTACCATGTTAAGCAGTCTATCATTGCCATTGGTTCAGGTGGATTAACAGGAAAAGAGCGCAGTGAAGCAACCCAAACACATTACAAATTCCTTCCCATCGCTACGAGTGATTTTATCTTTGCCTATACGGTTGAACGTCTTGGCTTTTGGGGAGCATTGGGGCTCATAGTCTGCTATGCCTCTTTAGTCACGCACCTTTTAAGTCTTAATTTTCTTTTGAAAGAAGACTATTTTGCTCGCGTCATCACCAGTGGTATCTCTTTACTGATATTTTTCTATATGAGCATTAATATTGCTATGACGATTGGGCTAGCTCCCGTAGTAGGTGTTCCATTACCTTTTTACAGCTACGGAGGAAGTAGTTTTATCACTTTCTTTGCTCTTTTTGGTATCTTAGAAAACCTATTAGCTTTCCGATTTGACCCGACCTACCGTTCCATCAAATATTCGCTCTAAGCCCGTGTGTAGCGTTATTTTTATATTCTTTTAACAATAAAAAAGATACAATTTCACTCTTTAAAATGGGTCCTTAGCTCAGTTGGTTAGAGCACCCCGCTCATAACGGGGTGGTCGAGTGTTCGAGCCACTCAGGACCCACCACTTGCTTCTTGGTTTTGATTACTTTTAATTTGATACAAAAAGGTAAATGTTATGAAAAAAGCACTTCTTTTTCTCGCAATCGCTTCACATATCTCTCTCTTTGCAGGTTTTTTAGATGATCTTATTGGTAAAGATAAAACTTTCCTAGAAGCCAATGGTTTTAAATGTACAGAGTTTTCCTGTGTAACGAAGGATCAAAACTATTTCAATGTCAAGCTTCTAGACAATGCCATTGAATACGTTGAAGTTTATAGTACCGATAAAGACGAAGTTTACCGTGTTGCACTTTATCTCTACCAAAATGATAAACTTAAAAATAAAGAGTTGGATGAGGCATTTTTCAAAGCACTAACCAAACTTAACGATAAATCAAAATTAACATATGATCTTTCTAAAGTAAGTGATAAATTTGGTAATGAAGCATTGATTACAATCACCGATGCCAAAAGAGCTACGGCTTATACAAATACCTTACGTGATACTTTCTTTGAAAGCATGAAACAATACAGCGAAACAGGTAGCCGAAAGTAACTCTTTTGGCACCTTTTCGGTGTTTTCATAACAACTATCAACTTTCACTAGCATTCTTCAAATTGACTTTCGTACACATCACTAACCGCATAGATGATCAGAGGAAACTCCAACATTAGAAGAAAGCAATTTCCTTCCAACACCTGCCTTATCAATGCACTACCTATCTGTTACTGTCAGCTAGATTTCAATACGACGTGAAACACCGATGAGTTTTTCTTGAGGGAAATTGTAAAAGCTTACAAAACTTGGAGACATATCTTTAATCAGTGCATAAAGTTTCCATGAAAAATGTTTTGAGACAATTTCTTCGTCGCCATAAAAAATGGTTCGTTCATGAATATCCTGTTTTTTAAGGCTCTCTTCCATATTGAAAACCTCCATGTACCCGACATGAATCACAAGAAGATCAAGCCCCTCTGCCAAAGATTTAAACTCATTCATAATGCCCAAAGGCTCATTCGTCGGTTTAACCTTCACAATAATATTTCTCTCGTAAATAATGCCGTTTTGGAACATTGTTTTAGGAATATAAGCAGGTATATTTTCGGCCTTGCGTGCAAAGAAAAGAGCAGTACCTTCAATATGAGACTCTTGTGCATAATGTGCATTGTATGCTTGTAAGAAATTTTCCTTATCTACCGAATGAAATGAAGAGTAAAGGCGTTCTTGTCCTTGTGTATAAAGAATAATGAAGCCTAGTGGAACTGCTGCAATTAAGAGAGACCAGAAACCACCATGAGGAATTTTTAGAAGACAAGATAAGAAAAAAACAAAACTAACCATCCCTGAAAAAGTGGCAAAACTCATTTTGATCCACTCTCTGCGGTAGGCAAAAATCATTGTCATTAAAACACCGGTAATGCTCATCGCTCCAGCTACAGCTAAACCGTATGCTGCGGCAAGCTTTGCAGACTCTTTAAAGACAAAAAGCATAATAATGACACACACAAATAAAAACCAGTTAATAGATCCTACATAAATTTGTGAACGTAACTCATGCGATGTGTATTCGACACGAAAATGAGGGAAAATACGTGTTGTCATAGCCTGATAAAGCACGGAGAAAATACCACTGATCATCGCTTGCGAAGCGATAATGGTTGCTATAATTGTTAGGATAAGAAAAGGGACATATAAAAAAGGTGCAAACTCTCGCATCATTTCAAATAACGGGCTTCCAACAGACTCAGGATGCGTTAGCAAAAATGCTCCTTGTCCATAATAGCTTAAAATTAATGCGATAAAAGCAAAAACCCACCCCTTAAGAATAGGCAATCGCCCTAAATGGCCCATATCAGCATACAACGCCTCGCCACCAGTGGTTGCAAGAATAATATCTGCAAGAATAATAAAGGTAATAACAGGATTTGCCAGTGCAAAATTAATGGCATACATCGGATTGATTGCATTTAAAATAGAAAAATCTTGACTCACATACCAAAATCCAACGCCACCTAAACATAAAAACCAAATGACCATTATAGGACCAAAGGTAGAAGCGACTTTTTCAACACCTCTCTTTTGAACAACAAAAAGGGCAAATGCAATCAGTGTCGCTAAGATTAAAAGTACAATTTGAGGAAGCTCTTCGTATTGTGGAATCAGGAGAATACCTTCTACCGCACTCAAAATACTAATAGCAGGAGTAATAACACCATCGCCAATCATTAGAGAAAGCCCTAAAAATCCTAAAACAGATACTATGGAGACCATCTTTGCACTTTTAAGATGCGGCGTTAACATTTGAATGAGAACAACCGTACCACCTTCTCCTTTTGCACTTAAGCTCGTAGCTAACCATGCATATTGAATGGTAACAAGAATAGTTAATGCCCAAAAGACAAATGACAAAATACCATATATACTAACGACTGTTGGTGGAACAATAAGAAAAATAACTGCCAATGTATAGATAGGACTTGTCCCAATATCGCCGTAAACAACACCGAGTGCCTTTATAACCATCATCTCATTTTTAATACGTTCTTTTAACGTCATATATTGTCATCCTTTGTAAACGGGGAAACACTTTTTTTTCTCTTGCCTAAAAAAGTGCAAGAGCTTATTCTAGTGCTTACAATATTAAATTTTACTAAAAGCTATAAAAGGAGAAAAAAAGAAAAAGATGTCTATAAGATTTAGGGTGATTGAAATCTCATTTTAAAGTTACATGTAAAGTTCTTATGCGTGTTTAACGTATTTTATTTTTATTTTGTGTATAATTCCACTCAATTAAATTTATGGTTATTGATGAAGTTTCCTTTGAATTAAGTATTACCCTTCCATTCGAGTTGATACTAAATTCCACAAACTTTCTCATTATCTAAATTCATATGAATATCCCTATTAGAAAAGTTTATCATGCTACCACATACTTTTAAAAAACTTTTAATTCTTTTTAAACGTAAATTTCACAAAAGTCGTATCCTCCAAATAGTCCTTATCTGTGCTCTTTGGTTTTTTGCCGAAGAGATCTCTCTTCTTTTCCACATACCCATTCCCGGTGGCGTTATAGGATTACTCTTCGTACTGTTGCTTCTACAATTTAATATTCTGAGCATTCGCTCTTTAGCTCTTGGTGCAGAGTGGTTTTTAGCTGAAATGCTTCTTTTTTTTATACCGGCAGTGCCGGCGGTACTGAACCATCAAGAATTTTTTGGTTGGACAGGGTTAAAAATCTTAGCCATTATTATTATAGGAACCATCATCGTGATTATTGGCACCGCTTTTATCGTCGATTTTAGTTTTTATAAACTAGAAAAACATACCAAAGATGAGAATCTACAATGAATTTTGATACATTTTTTACCTACCGTTCTCTTGTCATGGCAGCAGAAGTGACACTTTTATGGTCTATTGTCACTATAGGACTCTATTGGCTCTCTAAATATTTTCACCGCCGTTATAAACGTTGGTGGACGGCTCCTATTATTATTACTCCAATACTCCTAATCATCATAACGATTGTGTCACATACCAATTACAATGTCTATATCAGTGGCACACACTGGCTAATTGCATTGCTGGGACCTGCCACCGTTGCGTTTGCTGTTCCTATCTATAGGCGTAAACACATTATGATTTTATACTGGCGAACACTGAGTATTGGCGTTGTTTTTGGTTCGATTCTTTCCATTGCGTCTGCGTGGTTTTTAGCTTCGGCTGTGGGTATTGATAGTACGCTTCGATTAAGCCTTTTACCTCGCTCCATTAGCACACCTTTTGCTATGGTGATTTCAGGCGAGATTGGTGGTACGCCAGAATTAACGGCTATTTTTGTCATACTTACGGGAATTTTTGGTGCATCGTTTGGGCAATTATTACTCTATTGGTTGCCCCTAAAATCGAAGATGTCGCGTGGTGCCTCATTTGGTTTAGCGGCGCACGTTGTGGGTTCTAATAAAGCGTATGAGTTAGACAATGAAGTTGGAACTATCGCAGCATTGGTTATGGTCTTAACAGGTATTTTCAATGTGCTCATCGCCCCTTTACTGGAAACAATCCTAACCTAAACCTTTGAAAAAGTATCTTTTTTACGTAATGCTTTGACAGCCTTTTCAATCGCATAAAGCAATTGATCTATCTCTTTTTTAGTATGGGTATAATGGATAGAGATACGTAACCAACCCGGTTTTTCATCAAAACTTTGCCCATCCACGAGATGCAAAAGATCGTGCCCATAAGGTCCTGCACAACTACATCCTGCTCTGGTTTGAATACCAAATTCATCGGAGAGATACTGCGAAATATCGTACGGATTGATGCCTTCAAAGTTCAATGAAAAGATGGGAAGTTTATCTTGTGAATATTTACAATAAAGCTTAACCCCTTCAATTACTCGAAGCCTAGAACCAAAATAAAACTTGAGCTCTTCTTCCTTTTCATGAATCTTTTCTAAGCCGATTTCATTTCGAAGGTTATACGCTAAAGAAGCACGTATAAACTGTAAAATAGCAGGCGTTCCAGCATCCTCAATCAATTCAATATCACTTAAATACGTGTGAGATGTACGAGAAACATAACCCACCGTACCACCGCCAGCAAATGTCGGTGTTGTTTCCGTACAAAGTTCTTTCTTCATCACCAAAATACCGCAAGCACCCACGCCTCCCAAAAGTTTGTGAGGAGAGAGGAATAAAGCATCATAGTAATGGCAGTCAACGTTGATGTAAGGAGATGCGGCGGCGGCATCAAGGCACAAAATACCGTTATACTGTTTGATCAGTTGATAGATGCTTTTATAATCACTCACAATGCCTGTGACATTGGAAGCAACTGAAAAAGAGGCGATAATTTCACGCTCTTTATTGGCTTCAAGATTACGTTTCAAAAAGTCCATATCAATTTTTTCATCTTGATCGAGAGGTACGCGTATCACGTCACATAACCCTTCACGAAAGCTCAGTTCATTGGAGTGGTGTTCATATGGTCCCACAAAGACAAGGGGTAGTTTTTCAGGTTTACATGTAAAACGTTTAAGTGTGCGAGGAGGAATATAAATGCCAATGAGCTCTTGAAATTTTTTAATTGCACCCGTAGCTCCACTTCCACAGGGAAACACATAAAAACTCTCATCAATTTCCAAAGCGGTCTTAAGATCACTCCGTGCCTTGGCATAATATTTGCTTGTTTGAATGGCACTCGAAGCAACTTCTGAGTGGGTATTGGCATAGGTTTTCAAGATGGCTTGTATCTGTTTTTCAATCGGCTTATAGGCCTGACCAGATGCTGTGTAGTCAAAATAGAGAAGATTTTTATCTTTAATAATATTTTTGCGTATTGCTTGCACGACTTTATCCAAAAATTTTCGGGTATTATACCCTTAATAAACTTCTTATGCGATGATGGGAATCATAAATGATTGATGAAAATTTACTCAACAGCCTCAGTGCTAAAGAAAAAGAGCTCTTTAAACAAGGGTTAGCAGACCTGATTAACCAAACGTATGTCATTGAAGATGAGTATAAAAAGCTGGGCGTTTCCTACACCTCCCTTCAAGATTTTATTCGTCAGATCATTGAAGTACAACCGAATGCTTTGTGGGTTTTTGATGAAGATGGTGCCATTTTTTTGCAAAATAGCGAAGCTAAAAAAATGGAAGCTATTTTGGAAGGATTGCGTATTGAAGAAGAGAGCGAAGTTGATTTTGAAGGACGCTCTTATCTGGTTAAAAGCGTCACAAAAAGCGATAAAAAAATCATTACCGCTACAGATATTACGGAAGGTAAACGCCAAGAACGCCTTGTTTCCATGGGACAAGTTGCGGCACATCTTTCTCATGAAATTCGCAACCCCATAGGCTCCGTCTCTTTGCTTGCCTCTACATTACTCAAAAAAGTAGATCCTAGTGTCAAACCTCTCGTCACTGAAATTAAAAAGGCCATTTGGCGAGTGGAACGCATCATTAAAGCAACCCTTCTTTTTACCAAAAATGTTCAAATCAACCCAAGTTACTTCTACCTTGACCGCCTTATCAAAGAGTGTGAACAAGCCATATCACACTACTCCTACACCAAGGAGGTTTCGTTTCATTTTGATCTGCCTCACGTTGAGATTAAAGCCGATTTTGAACTGTTAAACTTAGTTCTTCAAAATTTTATTTTTAATGCGATTGATGCGATTGAAGAGTGCGAAAATGAGAGTGGAAATGTCAGCATTTCGTATGTACAAGACTGTGAGTTTTTTCTTTTACATGTAAAGGACGATGGCAAAGCGATTGAGAATAAAAACATCCTTTTTGAACCGTTTAAAACGACCAAAACCAAAGGTAATGGACTAGGACTGGCACTTTCGTTGCAGATCATTCAAGCGCACAGTGGAAGAATCAACCTTTTAGAAGATCCAAAAGGCTTTGAGATTCGAATTCCACGCTAAAAAGTTTTAATAGCCTCTTTACATGTAAAGGCTAAACGACCTTCACATACTCAAGTGCTGCGATCTGTTCATCAATGCTATCATCCACGCTAAAACCTGTCTCAATCACCACATCTTGTAGCTTGGACGTGATGACAAGATGAAGTGGCCTGCGTCCAGAATTTTGACGTACAATTTGGTATAAAAACTCTAATTTACTGGTATCGTCACTCAGGTCAAGCAGAAGCACTTTGGGCTCTTGAGGCACTTCAATGACTTTGGTCTCAATTTTCTCTTTTTTTGCTTCACTGAGCTCCATAATTTTCATGACACGCATTTTGGTATTCTGCCCATCATTGCTCACATCGACTTTAAAGCAGAGTGGTTTTTCCAAATCCATTCGAGAGAGCAATTCAAGCTGTTTTTCAAACACCGTGAGTTCCATAGAACCGTGAAAATCCATCAAAGAGATAATGCCAAACTTATTGCCTTTTTTGCTGATTTTCTCGGTAATTCCTTCCACTTTTCCAATAAAAAGGGCTTTACTCCCATCTTCAACTTGATCGCGCTCGCTGGAGAGTGTATAGCTCATCTCATCAATTTCTGCTCTAAATGCGTCCAATGGATGCCCAGAGATGTAAAAACCAATCGTCTCCTTCTCAAGTTCAAGCATGCGTTTATTATCAAATTCAGGAATGTCCTCAATGCTCACTTGTACCGTCATCATCTCTTCGGCATCACCAAAAAGGGAATATTCCGCCATTTTTTTAGCCCGACTGCACTCCGCACTTGCCTCAATGATGGCATCAATGTTTTCAAGTAACGCACGTCTTGAGTAGCCAAAATCGTCAAAACTTCCCGATTTAATGAACGATTCCAACACCTTTTTATTGACCTTTGAGCTGTCAATGCGCGAGATAAAATCGCTCATATCGGCAAAAAGTGCGCCCTCTCTGGCTTCGAGTATTTTGCTGATCGCCGCATTGCCGACCCCTTTGATCGCGCCCATCCCAAACAAAATCGCCTCTTGCCCATCGGTGTCGGTAATCGCACTAAATTCAATCAAACTGTGCTGAATCGAAGGGGGTAACAGTTTAAGGCCTAGACGTTTGACCTCATCAATGTACTTAACGATTTTATCGGTATTGTCTTGCTCTGAAGTCAGAAGCGCTGCCATAAACTCTTGTGGATAGTAGCATTTGAGATACGCCGTTTCAAACGTGACCATCGCGTATGCCGCAGAGTGGGACTTGTTAAAACCATATCCTGCAAACTTCTCGATTAAGCCAAACAGCTCAATGGCATGCGCGCGATCGAGCCCTTGATTGACCGCACCTTGCGCAAACTCTTCGGCTTTTTGTTTCATATAGTCGATCTTTTTCTTACCCATTGCACGACGAATCAAATCCGCTTCACCAAGGCTAAAACCGCCAATGGCTTGAACGATCTGCATAACCTGTTCTTGGTAAACGATAACGCCATACGTTGGCTCCAAAATCGGGCGAAGCGGTTTCGTAAACTCATCAAAGAAGTAGCTGATCTCTTTTAAACCGTTCTTTCGCTCAATAAAATCATCGAGCATGCCTGATTCCATTGGACCCGGGCGATAAAGTGCAAGTACGGCGATCAGGTCTTCAAAGTTAGTCGGTTTGAGGCGTTCATTCAAAGATTGCATACCACTGGACTCGATCTGGAACAATCCCACCGTTTCACCGCTTTGAATCAGTTCGTACACTTTAGGATCGTTCATATCAATCGTCGTAAAATCAATCTCTTTTTGGTAGCGTGCGCGAATGAGTTTGAGTGCATTATCAATCACCGTAAGGGTCTTCAGACCCAAAAAGTCGAACTTGATTAAGTCCACATCTTCGAGGTAATTGAGCGAATACTGGGTGACCAGATGATCTTCACCAGAAGGCTGATAGAGTGGCGTTTTATGCCATAACTCTTCATCGCTAATAACCACACCCGCAGCATGCATGCCCGAGTTGCGGTTCAGTCCTTCTAAAGCGAGCGCGAATTTCCAAACGCGTTGCATCTTAGGGCTGCTTTCGATCAGTTCACGAAGTTTGGGCTCTTTTTGGTAGGCACCTGGTTTATACCCCTCTTCGCCCTCTGTTCCCACACCATTGAGCGTAATGCCCAGTTCATCTGGGATCAATTTTGCCATGGCATCGGCTTCAGCGTAAGGAATCGCTAAAACACGCGCGACGTCACGAATGACTCCTTTGGCTAAGAGTTTACCAAACGTGATGACTTGCGCCACGTTGTAACGTCCGTATTTTTCCACGACGTAGTCGATGATTTCACCACGACGACTCTGACAAAAGTCAATATCGATATCGGGCATACTAATACGTTCAGGGTTCAAAAATCGCTCGAAGAGCAGGTTGTAAGGCATCGGATCGATGTCAGTGATAAAAAGCGAAAACGCGACCAAGCTTCCTGCTGCCGAACCCCTTCCAGGACCTACGGGCACACCACGCTCTTTGGCTTCACGGATAAAATCCCAAACGATCAGCATGTAGCCTGGGAATTTCATCTTGCAGATAATGTCAATTTCCCGCTCAAGTCTAGCGCGATACTCTTCGTGCTTACTCGCATCGACATGTAAAAGGCGTTTTTCCAATCCTTTACGGCTGTGGTACGCAAAAAACTCATCATCGCTTTCAAAACTGAGTCCCTCTTTGGCGGCATACTCTTTGGTAAATTTAAATTTTGGAGGCGTTGGATCGCCCAGTTTAATCTCCAAATTACACTTTTCCACAATCTCTTGCGTATTGGAAATCGCTTCAGGAATGTCAGCAAAAAGGTCGCTCATTTGCGCCGGTGATTTGAGGTAAAACTCGTGTACAGAGTGGCGCAGACGGTTAGGGTCATCAAACTCTTTGTTCATCGCAATACACATAAACGCCTCGTGCGCTTCGGCATTGTCTTGCTCTAAGTAGTGGGTGTCATTGGTGGCGATCACTTTAATGCCTGTCTCTTTGGAGATGCGCAAAATATCATCGTCGATGAAGTGTTGATCGGTAATACCATGGCGCATCAGCTCTAAGTAAAAGTCCTCACCAAAAATATCCTTGTACTCAAGCGCTACTTCTTTGGCACGTTCATACCCTTTTGCGCCAAATTGGACATTACGTTTGTTGTTGAGATTGAGATGCCAGTTGACTTCACCTTGCAGACACGCACCTGAACAAACCAGCCCTTCGGAGTGTTCACGCAACATCTGTTTGTTAATACGTGGATAGTAGTAAAAGCCTTTAATATAGCTCATGGAAGCCAGATACATCAAGTTTTTATACCCTACTTCATTTTTGGCATATAAGCAGAGATGAAAACGCTGTTTGGTGGTTTTATCGCCGATGTCCTCTTGGTTGTGAATGTACGCTTCCATGCCGATGATCGGCTTGATGCCTTCTTTGCGCATCGTTTTGTAAAAATCAATAGCGCCAAACATGTTTCCATGATCGGTTATGGCAACGGAAGTCACGCCTTGGGATTTGAGTTTCTTGACCAGTTTGCCTATTTTATTGGCGCCATCAAGGAGTGAATATTCAGTATGTAAATGTAAATGTGTGTAAGGTGTGTCGCTCATGGTTTCTCATCAATAATTAGTTTTTTCATTTTGAATCTATTGTAGCGAATGAGGACTTAAGAGGGTGTAAGGGTTGCCTAAAAAGCTTTACATGTAAACGTTACATGTAAAGCTTTTGCCCAAGCCAAATAGGTTATTTAGGCAGAAGTTGATTTAGCAGCTTGTGTTTCAAGTTCCACAAGCTGTGCTTGATAAGAAGCCAAAAGTGCCTCTTTTGTTTGAAGATCTTTCGCACTTTGCTCATCATTCTTAGCTGTTTTTTGCTGCGCAGCGATCTCTTTTTCAAGCGCAGTGATTTTCTTTTCAAGCGCTTCTATCTGCGCATCTATCGTTGCACTACTTGAAGATGATGACGAACTACTGGCTCCTGAAGTTGCACTTGCGCCCCCGCTTTGTGCACTACTTGAACCACTACTTTTACTACTCGTTGATGATGACGATGAAGACGTATCACCGCTACTTGAACTAGCACTCGTTGTGCTGCTAGCAGCCAATGCTTTTGCCTCATCCGAAATTTCAACGCTATCAACAGGTGTACTACTGGAGGTTTCTGCCACACTTGACACGGCTCCTTCAGTTTTAGTTGAAGATGTAGAACTGTTACTGGAGGTATTTTGATTTTGATCTACCAGAACTTGGTTGGTGTAAGATGCGTTGATGGTACTCATGTCCATCTCCTTCATTTTATTTGCCCCATACCTAAATCGGAAAATATGGAAAAAGATAAAGGAAAAAACAAAATGGAAGGGTTACATGTAAAGTATGTTATCTTTACATGTAACGTAATTTAGCCTAGTTTACTCATAATATTTAAAATATCACTGGTCTTTTCTTGAATCTCTTCAACGTCGCCAGTCAAGCTATTCATCTCTTTAGCATTTGTACTCATTTTAGCCGAGCTATCAACAATACCACCAACGATGACACCAATCGTCGCTTGGATTTGGGTGAGTGAATGGCTTGTTTTATCAGCAAGCTCGCGAATGTTATCGGCAACAACAGCAAAACCACGGCCATGTTCCCCAGCACGTGCTGCTTCAATGGCGGCATTAAGTGCTAAAAGATTGGTTTGATCGGCTATATCACCAATCATATTTAAGATGTCATTTGCCTCTTTGGCATTTTGAGTCAATGTACTGAGCGTTTCGGCAAGATGTTGTTGAACCAAGCCCATTTCGTGCATTGATGCCGTTGTTTTTTTAACAATACGATTAAGATCGCTGAGTGGTTCATTTTTGATTGTTGCCACAGAGCTTGCTAGTTGGTTGGCATTTTCATGCAGTTGTGCACTCTGTTCCGCATTTTCACGAATCATTTTGGAGAGAGCACTACCAAGCGCATTGACGCCTTCAACCAACTCTTTAAGCTCCCCATTCGTTGCAATAGGGATAGGCTTGCTAAAGTCACCTTTTTGAAAATTATTCAAAGAGGAGAGTGTTGCTTGCATCACTTCATTCACTTTAGCAATCATCGCATCAATTTCATACGAAAGCCGATTGGTTAGGAAGTTAGAAGAGATGAAAGAGGTTTTATTGTTCATATAACCATTGGACATTTTAGAACAGATGATGAGAACTTCACCCACAACACGAATATCATCCAGATGTAATTTTTCAAAATCTTTAAACGTTTTATCAATAACACTCACGGTTGAGCCTATTTCATCATCAGCATGATCATCCAAACGTTCATCAATGAGATTCTTTTTGTTGGTTACATAAAGTCCAAAGTCTTCTACATACCGTTTCAATGCTGCCATTCTGCGACCAATGAGTTTTTGACTAAGATAGCGTGAGATAAACGAAAAAAGAGTTACAACCACTAAGAGAATAATGCTATTACGCAAGATCAAAGAGAGCAGCGCTTCATCCAGTTTTTGCTTCTCTTTAACAACCAGAGCATCAATATCATCGGCATAAACACCTGTTCCTATAATCCATCCCCACGGTTTAAACCCTTCGACAAAAGAGATTTTCGCCTGCGGTGTTGTAAAACCAGGTTTTTCCCATAAATAATGCACGACACCCTTACCATTTTTAGTGACAACTTCAACCATTTCTTTAAATAAAAACTTCCCTTTAGGGTCTTTTGAACCACTCAAATCAGATCCATCTAAGGAAGATTTGATGGGGTGCATGATCATTTTAGGAGTAAAATCATTAATCCAAAAGTAACCATCTTCGCCAAAGCGCAGTTTTTTGATTGCAATTTTTGCTTTTTCTTGATAAGCACTCACCACGACAGGGTCATTTTTCTCGGGATCATTTTGCAATGCCTCATAAAACGAATTCACCACGTGATACGCAATCTTAACTTTATCGGAGAGTGCTTCGACCTTCTCTCGTGTCATGACTGCACGAACACTATCCAGTCGCTCTGAAGCATCACTTTTCATTAAAAAAGCGACAACTATTGTCGAGACAACTGCCGTCATTACCAAAGAGATGACAAGAAGTAAGGTCACTTTAAATTGTATGGATAAATGTTTCATTATTTTCCCTCACTTGCGCGCATTGCAGCATAAAGTTTTGAATATTTTTCCACCTCATCTCGACTTGCCATTTTACGAACAGAGAGATAATGATCTTTTCCAAAAGGAAAGATAGTTGCATAAACCCAATAATACTTTCCATTTTTAGTGCTATTTTTGACAAATCCTTGCCATGTATTGCCATGCTTAATGGTCTCCCAAAGCTCTTTAAATGCCGCTTTGGGCATATCAGGATGACGAATCATATTATGAGGCTGTCCAATTAACTCTTCTAAGGTATACCCAGAAAATTTGGCAAAAGTCTCATCCGCATAAACAATAACGCCTTTTGCATCCGTTTCGGAAACCAATAAAGACGTTTCATCCAGTAAAATTTCATCGCCTAAGGTTTGCATTGACATATCCTTAACATCATCTTTTGCTTGATTATAAAGGGTGTTGCATTTAAAGTTTATTAAAGCATGATCGCAAATTTTATTATTTACATATTATTAACAGCGATATGTTAAAATAGTCTTATTATAATCACACAAGGAATGCGGATGTTCTTACTTAATAAAAAGATTTTTCTTCTCGTCACGTGTCTAGCTCTTGGAACGCAAAGCTATGCAGAGGAAGCAAAGAAGCAACCTGCAGCTGCTGCCACGAATGCCCCTGCTCCAGCAGTTGATGTATTTAAAATTGCTTCGGCTAAAGAAGAAGCATTAACACTTCAATATCCTGGTAAAACACTCAGTTCTCAAAGTGTCACAATTAAGGCACGTGCCAACGGCATTTTGCTCAAAAAATTCTTTAATGAAGGTGATTTTGTTAAAGAAGGTGATGTGCTTTACAAAATTGAACCTGACACCTATGAAGCAGCGCTCAATCTTGCTAAAGCCAATGTCAATGCCTTGGATGTTCAAATGCAAAAAGCAGGGAAAGATTGGGAGCGAATTCGTGCGCTTTACGATTCTGGAGCTTCCAGCGAACAAGAAAAAGATACCGCATATTGGGCATATGAAGGGGCAAAAGCCAGTTTAGCCAGTGCCAAAGCTGCTTTACAAAATGCCACCATCAATTTAGACCGCACGACCATTAAAGCAACCATGAGTGGTATGACAGGACTGAAACAAGTCGATGTTGGTTCCCTTGTAACCGATGGAACAGCACTTGTGGATATTACACAGATCAATCCTTTACATGTAGAATTTTCCATCCCTGATATTGATATCATGAAACAAAAGTACAACATCAAAAATGGTAAATGGTCAAATCCAACAGAAGGTAAACTCAAAGCTTCTTTACAAGTTGGCGATGCCAAATTTAAAGAGATCGGTGTGGTAGATTTTTTAGACAGTTCACTCAACGCCAAAACAGGCTCACTCAAAGCTCGTGCTACCTTTAAAAATGTCGATAAAGAGCTTTTACCTAACCAATTTGTGAAAGTCAATCTTATAGGTTTGACGCGTAATAACGTTATTAAAGTACCTCAAAAAGCGGTGCTTCAAAATCCTCTTGGCACCATTGTTTTTGTCGTGGAAGATGGTAAAGCTGTTGTTAAACCTGTCAAAATGGGTGAAGCGAGCGAAAATGACTACGTTATCGAAAGTGGACTCAAAGCTGGCGATGTTGTCATCGTTAATAATTTCTTCAGAATTAAAGCTGGAGCCCCTGTCAAAGTGGATAAAGTGACTAACGAAGAGGCAAAATAATGTTCTCAAAGTTCTTTATCAATCGCCCTATTTTTGCAACCGTTGTTTCGATTGTAATTATATTGGCAGGTATTATTGCGATTAAGTCTTTGCCGGTGCAAGAGTACCCTAGCATCGCTCCGCCACAGATCATCGTCTCTGCAACCTACCCAGGAGCTGATGCGCAAACCTTAGCGACCACCGTTGCTGCTCCTTTGGAAGAGGAAATCAACGGCGTTCCAAATATGCTCTATATGACCACAACAGCATCGCCAAGTGGTAGTGTGAGCATTAGCGTCTATTTTCAAATTGGAACTGATGTTGCCCAAGCCAAAGTCGATGTCAACAACCGCGTTCAAATTGCGACCAATAAACTTCCTGAAGCGGTACGAAGACAAGGTGTTTCAACCAGAGAGCGATCACCTGATATTTTGAAAGTTTTGGCACTTACGTCTAAAGGGAATGTTCATGACACAACCTTTATCTCCAATTACGCACTGGTCAATATTGTCGATGACCTTAAGCGAATTCCAGGGGTTGGTGATGTGAGTATCTTTGGTAATAAAAACTATTCGATTCGCGCTTGGATTAACCCTGATAAATTGGCTACCTATGAGCTCACAACTGCCGAAGTTGTCAATGCCATTAAAAGTCAAAATGAACAGTATGCCGCAGGTCAAATCGGACAAGAACCGATGGAGAAAGAGCCTACGTTTACCTATACTGTCAAAACCGATGGCAGACTTAAAAATGCAACCGAATTTGAAAATATTATCCTTAAGTCTAATGCGGATGGCTCATCGTTAAAACTCAAAGATGTTGCCCGTGTTGAATTGGGTGTTGAAGCTTACTATTTTGGTGGTATCTACAACAATAATCCAATGATTCCTATAGGTATCTTTTTAGCCTCAGGCGCAAATGCATTGGAAGTCTCTGATCTGCTCGATAAAAAACTGGCTGAAATTTCAACCAATTTTCCAGCGGATCTTCAAATCAATACGGCGTATGATCCTACCACCTTTGTAAGAGAATCCATCCATGAGGTTATTTTTACCCTACTTCTTTCCATTGCCCTCGTTGTAGGTATCATCTACCTCTTTTTAGGAAATCTTCGAGCAACGTTTATCCCTGTCCTTGCCATTCCAGTTTCCATCGTTGGAACCTTTGCAGGCTTTTATGCCGCAGGCTTTTCAATCAACCTGTTAACACTCTTTGGTCTAACCTTAGCGATTGGTTTGGTTGTTGATGATGCGATTGTTGTTATCGAAAATGTCGAGAGAATTTTAAGGGATGAAGAAGATTTAAGCGTTAAAGATGCAACCATTAAAGCAATGCGTGAGATCACCAATCCTGTTATCGCCATCGTAATGGTTCTGTGTGCTGTTTTTGTTCCTGCTGCCTTTATGGGTGGATTTAGTGGCATGATGTACAAGCAATTTGCGATGACCGTTATTATCTCTGTTACCATTTCGGGTATCGTGGCATTGACACTGACACCGGCTTTATGTGCTCTTTTATTGCGTAAACATGAGAGTGAACCTTTTTGGCTCATCCAAAAATTTAATGCACTTTTTGAAGTAGGCACAAAACTTTTTTCCACAGGTGTACGTAAAACCATTCGCTTTGGCATCATGAATGTGGCTGTTTTTGGTGTAATGATTTTTGCAATCTACCTGATTACAACACGTATTCCAACAGGATTAGTTCCCAACGAAGACAAAGGTATTATCTTAGTCATCAACAACCTTATGCCAGGTGCTTCTTTAGGTCGTACTCAAAAAGTCAGCCAAGAGGTCAGTAATTTTGCGTTCACAGATCCCAATGTGGAACGTGTTGGTGCAATGTCGGGAATTGACTTCATTACCGGTGCTTATAAAACTGATGCAGGTATTAGTTTCGTACGTCTCAAAGATTGGGATCAACGTCCTCGTGCAGATCAAACATCCCAAGCCATTGCTGGTAAAATGATGATGGGGCTTTTTCAAAATAAAGAGGCAATGCTCATTCCTGTGACACCTCCACCTATTATGGGTATGAGTACCACGGGTGGCTTTGAGATGTACATTCAAGATCGTACAGGCTCTGATATCCAAGTGCTAGATGGTTACGTTAAAACGATCATTGAAAAAGCAAGTGCCCGTAAAGAACTTGCGGCCATGCGTACAACGCTCAATACCAATGTCCCACAATTTCTTATCAATGTTGATAATGAAAAAGCTAAATCTTTAGGGGTGGATGTCGCTGATATTTTTACAACGATTCAAGCAACGTTTGGTAACACCTATACCAATGACTTTAACCTCTTTGGTCGAACCTATCATGTTAACGTTCAATCCGAGAGTACCTTTAGAGAAGGCACCGAAAACTACAATGATATTTTTGTCAAATCCAGTGAAGGCAGACTCGTACCGATTAGCTCCTTGGCAAACATTAAACGCATCGTAGGTCCATCGGTTGTCCAAAAATTCAATATGTTTCAAGCCGCACAAATTTCAGGTCAACCTGCCCCGGGATACAGTTCAGGTGATGCGTTACGCATTATTGAAGAGGTGGCTAAAGAGGTTCTCCCTAATGGTTATACCATTGCATGGGCAGGAACATCCTACCAAGAGAAACAGCTTGAAAAAAGTGGAAATACCGCCTTTATTTATGCCATCATCTTTGTTTTCTTGATTTTGGCTGCTCTTTATGAAAGCTGGACGATTCCATTTGCCATTGTACTGGCTGTTCCTTTTGCGCTGTTTGGTGCTGCTCTTGCAGTTTATTTTAGAGACTTGCAAAATGATATTTACTTCCAAGTGGGTCTTGTTACCCTCGTAGGGCTCTCTTCAAAGAATGCCATTTTGATGGTTGAATTTGCGATACAAAAAATGCATGAAGGCTATAATCTCTTAGATGCAACGATTGAAGGTGCACGTATTCGTTTCCGTCCTATCGTTATGACTTCTTTTGCCTTTATTGCAGGAACACTTCCCCTTGCCTTAAGTACAGGTGCCGGAGCCAATAGCCGCCATATTATTGGAACAACTGTTGTGGGTGGTATGATTACATTAACCTTGATCGGTACCTTTTTTGTACCGCTCTTTTTCTACCTTATTATGAAGACTAAAGAGAAAATTGATTCAAAAAGGAGTCGTTCATGACTCGTAGCATTACCCTTTTATCCTTTGTTACAATCCTCTTTTTGGGTGGTTGTTCGCTCTCTCCCGAGCTCAATGTTCCCAAAGTGGATGTACCACAAACGACGCAAGAAGCTTTACATGTAAACAAAGAGTGGTGGAAACAATTTAATGACACGAAACTTAACGCCCTTGTGGATGAGGCTCTTGTAGGCAGTGATGATCTTAAACTCTCCGCTTTAAAAGTCATTAAAGCGCGTCAAGCTTACGGGCTCAGCACAGACAATGAGTTTCCAACACTCAGTGCCAATGCTGGTGATACACGCCAAAAAACCAGTAATGAAGCTTATAACACGAAGAACAAGTCAGCTACCTACTCTGACTTTACGCTAGGGTTAGGGCTTGCTTATGAAGTTGATTTTTGGGGACGTCTTTCTAATCAGAGTGAATCCAACTGGTCACTTTATCTCGCCACACAAGCTTCACGCGAAACCGTTCGCAATGCACTCATTCACGATGTGATCAGTGCGTATTTTAACTTAGCTTCTCTCCAAGCGCGCATGGCCATTTTAGAAAAAACTGCCCAGTCATATAAAGAGAGTTACGAATTTAGGGCAAAACAGCAAAAAGTGGGAACCATTAGTGATGTCTTGGCTAACCAAGCACTCGCGCAATATAATAACGTAAAAGCCTCTCAAAACAGCTTGATGGAGAGTTATAAACTCCAACAAAGTGCTTTAACGATTTTGTTGGGCAAAAATCCACAAGCACTTTTTGAAGATAAAAACTCAGAAGCAAGCTTACCCAATGCACTCACGATACCGGCAGGTGTTCCTTCCACATTGATGGAAAATCGCCCCGATATTCAAGAAGCACTGGAAAATCTTAAAAGTAAAAATGCACTTATTGGGGTTGAAAAAGCCGCCTACTTTCCAACGATTAGCCTCACAGGCAGTTACGGTCAACAAAGTGACGATCTAAGCAATATTCTCAAATCCAGTGCGAACCGGTGGAGCTTTGGACCAAGTTTGAGCGTGCCTATTTTTGATTTTGGACGGATCAAACAACGTGTTGCCATTTCAGAAACCGACTTGCAATCTTCGCTTGTAAACTATGAACAAAGCGTCAAAAAAGCCTATAAAGAGGTACATGATGCGCTGGCAAAAGAGAACTTAGCCCAAAGTAGACTTTCCTTCCAAGAAGAAGAGCTGAAAGCCTATCAAAAAGTGCTAGACCTTTCTACCAAACGATTCAATCAAGGTGTTGCTAACCAACTTGAAGTCTTAGATGCGCAAAAAGGCGTTCTTTCTGCTTCTTTAAATGTTGTTGTAACCAAACAATACTTACTAACCTCACAAGCAGAACTTTTCAAAGCACTCGGTGGTGGATGGCAAGAGAATGAACTTTTGACAACCAAATAAAGGAGTGATAATGAGCCTACTTTTAAGTCCGTATGAGGAAAATGGAATTTTTCTTAAGAACAGAGTGGTCATGCCACCAATGTGTATGTACAAAGCCGAAAGCGATGGAGAAGTCACTCCTTTTCATCTTGTCCATTATACAACACGTGCCATGGGAGGTGTGGGGTTGATTATCGTTGAAGCTACAGCAGTCGAAGCACGTGGCAGAATCAGTGAAAATGATCTAGGACTTTGGGATGATGCCCAAGTACCAGGACATCAACAACTCATTCACCTTTGCCATGAATACGGTGCAAAAATGGGGATACAACTCGCCCACGCAGGACGTAAAAGCCTTTGCGCTTCTTCAACGCCTGTAGCACCAAGTCCACTGGCATTTAGTGAAAGCAATGGCTATAAACTCCCACATGAACTCAGTCTTGCAGAACTTGAAGGGATTAAAAAGCATTTTGTTCAAGCTGCCCTTCGTGCCACCTATGCAGGGTATGAGTTTCTTGAGTTGCATGCTGCACATGGTTATTTGTTGTGCGAATTTTTATCGCCTCTGACCAATCAACGCACCGACCAATACGGTGGCAGTGTGGAAAACCGTTGTGCATTTGTCATCGAAGTTGCGCAAGCTATTTTGGATACAACCCAAGAAGTACCCCTCTTTGTACGTATCAGTGCTGATGAATGGATGGAAAAAGGTTGGAATATTGAAGAGAGCATCTATCTTGCCAAAAAGCTTCAAAGCATTGGTGTTGCGATGATTCACGTCTCAGCAGGTGGCAATAATGAAGCGCAAAAAACACCCGACATTGTGCCACTCTACCAAGCAGCGTATGCCAAAGTAATTCGTGAAAGTGTGGGAATTCCAACAATTGCCGTTGGGCTTATTACCACCGCAGCAGAGGGAGAAAAGCTTTTGCAAGGAGGCTTTTGCGATTTGGTGGCTTACGGTAGAGAACTGTTGCGCAATCCTAATTTTGTCTTTTTCGCTGCCAAAGAAGAAGGAAAAAAAGCGCTCATTGAGCCTTCGTATTTAAGAGCCTTTTAGCTTTACATGTAAATCTCTCAGAGGAGTTTTAATGGTTCAAAAAATTGTTTTTGCGCTTTTAGCACTTGTGCTGTTTCAAAGCTTGCATGCAGGTATTTTGCGCGATCGTTTAGGATTTGGAGAGGAAGAGGAAGAGACGAAGGAAGCGAGTTTTTCCAGCGATGTTCGTCTCATTGCCAATGTCAGTTATGGCACGGATGCCAAAGAGCGTTTTGATGTCTATACCCCTTTACATGTAAACACCAACTCCCTGGCTCCCGTCGTCTTTATGGTACATGGAGGCGCATGGCGAATCGGCGATAAAAAGTCTCAAAGTGTGGTGGAAAACAAAGTTAATTATTGGGTCAAAAAAGGCTACATTGTCATCTCTACCAATTACAAACTCCTCCCCGAAGCTCCAGTAAATGAGCAACTCCATGACGTCGCCAAAGCACTGGGATTTGCTCAAGAAAAAAGTGCTTCTTGGGGTGGAGATAAAACTAAGTTTATCATTATGGGACACTCGGCAGGTGCACATATCATTGCGCTTATTGCCTCTTCAAATAGTTTATATACTACCTATTCAATCACGCCACCTATTGCTGCTGTTTTTCTTGACAGTGCTGTGATGGACACGCCAGCCCTTATGAGTGCCAAACATATGCGCTTGTATGACCCAGCCTTTGGAACAGACCCTCTCTATTGGCAAAGCCTTTCACCGTATCATCAGCTCACAACAAAACGTATGCCTCTTCTTGCCGTTTGCTCCACCAAACGCGATGACTCATGCCCACAAGCTGAAAAGTTTATCGCCAAAGCGGCTACATTTGGAACAAAAACTTTATTATTGAAAGAAAATATGAGCCACCGAGAAATCAACAAACTTTTAGGCGAAGATGTAACGTACACCAAAACAGTCGATGATTTCTTAAATCAGAGCTTAGAAGAAGTATTGCACTAGAAATCAAAATGCTTTTGCTTCTTTCAATATAGGCTGTATGTGATTTCTTTGAAAACTTATCAATACATTAAAAATAGTATATGTTCAAAAAATGTAAGCTTATGGAACACAACATGCATAAGCCTTTAAGAAAGGCTATAAAGTCATGGAAGAAGTACGCGATCGCTATGTGAGTTTTCATAATATTGACTGCTATGAAAATGCTACCTACGTGTTAGATGCTATGTACGAACTTTTCGAACTTCGTCCTGAAGCAAAAAATGATTTGTGGATTCGTTTTGAAACACTTATTCCTAAAGATTACAAAGCTATTTTTGCGAAGCATGACTCAAAAGATATTCTCTACCATATTTGCTCACATGTCTTTTATCTCTCCGCTCTTTTTGAGGAGTATGATTTTGAAAAAGGGATTGAGTTGATGGAAAAAGCCGAAATGGAGTGTTGTTAAAAATCCTACAAAAAACCATGTTGACTTGCTATAATTGCACCAAGATTTTTGCAGGAGCGGAAGATGGCATATTATAGTTGGATTTTAACCTTTCATGTTATGGCGTTTATGTCATGGATGGCAATGCTTTTTTATCTACCGCGTCTTTTTGTTTACCATGTAGAACACTCACACAAGAGTGAATTTGTTGAAGTCGTCAAAATTCAAGAGTACAAAGTCTACAAATACATCGGTCTACCTGCTTTTTGGGCAACCCTTTTAAGTGGTGCGGCTATGCTTATCGTGAACCCTATTTTATTTGAAACAGGCGAATGGCTTTATGCAAAACTTGTTGTAGTTGCTCTAATGACAGCTTATTCATTTTCATTAGAATATTTTAGAGTACAACTTGAGAACGATGAGTGCAAACGTAGTGGCAAGTTTTTTCGCGCTTACAATGAAGTTCCAACGCTTCTTTCTATTTTGATTGTGGCGTACGTTGTGGTTAAAACGTTTTCATTACTCTTTACCGCAATTATCATTGGCTTTTTTGCCTTTGTCATCTACATGATTTTTCAACAACCAGAACATAAAGAGTAATGTTTCTTTTTATGATTCAAACACCTTTACATGTAAACGACAAAGAGCCTCTTATTGTAGAGGTATGGTTCTATTTTTTGTTTTATACATTTTGGTATCAGCCTCTACCATTAAATCATCCAGCAAGCTCTCTTTATTACCTATGGCCATACCTATGGAGACGCCCAAATACCGTCTATTCCCTTTCAGTATAAAGGGCTCTTTTAATGCTTCGGTACACTTTGACACGACCAAACTAGTAGCACTCGTTGCGCAAGACAGGTCACCATCAAGGTCACTGAGTAAAATCACAAATTCATCGCCTCCAATTCTCGCCAATGTATCACTCGTGCGTATCAACGATGAAAAACGTTTTGCCACTTCAATCAGTGCTTCATCTCCTGCATTATGCCCTAAAGAATCATTGATCGCTTTAAAGCCATCTAAATCCATAAAAAGCAATGCAAGTCGTGTGTCATTTCTCGCACATCGTGCTAATGCTTGCTCCAATCTATCAACCATCAAAAAGCGATTGGGAAGTTTGGTAAGATAGTCATAGTGCGCTATCTCTTTGAGCTCTTTTTGACTCTCCAAGAGCATCGCCATCAGCCGATTGAATGCTGCTGTTAAATAACCAAGCTCATCCATTCGTTTGATTGGCAATGGTTTAAGGGGTACTTCTCCTAACGACATCTTGTCAGCCAAAGAAGCAGACGTTCGCAAAGGTCTAAAAAAGAAAAATAAAAATGCAAAGAGTATACTAGGAACAATAATGAGACTTGCCGCATGTGCTCGAATAAGAGTTGTTTTAATATTCTCTTCCATAGCAAAAGCTTCTTTGGTTTGAATACGAGAAACGACAAACCAATCTGTATCTGGAACAGATGCCACAGCGGACAATTCTTCTATTCCATGAGCATTAATCGTGATTCCACTCCCTCTAAAACCAGATATTGCCTTGTCATGTAAAAGATTTGCTCCTCGTTTGGGCGTGGGCTTGAGTATGAGTTCTTTTTGCGAAGCAGCAACAAAAATTTGTTTTTTAGCATCAACCAGTAAAAATCCACCCGTCTGTCCAATATGACCATTAAGGACACGATCAAAAAAACCTGGAGTGTCAAAATTGGTCATTCCTACCAAGACGGCACGTATATTCCCTAAATCATCCTTAATAGGCACAGAAAGCGGAAGAACAGGTACTGTTGAAATCGTACTCACAATCGGTGTTCCAATGACAAACGCTTGTGTCATAGCCTGCTTGAAAAAACCATCCTCTGCATAGGCTTTTTCAGCTTCTATCATTTCAGTACCATTCCCAGCGATGAGCGTACCCTCTTTATTTAAAACAAATAAAGCACCTGAAAAAACGGGGTTTAATTCTTCTCGCTCTATAAGCCACTTTTTGAGTGCCTTTGGATCTTCAAGCAATGAAGGAGGTAGTAGAGAAGCCAGTTTCGTCAGAAATCTTTTTCGAACGTCTAAATTATGTATGACATCTTGGGCACCCTCGTCGGCAAGTGCTTCTAGATGAATAGAAAGAACTTTGAAAAGATTTGTATGGATAGTCTGAAAGGAGAGATAATACCGTGTAAATCCACCTATAATGATGATCATAAATGCGAACAAAATGATGCGAGTAAGAATACTATTTTTAATTTTACTCCAACGATCGTCTTTCAATGTAAACAAAGTACCTCTTTTGTCCATAGTGAGTGCCATGATTCACTTTAATTATAATGAAAATGTAACTTTAAGTGTTATATTGTACTTGTCTATAGCTTAAGAGACAAAGAAGAAAAGAAGCTACTTTTTGCAATTGAGTATAGATAATAGTGTATTTAAAAAGCTAAAGACTCTGCCCTACAAGATACCCAGAAGCCCATGCAAAATGAAGATTAAAACCACCACAATCGCCATCAATGTCCAACACTTCCCCACAAAAATAGAGATTTTGAATCTTCTTTGACATCAAGTTTTTACTCTCCAATTCGCTCACATCCACACCACCTGCGCACACTTCGGCACTCTCAAACCCTTTAGTTGCCTTTACATGTAAACGGAGTGCTTTGAGTGCAAAAACCATCTTTTTAATCTCTTTAGCGCCCAAGGATGAGGCTTCTTTGATATGAGATAGGTGGGTGTTTTCAATGATGAAATACGCTAATTTTTTAGGAATCATCCCCTCAAGCCACAACGAAAGTGACTTCTCTTTGCCAATGGTAAGTCTTTTTTGAAACAGAGAAGTCAGTGCTTCGCGCGAAAGATTGGGCAAAAGATCGAGCACGACATCGACGGATTCGCCTTGCACCAAAGCATGAGAGGCTTTACGGCTCAGGTCTAAAATCGCCGAACCAGAAAGTCCGTATGCTGTAAAAAGCAGATCGCCTTGCACGCTTTGGCATTTTTGATTGTCGATGTAAAGCTCCACATTCGCGTCCATTTTCACACCGCTCACTTCTTTGAGATGAGGCTCGTCACAGACAAATTGCACCAACGAAGGGTACGGTTCAATGACGCTATGACTCAAGCTTTTTGCAAAACCATACCCACTGTCCGAACTTCCAAGCGTGGGCATCGCAACGCTTCCTGTGGCAATGACACACGCATCAAAAACATCTGTTTTCTCGTTTACATGTAAAACAAATGCGGCATCTTTTTTCTCGATTTTGGTGACTTCGCACTCAAGCACAATGTTTACATGTAAAGCTCTCACTTCATGCAACAGCATATCCACCACGCTAGAAGCTTGATGGCTCATGGGATACAGTCTGCCCTCTTCGCCCTCGCGCATTTCCAGACCTAAAGAGCGAAAAAAAGCTTTACATGTAAAGGTGTCAAAACGCCTCAATGCCTCTTTGGCAAAGATAGGAGATTTTCCATGATAATGCTCTAACTGAATCTTTTCATTGGAGATATTGCATTTGCCGTTCCCCGTGGCTAAAATCTTACGCCCGACTTTGCTGTTCTTCTCAAAGAGCGTCACGTTATGCCCTTTGCGAGAAGCTTCAATGGCACAGACAAGCCCAGACGCGCCTGCTCCGATGATGGCAATACGACTCATAAAAGGCGCATTCCTTCATCGTTCACTTCGAGTTTTTTAGCCTCAATCAGTTTGGTAAGGGCGCGTTTATACGCTTTACGACTGAGCCCAAAACGATCCGAAATGAGTTCTGGTGTGCTCTTGTAGTTCATCTCGCAAGCACCGCCCGTGAGGCTTAAAATCTCAACAATCTTAGCCGCGGCGACTTCATCGCTTTTATCGCCAATGGGGCGCAATACAATGTCCAGTTTGCCATCTTTACGAAGGGTTTTGATGTAACCCACTTTTTCATCGCCAATCTCAATGTTTTCAAAAATTTCATTATGAAAGATGAGCCCATCGTACAGGTTGTTGACGATCACTTTAAAGCCAAGCGGGGTTCGCTCACGCACCAAAAGATTCACCTCTTGTTTAAGCTTGAGCGCACTCAAGTCTTTTTTGAGAAAGTCGTTGTACTTTTGCGTTCCAATGATGCGTCCCGTCTCATCGTCCAAGCTGACCTGAACGATGACTTTCATGCCGACGTAAAAAGGAAATTTTTGCAACGCTTTGGGAACCAATAAATCTTTTGGCAAACCCCAGTCCAAAAATGCTCCAAAGGCGGTCACATCGACCACTTCAAAACAGCCAAATTGATCGAGCATTGCTTTAGGAAAGGTGGTACTCGCCACGATGCGATCTTCGGAGTCAAAGTAGACAAACACATCAATCTCGTCGCCCTCTTTCATCGCGTAGGTCACGTATTGATTCGGCATTAAAACTTCATCTTGATCTTCACAGATCAGATACACGCCATTGTCAGTATAACGGTTGATTTTGAGGCGATTTTTTTCGCCTACAAGTAGGTATTGGTTCATTTATCCTCGATTATTTTACAGCGATCATGCATATCGCTGAGCTCCATATTAAGCGCTCTGGTGGAAATCATTACTTCCCAAAGGGAGATAAACAGTGACACACACATTGCAACCAGACTCAATCCAAAAATCTGTTTTCCAATGCCAAAAAGCCCTAAAAAAAGCTCAAACATCGAAAGCGTACAGAGTAAAATGGAGAGAACGCCGAAAAATTGCATCCATTTCGTGAGTTCCAAACGGTGTTTAAGATTGCCAATTTGTTTGTACTCTTCACAATTTTGACGCTCACTGGATTGACGATGCAACATTCGAATTAGTTGCGCAACCGCCAAAAAACGGTTGGTGTATGCCAGTAACAAAAGCGAAACCGCAGGGAACAAAAGGGCGGGGGTTGAAATTTCAATCTCCATGGTTATCCTTTACACTATTTTTTATCACGACTTTTAGGCAAAGCCTAAAAATCTACGCTCAGCCGCTGTGGCGCTAAAGCTTGCCTCTTGCGAGGCAGAAGATTTTTATATATTTATTGTACCTTAAAACGGCTTTTACCAAACCAAACTTTATGCTTGTGTGCGCTATAATCTAGCTACATTAAAGAGGTGGAAACGACACGAATGCTTGAAAATATTGCGCAAATGCTCTGCTCCAAAGAGAGATTACTCACTGAAATTTACTTCGATCTTCAGCTCTTTTTTGAAGCAAAATATGGCAAAAATACGATTGTTTTCATGGAAATTGGCTCTTTTTTTGAAACCTACGAAGTCAATAATGAAACCCAGCAAATCGGTAAAGCCAAAGAAGTTTCAGAGCTGCTCAATATTCAACTCACGCGTAAAAATAAATCCATCTTGGAAAATTCCATACAAAATCCCCTGCTTGCGGGCATTCCTTCCGTTTCGCTCGATCGCTATTTGAGTCGTCTTATTCAAGCCAAAAAATACACCATTGTGTTAGTGCGACAAAAAGGCGAGCCACCGCATGTCAAGCGCTACATCTCCAATATTATCAGCCCCGGTACGAACTTTGATTATCTCATTGAACCCAGTGAAAACTACCTTGTTTCACTACTCATAGACTGCAATCATCAGATCTATTCCGTCGGGTACAGCGCGATTGATGTCACAACGGGCAAGACGATCATCAACGAAGTGCACGGCACAAGGGAAGATAAAACCTATGCACTCGACGAAATTTTCAACCTTTTACAGACCTATAAAACGAGTGAAATAGTCCTCACGTTTAATACTGAAAGCATCGATAAAGAGTGGGTGCAAAATTACCTTGAGATCACGCCCAGTGTTGCGCACAGCCTCAACAAAGAGCGCCTGAAAGTCACCTACCAAAATGAACTTTTTGGGCGCATTTACGCCATTCGCTCCCTGCTCTCACCGATCGAATACCTTGACATCGAGCGCTACCCGTATGCGAGCGAATCGTTGGCAATTTTGTGCGATTTTATCATCGAACACGATGCCAATATCATCGAGAAGATGAGCCGCCCTATTTTGCTGGGCAACAGTCGTTACCTCTACATCGGCAACAACGCACTCGAACAGCTCGACATCATCTCGAAAAACCCTTCGGAGATGACACTTTTAAACCTCATCGACCAGACCTCAACCGCCATTGGGAAACGGCTCTTAAAAGAGCGTTTGCTTAATCCCATTTGCGATCTTAAAACCCTTAACGAGCGGTTTGATCTAAGCACTCAACTCCTAAGTGACTCTAAAAAATTTGAGATTGCGCTCAAGCAAGTCTACGATTTGGAGCGCATTTTAAGACGTATTGCGCTTAAAAAATTGCACCCGTTGGAGCTCGATTACCTCGCCACCTCACTGGAAGCTATTTTAGGTATTTTAAAAGAGGCGGAGCTTAAAAAAGTACCGACACCTAAAGAGCTTTTTGATGAGAGTGAAGCACTGCTTTTAATGCTCAAAAACACCTTTATCCTCGATGCTTGCGCGAAATTTCGAAAAGATCAAATCAATGAAAACCTTTTTCAAAAAGGGATCTTTCCGCAAATCGATAAAATAGAACAAAACAAACAAGAGCGTTTTAGCGCACTTGAGCACATTGCAAGCCACATTGAGGCGCTCTTTGAAGAAGGTAATCGCTCTACATTGAGCATCGAATGGTTGGAGAGTGAGGGTCACTACATTGCGATCAGTAGAAACCGTTTTGCGCTCATTGAAGACAAACTCATGCAAAGCTTTATCACCATTGGCGAGCAACACTATTTCTTCAAAGATTTTACCTACAAGCACCTCAAAAACAGCGTGAAGATTTCTGCCTCACTCATTGATGAAATTTCCCAAGAGATAACGCTGAGCAACCTTCAAATGATCGCATTGGTGAAACAACGTTACGATGAGATGTTGGAAAAAATTGAGACGCATTATGCGTTGACACTGGAGCACCTCATCTCATTTGTGGGCACACTGGATGTTGCGCTAAGCAATGCGAAATGTGCTGTTTTATATAACTACGTCCGACCTGAGCTTTTACCGATGCAGGAGAAAAATCGCTTTATTGAAGCCATAGGACTCCGCCATCCTCTCATTGAATCGCGCGAGGAAAATGGCATTTACATTCCTAACGATCTCTTCTTAGGGCATTGCACGCCAGAGATCACGCACGATCATGTGACCCTTGAAGCGTGTCATGAGAATGATGTGCAAGGTATCTTGCTCTATGGCATCAACTCCAGCGGTAAATCCTCTTTAATGAAAAGCCTTGGCATTGCGGTCATTATGGCGCAAGCGGGCTTTTTTGTACCGTGTGCGAGCCTGCGTTTTCATCTTTTCGATAAAATCTTTACGCGTATCATCAGCCATGACAACCTCTACAAAGGGCTTTCGACCTTTACCGTGGAGATGTTAGAGCTTAAAAATATTTTCAATCGCGCCACGGAGTTTTCGCTTGTTTTGGGCGATGAGATCAGTCATGGAACAGAGACCGAATCGGCGTTGGCGATTGTAGCAAGCAGTGTAGTGAAGATGCATACCCTTGGTTCATTCTTTGTCTTTGCAACCCATCTGCACCAGCTAAATAATTTACCTTTGATTTCGGAGCTTAAAAGGGTGATTTACCTGCATTTAGGGGTAAGTTACGATGAAGAGAGCGATAAACTTCTCTATAACCGAAAACTTGAAATTGGCAGTGGAAGCTCACTCTACGGTTTAGAGTTTGCCAAGTCGTTGCATATGGATCCCACGTTTATTAAAACGGCGTACGATATTCGCCGAAGCCTTGCGGGCGAACTGGCTGATGTGGAGCTTTTAAAGCAGAAAAAACGCAGTAAATACAATAAAAACCTCTACCTTGCTAAATGCGCGCTGTGCGATGAATACGTCGATGAAGTGCATCACATTAAAGCGCAAGAGTGTGCGGATGAGCACGGCAACATCGACCACTTTCACCAAAATCACCGTTACAACCTTATCCCATTGTGTGCCAAGCATCATAAAATGGTACATGAAGGAAAGATTGTCATTAGCGGTTTTGTGATGGGCAGTGACGGTTTAAAACTCCACTACGAAGAGAAGTAAAGAGTATTTCTACTCTTTACATGTAAAATTTACGCGGTTTTAAACTGGGAGAGCGTGCTACTGAGTGAACCGGCTAGCTTGGAGAGATGTTCTGCCGCCGAGGCGATCTCTTCGACACTTCTTGCATTAGAGCTTGAGAGTTCATTAATCGTGCTAATTTTTTCAATAACAGCACTTTTAATCAATTTCACATTGGAATCGGCTTTGTCAACCACTTCATCCGTCGCTTCAACGCTTTGTGCCAACATTGCAACCGCATCACTCGTTTGAGTTGTTACTTTGGTAGAAAACTCGGTTAATTCATTGATGCGTTTCGCATTGCCATTCATCTCGCCACTGATATCACCGATAGATTGAACGATGACATTGACCGTTGCGTTGGTATCAACCAAACTTTTTTGGGTTCTCTCTGCCAATTTTCGCACTTCATCGGCAACGACGGCAAATCCACGCCCATGTTCTCCCGCACGTGCTGCTTCAATCGCTGCATTCAGCGCTAATAAGTTCGTTTGATCCGCAATATCGCCAATAACATCTAAAACTGATCGTACCTGTTGAGCCTCTTCAGCAAGGTGGTTAAGGCGTTCATTGATGGCAGCTTCGGCGTGCGCGGTTTGGTTGAGTTGAGAGATTGTCTCTTCGAGTAAATTTTGAGCAATACTCAAGCTTTTTTGGGCATCACCAGTGACTTCTTTTACTTTTTTTGCTTGATTTTTGGCTTCATCCATCTGTGATGAAACGATCCCAGCATCGCTTGTTGTTTGAAAGACAATAGCGGATTCTTCTTCAGCACGCTTACCAATTTGCAAACTGGTACTAGAAAGCTCCTCCGCCACAGAAGCATTTTCGATAGCATTGCTTTTTGCATTTGAAATCGCATTTTTGAGTTCCGCCAAAAGCGTATTGACAGCATGGGTAATGCCACTAATCTCATCGTGACTACCGGTTTCTATTTTCAGACTTAAATCTTTCGTATGAATTATCGCATCACAGCTTTTTTTCGCACGCTCTACAGAAGATTGTATCGATGAATTGATGATAAAAAAGATGATCATCACTACGATAATAACCACGATCAGCAGTGTAATCGACGTTAGTTTAGCCGTATCAAGTTTTTCAAAATTGACTGTTTGAATCTGACCAATAATATCGTTAAGCTGTACCGTTAATGGATTAAATATTTCGCGAGACTCTTTGGTTATGCGTTCCAGCGTCTCATAATCAGCCTTATGGTCTACCTCAAAAGATGACTCATACACTTTTTTCCCATATTTTTGCCAAAGTGTCATGCGCTGTTCGTTAAGAGCATACCATGCCTCAAGACTTTTTTTAATGGAGATAACTTTTTCTTGGCTAGTTTTCAAAAGCAACTGCCCAGAGAGTGTCTCCAATTTTTTAACAGCGTCTTCATAATGCTCTTTATACCTATCAAGATTTTTTTGTTGAAAAAAAATTTGATAATTCCGTTGCTCTAACCGCATTTGTAAAATATGTTCTTCTATCTCGCTCGTCCCAGCCAAGCGCATCGCTGCCGCTTTTCCAACACTAGACAAATGGTTTAGTTCGTAACCTAAAATACCAAAACTGGTCAGCAATACGACCAAAAGAAGTATCAGTTTACTTTTAATTGTTGAAATTGACATTATTATCCTTTAATAAAATAGTGTGCAATAATATATTTTATTCACTTAATTCATTCTTAGTATTATTAGTTTTATTTTAAATAGTTTATTAAAAGACCTAATATAAGCCACATGATCACTAAAAATTAAAAAAATAAATCGCTACTATCGGTGTTTTTAGTGTACTATAGATTATTATATGAAGTGAAATTTCATTACGAAAGCATAGTAGTCACTTATACCTCTTAGATTTTGCAAAGAGGTATAAGCTTTACATGTAAAAGTTTACGCGGTTTTAAATTGTGCTAATGTGAGGCTCAAACTCTCCGATAAACGTGCCAAATGTTCAGCGGCAGCAGCGATCTCTTCGACACTTCTTGCATTGGAACTTGAAAGGCTATTGATCGCTTCGATTTTATGAATGACGGCGGTATTGATACGCTTAACATTGTTTTCTGCTTTGACGACAACATCATCAGCAGCGTTAGCACTTTCATCTAACAAACTGACAGCATTACCCGTTTGTGTACTGACTTTAACGGAAAACTCACCCAAATCATGAATGCGTTTTGCATTATGATTCATTTGCCCACAAATATCTTGGATAGACTGAACAATCACATTGATCGTTGCATTGGTCTCCACCAAGCTCTTTTGGGTTCGCTCCGCCAACTTGCGTACTTCATCTGCTACAACGGCAAATCCACGCCCATGCTCCCCTGCCCTTGCCGCTTCTATCGCAGCATTCAGTGCTAAAAGATTGGTCTGTTCTGCAATATCGCTAATGACATCCAACACACTCTTCACTTGATCGGTATCGTGAGAAAGCTGATTGAGACGCGCGTTAATGTCTGATTCTGCATGAACCGTGTCATCCAGTTGTGCAATCGTTTCGTTCAACAAATCTTGTGCTAGCAAAAGGCTCTTTTGCGCGGTATAAATCGTCTCTTTCACGAGGATAACATCCTCACTCGTATGCTCAATCTCTAACGCAACTTTCTCAGCTTCCTCTGTCGTTTCTTTCACCACATGAGCCTCCTCTTCCGCGCGTTTACCTATCTCTAGACTGGTACTGGAGAGCTCTTCCGCCACAGAGGCATTTTCAGCGGCATTGTCTTTGGCTTGCGCAATCGCTGTCGCTATTTCATGTAAAAGGGCATTAACCGTTTGCATGGTTTCGCTAATCTCGTCACGACTGGAAATTTGCAGTGACATAGTAAGCGCTTTGCTCTATCGCATCTGTTCACATTTGCTTTGAGCTTCAGCAACAGAACGGTGAATACTTCGCGCAATCATCATGAATGCCACAGAGACAACCATTAAAATCATGACTAGTGCAATTTTATTGACCCACTCATCCGTATCCAAACGTGCGAAATTTGTTTTTTCAACACTTTTCGTTAGGGACTGTAACTGTTCCACTAAGGTATCAAAATGCACGGCACTCTCTTGCGTTAAGGTGTTAAGTGTTACGTGTTCTGCTGGATGGTATTGCTCAAACGTTGGGTCGTTGACCCCTTTACCATACTGTGCTAAAATCTTCACACGTGGCACATTCATGGCATGCCACTCTTCAAAATTCTTTTTAATGGCTGCTATTTTTTCTTGATTGACTTTACTTAAAAAAATGGTTGCCAGCTTGTCAATGGTTTGCGATGATTTTTGATAACTTTGCTCATAGTGTTCGAGCATTTTTGGATTCCCTCAAAGCTTAAAACCTCGAAGATCCATCATGCGGTCAAGACATCGGCTTCGAGACGTTGAAGCGCCTGAAAACACACCGCAACACCTTTTGCATCGGAGCCCATCTTAATGGTATCAAAACCAATAATACCAAAACCAACACATAAAATGACAAATAAAAAAATGAGTTTAACTTTAATTTTCGACAACATACCACAATCTCCTATTTTGTACCTACTATGACACTATCAATAAATCTTTGGCTAACGCATCCGCTACATTTTTAGAGCACAACTGTTCCACGAGTGAGAGTGCAAATAGCATGGCGGTACTGGGCCCTTGCGAGGTTGTTACATTGGCATCTTTGATCACTTTATCATGAGCGTTGTACCCTTCTCCTCCAATTTTAGTCTGAAATCCTGGGTAGCACGTATAGTTGTTTTTAAGCACGCCCGCCGTCTTAAGCGCGTAAGGAGCGGCGCAAATAGCGGCAATTGCTTTGCCTTTGGCATCAAATGCTTTGAGGAGTGTCTGAACGTTTTGATCTGCGGCTAAATTCGTTGCTCCTGGGAGTCCACCAGGAAGAGCTATCATATCAAAATGATTTCCATCTAATTCTTTTAAAAGTGCGTCTGCTACGATGGTGACACCGTGCGCCCCTTTTACATGTAAAGATTCTAAGCCTGCCATCACAACCTCAATACCTGCTCTTCTCAAAATATCGACAATACTCAAGGCTTCAATCTCTTCAAACCCTTCCGCAAAAGGGACAATCACTTTTTTGCTCATTGTAAACTCCTTGTTTTAAACTTTAAAATAATGCAATTGGTCGTTAAGTTTTTGAGTCACGCTGTGCAGATATTCCGCCGCAGAAGCGATCTCTTCGATGTCTCTTGCATTACTTGAAGTGATATGGTTAATCTCACTAATTTCATCAACGATGGTTTTGATCTCGAAGCCAGTTTCTTCAGACGTATGAGTGGCTAAAGCAACCACCTTAATCGCATTGTCCATGAGTTCCACCGAGGTGTCTATCTTATGGGAAACTTCCACAGACTGTGTTACAAGACCTTCAAACAGTGTTGCATTTTGTTCTATTTGTGTGGCAGCATTGACAATCGCTTGAACAATCACACTGACCGTTGCGTGAATTTCAACTAAACTTGTTTGTGTTCGTTCAGCCAATTTACGCACCTCATCTGCAACCACTGCAAATCCCCTACCATGTTCTCCTGCACGTGCTACTTCAATGGCGGCATTGAGTGCCAATAAGTTGGTCTGATCGGCAATGTCACTAATTACACCCAAAATTCCTTTGACATTCTCAGCATCTTGTGAGAGTGTAACCATTTTGGTTTGCAATTCACTTTCGACAACACCCGTTTGCTCAATTTTTTCAATTAAGATTGTAAAAATTTGATTGGCTTCCGTAAGTGCTTCGTTGGTTTGAGTAATTTCCACTTGTGCTTTTTTAGAATTATCCACAGAGCCATCGATCTTATCACGTGCTTGATTGCCCGTTTGAGTCGCGCGCGCCACAATGTGACTCTCTTCTTCTGCTCGTTTACCGATGTTATTGGATGTAGACGATAGTTCATGCGATACAGCAGCATTCTCGTCACTGGCATGAATCGCACCGATAACAATCTTTCGCAACCGCTCCATAAAAGCATTGAGTGCATCAACAATCTCTTTAAGCTCATCATTGTAAGGCGTACTATAACGAAGGGTTAGATCGCGTTCATTAGAGACAATCGCTTTAGTTAACGCACGTAATGGAACTAAAATACTACGTATAATCAAAAAAATAAGGCATAATACAATGCCCACGATCGTTCCACCTACAATAACATAAATCACGGTTGTTTTACGAATACTTTCATCAATTTCAGTATCAAGTGTTTGGGTGGATTGTGCCACAAGCGCTTAAGTTTGGTGTACCGTATCACGAAGTTTTCCATTTAGCCCACTTTTTTCATTCAACCCTAATACTTCATAGGCCTTCACAAATTCAACAAAACTCTGGCGATACGTCTCAAGAAGTTTCACAGAAAAAACAAGCTCTTCATGACTCTGCGCATAGGCCAATGCTTTTTCGTAATTGATGCGATGCTCTTCAGCATATTTGAGAGAAAGACGAAGCATAAAATCTTTTTCATTACGACGCAACGTCAACATCAGCGTTTGCATTTTGTAATCTTTAAGATCTTTAAAACCACGCTCCGCTTCATGAATCGCTTGACGCATTTGTCCTTCGAGCCCCTCTTCAGGACTGAGACCTATTCTCTTTTTTTGAGTGGCCACTTCATTAAAAATACGTACATAGGTAGTGATAACCTCTTCCAACTTCTTAAGATTGCTGGTATTAATACCTTTTTTATCTGCTGTTTGGGTAATGATTTTCAAACGCTCTAAAAGTTTAGTAGATGATTCTAACAGTGCTTTTTCATACGTAACATCATGACGCATCAAAAAGTCTTTTTCATGTTTACGAAGTGTCAAAATATCTTCTTTAAGCGAAGAGATATTCTCACGAAGCGTTAAAAGAACTTTTTCTTTATTATGAAAAAATTTTGCCGTTGAATGAATTGTGGTAAGACCCAAGACAACAACACAGGCCAATAAAATATTACGTGCTTTAATGGAGAGATTCGTCAACATGGCAACACTCCTATCAAACGATTGAGTTGGATTATTATAACATGAAAGAAGAGAGGAGAGAGCGTAAGAACATAGCACAATCACCTGTACTATGTTCTTACATGTAAGATTATTTGACTTTTTCTAAATACTCACCGCGAACGGTGTCAACTTTGATAACATCGCCTTCAACCACGTGGAAAGGTACTTGAACAACAGCACCACTCTCAAGCGTTGCAGGTTTTTTACCACCTTGAGTATCCCCTTTAAAGTTAGGAGGAGTCTCAACGATTTTAAGCTCAACAAATTGAGGTGCTTCAACGCTGATAGGTTTACCATTATGGTACAGCATATCGACATTCATACCATCAATGATCCAGTCCGCTGCTTCGCCCACTTGATCGTGTGATAAGGCAATTTGCTCATACGATACGCTGTCCATAAATTGTAAGAACTCACCATCATCATATAAAAACTGCATGATTTTATCTTCAAGATGTGGTGTTTCACATTTATCGCCTGCATGGAATGTTTTTTCGATAACTTTGCCATCCATAAATGATTTGATTTTACAACGTACAAATGCTGCACCTTTGCCCGGTTTAACATGTTGATACTCTACGATTTTATACGGTGTACCGTTAATTTCGATCTTTAACCCTTTTTTTAAGTCGCCCATTGAAATAGAGGCCATACATTCTCCTAAATTTTAGTTTTCATCATTATAGCGAAAAAAGTGGCGACAACAAAATCGCCTATTTTTATACAATATATTGTATATTTAAATCAATATAAATGTTATAGTTAACAATATATTTAATATAATATTCTATAAAATGTTTAAAATATAAATTAATTAGTATGTTTAATACGTTTTAATTTATATTTAATACATTTTATTGTAGTATCATACGATGAAAACAAGCGATATCATCAATCTTTTGCATAATGCCATTGAAGCCGAAAATATGGGGAAGAAGATTTCTCAAAAAAAGATGGCAGAAACTTTTGGAATATCCATGCGTACCTATCAAGAGTGGAGACTCGGCAGTAGCGCTCCTATGGGTATTCCAGTAGTTTTTAATATGTTGGGCATGTTAAAAGATGAAGATATTGTGAGATTAGTGCGTAAGATCAATGACGGGCAAAAAGGAATGGTATGACAAACTTATCTGTAAGTGAAAAATTGGCATTAGAAGAAGTATTTGAATGTTTAAAAAATGAGAATTGTCGCAAAATTAGCATTATGAACAAACGTCTTTTTGCTTTTCGCATGATGCGCTTATTGATTTTAACCCGCAGAAAATTTTTACATGTAAAGCGATAAGTTCCCTTATGCTTTACATGTAAATCTCTTTAGATCGCTTTCGTGTTACTCATGAGTACAGGAACAACAATTAACGATACGATAACCGCCGCAATTGTTCCAAAGATCAACGCAACACCCAACCCACCAAAAATAGGATCGGTTGCTAGCAATGTACTCGCTAAAATAATCGCAGCAGCCGTAAGAACAATCGGTTTTGCTCTGGTAGCACTCGCTTTTGCAATCGCCTCTTGTTTATCCATTCCCTGAGTCATTAACGCCCTGGTAAAATCAATCAATAACAGTGCATTTCGTGAACTAATACCCATTAATGAAATAAAACCAATCAGTGACGTTGCCGTAAGAAAGAAAGTTGTTGATGTGAACAGATCCATGATCCAATGCCCAACAATCACCCCAATGATGGAGAGGAAACTCCCTAAAAGCACAATACCAGAGAGAGCAAAGCTTTTATAGTAAACGACCATTAACAAGAAAATCAGAATAAGCGCTGCAATGAAAGCCCCACCAAGATCTCGGAACGTATCCATCGTTACTTTCATTTCACCATCCCAGACAAGATTAAATACTTCACCGCTCTTTTTGTCTTTGAGTGTTAAATCAAAGAGATGGCTTCGACTAATTTCAAACTCGTCTTTCAAAGTATCTTGAATACGACTGCGCGCATCCAAAAGTGGATACACTTGAGAAACCAAATCTGCTTCGGCAACGATGCTCACCATCTTCTGCAGATTTTTTGACATAATGGTCGGTGTGGACTTCACTTTCTCGACGTGCACCACTTCAGAGAGTGGCACCATCATGCCTTGCGTATTCATCAGCTTTAATGCACTTAGTTTGGCACTTAGCTCCTCTTTAGAAGCATAAGGAAGTGATTTAGAAGATTCACTCAAAACCACATAAAGTGGAATCTGAGAAGGAGAACTTTCGCTGTTTTTGTGAGCAACATGTACTCCTTCAAAGCTCAAATACAATAGCTCGTTAATCTGTGCAAGACTTAAATGAGAACGAATCACTTTTTCTTTATCGGGGACGAGACTATACTTATCGAAAAGTTTATCGGCCAGCATATCGACATCCACAAGGTCTTTCGTTTGAGACAATATCTGTTTGATTCTTTGTCCAAGTGCATTCAACGTTGATGCATTATCACCATACAGTTCGACGACCAGTGCTGCCATTGTGGGAGGACCCGCAGGTTGTTCTACCATTTTGATCGAGGTCTGAGCAACCAAAGTTTCACAGCTTTTTTGGATAATAGGGCGTAGGCGATGCACCATTGCAAAAGAGCGTTCATCACGCTTATGCAAATCGCTGAGATTGACCACGATTTCACTCACGTATTCGCCACTCTTCAGCCCAGAGCCTTTTACCAATCCTGCGTAATCCAAAGGAGAACCCATGCCATTAAAGACTTCAATATTCTCAACTTCTTTTTCTTTTTGTAAGATGCTAACCACACATGTATTCACGGCATTTGTCTCTTGATACGAGCTTCCATTGGGAAGATCAATATAAATCGAAAACGTATTGGTACTTTTGCCCGGCAACATTTTGGCTAGAACAATTTTTGTGGGAAACATCATCACTGCTGCTAAAAAGGCGAGGAGCGTGAAAAGTAAGACCAGCTTTTTTTTACGTTCTTCTACCAAAATAGAGTGAATAAACTGCTCAAATTTCTGCATCATTCTCTCCTTTGGTATGCTTTGGTTTCTTTAAGAATTTCTTGGCTAAAAATGGTGTGAAGATATAGGCGATCAAAAGCGAAGCCAGCATTGCTACGGGTACATTCAGCGGTATAGGCTTCATAAATTCGCCCATCATTTGCCCGACAAATGCCATTGGAACCATCGTTAAAATGATCGCTATTGTCGCCAAGTTAGTTGGAGCTCCAATCTCATCGGTCGCTTCAATGAGCAGTTCATCCATCTCTTTATCATGGGCATCCTTACTGTGCAGATGACGATGAATATTTTCAATGACGACAATGGCATCATCGACCAAAAGTCCAAGGCTCAGCAAAAAAGCAAACAGGGTAATACGGTTAATCGTTTGACCACTCATATACGCGATAAAAATGGTAATCGCCAAAATAGCAGGGACAGTAAGCGTCACAATGAGCCCTTCCCTCCAACCTAAAATCAAAATCAGTAAAAGCGCGATAATAACAATAGAGATAAGCAGGTGAAAGACCAATTCATTGACCGCTTCATTGGCACGCTCGCCATAATTTCGTGTCACAATGGTGCCAATCCCCTCTTTTTCTAAAGCGCCTTTGGTTGCTTCAAGTCGTTTAAGAACATCTTCGGCAATGACCACGGCATTTGAGCCTTTCAGCTTGGAGACACTGAGTGTGACTTGATCTTGCAGTGGCGTGAAACGCTCCCCTGCTTTGTAACTGATCTGCGCACTCTTTTTGTTTTGAATGTCATCCCCTAAATGAACGGTAGCAATGTCTTTTAGATACACGACAGAACCGCCATAATTGGCAACGATCAGATTTTGAATATCTTGTATATTTTCTAAGGCATTTTTAACACCAAAAACGACCAGCTTTCCTTCCTGTGTGCGATTTTTTACTTCAGGAGAAGAAGTGGTCAGTGATTTTAAGGAAGCCGTTATTTGATCTAATGAGAGATGATACCCCGCAAGTCGAGAGAGGTCAATCTCAATATTAAACTGCTCTTTATGCTCCCCTTTGATCTCTGTTTTAGCGACATTAGGGACATTACCCAGTGAATTGCGAAACGCATCAACACGCTTATAGAGTGTAACATTATCCACACTTTGCGCTGTTTTAGCATAAAAGGCAATAGAGAGAATCGGTATATCAATGTCAATATCAAAAGGTCTGACAAGCGGTGTTGTCGCACCTTCAGGCATTTGATCCATGTTTTGCATTACTTTATCGTAGAGCTTGAGATTCGAAGCTTCTCGGTTTTCGCCAATGTAATACATGACATTCACAATGCCCACATTATCGCTCGCAACTCCGTAAATATGCTCCACACCTTTGATCTCTTTAATGCGTCTCTCCAGTGGACGCACAACCATCTGTTCAATTTCAGCAGCACTGGCCCCTGGCATGGAGACAATCACCACGCCGCCACTAATCGAAATCTGAGGATCTTCTTCCCGAGGCATTAAAGAGAGCGCCACGACTCCTAAAGAGATGAGTGCGATCCCTAAAATCATCGTCAGTGGATTGCGTAAAAAGAGGCGTGCTAAATAGCCTGCTAAGTATTTTTCTTTGTATTTACTCATGATCACTACTCACCGACGCTCACCACAGCATACATTCCTGGGTACGCTTTGGCATCTTTACATGTAAAAGAAAGTTTCATCTTAAATGTGTGTGCCATAGGGTTGGAACTAGGAATAATCGCTTCGATTTTTCCTTCACTGATACAGCCAATGGAAGGGACTTCCACGCGTGCCTTATCCCCTACTTTAACACTGCCAAGGTAACTCTCTGCAATCTCCGTTGTTACTTTGAGCGCACTCAAATCGGCAAGCACCAATGTGGTCACGCCCGAGAGTGCCATCTCTCCTTCTTTAATATGCTTTTCGATAACAACACTGTCATTGGGTGCTTTAATCTTCAGGTATTGATATTGGTTTTGAACCTCTTGATGTTTTTGTTTGGCAGAAGCGACCTGTTTTCGAGCAATCTCTACGGTTGCCTTTAGATTGGTCGTAGCAAGCTCCAAGTTTTCCACTTCATACTTTGAAACCATATCTTTTGCGAGTAAACGCTGATAACGCTCTAAATTGAGTTTGGAATTGGCATATTGATTTTCAACCGTTGATAACGAAAGCTCTGCTTGTGCGATAGCAAGATCACTCTGTTCCAGTGCTGTATCTACCTCTTTAGAGTCAATGCTGTACAACAGTGTCCCCTTTTTAACCACATCACCTTCATTCACATTCACACTCTTGACATAGCCCATATAACGGCTCGAGAGACTCTTTTGATTTTCGGATATAACGCTACCGCTGAGGGTTAGGCTTGTTGCATGAAGTGACGCACTCATCATAAAACAGAGTAGTACACTCTTTACATGTAAAGATTTCACTGTATTTCCTTACTGGCTAGTTTTTGAAGCTCAAAAATCTTTTCGTTGCGTGCATTTTGCACCTCTTTCAGTCTGAGCACTTTGGTCAATTCTTCGGATTGTTTCATGAGAACCTCATTGATTGAAGTAATTTTTTCAGCATATCTTCCCGCATAATTTTCATAAATCAGATGTGCTAATTCCACCTCTTTTTTTAAACTCTGTATTTCATATTCATGGCTTTGAATTTGCGTTTGAATCTGCTTGAAGGACAAGGCGATACTATTTTTGGCTAACTGAAGCTGTTGGGAAGCCTTGAGGTGCTCCACTCGTGCTTTTTCCAAATTATTTTTATCCGTTCCACCATTAAAAATATTCAATTTGATTTGCAAACCTACGGTGTAAGCATCATTTTTAGAAAAATCATTCATCAGTTTTTCATCGCTGCTACCATAATTGGCAAAAGCTCCCACTTGAGGTAAAAAAGCACTCTCTTGCAAAGCGATATTCATCTTAGAAATTTCCACACCCTGTGCTGCTTTTTTAATGTCAAGATTATCATTCAACACGTGCTCATCTGAACTCACAAGCATTTCAGCCTCTTCATACGTTCCTTGAATTGCAGTTACAGGCTCGCCCACTAAATATGAAATAAAGTAGTATAACAGTGTTCTATTGGCTTCTGCTTGCTTAACGAGACGTTCAACATCCGCTTGTTTGCTTTGTACTTCTAAAAGATCGACCTTTTTAACGTAGCCTTCTTGCATCATCGCTTCGGTAGTCATCTCTAATTTTGCTGTATTGTTAGCAATGATTTTCAGATTATAAAGATAGTTATCTAAAAGAGAAATAGCGAAAAAACTCTTTTTAAGTTCATAGATTTTTTCAAGAGTTAATGCTTCACGATCGAGTGTACTCATCTCTTGAAGTGCTTTGGTGATCTTGCCATATTGCTCTAACTTGCCACCAGTGTAAATAGGTAATGTGTATTCGATTTTGGTTTGAAAATGGTTGCGATCTGTTGGGTTATTAAGATCATTGGGGGCTAACATGTAGTTACTACCACTAAATTGCTTAAAGCCAAAATCCGCAAACGTTGCTTGACGAGATTGAAGTTTGTAGCCAAAAATATTCAACGCATCATTACTACGAAGCGCCGCTTGGGAGAGATCAACACTTCCATAGTTTTGACCAACGGCAGATTGATGTTCTAATGTTTTGATTTGCTCATCAAATTTTGCAATTGCAATTTCTTGGTTATTGGCTTTTACTTTTGTAATGGCATTTTCTAAACTCAACCCATCTTGCGCAAAACAGATGTTTAAAGTGATTAAAGCTAAAAAAAATATTTTCATACAAAACCCTACCCTTATTTCATTAATGAGAACAATATTATCAAATTTATAATATTTGTTTATTTATCAAAAATAATTAAGAACAATGTTTTAGGAAAAGATAATAAAATTTTACTTTTTAAAATAGATATTGAAGCCCATAGGATTGAGTATTGTTAAAGATAAGTTAATTTTATTTAAACAAAAATAGAAGAAATAGAAGGAACATGCACGATACCTGTTCCTTCTATAAATGATCGAAATAGATTATAAAACAGCGTACTCAACCCAAACACATGTTTCAAGATGATTGAGCTCTGCAATGATTTTCTTATCAATATCTGTATCAACCAAGATAACGGCCATCGCAAATTTATTGGCTCCACGACCCAATCTAAAGTCCGCAATATTAATCCCTTCTTTGGCCAAAGTAGAAGCAATATGTGCAATAACACCCGGTACGTCATGGTTTTTAAAGATAATCATTTTACCTTTTGGTTTAAAGTCAAATTTAAATCCATTAATACCCACAATACGTTGCTCATTTTCACCAAAAACTGTTCCACTAATACTCACAACATCTTTTTCCGTTGTTAAAATTAATGTCGCTTGATTTTTATAGCCACTGGTACTGTTGACAACTTCAAATTTTGTTTCAATATTCTTTTCTTTAGCAACAAATTCAGCATTGACATAGTTAATTTTGTTGTCATTAGCCTCTTTAAGAGAACCTACAATTCCAAAAGTAAGCAGTGATTTGGCGTAAGAGCCAATGTCACCTTCTAACTCAAGTTTAACGGACTTAATTGCAGAACGGTTAAGCTGTGCTGCCAAGAAACCCATTTTTTGTACAAGCTCTAAATACGGTTCAATAAAGGCAGGAATGTCTTCGGCTTTAATTGGCAAGTTAAGCGCATTAGGATAGCTAATACCACGTGCTGCACTAATCGCATTTTCAGCCGCTTGAATTGCAATTTTCTCTTGAGACTCTAACGTATTGGCACCTAAGTGAGGAGTAACACAGATATGCTCAAGGTCTAACAGCGGATGACTTGTTGCTGGCTCTTTTGAAAAAACATCAATACCTGCAAATGCAATTTTTCCACTTTTTATACCTTCAAACAAGGCTTCTTCATTGTACAAACCACCCCGTGCACAGTTAATAAGTCTAACGCCATCTTTCATCTTTGCAATTTCATCATGGGAGATGATGTTAATGGTCTCTTTATTTTTTGGAGTATGAATCGTAATAAAATCACAACTCAAGATGTCATCAAAATTTTCAGTATAAGTCATTCCAAGGTCAGTCACTTTTGAAGCAGAGATATACGGATCATAGGCAACAACATCCATGCCGAAGGCTTTAGCACGAATTCCTACACGACTGCCAATATTACCAAAACCAATAATACCAAGACGTTTTTCACAAAGCTCAACACCATACCATTTCTCACGGTTCCACACACGCTCGATTTTGAGGTGATTATTGGCGTTTACAAAACTTCGTGCTGTTCCTAAAAGGTGTGCCATGGTAAGTTCTACTGCTGCAATGGTATTGGCTGTTGGTACGTTCATGGCAATGATACCGCGTCTGCTACAACCATCTTGATCCACGTTATCAACACCCACACCCGCTCGGACAATGGCTTTTAAATTCGTTGCTGCATTAAGAAATTTTTCATCAACATCGGTAGAACTACGTGTAATGGCAACATCACAGTCACCGATTATTTTTAAAAGTTCATCTTTGGGTAAACGCACAGCATCAATAACTTCTATATCCTTCTCAGCACGTAAGATTTGAAAACCTTTTTCGTGGATTGCATCGCATACAATGATTTTCTTCTGTTTCATAACCAAACCTCGACAATTTTTGATTTTATATCGTATTTTTCAAGTTCAAGAACAACTTGGTTTAGCTGTTTCTCACTTTTTTCTTCTATATAAATGAGAGGAACTTTATCTTCCTTGATCACCATATAGGGTAGGTGCAAAGAGGTGAGTGTCTGGATAATACAAAAAAGAGAGTAGCGATCCACTCGATCAATCACCAAGCGAAACGACTTTAGCTTGCCTCCACTACCACTTTTTTGCCCAAACGAATCAATTTGCATAAAGAGCTCATTCACAGGAAATACAAACTCCCTAGCATCTTTATGTGCCATCTCTTTGATCCAAACTGTTTCCGATGTTTCTTGTTTGATTGCTTGCTTTTTTGGAGATTCATACTTGGCAACCTCTACAGTAACATCTACATTTTGATGAAGAAGTTTATAGAGGAAAAGTCCTACTCCTACAAAGAGGAGTAAAAAAACTGCGCCAAGTACTTTTTTTTGCATCGATTATTTCAGTTGATCTTTTAAAATATCTCCGAGCGTCATTTTCTCTTCTTTATTGATCTCTTTAAGCGCTTCTCTCTCTTTCAATTTTGAAAGACGTCTTACCGAAAGACGGATACGATTTTTTTTGTCATCAATAAAGGTAATCGCTGCTTCAATCTCATCACCAATTTTTAAATCTGCTTCATTAACTTGACCCAAATCTTCTTTACGAATCAATGCGTCAACATTGTCCTCAAGTTCAACAAAAATACCAAATTCTTTAATATCTCTAATTTTACCATGAACAATGTCACCGTTTTCATGAGATTTTGCATATTTTTGAATTGGGCTGTCTTCAAGCTCTTTTTTACTAAGCGATACTTTTTCAGTCTCTTCATCAATTTTAACGATTTTGACTTCAACCTCAGCACCAACAGTGAAAAGCTCTTTACATTTATTATTGCGGTCCCAAGAAGCATCTTCATTGTGTAAAAGACCTTCAATACCACCGATTTTAACAAAAGCACCAAAGTTTGTAATGGTAGTGATCTCGCCTTTAACAACATCACCTACTTTGAATTTTTTCATAAAATCATCAAATGGTTTTGGAAGAACATTTTTGAGTGATACACGTAGGCGTCTCTCTTTTGCGTCAATTTCAATGACTTCAACATCAACGACTTGACCCTCTTCGATGTAATCGCGTGGGTGTTTGATATTTTTATCCCATGAAATTTCAGAGATGTGAAGGAAGCCTTCAATATCATTACCAAGATCAACAAATGCACCGTATGGCTCAATGTTGCTAATCGTAACTTGAATCGAATCACCTGTCTCTAATTCATCTTTGATCTCATCCCAAGGATCTGGCATAGCTGCTTTGACTGAAAGTGAAAGATGACGTTTATCTTTATCATATTTGATCGCTTTAACAGGAATGACTTCACCCTCTTTATAAAGTGTACCAGGGTTTACTGGACCTTTATAACTGATTTCGCTGTAGTGTACGAGTCCATCAATACCACCCACATCAACAAACATACCATACGTTGTGATTTTTTTAATGGTTCCTTCTACAACTTCGTCACGGTCAATCAACTCTTGAACGATCTCTTTGCGTTTTTTGCGTTCGTCATCCAAGAATTTTTTGCGAGAAATAATGATAGATTCTGTTTCGGTATCAATTTTAATAATTTTGACTTTGAGTGATTTACCCATAAGTGCGTTCATATCTTTGACAGCAGCTTGTGAACGTGGAAGGAAAAATTCAATGCCCTCCGCATTCTCAGCGATAAACCCACCTTTATTTTTACCCGTAATTTTAACATCAAGGGCTATATCATCTTCTTCTTTATATTCAGCGATAAATGATTTAATATGACCTTTACGAAGGGCCTTTTTGTGCGAAACCGCTGGTCTTTCGTTTCTGAATCCTGTAATAACTACAGGGATTACATCTCCCACTTTGCATGTTATGTTGCCATTTTCATCTGTAACCTCAGATGCGTTCAGACGTCCCTCAGACTTCTTACCCACATCAACTAAGATAACATCTTCTTTGATCGCTACAACAACACCATTGATGAGTGCATCTCTCTCAGAATCTTTGAAAGACTCTTCCAACATAGCCGCAAAATCCATCTCCTCATGCTCGTCTACGGCGTCAGTATGAACAGCTTTGTTCGCCTCATTTACCATTTTATACCCTTTTTGATTGATTTTTGACACATTTAGCTACATGTAAACATGTAAAAGTTGCCTATTATACTTTAATTTCGCTGATTTTTCCAACTATTTTTTCGATAATCCAATCAGGCGTCGAAGCGCCTGCAGTCACACCACAAAGCGTTTTCCCTGTAAACCAGCTTGGGTCTAAATCTTTTTCGCTTTCCACTAAAAAACTATCCACACAATACTCTTTACAAATACTATGCAATTGCTTGGTATTAGAAGAGTTTTTCCCGCCAATAACAACCACTACATCAGCTTCTTTTGCAAGCTCTCTTGCTGCATCTTGGTTCTCAAAAGTGGCATTACAAATCGTATTAAAAACTCTTACCTCTTTGTAACGTGTCTCCAAATAATTGGTAATTTCTAAAAATTCACTAATTTTTCGTGTGGTTTGTGAAACTACTGCAATTTTATTGCCTTTAAAGTTCACTTTTTCAAGTTCTTCCACACTTTGTACCACATAAGCACCATGAATAGCATAGCTCTCAACACCCTTGACTTCAGGATGGTCTGCGTCGCCAAAAATGACGATTTCATACCCTTCCATACTCATTTTCTCGCAAATTTCCTGAGGTTTTGTCACATAAGGGCAGGTCGCATTGATGACCTGCACATCACTTTTGAGAAGCATTTCAAGGTCTTTTTTAGGAATACCGTGCGTTCGAATAATTGCTTTACCAACACCATCAGCCTCTTTAATATCATGCAATGTTTTGACATTAAAATTTTCACTCAAACGGTTAATTTCTTCATTATTGTGAATCAAAGGTCCAATTGTTGACGCATTTTTAGTATTTTCTGCGATTTTAATGGCACGCTTGACACCAAAACAGAAGCCGTAACTAGTAGCAAGTTTAATTTTCATGGATGTATATTTCCTATTTGAGAAAGCAACTCAATGAAATTTGGGAAAGAGGTATTAATACACTCAACATCTTCAATGTTCATGGGTGCACGTGTGCCTGCAATGGCAAAACTCATTGCGATTCTATGGTCTCCAAAACTATTAATTGTAGCGCTTTTTAGTTCTCCGCCATGTACCGCATAACCATCGTCGAACTCTTCCACTTCCATGCCGCACAAGCGAAGATTTTTTACTACGCTGGAAATACGATCACTCTCTTTAACACGTAATTCTTGTGCATTTTTCACGATACTGTAGCCTTTTGCACATGCAAAAGCAATCGAAAGGGCAGGCAATTCATCAATCAACCATGAAATATTGTCACTAACGTCAACACCATGTAATGCTTTACCTGTAATGATAATATCACCGACACTTTCATATATGCTCTCTTTTTCGATAAACTGAACTTCAGCTCCCATACGAGCAAGCACTTTGTAGGCTTCAATGCGTGTGGGATTTAAAAGCATATTGTGGAGTGTGACAGAACTTCCAGCATTAATTGCAGCAGCAACAGCAAAGAAAAATCCACTGGATGGATCATTCGGGACGGTCATCCGTAAAGGTTTCAAAGGTGTATTTTGAGGATGAATAGTTACATGTAAACCTTCTGATATCACTTGTGCTCCCATACCTCGAAGCATGCGTTCACTGTGGTCACGGCTCAGTTCTGGCTCACTAAAGGTGGAAATGCCATCTGCTTGAAGAGCCGCTAAAATGAGTGCACTTTTCACTTGAGCTGAAGCAATTTTACTCTCGTAATGAAAAGCTTTCAGTGTTTCTCCTCGAATACCAAGGGGCGCATAGTTGCCTTCACTTCTTCCATCAATTTGCGCACCAATACTGCGTAGTGGGTCTGCAACACGACGCATTGGGCGCGAACAGAGGTATTGATCTCCGTACAAGACAAAAAAGCCTTTACACGAAGAGAGAAAGCCCATTAAAAGGCGTATTGCTGTACCAGAATTGCCACAGTCTAAAATAAGTGGAGGCTCAACAATACTTTGGGGAGGGGTAATAGTCAATGTTCCATCTTCTGCTTTTTCAATCTGAGCACCCAAAGACTGAACAATGCTAAGTGTACACATCGTATCTTCAGCAGGCAAATAATTTTTAATAATTGAGGGTTGATCACTCAGAAGTGAGAAAATCGCACAGCGATGCGAAATAGACTTATCGCTGGCAATTTTATCAGTTGTAAACTCGAAAGAGACTTTAGGGTTTACATGTAACGTTTTCATCGGATTGTAATTCCAAATTTCTCTTGAATTTGTGCAAGCAGTGCTTCTACCATTGAAGCGATTTCTTCTTCTTCAAATGTTTTTTCTAAAGATTGAAATTGCAACTTAAGCGTAAGGCTTACTTTATCCCCCAAACTTTCATGAACGTAACGATCAATCACGGCAAATTTTGTTAAAGCTTTAGGGGCAATCGAAGTTATAAAACTCTCTAGTTCTGAGTATTGCATTTTTGCATCTACGAGTAAGCTCAGATCACGTGAGGAAGATGGTAATTTGGAATACTCTTTTGCAATTTTACGTTTATACGAAAGTGCCTCAAAATCAAGCTCACAAATATACGTACGGTCTAAATCAAGCTCTTTTTCCACTTGGATATTAACACGCGCCATATAACCTGCTTCGACACCATCAATGATGACACGAGCTGCTTCATACGGACTGCAAAGACCATTAACTTTTTCAAGTGGAAGAAGTGTAAAGTTACTTAGAACGCTTTGAATTTTTTCTGCAAAAGCAAAAAAGTCAATTTCGCTTGGTTTTCCATGATTAGAAATCTCAGGAATGCCATTTTCACCGCTAAAAACAAATGCTATTTTTTTAGATTCAGTTCTCTCACTATCAAAAACGCTACCTACTTCAAAAAGAGCTACGCGTTTTTTACCAAATTTGAGATTATTCGAAACCGCCTTCAAGATATTTGGCAATAAAGAGCTTCGAAGCGTATTGAGTTCACTTGTTATAGGATTGGCAACTTCAAGTGTTTCCTTCAAAAGCGGTAAATGAAATTTCTTAGCATTTTCACTGTCATCAAATACAAAGTGCAATGTTTCAAAAAATCCTGCCGCTACTGCCCTGTAGCGATACATCTGTCGTTTTTTAAAATTAAGATAAGGCTGATTAATTTTAAGTTTTTCGGCAAAGGAGTAAGGCTTAGAATGAATATTGTCAATACCGACAATTCGAACAATTTCTTCACAGATATCTTGCGTATTGATAACATCTGATCGAAATTGTGGAATTTTAACGTTAATCACATCTTGTTCAAAAGCAAAGTTCACACCGAAGCCTAACTGCTTCAAAATCTTGATAATTTTATTTTTAGGAATTTCCTCACCAATCATTTCAGTCAAGTCGCTTTGGTGAATATTGATAATCTTGGCTTCAAAATCTTGTGTGATTTGTTGAGAATCTGCATAAGTCATGATTTTAGAACGCTTATTGAGCATTTTAAAGAAATAGTTCAAACCAAAAGCAAGTTGTGGTTCACTACCTCTGGAAGAGCGATACAGATGTTTATCCGCCCCTAGTTTTTTATTGGCACTACGTGACGCAATAATTTCAGGATGAGTATAATTTGCTTCAATGATTATGCGTTCATCACTTGCTGATGCCTTGCAATCAGCCATTTGAGCAACTCCAGCAATCGCTATTTTTTGTCCATTGAGACCATAAATAGCATCCAATCCATTCTCATCTTTAGCAATGGTAATTTTGGCTTTATCATCTTTTGCGCCAAAGCATGTTTGATTATAAGCACGAAGAAGTACACCTGTGACATACGTTGAATAATCAATCAATTTACCTAGTAAACATGAAGATTCAACCTCGGCAAAACCTAAACGAAGCTCGACCAATAAAGGAACCCCGATTTCTTTGTTGTCAAATACTTTGTACATGTAAGAGCCTGAAAGTGCTTCACTCCCATGGAGATGCAACACTCGACCCACACCTGGTTGATTTTCTTCTTCCTCTTTTTGTCCTAGCGTTTTTACTTCTAAATCAAAATAAACACTCAAATCTCGAGCTACGCCATACACGCTTTGACAATCACCACGATTGGGAGTCAACCCAATTTCAATCACATCATCGTTGATCAAAAGATACTCACAAAGAGGTTTTCCCAGTTCAAGTTTTCCAATACTCTCATCTAAAATCATAATACCATCATTGATTTTTGGAAGACCAAGTTCTGTTGAAGAGCAGATCATACCGCATGATTCGACATCTCTGAGTTTTGCTTTTTTAATTTTAAGGCCACCAGGGAGAACGGAGCCAATCAATGCAACGGCTACCATTTGCCCTGCTGCAACATTTTTTGCCCCACACACAATCTGCTGAACAGTTGCACCTACATCAACTTGGCAGACATTGAGTTTATCCGCATTTGGGTGCTTCTCACATGAGACAACATGACCGACTACGACATTTTCAGGAATTCGGATTTTGGTGAGTCCATCGACTTCTAAACCAATGGCATTGAGTGCTACAGAAATTTTGTCCGTATCAATCGCACTTATATCGATCCATTCATTTAACCACTGTTTTGTTACTATCATCTAAATTGCTCCAATAATCTCAAATCACCCTCAAATAAAGACCTTAAATCTGGAATTTGATGTAAGAGCATTGCAAAGCGCTCAACACCAAGTCCAAAGGCATAACCACTGACATCTTTATACCCAACGGCTTTAAAGACATTAGGATCAACAACGCCACAGCCTAATACTTCCAACCAGCCTGTATGGGAACAGACACGACACCCTTCCCCATGACAAAAAATACAACTAATATCTGCTTCTGCACTGGGCTCTGTAAATGGGAAAAAACTTGGGCGGAAACGTACTTTTACATCGCCAAACATATATTTTAAAAAGTCTTCGAGAATAAATTTTAAATTAGCAAAAGAGACTTTTCCTGTTTTATCGACCACAAGACCTTCGACTTGATGGAACATAGGTGTATGGGTAATATCAAAATCACGTCTAAATACTGCGCCTGGGCAGATCATACGAATCGGTGCACTTTGTTTGAGCATGGTTCTAATTTGAACCGGTGATGTGTGGGTGCGAAGCAACATCGAATCTTTAAAATAAAAGGTATCTTGCATATCACGCGCTGGATGATACTTTGGAAGGTTTAACGCTTCAAAATTGTGGAAGTCATCTTCAACAAGAGGTCCTTCTTCAATTGAAAAGTTCATACTTACAAAGTATTCAATAATTTTATCCATAGTATCCATCACAGGATGCAATGCCCCTGCTGCGCTTTCTTGATTAAAAAGTGTGACATCAACACTGCTTTTACGCATTTGCTCTTCAATCATAACGCTTTCAAGCGCACTCTTTTTTTGATTGAGTAATTCTAAAAAATTCTCTTTGTTGATATTGAGATTTTGAGCAAATTCTTTTTTTGCTTCACCATCAAGCTTTTTGAGCTCTTCAAATTGTGCAGCAAAATACCCTTTTTTACCAAAAAGAGAGACTCGCATTTTTTCTAATTCAACAAGCGATGTACACGAACCTATCGCATTTTCTATATCTTTCAAAGGGTTGCCTTTCATTCACAAGCATCAATGACGCTCTTCAGTCTATTCGAACGTTCATTTTAGTCAAACTTTAATTATAAAAGGTTAAAATCATCCTAAAAAAGAGGAGAAGGCGATGACGATCTTTAGTAAAATTGTAAGTGGTGAGATTCCTTGCAACAAAGTACTTGAAAATGAGGATTTCTTAGCATTCCACGATATTAATCCAAAAGCGCCGATACACATTTTGATTATTCCCAAAAAAGAGTATAAATGTTTTCAAGAAGTTGACCCAAAGATCATGGTCAAAATGACAGAATTTATTCAACAAGTGGCTAAACTTTTAGAATTGGATAAACGCGGATACCGTTTGATTACTAATAATGGCAGCGATGGTGGGCAAGAAGTCTTACATTTACATTTTCACCTTCTAGGAGGAGCGCCACTTTCATGGGACACTCTTTCAAGTGATAAAAAATCAAACAATGATGCACACAAAGTAGATAGTGATACTCACAAATTTCTTTAAAATACCATAGATGAAGAGGAAAAACCTCTTCATGATTTACTTAATGACGCAATTTTCTCCATGTTTCAAAAATTTCAATCTGTTTACATGTAGAAGAAACGGCTGTTCCTCCTTGAGAGGTTCGTGCATTCATAGAATGAACTAAAGAGAGATATTCACTGACATCTTCACCAATGCGCGCATCCACTTTTTGAAGCTCTCCTACACTCATAACACTAAGATCAATGCCTAAGCCTTCGGCATGTGCTACGGCACGTCCAGTGATAAAATGAGCTTCACGGAAAGGGATATTGCACTTTTGAACCAAATAATCTGCAAGATCCGTTGCACTCAAATGCCCCACTTCACACGCTTGTTTCATTCGTCCCACATTGATGGTCATCGTACGAACCGCTTCTTTGAGGATATTAAGTGACATATAAACGGTTTCCACGCTATCAAATACTCCCTCTTTATCCTCTTGCATATCTTTATTGTACGCTAGAGGAAGCCCTTTAAGAACGGTTAACAACCCAATTAGATTGCCATTCACACGACCTGTTTTACCACGTAAGAGTTCAGGGACATCAGGATTTTTCTTTTGTGGCATGATGGAACTACCGGTGGAGTATTCATCGCTCAGCGTGATAAATTTAAACTCATAGCTTGACCACAAAATAAGCTCTTCGGCAAATCGTGAAATATGCATCATAATCGTAGCAATATTAAAAAGAATCTCTAATGCAAAGTCACGATCACTGACCGTATCAAGACAATTCACACTGACACTATCAAATCCTAAAAGTTTGGCAACGTACTCTCTATCGATATTATGAGGTGTCCCCGCAAGGGCTGCGCACCCAAGAGGCAAAATATTATTGCGTTGGTAGGAGCTTTCAAGCCGTTCTATGTCTCGTTTAAACATCGAGACATACGCCAAAAGATGAAAGGCAAGGTTGATGGGCTGTGCATGTTGAAGATGCGTCATTCCTGGAAGAAGCGTGTTCGTATGCTCTTTGGCAATGCTCATTAACACATCAATGACCTCTTCTAACACATGAACAATGATCAAATTTTGTTTTTGAACGTATAATCTAAAATCAACCGCAACTTGATCGTTACGGCTACGTGCCGTATGAAGGCGTTTTCCAGCTTCGCCAATGAGATCAATAAGCCTTGTTTCAACCGACATATGAATATCTTCGTGAGCAATATCAAAAACAAAGGTTCCTGCTTCAATCTCTTGTTTGATTTGTAATAAACCAGTTGCGATTTGATCGGCTTCATCTTGTGTAAGAATACCTTGTTTGGCAAGCATTGTTGCATGAGCAATTGAGCCTTTAATATCTTCTTCGTATAGTTTTTTATCGAAAGGTAATGAAGCGTTAAATTCGTCGAGTAATTGTGCTCCGCTTGCGGCAAATCTGCCAGACCATAGCTTTGACATTCAAATATCTCCTATAAAATTGCGTTAGATTTTGTGATATACAAAAGGTAAAGGAGTTCAAAAACTCCTTTACATGTAAAGTTAAAATTAGAGTTTTGGACCTGCATTTGAGAAATCAGAATCTGCTGTAATGTATTTTTTAAAGTTCTCAATAAACATACCAGCAAGCTCATCTCTGGTTGCATCGTAAAAACTTTTATTTTCCCACGTATTTTTAGGATTCAAAATTTCTGTTGGGACACCATCAAGTGCTTTTGGTACTTGGATGTTAAAAACAGGGATAGATTCAAATTCGCAATCGTTAATACTGCCATCTAAGATTGCATTAATACATGCACGTGTTGCTTTAATGCTCATTCGTTTTCCAACACCGTAACTTCCACCAGTCCAACCTGTATTGACCAAATAAACATCAACGTTATATTTTGCGATCTTCTCACCTAATAGTTTTGCATAAACAGTTGGATGGAGGGGTAAAAATGCCTCACCAAAACAAGCACTAAAAGTGGCAACAGGCTCCGTGATACCACGTTCTGTTCCAGCAACTTTAGCGGTATAGCCACTGAGGAAATAGTACATTGCTTGTTCATTGTTAAGTTTAGACACCGGAGGCAAAACACCAAATGCATCGGCGCTTAAAAAAATAATTTTTTTAGGATGTCCTGCTTGTAAGCTCGTTTCATGGTTATCAATATGATAAATTGGATACGAAACACGGGTATTCTCTGTTTTAGAGGCATCCGCATAATCAACCACACACTTATCATTAATGACAACATTTTCAAGAAGGGCATCTTGACGAATCGCACCAAAGATTTCAGGCTCACTGCTTGGATCAAGATTGATACATTTAGCGTAACAGCCACCCTCAAAATTGAAAACACCATTATCATCCCAACCGTGTTCATCATCCCCAATGAGCTTGCGCTTTGGATCCGTTGAAAGCGTTGTTTTTCCGGTTCCTGAAAGACCGAAGAAAAGAGCTGTATCACCTTTTTCACCCACATTAGCAGAGCAGTGCATAGAAAGTTTTCCCTCTAAAGGCAACCAGTAATTCATCATAGAAAAGATTCCCTTCTTAATCTCTCCACCGTACCACGTACCACCAATAATGGCAATGTTCTCTTCCACATTAAAAACAACAAAAACATCCGAGTGTAAATTGTGTTTTTTATAGTCTTCATTGACTATTTTACATGCATTATAAAGAACAAAATCTGGTTTAAAATGTGCTAATTCTTCTTCTGAAGGCCTAATAAACATATTTTTTACAAAATGTGCCTGCCATGCAATTTCCGTGACAACGCGAATACTCTTGCGACTGGCTAAACTTCCACCACTAAAAGCATCTTGAATATAAATATCTTTACCGGAGAGTTCTTTTTTCACTTTTGCAAAAAGTTCTTCATATATCTCTTTACTTACTTTATGGTTCATTTTGCCCCATGAGATATATTGATTAGAAGGCTCCTGATCTACAAAATATTTATCTTTTGGGCTTCGTCCTGTAAAAATTCCTGTATCTACACTAAATGTACCATTACTTGTAACACGACCTTCATTATTTGCAATTTCATGTTTCAAAAGCTCTTCGTAACTTAGATTGTAGTGAACCTTTCCAAGATTGGTTAACCCTAATTTTTCAATTTCATTAATCTTCGACATATTATTGATATCCTCAATACATTTTAATTATCATTCATAGCAGAAAGTCTCTGCAACAGCGAAGAGCCAAGTGACACCTGCCACATTTGGCTCTATCTATTTTAATAGCTTATAGCGTGACCAGTAGTTGATTATTAACGATGACATCACCTTGATTAACACGAACACTACTGACAACACCATCGATGGTTGCTGGAACTTCAATTTCCATTTTCATCGCCTCTATAACGATGACTGCTTGCCCTTTAGTCACCTTGTCTCCAACATTCACCAAAACTTTAAAAATAGAACCAGGTATTCCAGCTCTCACTTCAGCACTATTAGAAGGAATGAGTGCCGCGTTACCAGCTTCTGCACTACACCCTTCTTCAATTTCAATGAAATATTCTTGTCCATTAATAACAAAGGCATCTTGTTTATCAGATGGCTTAACATTGTATTTTTGACCGTTAACAATAACAGTATAATCTTCAGAAGCATTACAAAGTACTTTTTCTTTATCAGCTTTACCAATTTTACGAACATTAACTTTTGCTTCGCCTTTGAGGAAAGCAATACCTTTATCTTTACATGAAGCAGCAATAAAGATATTTTCTTCTGTCGTCTTTAAGCCTTCTTTTTCCAAAAGCTGCTTAACTGTTGTTAACGATTTACTCTCATCTTCATCAGCAAGATCAAGCGCATTTTTCTTGGTTGGTTCAAGTTTTAATTGTTTACTGGCAAGTGCAACCACTTTAGCATTGGGGGCAACTGGAGTTTTCCCAAAATACCCAAGTACCATTTTGCCATACCCTTCAGCAATTTTTGTCCATGGTCCAAACATGACATTATTAAATGCTTGTTGAAAATAAAACTGTGATACAGGCGTAACACTGGTTCCATATCCACCTTTTTCAACCACTTCACGCATTGCTTTAATCACTTCTGGAAATTTATGAAGAATATTATTGTCACGAAGCATTTGAGTGTTGGCAGTCAATGCACCGCCAGGCATCGGAGAAAAAGGAATCAAAGGAGAGACTTGCACTGCTTCTGGTGGCATAAAATAATCTTTTAAACAATCTTGTAAAACATCTTCATAGGTAAGAATTTTTTCAAGCTCTAATCCACCAAGATCATAATTTTTACCTTTTACCGCATGAAGCATTGTTAGGATATCTGGTTGACTTGTTCCACCGCTTACTGGAGAAGCGGCAAGATCAATACCATCCACCCCTGCTTCAAGAGCTGCTAAATAACATGCTACACTGACACCCGCTGTTTCATGCGTATGAAGTCGTACATGCATTTCTTCAGGTAAGAGTTTTTTTGCCATTTTTATGGTCTCATAAACTTTTTGAGGACTTGACGTACCACTGGCATCTTTGAAGCAAACACTATGGTAGGGAATGCCTGAATCTAAAATAGCTCTCAGTGTTTTCTCATAAAAAGCAACATCATGAGCACCCACACATTTAGGAGGAAGATCCATCATCGTCACAACGATTTCATGTTTAAGACCATGATGCACAATACGCTCACCACTGTATTTGAGGTTTTCAACATCGTTCAGCGCATCAAAGTTGCGAATGGTTGTTGTACTGTGTTTTTTAAACATTTTAGCATGTAAATCAATGAGCTCACGATTACCAGTATCAAGCATAACGGTATTCACACCACGAGCAAGTGTTTGAAGGTTCGCATCAGGACCTGCAATAGCACGGAATCTATCCATCATTTCAAAGGCATCTTCATTTAAATAGAAGTAAAGACTTTGGAAACGTGCCCCACCACCAAATTCAAAATGGCTAATACCTGCTTCTCTTGCTGCCGCTACTGCAGGTAAAAAGTCATCCATAAGTACACGTCCACCAAAAACTGACTGGAACCCATCTCTAAACGTCGTATCCATCACATCGATGTATTTTTTCGCCATCTTCTTTTTGCCCTTTTAGTATTTTGTTTTTGTTTTAAGACTTGATAGAAGCAGCAATTGCTGCGACAACTGTGAAGTTATCTTTTTGCAATAATTCTTCAGTAGAATTACTCATATGAATACTCTCATTTTCCATTGGGAAGTATTTCATAATGATTTTAACCTGAACGTTGAACATAACGGTCAATATAGCTAAAAGCACAAAGTATGTAGATTGGGTAAGAACCAAGAATCTTAAGCTCTCCACATACAGATTCACTTCCATAAATGCAACCCTTTTGTTTAAATTTAACTAAAAACAATAGTCAAAATTTTAGTATTTTATCATTTTATTTATTAAATCAAACCCATAGAAAAGTGCTGAAGTAGGGATAAATTTACTGCTTTACATGTAAAGATATTTACAACAAAAGGATCTGTTTGAAAAGCTAAATCATGGAATTTGTCTTCAAAAAAAATTGCTCTATACCATGTATTTTAGGAGTTTATTAAGAAGATATTGGTGATATCATGAGATGAATATTAATTAAGACAGCATAAAAAAATTAAATCTGGAATACTACAGTCTTCATAGACCCAGATACAATTTTTTTACACGATTTATTTTTGAACTTACCTACCATATCAACATACAGTAACGTAAGTTCATTCAAATTATTTGTAAGATACTTGGTTTTAAGAAATTTGAGCTTAAAGAATAAAGAAATTTTCAGGATGTTTAATAATAGCACCATGCTCGGAGATAGCTTCATCTGGCATATTATAACGCTCATTAAAAATCGGATGATGAAATTGTACTTCATCATTAATAATTTCAAAAACCATTGTTTCGTAGACAACTTTTTTAGCATCACCTTCAAAAAAAGAGTGACGTACATGCATACTTATTGTCGAAATAAGAAATTCCCTACCATTTAGCTTAATAACATTTTTGAGCTCTAAGTCTCGCATCAGATACCTTTCGAGATTTATATAATCTTGTAAATAGTAACATAATTTGACATCGAATTTAATAAAACAGTGTAGGGAAAATAAGAGAGATAAAATGGTGCGGTCGGGGGGATTTGAAAAAAACGTATACTCCTAACGCCCTTCTCTTCGGCATCGCAGATAAAAGCACTAGCCCCCTGTGGGCTAAATAGTGCGTGAGGATTGAGCGCATGCGATACAGTATCTAGATACAACCTGCAATAATGATTAGAACGTCCTACTTTTGACATTCCCAAAACTACTTTTGAAACTCCTTCCTAAACAGCCTGCTCTTTATTTTTTGACATTTTCAAAAAGGCCTGAAAAGGGAGTGAGCGAGGAACGAGCGAACGACCTTCTTGGCTACTTATAAAAAGTTATTCGCATTTTTAAAAACATTGAATTGGAAAAACAAAAGAGGATTACTTTATTCTTTTATATATTGTTTTAATTCCCATTGCTTCTGTGTACATTGTATTTTGATCATATATTATGTAATACGTTCCTATTTTTAAATCTTTATCAAAAACAAATATTTTATTTTCTTTTATTTCATATTTTACGTTTGTAACTCCACCAAAAGCAGATACAGTGTTTTTGTCAAATTCTATTTCCATCGTTCCAAATATTGTGTTAGTTCTCCATGTTCCTATAATTGGGTTATTCGTTGTAATTGTAATGTTTTTATATATAGTGATAAAAATTAATATGATTACAATAATTCCTAAAATTTTAAAAATTTGATTGTTATTGTTTTTTTTATCTGCTTTGGTAGTAAATTTTCCAACGTCTCTATATATTATTCTTTCTTTTATGTTTTCAAGTGGTTTAGTTTTTATTGGTTCTTTTCTCTTTGTGTATTTTCCAAGTAAATCTAGTGTTTCATCTTCTTTATGAATCATTCTGAATCCTTTTTATTTATTATCAATCTCTTTTTTTAATATTCTTGCTTTTATTTCAAGAATGTACATCTCTTTTTCTTTTTCTGATAACTTTTCAATTAAGTTCATTAGTTCTTTTGTTTTTTTATTTTCTACTGTAATATTTACAGTGCCATTTAGTGCATTTTCTACAATTTCAAACAATTCTTTTCTGTTTAATTTCCAGTTATATATTGTTTTTTCGGCAATGTTAAGTTTTTTTGCAATTTCTGCATTAGTCATTCATTTTCCTGTAACATTTACTTATTTTTAAGCTCACCTTTATTTTACTTCATGTAATATTTACATATTAAAGTTCGTGTAATATTTACATGATTTTAATTATAGCATTTTGAATTATTTTTAAAAAAATAATTGTTAAAAGTCTTGTTATTTGAAAACTAACCCTTTTCACATACCAAGGCGTTTAACTTATACCCTCGGCTGTTTTTACCATTCAGCAATGAGGTTCATAGAGTTTAAATTGCCTTAGGTGGGTAGGCTATCCGACCTACTTCCCTAAAATCTTTCGGATAGGAGATTATTGTTATGATTACATTCTACATGGGTCAACTTGAAGAGGTTAGACCAGTTAACCGTAAAAATAAAGAAACAGGTGTCTTCACTACATCGTTAGAGGCTACTGTTACTTTCGAAACAAGAGACAAAGATAATTACCTTGTCAAATCCACAGAACAAATTCAGTTGGAAATGAGCGACTTCCAAGCCTTAACGGCTGCAAAAGGTAAGTTCATTGTCATTCCATATCTCACAATCAATACCAAAAACGGTACTTATACATTCCCTAGCGATACGTTAAGTTACCAAGTTTTCGACAAAAACCCACTCGAACTTAAAAAAGCTCTTTAGTCTTCTACAAATCCCTTTTACATGTAAAGGGATTGATAGAGGGTTTATATACTCTACTACTCAAAAAGGAGATTTCAATGAAATCTTTAAAAGTTATCGGAATTACGGCTTTAGCTTCTGTTGCTTCTTTTGCGGCTGATGTAAATTACAGTGAAGCTACTGGCTTTACTGGTGTTTTTAACCTCACACCTTTCTACTCTGCGGTAGCGATCATCGTAGTTGCAATTGGTGTTGTTGCGTCTATCAAACTTGCTCTTGGCATGTTTAAGAAAGTCGCTTAATGCTTCGGGGGCTTTGTCCCCCTTATTTCTTTTGAAAGGTTTAAAATGACACTTCCCTTTGTTTCAGTCACGAGCTTCATTTTAAGCTTTTTTGGTGTTCTTGGAATTACGCTTTTTATTTATAAATCTGTCGACATTACAATCTTAACTTTTAAGAAAATCAATGAGTGATACATTAGGTTTGGTTATAACTGACTATAACTATTTAATGGCTTTAACAGGTCTCCTCTGTGGTTGTTTAATTTCTGTATTTTCTGCACTTATTTTAAAGACTGTACTATGAGTTTTATAATTTTTAATATAACGGATAATCCTGCGTTTAACTATTTCTTTAGTTTTCCCGTTTGGTTTACAATTATTTCTATTCCTTCCATTCTTGCACTTTCTGCATTAAAGCATTTAAAATGACGTTTATTGTCCTTGATATTCAAAACTTCCTCAAAGCTCTTGAAATAGATCTTATTTGGACTTCAAAATGAAAAAAATAATTTTAGCTTTATTAATGATGGTATCGGCTTCGTTTTCTGAAAGTTGTTGGAATGGTTCTCCTGTTTCTGTTGGCAATATAATTTATGATTGTGTTACTTCAACTTATAAAGAAGTTTCTTCTTCTCAACAAGGTGGTCAGAGTGTTTCTATAAAATTAGGTCTTGGCTATAAGACGGGTGATTTTTATACTATGTCCTCTGATCGTTCTCGAATAGGTTATCAACATATTGTTGCCGATAATGATTCTTGGGCTTACGTTTCATCAACGACATTTAATTTAACTTCTACTCCTACGTGTCCTACTGGTCAAGACCTTAATGCTTCTGGTATATGTTCATGTCCTACAGGTCAAGATCTTGTTGCAGGTATATGCGTTCCTAAATGTCCTGATGGACAAACTGTAGGTGCAGATGGTAAATGTGTAGGTACGTGTCCTACTGGTGCTAAATATGATACTACTTTAAAAACATGTGTAAGTAATTATGATGTTCTTTCAAAAAATACTTTTGACAATGGTAATTTTATTGTTTCTTGGGCTGATGGTGCATCTACATATTGTGATGTTTCTGAGTCTAAGTGTATTACGCATGATAAAAATTGGAATGTTATTCCTAATCGTTACTTAAATCCTGAATTTAATCCAGATGGTACTGTTAAATATGCGGGTATACTTCCTGACTCTCTTCCTACATCTTCTTGGGCGGGTGCTGCTTATGATGCTTTAGGTAAGCCTCTTGTTGATGTTGCAGGAAGATTTTTACAAGCTTTTGGTATGGGTCTTGCGCTTTCTGCAACGGGTGGTGGCTATGTTGTTAGTGACTCTCCTGGTTTAAATGCACTTAATCCTTTTGCTGTTGTTGGTGCGGGTATATTTACACTCGGTTCTGCTATGGTGACACCTGATGACGTCACTACTGCTGTTCCTAATGGTTCTGATGCTGTTCAAGTTAAAGTTTCAAATAATACTGGTACTTCTTTTACTCCTCTTGATACTGTTGCATCGTCTGCTCCTGCTGATGGTACTCCTGTTTTTACTCCTGATGGTGTTTATACTTATCGACAAATTACTGATGCTAATTTAAAAACAATTTGGGATACTGCGTCAGGTGTAGGGACACTTCCTCCTACGGCTTTAGTTCGTGGAAGTGACATAATTTATCCTACAAATAACCCTAATACTGCACTTATTAATTCACCTACTCAAATTGAAATAGTAAAAACGAGTCCTGATAATTCTGCTCAATCTGTCGTCGTAAATAAAGCAGATTTGGCAAATACTGCAAATAGTGGTACTGATCTTCCTTACACTGTTAAAGATTATGCTCCTCCTGTAATTAATAATGATGGTACAAAAACTCAACCTGTTACGTCTACACCTTCTTCCATGTCTCCGTCTACTGGTATTGGAACGTCTACAAATCCTACTACTGGGCAAACAACAACTGCTAATCCTGCAACTGGGACAAATAATGCAGGTATGAGTAATGGTACAAATATTGATTTAAGCGGTGTTACTGGTCGTTTAGATGGTCTTGCAAATCAACTTACTGCCCTTAATGGTAAAGCCGATACTGGTAATGGTTTATTGGGTGATATTAAAGCAAATACTGGTGCAATTGCTTCTAATACTGCATCTATGAAAGGTTCTTTGGCAAATATGAGTAATTTAATGAGCCAAACGAGTGATGGACTTACGGAGCAAACTTGGAATAATAGTATCCCTTCTGATTATTCTGTTTTTGATACATGGAAAACTGCTTGGACGAATATGAAAGGTGATATTGATAGTGTTTCTTCTAAAGGAACTGAATTAAAAGAATTGGTTAGTGGTGATCTCGAATTAAATCTGATTGACCCTGCAATGATGCAATGTCCTTACAATGCAAATCTTGATTTGGTCTTTTCTCAAATTCCTATATCTTTTGACTTTTGTTCTGTTCTTTCTCCTTTCCGCCCTGTTATTTACAATATGTTTTATCTTTTTTTCGTATTTAATATCATCTATGTTTCTTTAAAAACTCTTGTAAGGTTGGTGTGATATGGCACTTCCTATTTTAGCAGCTGGTTTGTTTGGTACTATGGTTTCTAGGGTTGTTGGTTTTTTTTCTTCTGTTGGTCCATTAGCAACATTTTTTGTATGGGTTGGTAAAAAGTTTGCAATTAAGGGTGTTACAGTTCCAATTCAATTAGCGGTAGTTGGTGCTTTAGTAACAGCTCGTGTTTCTTTTTTAGTTGCTTGTTTAACGCTTTTGGCAACAATTTATAATCTTTTAAAATCATTTACATCTAATTTACTTCAATATTTTACGAGTAGCGATATTTTGAGTCTTGCATATAACGTAATGCTCTCCATTGGTCTTATATCTGCGGTTAAAGATGCTTTTTCAGTCTTTAGTGTATTTTTTGCATCTCTTTTGGTTCTATTCGTTTCTAAGGTTGTTTTGCATGCGTTAAAAGACGCTTCTGACGAATTCTTTAAAATTGCGATTTTACTTGGAGAATAAGTAAATGGCAATTACATACTTAACAGGCATACCAAGAAGCGGTAAAACCTATTACGCTATGTTTTTGCTTTATATGGCTTTTATTTTTGTTGTTCCTGTTACAAAATTTACTAAATTTATGGATAAGTATTTTGGTAAATATTCATCAAAGAAACTTAAAAAAACGTATGAGATAGCCTATACAAATATTAATCAATTCGATTTCTCAAAGTCTCCAAAAATTAAGCCTTTTGATTATCCTCTTTTTTATACTCATTTAGTAAATCTTCATACGATGTATACTCAAAAGAAAACAGATGATGAACTTATTATTTATGCAAAAGCAAATAAGCTTTACGAGGCTCTTTTTGTTATAGATGAGTGTCATAATTATTTCGATAAAGAAAATGTGATTTTAACGTGGTGGTTGACGTATCATGGGCATTTACATCAAGATATTATATTTATTACACAAAATCTTGATTTAGTTTTTACAGGTTACACAAAAATAGCAGAATTCTTTTATAAAGCTGTTCCACCAAGTTCTCGTTTCTTTTCTAATAAATTTAGATACGTTCAATATAACTCTTCAAAGTGTTTTCAAAAAGACAAAATTGGTGATTTTCATGTTCCAATGATACCTGCAATTTTTAAAATGTATGTGAGTGGTGCAAGTAATAATTCACCAAGTCAGGTTAAAAAGTATCTTATGTATTTTATGGTGCTTTTTGTTTTACTTATTATTGTTTTTAAAGTTTTTCTTTCACAATTTGATACTGAAAAAAAAGAAACTGTTAAACAAGAAGTTCAAGATCAAAACCAATCTTTTACGCCACTTTTAGAAACAAATACAACGGTTAAAGATAAAAAAACTTCTATTTTAAAATCTCAAAAACAAGATGTTAATGATACTAAAAATGAACTCTTTGAAGTTCGCTGTATTGATATGCTCTGCACATATAAAGGTACTGATTTTCCAAAACCTCTTTTAAACAAATTGACTGCAAAGCTTGAACCTGAATTCATATGGTTTTTTAATGATGGCTCATATATTCAATATTTTGTCATGCTTCCCTCTGATACGTTCGATTTCCTTCAAAAAGATGAAAAGAAAGAAAAAACCCAAAAGGATTATAAAAATGGTAACTCTACTTCAAAAGAGAATAAAATCTCTAACCCAATGCCTACTGCTTTCGCTACTCATAAGTAGTGTTTTCGCTGAGAGTATTAAATACTCTGTTCCGCTTCGTGAGTTTGCTCAAAAAGTGGCAAGTGACAATAAGGTAAACATTCTTATTCAGGAGTCTGTGGACGATGAGCAAGTAATGTTTTTCATTGGTGATAAAGATGCAACGGTCTATCTTCCTGCATTTAAAAAAATGCTCTATCTTAAAGGTTTCGATCTTAAAAAAGATAAAAGCGATTTTTATTATATTGAGCCTATACCTGAAAAAAAAGAAGAACCAAAAAAAGAGCCTGAACTAATTAAAGATGTCTTTCATTCAGTAACGCTTAAAAATCCTGTTTTTGCAGACGTTGATAATCTTCTTAAGATGCATGACGTAAAGCAATCAACGTATATTAGTTCTACAAATACGGTTGCATTTTTTTGTAAGCCTGAATACTCTGCTGAACTTTTAAAAAGTATAAATTCACTTGATGTTCCTTACAATCAAGTTCAATTTAAAATTACGGTACTTGAAACGAATTTGAATGCAGTGAAAGATCGTGGAACAAATTTAAGTGCTTATATGCAAACGGTTTCGGGAACTGATGCAAACGGTAAATCGTTAAATCAATCCTATAACTACTTTTTAAATTTGATCACGATGCCTTATACGGCTACTACTAACGTTAATGCTAATTCAAAAAGTGGTTTTTATGGTGTGCTTAAATATTTAGATCAAAATGGCTTTACTAAAATTCAAAATTCTCCTGTCGTGACTGCACGGTCTCAAACTGAGGCTTCTTTTTCAAGCGGTCAAAATATCCCTTATCTAATTAATACATCAACGTATAGTCAAGCTTCTACAACGTCTGCAAATTCTTATTCTTACAAGGACGTTGGATTGAAGATTGTTATTAAGCCTATTATTATCGGTGAAAATGTCAATTTTGATCTAACGTTAACACTTGAGGATATTGTAAGTGGTACAGATACTAAAACGCCTACAACGTCAAAGAAAGAGCTTAAAAGTACATATTTACTTCAAAAGGGTGAACTATTGGTATTGAGTGGTATTAATAAAGATACTCAACTGGATAGTTCTTTTAATGTTCCTGTTCTATCTTCTGTTTGGCTTCTTGGTGAACTTTTTAAATTTGAGTCTAAGTCGACGACTAATGCCATTGTAACGATTACGATAGAGGTGCTCTAATGAAAAAGTTTTTTTATTCTTTATTTGATAAATCAGATTTTTTTCGATCAATAGTTTCAACGGTATCTGAGCGTTTATATCAAGATATGAGGCTTTCTTATCTTGAAAATCGTTTAACTGAACTTGATCGAAAATATTTTCTTCTTTCTAGTTCTGCGTACGTTATTGAAATTTCACCTTGTGTTTTTAAAAAGCTTCTAAAAGTTTCTAAAGAATTTAATATGGACGTTTTGACTACGGTTGAATATCTCATTGAAAAACAGTCTATTTTTTTAGATTTAGATGATAAAAAAGAGGTGTTTTAATGTACGGTTTTGATCAACATAAACGTAAAATTACAGATACAAAAATGCGTAATGTCAAAACATTTCTTGACAATAATTTTATAAAATTTGGAGATACGGAAGTTCCTTACTCTAACTTTTTTAAAAATTCTTACATTAACCCTAACCGTTACATTGCTGAAATTCAAAATCGTGTTTGGTCGATTTTTAATTATGCAACGGCTCATAATCTTGTTAATGTTTTTTGTACGATCACCCTTCCACCTGAATTTCATAGGCTTAAAAAATTAAAAAACGGTAAGATCGTTCGTAACCAAAAATACAATATTGCAAATACTCCTAAAGAGGGTTCAAAACAACTTTCAAAATCTCTTGCAAAGATTTTAAAAGATAACTTTTATGGCTCTATCCCTAAAGAAGATCGTTGCTATTTTCGAGTTACAGAACCACACCACGATGGTACACCGCATTTGCATATCTCTTTTTTTATGCCCGAAGATAAAGTTGAAAGGTTTGTAAAACTTTTTACACGTCATTTTCCTGAACCTTTAGGAAAAATTGAGACTAAAGTTGATAACCCTGTTTCTTACTTGATGAAATATGTTTTAAAAACTCTTGATGATCTTCGCTATGGTGATAGTAATATCAGTGATCTTACACGTTGGTATATTTATCATGGTATTTGTCGTATTTATACCTCTCGTACGCTTATAAGTCTTGATGTTTATCGGGTCTTAGGTGGCCGTTACTCTATCAATGAATTAACAGTCATGTATAAAGAAAAGTGCCTTAGTGTCTACGTTAATCCTGACACAAACAAGGTTATACAGATTTTCGATGAATATGGTCGTATTTGGGTTAAAAAAATGCCTATTATTGATTTTTCAATGTCTAAGGTTCAAAAACCTTGTATTAAAAAACATAAAAAACCGATTAGAATTCAAATCTTTTCTAAAGATGGTGTTTTGATTAATCCTGCTAAAAAACCTATTAAGTATCGTACTAATTACGATTTATTGCAGTATTACTACTCTTTAAATCCTGATTTAACTAACTTCCAACATTTTGTAATGGTGCAAAATGAATGCATTAAACGAGGTCTTATTCAAGGAGATATTTTGCCAGTCAATGTCCTTAATTCTGTAATCAATCCATACTTAGATCAATTTGCTAATTTTAAAGAATATTTAAACGTAAATTCTAAAAAAGTCGACGACCATTTTACTGCTCTTATTGCTCTCTCCGAAGCAAAAAGAATAGCAGATAACAAAAATCGAAAACTTCCTAAAACACTTGTTCTTAACCCTTTACCTGAAACGGTCATTGAACATGATCGTCAATTAACAATCTATGACTTTGGAGCATAAAATGATATGTAATCAAAAACTTTTACATGAGTATGAAATGAAACTTAGTGATTTTCGTTGTTCTCCAAGTCATAGACGTATTCGTATTTGTGTTGCTTTAATGGAAGTTGGTTTTTATGCTGTCGATTATGATTCGGTTTGTATCTATGTTTTTCCTACACAATCTGATTTTTTTAATAGAACAAAAAACCCTTATTTTTTCATGTCTTTTAGTCATGCAATTTCTATTATTAAAATGCTTAGAGCTAAAAAATGACTTTCCAAAAATGCGCTTCACTCTATCTTGAACTCAATGAGGACGAATGGAAACCCTCCTACTTTGATAAAAATAGACGTATTATCAATAAGCGTTTTGATGAATTTCAAAACATGAATATCAAAGATATAAAAGCCTCTCATATTAAGCTCTGGTATAAAAAAATTGATACGGTAGGCAATAAGTCTAAACGAAACTACTTGAGCGTTTTAAAGGGTATCCTAGACGTTGCTTTGGAAGATGAAATAATAGATAAAAATCCCATGGTACACGTTGCACTTCCTAAATACCATGCGCCACGAATTAAACCTTTTACCAGTGATGATGTTCAACGTATTTTAGTTGCTGCAGAGGACTACAATTTTAACCTTGTCTATCTTTTGGCTATGGGTTTCTTTACGGGAATGAGAACAGGTGAAATATTGGCTCTAAAACGTGCTGATATTGATTTTGAAAAAAGAGTAATTCATATTCGTTCTACAATTTCACGCTTTGGAGACGTAAAGCCTAAAACATTTGGCTCTATAAGAGATATTCCTATTCTTGATACGCTCTATCCCTACATCGTCAAAATGTTTGAGAAAGAAAACGATAACTACATGATGACAACGCAATATGGTAATCCATACCATGACACGCATATCTTTTGTAACTATTGGTGGAAACCGTTATTAATAAAGCTAGGGATTGAATATAGACGGCCTTATAACATGCGACATACATTCGCTACTAATATGCTTTATAAACAGCTCTGTACACCGCTTGAATTATCTCAATATTTAGGTCATGCAAATACGAGAATGATTTATGATGTTTATGTAAGTTATATAGAAGGTCACTTCACTTCGTTTAAAACTGATATTTTGCTTTATACGTAATTTTGGTATGTACGGGGGGAAACAGTAATTTTTTTTGCTTGTTCTGAAAGTGCCTATTTTAGGGGGTAAAACGAAGAAAATGGTGCGGTCGGGGGGATTTGAACCCCCACACCCGTAAGGCACTACCACCTCAAGGTAGCGTGTCTACCGTTCCACCACGACCGCATAAAAGAAGGAAGGAGTCTTAATTAAAGACTCCCATGTTTTGTTATTTGTTATTAACCAAGAAATGGGTTTTTGTAGAGAAGGATCAAAGAGATAACAAGTGCATAAATAACTTGAGCTTCGATCATCGCAAGTGCAATAAACATTGTCGTGACAAGTTTACCACCAAGACCAGGATTTCTTGCTGTTCCAGAAATTGCTGAAGATGCAGTATTTCCCATACCGATTGCGCCACCAAGTGCAGCAAGACCAAGTACGATACCTACAGCAAGTGCTGAGTAAGCTTTAACTGTTTCACCCTCACCTGCAAACGCTAACGTTGCAAATGCTACCATTAAAAAAAGAATCTTTTTCAAAGATTGCTCCTATTTGTTTTTCAAAGTCTGTTCGGATAAACCCCTACTTGCCACTTTGTGAGCGAGATTATATCTATCCAATTGTTAAAAACCCTTTAAAGTTAGCGCTCTAGCCCTAACTCTATCTTATTCCCCGTTTGCTTCAAGATTTTGACACGTACTTTTTGCTCAAGGGCAAGATAATCACTGACTTTATCCACACGATGGTCGGCAATTTTTGAAACATGTAATAGCCCATCAATACCACCAGGAAGTTCAATAAATGCACCAAAATCAACAATACGTTTAACAACACCATCGACCACTTCATCTTGAACAAATGTTGGCACTGGCTTCTCTTCTCTAGGGGTACTACCATGTCTATCCCCTCCTCTATCTCTTCCACCACCACGTCCACCAAAGGAAGGCTTGTTGGTAATTTGAATGATGTGCTCTTTTGCAGCTTCAACTTTTTCTTTGTTTTCACCTGCGATTTTAACTTCACCTTTTTCTCGATCAAGATCAATAGAGACCTCAAACTTCTCAATAATTTCTCGGATAGTTTTACCTGCTTGTCCAATAATATCCACAATTTTTGATGGATCAACACTGAAAAGTTCAAGTTTTGGCAAAATAGAATTGTTAACAACAATCTCTTGACTTGCTGCTTCCATTAATCCTAAAATATGCGCTCTTCCCTCTTTGGCTTGGTATAATGCCTCTTTAAGGACATCACGTGAAATACCACCGAGTTTAATATCCATTTGTAGCGCAGTTATACCGTCTCTTGTTCCTGCGACTTTAAAATCCATATCACCATCATGGTCTTCTAAGCCCATAATATCACTTAAAACTGCATGTTTATCACCTTCAAAAACAAGCCCCATGGCAATACCTGCAACTAATTTTTCAATATTAATCCCTGCCGCTTTAAGTGCTAATACTCCACCACAAATGGTTGCCATTGAAGACGAACCATTTGACTCCAAAATTTCAGACACAAGTCGAATTGTTTGGAGACGGTTTATATCAAGAACCGGCTCTAAGGCACGGCGTGCAAGATTACCATGTCCTAACTCTCTGCGCCCTGGTGAACGAAGAGGAGAAGCTTCACCCACGGAGAATCCAGGAAAATTATAATTCACCATAAAGGTATCATTAATTGTATTTTTTTCAGTCAAAAGATCATACATTTGTGCATCTTTATCGTTACCCAGTGTCACGACAGCTAAAGCCTGTGTTTGTCCACGGGTAAAAAGACATGATCCATGCGCCAATGGTAAAATATTGGTCTCAATACTAATAGGTCTTATTTCATTGAGTTTTCTACCATCCGCACGAACCTGTTTATCAATAATCATTTCACGTACTATTTTCTTTTTATATGCATTAATCACACTGTTAACAAGCTCTTTACTCCATCCTTCTAAAACGGCAACTTCATCACTTAAAATTTTAGTTACAATTTTATTAAGCTCATTAGCTCGCTCACTTTTTGCCATTTGATTGATGGCATTATGCACGTCTTGCTTATAAAATTCATCAATATAGGCAAAGATAGAATCATTTTCTAAATCTTCTTTATAATCAAGCTCTGCGTCTTCTTTTTTCAAAGGTGTAAATGTTTGCTCATACGCACTTGTAGCCTCAGTAATCGCACTTTGAGCTTTATCAATTGCTTCTAAAATTGCATCTTCATTAAATTCATTAATCGATTGCTTTGTAATAACACTTTCTGCTAATGTAGGATCAAGCATTGGATCAATGGCCATGATTGGAAGATTCATGCTTTCCATTGATGCAATAGAGCGCATTTCAATCATCAAAAGTTCTTCTTTTGTACCTGCAACGTAAAGATCCAAAGTGCTTGTTTTTAAAGCCGAATTAGAAGGGTTAACAACATATTTTCCATCAATATATCCTATTCGTACACCTGCAACTGCTTTATTGACAGGAATATCAGAAAGATAGAGTGCCGCACTAGCAGCATTAAGTGCAGCTACTTGAAGATCAACTTCAGGATCACAGCTTAAGACAAAAACAACAATTTGGGTTGGATAAGCATATCCTTTAGGGAAAAGGGGGCGAAGACTTCGATCAATAATGCGTGAGGTAAGTGTTTCAAAATCACCAGGCTTTGTTTCTCGTTTAAAATAACCACCAGGAATCTTTCCAACAGCATATGTTTTTTCAACATATTGTACGGTCAATGGTACAAAATTTTCTGAAACTTGGCTGTCATCTCTTGCAACCGTTGCTAAAATAACAGTGTTTTTAATTTTCAATAATGCAGCACCTGCTGCTTGTTTTGCAACTTTACCAAGATCATAAATCTCTTCTTGATTATTAACGGTAATTGTATATTCCACTCTTTTCTCCTTCGTTTATTAACTACATTTCTTTAAAATTTTTGTTCGGACTCTCTCGAAAGATCATACCCTACGCTACCAAGTGGATAGATATTAAACATAAACATAATGCCTTCTCTATTAACAGAATCAACACTTGCACTGGTTAATTTAGGCGTTATTTTATCTCTATATTGTATAGAATAATCCCAACACTTCAAACTCTTTTTAAACCCAATATTCCATGATCTAAATTGATCATCTTGCACATCGTAATCAACACTTGTGAAAACATTATAGTGTGTAAAATATTTACTGTCCGCATACAGAGTCACAAAGCTATAATCTTTATTAGATGAAATATCTTGGTTCACTTTATAAATTGTATTTTCCCTATATGTTTTATCTTGATAGGTATAGCGTAAAGACGTTGAATAAATGTCATCTGCATAATTAATAGAAACTTGATTACGGGATACTTTACTGAATTCATGAGAATAATGAAGCGTATGCCCTAAATAAATTTTATCGGTTATATAGTATTTAAGATCATTTTCCAAATTACCATACTTATAATCATAGTCACTGTAGTAAATCTGTTTTAACGTGTGACTTACTTTCTTTTCACCATCTTCGTTATAAAAAAATTCTTTGAGTGTTAAAGAAGTGCTTTTAGTCAGTGTATTTAATGCAATAAAATTAGCGACATAACCATTTTCATCCTCTTTGCTTGGAAGAATTTGATCAATATTAAGATACATTGTATGATAAAAATTATCATACGGTTTTGAAAGTTCTGTATAAAGCGAAAATTTATGATAATTTCTCCAATACTTTCCTTCATTTTCTTGTGTATCATCGTTCCCATAAGCAATATGCGTTGCATAAATATTTTCCGAAACACTTGCATGTAAATAATCTTCTAAAAATGAAAAGTATAAGGTAAATGGAGCATTAAACTCATTTTGAAATGCTGTTATACCCTCAGAACGTGTATAGTTATGTGCTTGATAATCAACAGAATAGAGTAAATTATCGAATAAAAGTGGATTTGAAAAATGGTGATAATGCAATGTTGGTAATTCTTGCAATGTTGTATCATTAGTTACTAGTGAAGTATCAATATAATACTTAGCATAAAAACCAAAATAGTCCTCATTGTGCTTAATATAGTAATTGAAACGCGAAGTTGCTAATTTATCATAACTTAGTGTTTCATTTTTCATCGTATTAAAATAATCTATATCGTTAAGATAATTGATATCAAACCATAAGCCATCTTCAATAGTATTATACTTTTCGCTTAGAAGCTGACTACGATCATACGTCATTTGCAAACCATAATGGCTATCATTTTTTAGGTTTTCATCCTTGGCATAATCACTGTGTTCCTTAAAATACCCTGTTGTAATAGAGCCACTAGAATATGCTGAATCTACAAAACGGTATGTTCCGTGCATTCCTTCACCTCTACCCGTTCGTATCTGTGGGCGAAGCTCTACATCATAGTTTACATCAGGAGCAAAATAGATAGGTTGCATATAATAAAAACCTTCTTTGCTGCTCATTCCAAATTCTGGCTTCAAAAGTCCTGTACGCCTAGTTTTATCCGTTGTAAATGAAAAATATGGAAGGTATAGAACAGGCACATCGCCAGCATAAAAAACGGGATTATAAAGGTGTAACCATTTATTTTCTTTATCAAATTCCCCTGATGTAAATGCTATTTTCCAATCAGGGTCTTGGGTATTACAGCTGGAAACAATGGATTTTTGAGTAATGTAGGTATCAGGATTTAAAATGGCATTCTCGCATTTGATCCATACATCTGAACTCTCATCAAAAAAGAAGAGAGGGTCAGAAACGCCTTTATCGGTATTAAGATTAATCTTGGTATGTCCACTTCTGGAAGCATAATTCACTCCCTCAAGTAACGTAATATTACCAAAGAGCTCTAAATCGCCATTGGCTTGATCATAAAAAGCTTCATCCGCAGTAATCAAATACTTTGGACTATAAAGAACTACATTGCCAACGGCATGGACTAAAGTTCCTTCTTTACTCACATTATTTGCTAAAACTTCTACATCTTGAGGTGTTTTCTGTGTTGGTGCCGCCCATAAGCTTCCCAAAGAAAGCAACAATAGGAAAAAAAATCTAATTCGCATTGATAACCAACGTATTGGCGACTCTATCATGCCATGTCTCTCTTTTTGGATTTAAATACGCCCATATAAAGCCTAAATAAAATATGGACTCACTAATGATTCTAAACACTGCTCGGCTTAAAGAAAGGACTAAAGATGGATTTTCTAAATCAGCTGTTGAAATCACTCTGATTTTCATCGCAATCTTTCCAAGCGTTGCTCCATACATCCATACAAAAAAAGTTTGATAAATCACTTTTAATACAACAACATAAACAAATAGGCTATTAATAGTATTTAGAAGCTCTTCAGTCGTCACATTTTCAGGCATTTGATCAAGATAGATCAGTGAAAAAAGAACGGAAATTAAGATTTCGTCAATCAAATACGCAAGGCCTCGTTTTTGTAGTGGCGCTAATGTAATATTTTCGCTTTCAAACTTTTCAATCAACTCTTCATTTGTCATGCTTGAGTGCCTGATATGCAATATCGCTTCTAAATTGTTTTCCAGCAAAATGAACTTGCCCGCATAATAAATAAGCGCGTTCACGTGCCTCTTTGATGCTATCGCCCACACCCACACATAAAAGTACCCGTCCACCTGTTGCATAGAGTTTTCCCTCTTCAAGGCTAACGCCTGCGTAAGAGATGTGCGTATTTTCTAAATCTTTATGAACATTCATATCAATAATAATTTCGGCAGGTTTTGAATTGCTATACGGATAATTCTCACTTGCCATCACAACCGCAATAGCATATTTATTAAAAAATTCTATGTTTAAATGTTTAAGATTTCCTGTAGCTGCTTTGTAAAAAAGTTCACTCGCAGGTGTTTTTAACAGTGGCATTAAAATTTCGCACTCTGGATCGCCAAAACGTACATTGTATTCCAAAACAATCGGTTCATTTTTCACAATCATCAACCCAATAAATAAAACGCCCTCAAAAGGTGCATTCTCTTTTTGCATGCCTGCAAGCGTTGGCTTTACGACACGCTCTTCTACTTTTTGATACAATTCTTCATCAATCAGTGGCGTTGGCGCATATGCACCCATACCTCCTGTATTAGGTCCAATATCATTATCTTTTAAGCGTTTATGATCTTGTGCGGCTGGGAGAATTTTATAATCTACGCCATCACAGACAACAAACAAGGAAAGCTCATAACCATCTAAAAATTCTTCAACAACGACGCCAAGTCCTGCATCGCCAAAGCTTTTACCACTGAGCATGTCACGGACTGCCTCTTTGGCTTCATCTTTGCTTTGCGCGATGATTACGCCTTTTCCTGCACAGAGTCCATCGGCTTTTACAACGATAGGAAGATCAAGAGTTTCGATAAAATCATTGGCTTTTTTTGCATCACTGGTTTCGATAAATTTTGCGGTTGGAATGTTATAGCGTAAAAGAAAGTTTTTCATAAAGATTTTAGAGCCTTCAAGTCTAGCGGCAGCTTTTGACGCGCCAAAAATGACCAACCCTTTGGCTTTGAAAATATCGACAATACCATCTACCAAAGCAGTTTCAGGTCCGACGACAGTCAGATCGATGCCATTTTCTTTGGCAAAATCTGCCAAAGCTTCATAATCTTTATAGGTAACATTGCTTCCAAGTTGTGGGGTTGCTCCATTTCCAGGTGCAAAAAAAAGTTCGGTTACGTTTGAATCACGTTTCAGTGCTAAACCTATAGAATATTCTCTGCCACCACTACCAACAACCATTACCTTCATTAATATTTCTCCAAAAGAATCTATTTCGTTTACATGTAAAAACCCAAGTGAGCGTTCCGTGATTGAAGCGGCCCTAATAAGCCAACTTCTGGGAGTCGACCTTTTCTTTAGGCTGCAATCTCTCACTTTTTACAAAGCTCAAACGAAACCACAGGCACACCAAAAATGTACGTATTCCCGTATACTAATTGTTGGACCCTCATGAAAACGGTTGTCGCTTCACCCAGGCGAGGCAAACTACTAAACTTCTTTAATTATAAAGGAATTTAGCTTCTAAAGAGCTTTTGCCAAGGCGACGCACGCCTCAATACTTTGCGTGGAAGAGACAATCTTTTTGACATGTAAAGGTAGAGCAGAAGCTGTTTTTTCACCAATGGCAATGGCGATATAGCTTTTATCCCAAGCAAAGTTTTCCATAAAACAGTGTACGGTAGAAGGTGAAGTAAAAATAAGTTTAGCCTCTTTTAAAGGGGAAAAAGAAGAAGGATAATGCTTACATTTTGTCTCATACACAATGCGTTGTTCTATGTCAATATGGTTTACATGTAAGATTTCAAACAGTGAAGAGGAAACCTCTTTCGCACGGGGAAAAAAGACTTTTTGATTGGCTAAAAGAGGAATGAGTATTTGAGCAAACGTGTCACCATACGACTCTTTACATGTAAAGACAAGATTTCCACCACACTTCTCTATGAACGAAGCTGTTCCTTCACCAATAGCATAGGCTTTTTTGTCTTTCCATGCAATGCCACTTTGTTCAAGGGCTTTTACACTGTTTTTGGAGGTAAAAATGATGGTATCAAATCCTTCCAAATCAAATGGAGTCGGATCAAATACAATCTCAAATAGTGGGAGATGTACTACCCCCTCATACGCTTTATCGCTGAAGAGGTAGATCATCGTTTGTTATTCCCATTCAATCGTTGCAGGGGGCTTGGAAGAGATGTCATACACCACGCGATTAATGCCAGCAACTTCATTGATAATACGTCTGCTGATATTTTCCAAAATCGTATGAGGAATGTGCGCAAATGTAGCCGTCATTCCATCCGTTGCATCGACGATTCTCACACAAATTGTGTTGTCATAGGTTCGATTATCGCCCATAACACCGACACTTTTCACATTTAAAAGGACGGTAAAGGCTTGCCACGTTTTTTCATAATAGCCAGAGGAACGAAGCTCTTGAAGCATAATGACATCTGCAGCTCTTAGAAGCTTTAAATCCTCTTTCGTTACTTCACCCATGATGCGAATAGCTAAACCAGGTCCAGGGAAAGGATGGCGAGAAAGCATATCTTTTGGAAGCCCTAATTCTGCTCCTAAAATACGTACCTCATCTTTAAAGATTTCACGCAGTGGCTCAATCAGTTCGAAAGTCATCCAATCAGGCAAACCACCAACGTTATGATGTGATTTGATCGTTTTGGAAGGCCCTTTGACGGAAACAGATTCAATCACATCGGTATAAAGTGTACCTTGAGCTAAAAACTGAATGCCATCATGTTTTTTCGCCTCTTCATCAAACACTTCGATGAACGTCTCGCCGATGATTTTACGTTTTTTCTCAGGATCACTCACGCCTGCAAGTCTACTTAAAAATTTCTCACTTGCATCAATCGTGATGAGGGGAACATTGCGACTTTTAAACATCGTTTCAACTTGTTCACGCTCATGTGCTCGAAGCAAGCCATTGTCCACGAACACGGAAACGAGTTGATCGCCAATGGCTTCGGCTAAAAGGGTTGCCACAACGGAGCTATCGACACCACCACTCACGCCACACAATACTTTTTTAGAGCCCACTTTTTCACGAATCTTCGCAATTTGCTCTTTCGCAAATGAGCCCATATTCCAGGTACTTTCACAACCACAAATGTATTTTGCAAAGTTCTTTAAAAGCTTACTGCCTTGTTCTGAATGAAAGACTTCGGGATGAAATTGAAACGCGTACATATTGCGTTTTTCATCGGCAATGGCTGCATACGGTGAATTTTCACTGTAGCCAATTTTCTCAAATCCAGCGGGTAATGCTTCGACTTTATCACCATGACTCATCCAAACGATTTGTCCGCAGGTCGTATCTTTAAAAATTTTATGATCACTCTCAAATTGAAGCTTAGCCTTACCATACTCTTGATGTGTCGCAGGAATAACACTCCCACCAAAATGGTGTGTCAACAGTTGCATACCGTAGCAAATACCAAGAAGAGGCAATCCTAGCGCATAAACAGCAGGATCAGGATGGTATGAATCTTTCGCATAAACAGACGCAGGACCACCGCTTAAAATAATACCTTTTGGGTTACGTTTTTTAATATCTTCGATCTTCTCATTGTAAGGCACGATCTCACAGTAAACACCGCTTTCACGAAGCTTACGTGCTATCAACTGAGTGTATTGTGAACCAAAATCTAAGACTAAGATAGGGACTTCTTTCATTTACTTCCTTCTATTAAAATATGCCAATAATTTCAAACTGAATATACCAAATCACCAACGAGAGAACATAACCAGCCAACACGGTCCATGCGTATTTCATATGCGTTCCAAAGGTATAGATACCTCTAAGTTTTCCCATAACTCCCACACCTGCGGCAGAACCAAAGCTAATTAAGCTTCCACCAATACCTGCGGTCATTGTCACCAGCAGCCATTGATCGTCGTTCATCGTGGGATTTGCTTTTAACACGGCACTCATCACAGGGACATTATCGACGATAGCCGATAAAAAGCCTACGCCAATATTGACCGTGGTTGCACCTGCACTATCATACAATTTTGCAGCTAAATCTAAGAAACCTAAAAAGTGAAGTCCTCCAACGGCGGCTAAGATACCGAAGAAAAAGAACAATGTATCGTATTCAATTTTGCTGATGGATTTAAAAATACTGATAAATTCATTGCTTCTACGTTTAAGCTGATAGGTGTAGAGTTTAAGCAAGGAGAGACCAAAAACCATACCCCACATCGGTGGTATATGAAAAAGTTGTTGGCAAAGAACAGCACACATGATGGTAATAACGCCTAAGCCAATCACCACTTTTCCACCTTTTAAGATCACCACGCGTTGTTCAACACTGGCATCAAAATGAGGTTTTGTATTGGGAACAGACAAAGAAAGTAACCATCCTGTGAGCAACCATCCTAAAAAAGAAGCAGGGAAAAGTCCAAAAAATTCAACAAAACTGGCTTTATCTGCCATCCATGTCATTAAGGTTGTAATATCGCCAAAAGGGCTCCAAGCTCCACCTGCATTCGCGCCTACAACAATGTTGATGGCACCTGGGACTAAAAAGAGTTTATCCTCTTTTTCAATCGTAATGAGAACCGTGGAGAGGATTAATGCTGTAGTAAGATTATCCGCAACTGGACTGATGAAAAACGCTAAAGAGCCTGTAAGCCAAAACAGTTTTTTATATGAATAGCCTTTTGAAACCAAATTGTATTTAAGCGCGTCAAACACACGTCGTTCAATCATCGTTTCAATGTAGGTCATCGCCACCATTAAAAAGAAAAAGATCTCTGCGATCTCTAAAATAAGGGCATCAAGTTCATGCGTTAAGGGTGTATTATCCATCCCGTTTACGGCAAAGTAAATACCAATGAGAATAAAAATAAATGTTCCCATAAACAAAGCAGGTTTTGATTTATTGATATGAAACTTCTCTTCAGCTGCAACGACATAATAACCCACAACGAAGAGGATTAAGGAGACGATTCCGACCCAAGTATTGGTGAGATTTTGACCACTTGACGCCCAAATGGTATTAACTAAAACTAATAGCGCTACTAAGATTCGCATAGGTCATTCCCTTGTTGTAAATAGTGTGCACCCAGTGATTCTTTTCGATTAAGCGCACTGGTAATAATTTCAAGTGACACTAAAAGTCGGAGTCTCAGCAGTTTTCCAATGGACAATGCTAACATCTCTTCCACTCTCTTTTTTGCTTTTTCCAAATTTTTTGGTTCTCGAAGGATGCCTGCATAATACCACATCAAATGGCGTAACTCATTTTTAAGCACCTTGTCATTTTCGCGCATCAGCACTTCTTCAACTTCGCTAAACGTACGCTGTACCTTTGGCTCGAAGATACTCTGTTTGATCTCCTCTGCCACACGAGCTGAGAACACTAATCCTTCGAGCAATGAGTTACTTGCAAGTCTGTTCGCACCATGCACACCGGTATTTGCACACTCTCCAACGGCATAAAGATCTTTTACATGTAAAACGTTCCCACGTAAGTCTGTTTTAATGCCGCCCATGGAGTAGTGAAATGCAGGAGAGATAGGAATTCTCTGCTCAGGTACGTTGTATCCAATATTGGTCATGTTAAAATAGATACTCGGGAAGCGCTGTGCAAAATGCTCTTTGGTAAAGGCACTTAAGTCCAAATAGACCTCTTTACCCGTTTTCTGTTTATAGCGAAAAATGGCACGACTCACGACATCACGGGGTGCGAGTTCACCTCTTGGATCATACTCAAACACAAAACGCTTGCCATCTTCATCCACAACCATTGCACCCTCGCCTCTGAGCGATTCACTTAAAAGCTGTTTGCGAACACTGTTTCCAAGGACAAAGGCGGTGGGGTGAAATTGCATCATTTCCATATCCGCAAGTGCAATACCGTGGCTTAAACAGATACCTTGCATATCGGCACTAATCGTTCGCGCATTGGTATGATACTCATACAAAGACCCCACACCACCACTGGCAATAATGACTTTTTTAGCGTAAAGATTAAAAATTTTATCGGCATGAAAAACACGCGCACCATAACAGACACCCTCATCAATCAATAGGTCAGTTACTTGCGTGTTATACAGAATGGGGAACGGAAGCTTTTGCATTAAAAAAAGGTGAATATAACGCCCCGTCGCGTCTCCACCTGCGTGTAAAATACGGTTCGTACTGTGAGCAGCTTCTTTGGTGTAGAGCAGATTTCCTGCTTCATCTTTATCAAAATTAAAGCCCATATCGATCAACCGTTTGATAGCAATAGGCCCTTCAGAGCAGAGCACATTAACTGCCTCCGGGTCACAATGTCCTGCCCCAGCACTGAGTGTGTCTTTTACATGTAAAGGTATGTCAGCCACATCTTTGGCAACGGCAACACCCCCTTGTGCATAGAATGTGTTACATTCCCATGCATAATCTTTAGAAACAATCAAGACACTCAATGACTTTGGCAGTGCGAGTGCCGTACTTAAACCTGCAATGCCTGTACCAATAATTAAAACATCATAAGACGTTTTCATTTGACAGTTGTGCGTATATTTTTAGGATAGGTCGTTGTGTTACTGTCTTTGTAAATAGGAGGACCTTTAAAACCACAACCAAAAAGAGCAAAGCCCAAACATGCTATAATGAGAACATGAAAGATTCTAAAAGTATAATTTCTCATCTCGTACAACAACCTTCTATGAAGAAATATGAGCAGGTGCGTTGTTATGACAGATTGCTCAGTTTGTTACCCAAAAGCTTCACAAGTATGATACGCTTTGTGTACACCAAAAACGATACGCTCTTTTTTGTACTCAATCATCCTTGCGCCAAAATGGAATTTAATTATAAACGTAATTTAATAAAGAGTCTATTAAAAGAGGTTCACACACATTTTCCAGAGTGTGCCTGTTTACATGTAAAAGAGGTTCAAGCCTTTGTAACGAATCAAAAAAGTGAGGAAGAGGCGTTGATTGTCTCCGCCAATTCAGAAATTTTCTATGCAGAACAAGCTACGGGAAGTTTTGAAACGCTGTGTGAAGATGAAAAACTACGTTCCCTATTTGAAGCGATTAAAGAGACCATTGCCAAAAACAGAACATGCTAGCTCAAAAACTTAAAAACGCTCCGCACAATGCGGGAATTTATCAATATTTTAACGCGCAAGGCATGCTACTTTACGTTGGTAAAGCCAAAAGCATTAAAAATCGCGTGAAGAGTTATTTTCGCTTCTCAGGCGAACTCTCTGCTGCTCCCAATCTCTCACCCCGCATTGCGAAGATGATCAGTGAAGTTGAAAATGTCGAGTACATCGTCGTTCAAAGCGAACATGACGCACTCATTTTGGAAAATTCGCTCATTAAACAGCTCAAACCCAAATATAACATTTTATTGCGCGATGATAAAACCTACCCTTATATTGCGATCAATCTCTCCGAAGATTTCCCTCGTTTTGAGATCACACGGAAGATTATTAACGATAAAAATATCAAATATTTCGGCCCGCTTTCAGGTTCGGCCAAAGCACTCTTAGATGCACTGTATTTAGCCTTTCCTTTGGTGCAAAAAAAGGGGTGTTTGAAGGGTAAAAAAGCGTGTCTTTTTTATCAGATTAACCGCTGTTTAGCGCCCTGTGAACAAAAGATAGATACCGAAACGTACGCTCAAATCGTTCAAGAAGCACTCGAATCACTCAACGATCAAAAGAAGCTTGTGAATCTTTTACATGTAAAGATGGAAGAGGCTTCGATGAAGCTCAATTTTGAAGAGGCGGCGAAACTGCGAGACATCATAAACTCGATCAAAGATGCTTTACATGTAACGCATGTGGAACTCTCAAAATTGGAAGATTACGATGTTTTTGCCGTTGAAATTATGGAGAAAACAGCGGTCATTATGCGTCTGTTTATTCGTGGTGGCAAGATTGTCTCGACATCGCACACGCTGATGCACAATGCGTACGGTTTTGAAAAAGAGGAGCTCTATCAGCGCGCACTCTTTGAGTTTTATAACCCGATGAACCAAACCTTCGCCAAGCAAATTCTCATCGCAGAATCCTTTAATGAACAAGACGATATGAGTCACTTTTTAAGTGAAAAATTTGGCCAAAAGATCACGATCAGCGTTCCCAAGCGCGGTGAAAAACTGCATTTAACCTCTATGGCACAAGAAAACGCTAAGACGATTTTAATCCAACACAGCACGAAAAACAACACCTCTCTCGCCGAACAGATGCAAGTTCTATTTGATTTCGTTGCTCTTCCCAAACGCATTGAAATTTTTGACAACTCTCATCTTGGCGGCAAATCCCCCGTCGGAGGCATGGTTGTGTGGGACGAAGGGTTTGATAAATCCAGCTACCGTCGCTATGAGCTTCACCACAGCGATGAATATGCCCAAATGAGAGAAATGCTAGAGCGTCGTATGAATGATTTTTCCAAAGAATCCGCCCCCGATCTTTGGGTACTCGATGGAGGAGAGACCATTTTAAAACTGGCGAAAAGTCTGCTCTCTCAAAAAGGAGTTCAGGTCGATCTGCTCGCCATCGCTAAAGAGAAGCGTGATGCCAAAGCAAACCGTTCAAAAGGAGCGGCACATGATCTTCTTTACAACCAAAACCAGTCGTTTGAACTCCCTCCTAGCGATAAGCGTTTGCAGTTTATTCAACGCCTTCGGGATGAAGCGCACCGCTTTGCCATTACGTATCATCAAAAGAAAAAACGAGGGCGTGATATGAGTTTAGAACTTCAAACCATTGAAGGGGTAGGTGCAGCAACGATTAAGAAATTACTCCTCTACTTTGGAACCTTTGAAGCCATCTATAATGCGAGTCAAGAAGAGCTAGAGGTCACCGTAGGTAAGAAGCTTGGGGCTAATCTATTTCTGGGCTTAAAAAAGTAGGTTAGTTTTAAGTATAAGTGAGTTAAAATGGAATTTTCAACGTTCACTCAAGGATCGTCATTTGATACTTTACGATAAAAGTGGTCTATTTCTAGGAATGGGAACCCAAGAGTTGTATCTATTAGGATACGAAGACATGGAAGAGTTTCGTAATTATCACAATGATTTTGCCGACCTCTTTGTGAACAAACCTGGCTTTATCTTTAAGTTCAAAAACTTCTCATGGATTGATTATGCTCAACATAGCGGTACACCCAATAAACGCGTTTTGATCAAAACCAAAAATGGTAAAGAGATTGAGACATCACTGACTATTAACGAAATATACCTTCAAAAAGAGATTAACGGCTCATTTATTTTCTACAGTGTGGAACTAAACAACGCACCCTTTAAACATGACCTACCTCTTTCAACAAACAAATCTCTAGCTTCTGAGCCTATGATCGAAAAAGAGTTATCCCCTAGCTTAATTCCACATGAAGAAGCTTTTATTGAAGATGCTCCACCATCTTTGTCATCTGATATTAACTTTGATACCCCGTTATCCTTATCCACTGCAGAACGAGAGGATGATTTTATAGCTCCCACCTTCAAACCTTTAGAAGAGCCGTTTCCTGAATCTAAGGAAGAGAGTGATTTGAAAATTGGTGCATCACTTCCTTTTCCAGAAGATTCATTTGATTTTAAACTTAAATTTGACGATAACATTCTAGAAGAGCCAAAAAGTGAAGAGAGACAAGACGAAGACACTTCTTTTGAATATCACTCTATCGACCAAATCAAAATCAATGATCTTGATTTTGTAGCTCCTGTTGAAAATTATCCCGATGACAAAGAAGAAAATCTCCGTGAAGATACAACACTCTTTGTTGACGAGCTCAGAAAAACACCCGTACCGCTCGTTGAAGATGAAGAGTTTGATCTTGCACTGTGTGCTGAAGAGCTAGGACTTGATATTAGTACATTAGCACAAATCCTTGAAGAGTATATCAATGCCTTAAATATTGCAATGCCCCTTCTATTGCAAGCTATTAATGACAATAACCGCAACAATGCCAAAGAAGAAATTACAAAACTCAAAAGCATTGCACTGCATTTGCAAATAGCCTCACTTTCTAATCAATTTGAGCATCTTGAAACCAGTTTAGAGTTTGATACTAAAGAGGAAATTCTCCAAACATTAAAAAACCTGCAAGATGTAGTTGCCCGTTTTAAGGAGAATGTTTTATGAATAAACTGATATTGGGCCTTCTTTTACCTCTATCTTTCTTATTTGCAGATAGCTTTCGAGATGCAATGATGGAGTATAAAAGTGGTAACTTCACACATGCTAAAGAGCTATTTGAACTCTCGATTAAGAAAGAAAATTCAGTGCAAGGATATTTTTACCTTGGCAAAATGTATCTTTACGGTGAAGGCGTTGAAGCCAACCCAGCACTTGCTATTCCCTACTTAGAACAAGCGGTGATGAAAGGCAATATTAAGGCAAAATGTTACCTTGCCGAAGCCTATCTTAAAAATAAAGTCAAACATGATGAGGCTGTTTCCCTCCTCAACCAAGGGGCAAAAGATAGCGTTACATGTAAAGACATTGCTTCTACTTACAATATACTACTAAACAGTTAATAAAGGACTCCGACCATGAAATTAACGACTCAGCATACTTTAAGACTTATCAGTCAATATCCTCTGATTATTCTTTTTATTTTTTCCAGTTACTTTCTCTTCTTATCATACAAACAATTTGATACAACGTTAACACTGAAAAATAAAATAGAAAGTACCAGAGTTTTAAGCACACTCTCTATTGAGCTTGCAAAAGAGAGAGGACTGAGCGCTTCTTATATTTCAAGTCAAGGAAGTATTGCAAAAGAATCTCTCCAAGAACAACGCGTAGCTGTTACAAAAGCCATTACAGAATTTCATAACTTTTATCAAACACATGAAGTAACACCAAATATTAAAAATACTATCCTCTACCTTAACAAGGTTGGTGATATGCGTCAAGCAGTCGATAAATTTTCGATTGACTTTAATAAAATGTTCTTTGATTACTATAGTCAGGTTAATACATTTCTCTTAAAAGAGCTTGAGACACTTGGAACCATCAATTCCAACTCCAATATCTCGAACCTCACATACTCCTTAATTTCTGCCTACAAAAATATTGAATACTTAGGACAAGAAAGAGGTTTCGTTTCTAAAATCCTCAGTCAATATGTCCCTTTTAGCCCTAAGGATCTTGAAATTTGGATTAGTATTTTTGGTGTTTCCAATATTTTTGATCATACTACTATTAATGACCAAGGAACACGCACACAAATTGAAACGCTTTATAAACTCCCAGAGAATATTAAACTTGATGAGGAAATCACCCAAGTAAAGGCTGAACTTATTACAGCGGCACAAAGCGGCGAATACTTAATCGACCCTACGCTCTGGTTTGGTCTCTTAACGAAAAAAATTGATATTCTTGACAAATCTGCTCAAATTATTAAAGCTTCTCTTAATGTAGAAGAAAAAAACTATGATACTCAAAATATGGGTCAATTGATTGGTGCAGGGCTTACATGGATTATTTCCATCATTTTGATGTTCTTAGGACTAGGACTTTCAGGACAATTTAGAAAGAATGTTCAAGGCCTTGAAAATATCTTTACACGTGTTGAAGAGCTTGCCGAAACAAAAGAAAAAGTTGACTTTAATACAGCGGAAGGTATGAACGTTGCCTACGGTATTATCGATCGAGCCATTGAAAACATTGCCAAAGAAAAGAAAAATGCGGAAGAAGCCAGTGCTGCAAAAAGTATCTTCTTAGCTAATATGTCCCATGAGATTAGAACGCCGCTTAATGGTATTATTGGATTTACAGAACTTTTGAAAAATTCTGATCTCGATGAAGAAAAACGCGAATTTGTGGATGTTATTGAAAAAAGTTCTGAAAACCTTTTAGCCATTATTAATAATATTCTTGACCTTTCTAAAGTGGAAAGCAATAAAATTGAAATCGACGAAATTCTCTTCTCCCCTATTGATGAGTTTGAGAATGCCGTTGAAGTGTATGGACCTAAAGCTGCTGAGAAAAATATTCAGCTCTCCTTGTATATTGACCCTAGCTTACACAATTATCTTAAAAGTGATGCTGTTAAGATCAAAGAAGTGCTCATCAATCTGATGAGTAATGCTGTTAAATTTACTCCAAACAATGGTCAAATCACGGTAGAAATCAAACGTGTCGATAATGCACCGCTTGATAAAGCTCGCGTACTCTTTAGTGTACAAGATTCAGGTATTGGTATTAACAAAGATAAAATCGAAGGTATTTTTGATGCCTTTAATCAAGCTGATTCTACAATTACACGAAAGTTTGGAGGTACAGGACTTGGCCTAACCATCTCATCAAAATATATTGCTCTTATGGGTGGTCGTTTAGAAGTTGAAAGTGACGAAGGTAAAGGTAGCCGCTTCTTCTTTGTATTAGACCTTTTAGAGTCAAGTTCAAGCGGTACCGACTATAAAGATCATTTCAATGACTTTAACTGTGCCATCTATTCACCTCTAAATAGTAATAAAGCACACACTGAGTTTATGTATGATTACTTTACTTATTTTGGAGCACATGCAAAATACTATACAGATTTTCCTGCACTTAAAAATCTTATCTTTAAAGCAGGAAGCAATATCATCGTCGCTGATTATAACAATCTGACCAAAGAAGAGCTTGAAGAGTATAAAAAAATCAAGTTACCTATTATTCTAATCTTTAAATCTTCTCAACAGGTTAAGTACAATGAGTTTAATACGAAATACATTACACCAATTTATGAGCCAATCAACGTATCAAAACTTGTTAGAGCGTTAGAATCCAAACGCGAATTTTTACCTGCAAAAGAAGACCGTATTGAGCCACAACCATTGCCAAAAGTTACTTTTGGCAAGAAATTTAAAGCAAATGTACTTGTTGCCGAAGATAATGAGATTAATCAAAAATTAATTCGAAGAACATTAGAAGATTTAGGCCTTAATATTACGATTGTACCTAATGGTCTTCAAGCTGTAGAACGCCGACGTAATGACAATTTTGATATGATCTTTATGGATATTGCGATGCCCGTTATGGATGGTATTGAAGCAACGCATAAAATTCTCGAATATGAAGAAAAAAACCATCTCCCCCATATTCCTATTGTTGCAATTACTGCTAATGCACTCAAAGGTGATCGCGAGCGTTTTATGAAAGAAGGGTTGGATGAATACATCACCAAACCAATCAAAAAAGACAGCATTATTAGTATTCTTAACCTCTTTATTCAAGATAAAATTGATTTTGCAGCTCAAGAGGAAGTTCCTTCGGTAGACGTCAAACAAGCTGCAGTAGAGCATCAGCCTATTGAGACAAATATGCCTCTTCTATCTGAAGAAGTCCCTCATTTGTCAACAAGCATCGAAGATATGCAAACCCCTATTACTGAAGAGAAAAGTAATGAGTCAATCGTTCCAACCATTGAAATCAAAGATGTACTTGTTTTGAAGAAAAGCCCTATTGAAACGAAAATATTTACAAGTGTTTTAAGTAAAATGTGTGAATACGTTGAATCAGCAACTTCATACAATGATTTTAAACAAAAAATTGGATCAAAACACTACAAAGTTATTCTTTTTGATAAAGAGATGCTTCTTGATGATATAGAAATATTTTCAACATGGATTCAGTCAACTGAAAAAGAACATAATGTAGGCAAAATCCATACAATTATGTTTATTGATCCAAAAGACAAAAATCAAGATACCACCGTTGCCTTTGATGCTATTTTACCAAATCAAATTAGCAAAAAAGACCTTGAGACGCTTATCCATAAGTTTATTTAAAAGGCCATATGATGGGAAAACAATTGAAGATTTTAGCGGTTGATGATGATTTTATTAATCTAAAACTCATTAGTTCAATGCTACGCAAGAATACACATGTAGGCGTTATTATTGAAGCTACCAATGGATTAGATGCTATCAATATCCTAAAGATGCAAGGAGATATTGATCTCGTATTACTTGATATCAAAATGCCTGTTATGGATGGTATTGAATTTTTAACGAATATTCAATCTATGATAGAATTTAAAAAACTTCCTGTCATTGTTTTAACTACCGATGAAACTCGCAAACATGAAGCCTTTGATCATGGCGCTTTTGATTTTTTAGTTAAACCTATTAGAGAGCATGATCTCAGCAGTAAAATAGCGAAAGTTGCTGATCTATTTTGATCAGCAACTACGTTTTTGTATCACTTCATTTATCTTATAATACAATGAAGTAATTTCCTCTTTCTTTTCAATAAAACTATTTTTATTTGCAATTAAATATGCCGAAGAATCTAAAATTGTTTCAACAACCTTAAGTCCATTTTGCTTCATTGTGCTACCTGTTTCAACAATATCAACGATAACATCTGAAAGCCCTACGAGAGGGGCTAATTCGATAGAACCATACAGTTTAATAATGTCAACTGCCATCGCTTTTTTGGAAAAATATTTTTGGGTAATATTGGTCATTTTTGTAGCAACTTTCAGTTCTGGAGCACGATAATCAATCGTTTTGCCCTCTTGAATACCGACACATACTTTACATTTTCCAATACCAAGATCAAGTAAACGTAAAAGATCCTCATCTTTTTCTTCTAACACATCCAACCCAACTACACCAATATCTGCAGATTGATGCAAAACATAGGCTGGAACATCTTGATTTCGAACCAATAAAAATCGGAAACCATCTGCTTCCAAAATTAGTTTACGATCATCAAAACGAAATGCTGTTCCAAAAATTTTCTCAAAAATTTCTAACGTCTCTTCTGCAATTCTGCCTTTTGGCAATGCCACTGTTAACATTCTTTTCCCTTTTATTCTAATTGTGCTTCTTTGATAGTTTTGAGCATTCCTCTAAAAATCAGTGTTCGATCAAAAATCGCATTGCCGAAAAATTTGGAGAAAAACTTTCCATCACCACCTGTAAAAAAAATTCTTTTATCTTTACATGTAATTTCTAAAAGCATTATAATTGACTTAATCACACCATATGAGATAGCATCATTCGTCTTCTGTGGTAGTGCGTCAAGTGATACACTTGGATTAATAGGAAGCATAAGACGAGGTGAAATGGAAGCATAACACTTCTCATAAGCACTAAGCCCTGGCAAGATAAAGCCTCCTAAGTGCATTCCTCCTGACATAATATCAACCGTTATTGCACTTCCTGCATCAACAATCATACCATCCCTGATTGTCGAACATGCAGCAATACGATCAATTCCCATACCTTGATAAATCGTATCAAACTCGAAAAAAGGTTCCAAATCAATAAAATTATTTTTAGATTGAAGTGTAGCCTTGAGAGCTTCACAAACGCTAATATAATAGACTTTTTCTGTGGCTACAAACTCTTTAAATTGTTTATGCGACATTGTCCATACTTTACCATCTTGATAAAAATCTGCATTTGAGTTACCAATATCACATAAAATCATTCATAAACCTTCCAACCATTTTCATGCAGTAGGAGTGCTGCCTTTGAACATACTGGTGCTTGTAGCAATAAGTGTTTATACTTATAGGCATGTTGGAAATGTAATTCTAATGCACGCGTAAATTCAATAACTTCCTGTACATGTTTCATAAGAAAACGACTCTTTTGCTGGGAATGAAAAATTAAGTGATAAAAAGATTTGCGATCAGTACCACAAAAGATGGCAAGTTTTTTACGAGTATGAAGCACTGTTTTGGGATCCACTATTTCTAGAGATGTAAAAACGATCTGTTTATTACAAATACGCTCTAACATCTCCTTCATAATGGTGTTAAATCCAACTCTTATTTTTTACGATTTAGTTTGAAAAAGTGATTTTTATAATAAAGGGCATCACCCGTTGTAAAGACATGGCTTTCTATACTGTCAGGAAGTTTATAAACATTCGTTGAGATAAGATCTAAGTCTGTCGCAATGACATAGCCACCTTTTTCAATCATATAGATAAAATCACCGTAAATGGTTCCAGAAAAAGTTGCAAATGGGAATTTGCGTTCTTTAAGTGTTTTAAGATCTGCATCGGTAAGAATGACACGTCCATCTTTGGTGAAAACAAAGATACGATTTTCAAGAACAATCACGTCTTTTACCTCAGTTTCTAAAAAACTGATAGCTTTTGGACTAATGGAAACAACTTTACTTTTTGTTGCAGCAACCAAACGATCACCTAAAACTTGAAGATAAATAATATTACCAAAAAACTTTTCATTACTTACAACAACATCACGGATTGGTTTTTTAGTTTGTTGATCAACAATTAGCAATTTACCATCAAGTGTTGGGAAAACAATCAAATCACCCAAAAAGTATGGAGAAGCAATGCGAGAATCTAAAACATACACATTATCTTGTCTTAAATGCATCATCTCTTTGCCATCATTAATATCAATAATCACAAGTTCATTAGAACCCAAAACAAGTGCTAAAAGATTTCCTTTGAGCGCTGCAGAAGCTACAGCAACACTACATTCTTTAGAAAAAAGAACTTTTTTATTGGCATCGACAATTTGTAAAGCACCACACTTAGAAGCCGCAACATAACGACCTTTATCTTCAGAGAGGTAAACAAAACCTTCTGGTAAAATGACATTTGTCAGACCATTTTTGGTTATCACTTGGCCATTAGACAATGTTGCGCCATCTCTTACTGCATCTATAATTGTTCCAGGCAATGAATCATCATAACTGACTTTTCCAGAAAGTGATTCTGGTTCAAAGTATTGTCGTTTTGTACCACAGCCGCTTACAACCAATAATAAAGCCAAAAGTGAAAAGGCAATTTTTGCGTATCTCATTATTTCAAACCTTGATAGTGTTCTAGATTTTTTGCAATCTGTTTAAGTGGTGAATTTGCATCAATCTGTGCAAATTTCAACCTCGCCTCTTCGATTTTCTTATCTTTGAGTAAATCATATCCTTCTTGAAGAAGCACCATACCTGCCAATAACTCCCCTTTTGGTGTAGCATTAAGATCAAGTTGAGAAAGCTGATAGGTCGCCAAATCAGCTAAAATAGGATTTTCTTTAGAAAGAGAGACTGTTTTAAGTGCTTCAGTATCACCTTTCACCAGTGCTGTTTCAAAAATAAACATCGTATACAACTTTGGATTTTTCGCCTTAAGTGTTTCAAGCGCTGTCGTATTGTTAGCATCTTTTAAAAGAGCTTGATACGCTTCATTTGAAACTTTTAAACGCTGCTGCGACATGATGTCATTGATAGCATACCATCCAGCACCCAAAGCTACAAGCACTAATGCCGAGATAATATATTTTTTATTGCGATTAAAAAAACGCTCTCCTTTGATCATTCCCTCAAGGAACTGCTCTTCAGTGCTAATTTCTTCTTTGACCGCTTGAATATTCTCTTTAAGTCCCAAACACTATCCTTAATAAGCGATTTTTAAAAACATGGCAAAGTTTATCACAAGAAATATAAAAAGGGACTAATAGAAGTCTACTATCGTTTCAGTATCCACCAAAAGAGAATTTGCTATAATTACCTTTTAAAAGATTTAAGGATTTTAAACAATGAAAATTGATAATGAACTACTTCAAAAATTGGAAAGACTCTCCTCTTTAAAAATTAGTGATGAAAAGAGAGAAGGTGTCATTAGTCAACTCAGTGAAATTGTCTCTTTTGTTGAAAATCTTAATGAACTCACTCTGGATGGTGAAGAAGCAACCTTTACAACACTTGCAGGTGGTACACCATTTCGTGAAGACATCCCTAATGTCAATCATGAAATTATTAAAACTATTTTACAACATGCACCACAAAGCGAAAGTGGCTTTTTTGTCGTTCCAAAAATCATTGAATAACGTTTATTTGAAGGGGAATTGAAAATGAGTTCACTCAATATCAAAGCATTATTAAAAAACGTGGTAGCCTATAAAGCATCAGATTTACATCTTGTTGGGCGTAGCGAACCACAAATTAGAATTGATGGAAAACTTGTTCCTCTTGATATGGAAAAACTAAATGGTACAACCATTGAAGAACTCTGTTATACTCTTATTACCGATAAGCAAAAGAAAAAACTTGAAGAAGAAAAAGAGCTTGATTTTGCAATCATGTTCCCTGATATTGGCCGTTTTCGTGCAAACTATTATTACACGATCAATAGTGAACTTGCCGCAGCATTTAGGATTATTCCTATTGATATTCCATCCTTAGATGATTTAAATGCTCCCATTGTTTTTAAAGAGCTTGTTCAGCGAGAAAAAGGACTTATTCTTGTCACTGGACCTACAGGAAGTGGTAAATCAACGACACTGGCCGCTCTTTTAAATGAAGTTAACCTCTTTGAACATCGCCATGTTATTACTATCGAAGATCCTGTCGAATTTATTCATACCAATAAAAAATGTCTTTTTTCACACCGAAATGTGGGTGAAGATACCAAAAGTTTTGGTAGAGCGCTCAAATTTTCACTCCGTGAAGATCCTGATATTATCCTCGTGGGTGAGATGCGTGACCAAGAAACTATCAGTACGGCCATTACGGCTGCTGAAACAGGACACTTGGTTTTAGGGACACTGCATACCAATTCAGCAGTCCAAACCATCAATAGAATTGTTGATAGTTTTGAAGGAGCTGAACAAGTACAAGTACGTAATATGCTTGCAACATCCCTATATGCTGTCATTTCACAAAGTTTGCTCCCTAAAGTAGGAGGAGGAAGAGTTGCTATCCATGAAGTTATGATTAATAATTCAGCTATTGCCAACTTAATTCGTGAAAATAAAATTCATCAGATTTATTCGCAAATGCAACTTAACCAACAAAAAACAGGCATGATTACTCAAACACAAGCAATGATGAAAAGCCTTAGAGCCAATCTTATTACTAAAGATGATGCCATCCGTTACTCTACCCAGCCACAAGAACTTCTCAATAATATGGGGATGTAATAAGTAATTTTACTAATATTACAGCTTATTCAAGCTATACTAAAGCATTAAAAACTCTAAAATAAAATGGGTAAAAAGGCACCTATGGAAATGAACAACAATAATCATATCGCAGAAATGGTTTTTCAGCTTGCAGAAGAGACATTTGCAAAGCTTAAGAGTTTAAACATTCCCCCTTATCCAAAATATTATCACGATACGTTTGTTGAGACACTGCAAAAAAGCGGTGATACAGAGTTGATGGATCTTACAAAAAAACATAGTTACCTTTTTTCCAATGCCCAACAAGAAGAGATGGTAAGTGAAACCTGCTTTGGTTTAATGAAAAAAGGGTTAGAAGAGTTTGTAAAAACAAATGATAACCTTAAATTTATTTCAGATGAAACATCTATCAATATTGACAATATCAAAAAAGATTATGAGAGTGTTGATACACATCAAGTTCTACAGGCTTTTGATAACTTTCAAGGTAAGATATTACATGAACTTCAAGCTGCCGATGAAACAATTGCTAAACTCAAATTAGAAGTAGAACGCTTAGAACGTGAATCCAATATTGACCCTCTAACAAAAGCCCACAACAGAAGAGTTCTTGTTAAAGACTTAGAAGAGCTACTGAGTGTTGGTAGAGATAGAGATATGGATATGCATCTTGTCATGTTCGATGCCGACGATTTTAAACAAATCAATGACTCCTTTGGCCATATTGCAGGCGATAAAACCTTAATTTTTCTATCCAAGCTGATTCAAAATTCACTTAGACGCGGAACACGTATCTATCGATACGGTGGTGAGGAATTTGTCGTTATTTTGAACCGAACCTCTTTTGAGGAAGCAACAAAAATCGTTGATCGCATTATTAAAGAGACAAGCGATAGCAAATTACTTTATAAAAATCATGATATCCATCTAACGCTGAGTGCAGGCATTTGTTCTCATAAACGCACGATGAGTGCCGACGATCTTTTGGATACAGCAGACAAAGCGCTCTACGAAGCCAAAAAAAGTGGTAAAAATTGTTTTAGGAGCGCACATTAAATGGCAAATTTTTCGATGTTTGACCTTATATCTCTTGCCTTAGTGCTAATATTGGGAATTAAAGGCATTATTAATGGATTTGTAAAAGAGGTATTTGGTCTCTTAGGTATTATTGGTGGTATCTACTTTGCTTCGCGTTATGCACATGAAGCAGGTAAAATGATCAGTGATCATATTTTTGTATTTAACAATCAAGCATCCTTATATCTTTTTGGATTTATTGCCGTTTTGATTGTTTTTTGGATTACGTGTATTTTTTTAGGATATCTTATCGCGCAAGCCTTGAGCCTAAGTGGACTTAGTATGTTTGATAAATTGGCTGGTTTTGCCATAGGCAGTATGAAAATATTTTTAGTTTTTTCTGTTTTGGCAGTCACATTAACCAATATTGAGTTCATTAAATCAAGAATCGAACCCTACGTTGCTAACAGCATGATGTTTCCACTCTTTTTAGAGACTGGCAAATACATTGTCAAACTTGATACCAACACCATGTTTGAGAATTTGCAACCTAAAGAGAAAACTAACCCTTAAAAGAGGTCATGATGAGTACGTTTGAAAATCTTGAATATAACTCCTTACTCTCAAACTTTAAAGAGTTATTGAAAAATAATAGTTTAAAATTTACCAAGCAACGCGAAGTCGTTTTAAAAACACTCTATGAAAAAGATGAGCACTTTACGCCAGAAGATCTCTATATTTTTCTTCGCAGCACGTATCCAGAGCTTAATATTGGGATTGCTACGGTCTATCGTACACTGAACCTGCTTGAAGAATCTCTCATGGTCACATCGATCTCATTTGGTGTTGCCGGTAAAAAGTTTGAACTTGCCAATAAACCTCATCATGATCATATGATCTGCAAAAACTGCGGACTTATTATCGAATTTCAAAATGATAAAATCGAACAACTACAACTTGAAATTGCGCAAGCAAACCATTTCACCATTACCAGCCATTTAATGCAACTGCGTGGCCTTTGCAAAGAGTGCGCCAAAAATAGTAAACATTAGAAAAGAGGACGATATTTTGATATTTCAAGACCAATACCAACAACAACGCATCGAAAAGGGAAAGGCGCTACATGCCCTTGGTCATAACCCTTACAGGCATAATATTATCAAAGATACGAGCACCAAAGAGTTTTTAGAGTGCTACGAATATGTTGCAGAGAGTGAACTCAAACGCGATGAGAACAAGAACAACACGGTTGTAGGACGTATCAAATTTCTACGCCATATGGGAAAAGCTGCCTTTGCAAAAATCGAAGATGAGCAAGGTGTTCTTCAAATCTATTTCAGTCGCGAGTCTATTGGTGATGCATGGTTTGATGAAGCTAAAAAACTTGTTGAAGTCGGTGATATTATCAGTGTCACAGGTTTCCCTTTTGTGACAAAAACAGGTGAACTTTCTTTACATGTAAAGACATTGGAAGTCGCAACCAAATCAATTGTACCTCTTCCTGAAAAGTTTCATGGTCTCCAAGATAAAGAGTTACGTTATCGCAAACGCTACCTTGACATGATTATGAACCCTGATGTACGAAAAACTTTTAAAATCAGAAGTAAAATTGTCAGTGAAATTCGTCATTTCTTTGAAGAACGTGACTTTCTAGAAGTTGAAACTCCCATGATGCACCCAATCGCAGGCGGAGCGAATGCAAAACCATTCATCACGCGCCACAATGCCTTAGGGGTTGATCGCTACCTAAGAATTGCACCAGAACTTTACCTCAAACGCCTTGTCGTCGGTGGTTTTGAGTCAGTCTTTGAAATCAACCGTAACTTCAGAAATGAAGGTATGGATCAAACACACAATCCTGAATTTACCATGATCGAATTTTACTGGGCATACCATAATTACCATGATTTAATGCGCCTCACCGAAGAGATGTTTGATGTGTTGTTAAAGAAACTTAAACTTCCACGCAAACTTCCTTATGGAGATTTGGAAATTGATTTTTCAAAACCATTCCAAAAAATTGCTTTTAGAGCAGCGCTGAGTGAAATCGGTGGCGTTCCAGATGAAATTCTTGATGATTGTGCTCAAATAACAAAATATATTACAGATAAAGGTTTGAGTGTTGATGCTAATTTAAACCTTGGCAAACTCTATGAAGAACTTTTTGATCTTTTTGTTGAAGAAAAACTCATCAATCCAACCTTTATCATTGATTATCCAATTGAAATCAGCCCACTTGCACGTAGAAGTGAAATCAATCCAAACATTGCAGAACGCTTTGAACTCTTCATTGCCGGGCGTGAGATCGCCAATGGATTTAATGAACTTAATGATCCTATCGATCAATACGAACGCTTTGCAAAACAGTTGCAGGCTAAGAATGCAGGCGACGATGAAGCCCACGAGATGGATGAAGATTATGTCTATGCTCTAGGCTATGGATTACCACCAACTGCAGGGCAAGGGCTAGGAATTGATCGTTTAACGATGTTACTCACTAATGAGTTATCGATTAAAGATGTTATTCTGTTCCCAGCAATGAAACCCCTTGGTGACGCTGATGAACAAACACAAAAAGACGAGGAATAAAAATGAGTATTTTAAAAACTGTTGACCCTGTTGTTTACGATCTAACCGTAAAAGAGTTAAATCGCCAATGTGATCATTTAGAAATGATCGCCAGTGAGAATTTTACCTATCCTGCGGTTATGGAAGCAATGGGCAGTGTTTTCACAAACAAATACGCAGAAGGTTACCCTGGTAAGCGCTACTACGGTGGTTGTGAATTTGCTGATGCTGTTGAACAACTTGCAATTGATCGTGTGTGCAAACTTTTTGGCTGTACGTATGCGAATGTCCAACCAAACTCAGGTAGCCAAGCCAATCAAGGTGTATACCAAGCACTGTTGAATCCTTTTGATAAAATTTTAGGTATGGATCTAAGCCACGGCGGTCACTTAACCCACGGCGCCAAAGTAAGCAGTTCAGGTAAAACGTACTCCAGTTTCTTTTACGGCGTTGAACTTGATGGTCGCATTAACTATGATAAAGTAAGAGAAATTGCTCATATTGTTAAACCTAAAATAATCGTGTGTGGTGCAAGTGCCTACCCAAGAGAACTTGATTTTGCTAAATTTAGAGAAATTGCAGACGAAGTGGGTGCGTATCTTTTCGCAGATATCGCACACGTTGCTGGTTTAGTTGCGGGAGGTGAACATCCAAGTCCATTCCCACACTGCCATGTTGTAACATCCACAACGCATAAAACGCTTCGCGGACCTCGTGGTGGAATTATCCTCACTAATGATGAAGAGATCGCTAAGAAAATTAATAGCGCCATCTTCCCTGGTATCCAAGGTGGTCCATTGGTACATGTGATTGCAGCCAAAGCCGTTGGTTTCGCTGAAAACCTAAAACCTGAATGGAAAACATATGCAAAACAAGTTCGTGCTAATGCAAAAGTTTTAGCCGATGTGCTGATTAAAAGAGGTTATGATATCGTCAGTGGCGGCACTGATAATCATCTCGTGCTCGTTTCGTTCTTAAACAAAGAATTTAGCGGTAAAGAGGCGGACTTAGCACTGGGTCGCGCAGGTATTACCGTTAATAAAAACACGGTTCCTGGCGAGACAAGAAGCCCATTTGTCACCAGTGGTGTTCGTATCGGATCCCCTGCTCTTACCGCACGCGGTATGAAAGAAAAAGAGTTTGAAATCATTGCGAACAAAATTGCCGATGTACTCGATAATATCAACGATGAAGCTTTACATGTAAAGATCAAAGCTGAGATGAAAGCATTAGCAAGTAATTTTATTATTTATGACAGACCAACCTACTAAGGGAAATTATGTACAACATTGACGTCTCTCTCATCAAAATGATTACCGACCACTATTGGATTAAGCGTGATGCTATTGTCCAAAAAATCGATTTTGGAGGGAGAGTCTTTTTTGATAAATATGAGCGAATTGATCAGCCTTTGAACAATAGTATCATTAAAGACCATCTTGATGGAAAAATCACAGTTGCCCATTCGCTGATTAATAACTTTGACAAAGTTGAAAACATTGTTTTTGACTATAATGGAAGAAATACCGAGAGATTTTGGCATAGGGCACAACTTTTGCTTAGAGAAGAGGGATTCATCAATTTTACAGCCTATAAAAGTAAAACAGAGGGTCATCTACATCTGTATGTTCATAAAGGTCATACTACCTTGCAAGAGGGGTATCAGATCGCTAAAATGCTTTCAGCAAAGCTCTCTCAGAAGCTTCCCCGCGAGTGGAGAATGTTCCCAACTCAGGAGCTTCCAAAAGAGTTTAATATTTTGGCACTGCCTTATGACTTGTACCAAAAAGAGCGAGGCGCTTCTTGGTCGAAGCATATGTAGTCAACATCATTCTAAGGAGAACCGATGGAAAATAGAAATGAATTAAGTGATATTGTCTTAGAAAAAGGAGACAATAAAACCGTTAAGATGAAACGTATCCTTATTTTGGTTGCTTTTTTGATTCTTGTATTTCTTGTCGCACTTGCAAGTATGAAAGTAGCAAACAAAGATCAAGGGAAAGACACTTCTAAGCTAATTTTGCCACCTGAACCAACGCAAGAGACACAAATTCCTAAAGATGACCAGCTCTTTAAACAAGTGCCAATTATTGAGGAAAACCCTAAAAAAGAGAGTTTTGAAGATATGATCAAAACCCTTAAAGATAAAGAAGCGCAAAAGCAAGAAGACGCAAAAGGTAGTGACGTTAAAACTAAAGAGACAACAACCACAACGCCTACTGCTACGACACCTGTCAAAGAGCCAGCTCCTGCCAAAGTGAAAGAAGAGCCTAAGAAAGAAGCTGCTAAGCCTCAGCAAATGCTCCGTAGTACCGAAGTAACACCTGCAAGTACACCTTCTACAACAAGCGGTAGTGGTACGGTTTCTCCTGGTATTTATGTTCAAGTCGGTGCGGTTGCGACAGCTCCTGATGCAAAACAACTCAATGACATCAAATCAAAAGGGTTTGATTGCAAGACATATGCAACTGTCGTCAATGGCAATAAAGTGGTTAAACTTCTTATTGGACCTTATGCAACGTCTGCTGAAGCTGAAAATGCACTTAGCCTTATTCGTTCTAGTGTCAATAAAAACGCATTCATTTATAGGGTAAAATAAGGTGCTAAGCTCTCGTAAAATTCTTTTTGATCAGCTCACCCCCATCACAATCTTTGCAAAATTGCAGCGATATTTTGAAGGTGAGCTCTGTTTTTTGTTTGAAAGTGCTATCAACAATAACGATGGTGACTTTAGCTTTCTTTTTATCGGTGTACGCGAGCGTGTGATTCACCAAGACGATATGAGCATCCATATTGATGAAGAAGGTGTTTCGCATAATCTAGGAGCCAATCCTTTTACTTTTTTGAAAAAACGCTATGCAGAGCTTGATAAAACGCTCTATCAAAACTATGCTAAAGAGCTTGGTATTGGTTTTGTGGATGGCTTTATCGGCTACATTGGATATGATGCCGTCAAGATTTTTGAACCACGATTAAGATCTCACATGGATGGGCTTAAAGATGAGCTTCATATTCCAGAAGTCGATTTAATGCGTCCAAAACTCGTTTGTACCTTTTCACATAAAACTAATACCCTTATTTTAACAACATTTGTTCCAAGCATTGCTGACCAACTGGATTCCATCGAAGCAACGCTTAAAGAACCTCATATTCACATTCCAATTCAAACAGCGGTTGTTGATAAAAACAAAAGCTCATTTGCGCTCTCAAAAGAGCACTTTTTTGATATGGTCGCACAAGCCAAAGAGATGATACGCAGTGGCGATGTTTTTCAAATTTTGATGTCCAATCGCTTTACGCAATACGCACATATTGATCGTCTTAGCTTTTACCGAATTTTACGTCAAAAGAACCCATCGCCCTATATGTTTTATCTCTCGTATCCAAACTTTGCCATCATCGGCAGTTCTCCTGAAGTCATGGTTGGACTCAAAGATGGACGCATCACGTTACGCCCCATTGCAGGCACTCGTAAGCGAGGCTCAACGTATGAAAAAGATATCGCCTACGAAAAAGAAATGCTCAACGATGAAAAAGAACGTGCAGAACATTTGATGCTCATTGACCTTGGTCGTAATGATCTTGGCCGTGTTGCCAAAGTCGGCAGCGTCAAAGTCAAAGAGATGATGCGAGTGGAGCGCTACTCGCATGTCATGCATATGGTCACCGATATTGAAGCGATCCTTGATGTCAAATATGATATGTTCGATCTTTTTGCCGCAACCTTTACCGCAGGGACGATGACAGGAACACCTAAAATTCGTGCAATGGAGCTGATTAGTGATTTTGAAGGTTTAAAACGTAGCTTTTACAGTGGGGCAGCAGGTTATTTTGGGTTTGATGGCAATATGGACAGCTGTATTATGATTCGCACAGCCTATTTGGATGATGAAAAGATTATTTTCCAAGCGGGTGGTGGCATTGTAGCTGATAGCAAGCCTGAACTTGAATACCTCGAAGTGACCAATAAATTAGGCGCAATGACAAGCTCTCTTGATGATTTGAAAGAGTAACACCTAGTATGTTACTCTTTAGTATTTTTGGTTATCCTGTTGCACACTCTATTTCCCCAAGATTGCATAACACTGTACTTCAAGCTTTAAAACTTGATGGCTGTTATATTCGCAAAGCCATTACTGACCCCGAAAAACTTGTGTCAACGTTTCATGCGATGAAACTAGAAGGGGCAAATGTCACTGTTCCTCATAAAGAGACAGCTTTTGCACAATGTGATGAAGTGCGGGGTATTGCAAAAGAGATTGGTGCAGTCAATACACTTGTGCGAGAAGGTACCCGTGTCATTGGATACAACACCGATGCAGAAGGATTTTATGAGGCAATCAAACCCTTTGGCTATATTCGCAATGCCCTGATTTTAGGTGCAGGTGGAACGGCTAAAGCCATTGCTATTATTTTAAAAGCACATGAGATTGAGACAACGATCCTCAACCGCTCTGCTTCCAGACTTGCTTTTTTTGAAGCTAAAGGCTTTACATGTAAAACATGGCAAACATTCACTTCCCTGCCCTATGATCTTATTATCAATACCACTTCGGCAGGTCTTAAAGATGAAGAGTACCCTTGTGAACCAGAACTCTTAAAAAATATTTTTGCACATTCAAAATATGTATTTGACGTTATTTATAATAAGCCAACGCCCTTTTTAGAACTTGCAAAGAATTATGGCCTTACATGTAAAGATGGTAAAGAGATGCTTCTTTATCAAGGCGTATTTGCCTTTAACCTTTTCTTCTCTCAACATTACGACGTTAAAATGATCGAATCATTGATGCGCCCTGCTTTTGACATCTAAATCTTACTAAAGGAGAGCTCGTGCAGCTCGAAAAAACACTCAATAACCCTTACGCACATGATTATCAACTACTGATAAAAAATATTCTAAATGCTCCTATCTATTTTGATCCGAACCAAGAAATTGTCTATCGTAGCGATAAACGCTTTACCTATGCAACCTTTAAAAACCGCGTTCACCGACTGGCCAATATGTTAACCGCCATAGGGGTAAAAGCAGGTGATACCGTCGCTGTTATGGACTATGACTCGCATCGTTATTTGGAATGCTATTTTGCAATTCCAATGTTAGGAGCTATCCTTCATACCATCAATATTAGACTAGCCCCTGAGCAAATTCTTTATACAATTGATCACGCTGAAGATGATATTATTTTGGCACATACAGATTTTCTCCCCACCTTAGAGCAGATTAAAGGAAGACTCGATATTGATGCTTTTATTGTTCTCTCGGATGATGGAAAAGTCCCCCCAACCTCTTTACATGTAAAGGGTGAATACGAACAACTGCTTGCGCAAAGTGCTGATACATTTGATTTCCCAGACTTTGATGAAAACACCCGTGCAACAACGTTTTATACAACTGGAACAACGGGGCTTCCCAAAGGTGTTTACTTTACTCATCGCCAGCTTGTCCTTCATACGCTAGGTGCCCTTTCTACACTGGGGAGTGCGCCAAAACAAGGTAGCTTTCATCAAGGTGATGTGTATATGCCGATTACCCCAATGTTTCATGTCCATGCGTGGGGACTGCCTTATGTCGCAACCATGTTAGGCGTTAAGCAAGTCTATCCGGGACGTTACATGCCTGACATGCTTTTGGAACTAATTGACAAAGAAGGCGTCACCTTTTCGCACTGTGTTCCCACAATTATGCACATGCTTTTTAATTCACCTAAAATTAATGAAGTGAATCTCAAAGGATGGAAAGTCATGATCGGAGGAGCATCGCTTCCCAAAGCGATGTGCAAAGAGGCACTTTCAAGAGGCATTGATATGTTCACAGGCTATGGCATGAGTGAAACCTGCCCTATTTTAAGTGTGGCGCAACTCACCCCAGAAATGTTAGCGCTAGACGATGATGCCCAAAGTGATATTCGCATCAAAACGGGTCGCCCAATGGGTCTTGTGGAAATGCAAATCGTGAATGAACAGATGCAACCGCTTCCTCGTGATGGTGTGAGCACCGGTGAAATCGTTGTGCGTTCTCCTTGGCTGAGTCAAGGCTACTTTAAAGATCAAAAAAACTCTGAAATCCTTTGGAATGGTGGTTATTTACACACAGGAGATATGGCCAATGTCGATGAAAAGGGCTATATCAAAATCACTGATCGTGTCAAAGATATTATCAAAGTTGGAGGCGAGTGGGTCTCTTCTTTGGAGCTTGAAGATATTATTAACCAACATGCTTTTGTGAAAGAGGTTGCTGTTATTGGGATTGACGATGAAAAATGGGGAGAACGACCTCTTGCGCTTGTGGTCATCGACCCAAGTAAAGTCATCAGTGAAAAAGAGCTGCTTCTTCATGCTAAAGAGTTTATTAAAAAAGGCATTATGGCGCGTGAAAGTATGCTTTTAAAAATAAAATTTGTAGAAAGCATCGACAAAACAAGCATAGGAAAAGTTAATAAAAAAGAACTCCGCAAGAAATACGCACATTAAAAAATCTCTAGGAAGTTTACATGTAAACTTCCTTTCTCATTTGCAAATAAACACTTTCAACAGATAGTGCTCTACTTTTGACATTCTAAAAAATTGCTATTTAGAAATATAAATAAAATTTTAGTTTATCTTTATAAGGAATAATTTATGCATATTATTTTTATGGCTTTGTTTATTCTATATGAATTTTTACAAAAGGCTCTTCATGACTATCAAACTACGATTAATTATTTCTGCATTCATTAGCTCCTTTGTGGTGATACTTGTTATTGGTGTCTCTTTTATTACGATTCAAACGGTACAAATTAAAGGAAATATCTATGAGAATATTATTCTTTCAAAAGATCTTTTAGCCGATATTCTCCCACCGCCAGAATATATCCTTGAAACTCGCCTTGTTACGTATGAGCTCCTAAACAGTACACCCGAACAAATTATTTCCCTTAAAGCCAAGCTAGATGCCCTTAAAAAAGATTTTACCGATCGCCAAAGTTATTGGGATCAGAGCAATCTTGAACCAAGTATGAAAAAATTGGTTTTAAATGAGATTAAAAGCTCGGCATTTAGTTATTTTGACCTTACTGAAAAAAAATTTATTCCTGCGATTGAAAAAGGCAATATGGAAGAAGCACGAACGTTGCTATCAGGTGAGCTACAAAAATACTATGACATACACCGTCAATATATTGATCAGCTAGTGATTATGGCAAATCAACAAGCAGAAGCCGATGAAAATATTTCAAAGAGTGCCCTTCAAAAGGGTTTTATGACAATGGCATTGACTGCTTTAATTGGTATTATTATTTTGCTCACTGCCTTAGGCGTTACCAATACCATTATTCTTAAAAATATCAACCGACTTAAGACTATTGCCGCAACATTGGCATCGGAAAAAGGTGATCTCTCTAGCCGTTTACCCATAGAGTCACAAGATGAGATTGCTCAAACGTCCCAAAATTTTAATCGCCTTTTTGATAAATTTGAACAAATTGTTCATCTTGCTCAAATAGAAGAGAGTAAGATTAAAGAGGCTCACACTGAAATTAACCAACATATGGCACATTCACAATTAATGATTTCATTAACCGATTTAATGAGTGAGGGAGCCATTCATGGAAGTACGGATATTCAACAAACGATGCAAACAACGATAGAAACATTACAAAATATTTTACAACTCAATGATAAAACCTCTTTAGTCGTCAAAAATGTACATCAAAATACCAATCAAATTATGAGTGCAATGGAACACATCGTTGAAAAGATTAACGATACGCGAAAAAATGCCGATAGCGTCACTCATAGTACCGATGAAATTGCACAGGTCATTGCCCTGATTAAAGATATTTCAGATCAAACCAATCTTCTTGCACTGAATGCTGCAATTGAGGCAGCGCGTGCAGGGGAACATGGTCGTGGCTTTGCGGTTGTTGCGGATGAAGTTCGAAAACTTGCAGAACGTACCCAAAAAGCAACTACAGAAGTAGAAGCCACGATCAATATTTTGAAGCAAAATGCCGAAACGATGGTAGAAAGTAGCGAAAGTACGGAAGTTTACGTCAAAGACACTGTTTCGCAAGTTGATCTCTTCAGGCAAGCTTTAAGTGAACTTACAGACAATGCTGATGCCATACGCCAAGAAAATCTTCTTATCTCTTACGATATTTTCATTGAACTTGCTAAGCTTGATCATATTATTTTCAAACTTAAAGCGTACAACTCAATTTTCCATAATGAAGAAAAAACAACATTTAGTGATCATCACCAGTGTAGGTTAGGAAAATGGTATGAACATGGAGATGGTAAAAAAGCCTTTGAAAATGTCCCAAGTTATGCGCTCCTTGCATCACCGCATCAAAATGTTCATGATAAAATATATGCCTCTTTAGCCTGTATTAAAAACAATAATTGTGTGGAAAAATCTGAGGAAATTCTAAATAATTTTAAAATTGTCGAGACAAAAAGTAAAGAGCTCTTCACGATTTTAGATCATATGGTAGAGGAAGCAAAGAGGGGCTAAACTCCTCTCTTTTTAATTTTCTATTTTTATTAAAATATATCTATTGAGCTGCTGTCGATTCTACAACCAAACATTACAAATTTTATGTTACACTAATATTATTTTAGATGTTATATTTCTCAACAGAGGGTACAATGAGTCTGTTTAGCACATTTTTTGATACTTTATTTTTATCAGACAACACATATAATGCCCTCTACCGATTTTTTGATGATAGTAGTTCCGTTATGCTTCTCATTGATCCTCACAGCGGAGAGATTATTAACGCCAATAAAGCTGCAGCACAGTTCTATGGGTATCCACTAGATCATCTTGTGGGAATGTCTGTTGCTTCATTTAATACACTCCCTCCCAATGAGGTACATCAAGAACGACAACGTGCTCTCATGGAAGAGCGTAACTACTTTACCTTTCAACACAAGCTTGCCAACAATGAAATAAAAGATGTTGAAGTTTATTCAACACCTATTACGTTAGGTAAGAAAAGAGTTCTTTTTTCAATTATACATGATATCACTATGCGAAAAGAAACAGAAAAGCAGTTAGATGCAGTCAATGAAAATCTTGCTAAACAAGAAATCCTCTTCAAACAAATCATGGATACCTCTAGTGTTGCGATCTTCTTAGTCAACCTTGAAGGCTATATCATTCATGCCAATCGACGCATGGCTGAAATGTTTTTATACCCTCTTGAGGAACTCATTGGCAAAGAGTATGTTGAACTCATCCATCCCAGCGAAAAAGAGATCGGCCGGACTAAGATGCTATCACTTCTTGGTAGTAGCATATCATCCGTAGATTTAGAACGGATCTATTGTCGCAAGGATGGTACAAGTTTTTGGGGAAACCTCGCAGGCAAACGTTTTTACGACGACAAAGGCAGAGAACTAGGACTTGTTGGTGTGCTAGCAGACATTGACGAACGTAAGTACATCCAAGAATGCGAACAACACCATAAACAAATTTTACAGATGATGGTAAACACTTCACCCCTCTCAACCATTTTACATGTAATGATTGGAGGCATTGAATCCATACACCACCACCGTATTGGATGCAGTATTTTACTCTTTGATGAAACCATCACAAAACTAACACTTGGTGCTACATCCAAAGAGCTTCAAGACCTGAGTATGGCACTGATAAAGACGTCACATAACAACACTCCATTTTTGAATCATCTCATGCAACTTCAATCTGAACCTATCTTGCTCAGTGACATAAAAAATCAACACTGGTGTGCAGATGAAGCGTTTCAATGTTTTTTATCCGATGCTACCCAAACATGTTGGATAAATCCTATTTTTTCAGCACTTAAAAAACCTCTTGGTCTTTTAATCATTTGTTCTTTGCAACAGCAAAATCTTACGCCTAGAGAAATCAAACTCGTGGAAGATGAAGTGCAATTTATTGCCCTTGCAATTGATAAAAGCACCAGCGATTCCAAAGTACAACTTGCAGCCAACGTTTTTACCCACGCAAAAGAGGGAATTATTATTACCGATCCACAAGGCACAATTATTGAAGCGAATGAGGCTTTCATTCGGAACTCTGGTTTTGAAGCATCCGAGATCATTGGACATAACCCTCGCATCTTAAAATCAGGAAGACATGAAAACAGTTTTTATACACAAATGTGGCACAGTATTTTTACAAAAGGCAACTGGCAAGGGGAAATATGGAACCGTCGTAAAGATGGTAGCTTAACTGCTGAAATGTTAAACATTAGTGCCGTTAAAGACAGCGAAGGAGAAGTTCAACATTTTGTAGCACTTTTTACTGATATATCCACCATCAAAGAACATGAAAAAGCATTAGAACACCTTGCCCAACATGATGTTCTAACTTCTCTTCCCAATCGTATTTTATTTTGGGATAGGCTCCATCAAGCTATTGCCGAAGCACAGCGCTATCATACTTATTTTGCCGTTGTATATATCGATCTTGATGGCTTTAAAGAAGTGAACGATACATATGGCCATAGTATTGGAGATGAGTTACTCATTATTGTAGCTGAGCGCATTACCAAACTGCTTCGCCAAAATGAAACCATCGCTCGTTTAGGCGGCGACGAATTCGTAGCACTACTGACCCATCTTAAAGAGCCACAAGAGTGCGAAACCATTCTTGTCAGGATTTTAGAAAAGATACAAGAGGTAATCGTCGTTAATGGGATTGATCTTTATATCTCTGCGAGCCTTGGCGTCAGTTTCTACCCTTGCGATACACTTGATGCAGATGAACTCATCTTGCAAGCAGACAAAGCGATGTACAGTGCCAAACAATTAGGAAAAAATAATTATAAATTTTTCAATGAAACAAAGACAGATTGAACTTAGATTTTTGTACGTGATTCTAAAGCTTTAGATAAGGAGAGCATATCAACATTTTCTAAGTGCACGCCTGTTGGTACGCCTTGAGCAATTTTTGTAAAATGCAGATCATGCGCTTTGAGTTTATCTTCAATAAATAAAATAAGTGCATCACTCGCTAATGAAGGTGTCAAAGCAAAGATCATCTCCTTAACATCTTCGTGAACCATCGCTTCAAGCTTACTGAGTGTCTCTTCTTCCAAATCGCATAGAACAAAATAACGTCCATCAAACAGTTTATGCTCCTCGAGCACAAAAATATCTTTGGCGCTTTCTACAATACAGATCTTTTGACTATCGCGTCTTTCATCAAGGCAAATATCACAAATTTCATGCTCACTCAGTGCCCCACACTGTTCGCATTTTCGAATACTCTGAATCGCACTCTCAATGGCATTGGCAAGTTTCATTGCAGAAAAAGTGTCATTTAGAACCAAATGATAGGCAAATCTAATAGCCGACTTGCGACCAACCGTAGGAAGTTTTTCAAAGGCATCAACCAGTTTATTAAACTTCTCTAACCCTCTCATCATGCGATAAATCCTTTTGAAAAATCAATACTAAAGTGATGATAGCCTTCTTCATATGCGTACGCTATTTCCAATCCATGTTGTTCCACAATATTTTTGACAATATACAGTCCAAGCCCTAATCCACTACCACAGGCTTTAGAACCAGAGACAAACGGTTGAAAATACTCTTCAATCGCCATTTTAAGAGGCTCGCCTTCATTGGCAATAATCAGCCTCTGTCCACTATTTTTTACAAAAACGCGATGATTGAGGCTATGCTTCATGGCATTATCCATCAAGTTTTTAATCGCTAATGCCATGAGCTCAAAGTCAACAGTCACTTTAAAATCAAAATCGCCTTCGACATGAACCTGATCTTCTCTTTTTTGATCATCGAGCATCAAAAGATCAATGGCTTGATCGATTACATGTAAAAGCGAATACTCTTTAAGATTGAGTTCATATCGCTGTGATGTAAGCTGCTCGATCTTTGAAAATTCGGCAATCAAAAGATCAAGCCTGCCAAACACATTAACGAGGCGTTTTTTAGCAATAGCGTCCTCAAGCATTTCAGCGACAATACGCCCTTTGCCAATCGGAGTTTTGAGCTCATGCATAATCGTTCGTAAAAAAAGTTGTCTGGAATTGATAAGATCACGTATTTTTTTAACAGCACGATCAAACTCATTGGCAACTTCACCGATTTCATCATTGGATTCACTCTGGCATTCAATGCTCAAATCCCCACTGGCAAACTTTCGTATTTGCGAACTCAGAGTTTTCAGCGGTGCGATACTTTTAAAAATAGAGACGTACATATAAAGCAAAATGAGTAAAGCAATGACAAAAACAACCCATAAACTTTCGTTAAAATTTTTGTAATCTTGACTCTCTAACAGTACACTGGATTCAAAATTATCGATAAAAAGATAATAACGGTCATTGTACACAATGGAAGAAAAACGGCTAATGGGAGAAAGTTTTTGGAAGATGACTACGCCATTGGCAAGGACAGAATCACGCAGATGTTTACTGGCAACTTTTTTGAGTCCAAAATTATTGAAATATTCCTCAATATCTTTAGGCTGAACGTTATTACGATACATGACTAAAAGATAGTTGACCGATTGAATTTGGCGCTGTTTCATATTCTCCAAATTTTTATCGCTTTGATGTTCCAGCAAAAGAGCAAAAAACATCGCAAGCAAAAAGAGTGAGAGAAAAAAGATTGCACTGATCTTATTAAGAATTGAGTTTTTAATCATCCGACAAGCTTATACCCAATACCTCGTACGGAGTGAATGTACTCAGGGCTTTTAGAATCATCACCAATTTTAGTACGCAAGCGACCAATAATGACATCTAAACTTTTAGAGCCTTTATCTTTCAACGATTTGCAGTTATACACCAACTGTTCGCGGGAGATCGAAAAACCATTTTGACGAATCATATACGAGAGTATCTCATATTCTGCTGGAGTGAGATTGAGAACCTCTCCTTTAAAAGAGATTTCATGGCGTTTTTCATCGACCAAGAAAACACTGTGACTTTGCTGTTCTTCTAACGTTGAGCTTTTTTTATAACGGCGAATCAAGCTCTGAATGCGTGCGTACATCTCTTTGGGGTCATACGGTTTTGGTAAATAATCATCCGCACCGATTTGAAGACCAATGACTTTATCGCTAATATCGCTGCGTGCTGAGGAGATAATGATAGGAATATCATATTGCGCAACAATTTCTTTACAAACTTCAAGTCCATCCATGCCCGGCAATGTCAAATCTAAAATAAGCAAATCATACTTTTTTACCCCAGCACTTAAACCCAAATAAGGATCTTCAAAATTGGTAATTTTAATATTGTATTTCGCAAGATATTCACTTAAAATTTCGGCGAATTCTGTATCATCTTCTATCATCAAGACATTAATCATTCTATGGCCTTGTAGGTTTTTTATAATTATACTGAATTTGAGTGATATTTAAAAAGAAAGACCTCCGAAGAGGTCTTATAGAGGTAAAATTTGAACTTTTATTTACTGGTAGCAGGTGTTGTTTGTACAGGGGCTGGTCTTTGTGGTTTTTGAGCCATCAACGTTTTAAGCTCAGCACGTTGTTCTTTTGTGAGAAGATTGAACACTTTTTCCATATGATCCGCTTGAAGCGCTAACATTTTTTCGTGCATTTCGGTATGAAGTTTGATAAACTCTTTTTTATTGAAGCTATCACCACTCATAAGGTCTTGCATTTTTGTTCTCATTTTTGGATCTTGTAGCTTGGTCATTTCTAACTTCATTTCACTTTGCAAAACATGTAATTTATGGCGTTGATCATCGGTAAGGTTGAGCTGTTCCATCATCGCCATGCCACCTCTTCCACCTTGCATCATCATTCCTGGACCACTCATTCCGCCACCTTGCATCATACCCATACCGGATTGCATCCCTTGACAGTTACCTCCACCGAAGGCGAAAGCACTAGTGGTTCCTAGTGCAACTAATGTTGCGAGTGTTAAGATTGTCTTTTTCATTGTGTACTCCTTAAAAGTTTTATGATGAAATCTTACAGGAGTGCTATTAATGAGCCTTTAACGATTTGTTAATCAACCTTAACAACCAAATTTTAAACTACTTTTTGCTAAAATCTTGATCTTCAAAAACTTACATGTAAAGAGATAATAGTGGATCTAGAATATTATGAAATATTGGAAATTACCAAAACAGCGGACGCTACTGAGATTAAAAAAGCCTATCGCAAATTAGCATTGCAATACCATCCCGATCGCAATCAAGGCGATAAAGAGGCTGAAGAGAAATTTAAAGCGATTAATGAGGCCTATCAAGTTTTAAGCGATGAGCAAAAACGTGCTACGTACGATCGCTACGGTAAATCCGGACTTGATTCTCAAGGCTTTAGCCATTTCTCCGATATGCGCTATGAAGACATTATGGGCGATCTTGGTTCTATTTTTGAGTCTGTCTTTGGTGGTGGCTTTGGAAGCAGTGGTGGTTTTGGCGGTGGCGGATCAAAACAAAATCGCAAATACAATCTAGACCTTGAAGCAGAAGTAACCCTCGCCTTTAATGAAGCCATTTTTGGCACTAAAAAAGAGGTGACTTTTTCCTATAAAAAGCCATGTGACACGTGTGATGGAACGGGAAGCAAAGATAAATCTAAGGCTACATGTAAAGAGTGTAAAGGCAAAGGTCAGGTCTTTTACCGACAAGGATTTATGACCTTTTCACAAACCTGTCCAAATTGTAATGGAAAAGGGAGTGTTGTCACCAATCCATGCCCAAGTTGTAATGCTAAAGGCTTTACACAAATCGAAGACAAAGTGACGATTGACATTCCCGAGGGCATTGACAATAACAACCGTATTCGCGTAGCCGGTAAAGGCAATATTGACGAGCGCGGAGGAAGAGGCGATCTTTATATCTTAGTGCACGTCAAAGAAGATGAACACTTTGTACGCCATAACGATGACATCTATATTGAAGTGCCTGTATTTTTTACGCAAGTTGCTCTTGGTGAAACCATAAAAATCCCAACGATTCGGGGAGAAGCTGAACTTGAGTTGCCTCTTGGTGCAAAAGATAAACAACAGTTTATCTTCAAACATGAAGGTGTTAAAAATGTTCATACGCATCAATTAGGAAGCATGATTACGCAAATCTCTATTCGCTATCCTAAAAAGCTCACTAAAGAGCAAAAAGAGCTACTCATTCAATTGCAAGAAGAATTCGGCGTTGAAAAAAAATCCAAAGATGATAAATTTGAAAGTGTCTTCGATAAAATCAAAAGCTGGTTTAATTAAACGATGCAACCTCTCATAGAGTACCAAGGCGAAACGCTTTGTTACTCTATTATCACCAATCGTCGTCTGAAACATCTCTACATTATGATCGACCCGATCAAAGGGGTCATTGTCAAAACACCTTACACATCCAAAGAATATATTCATGAATTAGTAAGTCAAAAAGCGGCATGGATTTTTACAAAAGTCAAAGCGGCGAAAAAGCGAACGACCATACAATCCCTTTTTGCAGAAGAGGGGAAAGTGCTCTACTTGGGCGAACCTATTCTTTTACATGTAAAGCAAACACCTGATGCGTTCTACAAAGAAAAAACAATTCCGTTAGTGACGCGGCTAGTGGAAGAGTGGAGTTTTTTAATGAGCGTCAGACCTACTAAAATTAGTTTTCGTAAAGCTAAAAAACGTTGGGGAAGTTGCTCACACACCAATGAACTAAGCTTTAACCTTAGCCTTGCCCAACTGCCTTTGGAGTGCATTACCTACATCGTCATTCATGAACTCTCACACATTGAGCACAAAAACCACCAAAAAAGCTTTTGGCTCTGTGTCAGTGAATTTATGCCTGAATATAAAAACTGTGAGAAAATTCTTAAAAATTACTCTCCAACTCTTTCTTAAATAACAAAATAGATACTTTTTTATAATTTAATATTATTATTAATTTATATCAGATATTATTTCATGTTTTTTTATTTCAAAATATTATTCAATGAGGGGGCTCTATGAAGAAAAGTTTAGTTGTTGCATCATTTTTGTTGCTTAATGGATCTGCTATTTTTGCAGATACCAATCCATGGTTTATTGGCGGTGAGTTTGGTGGTATGAGCATTCATGGTAAAAGTTCTAGCACAGCAGATTTCAATTTATTTGGAACGCATATTATTCAGGAAGGATCAACTTCAGATACGATCAATACAACGTATGAAGCTATTAAAGTGGGTAAATACTTTGAATATGGCAGAGTTTATGGAAGTTTCGGATACCAAAATAAAAAAGAGGATACAACATCCTATACATATGGCCTTGGCTATGATTATCTCTTTAAAAACAAATCAGATTTCACACCTTTTATCGGTATAAACGCTTCTTATAGTGTAGGTAACATTGATAATGACACGGCTAAAGCACTTTCACTGGACAAGCCTAAAGGGTTTAATTACGGTGCTGAAGCTGGCTTCTTGTACGCTTTAACGAAAAGTACAGAGCTTGAAATTGGTGCTCGCTATATGATTAGTGATGTTGACGACACATCTTCCTTCGATCTAGGCACTGTAAAAGCCAATTTCAAAATGGAAGATGAACATATGATTCAATATTATGTCGGATTAAACTACAAATTTTAATCCATGCAGAGGCTCATAAAATGAGCCTCTATCTTAAAAAAACAAAACCCTAAATCCGATAGCAACTAAAACAACCCCACCAAAAATCTCCGCTTTGCTCTCCAACCATGTTCCACTAAGCTTACCTACATAAACACCAAGAAAACTAATCACAAAGGTTGTTAAACCAATGATAGCACATGAAAGCAGAGGATTGAGATCTAAAAGCATTAAACTAAAGCCTGCAGCCATGGCATCGATACTCGTCGCGATAGCTAACGTTAACATAATTTTATTGGTAATCTTTGCTATTTCCTCACCCACACCTTCATTGACACCTTCGTAGATCATTTTTGCCCCAATAAGCGCTAGCAGACCAAACGCAATATAGGAGGCATACTGGCTTACGAAACCAAATACACCTTTACCACCAAGATACCCAAGCAGTGGCATTAATGCTTGAAAAATACCGAAGAAAAGTCCTGCTTTGAAAGCAAGTTCTTTCGTAGTATGACCGTTTTGTTTGGCGCCAAGGCCTATGGAAACAGCAAAGGCATCCATACTTAGTGCAAATGCCAATAACAAGACTTCGATCATTTTAATTCTCCCCAATTATTGCCTATGGCAATCGAAACTTTAAGTGGAACGCGAAGAGGATAAATCTCTTCCATTACCTTTTGAGCTTGCAGAGAAAACGCCTGCGCACGTTCTTCTTTCACTTCGAAAATAAGTTCATCGTGAATTTGAAGCAGTAACTTTGCCTCATCATCGACAAGCGTCGCCATAATTTTATTCATAGACAGTTTGATAAGATCAGCAGCACTTCCTTGAAAAACGGTATTGACCGCTTCACGAAGGTAGCCCGCGTATTGCATTCCATTGGCGTGTTCAAAGTCAAAAAAACGTTTTCGACCCAACAGTGTCTGTACATATCCCTCTTTTTTAGCACTTTCAGCCACCGATGTGAGATAATTTTTAATCGTAGGAAAAGTCGCAAAATAACTCTCTATATAACTTTTTGCCTCTTTGGTCGAGATACCAATTGTTTCAGAAAGACGCTTTGGCCCCATGCCATACAACAATCCAAAGTTAATACTTTTAGCTACACCGCGTTTTGCTACAGCTTCTTCTTCGCCAAAAAGTTTTAAAGCCGTCTCTTTGTGAATATCTTTACCCGATTGAAAAGCATGAATCATCGCTTCATCTCCGCTAAAATGCGCCAAAAGTCTTAACTCAATTTGAGAATAATCAATGCCGATGAGTTTACAGCCCTCTTTCGCCACAAAACCACCGCGTACTTCGCGTCCAAGCTCTGTTTTAACAGGGATATTTTGCAAGTTAGGGTCTTTCGAGCTGAGTCTTCCTGTTGCAGTACCTGTTTGTATAAACGAGGTATGCACGCGCCCTAAAGGAGATTCTTTGGAAAGTTTAAGCAATGGCTCTATGTAAGTAGAACGCAGTTTATAAAGTTCACGATACTCCAAAATTTTAGCAATACTAGGGTGTTGATCTAAAAGTTCATTCAAAACATTTTCATCGGTACTGTAGCCTGTTTTGGTCTTTTTAACGGTAGGAAGTCCTAACTGTTCAAACAGAACATTGCCGAGCTGTTGTGTTGAATTGAGATTAAACGTTGCATTGCACAAACTAAAAATTTCCGTTTTAAGTTCTTCTATCGCATGGTCTGTTCGTTTTAAAAGGACTTCAAAATAACGACCATCAATTTTTATGCCCTCTTTTTCCATCTTCATAAGTGTCTTGATAAATGGGAACTCCACCTCTTTGGCAAGATCAAGTAGTTCTGGGTCGAGCACTTCGTGGAGCTTTTCAAAAAGCCTAAGAGTCATCCACGCATCTTCGCTGGCATATTCACACGCTTTTTCTAATGGCACAGCGCTAAAGTTTTCTCCTTTAGGGACAACATCTTTAAACTTAACCATAGCATGATTAAAAAATCGAAGAGCCAGTGTGTCAAGTCCCACATTGGTTTCAGGATTAAGGAGCCATGCAAGAAGCATTGTATCCGCATAGATAGCAACATCTTTAATACCAAAATTATTTTCAACAACAGCAAGGTCGAACTTGAGATTTTGTCCAACAATTTTGTGCGTAAAAAGCATTTCGAGTGCTCTCTTCGCATCGGCTAACGCAATCTGATCGCCTACTCCCAAATAATGGTGTCCAATAGGCACGTAGTATGCCTCATGCGTATTGGTTGCAAACGAGAAGCCTACGATCTTTGCATTGTACGCATCCAGTGCATTCGTCTCTGTATCGAACGCAACAATAGCGTCTTCTTCGATGCCTTCTATGATGTTAAACAACATCTTGGTATCGTCCAGTAAAATCGCATTAAAGCTATTGCTTGGAATCTCTTTTGGCTTTATATGTAAAGACTCATTTCTGACACGAGAGAGCATATGGCGTAGCTCATACTTTTCAAGTTCATCGGCTATATTGATGAGAGGATTATCGCAAGGGAAATGAAATGCATCGAACTTATCGGCGATGTTGAGCGAATCGTCCAAACGAACCAGCTGTTTACTTAAAAAGGCTTTTTCTCTTCCCTCCTCAAGCATTGCTTGAACACGAGGATTTCCTATACGTTCAAGGTTTTCATACACATTTTCGATCGTTCCATAGTCATCCAAAAGTTTTTTAGCACCTTTTGGACCGATACCCTTTACACCAGGAATATTATCGGCGACATCACCCACAAGGGCTAAATATTCATTGATTTTATGAGGATAAACACCAAATTTTTCAAAACATTTTTCGGTATCAATCTCCATCTTTTTCATAGGGTCATAGATCACCACTCGGCCATCATCAATGAGCTGATAGAGATCTTTATCATGCGTGACAATGCGCACTTTAATGTCATGGCTTTTTGCAAAACGCACCGCAGAGGCAATGACATCATCCGCTTCATACCCCTCTTCTGCATAACATTTAAAGCCCATTTTCTCAATCCATGAGATAGCAACAGGCAGTTGGCGTCTTAAATCTTCAGGGGCTTCTGGTCGATTAGCTTTATAATTAGGGTCTAGTGTATGGCGAAAATTTTTGCCCTTACTATCGAGTGCAAACAGAAGATAATCGGTATCGTGCTCGTTTTTAATCGCATAAATAAAATTGGCAAATCCAGTGAGAAGTCCTGTGGGGAACCCCTGCGTATTACGCAGTTGTGGAAGCGCATAGTAGTTTCTAAAAAAGAAACCAAACGTATCAATAATAGTTAGAATTTTCACAGAAGTACCTTTTACATGTAAGAAGTTAGTAGTATTCTTTGAGTTTTGTCACAGTCTCAAGAAATACTTGTTTATCAAGTTTCTCTTTTTCAAGAATATTGAGTGCAAGGTTAATACTTCGATCACTCAGCGGTGCATTAATGGGGATAGCAGTTTTAACCACTTTTAAAGCAACGGCGTAAGGACGAATATCTACGGGAGCAACGCCAAGAGCATCAACGTATTCAATCGCTTTCACCATTTTTTCTTCAAATTTCCAATGTTTAAAAATAAGCCCTGCCACTTCGCTACTTGTCATTCTGACAAACATTTTTTCAACATCAGCAATATTATTACTATTTTCGATTTCAGAACGGAATTGATACATTTCATCATTTTTGACGATTTCATCGGCAATCAAAATTTTACCTGTCTCTTGCAAAAGTGCCGCCAGAAAAAGAAAATCTGCTTTCGTTGCATCAATCTTGCTGTACCACTGAACCATCAATGCACTTTGCAATCCAGAGATAGCGGCAAACTCTTCAGGCGTAACGCCATACGGTGCCATGTCCACTTGTAACAATTTTTTAATCGACATATCGGTGACTAAAGAGCGAGTGGTGGACATTCCAAAAAGGCTCACGGCTTGTAGTACGCTTTTGATCTCTCGTCTAAAGTTATACAAAGGAGAATTAGCGACTTTCAATAAGTTAGCAACCATCATAGGGTCTTCTTCAATCACCCGTGCAAGGTCTGCTGAACTCGCATTAGGGTCTTGGCAAATGAGCGTCATCTGATGAAAACTTTTAGGGAGGGGAGGAAGTGCTTTGATGCGCTCAGCAATTTCTTCTAGCATGTCAGCTCTCTTTATTAATTTGTTTGATTATAGCGAGGTTTAAGTAAAAATCCAATGAGGAGAGCTCCTCATTGGTCTGTACCATAGATTAACCAGGGATTGCGTCTGTAACACTTTCTGGATGATCCAGTGAATATTTAAATTTTTCCATATCGATCTGTTTATCCCATGCACCAACAACAACGGCAGCAACGGCATTGCCACAGAGATTGCCAACCGCTCTCATCTCACTCATAAATTTATCAACACCAAGGAGTACGGCAACGGTCACAACAGGAATGACATCACCCATAGCAGATAAGGTTCCTGCAAGAACAATAAAGCCAGAACCTGTTACCCCAACGGCACCTTTTGAGGCAACCATCAAAATAAAAATAATAGACAGTTCATGCGAAAGTGTCAAAGGTATATTAAAAGCTTGCGCAAGAAAAATAATAGATAGCGATAAATAAATATTGGTACAATCTAGATTAAATGAATATCCTGTAGGGATAACTAACCCCGTCGTTCCTCGACTCACTCCCGCTGATTCAAGGCGGCGCATCAATGGAGCTAATGCAGATTCACTTGATGATGTTGCAAAAACGATCAAGACTTCTTTAGCGATAAAGCGCATAAACTTGAAAACATTGATTTGATAGAACCATAAAATGATTCCTAACACACCAAAGATAAAAGCTAAGATAGAAACAAACATAACGCCCAATAAGCTTGCCATACCAATGAGTGAAGTAATACCAAATTTACCAATTAAAAATGCCATAGCACTAAAGCTGGCAAGGGGGCTGAGCCACATAACAATGGTTAGAAGTTTAAAGAAAAACTCTTGTACTTTTTCCAGTGGCTTTAAAATGATAGGTTTGTATTTATCCCCAAATGCTGAAATTAATACGGCAAGAACAAGAGCCATCACCAAAACTTGAAGTGTATTACCATGAATAAATGGAGTAATAGGATCTGTCGGAATAGCACTTTTAAGAATGCTCCAAGCGGAAGCATTCTCATGACTCGCTTTAGTAAAACTCTCTACACTTGAGGCATCTAAAGACTCAATAGAAAGATTCATTCCATGTCCAGGCTTAAGAATATTTCCGAAAAGTACCCCAATCGCAAGGGCAAAGGTACTCACCACTTCAAAGTAAATGAAAGCTTTTAGTCCAATGGAGCCAACCTCTTTGAGACTTTCAAGCCCAACAATACCTGAAATAATTGTTAAGAAAATAATTGGCCCAACAAGCCACTTCAATGCTTGAATAAACCAATCGATTCCAGGTTTTGCCTTAATAGCATTCTCTGGATCAATCATACCAAATGCGACACCTGTAATAATTGCTGTAACGACCCAAAAAGCCAAACTTTTAACGGTATAGTACTTCCAATCTTTCTTACTTCCCTTTTTCTTGCTCACTCTGTTCAACGAAGACCCTTTTGATACTTTAAAACCAGTCTAAGCTCTATAACCGATGCGTAATTTCTACGAAAACTTAAGATGTGATTTGCAAAGTGTTTTATGATATATGATTTATTATGGCATACGAAAAGGGATTTTAATGAGATTTTTTAAAGAAAAGGGGGGAAATTGTCTTAAAAAAAAAGAGGTCAATGAGGTAATTGTAACACCTCATTGACCGTATGAAAATTGATTAACCAGGAATTGTGTCTTCAACAGTCTCTGGATGATCTAATGCGTATCTGAATTTATCCATATCGATCTGTTTATCCCATGCACCAACAACAACAGCAGCAACCGCATTACCACAAAGGTTACCTACCGCTCTCATTTCGCTCATAAATTTATCGACACCCAAAAGTACCGCAACGGTAACAACAGGAATTACGCCACCCATTGCAGACAAAGTTCCCGCAAGAACAATAAAACCAGAACCTGTTACACCTACAGCACCTTTTGAGGTAACCATCAAAATAAAGATGATACTTAACTCTTCGCCAAGTGTCAATGGAATATTGAATGCTTGAGAAATAAAGATAATGGAGAGTGAAAGATAGATATTTGTACAATCAAGGTTAAACGAATAACCCGTTGGAATAACAAGACCTGTTGTTCCACGACTAACACCAGCAGCTTCTAGACGACGCATCAATGGAGCCAATGCAGATTCACTGGATGACGTTGCAAATACAATCAATACCTCTTTAGCGATAAAACGCATAAATTTGAAAATGTTGATTTTGAAGATTGCCATGATGATACCGAGCACACCAAAAACAAATACAAGTACAGAGATAGCCATAACACCCAATAAACTTGCCATATTGATCAGTGATGCAACACCAAATTTACCAATCAAAAATGCCATTGCACTAAAAGATGCGATAGGGCTTAACCACATCAAAATCGTTAAAATTTTGAAGAAAAAGTTTTGAACAATTTCAAGTGGTTTTAAAATAGTCGCTTTATGTTTTCCACCAAAAGCAGCGATCAAAAGAGCTAAAACCAATGCCATCGTTAATACTTGAAGTGTATTACCATTCAAAAATGGTGTAATAGGGTCACTTGGAACTGCATTTTTGAGGATAGACCATATAGACCCAACGTCACCTGTGGTTGTAAATTTAGCAACACTTTTAGGATCTAGCGAATCAACAGAAAGATTCATTCCATGCCCAGGTCCAAACAGATTTCCAAAAAGTACACCGATTGCCAACGCAAAGGTACTTACGATTTCAAAATAGATTAATGCTTTTAATCCAATGGAACCGACTTCTTTAAGACTTTCAAGTCCAACAATACCTGAAATAATGGTTAAGAAGATAATCGGTCCAACAAGCCATTTCAACGCTTGAATAAACCAATCAATTCCAGGCTTTGCTTGCGTTGCCAGTTTAGGATCAACCATACCAAGAGCAATACCTGCGATAATGCCAAAGATAACCCAAAAGGCCAAACTTTTTATCGTATAGTGCATCCAGTCTTTTTTCTTCACTTTCACGGTTTTTTCCACGAAACATCCTTTTCGTTTTTTTGATGAACCGATTATAATGAAAAGATATGTCTATATTATGTAGATTTACATGTAAAAGGTACTGTGATATTTTTTCCACTAAAAAACGTTACTAAATGGAACATTTTCTAGGATTTCTTCTCTGATGCTAGTTCTTGTGCTAAAAATTTTCCCGTATAACTTTCTGTTTTTGAGGCATCTCGTGCAACCTCTAAAGGCGTTCCAACTGCGATAATACGCCCTCCGTAGCTTCCTCCGTCGGGTCCCATATCGATCATATAGTCTGCATTTTTGATGACATCCATATTATGTTCAATGACCAATACACTGTTACCCATATCTGTGAGATGATGTAACACTTTTACCAGTCTGTCCACATCTGCGAAGTGTAAACCCGTCGTTGGCTCGTCCAAAACGTACAATGTATTGCCTGTATCCTTCTTGCTCAGCTCTTTAGCAAGTTTAATACGCTGTGCCTCACCACCACTCAGAGTCACAGCATTTTGACCTAAAGTGATGTACCCCAAACCAACATCGGAGAGTGTTTGAATTTTTTGGTTAATTTTAGGAATTGCTTTAAAAAAGTCATAGGCTTCATCAACACTCATATTTAAAACATCTGAGATAGACTTCCCTTTATACTTAATCTCTAATGTTTGTGCGTTATAGCGTTGCCCTTTACAGACATCACACTTCACCATGATGTCAGGTAAAAAGTGCATCTCTATCTTAATTTCGCCATCGCCTTGACACTTCTCACAACGTCCCCCTTTAACATTAAACGAAAATCGTCCCACATTGTAACCTCGAATCTGCGCCTCTTTGGTTTTCGCAAACAGCGCTCGAATCTCATCCATCACACCGGTATACGTTGCAGGATTACTTCGTGGGGTTCTGCCAATGGGGCTTTGGTCAAGGTAGATGACTTTATCGAGCTGATCAAGTCCTATACATTCAACACCCGCGACTTTATTCACTTTTTTCGCGCGGTTAAGATACTCTTTGGCAACAGGAAGTAAGGTTTGAAGAATAAGTGAGCTCTTACCACTTCCGCTCACACCCGTAATCGCAACCAGATTGCCTAAAGGAATTTTGACATCAAGGTTTTGAATATTGTTGATCGTAACATGATTAAGCTCTATCCAACGCTCTTGCTTACGGTTCTTGCGATAGTGAATGACCTTCGTGCCATTGAGATATTGCGCAGTTAAGGTATTGCTTTTTAAAAGTTCCTCATTTGTACCTTGGAAGACAACTTCCCCTCCAAACTTTCCCGCTCCTGGTCCAATGTCGACAATAAAATCAGCAGTTTTAATCGTCTCTTTATCGTGTTCAACGACAATCACCGAGTTGCCTTTTTTCTGCAAACTACGAAGCGTTCGGATGAGTTTAAGGGTATCTCTTTCATGCAAACCGATACTAGGTTCATCGAGCACGTACATAACGCCCGTCAAACCACTACCAATTTGTGAAGCAATACGAATACGCTGTGCCTCACCACCACTGATCGTTCTCGCATCGCGTCCTAGGCTGATGTAGCCTAGTCCCACATCAAACAAGAAGAACAGACGCTCTTTGATCTCTTTTAAAATCGGCTCTGAAATCATCTTCTGCTGTGGTTTCATCGAAGCAAAGTTCTTTTCATCTTGGAAAAAAGCAAGGCATTGATCGATAGGAAATTCCAAAATATCGGCGATGTTTTTCTTCGCCAAACGAACTGCCAAACTCTCTTTTTTTAGACGGTATCCACCACACGTGTCGCACGTCTTTTCGCTCATGTAATCGCCGAGTTCTTTTTCATCTTTGAGCATATCGTAGGCAATTTTAATGACACCTTCCCATTTACGGGTTAGCTTATGTTTTTTCCAGAAGAAAGTCGCATCTTCCACGCCACCGTGTAAAATGGCTTTTTGTTGGAATTCTTCTAACTCTTCATACGGTATCTTGGTATTAATGCCTGCCGCCTCACAAAAGGCTTGTAAAAATTTAGCGTAAAAGCTTTTGTTAAATCCGTAAAATATTTTAATCGCACCCTCTTCGATGCTCACATGTTCATTGATGATTTTTTTAAGATCGAGAGTATAGCGAATGCCTAAACCATCGCACGTAGGACATGCCCCTTTAGGCGAGTTAAACGAAAACGAGAGTGGTTCAAGCGGTTCAAAACTGATCTTACAATCAAAACACGCCAAATGCTCACTGTAGTGAATGTGAGAGGTTGTTAAGCCTACTTCTTCGGCATTGGAAATGTCTAATTCGACTTCACCATAACTCTCCAAGAGCGCTTTTTCAATGTCGGTAGCGATGCGGTCTCTGTTTTCATCTCGCACCACCACACGGTCGATAATGACTTTAATCGTATGCTTTTTGGTTTTTAATAGCTCGACCTCTTCATCCAAACGAACCATCACACCATCAATCAAAGCTCTCACATAGCCTTTATGACGAAGCGATTCGATCATATCTGCAAAACTTCCTTTTTTCTCACGCACCAGTGGCGCTAAAATGGAGAGTTTTGTCTCAGGAGGGAGTTTTAACACCTGCTCAATAATATCTGCCACCGACATCTGGGAAATCTCTTTCCCACACAAATGACAGTGCTGTTTTCCCACTCGCGCGTACAAAAGGCGCAGATAATCGTAAATCTCCGTAATCGTTCCCACGGTTGAGCGCGGATTTTTGCTCGTTGTTTTTTGATCGATTGCAATTGCAGGGGTTAAGCCTTCGATTTTATCGACATCAGGTTTTCCCACACGATCTAAAAATTGTCGTGCATACGAAGAGAGAGATTCGATATAACGACGTTGACCTTCCGCATAAAGCGTATCAAACGCCAAGGTACTTTTACCACTCCCACTTAAGCCTGTAAAGACCACAAGTTTATTTTTGGGAATTTCTAAATTGATATTTTTAAGATTATTTTCTCTAGCACCGTAAATTTTTATCATAGGACATTCATCTCGCTCAAAATTTTATTAATCGTTAATACAAACATAATGACATACAAGATCAGAAGAGCGCGCTTTTGCACCTTCTTCTCCACGCGATGGGATAACTTCACCCCAAAATAGACTCCAATTAAAGAGCCAATACCCACGGCAACTCCTGCACTATAATCGACTAAACCATGCGATGCAAGACTCACAAAGCCAGAAATTGAGCCAAAAATAATGAAGAAAAGCGTCGTTCCAACCGCTTTTTTAATATCCCAGTTCATAAAGCCTACAAGAACAGGCGTTAAAAAAATAGCACCTCCTGTACCGGTACTAATGGCTATCGCACCAATGACTACACCCACTACAAAAAGGAGGAATTTTGATTCATTAGGTTCACTTTTAGGAATAAGGGGCGCTGTAAAAAATTTATAAATTGACATCAAAAGAGTGGCGGCAAACATTATTAAAAGGGCAATTTGGGGCAGAGCATTGACAATGAAACCACTCAGTGCCGCACCAAAAAGAGCACCAAATCCTAAAAAAATGCCGCTGTTCAGTTGAAGTACGCCACCTTTGTAATTGACATACGAACCAAACATGGAACTAAAAATCATCTGCATGACAGAAATACCAATTGCCATTTTAATATCATAGCCAAGATAGATCAATGCTGGTACTAAAATGGTACCACCACCTATGCCAAAAAATCCCGATGAAAATCCCACCAAAACACCAAAAAATGCGAGTCCAACAAACATATATGCCAACTTTAAATTGAGATGTTGGATTGTACTTCAACCGCTCTTAATAAACCATTTAAACGAAGAGTTACCATAAGAAGGTGGTCTTTACATGTAAACGTTTTTACATGTAAAGACTAAGAGGTTATTTACGAGAGAGTTTGTAGCCAACAGCAAGGAGTGCAATCCACGCTGGAATGAGATACACAGAGATGTTAATACCATCGATGAAGAGCATAATGATCAAGATCATTGCAAAGAAAAGAATGCAGATAATATTGCCAATCGGGAACCAAAATGCTTTAAACTTAGGCACAACACCCTCTTTGATCTTCGCATAACGAAATTTGAGGTGCGCGAAGCTGATCATAAACCAGTTGACGACCAACGCTGAAACCACCAACGCCATCAAAAATTTAAACGCATCTTCGGGCATGAAATAGTTTAGCGCAACACACGTACCCGTAATAAGTGCGGAGAAAAGCACGGCATTGACGGGAACACCTTTATCGTTCAATTTCATGAGCATCTTAGGAGCATTACCCTGTGCCGCTAAGCCAAACAGCATACGTGAGTTGGAGTAAACGCCACTGTTATAAACAGAAAGTGCAGCCGTAAGAACAATGGCATTGAGCACATGCGCGACAAAATTCTCATTTAAACTGCTAAATACCATCACAAAAGGCGTCACATCTTTGGTCATATTCATCCACGGCATGAGGGAAAGAAGCACAGCAAGTGCGCCGATGTAAAAGATGAGAATACGATAAATGACTTGATTGGTCGCTCTTGGAATCGTATGACTTGGATCATCCGTTTCTGCGGCTGCAATACCGATGAGTTCAAGTCCACCAAAGGAGAACATGATGAAGACCATCGCCATTAAAAAGCCTTTGATACCATGAGGGAAAAAGCCACCCTCTAATGCCCAAAGATTACTAAAATGAGCTGTCTCACCACCGTTTCCACTGATCAGCAGATAACTACCAAATGCTATCATTGAGATAATCGCCACTACTTTGATGATGGAAAACCAAAACTCAAATTCACCGTAAATGCGAACATTTACAAGGTTTACGAGATTGACCAAAACAAAGAAAAATGCCGCTGACGCCCATGTTGGAACATTGGGCAACCAAAAGTGTACAAACGTACCGATGGCGGTCAGTTCTGCCATACCCACTAAAACATAGAGTATCCAATAGTTCCACCCCGATGCAAAGCCCGCAAACGGATGCCAGTATTTGTTCGCAAAATGGCTAAATGAACCAGCTACGGGCTCTTCGACGACCATTTCGCCCAGTTGACGCATAATCATAAATGCAATAAATCCACCCAACGCATACCCTAAAAGTACCGCTGGACCTGTAAGTTGTACGGTTGTAGAAACCCCCAAAAACAAGCCTGTTCCAATAGCCCCGCCCAATGCAATAAGTTGGACGTGTCTATTTTTAAGACCTCGTGAAAGCCCTTTTGCGTGCATAAAATTCCCTTACTCTAGTAAAAATCGAAGTGTCATTGTAGCGTTTTTCAAAAAAATTATCGCCACAATTGGTAAAAAGTGATTACATGTAAAGAATTTCCCCTTTTTGAAAATACATTTCTACTGAGTATTTTCTTTAATACATAATTTAATTATATTAATCTATAATGTGCCAAAAGCGCACATTAAAGGGTTAGCAATGAAGCAAGCTGTGATTGAAGCGACTGAAAATTTTTGTTCGACTATTCTATGTGAAATTCCACGTATGGTAGAAAACCTAGGCGGACAATTTTATGGCTCTGCTATTGCTTTAATCGAAAATGAGTGTGAGCACATTTGGTATCTTTTCTTTGAAAAAGAGACACTGAATGAAATTGCTAAAAATCTCCTCTTTGAAGACAATCTCTGCGAAGATGACTTGGATGACCTCCTCAAAGAGATCGCCAATCAAATTATAGGCTCTGCAAAAGTCATTCTCCAAGGACAAAACCCTAACAGCGACTATCAACTCAACATGCCTGAATTTCTAGGCAATGTCTCTGCCCCTTTACCCATTAAACTGGAAGAATCTTTGCTCTATACCATCAATAATAGTACCTTTGTCATAGGTCGATAAGCTTTACATGTAAACATTCGAAACGTATCTTTACTAAATTCTTACTTTTCCCAATCCAACTTTTTTTCTTAAGTCACCTCTTTGCATAGCACTGTATAATCAACTACTTTTTTAATTGTTTACCATTGTCTGTGGGGGTGCCGTAAAAAGCTGAGATTACACCCCAAGGAGTCATTAATGTGACTTCACGAACCTGATCTGGATAATGCCAGCGTAGGAAATAAGGAGATAAACCCATGAGTAAAGTCCTCGATAATCTTGAAAAAATAGATTCATCTTACATTCAAAACTTCCCAAGTTCCAAAAAAATTTACATACAAGGTTCACGCTCTGACATTCAAGTCCCGATGCGAGAAATCACGCTCAGTGCAACCTCATTAAGAGATGGCACATTTGAAGAAAACCCACCGCTTCACGTGTACGACACCTCGGGCGTTTATACCGACCCTAATGTCAAGATCGACCTCCACAAGGGCTTAGCACCGCTTCGTGCCAAGTGGATAGAAGAGCGCAATGATACCGAGCAATTAAGCGATTTTAGCTCTGTTTATTTTCACAAACGCCATGACGATGCGGAACTCAACGCTCTTCGCTTCCCCAATCTTAAAAAACCACGCCGTGCGATGAAGGGCAAAAACATCACCCAAATGCACTACGCCCGTCAAGGTATCATCACCCCTGAGATGGAGTATGTCGCCATTCGTGAAAACTGTAACCTTGAAGAGGCACGCAAAAATAAACTCTTAGGCTCTCAACACAAAGGTGAACATTTTGGCGCAAACTTACCAGACATCTACACGCCTGAATTTGTCCGCCAAGAGATCGCTGCAGGTCGAGCAGTCCTTCCACTCAATGTCAATCACCCTGAAGCCGAGCCGATGATCATCGGACGTAATTTCATGGTCAAGATCAACGCCAACATCGGAAACTCTGCTACTACCTCTTCCATCGAAGAAGAAGTTGGCAAGATGCTTTGGTCAACCCGTTGGGGTGGCGACACTGTGATGGACTTGTCCACAGGTAAAAACATCCATGAAACCAGAGAGTGGATACTACGTAACTCCGCTGTGCCAATTGGTACCGTGCCGATTTACCAAGCGTTAGAGAAAGTAAACGGTGTTGCAGAAGACCTTACATGGGAAATCTACCGTGACACGCTCATCGAACAAGCCGAGCAAGGCGTAGACTACTTCACGATTCATGCAGGTGTTCGCTTAGCGTATGTACCGATGACCGCAAAACGACTCACAGGTATCGTCTCTCGTGGTGGTTCTATCATGGCAAAATGGTGTCTGCACCATCACAAAGAGAGTTTTTTATATACGCACTTTGAAGAAATTTGTGACATCATGAAAGCTTACGATGTCGCCTTTTCACTCGGAGATGGCTTACGCCCCGGCTCCCTCTATGATGCCAACGATGAAGCGCAATTTGCCGAGCTTGAAACCTTAGGTGAACTTACCAAAATCGCATGGAAACACGACGTACAAGTGATGATCGAAGGACCGGGACATGTTCCGATGCAAAAGATCAAAGAGAATATGACCAAAGAATTAGAAGACTGTTTTGAAGCGCCCTTCTACACTCTTGGACCCTTAGTCACCGACGTTGCTCCGGGGTACGACCACATCACCTCAGCCATCGGCGCAGCGCAGATCGGCTGGTACGGCACAGCGATGCTCTGCTATGTCACCCCAAAAGAACACTTAGGTTTGCCAAACCGTGAAGACGTGAAAGAAGGCATCATCGCCTACAAAATCGCCGCTCACGCCGCCGACCTCGCCAAAGGGTTTCCGGGAGCGCAAATCCGTGACAACGCCATGAGCAAAGCACGCTTTGAGTTTCGCTGGTACGACCAGTTCAACATCGGCTTCGACCCAGACCGAGCCAGAGAATACCACGACAAAACCTTGCCAGTAGAAAGTGCCAAAGTCGCGCATTTCTGTTCTATGTGTGGACCAAAATTTTGTTCAATGAAAATCTCACAAGACGTCCGTGATTACGCCGCAAAGATAGGTGCTAAAGATGTCAATGTAGCATTAGAAAAAGGGTTGGAAGAGCAAGCAGAGCATTTTAAAGAGAGTGGCGGACAGATTTACATGTAAAGAGTTTTAGCCCTTGGTTTCAAGGGCTAAACTCCTTATTTCTGCGTTACAATACTGCTAAAACAATTTTACATGTAAAGATAAAATATGAGCAAAAGAATATTCAAAAAAAGATTACCCCAATTTTTAGAAGTTCATACTAAAAATAATTTTGCAGAAATTACTTTAAACTGTGGAGCTATTGATTTACTTAAACTTGTTCCTCTCAATAATCAAAATAATTTTCCTTATGAGTTTTCTGAAGTCTTTACGGACGATGATTCTGATAGCCTTTGGAAAAGCCCGTATGTTGTACTTTACATTCCCAACCATTCATATCTTATGTATGAAATAAAAGATAAAAAAATTCTTCTTTGGGTTTGCTATACAGAAGATGAGTCACGAAATAATGGTTATATGACTTTATTGCTTGAAAAGTTAATTTCCATGTATCCTAAAAAATGATTTTTGTTGATACAAATTCAAATGAGTTATTGCATGTATGCAAGAAGCTTGGTATTAAAACTTAATCAGCTTCACTTTTCCTCTTGAAACCAAGGGCTACCCTCACACTTCTTGCGTTATAATACCACTAAAACAACTTTACATGTAAAACAGTTTTATGAAGGGCATGAAGATGACTATTGAAAATAGCGTTACATTGGATATTGCAAAAAAAGAAGACCTGCCACAATTTAAAAAAGACTTGCAAGCATCCTTTGCCGTGGCAGTCATTGAAACTTTTGGTTCCACCTTGGAGGGTCCGATTCCTTCGGATGAAGATATTGAAGCCTCTTTCAATGAATCGGGTGCGGTTATTTATCATATACTCTCTAACGGGGAAAAAGTAGGCGGTGCGATAGTAACCATCAATGAACTAACACACCACAATGCACTCTCTTTCTTCTTTATCTGTGTCAATGCACACGGTAAAGGCATGGGTACGCAAGCATGGAAAGCCATCGAAGAAAAGCACCCTAAAACAAAAATCTGGGAAACACATACGCCTTATTTTGAGAAACGTAACATCCATTTTTACGTCAATAAATGTGGCTTTCATATTGTTGAATACTTCAATAAACATCACATCGATACCCATGCACCCACTGAGCATAACCTTCCTGAAGATGAAGATTTCTTTCGATTTGAAAAAACGATGAAATAACCATATGAAGAAGGATACGAAAGGGAAGAAGCTACTTTTTCTAAGTTACTATCTTTACATGTAAAACATTTTATCTGCCAGAAACAGCCTTTATTTTTTTGTACTGACAAACACAAAGTTTAACCCTTTTCCCCCCTTTACTTCAAAAAGGATTGAATTCATATCTTAATTGAATTGGCAATCTCTTTCGCCTTTGTGGTTATACGCTTTATATATTCGCTTTTTCCATGCGTATATCCTTCTCTGTCATATTTGAATTTTTTCTGAAGCTTAATTTTTAGGTTTATGTATTCTTTCTGTTCATTTGGATTCATTATTAAATAGTTTCTGAAAAACACTCTGTCCCATAGAAAGTGCTTAGATTTTGGCCCTAGGTGAATATGAAACGACTCATTTGCTAAGCCAGTTGGAGTATAGCCCTTAACAAACATTATATAGCTTGTTACTTCTTGCATGTGGATATAGTTATCTGGCATTTTATCTATGATTTCACATAGCTTTGTGTCTTCTGGGATATCAACGAGTATATCTATTGTCGGTTTTGCAAGCATTCCTGGAATAGCTGTGCTTCCGATATGCTCAAATCCAAGAGCAAGGTTATCTCCTAAGATTGTCTGTAAATCTTTGATCTCTTGTTCATATAATTGTTCCCAATTTGTAGTATATTCAGATAATTTAATAGGATACAGTTTTCCAAGTTCCTCTTTTGTCATGTTCCCCTCATTTTATGAAAATTAAAATATACTAGGATAAGAAGATAAAGGCTCAGAGCTAAATTTTTAACTTCACCTTTATCTTCTTGAATGAATTAGGTGGTTTGTTTACATGTAATTTCCCCTAAACCGCTAAATTTTTAAAGATGATCGTTCCATTGGTACCCCCAAAACCAAAAGAGTTGCTCATCGCATACTTAATTTTTTGCGCACGTGCTTGATTGGGGACATAGTCCAAATCGCACTGATTTTCCAAATCCGCTTCTGTGTAGTTAATCGTAGGCGGTAAAATGCTCTCTTGCATCGCTAAAATGGTAATCACCGCTTCAATCATACCACTGGCTCCCAAGCAATGTCCCGTAGCACCTTTGGTGGAAGAGACAGGAGGTATGGGTTTACCCACTAAAAGTTGTTTAATAGCTTCGGTTTCATTTTTATCGCCTACGGGAGTGGAAGTTGCATGTGCATTGATATAATCCAAAGCAAAATTAGCATCACTCTTTTCTGCCATTTTAACCGCTTGTTGCATCGACCGTAACGGGCCTTGGATGGTCGGTGTGGTGATATGATTGGCATCGCAACTCTCTGCAAAGCCTACAATTTCCGCGTAAATTTTGGCGTTTCGTTTGATGGCATGCTCGTACTCTTCTAAAACCAAGGTTGCTGAACCCTCGCCCATGACAAAACCATCTCGGTGTTTATCAAACGGTCGTGACGCGGTTTGTGGGTTTTCGTTATGAGTAGAGAGAGATTTCATGGATGCAAATCCCGAAATGCCTAAAGCACAAAGAGCGGATTCTGAACCCGTGACAAGCATGATGTCGGCTTGTTCTAGCATAATGATGCGACACGCTTCACTGATGGCGTGATTACTTGCGGCACATGCCGTTGAGGAGGAGAGATTGGGTCCTTTTAGTCCTAATGTAATCGCGATATGTCCGCCTAATAAATTGACCAATGACGCGGGAATAAAAAAAGGAGAGATACGCGAAGAGCCTTTCTCGTGCAAGGTGATAGCACTCTCTTCGATGCGAGGCAATCCTCCTATGGCACTAGCACCGACAATGCCAAAACGCTCAAAATCTATACTGCCATCTTCTGGAAAATGCGCATCCTTAAACGCTTCAACTGCCGTTTTAATGCCAAGGTGAATAAACCTATCTGTTTTTTTAACATCTTTTGGATTCATAATAGCAGAAGCATCAAACGCTTTTATTTCTCCCGCAAAGTGCACAGGCAAAGGGCTTGCATCAAAATTACTGATCGTTGTTATGCCACTTTTCCCTGCGATAATATTTTGAAATGACGTTTTCATGTCATATCCAAGGGGTGTAATCATATCCATTCCTGTAATGACGACTCTTTTCATAGTGTTCCTTTATTGAGTTATTCTTGACCTTAAAGTCAAGTATTATAACATGTATTGACCTTAAGGTCAACTTTTTCTGCTATAATTCTTTTAAAGGAAAGCAATGGCGAAAGAAAAAGATACTCGATCATTATTATTAGAAATTACGTTTGAAGAAGTATATACCAATGGCTATCAAGGCGCTTCCGTCCTAAAAATATTAAAAAAAGCGGGATTAAATAAAGGCTCTATGTATCATTTCTTTGAAAATAAAAAAGAGATGGTTTTAGCCGCCATCAGAGAGAGAACCAAGGAAGTCTTTGGCACCAAATACGAAGATGTTTTAAACCAGCACTCTTTGTATTTAGAACATTTTCAAACCATGTTACTGGTGTCATACCCTATTATTTGCGAAAGAGGCTGTCCGTTAGCCAACCTCATACAAGAGATGTCCAACATAGATGCCGATTTTGAGCTGTTATTGAAAGAACGATACGAACGCCTCAGAGAAACTATCGAAAAAATTCTTGTAAAAGCCATTGAGCACCATGAATTGGAATGCACCTCATCGTACCATTTATCACTCTTTATCCTCAGTGTGGTCGAAGGAGCCATTTTATCGACAAAAGCACTGAAAGATAAAGCGATCTACGACAACACGATCAAATCGCTTTTTAGTGTATTAAAGCAAAATCAACATCTTTTTTAAGATAGCTGTTATTTCACTCCAATAAAATGGAGGTTACTTTTTTTAGGTTTTTATCTTTACATGTAAAGCGTTTTACTTCGCCCCATGATGTGGATTATCGCCAGTTCGAGCGATGAGTTCATCCATGTTTTCTCCACCGATAAAATAGGCTTTGCCAAACCCAAAGGTCGCTTCGCCATACGTGACTTTAAATTCGTACAGATTAAAGTCGGTCATTTTTTTGAGGGTTTCGACCATTTTGGCATCAAATTTTTTCGCAAACAAACCCATCACTGCTTCAAAACGTTCTGTCCAACGGACGATTTTGGTGCTATCGCATTGCAAACTCACACGTTTTCTGGCAAAGAGGTTTTCGGTTTTGCTCTCATCTTCTACGAAGAAAAGTGAAGCTTTTGGGTTTTTTTGAATGTTCTTGGCGTGGGTGGCGATGTCGGAGATGTAGACGTAAAAACGGTTATTGTCATACACGTAAGGGGCGTACGAGCTAAAAGGGTCGCCTTTTGCGTCTAGTGTTCCGATGATGGCGGTTTGAATGTTGGCTATAAATTCTTTCATGGTCTCTTCTTTTCATTTTTTAACTTCGCAAGGCTGCGTTTTAAACTTCCAATTTCATTGTAGCACGAAAGAGTAAATCTTTTAGCTTCTATTTTCGTTACAATACCTTTTTAAAAATCGTTACATGTAAAGAGTCTTTGTATGAATATCGTTGTTGCGATCTTGTCGATTTATGTTTTTATTCTCTTTGGATTTATTGCGAAAAAAATCTTTAAAGAGCAGATACAAGAGCGCGGCATGAGCATTATTACTGTTTATTTTCTGCACCCTATTTTCTCATTTTGGGGACTTTCCACCAAACAGATTACGCTCTCTTTGCTGCAAGTTCCGTTTTATTATGTACTCATTTCCTGTGTGACGATTGTGCTTGGCTACATTTTTGCGCGACTTTTTTTTACGGACGACAAAGAAAAAGCGATCATGAGCATTGCCGTAGCGCTTGGCAATACAGGCAATCTTGGTATCCCTTTGGGCATTGCGCTCTTTGGCGAAGAGTCTATCATTTACACCAGTATGATCAGCGTTGCCAATACCTTTATGACCTATACTTTGGGCGTTTTCTTTTACTCTGGGGGCACGTCTAATCTTAAAGCTTCACTGCTTAACATTATCAAACTTCCCGTCATTTGGGCGTCTTTTATCGCTTTAGCGCTCAATTTTGCTCACGTTCAGATTCCACCGACAATTTTTAAGTCACTGGAGATGGGTGCGTACTGTATGATCGTGCTGCAACTCATCGTTTTTGGTATGTATCTGTGCAATGTCAAGATCAAAACGCTCAATTATAAACTGCTTTTACATGTAAACCTTGTGAAGTTCATTGTAGCACCTTTGCTCAGCGCTTGGATTCTCTTTGACCTTCTTCCACTTGAGCCCTTAGTTGCGGCGATCTTACTGGTTCAGCTCATTATGCCCTTGGCGCTCAATAACATCAATGTCGCAGCCATTTATGGGTGTAATCCCGTTGATGTCGCTTCTTTGGTCTTTTTTACCTCGTTTATTTTCATTCCCTATCTTATGTTTATTAGCTATCTTTTGAACTATTTTCATATCGTTTCACTCTAAAAATTTATTTTTTTTATAGCTTTATTTGCCTCGCTTAGCAGTATAATTTCATGTTTATTTTATCTCACCCACACGTATCTGTGCTATCAAAAGGAAACTATATGATTTCAAGTCATCAAGGCGTATCCCCACGCATCGACCCTACCGCGTATATAGCGCCTAACGCCATGGTCTATGGCAATGTCACCATTGGTGCGAATGTTCGCATCATGTTTGGAGCGCAAATCATCGCAGAAGGTGGGTCAATTACTATTGGTGAAGAGTGTGTTATTATGGAAAACGCCGTGCTTCGAAGTCTCGACAATCATCCTTTAACCATCGCAAACAACTGTCTGATCGGTCCCCATGCCCATGTTGTTGGCTGCGTTTTAGAAGAGGAAGTTTTTGTGGCGACCAGCGCCTCTGTTTTACATGCGTCTCATGTCGGCGCGCGCAGTGAAATTCGCATTGGCGCAGTGGTTCACATCAAATCACATATCAAACCTGGCAGTATGGTTCCTATTGGTTGGGTCGCTGTAGGTAATCCTGCGGAGATACTCCCTACAGAAGAGCATGAGTGCATCTGGCGCATCCAAAAACCTCTTAATTTTCCTCTGAGTGTTTATGGACTCGATCGTGATGAAGCTACGACCAAAAGAGTCACGCAAAAACTCTGTGCCAAACTTGCAAGTTTAAAAGAAGATTAGACTTTTTGATATAAATGAGTGATTTTTACATAATCGTAAAAATCACTCAAAAGTAAATAACGCATTCCAATATCTTCAAAACGTTTGAGCATCACCACATCACCCGCATTGTAAAGATTGGCACTCTCCAAAAACTCTTTGGGATACCGTTTTTTCTCAAATGGGTACTCCGAAAAACAGTGCATAAAATTGGTAAAAAGGTTATTGATGATGAGCTCTTTAGCAGGGGTTGGTGCATGCAAATAGTCTTTAACCTTTTCAAACTCTCTGCAGATATATTCTAAGCATTGTTGCATGCGTCACTGCTTAAACAGGCGTTGATATTTTGGGGTGTGGGCATCTTTACATGTAAAAGTAAATTAAGCCGTGGAATATCGAAACCGCAGAGCTTGACATCACCTATTTGCAAGAGTGGTCGACGAATCAAAATGGGCTCTTGCACCATTTTTTCAATAAGGCTCTCTTTGGTGTAATCTTCAAGTTTAAAACTGCCATCTTTCAGTTGTGGCGCAAAAGGGTTGAGCATCTCTTTGGGAGTCAAGCCCTCAAAAAATGAGTTCAATGTTGGCACGTCCCAAGGGGTATCCAAAAGGCTTCTCACTTCAAACGTGACCCCGTATTCAGTAAGAAGCGTTTTTTGACGTGCATTACCACTACAGCCTGTTTTCTCGTAGAAAATGACCTGATAGGGTGTCGTTTTAAACATCATCACTCCTTTACATTTAGTAGGGTCTATGCAAATGTCATGCCGTGCTGATTGTAGCCTAAACCATGTAAGGAATATCTAACGAAGCATCTCTATCTTTCGCACCAAAGTCAAAATCGCTTTTTACATGTAACTTCAAAAGCTCTTTTTCGATGATTTTTTGCTGCAACAGATGGTAGTTTCCACTTTTAAGGAACGCCACAATCTCCGCTTTGTAGTAACTGATGATGATCGGATGCAAACACTCTTGATGCTCCACCAAAAAAAGCAGAAACGTTTTGACCTGCGAAAGCTCATACGTTTCGATCTTTTCAAGCTTGCGCAAAAGGTTTCGCACAAACTGCTTTTGATGGTACGCCTCACTCATATACAACAGCTTAGAAGCAGCAAAAATGTCCGCACTCTGTTCCGAATAGTTGTACAAATAGCGAAAATGCTCACACACCAGTTCCGTGTACTGTGGGTAATGCTTCAGCACAAACACCAACTCTTTCAAGTCGCCATCAATCAGCACTTGAAACAAAGTTGCCGTACGCTTTTTGATCTTATCCCAATGCCCGCCTTCACTGTTCGATTCACCTAAAAACGTCTCAAAATGCTTTAGATCGTATTCTTCGTCTTCCATACTTATCAATCCTTTATACGCCTTTAGAGCTAAGCTCCAAAAGCTACGCTAACGCTGTGTTCTCCTCGGCGGAGTGCCCGTGCACCTTTGGTGCTTTTTTATATATTTTATCGTGTTACTAACGACTGTGCCAATTTTTCCATCGCTTTATTCTGCAACAAATGCAAAGAACTCTGCGCAATCCACGTTAACGTTTCATCATGAATGTACGTTAATAACCGTATATCAATTTTTTCTTTATAAGCAATCGCGTACTGTAAATACGCTTTAAGATCATCCACCGAACTCTCTTCAATCACTTTGAGCTTCAAAAAAAGCGCCTCCCAAGCCACCTCATCCAATAAGCTTTCGGCGGTGCGGATGAACCGAGATGCTTCAACTAAATTCGCCTCGATGTCATTCCATTTTCGTCCGTTTTTAAGCTGATCAATCGCTACATGTAAAAAGATAGGCACGAGTTCTAAAACTGCATTGAGTTCGCTAAAGTCATGATCGACGAGAGCGCGAAAGAGCATGCGTGTTCGATTCTTTATTTTAACACGAAGTAACTCATCCTTTATAACATCAGGATGTAAACGCTCAAATCGCTCCAATGCACCTAAGCGTGAATGGTTAAACGCCATAATGGAAACCAGCGGTTCCGCATCGCTGATCTGATCAGGATGCGAACCACTGTGTCTGCAAAATGCCCAATACAGCCTCGCTTCGACGTCTTTATGATGAATGTAGCGCGCATCGCCCAACGCTTCAAAATTGGGCGCATCCTTGAGGGCATCGACCTCCTCTTTATAGGTTAAATTGGATAACTCTTCCATACCGCTCAAACTTTGCACAATTCTTTTTTTGACTCAAAACAAAGAGCGTCTCGCAGACTAATGAACGCCCAATGTCAAACTCACCATCGCTTAATACCATCAACAACTGCTCACTTCTGATGGCATATTTTGTGTCGATAAAATCCAAAACGGCATTAAAATTCGTCCCTCCGTCGCTTTTGGGAATGAAGAGATTTTCAGAATTGATCGGATTAAAACTATCGAAACTGACAATGAGCTCCTCTTTTACATGTAAATCAAATGGCAGCAGCGTCACGCTGTATTCGTAAAACGATTCACACACCTCTTTGACGATGCCTAAAAAGGTTTTGTACTCCTCCAAACTCACACTTCCTGAGCTGTCAATGGCGATGATAAGCTCCAACTGCTCCTTACTTTTTTGCGTACTTGGAAGGTAAATGCCTTGTTCAAAATACTTTCGGTTGGGACGGTTGTACGTCACGGTCTTTTCAAAAAGTGCTGTAATCAAAAACTCTTTGAGAACATCGTAGAGGTCAATGTTTGGCTTAAGCAGTGTATCGATTTCAATGCGCAAGCTGTCGTAGGCTTTCGTTGCCTGTTTGGCAATGCTGAGTGCTTGAATGATGATATTATCAAGCTTCTCCTGCTCCTCGGAGCTTTGCAGACTCTCGTTGGAGCTTTCAAGGTCTTGTTTGGTTTCATCATAGACAAACGATTTTTGTTTTTCGCTTTCCTCTTTTTCTGAACTTGGTTTTTTTTCTTGCTCTTTGTGAAGGATCTCATACACCTCTTCCACACTCAGTCCCGTTAAATCCGTGTCTAAAATCTCATCGTTTGGTATCACGCCAACGTGGTCGAACTCACTTAAAATGAGGTTGATCACCACATCGCAACTTTGATTCCATACCAACTCTTCGCGCGCTTTTCTGCGTAAGGGGTGTTTGAGAACGATGTGTAACAGCGTATGAGCGTAGAGATAAATGATCTCCTCTTCACTGTAATGTGAGAGTTTTTCCTCATCAATGCTCAGCGAAAAACCATCCGTTTGAAAGGCGCTTTTGGCGTTATTCGTATAACGCGTCGGAATGGAAAGCGCTAAGACCGACAAAAAGGGATGGTTAAAAAGAAAATGAATGCGTATTTTCTCAAAAAGTGACTTTTTGGCATTAGATAATGTAGTCGCCATGCCGCTCCATCCACATATCAAAACTCTCCAATGTGGCGATTGCTTCATCTTTGATAATCAAATCTTTAATGAGCATCACCGCAAACTCAGTCGGCAGATGTTTAGAGTACGCCAAAAGATGCTCCGCTTGCGTAAGGTCGTTGTACCGCTCAATCAATGCCGCACACAACGCATACAATGCACTGGGCTCACTCGGAATGACTAGCGTTTCACCCGCTAAAATGGCGTCAACATCGGGCAGGGTTTTGTACACATTGATAAACGCGATAAACTCAACACCCGCGGCATAACCAATCGTGCCGTAGATAATGGGATGAATACTGTGCATATCGGTGACGTTTTTTAAAATATGTGAGAGCATATTCCACGCTCTGGGCGAACAAAAGGCAGGATTTGTTTCCGTGTAAGAGGGGATTTCAGAACTTAAAAGATCAGGTCGAAAGGCTAAAAAACCGATGATAAAATGATGCACCCCATGTTTCATTGCCCAGAGTTTAAAGTCATCAAATTTCGCTTCCAATACCAGATGCACCATACGGTTACTCAAAGGCGAAGGGAGTTTAAAAACAATGCCTTTGTCGTTGATTTTATTGCCCGCACAGATAATGCGCCACCCTTTGGGAAGGCTGTACTCTCCAATCTTTCGATCGAGTATCAGTTGATAAATCGCCGCTTGCACCGAAAGAGGTGCGGAGTTAAGCTCATCTAAAAACAAAATCCCCTCACTCTGAGCATCGGTGGGCAAAAAAACGGGCGGCATCCAAACGGTTTGGTTCTCTTTTATCGTGGGGATGCCTCGTAAATCCACCGCGTCCAGTTGGCTAAGGCGCACGTCCATGATTTCAAGACCTTCTTGCTGTGCAATATCATTGACGATGTACGACTTTCCAATGCCCGGGCTTCCGTGCAAAAAGACGGGGGTATCGGTTTTCAGCAGTACGCTTAACTGTTTGTAAAGTTCCGTTGTTCCAATAGAAGGAGTGATCATCACGCCACCTTACGCAAGTTTCGTCTCTTTGAGCATCAAAGAGAGGTCGTTGTTGAACTGATTACACAGCGCAATCAGCGCGTCACGATGAACATTGTCTAGGAGAAAACGCGTTTCGATCATTTCGTAAATTTTGGTGGTATCGTTGAAGATACTTTGCATCACATCTTCTTTTATTTTTGCTTCAAATTTTCCCATCATCGCCCTTTAAAATCTTTACATGTAAACGTAAGATGTTATGCAAGAGTTATGCCAATAGAGATCGCTACTGGAAAGCATTTCATACCTTAATAAACAATTTAAACAAAATAAACTATAATAAGATGTATACACCAAGGTTTGGAAGAGTTTTTGCTTTGTTAGCTTAACCATCTGTAAAGGAATAGCATTGGACGCAGTCGATCAAGAGTATGTCGCACGCAAACTTCTCTCAGGATTTGAAAATCTTTTAGACATTAGTGTTGATTTTGTGGCGGAACTTGGCACGACCAATATTACGATTCAAAAGCTTTTAAAACTCGAAAAAGGCTCTGTCATCGACCTTGAAAAACCTGCCGGTGAAAGTGTCGAACTTTATATCAACAACAAAATCTTTGGTAAAGGAGAGGTTATGGTGTATGAGAAGAACCTCGCCATCCGTATCAATGAAATCCTAGACTCCAAAACCGTCATCCAATACTTTAAAAAAGAGAATCTATGAGAATTTTCTTTGCCCTTTTAGCATTATGGTCATGGGTAAGCGCTTCCAATTTGTTAACGTATAACGTTTATGAGCGAAGTGACCGTGTCGATATTATGCTCTCGTTTGATGCGCCACATGAAGGCAGTATCTCTCAAAAAAGTGATGCCACAACTATGACTCTTACGATTAACGATCTTGGTTACGATAAGATGATCGAAAAGAGCATTAACTCTAACATTATTCAAGAACTCACCATCATTCCAGAAAAAAATAATACCCTCAAAGTTGTGCTTAAAAGCGATAAAAAAGTCAGTGTTGTTGCCTCTAAAACGGTTGATGGCTTTGGACTTCGCATACGAAGTAGCATTATGCAAGGACCCACACAAAATTCAGATGCAATAACTTCACCGCTACCTACATCGTCGACGTCTTCAACGGATTTTATTGATACACGTTACATTCTTGTCATCATCGTTTTACTCGCTTTGGTTGTACTAATGTTTTGGATCAAAAGACGCCTTGGCATTCAAACATTCAAACCAATGTCTGCCAAAGGTGGCAATGGTAAATCGTGGTTATTTAACCCAAAAACGGGAACGCAACAAGAAGTCAATGTTCTCCATAAAAAACAGATTGACAACCAAAACAGTGTGGTGCTGTTTGAATACGGTACGATCCGCTACCTTGTAATGACTGGAAATTCCAATGTACTTTTGGAAAAATTTCAAAACGGTGAAGTCAAAGATGACAACGATTTTGAAAAAGTTTTTGAAGAGAACCGCAGACGCTTGGATGACTACCTCAAAATTCAAGACAATAAGCTCAGCACGTATAAAAATAAGGCTTCCGCTGATTATACTCCCTATGATGAGACACGTTAAGACCTTATGACCATAGCTATTTCCATTTTGTCTATTTACGCCTTTATTTTGCTAGGCTTCATGGCAAAACGTATGCTCAAAGAAGAGATGAATGAAAAAGGGATGATCCTTCTTTCCATCTACTTCTTACAACCCATGCTTTCATTCTGGGGACTCTCCAGTCGGCCGATTGATTTTTCATTGCTGCAAGCGCCTTTTTGGTACTTAGCCATCTCTTTAATCTGTGTCCTCATCAGTTCTATCATCGCCTTTGTTTTTTTTAAAGAAGACATTAAAGAAAAATCCATCATTACCATCTGTGTTATTATTGGAAATACAGGCAATCTAGGTATTCCTTTAGGGATTGCACTCTTTGGTGATGCCTCTATTTTGTATATGAGTATGATCAACATCACCAATGTCTTTATCGTTTACACCCTCGGTGTTTTTTTCTACTCCAGAGGGAACTTTAGCATCAAACAATCTTTATTTAATATTGTGAAATTGCCTGTTATCTGGTTTGCAGCGCTTGCCCTGCTTCTCAATATATTTGACATTAAACTCCATCCAGCAATGCAAAAACCTTTAGAGATGGGTGCATACTGTACCATGGTTATTCAACTGGTCATTTTTGGCATGTACCTTTACAATATTAAATTGCGTGATATTAACGCTAAACTCCTTTTACATGTAAGCTTTATTAAGTTCATTATCACACCACTCATTGCAGGCGTTATTCTCTTTGGTATACTGGATTTAGAACCGATGGTTGCCACACTTATTTTCATTGAACTGGTAGTGCCTTTGGCTGTTACTAATGTCAATTTAGCGGCATTGTATGAATGCAGACCTTTAGATGTTACCGTACTTGTTTTTTTTACATCACTGATTTTTATACCGTTTTTTATTCTTATCAGCAACCTCTTACACTATCTTAATATCATCAACTTACCATGAACATTAACGATAAAGACGCACGCGTAAAATACATTAGAGCGTTGGAACGCTTTTTGGGAAGTTGTGTGAATGCGCTTAAAAATGAAAATTTTGATTTTCTTTTGTTTGTAAAACGTGCAGAGAAAGGGCTTAAAACATTGCAAAAAGTTGAGCCTGTCAGATTAGACTCTACGTATACTAACTTATTGCAAAATTACGTTACTTTGGTTTCAAATAGCATTGCTAACCTCGAAGGAATAGACATTGAAGAGACACACAGACGTCTCTTAAAAGAGGCTAACTTACTGGAGAAAGAGAAATATCGAGGTAGTTATAAAAAGGATAAACACAAAGCGCAAGGCTTTGATGATGGCTATTGAGCAAAGAAGGTTGCAATCGCTTCTCGCATGAGTATTTCATCTTCGATGCGGTTAATTTTATCTCTAAATTCAGACGCTTCGCGAAACCCTTTTGAGTAGGTATGCAGATGCTTACGAAAAATAGCAAGTCCCTTTTCGCCGTAAAAATCTATCATGGCATCATAATGCTCTAGAACAATCTCCAAAATTTTTGTCTTATCCACGTGTGTCAGCTCATTTTTGATTTGGTAAAAAATCCATGGATTTCCAACAGCACCTCGCCCAATCATCAAACTATTACATCCTGTGACCTCTTTTACATGTAAAGCTTTTTCATAGCTGACGATGTCACCATTGGCAATCAGAGGGATTTTAACAGATGCCCGTGCTCGCGCTATGGCTTGGTAGTCAACTTCTGCTTTATAAGCCCCAGCACGTGTTCTGCCATGCATACTCATAAAATCAACCCCAGCACTTTCGCACGCTTGTGCGATCTCTTCAGGAATCTTGGTGGTAAAGCCTAGACGCACTTTAGCGCTGGTGTAACGTTTGTTAGAATAGGTTTTGATCGTCTCAATAATTTTTTGCATATGAGGAAGGTTAAGGAGCAGTGATGAACCTGCCTCTTGGGAGATGATCTTGGGCACAGGACAGCCGCAATTGAGATCGATCCCATCAATACCTTCAATATCATTCAGAGCTAGCACAGCTTCTTTAATCGACACTAAATCAGATCCAGCAATTTGAACGATGTAAGGTGTCTCTAGCGGTGATTTGGTAATCATCTTAAAGGTCTTCTCGGAACCATAACGCAAAGCATTGGCACTAATCATCTCGGAGAAAGTGATATCTGCACCAAATTTTTTAACAACGGAGCGAAAAGGAAGATCGGTAAAACCAGCGAGGGGTGCAAGGGCTAAAATACCCTTGCTAAAGTCTATCTCATGAATCATAAACGCAAGAATTTTTCGATATCAATATTTCGGCCATGATCTCGTAAGAATAAAATGGTTTTAAATTTCACAAAATCTTCAGGATCAGAATTGAGTAAAAGCTCACGAATTTTATCAATCATCTGAAGATCATAAAGTACATACAAGTATGCATCGGCTGCAACTGCACCTTTAGAATTATAAAGTTTTTCAAAGAGCGCAATGAGCGCATCTGGAGTGAGTTTAATTTTGATTTCATGGGCAAGTTCAAGGTAATCTGCACGATCTGCATTGAAATGCTCTAGCATGTCTTCAATGGATTTAATATCCATATCAAAACTATCATCAGCGTCCAAATAACGCTCCATCATACGACGGAAAGTACGTTTTTCTGGTGGAAAATCATATCGTTTAATTTCATTAAAACTTGCAAAACCAATCAGCGCATCATACGCTTGACGGCAGAGTTCATTCTCAAGCTCTTTACAATTTTTCAATACTTCAAGCGCAAAACGTGGCTCAACTTTAAGACGATTAATACTGTTTTGAATAACAAGAGGATTTGCTTTAGCCAATCTGTATTTTTTAAGGTCTTCATAATTACCATTGGCTACACTAACGGCTACGGCACATACCTTAGCAACATCTTCTTCAAGGAATGTTGTAGGAAGAGCTGGATCAAAGCGCATACATTGCAGAACCTTACCTGCAAATTTAAAACCTTCCGTTTTATACGAAGTCGTAACTTCTTCTCCCAAAATACGATTTTTAGTCGCTTCTTGAAAAAGTTCACTATCTTTTTTCAATGCTCTTTTGTACAAAAAATCTTTAAAATTATAAAATACCAAATGCCCGATAGAACCAATAACCAAAAATAAAATGGGAAGTACAATCCAAAACGCTACCGGTAGAGTCATTGAGAAACTAAACAGCTCAAGTGTAGTGCTGCCACCATTAAAACTATAGACATAAAGTCCAATAGCTAACATATAAATTAGTGTTACAAGAAAATAGCGTTTGATTCCCATGTCTTCCTACCTACTTATTTTTTGCTGATTTTTCAATAATCTCACGGCATACGATGCAATAACGTGCATGTGGCTTAACTTTGAGTCTTTGAAAACCAATTTCCTCTTCACACATTTCACAAATGCCGTAACTGCCATTTCTGATTTTATTAAGTGCAAATTCTATCTCGCTAAGCTCTTTCATTTGTTGTGTACTGATAGCCTGCTCGATCATACGGTCTGTACTGACCGAAGCATGATCTGCTTCATCACCGACATCGGTATCTTTAAGATCATTGATTTCTCGCATTGAGTCTTCAATATTCTTTTTAATTTGGACTCTTCTCTCTTTAAGAAGGTCTTCGAAATGCTTTAGCTCGTGCTCTCTCATCCTTTGTTTCCTTTACAAAAAATTGACCTGAAATAAACCTACATTATAATCAACTATTTATGATAGGGATGATTGTTTTTTATACATAATCCCCTATAAATCTGCTCAAATAAAACCACCTTCGCGATTTTGTGCGCATATGTTAATCTACTTAAACTTATAATCTTTTGAGTTTTGCCTAAAAAGGCTTCCTCAAACCCAAAAGCACCTCCGATAAAAAAATTAATCGTAACATCTTGATCAAAGAGAGAACTAAATTGTTCACTGCTTAGCTGTTCACCTTCTACATCAAGTGCGACATTGTACCCTTTTAAATGGGATTCATACGCTTTTGTGTAGGAAATTTTAGCTTCTTTCTCTCCAATCATCTGAGCTGCTGCAATTTGCTTGTTAAAAATCTTAATCTCTTCAACTTTTGCAAAGCGAGAAATCATTTTAATATATTCAGAGGCAATGGCTTCAAGGTTTTTATCACTACTCTTTTCGATCGTGAAAACCTTTACATTCATGCTTTGAGTCTTAGCTCAAATGCATCATTTTTACAACTCTCGCCCAAAAGCTTTAACAGATCTGCTACCACTTTTTTCATATCAGTACGGGTAACAATCATATCAATTAAACCATGTTCAAGTAAAAATTCTGCTTTTTGGAACCCTTCTGGAAGATCAGCTCCAATAGTCTGTTTAATTACTCTCTGCCCTGCAAATCCAACAAGAGCACCTGGCTCTGCCATGATAATATCGCCCAAAAAAGCAAACGATGCACTTACCCCTCCCATCGTAGGATCGGTAAGAATGGAGATATACGGTAATTTAGCATCCGCTAGTTTGGCAAGAGCTGCGGAAGTTTTAGACATTTGAAGTAACGAAAACGTACTCTCTTGCATACGTGCGCCACCACTGGCACTCACGATCACCAAACCTTCTTTATTAGCCATTGCGCGGTTAATGGCACGAACAATCTTTTCACCTTCAACCGAACCCAAACTTCCACCCATAAAGGCAAAATCAAAGACAACAATTTGTGCATTCACACCATCAATACGACATGAGCCACACGCAACAGAAGAGTTATTACCTGTTTTTTCTTGCGCCTCTTCAATACGTTTTTTATATGATTTTTTATCCACGAATTTAAGAGGATCAATTGGCACTAAATTGGTATCAAACTCAACAAAACTACCTTCGTCACATAATTGTTCAATACGTTGTTTTGCTGAGATACGCATGTGGAAACCACATTTAGGGCAAACATTAAAACGTTGTTCAATCTCTTTATAATACATTAATGATTGGCACGCACTGCACTTGACCCAGTGGCTTGGAGCTTCACTTGGGGTAGATTGTGCTTTTCGGATCTTAGAGAAAATTTCTGCAAATCGCATAAGTTTTTATCCTCTTTTAAAGCTAATTGCTTATAAATAAACTTTTTATTCTAGCAAAAATTTCCTTATCTTTGCTTACAAGGAAAATATCGCCTTCACAAAACGTGTAAAGATCCTCACACATAAATAGCCCCGCTTCTATATCATACGTGCGCATTTTACCTTCATACAAAACAAACGAAACATCGTGTGCATAGGCTAGTGAGAGGGCAAAAGCACCTGGAGAGCGGTACTTGATTTTAGCAATTTTAAGCGTGTCATGTACCCTAAGTGAACAGTACGATCGCTCAAAAATTCCCACCTTTGAAAAAGCATTACATGTAACAGGACTTAAGGTATTTTTTTCTAATTTTCCACGACGCAAACCCATTTCATCTTTGATAAAAATATCGCCATTTGCAAGATTAGTAATAATCGCTTTAGTGCATTTATCATTTTCAAAATAGGCAATAGAAGTGCCATAATAAGGAAGATTTGAGAGCAGATTATCACTGCCATCTATGGGGTCGAGTACAATACGAATCGAGGAGGTAGGATTTTCAATCACCCCACTCTCCTCGGAGACAATCGTCCCAAATGGCAAAAGATGTTGAATAAAAATTTTTTCTGCCACGAGATCAATGCCTGAACTCAAATCTCCTCCAGCACCAATCGCAAAAGATTGATAATGAGACTCTTCCAACCCTTTTACATGTAAAAGCTGAAAGAGCTCTCTATTGGCTTGCAATGCGGATTCAATAAAGCTCACGTATTATCCAAGCAATTTCTTAATAATGTGCAATGCAGCTTCTTTACCCTCTTTTGCAGCCGTAACAACCAAGTCAGAACCTCGCTTACAATCTCCACCTGCGTAAACGCCTGATTTCGTTGTTTGATATTCACTATTGACCATAATGACACCCGTTTTTGAAACTTCAATGCCATTTTCAGCTAAGAAAGTCGGAACAGCTGGGCTAAATCCAAGAGCAAAAATAATAACATCTGCATCAACCCTAAATTCGCCACCTTTAACGATTTCAACACATTGACGACAGTTGGCATCTTTTGCACCCAAGATGGTTTTGTTCATATCAATACCGATCACTTGTCCATCAGAGTTTACCAAAATCTCTTTTGGCGTAACGTTATAGACAAACTCAGCACCCTCTTCGATCGCATTTTTAAACTCTTTTTTAGAGCCTGGCATATTGTATTTATCGCGTCTATAAAGGCAAGTCACACTTTTGGCACCTTCACGAATAGACGTTCGTAAACAATCCATTGCCGTATCACCACCACCGATGACCACAACATTTTTACCTTTGACTTCAAATTTTTTATCGTAACTCTCATTGAAAAGTTTTTTCTGAATTGAGCGTAAAAAATCAATCGCCATAAAGACACCATGTGCATTTTCATTGGCAACATTGGCTTTACGAGGATTTTCAGCCCCTATGCTTAAAAAGAGTGCATCATGGCTATGGGCAATCTCATCAAAGCTAATGTCTTTACCGACATTTGTGTTTACATGTAACGTCATACCGGCGTCTTGAAGCCATCTCACACGACGGGCTACGACTTCTTTATCAAGCTTAAAACCAGGAATTCCGTACGTTAAAAGTCCGCCAGCCCTATTTTGTCTCTCATACATACTGACGGCAATACCCGCTCTGAGAAGATAGGTAGCACAGGCAAGCCCCGCAGGTCCTGCACCAATAATCGCGACTTTTTTCTTAGTCGTAATACCTGGAAAAGTAGGTTTAAGACCTTTTTTAAAGCCCTCTTCGGAAATAAAGGTCTCAATCGCACCAATCGTAATGGCACCATGCCCATCATTGAGGGTACAATCCCCTTCGCATAAACGATCTTGTGGACAAATACGCCCTGTAATCTCAGGATACGGATTGCTCTCATTGGAGAGATTAAACGCAAGATCACGCTTCATGGCACTCGTCGCTTTGAGCCAAAAAGGAATGTAGTTATGCAAAGGACATTTACTATGACAAAAAGGATCACCACACTGTATACAGCGATCCGCTTGCAAAGAGGCATCTTCTTTACTCAAAACTTCATAAATTTCTTTAAAATCTTTGACTCTATCTCCGCTTGAGCGTTTTCTAGGCTCGCATCTCTCTTCATTAATAAAATTTTGCATCTTAGTCTCCTTGCTCCGGATTGAGTGGTACCTTCGTCATATCTTTAGGTCTCACTATCCAAAAATCTCTTACCGCGTGGCGGAAATTATCTAAAATTTGTGTTGCTTTAAAGCTTGCTGTTTCATTAATATGCGTTCTAAGTAAGCGTTTTAAGAAGTGACGTGCTTCATCCATATCATCCGTATCAATACGCTCTGCAATCACAAGTTCTTGGTTGAGTTTATCGATAAAATCACGTGTTTCATCGTAAACAAATGCCACACCACCTGTCATACCAGCGCCAAAATTCACACCCGTATCACCGAGAATGGCAACCACACCACCCGTCATATATTCACACGCATGATCTCCCGTACCTTCAACGACAGACGTTGCACCAGAGTTTCTAACACAGAAACGTTCCCCTACATTACCAGCAATATAAAGCTTGCCACCGGTTGCGCCATACAAACAGGTATTACCAGCACAAGAGTAACCTCGCCCTTGGTATTTTGGGGCAATAACGATTTTTCCACCGTTCATACCTTTGCCCACATAATCGTTTGCAGTACCTTTGAGGTTGATGCTAATTCCATTGGCTAAAAACGCCCCTAATGATTGTCCAGCAACACCATTGAGTCTAAAGACGATGCTATCATCTTTGAGCCCTTTATTGCCGTAAAACTTCGCAATTTCACCACTGATGAGTGTTCCAAAACTACGATTAGTATTGCAAATACTTTTATGCATCACAATTTTTTCATCTGGATTTTCAATTACTTTATAGACATCTTTCAAAATCTCTTTTTCAAATTCATTTTTATCAAATGGATCATTGGATTTACCATTGTGGGTATTTGGACCTTCCAATCTCATGAGAATAGAAGAAAAATCAAATTTTTTAGCAAAGGCATCATCAACAACGCTTAAAAGATCACTACGCCCAATAATATCTTCCATCCTCGTGTAACCAAGATGCGCAAGTATTTCTCTCACATCCTCGGCGAGAAGTGTGAAGAAATTGATGAGTTTATCCACCGTTCCTACAAAATGCTCTCGGAGTTTTTCATCTTGTGTCGCAACACCTACTGAACAACGGTTTAGGTGACAAACACGGAGCACTTTACACCCAATAATCGTTAAGGAAAGTGTTCCAAACGCATAACTCTCTGCACCTAAAAGAGCAGCTTTAATAACATCTAAACCTGTTTTTAAACCACCATCGGTTTGAAGATGAACACTATCACGTAAGTGGTTTGCTTTAAGGGCATTATGTGCCTCACTCAAACCAATTTCCCAAGGATTGCCCGCAAATTTAATTGATGTCAGAGGCGCTGCTCCCGTACCACCGTCACCGCCTGAAATAATAATTTTATCGGCATACGCTTTAGCCACACCGGCAGCAATCGTTCCAACGCCCGCAGTAGAAACCAGTTTCACGGTAATAATCGCTTCTGGATTGATCTGTTTCATATCGAAAATAAGCTGTGCCAAATCTTCAATCGAGTAAATATCATGATGCGGTGGCGGTGAAATCAGTGTCACTCCTGGAATGGTGTAACGAAGACTTGCAATAAGAGGCGTTACTTTATGCCCTGGAAGTTGCCCGCCCTCACCTGGTTTTGCCCCTTGTGCCACTTTAATCTGAATTTCTGTGGCAGAGCGTAAATACTCAGGAGTAACACCAAAACGACCTGATGCAATCTGCTTAATGCGTGAGTTTTTATTACTTTTAAGGCGTTCAGGTGATTCACCACCTTCGCCTGAGTTACTCATACCACCAATTTTATTCATCGCTTCACCCAAAGCCTCATGGGCTTCGGGAGAGATGGAACCCAAACTCATGGCTGCGGTTGAAAAACGTTTAAAAATAGCTTCTTTGGACTCAACTTTATCCAACGCAATTGGCTCACGATCGGATTTAAGTTCAAAAAAGTCTCTAATCATCTTTAGTCCACGACTATTGATGAGCTTCGTAAATTCTTGAAAATCTTTTTTCTCACCACTCATCGTAGCTTTATGAATCGCATGGATAGCATGAGGATGATAGTCATGGTGCTCTTGTCCATCAATATATTTATAAAATCCACCAATTTCTAATGGGAAAAGTTTTTTAGTGATATTAAGTTCATACGCATGATGATGATTACGACTTAAACGCTCTTCAATGTCCTCATAACTAAGACCCGGTATAAGAGAAATCGCACCGTCAAAACATTCATGGACGACATCTTTTCCAAGACCTAACACATCAAATAGTGCAGAATTTCGATACGATGCAAGCGTTGCAATACCCATCTTTGACATAACTTTTAAAAGTCCTTGCCCAAGAGCATGATTCACATTTTTGAGTTTTGTCCTAATCTCATAAGAGCCCATTTCACTTTTTTTGCATTCATCTAAGATCGTACCGTAGAGTAAATAAGGATAAATAGCACTTGCACCAAAACCAATCATACATGAGCACGAATGTGTATCAAGTGCCTCTCCAGAAATTGCTATAATCGAAGTCAATGAACGTATACCTTCATCAAGAAGCACTTGGTTAACACGACCAATAACCAAAAGCATCGGTATTGGTTTGAGTTTTGTATTTATTCCTCGATCATCCAAGAAGATAATACGAATACCCTCATTTTTAACGGCTTGAGCGATATCATAGGCCAAATCTTCCAAACTTCCTTTAAGATTGTCTTCAAAGAGGGTTGAGAAGTAGCGGTTTTTATATTCATCTTTATAACGTGCTTTGCTTGGATCCCCAAAAGAGTCTAAGAGTTCAAATTTTTCTTGCATCAATATCGGTGAAATTGATTTAATACGGATAGCATGCTCTTGATTTTCTTCTAAAATATTGCGAATCTCGCCAAAGCTCGTATTTAAACTCATAACCACTTTTTCACGAATAGGATCGATTGGAGGGTTGGTAACTTGTGCAAACTTTTGTTTGAAGTAGTCACTAAAATTGCGTTGGACATGGCTGAAAGCAGCCATTGGCGTGTCATCACCCATTGAGCCAACACCCTCTTTACCATCTTTCATCATTGGTTCAATAACCATATTTTTAACTTCTTGGGTAATGTTAAAATAACGTTGTTCTATTTCAAGATTCTCACGTATATAATCTGTTGTTTTTGAAAAAGGAATATCTACAAATTCTTGTAAGTAAACAAGCCCTTTGTTTAGCCATTCAGTATACGTATTAGAACTTTTAAGGTAATCATTAATGTCATCATTTTTCATGATCTTACCAAATTTAAGATCCACACCAATCATCTGACCACTTTGTAATCTACCTCGTTCAAGAATATTGTCTTCTTCAATATCTAAAACACCATACTCAGAAGAGATGATGATACGATCATCTTTTGTAATAATATATTTAGCGGGTCTGAGACCATTTCTATCGAGTACACAGGCAATATGGCGACCATCAGTTAAAGAAATGGCAGCAGGTCCATCCCACGGCTCGAAATTAATACTTGAAAATTCATAAAAAGCTCGAAGCTCTGAGTCCATATGAGGTGCATTTTGCCATGGAGCAGGAATGAGCGAACGTACCGCTTTAAAAAAGTCAAATCCATTAATGAGCATAAATTCAAACATATTGTCTAAACTAGCGCTATCGCTCACATCATTCGTCGTCAATGGATAAAGTTTTTGTAGCTCTTCATCAGAGAAGATACTACTCTTCATGCACTCACTTTTAACCTGCGTATTAAAACGATTGGCTGAAATAGAGTTTATTTCACCATTATGTGCAAGGGTACGAAAAGGTTGAGCCAATTTCCATTTGGGGAGTGTATTGGTCGAAAAGCGTTGATGAAAAAGTGCGAACGTTGCTTTAAAATCACTATCGCTTAAGTCTGGGAAAAAGGTTTTGATGTAAGTTGGCATCACTAGACCTTTATACGAAATCACTTTGCTTGAAAAAGAAGCAATGTAAAAATCAGGCTCACTTGCAAGTCTTCTTTCAACTATTTTACGAGTAAGATATAGCAATGCTTCAAAACGTTTTGTTGCAACAAGGGAAGAAGAAGTTACAAATACTTGTATGATTTGAGGAAGTGAATCAAGTGCTAATTTTCCAAGGGCTTTGGTTTTTACGGGAACATCTCGATATAAAAGAACTTTGAGATCGTTTTGTTCACAGGTCTCTTCAAAAATTCTTTTTTGTTCATCTGTCGTTAAAAAAATCATAGCAACAGCAAATTGCTTTGGAAGATCTACTCCTAATTTGTGTGCCTCTTTTTTCATAAACTCAGCAGGCATAGAGAAAAGGAGTCCGCTACCATCGCCACTTTTGCCATCTGCAGCAATAGCGCCCCTGTGCATCATTCTTTCTAATGCGCAAATTGCATCTTCAACATTTTCATGGGTTGGAATGTTTTTTATGTTTGCGATTAATCCAAAACCGCAATTGTCTTTAAATCCTGTAATAAGATCCATTTCACAAGCCTTTTGTGGAATTTTCATCAAAATTCTGACGAAATCTGACAAATTTTTAAGCTAAAAGCGAGCGGATAATACATTAAAAATACTTATTTTTCAATAAAACACTATTTTTCGATGTTTGATCTATTTTCTTATCATATTTTAAATTAATTGTCAATTAAATTTAAAATATAAATTATTAGAATTAATTTTAAATTTTAATAATAAGAAAATGTAGAGATGCTAAAATTCCTTATGCAAGGATATATTATCAATTTGAATCGCGTAAAAGATGAAGATTTAATTGTCACCATTTTAACGCAAAATAGCATTAAAACGGTTTATAGATTTTACGGTGCTCGCCATTCCACAATTCATTTAGGCTATAAAATAGACTTTGAAGCGATTCCCTCTATCAAATCAACGCTGCCTCAGCTTCGCTCCATTATGCACCTAGGGACGCCTTGGAATAATCAACGAGAGCGTATGCTTATCTGGCAACCGTTCATCAGACTTTTTTATACACATCTCAAAGATATAGGAACCATTGATAGTTTTTATTTTGATCTTTTAGAACAGAGTTCATCTATTTGGCAGATACAAAATCCTAAACGTATTGCCATCGAAGCGTATATCAAGCTTTTAGAGTATGAAGGAAGATTGCACGATGATTTTATCTGTTTTAATTGCGAAGAACCTATCTTAGAAGATTTAACACTCATCCGAGGTTTTTTACCTGCACATAAAACCTGCGCTTGGAATCAAACCTTTGATCTTTTACATGTAAAGCAGCTTTTTGAAGAACAAAGTACCATAGCACTTGATGATGAGCAAATCAATGTACTCTGGAAGATTTTATTGGAAGGATTTTGATTTTAACGCAGGATGTTAGGCAAAGCCTAGCATCCTGCGTTGCGCTTTGCCTTTTTTGAAGCAGAAATGTATTCCGTTATATTATTGCTCTAAAAAACGTACATCACTAAAACTGGATGTTTGGATATTTTCAAATGCTTTTTTCAGTGAAATGAAAAGATCTGGATTCTCTTTTTCCATACCAATAAGCATTTCTTTTGTACGAGCACGCATAATGGGCATTTTGACATCAAAACGCATTGCAGGACAGGCTTCATCTCCAATAATAGGCATATGTGCATCATTGGCACAATCCCGTAGTTGACGTTCGCGCACATGAATGAGTGGACGAATCACCCATAAACCATTTTGTGCTTTATAAATAGGTGGCATTGAGCGAAGTGCCCCATTATGTGAGAAGTTCATAAAAAAGCTCTCCACAGCATCATCTAAGTGATGCGCAAGAGCCAATTTACGGTAGCCATGCTCAAGAGCATAGGTGTAAAGAGCACCTCGTCTCATGCGTGAAAAGAAACTGCAAAAAGAGGAGTTTTCCCGTATCTTATCTTGTGCAAGATCGAAAATCTTTGTATCGACAATTTCATGATCAATTTCATGCTCTATGCAATGGTTGTGTAAAGCCTGAAGATCTTCGCCCATCCCATAAGCAATTGTAACGGCCTTAAATTCAAAATCAAAGGGAGCAACACGTTGCATGTGTTTTAAAACATGTGCAAGGCTGAGTGAGTCTTTACCACCACTGAGCCCTAGCAAAATTTTATCACCCTCATTTATGAGGTTATAGCGTGCATTGGTACGCCCAGCGATGCGTAAAAGGCGTTTACTAATTTCGATCATAACTGAGTTCGTCCAACATCGCGATAATAAACTGAGCACTCTCTTTAGCGGAGCTCACTAAGAACTCATCAAAACTAAATCCTGCGTCCATATCCGCAGCATCACTAATAGCACGAAGCACACAAAAAGGAACATTAAGCGCATCACAAACCACAGCGACTGAAGCACCTTCCATTTCTGTCGCATCCGCATTAAATGTCGAATGAATCCACTCTTTTTTTACACCATCGCAAATAAATTGATCGCCCGTGGCAATAATGCCCTCAAGCAATTTAATGTTTTGAGCCGATGCAACTTTTTGAGCCAACACAGTCAAAGCTTTGTCTGTTTCAACATAGACAGAACCTTCAGGAACATAACCGTGAGGATGACCGAATGCAGTAATATCAAGATCATGTTGAGCAAGCTTTGTGGCTACGAGCAAGTCGCCTACTTTTAATGAAGGATTCAGGGCACCTGCGACACCTGAAAAAAGGAGCTTTTGTGCTCCAAATTTTTCAATCAGCGTTGAGGCTGTCAAACTAGCATTCACTTTACCAATCTTACTGTAAGCGATCACTAAATCCATACCTTTATACGATGTGGTGTAGTAACTATTTTTGGCAAACTCAATAGTTTTATATTTCTCAAAAAATTCTAAAAGTGGGGTGATCTCTTCAACCATTGCACCCATAATAGCTATTTTCATCTTCTTCCTTTTACAAAAGTGCAAGCACTTCTTCTAAACTTTTCATATCGGTAATACTATACGTTGGCTTTTGTGTGATCCGTTTATTAAGACCCTTAAGCACTGAGCCACCGAATTCAATAAATGAGTCCGTTGAAGATTCTACATATAAAATGGATTGTTTATATTTTACAGGTGAAATAAGCTGCTGCGATAGAAGCATTTTAGCCTCAACTTTGCTTTGGTACTCAGATGCGGTTACATTGGAGATGATAGGCATTGCAAAACTCTCTTTCAGCCATTGATCTAAATAAGCTTCAAGTTTTGGTTGAGCAGAGCTTAAAAGCGGACAATGACTTGCTACAGACATAGGAAGTAGCACCGATTTTTTTGCACCTGCCTCTTTAAAAAGTGACTCTAAAGATACTAAATCATCACGATTTCCCGCAATCACAATCTGTCCATCACCATTGTAGTTCGCTGCCCAAACTTTTTTACCCAGTTCACGCTCTTTACATGTAAGATTTTCAACAGTTGCATCATCTAAGCCAAGAAGCGCCATCATGCCAGCATTAATGCCTTCACACGCTTTTTTCATCAAAAGACCGCGTTGGTGTACCAATTCTACGGCATCTAAATAATCCATAGCGCTAGCTGCACTCAAAGCAGAAAATTCACCTAAGGAGTGTCCTAAAACTACTTTAGGTATCACTTTGCACTGTTCCACAAAAAGACGGTGTGCAATAAGGCTGACTAATAAAATAGCAGGTTGTGCAAACTCTGTTTGATCTAACCTATCATTCTCTTCAAACAGAAGTGTTGTAAAATCAATCTCAACTCTTTGGCTTGCTTTTTCGATCATCTCTTTCGCAATCGGTGAATGATCATAAAAATCTTTCCCCATACCAATTTTTTGGCTACCTTGGCCAGGGAATATAAAGATACTATTATTCATTGATTAACCTTTTATATTTTACATGTAAACGTTGTAGACTCGCTACAAAGTAAACATCTAGTCTATTTTTAATCTATCTTTGTAATCGTTGATTTTTTTACGTAGGGTGTTTCGATTAAGTCCAAATTTTTCACTGATAGCAAGTTGTGAACCAAACTTGGCATAACCGCTTTTAATCATTGGGACATCAAAAAGATATAATAGCTCACGATAATCATTTCTCCCACCTATGCGTTGGGACAAAAAACGCTCCATCATCGCCAAAATCTCTTCTTCCCCAAAGGAGTTCATCAAATAAGCATTATACACTGAGCGTCGTAGAGAATAACAGTTTTTACTCAAATCTGGCACAATTTCTTCTAATGAAGGCGCTTCACCAAACTCTCCATCAAACATCATGCATGCTTCTTGAGCAAATTTTTCCATCAAAGGGATCACATCCTCCATACGTTCACGTAAAGGTGGAATAACAACTTTCAGACTAAAAAATTCATCCATGAGTGCTTCGCCTATAGGCAAATTTGATGTCGCAATAATTCTTGTTTTATGAACATCTAAAGCAATTTTAAGTTTTTTATAATTAGTAATTTTATGAAAGTTTTTAACAATAAGACTACTGTTGGTTTCGATGAGCGCTAATAGCTCATTAAAGGCACTTGCATCAACAATGGGTGCTGAAACAATGTGACTTGCAAGACTTTGCTTCCCTACACCACTTTCGCCCAAAATAAGCGCATTGATTGTAACGCTTTTAAGAAGATTCGCAGACTTAAGAGCCTCCATAGAGGCTCTAGACTTTGCTATATAATTAGTGTGATCCACAACATCCGCCACCATGTGAGTGACTTTCGCCGCCGCAGCATCCACCTTCTCCGTGTTCGTGGTCATGTCCATGATCATGTCCACCACAACACTCTCCTTCGTCATCATGGTCATGTGAACCGCATCCACCTGCACCACAACCACAACTGTGTCCACCACCAACATAGCCATTCAGAAGCTCGTCTGCTGTAGCATCACGCACCTCTAGAATACTAATTGCGAATAATAGATCTTGACCGGCTAAAGGATGATTGAAATCGATTTCAACAGTTTCATCATTAAAGTTTTTGACAATAACTTGAACCGTCTCACCATGTTCACCTTGACCATAAAGTGTCATGCCTGCTTGAAGCTCAAGTCCAGCAAATTGCTCTTTTGGTAATGTTTGAACAGCATTTTCGTCATAAATGCCATAGGCATCAGCTGCAACTACTTTAATGTCAGCGTTATCACCAGCTTTAAGCTCTTTAATTTTTTCTTCTAATCCTGGAATAATTTGACCTTTTCCAACAATAAAAGAAAGTGGCGCTGCATTAAGATTACTATCTAAAATTTCACCATTATCAACATTTCTAAGCTCATAATGGATTGAAACTACTTGATTATCACTAATACTCATATTTTCTCCCTTAATTTATAAACATAAGATTTTAGCATATATTTGTTGTATATGCCCTTAGGAGAAATTGTTAAGTCTATTTTTTGTGCAAGAAAATGTATAAAAAAAACTATTTTACTTTTTTTGCTTCTGGAGAATCAGGGTATCCATCTTTGAGAGCTTTATAAAAACCTTGTGCTTCTTTAGCTTTTCCAAGCTTTTCAAATGAAACACCTGTATGATATAAAAGTGCTGGAGTATAAGCTGCTTTATCCGATGCAGTGATACTTGCTTTATAATGTTCAATAGCAGTAGAATAAGCTTTTTGGTTATAAGCTGCTTCACCTAAACTAAAATTTGTTTTAGCAGGCTTGTAATTGCGATGTAAAAGTTCTGTATAAAGGGCTTGTGCCTCTGAATATGATTTCTTCTCTAGTAAATCATCTGCCTCTTTTATCAGTGTGGCACTATCTTTTGTACTAAGTTCTTTTGCAGAAATTACTTTAGTTGCAGGAGTTTCCTTCACAGTATCTTTTTTGGTAGAGTCAGTTGCAGGAGTAACTGTTTTAGAAGCACTCTTCCCACCTCTTACTTCATTAGCAAGTTGATCAAATTTATCTTTTGGAACATAATTTTTATTAATGGAATCAATCAATGTTCCAAGTTCACCAACAACTGTTTTTATTTTTTCTTGGTTATCAGCTTGAATTTTACGATTTTCTTCAACATACTCTCTGAGTTTTTTATTTTCCTCTTCGAGTTGTCGCATTTTGTCATCTTGTTTAGCAATTTTGCTTGCATAACTATCAACAACTGATCGCATACCTTCATATTGCTCAGAAGAAACACTACTTTGATCAGTTTTTGTCGAAGTAAGGTTATCATTTGAAGTAGAAGATATTGTTTTCTGATTATTTTGGAAATACTTTTTGTCACTTACACTAACAGTGTTACTATAAGAGGTAGTAGCGCTGCTACTATCAACATCATTTGTATTACTACCAAAAGCTGAGGGTTCATTCGATAGCGCTGCCAAAGGCAGCAATGCTATCGAAAATAGAAGAATTTGTTTTTTCATTCAATCAAGATTATGGAAGTACTTTAAATTCTGCTCTTCTGTTTTTAGACCAACAGTCTTTATTATGCTCAGTACATGCTGGATTACTCTCGCCATAACTTACAACTGTAATTCTATCTGCAACCATACCTTTAGCAACTAAACCATCTTTAACGCTTTTTGCTCTTTTAAGACCAAGTGCGTAGTTATATTCGTCAGTACCGAATTCATCACAGTTACCTTCAACTTTGATTGAGAAGCTTTTTGCCTCTGCAGAGTTGAATAATGCAGCGTTTGCATCAATATTTGCTTGTTGGTCTTTTCTGACATTATATTTGTCAAAATCAAAATAGATTGTTTTAGAATTAGCTTCTAAAGAAGCAATCAATTTTTGAAGTGCACTCATGCCATCATTTACACCAGCACCTTTTGTATCACCAGTTCCTTTAGTCATATCGACTTCTGGACTTTTTTGGCTACAACCTGTTAAAACCAAAACCGCTACCGCTAAGCTTGTTAAAGCTAATTTACCCATTATTAGATCCTTTTTAAAAGTTCAAATTTAAAAACTTCGGAATTATACCACATTTTTTTTAAAAAATCACCAGTCAATTGACTGAAGTTTACCTATTTTTAACGGAAACTGATATGTTTTGTTTGCATTTAGTCGAATTATCCCCAAAGCACTCTGATTTCCAAATTGTTTTATAAACATAATAGTATCAGGATCTTGTGAAAAACGTGGATAAAGATTTTCTCCTGATGCTGTCAATTGTCTAAGATAATCTGTTTTTGTTGAAATTAAATAGAGATTGAAAGTATTTCTTCCAAATTCGCTATCTCCTTCTCTGCTAGAGTAAACAATATAATTATCATATGTCGAGATAGAATTCTTGTTTTTCCCATGGTAGACGAGCTTTTCAAAGCTTTTATCGTAAATCCCTTGTGCGAATATATCAGGATTTCCTAATCGATCTGAGACAAAAGCAATGCGCTTATCATTGTCAATAAAGTTTCCATTCACATTAATACCTGAATAATCAGTAATTTTAGTGATTTTTCTACTCTGCAAATCAAACAAATAAATGTCTGGGTGATCTTTAGGAGCCATCGTTAGAAGTAACTTATTGCCATCTTTTGAAATATCAGAGCAAACAAGCATTCCAGAGCTTGAAATAATACTTTTTCTACTCCCATCTTTTAAATCATATCTAAAGATAGTTGGTTCTGCGCCATTATAGGAAGTGTAAAAAAATGCACTTTGATCTGTATTCGCCCATTTAGGAAAGACATTCAGACCACCAGAAACAATCAATTTTTGATAGCTGAGTGTATAATCTGAAATAACTATTTCACTTTTTTTTGCTTCTGTATAGCGTGCGAATAGAACTGATTGTTCCATCCATTTGACTGAAGGTGCGCCCACTTGATCATTTGTATCAACAACAATTTTATGTGCCAAGAAAGGGTTTCTTTTTTTATCACTAATGCTATACGACTTTTCAAAGGTTGTTGCACCAGTTTTTGCATTAATTAATTTCACATTTGCGGATGCCGTATTAAAATCTTGCCCTAAACTAAAGCGCAAAATCATATCTACTTTTTTATCTGATAGGAAATTTTCTAAAGGTCCACCCTCATAACTACTTTGCAAATATTCGTCAAGTACATTAAAATGGCTACTAACGCGTAAATCTCCTGCAATAAGTTTGAAAAAGCTTTTTCTAAACTCCAAATCAACATTTTTTGGACTTGCATCTTGTACCGCAATTTTTGGTAGCACATCTATTTTTTTTACAATTTCTACCGTTGCATCTGAGGCATATGCAAAAATTGTCAAAAAGAAGAAAGCAACTATTTTTTTGATCATATTTTACTCCTTTATATCTTTAAATTCAACCTGCATCTCAAAAAGAGGTCCTTTTTCGTACTTTGGAAATTCTACGCTTTCCATAGCTTTTAAGAATTCTTTGAGTTTCGTGTTAAATTCATTATTATAAGACAAAGAAACTATTTTATAACTAAAGGTTCCTCGATCACTTACTTTGATTACAACTTTAGCGACATTCCCATTTTCTGTATCAATCGTCTTTTGCCAATTTTCTTCTAAGATCTCTTGTACTTTACCAATGAAGGGGTCATACTCTCCACCTTTTTTAGTATCAATTGAATGTTTTTGCTCAGAAAAATTCAATGAATTAGCAATTTTAGATGCAGCATTCTCACTTTTTTCTTTTGTTTCTTCTTTATTCGGTTTGATACGTGTTGGTGTAGTTTGGTCTTTTTTCTGTTCTTTTGCATCAGGAGGTAATTTGGAAGTATTAATATCCTCAAAGAGGCCTCTAAGTGATTGACTCTTGACAGCTTCTTTTGGAGAAGAAGCAACTTTTTTCTCTTCAGAAACAGGTTTTTCTGCTGGTTTTTCAACTGGCTTTTGAACCTCTTCCTTTTTTCGTTCCTCTTTTGGCTTTTCTGAGTCATTCTTTTTGCGCTCAACCAAAGCAACATTCATAGGATCTTTATTAGAAGTATAATTTTTGATAGTATCTTTTTGAGAGCTTAAAACATAAGCAAGACCAACTAAAAGACATATATAGAGAAGGATGGACAAAGTCCATCCAAAAGAGGCATATCTATTCACACTCGACACAGTATTTATCCATTCGTTTCTAAAGATACGTTCGTAAAACCAGCCTGCTTAATTGTTTTGAGCACAAACATTACATCTTTGTAAGAGAGACCTTCATCAGCTTTAATATAAACAATGCTTTTAAGTGGGTATTTACTTTTTTGCATCATAAAACTATCAGGAAATTCAGAAAGAGTAAAGCTATCATTTTTTATATAAACTTTTTTATCTTTTGTTACCCGAATTTCAAGTTCAGGAAGTTTACTAACAACAGCTGATTTACTACCATCAGGAAGTTTAATCACCTCTTCATAAACTAATGCTGGTGTTGTTACCATTAAAATGGCAAGGAGTACCAACATAATATCCACTAGTGGAGTAATGTTTAGTTCTGGTACTTCATCCAATTGACTCATCATCTTAGCTATCTCTTCTTGCTTCGTTTGCAGAGAGTAAAATATCTACTTCTCTTTGTACATAGACAATCACTTCATAAGCTTTTCTTCGAAGGAAGAGGTTTGTACTGTATGCCGGTATAGCTACAAAAATACCTGTAGCTGTCGCAACTAAGGCTTCACTAATTGCTGGTGCTATTACACCAAGAGATGCACTCCCTGATTGACCAAGTCCACTAAATGTTTGCAAAATCGAAACAACTGTTCCAAATAATCCAATAAAAGGTGCTGTTGAGGCAATAATAGAAAGCATCCATAAGCCACTAGTTGCATTTTTTTCGGCAACATTTTTACATACATTCAAAAGTTTTTCCGAAGCGCCTGCTGCACTTGAACATTTTCGGAGGATTGAATCATCACGTACATTCTTAGCCCCCATGAGCATTGACTCTAGCGAATTTTTTTCAATTGAAAGCCAATAACCCAAGTAAAGATATCTACTAAAGAAGATACCACATGTTATGATAAAATAAGCAGATAGCCAGATCAAAATAACCCACGTAAAAAAACCACTTCTTGCAAAATAGTTCAAAAATAATTCAAATGATGACATAAGATTTAAAACTTCCTTGTTTTTGCAATTGAGTCGATTTTTGCTGTAGCCATAGCGATTGCAACATCAGAGTCACTAATGCTCTCTAGAAGTTGCTTAGCAGCTTCTAGAGATTTTGCTACTTCACTTTCAGTAGTTCCACCAATTGAGACAGCACCATCAGCTAAAACAGTTACAGAATTTTCATCGACTTTGACATGACCCCAATTAATTGCGACAACATCATGATTGCCATCTTTAAGCTCAATATCAATTACGCCTGCTTGTAATAGCGTTACTAAAGAGGCGTGATTTGGTAAAACACCAAACTCACCCTCTTTGCCTGGAAGCGTAACACTCTTTACATCGTTAGCAAAAATTTGACCTGTTGGAGTCACAATTTCCAATTTTAATGTATTCATTTTTTAACCTTATCGCTTCTTAGCTTTTTAGTTTTGCAGCTTTCTCAATCACTTCTTCGATACTTCCAACCATATAAAAAGCAGCTTCTGGTAAATCATCATATTTACCATCTAAAATACCTTTAAATCCGGCAATTGATTCTTCTAGCGTTACATACTTTCCAGGGCTTCCTGTAAATACTTCCGCAACAAAGAATGGTTGTGATAAGAATCTTTCAATTTTTCTAGCACGATCTACTGTAACTTTATCTTCTTCACTAAGCTCATCCATACCAAGAATTGCAATAATATCTTGCAAATCTTTATATTTTTGAAGAACTGCTTGAACACCGCGAGAAACAGTGTAATGCTCAATACCTAAAATATCTGGATTAAGCATACGAGAACTTGAGTCAAGTGGATCAACTGCTGGGTAAATACCCTTTTCTGCAATTGATCTATTAAGTACTGTTGTTGCATCTAAGTGAGCAAACACTGTTGCAGGAGCAGGATCAGTCAAGTCGTCTGCTGGTACATAAACTGCTTGAACAGAAGTAATCGAACCTTTTTTAGTCGATGTAATTCTCTCTTGGAATCTACCCATTTCACTTGCAAGAGTAGGTTGATAACCAACAGCTGAAGGAATACGACCAAGAAGCGCTGACATCTCAGCACCTGATTGAGAAAATCTAAAGATATTATCAATAAACATCAAAACATCGAGACCCATCTCATCACGGAAATATTCTGCCATTGTAAGGCCTGTAAGGGCAATACGGTTACGTGCTCCTGGAGGCTCGCTCATTTGACCATAGCATAATGCAACTTTATCCAAAACGTTGGAGTCTTTCATCTCATGGTAAAGGTCATTTCCTTCACGTGTTCGCTCACCAACACCAGCAAATACTGAGTATCCACTGTGTTTAAACGCAACGTTATGAATCAATTCCATAATAATAACGGTTTTGCCAACACCAGCACCACCGAAGAGTCCAACTTTACCACCTTTTGCATAAGGGGCAAGAAGATCAACTACTTTAATACCGGTTTCAAAAATCTCTGATTTTGTACTTTGTTCTTCAAATTTTGGTGGTTCTCTGTGAATAGACCATAGTGTTTTTCTTGAAACATCAGCACCTTGATCAATTACATCTCCAACAACATTGAAAATTCTTCCTAAAACTTCTTCACCTACAGGGACTTGGATAGGATTTCCTAACGCTTTAACAACAATTCCTCTTGTTAAACCTTCACTCATATCCATTGCAATTGTTCTTACACGGTTGTCGCCTAAATGTGCTGCTACTTCAAGAATCAAACGTTGTTTCTTGCCTTCTACTTCATAATTCACTTCAATCGCTTCATTGATTTTAGGAAGGTAGCCATTAAAATCGACGTCAACAACTGGACCCATGATCTGGCTAATTAATCCATTCATTGAATATTCTCCTTTTATTTTTTGCAAAACAGTTTATTTCATAGATTCTACACCACTGATAATCTCAATGAGTTCAGTAGTAATAGACTCTTGTCGAGCTTTATTGTATGCCAAGGTTAAGATACCAACGCGCTCTTTGGCATTATTCGTTGCATTTTCCATTGCTTGCATACGTGCGCTGTGTTCAGCCGCTAATGAATCAACCAATGCATAATACATATTGAATTCAAAATATTTTTGTAACAATGAGTCCAAAATTTCTTCACCACTCTCATCAGGCTCTAATTCCATTAACGAACTTGTTTCAAGTGTCTCAAGAGGAGATTGCACAGGTACAACATCCACGATTTTTAACTCTTGTGAAATCATATTTTTGTAACCATTATGGACTAAGATAACTTTATCTGTTTTACCTTCGACAAAATCATTAATGGCACTTTGAATAATTTCTTGTGCTTTTTCATAACTTGGAGATGAACTAACACCTGCATAAGAGGTCAAAAGTTCAGTTCCTTGAAAATTGAAAAACGCCATACCTTTTCTTCCAACAGCACGAAGTCTGACTGTCACTTTTTTTTCTACATTTTCAGTTAAAAGATTACGAACAGCTTTTATTGTTTGAATATTAAAGCCACCACACAATCCCTTATCTGCTGTAACAAAAATAACATCTATCGTACTTGGAGTTTCATTTTTATCAAAGAAACGACTCTCAGCAGCACCATTTTTGTACTGATTGATTTTATACGCAATTTCGGAAAGTACTTCGTTAATCTTAACGGCATACACACGTGATTGCTTTGCAGCCATTTCAGCTCGTTTCAACTTTGCAGTGGAAACAAGTTTCATAGCCCGTGTCGTTTTTTGAGTATTTTGAACACTCTTGATTTTTCTCTTTATCTCTTTAAGGTTTGCCATAGCTTATCCTTACTTGACTGCAAACGTCGCTTTAAACTCGCTCAATGCCTTATGTAATAGCTCTTCAAGCTCTTTATCAATCGCTTTTTTAGCTTTAAGTTGTTCAAAAATATCTGCATACTTCGCTTCAACATAAGAGTTAAGTTCCGCTTCAAAACGACCTACTGACTTGACATCAATACTATCTAAGTACCCTTTAGCACCTGCAAAAATAATCAAAACTTGTTTTTCAACAGGAATTGGCGCATAAGGAGGCTGTTTCAAGAGTTCAACCATTCGTTGACCACGCTCTAATTGTTTGCGACTTGACTCATCAAGATCACTTGCAAATTGTGCAAATGCTTGAAGCTCACGGTACTGAGCAAGATCAAGTCTCATGGTACCTGCAACTTGTTTGGTTGCTTTAATTTGTGCTGCACCACCCACACGTGAAACTGATAGACCAACGTTAATCGCTGGACGAATACCTGAGTTAAAGAGATCTGATTCCAAAAAGATCTGTCCATCAGTAATTGAAATAACGTTGGTTGGAATATATGCTGATACATCGCCCGCTTGTGTTTCAATAATTGGAAGAGCCGTCAAAGAACCTGCACCTAACTCATCGTTAACTTTTGCAGCACGCTCAAGAAGTCTTGAATGTAGATAAAAAACATCACCAGGGTATGCTTCACGACCTGGAGGACGTCTTAGAATTAATGACATTTCACGATAAGCAACGGCATGTTTTGAAAGATCATCGTAAACGATGAGTGCATGTTTACCACTGTCTCTAAAATACTCACCCATAGAAACACCTGTATATGGTGCTAAAAATTGCATTGCTGCTGAATCACTAGCCCCTGCATTGACAATAATAGTATAATCCATTGCACCATGCTCTTCAAGTTTTTTAACGACTTGAGCAACCGTTGATTGTTTTTGACCAATCGCTACATAAATACATGTAACATTTTGACCTTTTTGATTAATGATAGCATCAATTGCAATTGTTGTTTTACCTGTTTGTCTATCACCGATAATAAGTTCTCTTTGTCCACGACCAATTGGAACCAATGCATCAATCGCTTTGATACCTGTTTGAAGTGGTTCATGGACGGATTTACGTGCCATGATACCATGTGCTTTTTCTTCAACGAAACGCGTTTCAGTTGAATTAATTGGTCCTTTTGCATCAATAGGATCCCCCAATGAGTTAACAACACGACCAACCAATGCTTCACCCACAGGTACACGTAAAAGTTTTGATAATCTTTTAACAGATGATCCTTCTTTGATATCAGTACAACTACCAAGAACAACGATACCAACACTTGATTCTTCAAGGTTTAATGCCATTCCTCTCTCGCCATTCTCAAACTCAACCATTTCACCAGCCATAACGTTCTTTAAACCGTAAACATTGGCAACACCATCCGCGACAGAAATAACTTTTCCTGTCTCTTCGATATCAACATTAAGTTCAAAGTTTTCAATACGCTCTTTAATGATTGAACTGATTTCGTCAGCTTTCATTTTTGCTCCCACACATTACTCCTTAACTTTCTTTTATCTATGTATTATTAAATTGCTTTTAAAATATGCTCTGTCATTTGAGCTTTGAGTCGCTCAAGAGAAAAGCTTACTTCAACACCTAAATCATCTAACTCTACTTTAATCCCTGGATACGCATTTGCATTAGCATTTAAATTGATCTTAGCGTTAAATTTTTTACTGAAATTTTCTTCTAGCATAGCAACTTGCGCTTGGCTTATTTTAAAGCTAGTTGATACACTACCTTCAAAAGTATTGTTTTTTAGAGAGAGCTGATATTTAAGCTCTTTAGCCATATGTGGGATCAATTTTAATCGATCGTTACTATTAATCAATTTAATAAAATTTTGGAATTTTATATTTTTAGTATCAACCAAAGAGAGAACCAACTCTTCTTTCGCTTTTGATGTGACATCTGGAGAGAGAATAATATTATTAAATTTCTCTAGTTTAAATGCCTCAACCAATTGAACCAATAACCCATAAACTTCTGTAAGTTCGCCATCCGTACATCCACTCATAAGAGCATTAACATATTTTTTTGCTATCGCTCCACTCATCATGCAACCTTCTTATTGACGATTTTAACCATCTCATCATTATCTAAAGAGATAGAACCCTCTTTAAACATCTCATCTAAAACTTCACATACAATCGTTCTTTGCATTTTACGACGTTCAACATCAATACGATCTTCAAATGTTTTTGACAAATTTGCAATTTCAATATCTGCTTCTTGTGCAACTTTATCACTTAAAAGAATTGCCTCTTTTTTTGCTGTTTCTACAAGCGCTCTTACATTCGCTTTTGCTTCCTCAACTTTTAGAAGAGCATTCTCTTTTTTACTGTTAGATTCTTTAAGTTTTACCTGAATAGAATCCAATTTTGTTGCAATCTCGTTTTTACGTCCACAATACCATTGCTTAGCAGCATCTGCAACATAGTAGTACATAATTGCGGCAAATATTAAAAAGTTAATGGTTCTAGGGATGATATCGCTTGCACCATCACTTTCACCCGCATTAGCAAATAGTGCTATTGGAGCTAATAAAAATAAAATATAGTTCATTTTCATCCACATACTCCTTTAAATATGGCTCAGTTTAGCAGAAACGCTCTCTTTGAAAAGAGGCATCTGCGCCAACAGACCATTCTTAAACTCATCTTTTTCTGACTCTAAAGCTTTGAAGAATACTACGCTTTGAACTTCAAGATCACTCTTCTTTTGTTCAATTCTTTTTGCAGCTTTTTCTTTTGCTTCACTCAGCGCAGCTTCTCTAATTTTAGCTGCTTCCATTTTGCCCTCAGACAAAATCGTTTCTACTTCTTTATAGTAGGCTACAACGTCACTGGCATTTTTTCCTGCATTTTCTAAGTCACGATTAATAGAGTTATTTCTATTGTCGATAAACTCCAGAAGGGGTCTATAAAGCGTTTTGTTAAGAAGTATTAGCAAAACTAAAAATACAGTTCCAGTCACCAGTAACAGTGCTGGGATAATATCCAACATATTTCTTGCTCCTTTAGCTCGAGATCAGACTCAATTTTTAAGATTTTTTAGCACAAACAAGATTGCTGTATCAAAATTTTGCGCGAATTGTAACACAGCAAAGGAAAATCGTTTATTAAATTAACCAAAACAACTAATTTTATTACTTCAATTGCTCCAAAAAAGTATAGATTGCTTCACCATTTTTAAAATGGATTGTAATAGTATTAGCTTTTGGTGTAGCCTCAAAACCAAGCTCTTTGAGTCTGCTTTTGAGTGTTTGAAGTTCTTCAGGGATAGCAGAAATAATTTTTTCTTTTTTACTAATCGTTTCATCCGTGCTTTTTAGTTTTTTAACCAATGCCTCAGTTTCGCGAACACTAAGCTTTTGACCTAAAATGGTGTTCACAATAGTCTCTTCATCTTTAGGCTCCAGACCAACAAGCACTTTCGCATGCCCTTGAGAGAGAACACCTTCAGCGAGATATTTTTTAGTTTGCTCGCTTAGGCTTAATAAACGAATTGTATTTGTAATTTGAGTACGACTTTTGTGGATAATTTCTGAAAGTCCATCTTGGGTTATTTTATACTCTTCAATAAGTTCCTTATAGGCAACGGCAAGCTCTACAGGATTAAGATCTTCTCTTTGGATATTTTCAATTAGCGCTAATTCACGTAAATTTTTTGATTCAATGTCTGCAACAATAGCTTTAATTTTTGTAAAGCCTGCGAGTTTACTTGCACGTAAACGACGTTCACCTGCAAGTAACATATAATTGTCATCTTTTGCTACAACAATAATAGGCTGTAATAATCCATGGCGCTTAATCGATTCGCTAAGCTCTTTTAAGGCAACTTCATTAAAATGTGTACGTGGTTGATAAGGGTTGGGAGAAATACGCTCGACATCAATTTCGCGCACTAAATCTTTAGCCTGCTCAATATCTTGCTTATAAGCCTCTTCAACATCATCTATAATAGCACTTAACCCTCGTCCTAAGACTTTTTTTGCACTCATCACATTAACTCACTAAAATCGAATTAGCAAGATTTTGGTACGCTTTAGAACCTGGAGATTCTACATCATATAAAATAATGGGTTTTCCAAAACTTGGAGATTCAGCAAGCTTAATATTACGTGGAATCACTACATAGGAAGCACTCTCTTTGTCAACAAATAACTTACTTTTAAAATGTTCTTTAAGATCCGCAAAAACTTGTTTAGAAAGATTGTTTTGTGTGCTGTACATGGTCGGTAAAAAGCCTTTAATTTCAAGTGTCGGATTAATTGTTTTTTTAATCAATTTCACGGTATTCAGTAACTGTGCCAAACCTTCCAATGCAAAAAATTCGCACTGAATGGGGATAATGACAGAGTTTGCTGCACTTAAAGCATTAATGGTAATACTTCCAAGTGCTGGTGGTGAATCAATAATAATGTAATCGTATTGATCTTTAATCTCTTCAATTTTTGTTTTCAAAATGAGCTCGCGCCCTTTCGTATTATTGTCATAAAACTCTTTTTCAACACCAACAAGTCCAATATTCGATGGCGCTACATGGAGGGTGGAAAGTGATGTCTCAAGGATGACTTGCGAGAGACGCTTTCTGCCGATAAGAACGTGATAGATATTATACTCATAGTCACTTCTGTGAAAACCAAGACCTGTTGTAGCATTGGCTTGAGGGTCAATATCGATCAATAACACGCGCTTTTCAGCAACTGCTAAGGAGGCAGCCAAATTGATAGCGGTCGTTGTTTTACCAACACCACCCTTTTGATTTGCTATCGCTATAATCTCACTCATCGTAAACTGTACACCTTTTTATTTTCTAGCTCTATAGAGCCATCATCACACAATATCGCATCACGTAACGAGACCAATTTGCCATCTAAATGGAAAGAAAAATTTCGATTTAGATCAAATTCTATCTTATATTTACTAAAAACTTTCTTCCACGATATGTTTTCCTCAACCTTTTGAATTAAATCATTGGCTAAAGCATTTGGTGTAACGATGATATCTAAAGTTCCAAAATCTTTAGGTGAAATGCTACTATTGAGTCCTAGCGAACACACAATATTTGCACCCGTTTTCGTGGTAATCATCCCTCCAACTTTTTTCGTATCACAATAAAAATCATTGGGCCATTTTAACCATACCTGCGAGCCTTTCTCCTCTAAAACCTGCTTCATTAAAGCAGAAAAATAGATAGAACTAGAAGCTAATGGTAAATCGGGAGGTAACTGTTTCTCTTCTACACAAAACGAGAAAAAAAAGTTACCAACTTCACCAATCCAACTATTACCTCTGCTCCCAATACCATTTGTCTGTTTGGTAGCTCCAATAGCACATGGTGCAAGAAGTGTACCTTCGCGTAGTGAGCTAAGAAGATACTGATGGGTAGAATCTAGGGTATCAAACCAATGTATGACCACAATTTAGCCTTTTTCCTCGGATATAATCGACTGCATTCATTGCATTTTTGGAGATAGGCTGAAGCGTTTTAAGAAGTAATGTACCTTCTTTACATGTAACAACAATACCTTCAGCTTTTATCTCTTTAATGACACCGACAAGAGTCTCTTCTTCGTCACTGTAAAACTCAAGATCAAGAAGTTTCAATCCTGACTCTAAAAAAACCCCAGGCCAAGGAGTGAGTGCTTTGTACTGAGTCGCAATAGACTGTGCCCTTTGGTCGAATGAAACAAGACCATCTTCTTTTTTGATCTTTTTACAATGTGTTGCATTGGCATTTACTTGGGCAAGTGGAGCTAGCAAAGGAAAATTTTGCAGTGTCATAATGGTTAGCTTGGCCGCTACATCCGCCAGGAGGTCAAAGAGCATAGGAGCATTATGCTCTGGTTTAATTTTCAGATATGTAAATCCTAACATAGCACCTGTATCTAAACCTTCTGCCATAAGCATGGAGGTCACGCCTGCATAAGTTTCATTGGCTAACAGTGTTGATTGAATTGGACTTGCACCTCTATATTTTGGGAGTAGTGATGCATGCAAGTTAATGCAAGGAGCAATGGAAAGGACTTCTTTAGGTAATATCTGCCCATACGCCGCCACCACAATATAATCAGGCTTTAAACGCGCTATTTTTACATGTGCCTCTTCTGTGCGTAAAGATTTTGGCTGATAAATTTCTACATGTAAATCGTGTTCTAAAAGCCATGTTTTGATATGAGGAGGAGTGAGTGTCTGTCTTCGCCCAACAGGCTTATCTTCTTGTGTCACTAATAGTATAACTTCAATGTCAGAGTTTTTTAAAAGTGCTTCTAAAATCGTTGTTGCATAAGCAGGGGTTCCCATAAAGACTATGCGCATTTTAATCCTTCGTATATGTTCATTCATCCCCTAAACACTTCATTATTAACCCTGTAAAAGCGAACAGATTATCTTTTATAGGGTTTTACATGTAAAGAGTGTTCCACCTTTATGAATGCCCTCTAGCATATAACTTTTGACATCCGTTAAATCAAAACCACTGGCAATAAACATTGATTTGTTACGCTCTAACAAAAAGTCTGCTGCTTTAAGTTTGGTGACAATACCGCCCGTTGCAAACGCAAAATTGGTTGATTTTTCCATTTCAAGTTCTGTTGGATCAATTGTATTTACAATTTTGCGCATACTCGCATCTGCATGTTTATGAGGATCCTTGTCATAGTAGCCATCAATATCGGAGAGCAAGATCAACATGTCTGCCCCAAAATAGTAGGCTACTCTAGAAGAAAGTTGATCATTATCTCCAAAAACAAGTTCTTCCGTTGCTGTTGCATCATTCTCATTAATGATAGGGAGAATGCCATTATCAAGAAGGGTATCAATGGTACATTTAGCATGAAAACAGCGTTTTCGTGAGTCAAAATCATCCGCTGTTAAAAGAAGTTGAGCACCACTTTTTCCAAATTTTTCTAATTTTTTATTGTAGATTGCCATGAGCTGGGGTTGCCCTACAGCAGCTATGGCTTGGCGGTTATGAAGCATTTTTTTATCAAGTTTTAAAATAGAGTACCCAGCAGCTACTGCGCCCGATGAAACTAAAATAACCTCATGGCTTTTCATGAGCGCTACTAAAAATTCAACTAAATTTAAAATACGTTCTTCACATAAACGGTTTTGATCGCTAAGCACATGTGTGCCAACCTTAACGACTACTCTTCTCATCACGAACCTTTGTAATAACATCAGATAGGGCATATTTGATAGGATCTATATTAATTTTAGAGACCGAAGAGATTGGCATTACAAAGAATGGTAAAGCTCTCTCTCTTTCATGCACATCTTGGCAATACGTATGTAAATCTTCACGTGTTTTATACTTCTGAGATAGTTCATTAGGTTCAAGGTCAAGAAGTCCTAAGAAAGCATCTACTTTTTGATTAATCTCTTCAGAGCTTAATGTATCACAACGGGTAAGTGCAATGGCATAATCACGGAGTGAAAGTTTTTCAGAAAACTTTCGTAGCTCTTGTTTAAGTGTGTAATACTGCTCTTTAAGATCACGGTAATTGGCAAGGTCAACCATGAAAAGTAAAAACTTTGTACGCTCAATGTGGCGTAAGAACTCAATGCCAAGTCCTTTGCCTTCACTTGCGCCTTCAATAATTCCAGGAATGTCAGCCATAACATATGAGCGATAATCATCTGTGACTACAACACCTAGTTTTGGTGTGATAGTTGTAAACTCATAATTTGCAATTTCAGGTTGAGCATTTGAAACAACTGAAATCAGTGTTGATTTTCCCACATTAGGAAAACCAACCAACCCAACATCTGCGATCAATTTAAGTTCCAATTTGATCTCTTTAGTGAGCCCAGGACGTCCAGGTTGTGCAAATTCAGGACGTTGGTTAGTAGAACTTTTGAAGTGTGTATTGCCCAATCCTCCCATTCCGCCTTCTAAAAAAAGCTTTTTATCCGTATCGTCTAAAAGATCTAAAAGCACTTCGCCTGTTTCTGCATCCAATACTTGTGTTCCAGGAGGGACTGTAACAATTAAATGTTCACCCATTTTACCGTACATTTTTTTTCCCATTCCTGGTTCGCCATTTTTAGCTTTGAGGTGTTGGTTGTTTCGAAAATGTGAAAGTGTATGCGTATTTTTATCTACTTCAAAATAGACATTGCCACCTCGTCCACCATCGCCTCCATCAGGACCACCTTGGATAACATGTTTTTCTCTACGGAAAGAGACACAACCAGGGCCGCCTTTACCAGAGCTTAGTGTGAGTGCAACATTGTCTATAAACATCATAAAAACCTTTTGTATGTAGAATAATACCTTTAATCATTACATGTAAACGTATAATCATTAGAGGTATTTTTATTTTGAGGAAAAAAAAGAGGGTGGAGCGCACTCCACCTTTAAATTACAAGCTTGCGGGGATAACAGAAACTTTATTTCTGATTTTATCTTTACGTTGGAATTGTACAAAACCATCGATTAATGCGTAGATCGTGTGATCAACGCCAATACCTACGTTATTTCCTACATGTACTTTTGTTCCACGTTGGCGAATAATAATATTACCTGCACGTACGAACTCACCACCAAATTTTTTAACACCCAGTCTACGTCCAGCTGAGTCTCTATTATTCTGGGTACTTCCTTGACCTTTCTTGTGAGCCATTGGTTACTCCTAATCTTTTTCTTTTGTAACGTTTTTGGGTTAAGCTTTAATGCTTACAACTTTTACTCTAGTATATTGTCTTCTAAAACCACGTTTGACTTTTGAATCTTTACGTCTTCGTTTTTTGAAAGTAATAACTTTTTTGTCTTTGCCTTCAGTAACAACTTCAAGTTCTACTGTAGCACCATTGACGAATGGGGCACCCACTTTGAGTTCGCCATTGTTCACAGCTAAAACTTCCGTCACTACGATTTTCTCTTTTGGCTGAGCGTCAAGTCTATCGACATTTAAATAGTCGCCTTCTTGAACTTTATACTGCTTCCCGCCATTTTTTATAATTGCATACATGCGTATGTCCTTCTTGGGAGAGATTTATTTTGAGGTATGGATTTTACCTAAACCTTCTTTAAGGTAATATTAAAATAAAACCCACTTAGTTTGTCACTGTTCCACAGAAAATGCGATATCTTGGCTTTTTGAGTGAACTGCCTTATGATAGAGATACCTAGCGTAGCCAAAAAGCAAAGCTTTTTGGCTATATTAAAAACTTACAAGACCATGTCAGTATAATATTCGATTTGAGCCTTTTTTAAGATGCGAATAAAGTTGGTACTGCCTTCAACACCTGCTGGATAACCCGCTGCTACGATATAGGTTTTTTCTTTATCGATTAAGCCTCTCTCAATACCCTTTTGAAGCGTTTTCCCAAGCATCATATTGAGATTACTCGCCTCAATATTCATAATCGGTTTAATTCCCCATGCAATAGTTAAAGAGCGAGCAATACGTTCATCGTGTGTTACTGCGTAAATATCTGCTTTAATGCGATATCGTGCCAATTTTTTCGCTGATTTACCTGAACTGGTGAGTGAAATCATCGCTTCAACACCCAAACGATCTGCCAAACGAGCTGTTGAAGAGGAAATAATATCGGTTTCATCTAAGAAAGGATAAACCTCAAATTTACCATAAGGATAAATCGTCTCAGTTTCCCTAATGGTATTAGCCATAACCTCAACAACATGGATAGGATTGACACCAATCGCACTCTCTTCGGAAAGCATTACTGCATCGGTTCCATCCAAAACAGCATTCGCAACATCGCTGATTTCAGCACGTGTTGCCATCTCTTTTTCTGCCATAGAAAGAAGCATTTGTGTTGCAGTAATAACAGGCTTTGAAGCAGCATTCGCTTTGGCAATCAACCTTTTTTGAATACTGGGTACTTTATAGTAAGGTACTTCGATACCAAGATCCCCACGCGCAACCATGATGCCATCACTGACCTCTAAAATCTCATCAATTTTTTCAACAGCATCAAATTTTTCAATCTTTGCAAAAATGTGTGAACGTGATTTATGCTCTTTGAGAATTTTTCTTACATTCAAAATATCTTTAGCACTTTGTACAAACGATACTGCAACAAAGTCAACACCATGCTGAGCACCCCATAAAAGGTCCTCTTTATCTTTGGGCGTAATGACCTCAATGTTAATGACAGTATTGGGAAAATTAACACCCTTATTAGAAGAAAGTTTACCGCTATTTTCAATTTCAGTGACAATTTTATCACCTGCTTCAATCACGCGCGCACGAATATTACCATCATACAAATAGATATATTCATCTTCTCTAAGCATATCTAAGATTTGAGGCTGATTGATGCAGAGCTCATACTTTCCTTCATCAAATTTTTTACCAACAATCTGTTCTTTGGTAAAATAAAGCTTGTCACCCACTTCAAGGTAAAAATCTTCTTCAAGCTTGCCAACACGAATTTTAGGACCACAAATATCTTGTAAAACACCTACTTTTTTTTGTGCATTTTTTTCTGCTTCTCTGATTTTTGCTAGTGTACTTGCATGATACTCATGAGTACCATGACTAAAATTGAGACGAAATACGTTTACGCCAGCGTTAATTAATCCTTCTAAAATCTCTACACTATCACTTGCTGGTCCAACGGTTGCTAGGATTTTTGTCTTTTTATCCATCTTTAGTTCCTTCTTTCAAAATGAGTTCAATTGTATCACTTTATTGTTACCAAATTATATCATAAGCCTTACATGTAACACCTAAAGTGATGATGAACTTTTACGCATATCTATTTTTTCCATCTCCTCAAATAAAAGCCGATAGATCTGCTCTGCCCTACCTTGAATGTATTCTAACGAGTGCGCTCTTTTACATAATTGTACAAAATGCTTCATAACGGCTTCATTGATTTTTATTTGTCCCTTAAGAAGAGCTCGTAGTAAATACGTATAACGTGCACTACCATAATCAATTTCAAGCTGATATTTTTGAATCACATAAAGGGCATCGGCCTCCCATATGTGCATTTCATGGGGAAGGTTTTGATGCAATACTTTTTTTAATTTATTTGTTGCTTTCTTGAAAACATCAAATTTAATTGTATAACTTGAAAAAAATATCAGCTCTTCGAGTTCTTTATTTTTTTCAATGTCAATTTCATTGGCAACATAGTGCTTAACTGCGTTATCAATGTCCACAAAACGAGATTTCATCGACTTTTTATACCTCTTAATTTTCGTAATCTTGTATTATACCTTAGATCATTTCAACCAAATTAAAAGCTTTCTGTGATATTATATATACTCATAATCCTAATTAATAAAACGGTTGAGCTAAGTCCATGACAAACACCATCCAACACTCTATTTTAATTTTTAATTACAATGAAACTATTCTTGAGAGTCGTAACACAGTTTTGTGCAATACGATCTTGGGACAAAAAATTTCTTTGAAAGAAAAAAACATTAAAGGTATTCTTGTTTCACTAAGAGAAGCTCCTTATTCTCCTTTTGCTAAAGAAGATCCCAACCTTGCAAATCTTGTAATGCAACTTGAAAAACTTAGCCAAGCAATTGATCTTCCAATAGCCATTGGTGATTATAAAAAAGATACTTTTACGTATCTCAAAAAACTTAGCGCAAATACATCGGTTAAACTCTTTCAAAACATTAACACCGCCCTTCTTTTTTTTAACCCAAGTGCACTCAAAAAAGAGCTTGCTGTACTGATTTATGATGATGATAGAGAGAATGCTGATAAGATTTCCAGTGAACTTGTCAAACTTGGATATTCTATTGTTCACGCACATGATGCAGAAGATTTTAAACTCAAAGCCTCTGCTAAAAAATACGATATGACCATTACGCATACGGCAATCAACCAATCAAAAAGCAAAGTTTCGGCTACGCAAAGTTTAGGCCTTTCAAGACAACTCATTATGAATCTCCCTGTTTTTATTGATACAGCAGTTAATTCCCTCGTCACAATTACGGGTCTTGAAGCTCAAAAAATCAAACACGAGATCAGACCGTTTAATGAAAAAATCCCACCGCAAGTGATTATCGCGGCTATGAAATTTAAAGGTGAGATTTCCGGCTCTTTCTTTCTTATATTTCCAAGAGAACTTGCCCTTATTGCGCTTGAAGCTATGCTAGGTGAGAGCCTTGAAGCAGATGATACTGCTGCCATTGTTGATGGAGTTGCGGAGTTTTGTAATATTATTACAGGTTCAGCAAAAGCAATTTTTTCTAACAAAAAACTCACAGTGCTCTTTGAACTTCCTAAAACCTATCTCTCCTTACAAGTAGCCCTTAGCGATACCTTGGGTTCTAATGGCGTTTGGATTGATATGCAGTTGGATGAAAAACCATTTTACATGTTTATTACGAAGTAATTACTCCTTTTTTAAGACACGTAAAGCCTCACTTAAAGGTTTATCGTCTTCTTCACTCTCTTGCATCACCTCAATATTAGGTGTGACTCCGTTTGGCCAAACACTTTTCCCTTTTGGAGTACTCCACCTTGCAGTTGCAAATTTTACGGCTGATGAAGTAGTAGAGAGAGGGAAAAGAGTGGCAAATGTATCTTTGCCAAACGTTGGAGTACCGATGATTGTTGCGCGGTTGTACTCTTGCAATACCGAAGCTACGATTTCAGAGCTGCCAGAAGAATCATTATTGACTAAAATGACTAATGGAATAGTTTTTAAAAATGAGAGTGCTTCAATTTTTTCAGCATACTCAATTCCATCATAATCTTGTGGCGTATTGATATACTGCTTTTTTTCTTCTTTGTGCCGACTTTTCACATTGATGATAGGCTTATCTTTCTCTAAGAAGAGTGACGTAAGGGCTATGCCGCTAATAAAATACCCACCTGGATTATCGCGAAGATCCAAAATCATCCCGTTTAGTTTATTGTGTTGGAGATTATAAAGATACTGTATGTCATCTAACATTTCTAAAAGGGCATTTTGTGCAAAAGAGCTTACCTTAACATAGGCAATATCGCCTTCAAACATCAAGGAAGTAATATAATCAATCGCGACAACTTTGCGCATAACTTGCACTTCAATAGATTTAAAACTATTAGGTTTTAAAATACCCAATTTTACTTTCGTATTAGGTGAACCCCTTAGTGCTGCGACAACTTCTTCAAAATTTAAGTCACGAACCAATATTCCATCAATCTGAACAATTTCATCGTCTTTTTGAAGATTTGCTTTTTGTGCAGGAGAGTGATCGACAACCGATTTTACAAAGATATGATTATGCTTTTCTGCCAAAAAGAGTCCAACTCCAGCTACTGCTTTAGAACTGAGGTATAATGTTTCATATTCTTCTTCATTCAAATAGCGCCCATTTTGATCAACACTATTGACCATTCCATCCAAGCATCTATTCATCAGTCTTTTTTCATCAACTGGATTAATTGACTCATCTTTAATTTTCTGAACAACCTCTTGATACAAAGTAGCAGGATCATATACCGGTGTATTTGCAGCATCAAGCATACTTAAAAGAGTGAAAGCTAGCACAAAAAAACGTCTCAAAAATATCTCCTAAGCTCTATCATAATGTTGTATGGTACTACTTTCAGATATTTTTTGCAAAATGCTCATGCGCTCACGACATACTCTTTTCATTGATCAGACAGTATCAACCGCATAGGCTGCATCACAGAGGTTTGAAATCCAAACTGCTGATAAAAACGATGTGCGGCTAAATTGTCAGTGTCCGTTAACAGCGTAATACGTTTACATGTAAGATTTTTTGCATATGCTATGGCATATTCAACCAGCATGTGTCCACCGCCTCTTCCTCGCCAGTCAATATCAACTACCATATCTTCCAAAAAAGCAACACGCCCGCCCAATGCCGTACTGATTGTCCATAGAAGACTGACCATACCGATGATTTTTTCCTTATCCTTGAGAACAAAAATCGTACCAATTCTTTGATCTTCTAAGATTGCTTGAAGCCCTATTTTTTGGATATCTCGTGCAGGAACAAACTCCGCTTCTTGTGAAAAAAGTAGTGTTAGCAAATCAATTAAACGCTCTATATCGGAAAGTTTTGCCACTTCAACTGTAAACATCGTGCACCTTTACATTTTTCACTATTGTAACATAGGAACCTTTTTTGCTTGTTATAATTACTATGTTATAAGGAGTTTTTATGACTATCAGTGATGCAAAAAATAACCTCAGTCAATTGTTTAGCAGTACACATACTGTGCTTAAAGACGATAGTTCTTCTACAACGTCTTCATTTGCGGAAGAATTCCAAAAACATATCGCCACAAAAACAAGCATGAATCAGTCTGCTATCGCAGAACCAAGCGAATCGGATGCTATGGTAGAAGAGTTCAAGAATGCGTTGGGGAGCAAAGGTGCTCTGACTTTTTTCCAAGATTATAACAATGAAAAAATTGAAAAAATGATTGAAGAGAAAAAAGCAGAATTAGAAGGTAAACTAGGACTAAGTGCCGATACGCAACCTCCATTAACTGGGAATGCGCGAACCGAAGCACTCGCAAGTTTAGATCAAATGTTGAGTGATTTCCGTAAACAATTAATGGATAAACTCAATGCTGATACTAAAATAGATCAACAAAACTCAATGCTCAACACATTTTTACAAAAAATGGGTTAACGTTTTTGTAAAATTAAAATTGTTTTATCAGGCTCGTCGCCAAAAAGTGTGACGGGTTTGGTAGAGCAGAGTTTAAATATTTTAAGCTTTTTGAAAAATGAAAGTGGATGAAAGTATTGTGTTATTGAACCCTCAACTTTACGGTAAAGATCACCCTCTTTTTCAAATAAAACAATCTTCGTTAACAATTCTTTATTAGAAAATGTGGCATCAACACATAAAAATTGGTTTGCTTTATCTTGGCACATAACACCATCTGCCACACCCTCAAAACCATAGAGTGTATTCACGTCGCAGATAAAATAACCCTCTTTGGGTAAAACTCTTGCAACGGCTTCCAAAAAAGCCTCTATCTCTGTGGGTGAAATATAGTTGAGTACATCGGCGATCGCTACAACACATTCAAACGAAGCTTCATCAAATTCCTCTAACTCTTTCGTGCTTGCATTCACACCTAAAGCAAGGGAACGTTCAACCATTGCCGCACTTCGATCAATGCCGCAAGCATTAAACTGCTCGTTTTGTAAGTGTTTTAAAAACGTGCCATTACCACAGCCTACATCTAAAATTGTCTTTACATGTAACGTGTGTAAAAGTTGTAAATAGATCTGGTAGAGTTTCTCATATTGTGCATCAAAGCCGATTAAAGATTCGATTTTGGCATAAAGATCAAGAGGATTTATCATGAATAAGCTTTGTTTGGGGCTTTATTTCAAAGCCCCATAAGATTTAGTCGACGAGTTCTTGTTTAAAGAGTGCTTCGTTGAATGTGCGACCTAGGTATTCACAAACGATTCTTACGTCACGTCTTGCATTACCAAGACAGCTTGTAGCACCTGGGCTTGGTGTCATATTAAAGATGATACCCGTACCTGGATTAATGCTCGCTTCGCCTAACATCAATTTTTTCTCTGTTTTGTTAATGACTTGAGGTCTTACGCCACCAAAGTGATGTGCGTATTCAATCTCGTCTAGTTGCAATGATGGAACAATTTTGCGTGCATCTTTGATGAAAAGCTCTTTACCAAATTTAGGAACTTCAAAGAAGAAGTTTCTGAAGATATAATTTCGAATGTCGCTATCTTTCATCAAATCATAAAAAACTTTCGCCACTTTGCCATCAAACTGGAGTGTCTGCCAGAAATCAAGATATGTACCGCCTGTATAGCGCTCTAATTTTGGAAGAACTAAGGCAGTTGGTCCAAAACGAGTACAACCATCGGCTAAAATATCAGGATCGCCATGCAATGCTGCAAACGGAAGTTTTGGGTGTTGAACCATGTAAACTTTACCATTAAGCATTTTTTTCTTTGTCATATAAAAGCTACCTGCAACGGGTAAACATGCAAAGTCAAGACCAAATCCCATATCGTGTGCAAGATACAGTGAGTGTGCACCAGCGTTTACTACCACAAAATCCGCCGTAAACGTTTGATCTTTGGTCATCACAACATGCATATCACCTAGTTTGGTAATATTGGTTACTTGAGAGTTCAAAAAGACATCAGCGACTTTGCCTTCTATCTTTTGCGCTTCATGTACCAAACTCTCTGTCATTGCACCAAAATCAACGGTACTGTACTGTCCACCTTCAACGCCAACGCCAACGATGTTATCGGGGCGTTCTTTGCCATCAAGATCATAAATGAGTTTTGGCTCAATTTTGGCAAGTTTTTCTTTGTCAAAGACTTCTAAATACGGATAAAGTTCTTTGAACTCTTCGTATCGATTTTTCATATAAGTGACTTCGGTATCACCTACACCGATCGCCATTTTTTGATGCGAAAACAAGAATTTGCCTTCATGCCCATGTGCAACGCAATATTTTGCGATCATGCTTGCAGTCTCTTTGACTTTTTTCGCTTTTTCTAGAGTATAGTTTGTCTCTATGTCACCACAGTGAATGGTTTGAGAATTTGACGTTCCTGCAGAATTTAATTTTGCTAAACGCTCATATTTTTCGACAAGCGCAATACGCTTAACGTCTGTATATTTTGCAAGCTCATAAAAAAGAGCTGCACCTGAGATTCCGCCACCGACGACCAAGACGTCATAGTGATTTTTTGTCATGCTAAACAACTTCCTACTCTAAGATTTTAGGGTGCGATATTCTATTATAAAAAGTCCTACAACAACTTTAAATAAAATTGATTTTAGACCTTTAAAATAAAATTTTTACTTTACAGCGATTGCTTCGATTTCAACTAGGGCATTTTTAGGCAGTGATTTCACGCCAACCGTACTGCGTGCAGGTTTATTCTCCTTAAAGAAAGAGCCATACACCTCATTGACTTTTGCGAAGTCATCCATATTTGCTAAGAAAATAGTCGTTTTAACCACTTTTTTCAAACTACTTCCTGCCTCTTTAAGTACCGCTTTGAGGTTTTCCAATACTTGAGTGGTTTGCGCTTCCACATCACCTTCTAGAAAGCTACCATCGGGTTTCAGTGCAATTTGCCCCGAAGTAAACACCATATCATTCACAACAATGGCTTGTGAATACGGACCAATCGCAGCAGGTGCATTGGTTGTTGAAACAATCTTCATAGAACTTCCTTTTTAAAGTTTTCAATTACAGTTTTAAATACAGATACTAAAGCATCTACTTCACTCAAAGGGCAACATTCATTAGGAGCATGAATCGTATCATTGACCACACCACATTCTACCGTTGCGACACCAAAATTACCAAAAAAACGAGCATCACTGGTTCCACCAGCCGTGGAAAGTTTAGGTACTTTTCCTTTTACATGTAAAAGGGCATTACTGAGTGTTTTGATAATTAAAGAGTCTTTACATGTAATAAATGGTTGCGCACTTTGACTGAGGTTCAAGCTAAAATTCAACCCCTGAAGAACGTCTTCCACATAAACACGAATTTTTTCTATATCGGTTTGAGTCGAGTTGCGAACATTAAACATAATTTTGAGATTTCCAGGAGTAACATTGGTGACTTCCATACCACCGCGAATGTCGGTAATGACCATTTGGGAAGGGGTAAAATCCTCATCACCATCATCAAGTAAATGCCCTGCAAGTTTGTGCAGTATGGAAGCTACTTGATGTACAGGATTGACCGCTTTTTCAGGATAGGCAGCATGACCTTGCTTGCCTGTAATTTCAATTACCCCATTGATGGAACCTCTACGCCCAATTTTGATGGCATCTCCAAAAACTGTTTCGGATGTGGGCTCCGCTACAATGGCATAGTCTGGTAAGAAAGAACGAATTTTTAACGCTTTGAGGAGTTCAATAGTGCCATGTTTAGCATCTCCTTCTTCATCACTGGTAAGAAGTACTGAAAGTGTCCCTTTGAAAGAATCTGTCTGCTTCAGTGCTTGTAAAAATGCGCACACGCCACTTTTCATATCTTGCGTACCCCTAGCATAGACAACACCCTCTTTAATGATAGGTTCAAACGGCTCACTCTGCCATCCAAACCCAGCGGGTACAACGTCAATATGTCCCGCAAAACAGAGATGGGGGCCTTCGCTAAAGCGTTTATATAAAAAGAGATTTTTCGTTTCTTCAACGTTCACTTCGATAACGTCAAAATCATTCAAATACTCTTTTATAAACGCAAAAGCACCATCATCATGAGGTGTTACGGAGACAAAGCGTAAAAGTTTTAAGAAAAGTTCTTCTGTTGTTAACATCATTCCTCTATTTTAAAGAAGTATCGTTTAGAGTTGATACTCTTTCTTCGTTTATTCTCTAACATCAAGCTTTTTTAAAGTTTAATCAATGTAGCACCATAACCACCCATATTAATCGGTGCATCACCATAGGAAACGAGTGATGGATAGGTGCTTAAAAAGGTTCTTACTGCATACGCTAACTTTCCCGTACCAATACCATGATACACCAAAACCTCATCAAAACCACTCATCAGAGCATCACTTAAAAATTTATCAAGTCTTTCAACCGCTTCATCAGCTCTAAGCCCGTGCAAATCTAAAATCATCGAACCACTCGGTGTCTCTTTGGAGATGACAACACCTGCTTTATGCACTTTAGGTTGATTGCCCGTTCGCTTGAGTTTAGAGAGAGGGACACGAAGCATAATGCCATCACACTCGATGGTTGCTTCCTCTTTTTTAATGCTTTTAATGATGCCTTTGGAGCTTCCGTATTTGATTTTATCGTTTACATGTAAAGGCTCTGCTTTTTGATCGGGAATCACTTTACGTGTCTCTTGGTGCAATTGGTTGGCTTTGTTTAACAGACGATGTGACTCTTTGGTATCCGAACTTTTAATCGCTTTTTTTGCTTCACCAATTGCTTGATTGAACTCTTTTGACATTTTAGAATATGCAGAATCAAACTCTTCTCTCACGCGCTCTTTTTCATCGCGCAAAGACTCTTTAAGTTTTTCTACCTCACGAAGTCTCGCATCAAGCTCTTCTGACGTTTTGCGCATTTCAAGCTCTAAGTCAATATTTTTTTGAATGAGCTCATTGAGCTTTTCTTTGTCTTCGCCGTACAAAACGCGTGCTTCTGCAACGAGAGACTGAGGAATACCATAGCGAAGGGCTGTTTCAAAGGCATAACTTCGACCAATCGTTCCTTTGAGAAAGCCGTATGTGGGACGCTCGCTCTTTTCATCGTAAATTGCGGCCAAAAGTTCAACTTCAGGATGCGTGGCAAGCAAAGAAGCTAAGCGTTTATGGTGGGTAGTAATGACGATTTTCATCTCTTTGTCGATCAGTTTTTCGATCATCACTTTAAAAAGATTGGCCGCTTCATCCGCGTCTGTTCCCAGCTCAATCTCATCCACACCAATGAGTGCTACTTTCTTACCAAAAAGTTTACTAAACTCATTCATCCGCCCAGCAAAAGTTGAAATGTCATTTTTGACATTTTGAGGATCATCCAAAATGGCAAATACCTCTTTAAAAGAACCAATACTCGAATGTTTGGCATCAATGCGCATTGGAAGCAGGTATTTACTCAAAATGGCAGCCGAGAGGATGGATTTTAAAAGCATTGTCTTACCACCCGCATTCACACCGGTTATCATTAAAACCTGTTTACTAAAATTAATCGTAATGGGTTTTGGATTGACAAGGGCTGGATGCGCAAAATTTTCAAGTTTAATAGTATTACTCTTAGAAGGAAGCACAAACTCCATATCTTTTTCTCTCGCATACGCCACTCTGGCATAGTAAGCATCAAAACGATCAAACTCTTTGTTCACGAAACCCAAAAATTTGAGCTGTTTCGTAAACACTGAAGAGATTTGCTTGGCGTACTTGTAAACCAGCTCTTCTTTGCGGTCTATCAGTTCACTTTCGCGACTCACGAGTTTGCCTAAAGATTCAGGTACGACATAGAAAAATCCACTACTACTACGTCCAATAACATTACCTTTGAGCACATGGTTAAAACCACCGCGAACCAAAAGTGCTTCTTGATTATTGATATAGTGAATCTGCTTATCGGCAAGATAGAGGGCTATTTTTTCAGTGGAGATGAGACGACGAAGCGTGCTGTTCATCTCATCTTTCACCATTTTGAGACTTTGGGCAATGTTGGCGAATTGCTCATCAACGCTAGGTTTTAGTTCCCCTTTCTCATCAAAATAGTCACAAATTTGTGTAATCTCTTGCGGAATCAGAATTCGTTCCATCCATTCGCCCAGACTTTGATCAATCAACATATTTTTGAGATATTGCATATATTTGACAATTTGGACAAACGCAAAAATTTCATTGAGGCGAAGTATCCCCATCTTACTAAGATGCATGAGTGCTACATCCAAAGAAGGAACTTCAGGCAGAGGCTTGAGGCGATCACGGGTAAGGAGCTCGTGAATCAATTTATAATGCAAGTTGGCATCACCCTCCATAAAGAGGGGTTTTTCACGTGCTAAAAAGTGTTTAAAGCTTTGGGCATAATCGACCAAATCCAGTTTTGAAAAAAGTTTTTCCATTAGGGATTTACTTTCACTTTTTCAAGCGTGCATGTCGCTATATCGATGACAACACCTCTGTCATTTTGATTGTTATTGTTTGCAATAAAACTAAGCGTTCCATTCACAAAAACAAATGTATCCGAAGAAATTTCTCGCCCATCACAATAGAGCGATTTACCTTGTTTGAACGCACTAATCATCAAACGGTTTTCTTCACTGTTCTGACGACTTTGTGCTTCATACCACCAGGCAAGAGCGAGGAGAAGGGCAAGGACAATAAACAGTCCTCCTTTTGCTTTTTTAGAAAAAGTGCTCTTTTTGGCAGCGATAACAGAAGCAATAAGAAACACGAGTGCTAAAAGAAGTAAAAGTTGCATCACATAACTCCTCTGAGTTGATAGGTTATATCTCCCGCACCAAAACTAATCACCAAACCTTCATTAACTATGTGTTGGTTCGCTTCGCAAGGAGATATCTCAATACTATTTCCATTTCGATAAATTCGTGGTGGTAAGAGTGGCGCATAGCGTGCGAACTCTTTTTCGAAATCAATGAAAACCTCTTTTTCACCTGCTTTCCAAACCGGTAAAATGATAAGCTGATCCACGCCTTCAAAGCAGTTGACAAAACTCTCTAAATTATCAATCGTACGTGAGTATTTGTGTGGTTGCCAAATCGCTGTAATCTTTGTAAGTCCCATGAGTTCAGCATATTTTTTGGCTGATTGCAATGTTGCTTTAATCTCAGTGGGATGATGACCATAATCATCAATGAGTGCAAAATTTTCACTCTTTGTCAAAAGATCAAAACGCTTTTTAATCCCTTGGTAGCTTTTCAATTTTTCGCGTGCCGTATCGACATCCATCTCATGCAAACTTGCCAAAATTGCGAGTGAAGCATCAAGTGCCATATGGGCACCAATCCCCCACACTTCAAAATGTCCTAAATCTTTAAGAACGAATGAGGTAAAAGGTTCACCGTTTCGCATCACAGTTTCAATACCACTAATATCTCGACTTGGATAAAGGCGATCTGCTTCAAGCTCATGAAGGGTACTCAAAAAGGGATCTTCTGCATTAATGACACGAATCTTAGCACTCTCTAAAAAGTGACGATATGCACCATAAAATCGGTCATAATCATAATTATAATACTCCATATGCTCAGGCTCAGCATTGGTGACAATCGCAATGTACGGATTGGAGTTTAAAAAGCTCGCGTCACTCTCATCGGCTTCAAAAATAACATTATTTCCCTCTTTGTAGTACATATTAGAGCCATACTGCTTACTCTCTGCACCAATAACTAAAGAGCCTTCTACCATCGAAGCGAGCATCGCGCTGGTTGTACTTTTGCCATGTGCTCCACAGACTGAAAAAACACGTCTATTTTTCAAAATAAACAAAAGAGCTTCACGACGTGGCATGATCGTCATATTTTTCTCACGTGCTCTTACTAACTCTATATTATCAGGTTTAATAACCGCTGAAAACACCACTAAATCTTGATCGGTAATACACGCTGGATCGTGAGGAATATGCACAGAAATGCCCATCTCTTCTAAGCCTGCTGTAATTTTACTGGCTTTAACATCTGAACCTGTAATCTCATAACCCTCTTGTTTTAAATATTTTGCTAATGCGGAAAGCCCGATTCCGCCGATTCCTACAAAATGAACCTTTTTCAACCATTATCCTTCATACATAATCTATTTTTACACGCTTTACAAGCCAAGCTTGAAAAGCTAGACTGCTTATTTTGAAGCAGAAATAAAATCGCTAATCTCTTTTAAAATTTGTTCTGTTTTCACACTATTTTCAACAAGAGCAATGCGCACATAGTTTTCACCAACTCCGCCACGCCCTAAGAAACGACCTGGCAAAACTTTGATATTTTTCTGCTCATACAGCTTACATGTAAACTCCAAATCATTCTTCACTTCTAACCAAACATAAAACGTTGCATTAATGGCAGGTACGCCTAAAATTTCATGTGCTAAGTAAAGATTCTTTGCGTATTGTGCACGTGCCAACTCCACATGTTCCATATCATTCCACGCTGCAGCCGATGCTTTCTGGAGCGGCAAGGGAATCGCTGCTCCCACATAGGTGCGATACTTTGCATAACCACTGAGGATTCTCTCATCGCCTGCAATAAAACCTGATCGTAAACCAGGAGCTGAACTTCGTTTGGAAAGAGAATTCAGAACCAAAATATTTTTGAAGGTATCATTGCCTACATGTAAAGAGGCCTCCAACAAAGAGGCTGGCTTTTCGCCCACGTAAAGTTCACTGTAACACTCATCATTGAGAAGAACAATATCGTATTTTAGGGCAAACTTTACCCACTCACCTAGTTCTTCAAGGCTTAACACCGAAGTGGTAGGGTTATTGGGAGAATTAAGAATAATCAAATCCGCTTCTTTAAGAGCAGCTAAATGAATATCTGGCTTAAATCCGTTCTCTTTCGTCAAATTCAGATGCACAACTCGAGCGCGACTTGCAATGGCTGCACCTTCGTAAATTTGATAAAAAGGGTTTGGATACGCCATCACAGGGTTTTGTTTGTCGTGGAGAAGGTACTGTGGAAAATTAAAGAGCACCTCTTTCGTTCCAAAAACAGAGATTAACTCACTGGCTTTAAGTTCAACGCCAAAACGCTTTTTCACAAAACTGCGTTGTGCGTCATTGACATATGCTTCGCCCGAAGATTTGGGGTATTTTTTGAGTAAATGCGCATTTTCTTTGAGTGCTTCTTGAATAAAATCAGGTGTCTCAAACTGTGGTTCACCAATGGTTAAGGTAACCGCTGGATACGCACTATTTGGCGTAATATCTTTCAGTAATTCCGTTAATTTTTCAAAGGGATAGGGTTCAAAATGCAATGGTTTTCCTTTTACATGTAAAACAATTTTTTAGTGTGGCATTCCAAATTTTTGGGTGATGAGTTCACCCTCTTCATTGATAAACAGATAATAAAGCAAATCTTTTTTAACACTAAGCCCTGCTAAATAACGCAGTGCTAGATTCGCTTGCAAAGAGGCTATGTGCATCACAATGGGTGCAGCAATACCTGAAGGCTTTTTGTCACTAATCTTGAAGGCAGAAAAACTGCTCTGCTCAAAAAAGCAGACTTGCCCATTAAAGGCTTCGACTGAGCCATAAATCCATGGCGTTTTCACCTCTTTAGCATACGCATCAATTAAGCTGCGTGTTGGTAAATTGTCAGTTGCATCAATGATGAGATCGACGTCTATCTCTTTACATGTAAAGACTTCCAAACGTCCTATATGCGCATAAACCTTAACAAAAGGGCAACGCGCTTCAATACTCTCTTTCACCACATCGGCTTTGAGTTTTCCTTCATCCCCTATTTTAAAGGCGATTTGACGATGAATGTTATGCACACTGACTTCATCAAAATCCACGAGGTGAATTTCACCAATCCCTGAACTTCCTAGCGCATACGCCAAAGAGCTTCCCAGACCTCCACAACCAATGATGACAATCTTTTTACGTTGTAAACTTTGTTGTGTCTCTTCTCCCCAGAGCTGTACTTGTCTGTGGAAATAGTGCATCATACGCTTTCTCGCTTACTCACCTGTTTTTTCCATCCCCAAAGCTTTCTCGCTTCTGCGAGGCTCTCCTTTTCGATGGTGGCAACGAGCATCTCTTCTTTATCACCCAAAGTGAGTTCGACCTCACCAAAAGGAGAAATCAGACTGCTTTTGCCATAAAATTGCCATGTCTCGTCTTCTTTGTAGCTTCCCACACGGTTGGCTCTTAAAATATAGACATTGTTTAACATTGCTCTCATTTTGAGAAGCTCTTCCCAACGGTGTGCTGAATCAAATGTAGATGAAGTTGGTGTAAGCACCACATCCACATTTTTCTTCATTACTTCCATCCAAACAGTATCAAAATGAAGCTCATACCCACTGACAATACCAAAGCGAATACCATTGTGTAAAAAGATAGGTAACACATATTTTGAAACCGCATTGGCAAAAAATTTCTCTTCATTCCAGTGTTTATAATTAATTAAAAATTGTTGATCAAAAAAATGCACCGATTTAGCCGAAAAATGAGCATTGCATTTGTAGCAAAACTCCCCTTTAATATTGACAATCGGGGCAATAACATGTAAATCATAATCCGCACACAATTTTTTCAAAACTTCAATTTTATGATTGGATTGTTCTTTAATCATTGAAAGTGGCATACTTTCTAACTCTTTGAAAAAACTGTTAAGTGCGTATTCGCTTAACAGCACCACCTCAACCTCTTTTTGTTTGCAAATGCGAAAGTAATAATCGAGTTTTGCTTCGCTCATTGGAAGTGTACTGAGTTGCAATGCCGCTATTTTCATGCCAATTCTTCCTTCTCTTGCAATTTTGTATAGGTTAATTTTGCCTCTTCAAGCATTTTGTTTGCTTCTTTTAAAATGGCAATGCCTTCTTGGTACTTCTTCATTCCCTCTTCCAAGGAGAGCTCAGGATTTGAAAGTGTCTCTAAAATCACTTTGGCGTTCTCAAGCTTTGTTTCAAAACTTTGTTTCTCTTCTTGCATCTTATACCTTCGCTTCCAGTGCTTTTTTAATATAAAAATCAAACTTATCGTACTCAACTAAAAAGGCGTCGTGCCCATACTGACTGTCAATACAGACATAATCCACACGATCACTTCTGCCCATATTTTCCATCGTTGTCTTGATCAAAGCCATCTCTTCAGGCATAAACAGACAATCGCCTTGAAATGAGATAAGGGTGAGTTTCGCTTTGATAAACTTGAGCGAGTCTTCTAACGAGTCATAATTACGTGTTGCATCAAATATATTCATCGCTTTGATAATATAAAGATAGCTTAACGGATCAAATCGCTTGGCAAAACTGTAGCCATTATACTCCATGTAACGCTCCACCTGAAAACGTCCGAAAAGTTCGTACAAACCGTCCGTCTCAACGTAATTGCGTCCAAATTTTTTATTCATCGAATAAGGGCTTAAAAAGCTAATGTGCCCCGCCATACGACCAATCGCAAAGCTGAGCAGTCCCTCTTCTTCAAAATCAGAGGCATCGTAATTACCATTTTTAAATCGAGGGTCATTGACAATGCCTTCTATGGCAATTTTATTCCACGCAATTGCCCAAGGACCTGTCGCATAGGTAGTTGCAAGCAGTATGACCCGTTTGGCAAAATCGGGATACTCAATGGACATACAAAGCCCCTGCATGCCTCCAAGCGAACCCCCAATAATTGCATAAGCCTCTTTAATCCCCAGTCTGGTAAAAAGGTTCATTTGGGCTCTAACCATATCACTGATCGTTAAAACGGGGAATTTAAGGCGTAGTGGTTCTTTGGTTTTAGCATTGATGCTCATAGGTCCCGTGGAGCCAAAACAGCTTCCTAAGATGTTAACACAAATGACACAAAACTTTGTTGTATCAATGATTTTTCCATCGCCTATGAGAGGATCCCACCAGCCCGCTTTCGTTTCGCCTTCATAGCGACCTGCCGCATGATAACTTCCTGTGAGGGCATGAAAGACGACAATAACATTGCTTTTGGTCTCGTTCATGTCACCGTACGTCTCATACTTAAGATCATAGGTTTCTAAGATACGACCACTCTCTAAATAGAGCGGTTCATCGAAATGGGCAATAGCCGTTTGAATTTTCACACATTTCCTTACATGTAAAACGCAACACTATACTTTTTTAAAAGCGTATAGTGTTGCTTAATCATTAGTTGACTCTATAATTAGGTGCTTCGTGTGTGATGATAACATCATGTACATGGCTCTCTTTAAGACCCGCACTGGTAATTTCAACAAATTCAGCTTTCTCTTGATAATCAATAATATCACGTGCGCCCACATACCCCATAGAAGATCTAAGGCCTCCCACGAGTTGGAAAATGACATCACGAATAGAACCAGCATGAGGAACACGTCCTTCAATACCCTCCGGTACAAGTTTATCAGCAGCCGTTCCTTCTTGGAAATAACGATCACTACTTCCCTTCGTCATTGCCCCAATACTTCCCATGCCACGATAGGTTTTATATTGGCGTCCTTGGTACGTAATAAGCTCGCCAGGACTCTCATCGGTTCCAGCAAGTAAACTTCCAACCATAACACTTTGAGCTCCAGCGGCTAAAGCTTTTGCGAAGTCACCTGAATACTTAATACCGCCATCGGCAATGATGGGAACGCCGTATTTACGGCCAACATCTGAACACTCTTCAATTGCTGTCATCTGAGGTACACCCACGCCTGAAACAATACGTGTGGTACAAATACTTCCAGGTCCTATGCCCACTTTAATGCCATCAGCTCCCGCTTCAACAAGAGCAAGTGCCGCTTCTGAAGTTGCAATATTCCCTGCAATAATATCAACTTTAAGCTCTTTTTTGATCAGTTTAACGGTATCAATAATCCCTTTTGAATGACCGTGTGCTGAGTCTAAAACTAAAACATCGGCACCGGCTTCTACGAGCGCACGAGCACGATCCAGTTGACCTACACCAATAGCTGCTCCCACACGAAGTCTACCAAACTCATCTTTGTTAGCATGAGGATACTCTTGGCGCTTTTTTAGATCTTTAATCGTAATCAAACCTGCTAGTTTGTTATTTTCATCTACAATAGGAAGTTTTTCAACTTTATTGGTTCTAAAAATTGCTTCAGCATCATCCAACGTTGTGCCTTTTTTAACCGTAATCAAAGGCATTTTGGTCATGAGCTCTTCAACATTTTTACTATAGTCATTTTCAAAACGGAGATCGCGGTTGGTTAAAATACCAATCAAGATATCGTTATCATCAATTACAGGGACACCTGAAATGCGGTACTCTGACATAATGGCAAGGGCTTCTTTCAGCGTCGCTTTGGCTTTAATTGAAACAGGATCAATGATGATACCACTTTCACTTTTTTTCACACGTCTGATTTCACGTACTTGGGATTCAATATCCATATTTTTATGAATAATTCCAAGCCCTCCAAGACGTGCCATCATAATAGCCGCACGGTGCTCTGTTACGGTATCCATTGCAGCCGATACAAGAGGGATATTTAGTGTAATATTCTTCGTTAATTTTGTTTTAATATCAACCTCTTTAGGCAAAATCTCAGAATACTTTGGTACCAATAATACGTCTTCAAATGTTAATGCTCTTTTTCTAATTTTCATGTGTGTCCTTCTCCTATAACCCTAATTCTCTCTCTAAGCTAAGCGCTCCATCTAAAAGTGCTTGCTCACCATACGCTTGACCAATAAGTTGTCCACCAACAGGAAGCCCTTTGCTATCCATTCCAAGAGGAACCGAAATACCTGGAAGTCCTGTAAGATTGAGTGAAATGGTATAAATATCACTCAAGTACATTTCCAATGGATCTGCTTTTGAACCAAACTCAAACGCACTCGTTGGCGTTACTGGCATAAAAATCAGATCAGCCTCTTTAAAAATGGATTCATACTGCGCTTTGATAAAATGACGCGCCTTTTGAGCTTTGATGTAATACGCATCATAATAACCACTGCTTAAAACAAAGGTTCCAAGGAGAATTCTTCGTTTAACCTCTTCACCAAAGCCAAGACTTCTACTTTGAATAAACATCTCTTTCAGGTTTTCATTGCTTCCACGGTTTCCATAACGAACACCATCGTAACGACTGAGGTTTGCGCTCGCTTCTGCCGTTGCAATCACATAATAGGTTGCGATGTCATATTTCGAGTTAATAAAATTGCGATAAATGATTTTATGACCCGCTTTTTCGAGTGCACGAATACCATCCATCATACGTTCACGCACTTCAGGACTTGCTTCATTCAAGTAGTTTTCAATGACAGCAATCGTCATTTTACGGTTCGCATTCAGTTTGTCTGCGACACTTTGATGTGCCATGTTGGCACTGGTAGAGTCTTTTGGCTCATGCCCTGCGATAATGTCATATAAAATAGCCGCATCTTCAACATTTTGTGTAATTGGTCCAATTTGGTCAAGGGAACTTGAATACGCACCCAAACCGTAACGGCTTACTTTTCCATAGGTTGGCTTTAAACCAACGCAGCCACAAAAAGCTGCGGGTTGGCGAATACTGCCACCCGTATCACTTCCAAGTGCTGCGATGGCAATGCCGCCAGCAACAGCTGCAGCACTACCACCACTACTTCCACCAGGAACGCATTTGGGATTGTGAGGGTTGAGTGTTTTGCCATAAAATGAAGATTCGGTGGAGCTTCCCATCGCAAATTCGTCCATGTTGGTACGACCAAACGGAGAGAGTCCATGACGCACCATATTATCAATAACCGTTGCGTTATAAGGCGCGACATAGCCTTGAAGGATGTTAGAGCCACTCGTGACTTCCCAACCATTCACTTGAATATTATCTTTAATGGCAATCGGAATGCCTGAACCATACTCACTAATCGTTTTACATGTAAGCTGCTCGACATAGGCACCCAAACTTTTTGTTGCTTCTATTTTTTGCTTTAAATCAGTTCGAAATGCTTCGATCTCTTCTTTGGGAAGTTTTAATGCCTCTTTTAAGGTTATCAACGCCTCTCCTTTATCATTATTTATAAAACACTTTGGCACAAAGGCATTGAAGCTCTTTTCACCTTGCGGTTTTTCAAAGTTTACTGCCTTTGTCGGCAGATTTTAATTTTTTTGTTTTGACATTGATCAGATAAATACACACTCCAATCACCACGAAAATAGCACCAATCGTCATAAAAATAAAACTTAACTGCACAGGAGCGCTCAAATCAAACATTTAAAGCCTCATTACATCGGTGGCAAAGTTCTTCTTCGCTTTTAGCACGGTATTTCCAACAACGTGGACATTTGCATTTGGCAGCTTTAAATATTTTAAAGTGATCTCCTGCGACTTCAAATACGCCCATTTCACCCGTTTCCATATGTTCAATCACTTTACTGACCGTAAACCAATCTTCCGCATCTACTTTTTCCAATGCAGCAATTTTAGGTGAACTGGTTTGAAGTACCAACTCTAAAGTTGATTTGATGATCTTCTCTTTTTTAAGGGCATCCACAATTTCAAAGAATTTTTCACGTGCTTCTACCATATAGGCTTCATCGAAAGCTGTTGTCATATTTGGAAGTGATGCATACACAAGGTCAAAAACATTTTCACCTTTGCTTTTTAAGATGGCGGGGGCATACTCCATCATCTCATCAATCGTATAGGTCAAGGTTGGTGCCATTAAGACCATTAATTTTTCAGCAATCAATGCCATTGCACTTTGTGCAGAGAGACGAATCGTGTCATTTTTCGCATTACAATAGAGTCGATCTTTGGAAATATCCAGATAAATGCCACTGAGTTCCACGGCAATAAAATGGTTTAAAAGGGCAAATCCTTTAGAAAATTCATACTCTCTGAAATACCCTTCAGCCTCATCAAAAACCGCTTTAGCATGCGCTAAAATCCATTGATCCAGCACACCCATCTGCTCATAAGGCAAGATGGTCTCTAAATCATTGATGTTTGCTAGTAAAAATCGGAATGTGTTACGAATTTTACGGTACTGCTCGCTGACTTGTTTTAAGATATTATCGCTGATTTTTTGGTCGCTCATATATTCACTTGTGGCTGCCCAAAGACGTAAAATTTCGACACCATGGCTTTTTGCAATATCGATTGGGGAAATAACATTTCCCTTCGATTTGCTCATTTTTTCACCCTTTTCATCCATGGTAAAACCGTGTGTCAAAACTTTTTGATACGGTGCAATGCCATTGTTTGCGGTGCTAACGAGCAGTGAGCTTTGAAACCAACCGCGGTGTTGATCGCTTCCTTCAAAATACATGGTTGCAGGATAACTTCCAGCATCGTAGTCAGTGGATTGAAGCACCGCTTTCCATGTGCTACCGCTATCAAACCAGACATCCAAAATATCCATCACTTTTTCGAGATTTTCAGGGTTGTAACCGCTATTGGCAACCAAAAGGTCTTTGATCTCTAAATCCCACCACGCATCCGCACCTTTTTCTTCAAAGATGTTTGCAATATGGCTCACAACGTTGGTGTCAAAGATAGGTTTACCGGTTGTTTTATCTCTAAAAAACGCTATTGGTACACCCCAATCACGTTGGCGTGAGATACACCAATCGGGACGATTTTCAATCATTGAACCTAAGCGATTAATGCCTGATTTGGGATAAAAACGAACTTTTCCAAGCTCATCCATCGCCATTTTACGAAGACTCGCGCGTCCGCCAACGGCTTCATCCATTGCGACAAACCACTGTTTGGTTGCACGGTAAATGACCGGTTGATGCGTTCTCCAACAGAAGGGATAGGAGTGCGTAAATTTGGAGCATTTCAAAAGGCGTGTGCCCAAAAGTTCTAAAATACGCTCGTTGCATTTAAAGATATGCTCGCCTACAAAACTCTCAGCATCCGGAAGGAGTCCTAAACGAACGACGGTTTCATCGTAACAACCGCGCTCATCCACAGGCATAATCACTTCAAGCCCGTAACGAAGCCCTACTTTGTAGTCATCATCACCATGCCCAGGAGCGGTATGAACACAACCACTACCACCGTCCATCGTAACATGCTCACCTAAAACAAATTGAGATTTACGACCATTCAACGGATTGAGTGCAAAACTGTTTTCAAGCACACTGGCTTTAAAGGTTTTAACGATCTCACCTGCGATCACACCTTGCTCTAAAAGTTTTACATGTAAAGGCTCAGCGACGATATAACCATCACTTGTGAGCACATAATTTTCTTCGGGGCTAAACGAAATACCTACGTTGGCAGGCAGTGTCCACGGTGTTGTTGTCCAAATGATAACGGAAGCATCTGTGCTAATATCCAGTTTTGCTTTCGCCTCAGGCGTTAGTGCAAACGCGACAAAGATAGAGTAGTCTTCTTTGTCTTCATACTCAACTTCCGCTTCGGCCAAGGCACTTCGCGCTGCCCATGACCAGTAGACTGGTTTACTGCGTTCAACCAAAAGGCCTTTGTCTGCAACGCCGCACAAAGCACGGTAAATGTCCGCTTCAAATTTAAATTTCATCGTCATATACGGATTGTCCCAATCGCCAATAACACCTAGTGATTTAAACTCTTCGCGTTGAATATCAATAAATTTACGGGCATGTTCGCGGCACAATTCACGAATTTTACTTTTTGGAAGGGCGTCTTTTTTCTCTTTCCCAAGGTTTTTTTCCACTTGTTGCTCAATCGGCAACCCGTGACAATCCCAACCTGGAACGTAACGCACTTTTTCACCAAAAAAATAGTGGGTTTTAACGATCACATCTTTGAGAATTTTATTGAGCGCATGTCCGATATGAATATGCCCATTGGCATACGGAGGGCCATCATGAAGAATAAATGTCGTTGGGGCATTTTCTCTATTTTTGATCATTTTTGCATAAGCACTCTCCTCTTTGGAAAACCACTTGGCATAACGTGCAGGCTCGTTTTGAGGGAGGTTGCCACGCATTGGAAAATCGGTCTGAGGAAGAAGCAAGGTCTCTTTATAGTCCATCTATTTATTTCTCCTTGGAAGCTACAACTCTTTACATGTAAGCGTCTCTTAAAATGAGGCAAGTTTATCTAAAAACGATTTAAGAAGCACTTACGGTATAATGCGTGATACGATATAATGCAAAGTTTTAGTCTGCCAACATCGCTGGCAAGCTTTAGCACCCTAGTCGTTCAAAGCACCAAAAAGTGCGTGGGTTTTCTGCACAAGATTACCTAGTGTTAGCGTAGCTTTTAAAGCTTTGCTTCAAAAGCGTTTTAAGAGTTCTTCCAGAACTCTATTAAAAAATAAAAAAAGGTACTCCTATGAAAAGCTCTTTGATCGTAGTTGGAAAAGCGCTACGATACAATCTGCCATTTTTAAATTACATTCATGCAACCATTACAAAACATCTTGATCTTCCTGATCAAACCGTCTATATCGATAAAAACGATAAAGACCTCTTCTTTGTCTTGGAAGAATCCATCACCCATGCAGATGAAATCGTCATTGTCACATCCAATGATAGTTTTAACCTTGTCAATAAAGTCATTGCAACACTAGGAGAAGAGTCACTAGAGCTTAAAGGAGGCATGCTCATTCCTTCTAAAACAGTTCATTTTGAAGAAAATAGCTATCTTTTGGAGCGTGATGGTAAACTCATCAATATTATCAAAGCCAGTGAAAATAAAAAGCTTCCTACGGTTTTAATTGAAAATAAAAATAGCTCAGCCCTATTTTCCATTATCAATATTGATGAAGATTCTCTTAAAATCTTACTTGAACCCTTAGCCCAAAATTTTGAGATTCGCATTACTCCTGCAAAAATTATTGACGGTTGGATGACCATCGAAGCAATTTCCAATAAATATGGCAATCTAGAGAGCTTCTTTAAAGCGGCAAAATCGCTTCTTCCTCAAAAAGTAATCAATCACCCTGACGTAATTGAACATATCGCAGAATCACTCCAAGCGCATGGTAAGACACTCAGTATTGCAGAGAGTTGTACAGGAGGGCTTATTGCTTCTATGCTTACCAAACGTTCAGGTGTATCGGCCGTTTTCAAAGGGGGTCTTGTAACCTACTCCAATGAAATCAAAGAGTCATGGCTAGGAGTCAGTAACGACACTATCGAACGTTTTGGAGCAGTCAGTGAGCTCTGTGTGCGTGAAATGCTTGAAGGTGTTCTCAATGCTAGCCTTTCTGATTTTGCCATCGCTACCAGTGGTATTGCAGGGCCAACGGGAGGAAGTATTGAAAAACCTGTTGGTACGGTTTATGTAGGCGCTCGCAATAAAGAGGGTAATATTCTTATCGAAAGACTTCTTTTGGAAGGTGATCGTGAGTATATTCAAACCCAAAGTGCTTACCATGCCTTAAAGTTGCTTTTACATGTAGGCGAAAATATTTTTCTAAAAAGTGAAAAAATGTCTTGACAAATGAACTTTTTTTCTCTATAATTTCAGCCTCATTACGAGAAGAACGTGAATGACTCGTTAGCTCAGTCGGTAGAGCATCTCCCTTTTAAGGAGGTGGTCGATGGTTCGAATCCATCACGGGTCACCATTTTATCTGTGCGACCCCATCGTCTAGTGGTCCAGGATTCCGCCCTTTCACGGCGGTTACAGGGGTTCAAATCCCCTTGGGGTCGCCATTGATATTTCTTCTTTAGTGTTCATAATGGTCGCTTAGCTCAGTTGGTAGAGCGCCACCCTTACAAGGTGGATGTCATAAGTTCGAGTCTTATAGCGACCACCATTTATGCGCGGCGGTAGTTCAGTTGGTTAGAATATCGGCCTGTCACGCCGGGGGTCGCGGGTTCGAGCCCCGTCCGCCGCGCCACTTTTTATTTTCCCTCAGCATTTTCTTATCGTATTATGAAACTGTCTGAGCATGACTCGTTAGCTCAGTCGGTAGAGCATCTCCCTTTTAAGGAGGTGGTCGATGGTTCGAATCCATCACGGGTCACCATTGTCCTAAACAAACACACTTGTGCGACCCCATCGTCTAGTGGTTAGGACACCGCCCTCTCAAGGCGGGAACGGGGGTTCAAGTCCCCCTGGGGTCGCCATTTTCCTCAGCTAAATTCTATTTCCCCTTTGATTAATTCCCTCATTTTCATACAAATCAATTTCACGTTTATATTCTGGATTGGCTTTTTTAAGCTCCTCATCCATAAATGCTATCAATTTTGCATCAGCATTACGATGGCTTGCAATAAGCAAGATAAAATTGAGATAGACTTTAGAGAGTTTTGGTGCTACACCTTTTTCTTTAGTAGGAAAAGGGCATTCTTTGGCTACCTTGAGGATTGCATTGGTAAGATCATTGCGAGAAGAAGTACGTTTGGCAGCAATATCGACTAACTCTTCAATCGCTACTTTTCGAGCTTTATCTTCTTGTTCTTGTGTATGATGCGTCACTTCTACAACAACCGTTTTTTGTAAATTTGCAACAATAATAAAAAGAGTGATTAAAACAATGGCAATAACAGCAACAATCGCTATTATGAGATAATTCTCTTGCATGGAGGAGAGCCTCTTAAATTTTTGCCTATTATAGCACAAACTTAAAAGAGGGATTAATATCCCTCTTTGTATTTATAAGGTTTTAGAGATACCCCGTTTAGGATAAGCCAAAGCAATAACAAGTGCAACAATGGCAACGGTATAATAGACAAAAGATGGCACTGGAATTGGGTCACCCGCGGCATAAGAGTGCATACCAGAAAGATAAAAATTAACGCCAAAATAAGTCATAATAATTGAAGCAAAAGCAATTGTTGAAGCAACTGCAAATGCAAAAGGCGTGTTAAATTTTGGAATAAATCTTAAATGTACAACAGCTGCATAAAAAAGAATCGAAACTAAAGCCCACGTCTCTTTTGGATCCCATCCCCAATATCTACCCCACGATTCATTGGCCCAAACCCCTCCTAAGAAGTTACCAATGGTTAAAAGGCTCAGTCCTAGAATCATTGCCATTTCATTAATACGTGTTGCTTCAATAATATTGCGTTCAATTTCGACATTACGTTTGGTTTGCTTTGTGCTTCTTATAATAAATAAGATCAATGTAAAAAAGCCTAGAAGCGCACATAGTCCTAAGAATCCATAACTTGCTGTAATCACCGAAACATGGATATTAAGCCAGTAAGATTTTAGAACAGGTACTAGATTGGTAATTTGTGGATCCATCCAGCTAAGATGTGCTACAAAAAGCGTTACACCTGCAAGGATTGATGTCAGAGCAAGAGAGACAACAGATTGACGAGAAAAGAAAATACCCGCAAGCGCTATGGCCCAAGCAATGTAGATCATTGATTCATAACCATCACTCCAAGGGGCATGCGTTGAGATATACCATCTGAGCCCAAGTCCACCCGTATGAGCTAAAAAAGCAACAAAATTAATGGTCAAAACAATTTTTGTTGCCAATTTGATATTTAAAGATGACTTAACCATTTTCGCAAAAATAAAGCAGAGTAAAACTAAGCCACTGAGAAGATACACAGGGGTTAATCGTGCAAATATTTTCGCATGGTTAAAGAAAATTTCTGCTTTTATACGACTATCGCTCGGGATAATCTCAGATCCATACTGCTCTTGATACGATTGAAGTTTGTCGATAGCTTTGTTAGCATTTTCCCAATTTCCTTTTTCCAATCCTTCACTGATAGAGTCAAAGTATCCACCAAGAAGCGCTCTAACTTCATCACCTTCTTGTTTAGAAAAGTTCATGACAGCCTCTTGTGGAGCAAACCATTTTTTGCTGATGTCATTTTGCTTAGGAATCATCTTAAACACTTCGCCCGTATAAACCATATAACAAATGTTAACACGCTCATCCACTTTGAGTATATCTTTATCAAATTGATTACGAAGCGCTGGCTTCTTGCGATTAGCTTCTTCAGAATACTTGGTCAATTTATAAGCATGATCGCCCTCTTTTTCGAAAAAATCATTAAAAGAGGCATATTTTTGATTTTCAGGAATACCAATAATTTTTTTTACTTCAGGATGAAATACTTTGATAATAGGTAGACCTTGCCATTCACTCGGAGAACTCATCATGCTCAGGGCAACTTGATTTGCACTTAGCCCTTCATAGGAGGAGCCACCATAAATTTTATTGAGCAGTTCCGTCGAAATTGTATCAATCGGCTTAATTCTTCCATCGACACTTTGGACTAAGACGCGTCCAAACTTATCAGCATGTTTTACATCGTACTGTTTTAAAAATCCTATATACTCTTCCGTAGTATAGGCGTGTAGTGAAGATCCTTGGCTCAAAGCAATGATGGCGACAAGTGCCACCAAGATAGATTTTATCTTAGTCATATCTTTTTGTACCATGCCTGCAAGTTTACGGAAACGACTTTTTGGATTGAGCAAGTTAAAGAAAAGTCCAATCCCTAAAAGAAGGTATCCAAAATAAGTTGGTAACTTTCCAGGATCATTATTTACAGACAAAATTGTTCCTTTTTCATCTTTATCGTACGAACTTTGGAAAAAACGGAAGCCTCGATAATCCAATACATGATTCATATAGATACGAAAGGGTACATGAACCCCTTTTTCACTGTCAACCACTTCAACCTCACTTGCATAAGACATTGGAGACATTGATCCAGCATAACGATCCAATTGAAATTCATTAAGTTGGATAGCAAAAGGCAGTGTGAAAATTTGTGCACCCCACTCAAAGATGAAAGGAACACCTGAGATCATGATCTTAGTTGGCTCACCTTCACTCCCTTTTCCTTGTCCAAACATAGCAATTTCTTTTGTTTCGCCTTTATATTTTGCATCAACGATAATTGCAGATACTCCACTTGCTTTTATCATAGGATTTTTATCTTCAACAACTTTTTCTTGCCCTTTAAGACCAATATAACGTGGTGCAAAATTCACATTTCCAATGGTATAAAGCTGCCCTGTTACAAAATCTTGCTTATTATCGGCTGCGTATTCCCCACGCTTGTTTTCAGCCATTTTAAACCATGCAATTTTTTCTTTGGAGTAAAAATAAAATTTCCCATCTTCCAATGTAAATTGGATAATAGTCTTCTTGGTTTGAGGAACTTGGGCATTAAAACTAAAAAGATATTCACTTGACTCGTAAGTATCGCCCTCTTTTAAAACAACATTGAGACTTTCGCCATACCCACTGAGCATCATTGAAATCATTGGAACACCTTGTGGATCATCAACAACTTTTGCAGTAGCATTGGGTAGATATTGTTTAAATTTTACTTCTGCTTTGTCGCCACCTACATCAAATGAGAATGAAAAGCCATTACCACCTGCACGAGAAATAAGCTGTGGATGACTATAGCTATAAGTTTTAGTGTCTTTTAAAGCACTAACTTGAATAAAAGTACTACTTGATAAAACTTTATCCTCTTGCATACCATTTCTTACATGTAAAGTTCCCTCAAAGCCATAATAGCGCGTGATCCCAGAACCAATAAGAATAAAAATAAAACTAATATGAAATAAAAATGCAGGTAATTTATCGAGTTTGTAGAGTTTATATCGAATAATATTAGAGATTAAAATAAGTGCTAAAGCAACTTGAATCAGTTCAAACCACCATGCAGTATAGATCAGTGCCCAACTCGTCTCGACACCAAAATCATTTTCAATAAACGTTGCTACACCACAAAAAAGTCCAAAAAGCACCATCAGGATGATAGCCGATTTCATCGAAAAAATCTGCTTCAATACAAAATCCATAAAACTCCCTTATCTGGAAAAATTAAGTTATGTTACCTTTTTAGAGTAAATAATTTATAAATCATACATGTCCCTTGCACAGCGTTATTTAATTTAGAAAAAACAAAAAAAATACACTTTGATACCCTTTTTTTCATTCTATAAGTAAAATATCGCACTAAAATCATTTGTACTTGTTTGCTCTAACGGGGTGAGTTTTTATAGAAGAGTTTAATAGAAATGTAAACCTCCGCTAAGAGAGATTTACATGTAAACAGAAGATGTGAATTTTTTATCCACCGAGATATTTTTTACGAATAGTATCATCACCAATCATTGCAGATGCAACGCCATTCATAACAATTTTACCATTCTCTAAAACATAGGCATAATCTGAAATTTTGAGAGCAGCAAAAGCATTTTGCTCAACTAAAAGAATGGTGATTCCCTCATTACGTAATCGTGTAATGATCTCAAAAACTTCACCAACAATTTTAGGCGCAAGTCCAAGGCTTGGTTCATCAAGCATTAAGAGCTTCGGTTCACCCATTAAGGCACGTGAAATCGCTAACATTTGTTGCTCACCCCCGCTCATTGTCCCTGCTAGTTGATAGCGTTTATCTTTGATACGTGGGAAAAGCTCATACATTGCATCTCTAAGATGATCAAAATTTTCATCGTTATTAAATGCCCCCATACGAAGGTTCTCTTCTACTGTCAAATTAATAAAAATCTTTCTTCCCTCTGGAACGAGAGATAAACCATGTTGTACCAGCGTGTGTGTTTTATGGTTATGGGTATCGTAACCTAAGAAATTGATATCCCCCGTTTTTTTAACACTGTTAAGAAGTGCTTTGAGTGTTGAACTTTTTCCTGCACCATTTGAGCCAATCAAAGAGACAATTTGTCCCTCTTTGACTTCAAAATCAATTCCCTTAACAGCTTCAATGAGTCCATAATAGACATGTAAATTTTTAACACTGATCATTAAGAAAATCTCCTAAATACGCAGATATCACTTCAGGGTCTTGTATCGCATCTGCGGGTTTGCCCTCAAAAATAGTTTTACCATAATCTAAAACTAAAACTTTATCGCACAATTGATTGACAAATTTCATATCATGTTCAATCAAAAGAACCGTCAAATCAAAATCAACTCGAGCCTTTTTAATAATCTCACCCAACTCTTCTGTCTCTGATGGATTCATACCAGCAGCTGGTTCATCAAGCAGTAAAAGATCAGGATTGGTTGCAAGAGCGCGTGCTATTTCAACTTTACGTTGTTGGCCATAGCTCAAATCAACCGCTTTATCATGGGCATAAGAGCTCATGCCAAAGTAGTCTAAAATTTCCATTGAACGTGTTTTAATACGCTTTTCTTCCCCAATAAAACGAGGGAAACGCAAAATCGATTCTAAAAATCCATAACGTGCTTGGAAATCAAAGCCGATTAATATATTATCCAAAACACTCATGCTTGAAAAAAGTCTAATATTTTGGAACGTTCTTGCAATACCTTTTCGTACAATATGGTGAGGTTTTAAACCACTAATGGCTTCATTTCTGAAAATAACCTCTCCTGATGTCGGTGTATAATTACCCGTAATGATATTAAACATCGTAGTTTTACCTGCACCATTGGGTCCAATTAGTCCAAAAATTTCTTTAGGCGCAACGCTAAAACTGGTCTCTTTTATGGCTGTGACACCACCAAAATTTTTAGTGACATTGTCAATTTTCAAGATCATTTGTCACCCTTTTTACGCGGTTTAAAAAAGTCTGTTAGTTCTCGTTTGCCCATAATGCCTTCTCGTGCAAAGAGCATGATCAAAATAAGGCCAAGAGAAAAAACAACCATACGCATACCCGGCATTGCAGGGGCATTGTAACCAAAGAGATGTATTGGCTCATCCAAGAAACGCATCCATTCACTTCCACCCATCACTAAAACAGTACCAATAATTGCTCCTGTCGTACTACCAAGACCACCCAAAACAATAATAATAAGTAACTGGAAAGTAAAGAAAAAGTCAAAAAGATCAGGGGAAATACTTGTTAAGAGTGCGGCTAGAAGTCCACCACCGACTCCTTCAAAGAAGGCACTTGTACAAAACGCCAATGTTTTGGCTTTAAAGGTATTCACACCCATTGCAATGGCAGCATCTTCATCATCACGAACCGCTTTCATTGCACGACCAAATTTAGAATTGATGATATTGAGCACAACAATAACAGCAATCATTGCAATGCCACCTGTCCAGTAAAGATTAGAAAATTCTGGAATGTCATTAAGCCCAAGAGAACCATTCGTCGCTTCTGGTACATTAATCGCTAAGATTTTAATGATAAATCCAAAGCCAAGTGTTACGATGGCAAGGTAATCTCCGCGTACTCTAAACACAGGGAAAGAGAGACATGCTGCCAGTATGGCTGAAAATATGCCACCCAATAAAAGTGCTACGACAAAGTTAGCATGCAGTGTTAATATAAACGGATAAGGATCAACAATGGCATATTGATACTGTTTCGACTCAGGGCTTACCAGTAAAAGTGCTGTTACATAGGCTCCGATGGCAACAAAGCCATTAGGCTCAAGAGAAAACTGACCGGTTACACCGTTAATAAGATTGTAGCTCACCGCTAAAATAACAAAAATAGCAATATTATTTAAAATTCTTACGGTATATTCATCAAAGTGTGTGTTGGAAAACCAAATAAACCATAGTGTTAATGCAACTATAGTGAGCTTGATCAATAGCTCTTTTTTTAGGATAAGGCTGTTCATATTAAAACCTACTTTTTTCAAAATCAATACCCAAAATTCCTGTGGGTTTAAACAGAAGGATGAGAATTAAAAAGATAAAAGCAAAAGCATCTTTATAACCGCCCAATTCTGGGAAAAAAGCAATAACAACGACTTCTGTAAAGCCAATAATCAATCCACCAAGAACAGCACCACCGACACTTCCAATGCCACCAACAACAGCTGCGGCAAAGGCTTTTAGACCTACAAGGACACCCATCATTGGTTCAACAGAAGGGTAATTAACTGCCCAAAAGATACCCCCAACAGCAGCAAGTGCTGAGCCCATACCAAATACAAGCGTAATGATGCGGTTTGCATCAATTCCCATAAGATTAACCGTTCCAACATCAAAAGCTAGCGCACGAATAGCCATACCGTATTTAGTTTTAAAAAGTACCCATAGAATAGCAGCCAATAAGAAAGCAGTAATAATAGGCACAATAATTGCAGAAACCGGCATCGTTAAACCCATAATGTCAACAATTTCTTCGAGGTAAGCAGGCACGGGGAAAGCTCTAGGAACGCCACCAAAAAAGACGTTAAAAGCATTTTCGAGAAAAAAGCTGACACCAATTGCGGTAATTAAAAGTGAGATTTTTGGCGCACTACGCAAAGGTCGATAGGCAATGAAATCACTCGCCATACCTAAGATCGCTGAGCCCACAATAGCTAAAAGGACTGCTGCCCCAAAAGGAAGACCAAGAACAGCAATGCCAAAATACCCTAAAAATCCACCCACCATCATAATATCGCCATGCGCAAAATTGATAAGCCTTAAGACTCCATAGACCATTGTATAACCAATGGCAATGAGCGCGTACATACTGCCAAGGCTAAAGCCATTGACCATCTGTTGCATAAACATTGTTAAATCCAAATAGATTCTCCTAAAATATTTTAGAGCAATACCCACTGTTTCGAGTGGAAATTGCTCTAAAATCTCTCTTTACACTTTTACATGTAAAGAGAGATAAAAGATTATGGATTTACGGTTGCTTTATAAACAGCTTTACCATTTTGAACCACTTTGATAACGGCTGAACGTGTAGAGTTACCAGTTTTATCCATGTTGATAACACCAGAGACCCCTTCAAAGTTAGAGGTAGATTTAATCTCTTTGTTAACGCATACACTGTCTTCTGGATTGGCACAACGATTCATTGCATCAATCATAACATTATAGGCATCTGCACCAAGTGCAACGAAAGAGTTGACCTCTTGTTTACCTGTTTTTTGAGCATAAGCTGCAATAAAATCTTTTGAACGTTGTGTTGGAGGCGCAGCATAGTCAAAGAAGTCTGTAAACATGTAACCCTCAACAGCATCACCACCTAAGTCAATAAAGGTTTGATTAGCAACACCGTCACCTGAGAACATTGGTTTAACAAGTCCGATTTGTTTTGCTTGACGAGCAATCATAGAAACTTCAGGGTGATACATTGGCAAGAATAACATATCAGGATTTGCAGCTTTAATTTGAGAAACAACTGCTTTAAAGTCTTTATCACCTGAGCTTACTTTAATCTCTTTAACGACTTTACCGCCAGCTTTTGTAAAGGCATCTGTAAAGGCTTTTGCAAGACCAAGAGAATAAACTTGTGCTTGATCGACTACGACAACTGCTGTTTTAAGCTTGAGGTCTTTTGTTGCATAGTTAGCAACAACAGCACCCTGGAAAGAGTCGGTAAAACAAACACGATTTGCAAACTCTTTTTGCTCAGTGAGTTTGTCATTGGTTGCAACAGGAGAGATAACAGGGATCTGTTTTTTCTCAGCGATTGCCATAACCTGCGCTGTATTGGTACTGGTTAATTCACCAAGAATTCCCACAACTTTGTCAGAACTGATCAGTCTCGTTGCAGCATTTGCTGACTCAACTTTATCACCTTTGGTATCAATAAGCACCAATTTAATGGTATCCCCATTTTTAAGTTTTGGTTGCAATGAATTTGCAAACTCAATACCTTCATAGGCAGTTTGACCGTATGCCGCGAGTGGTCCACTCATTGACATGGCGACACCAACACTGACGTCTTTAGCAAAAGAAGACGATGCTAAAAGCGCAACAGATGTAGCTAGTAGAGCTAGTTTTCTCATGAATACTCCTTCGTGTAGTAATAGAAATATAGTACAAAAAAGTTACTTAAGATTGAATGTAAAGTTTAGTGGATGTTGTATAAAAAATATGCAGATAAGAAATATTAAAAAAAGAAAGAGAAGCGTTCCACCCCAAAAAAGGGGTGGAATAAAAAGGTAGAAATTAGAATTTGTAGTTAGCTTTAACCCAAAGGTCGTCGCCATCAACATCTTTACCTTGGTGTTCATATTGAGCGCCAAGACTAAAGCCTTTAAGAGATTCAAATTTGTATGTACCGTAAACTGCTGTAGAAGCAGCTTTATATTTGTCTGCAGTAGTTGTTTTTGTGGCACCAACAAGACCTGCATCCAAATACCCGTCTGCAACAACGTAGCGTGCACCGATATTTGCAGCTGCTGTTAGATCATAATTTAAATCAACAAGGTATGATGCTGTATCTCTATTGTAACCATTCATTGCAATCACAGGATCAGTATAAAGAAGATCAGCTCCATTACCTAAACCAGAAATAACAACACCAGTAGCAACATCATCATTACCTACTTTTGAGTAAGCAACGGTACCATTGATACCTTTAAAGCTTAATCCAGCTTTGACAGCATAGAGGCTGATTGTATCATCAGGTGCAACTAAGCTACTATCTAGCTTATTGTAATAGTATTGACCACCAAGAGTATAACCAATCTCACCAGCTTTTCCTTCGTACAATGCTTCAGCATATGCTACTTGAATAATATCATTTACATCTGCATATGCAGCAGTTAATGTTAAACCGGTAATTGATTTATTGATAGCTGCTAATGTATAAGCGCCATCTTCAACATCTACATTATTCCAAGAGTTTGTTGCGAAGCTTTTAGTAAATTCACCAATTTTGCCGTCGCGATTTGTTCTAGTTTGGAATTTTTGAACGTATCCAGCGATTAAAGTTGTATTTGGAAGATCAGTATTAATAACTGCAGCACCTTCAAATGCTTCTTTAATGATTCTTGAGCCACTTGATGCAACAAGTGGAGTATCTAAGAACATACGACCAACCATTGCTGTTGTTTTACCGATATTGTATGCTACATATGCTTCTGAAAGAACAGCACCTGGTCCATACATGCTACTATTAAATCTATCTTTTCCACCATCAACACCAATTGTGCCATCAGCAAATGGTGAAGCACTACCTTGGAATGTTAATCCTAATGACAAACCATATAATGAAGCTGTTTTATAGCCAAGCATAACACCTGTACTAAAAATATCTTCTTTTGATTGACCATTATCATTCGTAAAATAATAAGCTTTAAGCTCACCATTTACTGTTCCATTTTTAAATGCATCAGCAAGTGTATCTGCTGCGAATGAGCTAGATGCGAGTCCAGCAACAACGATAGCCGCCAAGCTAAGTTTAGCTAATTTCATATTTTCTCCTTGAAAATGTTTGATTACCATTTGGTTACAAGGCGAAGTATACACAAAAAAACAGTAAAATAAAATAAAATGTGTGATTAAAAAGTAAGCTTTTTATAAATTTAAGAGGAAAGAGAAGATTTAAAAAGGGACAGTGGCGAAGATCGCCACTGTTTTGTAGAGTTAAGAGAGGTACAAATTAGAATTTGTAGTTTGCTCTAAATCTCATTTCATTTGAATCTACATCAGCTTTGTTTTCAACTTCTTTTGTAGCATTTTCATACTCAAGAGATAGTGTTAAACCTTTAAGTGAAGGAATGTCATAGGCAACTTGTCCTTCCCAGAATTTATTTTTTGTCTTAGCACCTACGCCATTGAATACAGTACCTGTTACTGCATCTTGATCAACATATACATATTGTCCTAATACTTTAAGACCTGTAACACCTACTTTACTGAAGTCATAAGTTGCTTCAATTTTATACGCATCTGTATTCGCACCTGAAGTTACTTCAGCCGCTTTGATTAGTGGAGCAGTATAGGTTGTTGGGCCATTACCTGCACCTAATAGAACGCTTTGGTCACTTGATACAGTACTATATGCAAAAGATGCCCCAAATCCTGCTAGCTCTTTAAAGCCAACACGACCTTGATACAAATCACCTTCAAGATGTGCAGTATCTAGAAGACTCGTTGTTCTTGAACCACGATAGCCTGCATCTAAGATTACTTTCATATTGCTTAAAGGCACTACATAGTTACCCTCGCCATAGAAAACATTTGAATCACCAAGTACAGTACCATCAAGCAAACTAACATCATTAACATATAAATATTGAGCTGTTAATGTTAAGTTTGAAATAGATTTATTGATTGCGCCAATAGTGTAGGCTCCATCAAATCCAAAAACATTTGATCCTCCAGTAGTACCTGCACCATAGAATACTGCTGTTTTTTTGAATTCACCAATATCACTTGCAGTCTTATCTGTTAAACTTTTATCAATGTTTGTTGTTCTGCCTTGGAATTTATCAGCATAACCACCAAATACTGTTGTTGAAGGAAGGTCTGTGTTAACAACAACTGCACCTTCGAATGATTCTTTGATCATACGTGAGCCAGAACCATTTACAAGAGGTGTAGCGATGTATTGACGACCAATTTTAGCCGTTGTTTTACCAATTGTATAGGCTACATATGCTTCAGAAAGAACTGCGCCTGAACCATACAAATCAGAAGTATACATTGTTTTCTCAGCATCATTTGCAAATGGAGAATAGTTTGATTGCATTGTGAGACCAAGACTTAAACCATAAAGTGAGTCTGTTACATAACCAAGGCTTACACCTGTATTGAAAATATTTTCAGTTGATGTGCCATTGTCTCTGTCAAAGTACCAAGCTCTTAATTCGCCGTTTACTTTTCCGTTTTTAAATGCATCTGCAAGAGTTGTACTCTCTGCAAATGAGCTAGATGCTAATCCAGCAACTACGATAGCCGCCAAGCTAAGTTTAGCTAATTTCATATTATCTCCTTGAATTTTTTTAAGGCGAGACAAGTCTATCACAAAAAATAATAAATTACAATAAATCTTTCAACAAACACCCTACTCATTCGCTTTTTGTTATCAAATTGTTATCGAAAAAAATAACTTTTAAACGATATGTAAAGTATATTTTACTTATCTTATTACTTGCACTTTTTTAATAAGATCTTCACCAATGACACCATAAAACTGTGGATAAAGTGCCTCCATCGTTTTTTGCCATATTTCTTTTTGTTCTACACTCAACGTATGAATTTTAAAATGATCAGACGTTTTGGCATACATTTTTAACTTTTCCAAGGTCTCTTCATCATCTTGCGCCACAAGTTTACGCTCATATGCTGTCGCTTCTTTCACGGCTTGCATTATCATGGGCTTGAGATCAGTTGGAAATTTTCTCCAAAAACTCTCGCTCATAATAACAAGATACCCAAGATAACCATGCGATGAGAGTGTTAAGTCCGTTTGTACTTCGTAAAAATTCTTTGTGTAAAAGTTAGAAAGTGGATTTTCAGCTCCATCGACACTTCCTTGACGGAGGGCAGAATAGACTGAAGCAAAAGGCAGAATGACAGGAATAGCACCCATGACATTGCATTGAGATTCGAGTACATGTGATTTCATAATTCTTAATTTCTGACCTTCTGCATCAGAAGGCATTAAAATCGCCTTTTTACTGGAGGAGAAATGTTTGAAACCAGCATCCCAATAATCAATTGCAACAAAACCTTTAGCCGTTACTTTATCTTTGATGATTTGTCCTACTTCTCCATCCAACACCGTATGGACATGGCTTGCATCTCTGAACAAAAATGGTAAATCAAAAAGTTGCATTTCGGGTACCATACTGGTAAATTTTGAGAAGCTAGGCATAGCAATGTGGACATTACCTAGTTTCAGAGCTTTTATCTCTTCACCATCGCCATAAAGCTGTGAATTGGGATAGACAATGACTTCTACTCTACCGTGTGTGAGCTCGCTTACTCTTTTAGCTAAAAAATCAGCGCCTTTCCCTTTGGGTGTATTGGGGCTTACAACATGCGTGAGTTTGATTGTATATTCTGCTGCGATGGAAGAAGAGATACAAAACGTTATGAAAATTAACCCTTTAAAGAAAATGAACATGCTGATTCCTTATAAAGATTTAGGTGTAAATTTGATTATAGATGAAAAATAACTCTCTTTACATGTAAACCGTAAAAGCTCTATCACTATGCTCTTAAAAGCTTCTTTTTGTAACGCTATTTTAAAGGTTTAATTTTAGAGTCTGTATCCTATCCCTTGAATATTTTTCAATGTTCCCTCAGGCAATTTTTTTCTTAAGTTTTTAATCATCAAGCGAAGGGCATTAAGACTCATATATTCACTCTCCCACAAATATTGTTCAATCTCTTCGTAGGTAATAATCGAATCTTTTTCCAACAACAACTCAATAAGCTTTGCCTCTTTTTTGGTTAATTCGTAAATCTCATTTTTATGTGTAATCATTTTTTGCATTGAATCATAGTACCACTCAACGGCTATTTCTTGAAGATGCGCTTTGTCTTTAGACTGCAAAAACTTTTCCAGTGCATCAAAAAGTTTCGTCTCTGTAATGGGTTTAACAATGTAACGAAGGAGTGAGAGTTCAATGGCTTCCAACATAAAATCAACTTCTGTGTACGCCGTAATAATAATAACATGCGCTTTGCTATCGCTCTCTCGAATCTTTTTTGTCAGTTCGATACCACTTAAATGTGGCATTTTTATATCAGTAATAATAAGATCAGGTTTGTGCTGTAAAAAAAGTTTATACGCTTCTTCTCCGTCATTTGCCAAATAGACCTCTTTAAAAAGAAGACTCAACAGTTCATTGACATTTTTTCTGACCCCAACTTCGTCTTCTGCATACAAAACTCTATATTGAGCAAGCTTTTTCAGCATCTTTTCATCCATCAAACACCCTTTACATTTCTCCAAAGAATCACTATGATTCTTTTTCTTTTCATTATTATAGCAGTCGCTATGGGAGTTTTTTATGAAAATTATCAAAGAGAGCAATATCTCTACGATCATCATCTTTAGTAACATCTTTATCATCAGCTCTTTAATGTTGTTTAATGGCTATTTTTTTATCACCAAACAGTACGAAATTCTTTCCGCACAAATTGAAGACAGCAAGAAAACGTTTGTTGAAAATAAGCGCAATGTTTTAAAACGTGAAGTCGATGCAATTATTGAATTTATAGAGTTCAAAACACAAAGAAAACCATTGACCTCCACCAAAGAAGAAGAAGCACTCAAATTAGAGGTCTATGACTGGATACGTCATATTCGTTATGGCGGGGAAGAGCATAACTATATTTTTGTCTATCAAGTTGAACAGATTGAGGGTGGTAATAAATTTGCCAAAATGCTCATCAATCCTAATCGTCCCGATATAGAAGGCGAATATATCTCTGATGCCTATACGGATGAAAACGGAAAAGCTTTTCGCAAAATTTTTCTCCAAGATATTCATGAAAAAGGATACTCTTTTGTCAATTACATGTACAAAAAACCTGAGAGCAACATCATACGTCCAAAAGTCTCTTATTTCAAACTCTACCCAAAATGGAATCTCATTATCGCGGCGGGCGCCTATACGGATGATATTGAAAAGGAGATAGGCGTTGCTAAGGCTGATTTTCAAAAGAAAATGAAACTCGAAGTGACTTCAGCTATTATTATTTTCTTGCTCTTTGCTCTTATTGCAAATACTTTCGCTGTCATGCTAGGAAAACGCATTGAACGCTTTTTGCAAACCTACCACAAACAGGTTCAGCAAAAAACACTTGAGCTTGAAAACCTTAATCGTACACTGGAAAGCCGCGTCAGCGAGGAGATTCAAAAAAACCGAGAACAAGAACAGCTTTTGATCCAAAAATCTAAATTTATAGCACTAGGAGAGATGATCAGCAACATCGCTCACCAATGGAGACAACCTCTCTCTCAGCTCTCAGCGCTCTTGATGACACTCAAACTCAAATACAACATGGACAAGCTCGATAAAACCGCCATGGAAATTAAATGTATTGAGGCAGAAAACATTGTCGAATATATGTCACATACCATTGACGACTTTCGTAACTTCTTTATGCCCAATAAAGATAAAAAAACATTTAGCATACAAGTATCTGTTGATGAAGTCTTGAGGATTATTGGTATGTCTATTACAAATCAAGAGATTACTGTCGAAGTTAACATTCCACATGATGAGTATATTGTGGGATACAAAAATGAGTATGAACAAGTTGTTTTAAATTTACTTTCCAATGCGAAAGATGCCATCCTTGCTTCAGGACAACAAGGGGGGAAGATTACTATTAGCTTAGAGAGCGATGAAAATGTGGTACGTTTGATTATCCAAGATAATGGTGGTGGCATTAAAATAAAGCCTATTGAAAAGATTTTTGAACCCTATATTAGTAGTAAAGAACAAAATGAAGGTACAGGCATTGGGCTTTATATGTCAAAACTTATCATCGAAAAAAGTATGAAAGGTAAACTTGAAGTGAAGAATGAAAATGGGGGAGCTATTTTTACGATAGAGTTAGAAAAAGGTTTCAAAGAGGCGCTTGGCGGATCGCCCCTTTGAGTCTCCATAATTCAGAAGAAAATATGAAATTCGCTAAGAGAAGTATAGAAACTCAAAGTAAACGATCGGTTAACAAAAGTAAAATTAATTTAATTTAATAGACTCTTCTTGTGGAACACCAATCACTTGATGTGATTTATTACGTTTACCAGCGCCGCCATCATCATCACTACTACTCTTTTTAGCCGAGCTCTTTTTCTTTAAAGGCGGTGTATAGGTAGTATTTTTGACTGCTTTGATTACAAACATCTCTGTTAAACGCATACCATCAAAAGAAGCATAGACAAGATCTCCTTCATTAGCAAGCACGGATTTATGATCGAAGTTTACATAAGATAATTTTCCATTGGTTTTATCAATACCATCAATTTCATAATTCCATAATGACGAATTCGCCTCTTGTTTCAAAGTGCGAACAATACCCTTGATGTAATTTTTACCAACCAGCTTAGTGAGTTTTGGGTTGGTTGTATCTTTTTCAGTGTTATAGGTTTTAAGCGTTGATGCTGGAGGCGGTGATTTTGGTGCGCAACCTTGCATGAACATAAACAAGAGAGCGGCACAAAGAGGCAATATCAATCTTTTCAAAACAAATCCTTCTACATTTTTGCGGATTATAGCAAAGTTTCTTGTTTATTATGGTAAAATCTGTTTCCGAATGGGGCTGACATGGCTTCGACAGGAGTAGTTTTAGCTTATGGCTGCATGTCGGAAGTGAGGGTCTTCCGTTACACAACCTTCAATCAATAACTGCTAACAACAGTAACTATCGTCCTGCTTACGCACTAGCTGCATAAGTTTAATACATAAGGACTGCTTCTCCCTTTAATGCTATCTAAGGAGGATTGAGAAGTATCATAGCTATGATAGATATACTGCATGAACGCCTTTACATGCAGCGAAGTTAAAGGCTCGTTTTGCGTAGTTTTCTGATTGTTGTACGAAGCAAAATTAAACACTATCAACAATATCTAAGCATGTAGACGTCATAGGTGGCTATTTTTGGACTGGGGTTCAATCCCCCACAGCTCCACCATTCGAATTGATTTTAACTCGGCAAAATGGAAGTTTTCATAACTTCTATTTCCTCCCTGTTACCTTCCTAATCTACTCAACTTTTACTCATTTTTACCACATTGCGTTACACCCAAAAGGAATTTTTACATTATGAATATACTCTCAAAAAACGCACCCCTCGAAGTCTCTATCTTAAAAATGGAAACCATCTTAAGTGACCTTGGGTGTGGCATCACCTTTGCAACGGAAAAGCATCCTCTTCAAAACTGCTACTCTGTCAACCTTACATCCATCGAAGCTCCCAATCATATTTATTCTAACGGAAAAGGCACTCTTTCTGGAGCATCTAAAGCCAGTGCTCTTGGTGAATACATCGAACGACTTCAAACCAACAACTGTTTTATTGATTTTCACCTTCCCAATCGTGCGTACTACCCAGACCAAAAGGTATTTGAATTTGGTGGAGAGTACCTTAGTCCTTCTTTATATACTATCTACAACCCATCCAATGAGCTGAGCAATGAAGATTTAGTTGATTTTAATAGCGACTATACAGATAAGATCGTCGCTCTTCCTTTTCAAAGCTTTTTTGCCAATGAACACGTGTACATTCCTTTAAACATTCTCAGCAATCTTTATGTCAGCAATGGACTCGCGAGTGGCAATACACCTGATGAGGCTAAAGTACAAGCTTTGAGCGAGATCTTTGAGCGTTATGCCAAAATGGAAATCATCAAAAATGGTTACGCACTTCCAAAATATCCCGAAGCGATTATCGCTACTTTTCCTAAACTTCATGCAGATTTGATTGAACTTAGAAAAGCAGGCTTCATTGTTGAAGTGCTTGATGCCTCTTTGGGTGGAAAATTTCCTGTGACAGCTATCTCGCTTATTAACCCGCGCAATGGCACACTGTTTGTCTCTTTTGGCGCACATCCTATTTTGGAAGTGAGCCTAGAGCGAACGATGAGTGAGCTGATGCAAGGCAGAGGTGTTGAAAATCTTGACGCTTTTGAGATGCCAACGTTTGACATGAGCATTGTGGGTGACACCTTCAACCTTGAAGCGCACTTCATCGATTCCAACGGGAAAATAGGCTTTGGCTTTTTAAATGCCTCCAAAATGTTTGAGTACGCCCCATGGAAGTACAAAGATGAGGGAAGTGCTGCGGAGTATGCTTTTTTATGCAACATCGTCAAATCGATGGGTAAAGAGATTTACCTTCGTGAATACACGTATTTAGACTTCTACTCATGCCATATGATTGTACCAAGTGTCTCAGAGGTTTATCCTATCGACGATATGGTGTATCAAAACCGAAACAGCGGCAAGTTTATCCGCCATGCTGTCCTTAATTTTAAAGAGGAAAATCACGAAGTCTTACTTGAAACCATCGAGCCCCTTGAAGATTCACTCAATATGGAGAAATACATCGGTGTCATTTTCGAACAAAATTTTCAGATGATCGACCTTAAAGCACAAGTGAATCTTCTTTTGGAAAATTACGAAGAAGCTCAAATGCTCCTTAGCTTTAGTCAAAATCCTATGAGCAAACTTCTTTACGAAATTCTTTCTCTCAGAGAGCAAAAACTTATTTGGAGTGATTATGAAAATGCCCTATGGGACATTTTTGGCAAAGAAAAAGTTGAACATGCAGTGAATATTTTAGATGGTAAAGCCTACCTCATCGACGTAAGCCTACACCAACATTATGTCAATATCCTTGATATGTATGATAGACTCGAAATTAAGAAGGCATCTATCGTCGCTTAAAAACCTTTACATGTAAAATAATAAAAGACGTTAATTTTTCAAATTTTTTCGTCTTAAAATGACTCCTTTTACACTATAATGACATGCTTTAATTTAACTATATAAATTAGATTAAAAAACTAAAAAAGGAGTCAGAATGCTAATAGTCATTTTACTAGTAGCCATTGGTTTTATCGTACTTTCAACCAGCAAATGGAAGTTACACCCTTTTATCGCCTTGCTGGTTGCAGCATACGGTATCGCATTTAGCGTTGGAATGAAATACGCTGACATCGCTAAAACCATAACGTCTGGTTTTGGAAATATTTTGGCGTATATTGGTATCGTCATTGTTCTTGGAACCATCATCGGTGTCATTTTGGAAAAAAGCGGTGCTGCGATTAAAATGGCCAATGTTGTTCTTAAAATTGTAGGAAAAGACCGTCCCATTCTTGCAATGTCTATCATCGGCTATATCGTCTCCATTCCCGTTTTTTGTGACAGTGGTTTTGTCATCTTAAATGCACTCAAACGCTCCATGGTCAAACAGCTTAAAGTTTCAGGTGTGGCAATGAGCGTCGCTCTTGCAACAGGACTTTATGCAACCCACACCCTTGTTCCTCCCACACCTGGTCCCATCGCAGCGGCAGGTAACTTGATGGTGGGCAATCTTGGTTTGGTCATTCTCGTGGGTCTCTTTGTCGCTATTTTTACAATGCTTGCAGGTTATTTTTGGGCAATCAAACGAGGACCGTTGTACCAAAGTGGTGAAGACATGGACATCGATTTGGAAAAAGACATCGAAGTCCAAGCCAAGTATGGCACACTTCCAAGTGCGTTCAAATCGTTTGCCCCTATTTTTATTCCCGTCCTTTTAATGGCCATCGAGAGTATCGCTAAGCTTGCCTTTAAAGATTCCAGTGATACGTTTATCTATAAATTTTTTGTTTTCTTAGGTCACCCTGCCAATGCGCTTTTTGTTGGTGTACTGTTTGCCAGTCTTTTACTTCCAAAATGGAACGAAGAGACGCTTTCAGGATGGGTTGGTGAAGGTGTTAAAAATGCAGGTGAGATTCTCATTATCACAGGTGCAGGTGGAGCACTGGGAGCCGTTCTTAAAGCCAGTGGTATTGGCGACTACCTAGGACTCACACTTCAAACGCTTAGCCTTGGTATCTTTGTACCTTTCATCATCTCCGCTGCCCTTAAAACGGCGCAAGGCTCTTCAACGACAGCACTCGTAGTCACTTCGACTATTATGTATCCATTGCTTGCTAATTTAGGACTTGACAGCGAAATGGGAAAAGTCTTAACCGTTATGGCGATTGGTGCGGGCGCACTTACGGTCAGTCATGCCAACGATAGCTTTTTCTGGGTTGTTTCACGTTTCAGTCAAATGGACGTTCCAACCGCATACAAAGCCTTTACGATGGCAACCTTGGTTCAAGGTCTTGTAACTATTGGTATTGTTTTTCTGATGTCTATCGTTCTTCTCTAATAATCTTAATGGTGCAAGTTCCTAAGAGCTTGCACCCTCTTTTTGCGCTTCTCTTAATTTATCTTTTTTACTTTTGCGCTTGCCTTTGATGGGCGCACTCCCCTTCTCTTTTTGAGGTGCCTCCCCTTCGAGCTCAAACCCTTTAATCTGCTCTGTTTCAAGCTTGATTCCACAACGCTTTTCGATTAAATTAAAATGTGCCTTGTCTTCATGGTCAATAAACGAGATCGCTACACCCTCTTTGCCCGCACGTCCCGTTCGTCCGATGCGGTGGATATAATCTTCCGTTGCACGAGGCAAATCAAAGTTGATAACACAGCTCACATCGTCGATGTCAAGCCCACGCGAAGCGATGTCGGTGGCAAATAAAACACGAATTTTTCGCTCTTTAAACGACTTGAGTGTCCATGCTCTGTCTTCTTGAATGAGATCACCATGAAAGGATTCGGCTAAAAAGCCATGTTTGCGAAATTTCACGGCGATGTTATCGGCGGCACGTTTATTTGCCATAAACACCAACACCAACTCCCATTTGTTTTCGCGTAGTAACTGGCGCAGAAGTGGTGCTCGGTTCTCTTTATTGACCTCGATGGCACGTTGATGGATTCGCTCCACCGTTGGTGCTTCGGCTTCAATGCTGACTTCTACCGCACTTTGAGTGATTTTGGAAGCTATCATCTGCATCTTTTCAGGGTACGTCGCTGAAAAGAGAAGATTTTGTCGTTTTTCAGGTAAGGCTTCAAGGATGGAACTTAACTCTTGCTCAAACCCAAGATCAAGCATTTTATCCGCTTCATCGAGCACAAAAAACTCGACACGAGAAAGGTCGATCTGCTTTTTGCTCATGATGTCCAGCAGTCGCCCCGACGTTGCGACCACAATGTCGCAGCCTTGTTGGATGTCATAGAGTTGCTCGCCGATCTTCTCACCACCAATGACACTGACCACTTTTGGTTTTACATGTAAAAATTTTCCAAAGGTGACAAACGCTTCTGCCACTTGCACGGTAAGCTCTCTAGTCGGCGTTAAAACCAATGCCTTGATCTTTGCTTTTCCCTCACCTTTGCTCGCATTCCAAAGCTCTAACATCGGAAGGACAAACGAAGCACTTTTACCACTTCCCGTCTGCGCTCGCGCCAATACATCTTTGTGCTCTAACACTAAAGGTATCACTTTTTCTTGAATCGGCGTTGGCGTGACGTGTCCTACTTCGCTAAGCGCTTGGAGAATTTGTGGGCAGAGTTTGAGCGTAGAAAATGGCATGGTTTGGCATCCTTTGAGTCTTTTCGTCATTGTAGAATAGTTTCACTTTAGAGGAGGTTTTAAGGATTACATGTAAAGCAGTTTAGGGTAAGTTTTTGGTGTTATAATACGTCTGTAAAATGTCAAAGGATAAATATTGGATCACTATAAATGGTTGCTTGCGTTTCATGTTATTGCGCTCATGTCATGGATGGCGATGTTATTTTACTTGCCACGGCTTTTTGTCTATCATGTGGAACATGCTGAAAAAAAAGCGTTTGTGGAAGTTGTGAAAATTCAAGAATATAAAATCTATAAATACATCGGTTTTCCTGCCTTTTGGGCAACACTGATAAGTGGTCTTAGCATGATTCTTATTGACCCGCAACTACTCTCAAGCGGTGGATGGATTTATGCAAAGTTTACGGTACTCATTGCCCTCACCCTCTACTCTTTTTCATTGGAAAAGTACCGTTTAGAGCTTGCCAATGACACCTGCACGAAAAGTGGAAAATTTTTTAGAGCTTACAACGAAGTCCCTACGGCTTTGGCTATTTTGATTGTCGGGTATGTAGTCACGAAGAGCTTTTCATGGGCATTTACACTCATTACACTAGGCATTTTTGCCATGATTATCGACGTAATTTTGGATGGAAAAAAGAAGCCTTAATCTTTACATGTAAAGCGTTTGTTTACTCACTTGACTTGGAGCGTTGCAGAACAATTTTAAGGTACAACAATGCCGAGAGCAAAAGAAAATACCCCACGATACTATACCCCATCTCATCACGCCTGCTCATCTCTTTTTCGTAGATCGCTTTTTCTTCATTCGTTGGCGCAGTAAGCGTCTGCTCCATGACAACGGCATTCGTTTGAGGGGCATACTGTTTTGGCAACCACTCAAGCCCCACAACAAGTACAAAAACGCACACTACGATTGCCGCAAAAATTTTAAGATTTGGCATGAGACTCCTTTCGAGAAAGAAATGGCAAAATGAAAAAAAGTGCCATTAACACGGTGGAAAAAAACAGTCCAATCCACAAAGTAAGTGTCGAACTTGGCAATTTTCCTAAAATACTCAGTGCTATGAGCGACACAACCAACGCCCAAAACCACACTAAAAAGTAAGGGCGCTGATGTGCGGGAATGCGACGAGGGTTTCTATCTAACAGTGGCATGAGTAAAAGCCCCACATTGACCACCACTAAAGATGACATGCCGATGTACGAACCTTTAATCATCCCGATGTCAAAGAAAAAACTCTTAAGCAGTTGCAACATCCATAAAAAATACCACTCAGGGTAGATGTGTGCAGGTGTATCGCTTGGATTGGCAGGGGTGAGATTGAGCGCATCAAACGCTAAATAATCATGAAAAAAGACGCAATAAAAAAAGAGTGCCAAAAAGAGCGTACATGCCAACAGTGGCTTTAAAACGGCATTGGAGAAAAACGGTTTTGGCGCTTTGGGAATACTATCGTGTTTGCTATAGCGCTCCTCTTTGCTTACATGTAAACCTTTGCGTGTCCATGAAAACTTCGTCGTTGCGTACCACTTCATAAAGTCCGAATGCACGAGTATCATCACTAAAATTGCCATAGGCATCACCACAATGTGCAAAGTGTAAAAGCGCAATAACGTGATGCCACTCACGCTAAAATCGCCTCGAACCCACAGCACGATGTCTTCTCCCGCTCCGGGGATATACTCAAGCAAACTCGTAATCACTTGCGCCGCCCAGTAACTCATCTGCCCCATCGGAAGCACATACCCCGTAAAACCGATGACCATACAGCAAAAATAGAGCACCATACCACTGTACCAATACTTCGTTTTTCCATGTTTGTAAAACCCAAAATAGAGCATGCCGAGTAAATGAATGTAGAGCAGTAAAAAGAAAAAGGTTGAGCCAAGCGCATGAATTTTCCGCCACAGCCAGCCGTAATTGACTTCCTGCATTATCGTCGTATGGACACTTTCAAAGGCTTTCTCCGCATCGGGAATATAGTGCATCGCCAGAAAAATGCCTGAACACAATAGCAAAAGGCACAAAACCACCATGATGGCGCCTGTGTAGAGTAAAATATTGAAGTTTTTAAGCTTTAAATTCATGCTTTTGATGCCTCCATCAATTGTAGGTACGCCTCACCCACTTCGCCGACAATAATCATTTCATTGTTCAGTTTAAACGGCGGAATCACCAAGGGCTTTGTGACAGGACTTGCAAGCGCGTTGCCATTGTAGTCAAACTGCCCATTATGACACGGACAAACAAAGCGTTTAAGCGTCGCATCGTACTTTGGCACACAGCCTAAATGGGTGCAAATCCCCACCATTAAGGTGTAATAATACTCGCCAATGTGAATGTCTCGCTTTGTATCAAGCATCATCGACGCATCTTTTTTGAGGATAAAAAGCGGTTTTTTCTGCCACATAAAATAGGAAATCTCATTCAGAGGTAACGTTGTAGTGTCTATAAAAGTCGCCGCATCCAGTCGCGCTTTTTTGGGTGGTTCTAAGGTTTGGAACATCGTACCGACACTAAAATACATACCCGTTCCCGCCAATGCTAAGAGCGAGTAATTCACCACCCTTCGGTTTCTATCCATTCCACTGTTCCTTTATGCCCCACTTTGTGTGTGACTATTTTACCAAAAACTTTCATCAATAGAGGTTTGAGAAGGTTTACATGTAAAGATGGATTCGGATATTATTGCACGTAAACAAAGGATTGAAAATGAAATTTGAACTAGAAGATGACTTCATCGAATTATTTAAACTGCTCAAAGTGACAGGCGTTGCGGAAAGTGGTGCGCAGGCTAAAATGCTCATCGAAGAAGAACACGTGAAACGAAACGGTGAAGTGGAGACAAGAAAACGCGCTAAAATCGTTGCTGGCGAGATTATTTCCATCAATGATGAAATCATCGAAATGGAAGCACCTCAGAAGTAAAATATGAAGCGTTTAGCTCAAAAAGTTCTCCCTCTCATTGAGTTTGTAGTATAGTACCTACTTCGTTTTAGACACTACTATGCACCCTCAAAAACCAACCGTTTTCACATAAACGTTTTTGTCGCTACTGCATCAATGAAGGATTACTAAACTATGTTAACGTTAAATATGACGAAGCGCATTGTCGTTTTTATTTTAGGGCAATTCATCATGGCGTTAGGTGTTTCATTATCGGTTAAAGCCAATTTAGGTGTTTCACCGATTTCGTGTGTGCCGTACGTGTACAGCTTAACGTTGCCGCTGAGTTTGGGTGAATTGACCATTTTGCTCAACCTCATTTTTATTGCTATGCAAATGGCGGTTCTGCGCAAAAACTACCAATGGATACAGAGCTTGTTCAACTCCCTTCCGTGATCATTTTTGGGTACTGCATTGATTTTACGATGTATCTGCTCTCCACGTTAAACCCGACGTCTTATGTGGCACAAGTTTTTTGGTGTTTAGTGGCGTGCAGTGTGCTGGCATTTGGCATCTTTTTACTCTTAAAAACACGTTTGACCTATTTGCCACTCGATGGTTTGGCGGTTGCTATTTCGCACACCTACCGCAAAGAGTTTGGTAAAGTCAAAATCAGCCTAGATAGTTCAATGGTCATCATAGGTGTCATCAGCTCTTTTACCTTTTTACAGCGTTTAGAAGGTATACGTGAAGGTAGCATTGTCGCGGCATTGCTCGTTGGGGCGTTGATTAAATTTTACAGTACCAAGTTAGTGATTGTCGAACAATGGTTGGGGACATACACCGCTGCTCAAACGCAAAGCCCGCAAGAAACGGCAAGTATCAACGCGTTGGTGATTACGATTTCACGAGAATACGGCAGTGGCGGACATGAGATCGGACAGTTTATTGCCAAAGAGCTTGGCATTCCTTTTTACGATAAAGAACTCATTGAACTCACAGCAGAAAAGACTGGGTATACGGCTGCGTATATTCAAGCCAATGAACAGCATTTAGCCAATGAATTGTTGTATGAACTCTACGAGCAAAACTACGCTTACGTGGATAACCAACTCCCGCCTGCTGATGTTTTATTTATGGTGCAAAGTAAGATTATCCGCGATATTTGTGCCAAAGGTGCGTGTGTGATTGTCGGACGTTGTGCCAATTTTATCTTAAAAGACGACCCCAATTGTTTCAATGTTTTCATTCACGCAAACAAAGAGTATCGTAAAACAAAGATCAATGAAAAATACGGAGCACTTCCACCGTGTACCGATAAAGACTTGGAAATTTCTGATAAAAATCGTGCTAATTACTGTCTTCACTACACAAAAAAAGACTGGAAGGATGCGACCAACTACCATGTTACACTTGATGCTTCTTCATACGGCTCCGAAAAAGCGGCTCAAAAAATTATTGAATTACTCAAAGATTTTACGCACTAAACTCTTTACATGTAAAGTCTTTTTTAAAAAGCGATACAATACATTCGTATACTTTACATGTAAAGACAAAGGTAAATGATGAAACTCAAAACCGAAGATTTTCTCGTGCCTGAGGGCACCAAAGTTGAGCTTAAAAAATGGCCTACGCTTGTTAAAGAATTTTACACATCCAAAGAAGAGTACGAAGAGACGCTCAAAAAAAGTGTCGAAGCCTTAAGCGACCTGCAACAACTCCTCTATGCCTCCAACAAATACGCTGTCTTACTGATCTTTCAAGCAATGGACGCGGCGGGCAAAGATGGCGTTATTCGCCATGTTCTCTCAGGCATCAACCCACAAGGCTGTCAGGTTTTCAGCTTCAAACACCCAGCGGCTACAGAACTCGCGCATGATTTTCTCTGGCGTACGACGTGCGTGCTACCCGAACGCGGAAAGATCGGCGTTTTTAACCGTTCGTATTATGAAGAAGTGCTCATCGTTCGGGTTCATCCTGAGATTTTAAAAGGACAAAGACTTCCCGATAGCTTGCTGGATGAAGAGAGTATTTGGAAAGAGCGTTACGCTTCCATCACAGATTTGGAAAGCCATCTCCACCGAAACGGCACGAAAATCATCAAATTTTTCCTCCACCTCTCCAAAGACGAGCAGAAAAAACGCTTTCTGGAACGCATCGACAAACCCAATAAAAATTGGAAATTTAGCCTTGCCGATCTTGAAGAGCGAAAATACTGGAAAGAGTACATGCACGCGTACGAGTCGTGTCTTGGCGCCACCAGCACCAAACATGCCCCTTGGTACATCGTCCCAGCAGACGACAAAAAAAATGCTCGCCTCATCATCTCCAACATTCTTCTCGATGCCTTCAAAGCGCTTGATATGCACTACCCCGAAGCGGATGAAAAACGTCAAGAAGAGTTGAAGGTGATTCGTAAAAGATTGGTTGAAGATGAATAGAGATAGATAAAAAATTTAGTCTTGTCTTTTATTGATTAATTTCAATCAAGGCATTAAAATTTTTATTGTAGATTTTAAGTATAATTGACATATGCAAATCATCCATGAATATAAAGAAGTAACACATAAAGAGTTATGTAAACATATTATTGACAATAAAGCATTACATAAATATTTTACTCTTGATTGGAAAACGTTAAAAGCTGCACAGTATTGTGGGATTTTGAATTTCAACCATCAAGACTTTTATATTTTGCCCAAAATTGCCAATAAAAACGATGAGCAAAATCTAAATATCTTCATATACATGCTGATGTATGCCTATAATATAAAACTCTCAAATGAACAAATTGCTTCTTGTCAGAATCAAAAACATACTATTTTAGAAATTTTTATTCAAATGTTTGCCCAAAATCTTTTAAAAGAACTTAAAAAAGGAATTTTTAAAGAATATCTTACTCAAGAGAACAATCTAAGAGTTTTAAAAGGCAAATATCTCATCAATGAAAATCTAAAATATAACTTCACAAAAGATAAAATCTATTGCCAATATGACGAATTTTGTGAAAATAACAGTTTGAATCAATTCTTTTTGTATGCAGTTAAATTTTTTCAAAAATTTGTAGACGACAAAAAACTATTAAAACAATGTGAACTCATTTTCGATGAAGTTGAATATAAACACATCGATATAAATACATTGAATTTTCATTTCAATAGACTAACTCAAAGATTTAAAACTAGCTTTGAGATTGCACTATTACTTTTAAAACAATCCATTCCACTTTTTTCTCAAGATAAAAAGTCATTTGCTTTTTTATTTGATATGAATATTCTATTTGAGAAGTTTATTGCAAGAATTTTAAAAGAAAAATATGATGATGTAGAAATACCTAATGGTTATATATCCTTTGGTGGATTAAATTTAAAGCCAGATATTATCGTAAAAAGTAAAAATTTAATAATAGATTGTAAATACAAGATATTAAAAGCAAATAGTATAGCAAGTAGAAATGATAGATACCAAATGTATGTGTATGCTAATAATTTTAAAGATATTGATACTACGATGCTTTTATATCCAAAACATTTAGACAAAATCTACAGTAAAGATATGCTAGGAATCAACGATAAAAAAGTAATCTTAAAATTGAGAAGTCTTGAGTTGAATTCTGAAAAAACTATCTATAATGACTTTATCAATGAAATCAAAAAAAGAATAGAGGTAATAAATGAGTAACATTATCTTTAGGTTATCTACTAAGCTCAAAGGGTTTGAGACTTTTGAAGAAACACAAAAATTCTTCTTAAATATTTTACCGAATCGAGATAATTCCTATTTTTTTAATACAAAGAGATTCAACAAGATTAAACCTAATGAAATTATTTATTTTTTGTACGGTAAAGAGATTATTGCAAAAGCTAAATTTTTAGGAGAAATAAAGACTGACATTGCTCGGGATAAAGATTTTATTCAAGGTCATAAAATTGAAATCTTAAAAATTCTAGATCAAGGTTTTAGTATTGATGCAAATAAATTAAATCAAAAAACAACTAGAAGCATTGGTTATATTGAAGATGAAGATACCAAATATTTAGAAAAAATTATTAATAAGACTTATATGGAGAACAAAAATATGAATATAAAAAATATAATGCTTTATGGTGCTCCAGGCGTTGGTAAAACTTTTAACTGTAAAAAACTTGTTGCATTAATTGAAGGTGGAGATTTTACTGAAAGTAAAATCTTTGATTTTGTCATTAATAATAAGAATGATGAAATCGAAGATGGAAGTATTGACGAGTTATATGAAACTATAAAAAATGAAAAAAGAATAGAGTTCGTAACCTTTCATCAAAATTATTCATATGAAGATTTCATTGAAGGATTTAGACCTAATGAAAATGGAGATATTGAACTTGATAAAAAAGGTGGTATTTTTAAAAGAATAGCTGACAAAGCAAAAGAAAATTTGGAAAATAGCCAAATTAATGAAGATGCAAAGCAGCTCAATTTTGATGAATTGATTCAAAAATTTACAAATCATGTTCAAGATAGTTTAGATAAAGAAGAAAAATTTTTTATCGATAAAAAAATTACTATAGAAAGTATCAATGATAGAGGAGCTTTTGTTTTAGGTGGCTCAATCAAATCAAATACACAAAGACTGACTCCAGATATTATAAAAAGAGATTATCTTGAGTTTAAAAATGGAAATATAAAATCTTATGAAGATGTAAAACCAACTTACGAATCTCAAAAGAGTACTCATGGAAATGCTAGGTATTATTTTATGATTTATAAAAAAATTGCAGAATTTGAAAAAACATTGAATGTGAATACTATTCAAAAACGAAAAGAAGCACGGAAAAATTACTACATTGTCATCGATGAAATCAACCGAGGAAATATCTCTAAAATTTTTGGAGAGCTCATTACACTTATTGAAGAAGATAAACGAGGGAAAAAAGAGTATGAAGTAACTCTGCCTTATTCAAAAACGCCTTTTTTAATCCCTGAAAATCTTTATATCATAGCGACTATGAACTCAACGGATAAATCTATTGCAACCATAGACATAGCATTAAGACGAAGGTTTACTTTTTTGAAAATGAAGCCTAATTCTTCATTAGTTACGCATTCGGAATCAAAAGCTTTGATGGATGAACTCAACCAACTTATTAAAGAAACACTTGGAGAAGATTATATGTTAGGGCATAGTTATTTTATGCAAAATATGGATTTAGATTTTGTCAAAAGCTATAAAATCAAACCACTTCTAGAAGAATATTTTTACGGAGATACTGAAAATTATCAAAAAGCGATAAATATTTTAGAGATGGAATAAAGCCAATTATTTTAACTTCATAAAAATAGAAGATCTTCCCATTTTTACATATAAAGATTTATGCAGGTTTTTTAAACAGTAATTCCCCTTACTCCTGCTTCACCCAAAGAAGCTTACTCGTATCATAATTACATTCCGCTGCTTTATTTAAAATCTGACGTTTTGTTACTTCATCGATGTTTTTTGAGCGAGAGAGTATCCATAAGTATTCGCGGCTGGGTTCACCTATGAGCGCGTAGGTGTAGTTTTCATCTAACATCAGCACCCAATAATTACCGTAAAAAGGTCTAAAGAAGCTCACTCTTAATTTTGAATTTGTTGCATCTACTGCGTAAGCTATGCCTTTGGCTTCTTTATGCGTTCCATCTTCTTTTGTGCATTGATTGAGGACATTTATGCTTCCATCGTCATTTAACGCATATGTCGCCGATACGTTCGTACAGCCTTTTTCAAATGAGTGGTCATACCGTGCTATCTCATACCATGTGCCAAGGTATCGGTTTAGATCAACTTTTTCAACCGTTGGAAGGGGTGCATAGTGTTTGGCACAGCCTAGAAAAACGAAGGAGCAGATGAAAGTGATGAACATTTTGAACATAATGACTCCCTTTTGAGTAATGTTAAAAGTATACACTCAAAAGACTATTTCTAAACTCTCATTTTGGGTTTAATTGATGCATGTAAAGACAAAGAGAAGCCTCTCTCAAGGCTTCCCCATCTTTACATGTAAACCTTACGCAGGTTTTTTAAGCAACAATTTTTCCACGTCACTTGCCGCATCATCCGTCAAATGCAAGTTAAAGTTCTCTTGCAAGAACGCGAAGATGTCGTCGTTGACAAATTGTGGTGGTTTTGGTCCTAGGTAGATATTTTTAATGCCAAGGCTAAAGAGTCCTAGAAGAATAAGAACTGCTTTTTGCTCCATCCAACTCAAGACAATCGAAACAGGGAGATCGTGAACGGTTACGCCAAGTGCGCCTGCAAGGGCTAGTGCGATGTGTACAGCGCCATTGCTGTCGTTGCATTGACCAAGGTCGAGGTAACGAGGGATGCCTGTGTCTGCAACGGTTCCAAAGTCGATGTCGTTAAATCTAAATTTACCGCAACTTGATGTCAAGATGACGCAGTCATTTGGTAAGCTCTCTGCCATTTTTCTGTAATATTCGCCACCACTTCCTGGAGCGTCACAACCCGCGATGACGAAGAACTGGCTGATTTTGCCCGCTTGTACCGCTTCAAGAATTTGAGGCGCAAGACCGAGGATGGTTTTATAGTGGTGACCTGTTACGAGCGTTTCGTCACTGTCAAAACCTGTTACATCAGGAAGTGCCAATGTTTGAGCGATAACTTCGCTAAAGTCGTTATTGTGGATTTTTTTGCCCTCTTTGATGCCGACGATGTCATAGGTGTAGAGTCTATCGACATAGGTTGCGTTTGATTTTGGAGGAACGATACAGTTGGTGTTGACAATGATAGTTCCGCCCCATTGCTCGAAGAGTTTCGTTTGATCAAACCATGATTTACCGATATTACCTTTAAGGTGAGGGTATTTTTTAAGCTCTGGGTACGCATGTGCTGGAAGCATTTCTGAATGCGTATAAATATTGATGCCTTTACCTTCGGTTTGTTTCAAAAGCTCTAAGAACATATCAAGATTGTGACCGCTGACCAAGATCGCTTTACCTTCAGCTCTGTTTTGACTGATTTGAACAGGCGTTGGAACGCCAAGGTGAGAGATGTGTGCATCACTTAAGATGTCCATCATTTTAACACCTGCAGAGCCGATTTTCATCAGTTGAGCGATGTGATCGTCAAAGTTAAAGTTGACATTGGTGAGGGTAAAGTAAAGTGTTTGTGCGATGACGTCATCGACTTCTTTGGTATTAGCACCAAATTCATTGGCATGCGTTCTGTACGCACTTAAACCCTTAAGACCGTAAATCATGATGTCTTGAAGTTTCGCCAAATTGGCATCTTTGCCACACGTTCCAACATCTTGACCTTTTGAGCCGCAGCCACCGATGGCACTCATAGAGCATTGATCACATAACATGTTTAAAGACATTTTTTATCCTCTTTGAAAAATTTCCCGTATCTTAGCAAGAGGACAAAATGATGTCATTGATTGATCTCAATCAAGACTTTTACATGTAAGAACTGGTCTTTTTCCAATCAATGATAGCATCTGGGTGCATTGGGCGTGCGATGCCGTAGCCTTGTGCTAACTCACAGCCGTGTTTTAAGAGAAGCTCTGCATGTTCTTGCGTCTCAACACCTTCGGCAACAACACTCAGATCAAACGCTTTACTTAAGCCCACAATCGCTTCAACAATGGCAAGGTCATCTCGGTCATGTAGAAGATTGCAGATAAAGCTTTGGTCGATTTTTAAAATATCGATTGGCAATTTTCTAAGATAACTGAGCGACGAATACCCCGTACCAAAATCATCTAGGGCAAAACGAACGCCTAAGGTTTTACACGCATGCATGATTTGCGAAACATGCACCATATCTTCCAGTGCGCTGGTTTCTAAAATTTCTAATATAATAAGATGCGATGGCACCTCCGGATAACGAAACAACATGGTTTGTAGATAATCCGTAAAGTTTGCATCTTGAAGTTGTCTTGCACCGACATTAATGCTCACAGCAAGAGGCAATCCTTTTTTGATCCAATCACTCATCTGTTTAAATGCTCGCTCAATGACCCACTCACCCAATTTAATGCTCAGTACATGATCTTCTACAATCGGCAAAAAAGCATGTGGAAGCAAAAAGCCTTTTTCAGGGTGTTGCCACCGTATCAACGCTTCAACACTGATCAATTCATGTGTTTTAAGGTTCACTTTGGGCTGGTAATAGAGAATAAACTCATCGTTTGCAATCGCCGATAAAATATTTCCAAGACTTGCATTTTGCTGTTGGATCGCCTTGTCATACTCTATATCAAAGAAGTGGTAACGGTTTTTCCCCGACTGTTTAGACTGATACATTGCAAGATCAGCATGCCTTAAAAGCTGTTCTGCATCCACACCATCTTTCGGGTACAGCGTCACACCGATGCTACTAGAGACTTGGATAATGTTGTCATTGATCACAATAGGGTCTGATGTTGCTTGCAAAAGACGATCTAAAATAGGTCTGCACTCTTCTAAGCTTTCAAGATCTGTCAAGACAGCGACAAACTCATCGCCACCAAGCCTTGATATCGTATCGCCCTGACGAAGAGCCTCCTCCATACGTTCTGCAATAATCACCAAAAGCTCATCGCCTATATGATGCCCGTATTGGTCATTGATCGCCTTAAAACCATCAAGATCCAAATAAACAACCGCTAACTCTTTTTTCCTTCGCTCTGTTTGTACCATCGCTTGTCTGAGTCGATCTGCAAATAAAACACGATTCGGGAGGGAAGTAAGTGCATCGTAATGGGCAATGTATTCAAGTTGCTTTTCATGTTCTTTCATCGTTGTAATATCTGTAAAAAGGGCAACATATGACTGGATAACCCTTTTTTCATCATAAACCGCACTGATGCTGGTCATTTGAATATAAACTTCACCCGATTTACGGCGGTTAGAGATTTCACCATACCAATGCCCTTTTTCAAGGAGCGACTGCCACATTTGCTTGTAAAAAGAGTCTCCTTGCCTTCCCGATTTTAACAGGCGTGGATTGTGCCCAATAACTTCTTCATGGGTATACCCTGTAATACATGTAAAGGTATCATTAACCTCAACGATCTCGCCTGAAGCATTGGTAATCATAATACCTTCCCTAGCATACGTAAACACACTTGCGGCGAGTTTGAGTTTTGCTTCTGTCTCTTTACGATCGGTAATATCATGCGATAACACAATAAAATGTGCCATTTTATGGGGTTCTTTTTTCTTAGAGACCGAAAGCTCAAACCAAAAGAGTTTATGAGTTCCCTCTAAAGCATACTGAAACCCAAAAGCACGCCCTTTTTTATTGGCTTCCTGTAATGCTTCCATAAAAACAAGGGCAACGTGACTTGGATAAATCTCATTCACATTTTTACCAATAAAATTTTCCAACATAGAAGAAAAATGAGCATGCGCTCTTCCCACACGAAAATAAACACCCTCTAAACTCATTTCAAAAAGAGCATCAGGAATGGCATCTAAGGTACTTTGCAAGCTATCTTGAGCCGAAAGTAGGTATTTTTCATTTTGACGTATTTGTTTGTTTTGCCTATACAACTGCGCGCCAATACTCATAAGAAAAACAAGGAAAACAGTTAATATCCCTGTGATGTAATTAGAATATCGTGACCAAAAATCTGCTAAGGTAAAATTAGGCGCTTCTTCAAAAGGTGGTACACGAAGCATTCGCAGCGCATCTTCTACCCCCTTGTAATCCGCAGGAACCGTAAATCCATAAATCTGAGCACGGGTAGCTGCTTCACTCTGGGATGGCAACGCTAAAAGCGCTACGGTTAGGGTACGTGCAATATGCTCATCAAACCCCGGGACAACGACCAAAGGCCATTCGGGATAAAGTTTTGTTGAGTGAATAAAAGGAAAGTTCAAATCTTTTTGTTCATTGATAATTTTAATATCAGATAATGCTAATTTCCCCTCATGAATCATATCTTCAAGGACATTCGTACGCACAAATCCCACATCGGCTTTATGGGAAAGTACCGCTTCAATAATCTTGTCGTGTGGCATTCCAGTTATGACTAAACGCGTATCATGAGGGTCAATACCGCTGTTTGCCAACTCATAGGCTTGCATCTGATACCCACCAAGAGAATTGGTATCGGTTACTGCGATCTGTTTATATTCCATATCATGTAATGTTAAAATAGGTGAATCGTGACGTGTAAACATTACTCCTGCAAATTGGGTGAGTGTAAAATTATTTTTTTGTGTGATTTGAGTAACAAGAGGTGCAGAGAGTTTGAACTTATTTTTTAAAACGATGTAATGCCCTGGATTGGTCAAGATGATGTCAACCTCATGATTGGCAACCGCTTGTGTGAATTCTGGATAATTATAGATGTGAAGGGATATAGGTTTCCCAATAGCATTTTGAAGGTAAGTTGCAAAAGGTTGCCACTGAAGTAGCGCCTGCTCTTTTGGGCGAAACGCTAAAATTCCAAGACGAAGAGCCTCTTCAGCACTTACATATTGACATAAGCAAAATAAGACAATTAAAATTATTTTTTTCATGATAACTCACTATAGTTTAACGAATTATCAAAACTTCTCACATTAGTATAGCACTATTCTGTTTATTGATATTTGTAATTCTTTCTAATTATACCATTTTTAAAATGTCATGTTTTTGTTTCTTGGCTAAACTTTGCCATATCGTCTTTCGGATGTTTTATATTCGGAAATAATGGCTTCTAATTCTCCCATTGAAAATTCAGGCCATAAGGTTTTTGTGAAGAAAAGTTCTGCGTACGCAGATTGCCACAACAAAAAGTTCGAAAGACGACAATCTCCCCCTGTTCGAAGAAGCAGATCCACAGAAGGAATACCTGCTGTATCGAGGTGAGATTCTAAGATCTCTTTGGTAATTTCACCCTTTACATGTAAAGATTTATTGATGGCACGAAGAATCTCATCTTGGGCACCATAGTTGATCGCCAAAATTTGTCTCAGTCCAGAACAATGTTTTGTTGCTTCTTTAGCATAAGCGATCTCTTTTTGCAAAGAGGATGAAAGTTTGCTCATATCGCCAATCACGTCAAAACAGATGTTGTTTTCAAGAAGTATAGGAATTTCGCTGTGCAAATACTTGGAAAGCAGTTTCATCAAAACGCTTACTTCGGCTTTGGGGCGATTCCAGTTTTCGGTGCTAAAAGCGTAGAGTGTAAGGTATTTAATACCCATCTTTGCAGCATATTTGGTAATCTCTCGTACTTTTTTAGCGCCTTCTTTATGTCCAAAAGAGCGCTCTTTTCCTTGGCGCTGCGCCCATCTGCCATTGCCATCCATAATAATTGCCAAATGCACTAAATCATTCATTCTTTACTTCTTTTGAGCTTACAATTTATGAGCGCCATTTTATCTTTTTTCTCTTTAGCCCACCTTGACAAATCTTGCCACTTTGACTAAAATTACACCATCACTACTTTTTAGAAATTCTCACAAAGTAGTCTCATAACAATCGACTCAAGCAACTCTATCTTTGGGAATCTTTCACCATATTAAGAGACTCTAGCTTCATGAACGATCAAACTAACAACAAAGAAGGCACAATGAGCGGAAACACTCCCACCTCAAACAATCAACCCTGCGCGAATACAACCCAACCCAACGGTAATACAAATGGAAACGTACAAGCAAAACCAACACACTATAACAAATCACGAACCCATATTCCCGTAGATGGCTACAAAATTGAGGGTCTAAGAACGACGCCACTTGAAAAACTTTTAGAGATTGCTGCTGAACTTGGCATTGAAAACCCCAATGAACTTAAACGTCAAGATTTAATGTTTGAGATCTTAAAATCTCAAGTCAACCAAGGTGGATTCATTCTGTTTACGGGTATTTTAGAGATTGCGGGTGAAGGGTATGGTTTCCTACGTGCTACGGATGCCAACTTCTCCGACAGCGCCAACGATGCCTACGTTAGCAGTACCCAAGTTAAAAAATTTGCGCTTCGTACCGGTGACATCGTTACAGGACAAGTGAGACCTCCCAAAGATCAAGAGCGTTACTACGCCCTTCTTAAAATTGAAGCCATCAACTATCTTCCTCTTGTAGAGAGCAAAAAACGCCCTCTTTTTGAAAACCTAACACCCCTTTACCCAACTGAAAAAATCAAACTTGAATACGATCCAATGAAAATCACCGGTCGTGTACTGGATCTTTTTACCCCAATCGGTAAAGGTCAACGTGGGTTGATCGTTGCCCCTCCAAGAAGTGGTAAAACCGAACTTATGAAAGAGCTTGCTCATGGCATCGCACGTAACCACCCAGAATCTGAACTCATTGTTCTGCTTGTCGATGAGAGACCTGAAGAGGTGACCGACATGCAACGCTGTGTTCAAGGTGAGGTCTATAGCTCTACGTTTGATATGCCAGCATCCAATCATGTTCGTGTCGCCAACCTTGTCATTGAAAAAGCTAAACGTCGCGTTGAGATGGGCAAAGATGTCATTATCCTTTTAGACTCGATCACCCGTCTTGCACGTGCTTACAATACCGTTACTCCTTCAAGTGGTAAAGTTTTAAGTGGTGGTGTCGATGCCAACGCATTGCATAAACCAAAACGTTTCTTTGGTGCTGCAAGAAATATTGAAAATGGCGGCAGTTTGACGATTATTTCAACCGCATTGATTGAGACAGGTAGTCGAATGGATGAAGTTATCTTTGAAGAGTTCAAAGGTACCGGTAACAGCGAAATTGTTCTTGATAGAAATATCTCAGATCGAAGAATCTACCCAGCGATTAACATCATGAAATCAGGAACACGTAAAGAAGAGCTTCTTCTTACTCCTGATCGTCTTCAAAAAATCTGGGCTCTTAGAAGCGCTATCAGCCAAATGGATGACATTGAAGCACTTAAATTCTTGTATGCAAAAATGCTTAAAACCAAGGACAATGAAGAACTACTCTCTATTATGAATGACTAGACTTTTTTAAAAGTCTAGTTCAGAACGTCAGAAAAGCAAAACTTTTTTGATTGAGTTAGCCACTATGACACTAAAGATTGCCAATGATGTTGGCAGAATGAGATTTTGGAAAAAATCTCGAAATAGTGTAAAATTGGTTATAAATTAGATAAAGGTCTTTACGTGTCACATCAAGTACTTGCTCTCAAATACCGCCCCTCTTCGTTTGATAAGTTGATCGGTCAAGAATCAATCACTCAAACGCTTAGTTTAGCACTTAACCAAGATAGGCTCTCTCATGCCTACCTCTTTTCTGGGCTACGGGGGAGTGGTAAAACATCCACTGCACGCATCTTTGCTAAGGCTCTTGTCTGTGACCAAGGTCCAACCTCTACGCCATGTGAAGTGTGTGAACATTGCATTAGTGCGAATGAAAACCGTCATATTGACATCATTGAGATGGATGCGGCATCCAATCGTGGTATTGATGATATTCGCGAACTCATCGAGAGCACCAAATACAAACCTACTAGCGCACGCTTTAAAATCTTTATCATTGATGAAGTCCATATGCTCACTACTCAAGCCTTTAACGCACTTTTAAAGACACTGGAAGAGCCTCCTAGTTATGTCAAATTCATTTTGGCAACGACCGATCCTTTAAAACTGCCTGCAACGATTTTATCAAGGGCTCAACACTTCCGTTTTAAACAGATTAAGCAAAGTGATGTCGTCAATCATCTCTGCCATATTCTTCATCTTGAAAATATTGAATATGAAAAAGAGGCATTGGAGATGCTTTCTCGTGCAGGCAACGGTTCATTGCGTGATACACTGACACTCATGGATCAAGCAATCATTTTTTCAAAGGGCTATATCACACCTGAAAATGTGGCAACAATGCTTGGTCTTTTAGATCCAAACCAACTTGAAACAATTTTTACAACGATTTTAAGTGGCAATAAAAGTGAGATGCTAAGCATTATTAAAGAGCTCGAAAGTTATGAGTGCGAGATCGTCATTGATGAATTAATCGCTTATCTTAAAAATGCCTTTTTTGCCCAAGATCGCCGTTTTTCAACGCTTTTATATGAACGTTTCTTTAAGATTCTCAGTGAAGCCAAAAGTCTTTTATACATCAATGCCAATAACGGCTTTGTGCTCTCATTGATCTTCTTTAAGATGATTGAAGCAACCAATATTAAAACGATTGAAGAGATGATCGACTCACTTGAAAATGAAAAATTTCGTCTCCCAACAACAGCCCATGCTAAAACTGATGTTTCAGAAGCACCAACAACGCCTGCAGAAGCTGAAGAAACGTCTTTACATGTAAAAGATCAAGGCGTCACTTCTGAGATGCTTTTTGCCCGTCTGTGCGATAAATTGCTCGATCGTAATGCAGAGCTGGGTGATTGTTTTAAAAAGCATATTCAGTTTGATAGTTTTTCAGAAGAACAGCTTATGCTCAGTTCAAGTGCCGAAGGAGAAGCGAGTAAAACGCTGAATACCAATTATGGCATTATCAAGCACTTTGTCCAAGAGCTTTTTGGACTGGAAACAAAAATAAAAATTACTAAAATGCATGTACTTCCACCTGAATCAAAACCTGAGCCTTCATTTGATCCTAATTATGAATTACAAATGAGCGAAGCAGAACTAAGCGCAAACGATCAAAGCTCTTCAATGATCGAAAGTGTGGAGTTTGAAGGTGCCCCTCAAAGCGACAGCTGTGCCGCAGGTGCGATCATGGCAGGTCAACGTGAAATTGATGCTAAAGAAGTCCTCAATACTCCTTTTGTTCAAAGAGCAACGGAGCTTTTTGACCCTCAAAAGATTCAAATTCACCAAAAGGTTTGACGATGGAAAAAATCCTTATTATTAACACAGGTGGCACATTTAATAAACGCTACAATCCTCTCAAAGGTGAGCTTGAAGTTCCAGAAGATGGCATCGCAGTAGAGTCCATTTTACGTTACTGTTACAATACCTCGTATGAGCTTTTAAACATCATTCATAAAGACAGTCTAGAGATGAGCGAAGATGATCGTGAATTGATTGTAAAAACCATTCAATCTTCAAAGTGTTCTAAAATTTTAATCGTTCATGGTACTGATACCATGGATGTTACCGCTACTTTTTTAGCGTTACATGTAAAAGATAAGATCATTACCCTAACAGGTGCCATGGTGCCTTTCAGTATTGATACCGTTGAAGCAACAAGCAATTTCATGATGGCTTTGGGTGACTTAATGTGCCGAGAAAAAAACGGGGTCAATCTTGCCATGCATGGGGCAATTGCAAGCCATGGAAGTATCTATAAAAATAGACAAAAAGGGATTTTTGAGCTCTGCTAAAGGGCTCGGAAATCCTCTGTTTTACGAAACAGAAAGTGACTCATTACAATCACATAGTAGGGATAAATCACAACACCTAAAAAAGGTATCACTGTTAGTGCAAAACAGATCAAAGAAATCCCTCTCATTTGCCCCGCGTATAATTTCTTTAACGACAAATACTCTTCTTTAGAATTAATCATCGAAGCAACATCGAGCACCAAAAGTTTATGAAACAAATAAAATACAGGCACTAAAAGCACAAAGTTAAAGAGTGGAATAAAAACCAAAGGTGAGAGCAGTAAAAACATCAACGTTGTCCACAAAAGCGTTTTAAGCACTATCCACACGTAACTAAGCAAACCAATGCCTCGAAATGCCACACGGGGATAATAGAGTGTACCTATCTCTTTGATAAAATAGCTTGCAAAGAGTCCAACGATAACCGAATAGACCATCAGAAAAAGATAGTAAACAACCATAGCAGATGTAAAGAAAAAGAGGATGGCTACAATCGTTTTGGTAATGAAGAGAAGCGAAATCATACTCAAAAACCAACTCTGTTCCACACTACCTTCAAAACTCTGTAAACTCTGTGCAATCCATGCGGACAAAGCGCCAACACCTCCAAAAAGAAGCCAAATAGCACCTATAAAGACGAAGAGTGTGAGAATAAAAGAGAGGAGAGAAACCAGCAAAACTCTTGGAGAAAAGGTATCTCCAAGAGCCAATGCAAAAATATTCGTTTTGGGTGTTTGCTGTATCATCACAATTTACTGAATCGTTTGACCATTAACGCTAATGGCGCCATTTTTCATTGCTATTTCGTAAATGAAAAAGTCACCTTCCTCTTTTCCTAATGCAAAATCTTCAGCAGATGTCAGACCCAAGCTCTCGAGGGTTGCACGATCTTCTTTATGAACCTTGACTTTGGAAGTAATATCTAAAAGCCCAAGAAGGGCTAGAGGACTTTGTTTGTCACTATAGTTATTTTCTGCCACAACCAATGTTGTATCAATACTGACATCTTTAAGATTGATCATCTCTGTACTAAACCCTTGAAGCGCAATCCCTAAATCAAGCTTCACACCATGATTGACAAGCGCTATAAAATCATCGATAAGAACTTTATCTTCAAGCGGTACTGTTCCAAGAAGCAACATATTATAATCAGCTTGTACTTTTTTCATTGTATCCGAGTTAATGCCTCGTAAGAAAAGTTTTGCAAAGAGTTTTTTAAGTGTGATATCTGCACTACTATTATTGACGGCGATATCGTCAAACGTATAGTCTGCTTTGATTTGAAGATCTTTTTTGACATCTTCTACACTACTGTTGGCTTTGAGAGAACCTAGATCAAACTTTGCGTTGGTATATTCATCATTAATTTCAAAAGCGTACTTACCAATTTTAAGGTCACCTTTGTTATTGAGATCGTCTTGATAACTAAAGTTGTAAACAAAGTCTTGAAGCTCACTTTTAAACATAAACATATCACTGTTAATGCCAAAATTTTGTTTGCCAATACCAAGAACACCTTGAACACTACCACCATGTTCTGCTAGTGTCAGCATCTGTTTTTCCGTATTAATGCTCAGAACAGTACCTTCTGCTTTGATCTCTTCTTTGATGTCTTTAAATTTCACATCTTTGAGTTTTTGGTCACTGCCAAATGTCATATCAAGCGCTAAAACACCTCGCGTTAAAAGGGGTAAAATGGCATCACTTGTCACTTTATCGTTTGCAATGGATTCTTGAATCGAACGTGGTAATTGATTAAGACTCAAAGAGACTTTAACATCACTGGGTAAAAAATTTGAATTCGTTATCTCACCACTAAATTTTAAACCATCAAAAGCATCATTGATGCCCTCATCAGTTTCCGTTTTCAAGCTTTCTGCAAAAAGCTTATATTGAGCATTCTTTTCAACCAAAGTAGTGAGTAAAAAGTCGCGTGCTTTTTTAGCATCAACGACTTCAAGACTAAAGGTTCTTGTACCCGTCAGGTAACCGCTTTTGCTCAAAATCTCCAGCTTTTGGCCATTTTTTTCAAGCAGAACTCTGTTGGTCTCTATACTGCTGTCAACTTTATGTGAAACAACAAGAGGTGTTACAGCTAATGCTGCCACCACGACAGATGAGATAACCAAATATTTTGTTTTTGACATACAGGGCCTTTATTATTTATAACCTATAACATAATAGGTATTTTTGTTAGGAACTTTTTCTAAAGTAATTTTGAACTTTGTGGCCCATTTACTAATTAGCTCATTCACCTCATCAATGAGATCTGCACCTGTAGCTTCATTTTTAATTTTAAAGTAATCTTTATTACTAGAAAGCGCCACAAATGAGTGATGAACTTTGAGTGCATCGTGTAAAGCAAGAAGATGTTTTTCAATATGTTCAAAGCCTACAGTATTGTTAATAACGCGCTCAAGTTGCGCTTGTGCATTTGGAGTAACCCCATAACCTAGTTGTGTTAAGATCGCCTGTTTTTCCATACGTTTTTTCCTTTTAATATTTTTTATTCTTCAAAAAGCAAAGTCTTCTAGCGTTTTTGTGCAATCAGTACATCTTCGATCATCTTTGAAATATCACCATCCAAAATATTGCTCACTTGAGAGTATGCAATATTGCTTCGAGTATCTTTCACTTGCTGATACGGTGCTAAAACATAACTGCGAATTTGATGTCCCCAGCCATTATCACTTTTTTCAACACCATCTTTCACGGCTTGCTGTTTTTCAAGCTCATATTCATACAAACGAGACTTCAACATTTTCATAGCTGTTGCTCTATTTTTGTGCTGAGATCTGTCATTTTGACACTGTACGACAATTCCCGTTGGCATGTGTGTGATACGAATGGCACTATCTGTTTTATTGACGTGCTGACCACCAGCTCCACCTGAACGGTACGTATCGACTTTAAGATCACGGTCTTCAATGACGATATCAATATCATCATCTACTTCAGGAGAAACCATCACAGAACTAAAGGATGTATGGCGTTTGGCATTGGCATCAAACGGACTAATACGCACCAAACGATGAATACCATTTTCGACCTTGAGGTAGCCATAAGCGTTTTCCCCACTGATAATAAAACTGACATCTTTCAGCCCAGCTTCTTCACCCTCTTGGTAGTCTAGCACCTCGACCTTAAAGCCTAAGCGCTCAGCCCATCTCAGATACATTCTGTACAAAATACTCGCCCAATCTTGGCTCTCTGTTCCTCCAGCACCTGGATGAATAGAAATAATAGCATTGTTATTGTCGTTTTCACCACTGAGCATCATTGCAATTTCTAAATTGGTAATGTGATCTTCCAAATGGTGTGCATCTTTATAAAGCTCTTCCAGTGTTGTTTCATCGTTTTCACTGTTTGCCATTTCATATAAATCTACGGCATCCACAACAACCGTATTTGCTTTGGTATAACGATTGAGTAAAGAGTTGAGTGCTGTTTTTTCTTTTTGTAGCTCTGCTGCTTTTTTTGCATCATTCCAAAACTCAGGGTTTTGTTCAATCGTTTCGATCTCTTTAAGCCTTGAGATCAGCTCTTCTGGCTTAATAATCTGTGCGATGTTATCCACTTTCGTGGTTAATTTTTTGAGAAGTTCGGTGTATTCGTAACTATCCAAATGGTTTCCTTTTGCTATAATACTCGCTTCAATTTAAGAGACCTCCAACAAAAGCCGTTTCTTAGAAGTCTAGTATTATATTTTACTCAAAAGTGCCTAAAATGAAAATAGTAAAAACGATTGATGAACTTAAGCTCGCTAGAAGCGAGTTAAAAGGTACCATAGGCTTTGTTCCGACCATGGGAGCATTGCACAATGGGCACCTCTCTTTAATGCAAAATGCTGTAGCTCAAAACGATCATGCCATTGTCTCTGTATTTGTCAATCCTACCCAATTTTTAGTAGGAGAAGATCTTAGTACCTATCCTAAGCGTACCCAAGCCGATATTAAAATTTGTGAACTTGCAGGCGTAAGTATTCTCTTTATGCCAACGCCTGAGGTCATGTACTCAAGCATGGAGCCCACCATCCTTGCACCCAGTGCTAAAGCCTATATTTTAGAAGGATTAGCACGTCCAGGTCATTTTGATGGTGTTTTACGCGTGGTGTTAAAGCTGTTTAATCTGACCAAACCAACACGTGCGTATTTTGGTAAAAAAGATGCACAACAGCTCTATTTGATTCAAAATATGGTCAAAAGTCTCTTTTTAGACTTAGAAATCGTACCGTGTGAAATCGTCAGAGAAGATGATGACTTAGCCCTTTCCAGCCGCAATGTCTATCTGAATGCCAAAGAGCGAAAAGAGGCACTTTTACTGTGCGAATCCCTGAAAGTGGCAACCCATGACATTATCGCTGGAGAGCGTAATATTGCGGCTATCAAAGCTGAAATGTTGCACACCCTAGAGCCTTTACATGTAGAATACGTGGAAATTTTAAATCGGGATTTTGATACAATAGAAACCATTGAAATAGGCAACTCCATCATTCTCGTCTGCGCCAAAGTTGGCACGACCCGCCTCATTGATAATTTATGGATTTAAAGCTAAAAACCTTTCTGCCTTGCTAAAGGCAAACTTGAGTGCCCCGTGGCAAACATAGTTTTTAACACTTTGCTTAAAAGTGTAAAATACGTTCTAAAAGAACTATTTTAAGGATAACATTGAAAAAATTACATCTCGTTTCATTAGGATGCAATAAAAATCTCGTCGATAGTGAAGTCATGCTAGGCAAACTTCAAGCCTATGAAATGTGCGATGACCCCAGTCAGGCTGACGTACTCATCGTCAATACCTGTGGCTTTATTGGACCGGCGAAAGAAGAGAGTCTCAATACCATTTTTTCACTGCATGAAGCTCGCAAAAAAGGCTCGTTGCTGGTGATGGCAGGCTGCCTTACAGAACGCTACAAAGAAGATTTGACTAAAGAACTCAAAGAGGTCGATCTTTTTACTGGTGTGGGTGATTACGACAAGATCGATGAGATCATCGCGCTTCGTCAAAATCGCTTTAGCCCCGCTACCTACTTACAGAGCGAAGAAGAGCGTATCATTACAGGCTCCAATGCGCATGCATATGTCAAACTTTCCGAAGGATGCAACCAAACGTGTAGTTTTTGTGCCATTCCAGGATTTAAAGGCAAACTCCATTCCCGCACCTTAGAATCCTTGGTGAAAGAGGTCAAAGCACTTGTCGCTAAAGGATTTTATGACTTTAGCTTTATCTCACAAGATAGTAGCTCGTTTCTTCGTGATGTAGGCGAAAAAGAGGGTTTGATAAAACTTATTGATACAGTGGAAAAAATTGACGGGATTAAAAGTGCACGCATTTTGTATCTTTATCCAACCACGACATCTAATGCGCTCATTGAGCGCATTATTAGCTCACCACTGTTTCATAACTACTTTGATATGCCGATCCAACACATCAGCGACGCCATGCTCAAACGTATGAAACGAGGGGCTGGACGTGAGCGCATTATCGAACAACTTAACCTTATGCGCCAAGCGCCCAATAGCTTTATTCGCACCAGTTTTATCGTGGGACATCCAGGAGAGAGCGATGCTGAATTCAGTGAGCTACTTGACTTTGCTAAAGCGTTTGATTTTGATCGCGTTAATATTTTTGCCTATTCCGATGAAGAAGATACCTCCGCGTACGAGATGGATGAGAAAATTGATACCAAAACGATCAACAAGCGCATTAAACAACTGGATAAAGTAGTCCAAACCAAAACGAAAAAAAGCTTTGAAAAAGAGGTTGGTAAAGAGGTCATCATCTTGGTTGAAGGGCAAAGCAGTGAACATGAGTTTTTCATGGGCGCACGCGAGCTTCTTTGGGCGCCGAGCATTGATGGCGAAGTCTTGGTCAACGACTCCGATATTGAGAATATTGAAGTAGGCAAGTGCTACCGTGCGACCATTACGGAGTGTGCGGGAGATCAACTGATTGCAACCATCACCACTGTTGCATAAAGCAACGATTAACCTTCTTAAAACATCCAAAAACCTTTTGGCATTCTCAGGCGGTGGAGACTCCACTGCCCTCTTCTTTTTACTCCTTGAACAGGATATTCCCTTTGATATTGCCCATGTAAACTACCAAACACGAGAGCAAAGTAACGCTGAAGAAGCCTATGCCAAAGAACTTGCCGATACTTACAATAAACAACTTTTCACCTTTACATGTAAACTTGGAAATGCTAATTTTGAGCACTCTGCGAGAAAAGAGCGCTATACCTTTTTTGAAAGTATTATCCAAGAATATGATTACAACACGCTTTTAAGCGCACACCATTTAAACGATAAACTTGAATGGTTTTTAATGCAACTTTCTCGTGGTGCTGGGCTTGTTGAACTATTAGGTATGCAAGAGAGAGAAGAGCGAGAGCATTACACAATGGTTCGACCTCTTTTACATGTAAAGAAAACAACCCTTCAAACATATCTCGAAAATCGTAAAATTACTTACTTTACTGACGAAAGCAACGCTTCTTTAAAATACTTTCGCAACCGATTTCGCCACCACTATGCCAACCCGTTGATCGAAAACTATGCGGATGGTATCGCTAAAAGTTTTAGCTATATGGAAGAAGATGCTAAACGCCTTTTGCCCCATCAAGCTACTCGCATTAAAGATCTTTTTCTCCTACCCAAAGATGAAGATGACCTGATCAATATTCGTCATATTGATAAAATAGTCAAACTCCTCGGTATTCTCTTATCAAAAGCACAAAGGGATGAGATTTTAAAAACAAAGAGTTGTGTTGTTGGTGGAAAAATTGCAGTCTGCTTTGAAGAAAAGACAATTTTGATAGCACCCTATCTGAAGCAGGCTATGGAGAAAAAATTTAAAGAGAGATGTCGTCAAGCGCACATTCCTTCAAAAATCCGCCCTTACCTCTTTGCCTCGCATATTGATCCTAGCGCGTTGCGTTTAGATCATACACTTTAATCTTAAAGGTAGAGCTAATATTCTCTTTTCCTGATTCTAAATGAATAGGAAAATCTGCTTGAACAATACTGGAATAGCGGTTAAGTCCCTCTAAAAAGTTATAAAAATTTGTAGGTGTTTTCAGTGTTGATGTCACATTGAGCTCGTACTCAACGAACTCTTTTTTATAGTCTGACTTGGTTACTTCCGTTAACGAAACTTGCTTAAAGAATGTTCCCGCATAGCGAATAAACTCTTCTTGTGTAAAAGAATGCTTGAACGCGCCCATAATATGAACATTTTCTGCTTTGAGTTTAGAAAGTTCTGCTTCTCGTTCTAAGAACAGGTTTTCAACTCTGGTTTTATGTACTAAAACGCGTTTATATTCTGCTTGTAAAACACGATGCTCTTTTACATTAGGGATAATGAGTAAGAAAACAAAACTAAAGGTAATGATGATAAACACCATCAAAAAAATGAGCAATTTCATAATATCAATTTTTTCTAAGCTTCGATCAAGGCTACTCACGGAAACCATCCTCGCCAAGAATTTTATTGATGCTCACAAAATTATACCAACCCTCTTTGGTTAAATAAAATGTTGTATTGCTCGTATGAAAAATTGATTTTAAAGGAGCTGCTAACAAGAAATTAAAGGTATCTTGTGTTGGTGAGACACCGTATAAAATGAGTGAGTTTCGCTCCATTTGAACTTTATTCAACGTAATTTGATCTGGAACTAAATCAAAAAGATTTTTCATACTCTCTTTAAGCAGCGTATTATTAGAAAAAATCTCCTCAGAAATCGCTTTTTGGCGCAAAATAAGACCAATAGATTCATCATCTTCATCAATTTTTTTCTCTAACATTTCACGCTCTTTCGTCAAATCAACGACACCATGTTTAAAAGAGCTCATCTCAATCACGATATAAAAATTGAAAATAATCATAAAACAGGACATCAAGCTAATAAAAACAATCCACATCTTGCTAAAGAGCGAAAAGAAAGGTTTTGTGCGTGGTGCTATGAAACTTAGTCTCATTTAAAAACCTCTTTAATGGCTATGTCGCACATACGATCGCTCACGTCTACTTTATGAATTTCAACATCCATCATCAATTCATCTTCAAGTTGGCGAATTAAATCAGAACTAATCTCATAGCCGTCAAAAATGATAATCTCATCAATAAATTCACTCACATACAAAGGATTATGATAATACTCTTCAAGCGATGATTTGAGATATTTATACACTAACAGATCGCGTCCATAAAGCTCTAAGCTCATATCTTCTTCTTTGACATCCTTCATCTCTTTATAGGGACTTATTGCTTTATCATCAATATCCGAAAAGGAGTCAGTGGAGCGCAAGTCATCAATATCTTCCAATTCGCCTAATTCCCCAAATTCACTAAGTTCTTCTATACCTTCATGCTCAGGATCTTCGTGCTCTTCTGCACTGATTTCTGGCATCTCATCCGAGCTAACAATATCATCTTCTTCTTGCTCATTTTCCCAATCGTTAACATCATTACTACGTGTAAATGAAATATCACTTTGTGTCTTAAAAAAGGCTCCAAAGTGAAGCTGTTTCTCTTCAAAAATAGCTAAAACAAAAAAATCTTGGCAATTTAGAATATAACACGTCGGTTTATTTTTAAGCTTTTGGGAAACAACAAAGTCACTGAGTATAATAAAAGGCGAATACACAAGATCAAGTCCTACCTCAGAAAAAAGGTTTTTGGCCCATTTAATTTCAATGTATGAGGCGTATGCTGACCATTGGTTAAACATAGCAACATGATGAACATTTTGTAAATCAACATTATGTTTATGAAAACTTGTATTGCCTGTTCCAGAAATTGCGCCTTGCCCTAAGGAGCTCAGTAAAAAAGCAATATACACAAATTGATACTCTTCTTGCAAAGAAATCAGGTAATTTTCAAGTGACTTATCGAGTGCATCAAGGGGAGGAGTCAAATCAAATGTTTTGGAAAAAGTTCGAATAATGGCACCATTTTTAAGTACCTTACAGCTTAATGCACATTCTGTTTCACTTAACACAATAGCCACAAAAAGGTTCTGAAATTTTTTCTGAAGAACAGTTCTTATGCCCATATTACTGACTCTTTGTTCACATTACGACTCTTGTGTTAATTTGAATTTATACTATATATTAGACTAATATTGCTTAAGTTTTGTAAAATATCAAGCAAAAGTAATACCATATCCCAAAAGAGGCTTACACCGCATGCTCTAAAAGTCGCTTTTGGATCAATGCTTTTGCCTCTTCTAGTGAAAGGTCATGGACATAGAAAGGATTACCAAAATAGAACTCTATCGTACAAAATGGCTTAGGAATACAAAAATGATCCCAGCTCTTCATACTCCAATACGATGTTGGATTACAATTCATGGTAATAATCGGTACTTTTTTCATCATAGCAAGCACTGCTGCACCATCGGCCACACTGTGTCTTGGTCCTCTTGGGCCATCAGGTGTCAGAGCGATATCACGTCCTTTTTGAAGTGACTTTAACGCCTGTCTTAAAACAGAAGCACCGCCCTTGGAAGAACTTCCACGTATCGTGCCTCCACCAAAAAGCTGCATCAACCTTGCGGCCAATTCCCCATCAAAATGACTACTGACAATGGTATCAGCCTCAACACGCTTTGTATAGTACGTATACGCTGCTGCTGCCATCAATATCTCACCATGCCACAGAACATAAATACTAGGAGTGGCAGAACCATTCTCTGGACGATAAAATTTCTTTTTACATGTAAAGAATAAAAGTTTAATCAATGCATAAATAAGAGGTGGAACAATCCACACTAAGAGTTTACGTTTAAACTCTTTAGAGAACAATTTCGCCATAGAGGGAGAGACGTTTTGGGTTGGTAATTTTGATGTTTACGGTTTGTCCCAATAAACTCTCATCACCCTTAATCTGAACCAAGGCATTGTTGTCACTTCGTCCTGCCAAAAAGCCACTATTGCGAAGTTCATCAATATAAACGGGATAAATTTTATTCAGGTTTTTTGCGGCAATCTCATCTAAAATTTCATCTTGTAAAAGTTGCAATCGCTCTAATCGCTTCGACCCTACTTCCGAATCGATTTGATTGGTAAACTCTGCTGCTTTGGTCAGTGGTCTTGGCGAGTATTTAAATGCAAAAATCTGTTCAAATCTCACGTGTCGCATGACATCCAGTGTATCTTCAAAATCGGCATCACTTTCGCCTGGAAAAGCTACAATAATATCGGTACTAATAGAGACATCAGGAATCATTTCGCGAAGTTTTAACGCTCGATTTAAAAACCACTCTTTGCTGTATCCACGTTTCATCTGCTCTAAAATATGGGTTGAACCACTTTGCAATGGCATGTGCATTGATTTGCACACTTTTGGATTAGTCGCAAATGTCTCTAAAAATTTATCATCCATATGCAGTGGATGGGGAGAGGTAAAACGAATACGCTCCACTTCGGGGATTTCACTGATAAGATTTAAAAGGTCTGAAAAGTCCATTGTGTTCTGGACATTGCCACTAAAACGTCTGCCATAATTGTTCACATTTTGACCGAGCAAGAAAATCTCTTTAGCCCCATTTTGAGCAGCTTTACGCGCTTCGTTAACAATCAATTCTGCAGGGATGGAGATCTCATCGCCTCTGGTTTGAGGGACGATACAGTAGGTACATTTTTTATCACACCCAATGGAAATATTAACATACGCTTTATACAGACTATTACGGTACTCCCCAAAGGCGTATGTACTCTCGTCATAGTCAGTGTCGACACTTAAAAATTTTTCGGTATTAACGGCAGTGGAGATTTTGGAGACATTGCGTGCACCAATGACAAAACTCACATAGGGCGCCCGTCTAAAAATCTCTTTCCCCAAATGGCTTGCGGTACATCCGCATACACCAATTTTTGCACCCTCTTTTTTTTGAAGGTTGTACTTACCAATCTCTGAAAACAGTTTACTCACAGGCTTTTCGCGTACACTACATGTGTTGACCAAAATAAGATCTGCCTCTTGTAAACTATTGGTCAAGACATAATTTTCTTTATCACCTAGTTCGGCGATAATGTGCTCAGAATCTCGCACATTCATCGCGCAACCAAGTGTTTCTATATAAAGTTTCTTTTCCTCTAAAATACCCAAAATATAGCCTTAAAGGATATGTACTTCGTACATGTAATCGCTCTCACCCAAACCGTAGCGAATATCTCGTAAATAGACACTAAACCCTTGAGCCTCAAAGTGCTCCACTAAGCTTACGAGGTCTTTATGAGAGTTTTCTTTATCAAAATAGAAGATCTTTTGTCCCTCTTTTTCGATAATCTCAGTCACTTTTTCCAATGTAATTGTCTTTGGTTTTCCATTAATTTCATTTCGTGCTAATTTGATTTCCATTGTAAACCTCTTTTCTATCGCAAAAATTATCGTATGTGTACAACACGCACAAAGATATATCGCGAAGTATACTTTAATTTCAATAAATTCCTCATTAAAAGCAAACAACCCCCTTCTCATAAAGAAAAATAAAAGAAGATTTTAGTTATAATCCTTACTCTTCACCGCAATCGTTTAAATTTCCATTTTTGATTTTTCATCATTGCGATTACACCATGATATAAAAATACGTATCTTTATTAAGGAAACCTATGGAAAAAATTATAGACATTATAGAATCTATTGCCCATGAAAAAGGGTTGGATATTAACGAAGTTAAAAATACCGTTACACTTGCTCTTGTCAAAACAGCCAAAAGAATTTATGGTGCAGAATACGAATATGGCGCTGAAATTGATCCAGCAACTAAAACACTTAAACTCTATCAAAAAGTCATTGTCGTTGAACCTGATGATACAAGACTTTTAGAAGGTAATGAAAATTTTATTGCTATTAAAGACGCTAAAGAGGTTGACCCAGACATCGAAATTGGTGATGAACTCACGTATGAATTACCTCTTGATAACCTAGGTAGAACAGCCGCTGCAACGCTTCAAAAAGAACTTGAATACCACATTCAACGCTTACTTGAAAACAATATTTTTGAAAAATATCAAAAACTTGTAGGCAAAACTGTTTTCGGATCTGTTGTAAGAGTTGATAACGACGAAAATACGTATATTGAAATAGAAGAAATCCGAGCGGTATTGCCACGCAAAAACCGTATCAAGGGTGAAAAATTCAAAGTCGGAAACGTGGTTAAAAGTGTTATTCGAAAAGTTTTAATTGATAAATCACAAGGGATGTATGTCGAACTTTCTCGTACCAGCCCAAAATTTTTAGAATCTCTTTTAGAACTTGAAGTACCTGAGATTAAAGATGAACTTATTAAAATTATTGGCAGTGCTAGAATTCCAGGAGAACGTGCAAAAGTAGCTCTCAGTTCATTGCACCCTAATATTGACGCTGTTGGAGCAACTGTCGGTACAAAAGGTGTGAGAATTAATGCGGTCAGTAAAGAGTTACATAATGAAAATATTGACTGTATCGAATACTCCAATATCCCAGAAATCTTTATCGCACGTGCGCTTTCTCCTGCGATTATTTCTAATGTCAAAATTCAAAATGGTAAAGCCATTGTAACACTTCCGAGCGATCAAAAATCAAAAGCAATTGGTAAGAATGGTATCAATATTCGTCTTACATCAATGCTCACGGGATTTGAAATTGAATTGGTCGAGTCTGCTTCATCAACCCAAACAGCAGGTGAATCTTCCAATGATGACCAACTTGATCGTGATCCAAACGCCCTTAAAAATCTTTTTGGCGGACTTTAAGAACTTCTTTACATGTAAAGCTTTTTTGCTTTACATGTAAACCTTTTTTGTAAACCTACTCTGTCTTTTCTTTCACGTATTCAGCACCATGATTGACCTTCTCTTTGGTCCATTGGGCGCCATCTTTAGCATCTTTTTTAATACCACCCCATGTCGCACAGCCACTCATTAATAAAACAGTTACTAGCACTAAAAGAATATTTTTCATTGTTGGCTCCTTTTAAAATTATTTATCCTCGTCGTTTAAAATGAGGATTGAGTTTTGTTAAAATCAAATCGGCAATCATATTGCCAAATAAAGTCAAGAAAGATGAAATAATCAGTATTCCCATAATCACAGGGTAATCCCTACTTAATGCACTTTGATAAAATAAGAGTCCCATACCGTTAATCGCAAAAATAGACTCTAAAATGACACTTCCACCAATCAACCCAGGAAGCGAAAGCCCTAGAATCGTAACAATCGGAGGAGAGAGATTGGGGAGAATAAAATGTGTTAAAAGTGCTCTTCCTTCAATGCCTCTACTTTTTGCAAAAAAGATATAATCACTCTTCAAAATATTGAGTGTCAAACTTCGCACATACAAAATCAAGCTACCAAGCCCACCAAAGACCATTACAAAGATAGGTAAAACAAGATGCCATGCCATATCAAGTATATAAATCATGCTATTACCATTGATACCTTGCGAATGTAGTCCTGAAATGGGGAAGAATTTCCATTGAACGGAAAATACAATCACCAAAAGAAGGGAGAGGTAAAAAGAAGGCATGGCATAGCTAATGAGCGCAAACTGTTTGATGCTTTTATCATACAAGCTTGATTGCTTCATAGCAGATTTTATACCCCAATACAAAGCCAGTATAAAGACAAAAATCAAACTCACAACATTCATCAAAAGGGTAATAGGAAGTCTCTCTAGAATCTCATCGCGCACAGCCTTACCACTAGCAAACGAGATACCAAAGTCGAGTTGGAGCATCGCTTTAAACCATGCAAAAAATTGTGCTGGTAAAGATTGATCGAGCCCATAAACATGTTTGAGTTGCTCTAATGCTTCAGGTGTGATGTTAGGATTGAGCTCACCACTGGCAAAGAAAGAGTTTGGAGCAAGATGAATTGCTCCAAAAGAGATCAACGAGATAATGCAGAGCATTAGTACTACATATCCAAGTTTTTGCAGCACTAATTTCATGCGTTTACCTTATTTTTGATTATCCCATGCTAGTACGGTATGACCTTCTGCATCAGTTTCATCCATACCCATACCCATGATGCTATACCCTGCATCGACATAGTGAACTTCACCGGTCACACAGCTTGAGAGATCACTTAAAAGATACATACCACTGTTACCCACTTCATCGGTCGTTACATTTTTACGAAGAGGTGCATTAATTTCATTCCAATTAAGGATCATTCTAAAATCACCAATACCACTGGCTGCCAATGTTTTGATAGGACCTGCACTAATCGCATTCACACGAATTCCTCGACGTCCAAGATCAACGGCAAGGTAACGTACGCACGATTCTAATGCCGCTTTTGCAACGCCCATTACATTGTAGTGAGGGACATAACGAGGTCCACCCAAGTATGTTAAAGTCAAAATAGAACCATTATCGTTCATCACTGGTAAACACGCACGTGAGAGTGAAACCAATGAATAGGCTGATGTACCAAGAGCAATATCAAAGGCTTCTTTAGTAGTATCGACAAATCTACCCGTCAAGGCCTCTTTAGGAGCATACGCAACAGAGTGAACCACAAAATCGATCTTTCCAAAATCTTTTTCCAACGAAGTTGTTAAAGCTTCCAAATGAGCTGGGTTATTGATGTCAAGCTCATACACTTTGTCACAACCAAACTCCTCAGCGATAGGACGTACTCTTTTTTCTAATTGCTCGTTTAAATACGTAAATGCTAACTCTGCACCTTGTTCTTTACATGCTTTTGCAATCCCATATGCAATCGATTTATTATTGGCAATACCTACGATAAGACCTTTTTTGCCTTTCATGATCATTCTCTAACTCCTCTTATTTTGTTACGTTATCTGCGATACGAATCATCTCGCAAAATGCTTTTTCATTCCAACTAGCTGTTCCTACTAAAACACCATCACATGCCTTTACATGTAAAATAGCGTCTATATTATCAACTTTTACACTACCCCCATACAACAGAGGTGTGCAGAGTTTTTCACGAAGTCGTGTTAAAACTTCTTCAATGTCTTCTAAACTAGCAGTGAGTCCTGTACCAATCGCCCAAACAGGCTCGTACGCAATGATGAGTTTGTCATAGTTAATTTCAATACCTTCAAATTGTTCCCAAAGATAACTCATGACAGCATCAATGCCTTGCACACGAATCTCAGCAGGCTCACCAATGCAGTAGATAATTTCTACTTCTCTTGCCTTCGCAAAATCATATTTTGTAGCGATAAAATTTTGTGATTCTTTAAGAATATGACGTCTCTCACTGTGCCCAATAAGCACCGTATCAATACCAAATTCTTCAAGCTGCTCAAAGCCAATTTCACCCGTATAAGAACCACTCTGTACCGGATAAAAGTTTTGTGCACCAACTTTGAGATTTGATACTTCATCAAAATGATCAAGCGCAGTAAAGGGTGCAAAGATACGTACCTGTTGTTCACTGTTTGTTTGCGAAATAAAGGATTGAATCTCTTTGATAAAAGCCTTTGCAGCGCCTCTGGTGTAGTTTGTTTTGAAATTTGAAGCAATAATCATGCTTACTCAGTCTCATCTTTACTTAAAACTTTAACACCTGGAAGCTCTTTACCTTCGATAAGCTCTAAACTTGCGCCACCCCCTGTAGAGATGAAGGTCATCTCATCAGCATCGCCTGCACGGGCAACCACATCGGCAGTATCGCCACCACCCACAACGGTTGTTGCGTGAGCTTCTGCAATCACATGGGACATTTTAAAACTACCTTTGGAAAATTTTTCAAGCTCAAAAACACCCATTGGCCCATTCCAGAGAATCGTTTGCGCATCCGCGAGTGCCTCTCTAAAAAGTCGAGATGTTGCAGGCCCAATATCTAAGCCCATCCAACCTTTTGGAATTTCTTGAACCGTCACAAACTTGATCGTAGCATCTTGAGAGCACGTTTGTGCGGCAACAACATCCACGGGAAGGTAAATTTTGACCCCTAAACGTTTAGCCTCTTCCATAACGCGGTTTGCTTCATCAAGTAATTCGTCTTCAACGATTGAATTACCAATATCCAGCCCTTGCGCTTTTAAGAAGGTAAACGCCATACCGCCACCAATAACAAGTTTATCAACACGAGGGAGTAAGTTGACCAGAGCTTGAAGTTTACCACTGACTTTACTACCACCGACAACGGCTACAAATGGGCGTGTTGGACGGCGAAGAAGGTTTTTAGAAAATTCAACCTCTTTTTGAAGGAGAAATCCTGCTGCAGAACTTTTTTCATTAAAATAGTGTGTAATTGCTTCAACGGAAGCATGTGCACGGTGGCATACACCAAATGCATCGTTGATGTACACTTCTGCCATATCAGCCAGCGCTTTTGCAAACTCTTCGTCATTAGCAGTTTCACCTTTACTGAAACGAAGATTTTCTAACAGTAAAATTTCACCCGGTTGTAAAGCCGCTGCTTTTTCCGTTGCATCTTTACCAATCACATCGGTCGCCAAAACGACCTCTTTGTCTAAAAGACGTTTTAGCCTCATCTGGACGGGAGCAAGTGAATATTTCTCATCCACAGCACCTTTTGGACGTCCCAAGTGACTTGCCAAAATGATAGAGCACCCATGATCTAAACAGTAACGAATGGTAGGAATCGCTGAACGTACACGTCTATCGTCCGTAATATTGGTGAACTCATCTAAAGGCACATTGAAATCACAACGAATAAAAACTTTTTTACCTTCAATATCCAAATCTCTAATGGAGCGAATCATTCCCTATCCTTTTATTTACTTACGTGGACTGCCATATCGATCAAACGTGTCGAATAGCCCCACTCATTGTCATACCATGCCATCACTTTGACCATATTGCCGCAAATAACTTGTGTCAAATCGACTGCAACAATGGAACTCCATGAAGTAGTCACGAAATCTTGAGAAACCCGTTGTTCAACATCGACTTCGAGAATACCCTTTAGTTTACCATTAGCATTTTCAGTAAAGAGCGCATTGATTTCTTCTTTGGTTGTCTCTTTCTTAAGGATAACATTAAGGTCAACCATTGAGACATTAGGCGTTGGAACACGTACGCTTTGTCCGTGTAAACGTCCTTTAAGGTGCGGAAGAACCAGGCCGATCGCTTTGGCAGCACCCGTACTCGTTGGGATCATATTCACAGCCGCTGCGCGTGCACGACGTAAATCATTTTTACGATGCTTCACATCTAAAATATTTTGATCATTGGTGTAAGAGTGAACCGTTGTCATCAAACCTTTGTCAATACCAAACGCATCATCGAGTACTTTTGCTACAGGTCCTAAACAGTTAGTTGTACAGCTAGCATTGGAGACGATGGCTTGCCCTGCATAGGTATGTTCATTGACACCTAAAACGAAGGTTGGTGTATCATCTTTTGCAGGGGCAGAAAGAACAACTTTTTTGACACCATTGTCAATAAACACCTGCATATCTTTTTGCGTTAAAAGCGCCCCCGTACATTCAAGCACGACATCCACGCCATAATCTGCGAAATTGAGCTCTTTGGCATCACGGGTTGAAAACATTTTAACGTTTGATTTTCCTATTTGCATATAATCATTTTCAAGCAATTCAACGTGACCTTGGAAAACACCATGGACACTATCGTATTTAAGTAGTTGTTTTGTGGTAGCACGTTCAGCTGTGTCATTCACACATACAAGCTCAACGTCATCGCGTGAATCAATAATTCTAGCAACACATCTTCCGATGCGACCAAATCCATTTATAGCAATTTTGAGTGCCATAGGTATTCCTTTTGATATAATAGTCGTTTTAATCCATACTCGCTTTTAGAAAAGCGAATTATTTTAGCAAAAATGATGTATAAAAAAGTTTAAAGTACATGGAGTCTTACAGTTGAATATAGCTATTTTTGGAGGTTCTTTCGATCCTCCTCACTCTGGGCACGAACTCATTGTTAAAAAAGCCCTTGAAATTCTTGATATTGACAAGCTTTTAGTCGTGACTACTTACCTCAGCCCTTTTAAAGAGAGCTTTTGCGCCCCCGCATCAATGCGCCAGAAATGGCTGGCTAAGATGTTTGAAGGTATGGAGAAGGTCGAAATTTTTTCCTATGAATGTGATCAAAAAAGGCAAGTTCCTACCATTGAAACTGTTTTACATGTAAAGAGTTTGTATCCAGAAGCAAAACTCTTTTTACTCGTTGGAAGTGATAGTTTTTCCTCTCTTCCTAAATGGAACCGCTATGATGAGCTTTGTAAGCTTGTTGAATTTGTAGTAGCACCCAGAGGAGAGTTTACTCCCCCAAAAGACTTGAAAATTTTACCAATTAATGTTAATATCAGTTCTTCAAAGCTCCGCTCATTTTTGGACCCAAGATTTATTCCAAAAGCCATCAAAAATGAAGTGATAGCGTTTTATACAAGGAATCCAATGGATAATAGAATTGAAAGAATCGTAACTGCTCTGAGCGATAAAAAAGCAGAAGATATACAAGTATTTGATATGAGTGGCAAAGATTATTTTGTTAACACCGTTGTTATTGCAACCACAATGGGTGAGCGACACGGGCTTTCACTTTTAGATCATCTCAAAACAGAGCTCAAAGGCGCAGGTGAAAGCTTTTTAAATGTTGATGCCGATGATAACTGGACGGTGATTGATATGGGGGATGTACTCATTCATCTTATGACACCACAGTATCGTCTCAAATATAACTTAGAACTCTTTCTCAAAGAAAGAGAAGAAGAGATGAAAAAAGTAAGAAGCGTAGAATAGTCTACGCCTTCTCTTTACATGTAATTTAAATCTATTCGATTTTCACAGCCTCTCAAACGATAAGAATAAACAATCCTCCGCCTTGTAATCTTTTTGTGATATAAAAATATAGTATTAAGCTCTTCTTCTCTATACTAATATTTCCCATATGCATATAGTATCAAATATAAGGAATCACTGAATAAACAGATGAAAATTATTTTATTGATTGCATTAAGTGTCGGTCTACTCTTAGCTGACACACTCGACTCTTTACTTCAAGAATATAAAACAACTTCTGATAATTCATTGCAAACCGTCAATGAAAAAATTGGGCATGTCGTTATTTATTCGCAAAAAGAAATTCGATTGATGCAGTACACTAAACTCAACGATATTTTAAAAGAACTCCCTCTTCTTAACGTTAATACCAACCAATTTGGATTGACCAATTACTCTCTTATCGGTTCCAAAACAACAACCAGCGGCTTCTTTAGATTTTTCATTAATGACCATGAGATCAGTTCAGGTTACGATCAATCCACTTCACTCTCTTGGAGCGATTTACCTTTAGATTTTGTTGATCACGTTGAGATTTACTATGGTGAGAGCTCCTTTTCCTTTGGGAATGAAACAGGTATCTATTTTGTACGTATTTACACCAAATCAGCGCTGAAAGAGAATGGCTCTGAACTCAATGGATTGATCACAACAAAAGGTTCTCATTCAGAAAGTTTTACCAACTCTTCAAGTTTGGAAAATGGTTGGTCTTATTTAATGTTTCTCAACCATGAACAGATTAAATATACAACACTTTACGATGGTCATAAACTTAATACCAATGGCGATAAGAAATATCTTTATGCCGACGTTAGCAATGAAACGACAAAAATCAACATGGGCTATACGGATGTTTCTAAAAATAATTATGCGGGACTCGCCCTTGATGCTACACCTGATAGTGGACAAAATCTCTCCAAAGATTTTTTCATTAACTATACACACTATTTTCTAGACGACAAGTCGCTTAAAGCCAACCTCTCTGTCGATGTGAATGATCGAAGTTATGATGAAGCAAATGCGCAAGGTATAGGACTGATCCCTGTTTTAAATTTCTCCAATCTTGGGGCAACCATTCCTAAAAATTTTAACGAAGATCTACGATTTTTCAAAACCAATGCCTATCTTTCTAAATCATTTGATGTTGAAGACAATTCATTCATCGCAGCACTCAATGTTAAAAACAAAACCTATGATGTGCAAAACCGTGAAACCACCAATTTCATGAATCAAACACGCAATGTAGGAAACTATAACGCTTTTGATGAAGAGACCACTTCATCGATACTCTTTCAAGACAATTATAAACTAAACGATACACTTATTTTAGTGGCTAATGCAAAACTTGATTCCTATGATCGTAATGCCTACCTACAAGACAGTACAGAGACGCTTTTAAGAGTTGGCGCTATCTATACCCCAACCGAAAATTGGGGATTTAAAAGTTTTTATACCCAAACAGCCCTTCCTCCATCTTTTTACAATGTCGATTATGCCGATAGAACTAAACCCAATCTCAAATCTCAGCAGTATTATATCTATACCCTCGAGGCGGTTTATACCGAAGGAGATTCCAAATTTGGCATTAACTACAATCATGTTGATATGGATAATTTTCTCTATCTTACTCCTGTTGGATTTATCAATATTGACCGTACTATCACCACAAATGGGCTCATCTTTGACTACGAGTATAGCTTTTCCAATAGGGACAAAATCAAACTCAATTACTATACTTCCAATTTGAGTGAGACCGTCAATAACTCAACCAAAGGCGGTTTTATCAAATTTATGGGTGGGTATCAAAAGTTTGATTACTTCACTTCAGTGATCTATCGAAATGGCTATGAATACCTTAATCTTGATATTCCCAATAGCTTTGATATGAGCCTTGGTGCGACCTATCATGTCACAAAAGATTTGAGTTATAGTATTAAAGCAAGCAACATTTTAGATAAATCGACAAAGTCACTGTATTTAGAAAATTTTGGAAAAACCAATTTTGCATTAGATGACAATGATCGAAGTGTCACTCTCTCCTTTAGGTGGGTTTTCTAATGAAAAGACTCATCCTTCTTTTAACTTTTTTTGGCCTTTTATCGGCAGAAAACTATACTTTTTTGGTTCAACCTTACAGCAAAGAGATAGAACTTGAGGCGAAAATCATCTCTGAAATTGCAACATCCTCTCTTCATGAAGAGATCAAACTTTTTATTCCAAATATGTCAGAGATGGAGAAGAAAGTCTATTCTCAATATTTTACGCTCACTCAAAAATGTGAAACATCAAACTTTGTTTTTGTCAATAAAACGGTTGATCGTGAGACGTTATGCGACAATACTAAAAGACTCTTTTTTACAAATAACTATCGTAAATTATTATCAGATGACAAATACTATGGAGCACTTTTTTGGAACAAGAGTAGGCCTAATATTGTTTTTATTAAAAATAGACTTGACAAGAAGGCTATTGTCTTGCCTTCCACCTTCAATCAATTTATAGAAGGAATCTAATATGGATAGCGACAAGCTCTTTTTTAAATATCCATTCTATTTCATTTTTCCAACGTTTATTATTGCGACCATTTTAGGACTCGTGCTTTTTTCAACAGCCAATCTGGAACAAAGCATTGAAAAAAAGCTATTTGAAATTTCAATTTCTGACGTATTTTCGATTACCAATAACAGTGCTTCATCAATCCAATCTCTCTTAAAAGAGAGTACCGATTATACTTCTGATATCAAACTTAATAGTGCGCTTCAACATAAAATTGAGGAGAGCTTAAAAACCTTAATCACCCCCAATATAAAATATGCCTATCTTTTGTACAGAGACAGCCGAGGTGTATTTAGATTTCTAGGAGATGCTTCTAAGCATGAGGATAAGGCATTTATCGACCAAAAATTTGATGCTGATAGCCCCGAATGGCTTGATATTTATGCCCAGAAAAAAGCTTTGATTATACGGCATTCAATGCTCCAACAACTCTCAATGAGCTACCTTGTTCCCATTATGTATCAAAACAATGTCGAACTTATTTTAGCCATTGATTTTTCCATCCAAAAAGTTGAAGAAATTAACCAAATCATTCATATGATACAAAATGGTATTTTCGCAGTTATGGCAGTTATATTTATTATCTTGTTCTTTGTCATTATTCAAGCAGTACGATTTCGAGCCGTTAAAAAAACTGCTTTTATTGATAAACTCACCAATGTATACAACCGAAATTATCTTCAAAAATATGAAGATTTCATTAATCTCAATGACTATATTTTAGCAACCTTGGATATTGACTACTTTAAAAAAGTCAATGATACTTACGGGCATGATGCCGGTGATAAAGTTTTAAAACAAGTTGCCGACACAATCTTACTCGCTATTCGCCATAAAGATGATATCGTCATACGTTATGGGGGCGAAGAATTTTTAATTTTGGCCAAAACGCGTAGAGATGATCACTTAGGCGCACTGAATGTTATTGAAAGGATTTCTCATACAATTCAAGAAACGAGATTTCATATTTCTTCCAATGAATCGATCAAAGTCACTGTCTCTATTGGGGTTAATTTAGTACCATACAAATCAAGAACCTTCTCTGAAGCCTTTAAGCTAGCCGATATAGCACTCTACAATGCTAAAAATAAAGGTAGAAATACGATCGATATTTACGATGAAAATGAATATACCCAAAATCTATGCCTATCACTCAATGAAATAAAAGCAGCCATTGAAGAAAATAGAATCCTTTGCTACTATCAAGCCATTGTTGACACACAAACACAAAAGTTATCGCACTATGAAGCTTTACTTCGCATTATTGATAAAAATGGCTCCATTATCTTACCTGAAAAAATTCTCCCAACGATCAGAGGAACTTTTGTTCTACGAAACATTACGAAAGAAGTATTACGAATTTGTTATGAACAGTTAGTCGAAAAACCATCTATTGCTATTAATATCAATCTAAATCCTCATGATATTATTGATGAAGCAATCCTTACTCTTTTAAAGAGTTATGCAAAGCAAAAAAATATCGCTCACAGAATGGGATTAGAAATCATAGAGAGCGAAGAGATAACCCATCGAGATGATGCAAAAAACAATCTTTTGATGCTCAAAAAATTGGGATATCGAATTTTGATTGATGATTTTGGCAGTGGCTACTCCAATTTTATCTATCTTACAGAAATTAAAACTGACTTCATTAAAATTGATGGCACTATCATTCAAAAGATTTTGGATGATAAAATCTCATTTTTACTGGTTAAAAACATTGTCTCTTTTGCCAAAGAAGCGCATATAAAAGTTATTGCGGAGTATGTTAGCAATGAGATGATTTATGACAAAATAAAATCTTTAGGAATTGAGTATTCACAAGGTCTCTTTTTCGCTGAACCAACCCCTTCAATAGCCTCCTAATATCTTTACATGTAAAGATTAAAACCAGCTACTTTGATCAATCTTTTTTTCCAATACATTTTCGATTTTATCATCCAACTCATATAAAAAATCGAATCCACTACGGCGTTCCACTTCATCAATACTCACCAAATACTTTTCCAAACGATCATTTCCCTTTGCATTTTGAGGAATGATAAACGAAAGTGTTTTGATCTCTCCACTTTGTTCTATCCCCACATAGATTTTATAAAAGGCATCGGGGATTTCAATAAAACGAGAACTTTTTAAGTGTGTGGTTTTAAAATCAAAAAGAGGACCCGTATAAACCCAAAGCTCTTTAAATTTTGGAGCAAAGGATTCTAACTCTATCGCTTCAAGATGTTGCCAGAGTTTTTGATTTAGCATTGGTTTTTGAGGTGTAATATTCGTCATCAAAAAGGTCTCTTCTTGCGCTTCTTTGCCATATAAAAGAGCAATTGCATGATTCGGAGCCATATGACCTCTATCATAACCACTATTGACATAATCGCTTGATGTAATCAATCCCATATTACGCCAATCCGCATTAAAACTATCCGGTCGTTTGAGAGGTGATACATTTTGAAAAGGAGGTGTGAGCTTGTAAACGACCCATAAGGGATTTCCTCTTAGGTCAGAATAGCCTACCATATAAGCTCGATTACGAAAGATTCGCGTGTATGTTTCTAAAGAGCTTTCTATTGCTTTTGGTACGCCTTGAAAGACCATTGTATCACGTGCAATAAAAAACTCATACGAGTATGATAGCCCTCCTAAAAGAAGTGCTAAAAGAAAAGCTTTGGGATTTTTAATTAAAAAAGAGATAATAGAAGCAATAAAGTGTGATCTATTCACGATCACACTTTACATTTTATCTTTCGCATTAATACCTATAAGTTTGAGCCCAACACGCAGTGATAGTCCTACAACAGCAAAGAGTTTGAGAAATTTTTCTTCATCTTCACTACCTACAACACGATTTTCATTGTAAAATTTATGTAAAGCAGCAGCAAGCGACTTAAGATATTCTGTCAGCTTTTGTACTTGGCGAGAACTAAAGGTATCTTCAAGAACTTCTGGCAATAACAGTGCACTAAAGAGAAGGTTTTGAGCCTCTTCACTTAAATTTTCAAGCTTAACATTTTGCACGTCGGCAAGTGTTTTACCAGCTTTTGCAAAAATCTGATTAATCCTCGCATGCGCATAATTGATGTAAAAAATTGGGTTATTGCTGTCCTCTTGTTTAAAGACGTCCACATCAAATTCAAGATGAGTATCTGACTTTTTGCTGAGGAATACAAAACGTAAAGCATCACTTCCCACTTCACTCACAACATCGCTCATCAAGATAAAATTACCTGCACGTTTGCTCATTTTATACGGTTCACCGCCTTTTAAAAGCGAAACCATTTGTGCTAAAATTACTTCAAGTTTTTGCTCATCATAGCCTAAAAAATGAATAGCAGCTTTCACGCGGGTAATATACCCATGGTGATCAGCACCCCAGATATTGATATAGCTATCATACCCTCGTTGAAACTTATTGTCATGGTAAATAATGTCACCCGCTAAATAGGTTGGTCTGCCATCTTCTCTGACAACTACACGATCTTTTTCATCTCCAAGTTCAGTAGAGCGAATCCAAACTTTACCACCTTCAGTATAGGTTTTATCACTTTTTTGAAGTTTTGCAAAGCTTTCGTCCCACTTGTTATAAAGCGACTTTTCACTGACGAATTGTTCAAATTCAATACCAACATCGGCAAGATTGGACTTGATAAGTTCTAGCATCTTATCTTTACCCCAAATAGAAAGCAATGGAATATTGGACTCATCTTCAAAAATAGCATTCCCCAATTCCGCAGAAGCAACGTGGGCGAGGTCAATAATATATTCACCTCGATAAAACTCTTCTGGCCACTCTACTGGAAAACCTAGAATATGCTCGCGTCCGGAGAGATAAAGAGAAAGACCTAAAAGATCAACCTGATTACCTGCATCATTGACATAGTATTCTGTGGTAATTTTATACCCTAAGTGCTTTCCAATACGAGCCAGTGCATCACCAATAACAGCACCTCTTGCATGACCAATATGTAAAGGTCCCGTAGGATTTGCACTCACATATTCTAATAAAATAGATTCATTTTGCTCATCAGATCCAAAAAGTGCCTCATTTTGAATGGCCCATGTCGCATATTGGTCTAAGAAACTCTCACTGAGTTTAAAATTGATATAACCTTTAATCGGAGTAACTTCTTGAAAAATTTCTCCAATGGTAAACTTTTTACAAATCTCTTCAGCAATAGCAATAGGCGATTTTTTTAACTCTTTAGCAAGAGAAAAAGCGATGGGAGTTGCATAATGACCAAAAGAAAGATTGGTAGGTTTTTCTAAAACAAACTCTCTTTGCAATGTCTCTTTAATAGCACGAATAACCGATTTTTTCAATAGATAACCTTATACAGACTTTTTTTCATCTGCTGGTGCGGCTGTTGTTGTAGCCGTTGGAGTAGCACCAGCTTCTGGTTTTACTTCCACTTTATCAACGGTCGTTTTAGCTTCTTCATCTTCTTTAATGGCTTTCTTAAAATCCTTGATACCTTGACCTACACCTTTAGCTAGCTCTGGTATTTTCTTAGCACCAAATAATAAAACAACGACTGCCAAAATCACTAACCAATGTGAAATACTAAATGAACCCATACTCTCTCCTTTGTCCTTATAAACTTTATATTTATTGTATCATTTTTTTATAAACAAAAAATGAAGCACTCTTTTTAATCGATATTTGCCCATGAGCTAATAAACTCACCTAAATCCATCAATTCCATTTTTTTACGTGAAGCATAAGCAATTGCCAACATGTCATGTAACGCTATTTTAAAATCGTCATTAATTAAAACATAATCATACTCTCGGATACGCGTCATTTCTGAAACTGCATTCGCTAAACGTTTTTCAATAATCTCTTGGCTATCTGTTCCACGATAAATCAATCGCTCTTTTAGGCTTTTTTGATCTGGCGTTGTGATAAAAACAGAAGTGATTAAATTACCAAATTTTTCCCGCGCAATTTTATGTCCTTGCACGTCAATATCGCAAATTACTAACTTCCCTTCATGAAGCTCTTTTAAAATAGGTTTGAGTGACGTACCATAATAATTATCGTGTACTTTTGCCCATTCTAAAAAAAAGCCAGCATCAATGTCTTTTTCAAAATCTTCTTTTGAAATAAAATGGTAATTAATTCCATCAATTTCTCCTTCTCGAATAGCCCGTGTTGTACTTGAGATTGAGAAATAAGAATCTGATATTTCATTGATGACTTCTTTCATCAATGAGCTTTTTCCAGAACCACTTGGACCGGAAATGACTAAAAGATTACCTTTTACCATTATTCTTTCTCATCAAATGTAATAGAAATATTAATACGCATCCCTTTAAGTGCTTCTCGTAGAATATCACTTTGTGCTAATCCTGAGATACTTCTTGCGATACTACTTTCAATTTCGCCTCGAATCACTTCAATTTTTTCACCCTTTTCCTCAGGGACGCTTATTGGTGCAGATTCTTCTTCATTTACCTCTTCACCAAACGCTTTTTTAAGTAAATTTTCATTGAGATCATCAAGAGAGTCAATGTCACCACTTTGTGCTAAAGCATCAAAGGCAACATCAACCTGTGGAATCAATATATCTTCTTCAAGTGCAAGCTCTTTTTCTTCTTCAATTTTTTCTTCAATATCTTCAGCAAAATCGTCAATAATTTCTTCTTGCTCTTCAGGTATTTTTACGCTCTGATCTTCTTCCTCTTCTTCTCCAACAGGAGTTGCTTCTTCAAAATCTAAAGAAGAGACATCGTCTAATTCGAGATTTAATGAGTTTTCCATATCATCTTTTTCTAAGGATTCATCTTCCTTTTCAACATCATCAAAAAAGAATTTTCCTGCTTCTTCGTTCTCTTTATCCAAATCAAACGCATCAAGAGATAATTCAGAAATTTCTTCTTCCTCAGCCTCTTCTTCGCTTTCATCCAGTAGTTGTTTTACTTCATTGATATCATCTCTATCAAGAATAGATGGATTTGCAAATTCTTCTTCACGCTCATCTTCTGCTTCAGTTGGAGTTAGGGAAGTGGTATTTCCCTCATCAAAATCAAAATCTTCCAATGATGATACTTCTTCTTTTTCTAAAGAATCTAACTCATCAAATGAAAATTCATCATCAATTTTCAACTCTTTATCTTCATCATTTTTATCTACTATATCATCTAAGGAAAGTTCTTGCTCTAACCCCAAATCTTCTGCTTCAATCTCATCAAAAGTAAGTTCTTTTTCATCCTCTTCTTTTTCAAGATCATCAGGCTCTTCTAAAAGATTGATAGGCAAAGTATTGTCTTCATCCTCATCTTCTAAAGTATCTATCTGGTCAATATCAAAAGCAGCGGACTTTTCACTCTCGTCTAAGGATTGCAATACTTTAGTTGCTTCTTCTGTAGCTTCAGCCTTATGACTAATAATGACATTTTTGACTTTTTCTAAAAGCACTAAAAAATCTGTGGGTAAAAATGGTTTTTCTAAAGCAACATGGGCAATATCGGGTTTTTTCGCACCTCGCTGACAAATATAAATAATATAGTCGCAGCCTGTGTTTTCACATGCTCCTACAATCGAAGCTTCATCATAAAGTTCATTATCGACTAAAATGACATCATAAGTTGTTAGTGGCACCAAGCCATAGTCTTCAAACTCATCTAACTCATACCCTGCTTTTTCGGCACTAAGTTTGATCAATCTTGAAACAGCTGGATTATTATTGAGTAGTAACAGGCGCATGCTCACTCCTGAATGAGAATTAATTAACTCTCATTGTAGTATAAAAAAATTTATGATTGCTTTAACGGACAAAAAGAATGGTTAAATGATTGAGAGCTTCCAAAAACTCTTTTTTAAATATTAACATCATAGAGGTAAGTGTTGCAATCAACACAACAAACGAAACAGCAATTTTAATAGGAAAGCCGATAACAAGAAGGTTGAATTGTGGCATTGTTTTCATCAACATTCCAAAGACAGCATCTAAGAGCATAGAAAAAGCGACAACAGGGAAAGAGAGTGTGAACCCGTAGATAAACATGCCTGTTACAGCCTTAGCAAGATATGCGAGCATATTCGTCTGAGGATAGAAACTTCCAAGCGGTAAAAGATTGAGCGAATCAGCAATAAATAAAAGCATTTGGTGGTGACCATTAAACGCTAAAATGACCATTAACCCTATAAAAGAGAGTAATTGCGATAAAAGAGGAATTGATGTGCTTGTTTGAGGATCAACGACACTTGCCATTGTAAATCCCATAATAAAAGAGATTTGCATACCAACCATTTGCAAAATTGAAAGCGTTATGGTTAAAAAAAGTCCTGCTACAAAACCTATGAGTAGCTCACCCACAATGGCCAGTGAAAGATTGAGCAACGTTGGCGTTACATGTAAAGGCGTTAAGAGTGGATATAAAAAAATAACCATAAAAAAAGTCATCGAAGTTTTAATCGTAAGAGGGATATTGGCATGGGAAAAAAAAGGGAAAAAAGCAAAAAGACCACTCAAGCGGGCAAAGAGAAGAAAACAAAGAATCACTTGATTTTCACCAAACAGTTTGACAAGCGATTCCATAGCTTATGCGTCCTCTTTTAATCCATCCAGATGGAGATGTTTCATATACGTACACTGTTTTGCCAGCTGCTGATTATGCGTCACTAGAAGCAATGCAGCATTTTCTTTTTCAATGTACTCAAACAAAACATTCATAACTTCTTGAGCTGTCTTGTCATCCAAGTTTCCTGTTGGCTCATCAGCAAAAATAATTCTTGGTTTTTTAGCTAATACACGTGCGATTGAAACACGCTGTTGCTGTCCACCCGAGAGATCTCCGACACGATAATGCATGAAATCGGCAATCCCTAAACGCTCCAAAATGCCATTATCAATTTTTTTGTCACTGATAAAGGATACTAATTCAATGTTTTCATTCGCAAAAAAGCCTTTAAATAAATAATGCGATTGAAATATGATACCCACATCATAACGTCTTAGTTTTAATCTTGCGTCATCATTATCATTGTAAATGTTATGATCACATAAAATCACTTCACCGTGATTGGGCTGAAGCAGTGTAGAACAAATATGAAGTAACGTTGACTTTCCACTACCGCTAACGCCTAAAATCGCCATGGATTCTTTGGGTGCTAGTGTGAAATTAACATTTTCAAATAAAAGATAATCAAAAGCATGAGAAATATTTTGTACCTGTAGTAAAGACATCAATGTCCTTCAAGAAAGAGGGTGAAGAGCTTCCTCTTCACCACAAATAATTTAATACTTATTTAAGTTGCTCTGCAACTTCGCTAGCGAAGTCACACGCTTTTTTCTCTAAGCCTTCTCCAAGTTCAAAACGAACATAGCCAACAAGCTCAATTTTACCGCCGAGCTCTTTAGCTTTTTCTTCAACAACTTGTGCAATGGTTTTTTTATCATCCATGACATAGAATTGGCTTAAAAGTGTGTATTGTTGATCAAGCTGAGTATTGTCAGCAATAAAACGTTCAAGTTGTCCAGGAATAATTTTATCCCAGATTTTTTCAGGTTTACCCTGTGCTTTAAGTTCAGCTTCCATCTCTTTTTTAGCATTTTCCAAAACAGCATCATTTAACTGTACACGAGAGACAAACAATGGCATACGTTTAAGAGGCTTTTTAAGACGACTTAACTCTTCATTCTCTTTTTCAATGTCGGCTTTAATACCAATCGTTTCTTTTTCTACAAACTCAGGATCAAGTTCTGTATAGCTTAGGAAAGATGGTTTCATTGCTGCTGCATGCATACAAAGGTTACGGATGAATTCACCCGCAGCGGCTGCTGTTTTTTCGCTATCACAATTTGCTGCGATTAAAACACCAACACGACCATTAGAGTGAACATATCCATTGACAACACCGTTGGTACCTGCTTTAAGCGTTGCAAAACGTCTTACAACAAGATTTTCACCGATGGTTGCAACTTTCGTTGCAAAATACTCTTCAAACACAGTACCATTAATCGTTGTTTTCATCAACTCTTCAGTTGTTTCAACATTAGTTGCTTGGATATGTGCCGTAGTATCTTTTGTTAAGTTAATAAAACCTTCATTTTTGGCAACGAAGTCAGTTTCAGCATTAATTTCACTGACAGTTGCAATTTTAAGACTTGGATCGACAAAAACATTGACTAAGCCTTCACTTGCAAGTCTGTCAGCTTTTTTAGCTGCTTTACCAAGACCTTTTTCTCTTAAAAGGTCTTTTGCTGCTTCAAAGTCACCGTCAGTATCGACAAGTGCTTTTTTGCAGTCCATCATACCGGCCCCTGTGGACTCACGTAACTCTTTGACTAAAGCAGCAGTAATCTCAGCCATTATTCACCTGCCTCTACTGCAAATTCTTCTTCGCTGACCACTTCTTCGATCAACTCTTTTTTCTCATCTTCACTAATGTCAGCCACTTCTTCAGCTGCTGGAGCATCTTTTGAACGGATTTCATACCCCTCCGTCATCGCTTCACACATCTCTTTACAGAAAAGTTGGATTGAACGAATCGCATCATCATTTCCTGGGATTGGAAGATCAACAACATCTGGATCACAGTTAGTATCAAGAGGAGCTACAACGGTAATTCCAAGTCTTCTTGCTTCTTGAACTGCAATTTTCTCTTTGACTGTATCAATAACAAAGATCATATCTGGTAAGTTTTTCATGTTTCTGATACCACCAAGGTAATCAAGAAGTTTCTCTTTTTTTCTTCTAAGCATTAACGCTTCTTTTTTAGTAAGAAGGTCAATTTGTCCATCTTCTTCCATTTTCTCGATAATATCAAGTTTACGGATTGATTGTCTGATGGTTTGGTAGTTTGTCAGCATTCCGCCTAACCATCTGTGGTTAACGTATGGCATACCGCATTTTTCTGCGTACTCTTTGATCGCTTGGCTTGCTTGTTTTTTTGTACCAACAAAAAGCATTGTTTTGCCTTCTGCTGCTGCATCTTTAACAACATTGTACGTGTATCTAAAATAACGTAATGTTTTTTGCAAATCTACGATGTAGATATTTTTTCGTTCACCGAAGATGAATTTTTTCATCTTTGGATTCCAACGTCTTGTTTGGTGTCCAAAGTGTACACCACACTCTAATAAGTCTTTCATGGTTACCATGAAGTGCTCCTTTGTTTTGTTTTTGGTTTAGCCTCCACACCCATCAACAGTAATAAACTGCAACCGTAAAGGATTGGTGTGTGTGAGATTTGGACGGTGATTATAGTCAAAATAAGATTAATTTTTGCTTGTTTTAATCATTTTATAAGCAAAATCACTTACTTTAATTTACTTTAAATCAAAAAAATCCTATACTTGCGCAATTTTAAAAGAAAGAGGTACTATTTTGCGTTTTATTTTAGCCTGTTTATTAAGCTTTTCGTTACTCTCTGCTTCAGAGTATCTTGGTGCAAATTCGCAAAGCAACGAAGATTTTGAGGCTGAATTTAACACACAAAATGATAATAACCTTTTTGATCCGCTGAGTGGATACAATGAACTCATGACAAATTTTAATGATAAATTTTACGAGTATATTCTTCGTCCAACAGCACAAGGCTATGCGTATGTTGTTCCAGAAATGGCTCGTCATGGTGTCTCAAACTTTTTTGAAAATCTTTTCTTTCCTATCCGTTTTGTTAACAATCTTTTACAATTTAAATTTTACAATACCTTAGAAGAGACAGAGCGCTTTGTTCTTAATTCAACCATGGGTATTTTAGGCTTTCGTGACGTTGCAGGTGAAGAACTCGGCATTAAAGCGCATGATGAAGATTTAGGGCAAACGCTTGGGTATTATGGTGTTGGTAGTGGTTTTCACGTTGTTCTTCCATTATTTGGACCATCCAATGTTCGCGATATTGTTGGTCTTGTGGGTGATGCATGGCTTAATCCTCTTAATTACATCGAAGATCGTAATGCGAATTTGTTGGACAGTACAGAAGAGTCTATTGCCGCTACTGCATTCTATACTGTTAACAGAACCTCTTTACATGTAAAAGAGTATGACAACTTTAAAAAGGATGCTATCGAACTTTACCCCTTCTTGCGTAATTTCTATGAATCAAGAAGAAATAAACTCATAAGCGAATAATGACATGAAACGAATTTTTGCCTTATTAATGCTATCACTTTTATGCACCTATCCTGCTATGGCACTTGAAGAGCAAGATATTTCTTCTTTTATGCAAACTAACATTGACCTAGCAACTACTATTTTGCGCGACAAAAAACTTCAAAAGTCTGAAAAATCAGAAAAACTGTTTGTTATTTTTGATTCAATTTTTGACTATAATTTAATGGCCCAACTTGCCATTGGGGGGAAACAATGGTCATCACTTTTACCCGCAAAGCAAATGGAGTTTTCCAAGCTTTTTGAAATGAAGCTTAAAAATTCATATATGGAAAAACTTGATCTCTATACAGATGAAAAAATTGTTATTAAAAATCTAGAAAAAATCAAAGATACCCGCATCCATTTAACAACGCATTTGATGAAAAACAGTGAAGTGTATGAAATTATTTATAAATTTTATAAAAATAAAAATGGTAGTTGGATGATTTACGATGTTGATATTTTAGGTGTGAGTATTATTCAAACATATCGTACACAGTTTGCAGATATTCTGGCGAAAGAGTCTTTTGAGAATTTACTGGAAAGGCTTAAAAAACCTGATGAACTGACGCCAAAGAAACAGTAATTTTTGGCAACACCACTGTTTCTTTGATATTATGCGTTAATTTTTTCTTTAATTATTTTTGCTTTTTGAGCAATCATCGCAATTTTTTCTGAACCACTTAGACCGTCATTAAGCAGCACTTCCACAAAAGCACTTCCAACAATAACTCCATCAACACCACGAGCCCGTTCTTTTGCCGTCTTTTCATTCACACCAAAACCCACAAACAGAGGTGTACTACTCTGTTCTTTAATCATTTGAATGGTTTTGGTAAGATCTTCACTTGCGTGAGCTCCAGTGATACCCGCATAAGCTACGAGATAAATAAACCCTTTCGCATTTTTGACCACTTTAGCAATCCGTTCTTTACTGTCCGTTGGTGCTACAAAACTAATCAATGAAAGCTTATATTGCTCCATTAGAGAGACATAAGGCAACGCTTCTTCATGGGGGAGATCAGGAATAATAAATCCTTTCACACCAAACTCAGCCGCTTTTTGAGCAAACACTTCAACACCTTTATGATAAAAAGGGTTAAAGTATCCCATCCAATAAGTCTCAATGTTGGGAGCAACCACAGAAGAAACCTCAAAAAGTGTCTCCATTTTAAAACCATTTTGCAAGGCATGTAAATTTGCAACTTCGATGATAGGACCATCCGCTACAGGATCAGAAAAAGGAATTCCTAACTCTAATTTATCTACACCTGCTTCTTTTAGGGCAGAAACTAAATCTAATGAAAAATTTTTATCGGGAAACCCCGCAGTAATATAGGCAACTAATTGCTTCACTCTCTCTCCAACGTATGAGGTACTTTTATAATTAAAGGATTTAAAACCGTAAAAAATGCAGCATCATTTTCCACATCTTTGCGATATCGTTCAAACTGATCACTTACAAGAAGTAACCAATCAATAAATTCTTCACTTGCAGGGCCTTGCAATGTACGTGCTTCTTCTGCAATATCTTCGCACAATACTGCCAATTTAACAATGGGATCTAGTTTTAAAAAGCCTGCAGCTGATTTCATATTGTGGAAAATACGAAAAAGATCCCCAATATTGTCAACATAACGCTCTTTTTTGCTAAGCCCAATAATCAGAGGCTCCATATTTTCACACATAATGGCATAGTGAGAGATAAAATCTCCTACAATTTCGATGTCAAAATCAACTTCCAATTGTGCCAAAAGACCCATGTTTTTACCCTCCGAAGTAGCTCATTGTATCATGTTTTTTATAAATTTTTCTTGTCCTAAAATAGGGTATAATTCCCACATGAAAACAATTACATCTATTAAACAACATAAAGGGCAAACTCCCCTTACTGTGATTACGGCGTATGATGCACTCTTTGCATCACTGTTCGATCAAAAGGTCGACATGATTCTTGTTGGCGATAGCCTCAATATGAGTTTCAATGCCAAACAAGATACACTCTCTGCTAGCATGGAAGTGATGTTGTACCACACCAAAGCAGTATGTGCTGGAGCTAAAGAGACTTTTATTATTTGTGATATGCCTTTTGGTACGTATACGGATGAAAAAATGGCACTGCATAACGCTTCACTCGTCTATAGTCAAACCAATGCACATGCCGTTAAAATTGAAGGCGGTATCAGTCGCGCGCCTATTATCAAAGCACTCACCCAAAACTCTATTGCCGTTATGGCTCATATTGGTTTAATGCCTCAGTATGTACGCAGTGAAGGCGGCTATAAAGTACGCGGACGCAGTGAAGAAGATATACTCACACTGATCGAAGATGCCAAAGCGGTTGAAGAAGCCGGTGCCTTTAGCGTGGTCATCGAAGGGGTTGTCGAAGAAGCCGCACGTCGTATTTCTGAAACGATCTCTATTCCTACGATTGGCATAGGAGCGGGTAAATATACCGATGGTCAAGTCTTAGTCTGGAGCGATATGTTAGGTTTCTTTCAAGCGTTTCAACCCAAATTTGTGAAACGCTATTTAGAAGGCGCTACACTGGTGCAAAACGCTGTTGATGCATATGTTAAAGAGGTGCAAGAACGCAGTTTCCCCCAACCGCCTTACACCTATACAAAGTGAGTTAGATGGAACGCATCGTCGAAATCGAAAAAATCTCCTTTGAGAATGACTACGAAAAAAGTTTACGCCCCTCTTCGTTTGAAGATTACATCGGGCAAGAAAAGATCAAAAAAAATCTGCAAGTTTTTATTCAAGCGGCACAAAAACGCTCCGAATGTTTAGACCATATTCTCTTTTTTGGCCCTCCTGGTCTTGGAAAAACCACGCTTGCACATATTATCTCCAATGAAATGCGTGCCAATATGAAAATAACGGCAGCGCCGATGATCGAAAAAAGTGGTGATTTAGCCGCTATTTTGACCAATCTTCAAGAGGGCGATATTCTCTTTATCGACGAAATTCACAGGCTTTCTCCTGCTATTGAAGAGATCCTCTACCCCGCAATGGAAGATTTTCGTCTTGATATCATCATCGGTTCTGGCCCTGCGGCACAAACGATCAAAATTGATCTTCCTCGTTTTACACTGATTGGTGCAACCACAAGGGCTGGTATGATTAGCTCACCTTTGCGCGATCGCTTTGGGATGCACTTTCGTTTGCAATTTTACACCAAAGATGAGCTTTCACTCATCATTACCAAAGCATCACATAAACTTGAAAAAATCTGTCAACACGATGCAGCAAGTGAGATGGCAAGACGCTCACGTGGTACTCCGAGGATTGCCTTACGCCTTTTAAAACGTATCCGTGATTATGCCGACGTGGTGGATGAAGAGACAATTAGCATTGAACGAGCACAATATGGACTCAATGAGTTAGGGGTCAATGATCTTGGGTTTGATGAACTGGATATTAAATACCTTGAACTCTTACTACAAAGTAAAGGTCGCCCTTTAGGACTCAGCACGATGGCAGCGGCTTTGAGTGAAGATGAGGGAACTATCGAAGATGTAATTGAACCTTATCTGCTCGCAAACAGCTATATTGAGCGAACAGCACGTGGAAGAATTGCAACGGCCAAAACCTATGAACTTTTTAGACTAACACCGCCTATTTTACAAAACGGATTATTTGAGGACACGGTATGAACGAACATCGCTTTTTTTTAACGGCTATTTTCTTAGCCGTTTTATTTTCTATTATCAAACTGTATGAACCTTTTTTGATGATTATTACCATTGCTTCACTGCTCGCTATGGCAACGTATACGATTAACCTACAGCTATATAAATTGACAAAGAGCAAACATCTGTCTGCTCTTTTGTCAACAGCTTTTTTATCTATTTTACTGTTTGGACCTATTGTGTATACCATTACTTCGATTGGTGGGATTGTCAATAATTTTGATTTTACCATGATTGAAAGAGTACAAACGTACCTACGGACACTTGATTATCACCTTCCTGCGCCACTGGCTTTTATGCAATCAACTTTGGATGATTTTATTAGCAATCTTAATATCGCTCAAATATCTACTACTGCCCTTTCCTATCTTGGGTCAATTGGTAAGAACAGTGCTGGTTTTTTAAAAGACATGCTCCTCATCGTTGTCTTTTTCTTCTTTGCACTACTCAATGGTAAAGACCTCATTGACTATTTTAAAAGTGTCATGCCTATTGATGCGAAAGAAGTTAATTTTGTCTTTTCTGAGGTTACCAATGTCATGAGCGTTGTTTTCTATTCTATTTTGTTTAGTGCTATCTTCCAAGGGGCACTTTTTTCACTCGTTGGTATGTATTTTGGATATGATGGATTATTGTTAGGAATTTTTTATGGATTTGCATCCCTTATTCCCATTGTGGGTGGAGCACTCATGTGGATTCCACTGTGTGCCATTGAAGTGGCACATGGCAATACCACAACCGCGATTATCATTGCAACGTATTCTATCGTCGTCATCTCTATTATCGCCGATACATTTATTAAACCACTTATCATCAAATACATCAATGATAAAATGGTTAAAACGCCTACTGCCGTTAATGAACTTTTGATTTTCTTTGCTATTTTTGCAGGACTCACAACCTTTGGTTTTTGGGGAATGATACTTGGACCTGCGATTACGACACTCTTTTTATCACTTTTAAAACTCTACAAACTGCTCAAAGAAAAACATTACATGTAAAAAGAATCAGGGCTAAAAGTTAAAAGTTTAGCCCTAACCTCTTTTTTTTCGGAATGTAACATTATTCTATTGAACTATTCCGTTTTTTTCTCTATGTATTTAGCGCCATCATTGACCTTGTCCTTGCTCCATTCAGCACCGTTTGCGGTATCTTTTTTGACACCATGCCATGTTTCACAACCACTTGCCATCATAACTACGAACAGAAGCATAAGAAATGTTAAACTCTTTTTCATTGGATATCCTTTCGATTTCACTGATGCTCTCAAGAATTTTTTGCATCTTCAACCCTTTTGTTTAAAAGAGATGAAATGTTGTAGCATTACAGATAGCTACACTATACATCAATATTTCTTTTTTAGAATCTTCTTCCTTTAGCGGTTCAATGCACAGAATATGAAATGAAGAGTTAGAATTCAATATTTTACTTTTTGCAGGAGATCAAAACGATAGGCTACTTTTATTTTTCATCTCATATTTTACCTTTACATGTAAAGATAAAAATAACAAGAGTGTGAAAGAGATAGGCTTATACTATCTCTTTCACCAATGCTTCTATGTGCGCTATAATCTTATGGTGGCGGGCTTTTCGCTCTTCCAAAAAGGCTACTTTCTCTTCTTTAATCGCCGTAAATTGACTGATCAAGCGGTCGTAATCTTTGTTCAGGAACGTGTTTCGTGTATTCATCATATTTTCTAGCTCGTAGAGATGAAACGACGTTCTAAGACGCTCTTTGATTTCATCCAGTTTGGGCATATAAAGTGAAAACTTCGTTGGGTTTTCTTCATAGAGTTTGGCTGACTTTTCAATCTTGTTTTCCAAAAATGCCACACATACTTCGGTAGCATTTTGGTAATTGAAACTGACCGCACTGGAAAGATGATTGAACTCAGAACTGATCTTCGCGTACGAGTCTGCTATCTCATCGTTAAACGGCTTTAAGATGCTCTCGTACGCCTTAGAAGCAAAACGGCGCATATTGGCAAACTCGATATCAGAGTGGAGCTCTTCACTTTTACGAATCACCTCGTAGGGTGCTTGCCATTTTAAAATGCCCTGCTCCAAGGAGCGATACACCAAACGATTTTTATCGTTGACTTCATTTTGGATGGCGCCTAAATTTTTCACATACTGTTTGAACATTTTACCAATCAAATTCTCTTCGTAAAAAAGACTTTTATAGATAAGATCGGAGTTGATTTTAGGAGCTTGATACTCAAAAGGTATGTAGGTTGCCTGCTTACTAAAAAGTCCTGTTTTTTGCGCTTCGTAGCGTATTTGTGTTACCGTAGTGATTTGATTGTAAATGGCGTCTGCGATGGTTTCGATGATCTGTTCAATGCGCATAAACGCACTTTTGAGATCGTGCGAAAACTTATCTTTAAGCTCCGTAAACAAACCTTTTGCTTCAGCTTCAAAACGGACAATCTCACCCAAAAGCTCATCGTAAATGGAGAGAAAAAGCTGATGCTGTGCGATCAATTTGGCTGTAATATCCTTGATCTCTTTGGTAATGGCAAACTCTTTGGACTGCGTTGATTTGGGCTGAATCTCATTGCGAATAAAATCTAAGACTTTATCAATGTTGGACTCTTCCAAAAGTTTAAGATTGGCACCCAAATCACTTTGTAAGATCGAATCAAGTGTACTTTGATACGCTTTAAAATCATGTTCTATTTGCGTAAAGTCAAGCTTCTCACCACCATTTTCGAGCTTTACATGTAAATCGTGCATAAATGATTCTAATGTCTCTTCCATCATCACTTTTTTGTCGTGACTGCGAGATTCCAACGCTTGACGTGCCGAGATAGGAATGACGTCGCTAAAAAACTCTTTAAAGGCTGTCTTCACGTAGTTCGTTGTCTCTTCGATCTGTTGTGGTGTGAATTTATCTTTTTGATTTAAAACACAGAGTGATTTGTTTTGGTATTTGCCAAGGTACTCTTCCAAAACTTGAAGCTCACTCATTTTCCCTGCATTGTCAATGAGAGTTAACCAAATAATACCGTCGACCTCTTTCAGCACTTTTTCGGTCGTTTGCGTGTCGGTTGCAGCTTGGGAGTTAAGACCAGGAGTGTCGACAAAGACAACATCTTTGAGAATATTTAGCGGCGCATAAAGCACAAGATACGCAATATCTTCAACATGCTCCCTCTGATCAGTAAAATGGGCAATTGTGTTGATGTCATGGTACTCATCTCTACCATCTTTGTAGCGTACACGGATTTTAAACTCTTCACCATAACGAATGTAATTGACTTTAGACGTCACGGGGGTGATGCCAGTTGGTAAAATACTCTTGGCTAAAAGAGCGTTGAGAAATGTTGATTTTCCACTGGAAAACTGCCCTGTTATCGCAACTTTCATCGGCTCTTCAGAGCGCATTTGAAGGCGATCTAACGCTTTTTTTAATTGGATGGAGGGAAGTTGTTGCTCTTCGAGAAGTACATATTGCACTTTTTTGAGGGCTCCCAAAAGAGTGGCATCAAAGGTTGGAACAACTTTTAAAAAGTGCTCTTTATAAGAAGTGACAAAACTTTCTATCAGGCTCATTTTGACTCCTTTTGCGCGTTTAAATCATTTAACACGATGCCCATCACGCGCTCTTTTTCTTTAATTTCCATGCTTCTGGCTTCACGGTTCAGGGTTTGGTCTTTCATCTGATGCATCGCACGTGCAATCAATGCACCTTCTGCACCAAAACGCTCTTCAATACTGCGTGCGGGTGCTTCACATAGACTTACAAATGAGCTTAAAAGTTCATGATTGATTTTGTGGAGTTTTTCTTCAAGCATCTCTTTGATATGAGAAAATTCCGTTGCAAAAATCGTCTCAAGGTTCATTGAAAGCGCACTCAAATCATTTTTGCCATACTTTTTGATTGCATCATTGGCTGCTGCTATTACAACGGTGCTGTTTTTGAAAATCAAAAGTGAGCCTAAATGCTCTTCACAAAACGCTTTGGCATCAAACATTGGCGCCGTGCTCTCTGTTTTAAATTCCCCGTATTTGGCATCCATATACTCTAGGGAACTTTGCATTTTTTTTTGAAATTCATAGCGATAATCTCGCACCAAATCGACCATGCCATCTTTGATCGCCGTCTCGATCATCGAGCCAATGCGTTCCTCTTTGGGCGCTTTTTTATTTTTACTAAACTCATAACTTACGTCGTCTGTAATACGGCGTTTGACAACATTTTGAAGTTTATCGAGTTGGTTACTTGCAAATTTTTGAAGTGTGCCAAAGTAGTGTTCCATCTCCTCTTTGCTCTGCGCCACACTGGTTTTAATCTGCTCCAAAAAGTTCGCCATCACCGCTTTTTCTTCTTGATGTTTGGCGTAGGCTTGCTCGATCTCTTCTGTGGAAATACTTAAATAATGCAGCTCTTGCTCAAAAGCGCTCATCGATTCTGTGATGATTGATTCGATCTCTTTGCGATTGGCGGAGATAATCAGGTTGGCTTTTTGACTATTCGCTCCAAAAAGAACCTCATCAAGATAGGACTCAACCAATGGCAAACCCGTACGGTTCATATCGTATCCAAGGGCGAGAGCTTCTTTTTCTTGCCCTAATTTATGCATCAGAGCCAATTTTCCAGCAATCGGAATAAAGACGATTTTAGCGATCACTCCATCTAATTTTGCACCTTTGTTTTGCTCGTTCAGCCTTGCTTCGATGCTGCGTTTGGTATATGCGATCACCTCTTGCAGCTCTTTTTCAGCAATCGTATCAATCCGCGTAATGACAATGAGCAACTGTGCCACATTGCGGTATAAGAGCGCGTCAATAATAAAGTCAACATCTTTTTGCGTCGCTGCTTGTGCCGCGTTCATAAGATGGATCATCAAATCACATTCGCTAAGGTATTCCAGCGTAATCTCTTCACGTTGCACCACAGGGTCATCCAGACCGGGGGTATCGACGATTTGAACGCCATCTTGGACAAATTTTAGATCGGTGTAGAGTTCAACGCTTTTGACCAAATTGCATTTTTTTTCAGAGTGTTTTGCTGAGGTATAGAGGGCTAAATCGTTAACTGCAATGGTTTCACTTTCCCCTTGTGGTGTGACAAGCGTATGAAAAGTTTCGCCAAAATGCGCTTTGCTCTCTTTGACAAACGCTTCTAAACTTTTAAGACTTTTAGCACCCTCTTCGATCTTGCTCCACTCTTTGGCATTCCAAAAATTCACCACCGCGTAAGGGTTTTTGGCGTATTTAATTAGCGTTAGATTGGCCGTTTCAGGAACAACCGAAGTGCCTAAAACTTCTTGCCCTAACAGTGCGTTGAGCATTGTTGATTTGCCCGCGTTCATAACACCGGTGATACCAATGGAAAAGCGTTGATTTTCAAGGCGTTCAGGGATTACATGTAAACGCTCTTGTAAACGAGGTGTTTCAACCGCCTGATTCAAATTTTCAATGGCAGTGAGAAGAAGATTGAGTTCAGTTTTATAGTAGTTTTCTTGGGTTGTTGCACTCTTTACATGTAAAGAGGTAACTTCGATTTTTTTCTCTTCGATAAGAGAGATGATACTACCTAAAGAACGTACCGCATCATAAGAGATAATCCCCTCTTTTTTTAAAAGCTCTAAGCGCTTTGTGATAGCATGGTTGACTTGCAAATTACCCAGAACGATGAGATAATCCAGCAGTTGAGATTGTGCATATTGAATATTTTCTTTGTTAAATATTACGTGTTGAAAAAATGTATTTAAAACTGTTTTGGGTTCTTCTAAGATTGCCATATTGGCAAAATTCTGAGGACTTATGATTAATAAGATAGCGACACTGTCGCAAAAATTATCGAAAGAAGTTAATCTGTATTGATCGAACTCTGTGGTATGTTTTTCATCGAAAACAACTTCTTGGTTTAACCTCTCACCCCAGATGAGTAAGAAAAAATCATTGATGATATGCATGAGATACTATCTTTAAAGTTTTTTTGATTATATCAGTATTTCTTATAAGAGAAACAAAATTGTGAGACTAAATGTCAAGATTAAGGCAAGGGATAAGACAAAGTATCTTATCCCTTCAAAGAAGGCAATTTTTTATTTGAGAGCGACGAGTTTTCGTCTCATATAAGCAATTTTTGATTGAAGTGGTAAGTGTTTTGGACAATTGTCTTCGCACGCAACGAGACTCATACATCCAAAGATTCCATCATCATCACCAACAAGCTCATAGAAGTCTTCATCGGTTCTCTCATCGTGTGGATCCATTGCAAAACGAGCAACGCGGTTCAAACCAACAGCACCAATAAAGTTTGGTCTCATCAATTTTGTACCACATGCTGCAACACAAATACCACACTCAATACAACGATCAAGCTCAAATGTCTCATCTGCGAGTTTTGGCTCCATAGGTGCTTCAAGTTTAGAAATGTCTGGTTTATGGTTCGTGTGAATCCAACTCTCAACACGTTTACTCATACCATTCATCCAGTTACCTGTATCAACAGAAAGATCTTTCAATAACTTAAATGCTGGCATTGGCATCAATTGAATGACGCCGCCTGGGAAATTTTTTGTTAATGTACGACATGCAAGGGCAGGTTTACCATTAACCATCATACCGCAACTTCCACAGATACCTGCACGGCATACAAAGTCAAAAGAAAGGTCTGCATCCATTGTTTCGCGAATTTTCGTAAGCGCAATAAACAGTGTCATACCATCGGTTTCTTCAAGTTTGTACTCTGCAAAGTGCGCTTTTGAAAGTTTTGATTGTGGGTTATATTTCATAGCCCTTATGGTAATAGTTCTACTCATTTTGCATCTCCAAATCTCTCATTTTTAGCTTTATAGTATGGTTGAAGCTCAAATGGCATAAGCGCATCTTGAATCACATATCTGTCTTTGCCTGCAGCTTCCATCTCTTCACGAAGTTTATCCACTTCCTCTTGGCGTTTAAGGCTGAGTTCATTTTCAATAATCATACCTTTTGCACCATACCCTCTAAACGCTGGTGGAATTTCCATTTTCATAATGTCTAAATCTTCATACGTAACGGTTGGAAGGGTTGCGCCCTCTTTCCATGAAGTTAAGGTACGTTTCAACCAATTCGCATCATCACGTTTCAAGAAGTCTTCACGGTAATGTGCACCACGGCTCTCGGTTCTCTCACGAGCACCCATAGCCACACACAATGCCAATTTAAGCATCATAGGAACACGGTATGCTTCTTCAAGCTCTGGGTTAGCAGAGGTTGTTTTAGATTTAATCGTAACATCGTGAGATTTTTTGAGAAGTTCTTCAAGCTCGTTAACCGCTTCAGCAAGACCTTTGCCATCACGGAAAATCGCAACTTTTTCCCACATAATATCTCTCATTCTGTTTTTAATTTCAAAAATATTAAATTTACCTTTGTTTGTCAACAGATGGTCAATGAAATCTTTTTGTTTTTTAATTGCTTTTTCAATCGTTGCTGTATTGACATTAACTTCATTTGATAAACAATAGTCAGCAAAATAATCACCAACAATCATACCTGCAACAACCGTTTCACTGACTGAGTTACCACCAAGACGGTTAAATCCGTGCATATCCCAACAAGCAGCTTCACCCGCAGAGAAAAGACCTGAAAGGGTTGGAGACTCACCGGTTGGTTTTGTTCTAATACCACCCATTGAGTAGTGTTGCATTGGAAGAACGGGTGCCCAACCTTTTGGACCTTCATCCGCAGGATCGATACCGTTAAAGATTTGACAAATTTCTTGTACATCTCTTAGGTTTCTCTCAATGTGTGCACGACCAAGGATAGAAATATCTAGCCATAAGTGCTCGCCATAAGGAGATTTAACACCTTTACCTTTACGGATGTGTTCCATCATACGACGACTTACAACATCACGACTTGCAAGTTCTTTTTTCTCTGGCTCATAGTCTGGCATAAATCTATGACCATCAACGTCACGAAGTAGTCCACCATCACCTCTACAGCCTTCAGTTAAAAGAATACCTGATGGAACGATTGGGGTTGGGTGGAATTGTACTGCTTCCATGTTACCAAGTGTCGCAACACCCGTTTCAAGAGCAATAGCAGCACCAATACCATCACAAATAACCGCATTGGTTGTTTGTTTGTAAAGTCTACCGTAACCTCCCGTTGCGATCAAAGTACCTTTAGCAACGTAAGCCCAAAGCTCACCCGTTACGAGGTCTCTTACAATCGCACCGTAACAACGGTTGTTTTCATGAATAAGCGCAATCGCTTCTTTTCTATCTTCAATATTGACATTATGTTTAAGAGCTTCATTCGCAACACCAAAAAGCATGGTATGACCTGTAGCATCCGCTGTATAACAGGTTCTCCATTTTTTAGTACCACCAAAGTCACGAGAATGGATATAACCATGGACTTCTTCATCTTCCACAATCGTTGTTCTCTCAGCATTGATGATAGCTTCTCTACCACCTTTAGCAATTCTCGTCCAAGGCACGCCCCAGCCCGCTAATTCACGGATTGCTTTAGGAGCAACGGTAACGAACATACGTGCAACTTCTTGGTCACAACCCCAGTCACTACCTTTTACAGTATCGGCAAAGTGAACATCTTCATTGTCACCGCGACTCATTTTTGAGTTACCAAGACTTGCTTGCATACCACCTTGTGCCGCAGCAGAGTGAGATCTCTTAACTGGACAAAGACTTAAAACTGTTGTACTAAGACCTTTAGATTGCGTTGCAATCGCCGCTCTAAGACCTGCTAAACCACCACCGATAACCAGTGCATCACAATATTTTACGTTCATTTTTACGCCCTAACCTTCACATCATATCTTACTTCGAGTTGTGCCGTTGGTTTGTATTTCTCACCTACGTTATTTCTGTGTTCATAACCGATTTTCACGTATGCTGCAAGTGTTAAAAGACCAAGTGCTAAGAAAAATGTTGTAATAGCCCATTTAGCTTTTTTGAGATTTTTACGAGAAATTTTTGCATCAGCACCTTCAAACCAACCCCATTTAACACAGAGACGATAAAGACCAATACCACCGTGGAACTCAACGGCAAGAAGAAGAAGAAGATAAAATGGCCACATAAATTCGCTGTACATTCTATCTGATGAACCAAATGGTCCAATTTTATCTGCTTGGGTTGCCATGGTAAAGAGGTGCGCAGAACCTAAGAAGAACATTGCAAAACCGGTGAATGCTTGTGTAAACCACATCGTTGTATCATCGTGTTTCATCATACCCATATGTGTTTTATATGCTTGATATTGTCTAAAATTGATAGGCAATTTTCTCATACCGAGCATCGCATGTACAATAAAGACTGCAAATACAAACAAGACAATCCCAGAAACGATTATAGGCTGTGGTTCGCTTAGGAACATACTGCCTTCAAACATTTTGGTTATGGTGTACATAAAGTCTTTGCTGATCAAAATCGTTGATACAAAGAACATATGTCCCCACATAAACAAACCTAAGAATAGACCAGTCGCACTTTGAATATAATCAAGTTTGGCTGGAACTCTACTCTTTTTTCCCTCAACGCTCGTACCTAAAAACCCTTCAAGTAGGTCACTCACATCTCATCCTTTTTGTGAAGTTTGATAAACGCTCATAAATGTGCAAGACAACACACTTATGAATGTCAATCTCTTACAAAATACCCTATTTAGGGAAATTGCAATAAGTTTGAACAATCAATGATTATGTCATTTTGTACATACTAGTTGAAATTATAATACACGAAAGGGGATTTAAAAGGGATTTTTTTATCCCCTTTTTCCTCGTTTGATTATTACACCATATAATAATAAAGAGGCAATTATCATCAAAATTGAAAGGGCTTGTCCCTTACTCATCCAGTCGCCATAGACAAAACCAATTTGGAAATCTGGCTCTCTCCAAAACTCTGCGACAAATCGTCCAAGTGAGTACAAAAATCCATAAAGAGCAATGAGCTCACCATCGTATTTTTTGAAATTTCGATACAAGTAGAGTATCACAAAAACCATGAAGCCCTCAAGAAACGCTTCATAAAGTTGAGAAGGGTGACGAAGAACGCCATCAACATAAATGCCCCATGGAACATCCGTAGGACGACCAAAGAGCTCTTGGTTGAGAAAATTACCAATACGTCCAAAAATATACCCTACTGGAACACTCAAGGCTACTACATCCAAAAGCCTCCATACATTGATTTTATGTTTGAGGTAAAAGAACCAAGTGCCAATAAAAAATCCAACGATAGCTCCATGATAACTCATGCCTCTAATTCCAACAAATGTACCATCAATGAAAGGATTGAACATTTGCCATGGATGCGCAAGATAATAATCCACATGCGGATCATAAAAGAGAATATAACCAATACGCGCACCTAAAATAATGCCAATCTCAATCCAAATAAAATAGCTCTCTAACGTTTGGTTGCTGAAGCCTAAATTATCTTTTTTGACAAACCATTTAGCGGCATAAAGGGCACCCAAAAGAGCACATATATACATAATGCCATACCAATGCACGGCAATGGGTCCTAGCTTGAAAGCGACAGGGTCAAACTGGCTGTAAATGTTGTTCCAAAATTGCATTTAAATCCTTACATGTAAAAAAACATTTTACTGTGTTTACATTAAGAGAGAGTTTAGGAAGTAGTGAGAGAATACAACTCTAAGTCAACACGGTTACGACCTTTTTCTTTTGCTCTATAAAGTGCCTCATCCGCACGCGCAACCATACTGGTTTCATCATCATTTGCATGATAGGTTGCTACGCCAAAGCTAGCTGTACGATTTCCAGCATACTCAAAATTTTCAGCTTCAACTAACCTACGCAACTTTTCTGCCAAGAGACACGCCGCATCACTCTTTGTTTCAGGGAGAAGAATTAAAAATTCTTCCCCACCCCATCTTCCTACGGCATCTTCCTCACGAATATTTCTTTTGAGAAGTGTTGCTATCGCTTGCAATAAGCTATCGCCTACTTGATGCCCATAGGTATCATTAACCAATTTAAATTTGTCAATATCAAGCAGAATAATTGAAAAAGATATTTGGTGTCGTTTGACAATACTTAAATGATATGCAAAAAGTTCATCAAGCTTAAGACGATTATACAGTCCTGTCAACCGATCGGTAATGGAGAGCTCTTCAACTCTTTTTTTATCGGTAATATCATGATGAACTGCTGTATATCCTATCAATTGATATTCTTCATTATAGCGTGGGGCAATAATGGCTTCAATCCAATAATCAACCCCTTTTTTAGATCTATTTTTGATCTCGCCATACCATGGAATTCCCTTTTTTAATGAAGTCCACATCTCTTCGTACAGTGTTGAAGGCATATCGGGATGTCTTACAAGATGATGACTTTTCCCAATCAGTTCTTCTTTAGAATATCCCGAAATTTGACAAAATTTTTCACTCACTTCTGTTATAATCCCATCGGTATCGGTACTGGATATAATCACATGAGTGTCGATAATTTGGAGATATTTTTCAAGTTCACGTTTAGACTTACGATACGCAGTAATGTCACTAAAGGTTATTAAGACTGAACGAATCTTGTCAAAATTATCTGAAAAAATTGGCTGGGCATTGGTTTGAACCCATATTAGAGACCCATCTTTGCGTCGAATTCCTAATATGACATTATTCTGAGGTAAGCTACTATTGATAGCCATTAGCGAAGGATAATCTTCTTTATTAAAGACCGAGCCATCTTCATAAATAGCACTCCATTTGGAGTTATAACTAAAATTGCCAACAATGTCACTTTTGGAAAGCTGTAACATCTCTTGAGCTGCTAAATTACACTCTAAGATCACACCTTTATCGTCTAAGACCATAACGCCTTCTTGCATCGATTGGAAGATAGAGCGAATTTCCGCTTCGGATTGAGAAAGTTGCTTTGTTTTTTCATTCGCTATTGCGTAAGCTTTTTTTCGTGTTCGTTGAAGCACATAAATTAACCCTGCAAACACGCTAAAGAAAATCAGACTAAAGAGCATTTGTATCCACGGATAATAACGACTATCACTCATTTCAAATACTTCTTTAGCTTTAAAATGAAGTGTCCATATCTTTCCGTATAGTTCTAAAGAAGTGTAGCCACTTAACCTTGAATCAATCAAATTGGGGTTGGAATTATAGAGAAGATTTTGCTCCAAAGGCGCTGAGCCATCATAGATTTCAAAATCTACTAAACTATAGTGGCTTTTCAAGAGTTGTTCAAACATTTTCTTAGCATCAATGGCTATAAAAAGAACACCTTTTGCACTTGCTAGACGTTCTTCTGTAGAAGTTGGAATATCTTTGGTTTGATATAAAGGGAAAAAGATCGAAAAACCTACTTGGTTATCGGTAATGTATTTTTGAGTCAAATTGATTTTCGAAGATACGGTTGCATCTGCACGGATAAACGATTGATGCAATGCTTCTCTCCGTGTGATTTCTGAAGCCAAATCAAAACCGAAGGCTTTTTCATTCATCTCAGACATTGGTTCTAAATACATTATCGGAAACAGTGCAGTGTTGGACGAGACATTCTTTTGAGAAATTGCATAATCTGCAAATCCTTCTTCATGACGAACAGCTTGTTCATATTTTAAACGCTCTTGAGGATGCACTAAAGGAGCATATCCTAAAGCTCTCAATCCTAAAAATTGTTCATTAATATGGTTCTTAATCGCAAATTGTTTCCACTTTTCACGCGATATATTTTCTGGAGAGACGCACATAAAGGCCGCCACACTGCGAATAAGTTGTATATGGGCATTCAGTTCTTTATAAATTAAATTAGTGATAGTATTTGAAGCAGTTTGAAAACGAATTTGCTCTTTCTCGTCAATCCAAAGAGCACATTTCCATGCGATCAAGCATGAGAATAAGAGACCTAAAAGTAAGAATACCCATGGTAAGAACTTAGATTCCCAAATACGTCGCAAAAAATTTCTCCATCATGAAATGTCACAGGAGATTGTAGCGTATTTGGGAATAGGAATCTATACGCTGTGTTGAGGCAAGAGTTTTTGTCTTGCCTCAAAGCCTTATTTAACACATACTTTTTTAACTTCTGCTTTCTCGACTTTTAGTTTTGGAAGAAGAACTTCTAATACGCCATTTTCACTGCTTGCCTCAATGTTTTCAATATCGACATTTTCTGGTAAGGCAAAGCTTCGCTGAAACTTACCATAACTACTTTCAACTTTATAATAGTCTTTTTCTTGACGTTCTTCTTTAAAACTTCGTTCACCTGAGATGACGATTTGATTGTCTTTTATATCAATATTAATGTCCTCTTTTTTAACACCAGGAAGATCCACTTCAACATGGTAAGCGAACTCACCTTCACGCGTACTTACGGTAGGTTTAAACGCAATAATACTACTCTCATCACTTTCAGCAGGATAGGAGTTAAACAACCGACTCTCCAACTCTTTAAGCTCTTTATACGGATTAAATCTAGTAACTAACATGGTAAACTCCTCTATATTTTTGAAAGAAGTTTAATACATGTCCAATGATTTGTCTGCCACTTAAGTGGCACAAAAAGCATTTATTCTTCAGGAAGGTGTTCGAGTAGATTTTGAGAGTCTTTGATAAAAATCTCTTTGCGTTTGATATCAATAAGCCCTTGTTTTTTAAGCGACTGAAGATTGCGATTGAGCACTTTTCGCACCGTACCGACAAGACTTGCAAGCTCTTCATGGGAGAGGTTATTAATGAGTTTCAGCGTTTGTTTATCCCCTTGGGTTTCAATATTTTTAGCAATCAATTTTATCAAACGTGTTGTAGTATCGTAGAGTGAAAGATCACTTGCTAACGTTTCAACCTCTCGAAGTTGTTTAGCCACATAAGGTAAAAAAAGCTTATTGAAAGAAGGTTTTGTTTCAATCCACTCGCGAAAAAGCTCAATGGGAAAGACCAAGAGTTTCACATTATCCAGCGCCATTGCTACATTTTCATGTACTTTGGCATCTAAAAGCGTAATGATGTCATACATATCGCCGTTGGAAAGGAGATAAAGAATTTGCTCTTTTCCTGTTTCAAAGTTGATTTGCGAAATTTTGACACGCCCCTCCAAGATGACAAAAAAGTGCTCCATGCACTCTTCAGGGCGCATCAGGATTTCACCTTTGTTAACATAAACAACACGCCCAAAACGTGCAATATCTTCTTTAAGTTCTTGCTGTATCACGTCCAATGCGTACATTATTCGCCCTTTACTTCTCCATCAACATACATCCACGCCTTACCATAGCGTTTAAAACGTGAATGTTCACCATGTAAACCTTCATGCCCATCTTGCACATACGAAGCTCGAAAAGAGACTTTGCCCACTTTGTCATTTTCACCGCCTTGCCATGTCTCCAAAACTTCGAGTTTTGTCCACGCCAAACCTTTACATGTAAAGGTAATTTCTTCTTTCAATTTCTTTGTACGATGGCTTGGATGCGTCGTTTCATAGAGGTAATCAATCAATCCAAAGACAAATGCGCTGTAGCGTGAACGCATCAGTGTTTCACACGTAGGAGCATTATAGTTTTTGTGGTATAGCTCGCAACACTGTGCATACATTTTACCACTACCGCATGGACAGAGATTTGCTTCTTTCATTCTTCCTCTTTGAATCATATTGAGTCAATTATTATACACGTATTTCATTAAATCTCCTCTTCCACAACAGGTGAATTCAACTGCTTCTATTACTTCTTTAGTTACAATAATCGCCTAATTATCATAAGGCTTTTTGTAATGTATTCTTCGATTTTCTTGTCGTGGAAACCCTGGTTTCCTGTAGTTGGATTAACCATTTCTGCGTTTATTTTTAACACCACCGAATTTGCGCCTATTAGCCTACTGACTGATATTGCAAACGATTTTAACATTAGTGAAGCACATGCAGGACTCATGATGACCGTTTATGCATGGGTGGTTGCAAGCCTCTCCTTGCCATTGATGCTCCTCACCAAAGATATGGAGCGACGTCGCTTGCTTTTGCTGTTATTTGCTCTGTTTATTGCGAGCCATCTTCTCTCCGCTATCGCATGGAGCTTTTGGATTTTAATGATCTCACGCATTGGCATTGCTTTCTCACACGCCGTCTTTTGGTCGATTACTGCCTCACTGACCTACCGTTTAGCCCCTGAAGGTAAAAAGACACGCGCCCTTGGTATCCTAGCGACAGGCACATCGCTTGCCATCGTTTTGGGCTTGCCACTGGGTCGTATCATAGGGCAAAGTTTAGGGTGGAGAGCCACCTTTGGCTGCATCGCCATTTTAGCATTTTTAATGCTTTTTGTCTTGATGAAAGTCTTACCACTGCTTCCAAGCGTCAATGCAGGCTCACTCAAAAGCTTACCCCTTTTAGTGAAACGCCCTGCCCTTATGGGGGTTTATCTTTTAACCGCTTTAGCGATTACGGCACATTTTACAGCCTACTCTTACATTGAACCTTTTGTGCAACAAATCGCACATTTAAGTGCTAATTTTGCGACAGTCATTCTCTTCATCTTTGGTATTGCCGGATTTTTGGGAAGTGCTATTTTTGCCTATTTTAAACACAAATATCCTTTTACAATCATTGTGTGTGCACTAGGATTGCTCATTGTATCGCTGCTTTTAATGCGCCCTCTTGCGCCTTATCAAATTGCATTAAGTCTTGTATGTCTGGGTTGGGGCATTGCAATTTGTCTCATTAGCCTCATTCTTCAGGTGACAGTTTTAGAGCTCACTCCTGATGCAACTGATGTTGCGATGTCACTTTACTCCGGTATTTATAATATTGGTATCGGTGGAGGTGCTTTTGTCGGTAGTCTTGTTATCTTGCATAGTTCAATGGCTTATGTCGGAATCGTAGGTGCATTATTTGGGTGTACGGCACTTTTATTAGCTATTTGGATTTGGAAAACCTATCTTTTAAAACGTTCCTAGCACTTTACATGTAAAGATTAGACGACTCGGTTACGCCCATGTTCTTTGGCTTCGTAAAGTGCTTTATCTGCTTTGTCAAAAATTTTGATAATACTGTCGTACTTTTCAAATTGTGCTGTTCCAAAACTAGCGGTTACCGAGATAATTTCAGGAAATTCATATGCCCCAATAGCTGCTCTTATTTTTTCAGCTAAATGTCTCGCACCTTTAATGTTGGTATCACGGCAGATAAGCAAAAACTCTTCGCCACCCCAGCGCCCAAATATATCCGTTTCGCGTTTAACGTTTGTCACAATTTTGGCAATACTTTGGAGAACCTCATCGCCTCGTTTGTGTCCATAGTTATCATTCACATTTTTAAAATAATCCAAATCAAACATAATAATCGAAAGAGGTAACTGATCTCGATCAAATATCTTTTTTTCATACTCTAAAATATCATCCAGTTTTAAACGGTTATGAATGCCTGTTAATTTATCCGTATTGGAGAGAATTTCAAGCTGGGCATTATGCTTTTTGAGTTGATACTGTCGTATCAAAACAATTAAAATAATCACACCCGTGATCACGGCTAACAAATAGATGTAGGTGTAATTCATACGCTCTTCATAATTAACCGATATCCATTTGTTTAAGATCGCTTGATTTTTGGTCGGATCAATTGAATCAATCGCTTTTTCGAAAATAGAGAGCAAAAGAGGTTCGTCATTGCGCGTTGCAACACCAAGCTCCCATTTATCATCAAATTTACCCACAATTTTTAGTGATCCATAGTAATCTTTTTGAATTTGATATGCCACCGTTGCCAGCGTTCCGATATAGCCAAAAAGCTTTTTCTGCTCCACTTGTTTTAGACCATCTGCATCACTCGCAACTTCCACAAAGTGCATATTGGGGTATCGTACTTTTAAAATTTCACCATACGCATAGCCTTTTGCAATGCCAATGGATTTTCCAGTCAGCATACCAATGTCCGTGTAAAAAACTTTATCAATATTGGAAATAAGTACGATGGGTATTTTCAAATAGGGATGGGTAAAATTCATATACATTCTGCGTTCGGGTGTAGGCATGGCAAGAGAAAAAATATCACACTTACGTTCTTTGGCATATTCTAAAGATTCTAACCATGTTTGAGTATTAACAAGCTCGATAGGCAAACCAATAAATTGCTCCATCTCACGCATATAATCCGCTGCCATTCCGACATGTTTCCCTTTTTGATTCATCTCCAAAGGCATCCAATCAGGGTCAATACACATCGTAATACGCTTTTTTTGTGCCAAATAAATTTGCTCATCCAATGAAAAAGCAAGTCTCGTCTCTTTAGGAAGAATACTTTTAGACCATTTCGATTTCAGCGCATTGATCTCCTCTTGTGTCACGTTATTGAGAGCTTTATTGATGATACTTTGTAAGGGTTCATCTTCTGGGTGCATCATAATATAAAGATTTTTATCTCTTAAATTTTGTAAGTCAAGTTTGGAAGCAATATGAAGGTTAGAAAGCATCTCTTTACTGATAACGTATTGTGCCGAGAAAGCATCCTCCACCCCTGCGTCAATCAATCCAAAAGCAACCGCTTCTAACATCTCTTTAGTTGTCTCATACTCTACTACTGTAAGCTCAGGATACTCCTCTTTGAGATACTTTGTTGTGGGCCACGCTCTCCCTGCACCAACAGTTTTACCTTTTAAATCATCAATAGTGTTAATATCGTGACGCTTTATTTGGCTAATGAGTGCTAAATCCATAGTAATAAATTTGGTGCTATACAGAAATTTCTGATGTCGCTCTGCTGAGGGAATGAGTGGTTGTGCTACGCTAATCTCTCTGTTTTTAAATTTTTCATACACATTAGACCATGTTCCACTGATAAAATTTAAACGTACACCAATTTTATCGGCTAAAAGTCTCATATAATCAACAGAATACCCTTTGGCTTCCCCATCTTCATTAAAATCATACGGATACCAACTAAGCTCATTAGTCACGCTAATAACAGGGTGCTTTTGAAGATACGCTTTTTCACTCTCAGTTAATTCAATTTCGGGAACAATGGGAGAAGGTCGTTCAGATGTTGCAAAAGGTAAATATTTTCGTTTGATCTTTACATGTAAATCCGTAGGCATAGAATCGAGCATTTTATTAAATAAAGAGATGAATTCTGGCCAATCCTTTGCAGTCGCAACCGATTGCTCCTCTGTCGCATAACGCGTAATATTAGAAATTTGAACATTCTCTAGATGATACGCCTTAACAAACATACTCATAATAGCAATATCACCGATAAATCCATCTGCTATATGTTCATTGACTGCCCTCATTGCTTCGAGTGAATTCGGATACGTAATGTAAAGAAAATGTGGATAATCCTCTTTTAAGTTCTCGTTAATCACATAACTTGACACTATGGCTATTTTTTTAGGTTTCGCATCAAAAAAGTTTTCTGATTGAAGTGTATTTGGTGTGAGGAGTGCAAACGGAAAAGTACAATAAGCTTTACTAAAAAGCATCGTTTGTTTTAGCTCTGAATTAGGAGTGACTCTTAAAATAACATCGATACCATCATGTATTTTAACACGCCTTAGCGCTTCAGACCAGCTACCGTCAGTCACATACTTGATTTTAAGATTAAACGTAGATGCAAAAAATTGAATATACACCACACTAATCCCCGTATATTCGCCATTTTGAAGAAACTGATAGGGAGGAAGATCTTTGGTGATGCGCACTCTGAGTGTCTTGGTTTTATCAAGCCACGCTTGCTCACTTGGAGTAATATCAATCGCTGATGCCTGCATGAAGCTCAAGAGAGATAAAAGCGTAAAAAGGAAAGAGACAACTGCTTTCATGGCATACCCCAGTCAGACAAAGTATTCTGAAATCTAGTATACTCAAATTATTCTGTAATTAGGAAAATGTATCTTTGTTTAGTTTTTACATGTAAAGATGATTCACGCTTTGAAGGTATATGATTCTTGATTGATAAGCGCCAACACAGAGATAAACTCCTCTTCAATGGCATAAATGATTGTATACCCTTTGTAAATAAGATCACGTATATTTTTATCATCATGATAGAGGGATTGTCTATATTTATAGGGCATTTCAAGCAATGCTTCACAACTTTCAAGAATGCCTTTTTGAAAGGCTTTTGCCGATGCTGGGCTATCTAACGTTATAAATTGGATCTTTCTTTGAAGAGAAAGAACAAACTCTTTTTCAAACCTAAGCTTCATTGCTTAAAAGCTTCTCTACTTCTTCACGTGAATAAAAGATCGCTTCGTTATTTTTGAGTTTTTGAACCTGAGAGGCTACAAACTTTTTATCTTCTTCAAATTTTAGTCGTGCGATCTCTTGTTGCACAAGCTCATCTATCTCGTCATTACGCATAATCACAAAATCAAGCTTGTTGTTTTTCAAAATACCAATTTTGGTCACCTCATGACTCGCCAATTTTGCAAGCACACTACCAAAATTCTTCGCAACATCGGTACTGCTCATCAGCTCATTAGGTTTATAGGTTAGCATTTTATTCCTCGCTATTATACGGATAATCTTGTGGATAATTATAGTTTAATGAAGAATTGGTGTCAAGTAGAAGGAAGTTATCTAGCCAAAATGGCTAGATAACATTTTATGTGTGTCTAACGAAAACAGTCGTTATTTTTTTAACAATAGGTAAAATAAGTAACAGCGTTGGAAAAGCAATCAACCATGAAATCGCCCAAGAGCTCATCCAAAGATTGATAAACTGGTATGTCAAACCCGAAACTCTTATCGTGCTAATGAACGAAACGAGCATCGACATTAAGACAGAGAGGAAAAACGGCATAACGATTCCGCTGTATTTAGCGGGAAGCTTTGGTATACCGAAAACGATGGTGGGAGGTGTATGAGAAGATTGACTCATAAAGCATCCTTTTCAAATAACCGGCTATCAAGGCGCTCTTCATGTTATGACACATAACATAAAGTTCATCCCCGGACGAACCGGTAGAAGTTAGCGCATTGGTTAACGTTAAATGCTTACGGCATACTTTATATAAAATTTGCACGGGTATTATAACAAAAAATCTGTAGGTGAGGATAGAGCAAGCGATGAATGTTTGCAAAGGAGTTTTGCAAATAATAGCGTTACACGTAAAAAATCAAACTTTACTTTTAATCTTTTTGTTCTAAACCTTTAATAATTTTTTCTTGAACAATATATTTTTGTAAACCTCCTAATAAAAAGCCACTTAACTGACCTTTTTGCTTCTCAATTTCTTCAGATAAAAGGACATTAAATCTTTGCCAAAAAGACAACTCTTCTTGTAAGCCTCTCCTATTGCCAGCAAATTTATAGCGATTTTCTATGCGAGAAAGCAAATGAGACATTGCATCAAATTTTAATTCGATAAACGCATCAAAGAATTGATTTACATCCATTTTGGAGAAAAGAGGTTGAGATGCCATTTCTTCAAAGATACCGATAATGCCATTTATGTTTTTTTCTTTGACCCTCTTTAATAATTCATCTGCAACATGAATAAGCCCTTCTAAACATGCTTTTTGATTGACTTCTTCCATGTAGGTTTTAATCTGTTGGAATTCTTCACTATCTTCTTCACAATAACCTAATCCATAGTGTTCTGCATCAATATCATATTGTTGTTTTACTTCCCATATATCCATGCACGCATCAATCGCTTTTTTAGCTTGTTCTACTACTTTATCTTTTGAGTAAGTATACAAACCTGCTTCGCTAAAGCGCAAGAGTAATCCAGTAACATGCTGTAAAACTTCATGTTCTTGATATTCAAAACGATTGAATTTTCCTACCATTGTCTCTAAAAGTTGTTTGAATTCAGTGTTTTCAAGTTCTCGATAATGCCACAATCGAATCCATTCTGCTTGAATTTCTTTCATAAAGTATCGACTGTTTTGGAGTGCATTGTCTGTTTCATCTTGAGGCAATGTTCCATAAGAAAAAAGCTTACCCCATTGCTCATACTCTAATAGAATATTGGACGAATTCAAATAATATTTCATAATAGGTGTTTTTTCTTGGATATCGTCTTTATAGTGATAATAGCCTTTTTTTTCTAATCTGTTTGCATCCATATTCCCTTGTTTTATCTCAATCGAAAATGCAAAAAATACTTTTATAAGATTTTGCATTAATTCGAGATGCTCTCGAAATTTTGTATCAATATTTTTATAAAACCAATCAAAATCCAAAATTGATTGCCTGATATGACGTAAATTATAATAATTCCCTGCAATATAAACATCTTTAATTGTTTCTTTGTTGGTTTCTAAAACTTCTTTTGTATCAGAAACTAAATTAACAAAAGAGTAAAATGCACTATCAAAATCCTGCGTTATTTGAAATGTTTTACCGATAACTTTTTCTTTGAAATTTTTGTATTCTTTCTCATTAATTCTTGTTTCATCTGCTAAGATAATTACTTTGATACCATCTTTTTCTACCAATGTATTGATAGAGCCTAAAACCTCTGAAATATGAATTTTTGTACGCTCTAAATCATCAAAAACAAAGATATATTCATGTTTTCTTGCGTTATCATCGGGAGAATATAAATCAAATTGATTTATATTAATTGAAACATCGTCTTTTTTGTCACCGTTCAAATCAATCGAAGTACCTAATTTAACGGCACCTTTGAGTAATTTACCTGCTATACTCATATATTTATGAGATAAAACGGGATGAAGTTGTTGAAAAATTTGCTCATTAATTTCTTCTAGTTTCGTCAATCCAAAAAGACTAATATTGATAATTTTTTTATCATCTTTTTTTGATTCTAAAAAATTTTTAATGAAAAAAGTCTTACCACTTCCCCATTCCCCTGTCAGTAAAACGGCATATTCTGGAGCAATAGCTAAATCGATGTAATGATTTAAAAAACTTTCTATATGTTCATTCATGAGGACTCCTTCAAAGAGTATTTTGAAAGCAGCTAGTATTTTTACATGTAAAGCTTCTCAGCCTTACATGTAAACGTTTAATTTATTCTTCTCGGAGCGCCTTAGCAATCAATTCTATCGGGTTTTTAAACACAACATCTACTTTTTGTCCATGCATGGCATCGCCTAATTGCATACGACAGGCACTACACTCAGCACTCACATAATCAGCGCCCGTCTCCTTGATCATCGCGGCTTTTGGAAGTCCTGCAGCTTTGGCAAAGCGGTAGTTTCCTGTTTGCATGGTCACCCCGCCAAAACCACAACAACGGTTCGGATCGCTCATCTCTTTCATCACATAATTTTGAGAAAGCAAGTTTCGTGGCTCTTTCCAAACGCCTTGCATTTTGCGTGCATGGCAGGGGTCGTGGTAGGTGATCGTTTCAGATCTTCGAGATTTGCTGGCCAAAATTTCAGCCAAGTTCGTCTTTTTCTCTAAGTATTCCGTTGCCATGAAGATGTGTGGAGCAATAGCTTTAGCCCTTACTTGCCACTCAGGTTGGTCATGGAAAAAATGTACGTAGTCTGCTTTAATCATCGCACTGCACGTCGCTTCAGGAATGATGATGGCATCAAGTTCGTTTACAAAACCTTCGATATACTCGACATTAAATTTTGCGAGATAATCCACGCTATCAAAATCACCTGTAAAGTATTGCGGTGCGCCACAACATTTTTGTTGTTTAATGAGGTACGCATCGATCTGCAACTCTTTTAAAATTTCTAAAAGTGATTTGCCAATGTCGGTGTACATGTAATTGGCTAAACAGCCGATAAAAATGCCCACTTTGCCTTTGCCACCGTTATGAATGACATCGGGATGGGAGTTCAAGAAAGTCTTTTTGGCGAGACTTGGGAAAAGTCTGTCCATCTTGATAATGGGAAAGTTTCGCAAGTACATCGAGCTTTTTTTCTCCACTATTTTGAAACCACAGGTTTGAAACATAAAACCAAAGCGCGCAAGAACATCCATAATGTTACGATTACGAAGTAAGAAAAACGCAAGTTTTTTGTACCAAGCGAGACCAAATTTTTTGCGAATGTCATTACGTGCTTGCTCTATGAGCATATCGACTGGCAAATCATTGGGACAGACATCGACACAATTGGTACATAAGAAACAGCTCTCAAAAATACTTTTAGCGTTTTTGTCCAGTTCGAGTTCACCTCGTTGGTATGCACCTAGAAGATCAAGAAAGCCTCTTGGACTGGTAACTTCATCACGGTTGACTTCGTGAATTGTACAAACAGGTATACACTTACCACACTTGACACAGGCATCGCTTGTTACATCAAATTTAAACATCTGTTACACCGTTTTACTGAAGCGTCGTTTATCTTCAGGGATTTTTTGGAGGTACGCATCAAAAGGCATCACAATATTGCGAATAAGCAATGTGCCTGTCGTGTTGACTAAAATCTTTTTAGCAACTCTATCAACGATCACTAACTCTTCTTGCTCAAACGGTGCAAGGGCAGCTACAGCATCGGCAAAATAATCAAAAAAGTCGATGCCAAACTGGGCTTCAATGCCAGCGATATTAAGTTTGAAGTTGCTCATCATCTCCATAATGACTGCTTTTCTAAGCACATCATCCTCATTGAGTGTCAGACCGCGATGCACAGGCAGAACACCCGCATCAATCGCCTTTTCGTACGCATCCATCTCTTTAAAGTTTTGCACATAGTGCTTCAAGCCTTCGCCGATGCTCGTCAAACCAATACCGATTAAGTCCGCGCCACCTTTGGTCGTGTATCCTTGAAAATTGCGATGCAATTCGCCTTTTTCAATCGCCAAGAAAAGCTCGTCATCAGGCTTAGCAAAGTGATCCATCCCGATCATTTTATAACCATTGGACTCTAAATAATCAATCGTATAGCGCATAATAGCAAGCTTGACGCTCGGATGAGGCAGTGTGGTCTCATCAATTTTACGCATCGATTTTTTCATCCACGGCACGTGCGCGTAGTTAAACACCGCCAAACGGCTCGGATCAAGTGAAACCGCCAAACGCAAGGTCTCTTGAAATGTCTCAAAGGTTTGATACGGAAGCCCATAAATTAAGTCCATGTTGATCGACTTAATGCCTGAACTTTTTGCCATTTTCACAACATTGTTTGTCACCTCGTAAGGCTGAATGCGGTGGATTGCTTTTTGAACCTCATCGTTAAAGTCTTGTACACCGTAACTCACACGGTTAAATCCATTGCAGATAAGCACATCTAACTGCTCTTTGGTTAAGTAACGTGGATCAATTTCACAGCTGATCTCAGCATCTTTGGCAAAGTTCTTGAAGTGGCTTCGAATAGCACCAATAATGCGCTTCAATTGCGGTGCGCTGAAAAACGTTGGTGTCCCCCCGCCAAAGTGCATCTGAATCACTTCACGCGAGGTATCAAGGTGTTGAGAGAGCAGTTCAAGCTCTCGCTCAAGGTAACTGATATAACGCTCTTTTTTATCTTCCTTGCTCGTGTAAACGACGTTACATCCACAGAAGTAACACGCACTTCGGCAAAATGGAAGATGAAAATAGAGCGAGAGTTTACGACTTTTATCTTGCGTAGCTAAAATGCTCTCATAACTTTGGTGCGTAAATCCCTCATGAAACTCAGGGGCTGTTGGGTAGCTAGTGTACCTTGGCCCTGGTTTAGAATACTTGGCAAATTTATCAAAATCAATCATACTTCATCCTAACGCGTTGTCGCGTTGATAATACTCGCCCCTTCAGGCAAATAGAGATCTTTTAGGTCTAAAAAAAGGTTTGGGTGATCTTTCTTGATCTTTTTGACCAATTTATCAAAATCAATTTCACTTTTTTTACTCTTTTTGATCTCTTCGGTTGCTACCGCCCAAACGTCTTGAAAGTCCAGTGGCAATTGTTGCAAAATACTTTTTTCCAATTTGAGAAAAAGAGCTTCTTGCTCCGCTTTTTTAAAATGCTCTATCATTTTACTGAGTGTATCAATCGAAAGCAGTGCATGAAGTTTTTGATTTTCATCATACACCAACCATGGTTCTTTCGCATTGTCCCACGAACCATTTTTAAGGCGTAAAAGCTTTGTCTCTTCTGACTCACTTGGCACTATCTCTAAAACTGTCTGTTCTTTTTGTTTGCTGACGCTCAAACCTTTAGAAATTTTTTCTATCATCTTGAACTCTTTTTTTCGTTTAAATTCCATTAGCTGTTTCTGTGCCTATCAAGCCATACCATAACGGCTTTTTGGGCATGAAGTCTGTTTTCCGCCTCATCAAAAATCTCATCAGCATGCGCTTCAAAGACACTCTCACTCACTTCATAATCACGGTACGCTGGCAAGCAGTGTAAAAACATCGCATCTTCTTCTGCCAAGCTCATCATCGCATCGTCCACCATGTAGCCTTGAAATGCCGCGACACGTGCTGCTTTTTCGCTCTCTTGGCCCATCGAAACCCATGTGTCCGTTGTCACAACGGTAGCACCTTTGATCGCCTCTTTAGGATCATTTCCGATGGTAATCACAGCCCCACTCTCTTTAGCAAAAGCACGCGCATCTTCTAAAATTTTAGCATCGACTTCATATCCTTTAGGGGTAGCGATGCGAAGCTCAAAGCCCAGTTTGGAAGCAAGCATCAACCATGAATGGGTCATATTGTTGCCATCGCCAACGTACGCGACGATAGGGTTTTGATCTTTTTTATACTCTACCATCGTGAGGTAATCTGCCATCAGTTGAACCGGATGGTACGAATCACTCAACCCACTAATGACAGGCACACGTGAATACGCCGCAAACTCTTCTAAGGTACTTTGCGCAAAGGTTCTTATCATCACCATATCGACCATACGGCTAATAACACGCGCTGTGTCTTTCATCGGCTCACCACGTCCTAGTTGCAAGTCATTGGAAGAGAGGAACAGACCCACACCACCCAATTGATGAATACCCACTTCAAAACTGACACGCGTTCTGGTACTGCTTTTTTCAAAAATCATCCCTAAGGTTTGATTTTCAAGGTAAGGCTTATATTTGCCCTTTTTCGCTTGTTTTTTAATTTTAATCGCCAAGTCAATGATCTCTAAAATCTCTGCCTTGCTATAATCTTTTAGTGTTAAAAAATGTCTCATATTTGATACCTCCTTTTATTTGGGCAAAGCCCACATAAAATTCCCCGCACTAAAGCTTACGCCTTGCGTAGAATTTACTTTCTTCTTAAAATCTCAGCTACTTCTTTCGCGTGGTAACTGATGATAATATCAGCTCCAGCACGTTTAAATGCAATCATCGTCTCCATCATCACACGATCATAATCAATCACACCTGCACGTCCTGCTGCTTTTAGAAGCGCATACTCACCACTGACATTATAAACACATAATGGCAAAGAGGTTGCATTACGTACATCACGAACAATGTCAAGGTAAGCAAGGGCTGGTTTGACCATCAAGATGTCCGCACCTTGCATCTCATCTTCAACCGATTCGGCGATCGCTTCTCTTCTGTTGGCGGGGTCCATTTGGTAGGTTTTACGATCGCCAAAAGAGGGAGCAGACTCAGCCACATCACGGAATGGTCCATAATAGGCACTCGCAAATTTGGTTGAATAGCTCATAATGGGAAGATTAATAAACCCTTCACTATCAAGAGCCTCACGTAACGCTTCGATCATACCATCCATCATACCACTAGGTGCTATCATATCCGCACCAGCGTGCGCATGTACAAGGGCTTGTTTGGCTAAAATCTCTAAAGTTGCATCGTTGTCAACACTCTCGTGTTCCATATCTAATATACCACAATGTCCGTGATCGGTAAATTCGCAAAAACAGAGATCTGTCACGACAAACATCTTCGGATACTCTTTTTTAACCGCTTTAATTGCACTGGCAATAATGCCATGTTCACACAACGCATCACTTCCTACGCTGTCTTTTACCTCAGGAATACCAAATAAAATAATCGAGTTAATGCCAAGCTCTTGCAAAACACCACACTCTTTGACAATCTCATCAATGCTCATCTGATACACGCCGGGCATTGAGCTAATCTCTTTTTTAAACCCTTCGCCATTTTTGGCGAACAATGGATAAATAAAATCGTCCATACTAAGTGCTGTTTCGCGCACGAGTGAGCGAAGTGTTGCATTCATTCTAAGTCTTCTAAATCTTTTAAACATTTTTTTGCCTTATCTTGGTTAAAATTAGACCTCGTTATAAAAAGTAGTGATTTTAGCATAACTGGATATAAAAGAAAATGAAAATAGAAATTTCCGAGATTGCGAACCTCCCTTCACGTTTTGGGACATTCAAAATCCAATCATTTAAAGAGGGCATTAAAGAGCATTTAGTCATTTTTAAAGAGCCTTTGGGTGAGATTCCGTTGGTGCGTGTTCACAGTGAATGTTTAACCGGGGACAGCATAGGAAGTCTTAAATGCGACTGTCGCGATCAGCTTGAATTCGCCCTTAAAACCGTCGAACAAAACGGTGGAATGGTCATTTATTTACGTCAAGAAGGCAGAAACATTGGGCTACTCAACAAAGTCAATGCCTATGCGCTTCAAGATAAAGGCTTTAATACCATCGAAGCCAATCATCAACTTGGTTTTTTAGATGATGAGCGTACCTATGAGATGGTGGAGTTTATTTTGGACTATTTTAAGATCACAAAAATTAAGCTTTTAACCAACAATCCTAAAAAGATAGAGAGCTTAAAACATATCGACATTGTTGAGCGCATTCCTGTGATTATTCCTTCCAATAAATTTAATGCAGGTTATTTAAAAACCAAAAAAGAGCAGATGGGGCATCTTCTTTAGGAGAGACTATGATACGTAATGCTACGGTTGAAGATAGTGACAGTATTGTCGAACTGCTTACCCAACTTGGCTATGCCAATACCCAACCTTTTATTAAAGTGCGCATCGAGGAGCTCTTAGAAAATCCTGATGCCATGTTACTTTGCTACGAAGTTGAAGGTAAAGTCAGCGCCCTTCTGTCTTTACATGTCATTCCTCAAATCGCCCTTTTAGGCTCTTTTTTGCGCATCAGTTATTTTGTGGTCGATGAACATGCGCGCTCGCACAACATTGGTGCAAAACTTGAAGCCTATGCCTCACACATTGCCAAAGAGAGAGGATGCGATCGTATCGAAGTGCATTGCAATGAAAGACGCACAGAGGCGCACCGTTTTTACACACGTCAAGGCTACGTTGAATCCCCCAAATATTTTATCAAACAGATCACCCTTTAAAGGAGCTTTCATGTTAAAAGAGTTTCGTGATTTTTTGCTCAAAGGCAATGTCGTCGATATGGCGGTTGGTTTTATCTTTGGTGCCGCTTTTGCGACCATTGTCAAATCACTGGTTGCCAATGTGATTATGCCTCCCATTGGTCTACTCTTAGGCAATGTTGATTTCTCTTCCCTTTTCATTGCGCTGGATGGTAAAACCTATGCCTCATTAGCAGATTTGGAAAAAGCAGGGGCACCTGCCATGAAACTAGGTGTCTTTTTCAATGACTTAACCTCCTTTGTTATTTTAGGATTTGTCATGTTTATGATGATCAAGGGGTATGGAAAAATCGCGCCTAAAAAAGTACCTGATGCAATCACAAAAGCGTGCCCAGAGTGCGCGATGGCTATTCCTGTTGCGGCTAAAAAATGTCCTTATTGCGGAACGATACAAGCGTAAAAATATGTTTACATGTAAAGATTTTTAACTTAAAAAAAATACTCTTGACTCTAAAGTAGATTTAATATAGAATGAGTACAAGCCTTAAGAATAGCTTAGATATCTCTTAAGGCTAAAGCTTATTTGAAAGGATTTAGTATGGCAATTGTATTACCCAATCTTCCTTATGCTAATGAGGCACTTGAACCTTATATTGGTGCAAAAACATTAGAAATCCATCATGGCAAACATCATCAAACCTATGTAACCAACCTCCTGAAATTGATTGAAGGAACCGACTTAGCCAATGAACCTCTTGAGGGTCTCATTTTAAAATCAGTTAACAATCCTGATCGTGTCGGTATCTTTAACAATGCCGCGCAAGTGTGGAATCATACCTTTTACTGGAACTCTATGAAACCCAAAGGAGGCGGAGTACCCAGTGGTGAAATTGCTGCTAAAATTAATGCTGCCTTTGGAAGTTACGACGCTTTTATTCAGGCGTTTAAAAATGCAGGACTTACACAATTTGGTAGTGGCTGGGCATGGCTCGTGGTTAAAAATGGTACTTTAGAGATCATGAAAACTGCCAATGCAGATACGCCCATTGCGCATGGCATTAAACCAATTCTGACCGTTGATGTGTGGGAACATGCCTACTATCTGGATTATCAAAACAAACGTGCCGATTATTTAGATATTTTCTTTAATCATCTGATTAATTGGGATTTTGCAAACGCAAATTTGAAGTAATTTCCAACACTAAACTTAATTTAAAAGGAGTTCTATATGTTACGAAGAGATGCCCTTAAACTAGCCGCCATAGCAGCACTTGCGACCACGTATGCTTCGGCTTATGATGAAAAATTGATTGTCAACAAAAAGAAAATGGAAATCAAAGACCCTGCGAACATGACAGAGCTTGAACTCAAACATTCTCCTGAAATTAAAGTAGGTGCGGCAGACGCACAAGGATTTTCGTTGGTTGAAGTCAACATCGGACAAAAAGGGGTCATTCACCCAAGCGTTGATAACCATTGGATTTACGAAATCGAACTTTTAGCCGATGGTAAAAAAGTGGCAGATGTCTCACTTGAGCCAACAACATCAAGAGGTTTTCTTGCAGCACGTGTCAATACCAAAGATGTCAAAATACTCTCAGCCATATCTCGCTGTAATCTTCATGGCGAATATAGCGCTTCAATCAAACTTTAAGAAGAGCGAGCCCCAAAGGCTCACTCCTCTTCTATACTTTAAACTGCTTGAGTGTCTTTTCTAATTCATTCGCTCCATTAGAGAGAGATACAGAAACTTCTCCTACCTCATGACTTAATGTTTTATTGAGTGTTGTACCGTTTACAATACTGGCCATCAAACCGACCAGATTTTTAGTACGAGTGGCAACGTATGTTGTTTTATTGCGAACATCCGTTGACTTGATATACGTACTGGAAAGTTTTTCTTTCGTTCCTTCTACATGTAAAATAAGCTCTTTGGCTAATTGTGATGACCCAAGCATCTCTTCGGTCGTTTGTTTTGTGTCTTCTGCTATATCGTTCACACTTTGAGTAATGACATTCACATTCGCACTGATTTCCAAAAGACTCTTTTGTGTACGTTCGGCTAGTTTTCTCACTTCATCGGCGACGACGGCAAAACCACGTCCATGTTCCCCTGCCCTTGCGGCTTCTATGGCAGCGTTGAGGGCAAGAAGATTGGTTTGATCTGCAATATCACCAATAATGCTCAAAATTTCGCGAATACTGCGTGCCTGCTCACTGAGTGTATGGACTTTTTGTGCTAAGTCATTTTGGCGTTCTGAACCATTTTCGATACTTTGCACAGACTGATTCAAACTTTGAATAAACTCGTCCAATGTATTGGCCGTAATGTGCAAATCATCCGTCGTTGCAATAGAAGCTTTTTCAATTCCATCTAATTCTGTCCCAACATCTGAGACCAAAAGATTCATATCGACAATATTTTTTTCCTGCTGTTCAATGCTTTCACCTAAAGAGACAATGACATGGTCAAGCTTTTGACTTTGTGTATTGGTTACATCTAACGTTTGAAGCGTATGGGTTAAAGTTGTAGCAAAAGACGTCACCATGTTATTAATATCATCCGATATTTGAGCCAGCTCATCCGTTGTGTTTTTAAGAACGATATGCTTTGTCAAATCTTTCTCTTTCGCCATAGTGCTTATTTGAACATGGCTACTATACACACTTTCAATAATACCCTTTTGTGTAAAGAAAAGAATAGCAAGCAATACGATTCCAAATACTCCACTAATAAGAACCGATATGATCATCTCATTCGTAGCGTCATGATCAAGTTTTTGAATCAATTCACTACTACTTTTAGAAATACCATCATCAATTGTTTTCAAGATTTCTATCTTCTGTGTTATGGTATTAAACCACACTTGTGGATCTACACCAAAGTTGCCTTCATTCACTTTTGCTAAGGCAATAGAGCGAAATTTTTCGACTTCATGGATGGAATTATCGTTCATTTTTTGGGCAAAAAGTTGTTTAATATCATCCGTAGCAAAGGCTAAAAAAGCTTCTGTGTAGGCTATTTGTGATGACATCAGCCCATTCCATTTAGCAAAAGTGCCAGGCGCAAACGCATTGCTCGCAAACGTTCCACTCATAACCGCACGCTCAATACCCACAAGCTCTTTGAGTTTCAAAAAATGAGAATACGAAGAAAGCACTTTTACAAGCTCTGCCACCTCAGAAACTTTTGCCACACTGTCGGTTACATGTAAAATTTTTGTGTTCATCTTGGTATAAAAGGCAACGCTATCTTGCATACTGATTTTAAGACCATCCACTTGCGCTCGTATGGAAGAGATTTTACTAGCATCTTCTTGAAGCGAGGAGAGCTCTTTTTGCAACTCTTCTGGAAATTTCGAAAGATCTATTTGCACTACGTATTCTTTGAGTTTTACCAGACTCTCATCTGTTAGGACTCTCTGTTTTGGTAAAACATCACCAAATTTTTTACCCCCAGATCCTAGAAAACCTGCACTCATGCCCCTTTCTTTCTGGGTTTCATGAATAAAAAGACTCAGTTTTGTGGAAAGCGTATTGAGCGTCGCCGCCTCAGACAATTTCTTTTTTTGATGAAATGATTCATTCATAACTTGAAAAACATTCAAGAAAAGATAAGCCATCACTATCGCTAAAACAAAAAGAAGTTTTTTCTTAATACTCATAATTCCCCCTCTTTTGATTGTATTTACTCTACAAAAGTGTATCTATATTTCTTTATTAATAGGCTCTTAATGACATATACTGTATTATATTAAGAAACTATAACGTTACACCTTGACTAAAGTCATGACAAAAAGGTTACTTTATTATGATGAATACCCATTATGATCTTCCTCAATCTTTTTGGAGCAACGTTGAGATACTCATCGAACTTCTTTTAAAATACAACCTAACGCATAATATATCGGGTGCTAAAACAAAAGAAGCTGTTCTTAAAAATATTGACGATAGTATCTATCCATTACAATTTTTACATCTAAACGAGTTAAAGCATGCGATTGATATTGGGACAGGAGCTGGTTTTCCAGGATTATTACTTGCCCTTGCGCTACCACAGGTGCATTTTACACTTTTTGAGCCAATCGCGAAAAAAAGTGCTTTTTTGCATTTAGCCAAAACAACGCTTGAACTCAAAAATGTCGATATAGTTACACACAGAGTTGAAAAGGTTTCCCCTTTCAAAGTTGAGCTTATTAGTTCTCGCGCCGTAACTAACACTAAAATGTTAATCAAACTGTGCAAAGATTTTATTACTCCTGATACCACATTGCTTTTTTATAAAGGCGAATTGGTTGAAGAGGAGATCAAAGGGTTGCAAAATTGTCAGGTTTATCAACGTGACAAACGCTACTACTTAGTGATGAAGGATGTTGATGTTGCTTAAAATTGCTTTGTTTATTGCTGTTATTTTTTTAATCTATCTCTTTTTCTTTAAAAATAGCCGTAAAGAAGATATTCAAAAAAAATCTTCTAAAAAAGTTTTAGAAGGAGAAACGATGGTCGAATGCCAAGCGTGTTCAACTTTTATTAGCCACAAAGAGGCAATCATTAAAGATGGCCTTTTCTACTGCTCAAAAGAGTGTGCGAGGTTACCCTAATGTTACTCATTGGACATGAACTTATCCCGAGTACGCCTTTTTATCGTGTTGACTCGGTGGATCAGATTGCTAAAACACCTTCCAATGCAACCATACTGTTCAATTTTGATCCTACATTAATTGCATATTGCTCCACACAAAAGCTCTCGTTCGCTTTACATGTAAAGCAGATTAAAGAGCTTGTTTTAGCCAATGCATTAGGCGCTTCTTACTTTGTTGTCGATAAAACATTGGCACTTCATGCACAAAAAGTTGCAGATGACTACCTCTTTGAAGGCAAAGTGCTCCTGCTTAGTAACGATGACAATGATATTGAATTTGCGGCATCTCATACGATTGATGGAATTCTTTTCGAATCGGCTATTACGTCTTCATTGAGTTAATCACGATGCAAAAAAAACATTTTATTTTCTTAGCCTTTACCATTACGATACTTTACTGGGTTCTTGATTCTTATACCAATGCCTCATTGTACAACTCAGCATTGAGTGATGAGCTGTTCCTTATGACGTCCCATGGCCTTATTTTTGTTAAGCTTCTTACCGCAGGACTTTTGTTTATTTTAAGCCTCACACCTCTCTTTTTTAAACCAAATGCTTTTCAAAAAACCCAAAAAGAAGCTATCAATGAATTTGGTGAACTCCAACGTGTCGCTGATATTCTTTTTTCTTCTCTTTCTACCAAAATAAATGTGATCAAATCACTTGAAATTCTACAAGAGATTTTACACCTTGAATCAAGCCTACTTTTTATTTACAACAAAGAGTCTCTTACTCTTTACAACGAAAATGAGTTTATTAAAGCAACTTTCCGCTCAAAAGAGATTCTCCCTTTTCGTACGAATGCTTCAAGAAGTGCTGTTGAAGAGGTAGCCATTGCCTGCTTTATAGAAAAACGGGGCTTTTCACAGGACTCTGTTAAAGTTGATACAAAACCGTTTACACTCTTTAGTTTTATGCTCAAAGAAGATCGCAGTGAATTTCCTTTGGGCAATTTGATGCTCGTCTCTGATGACGCTCATTTTATTGAACATGCGATTCCAATGATTCAAAAATATGTACAAATGCTCACTTTTGCACTCTCTCTAGCAGCAAAAAAAGAGCTTTTACAAAGTATCAATACTCAATATTCGAGTGATACGATAAACCATTTTGACAAAGTATTGAATATTATTAATTTTACAAAAGTACAAGAATATATTGAACATGAGTTTAAACGTCACAAACGTTACCATACCGAATTTACACTGGTTTTAATCGACATCACAATGCTTAAAAATCTCACTAAAATTTTCCCAGCCGAGGTTATTACCGCATTCAAAAAAGATTTTATTCAATTGGTCAAAAAAAATACCCGTGAAGTTGATATTTTGGGAAAATGGACAAACGATCAATTTGCACTACTGCTACCCGATGTTGACTTTCGAGCAGGTCAAAAAGTAGCCCAAAAACTTCAAGCCATTTTTGAAGAGACAAAGTTTGCTCGTGTTGGGAAAATAAGTTGCAGTTATGGTATTACATCCCTTGCACCTAAAGATACCATGGGTAGCTTTAAGGCAAGAGTAGAAGGGGCCCTTGTAGCAGCCTCGCTCAAAGAGGGAAATGCCATTGAAGTCAAACTTCAAATGACACCAGATATTTAAATAATCACATGCTTTAATGCAGGATAGAGCTTTGTTATAATCTCATAACTAATCGTATTAAACTGTTCCGCCAAAGGATTTGCATCATCAAACATACAGACCTTTTGTGCGTCACCGCCTAAACAAAAACTGTCCATAGACATGCGACCTTTTGTAAAACTTCCATCGGCCATTTTTACTGGCTTAAAGCCATCAAAACGGAAAAAACCATCCCCATAGCCAATATCATACGTTGAAATAATTTCATCTTCGTGTGCTTCATAAACACTACCATATCCAACACGCTCGCCTTTTTTAAGCACACGGGTACTGAGTTTTTCAGCCCAAAGAGAAAGAACCGGTTTCAGATCATACGTTGCGATTAAAGGATTGAGCGTTGTATAACCATACATCGCAATACCTGGACGTGCATAGTCATCATCGCCTAAAGAGTGTGTACGAAGTAGCCCTGCAGAGTTACAGCAATGAAAAGCAATATGTGGCAAACTATAATGAGCCTCTAAAGCTTTAATACGTTTTTTACCTCGCTCAAAATTAGCTCGTTGCCAGAAAAATTCACTACTGAATTCATCTGCGCCTCTAAAATGTGTAAAAACACCTTTTAGTTGCAATTTTTTGGCATGAATAAGCGCCAATGCCTCTTCAATTTGTTCTTCTTTAATACCATTACGGTGCATGCCTGTATCAAGGCTTAAATGAATCGAAGTTCCCGTAGGAAGCGCTTGAAGCGCTTCCAAAGAGTGTGCTGCAAGCGAAATAGAAGGAGAGAGTTTACGAGAGGTAGGATGATCGACTAATACCAAAACTTCTTCAAAAAGATCAGCAATAGACTCCGCCTCTTCAATATTTTTTACGGCAGCGCGAAGAAGACCATACTCAGAAGCCAGTTCTGCCATAAGCCTTAAATCATGCCCATAGGCGTTATCTTTCAAAACCGCCATGAGCTTTGTTTTGCCCCCAGCCCTTGCACTTAAAAGATCAAGATTATGAAAAAAGTGCGCTTTGTTAATTGTAATAAATGCCATTTTAGTTACGCTTTCACCTCAAAATTACGGATGACAAACCCACGAATTTTGCGGGCTTGATAATCCAGTTTATAAAAATGCTCATATACTGCTTTTGCATCCAAGGTTGGATGGTTGGAAAAATCAAAGGCAATTCCTTTGCTGTCTTTGGGGACATTTGCATCGATATATGCCATAAAGGCATCCCTTGCTTCGATAAGTTTAGCAAGTTCTTTCGTAATGTCTATTTCATTTTCATTCACGTTCTATCCTTATTTTTCAGCCAGAACCTGCATTTTATCGCCAACAAGTTCTATGTAAAGCTCTTTATCACCCTTAGAGGCAAATGAAGGGCTTTTGTAGGTTTGCAAAAATGAAATTTTATAAAGCTTCCGATCATCAATGGTTGGATAAGGTACAACACTCATATTTTCAAAGAGAATCATTTTGTTCTCTTTGCGTGAGAAAATCTGTTTTTTCATATTTGAAAATTGTACTTTTCCTGATCCATCTGATTTTTTGAAATCATTGGAGTAAAAATTTAAATACGCATTAATATCATTGACTTTCCAAGCACGTTGCCATTTGTAGACTTCACTTAAAATCGTTGCAATTTGTTCACGTGTCATTTTAGGAACTTTAGATTCCCCGATAATGACAACGGCACTTTGTGCATTAATTTCAGTGTCAAGGTTTAAAATGGCGTTATTTTCCATTACCACACACCCTTTACTTAAATCATCTCTGTCTTTACCATCGATTGGCATACCATGTATCCAGATACCATCGCCACTTTTATTTCTTAAGACATCAAAAAGGTTTGGGTATGAAAGTGCAAACGCAAGTGGTCCGTAAAATTGATTGGTTGGTTTAAAGCGTTTCGTGATTTCATACACACCCACAGGTGTTTTAAGATCGCCTCGTTTAACTTTATCGCCACTTTTACCCATAATAACATCATCATGACCACGAACAAGTTTTAAACCATCCTCTTCGATATGGAAAATCTCACAACGTTTTTTCTCTTTTTCACAGACAATAAGCGATTCAACATCTTCATAGTAACCGTAACTTACATCCATATTTTTGAGATGTCTTAACCAATAATCACGAGAAACTGACTCTTTTTCAGTCGGTGTTTTAGGTTTGGCAAGAAGTCTTTGTCCCAATTTAACCGTTGGTTCTTTAATAACCTCTCTATCTTTAACAAGCTCTTTCTCTTTTTTAGCCTCTTTTACCGGTACTTCTTTAACCTCTTTGGATTCAAACTCTTTTTTAAGAAAATCCTCAACAGCGTTAATGCCTTTAGTTTTGTAAATTTTATAAATATCTTCAGCCGTTGCCGCATATAAAGCAAGTGCGAAAAGAGATAAAAAGACCAGATAGCGCATACATCCCCTCTTAAATAGACTTTAACCCCAAACGAGTATTAGCCTAATACAATTTTTGGAGGCTATTCTATAAAAAAATGACTTAAGAGCTCCTCTTTTGACGAATATAAATTGATTTTCTTTTTTTACGTAAGTTTTAAAAATCTTTGGCTATCATGAATTTATCTAACTTCAACGAAAGATGCGCCCATGTCATTAGAACTTATTTTAGCTTCTTCACTCGTCGCTCTACTGGTCATTCTTCTTCCCACACTTTTTTTACTCAGCCAAAAGCTGGGACCCATCAATACAGGCAATAAAGCCAAAAACAGTCTGTATGAAAGTGGCATCAGTTCACCTATTGGAACAAGTGAAAGCCGCTTTAGCGCTAAGTTTTATTTGGTCGCTATTTTGTTTGTTCTTTTTGATGTCGAAATTATTTTTATGTTTCCATGGGCAGTCAATGTACGAGAACTCAGCCTTTTTGGACTTTTTGAGATGTTTACCTTTATAGGGCTTCTTCTTTTTGGACTTATTTACATTTATCGTATCAAGGCACTTTCATGGCAGTAGGCGCAGAAGCAATCTTTGGCGAAAGCCTCATTACCACTAAACTGGATAGTGCCATTTCTTGGGCGAGAGAATCCTCTATGTGGCCTTATATTTTTGGAACAGCGTGTTGTGCTATTGAATTTATGAGTGTTGCCAGTAGTAAATACGACATCTCTCGTTTTGGGGCAGAAGTTGTTCGATTTTCCCCTCGTCAAGCGGATCTACTCATTATTGCAGGAACCGTCAGTTACAAACAAGCACCGATTTTAAAAAAGATTTACGATCAAATGAGCGAGCCAAAATGGGTCATCAGTGCGGGAGCTTGTGCCTGCAGTGGCGGTTTTTACGACAATTACACGACCCTTCAAGGTATCGACAGCATCATTCCTGTAGATGTCTATGTCGCAGGTTGCCCTCCTCGTCCAGAGGCTTTTTTAGATGCCCTTTTGGAAATTCAAAAAATACAGGCCTCTCAAAGCTTGCTAGAAGATCGTGCCAAACGCGTCTTTAAAGGAGCACTGGATGCCTAAATTTTTTAAAGAAACATTGGCAGATTCTTATACGATTGATGCTTATGGAGCGTTTATCTTTGATAAAGCGCTTATTGTACAAGCATTACACATTCTTAAAGAGAAAGATCATTATACTTTTTTAGTCGATATGACCGCAATTGATTATTTACATGTAAAGAATCAACCAGAGCGTTTCGCCATTGTCTATCTTTTACGTGATCAAAATTTTAAAAACCTCATCACCCTTAAAACCTACATCGATAGTTCACTTGCAACACAAAGTATTACCTCTTTGTTTAAAAGTGCAAACTGGGCAGAACGTGAAATCTGGGATCAATATGGCATTCATTTTAAAAACCACCCTAACCTCAAACGCATTTTAAATCACAAAGAATTCAAAGGGCATCCTTTACGGAAAGACTACCCTATTACACAAGGACAATTGTGTCATCAAAGTGATGATCTGATGGATGAAATGACGCCCTGTTTGAAAACTAAAGGCTTCACGCCACAAGATGAACTGATGTTTTTAAACTTAGGTCCTGCACACCCCGCAAGTCATGGAACGATTCGCACCTTTGTAGCACTCGATGGTGAAAATATCACCTGTGCCGTGAGTGAGATTGGTTACTTACACCGTGGTTTTGAAAAATCATGTGAAAATCATACGTATAACCAAATCATTCCCTATACCGACAGACTCAATTACTGCTCCGCTATTTTAAATAACATTGCTTACGCCCATGCGGTTGAAGGCATTTTAGGTGTTGATCTGCCAGAACGTGCTAAGTTTATTCGTGTTATCGTCGGTGAACTTTCACGCATCATCGACCACTTAGTCTGCTTAGCCGCAATTTTAGTTGATATGGGAGCCCTTACCAACTACTGGTATCTCTACAATCCACGTGAAAAAGTGTATGACCTTCTCTCCAAGCTGACAGGAGCACGTCTTACGAACTCTTACATGCGCATTGGTGGAATGAGCCACGACTTGTATGACGGTTTTGAAAATGACCTGAATGTTTGTCTTAAAGAGATCGAACAAGGGGTTGCAGAAGCACTGAAACTCATTGAACACAACCGTATTTTTCATGATCGCACTCAAAATGTTGGTATTATCACTAAAGAAGATGCAATCAATCGAGGACTCACTGGTCCCAATCTCAGAGCCAGTGGTGTTGCCTACGACCTTCGTGTCACAGCTCCTTATTATCACTATGAGACCTTTGATTTTGACATCGCTCTTGGCAGTGTTGGAGACGTGTATGACCGCATGATGGTACGTTTTGAAGAGATCAAGCAAAGTACGCGCATTATCAACCAAGCCATGCAACGACTTCCTAAAGGTGCTATTTGTGTGCCAGATCATGCTATCTCTTTGCCTCCTAAAAAAGAAGTCTATAACAATATTGAAGGCTTAATGAACCAGTTTAAGCTCATTTATGAAGGCGTTAAAGTACCTGCTTCTGAGTATTACCGAGCGATCGAAGGAGCCAATGGAGAACTCGGTTTTTTCATTGTCAGCGATGGCAGTGGCACACCCTATAAAATCAAAGTCCGACCTCCCTGCTTTTATGCAATGGCAGCGTATCCACGCATCATTGAAGGGAGCATGATTGCAGATGCCGTTTTAACCTTAGGAAGTCTTAATATCATTGCAGGGGAGCTAGATCGATGAATACGTTTGCATTCAATCACGCAAATGAGGAAAAATTTAGTGCCCTCTTAGAGCGCTATCCCGATAAAAGCTCCTTGATGCTCCCCTCTTTATGGATGGTTCAGTACCAAGAAGGGTGGATCAGTTTAGATGCGATGCAATACGTTGCTAAAAAACTTGAATGTTCCGCAATGGAGGTCTACTCTGTTGCCTCTTTTTATACCATGTTCAACCTCCAACCCATTGGAACATACCATTTGCAACTGTGCAAAACCCTCTCCTGTATGCTTGCAGGTTCTAAAACGTTGCAAGAACATTTGCAAGAACGCCTTGGCATACGAGCTGGTGAAACAAGTAAGGATGGCAAATTTACCCTCTCTTTAGTCGAGTGTTTAGGCTCATGTGGTACAAGCCCATGTATGCGTCTTAACGATGACTACATCGAAAATCTTACCGTTGAGAAACTCGATGCACTCTTGGAGGAACTCTCAAAATGATGATTAAATTAGTCAGTAAAAATTTTGATATTCCCGAAGCATACACCCTGAATGTCGCTAGAGAAAATGGCAGATACGCTTCTTTAGAGAGACTCTTTAAAATGAGCCCCGATGAAGTCATGACAGAAGTCGAAAAAAGTGGACTTCGTGGCAAAGGTGGTGGTGGAGCGCATACCGGTGAGAAATGGAGACTGATCCCAAAAAACAGTGACAAACCTATTTACTTGGTCATAAATGCCGATGAGGGAGAACCCGGAACCTTTAAAGACCGCCAGATTTTAGAGTTTGACCCGCATCTACTTATTGAAGGCATCATTTGCTCAAGTTATGCCATTGGTGCGCATCATGCGTATGTTTATATTCGTGGTGAGTACGTCTTTTGGATGAACCGTTTGCAAGAAGCCATTGATGAAGCATATGAGGCAGGCATTTTGGGAGAGCGTATTTTAGGACACGATTATGCTTTACATGTAACGATTCATAAAGGGGCTGGGGCGTACATCTGTGGTGAGAAAACCGCTCTTTTAGAGTCTTTGGAAGGCAAGCGCGGTCACCCTAGACTTAAGCCCAAAGGTAAAGAGCCTGAGTGGTTTTTTGGTAATCCTACGGTGGTGAACAATGTTGAAACCATCGCAAGCGTTCCCTACATCATCAACGAAGGCTATGGCGCGTACCAGATGTATGGCACCAAAGAATCTCCTGGCACAATGCTCTTTGGCATCAGTGGTCACGTAGAGCGCCCAGGGGTCTATGAATTGCCGTATGGGACTTCAATGAAAGAGGTCATTTACGATCTGTGTGGCGGTATTAAAAATGGCAAGAAACTCAAAGCTGTTATTCCCGGTGGATCCTCAGTACAAATTTTAAAAGCCGATGAGATTGAAGATATAACGCTTGATTACGAAAGCCTCAAAGCCCATGGCTCAGCTTTAGGTACAGGCGGAATAATCGTGATGGATGAAGATGTCAGCATCCCAGAAGTGATGAAAAATCTTTTTGAGTTTTACCACCATGAATCCTGTGGGCAATGCACACCTTGTCGTGAAGGTACTGGCTGGGTCGATCGCATCTTAGCCAAAATTTTGGCTGGAAAAGGAAGCAAAGAAGACTTCAACACTATTCTTGATGCGTGCGATATGCTCAATGGTAAAACCATCTGTGTTTTTGCACCATCGGTAGCCTTTATTGCGCAGAGTTATCTTAAAAAATTCCGTGAGGAGTTTGAAGCGCTACTCCATTAAAATACCCCTTGCTTTTGATAATATTAAGCTAATTATTGTTACGCTTGTATTCATGTAACATGGTTCATTCATTTGTAAAAGATGAATCTGAGCCTCTTGGATAGGGGACATACGGATGCTTTTTAAACGCATAACAATAATTTTATTTTGTTTCAGTTCCTTCTTCTTAGTCGCTGCAGAAAACGCTCCTTACACGTTTGGGGTTCTGGCTCAGCGAAATGCGCTCTTAACAGCACAATATTGGAACCCCATTTTAACCTACGTCTCATCTAAAAGTGGTATTCATTTGATTCTAAAAGTTGCGCGTACAGCACCTGAGTCAAATTTAGCAATCCAAAAAGGTTCTTACGACTTTGTTTACTCCAATACCATCTTTAGCCCCAAAATGGCTGAGGCAAATTATCAAGTCATTTTACGACCAAGAGACCGAGCGATCACGGGGCAGATTGTCACTTTAGCTGATTCCTCATTGTATACGCTTCAGGATATTGCTGGTAAAGAAGTAGGATTTCCTTCTCTAACAGTTTTTATCGGATATGCCGTTCCTATGGACTATTTGCAACATCAGAGTATTAACGTTAATCCTGTTTTTGGCGGCAACCAAGAGGGCATTATGGCACAACTCAAAGTAGGAAAAGTAATGGTTGCTGCTGTTAACAGTCAAGTGATGAGTGCTTATGCCCGTCGTGAAAATATATCGTACCGTGTTTTATGGGAATCCGAAAAATTTCTCAATATTCCAATATCCGTTCATCCTCGCATACCCAAAGATGCCGTTCAAGCGATTCAAAATGCTTTCGTGCAAATGAACAGTGACCCAGAAGGCTTAAAAATTCTTGAAGCCTCTGCTAAACTCATTACACAAGATTCACCCCTTGGTTTTACAAACTCTTCTGCTAAAGAATACCAAAGTTACCGTGATTTCTATGCTCATTCATTCATAAAGAAGAAGCCATGAAAAGAATTTTCATCTCTATATGGGCTCATTTATCTTTTGCCCATCGTATCTTTATAGCAATCAGTTTTTCGCTTCTTTTTGCAGGGGGACTTATCTTAATTATGTTAACTAAGCAAGATGCACAAGATGCTCTTCATGATTTAGAGATGCAAAAAGAACAAACGTTAAAAATGCTTCCTATCTTCTTATCAGAAGCAATCGTCATTGGCGATTATGAAACTATCCAACAACAACTTAATGGCTACATCACTTCTCCTTATGTACAAAACATTGTATTTTACGATGCAACAGGAAAATCGCTTCAAAGTAGTGATACAGAAGAGCCCAAAGATGCTCCTCAATGGTTTGAAACCCTGTTTGGACTTTACGATAGTTATGGTCAAACCCACATTTCAGTAGGGGGAATTGACTATGGCTCCATTGCAGTAAGACTTAGTATCCAAAGTTTTAGCAATCGTATATGGAATGATTTTAGAGTCCATTTTGGCGTTATGTTTGCCATTATTCTTTTAGATTTTCTAGGGCTTTGGCTAACACTTTACCGTAGTTTAGAACAACTAAGTGCCCTAGAACAATCAACGATAGACCTTGGTAATGGCTATTTTGCACCCATTCAACTGCAAGGAGGACTCAGGGAAACAGCAAAAGTTGTGAATGCTTTTAATCTTATGATTCAAAAAGTCAAGACAACTCAAGTTGAACTGCAAGAGACTTCTAATGAAATGAAACAGAGAAAGCATTGGATCGAGACAATTCTGAACTCTTTAGATGAAGGTGTTTATGCTATTGATTCAAATGGAACTATTTTACTGGCCAACGCTAAGGCGTGCTCTATTCTTGGTTATACCGAAGAAGAGTTGATTGGACAACAAGCACATAGACTTTTCCACTCGCACACTCTTAATGGAGATATTATCCCTCTAGAGGAATGCCCTATTTATAAAGCTCTTGTAACCAAAAGTGCTTGGAAAGATGATACAGAATATTTTACATGTAAAGATTCTCGAATGATCCCAGTGGAAATTTTTGGCAATAGTATTGTTCATGAAGATCAAGCACTCGGCATGGTTTTTGCCTTTAGAAATATCGAAGAGAGAAAAGCACTGGAAGAAAAGATGAAACTTTTATCAACTGCTTTAGAAGCGACAACCAATGCTGTGATCATCACCAATAAAGATGCCATTATTGAATGGGTCAGTAAAGGTTTTGAAGAAATTACAGGCTATCATTTAGGGGAAGCCCTTGGTCGCACACCTCATGAGCTTGTTGGCTCAGGAAAGCAAGAAAAAATATTTTATACCCATATGTGGGAAACTATTCTTTCCAATCAACCATGGCACGGAGAAGTGATCAATAAACGAAAAAATGGGCAACTGTACTATGAATCATTACAGATTACCCCTGTTAGTGATGATCATGGAAATATTACACATTTTATTACGATTAAGGAGGACATCAGTGACCGTAAACGTACTGAAGAAGAGATGGAACATCTTGCTTTTTATGACCCATTAACCGACCTTCCTAACAGAAGATTGCTTATGGATAGAATTGAGCGAGCTATTGTTAGTGCGAAACGTTATCAAACCTTTGGCGCTATTTTCTTTTTAGATTTAGATTATTTCAAACGTATCAATGATGAGTTAGGACATGATGTAGGAGATTTACTGCTTCAAGATATGGCAAGAAGGCTTAAAGACTCTTTACGACAAGGCGATAGTATCGCAAGGCTCGGTGGTGATGAGTTTGTTATCCTACTCGAAGACCTCGGTGATACGAAAATATTTGCAACTCAATACATGAAAGCTTTGGCACAAAAAGTTCAAGATGCCTTTATCGATCCTTTTATCTATAATGAAAAAAGTTATTCTCTGAGCATCTCTTTAGGCGGAATACTCTTTACAGGAACACAAGATGCTAAGATTATTCTCAAAAATGCTGATAGTGCCTTGTATGAAGCCAAACAAACAGGGCGTCATAAAAGCTGCTTTTTCGGTGAGAACAAATAATGAATTACTTGATAAACAACGACATATACGATAGTCTTGCCGTATCGATTAAGAAGTCAACACCTGGGAAATAGGCAATGAAGGTATTACCGATACCGCCCCAAATAACCGCTATCGCAATCACACCAATGGTAATGGGTGTAATGCCACTGAGCGTTGGAATTTGAGCACCATCTTTCTCGCATGCTGGGTAAAAGTACATGAGTGCAATGAGTTTGAAATAGTAGTAGATAGAAATGAATGTGGCGATGATGCCGCAAACTGCTAAGAAAGTATAACCTGCTTCAATCGCCCCCGTAAAGATGTAAAACTTACCGACAAATCCGATGGTGCTTGGAATGCCTGCAAGGGAAAGCATAAAAATGCTAAGCATTGCCGCCATATAAGGATGCACATGCGCAAAGCCTCTAAAATCTTCATACGTTACACGCACATGCTCATCGGCGGCAATATACGAGATCAGCCCAAATGCACCCATCGCGGAAAGGAAATACGCAACAAGATAGAAAATAATGGACGAAGAGGCGCTCTCCCCTGCGTAGCCGATGGAGACAAAGGCAATAAGCAGATAGCCTGTGTGAACAATACTCGAAGCGGCAAGCATTCGCTTCAAACTCTCTTGAATAATGGCTAAAAATGTTCCGTAAAGCAACGTCGCTAAAATAACCACCACAAAGAGCGTATCCCACATTTCACGAATAGGATCAAGGTCAATGAGCATCAAACGAAGTACAAAGCCAAAAATAGCGACTTTAAACGTTGCCGCCATAAATGCCGTGACAGGTAGAGGCGAGCCATCATAGACATCAATCGTCCAGTTTTGAAAAGGAAACGCGGAGATTTTAAACAAGAATGTCACTAAAATAAAGGTACCACCAATGACAATGAGTGAAACATCTTTACCCATCAACCCATCGAGCACTTTTCCAATATCGCCTAAAATGGTTGTACCTAGCCCTGCGTAAATGAGCACAGAACCTAAGAGGAAAAATGCGCCAGAGATAGAGCCAAGCACTAAGTATTGGTAACTGGCTTCCACGCGTTTGTCATGTATTTTTTGAAAGCCTATCATGACATAAAGAGAAAGTGATGCAATCTCAAGCGCAATAAATGCCGTTATAAGCTCATTCGCATGAACGAGGAGCATCATGCCAAAGACAGAAAAAAGAAAAAGGGAGAAAAACTCTTTTTTAAAATGACGCTTTGCTTGAAAATAGTGCGTTCCAATCAAGGAAGTCACCAGTGCACCGCTGAGGATGAGTGCATCAAAATAGACCGAATAGCTATCGGCAATCAGCATTTTAGAAAAAATATTTTGCAGTGGGAAAGTGGTAAAGAGATCTCCGAAATAGTATAAATCTGCACTCAATGCCACAAGTAAAATAAGAAAAGTAAAGAGTGAAAAACGCTCCATTGAAAAATGCTCAACGGGAGAAAGAAGCATCAATACGACGGCTCCACTCACAATGATGATCAGTGGTAAAAGATAACTGAGTTCTATCCAATGCATCACTTCACTCCTACATGTAAAATATCAATGAGATAGTGCTGCAATGTTGGCTCGATTTTATATAAAAACAGATCGGGATAAACACCCATCGCCAGAATCAGTACCGCTAAAGGGGCGAGTCCTAGAATCTCATGGAGTCTTAAATCTTTCATATTGGAGACATCGTTGTCACTTTTAACCAAAACCGCCTTTTGAAACACCCAAAACATATAGCTTGCTGCGACTAAAACGGTCAGGGCAGATAGCATACCTAAGTAGGGATTGTAATGAAAAATACCAAGGACGATCAAAAGCTCAGCGACAAAACCATTTGTTCCCGGGATTCCTACCGTACAAAAGAGCATAATGGCAAAAAAGAGTGTAAACCAAGGCGCTTTGGTTGCAATGCCACCCAACCCATTTAAGGAGCGAATGCCCAGATGTCGCTCCATTACACCGACGAGCAAGAAAAGTCCACCCGTCGCAATGGCATGGGCTACGATCAAAAAGGCACTTCCCATCATACCTTGAATATTGAGCGCGAAAACTCCCGCGGTAATCAACCCTAAGTGCGAAGCTGACGAGTAAGCAAACATCTTTTTGATGTTAAGTTGACTGATTGCGGCAATACCAAAATAGACCAATCCAAAAAGTCCAAGGGCTACAAAATAGATAGAAAATTCAACAAATAAATCGGGGAAAAGTGGCATCATAAAGCGTACCAGCGCATACACGCCTAATTTTGCCATGATGGAGGAGAGTAAAAAAACGCCACCTGTTGGGGAATTGGAATAGGTTTGAAGAAGCCATGAATGAAACGGGAAAAGTGGAATTTTAATGGCAAAAGCAAGCATAAAACCAAAAAAGAGAAGAATTTTTTGCTCCCGTGCAATGCTTGTGATATTGACCAAATCAGAGAGCGCAAAACTCCACACCCCAAACTCATAGTAATGTGCCACACCCAAATAGAGAATGCTCACAAACATAAAGAGTGAACCCATAATGGTGTAAATAGTAATTTTGAGCGTTGAAAAAACGCGATTGCCTGAGCCAAACAGTCCAATAATCATAAATACTGGCAACAACATCGCTTCCCAAAAGAAGTAAAATAAGAAAAGATCGAGCGAAAAGAGTGTTCCACTCACACCCGCTTGGATGAAAAGCATATTGATCCAGTAACTTTTGGAGCGAGAATTATTCCACAAAAGAAGATACGCACTGGGAATCAGTGTTGCAATCAGCATCAAAATAATCAGTGAAAAACCATCTATACCTACACTGTAAGTAATACCATAACTTTTAATCCAGACATAACTCTCTTTAAACTGAAGTGCTCCGGTCAGGTCAAAATGAGTATACACATAGAGAGCCAATGCAAAAATGCAGAGCGATACACCGAAAGCAACATTTCGTGTAGCGCGAGAATGCAAAGGCACTACCATCAATATCAAAGCGGTTAGCATTGGTAAAAAAATAATAATTGAAAGAATTCCTATGCTCATCATCTACCCTAATGTAAAGATCAAATAGCACGATGCCGCACTAATGCCAAGCATCATGATCAGTGCGTAAAAACGCACATTCGCATTTTGAACAACACCAACCACATTTCCCAATTTAATAAATCCATGACTGAGTCCCATAATGAAACGATCAACCAGATTGACATCCAAGTTAACAGCAATAAATTCACTCAATTTTTGGATGGAGCGAACAAAGAGCAGATTGTAAAGTTCATCCACATAAAATTTATTGTACACAATCCCTTGTGTCGCCTCTTTGTGTTTTGAAAGATCATAAAAACGGAATTTTTTATAGGCGATACCTATACCCAAAAGGGAAACAGCGATGTTGAGGCCTAGCAGCATCCACTCCGTTTCATGGCTTACATGTAAAGCTCTACTTCCCCATTCACCCAACCACGTCCCGATAAGATGGCTTCCACCTAAAAGGGAAGGTAAACCCATAAAACCAGCGAAAAGTGAGCCAAACGCTAACACAACTAAAGGGGCTTTCATCACCCAAGAGACATCATGGGGATGGTTTACATGTAAAGCATTTTTACCTTCAAAAACAACAAAAAAGAGTCGAAACATGTAGTAGGCAGTCAAAACGGCGCTACACACGGCAATGCCCCAAATAAGATACTCACCACGCGCAAAAGCTGTCAATAAAATTTCATCTTTACTAAAAAATCCAGCAAAAGGCGGAATACCACTGATCGCTAATGTTGCCATCAACATGGTGATATAAACCACTGGTGTGACTCGCTTCATCCCACCCATTTTAAAGATATTTTGTTCATGATGTAGTGCAATAATGACAGCGCCCGCCCCCATAAAGAGAAGTGCTTTGAAAAAAGCATGGGTAAAGACATGGAAAAGTGCACTGCTATACGCACCCAGCCCAACGGCAATAAACATATAGCCGAGTTGCGACATCGTTGAATATGCCAGTATTTTTTTAATATCACTCTGTTTGGTCGCAATGACTGCGGCAAACAGGGCACTAAAGGCACCAATATACGCGATAAAAAGTCCGACATGAGGGATTAATTCATACAAAAAGGAGAAGCGCGCTACCATGTAAACACCCGCTGTAACCATTGTTGCCGCATGAATCAGTGCCGAAACAGGGGTTGGACCTGCCATCGCATCAGGCAACCAGACGTAGAGTGGAATTTGAGCAGACTTGCCCATTGCACCGATAAAAAGGGCAACACCCACGACTTGAAGCAACCACACCGGCATGGAGGCTACTTTGTCCGCAATGCTCGCGTAATCAAACCCTGCCTCACCACAGTAAAAAAAGAGAATCGCCAAACCGATTAAGAAGCCAAGATCCCCTATTCGGTTGACGATAAAGGCTTTATTACCCGCAACGACATTGGAGTTATCCAGAAAGTAAAAACTAATCAACAAATACGAACAAAGTCCTACCCCTTCCCACCCAATAAACATAATGAGAGGACCATCAGCAAGGACAAGCAGAAGCATCGAGCTTAGAAAAAGATTGAAGTAAAAGAAAAATTTACCATAGCCCTCATCTTCACGCATATACGATGTAGCATAAAGATGAATCAACCACCCGACAAACGTGATAAAAAGCACCATAAAAAGGGAAAGCTTATCGCCTAAAAATCCCATATAGATATTATGTCCGCCCACGCCTAGCCACAAATAGGGCTGAAAATGAAGTGGGATATCGCCCTTAGCAACATAGACAAAGGAAACTACGCCCAAAACAAAACTTGCACACGGCGCTAACAGAGCGGGGATGGTAAACCAAAGGGTAGCAAGTCTCTTTTGCGTAATGGAATAGAGGTACAAAAACCCAATCAGCACGGAAGAGAGCAAAGGGATGAGAACAATCAGGGCCAGTAAAAGGCTCATGCGACCTCCTTTTGCGACAAGGTTCTAAACAGATCGGAATCCAGAGATTTTTTACGACGATACAGTACCACTATCAGCGATAAAAAGACTCCCGCTTCGGCGGCGGCAATGGCGATCACCATCATTGCCATCACTTGCCCACCCATATCGTGATGATAATGGCTCAGTGCGACAAACATCAGGTTAATTGCATTAAGCATCAGTTCGATTGACATGTATATCACAAAGATATTTTTGCGGCTAATGACCCCTAAAAGACCGATGGAAAAAAGGATCATGGCAACAAAAATATATGCAAAAAGCGTATGAGCGATCATGCTTCGTCCTTTCGACCCAAGACAACGGCACCAATAAGAGCGACGAGGAGCAAAATTGAGATCAGTTCAAACGGCAAGAGCCAGTGGGTAAAAAGCTCCATACCAAGGGGTTTTATTTTACCAAAATCACTTGCAACAGGGTTTACATGTAAAGGCATTTTATAAAAAGCACGCAAAATCAAAAAATTCAGCGGTAAAAGTGCAAGCGAGCCTAGAAAAAGTGTCATAGCCTTATTGGGCTCTTTCGGTAAATTGGCTTCTTTGACATTTAAAAACATAATGATAAAAATAAAAAGTGTGAGAATCGCTCCTGCATAGATGATAATTTGTACCATAAAAAGGAATGAAGCACTCAGAAGCGCAAAGAGTCCTGCTAACGCCATAATAGTTAAGATAAGACTGAGCGCACTGTGCACCGGTTGATGAAAACTCACCATGCCCACGGCGCCTAAAATCGCGAAAGAACTTAGGAGTAAAAAGAGAATATCCATCATTGCTTTTTCTCCTCATTGGCTAAAAGTTGCTCTTTGGTCAGTACAAACTCTTCGCGTTTTTTGCCAATAAAACTAAAAATACCACTGTCCATACGAATCGCATCACACGGGCACGCTTCCACACATGCGCCGCAAAAGACACACTCTAAAAGGTCAATGTCAAAGCGTTTGGGCATCTTCTCATCGACACCATCTGTTCGCTCTTCCGCTTCAATAAAAATACACTCTGCAGGGCACGCTGTTGCACACATAAAACAGGCAACACAGCGCACACTGCCATCGTCTCGTTTGGTCAGGCGATGCACCCCACGATAGCGCTCGCTAATGTCATGCGGTAGCTCTTCAGGGTAATTGATGGTTTGAATCTTTGGATGATCACTTAAATTGGTAATAAAATGTGAAAGGGTTGTTTTCATACCACCAAAAATGGCAGGGATATACAGCTTCTCTTTAAACGTATTGCCGTGGCGTGTAACGATTTTGATGCCCATCTTACAGCCCCTTTATCACAACAATAGTTGCTGTTACAATGATATTAAAAATCGCCAAAGGCATCAGCACTTTCCATCCGAGTGTTTGCAACTGATCGTAACGAAAACGAGGAAGCGTCCAACGTACCCAGACAAAAACAAAGTTCATCAAAAGAAGTTTCAGAGCAAATGTGGCAATTTGGATGACCGCTGTTGCAACATTGGTCGAGGTTTGAGTGAGTCCTAACAAAAGCAATGCTCCAAGCCCTGCGATGAAGAGCACATTAACTCCTATAAGCCCTTTTTGTAGAAAAGCACTCTCGCGGTTTCGCACATCCCCCGCTTTATGCCAACGGTTGTGTTTCTGAATCCAACGCATTGTATAAAAACTTGCTACAGGAAGTGCAAGGATGACGAACATTAAAATCCAAGGCATAAACGATTGAAGTGTTTGCGTATTGAGATACGGCAGATGATAACCGCCTAAAAAGAGTGTCACGATCAACGCAGAAGAGGCGCTCATTGCGACATATTCACCCACAAAAAAGAGTCCAAATCGCATCGCGCTGTATTCGGTGTGATACCCTCCGACAATCTCACTCTCACCTTCTGCAAGATCAAAGGGTGTACGATTGGCTTCCGCAAACGCGGTGACAATAAAAATAAGCGCTGCAAGAGGCTGAACAAGGATGCCCCATGCAGGGATAAATCCAAAAAGAAGCTCACCTTGGTATGCAACGATGTCACCTAAATGAACCGACCCATAGGTAATAAGCAGTGAAACCACGGAAAGTCCCATCGCTGCTTCATAGCTGATGACCTGTGCACCTGCGCGCATCGCGCCCAACAGGGAATATTTATTGCGACTAGACCAACCGCCAAGCATAATGCCATAAACACTCAGCCCCGCAAACGCTAAAAACCACAGTATGCCCAAGTCTATCGGTAAACCCTGCATAATGAAACGCTCACCGTTAATGACGAGGTCATCTGCAAATGGCATGACCATAAAGCTTAGAAAGGCGGAGGAAAAAACGATCACAGGAGCGAGTGAAAAGAAAAAACGCTCCTTGATGGCTTTAGCTTGAAAATCTTCTTTAAAAACAAGTTTGAGCATGTCGGCAAACGACTGTATAAGCCCGCCCAAGCGAATACCATTGATATGACAGCGGTTAGGTCCCAACCTATCTTGGATCAACCCCGCAACACGACGCTCGATCCAAACCAAAATAGGAGCAGCCCCCAAAGAGAAAAGCAGTGCTAAGATAATATTGATGATGACGATAGAGATGCTAAGATTACTCATAACGTTATCTTTGGCGTATGTTTTAAGGAGTCAAAAGAGAGTTCACGAAGCACCTCATAAAAGAACAATTCTGCTTCCCAAACCTCTTTACATGTAAAGAGTGTATCCCCCAGAATAGGTGCTAAAATAGCAAGCAGGGACTTATGCCCATGCTCATTTTTAATAGCTGAAGCGCTGTACTGAACATAGCCATCCACATTGATGAAACTACCCTCTCTTTTGGTATGCGAAGCAATCGGTAAAACAAGCTCAACCTCTTTACATGTAAACTCACATGCAGAGCACAGAACAACAACACTCTTGGTATATTCCATGGATTTGAGGAGTTGTGCATCGCTACGTCCTACCATCACAACAAGCTCTGCTGCAACCAACGCATTTTGCAGTGCTCCTTTGGAATCATTAATTCCAAGAAGAGGCAATGCTCTGGCATTCGCGGAGCGGTCATTGCATTTTAAGAAATCATCGCCAAAGTGAGTATCAAAACGGGTCTCTTCATAGGCACAAAGCGTACCATCATAAAGCTTGGAAAGCTTCTGTACCCTGACCATCTCTTCTAAAGAAAGATTGGAAGAGATCACAAAAACCATCTTACCAAGATAACGTTTGAGCAGACGTAACAGTTTCCCTTCTGCATATTCATATTCACTTACCATACCACGAATCAAAGGATTAAAGTCAGCGTTTTCATTTTCTTTGGTATAGCTCAGTCTCCCCTCATCACAGATAAAATAGCCATTGATCTTCTCATTTAGGCGGGGGCGATAGCGGTAAACCATCTCGTCTTTGTACTTCTCTTTGTGATGATCCACAAAAATGGAACACCCTCTGGCACAGTGGTTGCAAATCGCCTCTTCACTGTGTAAAAACCAAACTCGTTTATGGAAACGAAAGTCTTTGCTCGTAAGTGCACCCACAGGGCAGAGATCGACCACATTCATTGCATACGGATTGGAAAGTTTAGAGCCTGGAAACGTGGTGATAACGGAGTGGTCGGCACGCGAAAGGACACCTAATTCATTGGTTTTCGTAATATTTTTAGTGAAACGAACACACCGTGTACAGAGCACACAGCGCTCTTGATCAAGCACAACATTAGCGCCTAAATCAACATGCTTTTCTCCCCTCGTTTTAGGGGTGCTTAAACGACTCTCATAAAGCCCCACGTCCATATAGTAATTTTGTAAAGAGCATTCACCTGCTTGGTCGCAGATAGGGCAGTCAATGGGATGATTGATAAGCTCAAGCTCTAAAATAGAGCGTTTAACGCGATCAATAGAAGCACCTTTTGTGCGAATAATCATGCCATCTTTAATAGGAGTATCACATGCGATTTGCGGACGTTTTTGTCCTTCAATTTCGACCATACACATACGGCAATTACCATCTTTTCCAAGAGCTGGATGGTAACAAAAATGGGGAATATTAATCTTGTTTGCGAGCAGTTCTTCAATCAACAAAGTACCCTCTTTAACCTCTAATACCGTTCCATCTACCGTAATATGCGCCATAAAATTGCTATCCTCATTTGGACGTTATGCCTCAATTCTAGCGAGCATATACTTTAAAATAGCTGTCGAAGCGAGTTTACTAGCGTTCTTGCGGAACTTATTTCAGAACAACCGCGTGAAAAGAAAATGAGCCCTTAATTTTCTCTCATACTGGCACAAAACTTCTCGCACACCTAAAAAAGATTTACTCAAAATTTACTCAAGAGATGTTAAACTCTTCTCACTTTTTTTGAAGGATAGATACATGCCATCCCCTCGTTTTTTTAAATTTCTCGCCGTAGAAATTTTAGCGGTTGTACTCATTGCAGCATATGTTCTGATTGATGCCAAAGATGTCTACCAATGGTGGGTGGGAGAAACGAATTTTGTCAGTGCCGATCCAGCATGCGATCTGCATAAAAGTGCTTGTGACGTAACGCTGAGCGATGGATCACTCCTTCGTTTGGATATAGAACCTAAAAGCATCCCTTTAATGAAGCCATTGCACTTTAAAGTAACCACACCAAATGATCTTCCGACGATTGAAATAAAACTTTTTGCAACCAATATGAATATGGGATTGCATACCATTAATCTCACGAAAACTGCTACAGGCATCTTTGAGGGAGAGGGAATGCTTCCTACATGTATTATGGGAAATATGATCTGGCAAACCAATGTGATTCTCAATCAAAATAAACACAGTCTGGGAGCCGTTTTTTCATTTAAAACCGACAAATAAAATATCAAAATTACATTTGTTACTAAAGGTAATCTTTTGAAAAGTGAATAGATATTCATCATTTAGGTGGTGATGAGTTATCTCTTTTTTGGTTATACTAGTTTTTTTAATTTTAATTGGATTTAGAGGAGTTACTGCCGTGTCTATTACCCAAAAAGGTGAAGAACTTCACTTTGACGAAAACCTTTTTATTGTCTCTAAAACTGACCTAAAAGGCAGAATTACCTATGCCAACGATCTTTTTATTGAGATTTCTGGTTATAAAGAACAAGAACTTATTGGCATGCCACACAATATCTTGCGCCATCCTGATATGCCTAAAGCTATTTTCAAACTTTTATGGGATCGTGTGCAAGCTGGAAATGAAGTTTTTGCGTACGTCAAAAATCGTACGAAGAATAATTATTACTATTGGGTTCATGCGTACATTACTCCCGTTACCGATACTAAAACAAATCAAATCATTGGTTATCATTCCGTGCGCCGTGCACCAAGTCCAAAAGGGCTTGAAGTGATTATTCCTCTGTATAAAAAAATGCTTGATGCAGAACAAACAGGTGGTGTGCAAGCTTCTAGCGCACTTTTAGACACTACCCTATCTCAGTTAAAGGTCAGTTATGATGCCTTCATCCTCTCTTATGAATAGATCTTCTCTAGCTAAAATTCAAGATGCCAACCTTATTTCGCTGGTTATTTTTTTTATTGCATTCTGTTTAGAAGTTACCATTAATGGCTTCCATTGGATTCAAATTATCAATTTCTGTAATTTTGCATTGGGTTGGTTTATGTTTATCAATATTCGTAAAGTGCAAAAGACCATTCATGCCCTTGCCGATATTGTCAAAGAGAGCGAACACGGTAATTTGCATGGTCGTATTGTTAATGTCAATGATGGGGGAGAGCTCAAACTTCTCTGCTCCAATATGAACTCCCTTTTAGATAACTTCGAACTGGTTACAAAAGAGATAAAATCTACCATTTTAGCTGCTTCTAAAGAAGATTTTAGCCGCAAAATTTTACAAAAAGGTATGCATGGCGAATTTAGGGAACAGACCAATATGGTCAATCAATCCGTTCGTGCTATGCAGCAAACTCATGAATTTATTGCACGAAATACCCTCAATGCTGAACTTGCGCAAATCAGCAGTGGATCGCATGACTTTTCTACCGTACAATCCAATTTATCCACCATTGTAGAGCGTCTTAAAGAGATTGCGCACGATGGCGAAATCTATGCAGAAGAAACCAAAGGCAGTTACCAAAATCTACGTGATACGATTGCTAAAATCACCTCGTTGGTCGAATTTGTAAATCAAAATGAACAGAGTATTGGCGTCTTAGCGCAACGAACCAGAGACATTAGTAATGTGGTTGATATGATCAACGATATTGCTGATAAAACCAATTTATTAGCACTCAATGCCGCCATTGAAGCAGCTCGTGCAGGAGAACATGGTCGTGGTTTCGCCGTCGTTGCAGATGAAGTTCGTAAACTGGCTGAAACGACCCAAAAAGCAACGGCTGAAATTGCAGTATCCATTAAGATGCTCCAACAAGAGACATCGGGTCTTGAGACCAATGCTGAAGCCATGAAAAGCGATGCCGATGCTTCCACCAAAACACTTGATAAATTAAGTACGACTTTCAATAGCCTTATTTCTCACTCCAATACCACTTCGATTAATATCAATACCATTCAACAAACGATCTTCATTACCTTGGCGAAGATGAACCATGCTATCTTTAAATCTAATGCCTACAGTGCCGTTTATGTCAATGATAAAGATGCCGTATTTCAAAACCATGAGACATGCAGTCTTGGCGAGTGGTATCATCATGATGGTGAGAAGATTTTTGGAGAAACTAAAAGCTTTAAAGAGCTTTATAAACCACATCAGAACTTCCACAACCATGTTCTCGAAGTCGCTAAATTGATTCATGCTACCTCTTCTAATCTCTTAGATGAAAAAACGCAAATTATCAACTACTTTAAAGAGATTGAAAATGAGAGTAAAACACTTTTTGTCACCCTTGATGCAATGATTGCAGAAAAAAATACTAAGGCGTAACCCTTTTTACATGTAAGGAAACTCCTTACATGTAAACTTTGTTTTACGCTAAGTCAACAGTATCTACGTCCATAACACTGGGTAATTTAATGGTAAAAAGAGCTCCTGATTCTGTATTTTTGACATTGATAACTCCACCCATATTGTTTTCAATAATCATCTTGGTCATATAAAGCCCAATACCTGTACCTTGCTTTGCATATTTGGTGGTAAAGTAAGGCTCAAAAATACGATCCATATGCTCGTTTGCAATTCCTCCACCATTATCTTCAATCACAATCAAAATGTATTTGTATCCCTTCTTGAGATAGAGCCGAATAAAAGGATTGTTAATCTCGCGCTCACTGAGAACATCTTTAGCGTTGGAGAGAATATTAAGAAGCGCTTGAGCAAACTCATTGGGGTAGCCAAGCACCTCCATTTTTTCTGAAATATCAAATGAAAATTCGATGCCATGGTACTTTAATGAAGCTTGTAAAATAGAAATGGCACGCTCACATGCTTCACTGATTTCAAAGACTTCTTTCTCTTTGGAAGGCTTGAAAAAGTTTTGAAAATCACTGATGGTGCCAGACATAAACGAGTTGATTTTAACACACTGCTGAATAGATGCGAGCATATAGGCATCATCCAGATCATTGAATTCATGCTTCACTTGAAGATTAATCAAAAGGGCACTCAACTCTCCAAGGGGTTGCCTCCATTGATGGGCGATATTACCAATCATCTCACCCATACTGGCAAGCTTACTTTGTTGAATGAGCAGTTTTTCTTGTTCACTGCGTTTGAAAATCTCTTCATTAATCTTAGATTCCAAATTATCGATCATGGCATTGACGACATCTTTGAGCAGTCGCAATTCTTGAGCCTGTGCTGTCGCATGCAGACGTGAGGAGAGTTTTCCCATTTTAAGGTCATTGACCACATTAATCGCATCTTCGACAAAAATAATGTCTTGCTCAATATTTGCAGATGCTTGAGCAATGTTACGATTGAGCAGTTTTGACATATCATCAAGTTCATCTCTACTGTTCAATTCAATCGGTTTAGGTAGGATATTTTTAGTCTCCAAATAACCAAAAAAATCTTTAAGCCCCTCTTGCAACTTCAAAATAGAAGAGACAATATGGTTGGAGAGCAAATATCCTACAGTAAAGACTAAACTTGAAAGAGCAAGAATCAGTATGGCTAATTCATATTTCAAAGCCTGCGCACTGGTTTGAATGTCCGCAAAATTGTGTTCTGCTTGATTTACGGCATCATGCTGAAGGGCTTTAAGACGATTTAAAAGGGCGTAGTAGTGATCGCGCTCAATGGAATTAACGTGCACAAATGCACCCTCTTCAAAGCGTGCGGCAATATAAGTACAGGTTTTTTCAACACTGCTTGCGTAGGCTTCCCAAAAATCATACGTCTTGGAATCAAGCTTAAGAAAGTTTGCTTCAAGATTCTCACGCTGTTTCATAATATCGGCCTCAATCGTCTTACGATAATCCTCATTCGGCGACATGACTAAGGAAAGGCTCATTTCACGTAAAGCGTTAATCGGCTCAATGTAGTTCTCTTGCAAATGCTGGGTACTTTGTGAGTTTTCAAAAATGGTCGTGGCATTACTGATGTTTTCTTGTGAAAGTTTAAACGAGCGCTCCGCGAGGATTAGCATTCCAATAAATGAAACGCTAAACAATAGAAACAGTTTATATTTTATCTGGATCTTTTTCATGGTAATCGCTTTGGAAAGATGGGGGTTCGAAGCTCTTTAGGATACGGGTTATCACCACGAATCGACCAGTGTTGATCCGTAATTTTAGCTTTCCAAAAGGGCTGCATACCAATGCCAAGGGGCTCAAATACCAGCTCTTTATTCATAGCAAATACGGCATTTGGAATAGGAACAAACAACATATAGGCCTCCTCTTTCGCGCGATCTTGAATCTTTTTGCACACTATTTTAAAGCGGGGGTCGTCTTGTTCTAAAGTAAAAAATTCTTCAATATAACTCTTCATCAAGGCATCATGATGGACAAAACTCCATGGATTACCTTCTTGATAACGAATAAACACAGGCCAAGGATGCCTACCATACCAATCCTGTGTATTTTGAATCAAAATATCCCATGACTGCACATGTTTATGATTTTTTTGCATCAAATCATAAATCTCTTTTTCACTGGTCGTAATCGTATAGTGAAGCTTTACGCCATACATAGAGAGTTGATACTCAATTCCTTTCCATAAAAAAAGAAGCGAATCTTGTGTGGCAACATGCAACTCAAGCCCTTTTAAAAGGCGCTTGAGTGTTGCTGTATCTAAAGGGCACTGTGTTTTACTTAATGCTGCAGGATTAAGCCTACCCTCTTTTTTATAGGTAAAATCAAGCAAGCTTTGTTGATTCAAAGCACAGTTTAGAGCTTGGCGCACCTCTTTACGGGCAATGGGTGACGTATGTTTGAGAAGATTAAAATAGATTGTAAAATTATGCGTTGAAGGCATGGAGACAAGTTTAGCATACGGCGAGAGCATGGTTTCAATTTTTTTATTAAAGGGAATTTGCATAAAATCAAGCCCACCATCTTTAAACAGTGCTAAATTAAGGGCTTCAGATGTTGCAAGCTCCGTATAAAATGTGATTGTTTCAATCGAAGGGTACTCCCTCTGCCAATAATAAGGATTGGCTTTAAGCACCGCTTTGGGCGTCTGTTTGCGCCCCGTAATCATCCCTTCCACTAAGATATATGGTCCTAATCCATACGGTCCTGAGGCTTTAATATTGGCTCCCGTTTCCGCTCCTGCCCACCCAAATGTTTTGAGGTACGCCTCTGAGTAGATATAAATACGTGCAAGATCACGATAAAGCATCCCATACGGCTCAGAGAGATGCAGACGAATTTTATACCGTGAGACTTTTTCAATGCTTTTTAACGCGTGGTGAATATTGGTATAGTTGAAGGGTTCTTTTAAGAAATAACTAAAATTGTGGATAACCGAATCGGCATCAAAAGGTGTTCCATCTTGAAAGCGTACACCTTGACGTAACTCAAATTCATACAGAAGTGGTGAGAGTTTTGTACTCTTCACGGCTAGCGCATATTCCCATCCTGCATCATTTTCTGCAAGCCTTACCAACCCTTCATTGACCAAACGTGAGACATAGTTATAAGACATTGAAGGCAAAAAAACTTTGATATGTGATCTTGGGTCACGTCCCTGCAAAACATGCTTTACACGTGTGTCTTCAGAGTACTGTTCTTTTTCTATGCCAAGTTCAGCACCCCATAGCAGGTGAATAAGGAGACATAAAAGGAGGCTAAACCTCAAAACTGTATCCTGATTGAGAGTAATTTTTAATAAAACTATTCGGAAGTTTTTTACGCAGCGACTTAACCAGTGTCCGAAGAGCCGCAATGCTCATATACTCCTCTTTCCAGACATTCATCTCTATCTCTTCGTAGCTAACGACCATCCCTTTTTTACGTAACAGTAGCTCTAAAAAATCAGACTCTTTATGCGTGAGTTCAACTTCACTACCATCCGTGTGGATAATGCGTTTATTTTTTAAGTCAAACTGACAATTTTTACACTCAAGGAAAATGGAACGACCGAGTTCTATCTCGTTAACACAGAGTTTTAGCCCTCCCAAAAGTTCATCAAGAGCAATCGGTTTAATCAGGTATTTTTCGATCTTAAGCTCAATCGCACTGAGTAAATATTCTTTATCCGTATGTGCCGTAATCATCAAAATAGGCGTTGTTTTGTCGTTTTTTCTGATCTCTTTGACCATATAAAGCCCATCTTTTTTGGGCATTCTAAGATCGGTTAAAATGATATCGGGGCGCTGTTCATAGTACATATCCAGCCCCTCTTCACCATTACGTGCTTCAAGGACCTCTTTAAGATAATATGAGAGTGTATTGGCCATAGGTTTGCGAATTCCCTCTTCATCTTCCGCATAAAGTAATCATAAAGATTTGAGTTTTTCCAACCAAAGTTCCATTCACGCTCCTTTTAAATGACTTTACATGTAAAGATTTTAGCCAATTTTATCTTTTGACACTATGAGTGAAAAAAACGCTTCGCCAGAGGGGACTGACGAAGCATACGAAGTGTTATTTTTGAAAATTTTGAAGGTACTTTTCAATGCTGAATTTCTCAGCTTTTGAAAGACCGGCTTGAACACCCATGGCGTCTATGATACTTGGCCAAACATTGGGTTCAAACTCATCTTCCGCATGAATAGGATGACATGCGCCACATTTGCCTTGAAAAAGGGCTTTGCCATTTGCCAAGATTTTAGCCTTATCACTTCCAAGGGCATCGCTTTTGACAAAACCTTTGACGGAGACATTAAGCCACACGGTATCGTATTCATCTTTTTTCTGTCCAAGAATTTTATACGCAGAGGCATTTTTTGCCTCAAATCCCACCATTAAAATACCTGTCTTTTCATAGGCAATGGTACTACCTTCTGGCATAAAGCCAACAAACTCAACTTCTGTAAAATCACCGCTTTTGGATAGTTCTTTAACAGGAGAAGAGACGATCAGCTCACCTAGAGCTGATCCTTCACTTGCGTCTGTATACAGTGATGCATTTTTGTTTAAAAATGCATCTCCAGCCGCAAACATCATTGTTGCAGCACACAATGGCGCTATAAATTTCACTATACGCATTAAATACCTTTGATTTTTGGGGCTTTAAAGATTCCAATCTCTGGAAGCTCCCCTTTGAATTTTTCGATCTCTACCAAAGCAGTTGCTTGATTTCCTTGTGCCAATTCGGAAGTGCCAACATCGGGAGTAAGCACATTGACATCGCCATGCACACACAACGAACCAATTTTACCAGGCACTTGTGGGTCATACCACGCACCCTCTTGCATTCTCACTGCACCTTCCATAATCGCTTCGGTGACCACTGCACCCCCTAGAACTTGTCCACGTTTGTTAAAGATACGAACCACATCACCATTTTGAATACCGCGTTTTTGCGCATCTTTCGTATTAATCCAGATGGGTTCACGCCCTTGGACTTCTTCTAAATCTCTGAGCCATGTGTTGTTAAGCTGTGAGTGAAGGCGGTATTTAGGATGTGGAGAGATAAGGTTGAGTGGGAACTCTTTGGCTACTTTACTTCCTAACCACTCCATTGGCTCAAACCACATTGGATGACCTTTGCACCCTTTATAGTTGTAGCCCGCAATTTTTTTAGAGAAAATCTCAATTTTGCCCGAAGGTGTTCCCAAACGATTAATCACAGGATTTTTTCTAAAGCCTTCCATCTTGATAAATTTTTTCGCACTTTCTGGAGTTTCAAAATAGACAAACCCTTTCTCCCAAAACTCATCAAATGTCGGCATAACCACACCCGATTTTTTGGCTTTTGCATACGAGGCATTGTAGAAGGACTTTACCCATTCCATTTTCGTTTTTCCCTCTGTAAACGCCAACACTTGTTCAGCGGTAAATCGTCTTAAGATATTGACAAAAATATCAAAATCATCCATCGCTTCACCATACGGTTTTGAAGCTTGCTTCATCGCAAAAATATAGGCATTGGATTGTGATTTTGTAATATCGTTACGCTCCGTTGTTAACGTCGTTGGAAGCACAATATCTGCCATTCGGGCCGTTGCTGTCCAGAAAGCATCTTGTACAACAAAGGTGTCTAATTTTTGCCACGCTTTAATCATACGGTTACGATCTTGATGATGATGGAATGGATTTCCACCAGCCCAATATGCCATTTTGAGATCAGGATATTTGTAAGATTTACCGTCAAAATTATAGTCTGCCCCTGGATTTTCTAAGCACTCAACGATACGTGATACGGGTATGACTTCCATTTTACGTTGTTTCCATGGACCATCCATTTTGGATTTAACACTAATGCCTGAAAGTCCCGGAGAGGCACTTGCGTACTCTTTGGCATTGGCATCTGCATTACTCAGTGTATTACCCGTAGCAGCGGCTGGCATAGGGACACCATTTCCAGAGTAGTGATAATTACATGCATAACCTCCACCAGGAAGACCGATTTGTCCGATCATACTTGCAAGCGTAATCAACATCCAGTTAGGTTGCTCGCCATGATGTGCTCTTTGTGTTGCCCATCCACCCATCAGCATCGTACGTTTACTCACAAACTCTTTCGCAAGCATTTTGATTATATTGGCATCAACACCACAAATTTTGGCTGCCCACTCAGGCGTTTTAGCGACCATATCTTCAGATTCACCCAAAAGGTATTTTTTGAATTCATCAAATCCAATCGTATATTTGTGCATAAAATCTTTGCTGTAAAGGTTTTCACTGTAAAGGTAATGCGCCATACCAAGCATCAAGGCAACATCAGTGGTTGGACGCACTTGAATATGTTCTGCATCAAAATACATACCGGTATTGTTATACACTGGATCAATAATATAAAATTTCAAACCACGTTTTTTAGCTTCTTCTTTGAGTTGTTTCAAGTAACCATACACTTCATGATCAGGAACACCCCACGCAATTTGGTTGGAGTTGACAAGATCAGCGCCCCAAAAAACGATGCATTCTGTATTTTCAATCAATACAGGATAAACCGTTGGTTGCGCACTTGACTCATCGGTACCTGTAATATAAGGGGTAATTTGGCGAATTGCATGGGTTGAATAAGTACATGTGCGTGAGGTATATCCTCCTGCAACACCAAGCATTCTTCCAAGAAGTGCTTGTGGGTTATTGAGGCTTCCAACACAAAACCATCCGTAACTTCCACCGTAAATGGCATCATGTCCAAAATCTTTATAAATACGTTTCATCTCATTGGCGACTAAATCATATGCGGTCTCCCATGATACACGAACGTATTTGTCAGACCCTCGTTTACTTTTGTCGCTTTTGTAACTATTTTTGAGATACCCTTCACGAACACATGGGTATAAAATACGATCCTGCGCATAAGTTCGAGCAGGTAATGCATCGATCATGGTTGAAGGATAATGGTCTCCCTCAAGAGGAATCGCTTGTTCAAAACGAGAATTGCGTACCCCTGTTTTGAAAGCACCGTAATGCGAAGCACTGATCCCTTCAGCCTTATCATTGAACAGTGAATCCCCTACTAAAGGAATTGCATTTGCGTTAACTGTCGCTACCGCAGCAATACCACCACTTGCTCTTAAAAACGATCTTCTATCCATTTTCTTTGTCATTGTGTTCTCCTTAGATTGAACAATTTTGAGATGAAAAACGTACAAATCTTAAATAAAAGTTACATTTATTGTGTAATTTTTATTTTTATGAATGAAGCTTAACGAAAAAAAATGAGTAATTAATGAGTATCTTTTCTACAAAACCGAGAAAGATTCTTCCTTAAAAAAAGAGGGCTTTAGTACCATCATGCCACCATAAACGGATAAGCTTTGTCTCAAAGCTGTTATCAAAAATGAGTTTAAAAAAAGAGCTCTTTTAAAGCGTGAAAAAGTTATCATAAAATCAAAAAGAGCTTGCATGGATTCGACATCACTTACCCACAACCCTATTCCATTACTTTTGCGCCAACTCTCTATTCCCGCAAGCCTTGGCATGCTTTTTAACACGCTCTACAACATCGTCGATACCTACTATGCTGGGCTTATTTCTACCGAAGCGCTCGCCGCACTCTCTGCCTCTTCCTTTCTTTTCTTTTTTGTCATTGGCATGGCATACGGTGGAACCAGTGCATTAACAGCGCTCATCGGTCACGCTTATGGAAAGCAGCATTTTTTCCTCGCAGGTATCATTGCCAAAAAAGGAGTCGCGCTGATTATTGGTGTAGGAATGTTCTTCGGGCTTTTAGGATTTTATTTCGCTTCAGAATTACTCACATGGATAGGAACGGAAGAGCGTTACCATGCGTTAGCATTGAGTTTTATTAAGGTTATATTGCTCGGCTCATCCCTCTTCTTTGCTAACTTTGCACTCAACAGTGTTCTTGTGGCAACAGGCGATACAAAAAGTTACCGCAATACGCTTATCTTTGGCTTTTTTGCCAATATTGTGCTCAATCCTCTTTTTATCTATGGTTGGGGCTTTATACCTGCTATGGGAATTGGAGGTATCGCTTTTTCAACTGTTTTAGTACAAGCATTTGGCGCAAGCTACTTGCTGTACAAAAGCCTACAAACAGGATTAATTAGTTTTACATGTAAAGAGCATTTTTACCCCGATATGCGTATTTACAAAGACTTAATAAGCCAAGCGACACCGCCTGGGCTAAATATGCTTATGATGTCTTTTGGTTCGCTCATTGCCCTTCATTTTGTGACACTTTATGGGTACCAAGCTGTCGCAGGATATGGCATTGGATACCGTGTGGAACAGTTGATGTTATTGCCCACACTTGGTATTAGCAGTGCAGTGCTAAGCCTTGTTTCTAACAATATGGGTGCGGGTAAATTTGAGCGTGTACGTCAAACACTTTTTTACGCTCTTACGTATGGCTATACGCTTAGTCTTATGGGTATGGGAATTTTATGGATTAGTGGAAAATGGCTTGTAGCACAATTTGATCCGAATGTCGATGTTATCGCATATGGTACCACCTATATCTACGTGATGCTTTTTCTTTTTTGTGGTTATGTAACGCATTTTGCATGTGTCGCAACCTTGCAAGGCATCAAAAAACCGACAATGATTTTCTACATTGGCTTCTTTCGCCAAATCTTAGCACCAAGCATTGTCTACACGCTCATTGTCAGCTACTTTGAACTCTCATTTATATGGATGTGGATAGGGCTAGGCATCATTGTTTACAGCTCTGCACTCGCTCTTTTATACTACACCTATCGCAAAGTCAAAGCACTCTAACCATTTACATGTAAGCGCGCATACCTCCTGCTTCGATACGTATCGTCTTAGTAACCAATGGCAAGGGTATAGAGCACCATACCATCGCTTTGCAAAAATGCCATGACCTCTTCATCATAATACGCCCCAATACCACTGCATCCAAAACCAAGATAGGTGCTAATCAAATAAAGACGATGCCCAATAATACCAGCTTTTTGTACCATCGCTTGGTAATTTTGTTCATCATGCCCAACTAAAAAAAATGTCACTCCACTCTCCTCACCTAAAGCTTGCTCCAAACAAAGATAGCCAGCTTTGCGTGCAAAATCACCACTTTGCAGATAACTCCCCTCCTTCCAAACGCCTTGCCACATCCCTTCGACACGGTTGATAATTGCATAGAGTTCTATTCCAACATCACAGTCACTTGGAATCGGTTGTGTGATGAAGTCCATGACCTCTAAAAAGTCTTCTTTAGAGATTGACTTTTGTATAAAATCACGAATAGAACGACGTTTCCAAACGGCTTGAGTGAAGCGCTCTTTATCCACTTCAAACAGCGGTTGTGTCGTTTGTGCATGCAAAGTAAGTTCGCAGGTTTCATCATAGGCTTTTTCCACACATTCGTTAACTTCAAAATTTCCTGTACCGTTCACATAAGGAAGGTGCATTGATATCTCTTTACATGTAAAGCGTTTATCTTCTTCTCCTACAATGGCGGCACTGAGAAAAAATTCTTCTTTGCCAAATTCAAAAAGTTTATTTAATGCCTTTTTTTCAATACCGTATAAAAGATGATACGCCTTATCACTAAGCCTACACGAAGCTTCTAACGTGCCTATCATATGCCCTGTATCGTGTAAACAGTAGCGAAATGCGCGATCTTTATATTTCCATGAAGAACGATAATACAGTGCTGAGAAGAGAAAGACAAAACCCTTTATTTTCTTTACATGTAAAAGGCTTTCCACCCCTTCATCCTCTGATAAAGGATACAATAACACCAGTGACGTCTCATAAGGCGAAAGATGGTAAATGCCATCCTGAAAGCCTTCAATACAACGTATCTGAACATAGACTTCCGTAGGATACAATGCTCCAGCACTCGGGTTTGTACGCAAAGCATAAGTGACCCCTGGGTAACTTTTCTGTGCTGTAATACCTCCAATGAGATAAAAAAAGCGATGATCTGGATTTTTTTTATCAAGAGGAATACGAGCAAATGTTTCAGGATAGATTTTAAACTGTTTGGGTGGATGATCCCAGTCGATGCTGTGAGATTTGGTACGTACAGAACGGTAAGAGTGCACCGTTTGAGCATGATAGGCTAACATGACTTCTCCTTTATTGTATGCTACACTCTCATTCATATGGAATGCTTTACATGTAAAATTTAATTATGCAAAAACAGCACCTTTAAAAATTTGTTTTTCTATAATGTTTGAAAGGAGTCATGATGAACTATGTTACAAGCAATCAAAACGTCTCCATACCCTGCATGCTGTATGGCACTGCATGGAAAAAAGAACGCACAGCAGATTTAGTTGCGTTAGCCCTTCAAAGTGGTTTCAGAGGGATTGACACCGCATGTCAGCCTAAACACTATGAAGAGGCATTGGTCGGTGAAGGGTGTGAACGTTTTTACGCCAAAGGTGGGAAACGAGAAGAGCTTTATCTCCAAACCAAATTTACCCCATATGACGGACAAGACCCGCTCAGAATGCCTTACGATCCACATGCTTCTTTAGAAGAGCAAATCATCACGTCATGCGAAATGTCCAAACAAAACCTGAAAACACGCTATCTGGACTCACTCTTACTCCATTCGCCACTCTTCCCTTATAATAACTTGCTTAAAGCATGGAATGTGTTTGAATCACTGTTTGAAGAAGGTGAAGTACGTCAAATAGGCATTAGTAACTGTTATGATCTCTCGCTTTTACAAACGTTTTATGAGCATGTTCGTATTAAACCCTCTGTTGTACAAAATCGTTTTTATGCAGATGTTCATTACGACAAAACACTTCGTTCTTGGGCAAATGAAAGAGGCATTATCTATCAAAGTTTTTGGACTCTGAGCGCTAATCCTCACATTTTACATTCACCCCCAATGAAAGAAATAATGAATATTTACGGAAAAAGTGCTGAACAAATTTTTTACCGTTACGTGATTCAAAAAGGGATCGTACCACTCAATGGAACAACATCAGCTTTGCATATGAAAGAAGATTTAACTATTTTTGAATTTTTGTTAGATGAAAAGGATGTTGAGAGAATAGACGCTTTACTCTAAGCGTCTATCAAGAAGGGTTTAAACGCTATTTTTTAGCGCATGGTTTTTTTGTACCGCAGGTTTTAGTCGCTGCAGGTTTTTCAGCTTTCGTATCTTCACTGACAGTTTTCGCTGCTGGTTTTTTACATGCCATCGTTTTCTCCTTATAAAGATTTTATAAGTGAAATTATACTCCCATATCAACACCGTAATCGCTAAAAATAACTTAAAAGTTCCTCAAATAACTATCTTTTTGATCTTCCTTTGGCTTTAAATAGAGTGATCATAACCACTGCACTAATAATCAGTACCGTTGCGATCAATGATTTAATACTCATCACTTCGTCTGCAAAGAAGTAACCTAAAAAGAGTGCCACAATTGGATTAACAAAAGCATACGTTGAGGCCAAATAAGGCGATACATTTTTTAAAAGCCACACATAAGCACTAAATCCCAATAAAGAACCAATGAAAATTAAATACAACACTGCCATAAGTGAGCGAGAAGAGAACGCTTCAGGATCAAGGTGTTGCCACTCACCTGTAAGTGTCCCCACAATCACTAAAACAGCGCCCCCTGTTACCATTTGCATTGCTGTTGAGAGCATCGTAGAAGAGGGCAAGATTGCTTTTTGAGAATAAATAGAACCTAGTGACCATAATATGGCGGCTAAAAGCGTAAAGAGTAGTCCCCCCGTATCAAAATGAAGATTCTCTTGATGCGAAGGGTACATCAAAATTGCCACGCCTAAAAAGCCAATCAGCGTTCCAAAGAGTGTACTAATATTGGGCTTAGATTGAATTTTCATCAGCCATCCCATCACAATCATCCATAAAGGAACCGTTGCAATAATAATGGCAGCAATCGAGCTAGGAATACTCCTTTCTGCAATCACAACAAGCCCGTTACCACCCAAAAGTAGTAATGTACCAATGATGGTCGTATCCCGCCATTCAATGAGCTTAGGATGCACTCCTTCTTTATAGAATACAAAACCATACAAGAGTATGCCTGCAATGAGAAAACGAATCCCTGCCATTAGAAAGGGAGGAAACGTTTCAATGGCAATTTTGATTCCTAAATACGTACTGCCCCATATAATATAAACAGACAAAAGTGCTATAACAATAGCAATTGTTCTTTTGGATTTTTCAGATAAATTTGCTTTTACATGTAAAAAATTCATTCTCATTTCCTTAGCTTTGGTAAAGGTGATTCACTAAAATAATTTTTAGTTTTTTGAAAATAAAAAGATGAATGGTGTCCCCAGCGCGATTCGAACGCACGGCCTTCAAATTAGGAATTTGATGCTCTATCCTGCTGAGCTATGGGGACGTAAGGGGAAAATTGAAGTAAAAAAAAAGCCGAATGCGTTTTCACACATTCGGCTTTAGCAAAAATGGTATATTAACCGTTACGTTTTTTGATAATCTCTTCAGCAACGTTTCTAGGAACTTCGTCATAATGATCGAATTCCATAGAGTAAGAAGCACGACCTTGTGTTTGAGACCTTAGATCTGTAGAGTAACCAAACATTTCAGCCAATGGGCAGAATGCGTTAACAATTTTGTTACCACTTCTATCATCCATAGAGTTGATTTGTCCACGACGTCTGTTAAGATCGCCAATAACATCACCCATAAAGTCCTCAGGTGTCTCAACTTCCACTTTCATAATTGGCTCAAGAATAACTGGTTTTGCCTTACGACAACCCTCTTTGAAGCCCATTGAAGCAGCGAGTTTAAACGCCATCTCAGAGGAGTCAACATCATGGTAACTTCCATCATAAAGGGTAACTTTAACGTCTTCCACTTTATAACCAGCAAGAACACCCGCACCAAGTGCCTCTTTAATACCTTTATCAACGGCAGGAATAAATTCTTTTGGAATCGCACCACCTTTGATATCGTTAACAAACTCATAACCAGCACCTGCATCTTGAGGCTCGATTTTGAGGTAAACGTGACCGTATTGACCACGACCACCTGATTGTTTTGCGTATTTGTACTCTTGGTTAACGCTAGCACGAATCGTTTCACGGTAAGCAACTTGTGGTTGACCAACTTCCGCACTTACTTTAAACTCTCTAAGCATACGATCAACAAGAATCTCTAAGTGAAGCTCACCCATACCGGAGATGATCGTTTGACCACTCTCTTCGTCAGTCTCAACTCTAAAGCTTGGATCTTCTTGTGCCAATTTTTGAAGCGCAATACCCATTTTCTCTTGATCCGCTTTGGTTTTAGGCTCAACGGCAACAGAGATAACAGGATCTGGGAATACCATTCTCTCCAAGATTACAGGATCTTTTTCACTTGCGAGCGTGTCACCCGTCAATGTCTCTTTAAGACCTACAACCGCACCAATTTCACCAGAGTGAAGTGCTTTGATCTCTTCTCTTTTATTGGCATGCATTTTTAATAAACGGCCAATACGCTCTTTTTTATCTTTCGTTGTATTGTAAGCATAACTTCCGCTTTCCAATGAACCACGATAAACACGAACGAACGTTAATTGACCAACGAATGGATCGGTCATAATTTTAAACGCAAGTGCTGCAAATTCGCCTTCGTCTGTAGAATCAACCACACACTCATGCCCATCTTCGTATACACCTTTAATCGCATGCACTTCAGTAGGTGCAGGCATATAATCGATAACAGCATCTAACATTGGTTGAATACCTTTGTTTTTAAAGGCTGTTCCACAAATCATAGGAATAAATGTCATTGCAAGACATCCTGCTTTAATACCTGCTTTAATTTCAGCTTTCGTAAGCACTTCACCACCAAGGTATTTTTCCATCAACTCATCACTGGTCTCAGAAACAGCTTCAACCATTCTCTCATGATACTCTTTAGCTTTATCCGCAAGTTCCGCTGGAATTTCAACCACTTGGTAGTTTGAACCCATCGCAGCATCATCATCCCAAATAAGTGCTTTCATCTCAACAAGATCAACAACACCTTTGAAGTTTTCTTCTGCACCAATAGGAATTTGAATAGGTACTGGATTTGCTTTTAAACGATTTTTAATTTGTGCTTCAACGTTATAAAAATCTGCACCAACACGGTCCATTTTGTTAACAAATACCATTCTTGGTACTTGGTAACGATTCGCTTGTCTCCAAACGGTCTCAGACTGTGGTTGAACGCCACCAACGGCACAAAATACAGCGACAGCGCCATCAAGAACACGCATAGAACGCTCAACTTCAATCGTGAAGTCAACGTGGCCTGGAGTGTCGATGATATTAATTTGATGATCTTTCCATGTACATGTTGTTGCAGCAGAAGTAATGGTAATACCTCTTTCTTTCTCTTGCTCCATCCAGTCCATTGTTGCAGCACCATCATGTACCTCACCAATTTTATGAGAGATACCGGTGTAAAAAAGGATTCTTTCAGTTGTTGTGGTTTTACCTGCATCAATGTGCGCAGCAATACCGATGTTTCTAACCATTTCAATAGGGGTATTTCTTGCCATTATAATTTCCTTGTTATATTAGGAGTGTAGTTCTGAAGAAAGGGATGTTTACATGTAAACATCCCCAGCGTCATCTTACCAGCGATAGTGAGCAAACGCTTTGTTTGCTTCTGCCATTTTATAAGTATCTTCTTTTTTCTTAAAGGTAGCGCCTCTACTATTAGCCGCATCTAAAAGTTCATTGGCCAACCTCTCGATCATGGTTCTCTCACTTCTTTTACGAGCGTAAGAAACCAACCATCTAAGAGCCAATGCTTGTTGACGAGTTGTTCTAACTTCGACTGGAACTTGATATGTTGCTCCACCGACACGTCTGCTTTTTACTTCCATAACAGGCTTAACGTTATCGATAGCTGTATTGAAAATTTCAATCCCTTTGAGTGTTCCGCTTCTTTTTTCAGCGAGTTCTAATGAACCATAAAATACTTTAGTAGCAACACTCTTTTTTCCATCGAGCATCAACGCATTGATAAACTTTGTGATAATTTTGCTATTGTAGATTGGATCTGGTAATACTTCTCTTACAGGAGCTTTTCTTCTTCTCATACTATTTCCTTCAAATTTTTTAAAAATTTTACTCAAATGATGTCAAAACAAAGGACATCACCTGCTGTTAAATTTATTTAGCTTTTGGTCTTTTTGTACCGTATTTACTTCTAGACACCGTTCTTTTTGCAACACCTGAAGTATCAAGCGCACCACGTACGATATGGTACTTAACACCTGGTAAATCTTTTACCCTACCGCCACGTACCAATACAATGGAGTGTTCTTGTAGGTTGTGTCCCTCGCCACCGATGTAGCTAATGACTTCAAAACCGCTGGTCAATTTGACTTTGGCAACTTTTCTCAAAGCAGAGTTTGGTTTCTTAGGAGTTGTCGTATAAACTCTTGTACAAACGCCTCTTCTTTGAGGGCACTTATCAAGTGCAGGTGATTTTGATTTTTTAATCACCTTTTTTCTCTCATTTCTGACGAGTTGGTTAATGGTTGGCACATTATTTCCTTTATTTTGTAAAAAATAGGTGCTAATTTTATTTAAAAATAGCTTAAAAAAAGGTTAAGTTAAGGGAACCTTAACTTAACCTCTACTTGGATTCAACTCAATATTAAATTGTTTGTTTTGATAAAGACCGGTTCCTACTGGAATCATACGTCCTAAAATAACATTTTCTTTAAGATCTTCAAGCATATCCATCTTACCTGCGATACTCGCTTCCGTTAGAACTTTCGTTGTCTCTTGGAATGAAGCCGCTGATATAACACTATCACTACCAATCGCTGCGCGGGTAACACCTAAAAGTGTTGGCTCAGCAATCGCTGGCTCTCCACCCATTTTCATAACCGCTTCATTTTCCTCACGGAAACGTCTACGACTAATCAAATCACCCATAATGAATTTGGTGTCACCACTGTCAACAATACGTACTTGGCGAAGCATTTGAGAAACGATAACCTCAATGTGTTTATCGTTAATCGCAACACCTTGTCCACGATAGACTTGTTGAATTTCACTGATCAAATAATAGTGAAGTGCTTTTTCACCCATAATACGTAAAATATCATGGCTTGAAATTACACCATCGGTGAGTCGCTCACCTGCGTGGACAAATTCACCTGGTTGAACGTGAATTTGTGTATTACGATCCACTAAATACTCAACACTTGTACCATCAGCTGCTTCAATAATAATACGTTCTTTTGAACGTAGTGGTTTACCAAAACGAATCGTTCCATCAATCTCCGCAATAACAGTGGCATTTTTAGGACGACGTGCTTCAAAAAGCTCACTAATACGTGGAAGACCCCCGGTGATATCTTTCGATTTTGCAATCGCTTTTGGCGTTCTACCAATCAAATCTGCTAGACCAACCGTTACACCATTTTGAACAAAGATTGCTGTTTTTGGCTCTAATTGATACTTAACAATCTCACCATTTTTATTTGCAATAATAATGGTTGGTTTCATGCCGCTTGGTAGATACTCATTGATGACCAGTCTACTTTGACCTGTCATATCATCAAATTGCTCTGTTGCACTAATACCTGGTTCAATATCTTCAAATGTAACAATACCTGCATCTTCTGCGATAATTGGCGTAGAGTATGGATCCCACTCAGCAATGGTAATTTGCTCACTGGTTGAAGGATATGCAAGGAGCGTTTTCCCCTCTACAATGCTATTATCATTAATATCAATGATGGAATCACGTGGAATATAGTGACGAATTGCTTCTCTATCATCATTGTCTGCAACCACTGCAAAAATACCTTTTTCTTTAACCACATGACCTTTTTCAATATCGTGGATACGATCCAAATAGTCTCCATGAAGCTTATAGTATTTTACAACACCTTTGGCATCAGCATGAATCTTTTGGATAATTGGATCACCATTTTTTACTTTAAGCTCACTCGCATAAGGAATACGACTTGGAACGTTCCAACCCTCTTTAATGACCTCTACGATACTCTCGTTGATTTCAACCATATCGCCACTAAGATAAGGAATATAAAATTTACCCTCAATTTTACCACTAACACCCGCTAGCTCATTTGGCTTAGCAAAGTCACTTTTACGAAGGGTATAACGAATATTTTCACCACTAGCACTGGTAATTGTAATCGCTGTCTCTTCATGGGCTGTATCAATCTCAATCGTACCCTTAAATGGTGCTTTTATTTTTGGCTCGACAAGAAGAACAGCTGCATTTCTGCGGTTAGCAACAATATTCTTGCCTTCTTTAGTCACATATGTTTTTACATTGTAATAACGAATAAAACCCTCTTTCTGCGCAATAACTTGGCGATCTTGAGATTCCGTTGATGCTGTACCACCGATGTGGAATGTACGAAGTGTTAGCTGCGTACCTGGCTCACCAATCGATTGTGCTGAAATAATACCAACAGCTTCACCAGGGCGAACCAATGTGCCCTCAGCCAAGTTCGTACCATAACATTTAGCGCAGACACCTTTTTTAGCTTTACATGTAATCGGTGTACGAATAACAACCGACTTAATGCTTGCCTCTTTAAGGGCTTGGGCACTCTTCTCATCAATCAATGTTCCCTCTGTGAAAAGAACTTCATTAGTAATCGTATCAATAACATCTTCTGCTAAAACACGCCCTGTTGCTCTCTCATACAATGACTCTACAAGCTCACCGCTCTCACTGATTTCGGTAATCTCAACACCTTCATGCGTACCACAATCATCCATCGTAACTTTAACGTTTTGAGCAACATCGATCAGTTTTCTGGTCAAATAACCCGCGTTCGCTGTTTTAAGAGCGGTATCCGCAAGACCTTTACGAGCACCATGCGTTGAAATAAAGTATTCAAGAACGTTTAGACCTTCACGGAAGTTTGAAATAATTGGCGTTTCAATAATACTTCCATCCGGTTTCGCCATAAGACCCCGCATACCTGCTAACTGTCTAATTTGCGCAGCAGAACCACGCGCACCAGAATCTGCCATCATATAAATAGAGTTAAAGCCGCCTTTATGACTCTCCGTAAGCTTCATCATTTCAGAAGCCACTTCATTGTTCGTATCCGTCCAAATATCAATAATTTTGTTGTAACGTTCTTGCTCAGTTAATAAACCAGAACTAAATTGTTTTTGGATCTCACGTACTTTTTTCTTCGCTTCTTTGATTTTTTTCACTTTTGCTTCAGGAACACGGATATCATCAATTGAAACCGAAATACCTGATTCAGTTGCGTATTTAAAGCCGAGTCTTTTAATATTATCCAAAAATCCTGCAGTAATACCAATACCACCTTCTTTAAAGACAAAATCAACTAAAGCACCGATATTTTTCTTTTTCAATACTCTGTTCCAGTGTGCTTCAGGCACAAAATCTGGTAAGATTGATTTTAAAATCAAACGACCTGCTGTTGTAAAGAGAACTCTATCATTGATACGTGTTTTAATTTTTGCATGAATATCTAAAAATCCTGCATCAATGGCAATATGGACTTCATCCACATTTGCAAAAATCTTATTAGAACCTTTTGCATGCGGTTTTTCGAGTGTTAAGTAGTAAAGACCCAAGACCATATCTTGTGTTGGGACGGTTACCGCTTTACCTGAAGCTGGAAGCAAAATATTCATTGAACTCAGCATCAAGATCTTACATTCAGCAATGGCCTCTTGTGATAATGGAACGTGAACGGCCATTTGATCGCCATCGAAGTCCGCATTGAAGGCAGAACATACAAGAGGGTGCAAACGAATCGCTTTTCCATCAATCAAAACAGGATGAAATGCCTGAATTGAGAGTTTGTGAAGTGTTGGTGCACGGTTAAGCATAACCGGATGACCTTTAACCACTTCCGCTAAACATTCCCATACTTCATTGGTTTTCATATCGATCATTTTTTTCGCTTGCTTAACCGTTGTTGCATACCCTTTTTCTTCAAGGCGTGCTAACAAATGTGGTTTAAAAAGCTCCAACGCCATCTGTTTTGGAAGACCGCACTGATCCATTTTCAAGTTTGGTCCAACAACGATAACAGAACGACCTGAAAAGTCAACTCTTTTACCAAGTAGGTTTTGACGGAAACGTCCTTGTTTACCTTTAATGATCTCTGAAAGCGATTTTAAAGGACGCTTATTAGCGCCTTTTACGGCATTGGCACGACGACCATTATCAAAAAGTGCATCAACCGCTTCTTGTAACATTCGTTTTTCGTTACGAATAATAATTTCTGGTGCATCAAGTTCCATCAAACGCTTCAAACGAGCATTTCTGTTGATAACACGACGATACAAGTCATTGACGTCACTGACCGCAAACTTTCCACCATCAAGTGCTACAAGTGGTCTAAGATCTGGCGGAAGAACTGGCAACATAGTAATCATCATCCATTCAGGGCGATTGCCACTGTTGAGGAATGCTTCAACAACTTTGAGACGTTTAACAATGGTTTTTTTCTTTGCTTCAGAACTGGTTTGGTTAATATCTTCTTTAAGTTGACCAAGAACTTCGACAAGATCAATATTCGCTAATAAATCACGAATAACCTCGCCACCCATTTTTGCTACAAAACCAGTATCTTCAAAACGTTGTTGCAATGATTGATATTGTTCTTCATTAAGAACATCATAAACTGCAACTTTATTTTTATTTTCAGCATCGTAAAACGCTTCACCTGCTTGCTCAACAATGTAAGCTTCATAGTAAAGTACGCGCTCAAGATCTTTCATCTTAACACCAAGTAGCGTTCCCACACGACTTGGAAGTGAGTTAACATACCATATATGAGCTACAGGAGTTACTAACTCAATGTGCCCCATACGTGAACGTCTCACTTTTGTGCTCGTTACTTCAACGCCACACTTCTCGCATTTGATGCCTTTGTAACGCATCTTTTTATATTTTCCGCACAGACATTCATAATCTCTGACGGGTCCAAAGATTTTCGCGCAGAAAAGTCCATCACGCTCTGGTTTGAGCGTACGATAGTTAATGGTTTCTGGTTTTTTAACCTCTCCATAACTCCATGAGCGAATCTTTTCAGGACTTGCAAGTCTTAATTGAAATGCTTTAAAGTCCCTAGGACGGCTCTCTTCGTGAATCTCAATTGGTTCTAGTCGTTTCATCTTCTTCCACCTCGTCATAAATCTCAACATCTAAAGCCAAAGACTTCAACTCATTCGTTAAAACATAGAATGTTTCAGGAATTCCTGTTTGAGGGACATTTTCACCTCTAGTAAGTGCTTTATAAGCTAAAATACGTCCTTCAACGTCGTCTGATTTGACTGTTAACATTTCTCTTAGTGTATGAGCAGCACCGTATGCTTCAAGCGCCCATACCTCCATCTCACCGAATCTTTGACCACCAAAGAGGGCTTTACCACCAACAGGTTGTTGCGTAACCAGTGAGTATGGTCCTGTACTTCTTGCATGCACTTTTTCGTCAACCAAGTGGTGAAGTTTTAACATGTACATGTAACCCACATTGACTCTTTCGTGCATCTTTTGACCTGTCATACCATCGTATAAGTCAGTCTTACCATCGGTATCAATTTTTGCCATTTCAAAGAGTTTTTCAAACTCTTCAACGTTAACACCTTCAAAAATTGGAGTTGCAAATTTAACACCCTTGCTCCAATCTCTAGCAAAAATCAACAATTGTTCATCATTTACTTTATCAATAAAATTCCTAGCATCCATCAGTTTGGCAACATCAGCAATACTAATCATTTTTTCACGAAGTGCTTTAATCCAATCACCTTGTTTCTCTTTAAATATCTCTTCAATTTGATCGCCTAAACGTTTACCAACAAGACCTAAATGAACCTCAAGAATTTGTCCAATATTCATACGACTTGGAACGCCCAGTGGATTTAAAACGATGTCGACAATTTCACCATTTTTAAGGTAAGGCATATCGACTTCACGAACGATATTGGAAACGATACCTTTATTTCCGTGACGTCCCGCCATTTTGTCACCGACTTTAAGCTTACGTTTGGTTGCCACATAAACTTTAACAAGCTTAACAACCCCGCTTGGTAAAATATCATCTTTTTCAATGATATTTAGTTTCTCATCATGTTCTTCTTTGAGCTTTTTCTTCTCATTTTGGAAGTACATTTTAAGATCTTTATAGTCATCTTGAACTTCATTTGAGAATGCTTTTACAATCGAATTAATTGAAAAACGGTTAACATTATGAAGATCTTCTGCTTTAATAAAGCCACCTTTTTTATAGCTTGTTTTGCTAATCTCTTGATCTTCTTGTAGTGGGTTTTTCAAAAGCAATGCATTAATACGCAACATCTCTTCACGATCTAACATCAAGAGTTTATCATGATGCTCACGGTCTAAAATCTCTTTTTCTTGCTCATATGCTTGGACAGCACGTGGATCTTTGTCATAACCTTTTTTTGTAAAGATTTTAACATCAACAACAATACCCTCTAATGATGGCGTTGCATAAAGTGATTTGTTGACAACATGTCCTGCTTTCTCACCAAAAATAGCACGTAAAAGTCGCTCTTCAGGCGTTGGTTTTACTTCACCTTTTGGTGATACTTTACCAACAAGAATCATACCAGGAGTGACATAGGTACCAACTTTGACAATACCACTATCATCAAGATGGGCTAACTCTTCTTCTTTGACATTTGGAATGTCTTTAGTAATCTCTTCTACGCCGTCTTTAAGCTCACGTGCTTCAACCTCTTTTTCATAGATATGAACGCTGGTAAAAGCATCTTCACGAATCATACGCTCAGAGATAACAATCGCATCTTCGTAGTTATAACCATTCCATGGCATAAAAGCAACCATTGCGTTTTTACCGATAGCAAGTTCACCTTGATCCATACTTGGACCATCAGCGATAACACCACCCGCTTCAACCATATCACCTTTTCTTACAATGACTTTTTGAGTGAAAGTTGTATTTTGGTTGGTTCTAAGATTTTTTTGAAGCGCATAATGGTCAATAAATGCGCCACCTTCATCTTCACCTAAAATATAAACATTTTTATTATCAACTTTTTCAACCATACCCGCACGTTTAACTTTAATCGCTTCCCAAGAGTCTCGAGCTGCAATTTTTTCAACGCCTGTTCCAACAATAGGTGCGTCTGATTTGACCAAAGGTACAGCTTGACGTTGCATGTTTGAACCCATCAATGCACGGTTCGCATCATCATGTTCCAAGAATGGAATAAGTGAAGCTGCAACACCGGCTATCATCATGGACGAAAGATCGATCAAGTCAACTTTCTCTTTCTCAATTAGTACAGTCTCACCATCAACTCTAACCTCAATTAAATCTTCAACAATCTCGTTGTTTTCATTAATCTTGGTACTTGCAGGAGCAATAACTAAACCCTCTTCTTGTGTTGCTGTGATGTAAATAATCTCATCTGTAATGGTTGCATTCTCAACTTTACGGTAAGGTGCTTCCACAAAACCAAGGTCATTAACTTTTGCATACATTGAAAGGGTATTGATCAAACCAATATTTTGACCCTCTGGTGTTTCTACTGGACAAATACGACCATAGTGTGTTGGGTGAACGTCACGGACTTCAAAGCCTGCACGCTCTTTTACTAAACCACCCTCACCAAGAGCCGATAATCTTCTTTTATGTGTAATTTCACTGAGCGGATTGGTTTGATCCATAAATTGTGACAATTGTCCACTTGAGAAAAATTCTGCAATCGCAGAAGTAATCATTTTAGAGTTAATCAAATCATGAGGCATTAACTCTTCAACACTACCGCTAAGTGCTGTGAATTTATCACGAATCGCTTTTTGCATTTTAATCAAACCTGCATGAAGCTCATTCGCAAGTAACTCACCGATAGCTCTAATTCTTCTATTGCCCAAGTGATCACGATCGTCGATATGACCTTGACCATTTTTAACTTTAATCAAGTATTTTGCTGTTTTGATAATATCTTCGCTCGTCATAATCGTCACATACTCTGGTACTGTAAGTCCAAGTTTATGATTCATTTTCATACGACCAACTTTGGTTAAATCGTATCTTTCAGAGTTAAAGAAAAGATCTTTGACAAATGTCTTTGCAGCTTCTTTGGTAACGGGTTCGCCTGGTCTCATTACTTTATAAATACGAATCGCTGCTAAGTCATTTTCATCTTCAATGCTCTCTGTTTGACGAAGTAATTTCAGTGTTTCGTTATCAGCAATAAACGAGTTAATAATAGCATCATCGACACCACTTGCAAGATCATTGGCAATTTCAATCGTTTCACATTTTTGTTCAATAATCTTAGCTAATTTACCTTCGTCAAGTTGTGCCAATGTATCATAAAGAACTTCACCACTCTCTTTATCAATAATTGGAGAAGAGAGAAAACGATTAACCAAAATTTCAACAGGATATTCAATAAACTTAATACCATCTTCAATAAATTTTTCAGCTTTTTTACGTGCAAGACGCTTTCCTGCAGCCAAAAGAAGGTTCCCATGTTCATCTTTAAGATCGAAATCAACACGACCTAAGAAGTTATCTGCTGAGAACTCAATTAAGAATTTATTTTCACGAATCATAATATTGAGCACAGGGTAAAAAAGTTTTAAAATATCTTGTTTGCTGTATCCAAGTGCACGAAATAGAATCGTAATAGGAACTTTTCTGCGTTTATTAATTCTAACAAATAGGGTATCTTTAGCATCGTATTCAAAATAGAGCCAAGAACCGCGATCTGGAATAATTTGAGCATTATAAATAAGCTTATTAGCAACCGTTGGGCTCTCTTCTTCTTTAAAGATAACGCCAGGGCTTCTGTGAAGCTGATTAACAACAACTCTTTCAACACCATTGATAACAAATGAAGTTCTATCGGTCATTAATGGAATTTCACGAATAAAAATTGCTTGTTCTTTAATATCTTTTACACCAGTCTTTTCACCGGATTTTTCATCTTTATCCCAGAGGATAAGACGAATATTCATTTTTAAGCTAACAGAATAAGTAAGGCCACGCTCCATACATTCGCGGACAGTATATCTAGGTTTTCCAACCTCAGATCCAGCATATTCTAAAGTAAGTCTATTTTGGGGATCATGAATAGGAAAAATAGATTTAAAAACCTTCTCTACGCCACTCTCTTCTTTGAAATTTTCAACATCTAAAAACTGTTCGTAACTCTTTTGTTGAAGTTGGAGTAGATTTGGTACATCAATTTTTTTTGGGACTTTGGAAAAATCGACTCGTAAGCGATTTCCAGATTTTAGGCTATTTAACATGAGTCTACCTCGTGTAGTTGTTTGAAAAGGGCAGTAGGTTCATCTATCGCTTGATAGAAGTTGTAACGACTAATTAATATCCAAGAATATAGTTTTAAAAGAGAAGCGCAAAGCTTCTCTTAAAGTAATAAAATTACTTGATTTCAGCGACAGCGCCAGCTTCTTCAAGTTTCTTTTTGATTTCTTCAGCAACTTGTTTAGAGACACCCTCTTTAACAGTTGTAGGAGCACCTTCAACAGCATCTTTTGCCTCTTTAAGACCAAGACCTGTGATTTCTCTAACAACTTTAATTGCGTTGATTTTTTTCTCGCCGCCATCTTTAAGAATAACATCAAACTCAGTTTTCTCTTCAGCCGCCTCTGTTGCAACAGCTGCGCCAGCACCTGCTACCATAACTGGAGCTGCAGATACACCAAATTTCTCTTCGAAATCTTTTACAAGTTCACTCAATTCAAGTACACTAAGACCTGAAATATACTCTAATACGTCTTGTTTTGAAATTGCCATTTCAAATCTCCTGATTATTTTATAGTTATAATGATTTTACAAGAGTCTTGCTCTTGGACTTTACATGTAAAGGCAAAACTTTACAAATACGCTCTATTCAGACTCTTGTTTTTTAGCACGAAGTGCATCAAGACCAATGGTAAAGTTTGTAATGGGTGCCATCCAAGTTGATAGAAGCATTCCAATAAGCTCATTACGTGATGGCATTTTAGAAAGTGCTTCAACTTTAGCAGCATCAACAACAATACCACCAGCAAAACCAGATTTAATTACAAAATTTGGGTTTGTTTTGGCGAATGTAGCGACAACTTTAGTAACAGCTAACTGATCAGCACCCCAAACAAAAATGTTGGTGTCTTTTAGTTCAAGTCCTTCGATACCAGCGTTTGTCATAGCAATTGATGCTAAAGTATTTTTAATAACTTTAACACTAACAGCTTCTGGTCTTGAAGCATTTCTTAATGCTTCGATCGCTTTAACATTAAGACCTTTGTAGTCACAAACAATTAAACCGTCGGAAGATTTAAACTCTTCAGTTAGAGAACTAATAAATTCAGCTTTCTCTGTTCTTGTCAATTTTTCTCCTTTCCAACTGGTGATTTCAAGTAGAGATGAGTTACCTCAAATTAAGCTTTCGCCTCTACTCTCTCCAATCATAAGATTAAGTATAAATATACAGTACACCATAAAGTAACTCTCTATGGCAAAAATTTCTAAGGCACTAAAGCTTTCTAGCCAAATTTAATGGACAAAAGCTTTAGATGAGTATTTTATCTAAGGTCGATTAATTCTTGATTTTCAAGATTCATAGATGGGCTCATAGTAAGTGACAATGCAGCACATTTAATATATTTACCTTTAGAAGAAGCAGGTTTATGCTTGTTGATTGCTTTGATAAATGCTTCAAAATTCTCTCTAATTTGCTCAGATGAGAAGCTAATTTTACCAATACCCGCATGGATATTTCCTTGTTTATCAACACGGAAGTTTACTTGTCCACCTTTGTTATTCTCAACAGCTTTTGCAACATCCATTGTTACAGTACCCGTTTTTGGGTTTGGCATAATACCTTTTGGTCCAAGAATACGTCCAACTTTACCTACTAACCCCATCATATTTGGTGTTGCAATCAAAACGTCAAAGTTAATGCGACCTGCTTGAATCTCTTCAATTAAATCATCGCTACCAACAATATCAGCACCCGCTGCTCTTGCTTCATCTGCTTTTTCGTCTTTCGCAATAACCGCAACACGAACTGTTTTACCAGTACCCGCTGGAAGAACAACAGAACCTCTAACCATTTGGTCAGCATGTCTTGGGTCAACGTTAAGTTTAAGTGCAATTTCGATTGTTTCGTCAAATTTTGCAGACGCTAGGTTTTTAATATTGCCAAGTGCATCAGCTACTGAATACTTTTTTTCTTTATCAACTTTTTTCAAAAGTTCTTGAAAACGTTTATTTACTTTCTTTGCCATTCTTTATCTCCGCATAATTTTGCTTCCGCCTTTATGACCCTGACGGTAAAGGGGTAAGGATTAATCGACGACGTTAATACCGATACTTCTAGCAGAACCTGAAATAATTTTCACAGCTGCTTCACGATCCGTTGTATTAAGATCAGCAATTTTTTTCTCAACAATCTCAAGAATTTGAGCTTTGCTAAGGGTACCAACTTTATTTTTTAAAGGGTTGCTTGAACCACTTTTAAGACCAACTGCTTTTTTGATAAGATCAGTTGCAGGTGGTTGTTTGGTGATAAATGTAAAACTTTTATCAGCATAAACAGTGATAACAACAGGAATTCTAAAACCTGCCAACTCTTTTGTTCTTTCATTAAATGCTTTACAAAATTCCATAATATTCACACCACGTTGACCAAGAGCTGGTCCTACTGGAGGTGAAGGGTTTGCTTTAGCAGCTTCAATTTGCAATTTAATTTCGCCAATGACCTTTTTTGCCATTTCTTTTCCTTTAAGCTTAGACTATTTTTTCAACTTGAGAATAGAGAATCTCAACTGGAGTGCTTCTACCAAAGATTGAAACATTGAGTGTGAGTTTGCCATGAACCATATCATACTCTTCTACAGAACCTGTAAAGTTTGCGAAAGGACCTTCTGTAATCCTAACACTCTCGCCATTTTCAAAGAAGATTTTTGGTTTTGGCGCACCTTTTTTCTCTGCTTTTTCCAAAATCAATGCAATATCTTTTTCACTCAAAGGTGTAGGTTTTTTTGCCTCACCGATGAACCTTCCGACTTTTGGCAATGATTGGATAAGATGCCAGAGTGCTGTATCTAAATCCAGTTTTGCAAATGCATAACCAGGATAAAGACTTCGCTCACTAATCTTTTTTTTACCATTCTTAACTTCTATTACATCTTCAGTTGGGACAAGAATTTGTTCTACTTTATCAGCGATCCCATGATCGTTAACAAGTGTAATAATCCCTTTCTTAACTGCTTGCTCGCTACCTGCATAGGTTTGAATTGCATACCATCTATGTGCCATTCTTTCTCCTTAAATTAAAGAAGATAAAGAAAAAGACATAATAGCATCAATCAACGCTAAGAAGAGTGAAATTACAGTTACAACAACGAAAACAGAAATGAAAGCATTTCGTATCTGCTCTTTTGTTGGAAATATAACTTTTGACAATTCAGCTTTAGAATGATGATAATAAGCTCTTAATTTTTCCATTGTATTACCTCGACTAGTGGCAGGGTAGGAGGGACTCGAACCCACAACCTGCGGTTTTGGAGACCGACGCTCTACCGTTGGAGCTACTACCCTGCATGTAAGTTAAGTCTTTTAAGGGACTTAACTTTTTAATTTCACTTCTTTGTGAACAGTGTGTTTTTTCAGTCTTGGACAATACTTGCTAAGTTCAACTTTTTCAGTAACTGTCTTGCTGTTTTTGGTTGTTGTGTAATTAATGTCACCACATTCAGAACACTTTAGTCCGATTTTAACGGTCATTAGATTTCCTTGACTTAATTACATGTAAGGGTTTCCCCTTACATGCTAAAATTACTTGATGATTGTAGCAACAACACCCGCACCAACAGTTCTACCACCCTCACGGATTGCAAAACGAGTACCCTCTTCAAGGGCGATAGGTGCGATAAGTGCAACTTTGATTTTTACGTTATCACCAGGCATAACCATCTCAGTACCTTCTGGTAATGTGATAGAACCTGTTACGTCTGTTGTACGAACGTAAAATTGTGGTCTATAGTTGTTAAAGAATGGAGTATGACGACCACCCTCTTCTTTTGAAAGAACATAGATTTCAGCTTCAAAATCAGTGTGAGGAGTGATTGATTTTGGTTTACAAAGAACCATACCACGCTCAACTTCTTCTTTTTTGATACCACGTAGCAAGATACCACAGTTATCGCCAGCTTCACCACGTTCCATCTCTTTACGGAACATTTCAACACCAGTTACAGTTGTAGTTTTTGTATCTTTGATACCAACGATTTCAATTGTTTCACCAATTTTTACAGCACCTCTGTCGATTTTACCAGTAACAACGGTACCACGACCTGAGATTGAAAATACATCTTCGATTGGCATCAAGAAGTCTTTTTCAGTTTCACGGATTGGATTTGGGATATAAGCATCAACAGCAGCCATAAGAGCAAGAATTTTTTCACCCCATGCGCCAACAGTACCAGCTTTTGCTTCTTCAAGTGCTTTAAGTGCAGAACCTGCAACGATTGGAGTATCATCACCTGGGAAGTCATATGAACTAAGAAGCTCTCTAATTTCCATTTCAACAAGTTCAAGAAGTTCTTCATCATCAACCATATCTGCTTTGTTCATGAAAACAACGATGTATGGAACACCGACTTGGCGAGAAAGAAGGATGTGTTCACGAGTTTGAGGCATAGGACCATCTGCTGCAGAAACAACAAGAATAGCACCATCCATTTGAGCAGCACCTGTGATCATGTTTTTAACGTAATCCGCGTGACCTGGGCAGTCTACGTGTGCGTAGTGACGATTTTCTGTTTCATATTCAATGTGAGAAGTTGCAATAGTAATACCGCGCTCTCTCTCTTCAGGAGCGTTATCAATACCATCGTAATCTTTAAATTCACAAAGACCTTTTGTCGCTAGAACTGCAGAGATAGCAGCTGTAAGCGTAGTTTTACCATGATCAACGTGACCGATGGTTCCAATGTTAACGTGTGGCTTTGTTCTAGAGAACTTTTCTTTTGCCATTTTTTCCTCCGTAATGAGTTTTATTTTTAGTACATTTCAATTTTTCAAAGTTTTAAAAACTTTTTGAGTGATGGAGCTCATAGAGGGACTTGAACCCTCGACCTCTTCCTTACCAAGGAAGTGCTCTACCCCTGAGCCATATGAGCCGACTACAAAAGGGTGGACCGAATTGTATCGCAACAATAATAATGATTAGATTTTATTAAGGAAAGGAAGGAAAGACTACTGAACTTGTTCTGTAGTGCCCTAAAGCAGAAGAAATTCAACAGCTCCCAGTTTGCTTATAAAATCTTGGAGCGGGAGACGGGACTCGAACCCGCGACCCCCAGCTTGGAAGGCTAATGCTCTAGCCAACTGAGCTACTCCCGCAATGGTGGTGAGAGAAGGATTCGAACCTTCGAAGACATAGTCAGCAGATTTACAGTCTGCCCTCGTTGGCCACTTGAGTATCTCACCGTATTTTTACCATATTTATTGCTGGTCAAACACTGTCTTTCACAAACAAAAATGGAGCTGGTGAACGGAATCGAACCGCCGACCTACTGCTTACAAGGCAGTTGCTCTACCAACTGAGCTACACCAGCACCCTTGATTGTGAGGTGAAATTATATCTCAAAAGATTTTCAAAGTCAATACTTTTTAGATATTTTACTTATATATTGGCTAAAATAGTCTCTTATGTTTGCTATTAAAGGTATACGATGAAAATTTTATTCTCACCCAGCGAGACAAAAAGCGCATTAACCACTCATGGCTTGCTCAAAAAAGAGAGTTTAGTCTTTCCTTATTTATATGAAAAACGTTATCAGGTTTTGAAGCAGTATCAAGCACTTTTAGAAACACATGATACCACACTCTTGCAAAATCTCTTTGGTATTAAAGATACTCAAAAAAATTTAGTACAAGCAAGTAAAAATATTTTTGACTCATTTACATGTAAAGCTATTCTTCGATACAGTGGTATTGCTTACGATCATCTTTCATTTGCAACATTAGATAAAAATGCACAAACCTATATTGAAAACAATGTCATGATTTTTTCGAATCTTTTTGGCCCTCTTTTAGCAGGCGATCTGATTCCAGAATATAAACTCAAACAAGGTGAAAGCCTGAATGGTTTTAAAACCGAAATTTTCTATAAAGAGTATTTTAGTGATGCCATTGATGCATGGATTGGTGATGAAACTATTTTAGACCTACGTGCAGAATATTATGAAAAATTCTATACGCTGAAACAACCTTTTATCACCATGAAATTTTTGAAAAATGATAAAGTAGTAAGTCATTTTGCAAAAGCTTATCGTGGGCAAGTTTTACGTGAAATGGCTATTCATCGTCCCTCTAATGAAAAAGATCTTGGAAAAATCAGTTTTGAAGGACTTCGTATTCGTGAAATCAAAGAACAAAAATTGAAACGCGAATACATCTTTGATATTATTGATTGATTTGTTGTAAAAAGGTACAATGTTATCAAAATTTATATCAAGGAAAAGCTTATGGGTATTTTACAATGGATCGTCATTGGCGTACTTGTTTACGCGATCTATTATATTATCAATAAATATGAACGAAAAGTTGATGAACTCACAAGGCTTATTGAGCTTAATCGTGATGAAATCGATAAGAACAAACAAGATATCGCAAAAAATAGTGAAAAAATTGCTAAAGCGAGTGAAGGTGTAGCCAAGAATAAAGAAAAACTTGAGCTTAATCAAACGATTATCGAAAAACTAAAATAATTCTAGGGGCATTAAATGCCCCTAGCTGCTCTTATAAAACCTCTTTTTTCTTACCTAGATATGCCTCTTGTATGACTTCAGAAGTTAACAACTCTTCACTACTACCGCTGTGTGTAATTTTACCAAGTTCCAAAACATACCCTCGATTGGCTAGTTTAAGGGCTGCTTTTGCGTTTTGCTCAACCAAAAGAACCGTAACGCCACTTTTGCTAATCTCTTTGATGGCTTTAAAAATCACTTTGACTAAAACAGGTGCAAGCCCAAGGCTTGGCTCATCCAAAATAAGTAATTTTGGTTTGCTCATGATGGCTCGCCCAATAGCTAACATTTGCTGTTCACCACCACTCAGTGTACCAGCTAGCTGTTGTTTACGCTCATACAAACGAGGTAATATTTCGTAAATCCAATCGAGTGTCAGCGCATCGTATTTTTTCAAGCTGTAAGCACCCATCATCAGATTTTCTTCAACGCTAAGCGTCCCAAAGACACGACGCCCTTCAGGAGCATGACTCATTCCTAGGCTCACAATTTCATGGGCAGGTATTTGCGTAATATCTTTATCATCAAACACAATACTTCCAGAATTAGATTTTAAAAGACCACTAATGGTTTGGAGGGTTGTCGTTTTACCAGCACCGTTGGCACCTAAGATGGTAACGACTTCACCTCTATTTACATGTAAATCAATTCCTTTGATCGCTTCAACGGCTCCATAGTTTACATGTAAATTTGTGATATCCAATAATTTCTCACTCATCGCCATCATCCTCGTCACTTCCAATATACGCCTCAACAACTACGGGATCATCTTGAACGAAAGATGGAATGCCCTCGCTTATCTTCGCTCCAAAATTAATTACCGTAATATATTCGCAAAGACTCATCACCATATCCATATCGTGCTCAATCATCATTACCGTAACACCCATCGCTTGAATCTTACGAATGGTTTGTGTCAGCTCCAATGTCTCATTTTCATTGAGACCCGCTGCAGGTTCATCCAAAATGAGAAGCTCTGGCTCAGCGGCAAGTGCACGTGCCATCTCGATACGCCTTTGAATTCCATAAGAGAGATCTCCTGCTGGTGTTGTCGCATACTCTGAAAGATTGAAAAACGACATCAGCTCCCCCACTTTTTCCCAATTGGCTCGCTCGTCCTTATAATAAGCAGGTGTTGGGATAACACCATTGTACCAACGTTGTTGAGACTTAATATGGCGACCTGACATAATATTTTCTGCCACACTCATCTCTGAAAAAAGGCGAATAGTCTGAAAAGTTCGAAGAATACCAAATGCTGCAATTTTATCAGGACTTGCACCTTTAATGTCGCGACCTTTCCAAAGAATTTTTCCGATTTCAGGTCGATAAATCCCTGTAATACAGTTAAACAATGTTGTTTTACCTGCACCATTGGGTCCTATGATGCCGTAGATTTGTCCTTTTTTTACTTTCATAGAGAGATCATTAATGGCAATGAGCCCTTGAAAATACTTGCTGACGTGGCTGATTTCTAAGATATACTCGCTCATTTGACCTCCTTTTTCAGGAAGCTTGGAATGTTGCCAAATTTGACAGGCCAAATACCACGCGGTCTCAAAATCATCGTCAATATCATTGCAATGCCAAAAACCAAATAACGCGCTGTTTCAAACTCTCTAAACATTTCAGGAAGCACAAACATAATAAATGTTCCAATTAAAACACCCGGCAAAGAAGCAGAACCACCCACTAAAACAATCGTAAAGAACATAATGGACTGTGTCACGTTAAATGCCTCTGGACTGACGGCAGAATACTGAATGGAAAACATACTTCCAGCAGCCCCTGCAATACCTGCGCCTAAAATAAAGGCATACAGTTTAAAGTAACGTATGTTAATGCCCATACTTTGCGCTGCAATTTCATCTTTATGAATATAAAACATTGCACGTCCAAATTTACTGCGATCAAGATTGCGAATAATCAAAAGTGTTATGCCTAACAATAGAAACGCCATATAATACATATGGGTTTGCGAAGAGAGTTCATAGCCAAAGAATTTAACCACGTCAATGCCAAACAGCCCATTTGGTCCACCCGTTAAACCAAAGATATCGTTTTCTAGGACTTGAATAAAAATGATATTAAAGCCAATCGTTGCAACTAATAGATAATCCCCTCGTAAATGAATAATAGGCGCAACCAACAAAAAGGCAAAAAACATCGGAATCAACACCGCCGGCAAAAGTGTTGCAAGAATGGGAAGTCCAAAATTCACATTAAGAATAGCAGTCGTGTATGCACCCAATCCAAAAAACATTGCATGTCCCATATGAAAAACACCTGCGCGTCCTAAAATGATGTCCTGAGAAAGTGCCACCACAGAGAAAACTAAAAAGGTTGTTCCAATCGCCAACCACGCTGAATCCACAAAAAAAGGAAAAAATCCCATAAAAACGAGTAAATAAAGGGTTATAAGTGTGCTTTTATTCATTATACTTTCTCCGCCACTGTTTCACCAAGGATTCCTGTTGGTCTTAAAACTAAAATCGCAATTAAAAGCACAAAGGTAAAGGTTTCAGCCCATTGCGTTGAAATATAACCTGTGATCATTGCATTAAAAAGTCCCAAAAGAAGCCCTCCAAGCATTGCACCTGGAATATTGCCGATGCCTCCCATAATGGCGGCGACAAAGGCATTAAGCCCGTACATCCACCCCATATCAAAGGTAATTCCACGGTAGTAAGAGCCTATAAAAAGCCCTGCAACGGCACCCAGTGCGGAGCCAATAATGAAGATAATCATAATAATACGATTGACATTAATGCCCATCAGTTTTGCAGCATCTTGGTCAATCGCCACCGCTCGAATGGCTGTGCCAATTTTAGTCTGGTGGATGAAAAAATAGAGACCTACCATCAAGACCGATGAAACACCTAAAATCATCACCTGTGTAAACGTAATCACAATACCGCCCACAGACCAAATAGTAGAAGGAAAGAGATTGGAGGGAAATATTTTCATATTGGGTCCCCAAACCATCATCACTGAATTTTGAATCACTAAACCAGCTCCAAGAGCAGATACCACGGCACTTAAACGTGGTGCAGTTCGTAAAGGTCTATACGCTAGGCGCTCAAGAAGTACACCCACAAAAGCAACACTAAGAGCTGTCAATGCGAACACTGTAATAATCACACCCAAAGAGGTTGCACTCTCCCCAAAAATTTGTGTGTAAACGCTGAGTCCTATAAAAGCAGAAAAAGCAACGAGGTCACCATGCGCAAAATTGATAAGCCGCATGACGCCATACACCATTGTATACCCTAAAGCAACCAGTGCATAAAGGCTTCCAATAGTAAGGCCATTGACCATTTGTTGTAAAAAAATATCCATAGAGAACCTTATTCTAATAGAGTGAGATTGCCAAAGAGAGATCCCTCTTTGGCAATGTGCGCTGAAAGTGTACCAGTAAAATGCTTATTGATAAACGATTTTGTAGCTTTTATCGGCTTGAACTTCATACGTCATATAGCCACCACCGGTTCGCTCACCATCTTCTCTAAAGGTCACAGGTCCTGTAATACCAGGGAAATCTTTGAGTTTATGCATCTCTTCAGCGATCACTTTGGTATCTTCAGATTTAGTTTGCTCCATTACATGTAAAATAACACGAAGACCATCTACGTTCATCAATGACCAAATAGATGCTGGCGTCGCGTTGAATTTTGTTTTATAATCCGTTAAAAACGTTTTAGCGATATCATATGGCAAAATATCTGGGGTTGGTACGTTGATAAGAAGTGTACCTTGAGCACTCTCCCCTGCTAGTTTCATATAATCAGGATTGTCATTGGAGTCGCCTCCAACAAAGTCCGCTTTAATGCCTAACTGCATTTGTTGAGCCCTTAGAAGTCCTCCATCGGTGTAATAGCCACTAAAGTAGATAACATCAGGTTCCATGGCTTTAATTTTTGTCAAAGTTGCTGTGAAGTTTTGAGAACCTGATTTGATTTTGCCTTCATAAATAATGTTAGCGTTTTTAGCTTTGAGTGCTTTGATCGTCGCATCGGCTAAGTCTGTTGAGTAGCTGGAGTAATCTGAGAGAATAACGATTTTTTTGTACTGTTTTCCATCGACAAAATATTTGGCTGTGTAGTCTGCTTCAGCACTGTTGGGGAATGAATTTCTGAAAAATGTCCAGTATTTGTGTGCGATCAACGAGTCACTTGTACCATCACTGGTTTGAAGTACCCCTGCTCTGTTATAAGTTGTTTGTGCTGCTTCAGTTGCACCTGACGTGTACGAACCAATGACGGCTTTCACACCTTCATTCACCAGTTTTTTCGCACAAATCGCTGCTTGTTGCGCTGTACCTTGGTCATCGCAGGTGACAACTTCGATTTTTTTGCCTAAAACGCCGCCTTTGGCATTGTACTGATCCACAATCAGCTTCACTCCGTTATCGATGCTTTGACCTTCATTGGCATATTGCCCTGTAATAGGCGCTTGCACACCAATCTTAATCACATTCGTTGCCGCGACACTCGCACTGACTAGCATTGAGCAGGCTGCCAAAGAAACCGTTAACTTTGAAAACATTTTCTTCACTCTCACTCCTTTGTTTAATTTTTTATGTGTCACATTGTGCCTTATTAAAATTTAAAATTACTAAAAAAAGCACTTTTTGTACATAAGGTATCTTAATATATTTTGGCAACATTGCTTAAGAAACTATGATGCAATTTTCAACAAAAGGTATGATTATACCTCCATCTTGTATAATAGACTTCTTTCATCATTAAAGTTGAAAGAAGTCAAAGCACTAAAGGTGCGTGGGCTTACTGCCGAAGTTAACGTAGTTTTTAAAGCTTTGCTTTCAAAGCGTGTTCAGAGTTCGGCTAGAACTCTAAATCAAAAAATGCAAAGGATGTGTCATGTCAAAAATTGTCTTAATTACAGGTGCAACTTCAGGTTTTGGAGAAGCAACCGCTGAAAAATTTGCAAATGCTGGCTATAAAGTGATTGCAACAGGTCGCCGAAAAGAGCGTTTAGATGCACTCAAAGCTCGTCTGCCACACTGTGATATCGTAACCCTTTGTTTTGATATTACTAAAAAAGACGAGGTATTTGGCGCGATTGCTTCCCTTCCTGAAGCATATAAATCTATTGATATTTTGGTCAACAATGCTGGTCTTGCTCTTGGGCTTGAACATGCCAATGAAGCAAGCCTAGATGATTGGGAAAAGATGATCGACACGAACATCAAAGGTCTACTTTACATGACGAAAGCTGTTTTGCCTGTGATGGTCGAGCGTAAAACGGGCTATATCTTTAACATTGGTTCAACCGCAGGTAGTTGGCCATATGAGGGTGGCAATGTGTATGGCGCAACCAAAGCTTTTGTCAAACAATTTTCCCTCAACTTAAGAACAGACCTAAAAGGAACACATGTACGTGTCACCAACATTGAACCTGGTTTTTCACTCACCGAATTTTCCGATGTTCGTTTTAAAGGGGACAAAGCCAAAGCAGACTCTGTGTATAAAAATACTACACCGCTTTCAAAAGAAGATATTGCCAATGCAATTTTTTCACTGGCTGAACTTCCAGCACATATCAACGTCAATCGCATTGAGATTATGCCAACCGTTCAAAGCTATGCAGGTCTTAGCGTAGAACGTAACTAAACCTTTTTACATGTAAAGATTTTCTTTACATGTAAAAGTGGATAGAGTTTTTTCAAAACTCTTAACGTAGTCTTTAAAGCAAAGCTCTAAAGACTACGTTAACACTGGGTTTTGCTCGGCACAAAGCCCGTGCACCTTTGGTGCTTTAAATTTTGAGGAATACATGAATAACAACGAACACAATAACAACAATCCCCTTCATGGTGTCACGCTCGAAAAGCTTGTCACTGAATTGCAAGCACATTATGGCTGGGAAAAACTTGATGAAATGCTGCGTATGAATTGCTTCCATGTCAATCCTAGTATCAACTCATGCCTCAAATTTTTCCGTAAAACTCCTTGGGCACGAGAGAAAATCGAAAAACTCTACATCAATTTCCGTAAAAATCAAACGAAGTAATCCTATGACCTACACGAAAGCCTTTGGGATTACAACACTAGGCATGCTTCTTATGAGTTTTGAGTCACCCCTGATTAAAATGACACATGTGCCTGCTCAAAATTTTACCTTTTACTTTGGGCTGTGTATGTTTTTAACGATGAATATCACCTTGTTGTCGAGGCATAAAAACAACATCGTTTCCATCTATAAGAATCATCTCTCTACCATTTTATGGAGTGGATTTTGTATAGGACTGAGCAATCTTTTATTTATTCTCGCCATCAAACATACTAGCGTTGCCAGTGCCGTGTTTATTTTAAGTACCGGACCATTGGTAAGTGCGATGATTGCGTTTATCTTCTTTAAACAAAAAACACCACGCCGTACCTTTGGAGCAATCTTCTTTGTTTTTATAGGGCTTTCTATTATTTTGTTCAATGACTTAGAACTTGGAAATATGGAAGGAAACCTTTACGCTTTTGGCTGTGTATTTGCCTTTGTATCGATGTTGTCCGTTTTGGAGCGAGATAAAGAGGCTAACCGCCTTGCCTGTTTTGGAACAGGAGCACTCATTGCTTCACTTTTAGCCGCTATTACAGCACCGATTATTGTTCCCGATAGTTATTCACTTTGGATTATTGTCTTTATGGGAGCGTTGCTCACACCACTTTCACGTGCATTTATTGGGATAGGGACAAAGTTTTTACCCTCTGTAGAAGTGGCACTTTTGACGATTATTGAACCCGTCCTTGCACCTTTTTGGGTGTGGATTTTAATGAATGAAAAACCGCATATCAATACATTGATGGGAGGAGCCATCATCGTGACGACATTAATCGTTCATTCAATGATGGCACATAAAGAGGCAAAAATTAACGATGTTCAATGGCATTAAGCTGCCCATACAATGCGTTTAAGTCTCCTAAAACCCATGCATCGACAATTTTTTCATTTTCAAATTTAAAAAAACACGCTCCAGAGTAACGGATACGATTTCCCGTAGGTTCAAATCCAAAGAGTTTTCCAGAGTGTGTTGCCGTATAAACAAGTCTTACGGCAGCTTTATCGCCTTCAATGACAATATCTTCAATCACATGGTAAAGATTGGGAAACGCACTAAAAAGCATCTTTGCATAATCACAAAAACCATTGATGCTATCAACTCTCATACCCAAAGAACCTCTAAAATTGAGGGAAGGGTCTAAAAAACGGTTCGCTTGGTCGAGCTTTTTCTCATTCCACAGGACATCGTAATACTCTTCAATGATCTGTTTTATCTGTTTTGACATCTACTTTTTTTCCTTTTCTAATCCCTGCTTTGCTGGTGCTTTATGGGAAGGAGCACTACTGGTTGCTCCACGCTCAAACCAACTCTCGCTTGCATCGTATTCAAGCTCAAAAACTTTATCTAAACCTTTAGCTTCAAGCTCTTTATCGATATTTTGAGGGGTTAAACCCTTCTTCTTGCAAATCTCGAGAATCGCCTCAATATCTTCTTCAGGGATTCCACTGTACCGCATCTCTAAAACTGCTTCGTTGACCGTCATTCTCTCATTCTCATTATTTCGCTTAGGCCTTACAGCCCTCAAATCCGTTTGAAAACTCAAACACCGCCTAGACAATAATTAGCAAAATTATAATCATATTTTTTCAAAAAAGAGCTAAAATTCTAGTAAAAGGAATGTATATGATGCGACTCATTTTATTTTTAATGCTGTGTTGGCTTCCATTGTCTGCCGTTGAGTATATTAAACACTATGAAATATTTGTCAAACAATACCAAGAGAATGACACTCTCTTCCTTATCTCACGCCGTTTTGAACTGAGTGGCGTAACCTTTTATTTGACGACAAACATACAAACCCTGCAAACCAAAGTCCTCTCACTCGATGCTTCAAGATTGATGCCTTTAGATGAAAATTTTTCAAAAACACCCTTTGCACAACAACTCACTAACGCAACTGCTTTAGCGACAAAAGGGGGCGCAACCCATGCAACCACTGAAAAAGATAAAGCCATCTATCTGACGATGGATCTTTGCCCTTCTACTAAAAAAGGGTATGAAAGTGATTTTATAGAACAGCTAACCAAGCAAAATGGCACAACACCGATTGCTATTGCCATAAGCTCCGCATGGAAAGATCACCATGAAAAAGAGTTTACTGCTCTTGTGAACAATCCCCTTTTACAGATAACATGGGTAAACCATACGCATACGCATTTTTACGACCCACACCTTCCAGAGCGTGAAAATTTTATGTTACATGTAAACACCGATGTCAAAGCAGAAATCCTTGGTGTTGAGAAAAAACTCTTAGAAGAAGGTATCACGCCCTCGGTCTTTTTTCGCTTTCCAGGCCTTGTGGCTGATGAAAAATTGATGCGAGCGCTTCGTGAGACCTATTTTTTAATTCCTTTGTCGGCTAACGCATGGATTGCAAAGAATGAGCCTATTAAAACAGGTAGCTTCATTTTGATTCATGGCAATAAAAATGAACCCTTAGGGATAACGATGTTAGAGAAAAAACTTCCTGAAGTGGTTAAAACGTATCAGTTTCACAGCCTTCAAGAAGCATTTGTGCAGTAAATTCTATTCGTAGTATTCGCTGTCTTTTTTATCCGTTACAAACATATGTCCGGGGGCATGCGTGATCGCAAACGGAAGTTTCATGGCGGTTATGACATTTTGAGGCGTGACACCACATGGCCAAAAGAGTGGAATTTCATCGGCTTTAATTTCAATCGCGTCACCATAATCAGGCTTTGAAACATCGTTAATGCCGATCATTTCAGGATACCCAACTTGTATCGGTGAGCCGTGCATACGAGGAAAATGGCTGGTGACAACACAGGCATCTGCCACTTTTTCTTTTTTGATAGGGCGCATACTGACCACCATTTCACCGGCAAAACCTTCAACGGGTTTAAGGGCAATGTTCGTGCGGTACATGGCGACATTTTTTTGCTGATCGACATGACGTAGAGGCATACCATTTTCAATAAGCGCCGTCTCAAACGAAAAGCTACACCCAATCAAGAAAAAGACCAAATCAGGATTGTAATACGGTGTTATATCCGTCACGGTTTCAACCACAACGCCATCTTTTAAAATGTTGTATTTGGGAATTTCATTTAAAATGTCAGCTCCCGGAGCCAAAACCTTGGAGAGATGTCCTTCATGAATAATTTCCAATACAGGAATTGCTTTAGAATTTTCTTTTGCAAACGCTTCAAAACGTTTGGCGTACTCTCTTGGAAGGGCTACCATATTCATTTGGATATACCCAGGACATTCACCTGCTGTTGGTCGTGTAAATTCACCTTTAGCAATTTTAGATCGTAACTCTTTTGGATACATTTTAATCCCTTTTTTTGGTTAAATTGTATCAAATTTTAGATACAATTTTTCCAGTAAATTTTTTACATGTAAAGGCTTTCATGCGCAATTTTCATACAATTGAAGAGATCGTTCTTCAACACTCCACCCGCAATATGGACAAAATTCAAGCCCACTTTCCCAATGAACACACAAAAAATGCCGTTAATGCTTTTTTAAAACTAGACAAAGGTGTTGTTTTCATTTATACAGGTTTTTACGTCGCTGGTTACGCTGAAACCGATGGTCCTCTAGGTGCTTACTTTCTTGCAAAAGCTTTCGAAAAACTTGGCTACACGCCCGTTATCATCACCGATAGTTTTTGTGAGGATTATTTTTTCGATATCAAAACTCTCTACATCCCGATTGAGGGACTAGAGACTCAAGAGTATGAGATACTTTTAGACACCTACAAACCCGTAGCACATCTTTCCATCGAGCGTTGCGGTCAAAACCACAAAGGACTTTACCTCAACTCTCGCGGTGTTGATATCAAAGAGTTTACCGCGCCCGTGGATGAGCTTTTCAAACTCGGCAGTAAAACGGCTCCTAGCTTTGGTATAGGAGATGGTGGTAACGAAGTCGGCATGGGAAGCTTCGCTGCTGTGCTGAAAAATAAAGAACTTTTTTATGACTACTGTGTCATCCCATGTGACTACCCGATGATCGCTTCGGTCTCAAACTGGGGTGGGTATGGCTTCATTGCAGAACTTGAAAGAGTTTTACATGTAAACGTTTTACCGAGTTTTGAAGAGGTGGAACAGTACCTTGCCTTTATCGTATCCAAAGGCTCAGTGGATGGCATCAAACGAGAGTCTGTCATGTCCGTTGATGGTAAAGAGTGGGCAATAGAGCCCGAGATTCTCCAAGCACTTAAAGATTACGCAACGAAAGGATAACCCATGAAAGTTATTTGTCCCTCTTGCCTTGCAACCAACAATGTCCCTAAACAAGAAGTTTACAAAAAAGTCAACTGTGGTAAGTGCAAAGCTTCCTTGCTCGACCCACACCCTATCGCACTCACCAGCGACAACCTTGAAGCAGTCATTGAGAGTACCGATGTTCCCGTCATTGTAGACTTTTGGGCACCATGGTGCGCGCCTTGCAAAATGTTCGCTCCCACTTTCCAACAAGCCGCACGGGCATACCCGCTTCGCGTTTTGTTTGCCAAAGTCGACACCGAAGCCGAGCAATTTTTAGCTTCACGTTTTAAAATTCGTTCTATCCCGACACTCATTGTCTTTAAAGATGGCAAAGAGATTGAACGTGTTTCTGGAGCGTTGAGCGATGAAGATTTGGATCGTTTTGTGGAGAGGTTTTTGTAGTTTATGGCAAATTCTGAGAGCATCAAAAAATACCTTATTGAAAGTGAAAAGCCCTACTTAGAGGATGATGCTAACAATGGCAACATTTTGATGCTTTCAGGGGTATGGGGCTCAGGGAAAACCCACTTTTGGAAAAACATCATTGAAAAAGATTTAATTCCAAAAATCAAAGCAAAAAAGAAAAGTTATGTTTTCGTGAGTCTTTATGGCAAGGATTCTATAGAAGAACTTCAAAATGAGATTTTGCAAAAATCATATAGTTTCGTGCATCATCAAGATACGGATGTTATCAGTCAAACCTATTCTGTTTTTACAAAAATGACAACCCTTATGCCTAAAATAACCGTATTTGGCGTAGGCATTGATGCAAACAACACGTGCAAACAAATCGAAGAATTAAACAACAATGAAAAACTCAAAAAAGGCACTGAAGCACTTCTTAGCGGTGGCATTATCTGCTTTGATGATTTTGAGCGAAAATCTTCCAAAATAGACCTCAATGATCTTTTTGGTTTTATCTCTAATCTCACCGAAAATTTTCAAACCAAAACCATCATTATTCTAAACCAAGAGTTTTTTCAAGATCACGATACAAACATTTTCAATACCGTTAAAGAAAAAAGTGTCAATAAATTTATACTCTACGATCCAAATATTGAAGAACTTTTCGAGGTCATCTATCAAGATGCAAAATACAAACCTCTTGAATTCTATAAAACAACTATTTTAGATGCTATTAAACTCAGCGAAGAAAAAAATGCACGCATTTATATTCAGATACTCAATAATTGTTTAGAGTATATTACGAACAATTTCCCCTATAATAAACTATTAGGAGAGGAAGAAACTAATGAAAGCCTTTGCCATACAAGAAAATTAAAATCCATTTCTTGCCTTACATTAGTAACAATTTTATTTATAAAATATAATATTATTTTCAAACCTAACATGGAGTTTTCACAACATAGGATCAAATATATGCTCTATGAATCATTTAAAACATATCAATCTATACATGAAACTGTATTTAGGTGTTTAGTAGAAATATCTCGTCAAAGTATTATTTACTCAAAAGAAAACTTTCTAACTAAATTAAAAGAAATTGTTGAAAATATGTATAACAAGGATTATAAGAAAAAATCAAATACTGAGTCACTCAAAGGAGATTTTCTAAATATCGCAAATAATAAAAATACCCTATTTCTTATTGACAAATATATTTTTAAAAATGAATGTTTTTCCCAAATAAACCCTTTATTTTTAGAACAACTTGACAACTTCGTCGAAAGTGGTATTTTACTAGAAGAGTAAAGTCTTTCATTCTGAAATATTTTCAACCTCTCTTCTCCCACTTTGCTACCATAACCTCATAAATCAAAACTGAGGTGTGTGATGGTTCTTGGCAAGTGTCCTTACTGCGGTGGAACGGTGGTATCTCAAAAGCTGACCATTCAAGGTCAAAAGGTCAATCTTTATACGTGTGAGCATGCGAAAAAAGAGCGGGACATCAACGATGATTATGTGTTTAGCGCAGATGCCTCGTGTCGGTTTCGGGTTTACTCTAACACGTTTTTACGTTGGAATAAACGAAGCCTCAGCGAATACGAAATGAAGCAGCTTTTAAAAGAGGGGCAGATTGCGGTGCGGTTGCATGGGCGAAAAGGAACGAGCGAGTATTTTAAATACGTCATTCCTGATCCTGAATACGGCGTGAGTATTTTATGGGATACCGAGGTCGCGTAAACTTTACATGTAAAGATTTATTTGAGAATATGAGGGGAAGGCATATCTATAAAATAGCCCTGAGAATAGTCGATACCCAGCTGTTTGACGGTAGAGAGAACCGTGCTAGAATGAACAAACTCTGCAACGGTTTTAATGCCCAGTTTTTTGGAAAAGTCCACGATTGTCTCTACAATTATTTGAGCGTTTTTATCTTGGTCGATGTCTTTAATGAGACTGCCATCTATTTTAATAAAATCGGGACTTAGTTTGGTGATATAAGAGAAGTTGGAAAAGCCGCTTCCAAAATCGTCAATCGCCACTTTGGCACCATAGCGTTTAATCTCATTGAAAAAATGGATCACTTTGTTAAAGTCGTTCACCTTCTCAGACTCTAAAAGCTCAAATGTGACTCTATGTCCCATGTTCGAATCACGTAATTTGCAGATAATAAAATCGTAAATATCTTGGTTAATGATGTCTTCGAACGAAAGGTTAATGCTAAAATCATACGCATGGGATTCAAAAACATGAAAGCTTTTGTCGATGATAGCCATCGTGATTTTGTCATACACTTTAATCATCTTTGCAACAGGAATAAAGTTGTGTGGCGAATGAATTGCACCGTCTTCATCCACCAAACGTGAAAGTGCTTCAAACTTAATAATTTCATTGGTCTTGTTGTCAATAATAGGTTGAAAATAAGGCACAATTCCTGAAAAATCCACAATGGCTTTACGCACTTTAGTCGCATATTTGAGATTGCTCTCATACTCTTGTGAAAAATTCATTGTGTCTTCGTATATCCAAAATTTTAGCTGCTCTTTTTTGGCATATTTAAGTGCCATATTGACTTTAGAAAAAATGTCATCGCTTGTAAAACTTGCACTGGAAGAGAGTGTGCAGTCTACATAAATTTCGGTTTGTGCATAAGCATATTTGAGATGGGTAAGTTGTTTAGAAAGATGGGTCAGGTAGTTTTTAAGTAGATAAAAACTCATCCTTTTACCCACTAATATGGCAAACTCATCACCAGCGATGCGGTATACTGGCACTTCATTCAGTTCTGTTTTCAAGCTCTTTGCGAAGGACTCTAAAATAAAATCGCCCACAACAAAGCCATAAAAATCATTCAGTAATTTAAAGTTGTCGATGTTTGCAATAATAAGCGTAAAGTCACTCCCTTCTTCAAGGTCATGTCGTAGCTGATAGAGGTTGGGAAGGCGTGTTAGTGAGTCTGTGTAAAACTGCTCAACAAGATTTTTTTGCACTCGGAGGAGTTCTTGTGTAAGAAATTTGATCTTATCTTGTTGTTCTTGGTCGTTGTTCACACTATTTCCCATACAAAGCCCTTTTTTAAAAACTCGTGTTAGTGCTATAGAGTTATTGTACCCAAAAGATGACAAAATGATGAAATTGCTTTGTATTTTTCCTATCTAAAAAGTTGTTACTCATGTCAGATTGAGGCTGCTTTTGATACAATGAATTGAAAGATTTACAACGAAGGAACAGACGATGATACGAATATTTTTGAGCCTTATTATGGCTCTTAGTACCTATGGTGCGCAAAAATCTCAAGATATCGAAATTCCACGGACGGCCTATAAAGACATCTACAAATACTATCTACTGGAAATAGGCAAACAAGCAACGGTGAATTATGTTGTCTTAAGACGTCAAAGCTTTGACACGATTTTATATATTAAAGCAGAAATCAATTGCCCTTCACGATACTTCAGACAAATTGGTTATAACGCAAAGTCTGCTCGGAATATCCCAGCCAATAATCTCACAGAATGGTATCAACCTGCGATTGGTACCATTGAGTCAGATATTGTTACCTATGTGTGCCGTTAACTCATCAGCTGTTCAAGTAAAGGCTTCATTTGCGCATAGTCTTCTCGTTTGCTAAATGCTTGCATAAGTTGAAGTTTAAGACCACTTGCTTGTGTATCAAAAAAATCAGATGAACTTACGGAACCCATAAGATCAAGTCCATTTACACCAAGGGTATTCATGGCTTCCCATACTGCGGGAGAGCTAAGTGCTTTATTATTATCTTCTTTGACAAGTTTGGTTAACCACGAACTATCTTCATTGTTAGCGCCTGTAGAATCGTAGTGCAACAAAAAATCCTCAAAGCTTCCTTTATCACCTTTAACTGAATTGTAAAGCCCATAACTAATACCTGCATACGGGTCAATTTGAAATAGTCTGCTGTCCATGGCTAACTCCTTTTACATGTAAAGATACAAGCAAAAAATATACCTCTATTTTGAAAGCATCTCTCCTAAAAACTCAACCAATCTTCGCCATGATTTTTTATCAGCATCTTCTCTGTATCTATCCGTTCCAAACACAGTAAAGGCATGCGGCGCACCACTGTACGTGATCATCTCATGTTTGAGTTTTGTTTTTTCAAGCTCTTTCGCCAGTCCTGTAAATTCATCGAGGCTGACACTCTCATCGGCTGAGCCGTGTAGAACCAAAATAAACCCTTTTGTTTTCGTATAATCTTCACCTGTTGGTGTTGCTAATCCACCATGAAAAACAGCAAAACCTTTCAGAGGTGTTCCCATACGTGCCATTTCTAAAAGTGCTGCACCCCCAAAACAGTAACCAATGCCTATGGCATTTGAAACGTTTGCACCTTCTTTTTTAGCCGCTTGATACCCTGCATCAAGGAGTTTACGCATTTTTGCTCGATCGTTATACAGTGCATTGGTTAAAGCTTTTTTTTCTTCAAGGGTAACAGGTTTAACACCCTGTCCAAAAAGGTCTATGGCAAAAGCACCATACCCAAGAGCATTAAGCATCTTTGCGCGTGTCATTTCGTACTCATTGAGTCCATCCCAATCGTGTATAATAAAGACCAATGGCGCTTCATCCGAAGGTGTAGTATAGTATCCCTCATACGTTTTTCCATCAACAACATACGTGACGAAACCCTCTTTGGCAAACGAGAGGGTCGCACACATAAAAAGCATAAAAAGTGCTACAAATGTTTTCATTTTTCCTCCTTATAAATTTATTGCATTCTATTCTAAATCAGCTTACTTCAACTCCTACATAGCTGTATAAATTAGCGCTTATTTTTAAGATTGTAACATCTTTGTAACTCTTCTTGATTACGATTATGCTATCAAAAATTTATCTGGAGGCTTTCGTGAAATCGCTTACAACACTCTGTGTATCACTCTCTTTCGTTGCTTCAAGCTTATGTGCAGCAGGCTCGGTTGAATTTATAGGTATGGACGCACCAAAAACCCCTGAACAGATGGCAAAAGCTTACTCAGAAGCCAAAGTCATTATTCAGACCGCAAGTGGTGGAACGATTGAGCGTAATCTCTCGTACCAAACACTCTTTGGGGTTAAAGACAAAGTCGGAACCAATAAAAACCCCGCAGGACAGCTCTACAACGCTTCAATGAAACCTTTGCTGGATCCTTTTGGCAAACCGCTCATTGCCGAAACACCCGATAGCAACTCTCTTTTAAAGGTAGATGGCTCTCTCTATCTTGTCACTCACTATGAGTACGACTGGATTTTAAGCGATGGCTCTTCGGCGGAGAAAACCGATGTTTGGCATGAGCGCGCACCCATGAGTATGACACTGACATCCATCAAGCAAGATGCCAAGAGTGGAAAACTTAAAGCCATTGATCAATACCCAATCGATTTTTCAAAAGTAGGTGGCATCTGGATACCCTGTGCAGGCTCGCAAACCCCGTGGAATACTCACTTAGGAACCGAAGAAGATTATGATCTTTTCTTCACCGCTGCCAGTGGCAAAGAGTACACAAAAGCGCAAAAAGGCTTAAAAGCGATGAGCGAGCTCTATTTTGAAGGCAAAAAAGAGGCCAATCCTTATGATTACGGTCACATCACCGAAGTTGCCGTCGATAAAAGTGGCAAAACCAATGTCACCAAACATTTTGCGATGGGTCGCGGCACATGGGAGATGGCAAAGATTATGAGCGATGGTAAAACCGCTTTTTTTGGTGATGATGGCACGAATGTCGGTCTGTTTATGTACATAGGCGATGCCAAAGGCGATTTAGACAATGGATCTATGTACGCGGCAAAATGGCATCAAACCAATGAAGATGGCGCTAAAGATGGTGGTCAAGCAACACTTTCATGGATCAAATTAGGACATGCTTCTTCTAAGGAAATTATGGAGTGGAAAGACAAATACACCTTTAATGATATTTTTGAAGCGTATGCTCCTGCCAGTTTTGATGCTAGCAAACACGAAGGCTTTAAAGCCATCAAAGCAGGCCATTCTGACATCGAATACCTCAAGCTCAAACCGGGCATGGAAAAAGTGGCTGCCTTCTTAGAGACCCGCCGTTATGCCGCTTATCTTGGTGCGACGACTGAGTTTAATAAAATGGAAGGGGTTGCCTTTAACCCAGAAGATAAAAAAATCTACATCGCTATGTCATACATCGAAAAAGGGATGGCAAAAGACAGTACCTTTGCAAAAGACGACATTAAAGTTGCAAAAAATCGTTGTGGTGGTACGTATGAAATCGCACTTGCAAGCAATGTTAAAGATGAGAATAATGAGCCCATCCTCAGCGATTTTGTTCCCGTCTCCATGCACGTACCAAGCATGCTTTTAGGCGAAGAGATGGCAACTGACAAAGATGGTAACACCTGTGTGGTTGATAAAATTGCCAACACCGATAACCTCTTTTACTCCTCACGCGCGCGTACCCTTTTCATCGGCGAGGACAGTGGCGCACACGTGAACAACTACCTTTGGGCGTATAACATCGACACGAAAAAACTCTCTCGCATTCTTTCCATCCCAGCGGGTGCAGAATCCACAGGGCTTCAAGTCGTCGAAAACCTCAATGGCTACGCGTACATCATGAGCAATGCGCAACATCAAGCAGATTTTACCAAAACCACCAGTAAAGAGCTTCAACAAAAACTGACACCGCTGATCGACAAATTTCAAGCGCCTGTTGGATACATCTATGGCATCCCAGGGCTTTAATCGTCCCATCATTCTGCTCTGCCTTAGCTCCATTATGGGCTTTGGCGGAACGTTGATGGGTGAATATATCAGCCGTACGACGCTTCATAATCCGTATGCCAATATTCCCGCACAATGTTACATCGAAACCAGTGGTGGGACTCAAAATGCCTGCATGTTTTGCCACACCAATGCCCCTGCGCGTGCACATTTAGGCAACAATAATCCCCAAGCGGGACTTTCAACGGTCACAGGCAATCTTCAAACGACGTATAGCTTTGCCCCCGTAACGCAACAAACGATTGCTGCGACGATCAACCCGTGGGAAAACACCCTCTTTCCTGAACGACTTGAAGTGGCGTATCAAAAAAGCGCCAACCGTTTTGATGAAAGAACAATGGTTGAGTATCTTAAACAAAACAATTGGAGCATTGCTTATTCCAAGCGTGGTGGGGAAATGGGCTGGGAAAACGGACAAGACACCTCGACATGGAGGCTTTTCCCCGATCTTTCTCCCTCCGATCTTCCTGCAAAAGCGGATGGCTTTGTGCGTACCAAAAGTAAAGAACGCGCTCTTTTTGGAGACATCACAGGCTGGCGTGCAATCAATTTTATGCCGTATGGCATTTTCACACCGATGAGCGGAAGCGTCTCTGGCATTTACATTCGTCTTCCCAAAGCCTTTATGCAAGATGCAAAAGGAGCGTGGAGTGAAGCCATTTATGCTCAAAATCTTGCGCTTTTAGAGCGTGCGATCACCGATAGACTTGAAGCGAATGATCCTAAAACCTACTATGGCAAGGCAAGCGATGTGGAAGTGCATCGTGGGCTTTATCCGCTTTACACCGAATTTGCGCATCCGTTGCATTATGTCGATTTGCGTGCCAAAGGAACACGCGCAACTCGCGTGAAAGAGATACGCTATATGGTCAAGACTAAGATGTTTTATCCTGGTGAAATGGTCGAAAAAGATGAAGATGCACCGATCTTTCTCAATGAAAAACAAGGCTGGATCAACAACGGCGCAGGCTGGATTTTAGCAGGGTTTATCGAAGATGCCAAAGGAAACTTGCGACCGCAAAAAGCCGAAGAGTTGATGCAATGCATTGGCTGTCACAGCGATAATTATGGCTTTGAACCCTCTGCTTTTACCTCAGGCAGTGGCAATACCATTGACTCTACATGGGCATTTCCCCGTAAATTTTCCGATAAACTGGGTTGGGCTGAAATGGATTATCTTGCCTACCATATGAAGGAAGGCAAAGCAGTTTCAGGCAGAGGCGATCCGCTCAATCGCAAAACACATCAAGGCGAATTTGGCTACTTCTTAAAACATGTAGTAGGAGCCAATCTGTACGGCGTGATGCCTTCTAGCATGGAAGCCTTTTTGGTGCAGACCATCACCCAAAAGCACGGTTACAGCGATGATTGGCGTGCTTTGGATGTGAGTCATCTTGAAACCTTAGTGGCCCAACAACGTTTACATGTAACGCTGATGGGTGAATTTGTGGACCATAAAGCGTACCTCACGCCAGAGGGATTTATTCAACCAAGCTTGCTCTATCCTAGCGAAAAAGAGGCGCTAAGTGGTGCAATTGGGTACCGAAAAGTGGTGGTGACTGAGCGTTTTACTTTGGGAAAAGATATCTTTGCGCAAACCCCGTTTACCTTTCGTTACGCACGAGTTGGCAAAGAAGCCTACACACACCTTAATGGTACGCCTTATAAAATAGGTGAAATCATTACCGATCGTCCTATTGAAAAAGAAGCCATTTTAACCCAAGGAGCAGGTATTACAGAAACCTTGATCGATGAAAAGGATGTGCTGTATGATGGCGAATATCTGCCACTGTTAAACTATCCTTTGGTTTATGAGAAGGTGAATAATTAACATATAATATCTTTACATGTAAAGAGGGGAAGAGTACATATTTTCCCCTCTTTTTTTTACAAAACTATTTTTTCTCTTTACGCTGTTTTTCCCACTCATCCCACGATTCTGGTCTGGTGTCATTATGCTTAAAGAGCGTCTCGCCTAAGTCTTTATGTCCAATAAACTTATGGCAACTGGTACACTGCATTGCCTCTTTCGTCCCTTGAAATGCTATGTATTTAAGATGCATCTTGCTTGAAGATTCATCTTTGAATGCTTCTTGATTGGCTTTTTCCAAAAGAGTGCTGTGACATGCTAAACAAGAGCTATCATAGGTATAATTTTTACGGGCATGCTCACGATTGGCTAACCAATCTTTTTTACTCGCATCGCCTGTAAGCGTTGTCCACCCCTCTGCAATACCATTTTTAGCTTTCACCCCTAAATAAGTAATGAGAGAACTATGTGGCAAGTGACACTCCGTACATGTGGCTTGTACCCCTTTTGGATTGGCATTGCCATGAATGGGGTCTTGTAAATGCGTTTGAGCTATCAAGCCATCCCATGAATGGCACGCGCCACAAAACGGTGCATCGCCTGTTGCCTTCACCACTTTTGTTCCACCCCATACGAAAACCAATGCGACACAAAAACTCACCAATGCGGTGATGATAATGATCTTTTTCATCTGCCCCTCCTTACTTAACGATCAGCTGTTTCATGGTTTTTTGACCATGACACTGGACACAAAGATTTTGTGACGGCTGATGCGATTTGTGGCAAAGATCACAATCAATATTGGTAAAGTGCGGTGAAGCGTGAATGTTGTTGTTATGCCCTAAATGCCCTGTACGCTCTTGTAGTTTCTCATAATTTTCATGGCATTTAAAACAAGTCGCCTTCATCGCACTGGAATAATCTTCCGCTTTTTCTTCACTGTGGCACTCTTTACATGTAAGCCCTAATTTTTGATGTACTCCTTGTATCGGATAGTTTTTTTCCGAATATTTTTCATTCAAGTTAGGCGTCACACTTAAAGACCCACTCTCATTGGCGGCCATTGCTACTGTACAAAAACCGCCTAAAAGAACCATGCTGAAGAGGAGTTGTTTCCATAGCTGTTTCATCATTAACTCCTTACCATTTTTTGATAACGTTCAGCAATAGCAAAACCTGCACGGCGTCCAAAGACAATACAATCCACAACAGAGTTTGACCCCAATCTGTTATAGCCATGCCTTCCACCCGTCACTTCACCACAGGCGAATAATCCCTCAATGAGCTTTCCAGATTTATTGAAAACTTCGCAATTAACGGTCGTATGAACACCACCCATACAGTGATGAATCTTAGGACCTGGTCGTGCTGCAAAAAAAGGTGGCTGCTCAATCGTAATCGTGGTTCCTTTGTATTTGGAAAATGTACGATTAAAGTCAGGGTCTTTCCCTGCTTTTACATAAGAATTGTATTTTTTAAGCTCCTCTAAAAAAGGCTCTTTATTAATGTTAAATTTAGCGATCATTTCATCTAACGTCTCAAACTGATATACGGCACCTGCTTCAATGCCCCGTTGCAATTCATCAATTTCAACTGTTTTTGCACCATTGACATCCATAAATAGGATCGGATGGTTTTTACCGCCCTCATTCATGGCAAAAATAGCATCCGAACTAATTTTACGATCGGCGATTTCATTGACAAATCGACGTCCTGTTTTGGGGTTAATCATCATGCCAAAACTGTATCCACTCGTGATCGTACGAAAGGCAAAGCCAAAGCTATCTTCATCCGCCGAGGTAACGTGCATGATTTGAATGTATTGCATATCAATGAGATCGACATCGTCTTTGATGAGTTTTTGAATCGTATAGCCTGTTGCACCGTAATGGTTGGTGGTTGGCATATTAGGTGTGAGTGAAGGATCAAAAATCTGTCTCACTTTTGGGTCAGCCGCCCAACCACCTGTCGCTAAAACAACGCCAGCATTGGCACGGTAATACTTGACTTTACCCGTTTTATTGTCATTTTCATCAAAAGAACGATCAAATTTAAACTCATACTTTTCACGTACTTTCATACCAATGACGATACCTTTGTCGTTGTACACTAACTCATCCATAATAATCCGTGTGCGTTGTTGCCCACCACGTTTGATGATCTGCTCTTGCAGAGGCATCGTGATGTACGAACCAACACCTACAGAATGATTACGAGGAGCGCTATGTCCTCCGCTTCGACTAAAAAGCTTCCATTTTACCCCATTATCCACGAGCCAGTTAAACGCATCTAAACCTTCATACGCCATAATGCGCACCATCTCTGGATTGTTTAGGTTATGCCCGCTTTTGAGCGTGTCTTTGATGTGCATTTCAGGATCATCTACCACACCATTCTCTTTTTGAATCGATGTTCGAGACATCGCGTAAGAGCCACCACTGATGGAAGAGTTCCCGCCCATGTACTGCATCTTGTCTATCATCAATACATTTTTAAGCCCTTTATCCATCATCGAAAGCATCGCAGCTGTACCCGCATACCCGCTACCAACAACAATGGCATCGTACTCTTCATCCCATTTAGGCACATCTTTTTCCAACATTTTTGCTTGCACATCCAATGTAGAAAAAAGTGCCATACCCCCACCAAGTAATGCAAGTTTTTGCATCGCTTTTCTTCGTTGTATGTCTAACATGTTAGACCTCCTCTTTGTATAAGAACGTAACGCGTTCCAAACCAAAGATTAGGACAATTCAAACCAAAAAAATGAACAAAAAGTGCTTATTGAGAGAAAAAAGCAGAGAAAGAGAAGGATTTTACGAGGTAATAAAAATGAAAAAATCACTGCTCTGCGCGAAGTCTTCAAGATAACTTTGGCGTGAAGTATGGTGAAATTGTAAGATCGGCATGATGGTTGCCTCATAAGTATTGGCTTTATAAAAGGTGGTGTAAATTTTTTGAATAAATTCATCCAAGTCATTTTTAGAAGGATCAAAATGTATCTTGGCATATTTTCCCGCTTCAAACTCTTTGATGGGGAAATTTTTCTTATTTTGAGGTTGTGCCTCATCTAAAATTACCCCAAAAGCATAAGGCATAACACTGTCAACTTCTGCAAGGCTTAGTTTGGGATCATTCATATAAATCCCCACTAAAGGGAACTCATTTTTGGCCAAATCGCGACAATTTTCAAACAAATCTTCCACATTAGAAAGCGCTTTATCACTCATCGTGTTATATATGTGAAGCATTTTCATGGAAGAGAGCTCAACAAGCTCATATTCATGACGTTCAAATACCAATGAAGTGTGCATATCGGTAATGTGATGATCTCTAAAATCGCTGGGAGAGAGCGCATACGCTTTTTCAAACGCTCTAATATAAGACTGGTTGTAGCTAAAGCCACACCGTGTCGCAATAGCGGAGATTTTATCTTCGGAGTATTTGAGTAAAAAAGCACTTTTTTCCATGCGCAAGCGTCTTAAATAGGAAGCGATATTTTCACCACAATAGGTTTTAAAAATTCGTTGCAAATGGTACTTTGAGTAGCCACAGACGTGAGCGAGTTTGTTAATATCCAAACGTTCATCATCCACATTCTTTTCAATGAATAAAAGTAATTTTTCAATATGAGCATTAAACGCGACATCCCCGCAAGTTTTTTGCTCATCACCTACCGACTGCATTTCTGTAGTATCTTGTAAATAAAGTAAAAATCCACTATTTTCTTTTTCATGTGAACCAAAGGGCGCAGAGGTGAGTAAAAGCTGCTCAGCCCCATTTTCAGTATTGCCAATATTAAGGTATTTTGCTTGCATACTCTCTTGTGTTTGTGCGATAAGAAGACGTATTTCTGTTTTGACAGAGCTCTCAAATATGACTAAATTTTCTAAAATATCATGAAAATTATGCTCTTCTATAGGCTCTTGAAGATTCAAAAGTTTCATAAACGTGTGGTTGCAAAAGACAATTTTAGCATGTGAATCACAAATCAAAAGTCCTCTACTCGTATGATTTTGCATAAAATCATGAAAATAGTTTTTCTGTTTGCTAAGCTCATTTTCAACTTTACGGTTTTTAGAGAGCCAAAAGAGGTTAAGGAAAATATACAAAGCGATGCTTCCTCCATAAATGAGAAGATTCATAAACAGTTGTATGTTAAGACGTTCACTGTAAATCGCTTGATTTTTTTCGAAAATGAGGTTCCAATTGGTCCTTGGGATTTTTAAAACCAAAAAATTATCGCTGATCGTCTCTACATTTAAAAATTTTGGAATATCTTTATGGTGGTTAGAACTGGCAAGTACGATGCCGTTTTCATCGACCAAATAGAGTGCTTTATCGTATAAAAGATCATAACTGGAGATGTACTGCTGAATAACCTCAAAAAGGTGTCCACCGCACACAACGCCTTCGCCATTAAAGATATGAACAGGTGTGCAAACCGAAACCGTTGGCTGGTTAACGCGCAAGCTTACATACGGCCGTGTCACATTGGTTTTTTGCATTTTAAGTGTATCACGATACCATTCGCGAATACGAGGATCATACCCTGTTGGAACCATGGTGTATCTATCTTCTGACGTTATAAAAGAGCCATCCTCAATGCCAATTACAAGGTAGGGGAAAAGGCTCGTTTCTTTGATTTGCTCTAAAGCAAATCGTAATTCATCTTTAGTGGAGATGGGAGATTTTTCTAAAAAGTATTTTACCTTTTCAATATGTGTAAAACGCTCATCCAACCAATCGGTCAGTTTTCCGCTTACACGCATCAAAATACTGTTTTCGTACGAATGGATGGTTTCTTTAAGAAGTCGGTAGTTAAGTGTATGATTAACTAGTAAAAAAATAACAAATAGAAGCGATAAAAAGCCGATTATTTTTAGTTCGCGTTTATCGAAATGGTGTTGATTTTGCATTGACCTTCACCTACTCATTTCTAATCTCTCTGATGAGCTTTATTATAGTCTTATTCACTTTTTTCAAGCTAAGAAGCGCTCTTTTTCATATAAAAGAGCATTTATTGTTTATTGATTTAGGAAAAAAATGCTTTTCTATGCTTTACATGTAAACGGAACGCTCATGCAGGTAAGCCCTGCTTCGGCTTTAACAAACTCACTGATATTCACTGAATCCACTTTATAGCCTAAGGATTTTACAAGCATTATGGTCTTGGGGAACGCTTCGTTCATGCACACAATATCACCGATTTTAAGAACATTCGCGCCGAAGGGTTCATCATCGGGGACCTCAACTTTACTAAAGCTCTCAAAGGCGTCGGCATCGACCCAGTTTGCGTTAATCAAAATTGTCTGATCATCCAATGCGGTCACTCCCGTTTTAAGGTGTAAACACCCCGTCACTTTGACAAGAATGACCATATACCCAAAAGGTTTTATGATGGCTGCAAGAGCTTGAATACCCTCCACATTGGTACGAGAAGACTCACCTACAAAGATTTTTTTGCCGACTTTAAGGACATCTCCGCCTTCTATTTTGGCAGGTAAGGAGATTCGCTCTATGTCACGATAAGCAGAGAAGATTTTTCCCATCGATGCACTCTCGGCTCTACGTGACTCCACACCCATAGAAGTCAGTACCGCCACCTCATCAAAGACGATGATAGGATCTTCCACAAAAACACTATCGGGACATGCTAAATTTTCATCTAAAACAATCACTTTAGCACCACATCGCTCTAACATAGAACAATAATTTTTATGTTGTTCCTTGGCTTTTTCAATGTCAATCGCTTCACTTTCCAAAAAAGTAAGCTCACACTCTTGTAACTTGGGCGAAGGCAGATGGGTAATGGCTAAAAGCATATTAAATCCTTATGATACAACATACACGAGATTAGAAAAATTCTAATGAATCTTCCTCTTCAACAACAGGTGCAAGCATCATTTCAAACTGAATAATGCTTGAGAAAAGTGACGCATCTAAATAGTGAATATCGATTGCTGTTTTTTCTTTTAAAATAGCATTTGTCCAACCAATTAAATCTTCAGCAATGGCATTTAAAATGACTAAAATTTTCTTTTTATTGGCATGATTGGCTAAAGTTTCCAGATGTTCTTCCAGCGATAAAGAGAGCTTTGCTATGCTATAACCTAAATCTCGAAATTCCAAATTCTTCTCCAAAACGGTTGCATACGAATCTAAGCGCTCTTTAACACCTAAAAAATAGGCTTCATCATATGCGATGTTATAGTCTTGTACTACTTCGGCAAGTTCATCACAGCTTTCTAAAATATCTTGAATATCGAGCTCGTCAATGCTACCTTCCGCACAAAAATTCACGGCACTAATTTTAGCATCATCTTTATAGTGCATTTTGGCTATATCTTGTGAGATTGCGGGTGAATCATAGATAAAAAACTCTTCTTTGCTCTCATTTTCCTTCGCAAAAGAGTCATACACAAACTGCTCTATAATCTCCAAGTTCTTTCCAAAACGGTCTTCTTCTTCAAAATGCTTTTGATTCCACTCACGACAAAGTACAAAATAAAGCGAATAAAACTCTCTGAGGTTTTCAAGAGGAATCTCTTTGAGCTTATGTTTTTGTGCCCCTTCTTGGATCAAACCATACGCACATTTAAGATTAGAATAAATGTAAACCGTGAGTTTCGCAACAGCCAAATTATGAACTTTTGCAACATCCGGATCAGATAAATAGCGAGCTAACCTTGTATCTTCAATAATAAATTTCTCAAATGGTAAAACAACATCATCGACCAATGCTTCAAGCTTTTTAATGCTAATTCCCATATTCAGCCTTTTACATGTAAATTAAGCGCAAATTGTAGCATAGTTTAGAAAACATGAAATGCTTTTTTGATCTTTACATGTAAACTATAATGCGTATGTTTTTAAGTAAAATTGAAGTAGCATAATGATGACTCATCCTAAAGGAGTTGTTATGAAAGATCAACCACTTTTACCAAAAGAACTTACGCAGATTCATGCCTATTGGCGTGCAGCTAATTATCTTTCCGTTGGACAGATTTATTTGCTTGATAACCCACTTTTGAAAGAACCTCTGACATTAAAACATATAAAACCACGCTTACTGGGACACTGGGGAACAACACCAGGGCTTAATTTTATCTATGTTCACATGAACCGTATGATCACTAAAAATGATCTCAACATGCTTTTTATCGCAGGTCCTGGACATGGAGGTCCTTCTGTCGTTGCTAACACTTATTTAGAAGGAACGTACAGCGAAATTTATCCTGATATTTCACAAGATGAGAAAGGACTTCAAAAGCTCTTTAAACAGTTCTCTTTTCCCGGAGGCATCCCGAGTCACGCTGCACCTGAAACACCCGGTTCCATTCATGAAGGAGGTGAACTCGGTTACGCCCTTTCCCATGCTTATGGAGCGGTGTTCGACAATCCAGACCTAATCGCCTGTTGCGTGGTAGGCGATGGTGAAGCTGAAACAGGGCCTCTGGCTACGGCATGGCACTCCAATAAATTTTTAGACCCCAAACGTGATGGTGTCGTGCTTCCCATTCTCCACCTCAACGGCTATAAAATCGCCAATCCAACCGTGCTTGCACGCATTTCGCACGATGAGCTTGAAAAACTCTTCCTCGGCTACGGCTATGAACCTTATTTTGTTGAAGGCGATGAGCCGATGGCAATGCATCAAAAAATGGCAGAAACGATGGATGACATCATCTCCAAAATTAAAACCATTTGGCATAAAGCAAGAAGTGAAGGAAATACAGAACGCCCTCGTTGGCCGATGATTATTCTACGAAGTCCTAAAGGCTGGAGCGGCCCTAAAGAGGTCGATGGGCTCAAAACTGAAGGATCATGGCGTTCACACCAAGTGCCACTCTCAGAACTTGATAAAAAACCTGAGCACATCAGTATTCTTGAAAATTGGATGAAAAGTTATAAGCCTGAAGAACTTTTTGATGCCAAAGGAAAACTCATCCCTAAACTCGCTTCACTTGCGCCCAAGGGCACGAAACGTATGGGGGCTAACCCTCATACCAATGGCGGAGCACTTCTGCAACCTTTGCATTTGCCTGATTTTAAAACCTATGCAGTGGATGTGCCCCATCATGGGCAGAGCATTGCCGAATCGACGCGTGTTTTAGGCGGTTTCTTACGCGACGTGATGCGCTACAATATGCACAACTTTCGTGTCTTTGGACCTGATGAAACTGCGTCTAATCGTCTTGGAGCGCTCTTTGAAGTAACCAATCGTGTCTGGATGGCAGAGCAGTATGACACAGATGATCATCTAAGCCAAGATGGGCGGGTTATGGAAATTCTCTCCGAACACACCTGCCAAGGCTGGCTTGAGGGTTATTTGCTGACGGGACGTCATGGCTTTTTCTCATGTTATGAGGCATTTATCCACATCATCGACTCCATGTTTAACCAACATGCTAAATGGTTGAAGGTGACCAGCCGTGAAATCCCTTGGCGCAAACCTATTGCATCGCTCAACTATCTCCTGACCTCACATGTTTGGAGGCAAGATCATAACGGTTTTTCACACCAAGACCCAGGATTCATCGATGTCGTTGTCAATAAAAAAGCACACATTGTCAATGTCTATTTTCCACCCGATGCGAACACACTGTTGTGGGTGGGCTCACAATGCCTCAAAAGCCTCAACGCCATTAACGTCATCGTCGCAGGCAAACAACCTGAGCTTCAGTGGCTTGGGATGGAAGAGGCAATGAGCCATTGTGAACAGGGGATTGGCATTTGGAAATGGGCAAGTAATGATGCAGACAATGTGCCGGATGTGGTGATGGCATGTTGCGGTGATGTACCAACACTAGAGTCCTTAGCGGCGGTGAGTATTTTAAACGATTTCGTACCTGAACTCAAAATTCGTTTTATCAATGTCGTCGATTTAATGACACTTGAACCTCATGAAGAACATCAACATGGGTTAAGTCATGAAGCATTTAATTGTCTCTTCCCAAAAGATACGCCTGTCATTTTTGCCTATCATGGCTATCCGTGGTTAATTCACCGTTTGGCATATAGAAGAGCCAATCATGAGCATTTACATGTAAGAGGGTATAAAGAAGAGGGAACGACCACCACACCTTTTGATATGGTCGTTTTAAACGATATGGATAGGTTCCATCTGGTCATGGATATAATGGATCGTGTACCTAAAATGAAACCTTTTGCCGAGACAATTAAAGCAAAAATGCGTGCCAAACTCAAAGAGCATCAAACATACATCGAAACGCACGGGCAAGATATGCCTGAGATTTTAAACTGGAAGTGGATGAGGGAGCGCTAGAGCACCTCACGCGCCATTTTTTGCATCACGCGTGCGCTTACATGTAACGCTTCAAGCTCTTCCGGAAGCAGCTTGTAATGAAGGATTTTAATCGCGCCTTCACGTGTCACGACAACGGGGACATTGAGGACAACATCACTCAGCCCATACTCACCCTCAAGGTAAACACCTAGTGGAAGCACGGAATGTTCATCGTTGGAAATGGCGCGGATGATGCGAAAGACACTCGCCGCAATGCTATGGTTGGTATTACCTTTTTTATAAAAAATCTCAAATCCTGCATGAATGACATCTTGGTAAATCTGTGTTTTATCCAGCAATGGTAAGCCATTGAGTTCACAAAATGTATCGACATCCAAACCGCAAATATTGCAAATGCTCCACGGAAGGGTACTCCCTTTGCCATGTTCACCCAAAACATAACCATTAATATTTTTAGGATCAATGCCTACTTTCTGACTTACAATTTTCATAAAACGTGCAGTATCAACTAGCGTACCTGCACTGATAAGACGTTCACGTGGATAAAGTCCCTCTTTAAAAGCAATATGGGTGAGAATATCTACTGGATTGGTCACCATAATTAAAATAGCATTGGGAGCATAGGTATGTAATTCATGAACGATGGTTTTGATCAGGCTAGCATTTTCACCGAGAAGTTCATCTCTGGTTTGATTGCCTTTGAGAGTTGCGCCTGCGGTAATCACGATAACATCACATCCCGCACAATCAGCGTAATCACCATGATGTAAGTGGGTATTGCGCGCATAGGTAAAGGATTCAACATAGGAGAAGTCTTCTACTTCTGCCCAAGCTTTGTCTTTATTGCGGTTGACCAAAATAATTTCGCTCATATTGCCCAATGTCAAAAGATAGCTAATCAATTCAACACCAACACCACCTGCTCCGATAATTCCTACGCGCATACATTTCCTTTGAAATAATGCGAAATTATAACATCCTTTGCGAAAGTGGCTGTGTTAAAAAATAAGCATTTAACCATTAAAGCTTTTCTAACCCAAAATCCTTTTACTTCATTAAAAAGTTCAAAAGCATATAAATTGCTGAGCCAAGCACTGCGGTAACGGGTAATGTAAAAATCCATGAAAGAACAATCATTTTTACCGTGCTTCTTTGGATACCACCATCGGGTTCTGCGACCATTGAACCCGTTACGGCACTGGAGAGAATATGCGTGGTGCTTACAGGAGCATGTACAAAGTTAGCCAATAAAATGGTGACCATTGTTGTCAATTGAGAAATCGTTCCTTGCATATAGTTAATCGGTTTAGCACCAATTTTTTCACCAATAGTTTCAACAATTCTTTTATACCCTATCATCGTACCAATACCAATCGCAAGAGCAACAGCCATAATAACCCACGTAGGCGCATACTCTATAGGTGAAACAAGCGCTTTTCTCTGAGTAGCAATGTAGTCTGACTTGTCTTTGTCCCCAATAAGGTATATTTTTTCGGCTTGAGCAAAGAAATTATCGGAGCATAAAATCGTGGTGCGAACACTCCAAATATCCTCTGCTGCAAGATCTTCATAGGATTTCAAATTATTGAGCTTTTGAGCAACCAAAGATGCCGATATGCCGACTTGATCAACGTTACACTCTGCAATGGTATTTTTTGTTTTAAGGGCACTTGTAAGCCTTTTTTCACTCACCATTTGAACTAAGGTTTCGTTATTATCGGCATAAAATCTTGCTAAATTGTTAGCGGAATCTTTTGTTTGAGTTATTTTATACTGATGTGAGTTCATATTGAGGGCATAATAATTAGGCAAAATACCAATGAGAATAATCATAATAAGACCAATACCCTTTTGACCATCATTTGATCCATGCGCAAAACTAACCCCCGCACCTGTGGCAATAATACCCATACGTGCCCAAAAATTAGGATGTTTACGCTTTTCTTCTTGTGTCGGTGATTTAAATAATTTGGGGCTATCAATATATTTTCGAGCCAACCGCATCATAAAAAATGCAATACCAAAGCCAATAACAGGAGAAATGGCTAAGCCAGCAAGCACCCCGTAAACGACTTTCCAGTTAACACTTTGGGAAATATCAAATCCGTTTAAAACACCAAACGTTGCGCTGACGCCAATGATAGAACCAATGAGTGAGTGCGAGCTTGAAACAGGGAGGGCAAAATACCATGTTCCTAAATTCCATATAACAGCAGAAATAAGAAGTGCGTAGACCATTGCTAAGGAAGCATTTTTATTAGTTGCGACCATAATATCGACAGGGAGCAGATGAACAATGGCATAAGCAACGCCAATTCCACCCATCAAAACACCTAAAAAATTCATGACACCTGACATAATGACCGAGTCGCGTGCTTTCATAGAGTGCGTGTAGATAATCATCGCGACGGCATTGGCAGTATCGTGAAAACCATTAATCATTTCATAAAAGAGAGCAATTCCTAGCGATAAAAGAAGTAAAGCAATTGTAAGATTATCAACATTTGTTAAAGCGTCCCAAAGTACAGACATAGATTATCATCCTAATTTTTAGTAATGTTACTTTACCAAATCAATATGGTTTTTTTGCTTTAATTGAAAGATGATTCTTTAGGTGCTGTACTATTTCGGAGCTAATTTAATACTCTAAAATAACTCCAAGGCTCTACTATAAGAGCCTGTGATTATTTTTTATCGACTTTCGTAGCAATGTTATCTCCAAATACTTGTAGAATTTGCACTAAAAGGATAAGAATGACAACGGTCATAACCATCACGTTTGTTTCGTAGCGATAATATCCAAAGCGAATTGCAAGATCGCCCACACCTCCACCACCAACAATGCCCGCCATTGCAGAGTAGCCTACAAGACTGATCCCTGTAACAGTCAGCCCCCTAATAAGTCCAGGAAGTGCTTCGGAAAGTAAAACGTCTTTTATAATTTGGAACGGTGTCGCACCATAAGCAGTAGCCGCCTCAATTACGCCCTTATCGACTTCGCACAGTGATACTTGCACCAACCTCGCATAAAAAGCAATTGCTGCAACCGAAAGTGAAAAAGAGGCAGCAATAGGTCCTATGGTTGTCCCAATGAGTATTTGTGTCAAGGGAAGCAACAGAACCAGCAATATAACATAAGGTGTTGAACGCACAACATTGATAAGCAAACCGCTCATCGCATTCAGAAATTTGTTTTCCCAAAAAAGACCTTTATCGGTAATAAATAAAAATAACCCTAAAGGAATACCCAAAAGAATGGAGAAGAAAAAAGAGATACCTACCATCTGTAAGGTTTCCCAAAATGCTTTTAAAAGATCGGGTAAGAGTTCGATAAAACTATCCATGAAATACCTCCACTGATGCTGTTCGCTCTTTAAGATAACTTATAATTTGTTCAATTTGAGCGGTACTTGCATTAATATTTAAAAGAAGTACCCCTAAAGGTTTTTCATCAATATACTCAATTTTTCCATGCAAAACATTAATGTCTACTCCAAAAGTACGAATCGCGTCACTCAAGATCGGTTCTTCAGCTCTATCTCCGTTGTAAACAACTTTAATGAGACAGCCTTGAACATCTTGTAAAATGCGAGAAGGTAACTCAAGATTAAGTGTATGGGCTACTAATTTTTGTGTAAAAGGGTGCTTTGGAAGCGAGAAGATATCATAAACGCTGCCTGTTTCAACCACAATGCCTTTATCCATCACGGCAACTTTGTTACATATTTTTTTAATCACATCCATCTCATGAGTAATCAGAATGGTTGTAATACCTAATTTTTTATTGATCTCTTTTAGAAGGTCTAAAATAGCATTGGTCGTTTCAAGATCAAGTGCAGAGGTAGGTTCATCGCATAAAAGAATTCTAGGGCTATTGGCAAGAGCTCGAGCGATACCAACACGTTGTTTTTGTCCACCTGAAAGGGTAGATGGATAAACATGCATTTTGTCCGATAGACCTACAAGATCTAAAAGTGCAGGAACCCTTTGGACAATTGCCTCTTTAGAAGCTCCTGCAATAACCATAGGAAAAGCAACATTGTCAAAAACAGTTTTTGTGTGAATGAGATTGAAATGTTGAAAAATCATACCTATGCTATGGCGAATCGTTCTAAGTTTTAATCCTGTGTATTCTGTAATATCCTCTCCAGCAATCCATATCTTTCCAGATGTCGGTTTTTGAAGAAGGTTAATAGTACGAAGAAGGGTACTTTTACCAGCACCACTTGTACCGACAATACCAAATATTTCACCTTCTTGAATGTGCAAATTAATAGTATCAACTGCTTTAAAAGAAGTGTCTTTCGTTTGAAACGTAACCGTTACATTTTCAATATTTACCATAATGACCTAATCTCCAATAATCTATCCGTACGGTATGCAACAAACATACCGTACTTCATACTCTACTTTGTTTTTGCTTTTAACCACTCAGGTTTTTGAAAATCTTTGAAGATTTTATTAGGATCGCTCATGATGTTTGCAAATGCATCTGATTCAACCACTTCTTTGATATCTTTTACAAATTGTGCATCTAAATCATCGGTTCGAACCGCAATGACGTTGATATAATCTTCAGGAATAATTTCTCGATCAATGGCAGTTGGGTAAATGCCTGAAGAAATTGCATAATTTCCAGAAGCAACCGCAATGTCTACACTGTCCAAGGTGCGAGGAATTTGCGCTGCCTCAAGCGGATGGATTTTAAGTTTTTTTGGATTTTCAACAATGTCTTTCTCTGAAGCTTTCGTTGCATCAATCTCTGGTTTGATTTTAATGAGTCCCACCGCTTGCAAATAACGAAGTGCTCTTGCTAAATTTGTAGGGTCATTGGCAAGAGTAAGGGAAGAGCCCTCTTTAATGTCTGCAATCGATTTATATTTTTTAGAGTAAATCCCTACGCCTGCCGTTGGAACACTAATCAGCGCTGAGAGTTTAAGACCTTTGTCTGCTGCAAACTTTTTCAAATACATGGGGTGTTGAAAGAGATTCGCATCGATTGATTTATTGGCAAGTGCAAGATTGGGTTGCACATAGTCACTAAACTCTTTAATCTCTACGGTATACCCCTTTTGAGCAAGACTAGGCGCAATCGCTTGTTTAAAAAGATCGCCGTAAGGGCCTGGTGATATACCAATAATAAGATGTTTATTCTCTGCAAATGCATTTCCTGCGGTAAAGATGAACAGTGCCGCAACCAAAATAGATATTTTAAATTTCCATTGTTTCAAATTCATTCTTGTCTCCTTGTGCCTCATAAGTCTTATTGATAGTAGAAGTGTAACGCAAACAGCATTTAATGTCAAGTAATTTTATCTTATTACTATTGATTAAAGTTCCTGCTTAAATGCAGGCGATAGTATACTGTATGTTAAGATAGTAATATGCCAATTGAACACAAAAAATTCTAAAAAGCTGTTGGATTGTTGAATGTAATTCATGGTTTTAAAATTAATTTTGTGATTTTATTGAAGGGATTTATAAAGAGAGTGGCTCCGAATGCTGGATTCGAACCAGCGACCAAGTGATTAACAGTCACCTACTCTACCGCTGAGCTAATTCGGAACACTTTGAATGAGGTCGAAATTATAGTCAAAAAAATTTTTATTGTCAAGACTTATTTAAAAATAATTATTCAAGAAAAATTTGTTGTACTAATCTTAAAAAAAACATAATCAAACTACCCTTTTATAGATTTATTCAAGTAATAGTAAGAAAAAACGTAGTAGCATTAAATGAAACACTACAATTCAAGGAGTCAAGATGAATAGAATACTCACTACATTAGCGCTTACGGGAACGCTAAGTATCTCTCTGTTTGCAGCGGAGTTTATTACAATTGGTACAGGTGGCGTTACTGGAACGTACTATCCAACAGGTGGTGCTATTTGCCAAATGGTCAATAAAAACAAAAAAGAGACGAATATTCGCTGCTCAGTGGAATCTACAGGTGGCTCTGTTTATAATGTTAATACCATCAAAGCAGGTGAACTTGATTTTGGTATTGCCCAAAGTGATACAGCATACCAAGCGTATAAAGGTGAAGGTAAATTTGAAGGTGCTGCTGCTGTACCAGAACTTCGCAGTGCCATTGCGATTTATCCAGAACTTCTTGCTCTTGTTGTCAGCCAAAAATCAGGGATTAAGACGATGGCAGACCTTAAAGGTAAAAGACTCAATTTAGACTCTCCAGGTTCAGGAACCAATATGACTGTTGATGTTGTGTTTGAAGCACTTGGCATTAAACGCTCAGACTTAGCGCTTGTCAATGAACTCAAATCGACAGAAGGTCCAACGATGCTCCAAGATAACCATATTGATGGTTACTTCTTTGTAGCAGGTCATCCAACGGCAAACATTAAAGATGCCGCGAGTTCTGTGGACATCAACATTGTTCCTATTGAAGGTCCAGCCATTGATGCATTGGTTAAAAAATATCCTTATTATGCCAAAGGTACTATCTCAGGTACATACTATAAAGGTGTTCCAAATGATGTTCCAAGTATTGGTGTTAAAGCTGTTCTTGTAACCAGTAGCAAAGTCAAAGATGAAGTGGTTTACCAAGTAGTAAAAACGATTCTTGATAACTTCGATAAATTTAAAGAACTTCACCCTTCTTACAAAACAATTACCAAAGAGAGCTTGCTCGAAGGCTTAAGCGTACCACAACATCCAGGTGCTATGAGAGCATTTAAAGAAGCAGGACTACTTAAATAAAATAAATTTCTTACATGTAAGGCTTTTTGAAAGAGAAGCCTTACAGATTGACATAAAGGTTTATGCGTGAAAACACTCGAAGAAAGACTGGATGATGAAAAACTCATCAGCGAATTTGAAGGACATAGAGATTTTGAAAAAGGAAGTTGGCATTACTGGCTTATAGCTGCTATTGCTTTTTCATGGTCTTTATTCCAACTTTATATGGTCATTGAACCAGGTAATAGCGCTCATGCAAGAGCGATTCACTTAGCCTTTGGCCTTGCTCTCGCATTTTCAATGCATGCTATGTCTAAAAGTCCTAAACTTCAATCAACCATTACATGGTATGACTTTGGTATTATGATTGTAGGTATTGCTGCTGTTTTATACCAATGGTATGCCTATAAAGACTTAGCTATGCGCTCAGGTGCATGGACACAAACCGATATCATCGTTGGTGTTACAACCATTTTAGTTGTTCTCGAAGCCTCACGAAGAGTCATGGGACTCCCATTGATGGTTGTGGCAATGGTCTTTTTAGCCTATGACTACTTTGGTCCTTATTTACCGGATATGATCGCCCATAAAGGGGCGAGTCTTAATAAAATTGTCGGACAAATGGTTCTCACAACCGAAGGTATTTTTGGTGTACCACTAGGTGTTAGTGCAAGTTTTGTCTTTTTATTTGTTCTTTTTGGCGCTCTTTTAGACCGAGCAGGTGCGGGTGAATACTTCATTAAACTTGCCTACACTATTTTGGGACGTTACGATGGCGGTCCCGCCAAAGCGGCTGTTGCAGCTTCGGGTATGTTTGGTATGATCTCAGGCTCTTCCATCGCCAACACAGTCACGGTGGGAACCTTTACTATTCCTTTGATGAAACGTCTTGGTTTTAGCGCACATAAAGCTGCGGCTGTTGAGACTGCCGCTTCCGTTAATGGTCAATTGATGCCTCCGATTATGGGTGCAGCGGCATTTATCATGGCGGAGTTTTTAGGACTCGATTATACGGATATTGTTTTTGCAGCTTTTATTCCTGCATTTACGTGCTATATTGCTCTTTTTTACATTGTTCACTTGGAAGCTAAAAAACATGGTCTCAAAGGTGAAGATCCTAATATTCTTGGTCGTGTCTGGCCTATCTTTATTCATGGTATTCACTACCTTATTCCTATTTTCTTTTTAATCTATACGCTTGTGGTACTACGACAATCCGCACAAAGTGCCGCTTTTAGTGCGATTATGTTTTTGATGATTATCATGCTCGTGCAAAAGCCACTTAAAGCCTTAATCAATCAAGAAAAAGTGACTTTATCGCTCTTTGTAGAAGGGTTGGCAGATATTGGACATGGCATGGTCAATGGCGGCAAAAATATGGTTTCTGTTGCGATTGCAACTGCCGTTGCAGGTATCATCGTAGGCTCTGTGACACTAACAGGTATTGGTCTTGTCCTTGCAGAGGTCATTGACAATTTAGCCAATGGCTACATTTTAGGCGTTCTTTTCTTAACCGCTTTTGTCTCTTTGGTCTTGGGTATGGGACTTCCAACAACGGCGAACTATATCGTTATGGCGGCATTAACAGCACCTATCATCATGGATCTAGCAGGAAGCAATGGGTATCTTATCCCAGCACTTGCAGCGCATATGTTTGTTTTCTACTTTGGTATTTTGGCCGATGACACACCTCCTGTGGGCATGGCGGCATATGCCGCGGCGGCAGTTGCAAAGAGCGATCCGATTATTACAGGTATTCAAGCGTTTATTTATGACATCAGAACGGGTATCTTGCCGTTTATGTTCTTCTTCAATAATGAATTACTTTTAATTGGTGGAGTTGATGCGAACGATCCCAATGATCCTTCAAAATGGATTTGGATTACCAATCCTTTTGAAATTGCGCTTATTTTTGGTGGAGCTATCTTTGGTATGTTTGCCTTTACATCGGCAACACAAAGTTTTATCTTAACTAAGATTAACAATATTGAGAGAATTTTATTGATTGTCGTCATTCCATTTTTAATGCTTCCAAAACTTATGGCAGCAAAACTGGGGCTTCCGAGTCATTATTTTGCCTATGTAATCGGTTTTACCCTCTATGGTTTAATCTACTTTGGACAAAGAGTCAAATACAAAAAACAGCAATTAGCACTTGCTTAATAGCGTAGTGGGCGCTTTGCCCACTAGGTTACTTTATAAAAATTCACGCCTGCAATATTTTTTACATGTAAAGCATTTTTTTCGACCAAATGGTTGAGATTTTTCAAACTTTGCGCATCAAAACAAAGCGCTATATCTTCAAAGCTTTGAGGCCTTCGTTTAAGAAGTTCATAAATCTCCTCTTCGCTAAAATAACGCTTTTCAGAGATGTAGTTTTTCTTATACGCAATGTTTACATGTAAATCTTCCAAGAGATTTGAAAGCTCGACTAAACGCTCAATGCTGACACCTTTGACCGCATACACAGGTGGACGATCGATGGTACTGACATCAATGCGATCTGGATTGATCTCGTGCAATGCCGCATTGAGAGCATGAAATTCCTCTTCGGTATCATTAAGCCCTTCTACCACTAAAATTTCAATGACCAATGACCCTTGATAGCGCGCTCGAAACTGTTTCATACCTTCGATAATCTGCCCAATTTCAATCCCTTTATGCGCGCGATCAAGCTTCTTAAAGCATTTTGGACTGACACAATCCAAAGAGAGTTTGACAATATCAATTTTAGAAAGCGTTTTTTGAATCGCCTCATCATGAATCGTAGAGCCATTGGAGAGAATCAACAGTTTTGGGCGATTGGGTAAAATAAGAATAGCATCCACCAGTGCGTCAAGCTCAGGATAGAGGGTGGGCTCGCCATTGGCGGTGAGTGTAATGACATCAAGGTTTTGATGCTTAGAGAGTGCCATTTTAAGCGCATCTAGCACTTCATGGATTGAGGGTGCATCTTTCGCCTTATCGACTGTTTTAGCCCCTTTGAGCTCACAATAGAGGCAATCAAAATTACATTGTTTTACTGAGGGGCTAAGATCGATGCCAAGTGACTGTCCAAAACGCCTTGACGTAATGGGTCCAAAGATAATCTGGCTGATGGGAAATCCTTTACATGTAAAGAAGTTTGCCCTCACATAAAGGGCAAACGGTTAGATCTTTGTACGAGTTTGTACCTGTTTAATGAAGTATTGAGCGTGCTCAACAGGAATATCTGGCAAAATGCCGTGACCTAAGTTAAAGATATGTCTCTCATTTTTCATCACATTCACAATATGCTCAATCCCCTCATCAATCGCCTCTTTGTTGTAAAGACGTGTCGGTTCCATATTGCCTTGAAGGACATATTTGCCTCCTAATTTTGCTTTAGCAAGCTCAATCGGCGTTGACCAATCCACACCAAAGACATCAAATTCGCCATCGATTTTATCCAAATAGCCACTAATGCCTTTAGGAAATAAAATGACAGGCACATGCGGGTATTTTGCTTTGAGATACGCGCTGATCTCTTTCATATACGACCAACTAAACTCAAAATACGCACTCTGCTCAAGTGCCGCCGCCCATGAATCAAAAATCATCACAACATTCGCACCACTTTGAATCTGGCGCTCCATATACCCTTTAAGCACTTCGGTCACTTTTTTAAGGAGTGCGTGCATAAATTGAGGGTTAGAATAGATCATTTTCTTAACAAGTGCATACGTCTTAGTACCTTGACCTTCGATCATATAGGTTGCAAGCGTCCAAGGCGCACCGCAAAAACCTATGAGCGCTTTATCCGCAGCGAGTTTGCCACGAATCAGTTTAATCGTCTCATAAACGTAGGCTAAGCCATCAATCGCTTTTTCAACACTGAGCTTGTCCAAATCGGCTTGATTTTTAATAGGATGTGAAAAGACAGGCCCCTCGCCTTTTAAAAACTGAAGCTCCATGCCCATTTCTAAGGGAACTACTAAAATATCGCTAAATAAAATCGCTGCATCTACACCCAAAATATCAACGGGTTGGAGCGTGACTTCACACGCTTTTTCAGGGTCTTTACAAAGAGATAAAAAATCTCCTGCTTGAGCTCTTACTTCCATATACTCAGGCAAATAACGCCCTGCTTGACGCATCATCCATACCGGTGTATAAGGCGTTTTTTTACCGAAACATGCATCTACAAAAATCATTCGTGTTTTCCTCCATTCTTATGTAAAAAATAGAGCCCTAAGGAAAGAGCCAAAATAGAAAATGAAAGATAGAGCATCTCTAAAGCGCCCTTGTATTCAGCATGAAGCACACGTTGAAAAAAGCTTACGATTAAGACCATCACAATGACTTTTGCGATTTTATCTTTTAGCTCATCTAAAGAGCTCACATATAAAATCTTATCGCCACCCGTACCTTTAGCTACATCAATTTCAGAGATAAAAAGCTCATAAATACCAAAACCAAAGATGAGCAAAACAACAGCGATCAAATAAAGATCAATTGCGCCAATAATATCCGCGACAATATCTGCATGAAAATTTTCAGGATGAAAATTTGTGAAAAAATACTGATAGGTCAATACCAAAACATGGTAAAGATCTGCACTGGCTAAAAAGAAAAGTGCAAAAGCGGCTAAAATACTAAAGACAACCGCTAAGAGGGTCATGAGTCGCGTCGACCACAACCCTCGCTCAAATAATTTTTCTAGCATTAAGCCTCTTCTCTTTTGATCCATTTTTGTGCAATTCTCACCGCATTGGTCGCAGCGCCTACACGAATTTGATCAGCAACACACCAAAGATGAAGTATGTTATCGCGGTTGATATCTTTACGAATTCTTCCTACATAGGTCTCGTTGGTATCTGTTGAAATGATTGGCATTGGGTACTCTTTTTTCGCTGGGTTATCCAAAACAATTACATTTTCTGCATTTTTAAGTGCTTCAATCGCTTTTTCTAAATTGACATCTTTTTCAAAATGAATGGTGATCGCTTCAGAGTGACTTCGCATAACTGGAACACGAACACATGTAGCGCTAATTTCCATCGTTTTGCCTAAGATTTTTTGAGTCTCATTGACCATTTTCATCTCTTCTTTAGTATAATCATTATCCATGAAAACATCAATATGAGGAATAACATTGAGAGCAATTTGATGTGAAAATGTTTTTGGCTCACACTGATCGAGTTTAAAGGCAAAAAAGTCTTGCATCTGATTGACCAGTTCTTCCATACCACTTTTACCCGCACCGCTGACCGCTTGATAAGTGGCAACATCCACACGAGTAATATTAAAGATATCATCGAGTGGTTTTAACACTTGCACCATTTGAATGGTTGAGCAGTTTGGATTGGCGATAATGCCTCGATTTTGCCATTGTCCAATATCATCAGGATTGCATTCAGGAACGACCAAAGGAACATCTGGATCCATTCTAAAATGGCTGGTATTGTCAATAACGACTGCACCTGCTTCTGCTGCAAAAGGAGCATAATGTGCGGAAATATCACCACCTGCACTGAAAAATGCAATTTCAACATCGTTCTCTTCAAATGCTTTTTCAGTGAGCTCAAGGACTTTATAGGTTTTACCTTTGAACTCAACTTCAAGTCCTGCACTCTTGCTGCTTGCAAGAGGAACGAGATTATTGACAGGGAAATCAACCTCTTCTAAAACTCTACACAGCTCTTCACCAACTGCACCCGTAGCGCCAACGATTGCTACATTGTACTTTTTCATTTCTCTTACCTTAATTTTTATATGAGACTTTTTTAATAACCCAATGGTGCTGGTATTAAGTTATCAAAAAAGTCTATTGTAGGTTTGCTACGAACTAAACCAGTTACGACTCTCTAAGAAGAGATCTTCTTTACTGATCGCTTCGGTATCACTTAAGATCACTGCACGTTCTACCACAGAGATCAACTCTCGAATATTACCAGGCCAACGATAGGTCATTAATGACTCAATAGCCTCTTCTGAGAAATAGCGTTTTTGTAAACCATATTTTTTTGTAACACGCGCTAAAATAACCTCACAAATAGGCAGAATTTCCTCTTTACGTTGTCGAAGCGGTGCTATTTCAATAGGAATCGTATTGAGCCTATAGTAAAGGTCTTCTCTAAAATGCCCTTCTTTAATACTTCGTTTAATATCGGCATTCGTCGCAGAAACAATACGAACATCAATAATAAGCTCTTTTGTTCCACCTACGCGCACCATAACACGCTCTTGAATCACCCTTAGAAGCTTTGCCTGAAGAGTCATTGGCATTTCGCCAATCTCATCTAAAAACAGCGTTCCGCCATTGGCAACTTCAAAATAACCTTTTTTTTCTGCAATAGCATCCGTAAATGCCCCTTTTTCATAGCCAAAAAGCTCGCTCTCCAAAAGGTTTTCAGGAATAGCAGCCATATTAATGGCAACAAATGGATTTTTAGAGCGAGGAGAATTTTTATGCACGTAGTTGGCAAAAAGCTCTTTTCCCACGCCACTTTCACCCAAAAGAAGCACACTCACATCCGTTTTTGCCGCTTTTCTAGCAATGGTAAGTGCTTTTTCAAGTTCTGGAGAGTTTGCTATAAAATCGCCATTTTCTTCTTTGGTGCTATCAATCTTTTCAAAACTTTCTTTTACTTTAGTACGAATTTTATCATGTCGCTTAATGGCTTCAACGAGTGTTTCAATTTCAAAAGGCTTGGTTAAAAAATCTTTGACACCTAAGCGAACAGACTCAATGGCACGACTGAGCGTCGCGTTGCCTGTAATAACGATAATGTCATAAGCGCCATCAAGTTTTTTAATAAACTCAATGCCGTCCATTCCCGGCATATTAATATCAGTCACAATCAAATCGACACTGGAATCAATCTTTTTAAGGGCATCAAGTGCGCTTTTATACGTAGAGATTTTAAATTCTTCATACTCCCCAAGTGCTATCTCAAGGGATTTTCTCATATTTATATCATCTTCTACAATTGCAACATGCATTTTGAATCAATCCTACCAGAAAAAGTTTTACCTAATGGCATTTATGGTAGCGAATTCATCTTTAAAATCTACTGTAAAGCGCACGGGCTCGATGACCAACTCTATCCTGTCATTTCCATGTTTCAGATATTGATCATCCCAAGCAAGAAGATGTGAGGAGAGTTGATAGAAGCAAGGCAGAATATCATCAAAGTGTTTTCGCAAAAATTGTTCTTTGGGAAAATTTTGCGTATTAGATAACTTAATAGAGCATAACTTCTGTGCTTTACCCTCGTAGGGAATCATGACGGGGGCAATATTTTTTTGTTCATAAACGACAAGGCCATTTACAGTGACAATTTTGTATGAAAACCAAAAAAGATCACTGCAAAAAAGCGCTTGTGTTAGACCTATTAATAAGCAAAAAGTTCTTGCCACCTACGTGCACTCATAGTAACTTCCATACGAATACTGTATAAACCATCTTTAAATGTTGCATCCGTAATCGCAGCATCTTTAATCAAAGCATTGACTTGTGCAGTAATACGAGAATCTTTCAACATTGCATCTCTAACGGTTTCTGTAGAGTTAATTTTGACACCATAGAGTTTCTCACCCAGTTGGCGATACCCATCGGTAATTGCAGCACGTTTTGCTAATGCAATTGCTTGTGCAGGAGAAACTGTATTTTGAGGTGCAATACCTTCACCATAAACGACAATTGATTTTTCATTACTGAAATCATACATAGCGTCTTTTGGATTTTTAGTTGGTTCATCCTTTTTTGCTGAGCACCCTGCAACCAATAAAATTAAACCCAAACTTGCCAAAAGTGTTACAAACCATCTATTCATAGGGACACCTTTAAATATTTTTTTATCTTTAAGCAACTACTATTCCAATTACTCTTCGCTTGGAGTTATATCAGAGATCAAGCTTCCTTCATTGGAACCCTCGTCTCCTTCTTCAAATTCACCCTCAAGCTCATCACTCTCTTCTTTTGGACATCGTGCAATACTTGCAACAATATCAGTACCTTCCACGGAAACGACTTTAACACCGCTGGTATTACGTCCTGCTTTTCGGATGGTTTCCATATCAACACGAATCATTTTACCATTGCTAGTAAGAGCCATAAGGTCTTTGTCTTCATCAACAATGACAACACCTACTAAATCGGCAGTTTTCGGTGTAAGTTTCATGGCAATAACACCTTTACCACCACGACCTTGCAATCGATACTCTTCTGCCGTTGTACGTTTACCAATACCTTTTTCGGTTACCGTTAAAAGTTCTTCTTGATCATTATAAATTACAGCAGCACCAACAACTCTGTCATTCTCTTCTTTAAAGCGAATACCAGTGACCCCTCGTGCAGTTCTGCCGATTTCTCTCGCATCACTGACTTCAAATCTTATACACATACCCTTTTTAGTGACAATGAAAAGGTTTTTAGTGTCTTGTGTTACGACTTTCGCGGTGACTAACTCATCATCATCATCCAACGTAATTGCTCTAACACCCACAGATCGGATATTTTTAAATTCACTTAAATTCGTACGTTTGATAACACCATTTTTGGTAAAGAATGCCAATGATTTGGTCTCATCAAAGTCAGTTGTTGGAATAATAGCCATAATTTTTTCATCCGCTTGGAGCTGAATGAGGTTAACTACTGCTTTACCCTTAGCCGTTCTGCTTCCTTCTGGAATGCGGTACACTTTGAGCCAGTAGAGTTGTCCGCGATCCGTCACAAACATCAACGTATCATGGGTATCGGAAACAAAGAAGCTTTCAATAAAGTCATCATCATATGTGGTTACCGCAATTTTGCCTTTACCACCACGTTTTTGTTTCTCATACTGTTTCAATGGTACACGTTTGATGTAACCACGATGCGTAATGGTCACAACCATGGATTCATTGGCGATCAAATCTTCCACGTCAATATCATCATAATCATCAACGATTTCTGTAATACGTTTTGATTTGAATTTATCTTTAATTTCAATCAGTTCTTTTTTGATAAGATCATTTAACACGACTTCACTTTTAAGAATGTCTGTAAGGTATTGAATCTCTTTAAGCAATTCTGCAAGCTCATTTTCAATTTTTTCTCTCTCTAGTCCTGTAAGGCGTTGGAGTCTCATATCCAAAATAGCGCCCGCTTGAACTTCGCTGAGATTAAATCGCTCAATTAAGCCATCTTTAGCGCTTTTAGTGTCGGCACTGCCTTTAATAAGTGCGATGATTTCATCAATATTATCAAGTGCAATCGTTAAACCCTCTAAAATATGGGCTTTTGCCTTTGCTTTTTCAAGTTCAAAAATAGTACGGCGAATAATAACCGTTTTGCGATGGCGCAAAAAGAGGAGTAAAAGCTCAATTAGCGTAAAGACTTTTGGCTCTTTGTTATGAATTGCAAGTAAAATAACACCAAACGTTACTTCAAGATTGGTGGATTTATAAAGGTTATTGAGAACAATATCGCTCATCGCTTCGCGTTTAAGCTCAATGACCAAACGAATACCATCTCTATCACTCTCATCTCTGATTTCACTGATACCTTCAATCATTTTATCTTTAACAAGCGCTACAATTTGCTCAATTAAACGAACTTTATTGACTTGGTACGGAAGTTCATCAATAACAATAATATCTTTATTGCCTTTTTTCTCAATATGCACTTTAGAACGTATTCTTACACGACCACGTCCTGTTTTATATGCCTCAAGAATCCCTTTTTTACCAAAAATGATACCGCTGGTTGGAAAATCAGGCCCTTTGATAAACTCCATTACCTCATCCAAGGTGGCTTCTGGATTTTCAATCAAAAGTAAAAGTGCATCTAAAAGTTCATCCAAGCAGTGTGGTGGAATATTCGTCGCCATACCAACCGCAATACCGCTTGATCCGTTAAGAAGTAAGTTAGGAACACGACTTGGCAATACATCTGGTTCAATCATACTGTCATCATAGTTAGGGACAAAATCAACGGTATCTTTATCAAGATCGCGAAGAAGCTCTTCTGCTAGTGGAGTCATACGTGCTTCGGTATAACGCATGGCAGCTGCACTATCGCCGTCTATTGAACCGAAGTTTCCTTGTCCATCAACAATCGGAATTCGCATTGAAAACGGCTGTGCCATACGAACAAGCGCGTCATAAACAGCGGTATCACCATGTGGATGGTATTTACCGATAACATCACCGACGATACGTGCCGATTTTTTATAAGGACTGCGTGATGAGATCGCAAGATCGTTCATTGCATATAAAATTCTTCTGTGTACGGGTTTTAATCCATCTCGTGCATCGGGAAGTGCACGCCCAATGATAACGCTCATCGAATAATCAAGATAACTGGTCTTTATCGACTCTTCAATACTTACTGTTTTGATGTCTTGGTTCGAATCAAAAATATTATCCATTCATTAGCCTTGCAATGTAAAGTTGTTTGATTGTACTTTAGTTTTCCTTTGGTTTCAATAGGAGTCAGGGCTAAACTTTTAACTTTTGAGAATTTTACTCACTCCTGCAACGCTTAGAGACAGTTTTTTTGCAATATCTGTTTTGCTATACCCATCTTCATACGCATTTTTTACCGCTTCATTTCGTTGTTGTTTATTCTTTACATGTAAAAAGTAATTTGATAGTTCTTCTTTGTGCAAAAGCGCTATATGACCATCTTCATGCTTATACTTTGTTTTGTGAAATGCGTCTATCGTTAAACGTTCTGAATCACTCAGAGGGATATTTAAGAGATCAATCAACTCTTGAGTATTGTAATCTCGCAATACAAATGAATTTTGCAAAAAGGAAGGTACCGCATCTTTTAAAATACTATATGTTGAGCAGTAGATATAATCACCGATTTTGTGCGTTATCTGTGCTTTTACAGGATTATTTTCGATATATTTAAAAAGTGCAAAAAGGTGTTTGTTATCTAACACATACCATGACTTAAAGCGATCTTGCCATAAATGCCCTACTCTACAATGGCGTTTATTGAAGTAACTTGCGTACTGTGCGTTAAGTTGGCGCATACCTGAAGAGAGATTTTCGCGCGTATTTTGAACTAAAATGTGATAGTGATTGTCCATTAAGCAAAATGCATGAATATTGAATTTATACTCTCTAGCCATACTCGCCATCAGCTCTATAAACTTTGCTTTATCTATCTCATCTATGAATACAGCGCTTTTAGCAACCCCTCTGTTATAGACATGATGATAGCCTAAGCTTTCAATGCGTAATCTTCGTGACATACTTACCATCTTTTTTTGCTAGAATTATAACATGGAATATTAAAAGTTAAAAGTTTAGCCCTGACCCCTTTTGAAGGAATTTTATGTTTGCACGCCTCAATGAAACTGTTCTTAAAGTCATAATAATTATAGCCATTATTGTGATGTTTATTACTCTTTATACCACAGGTATCTCTTTTGTATTAGGTTCTTATACATTTTCAAATCTTTTGTTACATAAGCTATCAGCACTTATTATTATTGGACTTTTAGGTGTACATGCTTGGTTGAGAAGATGCACGATTCGAAAACTTTTGCAAGAAAGTATTGCCATTATTTTGAACAAACATATCCGCAATGAAGACAACATAGACTTTTTGATTCAAAATACCAAACATCAATCTTTTCAAACGCTGTGTGTACTGTTTCATTTTGATGCTACGTTCATGAAAGAAAAACTTTTGGAAAACCATATCACAGTTGAAAATGATGAAGATACATTAAAGACGATTGCTAAACGCAATGACAAAGACATGTACCAAATACTTTTACTCATGCTTAAAATACATGTAGAAAAAAATAGCCCATCCCCTATCGTCACAAATTCATGTGAGAGAGTGTAAACTGGCTCAGTAACAAAATTCAATCCACCACCTTTCCATGTTTATATGCTTATTTTATAAACAGTTTTTTACATGTAAAGCCTATTGTATCCGATAATTTTTCGTTATAATTTGAGTTTTTAAAAACAATAGGATAGCAAAATGGCTCAGCAACATACGGCAATGAAGCATAAAAGGATGCTTTGCGCTCAAGATTACAAAACACTTTCTCTTTCTGCTTTTGGTGGAGCGTTGGAGTTTTATGACTTTATCATTTTTGTATTTTTTTCCAAAGTGATTGGTAGCCTATTTTTTCCTGCAGACATGCCTATGTGGTTGAGTCAATTACAAACCTTTGGTATTTTCGCAGCGGGTTATTTAGCGCGTCCTTTTGGTGGTATTGTCATGGCACATTTTGGCGATTTATTGGGTAGAAAACGTATGTTTACCCTCAGTATTCTTCTTATGGCAATCCCCACACTTCTGATTGGTTGTTTACCAACCTATGCTCTCGTAGGTTATTTTGCGCCTGTTTTTCTTTTACTCCTTCGTGTTTGCCAAGGACTTGCTGTAGGCGGTGAAATTCCTGGGGCATGGACTTTTGTAGCAGAGCATGTTCCTAAAGATAAAGTTGGGCTTGCTTGTGGAACACTGACTTCGGGTCTGACACTTGGCATTCTTCTTGGTTCTGTCGTTTCTATCTTGATGCAAAGTAATTTTAATACGACTGAAATGCACGCTTGGGCGTGGAGAATTCCATTTATCGTGGGCGGTATTTTTGGTTTTATCGCCATGTACTTAAGGCAATGGCTTAAAGAGACGCCTATTTTTCTTGAAATGCAACAACGGGGTGAGAAGGAAATTTCTAAAAAATTACCTATTTGGGAGGTTTTATCAAACTATTTACCCCAAGTAACTCTTTCTATTTTACTCACATGGGTTCTCTCTGCTGGTATCATGGTGATTATCGTCACGTCCCATGTCTATTTACAAGGACAATTTGGTTTTTCCGAAATGGATGTATCCATTTCAAGACTGCTTGCAACTGCTGGTTTAGCGCTTGGATGCGTCTTTTATGGCTACCTTACTGATAAATTTTCTATTGGTCAAGTAATTATGATTGGATGCCTTTTCGTTGTTATCGCAACAATCATATTTCTCTCATCCCTTTCTGCAGGCAGAGAAATGCTCTACATCACTTACCCCATTGTTGGCTTTAGCGTTGGTATTGTTGGGGCATTTCCATACTATATGGTACGAGCGTTTCCTGCCAAAGTCAGATACAGTGGCGTCGCTTTTTCGTTTAATATTTCTTACGCCATCACCGGCGCTTTAACTGCTTTCCTGATTCCAATTCTGGCAAACTTTTTCAGCAAATACGCTGCAGGATTTTATGTTATAGCTGTATTTTTATTGGGAGCTATTCTTGGTTGGTATATCATTCGCAAAGAAAAAGAGTTAGCGAAAGATATCTAAAACATCTTACATGTAAACGTTGAAAGAGAATAGATTAGTTCTCTTTCGCATCCGCTAAAACAAGCGCAAACAGTACATTCACTCCATGCTGTTTAAGCATCTCATAGGCTTCTTCTAATGTACTGCCCGTGGTGACAATGTCATCGATCAAAATAGCATCCACTTCATCTTTACATGTAAAGATAAAATTACGTTTATTGGCTTGTCTATAGGCTCTGCTTTTCCCCGAATAACTCTCATGATTTTGCGCTCTTAAACTCCCATATATTGGCGTTAAAAAAGGCTTGGTTGCTTTAGCTAAGATGGCACTGTGAGAATAACCGTGTCTGACATGATCGTCGATGGGAATGGCGTAAATGCCTTTGGGTAACTCAAAGGTTTTTAAAAATTCAAAAAAGGTATGCGTTCCAAGTTGTGCGAAAATCTTTGCGCCGATGTAGGTGTGTTTGGTATGAAGCAGTGGGGAAATATCAGAATAGTTGTAAAAAGAGTAGACCTTAAGCCCGCTTTCCAACACCCTAAAAGCAGGCGTTGGAGCGAGAATGGTTTGCAGGCAGGTTTTGCAAAGGGGTTGCCAACTGAGGTTTAAACAAAGATGGCAACGCATTTACATGTAAAGCTAGTCGATCTTAAGAATGGTCAAAAACGCCTCTTGCGGTAATTGGACTTTACCGATGGATTTCATACGTTTTTTACCCTCTTTTTGTTTATCAAGCAGTTTTCGCTTCCTCGTAATATCGCCACCGTAACACTTCGCGGTCACATTTTTACCCATGGATTTCACGGTTTCACGTGCAATGACTTTGGTGCCAATACTCGCTTGGATCGCTACTTCAAAAAGTTGACGAGGGACGATCTCTTTCATCGCTTTAACAAAGTCACGTCCTCTGGTTTGCGCACTCACACGTGGAACGATGATGGAAAGTGCATCCACAGGCTCACCTGCGACCAAAAGATCAAGCTTGACCAAATCACCCACTTGATACCCAATCGGCTCGTAATCAAAGCTGGCGTACCCTTTAGAGACGGATTTGAGTTTGTCGTAAAAGTCCATCACGATTTCATTGAGTGGAATCTCATACTCCAAAAGTACACGCTCGGGACTTAGATAGTCCATTTTCTTTTGCATGCCACGTTTGTTATTCATCAAAATGATGATGTTACCCAAAAATTCTGTCGGTGTTAACACGGTTGCTTTAACATACGGTTCTTGAATCTCTTCAAATTCATTCACAGGAGGAAGTTGACTTGGGTTTTGAATATCAAGCACCGTCCCTTTCGTCGTTTTAACTTTATAGGTAACCGTTGGTGCTGTGGCGATGAGATCAAGATCAAACTCTCGCTCCAAACGCTCTTTAATGACTTCCATGTGAAGTAGCCCCAAGAAGCCAACCCTAAAGCCAAAACCAAGGGCAGCAGAGGTTTCAGGCTCATACGATATACTTGAGTCATTGAGTTTAAGTTTATCAAGCGCGTCTCTAAGTTCTTCAAATTTATCGGTTTCAATCGGGTAGAGTCCCGCAAAAACGAACTGTTTGACCTCTTTAAAGCCAGGAATCGGCTCTTTCGTTTTGTTACGAAAATCGGTGATCGTATCGCCCACTTTAACATCACCTACGTTTTTAAGCCCCAGAACAACAATGCCCACTTCGCCCGTTTTAATCATCGGTGTTTTTTCTAACACGAGCGGATGCGGATACATGAGGTTTAATACTTCGTGTTTTTTACCTGTACCCATGACATAGACTTCTTGCCCTTTTTTGATCGCGCCATCGTAGACGCGAACCAAAGCAAGTGCTCCTAGATAGTTGTCAAACCAGCTATCGTAAATCAGCGCTTTGGTTGGGGCATCTTCATTGCCTGTTGGGGCAGGGATTTTATCAACCAATGTGTCGAGAAGTTCCCTGATACCAATACCACTTTTGGCACTGACACTTAACGCCTCGGAACAATCAAGTCCAATAGTATGTTCGATCTCATCTTTTACACGCTCAGGATCTGCCGCAGGAAGATCAATTTTATTGAGAACGGGGATAATTTCTAAGTTATTTTCCAAAGCGATGTACACATTGGCAATCGTTTGCGCTTCCACACCTTGAGAGGCATCAACAACGAGAAGTGCTCCATTACTGGAAGCTAAAGAACGGCTCACTTCATAGGAAAAGTCTACGTGACCGGGAGTGTCGATAAGGTTAAGAATATAAGGTTGTCCATCTTTCACATACGTTAGACGAACACTTTGTGCTTTAATAGTAATGCCACGCTCTTTTTCGATGTCCATGGTATCCATCATTTGTGCAGTCATTTCACGTGCACTGACTGCACCGCACTCTTGAATAAGACGATCGGCTAAGGTACTTTTACCATGGTCGATATGAGCAATAATACAAAAATTACGAATATATTTCTGCATTAAACAAACAATCCATTGACACTCTCATTGTGATAAACACGACGAATGACTTCTGCAAAGACAGGAGCAACACTAAGCACTTTGATTTTATCATTGGCTTCTTTGAGAGGAATAGTATCGGTAACGATAAGCTCATCTAAATCACCTTTAGAAATACGCTCATACGCTGGACCACTTAAAACTGCATGTGTACAGCACGCCATAACGCTTGTTGCACCTTTTTTCTTCAACACTTCAGCGGCTTTGACAATCGTACCTGCTGTGTCAATCATATCATCAACCAGAATAACATCTTTACCCGCAACATCACCAATGATATTCATAACTTCTGATACATTGGCTTTTTCACGACGTTTATCTACGATGACCATGTCTACGCCTAAAAGTTTTGCAAAACTTCTTGCACGTGCAACACCGCCAATATCGGGGCTTGCGATGATTGGGTTTTTGAGATTTTTGGCTTTCACATAGTCGTTGAAAATGATAGAACCGTAAAGATTATCGACAGGAATATCAAAGAAACCTTGAATTTGCCCGGCATGAAGATCTATGGTCACGACACGATCAATGCCAGCTGTTTGGATCATATTGGCAACAAGTTTTGCCGTAATTGGAACCCTAGGGGCTGCTTTTCGATCTTGTCTAGCGTATCCGAAGTAAGGGACAACCGCGGTAATACTGTTAGCTGAGCTTCTTCGCAGAGCATCGGTTAGAATGAGTAATTCCATTAAATTAATATTTGCAGGCGCACACGTTGATTGAATAATAAACACGTCTTTCCCACGCACACTCTCGCTCACTTGAACACTGATTTCACCATCGCTAAAGCGTTTGATCTCAGCCGCTGAAAGTGGTAACGAAAGATGTTTAGCAACCCTTTTAGCAAACTCTGGATTTGCTGTTCCTGCAAAGACTTTGTAGCCTCTCATATGAAATATCCTTTACATCAAAAAGTTCTCTATTTTATCCTATAGGTACTTAAGATAGCGTTAACACTCTTTTAACATTAAAGTGCCATACTATCAATATAATTTATTCATATTATAAGCATAAAGGATCATATATGTATTCACTTAGACGCTTTACCTCTTTATGTATTGGCTTCTCTTTTCTCATCATGAGCTACACGGGTATTATTCTTTTTCTCTCGCCTAAAGGCAGAGTCGCAAACTGGACAAACTGGCAGATTTTAGGGCTTGATAAAACGCAATATGCTAATTTACATGTAACATTTATGGTGCTCTTTTTAGTGGGTATGCTCTTTCATATTTACCTTAATTGGAATGCACTTATCAACTATTTTAAAAACAGATCACGGGAGTTTTCACTTTTTACCAAAGAGTTTCTTTTAGCCTTTGGATTCAATCTTCTTTTTCTTCTTGGAACTCTTTATTATTGGGTTCCATTTGAACAATTTTTGGATTTTCAAAATGACATTAAAGCCTCTTGGGAAAGAAAAGTCGATCAAGCACCTTATGGACATGCTGAACTCTCCACGTTAGAAGAGTTTTCCATGCGTACCAATAACACTGTTTCAACCATAACCTCTCAATTAAACGCACATAAAATTCAAGGGGTTAATCCTTCAAAAACAATTACACAAATTGCTAAAGAAAACAATAAATCCCCCGCTCAAATTTTTGATATCATTAACACTAAACCTCAATCTCAAAGCCCTATCTCTGGTGGAGGATACGGTAAATTGACCCTTAAAGAAGCCAGTATACAACAAACATTTGAACTTGAGAAAGCATTACATATTATCCACGAAAAAGGCTTTAACGCAACAGAAAATTCAACGATGAAAGAATGTGCAGAAGCTTTACATGTAAAGCCTATCGAGCTCTTAGAATTACTCAAAACAACCCAAGGAAAGGAGTTAAAATGAAAAAAGCACTCATGCTTTTAGCAATGGTCAGTCTTGTCGGTTTAAATCTTTCTGCCGCAGATACAACACGCGGTCCCCTCAGCTTTGAAGCGTACGATACAAACAAAGATGGGGTAATCACAAAAGAAGAGTTTGATGCTGTGAAAGCGGAGCGTATGAGCGCGAAAGCAGAAGCGGGAATGCCCATGAGAAATGCTGCCAATTCACCTGATTTTGCCTACTTCGATACCAATAAGGACGGTAAAATTACTAAAGAAGAGCTTCAAGCTGGGCAATTGCAGCGTATGCGTTCAAGATAAAATACGCAACAAGCAAGGAGCAGAGGGTATCTCTCTTTGCTTGTTGAATGATTCTTACTTAGAACGCATCCCTACTGTACAATATTCGATATTATCGCAATACTTAACCTCGGCTGGAGATAAAAATTCCCAGCACGATCAATGCAAGACCAAGAATTTTATAAAGTGTTACACTTTCACTAAATAAGAATACCGATGAAATAAAGACGACAACAAAAGTCAATCCCATAAATGGATAGGCGTAGCTCAGTTCAAATTTTGTCATGGCTGCCATCCAACACAAGGAAGCGATAAACGCAGAGACAAAACCACTGAGAATAAATGGGTCTAAAAAAAGTTTGAGTAGAAAGAACAATTTTTCAGCAGAGGCATCGGGCAAATGCCCATGAAAAGGGATACGCCATTTGATCACAAGCTGACCGTAAACCGTAAAAAAGATTGTTCCAAAGATATATAAATGTGCCATTAACGTGCACTCCATTTGATCAAAACTTCACAGACTGAATCGATCTCTTCTAACGTCAAACCATAATACATTGGAAGACGGATCAAACGCTCGCTCTCTTTGGTCGTATAATGATCTTTCCCAAAGAAATGTCCAAATTTTAATCCAGCAGGGGCACTATGCAGTGGAATATAATGAAAAACCGCACCAATATTGAGCTCTTTATATTTTTCTAAAAGCGCTGTTCTCTCTTCCAAATCTTTTACTTTCAAATAAAACATATGGGCATTGTGAGCACATCCATCAGGGATAAACGGAAGATCAATCAACCCTTTTTTTGCAAGGGGTTCAAGTCTCTCATAGTACGCTTTCCAACTGTTTAAGCGGTGTGTTTGAATGGTATCCACCATCTCAAGTTGACCCCAAAGGTATGCAGATTGAAACTCGCAAGGTAGATAACTACTACCGATATCTACCCAACTGTATTTGTCCACCATTCCTCTAAAAAATTGGCTACGATTGGTTCCTTTTTCACGAATAATCTCTGCTCTTTGTGAAAATTGCTCATCATTAATGAGTAACAGTCCACCTTCCCCACCACTGGTCACATTTTTAGTCTCATGGAAACTAAACGCACCCAAATGCCCAATGGTTCCAAGAGGCTTACCTTTGTAAGTTGACTCAAAACCTTGCGCAGCATCTTCAACCACAAAAAGATTATGGCGGTTCGCGATGTCCATAATGACATCCATATTGCATCCCACACCCGCATAGTGAACAGGGACAATCACTTTGGTCTTCGGCGTAATAGCCGCTTCAATCAAACGCTCATCGATATTCATCGTCTCAGGTCGAACATCAATAAAAACGATCTTTGCACCACGCAAGGCAAACGCATCGGCGGTACTAACAAAGGTGTAACTTGGCATAATAACTTCATCACCCTCTTTAATGTCTAAAAGAAGGGCAGCCATTTCAAGCGCATGGGTGCATGATGGGGTAAGCAAGGTTTTAGAACAGTGGTATCGTTCTTCAAACCATTTTTGACAACGCTTTCCAAAAACACCATCGCCTGACATTTTAAGGCTGTGCAGTGTTTCTAAAAGATATTTTTCTTCATTTCCAGTTAAAGGAGGTTTATTAAAATGTATCATTTTGGTGTACTCTTTAAAAAGTTTTTGGCATTTTCGCCTTCATTTAAGATCAAATCGATCACACTTACGCCATGTTCAAAGGGAGGAAAAAGTTGGTGATACTCAGTGTAACCACTGTAATCCATCCACTCGACTGCTATTCCCGCTTCTTTGAAGATAGGTTCATCGAGATAATCACGCGCCGCTGGACCACTTAGATACGTTGTCGCACCTAAATCTTGGCATAATGCCAACAGTCGCTCACTTTTACCATCGGCTAAAACAAACTCACGTGAGTCTCGAATAATCGTTTTAATCCCTAACATCGCACACATTGCATCAATAAAATGACGATTGATCTCGCTGATAGTATCCATCGTTGCACTCATATACAAAGCTTCCATTTGCTCTTTGTACGCTTTAAAATGCGGTGCCTTGGCATAGCTTTGAGAGATACTTCGCCAATGATTGATGTTCCATTTTGGATCAATAATTTTGGTCTCATTGATCTTTTGGTGCAAGCTCTCTTGACGTACAGGAATACTCAGCCACTGAAGTCCATTTTGAGTTTTAATTTTATTGCGGTTACGCCAATCGTTTTTGGTGTACTGCATATCATCATAAAGGACAAATTCGTCCACACTGCCAATAATGTCAAAATACCCCTTCCATGGGATATAGTTTGATTGTAAAATTGCTATTTTTTTCATAAATTGATTGTCTCTTGAATAATATAAAGAGGTCGTCTTTTGACCTCATCAAAGATCTTCCCAATGTAAAGCCCTGCAATGCCAATAATGGCAAACAGAAGTCCAAACATAAAGAACATGGATACCATCAAACTGGTCCAACCTTCCGCTGGAGTATGATAGAAAAAGTAACGAATAACGAGCCAACATGCATAGATAAGACTGATTAATGCAATGAAAAATCCCAACTGTATCGAGAGCCTCAACGGCTTGTTGGAGTGTGACACAATAGAATCAATGGCTAAACGAATCAATTTGGAAAGATTATACGAAGATGATCCATACGCACGTGCAGCATGCTCAATCTCAATTTCGGCCTTTTTAAATCCTACCATTTGAGCAAACAACAAAAAGTCCCTACTTTGTTCACGGTAACGATTAATCGTTTCCACAACTTTTTGAGCATAAATACCAAAATTGGCAATGCTGTTGTCATGCTTGGTCTCAGTAAAATACTCTAAGACTTTGTTAAAAGCTTGAGAACCAAGTCGTTTTAAGAAAGTATCTCGACGCTCAACGCGTTTACCAAAAACAATATCATAGCCATCCAGTGCTTTGTTATAAAGCTTAATGATCTCTTCAGGTCTGTCTTGCAAATCACAATCCATAACAACAACCCAATCGCCTTTAGCATGATCAAGCCCTGCAGTAATGGCATAATGTTGCCCAAAATTGCGTGAGAGATTGATGCCTTTCACACGAGTATCTTTTGCACATAACATCATAATCCGTTCCCAAGAAGCTTGAGGACAGGCATCATTCACCAAAATAATTTCAAAATTATCTGTGATTTGACTGAGTGTTTTAACCAAACGATCATACAGTTCAAACAAGCACTCTTTACAGCCATAAATGGGAGAAACGACACTAATTTTGACAGACTCCACGCGACACCTTTACATGTAAATTACGGAGCTGTCATTATACGCTTTTTCTTCCTAGCTTCTGCTTTACTTTTTTTCACATAAAGCGGATTTTTTTCAAAAACATATATAGTGTATTGATTCATTGTAAATTGATCAATGGGATCAGGCATATTCAGGTTTTTAAGGCTTACATTGAAATCAGCAATATCTTCATGCTTAAGCATAAAGAAGACCTTACCATCGGTTGAATCTTTCTGATACCATCGATCACTGGATAACCATTTGACAAGGGAAATACCTTTCTCGTCAACCTCAATCGGACGAATATCCACGTCGCCATCACTAAAGGCCGTATAAAGATGTGAATCCCAATACTCCGCATAGCCAAAATGCAACCCTCTGCTCTTGAGCTCTTCCACCAAGGCAATCCGTTCATCAACAATTCCACGCCACTCTTTAGGAGAAACATAGTTCCACGATAATCCCAATGCCATTGCTAAACAGACGGATAAAATAACTTTGGCAAACAGAGAGAAAAAGCGCCACATAATAACGTTACAAACCAAAATCATCATAATAAAAGGGGAGATATAGCGAATATTGTTACGTGCTGCCCATGCATTTTCATGCAATGCTGTTGTCGAATAAAGGATATAAATAATTGCAAACCCTACATAGGAAAAAAGAACAAAAAAGCGCTCTGTTGCGCTCATCTGATAAAAAGATTTTTTTACATGTAACGCTGGAATAATTAATACACATGGGTAAAGTGCAAATTTTAAAAGTGAAATGGCACCTCCAATAGACGATGCTCGAACACCTTCATTCCATTCAGCTCCTATGAAGTTGAGCAACCCTAAAAAAGCATGTGCTGCGTGCACGGGGAGAATTTCAAGTGAAACAAGCCCTGCATTATTAGCACCACCCGCTAAATGCAAACTCTCCAAAAGATTGTAATGTGCCATTCCCGCAAGTCCCATTACCAAACATGCAAAAGCAAAAATAACCATTTTTTTGACCGATAAGAGGCGATACACTGCATGTTGGAATGTTTTAATACTATCTCTAGCAAAGTAAATACTTAAAGCAAGTGCTCCAAAAAAAGGCACAACATAATAAACAAAAAAACGTATAGGATTCGCAAGTACCAGTAAATAAAGCAACATCATAAAAAAGATAAAAGCCTTAACTTGCGTGCTCTTGCTAATGACATATGGGCTAAGCTTGCGAAAAATAAACATAAATCCGATCATAAAAAGAAAGTACCATGTATAGGCAGCTTCACCAAAAAGTTCTCGTAAATACATTGGTGAATAAGCAATACAAACAACCACGCCACCCATAATAGCAGAAGCGCGTGAAAGCATTAAAGAACGCAAGAAGAGATAAATAAAGACAATCATAAACACACTGACTTCAAAAACTGTAAAGGCGTGCGCAAAATAACCATTTTTACCCGCGAGTACCCATGGAATGACGAGCAATTGTTTATAAAAAACCCAAAGATCATTGTTGACATACCACCAATGGCTTGGAAAGAAACTCCCTGCAAGGACCATTTCTTCGGCTAAAATATTGGCAATGGCAGCATCAGAATTAAAAAAAGCACGATACGTTTTAAAGATATAAAAACTAATTTCATACAGTACAAAACTCAATAATAAAAGAGCCCCTAAAAGAGGTAAATGTTTTTTTAGAAGATGTTGGAAATATAATTTTTTTGTCATTTTTACTCTTGATTTGATAAAAATTCTACAGCTTTTTGATAGTAATGACTATGCTCTAAACCTTCATTTTTAAGCTCATTAATATAAAGCACCAAACGCTCATCTATTTTTGTAACAATCTCATCCAAATCATCGGTAAGAATAATGAGTTCAACATCTTCAGGGCGAATGGTATGATGTTCCACCATAGTTGTTTTAATAAAATCAAGTAGCTTTTCCCAGTAATCTTTGCCGTACAAAAAAATACTAATTTTAGTAATTTTCCCTGTTTGGGTTAAGGTTAACGCTTCAAAAAATTCGTCAAGTGTTCCAAAGCCACCTGGAAAGATAATATAGGCAAGAGAGTATTTAACCAACATTACTTTACGTACAAAAAAATAATCAAAATTAAGATGCTTCGTTGTGTATTGATTGCCCGATTGTTCATGGGGAAGATTAATATTCAATCCTATAGATTGGCATTTTTCAGAATCAAAGCCCCCTTTATTGGCTGCTTCCATAATTCCTTTTGAACCACCTGTAATAATGGAATAGCCTTTCTTTCCTAACTTATACGCAAGCGTATGTGCGTCTTGATAATAACGATTATTGGCATGAAATCTAGCACTACCAAAAAAAGTAACAGAAGGTCCTAAATCTTGAAGTTCATCAAATCCTTTGACAAAATCTGACATAATCCGAAGAACACTCCACTCATTACTACGTTCCGTATCTTTAATATGTTTTTGTTGCTGCATGATCTCTACTATCGCAATTTTTCAAGTCGTTCGCGTTTGGTACCAATTTCACCTATTTGCACGCCAAAGTTACCATCTACAATCACTACTTCACCCATGGCAATCACTTTATCGCCGACTAAAATTTCCAAAGGATCATTGGCTAATTGATCAAGTTCAATAACAGAGCCTATATCCATACTCAAGACATCTTTCAAAAGCATTTTTTTAGAGCCGATACGTACACGAATCGGAAGCCTGACATCTTTAATAAGTTCAATATTGCTAAGCTCCTCAGGGCTCATGTTTGTGACAACTTTTTTAGGTTCTTCAAATATAAACTCTTGTGGCGCCGCAGATGAAGCAGATGGAGCGGAAACCTCTTCACCAATAAGAGGAGTCAGTTCATGCGTAATAGCAAATGCAATGGTATCATGTGAATTGTGAACGGCTAAATTATAGATAAATAACTTCTCAAAGCCCTTAAAATCAATTGTACTGTTCGGATCTATATACTCAACATTTTCAATTTCAAACTCAAGCTTAGGCATATTTTTTTGGCTACCAAGTGAGCGTGAAAAAGAGCTAAGAATGTTAGAAATAATCTCTTTGGTTGCATCAAGATCTTCAGCATCCATATCCTCTTTTTCATTACCTTCACCGCCTAGCATCATGTCACCAATGGCAGTTGCAATAGATGTCGCCATCGTAACACGCATCTTACCATGCAGTTCACCACCCACCGTGATATCGAGTTTTGCGAGTGGAGGACTGAGTGTGAGTTTGCTCTCGCCACTCTCTTCTGCGTTAAGTTCAACGGTAGGTGCAATACCCGTTAACCCCTCTATTGTCGAGACTACCTCTTGTTGTAATAATTGTACAAATGTATTCACACCTTACCCCTGTTGCGTTGTATCAAAGGATGAAATTTTTGATTTTCGAATATGCTCTAATTCTTCCAAAGCACTCTTAACCTCATCTTTATCTGTTTTAACCAAACTCTCTATTTTAATCGATTTACGAAAACGATGCAAGCCAATTTCCGCTAAAAAGAGCTCTTTTTTATCAATCATGACAATAGCTTTATCATCAGCAGGGCGGTCCAGTCTGACAATGTCACCTTTTTTAAGCTCCAAAAGTTCACCCACACTCAGTTCTGCTTGCCCAATAATCGCTTCATTAAAAACTTCGGCACGAGAAATAAGCGTATTAAGCTCTTTATTACGGCTTTTTTTAGCGCTGGTTTCACCCAACATAATATCACGATTTGCTAAACGAGAGAGAATTGGTTCCAAATAAATAACAGGATAACACAGGTTAATCATTCCACTAGAGTTTCCTATGATAATCTCCATGACCACCATAATGACGATTTCATTTTGTGAAACGATCTGCACAACGTTTGGACTGGATTCTTTTGTCTCAACCGTTGGATACATATCTGTAATTGGCGCCCACCCTTCTTTAAGGCGTTGCATAATAATACGTAAAATGGCATCCAGTAGATTTAATTCAATGTCTGTAAGTTCACGCGTCGATTCATACGACTCACCAAGACCCCCTAAGAGTCTATCGATCATCGGGAAGGCAATGGACGGGTTAATTTCTATAATGCAATTACCATCAAGTGGCTTAATTGAAAAAACGTTGAAGCTTGTTGGACTGGGTAAGGACATCAAAAATTCACCATAGGTCATTTGGTCGACAGAATGAAGCTGAATTTCAACAATACTTCGCATAATAGAAGAGATTTGTGAAGCAAGATTTCGCGCCATTTTATCGTGAATACCTTTAACGGCACGTAACTGCTCTTTAGAAACACGATTAGGACGTTTAAAATCGTAAAGGATGACTTGTCTGGTATCGCTACTTTCGTTTTCTGTCGAGAGAGTGTCGCCATCCTCTTCAACAACTTCTAAAAGTGCGTCAATCTCTTCTTGACTTAGTATATCAGCCATGGTTAATTCCCAATTGTTCTTTGATCTTAGCTAAAAGCTTTTTATGAATTTGAGAAATTCTCGACTCACTAATATCCAAAACCTCACTGATCTCTTTGAGGTTAAGCTCTTCGAAATAATAGAGCTGAATAATCATCTGCTCACGTTCGCCAAATGTTAAAAGAATACTCTGAATCATCTCCATGAGTTCATCTTTTTCGACTCTTTGTGCAGTATCTTCACCTGATAAAATCGTAATTTGCTCATTTAAGGACATCACTGAGACGATCATTGAGCTATTGCGTGCTTCAGAAATTTTTTCGATGTCTTCATTCAAAACTTTTGCTAAGTAAGCATCATCGGGTTCATTCCCGTGCTCACTCAAGTAAGCCGTAATCTCGTTATCAACCATTTTTATTAAACGCCTATTGGCTCTGCTCATTGTATCCAAGGAGCGCAAAAAATCAAGCATTGAGCCATAAACACGTTTTTTACCATATCCCCAAAAAGAGTCATTTTGATCTTTATCGTAACGCCTAGAGAGTTTTATCATCTCTTCCGTTCCAATAGAGATAAGATCGTTGACATCTACAGAAGCAGGTAGTCTCTCACGAAGGCGATAGGCCATAGCACGCACTGCTGGGAGATATTGCAAAACGAGTTCGTCTTGCTCTTTTTTAAGATTTTGACTGTAAGGATTAGGCTGCTTTTTTACTGTAGGATTCATTACTCTCCATTGAGCCTTTCATTATCTTATCGTAATGCTGATTCATATTATCAATGCTCGCTAAAAGACTATCCATGACCTTCTCTCTATTTTCCAGCTCTTGAATAAAGTAATCACCGATACTTTCATGATCTTTTTTATCAAAAATAAAGGTACTTAAACGATCAAAATCAAAGAAATTCATAACAGCCACATGGATAATAAGATAGAAAACTAACGTTATTTCTAATGTGTAAAAGAGTATCTCTTCTGGTTCTGAAAAATTTAGCACCGAAAATATCAACCCAATAAAAAATCCACATATAGTGAAGAAGTAGATGAAATTTTCTGATTTGACCATACAATACCTTTACAAAATGTATCTAAAATTGCTCAATAATACGCTTAAAAAAGCTTCCGAAGCTCTTATTTGTATCCGTTTTAAGCACTTTTCGTTCCAATTTATAAACTAAATTGTTAACGATACGTTTCATATCAAGGGCAGCCAATGAATTGGGTGCATCATTGGTAAAAAGTGTGCGCTGTTTAATGCTCTTGGAGATGAGTTTATCCTCAGGCAGTTTACCTATAAGATTAAGTTTTAAACCATTACCAATATTGGCCATGGCTACTTTATTGATCTTGTCGAAAATGAGTTGCGCCTCTTTCTCGCTTTTGGTCATGTTCAAAATCACATGAATATTTGACTGCGTTTTACTGGTAATCTTAATGGTTGCATACGCATCGGTAATAGCAGCAGGATCAGGAACAGTGACCACAATAACCTCATCGGCTGCTTCTAAGAAAAGTTGTATATGTCCACCAATTCCAGCCCCCGTGTCAATAATCATAAAGTCAAGATCATCCAGCACTTTGGTCTCTTCCAAAAAGCGCTCAAATAAAAACTGCTCGGAATATTTTAAGATCTCGTCGCCACTTTCACCAGGAATCAGTAAAAGATTTTTTTTAATAGGGACAATGACATCCGCCAATGTACACTCACCTTTAAGTACATGTAAAATATTTTTATCAATACGAACGTTAAGGATAACATCCAAATTAGCAAGCCCAATGTCGGCATCAAAAAGCCCTACTTTATAACCATTATTTGCTAAGATATTTGCCATATTGGCACTAACAGTACTTTTACCTACACCACCTTTACCACTGGTAATGGCAATAAATTTTGTATGGCTATGTTCGTTAGCAGAAGCTGCGCCGACTAGTTCTTGGAGTTTATTCGCCTGCGTTTCCATGTTCACCTCTTTTTTTCTCAAAGCCATCTAAAATACACTCAACCAAAAAGTCACTGGACGCTGGGACAATGTCATCAGGTACCTCTTGACCAATGGAAAAGTAACTTACAGGTTTATCAATATCGTAAATCAAAGAAAATATCGTTCCAAAAACCTTTGTTTCATCAAATTTTGTAAAAATAAGGGTATCAATATCTAAAAAAGAGAAGTTTTTGTAGATCTCTTTAAGATCCTCAAGCTTACTACCTGCGGAAAGCACTAAGTTAACATCAATTTGTAATTGTGAGCTTTGCAAAAACTTATTAAGTTTCACCAGTTTATCTTTATCGTACTGTGAACTTCCTACGGTATCAATCAAAATCACATCGCAATGGCTGAGCGATGAGAGAGCATTATTAAAATCACTCGGATCAACCACATCTTCTATTGGCAAACGCATCATCTTAGCATATTGGAAGAGTTGCTCAACTGCTCCAATTCTATACGTATCAAGGGTGATAATGCCCACTTTGGCACGCTTTTCTTGAATATACGAGTAACGTGCTGCTAGCTTGGCAATCGTCGTTGTTTTGCCCACACCCGTGGGTCCCACAAACATCATCACGCGCTTATTCCCTTTAGGAAGTTCAGCTTCCATCCGTACAGGAATAAGTTTACGAAGCAACACTTGAAAATAGCGTTTAATCGTCTCTGAACTATTTTTCATTCGCACTGGCATATGTTCAAGTGTGAGGTTCATAATATTTTCTAAGTGATCTTCGCCCATACCACTGGTTTTTGCGAGTTTATAGATCTCTGAAAATTCTGAAGGAATGGCTAAATGATTGCGATGCGGTGCGCGTTCTTCCCAAAACATCTCTTGAATCAATTTAATTTTATCGGCAAGTTTATTGATTTCACATTTAATTTCGCCAATACCTTCACTGTTTTGAGCTCGCTCTGCTTCTCTTGAAGCGTTCGAGCCAGTCATATCTCCTGTAGCTTGTGCAATTTGAGAAATTTGTTTTGCCGCTTCAGAGAGGCTAAAGAGGACATCTTCGCCACTTTTATATTTATTCTCAACTTTTGGTTCTGGTTTTTTGGGGGCAGGAGTTGGTTGATCGTCTTCAATGGCAACAACCACTTCATAGAGTGCGGAAGTGCTAATCGTCTTTTTGCGAATCTGTTTGGTGCTTATCACAAGCGCATTTTCACCGCAGTCTTGTTGAGCCTGTTTAAGTGCTTCTGCTGGTGTTTCACCACTAAACGTATGAAATTTCACCTCTATCCTTTAAAACTTTTTAGCGTAAAGAGTGGAACGATAACCGATGCACGCTCCGACCATTTAGGGTGGGGAACGATTAAGTTAGGTTGATGGATCGTTTGATTATCGAAAAATATTATATCCAAATCCAGCGTTCTTGGTCCATTTTTAAAGAGTCTGATGCGTCCATAAATATGCTCTACATGTAAAAGCACTTTAAGCAATGCTTTTGCACTTAGAGATGTTTGCAATACAATAACCGCATTGTAAAAATCAGGCTGATCAAGGTAGCCAAACGGTGGATTTTGAAGCACCATGGAACTCTCTTGAATAAAAAAACGTGGGTCATTTAAAAACAGGCGATACAGTTTCACAAAACGTTTTTTGACATCGCCTTGATTGCCACCTAGTCCAATCACTGCGCGGTGTAAAAAAGAGGGTCTGGCTTTTTTACATGTAGGGAAAAATCGAATGCGTTCTAACTTCACCCCATAACCTCAGCACCGTTATCTCGCGCGATAATCGTATCTTCAATTCTCACGCCAAATTGCTCTGGTAAGTAAATACCTGGCTCTATGGTAAAAACCATATTTTCTTCAATAATCGTTTCAGAACGCGCACTAATCACAGGCAATTCGTGAATATCCAGACCGACGCCATGCCCAGTGGAATGAATGAAATACGCTCCAAATCCTGCTTTGTCAATGACATCGCGTGCCGCTTTGTCGATCTCTTTAGCTTTGACGCCAATTTTCACGGCTTTAAGGGCAGCTTCTTGAGCACACAACACTGTATCATAAACTTTCTGTTTCAAGGTCTCGTTAAAATGCTGCTCTTTTTCAAAGTTAAATCCTTCATCAAAAAAGCTCGTTCGCGTACGATCCGAACAGTAACGCTGATACTTCACCCCCGCATCCAAAAGAACGAGTTCGCCACGTTGAAGCGTTTTACATGTAGGCAGTGCGTGCGGTTTAGCAGCATTCGCTCCAAGCGCAATAATCGGCTCAAAACTAAGCCCCAATTCACCGTGGCGTTTTAAAATCGCTTCGGCTTCAAAGAAGGCACGTTTTTCATCCATACCTTCACCGTGATGGTTTAAAAATTCTCCAAAACGTGTAAACGCCTCTTGCCCAAAACGTGCTGCACTTTTTAAAATATCAAGCTCGCGCTCGCTTTTAATAATGCGTTTTTGTTGCGAAAAATTGGGCTTTTTTTGAAACGTAATATTCAGTTTTTCATTCAAACGTGCAAACACTTCCACATTCCATTCAGCAGGATTGTAGCAGAGTGTTTTAATGCCACTTTTACGAATCAACAAACGCGCTGTTTTTAAAAGATCGCGTCTGTCGCCTTCCAAAACGGTTGCAGTGTAAATGATTTCAGAAGCTTCGGTTGTGTAGCGCGCATCGGTAATAAAAAATGCTTCGCTTCCAAGTTTCAAAAAAACCGCATGATCGCATGAAAAACCGCACTCGAAGTAGAGCGCGTTTTCATCTTGGAGAATGTAGTTCATTCTTATGCTTTTGCGACTTGTTGTTGTGCTGCTTGTGCTTTACGAAGAGCGTCAAGTTCACCAAGCATTTGCATCATTGAGATCATCGCAAGGTGGTAACCAAAAGGACCAAAACCACTGATTTGTCCTGTACAAACAGCTGCGGTCATACTTTTTTGACGGAACTCTTCACGTCGGTAAATGTTGCTAATATGCACTTCAATCGCTGGCAAAGAGACCGCGCTAATGGCATCACGAATCGCAATAGAGGTATGGGTATACGCTGCTGGGTTGATGATAATACCATCGGCATCGCCAAGGCACTCTTGGATACGGTCAACGATTTCACCCTCTAAGTTTGATTGAAAAAATTCGATTTCAAAACCATTTTGTTTGGCGACTGTCTCCATTTGAGAGTGAATCTCTTCTAATTTCATCCCACCGTAAATGGTTTGCTCTCTGTGACCGAGCATATTGAGATTTGGACCTTGAACCACGACAATTTTCATGAGTTACCTTTTGTTTAAAATTTACTCTTATTATATCAGTGGTTAGTTTAGGATACAATTACGCCACAATTTATCTTTTTTTAAACTCAATAAAAGAAGTTTTTTTAAGAGATACTTTGAACAAAAAGCACTATAGATGCATAGTATTACACCGAGGGAAACTCAGTGTTAACGTAGTTTTCAAAGCTCTGCTTTGTCAAGAGTATGAAAAGTTCTAAAAGAACTTCATCAGTAAAATAAAGGAAAAAAGTGACTCTCATAACTGCCGATTTTGTGCTGACATGTAATGAGTCGTTTGAGATCATTGAAGAGGGTGCTGTTTTGTTTGACACACACATTCTCGAAGTGGGCACAAGTGCGGAACTTAAAGCCAAACACCCCACTGTTACCGTGATCGAAACACCTCAAAATAGTGTGATTTTACCTGGTCTCATCAACAGCCATGTACATTTGGAATTTAGCGCCAACCAAAGTATGCTTCGCTATGGCGATTTTATCTTGTGGCTTCAATCGGTCATCAAACACCGAGAGGAACTCAGTGCGCTTGCGACAACCGAACTCATTACATGTAAACTCCAAGCCATGCTCAAAAGTGGTACTACAACATTGGGTGCAATCAGCAGTTTTGGAGCCGATTTGGAAGCGTGTGTTGGGACACCTCAACGTGTCGTTTATTTCAATGAAGTTTTAGGTTCCGTTCCAAGTGCTGTGGATGCAATGTATGGGGATTTTAGAGGCAGACTTGAAGCCTCACAAGAGTTTACATGTAAACGTTTTATACCTGCCGTTTCCGTGCATTCGCCCTATTCAACGCATCCTATTTTGGCTAAAAAAGCGCTTGGCATTGCCAAAGATATTGGGTGCGTGGTCTCCACACATTTTATGGAAAGCCCTGCGGAACGTGCATGGATCGATGATGGAAAAGGCGATTTTCAAACGTTTTTCAGTGCGTTTAATCCGCATGCGAAACCAATGTGTGAAGCCATGGAATTTCTTGAGCTCTTTTCACACAATCCTACCCTTTTCACCCATGCCGTACAAGCAACGAAACAGGAGTTAGCGATGATCGCTGAGCAAAAAGCAACCCTAACGCATTGCCCTGTTTCCAACCGACTTTTAGGCGTAGGTAAACTTAATCTTAAAGCAGTACGCGATCATAACATTAACCTGACATTAGGAACGGATGGACTGAGCTCCAACATTTCGCTCAGCCTTTGGGACGAGATGCGCTCAGCCTTAATGATGCACGCTGGATTGGAGCTTTCAAGTTTAGCCAAGACCCTTTTACAAAGTGTTACATGTAACGCTGCCAAAGCGTTGCAACTACCATGTGGCGTCCTTGAAAAAGAGCGCTATAGCGACTTTATCGTGGTAACCTTACCCCAAGCGTGCGAGAAAGAAGATGTGGCTTTACAACTCATCTTACACACACACCAAACCCATTTAACTTTTATTGACGGAGAAACACAACCATGCTAGAACTGATTAAAAAACCTTTTATCTGGATCGGCGCTATTTTGAGCTACATCCAAAACCACTTTAAAGCAATGCTTTTTATACTGCTTTTAGTGTTCATTTATGGTTCTCAAGAAGAGCTTAAAAACCCAAACCTTGCAATTGTTAAAATCGAAGGTGAAATCTTAAATGTCCAAGATATTTTAGAAGAGATTGACAAAGCAGACAAAGATGACAAAATCAAAGGGGTGCTTTTACAAGTAGACTCTCCTGGTGGTGCATTAGCCCCTTCCATCGAGCTTTCAATGGCGGTAAAACGTTTGAGCGAACACAAACCTGTGGTTGCCTATGCTGCTGGCAGTATGACCAGTGGAAGTTATTATGCTTCGATTTGGTCCAATTACATCATCGCTAATCCTGGCGCATTTATTGGCTCTATTGGGGTACTTTTCCAAGCGCCCAATGTGGCAGAATTGGCTAAAAAACTGGGTATCTCTGAGCAAATCATTACCGCAGGGGATTACAAACAGATGGGAACATTCACCAGAGAGTGGACACCTAAAGAGCGAGGTGCGCTCAAAGATTTGATTGATGATGCGTATACACTTTTTATCACCGATGTTGCCACGGCACGTGGACTCAATCTTGCAAAGCCCAATGAATTTGCCAATGCACAAGTTTTTATCGCTAATAAAGCCCTTGGGATTCACCTCATTGATGAAGTGGGCTCTATTCAAACTGCTAAAAATAAAGTTGAAGAGCTATCAAATGTGAGTCATGCTGTTTGGGAGAAACCAGACAAAATGGATAAATGGATGAAAAAACTGGAAAGTAGTAGCAAGTTGCCCATTTTTAATTTGATGGGGTATTTGAAATAATGAAATTGCCTTCACGCTCCTTAGCGCTGCTTCAATACACCTATGTCCTTTTGGGCACGATGTCGATGGCTTTTGCTGTTGTCTGTTTTTTATCGCCTAACAATATGGTCACCGGTGGTGGTATTGGTATCGCACTGATACTCCACTATATCATTACCTCACTCACATTAGGAACACTCATTATGCTCGTGAGTGTTCCATTCATCATTTTAGGATTTATCTATTTTGGGAAGCAATACACCTTTAAAACCCTGCTTGCGATGTTTGCAACCTCTTTTTTCACCGATCTTTTTCGGGAATTCCTGCACCTAAAACCGCTCACCGATGATGTTCTCTTAGCCGCTATTTTTGGCGGTATTTTCATAGGTCTAGGTGTTGGATTGGTCATCAAAGGGCGCTCTTCGACAGGAAGTACCTCTGTGGTGGGTGAAATCGTGGCAATGAAGAGTAAATTTAAAGCTTCCGAAGTGCTCTTAAGCATCGATGTTACTATCATGTTTGCATATATCTTCGTTTATGGTGACCTCAAAAAAGCACTCTATAGTATGATTGGCGTGTATGTGACCGCCAAAGTCATTGACGTTATCCTGACCGGTCGTCCATCGAAAAAAGTGGTCAAGATCGTTTCTAACAACGTAGAAGCCTTAACCGAACAGATCAGAGAGCGCATAGAAGAGCATGGCACAATTTTTACAGGCATTGGATTGCATCATCAAAAGCAAACAAAAACGATGATTTTAGTGACCGTTGAAATGTCAAAAATTCAACTTTTAAAAGATATTATCCGTGAGTACGACCCCGAAGCATTTTTGATCATCTCCGAAGCTTCTGAATTTTTAGGACGTGACTAGCGGATAACTTTGCTATAATTTTCTACCTTTCATGTTTTGTATAACAAGGAGTTCTCATGAGCATTTATGATTTTGAAGTCAAAACGATTAGCGGCGAAACGATCTCAATGAGTACGTTTAAAAACAAAGTTTTACTCATCGTCAATGTTGCGAGTAAATGCGGTTTTACAAGTCAATATGAAGGGCTAGAAAATTTATACGAAAAGTACAAAGATAAGGGATTTGTCATCTTAGGTTTTCCGTGCAATCAATTTATGAACCAAGAACCTTTGAATGAAGATGAGATCAAGAGTTTTTGTTCAATTACTTACGGTGTTACCTTTCCTATGTTTGCCAAAATCGATGTCAATGGTGAACATACGCATCCGCTCTACACCTACCTCAAAGAGACGCAAAAAGGGCTTTTGGGAAGTGAAGCAATCAAATGGAATTTCACCAAATTTTTAGTTGATCAAAATGGGGTCGTTGTCAACCGTTTTGCACCCGCAACCAAACCTGAATCATTGGAGCTTGATATTCTTCTTTATTTATAATGTCAAAGAGAATTTAACAATAAAAAAGCCTCCCACCATCAGCCACGCAAATAAAATTGTTGCGAGATAGATGGGCTTCATCCCCACATTTTTAAACTTATCCACACTCGTTTCCATTCCAAGTGCTGTCATCGCCATCGTCAGCAAAAAGGTATCAAGTGCGTTGATATTTGAAACAAGAGCTTGGGGCAAGAGATTAAAAGAGTTAAATCCTGCAACAACAATAAAAAAGACGGCAAACCAAGGAATCGTAATCTTACTTTTTTGTTTGTGAGCGACGTGCTGTGTTGTGCGAACCAACCAAAACCCTAAAATCACTAAAAACGGTGCAAGAAGCATCACCCGTATCATCTTTACGATGACCGCTGTTTTAGCAGCTTCGATGCTCACGGCATTGCTAGCAGCTACGACATGCGCTACCTCATGAATCGTTCCACCAATGTAAATTCCCATCGCCTCAGGTGAGAGCGGAATGATGCCAAGCTTATACAAAAACGGGTACAAAAACATGGCAATGCTTCCGAACACCACTACCGTAGAGACGGCAATGGCGCTTTTATAAGGCTCAGCGTTAATGACAGGCTCAGTGGCTAATACCGCCGCTGCACCACAAATGGAACTGCCTGCGCTGGTCAGAATCGTTGTCTCTTTGTCGAGCTTCAATATTTTTGTTCCCACCAAATAACCAATGATGAAGGTTGAAGCAACGATCACAACGCTGGTAAATATGCCTGCCGTTCCCACCGCCTCAATGTTTTGAAACGTAATACGAAAGCCATAGAGGACAATTCCCGTTCGTAAAATGGTTTTGGTTGAAAAAAGAATGCCTGGAACCCACTCTTTGGGGAGTCGGTTGCGCAAGGTATTGGCGTAGATCATACCAAGAACAATACCCACAATCAAAGGACTAATACCAAGATGTTTCAGAAGTGCAAAATCAGCCAGATACGTTGCACTCATCGAAAAAAGCGCTACAAATAAGATACCACTAAAGGTGTTATTTCGATTTTCTTTTTGAAACATACGCATCCTTAAACTTTTGGGTCATTATAAAATCATTTCTTTGATAAGTAAAATAAATTATATTTGATATAATCATAAATATATTCTATTAAAGAGGTGTTATGACATTTCAAGAGTTGAGATTTTTTTATTCTCTCTGTGAAGATTCGCATATCTCCAATTTAGCACAAAAACTTGGCATCAGCCAATCTGCTATTTCACTCTCTATCAAGTCCTTAGAGGCACAAATAGGAGAACAGCTCTTTGATCGCATCGGAAAAAAATTGATACTCAATGAAATAGGCAGGCTTTTTAAAGAGAAAACCTACTCGCATTTTAGAGCGTTGAATGATGCTGAGGATTTTTTTAAGAACCGTAAAATATCGGGGATTCTGAAGATCGCTTCGAGTAAAACGATAGGGGATTTTATCACTCCGCAAATTGTTTTTGATTTTTTGGCACAGTATGAAGAGGTGACGATTCAAAAAGACATTCAAAACTCTTCCCAGATTATCCAAATGGTGAAAGATTCGACCATTGACATAGGCTTTATCGAATCGTCATGCGAGGATGCAGATATTCTCAAAGAAGTCATTGGCGATGATCAGCTCATTGTTGTTTCAAGCGATCCTTGTCTTGGAGATGGAGTATTTTTTATTGATGAATTGTTTCATAAAAAGTGGATTTTACGCGAAAAAGGTTCAGGTACACGAGAAGTTTTTTTAGAGGCTTTGGGTGAAATTGCCAAAGATTTAAAAATCATGATGGAGTTTTCTGAGTTTGAAGAGGCCAAAACGATTCTGCTAAACAATCCTCAAACCATCACCTGTCTTTCCAAAGTTGCCGTTACCAACGAACTAAAACGAGGAGAGCTTTTTGAAGTAAGTTTGGTCAACTTAAAGATTGATCGATCGTTTTACCTCATCTACCATAAAAACAAATACCAAAGCAGACTTTTTAGTGAGTTTAAACAGTTTGTTCACGCACAAATGAGTGCCCGTTATAAGCTCACCAGCCTATAACGGAGACATTTTAAAAGGTGTGCTTTTTGCGATACGCAATAATCTCATCAATACTGACAATCGGGAACCCGTGTTTAGAAGCAAAATCATAAATTGCATCGCCTACACTCATCGTACCATCAGGATTGGTCAGTTCGCATAAAACAGCGTACGGTGAAAGTCCCGCAAGACGCATCAAGTCCACAGAAGCCTCGGTGTGACCATCGCGCTCTAACACACCCCCCTCTTTAGCGCGAAGGGGAAAAACATGTCCTGGAGAGACAATTTTTGCTTTACCTTCTGGATGAATGGCCGCGTGTATCGTCGTGAGGCGATCTTTCGCACTCACACCTGTTGTGACGCCCTCTTTGGCTTCAATCGAAATGGTAAAACCCGTTTGAAATTTTGACTTATTGTGTGAGACCATCATGGGAAGTTCAAGTTCATCGACTTTTTGCGATGGTAAACAAAGACAAACAATGCCACTGCATTCTCGAATCAGCAGTGCCGTTTGTTCTGTGGTGAGAGAACCTGCATGGAAGATAATATCCGCCTCGTTTTCACGACCCGGATTGTCCATAACGATCACGCCGTTTTGGTTTTGAAGCGAAGCGATGGCTTGCTTAACAGAAGAGTGAAGGGACGAGTCCCTACAAATTTGATTCATGGTCTACTCCTAAAAGGTGAGTAAACTTACCAGAATCAGGGCATCTTTAAATATAGACACACGATTTTGTCATCAACAATGGCAATAATGCACTACATTCTCTCTCATCCGGACTTTAACCGTTGGTTTTGGAATTACACCAAATCTGCTTGTCCTTTTACGTTTTACATGTAAAAGCGCTCGCGGACTCTCTTGCACACAAGATTACCGCCAGTAGGGAATCACACCCTGCCCTGAGAAATAAGTTTCGTCAAAAGTATAACTCCACTCTTCTTAAAAAATGTCACACATTTTTTATCTCTCGTTTAAACTGCATCAAGTCTTTTTGAGGAGAGAGACCAAAAAATCGCGTATACTCTCTGCTGAACTGAGAAGGACTTTCGTAACCCACATTATATGCTACTTCCCCTACTTCATTCATCTTGGTCACTAACAGTTCACGGGCTTTTTGCAAACGTAACTGTTTTTGGTATTGAAGAGGGCTCATCGCTGTCACGTATTTAAAATGTTTGTGAAAAGCCGAGACGCTCATCCCGACTTTTTGCGACAAAAGTCCAACATGCAGAGGCTCTGAAATATCCGAAGTTATCAGCTCAATCGATTGAGCAATACGGTTTGCATTAGAGCCATGCATCGCAAACTGTCGCAAAACAACACCATACTCTCCTTGCAACAGCCGGTAAAGAATCTCTTTGATAATAAGTGGTGCTAAAATGGAACTATCCTCTGCTTTTTGAAAGAGTTTTGCCAATCTGAGTATTGCGTCAATCAACTCTTCTCTCACGCGATGCACGCTCATCGCCAAAGGCGTTTGGATTGTTCCTTTTTTCACAGAATCCATTTGCGACGCAAGATCAAAAATATATTCAGGTGTAAAACAAAGTTGCATCGACAAAAATGGCTTTTCCAACGATGCCTCGATGATTTGCCCTGATATTGGCAAATTCATCGAAGAGACTAAATACGAAGAGGCATCATAACAATAGGTATTGGATCCTAACATTACCCTCTTTGCGCCTTGAGCAATGATGAAAAGAGAAGGCTCATACACGGTATGCAACGCTTCAGTAACACTTGAGGCTTTAAAAACCTTGATGTTAGCGATACCTGTCTCATTAAGCCCCTCTTTTTGAGCTTCTTCTTGAAGTAAGACAGCGAGCTCATATAGCTTTTCTTCCACACCATACCCTTTGACTCTTTTTGAGTGTTATTGTACTACAAACACATTCCGCCAGAAACTTCGATGCGTTCGCCATTGATCCAATGAGCATCATCAGAAACAAGTAATGAAACGGCTGCACCGATATCATCGGCAAGTCCTACCCGTCCGAGCGCTGTTTGGGACGCGATAAACGCATTAGCATTTTCGTTGTCTCTCACCACACCCCCACCAAAATCTGTTGCGATTGCACCGGGAGCTAAAACATTCACGGAGATGTTGCGTTTTCCTAATTCAAGGGCTAAATACCGTGTCAAAACTTCAATGCCACCTTTCATCATGGCATACGCTGCAAACCCTGGTAAACTAAAGCGAGCCAATCCTGATGAGATATTGAGGATTTTACCCCCATCGTTGAGGATTGGTAACAAGGTTTGAATAAAAAAGAAAGTTCCTTTGAGATGAATGTTCATCAAAGTATCAAATTGCTCTTCCGTTGTCTCTATAAAAGGAGCATTAATCCCAATACCTGCGTTGTTGATGAGAATATCAAGACGATTGGTGTTCCACTGTGAAGCAAGAAGCGCTTTAAACGTTTCTAAAAACAGAGGAAATGTTTTTGTTTGAGCAATATCTAGCTGTAGCAAAGCTGCTTTTTGACCTAGCTTTTGTATCGCATCTACTACACTTTGCGCTTCTGTTTTTGAATTTTGATAGGTAATAATGACATCATGTCCTTTTTGCGCCAAATGTAATGCCATACTTTTGCCTAAACCTCTACTGCCGCCTGTGATAAGTGCTATTTTCATGGTAACTCCTAAGAAGATATTTTATAGCTTAATTCTAGCAAAAGCTCTACAATAACGTTAGCATAGAACGCTTTGAAATTTGCCTATTTCTATTCAATATGCTAATTTTGCTATAATTTTCAAAAAGAGAATTCATGAAAGAGCTTATCCAAAAACTTCCCAAAGCTGAATTGCATCTTCACATTGAAGGCACACTCGAGCCTGAACTTATGTTTACACTCGCTCAAAAAAACAATATTGCACTGCCTTATCAAAACATTGAAGAGATCAAAAGTGCCTACAACTTCACCTCGTTGCAATCTTTTTTAGATATCTACTATGCGGGCGCTAATGTGCTGATCAACGAGTCTGATTTTTTTGATCTAACATGGGCATACCTTCTTACATGTAAAGCTCAAAACGTCGTCCATGTAGAGATCTTTTTCGATCCTCAAACACATACTAAGCGGGGAATTGCATTTAAAACCGTTGTGGATGGCATTACAAAAGCACTTACAAAAGCTGAAGAGGAACTGGGTATTAGCTCTTTTCTGATTATGAGTTTTTTGCGCCATCTTAGCGAAGCAGATGCATTTGAAACGTTGGAACAATCTCTGCCCTTTAAAGATAAAATTATTGGTGTTGGACTAGATTCCAGTGAAGTGGGGCATCCGCCATCCAAATTTGAACGTGTTTTTGAGGCAAGTGCCAAAAAAGGCTATAAAATCGTGGCACATGCGGGTGAAGAAGCAGATAGCTCCTATATTTGGGAAGCGATTAACCTTTTACATGTAAACCGAATCGACCATGGCATTCGCTGCGAGGAGGATGTAAAATTGGTGTATTTTCTCATTGAGAAACAAATTCCTTTGACGATCTGTCCGCTCTCCAATGTCAAACTAAAAGCCGTGAAACGGATGCAAGAGCATAACATTGTGAAGCTTTTGCGCCAAGGTGTTTTAGTAACCATCAATTCTGATGATCCTGCTTATTTTGGTGGATATATCAATGAAAACTATGAAGCAGTAGTGAAAAGTTTACATGTAAACAAGGAGGAGATTAAAACCTTAGCCAAAAACAGTTTCAAAGCCTCCTTTTTAAGTGAAGTTAAGAAGCAATTTTTTATAGAAACTATCTCCACTTATTAACTATTTAAAAGGGAGCTTCATAAAAAGAAATTTTATTTTTCCCAGCCTCTTTAGCTTTGTACATCGCAGCATCCGCTTGTTTTAAAAGGTCGTCAGGTGTTTTCTCAGCACTCTTAAATACCAATACCCCGATACTTGCCGTACATTTATGTTCGACCAATTTCTCTTGACTCTTGTCATGGGATACATTCAGCACGTAAAGAGCAGACAAGCTCTGAAGAATTTTTTCGGCAATGCGATGAGCTTGTTCAACGGACACCTGATTGTCTTCATGAAGTGTATTTAAAATCACCACAAATTCATCTCCTCCAAAGCGTGCTACTGTATCCATTTCTCGGACACACTTTTGAAGCCTCTGTGCAACTTGGCACAGTAATAAATCCCCAATGCTATGACCATAGGTATCATTGAGCGATTTAAAATTATCTAAATCAAGAAAGAACAGTGCACTGTACTTTTGAATCCGTTTCATTTCAGCTAACATATAACTTAGTCGCTCACTTAACAGTATGCGATTGGGTAACTTTGTAAGAGAATCATAAAATGCTAATTGTTGCACACGATCTTGCATTGCTTTTCGCTCTGTAATTTCCCTCGTAATACCGTGAAAGCCAATAATCTCACCACTTGCATTATATTCTGGCTTTGAAATAATTTCACCCCAAATCAATTTACCATCTTTGCATCTGTGTTGTATTTCATAGGTGACAAACTCTTCCGTACGCATTCCTTTTTGTTGCGCTTCGAACCTCTGCTTTATTTTTTCAGAAATAATTTTAATACTCTCAGGTGCAAACATTTCAAAAACGTGATGACCGATCACTTCATCAGCTCTATAGCCTCTAAATTTCTCATCTGCTGGACTTATATAGGTAATTTTTAAGTCACGATCTACTTTCCAAATCACATCGGTTACTTCCTCGGTCAAGCGTCTATAAAGCTCTTCACTCTCTTTTAGTTTGATAGCTGATATACTCTTTTCAATTGCAATACTCGCAAGATTAGCCGATTGCTCTATGATGGCAATATCTGTTGTGATAGGAGTTTGTGGGCATGTGTGATAAATAGCAAATGTTCCTAAAATATCCCCACTTGATGAAAGAATTGGTTCTGACCAGCACGATTGAAGCCCCGCACGAAGAGCTATCTCTTTATACGGTTGCCAATAAACATGTGTATCGATGTTTTCAGCTATAACGCGCTTTTTCAAATACGCGGCACTCCCACATGAACCAACACCTAAACCTATAGAAACACCCTGAATGGCTTCATTATAAAATGTAGGCAAGCGTGGCGCAATCACCTGTGAAAAAAACTTACCCTCAGAATCAAGTAAAAGGATACTGCAAAGCATTTTTGGATTTTGCTCTTCCACATTTTGAACAATGGACTCAAGAATTTTAGATAGTGGGAGCATTTTTGCAATCATTTCTAAAACAGTATTGCGGTGATGTTCCCGCATTTCCGCTGCTTGGCGGTGTTTTATTTCGCAATGCAATCTATAATACCAATAACCGAACAATATGAACAAACAAGCAAGTCCTACACTGTACTTTAGAAGTGTTTTAGCCTGAATACCTTGTTCTATCCGCATACCAATCCAACGATTAAAGATTGCGTCGGATTCTTCAGCTGAAATAGAAGCCATGGCCTTTGTCATAATGGTAGCAAGCATAGGATTATTTTTTGAAAAGGCAAAACGGTGTTGGCTTGAAAATTCTGTTTGTCCTGATATACGTAGCTTCGCAAGCCCATTATTTTTAATCGCATAGTTAATAGCACTCATATCACCGACATAAGCATCTGCTTTCCCCTCCATCACAGAGGTTAAAGCTTCTAAAATAGTATTGGCTAATACTATTTTTATGTTGGGATATTTTGTTTTGAGTAACTCTTGCGTAAAGTAACCTTTTTCAACAGCAACACTTCTACCCGATAAATGCTCCAAATTGCCTATAAATTTACCTTCACCATTGTCAACAATCATTGTCTGTGTGTCACGATAAGGTTCAGAAAAGAGAAAATATTGTAAACGCTCAGGTGTTTGAACAATGCTAGTCAAAACATCTATTTCCCCTTTTTTAGCCAGTTCCACAACCTCGCTCCACGATTTTCCTTTAGCAATTTTAAAATGAATCCCTAGTTTTTTCTCCAAAAGATGCAAGTAATCCACTGCCATACCAACATAATCTCCATTTTTATTGACCCATTCATAGGGAGCATATTCAGAGTCCATTCCAACATTAAGCGTTGGATGTGCTAAAAGCCATGCTTTTTCATCATTGGTAAGCAATGAAGCCATTGTTGGAGAAAGAGAAGTAGTTGCTGAAAAAAGCAATACAGGGGTAATTAAAAAAATAAAAAGGTAAAGAAGATAAAACTTGATAGCTTTTTGAGTCTTAATAAAAGGCTCCTTATTAAAAATAAATATACCTATTTTTCGTTCATTTTGCCTTAATTGTACTTAGCAAATAATTCAATAAACCTGAATTTTAATACGTTATCTTTGATAATCTTAACTCTTGTTAAATTTTACTTCAATAGATACTTGCTCCACAAGGAATACTCCTTGCAACTGTAACAAAAATATCACACAAGGAGAGAGAACTTATGGATGAAAAAGAGCTCAAAAAAGAGTTAGCAAGATTGAAACGTTTAGCGGTTGAAATTGCAGGTGAAATTCACGATATTGTTGAAGATACTCTCTGGGTTAAATACAACGAGCTTCCTGTTCTTTCAGATAAAATCGTCAAGGCGATTCATGAAGCAGAAGCATTCAAAGAGCAACATCATCTTTAATGGGCTATAACCCAATTGACAATTTGAGTCACCACCTCTTGCTCAACACCATTAAAACCATGATGTCCAAAGGCATTACAAGGATCACCTTTGGTTTGTCCGCCTTCGATGGCAATCAGCTCTTTTGCGGAAGAAGCACTGAGTTTATTCATTAAAGAAGGGATCAGGTCAAACGAACAGTGTGAACAGCCGTCGTTTTGATGATGTATCACCAAAATAGGCATCGTGAGTTTTTCTAACTTCATTTCGCTCACAGCATCACTTTTTGCATCATAAAGAATGGAAGAAGTAAACACAATACCATGAATGCCATTTGAATTTTCCGTTGCGATGTATGCAACCGATTGTGTACCTCTACTCGTCCCCACAAGCCAAATGGGTGCAGTCGTCTGAGTTTGAATCCATGCAACAACAGAGCTTATATCTTGCACATGCTCTTTGGTTTGGCGAAAGCCATTCAGATAAGGTTCTCTTTGGCGATCGCTTGGCGCATCGACAATCACTACCATCAATCCCGCTTGGGTAAAAAGCTCACGCGTACGCATTAAAAAGTTACCCTCGCCCCAACCAAATTTTCCCTCATTTGAGAGTTGAAGTCCACCATGTCCGCCTGCAAAGAGAACAACAACCGCTTTAGGAGTCTTCGGCGTTAAGACTAAAAGACGCTCACTCACATTTGTGCGGGTTGGAACATCCATAACACGTGATGAAACATCCGCAAACAACGAAAAGACCATTAAAAATAAGATGGCAAAAAAACGCATCTATGACTCCTTGATAAGGACTTTTTTCTCTAAGGCTTTGGCTTTTAAAATGGTATGCAGTGTTTGGAGCTCAAAAATTTCACCCTCAGCTATCTTTTCAAGGGCAATTTTTTTACCCCCTTTGACAATCTGAGCATAACACTCTTTTTGTTCGCGTGTTGGCTCTTTAGAGTTTAGCGCAATCGTGTAAGAAGAGAGCAATTGCTCTTTTTTAGCCAGATTTTGTCTGGTTTGAAAGATAATCTGCTCTTTAAGAAGATTCACTTGGCGTGATTTTTCTCGGTATAGAAGTGCTATTTTATCGTTGTATTGACTCTGTAAAATGCCAATCTCATTTTTCCACAAAGAGAGTTTTTCATCGATGGAGCGTTTGGCAAAAAGACGCGTCAGATGTGTCAAACTCTCTTCCTTAGAGCGTAAAATGCGACCAAAAACAAGGTTGTAGCGCTCCATTAAACCATCAATGCGTTGCAACATCTCGACACTATCAGGAAGAATCATCTCCAACGCCGCAGAAGGGGTTGGCGCTCTTAAGTCGGCTACAAAATCACTGATCACATAGTCGATCTCGTGCCCTACCGCGGAAACAATTGGTGTTTTACATGTAAAGATAGCGTCGGCTACTATCTCTTCATTAAACGCCCACAAATCTTCCACACTTCCACCACCGCGTCCAACAATAATCACATCTGCCCCAAGGACGTCTGCCCGTGCAATGTTGGAAGCAATGGCAAATTTCGCACCCTCACCTTGAACCAATGTGTCGAGCAGGGTAATTTTCACCAATGGCCAACGCTTCGTTGCCACACGGAGCATATCTTGAAGCGCTGCACCAGTGCCTGAAGTCACCAAAGCAATATGGTTCACGAAACGAGGTAAGGATTTTTTATGCTCTGCTTCAAAGTACCTTTTCGCTCCTAGTTTGACTTTAAGCTGCTCATAGGCTTTTGCGAGTGCTCCACTGCCGGAAGGTTCCATCATCGTACAGTTGATCTGATAGGTTCCACGCGGTGAAAAAACCGAAATGGAGCCATGAACGACCACTGCCATGCCCTCTTCCACTTGAAATTTCAACGTTCTTGTATTGCCTTTAAACATCACACAGGAGATGGAAGAGTCAGCATCTTTGAGAGTAAAATAGAGATGCCCTGAGCTGTGATAGGTGGGTCTAGAAACCTCACCCTCCACGCTTACATGTAAAAAGGTTGTCTCAAGGAGAGACTTAATTTGGTTGTTTAAACTCGAGACGCTAAGGGTTTGGCTCATTAGCGTTTTTTAGCAATGACCAACGTCGAAATATCCATCGAAAAACTTTTGATAAATTCCGTTTCAAACCCTGCGATATCGAGCTCTTTTTGAAGCATAGTCGGGGTTAAAAAGCCTTCAATGGAGTTTGGAAGATACTCATAGGCTGCTTTATTTTTAGAGATCAGTCCACCTAAAATGGGGAGCACTTTGTTGAGATAGAAATCTTTAAGAGCAAAGAAAATGCCTTTTTTCTCATCTTTGGTAAATTCTAAAATAACGACATACCCGCCTTGTTTCACAACACGCGCAAATTCGCTAAAAGCTTCTTGGCGACGTACGACATTGCGAATACCATAGCTAATGCTTAAGATGTCGGCACTTTCATTTGGAAGTGGAATTTCAGTCGCTTCGGAGATGACAAATTCAAACTCGGGGAATTTTTGCTTGCCCACATCCGTCATACCAGTGGAAGGATCGACGCCTAAAATCTTGCCGATGCTTCGTCCTGCTTTTTTGGCTTGTTTTGCCCAATAGCCCATCATATCGCCTGTGCCACACGCGACATCCACGATAAGCTCGATTGGCTTAGTGTAGCGTGCAAAAGTTTCATCGCACGCTGTTTTACGCCACTGAATATCAATGCCCATACTTAAAACACGATTGGCAGTGTCATAAGTCCCTGCAATCTCATTAAACATCTGAACAATTTTCTGTTGTTTGTTGTCGTTATTCTCCAAAACAATTCCTACATGTAAAATATATTGCCAAATCATTGGCGAGCTTGAATATCCATAGTATCAGCACCAAAAGAGTCTATTTCTGCCTCGAAAGAGGCAAGCTTCAGTACCTAGTATAACGTAGCTTCTCAAGCTTTGCTTGAGAAGCGTGTCAAAGTATTAAAATAGTCCTGCGACTTGTTGTGCGATTTTATCTTCCAAGATTGGGGTTGCTTCATACAGCGTCAAATTCATTTTAGTGGCTTCTGCAAACATCATTGTTTTATGCTCTATATAGTCACTCTCATATGATTGTGAACTTGAAGAGTAGGTGTTGCTGTACATTTTACCACTTGCATCGGCATCACGGATTGGTCCACCAAAGCTGTTCATTGTACCTGATTTTTGACCATCACGAATGCCAGCTTGTCCACCTACAGTACCCGTATTTGCCATAACCTTACCTTTGGCTTTTTCACGAATGACGATGTCCACTTGCATTTGGAAGATCGTATCTTCCGTTGCTTTGCCAATGAGTCCACCAACAAGCGCTCCACCAAGTCCAGCAGCTGCCATACTTCGACCATTACTACCAGAGTTGGCAATCGCACCTGCTGCACCACCCATTACTGCGCCACCTACAACATTATTTTCACTCTTTTTATTACAAAACAAGATATTCGTCATCAACACATATGTTGCCATTTCAGGATCATCTACGATGGTGTATCCTTTAGCATACAATGCCTGAATAATACGGTTCTCTAAGTTAATCGGAGCACCACTGGTATTTTTAGTTGAAATAAAAATGGTTCGTTTATCTTTAGCCACAGGGTTAATGAAAACACTCTGTGTCATTCGTGCACTTGTCTGAAGCTCGGATGTTGCACACCCACTCATTAAAATTAATGCTGCGCTAAGAGCGAGACCTACATGTAATGTCGTTTTTTTCATTGTTTATCCTTTGTAGAAAAATGGGTGTGCTATTGTACCGCAATATCCCAAATTATTATTAAAATAGTACCTCTTCAATTCAAACGAAATGTTAATAAAGTGCCCTTTTAAGCCTTTTTGCAATACGAAATTCTTCTTTTTTGAGATACTTTTTCACAAAGAAAAGAAGAGGCATTTCACTTTTAGGAAGCAAATAAAAACCGCTTTGCTCGTGTAAGAAAAAGCGTATATCTAATAGCAACGTCCTATAGTGTGAACTTTGCACAAATTGAAGTAACTTTTCTCTATCATGATTTAAAAATACTTCAAAAGCTTTTTGTAAACACTGAATCAGAGCACTATCAAAAGTAACACTACCAATCCCTAGAATATAGCGTATGTTTTCTGCAATTTTAGAAAGATTTTTAAGTGCTTTTGCATCATCTTCTAATAGCAACGTTACTTCATATTCTAAAAACTGTACTTCCCTATACAAAAGAACTTTCAGCACTTTTTGGCTGCTCATGCCATGAGAAAAAGAAAAATCAAGCTCCCTTAAACCGATCATCTCACACTTTTTAAACACTTCATGAAGAGAGAAATCGTAGTTCAGAGGTAATCCAAACAGTGAAAGGTAACGATTTTTATAGCGTTTATCGTCACTCACGTTCTTGATAATATGCAACTTTACATCTGCTTCAAAAGCATTTATTTGATCTAAAGTATTAAACTGAAAAGTTAAAACACCAAAACGATCAGTGTGGCGAGAGTGATTTTCAAGGTAGAGTTGATGTATTGCTTTTTTATAAAAAGAAGTGGTTGCAAGATATGCAATCACTTCTTTAGGATTTTGAATGAGATAACGTCTTTTAAGGGTGCCTTTTTTCACACAACAGCTTTTAGAACTGCTTTTCCATGACAGGAATAACCTGTTTTTTACGACTCAATACACCATCAACCCACATTTCGTGATTGATAAGTTTTGTATTCATCGCTTTTTCAACAATGCTTTCATCATCACTCACCACTAAAAATTGAGACCCTTCAATCATAATGTCGGTTAAAAGCAGCATTACCGTGTGGCGACCGCCTTCTTCTTTGTAGGCTTTCATATCGGCAAACAGGGCTTCTTTCATGCCGTCAAACACTTTAAGGTCCACGACTTCCAGTTGACCAATACCGATTTTGTTGCCACCCATTTCAAAGTCTTTGTAATCACGTAATAAAAGGGCACGCGGGCTTGCACCAATCACCGCAGATTTGACCAAAAACATCTCCATACCAAGCGCTTTAAAGTCTTCTACTCCTGCAATTTTAGCAAGCTCTTTCACGGCTTTGGTATCAACTTTAGTACATGTTGGAGATTTGAATAAAACGGTGTCACTTAAAATGGCCATCATCATCGCGCCTGCGATATGTTTTGGGATTTCGATTTTATGATGATCGTACATCTCTTTGACAATCGTGTTGGTACAGCCCACAGGTCTGATCCAACACTCTAATGGTGTCGTCGTCGTAATGTCGCCAAGTTTATGGTGATCGACAATACCTAAAATATTCGTCTCTTTGAGATTGTGTGGCGCTTGCGCAAGATCTGAATAATCGGTAATGTAGAGGTTATCGCCTGAAAAATCATTTTTTAAAAGAGGTTTTTCAAGTCCAAAAGTTTTTAAAATAAACTCTGTTTCAGGACTAATTTCACCTTGACGCGCAGGTGTACAAGGCTCGCCAAGCTGTGTTTTGAGATATGAAAGAGAGATAGCTGATACGACAGAATCAGAATCCGGATTAATGTGTCCACATGCATAAGTTTGCATCAAAATTTCCTTTAGTATTTTTACATGTAATTATAGCCGATTGTCCCCATATTTTGAAATAATCCCTCTTAAAACTTTGTTTCAATTTTCATTTAACACTAATTTCATACTTCCTTATAATAATTTTATTTCAAAATTTTATAAGGATCATCTATGATAGACAAGAAACGCCTCTACCAGACCCTTGCACTTTTGCCTCTATTCGCCAACGCCGAGACCCTTCAACTCGATTCCATCAGTGTGACAGCAACCAAAGTTGAAACGGGAACCAAAGAAGTTTCACAATCAATCGCTGTTGTCAATGCGCAAACGATTGAAGACAAAAATGTTCTTGATGTGAGCAGTGCGCTTGAGAATATCCCTGGCGTGAATGTAGAAAGTTCTAGCAATTCGCCTAGTCCTAGACTCATTATCCGCGGTGCTGGTCTAAAAGCGAGTTATGGTGTGAGAGAAATTATGGTTATTAAAGATGGTGTTCCGATGACCGATCCTGATTCGTTTACACGTTTTGATTATATTGATATGCAAGATGTGCAAAGCATTGAGGTGCAAAAAGGGCCAGGCTCCATCAATGCAGTCAATACCACAGGCGGCGTTATTCAACTCATCACAAAATCTGTCTTTGAAGAAGACAGTAACAGCATCAAAGTAGGTGTTGGCAACGATGGACAACGCAACCTCAACTTAAAATTAAGAGAAAAACTGGACGATAACGACTTTGTTTCCATGAACTACTCTCAACGTAAAATCGATAATGGCTGGCGAGACAACAATGCGTTCGATTCTAAACAGATAAGCTTCAAATACGGTCATATTTTTGATGATGATGCAACGATAGAGAGTGAATTTGCCTATACCGAGTCCAATTTAGAGTTACCTGCATCTATGACAAGAGCAGAGTTTGAAGAATTTAAAAAAACAGGAGAGCAACACAACACCTCTAGCCCTTGGCAATACACTGCAAGGGATTCTAAAATTCTCTCTTTAAACACCAAATATTCAAAAGAAATAGGAGATTGGACCTATAAACCACGCTTTTACGTCAATAAGTGGGAACACTTTCACCCAGTTACAGGCATTATCAACGATGCGGATGAAAACTATGTCTATGGAACCGATTTAGAGGCTGACTATGCGCACAAACTCTTTGATCGCAATGCCATGTTAGTCTTTGGCGTCACTGCTAAACAAGACCGTAGTGATGATGCTAAAAAATACCAATACGCAGATGTTGTTGTAGGGGGTGGAGGTAGAATTACAAAAACGCTCTCTAACAGAGAAGGTGCTTTAGCGAATGTTGAAGACTCTCTTGCTTCCTTATATGGCGTGTATGCGATGGAAACGTTTTCGCCATTTGATAAAACAACCATTGACATCAGTGCTCGTGCCGATAAGCTCGCTTTTGATGTAACGGGCACAGAATACAGCTATTTTAACTACAGCACCAGCAAGTACGCCACAGGTGCTGGTGCTTATGCGATTGATAAAAGCTTTACACTCCTCTCAACAAAACTTGGTATCACCTATGCACTCACAGATGCAACCAATATTTACAGCTCCGTCGCTTTTGCCAATCAAGCACCCACAACCAGTGAACTCACAGACAATGAAACACTCGATAAAACCAAAAGTATCAACTATGAGATTGGTCTGAAAACACGAACAGGCGATTTCTCTTATGATATGGCAATTTATCAAAACGATGTCACAGATGAGATCATTCAAATTAAAGACGCTGGCGGCAATACGATCTATGATAATGCTGGAGAAACTCAAAAACGCGGATTTGAATTTTTAGGAACATACCATGTCACCCCAGCTTTAAATTTTGGACTCTCCTATGCGTATAGTGACTTCATCTACAAAAGTTTTCAAGAGAAAGTGGGCTCAGCCTTTGTGAGCCGCGATGGAAACTATCTACCGTATATTCCAAAAACACAATACGGTCTTGAAGCCAACTACAAAATGGCAAATGGCTTTAAAACACGCATTCAAACCAAGACATGGGGAAACTACTATCTTGATAATGCCAACTCCGATAAATACACCGGATACGATTTTGTCACGGACTTGATGCTCGGCTACGAACACAAAGAGCATCTTATTCAGCTCAATATCTACAATATTTTCGACAAACACTACGCAATGCAAGCGGATAAAAGTGTTTACGGTGTCGAGAGTTACAAAGCAGCTGCGCCACGAAGTGGTATGGTTAGCTACCGCTACAAATTTTAAAGGATGAGAAATGATTGATCACCAAAAACGAGACGCAAACGACCTCTTTGCCAATCCATTGAGTGCATTTTTCTTTAAAAACAGAACGTTTTTACTGCTTTTAAGAGTGAGTGTTTTAGCCCTATTTGTCTATGCCATTATCTTGGGTTTTATGGCTCCTACCAAAGAGCAAAACAGCTTTACAACCACCCTTTTTTGGTCACTCTTTTGGCCACTGTTTATGGTTCTAACCCTTTCAACCTTTGGGCGTCTGTTTTGCGGTATTTGTCCCCATGCTTTTGTGGGTAAATACCTGACGCGATTTGGGTTTCAAAAAACAGTGCCAACATGGCTCAAACAGCCACTCATCGGTGTTTTATTACTCTTTTTTGGCTGGTGGACGGTCTATTATATCTATCCAAGTGCCTATAAAACGCCTCTGAACAGTGCAATCTTTTTTAGCGTTATGAGCAGTGTTGCCTTTGGTTTTTTCTTTATATTTAAAGAGATGAGCTACTGCAAATATATCTGCCCTATTGGCACACTCACACGCACTTTTTCAAAAGTTTCATTTACATGGCTTGGAACGTATGCGCAAAGCTGCCAAGCCTGTAAAACGTTTGAATGCACAAAAGCCTGCTCATACAGCCTCAAACCTTTTAGTTTTAACACTAAAGCTTCTATGGGAGATTGTACTTTATGTATGAGTTGTGCGCAAAGTTGTGAGTCCGTGAGCTTTAAACTGACTAAGCCCTCTTCTTCACTTTTTCAGAAGTTTCAAACTTCAACGGCTGAAGTCTGGGCGATTTTGCTTATTACGGCTGCTATTACTATCACGATGAGTTTTCACCACGCACTCAGTCGTGTCGCCATTAGTGATAGCTACTTTTGGGTTCAATTAGGTCAATGGCTTCAAACAAACATTGCCATTCAAGGGATTGATTATGTGGGTATAAGTGCGCTTTTTTTCGCGACTCTCATAACAATAGGCTTTGCAATGGGAGGCACATTCATTGCTTCAAAACTTTTACATGTAAACTTCAAGTCGGCATTTTACACGCTCTCTTATGCCTACATCCCCATTTTTATTATCGGTGGCTTGTCACATACGTATGAATTTTTCTTTTTACACCATTACAGTAACATTCTAAACGGTTTTATAGAAGGATTTCATCTTCCTTTTTCACCCGTTGAACCTCTAGCATCTAAAAAAGATGCGTGGCTTAAAATTTTTGGGGTTATGAATTATATTGCGGTATTTTGGGCACTTTTGATTATGGCAAAACGCATAACATTCTTTCAAGCATCTACAACAAAAAGAGTCATAGCCTTTTTCTTTGCTTCCCTTTTAATTTTTCTTTATTTGGGACTCAACCTTTATCGAAGCTACGCTTTTGCAACGTATGGCATGAAACAAGAGGGGCACGCGCACCATGGAAGCGCTAAAACTTTGCAAGAGACTCCCAAGGAGATGAAATGATCTCTATTGCACTGTTGCAAGACATTGTGGACTATGGTATCATAGGATTACTAGGCGTGATGAGTTTTATCACGCTCTTTTTTTGGGTTGAGCGACTTTTGTTTTACCGCGCTTTGAAAATCTCACACTACACGTGCAAAGAAAAATTAGAGATGGACGTGACCAATCACGTTCATATTCTCTCAACCTTTGGCTCAAATGCCCCTTACATCGGGCTTTTGGGTACGGTATGTGGCATTATTATCACATTTTACACCATGGGACAAAGCGGACAAATTGACGTTAAGACCATTATGTCATCCTTAGCATTGGCGCTTAAAGCAACCGCTATGGGTCTTGTGGTTGCCATTCCAGCCATCTTTTTTTACAACCATCTGGTACGTAAAATTGAGAAAATTTTAATGTGCTGGGACATAGCAAAGCAAAGTGGAACTGATGAAAATACGTCGCTTTGAAACGATTAATGTCGTACCCTTTATCGACATTATGCTTGTACTTCTTGTTATAGTCCTAACCACGGCAACGTTTGTGGCAAAAGGCATTATTCCTGTGGATTTAACACAAGCAAGTTCTGCCAAACCTTTGAGCGAGCAAAAAGAGCTTATCGTTACCATCACACAAGAAGAGAAATTCTTTTTCAATGACAAAGCCGTTGAGGAAGGCTCTCTTGAGAGTGAGCTTTTACAGTTTAATGAGCAAACTCCCATTATGATTAATTGTGACAAGCACGCTTCTTTTGAGCCTTTTGTCAAACTCATGGATCTTTTAAAGCAACATCATTACACACAAATTGGGATTTTAACGAAACAATGAAACGCTACATTCACGCTTTTACAGTGAGCTTAATTGTGTACCTTATCAGTGGATTTGCATTGATAAGGTACACTTCGTTTATACACAAACCCGCTTTGGCTGATTTATCTAAAGACGTGATGGCAATTACTTTGTATGAACCCAAAAAAGAGGAACCTGAACTTCATCCAACAACAACACCACCTCCTCCCTCACCGCCAACCTTGACGCACACACCTCAAAAAAATGTTGCTAAGAAAGAGTCTAAAACCTTGCCAAACGCACTTGTCAAAAAAGAGGCTATGGTGGTTTCACAAGAGAGTAAACATTCTGATTTGGAAGAGCAAACGGTCACGAAAGAGGTAAAAGCTGAAGCGATGAGTTCAGAAGCCAGTAGCAAAGAAGCTTTACATGTAAAACAAAAAGAGTATTTAGAAAACCTAAAAAGGCGTATCAATGAGCATAAGACCTATCCAAAGATCGCTCAAAATAGCCATATAGAGGGAAAAGTCATGATAGAATTTACGATCTCTCCCAGAGGAGAGCTACTTTCATTGGTCATTTTAGAGGGTAAAAAGATCTTCCATAAAGCGACGGAAGATGCGGTTCAAAAAAGCTTTCCGTTTCCTTTAAACGATGATCTCTTTACCTCTGTTATGACATTTCAAATCGAACTAAGCTATTCATTGCTTTAACGCATTAAACGTTAATGCCCTTTTTTCCCGTGCTCTTTATTACCATTTCCATGATCTTGGTCACCACGGTCACGATCATCATGTCTATCATCAAAATCACGCATATCGTGACCTGCTTTGAGTGCCTTAAACTCGCTTGAACCGGGTTTTATACCAAGATCTTTTGCCATAACGCCCCAGCCTTTGTGTTTGTTAGCTTGATAATATCGAAGCACCTCTTCATGGGATCGTCCCGATAATTCGGAGAGACGAAGCACCATATACGCATCGGCAGGAGCACCAACACTTTTTATAATGAGGCTTAATTGTGATTCTGGCATACCAAAACGTGAAGCAAGCCCTGCTTGATAGCCATAAGGATCTGCATGAGAACGCATATTTAAACTTGCCATCCAATCAAAATCAGCCGAGAACAATGTTGAGCTACTTACGAGTACAAAACTAACCGTTGCTAATACAATACTTTTAAATTTCATAAATACTCCTTTGAATTATTTTAGCGTCTATCACGTCCATCATCTCGATGATCGTCATTTTTATCATGATCATGAGGGTTATGGTCTTTTCGTTCATTTCTGTCATAATCTCTACGTTCTGGCTGGTGTTCATAATGTTGTGGCTCAGGCTGGCGGTCATAATGCCTTGGCTCTACATAGACTTTGCGAACAGGCATGTCACGACGATCTTCATAGTGCCCCCTAGGGTGGTAAATATAACGCGTGTCATATCGCTCACGAAGCTCTATAAATTCACCGACATCTGGTCTAATACCTACATGACGCCCTATATCATCCCAGCCATAATGTCTTCGCTCACGATATACTCTTAAAATATACTCTGGTGGTCGTCCCGTTAACTCAGCAAGGCGAAAGATCATATAGGCATCCGCAGGATCATAAACACTTGTTAAAATCACCATAACATCAGGCTCTCGAACGCCAAAGCGATCTACCAAACTATATCGATAGCCATAAGGATCTTCATGAGAACGCATATTAAGACTTACCATCCAATCAAAATCTGCTGCAAAAAGGGAAGATGTGCTTATCAAAACACCTAATCCCATCAAAAAAAGCTTTTGTAATTTCATTGTCAATCTCCATCCATAGAAAATAAAGCGTATTATAGTCTAAATAGTGAATTTATCGTGAAACGATCCCCCTGATTTTCTCCTCTTTTATTAGTAATATTTTGACTTAGTCTTGAGTATTGTTATTTTGTGTAACCATTTGTTTACATAAAAATTACGCTCATAAGCCTATAATGTCTTCATTAATTTAATAAGGAGTAGCATGATGAAAATCTATCATCAAAAGATTGCTGTAGATGAAAAAACCATCTGTTGTGCAACACTGTACACAAATCACATGCTCAATGTCACGAAGAACCACTATAATTTTTTATATGCTTTAGTAAGAAAAAATAAATAAGGATTATGATGCAATCCCGTCAATCGAAAATTATCACCAATGCAACAAGCTATTTTATGAGCCAATATACTAAACACTATTTACATGTCGAAAAACCCTCTTTAGGATTACCACCTCCTCCTGAAAACAAAAAGTATCTACTTTACATTCATGTCCCCTTTTGTACAATGTTTTGCCCGTACTGCTCTTTTAATAAATTCACCTATACCAAAGAAGCTGCTCTCATATACTACCGCCATTTACGTGAAGAGATTTTACATGTAAAAGAGTTGGGATATGATTTTAACTATTTAGTCATAGGTGGAGGTACACCATTGATTGATGAAGAAGAGTTGATTACAACGATTGAGTTGGTTCGAAAACTCTTCTCCATTGAACATGTCTCGTGTGAGAGCGATCCTAACCATATCAACCCAAAAACCGTACTCCAATTGGATGGCTTAGTCGATCGTCTCTCTATAGGTGTTCAAACCTTTGATGATACCCTTTTAAAGAAATTGGGGCGTTATGAGAAGTTTGGTTCAGGAGAAGAGGTGTACGCGAAAATTGCATCCATGCTGGGGATTTTGCCCATCACCAGCGTGGATCTCATTTTCAATTTCCCTACACAAACAGAAGAAGGGCTCATTCACGACCTAGAGACACTTAAAAAACTCTCTCCAGAGCAAACCAGCGTCTATCCACTAATGACCTCCTCATTGGTGAAAAATAGCGTGAAAAAAACACTGGGAGAATTCAGTCTTGAGAATGAATTTACCTTTTTTAGCACTATTAAAAAATCACTTAAAGAGCTCTATCCTGCAAGACATGGTTGGTCGTTTTCCAAAGAGAGCGATTTGATTATTGATGAATATATTATTGACAATGAAGAGTATGTCGGTGTCGGCTCAGGCTCTTTTAGTTTTTTAAAAGATACCCTTTACCTCAATGAATTTGCTTTAGATAAATATGCGACGCTTATTCAAGAAAAATCTTCGGCTATTACAAAAGAGAGAACTTTTCCAGCCAACTCACAGATGTATTATCGTTTAATGGTTGATCTTTTCAATGGTACTCTCTCTAAGAAAAAATTTACAGCTATGTTTGGTCAATCGATCAATGATACACTGGGTAAAGAGCTTATGCTCCTTAAATTTGCCAAAGCAATCAAAGAAAATAAAGAGAACATCACCACTACAGACTATGGTGACTACCTCTTTTTAGTCATGATGAAAGAGTTTTACATGGGCATGGATCGTATTCGCAATGAAGCGCGTAAGAACCTTATCCTTTAAAGGATGCCAAAGATAAGCTTTCGCTCCATGTCAGTACAAAAAAACCTATATGTTCACCATTGATATCGACAATAGGCGTATAAAGAACATAATTATCACCTTTTTTGAGATAACCTGTACCTTGAAAATTAATCTCTTTGATAAAATTTAGTCCATTGGCTTCTTGGTTGACAATCGTATAGTTATCGAGCATAAGCTTTTCGCCATAAGATGCTGCATTTGCAATCGATAAATACTCATTTTTCATCAATACATAAAACTCAACACCATCTTTTTTAAAATATGCATTTAAATCTTTAAAATCAACAACCGTTTCAATCGTCCCTACATACTCATCTTTTTTAAAGACAGGAGCGATGGCGCGCATAAACATACCATGTCGCCCAATTTCAACACCTTGCATCGGATGTTTACTCAGCTTTATCTTTTCGAGTGCATGGCGAAATGTGCTTAAATCATCATTGTTGTGATTGTTATAATCCCAAAGGCGAATAAAACTTTTAAAATCTTTGGTATGGAGATGTATTCTTGCATTATCAAAAATCTCTGCTAGTGCCATACTATCTCTAATTTCAAGCAGGTACTGCAAACAGTCCTCTCGATTTTGCTCACTTAAGCAAGCAACGACATTGGGGCTTTTCGCTAAAATCACCGAACTTGCCAGTGAAACTTTGGTTGTCTCCGCAATTTTATTATGCAACGTCAACAAAAGTGCATCCATCTGTTTTTTAAGCGTCTCTTCCTCTTCATACGAAATTGATTTATTGTATAAGAAGAGAATAATAAGCCCAAAAAAAAGCATCAGTGCGGCACTGAGAAAAAATCGTTTTTCTTTCATCGTTCACCCTTTATTTCTGCATCATCCACACCATCTAAGAGCTTCTTTTTATCAAGTTTCAAAATATACGTAAAACAAGAGCCCTTATTTTCATACGATTCGATGTTAATGTCAATATCATTTTTGTTACAAATATTTTGTACAATATTAAGCCCTAAGCCAAAGCCACCCTGCACAGAATCTTCTCTCTCAAAACGCTGAAAGACTTTGTAAAGATCTTTAATACCCTGTCCATAATCTTGAAAACTGAGCACGCAATGCTCTTCATCTTTTGGGTAAAGTTTTATCTCTACTTTACCTTGAAAAAAAGAGTATTTAACAGCATTAGAGAGTGTATTGTCAATGATGCGCTGAAGCTCTACTTTGCTGATATAGATCATCAAATTTGGCATGACATCATGCTCCAAACTTATCGACTTAGCAACAGAAATATCTTCAAAAAAAGCAATACGAGCGTTTAAATACTCAGAAAGATTGACAGGCTCTTTATTGTACGTTACTTTTTTATGCTTAATATAATACTCCACATCTTCATACGTCATCTGCATCTGCTTTGTGGCTGCTTTAATACGTTGCAAATGCTTAGAAGAAGTCACATAACTTGAGAGGAGCTCAACATTTATATTAATAACCCCTAAAGGAGTCTTAAGCTCATGCATTGAGTCATTAAAAAAGTCATTTATATAACGTTGCATCTTTTTATAAGGATAAATACTGGAATGAACAAAAATATTGCTCATAAGATAGACGAGAAAAAGTACAATAAAAAAAAGCATTGTTGCAATAAAAATAATTTTGGCATAGTTAAGTTGAAGCTCTACGACAAGGTAAAAAATATCACTCCCTCTTTGAATCTCTTTTTGATAATATAGAAAAGGATAAACAACATGTACTTTAAAATTGCTATGGGTAAGATGTGCTTGAATACCTTTGTAGAGTAATTGCTGTGTTTCATCATAAATGTTAATATGAAAGCGCACACTTCTTGGAATTTCAAAGCGCTCTTTTTCAAAAATACTCTTTTCATGAGCATCAACCCACTCCAAAATCTCTTGCGTTGCTTTATACTTTTCTTCCATGATGGTACTTTGAATGGCAAAGTAGCTAGGTACACAAAACAGTGCCATAACAATCAGTGTATAGACTAAAACCGAACGAAAGGGATTAAGAGAGAACATCAATGCGATATCCTAACCCACGCGACGATTTGATAAACTCTTCTTCATCGACTTTGAGCCTTATTTTTCTAATATACATACGAATATCCGCATAACTAATCTCTTTACCTTCCCACACATTTTCACGAATGAGTTCAATGTCGCAAAATGTATTTTTACGGCGAATTAAAAAGCGCACCAAATCAAGCTCTTTTGAGGTAAGTGAGACTGTCATATCTTTCTTTTTAAGCTCACCTGATTCAAAATTAAAAACACATCCACAACTCAGCCTAAATTCCCCTGCGGTACTTGTTTGATAATGCTTTTTAATCAGCTCTTTCACCCGCAGCTCAAGCTCTTTAAGTTCAAACGGTTTTTTAAGGTAGTCATTACAGCCTAGCTGATACCCAATTTCCATGTTATCAATATCTACCAATGATGTCATGATGATAATAGGCGTCGTAATATTTGCCTCTTTGATGTATTTAATCAACTCATGCCCATTGAGCTTCGGTACTTTTACATCCAATAAAAAGAGATAATAGCACTTCTGCATAATCGCATCCAGAGCGCTCTCTCCATCAAAAAAGGCATCGACTTCATACCCTAAGAGCTCTAAATACTCCTTAATGCTCTCATTGTAATTATAGTCATCTTCTAAGAGTAAAATCTTCATACCTTTTCCTTAACCAAAATAAATTTGTCCAGCGTAAATGATGTAATATCGCAGCATTAAAACACCTAAAACAACCACCATAGAATTTGTCACAATGTAACCGACACGATAAACATGACTCTTAAGAGCGATAATGACCGTTACTAAAGGAAGTCCTAATCCCACACCAATAACACCTAACCAAAAGATACCTGCCCAAAAGCCCTCAGTTAGTGCCGCTTTGGCAGCGGTTGGAGCATCGCCACCTGCATAAAATAACCCGATAAAAAACAGTGCTAAAAGAGGTAATTCGGTTAAAATCACTCTGGTATCAAGTACAAGAAGATACTTGATACTCTCCGTATTAAGAGCACTCTTAAAGAAGAGTAATCCAACCAAAATATTGACGGCAACACCCGAAGAGAGGCTAGAAGTGAGAAATAAAACAGGTAAAAGTGGACTATTCCATAAGGGAATGGCATAGAGTGCCGAAAGCAAAAATCCCGTGTATGAACCCACACAAAGAGCCGCTACAAAGAGAAAATACTCAATGACTTTAGCATAAGAGTGAAAACTCTTAACAAGATTAATAAGTCCCTCTAAAGGAGCTAAAAGGGGGTGTTTTATCACGCCTCGCTCAAACACAAGCAACATAAAAACAATGACAATCGGTGTATAAATAAGCAAAAAAAGCACCCCTAAACTCATAACCGATGTCACATTATAACGAAGAAGTAGCCAATAGAATGAAAGGGGTCGACCTAAGTCGATCACTAAAAGCAATAAACCTAAAAAAATTGCCGTAGGCGCCACAACAGCTCCCGCTTTAATCATCGCATCCCAGATAGAAGAGTTACTGCGTTCATGACGATTCCATTTCACTAATAAAGCGACGATAATAGAACCTGAACTGAGTCCTGCTAAAAAAAGGTAAATTGCAATCGCCCATGACCAATGAATAGCGCTGTACTGTTCTACACTTCCCCACATTGGACTCATGACTTAACCCCTTTACGACTCGGAATAAACGCTACTTTAGGCTTTGTACCCAGATGTTCTTTGGGAAACAGCAGTACCTCTTTTTGCGATTTTTGATGCACAAGAGAACTTTTTTGCCGCATATCCCCAAAACTGAGAGCTTCGGTAGGACATGTAGTGACACACGCAGGCTTTAACTCCTTAGAAACGCGTGTATCATAACAAAAATTGCACTTTTCTACTACATTTTTTAAAGGATTCACAAACCGCGCATGGTAGGGGCATGCTAGAATGCAATATTTACATGTAATGCAGACACGTTCATCAATATGCACTAAACCATCTTTACTCTGAAAGGAAGCATGTGTCGGACAAACGCTAACGCATGGAGGATTTTCACACATTACACACGATAACCTCTCGTAACGCATCCCCAGATTTGGGAATATTCCAAGCGTCTGCATATGTACCTGCACTCTGTAAAAATCATCGGGAACACTATGTTCCATGCGACAAGCCACACTACACGCTTGACACCCAATACAAAGATTTTCATCATAGAGAAGTCGGTATTGTTTTTCCATTACGCGCTCCTATATTTTGATAATATTGACACCAACATTGGTGATCATTGCTCCACAAAGCGTGGCGCTCTCTAACGATAAGAGCTTTGAAGAATTGATCCCTTTTCCATGTGTACGCTTAAGAGCAGGAGCATCGTGCCCAAAACCCATATACGCAAACAGTGTATCGGGGCGAATACCCTCGGTAATAAATACCGTTGCCTTCTCTTTGGAAATACCATTTTCAAGATAAAAGGTATCACTCATCTTGAGTCCATGAATTTTTGCTGTGGAAGGGTGCATCCAAATTGGATTTGTTGAGAGTAACATATTCAAATACGGTACATTCTGTGTGTGCCCATTGGTATGAACAGCGCTTTTTCCACTGGTTAAAACATAAGGAAATCCTTGTTTGACATCCATATCCACACTACTTGGAACTCCATATCCTTTAAACAATTTTTCAACCTCTTCGCAATAAATTTCTATCTTACCTGAGGGTGTTTTAAGCTTTTGCAAAAGATGACTAAACGTACCTTGCTTATCTAGCCACACACGACTTTGAGGATACCTCTCACAAAAATGCTCCACAAAAGTGGGCTCTAGCGCTAAAAGAGGAGGTACATCAAATGTCGCAGCCCCTTTTTTAAGCAATGTTTCGAGTAAAACTTGATTGCCTTTGGCTTGATAGGCTCGCAGTTCAGGAATACTTTTCCATGAATAATAACTTCCAAGCCCCATGCGTTCTGCAAGATTGTGGATAATTTCTATGGCACTTTTGTTTTGATGAAGTGGCGCTACAATACGATTGCGCATTGCATAATAGGGGCTTTTAAACGCAATTGTGCTAATACCTTCATCACGTTCTAAATAGGTTGCCTCAGGTAAAACCACATCTGCCATCATCGCTGTATCGGAGAGATAAATGTCATTGACAACAATAAACTCTAACTGCTCCATTGCCTCTTTCATCTTTTGAGGATTTGCTACCGTGACTAAAGGATTATGTCTGGTTAGAAACCATCCTTTTATCTCATAAGGCGTTTGAGTCATAATCGCTTCAGGAATTGCTGTTAATGAGCCATGTCGTTTCGAGACAAAGCGCAAAGCACCCTCTTCTCCTGCTTGATCGATGCGTTGCTCATTCACCAAAGGTCTTGGATACGGATTAGCCAGTTCTGGTACAATTTCTTCTTTAGCAAGCGCGTTGACACGCTCAGCCGTTTTTGAAAAATAGATTCCACCCTCTTTTTCAACATTACCCATCAAAATATTTGCCATCAAAATGGCACGAGTTCTTTGATATTCTGCCTTGGTAGTGGTTGCTTTATGCCCCCAATCAATAATGCATTTAGGAGAAGCCTCATAAATCTCTGCCGCAAGGCGTTCAACGACTTTGGCATCAATGCCCGTAAGAGGCTGTTGCCACTGAGGCGTTGTTTCTTTCACTGAGTGTGCTAATTTATCAAAACCAATCGTATACTGCTCGACAAAATTTTTATTGTATTTGCCATCCCTAATCCATACATGTAAAAGAGAAAGGACAAACGCTAAATCACTCCCTGGTTTAATCGGATACCATTCGTTAGCTTTAGAAGCTATGATGGAAAAACGAGGGTCTAAAACAACCAATTTTTTAGAAGGATTGGCAGAAAATTGTGCCATCGCTTTGGTTAGAGGAATATCGAGCCCTTCAAAAAGATTATGTCCAAAATTAAGAATATAGGTAGCATGTTCAAAATCGCGATGCAGTTTTTCACCGAACGTTTGTTTAAAGGCACTTTCAATCGCAATCGGACAAGAACTCCAATGCGAAAAAATATTGGGTGAACCAAATGCGGAAGCAAAAGAGCAGAGAAGATCGTATTGCTCTCCTGTTTTGGCAGAGAAGATGACACTTCTGGCACCATAACGCTCTTTCAACGCACTTAGTTTTCCAGCAATAAGACTGAGCGCCTCATCCCAACTGGCTTCCTTCCATTTATTTTCGCCCCGTTTACCCACGCGAATCAATGGTGTCACAAGTCTTTGGGGATCATAAAGCTGAGAAGCTCCTGCAACCCCTTTGGCACACAAACTCGTTCCCATCTCTTTCACAAAAGCGTTGCCTTGAAGCAAAACAGTTTTACCATTGATAACACGTGCTTCCATAGGACAACGACTACTGCACATTTCACAAATGGAACGAATAAACTTATCTTCACTTTTGAGGGCTACTTCGCCAAGCGCACCTAAGCTTCCAGGTAAGAAAACACTCGCCGTTGCGCTGGTTGTTGCAACCTTTAAAAAGTCTCTTCTGGCTTGAATATAATCCACGCTTTACTCACTTATTGTTTTACTTTATTGTAAGATAATTTGACTTTAAAATGAGACTTTTTTAAAGAAGTAAGATGCTCTTTTTACAGAAGGTAATCATCGGTATGCTAGTAGCTCATACCTCTTTTTCCGTTTGCTAAAAACAAGTTAAAAAGATGAAATAATAGGACTTGGTTTACTAAAGAGATAACCTTGAGAAAAATCTACATGTAAACTCAAAAGTTTTTCTTGAATCGCTTCTCGATCCACAAATTCTGCCACTATTTCATAGCCCATTTTTTTTGCAAAAGAGATAATGGTTTCTACCGTCATGGCACTTATTTCATTCGTATCAATGTCTTTGATCAAAGAACCATCAATTTTAATCATATCAACTTCCAATTTAACCAAGTAAGCAAAATTGGAGTAACCCGTTCCAAAATCATCAATCGCAATGCGACATCCAAGCTGTTTGACTTCATGAATAAACGCCGTGATCTCACCAAAATTTTCAATGCCTTCTGACTCGACAATCTCCAAAATTACCCGATCTGCACACTGATATTTTTTGATATTGTCATACAAACACTCTTTCACCGAAGTCGAGAGAATATCACCTTTCGTAAGGTTAATTGAAAAATCTACTTCAAAATCTTTGAGATATTCAAAAGACTTATTGATCATAATCTTCGTAAGTTTTCCATATAATCGTGTCTTTTTAGCTTGATCTAAAAAGGAGTATGGACTAAGATAATGACCATCCTCTTCTTGAAGTCGCATCAGCACTTCATACTTGGTAATTTTATGCAACTTATTGTCATAAATACCTTGAAAAAAAGGCACAATGCAATCATGATCAATCGCTGTTTTTATTTTTTGAATAATTTGAATATTATGCTTTGTTTTGTTTTTTAATATTTCGTTAGCTTCATAAAAAACGACCGCTTGATTGTGCGTTTTAGCTTCTTTCAGTGCCACGTGAGACTGCATATAAATTTCATCAGAACTTCCTTTGGCTACACCAACATTAATCCGAACAACCACTTCATAGCCTTTGATTATAAAAACTTTTTTTTCAAGACTATGAATCATTTGCTTAATGTTGTCACGAGCAGTTGAGATAATTTTAATATCTTGACTTGTCAGTAAAACCGCAAACTCATCTCCATTAATACGAAAAACCACATCAGCATGACTGTTAAAACTCTTCATTAAAAAATGAGCTATTTGTTTTAAAAGCTCATCGCCTACGTCATACCCTAAATAATCATTGATCTCTGAAAAACCAATCAGATTGAGTAAAATTAATAATTTTGTGTTGTGATCTAAACGAAGGCGATGAAAAAGTGCTTCACGGTTTCCAAAACCAGTGAGTTCATCTTTAAAATGCTGTTCAATCAACTGATCTTTAACAATTAAATCTGTGATGTCAAAATGAGCACAAAGATACTCCAGAGTATTGCCTGCTTCATCAAAAATAGGCATAATGGTATTTTGAAGATAATGGACATTACCCGATTTAATAACAACTCTGACGATCCCTTTCCATATTTCTTTACGTTTGAGCGTTTCCCAAAGATTTGCATAAAGAGCCGGATCAGCGTCACTTGGTCTGAACATACGATGTGTTTTACCTAACAATTCTTCTTCTGTGTAGCCTACAACCTTACAAAAAGGCTCACTTGCATACGTAATACGCCCAGTGATATCGGACTTAGAGACAATACAACACTCATCTAAAATCATTTTATACTGATTAAGAAAATTCATATTAACATCAAGTTCATGTTGGGTTGTATTGACAAGGTGGGTTAAGGATTTAAGCGTCGAGCCATTTGTTTCTGGTTTGTCACCCAAAGGATGAGAAATGATATAGTCGGATTCACTCAGTGTCAACACCGTAGTCGTGACATTAAGGAGTTGATTTTTATGTTTGGAATGAAAAAATTCACCGTATGTAAAAAATCCAGATGTGGGAGCAATTTGCTGTAAAAGTCCAAATTCGTAATTGAGCTGTTTTTGCAAAAATCGTTTGCGAACTGCACAGGAATAGATAAAAATGGTCTCAACAGGTTTTTCATTGATTTGCTCTTGTATGAGAGCTGCTTTATCCATAATTTCTTCAATATTTCCAATCGAAAAATGTACCTTTTCCCCCTCATCCAAATGTCCTGAAAAAATCAAAGAACCATCTTCATTGGAACCAATCAATGAGCGACATACTTCTATTTCATCACATGTTTTTATAAAAGGAAATTCCATGGCACTGCTAGGAATGTTTTGCAAAATATCATTCCCTAAATAGTGTTGATAGACTTCTTGAATAGGTTGATGATCAACCTCATAAATAGCTTCTTTATGGACTTTGGTAATCGTCAGTTCTTGACCAATTTGTGTCCAACCAAGGGAATAAGCACTGTTTACATGTAAAGATTTACCGCCTAATGTAGCCAGCACTATGCCATGATCTAAAATTTGATCCTCGCAAATAATAAAAGCACTTTGAAATAAAAAATTATCAGCAGCATTTCCACCAGAGAGAGGCATATCGGCTCTTAGGCTATTAAATCCTTTCATAAAATCTTCACTGTCATCCGAACCAAAAGGATGTGCTAAGGCAATACATACTTTAGTCTCTTTTTCCAGAATCGAAGTAGCCGCGTTTTGTCCACTTTCAAAGTTTACATCGGCAAAATAATAGGCTTTGGCTACACTCTTTTCCAGCTGACAAAATACAAGTAAAATAGTATTATCTTGAATATGACCCTCTTGAATCTCTCCTGCAGTGCTGGTGCCGATAATCACGCTTCTGGGAAATTTTAATTTTAAAAAATGAAGGATAGAGGCAATTTTTATTTTGTCAAAATCACCACAAAAAAGTTGAATGAAGAGTTGATTATTAGGGCTAAAATTAGCACTTGAAAACTTTTCAAGTGCTTCAATGGTTTCGTAGCAATAACTAATCGACTTCACGCCAATGCCTTATTTTGATATCTTATCTGCAAAGTAATCTAATATTTACCTGATACTACTAATTTTTATAAGAAGATTATTTTATCATAATATGCAAATTTTACATATTAAATCTAAAAAGAAAAACCCCCTCGCTCAGGAGGGAGTTATTGGGTAACGAAGACTTGACTTATCCTACGAAGATTTGTCCTGCGTAGAGAATATAATAACGAAGTGACATAACGCCGACCAAAACGATCAGTGAATTGAAGATTACAAAACCATGAGAGTGTTTAACACCATGAGGTAATGCAAAATTAAGTCCAATTGGCAACACTAACCCTAAGCCAATAACACCCAACCAAAGCAATGTTGAAAGTCCACCAGTGCTAAGTGCTGCTTTGGCGACATGCGCAGCCGATCCTCCTTGGTAAAACATTCCTACAAAAAGAATGAACAAGAAGAAAAGCTCTACAAAACTCACTTTGACATCCAACCCATGAAGGTAACTGACATTGCCATCTTTGGTACTGCTGTTAAAGAAAAGAAGCCCAATAACCAAGTTGGCTGAGATACCAGCTGAAATACCTGAAACCAAGAAAAGTGCTGGTAAAACAGGGGTATTAAACAGTGGATAACTGTTCATGGCTGAAAGCAAGAAACCAGTATACGCACCCACACCTACGGCTAAAATCAGTGTCACACTTTCGATTACTTTAGCATATGCCAGTGCAAGATTGGCAAGAGGTGCTAAAAATTGAAGTGGGCCTGTTTCAAAAAGCTCTTTTTTAAAGACGCCCATGAAAAAGAGAATGACGACAGGAAAGTACGCAAACAGTGCTAAAACACCCAGTGTCATAACCGATCCAAAGTTATAATGAATCAACAATTTCCAAAAATGCAATGGTCGTGTAAGGTCGAAAATCAGTAAAAAAAGACCAAGACAAATCGTAAGAGGCGCAAGAATTGCTCCTGCTTTGATAAGACCATCCCAAGGAGGCTTGCCGTTACCCTCTATCCATTTAACGATTAACGACGTCATCGCCGCACCTGCTGAAAGACCTGCTAAGAAGAGATAGACCGCAATTGGCCAATGCCATACGAGTGTTGAGTATTGCTCCATTGAGCCCCATATCTGATTCATGATCTGATCCCTCCTTTGTGGTTTGGTACAATAAACATTTTTGGTTGAGTGCCTAAAGACTCTTTTTGACGATACGTGACGCGCTCTGAGAGTGCTTTATTGATCTTGCTTTTCGGATCATTGAGATCACCAAAAATAAGTGCGTCTGTTGGGCACACGGTGACACACGCTGGCTCTTCACCTCTTGCCAATCGTGATTCATGGCAGAAAGTACATTTGTCAGGCGCTTTGGTTACAGGGTGCACATAACGCGCTTGGTAAGGGCACGCTGCAACACAGTACAAACAGCCCACACACAAATCCACATCGACTAAAACGATGCCCTCGTCATTGACATAAGACGCTTTAGTTGGGCAAACACTCACACACGGTGTGTTTTCACATTGGACACAGGATTGGCGGTGGTATTCATAGCCTAAGCTTCCATTGGGGTACTCTTCTTGTTTGACCCATACTTGTAAACGGTACACGGATTCTGGTATTTGATTTTCTGATCTACACGCAACGTTGCACGCTTGACAGCCGATGCAAAGATTGTTATCGTGGATCATTCCATATTTTTTTGCCATTGTTCTCTCCTCCCCTTACGCTTTTTTGACTTTGACGCCAACGACATGCAGGTTCATACCTGAATTTGGCGATACCAAAGGCGAATAAAGCGAATTGCTGTTAACACCTTTGCCGTAAGCTCGTTTGAGCTCTTTGCTGATGTGACCAAATCCGAAGTAAGCAAAGATCGTATCTTCTCTTACCCCTTTGGTGACAAGCGCTTTGCCTTTTTGCGTGCTGTATTTGTTATAAACATCGATCTTGTCACCATTTTTAATGCCGAGACGTTCAGCAGTTTTTGGGTGAATCCATACGGCTGCATCGTCTAAAAGGTTGTTAAGCCATGCGTTGTTACCATTGTGACTGTTTGAGCGAACCGCTGATTTGCCATTGACGAAGTAGAGTTCATCGGCTTCTTTGTACTTATAAGGCTCGTAGCTCAGTCCACCTTTTTGGGAGATCTCTTGAAGCTTTTTACTAAAGAGTTGGATTTTTTGTGGAAAATCAATCGTTCCCTCTTCGTTCACTTTGACTGCGGCACTTGGGAATTTTTTCACAAACTCAGCTACACTCTTTTTCTCTTGAAGCATCAAAGGCACACCAAAACTAGCACTTCCCGTCGCTTTAAGTTTTGCAAGAAGATCAATATTATCACCCACTTGTTGCAAACGATAATCTTCAATGTCTTTGTAAGGGAAATACGCACTGAGTCCCATTTTTTCAGCGAGCTCTTTAGCGATACGCCATGGTGCTCTACTCTCTCCAATTGGCTCAACCACTTTTTGGCGACCGACCCCGTAACTTGGATTTTTGCTACCACTGGCAGTAAACTCTTCATCTCTTTCTAAATAAGTCGTATCTGGGAGTACCACATCGGCGTACCATGCGGTATCGGAGACTTGAATATCCACAACCACCACCAAATCCATCGCTTTAATCGCTTTGATGACATGTTCCATATTGGACTGTGTCATAACAGGATTGTTACGTGCAATGAACCACCCGTGAAGTTTATACCCCACACCTGGAAGTTCAGTGAGTGTCGCTTCAGGAATCAATGTGACAATACCCTCACCTTTACCGGCAAGGAAAAATTCACTGTCTTTCTCGCCAATGCGGTCAATGCGTGGTACTTCGACTTTTGGATACGCTGGTGTTTTTGGTTTTTTAAGTTTAAAGGCTTTTGGATCACCCTCGCCAATAAATTGGTTGTAATAATCCGCTCCCTTAGAGAGGTAATAACCACCATCTCTCTCAACCGCACCCACAAGAACATTTATCATCATCATCGCACGGCGAAGTTCCAACTCTTGTGGTGTAAACGTAACTCTGTGACCAAAGTCAAAGATCGCTTTTGGAGCCGCTTTTGCAAACTCTCGTGCCAATCGTTTAATCGTATCAGCAGGGATGTCACATTCGGTTGCCATTTTTTCAGGTGTATACTCCGCAATACTCGCTTTAAGTTCTTCAAAGCCTTCGCACTGTTTTTCAACAAACTTTTTATCGTAAAGATTTTCATGAATCAGTGTGTGCATAAATGCTAAAACAAACGGAAGATCATGCCCTGGTTTGATGGCATGCCATTCGGTTGATTTTGCTGCCATGACAGAGAGTCTTGGCTCCAAAGTTACCAGTTTTGCACCGTTTGCAAGGGCATCCATGTATTGACGAGCGTAAGAGATAACGATGCCCTCAAAGACATTGTGTCCCATGTTGATGATGTATTTCGCTTTCGCAAAATCACGGTTAGCACCTGCGCCAAATACATCTTTACCCGCCATTCCATACGCCAATGGACAGGTCGCTTCATGACCAAAAAGGTTATGAGAGCCATACGCTTGTGCTAAATGGTGAAACCATGTTTTCGTCCAACCACTACGTGCGGTAAATGCCACCGTATGCGCACCGTGTTTTTGCTTGATCTCTTCAAGTTTTTTGGCAATGAAAGTGTATGCTTCGTCCCAACTGACCTCTTTCCACTTTCCTTCCCCTCGCTCACCCACACGCATAATCGGTTTGACCAAACGTTGTGGATCGTAGAGCTGATTGAACCCTGCACTTCCACGAGCACAGACTTTGCCACCTCGGCTTTTATCCGCAGGATTACCGCGAATAAACATCCCTTTTCCCTCTTCTACACGCGCTTCAATGGTACACGAACTCGTACACATCTCGCAAATACTCGGTGTAAACTTCGTAGTACCTTTGTATTGCTTTTTACTCTCTTCAATCGCCCCAAGAGTCCCTGGTATCGAAGAGAGACTTGCAACGGCCGCTGCAGTAGAAGAGAGTTTTAAAAATCCTCTTCGGCTAAGCATTTGAGTCATCTTTCATCCTTTTCATAAGATTTCATAGTGGTATCTTAGAAAAGCTATGTAAATTTTATGTAAACTTTAAAGACGACTTTTAAATACTATTTTTGTAGAAGATTTTAGATAAGTAGGCTTTTCATCGTGCTTCAGGGCATTATGTGACGTAAAAAGAACATAAATTTTGATGTTTTTACGTTTACATGTAAAGATACTTTGTTTAAAAAGAAGCTTTTTTTCATAGAATAAAAAGGATGGTTGATTGTTTGATACATGAAAATCTTTACATGTAAAAATTTGTAGATGAAATTGAGCTACAATTTAACGTATAAAATTGGAATTTAATGGGGAAAAGTTAAAAGTTTAGCCCTCGTATAATGAAAAAAGCTATGTAAATTTTATGCGAACTTGAGAGATGATTTTTAATGAATGGATTTTAAAGAACAAAGCTTTATTTAGCAGTTTTGCATTATAAATAACGAAAAATAACTTTAACTTTTTACTTCAAATGCACTAAGAAAAGTTTCCACAGCAAGTTTTACCCATTGATCTATTTGCACTGCTGAAGGCTTAGTCTGAGGGTGGGTTAAATATTCCAATTGTGCCTCTCCACGCACCATATTCATAAAAAGTGCTGATGCTGAAGGAGCACCAATAGCCTGAATGTTAATTTCTCTATTCTTTGTAGCTTCACTCAAATACTCTGCTAATTTTTCGTATATCACCTTGGGCCCTGCCATATAGAACCGACGTCCAAGCTCAGGAAAACGAGGAGCTTCAGCTATTACAACACGATACAATGCAGTTGCAGTGGGCGATAATATTAGTTGTAAATAAGATGTACCTAAGTCAGTAAGTGTTTTTGCAATATCCCCATTAACATGAATTGCTTTAAATGACTTTGTCAGCACTGCACATTCACGCTCAATAACAGCAATAAATAGAGATTCTTTACTTGGGAAACAAGCATACATCGTTTTTTTAGAAACTTTTGCTTCACGTTGAATCATATCTGTAGTTGCAGCGCTGAATCCATGTGCAAGAAACACAGATGTGGCAGCTTCCAACACTGCTTGCTGTTTATCATCGCGTGGTGTGGTCAAAATTGTACTTTTCATATTGAACTCCCACAAAAATATTAGGATTATTATACCGATTAGTTTAGTTAATATCAAGGGCTAATTTTTTAATTAATATCCTTTTTATAGAGAGATTACATATTGACATTTCAAATATTATGTTGATATAATACCGAACGGTTTACTTATTATGGGGCCATCTTAATCATTTAAGGCTTTTTTATGAGTTTAATATTTTTTATTCGACATTTGTTTCAAAATTTACGATTTTATCGGATTGTATTATCTAGAGCTTGCTTGTTACCACTTGTTCTTACAGGCTGTATGAGTACATCAAGTACCCAAAAACCGACACTTACTGTTCCCGATACTACTTTGCGCTCTTATGCATCAATCATTGGAAATGAAGCAACTTTAGCTGATAAAGAAATTCCTATTCAATGGTGGGATTTATTCAACGATTCAACTTTGGCTTTATTGGAATCGGATGCTGCCAAGTCTAATTTAGATCTTCTAAGTGCTATCACACGTATAGAAGAGAGTCGTGCACAACTTGGACTTATTAATTCTGCACGTAATCCTCAAGTCTCAGGTAATGCCAGTTATTCACGTCAAGCTCTTAGTGAGCATGAATCATTAGCGATGCTAGGAGCTCCAACAAGTAGTGCTAACTTTTGGGATTTAGGTCTGCAAGCTGGATGGGAACTTGATTTATGGGGGCATTTACGTCAACAAACGGCATCAGCGCAAGCCTCACTAGAGGCAACAATGTTTGGAATGGAAGCAGTGAAGGTTTCTGTTACTGCTGATATAGCGCGCACTTATTTATTATTGCGTGGTGTGCAAGCACAAGTGAAGATTTATCAAAAACAACAAGATATTGCTCAGAAATTAATATTGTTGATAGAAAGTCAAAAGCGTAATGGTGTAGGCACTCGTTTTGATGTTGCTATTTCTCTTGAAAATCTTGCAAAAATAAACGCACATCTATTGCAGCTTGAGCATCAAAGAGATGTTTTGAAAAATGCTCTTGCATTACTGCTCGGCAAATATCCTCGTGAACTAGATGAACAACTTGCAATAGAAAACTTTCCAGTTATGCCAAAAAGTTTACCCATTGGTATTCCATCTGAACTAGCTTCCAAACGCCCAGATATATTACAAGCAGAGGCACGTTTACGAGCTACCGTATCTGATATTGGTGCAGCAGAAGCAGATTTTTACCCTCGTGTTAGTCTAACAGGATCTTTTAGTTTTAAAGCGTTTGAGTTTTCTGACATGGGAATGTGGGACTCTAGGCACTATGCAGTAGGACCTACACTCTATTTACCAATTTTTGATGGTGGTCGTCTTAAAAGTAATCTTGCATTGAGCACAACACGTCATCGCTTAGCTGGTTTAAACTATCAAAAAACTGTGTTGAATGCATGGCATGAAATTGATAATGCATTAGATGCTTACTCTACTGAACTAAAACGATATAAGCAATTGCAACTCGCTTTGCAACAAAGGGAAAATTCTTTGAGTGTAGCAAAATATGGCTATCAGGAAGGAACTCAGTCATTGATACCAGTCCTAGAAGCACAACGTGCACTATTAAACAATGAATTTGAATTAGTTGATTGTGCAACATCTTCAGCATTATCAGTCGTATCTTTGTATCGTGCTCTTGGTGGTAGATGGTCGTCAGATTTACATGTAAGCATATTATCCGATAAGGCTGAATAATGGATAATATGTCTACAATACCCGATTCAAATACAAAAATAGTAGCTCCACCACCACATCCTTTTGATGTACGTATGTCCATTGGATTAGTTGGTGTTTTACTAGCAGCAATGATGGCAGGTCTCAATGGGCGTATACCTAGTCTCGTACTTATTGATATTCAAGGTGGGGTAGGGTTTTCTAAAGATAGTATTTCATGGTTGACAACAGCGTATTCGGCAGGAGAACTTACCGCTATGCCATTTGCAACATGGTTTGCTATTACATTCTCAATACGTCGATTTCATCTGATAATGCTTTTATCTTCAATGTTTTTGTCAATTCTTTTACCTTTCGTTCAGGATTTGCAATTATTGATACTATTGCGTTTTATTCATGGTATTGCTTCTGGTTCATTAATACCTCTTTTAATGACGTCATTATTGCGTTTCATGCCGTTGTCTATACGTCTTTATGGATTAGCTATTTTTGCATTGGTCGCAACATTTACTCCTAATATTGCTCTTTGGCTTGCATCATGGTGTGTGGATCATCTTGAAGATTGGAGATGGGTTTATTGGCATGTAGTGTTATTAGGGTTCATCGCTATCCCAATGGTTGCATGGGGAATTCCTAAAATGCCTTCAATGTTATCTAGACTACAACAAGCAAATTGGTTCAGCCTACTATTGGGCATACCTGGTTTAACTTTGCTTGTGATAGGCATAGATCAAGGGGTACGTTTAGATTGGTTTCATTCACCAATAATTATTATATCTCTTAGTATGGGTACTCTTCTTACGATCTTGTTTTTGCTGAATGAAGTGCTCTCGAAGTCACCTTCACCATTTGTGCAGCTCAAGCTATTGCAACGTCGTAATGTGGGGCTTGGTCTTCCAATCTTTTTTTTCGTATTTATGCTTTTTGTTCCTGGTGTTACTTTACCTGCAAATATTCTTGGAAATTTGCAAGGATTCCGCATGGAGCAGAGTTTAACTCTTGGCTTAATGGTAGGGCTACCACAGCTTATATTAGGACCGTGTGTAGCATACATGCTTTTCCAAAAGTGGGCTGATCCTCGGTATGTTTTTAGTGTTGGATTAATTTTTATTGCTATAGGATGTGGGATAGCAAGTAATCTAACAAGTAATTGGATGGTCGAACAGTTTATATGGGCAGAAATACTGCAAATGATTGGACAGCCATTAGCTCTTGTTCCTCTTTTATTTCTTATAACGAGTGTAGTCGATCCCATGGAAGGTCCTTATATAGCAGGTCTAATTAACATTCTACGAGTGATCAGTACTACGATTGCATCGGCAATAGTCGGTCAATTGAGTCTAACACGTAGTCATTTTCATTCTGAAATATTACTCGATAATGCTGGTCGATTATTACCAAATTTACCTCAGCCTAATATGTTTGAATCAAGTCAATTAGGGCAAATTGTTGTTCAGCAAGCAGCTACAAAGGCATCTGCAGATATCTATTTAATGTTTTGTGTAGTAGCCCTGTTATTAATTCCTGTAGTACTTAAACTACAGTATGTTTCACCTCCTGAGGTGAAACATACCAAACCTAAACCATCAGTTGCACTTCAAAATGCAACATTAAATTAATTTTTAACGAGGAGAGATTTAAATGCCGACCAACAATATGAACCTTCAATTTCGTATAGCTGCCACTTTTATCATTATAATTGCCGTAGGAATTGCCTTTTGGAAGTGGAACCATCATGAATCTAGTTCCTTAGAGCAAAGTACAGATGACGCTTACATACAAGCAAACTTTACAATGATTGTTCCTCAAGTATCAGGAATTATTAAAGAAATAGCAGTCTCTGACCATCAATTTGTAAAAGCTGGCGATAAGCTTATAACGATTGATGATCGTGAATTACGCATTGCCATTAACACCGCAAAAGCTACTATTGACAACTTAACAGCAAAACTCAAACAACAGCAAAGTACAATCGCACAAGCCCAGGCTATCGTAGCATCAATGAGTGCAAAATTAAAGCTTGCTGAAGTCAATCGTAATCGTTATAGTAATTTAGCAATTGATGGCTCGGGTACAGTGCAAGCTAAACAACAAGCTGAAACAGAATGGGAGATACAACGTGCATCATTTGAACAGGCACAAGCGGGCTTGGATATTGCAAAGCAACAAGTTGATATTTTACAAGCTGATTTAGCAAAAGCAAAATCAACTAAAGAAGATGTAGAATTAAAGCTCTCATATACTTATATAGAGGCACCTATTAGTGGTATTGTTGACCAACGCCGTGCTCGAATAGGCGGTTACGCACGGGTAGGAGAGTCTTTATTAACATTAGTTCCTTTAGATGCTGTATATATTGAAGCAAATTTCCGTGAAACTCAACTCGCTTGTGTACAGGTTGGGCAATTCGTAGAGATAACAGTAGATGCACTTCCTGGAGTAATACTTAAAGGATATGTGGAGAGTCTAGCACCAGCAAGCGGCGTTAGTTATTCAGCTGTGCCACCGCATAATGCAACAGGGAACTTCACTAAAATAGTTCAACGTTTACCAATACGTATTCAAATTGAACCTAATCAGGAAAATACAAATCAATTAAAAGTTGGTATGTCTGTGCGATCAACAATAAAAGTGAATAAGTGTAGTAGTAAATAGGGATATGTAGCCTTTCCTTAACTTTTTAAAAGCATCGCTCGCAACAATTTTTTACTTTGCGTCTGACAAATGTCAGTTTGGGTTTATTGAGCGTCTCTTTTGACGCTCGCTTTCTATCATTTTATCATTCCAAACACCATAAGGATCGCGGTACGGCTCTTTTACATGTAACGATTTTGAAGCCATAGAATGTATAGCGACAACACCCTTGATGTCGCTGTTTTCATCATTGGCGACGCTGACGTCAAAGCCTGCGAGATTGAGTCCAATTTGACTTACATGTAAAGTGGTTGAGGCGACCAAAACGCCATCAGGTTTGAGCAATTTTCGCAGGTTTTGGAAAAATTCTAACGTGACGAGCGAAGCGTTATTGCTCTCGATAAACGGGTCTAAAAAGATGACATCAAATTTCTCGCTCAAAAGCGTGACACCATAGCGCGCTTCGATAGTGTGGAAATCAATGCTCACACAATCATCTTCGTAAATTTTACATGTAAAAAGTGTCTGCAACATCTTTACATGTAAAGCATTGGGAACGGTAGCGGAAGCCGTTTGCAAGAGCATGCGATCTTGGTCGATGGCGTTTACCTGTAAACGATTTTTGGTTAAGGTTTGGGCTAATTCCAAGGCTTTAAACGTGTTATACCCCATCCCAAATCCGATCTCTAAAAGGTTCACATCGCCTTTTTCAAGACGTGCTTTGAGGTCTGATTTTTCAATAAAAAGCGTTTCGGCTTGGGTGTAAGCACCCGCTTTGGGATGGTAATAATTATGGTACATTTCACTCCACAAAGTCGAACTTCCATCTTTTAGGTCGATTTTTTGTGGTATTTCATAACTTTCTTCATGCTTGGATTCAACCAAATCACCCTGTTTGATACCCCGATAACGCATCGTTTGGGCGATGTATTCGCCAAATTGTCCTTTTGCCATGTGCCATTTTGGAGCGATGAGTTCATGTGTTGGCGTGTCGGTTGCAAGACGTAAAATAGGAATGTGTGAAGGCGTCAAACGCAACAGTTCGATGAGCGCTTCGGCGTATTCGTACTCGTTTAAAAGCGCAAAAGGCGTTTGTACATATTCGCGCGCCAAATCGGTATTTTCGATCACATGCAAATTGTGAAATTTAATGCCATCAATGCCTGCGTTTACCAAACCTTGCAGACTCTGTTTCCACATATCAAGCGTTTCATTAGGCAAGCCAATAATCAGATGCGCATAAACTTTCAAACCCTTACCATGTAAACGCTTAATCGCATCCAGCGAACAGGCGGTATCGTGCCCTCGGTTCATGCGCGTTAAGCTTGTATCGTGCAGAGTTTGCACGCCTAGTTCGACCACGACGTCTATTTTTTGACCCAGTTCGCGCAAATATTCCAGCGTCGATTCACTCAAACAATCAGGTCTGGTTCCTACATGTAAAGCCCGAAAGGGGTAGAGCGACAGCAGTTTTTCATACGCCTCTTTTTGCCTGACCAACGAGGCAAAGGTTCCCGTGTAGGCTTGAATGTACAGCGCAAACGACGAGGCTTTGTAACGTCTTTTGGCAAACGAAAGTGCTTTTTCTATCTGCTCTTCCACGCTTTTTGCGTCGGCAATTTGAGCCGCACGCGCGCCATGTTCGGGGCAAAAAGAGCAGCCGCCACTGCCATCTTTTTCGCGGTTAGGACAGCCAAACTCTAAATTGACAGGAATGCTAAAGAGTGCTTCGCCATAATGGGAGTGCATAAAGGCTTTGTGACTGAGGTAGGGGAGCATTATTTGGAAAAAAGTTTGCGTATTTTGGTCAATCCAAACTGCATACCGCTGAACATCATCACGCTCGCCATCTTTTTCCACATCGATTTTTCATAACACGGATCGGGGCATTTGCGACAACTCGGTTTATTTTCATGTGGACAATTTTTCAGCTTGCCATACGCGTAGAGAAAAAGCGTCTCGCACTCTTCGCAGATATGATAGGGAAGATCGCACAAGGACTCTTCTTTAAAACTCACCTGCAAAGCGCCCTTCTTTTTGGGAACATCGTGATGCTTTTTGTCGCAATGCAGTTGAATAAAACGGTGCAAGGTTTGCGTGTCGGAGATGAGTTTTTCTTTGGTCATGGAGGCTCTTTTCTGATTTTATACCGTATTATAAAGAAATAGTCTAAACCTAACGTTATTACAGCAAAGCAGTGTCAATTTTTAAAGCAGGGGTTGAAATCTGTGGCAAACCGAAATTTGCCACAGGGTGTTTATTTTGCAGGAATAATGATCCCTTTGTAAGGGCCAAATTTGTGTTGGTGACGTGTTTTATTATCATCATACGGTCCAACATCGCTATCAGGCACTTTCATGCTAAGATCAGGAAAATCTTTTTCACGATTGGCTTTGACGTCGCGTGGTTTATCGTAATTATTGATGTACGCTGCGACGTTGTAGGCTTGCTCGTCGGTTAGCACACGGTTGTGGTTGTCCGCACCCAAAGGCATATTGGCTACGATCCAGTCTGCTGCGCGAAGCACACGGTACATTCCAGCACCCGTGTTATAGCTGTCTTTGCCCCAAAGTGGAGGAAACTCATACCCATTGGCTTTGCCTTCACGTTTCACGCCTTCGCCATTCACACCATGGCATGAAGCACAATGCTCTGCATACACTTTCTCACCTTTAATCGGATCGGCCGCTTGGCTCATGACCATTTTACGATTGACCTGAGGAAACTCAGCGCCTTCGACTTTGGCGCCAACAGGAATGCCTTGCGCTAACCAGTACATATACGTCACGATAGCACGCATCTCTTTTCCATTTTCAGGAAGCGATTTGCCATTCATACTGCGGTTCATACATCCATTGACACGCTCTTCAATACTGCCGATGTTCTCATCGCGATTGCGGTATTGAGGAAAGGTTCCAAACGTTGCCATAAAAGGCGCTGACCAGCGCTTGGTTCCTGCATCTTGGTGACACGAAGAACAGGCGAGGTTGTTACCCGCGTAACGCATTTTAGGATTCGCCACTTCGGGACCGATGTATTTGTAGGTTTCATGCACCAGTGCTTTTCCATAACGCACGGTCTCTCCAAAAAGATTATTAGGAATCGTGCTCTCATCAGGCGCCTTCCAATCTTTCACCACAACCGGTTTAAACCCTTTATCTGAGCGTTTAGCAAGCTCCGCCACATCAAATGCAAAAAGCCCGCTTGCACCCAAAAGTAGTAGTGCCATTCCAAGAATCGATACTTTTTTCATCTCTTACCTCCTTAAAATTTTCTATAACCACTATCATAGTTTTTCTACGTCAATTTTTCGTCAATTTCCACTTCGCCCTTTTGAGCTATAATTCAAGTAATGATTACAAAGGATTCCCCATCAAAACATTTCGTGCATTTGCACTCTTTTTTGGACTCTTTTTCGTCCTCATACTCACTCTTGGCTTTTTGATCTATCGCGCGAACCACAACCTTTACATCGAAGATGCCAAAAACAGTGTGGAGAGTGTGCTGGGTCTCACCCAAGAGCTGATTTCCCATGAAAAACAACTCGCTCTTAGCATTGCGCTGATGCTCTCTCAAAATGAAACACTCAAAGAGGGATACCTTAAAAACGATCGAGCGTTACTTTTTGAAACATTACAGAGCGAAATTTCTAAAATCAAACAGTATCTGCACATTGAAACCCTTGAAGTACAACTCCATACCAAAGATGCTAGAGCCTATGTGCGAAGTTGGGATTTTGAAGGTTATGGTGATGATCTCTCCACGTTTCGCAAAGGCATAGCGCTCCTGCAACAAACTAAAATGCCCCTCGTTGCCATTGAACTTGGCAAACGCCTTAACATCAAAGCACTCTGCCCGATTTATGCTAAAAATGAGTTTATCGGCTCACTCGAAATCATCATCAGTTTTGATGAAGTCGCGCAAAAGCTGAACGCCAAAAAGATCAATTTTGTCATTTTAATGGATAAAGAGCTTTTAGAAATTGGCGAATGGATGAAAGAGCTGACCCAAATCGATAACTACGTCATCGTTAGTAACGGTTGCCCTAGTGGGTGCATCAACGCCCTTAGTTCCATAATCTCGACGTCTACGCTGGAGAAAGGATTTGCGCGCTCTAACGATGCCCTCTTTGGCTTCACACCACTCTTTGACATCGAAGCCAAACAGGTAGGTTACATTGGAATTTGGTTTGGAGAGTCCTTGCTCAAAGAGTCTTTGCTCCTTCGAGCCTCATTGACACCTCGCGCAACACCTTTACATGTAAAGACCTTGGAGCCTGCAATTGAAGACTCGCAGAAACGTGAGGTACTGATTCGATGAAGATTTTACTGCTGGAAGATGACCACACCTACAATGAGAGCATTAAGGAGTCTTTGGAGGAGATGGGCTATGACGTTGACGCTTTTGAAGACGGACTTGTTGCGCTGGATGCACTGTTTGAAAAGCACTACCATCTCGCCCTTTTGGACATTCGCGTGCCCCATCTGGATGGGTATGAAATCCTCAAAGAGATTCGCAAAGCGAAGCTCGATTTACCGATCATTTTTATCACGTCACTCACCGACATTAACAACCTCTCTTTGGGGTACGAGCTTGGCTGTAATGATTATCTGCGTAAACCGTTTTCGCTCAAAGAGCTTCAGTATCGTGTCTCGCAAACGCTTAAAAGTTATCACCTGCATACGACGTTGGATGTTATACCTCTCACGCACGGATTTTCCTACCATAGCGACGATCAAAGCCTTTGGTTTGAGGAGATGCAGGTAAATTTGAGCAATTATGAACGCAAACTGCTCTTTGTGTTGGTAAAAAATAGGGGAAATTTTATCTCCACAGAGCTCATCCACGAATACGTTTGGGAAGGCAAAGAAGTCGGCGATAATGACATACGCATGCTGATTAAAAAACTACGTGACAAGACCGATAAGGATTTGATTATTACCGCGAAAGGCATAGGATACAAAATTGAAAAGTGAGACTAAAAATGCGTTTATTTTCGCCATCATTCTCACCTTCTTGACGCTTTTGCTCGTCTCGTTTCCCATTTTAAATTACCTCTCCGTTTCACTGCGCCTCAGCCAAGTCAATCAAGAGAGCCAACTGCGCAGTTATGCCAAAGAGATTGAGACAACCATTCAAGGCATTTTGCCGCTTCAAAAAACCTTTCTGTTTCCACGCTCCATTCTCTTTAAAAGTGCGCTTTTAGACACCAACAACCGCATCGTCTTTTCACTCATTGAAGAGCCCATTCCAAGCTTTAGCGATGAATTTGCCACCCAGGAGCGCTCTCTTTTTTACAAGCATCCTTTGGCTGCAAATGCGTTACATGTAAAGTATTTAATCGTGCAAAAAGAGATTTCGCATTCGCAAGTTATTTTTGATATTTTGGTCATCATCGGCGTGGTTTTGGTGGGAATGCTCCTTTTTTCCTATTTGCTCTTAAAACTCTTGCTCAAACCTTACATCGAAACCTCCACGCGTATGAATCTCTTTTTCACCGATGTCATGCACGAACTGAAAACGCCTTTGGGCATTATGCAACTCAATATCGAAGGGCTGGTTCTAAAATACAAAGATAAACGCCTTGGTCGCACCCTTGCAGCACTCTCCACCCTTGCAACGCTGTACGATGATCTAGAATACCTCATCAAAAACAAAACGATCACCTACACAACCGAACTGCTTAATTTTTCGACGTTTTTGGAAGATCGTATTGCGTATTTTGAAGCCCTGAGCGCTTCAAAAGAGATTTTGATTTGTTCACATATTGAGCCTGAGCTTTATGTTCGCATCAACCGCATTGAGCTTCAGCGCATCATCGACAACAATATCACCAATGCGATCAAATACTCACCAACGCAAACCATCATCGACGTTGCATTAAACGCAGACAACGGCAAACTCTGTTTTAACGTTAAAGATCAAGGTGTGGGAATTAAAGAGGTCGATAAGATTTTTGAGCGCCATTACCGAGGTGACATTTACAAAGGTGGCTTTGGCATAGGTCTGAGTATTGTGAAAAGTATTTGCGAAAAGTATGGTGTTGTGATTGAAGTACAATCGGAAGAAAAAAAGGGGAGTGAATTTAAGTATTGGTTTAGAGAAGAAGAGAAGGAGGAGAAAATCTCCTCCTAAAAATTATAGTGCTGTTACGTTCTCAGCTTGTGGGCCTTTTGGACCTTCGCCTAGTTCATAAGTGACTTTTTGGCCTTCTGCCAAAGATACACGACCATAACCTGATCTATTTACTTGACGAAAGTGTACGAATACATCTTTTCCGCCATCGTTTGGTTGGATAAATCCAAAACCTTTTTCATTGTTAAACCATTTAACGGTTCCCTCTAATAAAGCCATCGTATGCTCCTGTTATAAAATCGAAAAGTAGAAAATTGAGTATTTTTGGAGTATTTTAGGATGCTAACTAAAGGTCACGTATCAAAAAACTACCAAAGATGAACTCGAACCTCATCTTTCTAGGAAAATAGTGTATCTTATTTTTTAAAATAAAGCAAATTTAAATCGCTTTTAACTATACTGAGACATGAAAATAGCAAAAACATATGCACTTTACAGCACAATCATCCTTTCTTGCACACTCATCTTAATGACAAGTGTCTGGTTTAGTAAAAAAACGCAAGAGCATAGACAGATTGCACACGAGCAAAGTAGTGTGTTTGAACGCTACAAAGCCGTCTTAAATCTTGAAAATAGTGTGTTAAGGCAAATAAGTCTTAACTACTCACGTTTGGATGAAATAAAGGCATTTGTCAATACCCCTGATTTGGCAAAGAACAAAGATAATTTAGAACCTTTACTCTCTGCATTTGGACTTCATTATCTTTTTATTTTTAATGCTTCAAAAAAGCAGGTTTATACCCATAAAAGTGATGGGGTACAAAACATAAATCTTGATTTATCGTCATTTAATGCCTCATCTTCTTCATTAAGAGAGTTTTATCACTTTGAAAATGGAACATTTATCCAATTTTTTTTAGCACCAATTTATACTTCATCACATTTAGTACAAACAGGCGATCCCATAGGATTTTTACTTTTAGGACGTCTTTTTGATCAATCATTCCTCACAAATATGGAACATACGACTCTTGGATACACCACCTTGTTTCAAAAAGAGAATCACCCTTTTGGTGATCAGCATTTTGAACTTCCACTTCTTTCCTTGCAAAATGAAGTGATTGGCTATCTCGATTTTAACTATTCCCCTTCACTTTTACTTTTTATGAATGAATTTCAAAACACTATGGCATTTCTAGGATTCCTTACTATTCTCTGTACCATGGTACTGTTTTATTTTCTCACCCAAAACATTATTTTTATACCGATTAAGCGTATCTCTATGGCACTTAAAAGCCATAATCTTAATTATATTGCAGCTCTCTCACGCCAAAAAGATGAATTGGGTGAAATTGCACATCTTATTTATGATCATGAGAAGCAGACGAACCTCCTTGAACACTACAAAGAGGCCGTAGATGAAAACACCATCGTCTCAAAAACCAATCCCAAAGGTATTATTACCTATGCCAACAAACAATTTATTGCTATTTCTGGCTATAACGAATCAGAACTTTTAGGAAAACCGCACAATATTGTGCGACATCCCGATAACCCTCATAGTTTTTTTAAAGAGATGTGGACAACGCTCAAAGAAGGAAAAACATGGAAAGGTGTTGTAAAAAATAGACGTAAAGATGGAACAGCCTACTATGTTAAATCCGTTATTATGCCTCTGTTTGACGATCAAGGAAATATTCAAGAGTATATTGCCATTCGTTACGACGTGAGTGAACTTTTTGAGCAGGTAGATCATCTGCGCAAAGATAAACTTATTGAATTACCAAGTCGTAAAGTGCTCCTAGAAGCCATTGAACACGCTAGTAACCCTCACTTAGCCATTCTCAATATTTCTGGTTTTCGCGACATCAATACCCTGCATGGGCAAGCCTTTGGTGATCTTTACTTGCGTCATTTAGCCATCACTATCAAACAACTTATGTCCAAGTCATGGCAATTTTTTTACCTCCATAGTGATGAATTTGCCCTTTATTGTGATACGTCTGTTCCCGATAATACATTTAACGATGAGTGTCACCACATCCTGACGATCCTGAATCATGAGGGACTTCTGATCCAAAATACATTTTATCCTCTCTCCCTTCGTTGTGGTATTGCAAATGGAGCGAGCTATCTCTATAATCGTGCTGAAATTGCGATGAAAGAAGCACGAACATCGCATAAAGCTTTCGTTATTTACGATGATAACAAGGGCTTTGAAGAGCGTCTTCAAAAAGATATCCAATGGAATGAAACACTCATGAGTGCTCTGAAAGAAAATCGCTTTACTATTTTCTTCCAAGAAATTGTTCCTTTACATGTAAAGGAACCATCACGTAAAAAATACGAAGTGCTCATCCGTCTCATTGATGCGAAAGGTACCATTATCTCTCCCTATCATTTTATTGATCTTTCTAAGCGTATACATCTGTACGACCAACTGACGCGTTTTGTTATGCAAGAAGGATTTAGAGCTGCTGCTGAACTATATTGTGATATTTCAATCAATATTACACAAGAAGATATTCTAACGCCAGATACAGTCCAATTATTATTCGATCTACTTAAACAGTATCCTACACTCAAAGGACATATCACCCTTGAGCTAGTTGAATCAGAAGGCTTAGAAGACTCAACAGAGGTACAAACATTTCTACAGCAAGCAAAAGAGCATGGCTGCTTACTCGCGATTGATGATTTTGAATCAGGATATTCTAACTTTGAATACCTTTTGCGTTTAAATGTTGACTTTATCAAAATCGATGGCTCACTGATTAAACATCTTGATACGGATGCTAACGCCTATGAGACGGTTAAAACGATCACTCATTTTGCAAGAAACCTTGGTATTTTGGTCGTCGCTGAATTTATACATAACAAAGAAGTTTTAGAAAAAGTACAAGAACTTGGCATTGAATTTGGACAAGGGTTTTATTTGCATGAGCCTTCACCTAAACCGAAACTAAAGAGGTAACATGATCGCCATAGAAGAATTTATAAAGGTCGTTTCGCAAAACAAATTTGTTGAGGGTCATGAAGTATTGGAAGGAGAGTGGCATCGTCTTAAAAAACTTCCAGAGTATGCAGATGAAGCAAAAATTCTTAAAGGTCTTATTAACGCTTCTACCGCCTTAGCGCTCGCATGCAAAGGGAAGAAGGAAGGAGCACTTCAAGTATGGCAAACCTATGAAAAATATGCACCCTTAATTCCAAAGACTCTATCCTTGTCTAAAACACACTATGAAGAAGCTCAAAAACTATTGATAGCGAAAAAAAATCTTTACATGTAAAAAGTAGAGTAGATCAAATAAAACGAAATTACCCAAAGCATCTTGTTTAAAATAGCCGTATAAAGCTTTTCATCAATACGTTCGTGAATTTTATTTCCTATCCAAAAACCTATCAATGAAATAAATACAAAAAGTATGATCAACGCACCATTATCGAAACTAAAGCTGCCATGGTAACCAAAGATGAGTATTTGTAAAATTTTATTGGCAATAAAACAGAAACTCATAACGCCAATAGCCCGTTTTTTATCCAACTTAAACTCTAATATCAACATAATCAACATTGGTGACATAATATTTGCCATGCCACCTACTAAACCGCTTAAAACGCCCATTATAATGGTCGTCATATTTTTTTGTTCAGCAACAGCACGTGTTAAAGAAAGATGTAAGCGCTCTTTATTGAGGTATAAAAGCATAACGCCTGCTAATATAAGTTTGTAATAATGGCTGTAATGCGCTACAAGCAACTGTGTCCCTAGAATACTTCCTACCATTACCGAGAGGATCAATAGCCAAAATCCTCGCCAGATATCACTAAAAGAATTCGCTTTTTTAAGACTGACAACATTGGTTATGAGCGTGGGAAAAAGAGTGTATAAAACAGCTTGTTTGAGGTCTAGGAAAAGAACAAAAAGTGGCGTGGCAATCATTGGGAAGCCAAAACCAACAATACCATGAAAAAATCCTGCTAGCAAGACTATCAGGATTTCAAAGATAAAAAAATCACTCTCCATGCTTATAATACCAACTCATAGTATCTTCGCCTACTTTTTGAGAAAAAATTTTCTGGAGTCCCCGTGGTAAGATAATTGATTCACCCTCTTTTGCATGGGGTGATTCAAAAATTAAATACCATTCAACTTGGTGAGAAAGGGCATTAAGCATGCTTTGTCCCCCTTCGATCATCACCATTGAATAATCATTGATTTTATCCAGTGTCTCTTCAATCATTACAGAACGATGGGGAACATCAAAAAGGGGAATCGTTACATCAAATGATTTTTGTTTTGAATAAATAAGAATATTGGGTGCTTTTCCATTACACAATCGTGCATCAAGAATGGGACGATCGGTTCGTACCGTATTGCCACCGATCACTAAAAGATCACAGCAATTTCGTAAATTGTGTACCATTTTTCGCGAATCAAGAGAGGTAATGATTCCTCCAGTTGCTACACCATTGCTACTCACTGCAAGTTTAAAAAAAACAAAAGGGCGTTTTTTTTCTTTACATGTAAAAGGCATGAGTAGAAGATCACATTTTTCTTTAAGTGCCCCAAATGAAACATTAACCCCTTTCTTTTGTAAAAAAGCACCACCGCCCTTGGCAGTGTTACTCTCATCAAAAGAACCAATGACTACTCGCTTAATACCCAAAGCGTCAATCAATCCTGAACAAGGAGGTGTTCTGCCAAAATGATGACATGGCTCTAGCGTTACATGTAATGTCAGATTGTGAAAAAGAGAGTTATGGTGTTCTTTTAAAAATGCATGAAGTTCAGATGCATCCTCTATTGTACGGATGCGTCTATCTTCGGTGAGTGTTTCATAAGCCGCTTTAAGTGCAAGGACTTCAGCGTGAGGCATTCCAGCTTTTTGATGTGCGCCAATCCCTAAAATATCGCCTTGGTCATTGCTTACAACTGCACCCACTGCAGGATTTGGGAAAGTTAGCACTTGATATGCCCAAGCGGCATCAAGTGCTTTTTGCATTAAAACAGTGTCAAATGCACTTACCATTCAAAATAAGTTCGAATACTTTCAATCTCATCCAGAGAAATCTGTTTGAGTTCATTTTCAACGCGTACAAAGGCAATATTAGCGTCAAAACCTTCAAGAAGACCAATAAATTTCTCTTTATTGTTCAATTTTACTTTGACTTTTTCACCAACTGAGGCTATAAAATGTTCAGGCTTGGTGAGTTTTCGCTCAATACCAGGAGAACTGACTTCAAAAAGGTATTCACCCTCAAGTGGTGGCTCTAAATCGAAAATAGGCGATAAAATACGACTCACTTCTGCGCATTTATCAAGACTAATGCCCTCTTTTGAAGTGATATAAAGGCGAAAAATTCTTTTATCAAATTCACTGACGACTTCGGTATCATACAAAGATACGCCGCAGCTTTCAACAATTTTGACCATCTGTTCTTTATCAAGCATCGTTATTTTTACCTTTTTTGAGCTCTTCTTCAACCTTTGCAAACAGAGCATCCATCTTGTTTTGGCGCTCTAAACTATCGTCGAAATGAAATGTAAACCGAGGACAACGAAACCACCCTTCCGCTTGCATACAATGTGTTTGGATATGACGCTGAACACGATCAAGATGGGAGAGAATATAACGCTTTTCTGCCTCATCATAAATAGAACCATCTAAATAGACAATCGCATCGTACTTTCCACGACTACACTCGACATCAACCACACAAACACCGCGAAGCATCTCATCTTCTAAGGTGGAAAGTGCTTCAGGAATGAGTTCTCTTAAAACACTCTGGGTTCTCTGAATTTTAATACTTTTGTCTATCATAGTTTCGCTTTTTCTTCAACCTCTTTAAAGCTTTCGATATAATCGCCTACTTTAATATCTGTGTAGCCTTCAATGCCTACACCACATTCATAGCCTTTACCGACCTCTTTAACGTCATCTTTGAAACGTTTAAGAGAAGAAACACTACCCTCATAGATGATAACACCATCACGAATAACCCTAATTTTAACACCTCTATTGATTGTTCCATCTGTAACGATACAACCAGCGATATGACCCAATTTAGGAACGGCAAAGACTTCTCTAACAATTGCCTGACCGATATTTTCTTCACGAATCACAGGAGCCATAAGACCCGTCACTAAATTTGTGACATCATCAATCAAATCGTAAATAATGTTATAGGTTTTAATCTCAACACCCGCACTGCGAGCCTTTTCTTTCACAATACCTGTTGGGCGTACATGGAAACCTAAGATGATACAGTCCGAACTGGCACTTGCAAGCGCTACATCGCTCTCTGTAATCCCACCAATACCGGCACTGACAATGTGAACTTTTGTTTCAGAATTTCTGATCTTTTCTAAACTACCTTTGATCGCTTCAAGACTACCTTGAACGTCTGCTTTAATAATAACTGGTAATGTTTTTAATGCACCCTCAGCAATCATGGCACTCAAATCATCTAAGCTTACTTTTGTTGTTTTAGAGAGCTCTTTTTGACGGAGATATTCTGCTTTTTTCTTCGCATATTCACGTGCGATTTTATCAGTTTTAACGCTAATCAATGTTTCGCCAGCACCAGGGACTTCACTCAAACCTAGAACAACAACAGGCTCACCTGGTAGTGCTTCTTTAACAGACTGACCTAAGTCATTCAACAATGCTTTTACTTTTCCAAAAGCAATACCCGCCACGACAATATCACCCACGCGTATCGTACCATCTTCGATAACAACGGTAGCTACAGGACCTCTTCCTTTTTCCAAAGAGCTCTCAATTACCGTTGCTTTAACTTCTCTACTTGGATCAGCTTTTAGTTCTAAAAGATCCGCTTGTAATAAAATAGTTTCAAGTAAGTCTTCAATACCCATACCTGTTTTTGCAGATACTGGGACAAACTCATGCTCTCCACCCCAATCAATAGGCGTAATACCAAGCTCAGCCAGTTGTGCTTTAACAAGATCTGGATTAGCGGCTTCTTTATCCATTTTATTGACAGCAATAATAATAGGAACGCCTGCTGCTTTGGCATGCTCAATAGCCTCTTTCGTTTGAGGTTTAACACCATCATCGGCAGCAACTACGACAATAACGATGTCGGTCACTTTTGCACCACGTGAACGCATCTCCGTAAAGGCTTCGTGACCTGGTGTGTCGATAAAGGTAATGTTTCTACCATTTTTTTCAACCATATAAGCACCCACGTGTTGGGTAATACCACCCGCCTCGCCTGCTGCTACTTTGGCACTTCTAATGTAATCAAGCAATGAAGTTTTACCGTGATCAACGTGACCCATAATCGTAATAACAGGAGCACGCTCAACAAGATGTTGCTCACCAGCCTCACCCTCTTCATCGTATGCTTTAACATAGTCAAAGGCTTCTTGATCATTGACTGTTGTAACATTAACACCAAAAGTATCCGCTAAAATTTCAATTGAATCTTTATCTAAAAAGTCATTTTTAGTGAACATAACACCGAGAGAGAAAAGCTCTTTAATGACTTCACTAACCGATTTATTGATTTTCTCTGCAAACTCATATACTCTAATCTCTTCAGGAATTTCAATTGCACTGATGGCTTCAACTTCTTGAACTTGAGAAGGGCGACGTCTACGTTTACGTCCCACTCTCTGAATTCCCTGCATCACAAAGTTGGTTTTCTTCGTCGTTCTAATTTGACTTGGATCAATCTGTTTTTTCTTTTTAGCTTCTTCATTAATGGTAATACCGACATTAAGATCGGGGAGAACAATCATATCCTCTTCTTCCGTATCAATATTCGTATCTGCCATTTCAATATTCAATGTAAGATCTAATTTCTCTGCATTTGCTTTTTTCTCCGCAGGTACTTTTTTTACTTTCTTTTTCTTCTTTTGCAATTCACTAGCGGCATTTGAGGAGGAGAACATAGACTCGATGCTTCGTGAAGGTGTATTTTCTCTAGCACCATAAAAAGATGATGGACTTTCTTTCTCTTCAACTTCGACTTCTTTCACATCAGGTCGTTTCTTTTTGACGATCACCAAACCTCTACGCTTGCGTACATTTGTTGGATCTAATTTTTCTTCCATATCCTCTTCTGTGTCACTAGATGCTTCTGTTGCGACTTTGGCAATTTGATCATCGTGAAGGACTGCTTTAGCAACAATCCCTGTTTCAAGCTCTTTTTCTTTTAAAGTTTTCGTTTTAGGCGTTATTACTTCATGTACTATAGGTTTTTCAACGACAGGTAGTGGTGGCGTCTCTACAACTTCAACTTTTTTGATTTCTGGAGTTTTAGGTTGAGCAGATGGTTTACTTGCTTGTGCATTTTCTCCACTTAAAATATAGTTTATGAGTTTTTCGGCATCTTCTGTAGTAATTGCACTTGCATGTCCTTTGACATCCAAACCAATACCCATCGCTTTTTCGATGATATCTTTATTTTTCATGCCCAATTCTTTTGCTATTTCTGCTATACGAACTTTATCCATTCGACCCTATCTCCTTAAAAATTTTACCAAATTCCATCATTGCTTTGTGATTTGTTTTGCATTTATTGTTGAGTATTTTTACAACTTTCTTTTCATTGTTTGTCATACATGCCTTGCAGATATAAAAGCTTCTTCCTACCTTGGAAAAGAGCACGAGCTTTCCGTCTACAATCTGCAATCTTTGTAAACTTCCTTGTAAAGATCTCTCTCTACAAACAATGCACATTCGTATGGGTTGACTCATTTTTGCGCCTGATTATATCAAATTTTAGCTGTTTTTCAGCTTTTTACGATTTCAAAACCATTGTTATCTAATTCAAAGATTTCTACTCTAAACATTCCAAATGCGTTTTTAAGAGCAATTGCAACCTTTTGAGCATCTTCAGCCCTAACAAGGCTAAAAAAAGATGAACCACTTCCTGAGAGTGTACTCATCAATGCACCATTTTTTAAAGCAATTTCACGCACTTCAAAAAGTTCTTTTAGTTGCTTCATACGGCGATGTTCATGCATACAATCTCTCGATGCTACCTTTAAAAACTCCCAGTTTTCACTAAAAAAAGCTGCTGTAAGTAAAGATGCACGGGAAAGGTTGTAAACCGTATTTTTCATTAAATATGACTTCGGAAGTAACGTTCGTGACTGCGCTGTTGACATTGGGCGATCTGGGATCACCATCACTACTTTTAATTTTTCACTTAACTCTTTCCTGAGTGTCTTTACTTTTCCATGTTCCACTATGGAACTTGTAAATCCACCATAAACAGCAGGTGCAATATTATCTGGGTGGGTTTCATATAAAATAGCTTTATTTAAAATACTTTCTCTACTTGCTTTTACACCTGCCATTTCATAAGCACTTGCTATGGCACCTACGATTACGGCTGAACTACTTCCTAGACCTCTTGAAAAGGGAATATTATTATAAAACTCAAAACGGAAAGAATCTTTTCTGCCCGTAAGTTCTTGGTAGATGTCATAAAAAATAGAGACGAAAATATTGTTTTTCTTAAGCTTTGCATTCTCTTCACCTTCTCCTTTAACAGAGATACTTTGGTAACTTGAAGGTTTAATACAAACTTCGTTATACAGCGCAATGGCAAGACCTAAACAATCAAATCCTGGTCCTAAATTGGCACTGGTCGCCGGTATTTTTATCTTCACACATCGCTCCTAAACTGCTGGTAACATATAAAGTGGTTCAACATTATCGTTAAAAAGGGTCTCATCTAAAACTTCAGGGAGCGTAAAGGGCTGTTCAATGGGATCATCCAAACGCTTCGTTACAATCTCATGCGCCTCTTTGATAAAATAAAGACTACGCATCGCGCGAATAGGTCTGCTCTGATTAAAGACAAACCCATCACATGCCAGAAGAGGAATTTTTAATGCAATACTCAATGTTTTTAAAAAAATGTAAGTAATTTTAATTGCCATAAAGCTTCCAGGCCCTCTAGCAAAAAAAAGTCGCACGGGTTGATACACTTTCAAAACTTCTTCAAACAATAAGGGCAATGCCTCACTGGTTTGATCTGTTGTTTCAAAAGTTTTAATCAATTGGTTATTTTCATAAATGCCTACATGTAACGGTGAAGTAAGTGTAATAACAACAATATCAACAACTGTTTTTATGCGTAAACCTTTTCAAACTCTTGTGCTTTTTCAACACTCAATGTTCTAATTTCATAATTACTTGGATCTCTTAAAATTGCTTTAGTGAGTTCATGATTTAAATTATGGCTACCAGCATATGAGGTATAATCTCCAACAAAAGGCGCTCCTAATAAAGAAAGATCACCAATGGCATCCAAAATTTTATGTCTGACAAACTCATTCGAGAAACGTAATCCTTCAGGATTAAGAATTTTATTGTCATCCATAACCACTGCATTATCAAGTGATCCTCCAAGGGCTAGACCACGAGAGCGTAGCATTTGCACATCTTTGAGGAAACCAAAGGTGCGGGCACGTGATATTTCTTCAATAAAATTCTTTTTACTAAACTCAAAACTATACTCTTGTCTACCAATGGAAGGGTGAGTAAACTCAATCATAAAGTTATATGTTGGTTTTAAACTAGGTGTGACGCGCGCAAATTTTTTCCCGTCTTGAACTTCAACTTCTTTCTTGATAATCAACACTTGTTTCGTTGCTTCAAGTTTTCGTATACCTGCTTCATCAAGCATCATACAAAAACTAGCACTACTCCCATCCATAACAGGTACTTCTGCTCCATCTAAGACAACACGAATATTATCAATACCATACGCATAGACGGCTGAGAGAAGATGTTCAATCGTTGAGATATAAGCATTCGAATTTCCAATGACGGTTGCCATTTGTGTATTGACAACATTTTGAGGCAATGCTTGAACCAATAATCCTACATCGCTTCGATAAAAAATAATACCGCTATTTGCCTCAAGGGGTTCCAAATGTATTTGAATAGGTGTGCCTTTATGAAGTCCTATTCCAACACCGCTAACCGCCTTGGCTAATGTGGTTTGTTTCACACAACGTCCTTTATCTCAATAACATTATCACGCACAATAATTTTTTGAAGCACATTTTGTTTTAATGTCTCCCTATCCACAATCTCTCCATTAAAGATCAGATGACCTCTTGGGCTGATACCACTGAGTACGATATATTCACCGTCGCACTGCACTAATCCGTCAATAATACCATAAATACTCATACTCTCTTCACAAAAAACTTTTGCACCACTGTTAACACGGCCAAAAATAACAATTGGAATACTCTCAATAATTTCTTCACCAGAACGAATAGGACGATCATAAAGCTTAAGTTTTGGTAGTTGCTTTGGTAGTTGCTTAGGCTCTGATAAGACTTCTGAAATTACCTCTTTCTTAGGTTCTTCCTCAAGTAAAGGCGTTTCTTTTTTAATTCCACCAAAACGAATATTGCAGTTGTTAATTTCTTTATAACAAACCCCACTTTGCTCTAAAACAAAAGCAATATTCTTCGTTATATTCCCTTCAACAAGCAAAAAGAATTCCTTCAAAAGAAGTGTATTTTTTCTAAAATACTCTAAGAAAGAGGCTTCATCATCAATTTCAATATGAAATACTCTGACATTTTTTTGTGTTACTTTCATCTATCCATAATCTTCTTTGCTGATTCTATTACATTAAAAACGCTCTCTTTAAGCCATACCTCATCCATCCACTCTTCAGGTCTAACATCTACGCCTTGTACAAACATACCGAAATGGAGATGATCGCCAAGTGCCAAGCCTGTCATTCCTGTTTTAGCAATAGGCTCTCCTGCCTTAACAACATCACCCTCTTTCACCATAAAACTAGAACAGTGCCCATAAAGAGAATAAACACCTAAGCCATGTGAGATAATAATATTATTACCATAAATTCCATTTTCACGGGCAAAGACAACCACACCGTCATTAGAAGTTAACATTGTCGCTTGTGCATTGCTTGCAAGATCCAAACCTAAATGGTAAGACTCACTTGTAGGCTGTTTATCATACTCATAAAAACGGTGATCCCCAAAACTTGCAACCACTTTGCCATTACGTAAAGGGTAAAAAGCTTTAAGATAAAATCCACTGACAAGCTCTTTAGGAACATCTGATGTTACTTTTAGAATGTTGGCTTCATTTCCTTTACGCATATCTTCATTAACAAACTTAAATTTCTCTATTTTGTTAAGCGAAGACCTCTCTGGTGCCACTTCAGAAATAAGATCAGCAATCTTTCCATCTAAAAATCGATCTTCAAGGGCAATGGTTGAAGTTTTATATTTTTTATCCTGCAAGAAATAAGGAATATGCGCTTTGGTCAAGTTTCCAGCACGATCAATGGCAACCACAGAAGCACTAAAACTTTCAATATGCGTTGGCCATGCAACCAATGAGATGTAATACCCATCTTTGTAAAAAGGTGTTGGATAAAATTTCTTTCCAAAGTTTGTCTCAATATAAAGCGATTTCATTGCCTCATCTTGTGCTTTGAAAATTACGGTAGCAACGCCACCTCTCATAATTTTATACGAACTTCCAATGACATTAACTTCAGGTCTTTTGGTATCAACTTTAATAATAGACTTTTCACTCACACTATTACCTGCAAAAAAGTTCCATTTGCTTATGTCCGTCGCTTCAACGGTTAGTTCAAATGCTTTTTTATTGGCGCCAAATCCTGTTTTTGGGAAAGTGAGGTTTAAATCAACTACTTTTTCTGCGATTTTAAACTCTTTGGTTTCAAGCACTACGCTTTTTTCACCATCAAATAGGGAAGCACGTACAAAACGAATTCCACTATTGTCCTCTATCTGTACTTTGATGGGATCTTTTAAATTCCAATCTATCTCTTTGGCAAGGGAAATTTTAGGAGCTTCTCTTTCAAATAAATTTGAGTTATACACATAAGTAAGTCCACCTACTAAAACTAGAAAAATAAACCCTAGCGCATACGCTGCTATAGAAGATTTTCTTTGCTGTTTCATTCTTTATCTATCCTTTTTATTTTTTCCACAATTTCATCTCGAAGTGCTTTAGGATCACACACAGGAACTTCAAATCCTGCAGCCGTCTTATGACCGCCTCCTTGATACATTAAAGCAATTTTTGAGACATTAATATCTTTACTCCGCAATGAGACTTTATAGCCTCCCTCTTTTTCTTCCAAAATCATAATAGCAATCGTTACATTAACAATGCTCCTGAGCATATTGACGATATTTTTGGTATCGTGTCGTTTCGCTCCTGTTGCTTCCAAAGTCGCTTTATCAAAAATAATCGTGGCAATACGCCCATTTTCATAGAGATCAAAATGATTCAACATATAACCGTAGAGTCTTATTTTTGAAAGAGGCTCTCTTCGTTTTACCTTTGAAGCAATTTCTTGGGGATTTGCCCCACATTTCACCAATTGGGCTACAATTTGAAATGTTGCCTCGTCCATATCACCATAAAGGAAAAAACCTGTGTCATCGGCAATAGCTGTATAAAGACAAATGGCGCACTCTTTACTCATCTCAATCGCATTCGCTTTAAGAAGTTCATACACCACCATACCAGCACTTGTAAAACGATCAACCACAAGATTTATATTTCCAAAATAGCGATTAGTTAAGTGATGATCAATGTTGATAATCTCATAATCCCCTTCAGGAATTTTAAGTCTATCACGTGTCGAGCAATCACAACTGACAACCAAATCAAAACTCTTTGGCAAGGTATACTTTATTTTAGAATAGCCAGGCAAAAAGTCATACGACTGTGGAAGTTCACTATTTTTATTGTAATGCGTCACTTTTTTACCGGCTCGTGTTAGCACGTCAAATAAAGCTAAAGCACTCCCTAATGTATCACCATCTGGATGAACATGAGAGACAATAACAATGTGATCGGCCTCAAGCATTCGTTTCCACGCTTGTTGATACATTACAACTCCACTTAGTAATAAAGTGCAGATTATACTTAATTTTGACTGAAAAGTTATTGATGCTCTTTAGCGTGATTTATTCGAACTTTTATAAACAAATGCTAACACTTCTGCTACTGCTTTATAAAGATTTTCAGGGATCATGTCACCTAAATTGCATTTTTTATAAAGCTCTCTTGCCAATGGAGGATTTTCAACAATCTGGATATTATAGTTCATTGCAATCTCTTTAATACGTAGTGCCATAAAATCTGTTCCTTTGGCAATAACTTTGGGGGCAGCTTCTTTGTCTTGATTGTATCGAATTGCAATAGCATAGTGTGTCGGATTTGTAATAATGACATCCGCTTGTGGGATTTCCTGCATCATGCGCTTTTTCGTCATTTGCATCTGAATTTGCCTGATCTTAGCTTTAATCTTAGGATCACCTTCCATCTGCTTGTATTCATCCTTCATTTCCTGCTTACTCATGCGTAAACTCTTAAAATAAGAAAAACGTACAAACAGAAGATCTGCAAGTGCCAACACAAGAAAAAGGATTAAAATGACAGAAATGAGAATAATCATTTTATGTTTTAGCCATCCTAACTGATCAGGTAAAGGAAAAGATATAACCGTTGGAAGCTCTTTGGTAAACGCAAGGAGAAAAAAGTAACAAACCCATAATATAGCGCCTACTTTAATAATAATCTTAAGCATTTCAACCAATTTTTTGATTGAAAAAAGATTTTTTAGCCCCTTCATAGGATCAATTTTGCTAAAATCAGGCATTAAAGGTTTTGTTGTGAAAATCAAGCCAGTCTGCAACACATTGGCTAAAATTCCAGCCACTGAAACCGCTAAGGCTAGAGGGATAACCATAAAGATAACTTCTCGAAATGAGATGATTGACAGTTGCAGTGTCACTTCTTTGGTAATTTCAACGCCAATCAAAGAGTGATAATAGTGATAAAGATACACGGTACGCGATTCTATCCACGGAAACATGGCCAAAAAAACCGCTAACGCCACGACAAGCGTTATAAAAGCACTGGTATCTTGACTTTTAGGGACATTACCATCATTTCTGGCATCTTCAATCTTCTTGGAACTGGGTTCTTCCGTCTTCTCTTGATCATCCGCCACAGTGTAACATCCCTACTTAGATCACTGTTTTATGGGTAATTTTCATTGAAAAATCAAGCCAAACCGCTTGATGGATCAAACTTCCACTGCTGATTGCATCCACACCTGTTTTAGCATATTCTATAATATTGTCTTTTGTGATGTTTCCGCTCGCTTCTAAAAGAACGTGAGGAAAATGGCTGTTTTTATATGCAACAACCGCTTTGATATCCTCATGCGACATATTGTCACACATGACAATATCTGCCCCACATTGCATCGAAAATTCAGCAAATTCAACATCTTCCGACTCAATTTCTATTTTACATGTAAAGGGAAGTTTTTCTCTGGCTTCGGCAATAAAAATCTTTAAATCATCAATCGTTTTAAGATGGGTATCTTTGATCATCAAACAATCATCCAAACCCATTCGGTGGTTGCTACCTCCACCACAACGAATGGCATATTTCTCAAAAACACGCAAATGCGGTCTTGTCTTTCTGGTATCTAAAAGTTTGAGAGTATAGCCTTGAAGCACTTTTTTATAACTTGCTACATTGCTTGCAATGCCACTGGCATGTTGCATTAAATTCAAAATCGTACGTTCACAACGTAAAATATTTTTAGATTTTCCTTCAATTAAAGCAACTAGATCTCCTTTTTGAAGGGCATCGCCATCTTCAAAATAAAAGGTGACATCGAGCTTATTCATCTTGCACAGTGCCTTAACATAAGGACGTCCTGCAAAAACACCCATATCTTTACAGATAATATTAGCACTTGCAAAACTATCTTTTCCCACTAATGAAAAAAGATCACCTCGACCCACATCCTCTTCAAGTGCCTTTTTAACAAACTTTTTAATCATAATTCAAACATCCTGTTCAAAGCAGTATGTGCCCATTTTCGTGTCTCTTCCAAAACACTAATTTCATTCTCAAAGCGACCTTCTTTGATACTTAAAAGTACGTTATAGACATCTTGTAACGTCGTTTCATTCATCGTTGGACATTCTGGTTTTGAAGAAGAGAGAACGTATGTATTCTCTTGACGTAGACGCTTAATCATATTATATTCCGTTCCAATTGCCACTTTTTGTTCACTTGGGAGTTTTTTGACATACTCAATAATCTGACTGGTAGATCCCACAAAATCAGAGAGATCACATACTTCAGGCTTGCATTCTGGATGTGTGACGATTAAAATATCAGGGTATTTCGCACGGTAAAAAGCAATATCATCCACATCAAAGAGCTGATGGACAGAGCAAAAACCGTTATAACATAAAATATCAGCCTCTTTAGGATCACTTCCATCGCCCACGACACAGGATTTAAGCCCCATCTCTTTGGCAATGTTTTGTCCCAAACAACGATCAGGGACAAAGAGGATCTTTTTATTACTCTCAAGCGCCTTTGTAATGATTTTTTTAGCGTTTGAACTGGTACACACATAACCGTTCATTTTACCTACAGCTGCTTTAACATCTGCAGAGGAATTAATGTATGTCACGGGTAAAATATCTTCTTTTTTAATGCCTGCTTTTTCTAAAATAGCCACATTTTGATCGAAATAGTCCACATCTATCATACGCGCCATTGCACAACAAGCGATTTTAGGCATAAATACACGCTTTTCAGGTGCTAAAATTTTAACACTCTGCCCCATAAATCCTACGCCGCAAAAAACCAAATAAGGATTACTATCTTTTGCTGCCCATTGCGCAAGTTGAAGAGAATCTCCAGAAAAATCTGCTAATTCAAAAACTTCATCTTTTTGATAAAAATGTGCCACAATGCTTACATGTAACTCGTGTTTGAGTTTTAAAATTTCTTTTTTTAATGTGTGATTATCCAATCTCAATTCCTTCCGTTCTATCGAAAAAAGTCATTATAGCGTTAAAGAAATAATAACAAAATTATTGCTATACTGTGCCAACTTTAATGAAGGATACGGTGTGGACTTTCTCTTTAATATCAACGTTCAATTTTATATTTTAAGCTATCTTGTTGGCGGTATTCCCTTTGGTTTATTGCTTGCAAAACTTTTTACAGGTCAAGACATCAGAGAAGCAGGAAGTGGAAGTATTGGGGCAACCAATGTACTACGGGTTCTAAAAGAATCCAATCCAAAATTGGCGAAAAAATTGGCTATTGCTACGGTTGTTTTAGATGCATTAAAAGGCATTGCTTTACTTTTGATTGGTAAATTCGTTGGTCTGAGTGTCGAAACACTTTGGGCCATTGCTATTTTTGCCGTTATTGGACATTGTTATAGCCCTTATCTTAAATTTGAAGGTGGAAAGGGCGTTGCAACAGGAGCTGGTGTGCTGTTTGTCATGTTGCCTATCGAAACTGCGATTGCTTTTGTGACATGGTTTATTGTGGGCAAAGTGCTTAAAATCTCTTCGTTGTCATCCCTGCTTGCACTGGTTGCTTTAATTGTTGCTTCGTTTATTATCCATCCAGAACTTGAAGGCATCAAAACGCATGCACCTATTTTTATTATCGCTTTTTTGATTGTGTATAAGCATATTCCTAATATCATTAGACTCTTTCAAGGTAAAGAATCTAAAGTGATCTAATGCAGATTATTATAGAAAATCTAACATTTGAGACGATTGTCGGTATTCTTGAAAAAGAGCGCCACACGCCTCAAAAAGTTATTTTACATGTAAAGATTTCATACGATTACCTTGGTGATAATGTGATTGATTATGCCAATATTTCTACTTTTTTAGAAACAGAAATGAATCAAATGCACTATCTTTTGCTGGAAGATGCACTCACCGACTTAAGCCAAAAACTTAAAATTCTCTATCCTCAAATGTCGAAAATTAAATTAAAAATTTTTAAACCTGATATTTTGCCAAATACGATGGCTGGGGTTTCTCACACGGTTGACTACACCAAAAATTAAAATTTAATTAAAAAAACTTTAAATCTAGCTAAAATTATGCTATAATCCCGTTTAAATTTTAGCAACTAAGGAATTTATAATGCGAATTTTAATCGTTGAAGATGAAGTAACCCTCAATAAGACCATTGCTGAAGGCTTACAAGAGTTTGGTTATCAAACCGATAGCTCTGAAAACTATAAAGATGCAGAATACTACATTGGTATTCGTAATTATGACCTCGTTTTAACAGACTGGATGCTTCCTGATGGCGATGGTGTTGATCTTATCAACCTCATTAAACAAAAATCTCCTCGCACAGCAGCAGTGATTATCTCTGCAAAAGATGACAAAGAGAGCGAAATTAAAGCCCTTAAAGCGGGTGCAGATGATTACATTCGTAAACCATTTGATTTTGATATTTTAGTCGCCCGTATCGAAGCGCGTCTTCGTTTTGGTGGCACTAACGTTATTAAAATTGATGACCTTACAATTGATCCAGATGAAGAAAAAATCACCTATAAAGGTCAAGAGATTGAACTTAAAGGTAAACCATTTGAAGTGTTAACACACCTTGCACGACACAGTGACCAAATTGTCTCAAAAGAGCAACTCCTTGATGCAATCTGGGAAGAGCCAGAGCTTGTAACCCCAAATGTTATTGAAGTTGCAATTAACCAAATTCGTCAAAAAATGGACAAACCATTAGAAATCTCAACGATTGAGACAGTAAGACGAAGAGGTTATAGATTTTGCTTTCCCAAAAAAGTATAAGAGAAAGTTTTATATTACAATTGGTGTCCGCTTCGGCGACACTGATTGTAATCTTCTCTGTCATTCTTTACAATTACATCAAAATTTCTATTTTTGAAGATATTACACAAGAACTTACCAAACAAGCCCAAATTATTGCAACATCACGCACTAGCTCTATTGAACGTATGGGCATTAATATTTTTGACCCATCATTAAGTTCAATTAATAACCCTAATGATGTACAAGTCACCATAGCTATTCGTGTCAATCAAGGAAATGTTCCCTCTTTCGAGCACAGTGAAAAAGATGACCAAAAATTTCTTACAATCTACTACCCTTTAGAAAAACGTGAACATTATTTTATCTCCATCACCAAAGATATTTCCAACACTGATATCTTGCTCAATAAAATTCTTAAAAATATTCTTATTATTAACCTAACCGCGATCTTTTTGATCCTCTTTTATGCCCTATTTCTCTCACGTATGCTCGTTTTACCCATACGTTCTTTAACCAATAAATTAGCAAGTATGAATGAAAATTTTTTACAAATGTTCGATACTCAAAAGTTGCCAAGTGAGTTTCAACCTTTAGGCATCAGTATCAATAAATTGGTTGAGCGGATTCAAATCTTTGTCAATTCGCAGAAAGAGCTTTTCATTGGCGCTGCGCATGAACTTAAAACCCCATTGGCTGTTATGAAAACCAAAAATGAAGTAACCCTTTTAAAGCCAAGAGAGAATGAAAAATATATTGATACCCTCAAAAGCAATAACCAAACGATTAATGATATGAACAAGATGATTAGCAATATCTTAGAAATTGGAAGGCAAGAAGGTGCACAATTTGAGAAACCTATTGAAATTGACCTGATCGCCTTTTTAAAAGAGCAGATCAATAACTATACCATCTTAGCCAAGATGGAAGAAAAAAACATTATTGAAGATATCGTTCCCATAAGCTATAAAATTACGATTCAACCGACACTGCTCATGCATATTTTGCAAAACTTTGTTCAAAATGCTATCAAATTTACTCCCAAAGAAGGAAATATTACGATTCAAGCCTATCTGACGAAAGAAGGTTTCTTTGTCTGTGTCATAGATGAAGGAATTGGTATTGATGAAAGTAAAGATCTCTTTGCGCCTTTTAAACGTTATGGAAACCAAACCGGTGCAGGGCTTGGACTGTTTCTTGCCAAAAATGCAGCTGATGCCTTAGGGGCAAAAATAACTCTTAAAAATAGAGAAGATACCAAAGGAACCATTGCCACATTACTACTTCCTCTTCGTAAACGCTCGCTTTAAATTTCGTTAAAGTATTTTTAGTGTATAAACTCGTCAATAAATTTCACTTTAAATGAAGGAAAATAAGCATGTCTTTAATGATTACAGATGAATGTATCGCTTGTGACGCGTGTCGCGATGAGTGTCCAAATGGTGCTATTGAGGAGTCAGATCCTATTTATATCATCGATCCAGATGTTTGTACAGAATGTGTAGGGCACTATGATGAACCAGCTTGTATTTCTGTATGCCCAGTTGAATGCATTGTTGCAGATCCTGACAATATTGAAAGCGTTGAAGAGTTAAAGTTAAAATATGAACAGCTCAGCAGCGACAATTAATGTCAAAACGCACAGCCATCATTGATATAGGATCTAATTCTGCAAGAATGGCAATCTTTGAGAAAAGTAGCCGTTTTGCCTTCCACCTCATTGACGAGACGAAAAGTCGTGTACGTATTGGCGAAGGCGCCTATAATTTTGGTGGTGTATTGCAAGAACCTGCTCTGAAGCGTGCTTTTACAACACTTGAAGAGTTCGGTCATATTATCAAAGGGTTTAAATGCAATAAAGTTCTCTGCATTGCAACATCAGCACTTAGAGACGCTCCCAATGCAAGCACCTTTATCAATAAAATCCATAATGAACTTAATATTAATATTAAAGTGATTGAAGGGAAAAAAGAGGCCTATTACGGCGCTGTTGGTGCTTTAAATTACCTTAAAGAAATTAAAGATGCTGTCACAATTGACATCGGTGGAGGTTCAACAGAACTTGCCAAAATTGAAAATGGCATAATTGTTGATACAATTTCTCTTAATATCGGTACAGTTAGACTTAAAGAACTCTTTTTTGATAAAAAAATTCCATTAGCGGATATTCGCTCTTTTATTCATAAAGAGCTTGAGAAAATTCCTGAGCACTTTACATGTAATGATATGATTGGCATTGGCGGCACTCTTCGATCGCTCTCTAAAATTATTATGGAACGCACTAACTACCCCCTTAAAACCGTACATGGCTTTGAGTATGAGATAACTTCACATGCACCCTTTGTGAATGCCATTGTGAGTTCTGATGTCTTAGGGTTAAAAGTTCTAGGAGTACGTAAAGATCGATACGATACGATGCGTGAAGGGTGTATTATTTTTCAATCAGTTCTCCAAAAATTGGGATGTCAAAAAATGATTACAAGTGGTGCAGGTATCAGGGAAGGTGCTTATTTATGTGATCTTTTACGCTCTTCTAACCATAAATTTAACCCTGATTTCAAACTCAGTCTTCGAAGCTTCAAAGATCGTTTTTCAATTGTAGAAGACGAGAATCTCTATATCAAAAAAGTTGCAAACCTTCTTTTTGATACGCTCTCTCCTATCCATAATATACCTGTAAAATACAAATGGGAACTTAGTGTTGCAGCAGAACTTTTAAATATTGGTATAAAATTGGGTTTCTATCAAAATCAAATGCATAGTTTTTATTTTATTCTCAACAATCTCAACTATGGCTTTTCACACGAACAAAAAATACTCATCGCAATGCTCGTCAAATACCATGTCAATAAACTTCCAAGTGAAGAAGATATGAATACATATAAAGCGCTTTTACCCGATATTCAAACAGTACAATGGCTTAGTTTTCTACTGGCTCTTTCAAAAGCAATCAATAGCGATATGAGCCGTAGTAAAATCGCTTTGAGTTATCAAAACCATACACTGACCATTCAAGCAGAAAAAAAACTTTTCTTGGCACATGAGCAGATCAAACAGCTTATAAAACCCGCTTCTTTTGCAATCATTATTAAGTAGAAAAAATATTTGAAGTTATGAAGATTAACGGGAGTTTTTCAACTCCCATTATCCTATGAGATTAAAATTTTTGTCCGATTGTAAATTCAAAGGAAGCTTTTTTATCGCCTGTTTCATCCATAACGGGTTGAGAGAAGACTAAGCCAATAGGGCCAAGTGGTGAAATCCACTCTAATGCTACACCTGTACCACCGCGCTTGATATCGAGATTATCTTCACCAATCATACCATAGTCAAAGAAAATTGCTCCACGCATTTTTAGTCTTTCAACCAAAGGGAAGCTAGCTTCTACGGTATTGACTAACATCGTATTACCACCAATTAAGATATTACTACCATCATTCAATTTTGGAGAAAGTGAGTTAGACTCATATCCACGGACTGTTCTGATACCACCCATATAGTATTTTTCACCATAAGAGTATTTTTCATCCGCTGAGTTGATAGCAAGGTATTTAAACTGTACTTTGTATCGTAAAATAAGATCATAATCAATCAGATCTTGTAAGCCATAATAGGTTGCAAATTTATTAACACTGCTCATAAACTTTTCATCACCACCCAATCCTGCAATTTCTAAAGTAGAACTTGCAGCAATACCGCTACGTGGAAGATAATAATCATCCGTATTGTTAAAAGAGATACCAGGGACAACAGAACTTTTAATCGTTGTTTCGTCTGTCCATAAAATATTTTTATAAGATTGAAGTTCGTTGGTAAGATTTGAAAGCTTACCCTGCTCTATGATGTAGCCGAGTGATACCCCCCAGTTACGAGCAATTTTACGACCTAAAACAACATTAATACCATATTTCTTTTGATCGTAATAATAATAAGAATTGTCTGCCCCGTAGATCTTTCCACTAAGGCTATAGACGGAATCAAATAGACGTGGATTGGCTAAAGAAATTGCACCGTTAAGCTCACTGTCAGATCGCTCTACATCAATACCTGCTCTTAAACCTGATCCAAAGATATTGCCATCGGAAACGCTTGCACTTAAAAGAAGTCCATCGGATGAACCATAACCAATACCGCCACCAATAGATCCAGTAGAAGCTTCTTTAACATTGACGACAATGTCCATTCTATCTTTACTAATACGCTCTTCTTTAATCTCTACATCTTCAAAATAGCCTGTACGTTTGAGTGCTTTTTTTGTATCATCAACATCTGTACGGCTGTACATATCACCGTTGGCTAAGTAAATTTCACGTCGAACAACTCTATCGATTGTTCTACTATTTCCTGAAATTCTGACGTTATTGATATAAACTTTTTCACCAGGCATAACACGATAGGTAATATTTGCAATATGGTTCTCTTTGTCATTTTTAACGTCAGGGGAAACTTTAACGAAGGCGTAACCTTGATCTGCTACTTTAGTCTCAATCAACGTCATATCTTTACGTAATTTTGAGACATTAAAGACTTTCCCATTTTGAAGATTCATCTCAGCAATGACCGCTTGGACATCAATAAATCCTTCTGGTATTTCAATACCAATCGTGCCCACTTTATACTGTTCACCTTCATTGACATTGTAAACCAAATCAGCCGTATAACTATCCAAATATGTTTTTAAGAACGGTTGGCTTACATCACAGTCAAGATAACCTTTTTGCATATAAGTATCTTTAATACGTGCGGAATCATGCTCTATATCACTTGTTCGAAGCTTACCATCATTAAAGCCCCACATCCAAGGTAGCCACTCTTCAGATTTATTGGCAATATTTGGTTCAACATCGTTATAGTTGAGAGCTTTTGAACCGCATAACGTTACTTTTTTAATCACTACATTTTCACCACGATTAATAACAAAGTCAAGGGAAATCGAAAGTTTTTCACTGAGTGGTGTTGTTTTAGACTCAACAACAGTATCAAAATAGCCTTTATCTTCATAAAACTTGATAATTTTTAGTTTTGAAGCTTCCGCACGCTCAACATCATATACTTCACCTTTTTTGATGCCAATAAGTTTATTTATTTCATCTTTATCGCTATCACTAATGCCTACAAGATCAATTTTTGCAATGACAGGTTTTTCTTTGACGTGAACAACAAGAGCGCCTTCGCCTACCTCTTCAATCCAAACATCTTCGAAATAATTTTGTTTATAAAGCGTTTTAACCGCTTTATCGATCTTTTCCATGTCCACAGAATCACCTGCTCTCATGTCGATCATTTCTGAAGCCATCTCAGGGGAGAGGTGGATCAAACCATCAAATTGGAGGCTTTTTAACGGAGCCGCGCACAAAGAAGTCGCAACGACAAGAGACAACGCAGTTATTTTTTTCATACTGATTAGCCCTAAAATTTATTTTTTTAGATATTTTGAATATAATACCATCTCTAGAATTAAGTGCCTATTAAACCCATAATAAGGCTATTCTTTGATACATAAAGATGTCTAAAATAAGGATTAAAAATGGTTGTTGGAATTGTTGGATTAGGTTTAATGGGAGGCTCTTTAGGATTAGCACTTCAAAATACAAAACTGGTCTCTAAAATTGTCGGATTTGATCATAACTTAAGCCACTGCGAAGAGGCATTAAAACTAGGACTCATTCACGATATTGTCTCTTTCGCTGAAATTAAAACGTGTGATGTTATTTTCCTTGCTATTCCCGTTGGAGGCATTATTAAAGCACTTCAAGACCTAAAAGATGTGCAGGATACAACAACGATTATTGATCTAGGAAGTACGAAAGCGGAAATTGTAGCTTCTGTGCCTGAGTCTATTCGCTCCAATTTTATTGCCGCACACCCAATGACGGGTACAGAAAAATTCGGCCCAAGTGCTGCTATTCAAAATCTCTATCATGATAAAGTGGTTGTTCTGTGCGACACAGACAATAGCAATGATTTACATAAAAATCGCGCCATTCAGATGTTTTCACACATTGGAATGAAAATTGTCTTTATGGACCCCATTTCGCATGATGCACACGCTTCGTTTATCTCGCATCTTCCCCATGTTATCAGCTATGCGCTAGCTAACAGTGTTATGGGACAAGAAGATCCTAAGAGTATTTTAGCCCTTGCAGCGGGTGGTTTTCGTGATATGAGTCGTGTTGCCAAAAGTTCACCTCAAATGTGGTCTGATATTTTTAGACAAAACAAAACCAACCTTTTAAGTTCTATTGAGGTCTTTGAACAAGAGCTCGAAAAATCAAAAAAAATGATTGAAGAAGAGGACTGGAAAGAGCTTGAGGCGTGGATGAGTAAAGCCACGACCCTACACAAGATCCTCTAATAACGTATCAATAGCTTTACGATTAATGGGGTGCTTGCCACCCCTGTAAAGATTGGCTTCAAGTTTTTCTATCCAACAATCGACTGTTTCATTTTGACCTTGATATTTCAATAATTTTTGCAATACATCTCTTTGCTGCATTCTGCGAGGAATAATTTTAATTTTTTTAAAACGATACAGTACCCCTGCCATTAGGATCACTAAAGTGGTACCTCCTAGACCAAAAGCAAAGCTACGTAGATCAAATTGCCATTTTATAGGCATCTCCCTATGAATTTTTTCTTCTTCAGCAACACCTTTTTCTGATTTGGACAGAAGCGTTTCTCCATGCACTTTAATTGTTTTAGCATCAGTAACAACACTTTCAATATGCTGTTTTAAAGGGTGATAAAAACGTAATTCTAATGGTGCAATTTCAAAAGATTTCTGTGCATTAATGGCAAATTTTTGAACAAATTCACCTTTGAGTTTTTCGCCTTCCATCCATGTCGTTACCTTGGGCGTATCTGTAAAAACAGTTGCATTGGGCAGATTGAGTGTAAAAGGTTCAATATCATCAAAATTACCCTCTCCTGTAATTTTCACAACCACATTTACCGCTTCATTGGGAGCAATTTCTTCTTTATCATTTTGTAAATTTATCGCAAATTCGCCCAGAAGATCAGCACCTTCTAAAGGTTTTACATGTAACGTAAGATCGTTGGAACTAATGCTCTTCCACTGAATTTGATTGGCAAACATCTCACGTGAAGTAACTTGCCTTGCAACCTCAATTTTTGCTGGAACAATGTGTTGTTCTCCACTTTTTTGCGGATAAATCATATATTGAACCGTGTGCACAACATTATCACCGTCAACGTATGGATTATCTTTGCCCACCTCTTTGACCCAAAATCCTTCCAATGTCGGTTTTAAAAAGCGCATATCTACCAGGTTTTCATTTCGATTGCGTTTGAAAATAAAAGAGAGTTTTACCCCTTCATGGCGCATAGGTGTTATATTGGATACTTTCATTTCGAAAGAAAAAGGCTCTTTGCGTGCACTTGTGGCAACTTTTTGTACGAACGGTAATTGGAGTGGCTCTGTCAACTCTTTTTTGCCATCTACGATGACCTCATATACAGGAATCGTAACATTGCGATCTGGATAAAATGTCACATAATGATCAAGCTGTTTCGTAACAACTCCATTATTCAGCTCGATACTTTGGCGATTTTGATGCGAAACGACTGTAAAACCATCAATCTGATCGATCGCTGGAAATTTAATACTCTCACCTTTAGCGCTTAACACCAATGTAACACTTTCCCCTTGTTCAATAGAAGGTTGCAATAAAAAAGCATGTGCTCCAAAAAGCTTAAGCGTTACGATAAAAAATAGCCCGAAACTACCATGTAATCGCATTATTGTTCTCCATTTTATCGCTTTTATAAAGTATGACTGGTTTTGTTTCAGGCTCCTTTTGTATCAGCGCTCGTTCCCATTTTTTGGCTTCTTGCTCATCCATAGGTTTAGGTAAAATTTTATCTTTGTTTTTTTCGCTATTGTGATTCTCTTTTTGAAGCTCTTGTTTTTCGTGTTGTGGTGACTCTTCTGGCTGATTTTGTTCTTTTGTCTTTTGATCTTTTTGTTGCTTTAGGTACTCTAAATTATAACGTGTATCTTTGTCTTCTTCTATACTTAACGCTTTTTCATAGACCTTGATCGCATCATCAATTCGCCCCAATTGAGCCAAAGTATTTCCTTTGTTGTGTAATACTTGGCGTTGCAGTGTCTCGTTCTGAATCCCTTCATACAAATATAGCGCCTTCTTATATTGTTTTGCTTTATACAGCGCATTGGCAAGATTGTAAGCAGAAGCATCACTCTGTTTGGAAGCTTTCACATTTTCATACAAGCGCACAGATTCAGCATAATCAGCTTTTTCATAGGCATTCTTGGCTTGTTCAATTTCCCACCAATCCAAAATACCACTGTGTGCAGGAGAGATACCTAAAACTAGCGCGATAAGTGGTGTCAAACGCTTTACATGTAAAGTGTGAAATGCGAAAAAAAGTACTATTAACGCCATCCCTAAAAGATAGTAAAAAAATTCAACGACGTCGTAAGGCTGCTCTTTTTGCACGTTTTGCTTTGAAGCTTTCAGTGCAATTTGCTCAGAGAGCCATGCTATTTCACTCAAATCTCCACTGGTTGCAATGTAAGCGCCTCCTGTTTTCAGTGCCAATTCTTTCATTGTATCTGCTCGCTTAGTGATGACAATATTGCCTTTTTGATCCTTAAGTGCTTCACCTTTTGCGGTGTAAATCATAGCGCCTTGGGTTGTTCCAACAAGCAAGAGATGAACGCGTATCTGCTCTTTTTTAGCAAGCGCAATCGCCTCTTCAATTTTATCACCATCAGCACCATCAGTAATGATCAAAAGATTTTTACTTGTCTCTTTTAACGGTGCCAATACTTTTTTTGCCGAAGCGATGGCAGAAGGAATGGAACTGCCTTCACTGCTGAGTGTTTCGGTACTTAAATGCTTGAGCAAGAAATTTAAACTTGCTCTATCTTCACTCGTTGGAGCAACTAAAAAGCCATCATTTGAGAAGGCAAGCAACGCAAATTTAAAACCATTGAGTTTCTCAAAAATTTTCTGAACAGCAACCTTGGAAAAATCCAAGCGAGAAGGATAAACATCACGCGCTAACATCGAATTTGAAATATCAATCGCAATGGCTAAAGTACTTATTGCGTGTATTTGTAGTGTTGTATCTTTGTTTACATGTAAAGTCGGACGCGCAAGGGCAATAACCATCAAAACAAGCGCTACCAAAAACAACTTAGGTTGTAATGATGCGCTTTTCTTTTCAACTAACAGTTTCTCAAGAATTTCTTCCGATAAGAGTGTATGTTTCGTTTGGTTACAAAGTATTTTCCACCAAAGCGCTAACAGTGGCAGAAGTAGTAAAAAATAAGGTGATTCTAGTTGCATACATTTTGCCTAAACGCAAGCTTGCCATAACCTAAAAGCGTTAAAAATGCTACTAAAAGCGGATATATGTAAAGATACTGATAGTGATATTTCACCGATGAACTCTGTAAACTCTGCTCCATCGCATCAATTTTCGTGTAAATTTCTTCAAGCGTTTTGGCATTATTGGCTTTAAAAAAAGCACCACCACTTTTTTGTGCGAGTAAGCCCAATACACTTTCATCAAACTCACCTTCTCGCCCGATTCCAATGGCATAGACTTTGATTTTTTCACTCTCAAGCGCTCTTAATGCTGCATCGAGAGGAATATTTCCTGTCGTGTTAAAACCATCGGTTAGCAATACGACAACTTTCTCTTTGGCACTATTGTTTTGAAGCAATCGTGTCGCTAAAAAAAGCGCATCATACATGGCTGTTTTTTTTCCCGCAATCCCTTCTTCTAGATTTTGAACAATCATTGAGGCACTCTCATAATCATACGTTAAAGGCGTTGCGACATACGCAAAATCACCAAAGACAATCACCCCGATGTTATCCATCTTTCGCTTCTCAATAAATGCCGACGCCAACTCTTTTGAGAGAACAAATTTACTCTTCATCGTTGTTCGATCAAACATCTCTTTATGCATGGATTCACTCACATCCAACAGAAGCAAAATTGAATGTGAAAGGCGTAGCTGTTCCTCTTTATTTTGAATGATCGGTGAAGCAAGTGCCGTAAAAAGCATACTTATCCCTAACCATTTGAGGATAATTTGCAAACGATTGGTCTTTACATGTAAAGGCAATGAAAGCCAATGAGGCATATAAATGGCACTACGTTTTTCTTTACATGTAAACGCACAAATGACAAAAATAATAATCCCCAAGAAGAGATAAGGATATTCAAATGTCAGCATCATTCATTCCTAAAAATTGTTGCCACAACACTTTTTCTTTGACCTTCAAAGGCGCTTCATACGAACGATATTTATAGTAGGAAAGCTTTTCTTGCAAAGCTTCAAACTGCGCTTTATTGGTATCATCAACCAGCAAAGCACCCCATTGACTCAATGCATAGGCACACTCCTTGGCATCTTCCATACTGACTGTTTTCAAAAATACTAAAGCTTCTTCTTTGGGTGTCAATACTTTTTGTGGAGACTTCATTTTCCAAAGAAACCAACCCAAAATTCCTACAATACACAGTATGATGCTCAAGAATACCATCCATGAATAATCAGGAATGATGACTAAGCCTTTAATATCTTTGAGTGATTCCATTACATTTCTTTTAAAATAGAGGAAAGCTTAATGTAAGGATCTTCGTTTGTATAAAGACTCATCTGTGCAATGCCTTGTTGTTTCAAATAGCTGTCTAGTTGCTGATCAAATCGTTTTTGACGGATGGTATACGCTTTTACCAAACCCGTATCAAGCATGACTTTTTCTTCACGTAAACTTGTCGGGTCTTTAATGTAAAGTGAGCCTAATGCAGTAGGTTTTTCTTCAAAATGATCTCGTATTTTAATCACCACAACCGAATGCTTTTTGGCTATGGCATCCAAAATAGGCATTTCAAAGAAATCACTAAGGATAAAAAGTAAAGAAGGTTTTTTAATTCTATGGAGCGCATAATCTTGAATAAAATTCCAGTTTAAGTGCTGAGCAATTATGGGGCTCTGAAGTGTTTTATGTGTCGCTTCTCTGAGTATTGCCTCTTTTTTTGAGAGTAAACTCTCATACAGGAGTTTGTCTGATAGAAGCGCTAATGAAAAGAAATCACTATTTTTAATCGCACTAAACCCCAAAAGTGCTACCACTTCAGCCATCAGCTCTTGCTTCATACGATCAATGCCAAAATGTATACTTCCACTCATTAAGCCTAGTACATAAACAGTAATCTCTTTTTCTTCAAAAAAACTACGAAGTTGAATTTGTCCCGTTTTGACACTTTGTTTCCAATCAATACGTTTGACATTATCACCGTACATATAAGGACGAATCTGAGAAAAATCATATCCATCCCCTTCCTTAGAAGAAGAATTAGAACCAACCATCTCACCAAAAAGATGCTTTTTACTACGCGCAATAATGGTATTGTAACTAAGTGTTTGCACGGATCAAGGAAGAGGAATGGTCTCTATAAGTGTATCAATCAGCGTATCGGTACTGATGCCTTGCGCTTCAGCTTCATAACTGAGAATAATGCGATGACGCATAACTTCTTTACTCACACTTGCCACATCAACAGGCGTTACAAAATCTCTGCCTAACAGCAGTGCATGGGCTCTTGAAGCTTTATGCAAATCAATCGTCGCACGTGGACTTGCTCCAAAACGAATAAAATTTTCCAATTTGTCCAATCCATATGTTTTTGGCTCGCGTGAAGCAAAAATAAGATCAGCAATATAGTTTTCAATTTGTGGGTCGATATGAATTGATTTAAGTTGTTTTTGAAGTGTTAGAAGTGCTGTGCTCTTTAAAACAGTCACAATAGACTCGTGTATTCCAAGTGCCACATTGCGTGCCATGAGTATCTCTTCTTCTTTAGTATTGTAACCCACCAACAGTTTCATCATAAAACGATCCAGTTGTGCTTCTGGTAAACTATACGTTCCAGTGGATTCAATAGGATTTTGGGTGGCTAGGACGAAAAAAGGACGCGGAAGTTTAAGGCTTTGATCTCCAATAGTAACTTGATACTCTTGCATCGCCTCTAAGAGCGCTGATTGTACTTTAGCAGGAGCACGGTTAATCTCATCGGCTAAGAGAAGATTGGTAAAAATAGGCCCTTTTTTGACAACAAATTCACCACTTTTTGGGTTATAAATTTCGGCACCTATAATATCACTGGGAAGAAGATCGGGAGTAAATTGGACTCTTCCAAAGGAAAGCCCTAATGCTTTTGCTAAAGTATTGATCGTTGTTGTTTTAGCAAGCCCTGGGACGCCTTCAATAAGGACATGCCCGTCACAGAGCAGTGCAATAATCAGTGAGTCAATCAGCTTCGAATGACCAACGATTACCTTTGAAATTTCAGACTTTAATGCATGTAAGACTTCCATAATCGTTAACCTTTACGAAGGTATCAAAAAATATTAGTTGCCACCAAACCTTACAAGACCACTAGCCCATGTAAAACCGCCACCAAAAGTATCTAAAAGCATTAAATCGCCTTTCTTGATACGTCCCTCTTCATAGGCGTCATTGATTGCCATCGGTATTGAGGCTGCTGAAGTATTACCATATTTTGCAACGGTTAAAATAGTCTTTTCAATAGGGAAATCAAGCTTTGCGCGAACAGCTTCTATGATTCTCATATTCGCTTGGTGAGGTATGAAATGATCGATCTGTGAAGCAGTGATGTTGTTTTTTTCTAAAATATCAATCACATCATTTGTAAGTGTTTTGACTGCTACTTTATAAACATCATTACCCTGCATTTTGATGTAATTCAGTTTATTATCCAGTGTTTCCTGAGAACAAGGGTATTTCGAACCGCAACCTGGAGTAATTAAAAGGTCTCCATAACGACCATCAGCAGAAGCATGAATATCTAAGATAGCTTCATTTTTATCCTCAGTTACACCAATAATGGCAGCACCCGCACCATCACCAAAAAGAATACACGTTCCACGATCAGTATAATCAACCACGCTACTAATTTTTTCAGCACCAATCAATAAAATGTTTTTCTTTGCACCTGACTCAATAAAAGCTTTGGCCATTGAGAGCATATAGACAAATCCGCTGCATGCAGCACTGATGTCAAAGGCCATCACATCATTGATACCAAGTTTCCCAGCAATGACACATGCCGTAGAAGGCATACAAAAATAGTCAGGGGAAAGGGTTGCACAGATGATCAGATCAATCTCTTCTTTAGCAATGCCTGCACGATCAATGGCTTTTTGAGCTGCTTTGACCCCTAGATCACTCGTTGCTTCTTCTGCGGATGCAATACGTCTTTCTTTAATACCTGTACGCTTCTCAATCCATTCGTCACTTGTTTCAACCATTTTCTCAAGGTCTAAATTACTCAAAACATGGGAAGGGGCATAGCCTCCAATGGATTTTAAAGATGCATACACATTAATCCTTTATTGCTCTAATAGCACTAGTTTTTGCTCAATATCCGTGTTGATACCAGAGCTTGAGAAATTAATCGCTTGATAAATAGCATTTTTGACTGCTTTCGCATTGCTCTTACCATGGCCAATAATGGCACAACCATTAATTCCAATCAATGGTGCACCACCATATTCTGCATAGTCAACTTGCTTTTTAAGCACTTTGAAAACTTTACGCATAAGCACTGCTCCTGCAATTGCTAATGGTGATCGGCGTACATTTTGTTTGATAATTTTTGTAATAGAATCGGCTACACCTTCACTCGCTTTAAGCAAAATATTTCCTACAAAACCATCACAAACGATGACATCAACAGAACCATCAAAAACATTATTGCCTTCAACATTTCCTACAAAACTCTCAAGCTTTTTAAGTATTGCAAATGCCTCTTTCGTTGTTTCATTACCCTTGCTCTCTTCTTCACCATTAGAGAGGAGTCCTACTTTTGGTTGAGCAATTTTCAGGACATCTTTAGCATATGTCTCACCCATAATTGCAAATTGTGCTAAATGCTCTGCTTTGCAGTCAACATTGGCGCCAACATCTAATACAAGGCTAAGCTTTCCAGGCATGGCTGTCGGCATAATGGTAGCGATGGCAGGGCGTAGAACACCTTTAAGTCTTCCAATGCGAAGCGTAGCTAAACTCATTGTTGCACCACTGTGTCCCATCGAAACAACAGCATCGGCTACTTTATCTTTGACAAGATCAACCGCTTTATAAATAGATGTTTCTTTGCGTTTGAGAGCATTCGTAGCTGCTTCATGCATATCTAAAATATCTGATGCTTCAACAAAAGAGATTTTAGCTAAGTATTCTTGAGGTATAAGAGGTTTGAGAACATTAACGTCCCCGACAAGCAGTGCTTTAAATTGACGCTCTTTAAGCGCCTGAAGCGTACCTTCAACAATAGGAGCGGGACCGAAGTCACCGCCCATCGCGTCAATTGCTATGGTTAGCATTTAGTTTTTATATTCGCCTGTTGTTTTGTTCACTCTATGAGGCATTTTCCATGTTCCATCACTATCTTTAACTGGCATAGGAAGGGTTACTTTGTAGTGTGTTCTTCTTTTTGCGCCTCTGGTTTTACTCACTCTTCTCTTAGGTACAGCCATTTTATTCTCCTTTTAGTTGTTCACATTGTCCACAATAGTGGTAATCGCTTTTGAAAGCTTCAATTTCACTTTGAAGTATTGAATCAAGATCAATCGAACCATCAAAAAATTCTATTATATTTAAAAGTTCTTCGCCCTCTTGATCTTCGTAAAGACCTTCTTGTGCAAAGACTTCAACACGCTCATTTACCGTTAATTCAAAATTTTCGCCACATCGGTCGCACAAATGAGGAAGTGTTCCTTCCAATTGACCTGTGCATTTCACCATTGTTTTGTCTATTTTTAACGCTTCACCAAAAAATTTAATTTCATCCAGAGATGTTTCAAAATGAATCCCAGTTGTGGGAACTTTTTTGAATTCAATCTTCATTGGAATTAGAGAATTTCTCTTCTAGCAAAAAAGAAATTAATTTCGTTTTTTGCATTTTCTAAACTATCGCTACCATGCACTGCATTTGCATCAATGCTGTCAGCAAAATCAGCTCTAATAGTACCTTTTGCTGCTTCTTTAGGATTCGTTGCACCCATAAGATCACGATTTTTAAGAACGGCATTTTCGCCTTCTAGAACCATAACCACAACAGGTCCACTGATCATAAATTTAACAAGATCACCAAAAAATGGTCTACTTGCATGCACTGCATAAAAAGCCTCAGCATCTGCTTGACTAAGTTGGACTTTTTTCATCGCTGCAATTTTTAACCCATTTGATTCAAATCTGTCAACAATTTTACCAATAACATTTTTTGCTACTGCATCTGGTTTAATAATGGATAATGTGTTCTCCACAATCCTCTCCTATATATAATTGAATTTCATAACTTTGTAGGGAATTAGAACGTGGGAGTATAGCAGAATTTTTTTTTAATATCAATTAAATATTATTTTTAAATCATAGAAAGACAAAGAGGGTTTCCCCTCTTTGTGGTTATCATTCAGCACAAGGCGTTGTGCCTTTTCGCATATCTGCACTGATCTCGTCACGACTTGGTTGTCCTGCATATGGAGCGTCCCATACGATACAGCCTTCAGTTGGGCAAGCTTCAGCACATGCTGGAGCATCATGATGTCCTACACACTCAACACATTTGTCAGCATAGACATAATAGATATCTGCACCTGTTGGGTTATCACTATCGTCTACAATTGCTTCTACCGGGCACTCATCAATACAGGCACCACATGCAATACAAATATCAGTAATTTTTACTGCCATAATTTCTCCTCAATTGGTATTTTATACTAACGAAAAACTATATCCAAACTAAATTAAAATTGATATTAAACCCAAATTACTAGTTAAAAACTAACAAACGGTTTAATTTAGCCAGTTCAACCTGGAACCTTCTTTCTGACCAAGACGCTTTGTATCAAAATCTTTTATCAAAGAAATCTTACATTAAATTCGTAGCATGAAAATAGCTTAGAATAAAAAAATCAGGATAAATAAAAATTTCTAGGTAGAGCTATTTTAATTTATTGAATCGCTTATTAATGTTTAAATTTTTAAAAGGTAAACAAATATTTAACTTTTATGTTTCTTGTTTAACTTTTCCAAAGGGTTTTTTTCATACTATATATTTAAATATACATTATATATGGAGATATAAATGAATTCATTAGCTAAAAAAGTAACCATTTTACAGGTATTGATCGTTTCTTTTGCAATTTTTGCTTTTATCTTTTACATCAATTTTTATCTGAGTAGCTACATTAAACAAGAAACAGAACAAAAGATTACTGCAAATCTTACGGGATTAGAGCAAACAGTAAACGTTTATAATAGTGCGCTTGAGGATACTGCCATCAAGCTTTTTACTGTTTTTGAATCAGAATTTAGTCATTTTCATATAAATGTGAGTGAAAAAATTATGGTTCATGGTGTTGAAACACCTTTAATTGCGGCTGATGGCTATACATTAAATAATAACTTTGCCAAAGTAGACGCATTTACAAATCTCACGGGTGCTGTTGCTACTATCTTCGCCTTTCATGGTGATGACTTTGTTCGTGTTTCAACATCGCTGAAAAAAGAAGATGGATCACGTGCTATGGGAACGATGTTAGGAAAAACAAGCCCAGCATATGAACCTATTATGAAAAAACAAAAATATATTGGAAGTGCAAGGCTTTTTGGTCAAAATTATATCACCGTTTACGCACCCATTATCGAAAATGACAAAACTGTAGGAATTTTATTTATCGGCTACAATTTTACCGAAGGTCTTAAAGCATTGAAGCAACAAATCAATGGTATGAAAATTGGAGAAAATGGTTATTTTTATGCGATCAATACTAAAAGTGAATCCTATGATATTCATCCAAAAGTTGATAACGCTAAGATTGCTTCTGATCTTGATAAACAAATTTTAGTACAAAAACAAGGAATGCTCCATATTCAAGAAGAGGGTGAAGCCAAAATTGTCAGCTTCCATCCCTTCAATAAATGGAATTGGATATTAGTTGCTAAAGCAAACGAAAAAGATTTTCAAGCTGCTAATGATAAACTAAGAAACAATCTTATTATCACTTCTTTCATTATGACACTTATTATTGTGGTTATTATCTGGACGCTTATTAATCAAATTATTACAAAACCTCTTAATAATCTTATAGAAAAAGCAAGAGATCTTTCTAGTGGAAATGGCGATCTTACGCGCCATTTGGAAATTAAAGGAAATGATGAAATAGCACAGGCAAGTGAACAAATTAATTATTTTATTGAAAAAGTACGCATTCTTATTTGTAATGCAAAATCACTTTCTAGCGAAAATTCTTCCATTTCGCATGAATTATCCACAACTTCATTACAAGTTGAAAAACTTGTTGAAAAATCAACAACTATTGTTTTAGATACAACAAACCAAGCCAATCAAGTACGTGAAGATATGACTATTTCTATTGACCAAGCAAAAAATAGTAAAGATGATATGACAAAAGCGAATAGCGCACTTAAAATAGCTAGTAATGCTGTTATTACGCTCACTGAAGAGATACAAAAAAGTTCAGTAACAGAGATTGAGCTTGCACAAAAACTTAATCAACTTAGCACCGATGCAGAACAAGTTAGAAGCGTTTTAACAGTCATTAGTGACATTGCGGATCAAACGAATCTTTTAGCGCTGAATGCCGCTATTGAAGCCGCACGTGCTGGTGAACATGGACGTGGTTTTGCGGTTGTTGCAGATGAAGTACGTAAGCTGGCGGAACGCACTCAAAAAAGCCTTGTAGAGATCAATGCAACCATTAATGTCATTGTACAATCTATTGTTAATTCCAGTGAACAAATGAGTCATAATTCACAGAAAATAGAAGAATTAGCCAATACAGCTCAAAAAGTTGAAAATAGTCTCCAAGAAAGTTTTGTCATTATTAATGAAGTGACCAAAATTACAGAAAATACAGTTAACAGCTATCTTCAAACAGGAGATGAAATTGAAATTATGATTCATAAGATAGGAGAAATTAACAAAATTTCAATGGAAAATAGCCGTAGCGTTGAAGAAATTGCAGGTGCTGCTGAGCATCTAAGTAAAATGACTGAGAACCTTAATCATAAACTAGGAGAATTCCGAACTTAATTTGGATAAAAGCTTACTGGGTAAAATTAGTCTTATTAATTAAAATATTTTTTTCTATTTAATTGTATAATTTCTGTATCAATAAAAATTCTCAATAAAAGGATAATTATGTTAGTAACTAATAAAGCTCCTGACTTTACCGCAACTGCTGTTTTAGGTGACAATCAAATTGTCGATAATTTTAATCTCTATGAAAACTTTGGATCAAAAGGAACTGTTCTCTTCTTCTATCCGCTTGATTTTACATTTGTATGTCCTTCTGAAATCATTGCATTTGATAAAAGATTGGAAGAGTTTAAAAACCGTGGTATTAATGTTATTGGCGCATCTATCGATTCACAATTTTCCCATTTTGCATGGAAAAATACCCCTATTAACCAAGGTGGAATTGGTCAAGTAAGGTTCCCTTTAGTGGCTGATATTACCAAACAAATTTCTCGTGATTATGATGTTTTATTAAATGGTAGTGTTGCATTGCGTGGTTCATTCTTGATCGACAAAGATGGTACTGTAAGACATGCGGTTATCAATGATTTACCTCTTGGAAGAAACATCGACGAAATGCTAAGAATGATTGATACAATGCTCTTTACCAACGAATATGGTGAAGTATGCCCAGCAGGTTGGCAAAAAGGTGATAAAGGAATGACAGCAAGCACAGCAGGTGTTGCTGATTATCTAGCGCATAACTCTGATAAACTTTAATCTATAAAGAGAAGAGAGATTATCTCTCCTCTCTTTATTTTCTTTGATAACTACTTCTTTTTACAAACAGAACATTCTCTTACTGTTGCAATCACATCCATTCGATCAATTTTAACGTCTTTATTAGTTTCTAGTATCGTTTGATACTCAAATAAACTTTGGTCATAATCAACATCTTCAATGGAACCACACTGTTGACAAACAAGATGAATATGTGGTTTAGAATAGATATCATAACGCATTTTCCCCTCAGCCGTATTGACTTCAATAACCACACCTTTTTCTTTAAGTGTTGCAAGATTTTTGTACACTGTCGCTAAAGACATAGATGGATTCTCTTTTTTAAGTGCATTATAGAGATCATCAATGGTTGGATGTCCCTTTTTATCTAACTCTTTAAGAACAGATATTCTTTGGGGTGTTGCTTTAAGCTCTTTGGTTTTAAGAAGATTGATAAAATCATTCATACTCTATTCCCCCTTCCCTTTATAATCTTTTTTGAATGATTCCATATTATAGATCAATTTTTCCGAAAATAAATTAACTAATATTTTTTATTAATTACTCTATATCTTCCAAAATCTTTCCTGCTAATTGTTCAATGGTAATACCCAATCTATCTTCTACTAAATGTGTTGCCCCATGTGTAATAAAAGCATCATCGTACTCAAATGTTTTGATCTTTACATGTAAAGTATTTTTCTCTTTTAATGCCATTAAAAGGGAACCAACACCACCTATTTTTGCACTATCACTAAAGACATACCATGTTTCATACTTCAGTGCTAATGAAATTAACAAGGATTCGTCCAAAGGTTTTGCAAAGCGTAAATCGACGATGGCTGCATCAATCCCTTTTTCAGATAAAATTTTTGATGTAGCAACAGCTTTACCAACACCACTACCATAACCTAGAAGTAATATTTTACTATCTCCCTCTTTGAGAAGCTGTGCTTTGCCATATTCGAAAGGTTTGGATTCAAACGCATCACACGATAAGAAGCTTCCTCTGGGGTAACGAATAGCCAAAGGTCCTTGATGTTTATAAGAATATCGAATTGCTGCATGCATTGCTTTCTCATCTCTTGGAGCCATCAAGGTCATATGTGGAATAACACTCAAATAAGAGATATCAAAAGCACCTTGATGCGTCTCACCATCTTCTCCTACAATACCTGCTCTATCAATGGCAAAAACAACGTTTAAATTTAAAATAGAAGCATCGTGAATAACTTGATCGTAAGCTCTTTGCAAAAAAGTGGAGTAAATAGTAATGTAAGGTTTAAATCCCTCTTTTGCCATTGCACACATAGATGTTACGGCATGCTGTTCCGCAATGGCTACATCCCAAAAACGATTAGGATAGGCTTGAATTAGTGGGCTTAGTCCTGTTCCACTTGGCATGGCAGCAGTAACTCCTACAACATTCTCATGTTGTTTTGCTAAATCCATAAGTGCCTCTGAGTACATCGTGGTCGCATTTTTACTCACACCTTTTTTGAGAGCTTCTCCACTAGCTACGTCAAAAGGACCGACGCCATGCCACTTCTCATAGTACCCCTCAGCCATTTCGTAGCCTTTCCCTTTAAGGGTCTGCGCATGAATAATGACGGGTTTTTTTAAGCCTTTTGCCGATTGCATCGCACGAATAAGACTCTCTAAATTATGACCATCAATGGGCCCAATATAGTCAATTCCAAGCTCTTCAAACAAAATACCTGGCGTAATAAGTTTAAAACTCTCTTCAAACTTCTTTGCCATATAGGTTGCGCTCTCTGGTAAATATTGTAAAATTTGTTCAGTTGTTTTTTTAATCTTTTGATAAAAATCACCTGCCATGGCACTGGACAAAAATTTACTAATGGCACCAATGGGTTTTGAGATACTCATTTTATTATCATTCAAAATAATGATCACCGGGTATCTACGATCGCCTAACTCATTGAGTGCTTCATAAACCATACCCGCACTCAATGATCCATCCCCAATCAATGCTACGGGTACACGTTTGTATTGTTCACCTTTTAATGCTATTGCTTTTGCCGCACCTACAGCTAGTGAAATTGAAGTTGAGCTATGCCCTGCAACAAAATAGTCATAAGGAGATTCATCAGGTCGTGTGTAGCCGCTGATACCATCAAGTTCACGAAGTGTATCAAAACGATCCCAACGGTCTGTAATCAATTTATGGGTGTAGGCTTGATGACTGACATCAAAAATGAAAGGATCATTTTTGATGTCAAAAACATAGTGCATCGCAACAATGAGCTCAACAGCACCTACATTACTGCTGAGATGCCCTCCATTTTTACTGACTGTTTGAATAATTTTTTGCCTAATTTGTTCACAATATTCGTTTAATTCTTCAATAGAACATTCTCTTAATTGTTTCATGGCTTCCAGTACTTCTTAATTTTCTTGTAATAGATATTTTACTTTTTCTAGGCGCATTGCTAAATTACCATCTAAATTGCCTACATCGCTTAAAATGACTACGCCGCCCAATGTTATGGCATCATCTGAGGTTACTTTAATCTTTTCGTCTTCTGCATAAAGCTCTTTGAGAGCCTCTAAGTCTTTTGGATTTACCCTAAGTTCAATTTTGATTGCATCTTTTACCTCTTGAAGTAGTGCTTTTGAAAGCGAAGCTGCAATTTTAGAACTTGATATACTCACCTCTTTTTTGATAACCTCTTTGGCAATTTCAAAAGCGGTAACACTCATATCTGTCTCAACCTTAGCTAATCGCTCTTCTAAACTTTTATAGAGTGTATCCAAATGACCAATTGATTTCAAATAACGTGTCTTCATTTCTGCAACAGCAACTTCAGCCTCATCTTTAGCTTTTTGATATCCCTGTGCATAAGCATTTTCTCGCTCGCGAGTCAACTCTTCATTGAGTCTGTTATTAAAATCTTGTTCTTGTTTTTCAATCTGAATTTGAAGTTTAACTACATTTGTGGTTAACTCATCTGTTTTTTTGAGTAACTCTTCAATAAACTGATTTTGTGTTCCTTCTTCAATGCGTGCAATATTGATTATTTCATCACTCACAGGCATTGACTCTGGATCATACATACTTTCTTGTGTGTATTCTTCGTTTACATGTAAAGGAACAGCAGAAGCTTCTGGAGTTGAGCCTAATACCTTAAACCGATACGGCTTGACTGAGTGATCATCCACCCTATCTTTATCGATAATATTTTCTGTTACCATGTTAACCTATCATCTCTTCAGCTTCACCGATTTGGAGAATGCCTTGTTCTGCTAGTTTTTGAACTTCTTCAACAATCTTTCGTTGAGACTCTTCCACATCCTTAACGCGTACAGCTCCCAAGAAATTCATCTCTTCCACAAAAGCTTCTTGTGCACGTTGTGACATATTTTCAAAGAATTTTTTCCTTAACTCCTCTGCTGAACCTTTGAGCGCAACCATCAAATCACGCTTATCAGCAACTTTGAGAATTTCACGAACGGCATTACCATCCAGTTTCATAATATCTTCAAACGTAAACATCATATCTTTAATGACAGAAGCTAGTTTCTCATCTGCTTGCTCAATATACGCAATAGTAGTTTTAGAAGCTTTTTGACCCAATCGGTTAAGGATTTCAGCCACGGCTCTTGGACCACCCACTTCAACCTTGTAAGAAGTTAGAGATTCTAGTTTATTTTCTAAAACAGCCGATACTCTTTTGACAACAGAAGGCGATATTTCACCTAAATTTGCCATTCTGATTGTCACTTCACTTCTCAATTGATCCGGAAAGAAAGAGAGTGTTTCAGCCGCACTGGTTGCATCCATGTGTGCTAAAATAAGAGCAACTGTTTGAGGGTGTTCATTGATAATAAAATCACCTAACTGTTGAGGCTTAATTTGAGAGAGATAACCAAAACTTTGAGAATTTTCCATGGATTTAGAGAGTTTGTCAAGAATTTTTTGAGCACCCTCTGCCCCAAAGGTACGATACAAAATTTCTTTCGCATACTCCATACCACCACTTCTAATATATTGGTTGGATTGTAAAATAACATAGAACTCTTCAAGTACAGCATTCGCTACCGCTTTATCAATATTTTTTGCGGTTGCTATAAACTTGGAAATATCGGTTACAACGTCTATCTCCATATGAGAAAAAAGATTGGCAGTAGAATCCTCACCCAATTGAATGAGCAGAATTGCTGCCTTCTCAGCCATTGTAAGTTCATTGTAAAGGGTTTTTTGTTCTTCAGTAAGTTTCATTATGATAGATCCTTAGAGCTATTTTTGCCGCCATCATAATCGCCTTCATTGCGAATCATAGACTGTAAAAGCGATGCAAATTCTTCACTTTTTTGCTCTGCTAAATGTTTTAGTTTTTCTAATAAAACATCATACTTCAAAGCTTCTTCATTAAAGTCTTGACCAATGCCTAATTGATCTTCAACTTTTTTACGTGCTTGTCTAAATTTCTCTAAAGTATCCTCAGCGCCCTCTTCCTCTGCTGCTGCAATTGGTTCAATTTCATCCTCAAAATCATCCAATTTTGTTTCAACCATTTTGTGACTGAAAGGAATAATAACTTTCTTGTAAAAGACAAAGAGCAAGATGCCAACAATGATATATTTTAGCAACGGAACCAATGGTCCCATATAATTAGAAACCTTATCCATCAAATCTTTCGTAGGAGCGCGAGTGCCATCACTTGAAAGTGGCTTAAACTCAAAGTTACTCACTGTAACTTCATCACCTCGTGTTTGATTATACCCTACTGTTTGTTTCACAACATCACGAATAGCATCCATCTGTTCTTTGCTAAGCGCGGCGTATTCTAATTCGCTTTTCTTTTTTCCATTACTGTCTACACCATATTTATAGGCACCATCTACAACAACAGCCGCTGTTAAACGTTTAATTTTAGCAAACTCATCTTTGGAATTAACGACCTTTTTAGAAATCTCATAATTCGTTGTAGTAGAGCTTTTTTGATACGTTTCGGCCTTTTTAGTACTCTCTAATCCTTGCACCGGACCAATGTTACTGATAGCACCTGGTACTCCTCCAACGTCTTGCGGCTCTTTCCCTTCACGCTTTTCTTCAACACTCTGCTCGCTTCGAGGTACAGAATTGGGATCATACGTTTCGCTGACATAATCTTGTTGTGAAAAATCGAAATCGATGGTCACTTTTGCATTCACTTTATCAATTCCACCAATAACAGGTGCCAAAACATTGATGATCTTTTGCTCTACATTATGCTCAAACTCTTTTTTATAGCGCATTTGACTTTTAACCAGTTCACCTTGGAACATGTTACTCTGATCATCCCCCAATGGTTCACCATCTTGATTCACGATAGAAACATTCTCTGCAGTCAAATTAGAAATAGAAGCCGCAACAAGATTTTTAATACCAATAATTTGTTTAGCGGAAAGATTCATACTTGGACGAATATTTAAAACAATCGAAGCTGTAGGAGCGGCTTGTTTTTGGGCAAATACCGTCTCTTTAGGAATTGCAATATGCACACTTGCATTGGCAATGGGTCCAAGACTTTCAATTGTACGCGCCAATTCACCCTCAAGAGCTCGAACGTATTTTATCTTTTGCTCAAAATCAGTAGCACCAAATTCAGCTTTATCAAAAATTTCAAAACCAACTTTACTATTTTTAGGAATTCCCATGGCAGCAATGGCGATGCGCTCTTTATGAACAACATCACTAGGAACTGCAATCGTACCTTCATTAACAACTTTATAAGGAATTTTTTCTTTTTCAAGTTGCTGAATAATGAGCGCAGAATCACCAGCCGTTGTGTTTTCGAAAAGAACACTATAACCACTGCCTTTAGTCGAAGTTGAATTTTTGTAGAGCGTCAGAAACACTAAAAAACCGATGAGGACAACAATCGAAACCGCTGCCACAATCCTTTGACGTAGTGTCAAGTTTTGTATCAGTGTCGCTATTTGATTTAAAAGTGTTCTAAGCTCCATTTATTTTCTCTTACTTATAAATTGTTTTAAAGAGTTCAAAAAAGCGCACGTTTTGCTCAGGTGTTCCTATTGTAACACGAATAGCATTCATACCATACGATCCTAAATTTCTAACGATTATACCCTTTTCCATTAACTTTTGTGCAATGACCCCTGAGTTTTTACTGGCATCAAATTCTAAGACAATAAAGTTAGTATAGCTCTCAATAATGCTAAATCCAAGCTCTTTTGCAAATGTTTCGTACACTTTCATTTCTTGAAAATTTTCTTTCACAGAAGCATCTACAAAGGCTTGATCACTGAGGGCTACAATCGCAGCTTTCAAAGTCAAGTTTGTGATATTAAAAGGAGCACGAAGTTTCAAAAAGGTTTGAATGATCGCAGGCTGTGCAATACCGTATCCACAACGCATGCCGCCTAGTCCATACGCTTTAGAAAAAGTTCCCGTGTAAATGGCATTTGGATATTTGGTGATCAAATCATGTGCATCAATATTTTTTGCAGGATCTTTAACGCGCGCATATTCCAAATAAGCGGCATCAACGATCACTAATGTCTCTGTGTCGATCTGATCTAAAAAGGCATATACCTCTTTGGCATTCAAGCATTCACCTAGTGGATTATTGGGGATACAAAGAACAATAATGGAGATATCTTTATTCGCTTTATAAATTTCAAGCATCTCTTTGAGGTTATGTTGAGCTGATGGTGTTCTCAGCACTTTGGCACCTGTTTGAAGTGCATAAATTTCATACATTGCAAACGTGATCCCTGCCATTAAAACTTTCGTGTTAGCATTCGCTTTTGCATGAATTGCCATCTCGATGACTTGATCACTTCCTGAGCCTATAATAATATTTTTATCTTCGACATGATACTTGTGCGCTAAAGCCTCTTTGAGTTCATACATACTATCATCAGGATAGCGGTTCATGTGGATTGCTTCCGCACGTACAGCTTCAACCACTTTAGGGCTGCACCCTCTTGGATTTTCGTTGCTTGCAAGCTTAATAACATCTTGGGGCTCAATACCATACTCTCGTACCACAAGTTCAATAGGTTTGCCCGCTTCATACGTTTTCAAATTGTCTAAAACACCGTTAAATTGCATCTCTCATCCTCCACAAATATAGCTTCCAAGCCATTTAATATCATATCTATCTCTATTTTCTTCGATCACTTTTTGGACATTGTCATCATCAATATGTCCTTCAAAATCCATATAAAAAATGGACTGAAACCCTTTCTCTTTCGTTGGGCGTGATTCAATCTTGGTAAGATTGACCTTCTGATCTTGAAACGTTTGTAAGAATTCAACCAATCCACCCGGTTTATCATCCGTTTTTGCCAAAATAGAGGTTTTATTATGAATCCCTTTTTTATTTTTAAAATCACTCAAAATCAAAAAGCGTGTTTGATTCGCCATATTGTCTTCAATTTTTTCAAATAAAACGGGCAGATTCGATAATTTAGCAGCAATATGAGAACAAATTGCCGCAGCATCGTAATCTTCACTTGCTTTTTTGGCTGCTTCTGCCGTTGACTTGGTTGGAATAAATTCCACCCCTAAAAGCATATGTTCTTCTAAAAATTTTCGGCACTGATTATACCCTTGCGGATGTGAATAGATACGTTTCACTTTTTTAATATCTTCACATACTGTGGCAAAAGAGTGATGAATATCCATGTAAAGTTCTGCCACAATTTTTGAGTTAAATTTTCCTAAACAATCCAATGTTGTTCCTACCGCACCAGCTGTATTGTTTTCTACGGGAACTACGCCGTATTTGGCTTCACCATTTTCCAAAACATGAAAGACTGCTTCAATGGAGCTTAGCTCAATATAACTGCCCATCGCACCAAAACGACTCTCTGCCGCTTGATGCGTATAACTTCCCTCTGGTCCCATGAAGGCAATCTTTTCAGGGAATTCAAGGTTGCGACTGACCGCAAAAACTTCTAAAAAGATGGCATCAATCGCCTTGGGATTAAGAGCTCCTTGATTGAGCCCTTTGAGGCGATCTAATATCTCTTTTTCGCGCTCAGGTCGATAAATAGCCGTACCACTGGTTTGTTTTGCACGACCAATCTCTTTAACCAGTTCCATACGTTCATTGAGCAGTTTTAAAATCTGATCATCAATATGATCAATCTTTTTTCTATAGTGTTCTATTGTTTGCATAATTTGCCTTTTCTATGCCCAATGATTGGTACTATAAGATTCAAAAATACTTTTACATGTAAAGATTTTTCTGATGCCTTCAACAACGCAAACGAGTTGTCTTGAAAAATGGCAAATCTTAAATCGTTCATAAATAGGCTCTCTCTAGCGCAATGACATCTTCAAAGCTTTCACGTTGGCGAATCAAGCGATCCTCACCATTTTGAAGCGCAATTTCTGCAACACGTGAGCGTGTATTGTAATTACTGCTCATCGTAAAGCCATACGCTCCAGCACTTTTCACAATTAAAAGATCATCATGTTCAAGAGCCGGTAATTCAATATCTTTTGCAAAGAAGTCGCCACTTTCACAAATAGGCCCAACCACATCGCATGTCGTTGTGGCTTGATTTTCTTTCCCTTCCACATCAATTGCATGATAGGCATGGTAAAGACTAGGGCGAATCAGATCATTCATCGCACCATCTACAATGACAAAACGTTTAAAACCATTGTTTTTTTCATACAGTACGCGTGTTAAGAAATAACCACTTTCTCCAACCAAATAACGTCCTGGTTCACATACAAGGGTCACATCTAAACCACTAAGAGCACTAAAAATTGACTGCGCATACTCGTAAAGTGGAACTGTCGTTTCATCTTTGTACTGAATACCAATGCCGCCACCAACGTCAAAAAACTTAATGTCGATCTTAAGTGCTTTAAGGTTACGCAGTAAATTAGCCAACACAAGAGCTGCTTCTTTAAATGGCTCTACTTCTGTTATTTGACTTCCAATGTGAAAATGAATACCGACAGGGTCAAGTGATATGCTATTTTTGGCATAAATATACATCCGTTTTGCACTTTCCAAATCCACACCAAATTTATTTTCATGAAGACCCGTTGAAATATACGGATGTGTTTTAGGGTCAATGTTAGGGTTAACACGAATACTAATGCGTGCAACCACACCTAATTTGGAGGCAATCAGCTCAACTCGATTCATCTCTTCTTCACTCTCAAGATTGAGCATCAAAATATCATTTTGAAGCGCTTCTTCAATTTCATCGTCTCTTTTACCTACGCCACTAAAAATAATTTTGTATTTTGGAATACCCGCAACTAACGCGCGTTTAACTTCACCTATGGAAACACAATCACATCCTGCTCCTAGACTTGCCATATGTTTCAAGACAGAAAGATTTGAGTTTGATTTTACGGCAAAACAGATGAGGGATTTGCGTGCTTTAAAGGACTCTTTTAGAGATGAAAACTTTTGAGTAATTGTGTCGAAATCATAAACGTATAAAGGAGTACCATATTTTTGTGCTAATGCAGAGAATTTAGTCATTTTAAACCTTAAATGAGGGTATTGCAAAAGAAGACCCATTAGATAACACTATTTATCTATTCTATCAAAAAGTTTAACAAAAAATAATTAAACCTTTTTAGCGTTTAGAATAAAAATAAGCGGCAATACCAACAAGAAGTATTATAGGAAATAAAATAGCAATTTCTGAGAGTATAACGCCATTCGCCGCTAAACGACTCAATAAGAAGAGTCCACTCCAGACAATGAGCGTTACAAAAGCGAAGGAAGAAGCAATCAGTGCCATATTGAAATAACGCCCCATCATAGGAGCTTTATAATACAGAATAACGATCAAAAAAGGAGCAAAAAATGGGAAGAAAAGCTGGTAAAAAAGTGTTGCTTTGATTTTACTGGTATTGACATTTTGATTATCAAAAAAACGTAAGGCATCTATACCATCACTGATCGAAAGGGCATATTCACTTTGGTATACATTGTCCATAATTTTAGGTTTGAAATTTTCCATCATTTTGAGTTTTTCAATATTTTCAATCCGAAAGCCTTCGTCATCTAATGAAGAAATTTTGGGCTTATGGGTAATGCTCACATGTTCCAAAATCCAATGATTATCAACAAAAGTAGCTATGGAAGCGCGAATCACTTTCGTTAAATCAACGTTATCAACTTCAAAAATAGTCACATCATATGCTACTTGCTTTAGAGGATCAAGCTTTTTGAAATAAATATATTGGTTGTTGTTTTTTAAGAATAGATCTTCAGCACTATTGGAAATACTGTTGTATTTTTTAAGATTAGAGCTATACTCATAAGCGTACGCAAATTCTGTACAATTGAGTCCAATATAAAAAAGTGTCAAGACTAAAGAAGTAATAAAAAATGGTTTAACAAGAGAACGTTTACTAATGCTTGAAGCATACATACAGATAAGTTCATTTGACTTAATCATGCCAAAATAAGTTACAATCATACCAAAAACGATAGAAAGTGGGAGCACGTAATTGACAGCATTCATGCCTTGAAAAAGTGCATAAAGAATCTGCAAATTCGCAGAATCTGGAATGTTATTGTAGTTGGTTAGAAGATCAACACCCACATAAAAGAGATCGAGTGCAATGAATATGACGAAGAAATTTTTGAGATAATTTTGAACAATATATTTCTCAAAAAGTTTCATACCTTGTCCCCGTCACATAGAGTTTGTTTAAGGGAGTATTGTAGCGAAACTTCTTTTAAATCCCCGGTGAGTAATGCTTTAATGCTTTTTTTTACATGTAAAAGAATTTCGGGTAAAAATTCTCTTTGGCAGGCTGAAAAATCAGAGAGTACATACTTAGCTACATCACTCTTCAAAGAGGGCTTCCCAATACCAATCCGCACCCTAATGTATTCGGGCCCTATATGAGCATCGATGGAACGAAGTCCATTGTGCCCACCGTGCCCACCACCTATCTTGAAGCGAAGTGTTCCAAAAGGTAGGTCTAAATCATCATGAATGACAATAATTTGTTCTGGCTTAAAGTAGTCATCCACAGAACGCACACTCTCCCCAGAGAGATTCATATAGGTCGTTGGTTTAAGAAGAAGCATGGAGGGAGCTTTAAAAAGATCGCCTTTAAAATTAGCTTTGGTGATTTTTTCACACGAAGTTTGGTCACCGATAAGAGCATCGATGACCATAAAACCGACGTTATGTCGATTATTTTTATATTGTAAGTCTGGATTTCCAAGCCCTACGATCAGTGTCATGTGTTCGCGTTACTTCGCTTTAATAACTCCGGCAATAGAAACACGTGTCTCATCCATAATGGTAACATTCGCTGGAACAGGAATATCACGTACCAAAACAGTTGCACCTACATCAAGATTACTTACATCAATAATAAAACTATTTGGTAAGTTTTCAGCTGTACATTTAACGGCTAAACGTTTTTTAGATTGGATTAGAACACCTTTGTTTTTTGTGCCTACAGGAATACCTTCAAGAAGAACAGGGACTAAATATTTACTTAAAACACCTGGGAGTGCAATACGTAAATCGACATGTAAAAGGTTGCTATTTACAGGGTCTCTTTGGTAATCTTGGATCACAACATTGTACTCTTTACCAGCAACTTTTACTGGAAAAATAAGAGTCTCTTTGTTCTTTGCTGCTTTGATGAATTCGTTTGCTTTAAATGCAGCATTGATGTTTTGTTCACCCTTACCGTAAATATTAGCAATTAGATATCCATCTCTACGAAGCGCTTTAGTAGCCTTTTTTTCGATACTATCTCTAATGATGCCTTCTAACATAGTTTTCCTTTATAAAAAATAAGGGGCTAATTGTACAAAATTGAACCTAAAAGATGTATAAATCTTTTATTGTTTTAAACCAATGATGTCTTTATCGTTTTCTTTAAGCTCTTTAAGGCTGACCCGTACAGTTTCTTTACGTGTCTCTTTTTGACTTTTATCGGCATCGTAAAAATCCAAAGCCATTGTAATATCATTACGGCTAGTAGAACTCTGGATAGCTTCTTCACGCGCAATTTTACCTTCTGCATATAATCCTAAAAGGGCTTGATCAAATGTTTGTGTTTTATAAACATCTTTTCCCTCTTTAATGGCATCTGGAATTTCACCTTCTCGATCCTCCAAAATCAATGCTTCAATTCTTGCATTTTTTACCAAAATTTCAACAGCTGCTGTTCGCCCATGATCCACTGTTTTGACCAAACGTTGTGCAATAACCCCTTGTAAAACAGATGCTAATGACATCTTAATGCGGTTTTGTTCACTTCCTGGAAACATACCAATTATACGTCCTATAGTCTCTTTTGCATCCACGGTATGCAACGTAGAGAGCACTAAGTGACCTGTTTCTGCCGCATGCATCGCTGTTTCAATCGTTTCAAGGTCTCTCATTTCGCCTACTAAAATAACATCTGGATCCTCACGAAGCGCTGCACGTAAAGCGTCTGAAAACGAAATAGCATCTTGACCGATCGCACGCTGGTTTACGACGCATAAATCGTCTTTATAAATAAACTCCACAGGATCTTCAATCGTAATAATATGCTTTTTCTGCGTTTTATTGATGCGATTAATCATGGAAGCTAGTGTGGTTGTTTTACCTGATCCCGTAGGACCTGTCACTAAGATAAGTCCACGAGGAAGATCACAAAGTGTATTAATAATAGTAGGTAAATGAAGTGATTCTATGGTTGGAAGTACCATCGGAATTGTCCTAAAAACCGCAGAGACACCATCCACTTGAAAAAACATATTGACACGAAAGCGGTACTCATCGTTGAGCTTAAAAGTAAAGTCAATATTTTTTTTCTCAACCAATTCAGGGAAACGACTTCGAAGAAGTTCTTTTGCTAAAGTAAGCCCCTCTTGATACGCAAGAACCTCTCTGGAGAAAGAGACAATTTCACCGTTAATTCGACCTCTAATCGTTGTGCCCGTTTTTACATGTAAATCACTTCCGCGATGCTCTACCAATTTACTCAGATAAAATTTGAGCTTTTTGGTCATCTCAAACGTAAGTTCGCTAACATTTACCTCGTTTTGCATCGGATTTCCTTGCTATTTTAGTTCGTCTAAAATCTCCACAAAAGCATCTTTAAAGGCACTTAGACCTTCATCCATTAACTCATCGCACACAACATTCATATCAACGCCATTTGCAGCAAGAGAGTGAAAAAAGTTTTCAATCCAATCAGAACGTAATTCAATAGCTTCACACTCTTTAGACGAACCGATAAAAGCTTTAATCGTTCCCAATGGTGCTGTATTAATTGAATTTGGAAGCAATAGTTCGCGAATATAATAATCAGGGCTTAATTCATCACCTTTAACACCGGTACTAGCAAACAGCGCTCTCACATTTGGTAGCTGTGCATTTTGAATAAGCTCATACGCTCTCATTGCATTCATAATACCCACACGTGAAAGAACAAAATCAATTTTTTTAAGGTGTTCATCCAGTTTGCGATCAAATCGACTCACAAAGATACTAATAACCGCTTGAGGAAGTTTTTTAGTCCCTTTTTTCACTAAAGTTTCATTCGCACGTGCAAATGCCTCTAAACAATATTTGGTCTGGAGGTCAGAGAAAATCAATGTTGCATTGACGTTAATACCTTCGCCTAAAAGTGCTTCCATTGCGATAAAACCCTCTTCTGTTGCGGGAACTTTGATCATGACATTCGGATATCCAATGGCTTTAAAAAGACGTTTTCCCTCTTCAATGGTTGCTTCTGCATCATCACATAAGAAAGGATCAACCTCAATGCTGATAAAACCATCGTCACCTTTTTCATAAAGTGGTAAGAGCTTTTTAGCCGCGCGTTGAATATCTCCAATCGCTAATGCTTCATACATCTCTTTGGCAGATTTTCCATGAAGCTTTGCCTTATCCTCAGTATATGCAGGTGAGCCTAGAAAAGCAGACTTAAAAATTGAAGGATTGCTGGTAGCGGCATTAACAATCTTTTTTTCGATCAAATCGCCAAATTCACCCTCTAAAAAACTTCGCTCAACAAAATCACACCACAACGAAAATTTAATATCATTCTTATACATTAATTTGCTCTCTTAAATAAATTGGAGAAGATGACGCATATCTTTCTCATCGATCACAATATTGGCCGCATTTTTTAAAATGGGTTTGGCACAAAATGCCACTTTTTTGGCGGCACACTCAAACATGGAGATGTCATTCGCCCCATCTCCTACTGCAATAGTATTTTCATAGTTTACATGTAAAAGATTTTGCACGCGTTTTAGCATATCGCCTTTAGAAAAACCAAACATCATATCACCACCAACAAGACCACTTAAATGACCATCGCGAGCGTGTAGAATATTGGCAAAATCCACATCAAATCCTAAAATTGCCTTTGCAGGAGTGGTTGCAATACGAAAACCGCCGCTAAAAACAACTACGGTATAACCTTTTTCTTTCAGTCCCGCAATCGCCTCTTTAGCACCATTCATCAACGGTAATGACGCACAAATTTCTTCAGCTTTTCTTGCATTCATACCTTTTAAAAGCCCTACGCGCGTGGTTAAGCTCTCAAAAAAATCAAGTTCTCCTCGCATGGCAGCTTCCGTTATCATAGAGACTTCTTTCTCAACACCATGTTCTTTTGCTAAAAAATCAATGGTTTCACCATTCATCAGTGTTGAGTCAAAATCAAAAACGCATAACTTCACGATTATCCTTTTGTAATGTATTCTCTTAAGCCAATTATAGCAATATCTTGCTTAGTGAAGTTTATAGGGGAGGAGAAGAAAAGAGGAGGAGGCTAGTGATAAACTAGCCTTGAGTGTATTTTAATTACTTACAAGTGGTTTAGCAGAAGCTTTCTCTGCTTTTTTTTGAGCTTTGTCCGCTTCTAATTTTGCTTTATCTGTCTGTTTTTGTTGTTTATCCGTCACTAATTTTTGTTTATCTGTTTCAATAGCTTCTTTGTTTTTATTTACTTTATCAGTTTTGAGTTGTTTTTCATCCACTTTGATTTGTTGATTATCGGCTGCTAATTTCTGTTTATCTGCCTTCAAGTCAGTAGTAGTATCAGCAAACATCGTTGCTCCTAAAATTGATAAACTACCTAGCATAAGCACTATTTTTTTCACAGGAATACTCCTCTTTTAAATTTTAAAACGAACCTTTTTCTTTGTAAAAAATGGCTGTTTCAAAGAAAAATTGTATCCCAGAGAGATTAATGGATTGTAAACTAGTGTAGTATTTTGCACCCTGTTTAAGTTATAATACACAAAAGCTCATACCTATGGAAAAAAAATGATTGATTCTTTTATTGAAAAACTAAAATACGACACGTTCTTAACGCTTGAAACAACACCTATGCACGAACCGACATTCGAACCTATTATTGAAAAGATTGCGGCTTTTGGACTTGATAAAAAAGTAGATGGTTTTAGCACTACAGATAACCCACTCGCACGGCTAAAATTTAATGCTCTTTTTGGTGCACTTAAGCTTCAAACCCATTTTGCTAAACCTGTCATTTCCACAATGAGTATGAGAGATCGCAACAAAGTTGCCTTGCAATCTGATCTTTTAGGCGCAAATGCATTTGATTTACGAACGATCCTATGTCTCACAGGTGATCCAGCAAGTGCCAGTGATCAACCCTCAGTCAAAGGTGTTTTTGAAGGCAATAGCACCCTTCTTTTGGAGATTATTCAATGCTTTAATGCTGGAATTGATTACTCTGGAAAACCGTTTAAAACGCAACCAAAACCTATCTACCCTTTTGCCGTCTGCAATGCGCACGCTAATACACCTAAAAATTTGATGAAAAAAATGGCAACAAAGATTGAACATGGTGCGGTAGGAATTATCACACAACCGGTTTACAGTGTTGAAAATGCAACCATGCTTTTGGAACTTCTAAAAGATGCCAAATCAGCTGCCAATAAAGAGCAGAGTCAAGCGCAACTTATTTTAGGATTTTTTCCGATTGTAAAACTGCGTACAGCTCAATTTTTAGCAGCCCATGTGCCAGGTATTCATGTCCCAGCGCTTTGGATGGAGAAGCTAGCACGTGCTAAAAAAATAGGTGAAGAAGAAGAGAAAAAAGTAGGGTTTGAACTTTCACGTAATGCCTTTTTAGCATTAAAAAAAGTGCATCCAAAAATTCATATGATGAGTGCTAATAATTTTGAGTTAGTCGCAGATTTATTGCAATCTTAGCATTACATGTAAAGGTAGCCAAATCTCTCTTGGCTACCTCCTTTTTGATTTAAAAATCTCTTTTTAGAAGTTGCTCCACTTTCAGAATGGTTAAGATATTCTCATCTCTCATACCAATTCCATAAACCATCCCTTTTTCCGCGTGAATCGTTTCTGGTGGTGGTCCAATACGGCTACTTTTAATACGAATCGCTTCGGTCAAACGATCAATCACAAAGCCTGCAGTATTATCTGAACCTTTCATGACAATGTAACGTGTATCTTCCGTCACTTTTGAAGGATCCATCTTAAACTTGCTTCTTAGATCAATCAAAGGGATGACACTTCCTCTTAGGTTAAAAACACCCAAAATATATGTCGGTACGCTAGGCACTCTGGTGTATTCGATCGGTTTGATAATCTCTTGAATACTCAAAATTGGCACGGCATACTCTTCTTGACCTATAATGAATCCAACCAGCTGAATAATATCATCCTCTTTTTTGTGTGGCTCATCAACTTGTTGTTGCTGTTTTTGAAGAATTTGATTTAGTTTATCGTTCATCGTGACTTCCCCACTTATAGTTTTATATTTTTTCGCACAACACTCTCGAGGTATTCGGGAGAGTATGGTTTGGTGATATATTCACTCATGCCTGATTCAACACCTCTTAGCCTATCGGCTTTAGATGTACGTGATGTTACTGCAATCAATGGAAGGTTTTTATACTTCGAGTATTTACGAATTTCACCCGCAAGTGTGTACCCATCCATGCGTGGCATCTCAATATCAATTAAGACCGCATCAATGCTGTATTCAGCTGATTTGAGCATATTGAGTGCTTCTTGACCATTGCTGGCTTCAAGCACTTTGACGCCAATAGGCTCCATTGATTTTTTCATGATATTACGATCCATAGCACTATCATCAACCGCTAAGACAATGTAATCGCTCGGTACGGTTTTGGTTTTAACTACCGCTTCTGCACTTGCACGAATATCAACAGTGATCCCTTTTGCAAGGTTCATCAGAGCGGCAACATCCACAATGAGTGTCACACGTCCATCCCCCCTTATCGTAGCCCCCGCGATGCCTTCAATACCTTGGAGATAATCACCCAAAGATTTAATAACAATCTCTTCTTGACCTACCAAAGTATCAACGACGACACCCAATTTAGACTCAGCAAGGCCTATGACAACGACATAGGTATGCTCACCACCTTCATACACCTGTTTGACACCAAAGATATCTGAAAGGCGAACTAAGGAAAGCACTTCATCACGAAGTCTAAGAACATTTTTGCCTTCAATCGTATAAATCTCATCCAGAGGAATACGAACCGTCTCTAAAACCGATGCCAATGGAATGGCATAATACTCTTCTTGTGCCCCGACTAACAAGGCTTGAATGATCGCTAACGTTAGAGGAATTTTGAGCTTTATAACCGTACCATGACCAATTTCACTATCGACATCAATAATACCATTGAGTTTTTCAATGTTAGTCTTAACAACATCCATACCCACACCACGACCTGAAACGTTGGTGACAACTTTAGCGGTTGAGAATGATGGTCTAAAGACTAACGCATACGCTTCTTTATCACTCATCGCATCGGCTTCACGCTCAGTAATCATTCCCTTTTCAATCGCTTTAGTGCGAAGTAAATCAGGATCAAGCCCTTTACCATCATCGGTAATCTCAATAACAATGTGATTTCCCTCATTGTATGCTTTGAGCTGAATAAGTCCCATTTCGGACTTACCTTGAGCACGTCTCGTCGCTCCATCTTCAATACCATGGTCACATGAGTTACGGATAATGTGAACAAGAGGATCACCAATCTCTTCAACGATAGACTTATCAAGTTCTGTCTCTTCACCTGAAATCTCAAGCTCAATCTGTTTTCCAAGTTCACGTGAAAGATCACGTACCATTCTTGGAAATTTATTAAAGACTTTAGCAATCGGTAACATTCTGGTTTTCATAACCGCGATTTGAAGATCTGTGGTAACGAGTGAAATCGATGAAACCACTTGATTAAGCTCTTCAAGGAATTTTTCACCTTCATAACGCTCTTCAACATCATCGTAAATTTTGAGCAATCTATTTTTACCCAAAACAAGTTCACCGATAAGGTTCATTAAGTGATCGAGTCGTTTAACCTCAACTCTGATGGTTTGCTCCATTGAACTTGCAGACTCTTTTTTAGCAGGTGCATTTTCTGCAGCGGCTCGTTTTGTAACGACGGGTTCTGCAACTTTTGGTGTTTCATCGTCTTCGTCATGATCTTTTAAGCTTTCAAAGGACGGAGTCGAAACAGCAGCAGCTACTTTTGGTGCACCATTGTTTTCTCTTCGTTTACGATCTTCTTCTTTACGCATTTTCAAAAGACGTTCGATTTCGTCTTCAACCTCTTTGTCGCTGAGTTTTGAGTAGTCTGTATTATCATTCTCTTCTGACTCTGGAACAGGTGATTCGTCCACAAGCTCTTGAACGGTTGTTGGAGCCACATCACCATTAGAAATAATGTCTAACCGGCGACAAATGTCTGTAATGTCAATACCTGCAGAAGTATCATTGCCACTATCGCGAATGGCATGAAGCAAACTTTTCATCAAATCAATAGATTCCAAAACAACATCCATGACTTCTGGTGTGAGTTTTAAATCACCATGTCGTGCTTTGTTAAGAACATCTTCCATGTGATGGGTTAAGCCGGTCAAAATATCGAAATTTAAAAAGGATGACGACCCTTTTATCGTATGTGCGACCCTAAAAATACTATTGAGGAGTTCCAAATCATCGGGATTACCCTCTAGCTCCACTAAGTTTTGATCAAGTTGTTCAATAAGTTCGAACGCTTCAACCAAAAAATCTTCTAAAATTTCTTGAATATCTTCCATCGTTCTACCCCTATTGTGCTGTTTTCACGTGTGATTTGATGACTTTAGAAACTTCTTTGTAAAAGATACCTGCATCAAATTTCGTTAAATAGGCTTCACCGCCCGCCTCTTTGCCCCTAAGCTCACTAAAATGGTCACTAATGGAAGAGTTAAAGACGATTGGAATATTTTTAAACCTCGCATCCTCTTTCACACTAGCTGCAAAGTGAAATCCATCCATCTGAGGCATTTCAACATCGCTAATAATAATTTTGACTTCATCGGTTAGATGCTCACCATACGTTGTATAAAGATCATTTAAGCGCTCTAAACCCTCAGAACCATCTTTTGCTTCGATAACACGCATCCCCATCTTTTTAAGCGCATCGCTGACGAGCTTTCGTGCAGTCATACTATCGTCCAAAATCAAGGCTGTACCCTCTACTTTGATAATAGCATTATCTTCCACATCAATTTTTGGCTGATAAATACCGAGTGCTTGCACCACGCTTTCAAGATCTAAAATCAAAAGTACCTCATCATTTTCAATACGTGTTACACCTGTAATTTGACTCTTATCAAGTGAACCCATACCTGCAACAAATGATGCTGGCTCAATATCTTTCCAGCTGATACGGCGAATACGTTTGGCTTCATGCACCACAAAACCAATTAAGATGTCGCTAAACTCAGTAATGATAATACGAGGTTTAATCGATCCATCATCAGGCTCTTTGATGTTCATCCATTTGGCAAGGTTAATAACAGGAATAACGATACCACGAAGATCAAAAATGCCTTCGATGTATTCAGGAACTCCTGGGAGTTCTGTCAAATTAGGAATTTTGATGATTTCACGCACCTTAGCAACGTTAACACCATAGATTCCCTCATAAACACCGTTCGCTTCCTTTTTAAAAATGCGGAAGTCTACCAGCTCCATCTCATTGGAGCCTACTTTTAAAATACTTTCTTTAGCCATTGCAGCCCCTTAGTTGCTTTTGCGCAAATTCTGTCTCTGGTGAAGATTGTACACTAAAATAGCTTTGATTGCACGCAAAAGATGAAAAATTTATATAATGTGTCCCAGCTACCATAAAATCAGTATTCTGATGGTAATGACCCTCGGCAATGACGTCCACTTTTGGGTAAAAATGCAGCTTGCGTTGCATTAGCGTTGCAAAATTCTCAATTGGCTTGCATAACATTTTTTTACACTGGTCTTTTTGGATCTTTTGAGAGATGGCACCGTGAAGCAATGTGTCCAACACATTCAGGACGCTTAAGACACCTTTGTTACGAATCATCTTTGTATAACACCGGTGAATAAAGCTTCCATATTTATCGCCGTGCAGTAAAAGACAGCTTTGGTTACTAGGAAGTTTACATGTAAAAGGTTGTTCCTCAATCGGTATTACTTTTACATGTAAAAAGAGTTGGGAGAGATCAAAGTCGTGATTGCCCTCAAAATAGTAGACTTCACAGCATTTCCCGATCTCGTCAATCAGCTCAATATAGCGCTGATACTGTTTAACACCATAGGCAACACTGCCCACTAGAAGGTCGAACATGTCGCCCATTAAAAAGAGTTGGGGTGGAGGATTTTGTTTTACATGTAAAAGGAAATCAAAAAAGAAAGAGCGCTCGTCTGAGTCATGAGCGTCAGCAATAAAAAGCGCTCCTTCTTGGATGATAAGATTAGGGGACATAGGCAATAATAGGGATTCCTGCGGACTCTTCAAAGCCACACATCAAATTGGCATTTACCACCGCCTGTGCTGAAGCACCACGTAAAAGATTATCGATACTGGATGAAACAAAAATGGACTTGCCCTTTTGGCTCACAAAAATATCGCAAAAATTGGTTCCAGCGGTTGATTTAATGTCGACAGGCACTTCGCGGATACGCACAAAACGCTCGTTTTTATAAAAGGCTTTGAGTGTTGCTTTGGCATCAATGACCTCATTGGTTTGTAAATAAGCACTGACCAACATTCCACGACTGACAGGAAGCAGATGCGGTACAAAATTCACTTCAAACGGATGCCCACTCACAAGGCGTAATTTTTCAGCGATCTCTGGCTCATGGCGGTGTTTCAGAGGGTTGTATGCAAAGATATTTTCATTGATACTGACAAAATGCGCTGTGGATGTTGGTTTTTTACCCGCTCCAGAGACACCACTTTTTGCATCAATAAAAATCGGTGCTTCCTTATTGAGGTAATTTAAAAATGGTAAAATCCCCAAAATCGAAGCCGTAGGATAACATCCTGGATTGGCAACCAACTTCGCTTGTTTTATTTTAGCACGATTGATTTCAGGAAGCCCATAAACAGCCTCTTTTAAATTTTCTTTATCTTCATGTTCACAGTAGTGCTTCTCATATGCCTCAAGCTCTAAACGGTAATCCGCTGAAAGGTCAACTACCTTTACATGTAAAGCTAAAAGTTCCTTCGCAAAACTCATCGCCGCTTTATGGGGAAGCGCTAAAAAAGCAAGTTTGGCATGTTTAGCAACTTCTGAAGCATCGGCTTTTAACACCTCTTGCTCAAAAACACCCAATAAACTAGGATGTAGTTCTGACGCTTTTATCCCACCTTCAGTCGTTGCTATGTAAGTAATGTTAAAATGAGGATGATTGATCAAAATTTTCATCAGTTCCAAGCCCGTATAACCGCTTGCACCAATGATTGCTACATCTATTTTTGCCATATTTTATTCCTCGAATTGAATCTCTATGTAAATAACTTCTAAAATCTCAAAAATCTGTTGACCAGATGGCAACTTAATGGTTACCTCTTCACCTTCGCCATGCCCTAAAAGCTGTTGAGATAAAGGCGTATGATAGGAGATAAGCCCTCTATCAGGATTGCTCTCTGTGCTCCCAACGATGGTATAGGTCAGTTCATCGCCTGTCTCCGTATTTTCTAATTTGATAGTTGAGCCAAAACGGATTTTATCATGTTCATAGGAATTCGGATTAATAACTTGCGCACGGGAAACAAGATCGCTCAACTCACCAATGCGCCCATCTAAAAATGCCAAATGGTCTTTCGCGGCATGGTATTCTGAGTTCTCTTTAAGATCACCATGACTTCGTGCAATATCAAGTTCGATGACTGTTTCAGGTCGTTGTCGTTTTTTTAAGTCAGATAATTCATTCGTTAATTTTTGGTAACCGTATTCGGTCATCGGCTCTTTAGTACTCATTTTTAACTCCTTATATCTTTACATTATACCTTCATTATGCTTATCATTGCCTCTTGACTACCGTGGCTTAGCATTGCTCGAAGTTTTTTGGCATGGTTAAAGAATGCCTCTTTGTCCATATTTTCATAGGCTTTTAGTAGATTATCGGCAAAAACGTCTTCTTGCAATAACTCTACATGTAACGGTTCCATCTTTTCAAAATCGAAAATAATATTGGCAAGTCCTACATGTTTGAGTTTTACAAACTGTTGAGCAACCCAATAATCAAACGCTTTTGCTTTATACGCCAATACAAAAGGTACACCGACAAGTGCCGCTTCCAGCGTTGCCGTTCCAGAACAAACAAACGCAAACTCACTTTTTTCAAACGCTTCATAGGTATTGCGACAAATTTTAAAGTCATGAATATCACCATAAATATCCACAATTTCACGATAGTCAAAATGTGGAGGAATCACCAGCAACTTCTCTTTGCCTTCTATGCGAGAAGCAACCTCTTTGTAGATAGGGAAGAGACTTCGGATCTCACTTTTGCGACTACCCGGCAAAAAGGCAATCACCCCTGTCTCTTCCGCTCTGAGTTTAAAAAGCGGAATCTCATCCAACAGAGGATTTCCAACATAGGTTGCCTTAGTATAAAATTGCTGTTCAAAGGGCAAAATAGACGCCAGTACATCACAATATTTTTCCACTTTTGCAACACGTTTAGACTTCCATGCCCAGACTTGTGGCAATATATAGTAGATAATTTCGACATTGGGATTGATCGTTTTAATGGCTTTTGCCAAAGGAAGATTAAATGCAGGCGAATCAATCAACAAAACTTTATCCACAAAAAAACTCATTCGTGCCATCATTTTAATAGCTCTTTTGGCTTTGCGAATTTTCGGCAAAGCATCTAAAAATCCCATAATTGAAAAAGCTTTGCTTGGTAGCAACGGTTTCCCAAAACGCTCATCAAAGATGCCATACAATTCACACTGCTCCAGCGCATTCAAAATAGGTTCTAAGTGTAAATTGGCCGATGGCTCTAGAGCGGAAACAAGTAATTTCAAAATCGTACCTTTTATAGTAGGTTATAAAAAAAGTCTATTCTTTAAAACGAAGTCTATACAAAAATCTCTTAAAAATGTAAGCCCATTTCGTTATAATGTAAATAAAAAATAGGCATTTTCAATGAAACGTATTTTAATTACCAATGACGACGGCTTTGAAAGCACAGGACTTCACGCTCTTGCGCGCGCACTTCGTCCTTTAGGGCAAGTGACCATTGTAGCACCTACTTCTGAAAAATCCGCCTGCGGACACTCACTCACGCTCACACGCCCTCTTCGCTTTGTTGCGATTGGCGATGACTTTTTCAAACTCGATGATGGTACGCCCACCGACTGTATTTATCTCTCCTTGAACGCTCTTTTTGAAGGCGATTCAAAACCTGATTTGGTCGTCAGTGGTATCAACAAAGGCTCAAATCTCGGCGAAGACATCACGTACAGTGGCACAGCAAGTGCGGCAATGGAAGCGGCATTACATGGCGTTCCCGCCATTGCTATTTCCCAAGTCTATACTGGTGGACCCCAAAACATCGAGCTCACCCATGGTTATGATCTTGCAGAGCAAACCGTGTACGACCTTGCTAAACGCATTTTAGATGGTACCTTTCCTCTTGCAGAGCGTCGCTTTCTAAATGTCAATATTCCTCCGCTCAAACCCGAAGAGTGCAAAGGCTACAAGATCACTCGTGCAGGGTATAGAATGTATGGCAATGACGCGCATCTGCACCGCAACCCACGAGGTGAAGAATATTATTGGTTGGGCGTTCATACGCTTGAATGGAAAAAAGGTCTCACAGATGACTGTGACCTCAGCGCCATTGATGATGGCTATGTCTCCATCACGCCGATCAAACTTGATATGACCGCGCACGATGAACTAGAAGCCTTAAAAGAGTGGATAAAATAATGGAAGATCGTTACTCTCGTGTCAGACGCGTTTTTGGCGACGACTTTGAAAAACTCCAAAGCGCCAAAATCCTTCTTTTAGGCATTGGCGGTGTCGGAAGCCCCTGTTTGGATGCCTTGTATCGCACAGGTGTGAGCGACATCACCATCGTAGATTTTGACACCTACGATGTGACCAATCAAAACAGACAGCTAGGCTCTGAAGCGGTCGGTGAAGTGAAGGTCTTACATATGGCAAGCCTTTATAAAGGTGTCACGCCAATTGAGGCAAAAGTAACCCCTGAATGGGTCGAGAACTTCGACTTTGAACCGTATGACATCGTCATTGACGCGATAGACGATATGGAAGCCAAAATCGCCGTGGCACATAAAGCTCATGCAAAACTGTTAAGCTCGGCTGGTGGTGCGAAAAAAATAGACCCAACCAAAATTCACTATGCCCCTATTTGGGACACGTATGGCGACATGCTAGCAAAAGGCTTTAGAGATGGGCTTAAAAAGACAGGTTTTCAAGGCACATTCTTAACGGTATTTTCAGATGAAAAGCCGATTTGTAAAGAGATGGGAAGTTTAATGTGTGTGACGGCTTCGTTTGGGTTAACGCTTGCTTCGTTGGCAATTCGGAAGATTACGGATAAAATATAAGTTTACATGTAAAGAGAAAGAGGCTATTTTTAATCAAAATGGCCTCTTTCTTGACTTCTTATTTTTTCATTCGATTAACTGTATCTCTAACGACTCTTGCCATACGCAGATCGAGATTCAGTTCCAAACACAATTTGAAGTATTCTTCAGACACTATTTTGGGATCTAAAGAATACTTTCTTACTTGATTTCGAGCTAAAATACAAAAACTTTCTTGATCGCTAGATGTGGTAACTAAAGAATCAAACTCTTGAATTACCTCTAATGACAATGCTGGACCAAGAATAAAGTATTGTAAATATTTATGAAAATGAGGATGCTTAAGAATTTCCTCACCTTTAGTACCATTTAGTTCAAACACCTTTTCACGAGACTTTCCTCTTCCTTTTATGTTATATTCTGGCGCTGTAAAATATTTCCCTCGAATCAGAGGTATCGCTTTTCGAATTAATAAACTTTTTGATAACTCATAAGCAGGTTTTATTGAATCTCTTATTTCATCAAAACTTGGTTGATATGAATCTGATTCAAATGATATTTTATTCCAAAGGACTTGTTCTTCTTCAGTTAGTTTTATTTTTTCTATCATTTCTCGCTCCTAGTCAAGTGATTTAGTGCGCAGGGTTTAACTTTTCCCCCTATTATATCTTTACATGTAAAGATATAAAAAGAAAAATAGCCTCACTTTATATCCAATCATTCTTCCATCGCCATCATCAAAAATCCCGTAAAACCTGCATTGTCATGTGGGCTGATCTTCTCGCTGACTTCTGCTCTCATGCTCTCCAAGACTTTTGCATACTTCACGTAAAATTCATAGCTCGGTCGTGGCTTATAGACTAAACCTTCGATCTCAAAAAAGGTGATGATATTTTTGGTGGTTGTAGGCTTGATAAAAAACTCTTTGTCTCTGTAGAAATAATAAGGAATGAGCGTTACGAGTGACCATTTTGCCAAACTGTAAAATGAGAGCACCTCTACCAAGGTTTCAAATCCCTCTTTTTTGTCGCCGTAAAGCAGTTCATACAGACCAATACAAAGCATATCTCTTCGCTCCATGCGCATTGATTTGACCATATCGCGTACTTTTGGTTTTTCAAAGAGTGATATAAGGGTTGATTTTGAGACGATTTTGGTGAAGTTTTCGCAGATGAGCTCAGGCTGTGTGAAGTTCTCTTTGGCAAACAGCTCACGAACTTGCTCGCCGATTTTGGCGGTATTGTGACGTTTGATGATGGGCAAAAGTCCTATATCTTCAAAACCTTGTGGATAGAGTTCCAAAAAATAAGCTTCTGCCTCTTTAAGTTTTTGCAGATTCATTACCGTAATTTCCTTAGTTTTCGTTTTCCAAGCTTCAAAATCGAAGAGGGTTTAGACTCAAAAAAACCTTTACATGTAAAGAGGATGACATCCGCTTTTTCTTGCGCATAAACTTCATCAAAGCCCTTTCCACTGGGATTGGACGAAGTGGAATAACTCCACTTAAACTTTTTCAAGAACTGCAAATGCTCTTCATCCTTAACCACACGAATGGCTAATCCACAGGGGTAAACAAAGGTTGTTTTTTGAGCTTTTCGGACGCGGTTTTTATGGTGCTTTGGGATTCTGGTAAACGAACGAAGCGTGTTCAGTGAGTCAACACTAATAAGAAATGGTTTGCCTTGCGGGCGATTTTTTGTGCGAACAAGTGCTTCAGAGTTTTGGGAAAGGAACCCCACCGTTGTCTCTGTTTGCGCGAGATAAACAAGGTCGGGGTTCATGGTTTTCTAGTTTAAATAGTCTTGTAATGCGCGTGGTTCAAGTGCACTTTTGTCTTGGATGTACTCTATCGCTGTCGTTGCAGCAGATGCCGCAGAAACGGTGGTAAAGTAAGGAATTTTGAAGCGAAGCACGGCTTGGCGAATTTTCTTCGCATCGTCTTTGCTTGATTTATTATCGCTCGTGTTAATCACAAGGGCGATGTCACCATTTTTGAGTTTATCTTCGATATTTGGGCGACCTTCAGAGATTTTATACACAAACTCTGCATTGACACCTGCTTCTTGTAAGGCTTTGTGCGTTCCACCCGTTGCGATGACTTTAAAGCCAAGCGCTTCAAATTTCGTGCCGATCTCTTTCGCAAACGATTTGTCGATGTCCACTAACGAGATAAAGACCGAACCGCTTTTTGGTAGCACGTTAGCTGAAGCAATTTGGCTTTTGGCAAACGATGCTGGGAAATTTCGGCTAATGCCCATAACTTCACCGGTTGATTTCATCTCAGGGCCTAAAATCAGGTCTGCACCTTGGAGTTTATTGAACGGGAAAACCGCTTCTTTCACTGCAACATGGTCGAATTTTTTCGGTTTTAAGATGCCATTGCCTTCACGAACCACATCAAATTTATCGTAAAATGAAAGTGCTTCTCGAAGGTTGCCTTGGTACATCACGCGAGTGGCTACTTTAGCCATTGGAATACCCGTCGCTTTGCTAACAAACGGTACGGTACGGCTAGCACGAGGATTGACTTCGATCATATAGACATCGTCTTGGTAGATCGCGTATTGAATGTTCATCAAGCCTACAACGCCAAGGTTCAACGCGATTTGTTTGGTTTGAGATTCAATTTTACTTAAAAGTGCATCACTAAGGCTGATAGAAGGAAGTGAACATGCGCTATCGCCACTGTGAATTCCCGCCTCTTCGATGTGTTGCATAATGCCACCGATGTAGACTTCTTTACCATCACAAATGGCATCAACATCGATTTCAATGGCGCGATCTAAGAATTGGTCAATCAACACAGGTGAATTGTGGCTCACGCTCACCGCTTCATTCATATAGGTTCTAAGTTCGCTCTCATTGTAAACAATACGCATCGCACGTCCACCCAAAACATAACTTGGGCGTACTAAAACAGGGTAACCAATCTCTTTTGCTTTTTCAATTGCCTCTTCTTCACTCGTTGCGGTTGCATTGTTAGGTTGTTTGATGTTATTTTCGGTGATAAATTTCGAAAATTTTTCTCTATCTTCTGCCATATCGATCACACGCGCTGTTGTACCGATGATCTTTGCACCCATAACGGTGAGTTTTTTAGCAAGTTTCAGAGGTGTTTGTCCACCAAAATGAACGATCACACCATCTGGATTTTCTTTTTCAACAACACTTCTAACATGTTCAAAATCAATCGGTTCAAAATAGAGAATATCACTGGTGTCATAGTCGGTCGAAACGGTTTCAGGGTTACAGTTGTACATAATGGTTTTCACACCCATGTCACCTAGCGCATACGCAGCATGAACGCAACAGTAGTCAAACTCAATGCCTTGACCAATACGGTTAGGACCTCCGCCGATAATCATGACTTTTTTCTGTGTCTCTTTCTCTTTTACATGTAAAGGCAATTTGGTCACATTGGTGGTTGAGTAAAGGTACGGAGTAAGAGCTTTAAACTCCGCCGCACATGTGTCAACTTCATTGTATTCAAAGTCAATGCCCAGTTTATTACGTGCAAAATAGATGTCATTGGTCGTGAGTTCTAAATTGTCCTCTTTGTTGATGAGTTTTGCGATCATTTTGTCGGAGAATCCCATTGTTTTGGCTTGGCGTAACAGTTTTTCATCGTTGAGAATAAACATATCAATTTTGCTCTCAAAATCAATAATTTCTTTAATTTGACCTAAAAACCATGGATCAATTTTACTTAAATTAAATACATCTTCAACGCTATAGCCTCTGCGGAATGCTTCACCCACATAGAGCACTCTATCGCAGTTTGGTCTTCTGATCTCATTTTTGAGTTTATCTTCGTCCACTTTAAGGCTTTCAAATCCACTTAAATTGGTTTCAAGAGAGCAAAGCGCTTTTTGGAAAGACTCTTTAAACGTTCGACCAATCGCCATAACCTCGCCCACACTCTTCATTGACGTGGTCAGTGTTGAATCGGCAAGAGGGAACTTTTCAAACGTAAAGCGAGGAATTTTAGTCACGATGTAGTCAATGACTGGCTCAAAACTTGCCGCGGTTCCAGTAATATCATTTTTGATTTCATCAAGGGTAAAACCAACGGCTAAAAGTGTTGCCACTTTGGCAATCGGATAGCCTGTTGCTTTTGAAGCAAGGGCTGAACTACGACTGACACGAGGGTTCATTTCAATAACCGTCATTCGACCTGTTTCAGGGCAGATGGAAAACTGTACGTTACTTCCTCCCGTATCTACACCAATTTCACGAAGAATCGCAAACGAAGCATTACGCATACGTTGGTACTCTTTGTCGGTCAAGGTAAGCGCTGGTGCGATGGTAATCGAATCTCCCGTATGCACACCCATTGGATCAAAATTTTCGATGGAGCAGACAATGATGCAGTTATCGGCATGATCGCGGATAACTTCCATCTCGTACTCTTTCCAACCAAGCAGAGACTCTTCAATCAAAATCTCGTTAATTGGACTTGCATCAAGACCTGCCATTGCAAGCTCTTTAAATTCATCAATGTTATACGCAACACCGCTACCTCCACCTGCTAAGGTATAAGAGGCACGAATAATAAGTGGGAATCCAATTTTATCGGCCGCCGCATACGCATCTTCTAGATTATAAGCATAAGCACTGATTGGCAAATCCATACCTATTTTAATCATAGCTTCTTTAAAAGCTTGTCTATCTTCACCTTTTTTAATCGCTTCTGGATTGGCTCCTAAGAATATAATATCTTTGAGCATTCCTTGGTCATGCATCGTCATTGCGACATTGAGTGCAGTTTGTCCACCCATCGTTGGAAGAACAGCATCGACACTCTCTTTTTCAATAATACGGGCAATCACTTCAGGTGTAATAGGTTCAATATAAGTGCGATCTGCAAATTCAGGGTCTGTCATAATAGTGGCTGGATTGGAGTTAACAAGTACAACTCTGTATCCGAGCTCTTTTAAAGTTTTTGCTGCTTGAGTTCCTGAATAGTCAAATTCACATGCCTGTCCGATTACAATAGGACCTGATCCGATTAATAATATGGTTTTAATATCTTGACGTTTTGGCATCTTTTTCCTTTAATCTACATGTAGTATTCAACCCAATGCCTCAAAGGCTCTGGATTCAAGACTAGTTTTGCATAATAACATGCATATACGCTGGTACATGTGGCGCTGCATAGGGTTTTACTACCACCGTTTTTGAAGACTCCTCGTCGATGACTTCCGTTACGACCCCCACTTTTATACCTTCAAAGAAAATTCCATCCAGTCCGCTGGTAATGACTTCATCCCCCACTTGTGGCTGTAACCATTGAGAAATATACTTAACAAGCACTTCTTTGCGATTACCTTGCGCAACACCTTGCATTTTTTGATTTCCAATATAAACAGCAAATATGGATTTGGGATCACTTAAAAGCAACCCTTGAGGATGCCCATCGTTTGAGACTACAATGCCTGCTGCGTATCCTTGTTGTAATAGTCCATAAATTTTACTTTGATTAAAGTCATCGAACTTTAACCACACTTTGCCGTAATCATTCAAATTGGTATACCCAATGGATTGAATCATACGCACATGAGGATTGTACGCTGTAACATTATGTTCTTTAAGCATATCGCTCAGTTTACTTGCAAAAGCAATGGAGAGAACGGCTGATTTTTGCAATGTTTGATTTTCGGTACGTAATCGCTGAATCTCTTCTTGTTGAGCAAAATGTTCATTGATTTTAGCTTCAATTTGCATTTTTATATCACCATAGGAAGCAAGAATTTTTGTATTAATGCCACCTATAATGTGCCTTGCATCTGTGCTGTACCGAAACGATACAAACACAAAGATACAAAGCAAAATAATGATTTTAAATTTACTCATTCGACAATTGTTGTAAAAGTTCAATCTCTTCGAGTGCTTTTCCTGTACCTTTTGCAACCGCTAAAAGTGGCTCATCAGCAACAAAGACAGGTAACTTCACGATGTCTGAAAGGTATTTATCAAAACCACGAATCAATGCACCACCACCGGTTAGAACAACACCATTTTCAACGATATCCCCCGCAAGATCAGGAGGCATCACTTCAAGGACATCTTTAAGTGCATCAGCAATCTCTTTAAGTGGCTCTTTAATCGCGTCACGAACATCTTCACTGGTAAGCTCAATACGGCTTAAAAGTCCACTGACTTGATCCCTTCCTTTAACCACCATAGAGATAGGTTCATCCATAGGAACGGCTGTACCAATGGCAATTTTAATCTCTTCACCGGTTCGCTCACCAATCAAAAGGTTGTATTTTTTCTTAACATAATCCACAATGGCCATATCGATCTTATCACCCGCAACACGGATGGATTTGCTGATAACTAGACCACCTAAGGATACAACACCGATTTCAGTCGTACCACCACCGATATCAACGACCAAACTTCCTTGTGGCTCACGTACCGGGAGTCCTGCACCAATGGCTGCGGCCATAGGCTCTTCGATCAAGAAAACTTCACGTGCCCCGGCACTCATCGCAGATTCACGTACCGCTTTGCGCTCCACTTGCGTCAAACCATAAGGAACACAGATGATAATACGAGGACGTAAAAAACTTTTTCTGCGGTGCGCTTTTTCAATGAAATAACGAATCATTTTCTCTGTCATATCAAAATCAGCGATAACGCCATCACGCATTGGACGGATCGCTTCAATGTCACCTGGTGTTTTTCCCACCATATTTTTAGCCTCTTTACCCACCGCTAAGATATTTTGTTTACCATAGCGATTACGTTGTACAGCGACGACGGAAGGTTCATTGATAATAATACCTTTACCTTTGACCAATACCAAGGTATTAGCCGTTCCAAGGTCGATACTCATATCACTTGAGAAGAATCCTATTATCTTGTCCAAAATCATCTCTCTATTCCTTTTTTACGCACTTTTTTTATCTTTTTTAATATAAAGTGGTTTTTCACCTTTTGTCACTACATCTTTTGTAATCACCACTTCATAGCCACTTAGTTCGGGAAGTTCATACATCACATCAACCATAATGTCTTCTATAATACTTCGAAGCCCTCGCGCTCCAGTCTTTCGTTTGATCGCAAGTTCTGCCACGGAATCCAATGCCTCTTTTTCAAAAGAGAGTTCAACATTATCAATCGCAAAAAGTTTTCGATACTGTTTGTAAATCGCATTTTTAGGTTCTGTTAAAATACGTACCATATCTTCTTGCGTAATCGGTGAAAGTTTTGCCGTTACATGTAAACGTCCAATCAACTCTGGAATCAAACCATAATGCACTAAATCATCGGGTTCTGCAAGATCAAAGAGTCCTGCATCCTGACTTTTTGTACGTTTTTCTTGCTCAAAACCAAGCACATTTTTGCCGATACGACGTTTGATAATCTCTTCCAAACCATCAAATGCACCAGCACAAACAAATAAAATGTTTGTCGTATCAATTTGAATAAAATCTTGGTTAGGGTGTTTACGTCCGCCTTTAGGTGGGATATTAACCACACTACCTTCGATGATTTTAAGCAGTGCTTGTTGCACACCTTCACCTGAAACATCTCTGGTGATGGAGCGATTTTCACTCATACGCGCAATTTTGTCGATCTCATCGATAAAAACAATACCTTGCTCTGCTTTTTTAATATCGCCATTGGCACATTGAAGCAATTTGGTGAGAATATTTTCAACATCTTCACCCACATAACCCGCTTCGGTTAAACTGGTTGCATCTGAAATCGCAATTGGAACATCTAAGAAGCGTGCTAAGGTTTGTGCCATTAACGTTTTACCGCTACCTGTTGGTCCAATGAGTAAGATATTCGATTTAGAAATTTCGGTATCATCTTGAATGGTGCTTTGTTTGAAAATTCTCTTATAGTGGTTATATACGCCGACTGAAAAAATCTTTTTAGCTTGGTCTTGCCCGATGACAAAATCATCAAGCACTTTTTTTAACTCTTTTGGAGCTAGAAGTTCTTGATCAAAAGCTTCTTCGCTATTGCTTACAGAAGGCTCTGGAATTTCTCCAAAAAAGATTTTATGGGCAGAAATAACACAATGTTCGCAGATGAAAACGTCATCGCCTGCGATTAAACGGGTGTCATTACTCTCTTTGGTGCCGCAAAAACTACACTCTCTATTGACCATTATTTTTCCTCTCAAATGGAATGCCTCGTGTGGATTCCATAATAAAATTGCACATTTGCAACACTTTTTCGTTTGTTTCGCTCGCTAATAATTTAGCTGCTGTCTCTTTAATAGCGTTTTCGCTTCTAAACAGTTGTTTATAAGCACCTTGAATTGCAGTGATGTCATCACGCTCAAAACGACGTTTTAAACCAACACTGTTAAGACCTCGAACAACCGCGCGATTTCCTTCGGCTAAACAAAATGGTGGAATATCTTGGCTAATGGCACTTGCTCCTCCAATCATAACACCTTCTCCAATATGGACAAACTGATGAATCGGAGTCATACCCCCAATGACGGTGAAAGAACCTATGTGCACATGTCCTGCAAGTGTTGCATTATTTGCCATAATAACATTATTGCCGACCTGGCAATCATGTGCGATATGGCAATAAATCATAATAAAACAGTTATTGCCAATTCTTGTCACGCCACCACCTTTTTTGGTTCCAGCATTAATCGTTACAAATTCACGAATCATGACATTACGACCTATCTCAACACGAACATCATCTTCAGGTTTATACCCAATATCCTGTGGCGGCATACCAATAACGGCGTAAGGACAAATTTTTGTATCCTCGCCAACTTTAGTCACACCATAGATTTGTGCTCCTTGCATCACCTCAACACCACTTTTAAGTATGGTATCTTTGGATACAAAAGCATAAGCTCCGATTTTTACATCGTCCGCTAAACTCGCTCCCTCTTCAACAATGGCAGTTGGATGAATGTTTGGCATGTTATTTGTCCACTATCATAGCTTTAAGCTCTGCTTCGGCGACAAGTTTGTCGTCAACATAGGCTTTGGCATCTAAAACCCAGATATTACCTCTGTGTTTTAGAACATTAAGTTTGTACACTAACTGATCTCCTGGCTTTACAGGACTTCTAAATTTGGCATTATCGATACTCATAAAATAAACCACTTTTTCTTGCGTCTCTTCTTGCTTCTCTTCATCCATGCTTTTAAACGCAAGCACGCCACCAGCTTGTGCCATACCCTCAATAATCATAACACCAGGGTAAATTGGATGATCAGGAAAATGCCCTTGAAAAATCTGCTCACCTATTGTAATATTTTTAAATCCTTCGATAGACTCACCTGGCGTAAGTGCAGTAATTCTATCCACGAGTAAAAAAGGAAAGCGATGGGGAAGTATTTTTTGAATCTCTACAACATCAATTAACATCTTTGAAACCTTCTAACAAAATTCTAATATTTTAGCCAATTAATACTAAATTTTCTCTAATGTCTTGATAGGTTTTGCTCTGAATGAAGAGTTCATAAGAGTCCATTTTAACCTCATCCAATACGACAAGTGGAGTTAATGAAGCAACTATCGACTTTAGGTAGGTGTTTCTAAAAGCTATTTCTATTTCTACCGTTGGGGGATTTTGTAGCATTTCTTTGAGTGTTTTATAGTCTGTATTGGCTAGCGTATTAAACGTTTTAAGCGAAATAAAACGCGCTTCTTCTTTTGCTAAAAATCCAACGCCTTGTGCTATAAACTCTACATTGGTTTTAATAAACTCTTTTTTACATGTAGAGTAAAATAAGATATAACTAGGGATAATCTCTTTGTCACTCTTTTTCACCCATGCGCGAAGCAATCTATAATTTAAAAACTTTTCACGCACCAATTTAAAAGGAGTCTCGTTTGCTTCAAGCGCTATCACTTTTTCATACAAAACAGTGCGTTCCTCAATAGAAGCAGGAAGTATTTGAGGGCGTAGAGGCGAACTCAGTTCATCTGCCCATTTTTGTTGTTGCTCTCTTTGCACACCCAAAGCGAACAGACAACCACAATAATTTTGATGGTAAAGCATTGCCTCTTTTGCTTGTGTAAACTGTTCTTGAGTACCTCCACCTTTTCTAAAATCAGGTGCAACGATTTCAAGCTCATATTTTTGGGCAATGGCACGTAAAGCTTTTTCTAACTGCTCCAGTGCTTTTTTAGGACTTGTTAGTAAGGTAGTTGTTATCGTTTTTTCACCTATTTCTAGCGCTTTTCTAGCAGTTTCTTCTAACCTGTTATCAAAACATACTGAACAGCGTTTGCCTTTTTCAGGCTCATGTTCTAACCCTCGAATCGCTTCAAGCCACCCTTCATAATTGTAATCGCCTACATGTAAATCAATTCCCAGCTTATCACAACTGCGTTTGACATCCAAAAGCCTTAATTCGTACTCACTGAAAGGATGAATATTAGGGTCATAAAAAAAGCCAATTAACCTCTCATCAGGATAATTTTTTTGAAGTTTTTGCAAAAAAAAGTGGCTATCTACGGAGCAACAAATATGAACGAGCATGGTATTTCTTTAAGAGTATAAATTTTGAGAAGTATAACATAGGTAACATATAATCCATCTATCCTTATAAAACTAATATGGTTTTTAAATAGAAATGTTTCAATTTATTGTATAATAAATAAGCCCTTAAAAAGGAGTGTACGATGCTAAAAAAGTGTCTTAAGAGTGTTCTATTCTGGTTAATTTTTCTTCCCGCATTCTATACACTGAGCGGTTTCATTATCCTTCCATGGTGGGCACAAACTAAGCTACCTAGTCTTCTTAAAGAAAAACTTAATCTTTCAATATCGATCGAAAAAGTACTCTTTAACCCTTTCACGTTTGAATTACATGTAAACAATTTAGCACTCCACGATACCAAGGGAAGTAGTGTTATATCTTTAGAGCATTTGTATGTTAATTATGAGCCAACCTTTTTGTTCAAAAAAGAGTTTTTTATCAAATCATTGCTCCTCGACAAGCCTTTTGTTGATCTAAAAATTGACACAAATGGTAATCTAGCGCTTTTAAATATTTTTCCAAAGAGCAGCTCAGATGACAACACGACTACGCACGATAATAGTCTTGTCATGCCTTTTATCATTGAACATGTTGAAATCCAAAATGCTCAATCCACATTCACAGATGAACGTCCAAGTATTCCTTTTAAATTTGACATAGGCCCTATAAATTACACGGTCAACAACCTCAGTTTTTATAAAGATGATCTTAGTATTCATGCTCTTAAAGTGATGTTCCAAAATGAAGAAAAAATCTCAATTGCAAGTAGCGCTTCTTTTGAACCACTCAAGTTTTACGGCGAACTCAATATTGTACATCTTCCTCTCTCAAGCTTTTGGAAATACGTATTACCAACCATTCCAGTAACACTTACACAAGGAGAACTTTCACTTAGAGTTCCTTTTTCCATTGATCTTAGCAAAGAAAAACCACTTGTTTCATTGGAAAAAGCTTCTGCCTCCTTAGACAGTGTCCGCTTGGTAGATAATGAGAATAAAACCGTTATTGAAGTACCTTCCTTTAATCTTGAAACCATCGATTTTGACTTACAAACTTCCAACATTAGCATTGAAAAAGCCACGATTACCAAACCCTTTGTAGATATTCAATTAGAAAAAGATTACACGCTTAATTTAGTACGTCTTTTTACGCCTAAAAGCGCATCAACTCAGGCAAAAGTACAATCATCTGCTAAACAAGAGACCAATAGCACTTGGAAATTTGCCCTTAAAACATTAGAAGTTAAGGAGGCAACTGTTGACGTGCGTGATCAAAATGTGAAAAGTACACCTTCCCATTTTGCTCCCTTAAAATTAACCGCACAAAATATCACGCAAGACATGAACAATCCTATTACCTATGATTTTAACAGTACCCTGGATACGACTGCTACTTTAAACTTCAAAGGAACTTTTATTCCCTCAACTGCTTCGTTAGATATAGCCGTTAATGCTAATAAACTCTCTTTGGAAAAAGCACAACCCTATATTGCCCTGTACACAACAACACTTATTCAAGATGGCGCATTATCACTCAATTCTAAGATTAAAGCTTCTTTTGACCAACAAACAACTTTCAAAATTGAAGGTGATGCAACCGTCTCTAAATTTTCACTCGCTGATAAATTTAAAAATTCTCTTGTTGCCTGGGAAACGCTCAATTTTTCCAATTTTTCTTACACTCTTTCTCCTGCAACATTAAGTATTCAAAGTATTGCTCTAGATAAACCCTATATCAATCTTGATATCAAAAAAGATGGCACAACCAATTTTTCCAATCTCTTGAAAACCTCATCAACTCCATCAAAAGCACCTTCTAACACGAAAAAAACATCAACAACAAAAAATGAGACTATGTCTCTCTACATCGGAAATATCATCCTTAAACGAGGAACCACCCATTTTAAAGATGCCTCTTTGCTGCTCCCATTTGCCACTTTCGCTGACCGTTTAAATGGGTCTATGTCAACACTCGATACCAAAAACACCAAGCCTTCCGTGTTAAAACTGGAGGGAAAAGTTGACAAATACGGCTACGCAAAAATTGATGGATCGATTTTACCGTTTGATTTTAAAAACCGAGCAACACTCAAAATTCTCTTTAAAAACATTGATATGCCTTCCCTCTCGCCCTATACAGGTAAATTTATAGGCTATGCGATCAAAGAAGGCAAACTCTCAATGGATCTAAACTATAAAATTAAAAAAGGATTGATGGAAGGTGCCAATAAGATCAACCTAGACTCTCTCACGCTAGGCGATAAAATTGAAAGTAAGGATGCTCCAAACCTCCCCTTAGGACTTGCCATTGCTATTTTAAAAGATTCGAAAGGGCAAATTGACCTTGATCTTCCCGTCAGTGGCGATCTGAATGACCCTGAATTTCGTTATGGAAGCATTGTGTGGAAAGCCATTGGAAATCTCATCGGAAGCATTGCAACCTCGCCATTTAAACTCTTAGGCTCTATCCTCGGTATCGAAACTGAAAATCTTAAAAGTATTGATTTTGCGGCAGGAGAATATGCGCTTATTGACTCAGAAGAGGAAAAAATGGTGCAATACCAGCAGATTTTGGAAAAGAGAAGTGAGCTCAATCTTATCATTACACCAAGTTTCAACGAAGCACTTGACACCAAAGCACTTCAAGAGCAAAATGTGACCGCACAAATAGAAGCAATAACTCCTAAAAAGAGTAAAGAAGATGATAGTTATGGCAAAGCCATCAAAAAACTCTTTCTTCAAAAATACTCTAATGATGATTACAATAAGCTCCTAAAATCCTACAAAGATGAAAATTTGGATATTGGTGCTATCAATGATAATTTAATTTCAAAAATTGCTGAGAACACTACCATAGTGCCAGCAGCACTTCAGTCTTTAGCGCTTAAACGGGCTGATGTGATCGTTCAAAACCTTACAACAAAATACAAAATAGCCCCCAATAGACTGATTAAAAATGAACCTCAAGCCAGTGATGCCATTCGTGAAGAGTGGGTGGGCTGTACGATTTCAGTGAGAAACTAAACACGTGGGCTTCGCTTCGAGGAAAGCCCACGTGAACGTATTAACGTAATGTTTCTAATGCTTTTTTAACATCACTTGCGTGGTCCTTAACTTTCACACTTGACCAAAACTTCGCAATTTTTCCGCTTGGATCGATCAAAAAAGTTGAACGAACAATGCCCATATACTCTTTACCACAAAACTTTTTCAACTGCCAAACACCATAGCGTTGCGCTACTTCAGTGCTCACATCGGAAAGCAAAGTAATCTCAAGTTTTTGTTTGGCAATGAACTTTTGATGCGACGCTGTACTATCAGGACTCACACCTAAAACAACAGCATTTAAATCTTCAAAACTGGGAAGTGCTGCTGTAAAATCGCACGCTTCGGTCGTACATCCAGGGGTACTGTCTTTGGGGTAAAAGTAAAGCACGATCCATTTTCCCTCTAAATCTCGCAGAGATATTTCGACATTGTCTTGGTTGGGAAGACTAAGATCTGGGGCTTTATCGCCTATTTGTAACATATAAATTCCTTTGTTGATATTTTTTAGCATATTACCACAGATTTGATCTGGGTATAGTCATCTAAGAGCGCAAAATAAGGGCCCTCTTTTCCAACGCCACTTTGTTTGATACCCCCATAAGGTTGCAAATCAAACCGTAATGTTGGAATGTCGTTGATCACAATGCCACCCGCCTCAAGCTCGTCAATCGCCCTTTGTGCCATGGCAAGATCATTGCAAAAAATGGAATATTGAAGCCCATAATCTGAGGCATTCATTTTGTTTTTAGCCTCTTCATAATCCCTCACTTTGATCAATGAAACAATCGGCGCAAAGACCTCTTCACACACAATTGCCATCGATTCGTTCACATCTGCCATAATCGTCGGCGCACATAAAAGTCCGTTACATGTAAAACCACACAAAGGTTTTGCACCCTCGTCTATGGCGCTTTGAATCCATCGTTTTGCTTTGAGCACTGCGGCTTCATTTACCATCGGTCCAATGAAGGTTTTTTCATCATACGGCGAGCCTACATGTAAACGTTTTGTCTCTTCAACAAGCGCTTGTGCAAACGATTCATAAATACTTTCATGCACGTAAATACGCTGCAAGGAGATACATACTTGCCCCGAGTTGATAAACGCACCCACAGCACACCGTTTGGCAGCAAGCGCAACATCAGCAGAAACATCAATATACGTTGCAGCATTACCACCCAATTCCAAAGCCACTTTTTTAATTCCCGCTTTTTGCATGATCTCACGCCCAACGCCTACACTGCCTGTAAAACTGATAACGCGTGGAATTTCACTGGTGATGAGTGTTTCATTCACGCCTTCACCACTGTAGATAAGACTGAGCGCATCTTTGGAAGCATAGGGACTTTCAATGAAAAGTTTGACGAGTTCATACGCTGTACGAGGCGCTTGTGAAGTGGGTTTTAAGATAACCGCATTGCCAGCGACTAAGGCTGGAGCAATTTTATGCGCGACAAGATTGAGTGGAAAATTAAACGGCGTAATCGCCAGTACCACACCCACAGGTTCTCGTTTGTAAAATGCCAAACTCTTTTTACCGCTTGGCATTGCTGTGGTATCAAAGGTTTCACCGTTTACATGTAAGATGGCATTGGCGGAGAGTTTGATTGTCTCGATGCAACGATCCACCTCAACGCGTGAAAACGAAATGGGTTTTCCCACTTCATCGGTCATAATCAGCGCGATTCTTTCGCGTTCATGTTCTAATTTTTGAGCCACATCTAAAAGCCAATTTATATGCTGATGCAAAGGAATCTGTTTTACATGTAAAGCAGCTTTTTGAGCACAGGCTAACACCTCTTTCGCATCCGTTACATCACAAACGCAAAAGCTTGAAACCACACGCCCATCGTAAGGCGAATGCACCTCTTTATACGTTTTTGTCTCTTTACATGTAGAACCAATATAGAGCTTTGCTTCCATGATTTCACTCCTTCTTTTGTGATTAAAGCACCAAGGGTGCGTGGGCACTCTGCCGAAGAGAACCCAGTGTTAACGTAGTCTTTAGAGCTTTGCTTTAAAGACGTATTCAAATTGAAGTATAACGCAACTTTTCATACTAAAACTATCTTTAATCAATTTTTGGCTAACATAGTAACTCTTTAGAAAACGACTTTTAAGAAGGTAAAACAATGGATAAAGCAAAATACATTTGGATGGACGGCAAACTCGTTGCATGGGATGATGCAAAAATACATATTTTAACCCATACACTTCACTATGGTAACGGTGTTTTTGAAGGTACACGTGCGTACATGACAGACAATGGTCTGGCTATTTTTAAGCTCAAAGAGCACACCAAACGCTTGCTCAATTCTGCTAAAATCACCCGAATTAAAGCGAACTATTCTCAAGAAGAGCTTGAAGCAGCACATATTGAGCTTCTTAAATCAAACAACTTTACCTCAAACGTCTACATTAGACCGCTTATTTATTTAGGATATGGCGTTATGGGACTTAATCTTGCACAAGCACCTGTTAACACAGCCATTGCGGCATGGCAATGGGGTAGTTACCTTGGCGATGATGGCATTGAAAACGGCATACGCGTTAAAATCTCTTCATTTGCGAGAAACCCTGTCAGTGCCAATATGGGTAAAGCCAAAGCTGCTGCAAACTATCTTAACTCTCAAATGGCAAAATACGAAGCACTCGAAGCGGGTTATGAAGAAGCGCTCCTTTTGGATGAAGATGGATTTATCGCAGAAGGCAGTGGCGAATGTTTCTTTATCGTCAGAGATGGCAAGTTAATTTCTCCTCCGAATGATACATCCCTCGAGAGTATCACACAAGCAACGGTACTAGAGCTTGCGCGTGAAGCAGGCATCCCCATCGAGCGCAGACGCATTACCCGTGATGAGGCGTATATCTCGGATGAATCGTTTTTTACAGGTACCGCTGCGGAAGTGACGCCGATCAAAGATATCGATAATTACATCATTGGAGATGGTAAACGTGGCCCTGTGACCAAACAACTCCAAGATGCGTACTTTGATGTTGTCTACGGACGCAATCCAAAATACAAACATCTTTTAACATTTATCTAACCAAAGGAACATTATGCCAGCAGATTTGAACGATTATTTTAAAAAGAAAAATGGTGGAGGAAGTGGAAACAATGGTGGAGGCGGCGATAACGACAATCGTACACCTTTCAATATTGAACCTCCCGATTTTATGAAAAACCTTGGTAAAAAGGCAGGAATCATCTATGTGCTCATCGCTATCATCGTCATTGCTGTTATTGCCAAACCATTTGTGATTATTAACTCAGGTGAAATGGGAATTAAAGCAACTACCGGTAAATTTGAGCCGATTCCTATGGAACCAGGATTTCATCTTTTTATCCCTTTTATTCAACAAGTTTTTATTGTTGATACTAAAGTACGTATTATGAACTACTCTTCAAGTGAAGACTTAGGCGAAGTCTTGCAAAGAGGATCAGGCATCAAAAAGAATGCAGCTATCTCCGTTCTTGATGCAAGAGGGTTACCTGTTTCAATAGAACTCACAGTTCAATATAAATTAGAACCTTCAACTGCTCCTCAAACGATTGCAACATGGGGTATGGCATGGGAAGATAAAATTATCAATCCAGTTGTCAGAGATGTTACAAGAGCTGTTGTAGGTAAGTTTAATGCAGAAGAGTTGCCACAAAGACGTAACGAGATTGCTGTCAATATCGAAGAAGGGATTCGTAAAGCGATTGATGCACAACCAGGCAAGCCTGTAGAACTTCTTACGATGCAACTCAGAGAGATTTTGCTCCCTGCAAAAATTAAAGAGCAAATTGAAAAAGTTCAAGTAGCGAAGCAAGAGGTTGAGCGAACAAGATATGAAGTAGAAATAGCTAATCAACAAGCCCTTAAACGTGCTGCTGAAGCAGAAGGTCAAGCAAAAGCGAGACAAATCAATGCTCAAGGTGAAGCCAATGCTGTCAAAATTGAAGCGGATGCAGATGCCTATGCTAATAAAAAAATCAGTGAAAGTATTTCTGATCCACTCTTAAAACTTCGCCAAATTGAAGTCCAAGGAAAGTTTAACGAAGCGCTTAAAGAGAACAAAGATGCAAAAATTTTCCTAACTCCTGGTGGTTCAACTCCTAATATTTGGGTCGATACCAAAGATAGCCAAAAAGCGGTCAGTATAGCCAAATGAGTTCAACACTAATACATTCCATCGACTGGAACACTTCACCACTTTTGCCTGTCATTGCACAAGACATTAAGAGTGGTGAGGTTTTAATGCTTGCGTATATGAACCAAGAAGCACTCTCTTTAACACTTCAAACGGGACTGGCTCACTACTATTCTAGAAGCCGTCAAAGCCTCTGGAAAAAGGGTGAAACGAGCGGTCACTTGCAGCATGTTAAAGAAGCTTATTTAGATTGCGATAGCGATACACTGTTGCTTAAAATTGAGCAAGAAGGTGTGGCATGTCATACTGGACGTCCTTCATGCTTTTTTAACCGTATAGATGTTGAAGAAACGCCTAAAGAGCCTGCACAAGAAATTGCAGCTTATTCAATTAGCGATAAAATTTATCATATTATACAAGAACGTAAAAAAGCTGATCCCAAAAGCTCCTACGTTGCCTCATTACTTCAAAAAGGAGACAATAGTATCCTCAAAAAAGTAGTAGAAGAAGCTGGAGAATTTTGTTTTGCCTGCAAAGACAATGATAACAAAGAGATCATTTATGAAGCAGCTGATCTTATGTTCCATGCTCTTGTTGCATTAGGAGCTAAAAACATTCATCCATCACTGATTTCTAAGGAGCTTGAAAGACGCTTTGGACTCAGCGGGATAGAGGAGAAAAATAGCCGCAATGAACACTGATGCACTCAAATTATCACTATTGACCTATATTAAACACTTTGGTCTTTATGATTATTTGGCATTTAGTTGGTTATTTTTTACTTTTATTATTTTAATAATCTTAGCAAGCTTAATAGCGAGACGCTCTTCTACGGCGTCTCTTCTTTTAGTCATTTTTGCCCTTCTCCTTCTTGTCATTTCACCTTTTTTTATTAAAGTAAAACTAGAAGAAACACTCAGAACAACAACGACAGATATTACTATGGTCAAGAAATTAACCTTTTCATCATCACTTATTGTTGAAGGAATTATTTACAATAAATCAACTAAAGATTTTTCACTTTGTTTGATTCGTACTTCTATTTTTAAACAAACAGGGGCACAAGGTTTCAAAGCATATCTAAATTCTCTAAAACCAATTTCCAATCAGTCGATATTAGTCACAAAGGACCTTTTAAAAGAGGAGAGCATGGAATATCAAGCTGTTTTTGATGGTTTTGAATATAATGGCGATGTATTTGCGACATTAAAAGCAGAGTGCTACTAAAGGAGTAACTGTGACCTATTTTACGCTACTTCATTGGTTTATTCTTATTCTTATTCTTCTTATATTTTCGCTTGTTCTCGTATTAACTATTCGCAATCATGATGGTAAATCCTCTCTATTTGCGCCGATTATGGCTAATATATTTATTATGGCTATTGTTGCTTTTTTTGCCATTTATGGACTCGATAAATATACTAAAGTTGCTCGATTAGAGAATGTAACACAGAAAAAAGTGTTAATTAATGAATCTTTTTCTATTTCGGGACAAATTCGTAATATTGGTAATTTTCAGATAGGTCAATGCATTTTAGAAGTTAAAATTTCTAATGAACTTGGTGACTCTGCAGGATCTGGATCTATTGTTTTTGAACCAAAATCAGCTTTTGACAATCTTTTTAGTAAGGATTCTAGCAGTTCTGTAGATACGACTAAAGAATTCGTTATTGCAGAAAATCTACATAAAAATGAAATGCGCAATTTTACTGTCTTTATGCGATATCCTCCATCTTTTTCAAAGCCATATATACGCTATGAGCTTTTTTGCCACTAACTAGGTATATCATGGGTTTAGTAAAGAAATCCCTCTTTTTTAAGAGCTTCACGAATATTAAACATTTGTTGATGTTTGGTATAACACCATGATGGAGATAAAAGAGTAGCGTCTTCAATACCTGCACTCACACGTTGAAGCATAACATCTTCTGGCAAAAGTTTGATAGCTTTAATGATAGTTTGAATGTAAGACTCTTCCGAAATTGGAATAAAGTCTCCTCGGGTGAGGTCATTGGCCAAAGCTGTTCGTTTAACAACATATAGAGGATGGAATTTAAACGATTTAACACCTAGTCTAAGTGCAAAATTAACACTTTCTAAAGCCATCTCTGGTGTCTCACCAGGTAACCCAAAGATTACATGAGCACATATTTTAAGTCCATACTGACGCGTTAAAGTAATGTATTTTTCAATATTGGCACTATCATGCCCTCTATTGATACGTTTTAATGTTATATCAGAAGAAGATTGAACACCATATTCCACCCAAATTTCATGTTCTTTTGAAAGTTCCGCTAAATAAGCGATCACTTCTTCCGTCACACTATCGGTACGTGTCCCAATGCTTAATCCTACCACACCTTCAAAGCTCAAAGCCTTTGTATAAAGTGCTTTAAGTGTTTCAAGTGGGGCATATGTGTTAGTAAAAGATTGAAAATAAATAATAAATTTTTGTGCACCAAATTTTTTTGACAATACCGTCTTTGTCTTTTTATATTGAGCTTCAAGTTGAATGAGTTGGAACTCAAGATAAGGATTTTCAGAAGTCGGATGTAAGTAAAAACGCTTAGGCTGTTTGTGCTCTAAATTGGGGCTAAAAGACTCATTTTCGCAAAAAATACAGCCCCCTCTCGCTACGGTTCCATCAATATTAGGACAGGTAAATCCAGAGATTGAAACAGGAATTTTATAAATAGTCTCCCCAAATTTTGCTCTAAAATACCGCCCAGCTGTTAAAATATCGCGCATTATTTAATAAAATAATTTCCATCGAAACTCACCAATGAGTAATTCATATCATTTCCAATACTCTCTTTAAGTGCATCTATACTTAAAAATGCCAAGGAATCTGCTTCAATGTACTCTCTAACCTCTTCAACGGTTTTATTGGCACTAATAAGCTCTTTATAACTAGGAGTATCGATACCATACAAACAAGGATGCTCAATTGTTGGAGAAGCAATACGCATATGTACCTCTGCAGCACCTGCACGTTTTAATAATTTAACGATCTGTCTTGAAGTAGTACCTCTTACAATACTATCATCAATCACAACGATCTTTTTACCCTCTAATATTTTATGAATTGGCGAGAGTTTAAGTTTTACTTTGAGATCACGTACCGCTTGTGTAGGTTCAATAAAGGTTCTTCCAACATAATGATTTCGAACAATTGCCATTTCAAAAGGAATGCCACTGGCCTGTGCATAACCTAAAGCTGCACTCACACCACTATCAGGAACAGGGATAACAAGATCTGCTTCGACAGGAGCAAGCTCTGCCAGTTTCATCCCCATTTTTTTACGTGCTGCATAAACGTTTTTGCCTTCAATCACACTATCTGGTCTTGCAAAATAAATAAATTCAAAAGCACAGATATGGGGATCTGGTTCAAAGAGTTGAATGCTTTCAAATTCCTCTTTGCCTTGTTGAAAAATCACCATTTCGCCAGGTCGTACATCTCTTACAAACTCTGCATCTACAAGGTCAAGTGCACATGTTTCACTTGCAACGATATACCCGCCTTCTTTCATTTTCCCAATCGATAAAGGACGGACACCATAGCGATCACGTATCGCAAACATTTTTGATCTACTTTGAATTAAAAGACAATAAGCACCCTTAATGACATTCAGTGCTTCCACAATACGGTCTTTAAGTTTACCTTGTTGAGAGCGTGCAATTAAATGAATAATATTTTCTGTATCCATAGAAGATTGAAAAATAGCACCTTGCTCAACAAGTTTACTTCTTACTTCATGCTTATTAATGAGGTTACCATTATGAACAATCGAAATATCACCCAATTTATAACTTGCTGCAACGGGTTGAGCATCTTTCACTGAGTCACTTCCTGCCGTAGAGTAACGATTATGACCTATTGCCATATCCCCGTGTAAGAAAGCTAGTTTTCCTTCATTAAAGACTTCGGTGACTAATCCATTGTCTTTAATGGTACGAATTTTCTTGCCATCACTGGCACTGATACCTGTTGCTTCTTGTCCACGATGTTGCATCGCGAACAAGGCATAATAGGCTATCTTAGAAGCATGTTTTACATCAAATACACCAACAATTGCGCACATAAGTTCATATCACCTTTTTTTAAAGACCTAAACAGTCACTAATCGTATAAAGACCATTAGGTTGATTGATGATCCACTTTGCGGCTTTAATTGCGCCTTTGGCAAAGGTATCACGACTAGTTGCAGTATGATTCATTTCAATAAACTCGCCATCATTGTAAAATCCTACCGTATGACGACCTACAATATCACCACCACGAAGCGCCATTATGGCAATCTCATCTTTACTACGTTCCCCAATAAGACCATTGCGCCCACTGATGCGAACATCATCTAAATTAAGACCTCGTCCACGCGCAGCATGCTCACCAAGCGTTAATGCTGTACCACTAGGTGCATCTTTTTTATAACGATGGTGTTGTTCTACAATTTCAATGTCAAAATCACTAAGGCTTTTAGATGCAAGTTCGACTAAGCGATTCAAAACTGCTACACCTAAAGACATATTGGTTGAGTAAAGAATAGGCATATTATTAGCCGCTTCTTTTAAAAGATTCTGTTGGTGTTCATTTAATCCTGTTGTACCAATCACTAAAGGCGTTGGATGTTTTAAAGCATTTTCAAGCAATGTTTCTGTACCAATGGAGATCGTAAAATCAATGACAACATCACTCTTTTGCAAAAGAGTAAGTACGTCATCAGTAACAACTGCATCTTTAGGAGGAGTAAAACTAAACTCTTCTATGGCATGTAAAACATACGGTTTTGCTTCTTTGTCTTTAATCAGATTATCAATAAGCAACCTGCCTACCCTACCAGTTGAGCCGTGAATTCCAACATGTATCATTCTAAATTTTCCTTCTTTTTAATGGTTCACATATTCTAAAGCTTGGATACCAGCTGTCGCGCCATCTCCTGCTGCACATACCACTTGTTTTGAAGCTTTTGTCCTTAAATCACCTGCTGCAAAAAGTCCTTTTACAGATGTTTTCATACTAAGATCTACAATCACATTACCGTTATCATCCATGTCGCATAGAAAATTGCCATCTTCTTGCTTTAGAATTGTATTATTGACATTCATTCCAACAAAAACAAATACACCAGGAACTGCAATATCTCTTTCGTTTCCTGCATTATCTACGACGATAATACCATTTAAACCCATTTTATCGCCATAGGCTTTTTTCACCGTAACATTTAATACAAGTTCTATTTTAGGGTTATTTTTCACTTTTTCAATGGTACTGGGGCTTGCTCTAAATGTATCACGTCTGTGAACCAAATAGACTTTTGAACAGATATGAGAGAGATAAAGCGCTTCTTCTAAAGCAGTATCACCGCCACCTAAAGCGACCACTTCTCTGTTTTTATAAAAAAATCCATCGCACGTTGCGCAGGTACTAACACCTTTACCAAATAATTCAGCTTCACCTTCAAAATTGGCTTTTTTGGGAGTACTTCCTGTGCAAACAATGACACTTTTAGCCTGCTCACTTTTGCCCCCTGCTAAATAAATCTGAAATGTACCATCCTCATTTTTAGAAATACGAGTGACCTCTTCCATTGCATGTTTTAAGCCAAAACGCATGCACTGTTCTGACCAAGGTGCCATAAAATCCAATCCACTTAAAATTTCTGCACTTCCTGGATAATTTTCAATTTCGCTACTACTAGTGATCTGTCCACCAGGAAGTCCTTTTTCAAACATTACTACATTTTTTAAACCACCGCGTGTTGCATACAATCCGGCACTAAGTCCAGCAGGACCTCCGCCAATAATTGCTAGATCTAACATGATTTTTCCTTATCTTTTTTTAAACTTTTTGAATGATATAATGCCTATTTAACAGATACAAATCATATTTTAGTCTAAAAGAGGTTTTGTAGCCAAGGAAGTCATTGACTTCCTTGAGAAATTTTATTTAAGAAGTGAATTAACTTTATCAGCTAAAACTTGTTTGGACGATGCACCAATCATTTGGTCTACTAATTCACCATTTTTAAAGAAAAGAATAGTTGGAATTGATCTAATACCATATTTAATTGCGACATCTTGTTCTTCATCAGTATTGACTTTGCAAATCTTTGCTTTACCATCAAAATCACTGGCTAATTCTTCAATCACTGGAGCAATCATACGACAAGGTCCACACCATGGTGCCCAGAAATCTACTAATGCTACACCATCAGCTACAGTACTATCGAAATTTGATGCATTCAACTCTATGTATTTTCCCATTTTTTTCCCCTAAAACGTTATTTTATATATATTCAATTATACTCACTCTAACTTTAAAATTACCATAGCAGTTAAAGTTATTTTTTTAGTAACTAATATTTTTTATTATTTCTATTTTTTCTGGTGTAACGAGAATAGCATCAATTTGATAATCATATGAATTGGGATGCAGCAATAAATAGTAATTAATTGTTTTAATGATTTTTGCCATTTTTGTGGCAGTTATTCTTAAAATAGGATCGTATTTTTCCGAAAATTTAACTTCACAGAAATGAAGAATGTTGTCTTTTAACGCAATGATATCAATCTCACCAAATTTTGAATGAAAATTTCGTGCAAGAAGCGTGTACCCCTCTTTTTCTAGAAAGAATGAGGCCTTGTTTTCAGCCTCTAATCCTTCTTGCAAACCCATTAAGACTCGATGCGTATCATTGCGGGTTTTAATTCAACAAATGATAATTCACTTAGTTCCTGAATTGCTTTTTGAATATCTTTTTCTTTACAGATATGGGTCGAAAAGAGTAATACAGCACTCTCTTTTTTATGAGCATCTTGTTTTTGTAAAAAACTACTAATTGAAATAGAATGTTTTCCCAAAATTTCAGAAATCTTAGAAAGAACGCCAATTCTATCTACTACTGTTACTCGAATATAATATTGTGTATAAATTTCATCTTTATTCATCAATGTTAAACCACTTTTTTCAAGTGGTTTAATAAAGCCTAGCATTGGCGAATTTTGTGTATGCCTCGCAATATCAATGAGGTCAGAAACAACAGCACTTGCAGTTGCACTTCCGCCAGCACCTGGTCCATAATACATTGTCTCACCTACACGATCTCCAATGACGCTAATGCCATTCATGACACCATCAACTTTGGCAATCATCTGCTTGATAGATACCAATGCTGGATGTACACGAAGTTCAACTTTATCACCACTTTTTTTAGCAATGGCAAGCAATTTAATGTTATAGCCAAACTCTTTTGCAAAATAGATATCTTCACTATTGATATGTTCGATTCCTTCGATCAAAATCTCTTCAGGCTTCACATCAATTCCATAGGCAATACTCGCTAAAATGAGTAGCTTATGGGCAGCATCAAATCCTCCAACATCAAACGTTGGATCGGCTTCAGCATATCCCAGCGCTTGAGCCTCTTTTAAAACATCCGCAAATTCTGCTTTTTCATTCATCATTTTGGTCAAAATGAAATTACATGTACCATTCATGATGCCTTTAATCGCTTCAATATGGTTGGCACTTAAACCTTCACGAAGCGCTTTAATGATAGGAATTCCACCCGCAACACTTGCTTCGTAGCCAATAGGTATAGTACCTGCAAGATCACGTAGTTCATAGCGGTGGTACGCCAAAAGAGCTTTATTTGCCGTCACAACCGCTTTTTTATTTTTGAGAGCATGCGTTACAATTTTATAAGCTTCATCCACACCACCCATCAATTCGACCACAATATCAACGTCAGGGTTTTCTAAAATATCATTAACATCACTACTTAAAGGGATGTTAACATCCCTTTTTTTGGTTATATCTTTTACGACACCCATAATAGGAACAATTTTCTTGCCACTTCGTGCAGTGATAATATCTTCATTTTCTTGTAAAATTTTAATAACGTGGCTACCAACCGTTCCTACACCAATAATTCCAACTTTGATCATTCGCTAACCTTCTAAACTCTTCAAATACTTCTTAATATTACGTGCTGCTTGGCGTATTCTATTTTCATTCTCAATGAGTGCAATTCTGACATACCCTTCACCACTCTCACCGAAGCCAATGCCTGGACTTACCGCGATTTTTGCTTCTTGCAATAGCTGTTTAGCAAACTCCATACTTCCCAAATGTGCTGCTACTTTAGGAATTTTTGCCCATACAAACATCGTTGATTTTGGTTTTTCCATTGGCCACCCTGCATTGTTAAAGCTCTCGACCAAAATATCACGACGTTTATGATAGGTTTCTCTGATTTCATCGACGCACTCTTGCGGACCATCAAGTGCAACGGTTGAGGCGACTTGAATTGGAGTAAACATACCGTAATCGAACCATGATTTGATTTTTTGAAGGGCTCCCACAAGTTTTTTATTACCGACTACAAAGCCAACACGCCAACCTGCCATATTATAACTTTTTGAGAGCGTGTAGCACTCAACAGCAACATCTTTAGCACCTTCTACTTGGAAGATAGAAGGCGTCTCATACCCATCAAAAGAGAGATCTGCATAGGCAATATCACTGATAATGTAAAAACGTTCCTCTTTAGCATATGCAACTAATTCTTCGTAAAAAGCGACATCGGTTGTTACACAGGTTGGATTATGGGGAAAGTTAACAACCACAAATTTCGGTTTAGGTGCTGATTCTTTAAATACTTTTTTCAATTTTGTAAAAAATTGTACTTTGTCAAGTTCATATTTTTCATTATAATCTATTCCAAATTTATGAACATTACCACCTGCAATCATAAATGCATAGGCATGGATTGGATAAGCAGGATCTGGTACAACCGCAACGTCACCTGGATTCATAATCGCTTGTGCTAAGTGCACAAAACCCTCTTTACTGCCTAATGTTGCAACTGCTTCCGTATTTGGATCTAAAGTAACACCATATTTACGTAAGTACCAATTACAAATAGCAAGACGAAGTTTATAAATACCTTTACTCACAGAATAACCATGTGTGCCATCTTTTTGCGCTGACTCAACGAGCTTATCAATAATATGTTGTGGAGTCCTTCCATCAGGATTACCCATTGAAAAGTCAATAATATCATCACCTGCATGACGAGCTGCTAATTTTAATTCATTAATTTCGGCAAAAACATATCCTGGTAATCTATCAATTGTATTAAATCTAATTTCATCAAACATTTTTTCTCCTCTTTTACTCTTTTACATGTAAAGATAATCCATGCTTTATATTTTCAAGCATAAAAGCATCACTCATCTTTAAATAAGCTGCGTTACTAGGAACTTTTAGCTTAAGCGTTCGTGTCGATTCTTCAGATTTTACATCACTTAAAAGATGCAAATTTTCATCAAAAAAGACTACATCTGGAAACCATCTATCCCCTGAATGAACCGTTACTGTAATCTCTTTGAGATTTCTAACATCAATCCAATAAGGCTTTAAAGGTTTTCCTAGTGGCGTTGTTACACCACTTTCTAGTTTTTTTGCCCCTAAGTAAGCATTACTTGAATCAATGTCATAAAACCAGTAATTATCATCATTTTTTACGATATTCGTTATGTTGCATCCTCTAGCCACAAGGGCCCCTGCGAAAGATTCAGGATCAACAATATGTTCCGTTTGAAGATAAATTTCCCAAACAAACCCAGCACTATCGCGCAATGCATTATTGGTTAAAAAATAGTTATAACCCATTGCTTCGAGGGACTCATTGATTATTTTAAGAAAAATAAGTGGATCGCTTTGTGTACGAAAAGCCAATCGTAATTGAATAGGTTTATCGTATAAAAGCTGTAATAAGCCATTTTTTTTCAGAACAGAGATCACTTTTACACTGTCAACTTCGCCATTAGGCTTTGTAAAATTACCACTTTGTGCAAAAAGAACTTGAATTAAATTCTTTTGCGTTTCATATTTAGTGGGGCCTACAAAACTTTTGATTTTGTCTTGAAGTGTCTGTGCGCCAAATAAAGAGAGCGAAAGGGTTAGGATAAGAAGTAGCTTTTTCACCAATTTTTGCCTCGATTAAGCTCTATAAATTTTTCTTCGGAAATCTTTTTCATTGTTCCCTCTTCAACTAAAAAACGCGTTGATCCTTGTTCGGTAAAGTCTTCCACACTCCCATCGTAAGAGAGTTTAAAAAAGCCATTCCCCGTTTTGATAATTTGACGTTTTGTTAAATCAATAGTGATATTTTGATCACTTGTGCTCTCTTTACGTGTAAAGGTCTCAAGATTCACAAAACCAACCCAAATACGCTTAGTTGGAATCATAATTGCACTGTTTTTAGGGATATCTTTCACCAACGTTGTGTTGCTTTCAATCAGTGTTGGTAGGGGCGAAGAACCCGTACTATTCGTATCATTAGCTTCTGTTTTACGAGTCAAGTTTTCATCAATACTCACAACAACGGCTTCTGTCGTGCTGTTACTACTATTGGTATCAACAACGCGTTCTTCCACCTTAACACCCAAAGAAGTGGCCGTTGCTTGTACGACTGGAGTACTTTGGAAAGCACTGGTTTGATTAGTTTCTACTTTTGTTTTATCAAGAAGATTCATAATGTCAAAATTAATATCTATTTTAAAAATTGAGAAAAGAGCAAAAATTCCTGATATTAAAACCAAGACTAAAAAAATCCATGCTCCTTTTTTATAAGGTCGATCACTTTTAACATGAATAAATATTTTCTCTTTGTGAGACTCATCTTCCGCTTTATGTGCAGCCCAGTAATCGTAAAATCCTTCAAGCCAATCGGTTAAATCAAGCTTATACTCACGAGAAAGAATTTTCACAAAACCTAATGTGTTAATTTTATTGAGTTTGTCATATTGATTGTTGATCATATACTCTAGTTGCTTGACTTCAATGTGGGTTCTTTTACAAACCTCTTGCAAACCAATTTTTTCTAAGACCCTGATATCATTATCCATTGGCAATCCTATCACACAGTACAGCAGCTGCTGCACTCACATTTAAAGAGTCAAATGCTCTTGCCATTTTGATTGAAACTACTGTATCTAATCGCTCTTTTACTTTAGGCGATAAACCCTTTCCTTCGCTTCCCATAATCAAAACACGTTTAGGTGCGAAAGTCACTTCTTTAACATCTACACCACCCATGTCTGCGCCATAGAGTGTGAACCCTATCTGTTTCAGTTCGTTGAGCATATCACGTGTGGAAGGGCATAATGCAATCGGTAATTCAAATGCTGCGGCACTACTCGTACGTAAAATTGCCTCCAAGTTACAGGTTTTCATACCGCTTAAAATTAAACCGTCTGCTCCAAACGCATAGGCACTACGGACAATAGCACCAATATTGCCTACATCCGTTACTTCGTCTAAAATCACCAAAAAAGAGCCTTGCTTGATTTCGTTAAACGGAACAAGTTCAAGATCTTTAATCTCCGCAATAAAACCTTGATGGTTTCCACCATGACACAAGGCTTGTGCTTTTCGCTCATCAATCGTACAGATATTTTGTGTGACACGCGCAATTTGTGAAAAAAGCTTAGGGTCACACTTCTTGGGTAAGAATACCGTCTCGATCCTTGAAGGATAGTGATTTAACAGATGTAAAAAGAGTTGTTTTCCATAGATTATCATGGCAAATATTGTATCCAAACTGGCTTAAAATAATACTAGTTTTACTATAAAACACGATTTTTAGGAGATTCCATGTAACAAAATAGAGCTATTAATTTTGAAGTTTCGTGTACCACTCTTTAATACTCTCGCCTGTCAGTTTCGAAAGGAGTTTTGCCTTTTGTTTAGGAGGTAAGTCGAGATCAATCAAATCTTCTTTAGTGATGGCTTCACCACCTTGGTGAATTTCAGGTGCAATGACAATCACCCATTCTCCCTTGAGATTGGCTTTTTTGGATGTTTCTTGCACTTCAAGAGCTGTTCCTAAAAAACGTTTTTCGTACAATTTCGTTGCCTCTTTAATCGCAAATATTTGACGATTAGGTGCAAACTGTGCTAACTCTTCAAAAAGTTTTTCAATACGATGTGGAGATTCATACACAATAACAGCATAAGGAGAATTGAGTGCTTCAAACAGCTCATTTTGGCGGTCCATGCCTTTGTGGGACAAAAAGCCATAAAACAAGAACTGATGCGTTTCAATACCACTTGTAACATATGCGAGTAAGGCTGCATTCGCTCCTGGAAGAATTTCATAGGAGAGTGCATTGTTTTGGCAAAAGCGCACTAGAGCAGCCCCTGGATCACTAATGCCAGGCATTCCTGCATCGCTAAGATACCCCACAGTCTCTTCAAATATTTTTTTATCAATAGTGGATAAAACAGTATCTTCGTTATGTGAATGCATGGAAATAAAGTTTTTAATTTGAAATTCAAGGTTATGTTTTTGAGCCAGAAGAGAAAGAAGTCTTTTAGTGATTCGGGTGTCTTCGCAGAACAATGTTTTACACTCCGCTAAAAGTTTAAGGCTTCTAACGGAGATGTCGTCTAAGTTTCCTATGGGGGTAGGAATGAAATAGATCAATGGTTTTAAGAACTATTTTAAGCTATATTTTTTCTTAAATTTCTCAACTCTACCTGCAGCATCCACTATCTTCTCACTGCCCGTGAAGAATGGGTGGCATGAACTACAAATATCAATTCTTAACTCGGCTTTGTTAGACATAGTTTCAAAACTATTTCCACATGCACAAGTTACAACGCATGGTACATATTCAGGATGAATATCTTTTTTCATAATGTTTTTCCTTAATTATTCATAAAAATAAAATCTATTATTTGGCACAGCTTGCCAAAGGGTGCAAATTATAGCACAAAAGATTCATTATTTCAAGTCATGCCAATATTTTGGAAGCCGCAGCGACAACAGCCGTTTCACTTCGTAAAATTGTGTTACATGTAAGACCCACAATTGACTGATTTTGAAGTAACATTCGCTCTTTTTGACTCAAACCGCCCTCTGGTCCGATCAAGATGGAAGAAATTTTTTCAGTCTCATTCAGTTTTATTTCTGAAAAATCTAAGATATGGCTCTGAGGGTATGCCTTTATATAGTCTTGTAGCGTTGGAAGCACTTCAATTTGCATCAGTAAACTGCGTCCACATTGTTGGGATGAGTTAATCAAAATTCGTTTCATGCGCTCCAAATCAAGCTTGTGACTTTTTTGCGAAAATTCGGCGTAGACAAAACTAATCTTAGAAACTCCCAGTTCATTGAGCATTGGAAGCGTCTTTTCAATAATCTTGGGATCGATGATACTCCATCCTACATGTAAAATTTTTGAAGGTAAAAGTGGTAACTCTTTTTTACCTATCAGATCAAGTTCTGCTTCTTTTTTGCCTATCTTCGAAATTTCATATTCATAAAGAAATACATCTTCCAAATTGCGCCACTGAAGCTTCTCGCCTACACTCATACGCCGTACTTTAAAGATGTGCTCATACTCTCTTACATCAACACTCAGTGTTTGAATACCTGCATTGGGATGGTAAACAAATTGCATTTTAATGTACCATGTAAAAAAGGATACTTATCGCAATGACAGCAAGTAAATCTATGCTATATTTTTTGATGGCATAGTGCTTATAGGCACTTTGAGACTCTTCTGTTCGCTCAATTTTTTTATAAAGTTTATGCCCTCTGATACCAAAAGCAACGATAAGAAGCCACACTAAAATCATAATCCATACAGAAAAAGAGAAGTTAAACTGTTGGACTGCCATCACAATAATACCCGTAAAGAAAATAGCTGAGAGTACAATGTAATATTGAGGGGCAATTAATTCAAGCCTTTTTGAAAGTTTGAGAAATGTTTTGTCACTTTTTAAAAGATAAATATTTAATCCAATTAATACCACTAAAAGAATGATGAAAAGCAAATGCAGTTGGATTGATAGTCTTATTAGTTCATCCATGATGAAAAATCCTTCACAAAAATAATCTAAAATTCTATCATTCTTAGTATAATATTCCCCATAAATCACAAGGTTCATAAATGCCTATTTCTTATCAAGAAGCGCTAAAGATTATTCAGACGCACATCAAACCTTTACATGTAAACAAAACATTGCCTCTTCTTAAGGCAATTAATCGTATTGCAAGTGCCGATGTTTATGCTAAATTTGCACTTCCCAAATATCCAATGAGTCTTAAAGAGGGTTATGGTATCGCTTTTTCTGTGGATAAAACAGTTTATACCCTACTCTCACCTCCCTATCCAAACCCTATTCCTTTGGGTTATGGAGTGAGTTTATCCACCGGAGAGAGAATTCCTGAAGGAGCTGATACCATTATTGCGGAAGAAGATGTCGTGTTGGAGCAAGAAAATTGCATCAAAATTCCTTTACATGTAACGCAAACACAGCACATCAAAAAAGAGGGTGAAGACATCGCCAAAGGTGAATTATTACTTAAAAAATGTGAACGTGTTAGTGCCCAAAAAATTACAGCTCTCTCTTCACAAGGTATCACTCAAATCAAAACATTCCAAAAAACGACTGTTAGCATCTTAAGCATAGGCAATCAACTCGCCTCGGGTGAAATTCACAACTCAAATGCGATGAGTTTAGCAGCAAGGATTATTGAACTGGGTGGGAAAGTGGATGAAATTGAAATTTGTGAGGAAAATGAAACAAAAATTTTAGAAAGATTAAAGGCACTCGTTCAAAAATCAGACTGTGTGATTACGACTGGAGCGATGAGCCGGCATGATGCAATGCGTTATTTATTGGAGACAAAGACACTAACACCGCTTTTCCATCATGTACGCATTGCTCCAGCCAAACCTAGTGCACTCTCTTTACTTGAGAACAAACCTATTTTACATCTTCCTGGTCTGCCCCTTGGATGTATGCTCGGTTTTGAGATGCTAGGAGTTCCACTCCTGAGACAATTGCAACATCAACTGTGCATTATTCCTGATTTTATTACTTGCATCAATCAAAAACGTGTTACATGTAAAGATAATTGTATGAGTGCCATACCAGGATACAGCGATGGGAGAAACTTTGTATGTGCCCCTTATTATGAGGCAGGAAGGCTCAATATCCTAAGCCAATGCAATGGTTATACCCTTATGGAAGATCAAGAGAGCATTGAAGAGGGAAGAGAGATTCCCTTCTTCTATTTTACTCATCCACCTGTTTCGTAAAAAGCGCGCGTTGATGTCTCATTTTGATCATCGTCGCTCCACTTATTTTTTTCAGGCTTATTACGTAATACCTCTTTTAAAATCTCAGCTGCACCAGCAACATCACCCTTATGAACCGCATCTTTAATGCTCATCGCCTCATCAAAATAGAGACAAGGAATCAACATACCCTCTGCGGTAAGGCGAATACGGTTACAATCTTCACAGAAATCATGCTTATGCGGATCAATAATACCAAAGACATAGCCATCATCAAACTCAAACAGATGCGCTGGACTTGGGCCTTCACGACCGATGGCTTTAAAATGATATTTTTGGGCAATGATTGCTTGTACTTCATCGCCACTTAAACCTTTGAGTTGCTCTTTCGCGTGGGTGTTTTCCATGTATTCAATAAAACGAATCGACATTCCACGCTCTTTAGCGTACTCAAGAACATCTAAAACTTCACCTGCATTGATTCCTTGAATGGGAACCATATTGATTTTGACTTTGAGCCCAACTTTAAGTGCCTCTTCAATCCCCGCTTGCACTTTAGCTAAGACATCTTTTTGTGCCATTTTTGCAGCGACATCTGCTTTAAGGCTATCAAGCGAGATGTTAACACGCTGAAGTCCCGCATTTTTAAGTTTTTGTGCAGCATCTTTGAGTAAAAAACCATTTGTGGTGAGGGCTAGATCGAGTCCGCTTTTATGGTGATTGATCATCGCGATAAATTTGTCCAAATCCGTCCGCAAAAGAGGCTCGCCTCCGGTAATACGAATTTTTGTTATTCCCTCATCAATAGCAACTTTGACAAATAAAAACAGCTCTTCAAAATTGAGTAAGTTCTCTTTGGGTACCCATGAAAAAGGCTTTTCAGGCATACAATACTGACATCTAAAATTACATCGTTCCGTGACTGAAATCCTAAGGTACGTCACATTCCTTCCAAATCCATCTATCAGCATTTTTCCCCTCTTCCTATTAAGTCAAAAAAGCATTATACACAAAATGTCACTTTGAAGCTATTTTTAAAAAGTATTGGGATAAAATGTATCTAACATTATCTTAAGAAACCTTTGCAAGGAGTTGTAGGTATGCAAAAACCTATCCCTAATAACAAGGAACACAGTGTAAGTGCTGATGCGTTTTTGGTTTCTAAAACAGATACCCATGGCAAAATTACTTACTGCAATGAACCTTTCATCAAAATTGTGGGCGCGAGTGAACAAGAGATTCTTGGTAAACCGCATAATATTATCAGACATCCCGATATGCCTCAAATTATTTTCAAACTCTTATGGGATAAAGTCAAAAATAAAGAAGAGATTTTTGCGTATGTTAAAAATCTAAGCTTCGATGGTGGGCACTACTGGGTCTATGCCAATATCACCGCTTCAACCAATCAATCCGGTGCGATTATCGGTTACTACTCGATAAGGCGTAAAGCCAATCCTAAAGCACTCGCGATCATTGAACCACTGTATGCTAAATTATTGGAGCTTGAAAAAACAGGCGGGATGGAAGCTTCTTTTGCCTATCTTACCGATCTATTAAACCAAAAAGGAGCCAGTTATGAAGAATTTTCTAACACGTTGCAACGATTATAAACTGGTTCTTTTTGCTCTACTTCTTGGTATTGGAATAGGAACTTATTATGCGAATGCTACAGAAGGTATTGTCACATCATCACTTCTATTTGGTGTTGCGGCAGGTTCTTTTTTTGGAAGTCGAAAGAGAATGGAATGTGATACTGAACTCTATGAAAAAACTTTGAAAGTCATTCGTGAGGCAGCTCATGGTAATTTAGAACCTCGTGTTGTTAATGTCGATCCCAATAAACCCATGGGCAAAATTGCTTTAGAAATTAATGACCTTCTTGATCAGATGGAAGCCTTGATGAGAGAAACTAAAACAGCCATCGAATCTGCCAGTCAAGGTAAAACTTATCGCAATATCTTTAATGAAGGCTTCCGTGGCCTTTTTGCCATCAATGCACACTACATTTCAGAAGGTGTTAAAGGCATTATAGAAGGGCAAAAAGGTAAAGCAAGAGGTGTTCTCTCTTCAGCATTTTCAGACCTTGGAAATGGAAACAACGGTGTTTTAAGCATTCAGCAAGACCTTTCTAATAGCATAAAAGAGATGACGCAAATTACCAAAGTTTCAAATATGACAGCTGAAAAATCAAATGATAGCTTAGATACAGTTTCAGCACTCTCATCAGGGATTCAGGAGCTTTTAGAGCTTCTCACCAGTACCAATGAAGCTATTACGTCGCTCAGTGAACGCACTTCAGAAATATCTTCTGTTGTCAATCTGATTAAAGATATTGCCGATCAAACCAATCTTTTAGCACTTAATGCAGCTATTGAAGCTGCGCGCGCGGGTGAACATGGACGCGGATTTGCTGTTGTGGCGGATGAAGTGCGTAAGCTTGCTGAACGTACGCAAAAAGCAACCCAAGAGATCGCCATGACGATTCAGACACTTCAGCAAGAAACCAATGGTATTCATTCTAATTCTGATCGTATTAGCGTGATTGCCAACGCCAGCGGAGACAATGTTGTCCATTTCGAAGAAGCGCTTAAAGCCTTTAACAAAGATGCAAATGATACTGCGGATATCTCTTATAAACTTGAAAATAAAATCTTTACTATTCTTGCCAAAATCGATCATATCGTTTATAAAACCAATGCTTATTCTGCGGTGCTCAATGAAAAAACCGATGCCAACTTTGCAAACCATGAAAATTGTAGGCTTGGGAAATGGTATCAAGATGCTATAACGCAAGAACACTTTCATAACACAAAAGCCTATACATTGCTTGCAGAACCCCATAAAACCGTCCATCAATCGGTGGCTGATAATATGCAACACCTTCAAAATGGCTATAATGCCGATACGCTTGCGTTCTTTATCAACAATTTCAAAAAGATGGAAAATGCCAGCACAACGCTCTTTAGTTTACTCGATCAAATGATTCAAGAATCCGCTTCAGAGTGTCGTTCTACGAGAAAATAAGTCACTCAAACGGCTTTACATGTAAAGCCGTTTGAATTTTGCAAGAACACTATTTCAAATTAGCCAATTTTAAGACTAAATCCACTTCGCCAATACCAATACGCAAATCTTTAGCAATCTCTGCTTCACTTCTACCTTTTGCATATTGCGAAACGATCACTTTTTCATTGGAACTTGAAGGTGAAGAAGAAGCAAAACTCATCTCTTTCGTTCGACTCTCCAAACGATCAATACGAGAACTTTGTTCATCCCGAAAATTTTGCATAATTTTTTCAACATCCTTAAGCGATCCAACCAGAGGAAAAACACTTTGCTGAATCTCTTCTTTTACACGTCCCAATATCTTACTTTCAAGTGCTTTCATATCTACAGCAGGCTCTTTTGCAGCAGAAGTTAATTCACCTAATGTTTTATTGAGGACATGATTTTGGTAGTTCAATTCTTCAATGCTTTTTTCATAAATGAGCAACTTTTTATTGACCTCAACATCGCGAATATACACCATTAAAAAAATGATCACGACAAGAGCCGCTAGTGCAATAAAAGCCAATGTTTCAATACTCATTTTGATTTCCTTTCATCTGGCGTATCATCACACGCTCGCATGCCACCATATAAGTGCTCCAATCCTTTTCATCATCTTCATGCATCATTACAATCTTCCCAATACTTTCATTTAACGCTTCAAAAAAAAGAGGCATTTGCCGTTTCGGAAACGTCGGCATATCAATTCTTGCATAATAACTTTCATCCGGTTTTAACACATTACGATCAAATTCAATGTATCCATGTCCAATTGCCTTCAAATTGCCTTCTAAGGCAAGCGGTAGATGCAAAGGTGCGTCACTGGTAATTAAGTGGGTTAATTTATCAATTTTACGATGTAACTCAACCAAAAGTGTGAGCAAAACTTGATCACTTTGTTCCGATTCCTTACGCACTTTAGAGGATTTAAGCCAAAGACCCAAAGGGTCATCATTCAGCTGTAAAAGAGTGTAATACTCTTGCATAAACGCTGTATTTTCGACGTTACCTGGCTCGTACACTATTTTTAAAAATGCAGGTACAAAGCGAATGTCTTCCATCTTAAATCCTATCTAAAAAGACAAATGCAAAAAAGATGATGCCCAAATAACCATTCAGCGTAAAAAACGCACGATCAATTTTTGAAAAATCTTTCAGCACAATACGATGCTCAAAAAAGAGTACAATCGCAGCGATCAAAACACCGAGATACGCAAAAAAACCAAGATTGGCACTGAGTGCAAATAAGAACCAAAAGAGAATCGTTTGTCCATGAAAAAGACGTGAGATAAAAAAGGTCGCCTCTTTACCAAAACGTGAAGGAATAGAGAAAAGTCCATTGGCTGTATCATACTCCATATCTTGAAGCGAATAGAGAAGGTCAAACCCTGCTACCCAATACATTACGCCAATAGAGAGCAAAATGGACCATAAAGGGATAGATTCTTGAATTGCTACCACACCTGCAATAGGGGCTAACCCTAACGAAAGACCTAACACCAAATGCGCATAAGGCGAAAAGCGTTTAAAGAGCGAATAACCACCCAAAATAATTAAAATAGGCACACTAAGATAGAAAGCCAGATTATTGATCAGGTACGCTACCGCAATAAAAATTGCAGCATTGAGTGCAATAAAAAGTTGCATATTAAGGCTACCGATTCTGCCATCAACACTTGGGCGACTCGCCGTTCTTGGGTTGTATTTATCAATATCACGATCGGCATAACGGTTAAAAGCCATCGCAAAATTACGTGCACTGACAGCGGCTAAAAGCCCTAAAATTAAAAGTTTAAATCCAAACCATAGAGTACCACTCTGTGCCTTGGAAGAGACGATCATCGCCACAAAAATAAATGGGAGTGCAAAAACGGAGTGTTTAAAGACGATTAAATCACTAATATCTTTGAGTTTGAGCCAGAGTTGTTGCAATACTAACCTTTACATTTAAGATAGCTTGATTTTACAACAAAACCCTTTAAAAGTGTTATAATTGCACGCACAGCATCGCTAAAAAGCGTAAAAGTACCAGTTGTGCCAAGACTACATGTAAGAGAAACTCATTGAAAACCATCGCTATTTTAGGACCAACAGCTTCAGGGAAAACTGCTCTTTCCATAGAATTTGCTCTGAAATATAACGCACATATTTTATCGCTTGATTCTCTGAGTATTTACCAAGAAATTGATATTGCTTCTGCTAAACCAAGCCTTGATGAACGCCAAGGAGTTCATCATTATGGCATGGATGTCCTATCTCCTAGTGAGCATTTTGATGTAACCATGTTTTTTGATCTTTACAAAGAGGCACATGAAGCTTCTTTGCGAGAGGGAAAAAACCTTATTATCGTAGGTGGTACAGGGTTTTATCTCAAAGCCATGATGGATGGGCTCAGTTTAAAACCTGAAATATCTTTACATGTAAAAGAAAAAATTGACCAGCATCTATTAGATTTAGAAGCTTCGTATGCTTTGATACTTGAGTATGACCGGGCTTACGCAAACAAAATTTCCTCTAGTGATCGCTACCGTATTGAAAAATGGCTAGAAATATTTTTAACCACAAAGGAAATACCTTCACTCTACCTTTTAAATGCTAAACAAGAGCCCATTATTAAAGATATTGCTTTATATGAGATAGAGATACCCAAAGAAAGTTTAGCTCAAAAGATTGCCTTACGAACAGCACTGATGATCAAAGCAGGACTCATTGATGAAGTTTTTGGCTTAGAAAAACGTTACACAAGAGCACCACAATGTATGAAAGCTATTGGGATTAAAGAGGTACTGGATTATTTTGATGGTAGATTCAAAATTTCTGGGCTTGAAGAGCGCATCACCTTTAATACATTGCATCTAGCCAAACGCCAACGCACCTTTAATGCTTCACAATTTCCACCCCATACCCAAGGCGATATCAAGCATCTTTCTAATGCCATTGAAGCGTATTTTAAATCATAATCATACAGGTAAAATAAATGAAAATAATTAATCACAACTACATCAATGGTGAATTTATCAACATTGATTCAAATGAGAACTTAACACTCAAAAACCCTACGACGGAGCAAGAAATTGCTCAAATATTTTTAAGCACTCCCTCTGAAATGAATCAAGCCATTGAATGTGCCTCCAAAACATTTGAATCATTTTCACAAACATCGATTGATGAGCGAATGGAAATTTTACAACGTATCCATGATGAACTCATCAAACACGAAGAAACATTGATTGACTTAGCTGTTTTAGAATTTGGTGCAACCATAACAACCACACGTAGACGAACTAAAAACGCGATCAATCTCTTTTTAGTTATCAAAGAAGAACTTAAAAATTATGACTTTATCAAAAAAGATGCCTACTCTTTGACACGCAAAGAAGGAGTGGGGGTTATTGGTGTTATTATTCCTTGGAATGCAAATCTCGCTCACTTGTGTAGCAATATCGCTCCTGCCATTGCGCTTGGCTGTACACTTGTGATTAAACCCAGTGAATTTAATGCCCTAGAGACACAAGCGTTTTTAGAGTGTTTACATAAGGCTAAGATTCCCAAAGGCGTTGTCAATGTTATCCAAGGAACCGGTGAGATTGTAGGTGAAGTTTTAACGAAACATCCGCTTGTAAATGCCATCTCATTTATTGGCAGTACGAAAACAGGAAAAAAAATCTTTGAAAACTGCTCTAAAACTATTAAACGAATGACCCTTGAACTAGGCGGAAAATCCCCAACCATCCTCTTAGAAGATGCTAATTTACAAGAAGTTATCCCCCAGGTTTTAAGCAGTGCCTATAGCAATAGCGGTCAAGCTTGCCATGCAGGGAGTAGGCTGTTAGTTCCAAAATCAAAACTTCAAGAAGTGGAAAATTTACTCCTTCAAAATATCCATAAGCTCAAAATTGGAGACCCAAAACAGGAAGAAACACAAATTGGTCCTATGATCAATCAAACACAGTTTAATACCGTGCAATCTTACATCAAGAGTGGCATTGAAGATGGTGCAAAACTTCTGTGTGGCGGTCTTGGAAGAGTGGAAGGATTTCAGAAAGGGTATTTTGTCAAACCAACTGTTTTTATCTGCACTGACGAGACATTGAAAATCGTTCAAGAAGAGATATTTGGTCCTGTCTTATGTGTTCTGCCCTATGAAAATGAGCAAGAAGCTCTCCAGATAGCCAATAATACTATTTTTGGACTTTCCGCGTATGTTTTCTCTAACGATGAGACCAAAGCACTTGCATTTGCTCATCATATACGAGCGGGAAGAGTTTTGATCAATACTGCTACATCCAAAGCAAAAACCCCTCCCTTCGGTGGTATGAAACAATCAGGACTTGGAAGAATGGGGGGAAAATACTCCATGGATGCATTCTGCGAGATAAAATCAATCCTTTTTTAATACCTTCTCTTACGGTATGAGATCAAGATTTTGTTGGCAGATATTCTTCCATGAGCTGTTATCGTTAATAGAGACACATTGTGTAAAGTAAGATTTGGCTTTGTTCGAATCTTGTAATTTTAAACTTAACTCTCCTGCTTGATAGAAGAGTCGTATTTTATCCTTAGGGACTAAAGACTGTGGCAAGAGTCCTTCCGCAAGCGTGAGTGCTTCTTGGTCGCGTCCCAATCGTTTGAGTGCATCTATGTACATAAACTCCAATTCTGGGCTAAGAGCATTGGATTTAAACTTCTTTTGCATTTCAATACTCGTTTGTGCATATGTCACAAGAAGAAGATCATTTTTAGCATCATTGGCCATTTTGACAATTTCATAATAAATATCCAAATTGCTTGATTCATCAGGATAGAGAATTTTAATACTCTCAGCAAGTGAGGCTGCACCTTCTAGATTTTTAAGTTTTGTCAACGAGAAGAAGAGGTCACGAATTGTCTCCAACCCAATTTTTTCTCGCAATGTAAAGGAAAGTGTTTTCAGATCTTCTTTGAAGGCAAGAGCATCTTGATATTTTCCCATTTTAAAAAGCACTTGAACCTGTTTTTGTGACCATGCGTAACGACTGATTAGTTGTGCATCTTTAAGATGTGTATCTGAAATCTCTTTGGCTCGATCATAACGTGAAACACGCATAAAACATTGAAACAATTTCTCTTCATATTGCGGTTCATTGATTTGAAGTTTATACTCTTCTATAAGTCCAACTGTATTTTGACACTCATCTTTGAGGAGCTCTTGCAACGCAAGAGATTTTGCCGCTTCATAAATCAACTCTTCAGGTTTAATTTCATAACGATCTGGTAGCTTCTCAAGATCTTTTTGTAACTTTAATACCTCTTCATAACGTTTTTGTTTGAGCAGTAATTTTGATTTTTCTAACAATGCTTTTTGCCCAATTTCATTGTTATACGTCTCAATTAATTTATCATAATAATTAGCCAGTTTTGTTTCATTGTTTTCATTCAGTTTAAAAAAGAGTTCATCCAAACTCTCTGTTACCTCTTGAACATACTCACCGCTATTTTTATAATCTGCCAAATACTCTTGATAGCGTGCATGAGCCACTTCCACTTCATTGGCTTTGGCATGCCAATCCCCACTCTCTTTAAGAAGCAACTCCCGATTATCCGCTTTTTTAGGGGTGTTTTCTAACAACAAATCTGTAATCTTAGCCGCCAAATCATAAAGGTGGTGTTCAAAAAGCCTTCGTGCTAATTTATAACTTGCCTCTTTATCTTTGAGCAAATATTGGGCATTCACATTGAGCACTTTAAGCAAATACTCTTTGGCTTCTTTCATTTTGCCCGCATCCATTTGGTGGTCACTCAAACGAATCGCTGCTTCTGAAGCAATGTCTAAATCTTGTGCGCTGAAGAGAACATCTAAGTAAAGTTTCATCGCTTTATCTTTCTCTTTTTTAAGGAAAAGATTATCAGCATACAGTAAAATTGCACGTTTGGTGAAAGGACTATCGGAATGTTCTCCTACTAAAATATCAAGCGCATAATTTGCATCTGATTTCGAATTCGTTTTCAAATAGGCTTTTGTCATCAACATTAAAACTTCAGGAATATTTTCATCGCTAGCAAACTCTTTACTCCACCTTTTCGCGACATTAATAATGTCATTTTCATTAAAGGATAAAGTATCAGTTTTATCTTCGCCTTTTGCACTTAAGACCTTGTCCATAGAGCGCATCTGATAAAGTTCTAATTCACTACGAAAAATGGAGTTAGGGAACAGTGTTAAAACACGTTTCACATCTTTAACAACACTGTCATAATCACCGCTCTCATACGATTGCTTAATATCTAAATAAAGTTGAATATCTTTACTTTGCGCATAAGAAATAGGTGCACCATTAAGATCAAGTGCCCCTATATAAGGTTTTTGATATTTAGGAAATTCTACAGGGAAATCCAGCCCATCTAAAACCTCTTTTTCTTGATATAAAGGTTTTTCTTGCAATAAAATTGTCCAGTGGGAATATAATGTTTCTGTAGGTTTACTTAAAATTTCACTGGTATCGTATAAGCTCTCTTCAACAGGCACTAATTTTGAATCAACTTTAGGATCTATCGTAATATAAAAGTCACCATCTTTCTCGTAAAAATCAAGCTCTGCTAGTTTCATTTTTTTTGATTCTATGGGTTTATTAATAGGTCGGCTTATTTTACAAATATAGTGTTTTTTATCAAGAGCATCTGGTATAGTTTGGCAGAGAAAGGGCTTTGCATCAATTACATGTAAAATAGCATAATTTGATTTGTTCTCTTTACCACTGTTTAAAACAATATCCAGGGCGAGAAGTTGTACTGATGCTAAAAGGAAGATTAATATGTATTTCATGCCTATATTATAGCAAAATAAGGGGATTTTCACCCCTTATTTAAAAACCGCTGGCAGTAACGTATTTGGTAATAATTATTAATAAAGGTTCTACAAATACAATAGCAAACATTGTGATAATAGCGGCAACACCTACAATAACTTTAAGAGGTGTTGAGGCATTCGTTGCATAAAGTGCGGCATCAGCTCTAACAGGATCTGGATCTTTTAAAAACATATAGATGACTAACTTCATATAATAATAAATGGCAATAGCACTATTAAGGACAATAATAATGGCCAATGAAATATACTCACTGTTAATGGCTGCACTAATAAGATAAAGCTTACCCCAAAAGACAGAAAATGGAGGCATACCCGCAAGGGCAAACATAAAAATACCCATTATCGTTGCTGTTGTAGGCATGATTTTAACCAAACCTGAGAACTTCGCATACGGATGTTGATAACGCTCATCCCAAAGGTTTTTTGGGTGTCTGACAATCCAAAGCATTGTAAATGCACCCAAGTTGGTAAACATAAACAAAATCCAGTACAAGAATAGCGCTGTATTGGCTTGAGTCGTACCAATTAAAATCGCTGCCATCATAAATCCAGCATGTGAAATAGAGCTAAATGCTAGCATTCTTTTGACATCATCTTGTACCAGTGCTGTCAAGTTTGCAAGTGTCATTGTTAAAACAACTGTGATATATAAAATGTTCTCTAACCAAACAACGCCTGAGCTTACCAGCATTTCAAACAAACGTATAGCAACAACAAAACCTGCAATTTTTGGTACAACAGACATATATCCTGCGAGCGGAGCTGAACTCCCTTCATAAACATCGGGTGTCCATGTATGAGACGGCACAAGGGAAAGTTTAAATCCAAGCGCCCCTAACATAAACACGGTTGCTGCAAGGACACCAATAAGTGGTTCAAACTCTCTTTGCATTAAAATTTTTTCAATTTGATTAATCTCAATACTGCCAGTTAAGGCATAAAAGATAAGCGCTGAAACACCGTAAAAACTTGCGGCTAATGCTCCCATGGTGAAATATTTAATAGCTGCCTCAAATGCTTTTGCACGATTGTGCATTGCTATCAAAGTGTAAAGAGCAAGGCTTGAAGTTTCAAGACCGATAAAAATCAATATAAGGTTATCACTTACCACCATAAATTGGAAACCTACAATCATAAACATGAAGAGAGCATAAAACTCTGCCATTCTAAATTCTTTAAAATGTCGATGGCTAAGCGAAAGAGGTAAGAAAAAAGCTGATGCAACAAGAATAATCACTTGTGCAATAATGGAGATACCATCGACAAGCATTACATCAAAAAAGCCACGCGCTGGTCCATTATAACCAAGAACGGCACCACAATCTAATATGATGAAAAGAATTGTAAACATTGTTAAAAAACTACGGTTTAACCCTTTGACCGCCAAATCAATACAAATAACGGCAAGGGCTCCTATCGTTAAAATTGCCATAGGAAGAAGTGCTGGGAGATTGAGGCTTGCCATATCAATCGAAATAGGCTCTAACATTAGTGTGTTCCTCCTATAGTATTGGCTTTAATGATAAGATCTTTTGTTGTTTGTTCCACCGCTTTTTGTTCCATTAAAACAAGCATTTTTTGTACACTCATATCAATGACATTTAAAACCGGTTTTGGATAAACACCTAAAATTGCTACAAGCGCTACTAGAGGAATCAATGCCGTAAGCTCTTTACCATTTAGATCGTTAAGCGTTTTATTCTCTTCATGAACCACTGGACCAAAAAAGGATTTTCTATAAAGAACCAACATATAAATAGCCCCTAAGATAATACCCGTTCCTGCAAAAAGTGTCATCATCCAATTGATACGGTAGAACCCTGCCAAGGATAAAAATTCGCCAACAAAGCCAATTGTCAAAGGAAGCCCTACTGAAGCCATAAGCATAATGCCGTAAATTGTTGCAAAATTTGGCATTACCGATGCAAGTCCACCAAAATCACGCATCATTTTTGTATGGCGGCGATCATAAATAACGCCTACTAGCATAAACAGTGCACCACTCACAATACCGTGGCTGAGCATCAGAAAAATGGAGCCAGTAATACCTTCTGCATTCATTGCAAATGTACCTAGTATCACGATGCCCATATGTGAGATGGAACTGTATGCAATAACTTGTTTCATATCTTCTTGGGCATATGCAATCATCGCAGCATAAATTACCATAATGATACAGATCGTTGCCACAGGTATTAAAAAATAGACCGACGCATCTGGGAAAAGGGGAAGTGAAAAGCGAACAAAACCGTAACTTCCCATTTTCAAAAGAACTGCAGCTAGAATAATAGAGCCTATCGTTGGAGCTTGACCGTGCGCGTAGGGTAACCACGTATGAAATGGAAACATAGGTACTTTAATTGCAAAGGCTAGGAAAAATGCTCCAAAGAGCCATAATTGTGTTTCAAATGGAACTTGCAATAAATACCAATCAGGAAGAGCAAAACTCCAAATACCTGTTGCTTCGTGGTATAAAAAGCCCATATATAAGATGCCAACCAGCATCAAAACAGAACCTGCAAAGGTATAGAGGAAAAACTTAATAGCAGCATACACACGATTCACACTTCCCCATGCGCCAATGATATAGAGCATTGGTACTAATGAGAGCTCCCAAAAGGCATAAAACCAAATAACATCTAAGATTACGAAAACACCAACCATCGTCATTTCTAAGAAAAGAACGGAGATAATTAAATTCTTAATCTCATTTTTAATACTTAGCGCTATGAATGCAATCATCGTAATAAACGTTGATAAAATAATCAAGAAAAGCGAAATGCCATCCACACCAAGATAATAACTCATACCAAAACTTGGTACAAAAGGGTAATACTCCACAAACTGATAGCCTGCGTTTGAACCATCAAAGCCAATCCATAAAACGATGGAAAGAAAAAATTCAATGGCACTCACACTAATGCCATACGCCCTAATACTCTCTTTTGTGACCAAAAAGCCTAAGAGTCCTGCCATCGCTGGAAAAAATACAAGAAGCGATAAAATATGTTCCATGCCCTACTCCCTACGCCATTGGTCTATAAAAAAGTGCAAGAGCAAGTAAAACAACCATACCTACAACCATCCATCTGAGCATATCAGAAAGATTTCCGCTTTGCATTTTCCGGGCATTTTGCCCTGTTGAATACACTATTTTAGCAATTAAATCCACTGTGAAATCTACAATCTTTGTATCTATTTTCAACCATGCAAACCGTGCAATAGAAGTAAAAGGACGCATAATGTAAAGTTCATATAGTTTAGGAATGTAGTATTGATTACTGAGTAACTTATAACCTACACTCTCTTCCCATGACTTTGGAAAACCACCCCGCTTGTACATAAAAACCGCAAAGGCAATACCACTCATCGCAATGCCTAATGTTCCAGCAATCAGTAAAGCTTCCGTTCCATGTGCAATGTGAATTTCATACTGCGCTAAAAGGCGAGTTACAAAACCTTCAAAGGTATGCTCTAAGAATCCTGCAACAACGGCTAAAAGCCCTAATGGAAGCATCGCATAAATGACAAAAGGTTGTGCATCATGCGGATGTAATCCGTATTTCACGTACTCTTTCTCACCAAAGAAAACGAGCATGACTAAACGAAAACTGTAAAAGGCTGTCAATCCCGCTCCTATAAAGAGCGCAAACCATAAAAAGTATGCACCTTCATTGAAGGCAACTTCCAAAATTTTATCTTTGGAAAAAAATCCTGCAAACGGATAGATACCTGCCAATGCTACAGAAGCCACACTCATTAAGATAGCCGTTGCTTTCATCGAGCCATAAAGTCCACCCATCTTTTTGATGTTAAGCTCATCATGCATCGCGTGCATAACGTTACCTGCCCCTAAAAAGAGCAACGATTTAAAGAAAGCGTGTGTCATCAAATGGAAAAGTGCAATCCAGTAAGCACCAAGTCCTGCAGCTACAAACATATACCCTAACTGTGAAAGCGTTGAGTAAGCGATAATACGTTTAAGGTCATTATTGACCAATGCCATTGAAGCGGCAAAAACCGCTACGAAAGCGCCTAAAGATGCGATGGCAAAGCCAACGTCTGGAATCAATGTATACATTTCACCACAGCGAATAACCAAATAAACACCTGCTGTTACCATTGTTGCCGCATGAATCAATGCCGAAACAGGTGTTGGACCTTCCATAGCATCGGCAAGCCATGTGTGGAGTGGAAACTGTGCTGATTTACCCATTGCACCAATGAATAAAAACAATCCAATTGTTGCAAGAAGTACCGGATCCATCGTTTTGACACTCGCAAAAACATCATCGTATTGAAATGAGCCAACAGTCCAATAAATAAGGAAAAGCCCCATAAGCATTCCCAGATCGGCGATGCGGTTCATAATAAATGCTTCATTAGCTGCCCAAGAAGCGGAGTGCCTTTCGTACCAAAAACCAATGAGTAACCATGAACAAAGACCCACACCTTCCCATCCGATAAAAAGACCTACAAAGTTATCACTCATAACCAAAATCATCATTGAAAAAACAAAGGCTGACAGGTAAGAGAAAAAACGGTTAAAACTTTTGTCATGATCCATATAGCCAATTGAATAAACATGAACAATGGTTGAAACCAAGGTTACAGTCACCATCATAATCACGGAAACTTCGTCTACAACAAAGCCGAAAGGAACCTCTAGATTACCAGCTGCAATCCAGTCCATCATCGTTACATGTAAAGGGCCATAGGTGTTCACATTGATCAATAAAACAAAAGATGCAACCATTGATGTAGCAATAAGTAAAGAAGCAATAATTCCCGTAATGAGCATCTTTGGACGTGCCGCAAAAAGAGCCACAAACAAAGAGCTTACTAAAGGGGCAAAAAGTGCTGTATAAAGATAGTTTTCCATACCTAGCCTTTCATCGTCTGAAGGTTATTAAGATCTACTGAACCGTTGCGTTTATACCACAAAATCAGAAGTCCAAGACCAACAGCTACTTCACTTGCGGCAACCGCAATAATAAAAAAAGCGAACATTTGTCCGGTAAGATCTCCATAGTATTTTGAAACTGCTACAAAGCCAACATTAATGGCATTCAATAAAATCTCTGTTGAGAAGAAAAGCATTAAAAGGTTGGTTCGTCGCATCACACCGACAAGCCCAATGGAAAATAAAATACCTGCTAATACAAGGTAATGTGTTAAGGTGATCATTTAGTCTCCTTTGGATATTCGATTTCATTCTCTTCCATAGCTAAGTATTCATCCATGCGCTTACTCGCAAGCACAATACCCGCAATCATGGCTACTAAAAGCATAATAGCCGCTAACTCAAATGGAACTAAATATTTGGTAAAGAGAACCACACCGATCATTTGTACATTACCAACAGTGTCAATGGATGGATACATGGCTTCAATCTCTTCAGATGCTAACGGTGCACACAAAATCGTCACGACTAAAATTGCACTGATTACAGAAAGCGTATAGGCAATTTTTTTGGAACGCATTTTTTCACTGACATCACGAGTTGTATCAAAAAACATCATACCAAATGCGTACAGAGCCATAATCGCACCCGAATAAACGACGATTTGAACCACTCCTAAAAACTCGGCATCTAAAATAAAAAAGAAACCTGAGATAAAAATCATTCCACCGGCTAAAGCACTCATGGCATAGAGTGCGTTAGAGCTCATCACCACAATTCCAAACATACCGATGGTGAGTGTGGCAAAAACATAAAACGCTATAATTTCATACATGGCTACCTCAATACGCTAATGGTGTTTGTTTTACATTGTCATCGGCATTATCACTTAATGCACCAAATCCTGGAAACTCTTTTTGTTGTTTGGCTTTAAAAGTATCAAGTGGTGTTAACATATCCTCTTTAAGGCCAAAATGAGCTCGTTGCTCGCTGGCATTTTCATACTCTACCCCGTGTACAATCGCAAGTTCAGGACACACTTCAGCGCAATACCCGCAAAAGATGCACCGCCCGAAGTTAATGCTGTACTCACTCACCATTTTACGGCTTTTTTCATCAATATGTGTGTCCATGCGAATACAATTTGAAATACAAATTTTCTCACACAACCCACACCCGATGCAGCGTTCACTGCCACTTTCAAATAGGCGAAGTAAACGATGAATAGCACGATAACGTGGGCTCATCTCATATTTTTGGGCAGGATACTGAATCGTATGAATATCAAAACGAATCATCTCTCGAAATACAATCCAAAGCCCCACAAAAAGCTCACCTTTTAGGCTTCTTTTTACCACTTTCTTAAAAGCTTGCCAACCATTTTCAGGTACATTTTCACCCTCAAAAAAGATATATCCAGGGGCACAATTTCGTTGTGTAAAATCTTTTAGTTCCATCATCCTCGCCTCCTAAATCAGCACAAAGCCCGTAATCAAGATATTGACTACGGCTAAAGGCATCAACACTTTCCAACAGACCCACATCAATTGATCGGGTCTAATGTGTGGCCATGCTGCTCTTACCCACAAGAAAAGGAAAATCCACAGTGAAACTTTCACGAGCATTGCAAGAGAACCAGGGATAAACCAAATCGGATTGTAACCACCCATAAAGACGATACTTACGAGTACCGAAATCGTAATCATATTGGCATATTCTCCAATAAAAAAGAGACCCCAACGCATTCCTGAATACTCCGTTGCATAGCCTGCAACGACTTCAGCTTCAAATTCTATTGTATCAAAGGGTGCACGATTCGTTTCCATAAATCCTGACATTGCAAAAAGAATAAAGGCTAGAGGTTGTTTCCAAATCAGCCAATGGCTCATGCCCCCGACTTGATAGTCATTGATATCTATTAAAGAAAGAGAACCTATCAGCATAATTGGAGCAAGTACCGACAAACCACTCACGACTTCAAACGAAAGCATCTGTACCACAGCACGTGCAGCACCTAAAAGTGACCATTTGTTGGCACTGCTCATGCCCGCAAGCAGTGGACCGTAAATGCCGACCGATGCCACGCCCATCACATAAAGAAGCGCTACGTTAATGTCTGAGATAATCGGATGAATCACATAGCCAAAAAGCGTAAATTCTGGAAAATAAGGCACTGCAGCCATTGCTACGAATGCTGTGACTGCTGCAATGACAGGCGCAATCATAAAGATGGGCTTAACTGCATTTTGTGGGATAATGTCTTCTTTGGTGAAGAGCTTAATACCATCGGCGGCAAGTTGTAACAAACCATATGGTCCCACATTCATAGGTCCAAGACGTCGTTGCATAAAGGCTAAGACTTTTCGCTCAATAAACGTTGCAAATCCTGCCATAGCTGCCACAATGGACACAACGATTACGGCTTTGACAATGGTTTCAACCACAACGGCTGTTTCAAGCATGTTCAACTCCTTTAATCGCGACGTGAGCAAAGCGGTAACCCTCTTTAAAAAACGGCGCGGTATCAATTTTTGTATCAAATGTCGGAAGGTAGGCAATGAGTCCATCAATCATTTTTTCTTCTTTAATGGCAATTGGCAATTTTACACCTTCATCATTTTCCAATGTCACTATCGCACCATCGTGAAGATTTTTAGCTTCTAAGAAAGCTGTAGATACATACAGTGCACCCGCCTCATTAAGTTGATGCGCTTTGTTCGTAAAGGCACTAAACTGATGCACTGGGTTAGCTCTGTACACCACATCGCCCTCTTTACATGTAACGCTTTCTATTGGTGCTACATCATCTTTACATGTAAAGGTTTGCGCAGTCAATGCATAGCCACGATTTTCAGTGCCATCGTTTTCAAAACGATTGGGTAAAGCATCAAATTTCTCTGCTTTAAAACCTTTGTCAAGAGGCAAATACGGCGTGTAATCAATCGTCCACTCTGTTTCTAAACCCAAAGCGTTGGCAATATCATTGAGACAATAGCCTTTAAATGGCAATGCCGCATTGGTTGGGACCACGCGTTTATTCATCGATGTAAACGTTCCCTCCTGTTGATTAAGGGCTGGCATATCCAAATCACCCTTACCAAGAGCGCTTAGAGTAAAGTCGCCTTTAACATTGTAACCTAGTGTGAAGTTACCTTTTTGTTCATCTAAATCACAAATCAGTGAAACACCGAGTGTATTGGTACGTGATGGAATAATGACCAATTTAAATGCGGTAAATCGCTCGATCAAGCCTAACAGTTTGGCGATATTTTCCGCTCGTGGATGGTTGTACAAATCTTCACCCACAATCAAGCTAAAGCTATCTTTTTTATCCAAAAGCTTGGTAATTTTTTCAACCAAATCCGCTTCCGCGCCAATCATTCCAACCAGCGCATTGGTGTCAACTTCGATCTCTTTATCCACCATTTTCGTGATGGTCTTAACAACCTCTTTTTCCTCACCACTCTCTTCGTCTTTGACCATCTCTTTGATCTCTTCTTTGACGCTCTCTTGAATGGTTTTTGTCTCTATAGTGTGAAAAGTTGCCAAATATTCCACAACACTTTTTGGCATCGCTTCTTTGTCTCCAAAAAGATCAAGTAAGAGGTAAGCAATGGCTTCTTCAGCACCAATTTTATGGGTGATGCTGAGTAGGTTTTTAGAATAACCTGCAACAATAGGGTCAGCCACAGGATGGAAATAAATTCCAGCACCTTTGTTCATACCAATCGCATTGTTCATCGCATAACCCGCATTGGGGCTATCGGTTTTAATCGCTGTCCCAAAACTCACCACAAAATTACTTTCTGAAATACTTTTCAAATCACCACCGTACAAGCTTGTGCCCGCAGTGCTTGCAAAATGTTTGAGGAAGTTTTGATACGCTTTGGCATCTTCATTGATTAATTTAAAGCCAAATTTTTCTTTGAGTTTTTGTAAAATCAGTGCTTCTTCATTGGTCATGTAACTATCAAAAACAATGGTATCGACTTTGGTTTGAAGCAGTTCCACCGCTTTAGCAAAGGCACTTTCATCTTTACATGTAACGTCGTTTTGGAAATCAAAGCCATAACGTGCTGCCGCATGAAGCGGTGCGTAATTATGATCACTATTGACGCGGTAAATTTTTGGCGAAGGGTTACTAATACTCGTGTGTTTGACATCGTAATAAAGAAGTGAACAATCTGAACTGTGAGGATTGGACGCTGGAATTTTTTTCAGTTCCCACGCGTTGGAAGTGTATTGGAAGTCTGAACCTACGAGTGCACCCACAGGGCATACGGCGGTACATTCGCCACACTGCGTACAGTCTAAGGTTTCAGCACCACTGGCGATCCCGATGATGGATTTTTGAAGTTTATTCCACATTGCATAGGCGTCTTTTTCGGTTTTATCTTTCCATGCCTTATCAAGCTCAGCACCACCGCGAGGAACGGTTTTAAGGGCTGATTCGCCGATCATGTCTTTACAGACCGTGACACAACGCTCACAGACGATACATAACGATGCATCGTAATGGATTTTACCCCATTGTTTCGTCGGGCGATGTGTGTCGGCAATGCAGTGATGTTGGCTATCTACACCCATATGCAAGGTGTAGTTCTGAAGTTCACATTCACCGCTTTGGTCGCACACACCACACTCTAATGGGTGGTTAATGTCGTATATTTCCATAATCGCACGACGCTCTTTTTCTATTTCCTCTGTTTTGGTGATAACGTTCATACCCTCTTTGGCACGTGCGTTACAGCTATACGCCCGCTTGCCGTCAATGTCTACCAAACACAAACGACATGCAAGCGTTGGCGAACAGTTGGTCACATAACAGAGCGCGGGAATAAAAATATCATTTCTGCGCGCAACGCCTAAAACGTATTCACCCTCTTGGGCGGTACACTGTTTTCCATCTATGGTTATTAAAACATCGCTCATTGCACTTCTGCCTTCACTATTTTTACTACATGGTAGGGATAGCTCGAATCCGCTTTCGCACAGGGCATTAAAGCGATCACGCCTTTTAAACTATCATCGCGTACAAAGGTGCGAGGATAGACCTCTTGATTGATAGTTACATTGATTTTATCGTTATTTTGCACTTTGGCTGCCATTTGAAATTGAGCAGAACCTATAAGTGAATGCTCTTCTTCTTCGCTCATTGCAGGGCATTGATACACTACAACACCATCAAAACTTTTTAGCTCTTCAACCTCATCTAATACCGTTTCATTCTTAGATGTGATGATCATTTCAGGAGTGCTCCCTACAACCAACAATTTTACGTTGCCATACTTTGCGATTAGTCCTGCAAGGTGCGCTATAGCAGACGCTCTTGGATGACAGACAAGATCCTCTCCTAACACTAACAATACATTACTCGCCTCTTGATACAACGCTTCAATCTCTTCGATTTCTTCTTCTCCAAGATTACTCTCTGCGCTGATATACCCTTCATCAAGCTCTTCAAAATAGTTTTTGATATGCTCTGGAATCTTTACATGTAAAAGAAAACTTTTGGCTAAAAGCGCAAAGACACCCTCTTCTGAGCCTATTTCATAACGGCTAAAAAAAGCACTTTTTTCAACTAACACTGGGTCTTCCATCGTAAAGAGATAGACCACGTTAGCATCACTAGCACGTAAGTTTTCAAAAAGCGTTGTATTATGGCGAGACGGGAGTGTTCCTATACAGATAATAAGATCAAATCCTTTACATGTAAATGTAAATTGCTCGTTATTGGATTGATTTAAGCTCTCTATAAATTGCTTCGTTGCCATTATGCTACTTCACTTTTCACTTTTTTAACGACAATCGTCCAGTCGGCTTCATTAAACTTCAAAGAGTTCATCAATGTCCAACCCGCTTCTTTGATGACGTCTGCACTTTTTTGAATAGGGGAGAAATCACCGATCTCAAACATAAAAATAGAAACTTCACCCATGGAAGTTTCATCAATGATTTCAAGCATACGTCCGTAAAAATCATCGCCTAAATGGCGTAAATCATAACGTTGCATTCTCTCTCTCCTATCTGTCAATTTCGCCAAAGACGATGTTTGCGTTACCAATGATCGCAACAACGTCGGCAAGATATTCACCTACTAACAACTCTTGTAAGAAAGCGGTGTGGAAGAAACTGGGTGTTCTCAGTTTCAATCTATAAGGGTATGGATCACCTTGGGAATTAATGTAAAAACCAAGCTCTCCTTTTGGTGATTCAGTAGCCACATACACTTCACCCACAGGTGGGCGCATACCTTGCGTTACTAACACAAAATGTTGCATTAACGAATAATTTTGCGTCATAATCTGCTCTTTGGGAGCGGAAACATAATTTGGAGCATGTGCGATAATCTCAGGGGAAGTTTGTTCATACATCGGAATGAGCTGTTTGAGAATGCGAATACTTTGGCGCATCTCTTCCATATGCAATTTATACCTTCCATAACTATCACAGGTTGTACTCACGGGCACATCAAATTCCACTTCATTATAGAGTTCATAAGGCTCTTCTTTACGAATATCCCATGCGATACCAGAGCCTCGAAGCATTGGACCAGAACAGCCCCAGCTTTGCGCTTGTTCAGGTGTCACGACACCCACATCTTCCAAACGCATTTTCCAGATACGGTTTTGGTCTAACAAACCCTCATAATCTGCGATGTCAATCGGTAGATGATTGATAAATTTATTGAGTCCTTCGATCCACCCTTTTGGAAGATCAAGAGGCACACCCCCGATTCTCACCGAAGAGTGCGTCAAACGCGCTCCACAATAATCTTCAATCAAATCAAGCGTGTATTCTCTTTCTCTAAATGCATAAAGGAAAATGGTCATCGCTCCAACGTCAAGTGCGTGCGTTGCAAGCCAGAAAAGATGTGAAGAGATGCGATTAAGCTCTAAAAGCATCATTCGAATCACTTTGGCGCGTCTTGGAACTTCAAGACCGATGAGTGTCTCTACCGCTAAAGCAAAACCATAATTGTTCGCACTCGCAGCGATATAATCCATTCTGTCGGTGGTTGGCAAGAACTCATTGTAAATCATATTTTCAGCCATTTTTTCCATACCACGATGCAAATAGCCAATATCAGGTGTTGCTTTTGAAACCTTCTCGCCATCAAGTTCTAATATCAGGCGTAATTGTCCATGCGAACTTGGATGCTGTGGTCCAAAGTTTACGATCATGTGGTTGTCTTCACGCTCAAAGACCACATTTTCAAAAAAGGGTTTAAGTCTGTTGACCTTTTGCATGATTAGTATCTCTCTTTCACGATTTTGGCATCTTCTTTTTTGAGTTTTTTCACGATAAATACGCCACCCTCTTCTTGGTAATCAGTAAACGTTTTTTCTTGACTTGGCTCAGCTCCAAAAGGAACTTCATGATTAAGGTGTGCAAAACGATGGGTATCATTCACATCAATACGCGCACTATCACGCTCTTCGGGTCCTATGATGTCACGATACTCTTTACCAAAAATTTTATCGATCTCATACCACTGTGCCACTTCATCACCATGCAACGGATAGGTTTTACGAAGAGGATGATCAAACCAATCATCGGGCATTAAGAGTCGTTTCATATAAGGATGCCCACTGATGATAACACCGAACATATCATACATCTCACGCTCTGCCCAATTTGCACTCGAATAGAGGCTAATGACACTTTTGAGCACCTCTTTCTCTTTGATAAAACATTTAACACGTAGACGTTTGCGTTTAGAAGTCGAAAGTAATTGGTAAAAAATTTCAAATTCTCCACTTTTTGCTAACCAGTCAATGGCGCTGTGTTCAGATAAAAAGTTATAGAAAAGTTCATCTCGAAGTGTTTTGAGCACCTCTACATTATCTTTAGGATCAATATAAACAACGAGTTGACCTCTTTGAATATATGCCTCTTTAATTTCAAATTTTGCTTTTAAAACGGCTAAATCATTGGTAAAAACTTCATCACTTTCAACAACGTCTTTAGGAATTTGTGGTGCAACGAAATAACGATCACTGAAATAAGGCTTTTTTTGAACATTTTGTTTATCACTATAACTTCTCATCATACCAACCTTTTAGGTTCTAATCTGCGTGATGCTTTTTCGGTTCGAATTTTCTTTTGTAGAAGCATAAGAGCATATTGAAGGGTTTCAGGTCGTGGAGCACAACCTGGGAGATAAATATCTACAGGAACGATACGATCTGCTCCTTGAACAGTTGCATAGGTGTTAAACATACCACCCGTATTGGCACAACTTCCCATGCTAATCACCCACTTTGGATCAGGCATTTGATCGTACAAACGTCTCATAAACGGAGCATGTTTTTTGGTCAGCGTCCCTGCAATCACAAGTACATCTGCTTGTCTAGGACTCGCTCGAAAAATCGTTCCGAAACGGTCAAAGTCATAACGACTCGCACCCGTTGCCATCATTTCAATCGCGCAACAAGCAAGTCCATACGTCAGTGGCCACAACGAGTTACTTCTACCCCATTGAACAAGCTTATCCACTGTGGTTAACGCCACAGGAAGCCCTGCTTCTTGAAGGTAATTTATCTTATGCTGTGCCATTCGAGCGCTCCTTTTTTCCATGCATATACAAAACCAATGGTTAAAACGATGACAAATAAAATCATTTCAGTAAACCCAAACATTCCTAGGACTTTAAAATCTACTGCCCAAGGAAACATAAAAATAATTTCAACATCAAACAGAATAAACAAAACGGCAAAGAGATAAAAATGTGCAGAAATTTTATTGGGTTGCTTGGTAACTTCAGGGCCACACTCATAAATACTGAGCTTGAGTTTTTCGGTATCCAATCGTGCCATCTTGCGACTGATCGAGCGTGCCAATACAGTTATACCATAAAAAACAACAGCACCAAAGATAAGGAGAAAAAAAGCTCCAAAATAAGGATGGGCAAAATCCATATGCGACAAGGGGGTCATCATCATTCCTTCATTTTTTATAATGCTATTTGAGCAAAACCCAAAAGCTACGTTAACCACAAGAATACAAAACAAGGGCTATGTACCCGATATTTCTTTCGAAAAGCTCACCTCTAATGAGGCAAAAACGATAGCTTCACAACAAATCCATCTGAGTGTTTACATGTAAACACTCAAAAAGGCTTGCTTACGCCTTTAATTCATAAATCCAACCGACTTAGCATCACCAAAGGCACCTTTGGTTTCACGATCAATAGCAAGTTTGAAATCCTCAAAGGTAAACAAAGGCTTTGCTTTAGTGGCAACTTTCAAAGCTGTATTCTTAAGTACCACTTTAATCTGCCCACCCGTCAGTGGATACAAAGCGAGTTTTTCAATATCTAACCCCTCTTCATAGGTCGCATTTTCAGGTAAAAGTTTTTTCCAAAGTTCAATTCGTTGTTTCAAATCAGGCTTTTCAAAAGCAATTTTATAGTCGAAACGCCTTGAAAATGCAGGATCAATCGTTTCCAAAAGATTTGTCGTTGCAATAAGTAGTCCATCGAAACGTTCAATCTGCTCTAAAAAGATATTTTGCATCTGATTGTGCATTTTATCGGCACTTGCTCCGCTATCGGTTGAACGTGCACTTAAAAACTGATCGGCTTCATTGAGAAGCAATAATGGCTCACTTTTGGTCTTTTTGCACAACTCTTTGTAGGTATCAAAAATACTGCGTACATTTTTTTCACTCTCACCAACATATTTGGAAAGAATCTTAGAACAATCAAAACTAAGGACACGTTTTTTCATCGATTTTGCTAACGACAAAGCCGTCATTGTCTTACCCGTCCCCGGAGGGCCGTAAAGAATAATCTTGGCATCAATGCCACTACGTCTCTCTTTTATACCCCATTCACGCAGTAATTTCACCACATTTTTATCAATTTGTTTCAGTAAATTATCAAGCACCTCTTTGGTTTTTGGATGCAAAATCACATCATCCAAATTGGTCTTAGGATCGATTAATTCAAAAAGTTCCTGCTCACCAATGAGCATATCAAGTTTAATTTTCTTGCTTTTTTTCTCTTTGTTAGGGTGCATAATCTTTTGTAAAAACTCTTCACTAATAAAAAAGCTTCGTGTCACGCCGCCAAAAGTGCTAAGCATCTCGTCGTAATCAATAATGAGATTTTCAATAAGTTTTGACCCTTCTTCTAAAAGAGACCGATTTTTAATTTTTTCATAATCATCCACGCTAATAAGGCTAATCAATGTATTCATATCACGTAAACTTTCAAACTCCCCTGCATACTCCTCTTTTAGAAGTGCAAGAAAAATAAGCTGCTCTTTTGCATTCAACTCATTTTCTTTAAAAATCGTCTCAACAATGATCTCATTTTGTGTTACTTTTATACGCTCAATAATACGACTCTCTAAAAGTTCAAGTTTATTTTTTAGTCGTCCAATACTCGGTGAATTTTCCGTAGCATTGTGCTTAGTTTGACTTAATTTTTGATAGAGTTCAATACGAAAAAATTGATCTTTTAAATATTCGAGATGATCTTCATAAGGCGTAACATCTGGTAACACTACTTCAAGTGTTCCTTCTTCTAATAGCTTCAAAAAAGCAGAGCTTAAAGTGACGGTACTGTTTAAAAGTTCTAAATTGGAGACATCCATAATCTTTGAAGTTAGAAAGCTATTTTGAATAATCCAACCTTGTTCAATGATGTCTTTAACAAGAGAAAGTTGTTGTAAATGAGCATAATTTTTATCACCAAAAAGTTTAATAAGACCATCAGCAACGCCCATTTCTACAGAACCTAAGACATACTCTTTGGTCATCATTTGTAAAAATTTTGCTTCGTCAATAGAACATTTAAGATGCTCATAAATTTTTGATGTTTGAACCGTTTTACTCTCTAAGAAATCTACCAAATACTGCAATACAAACCTTTAAATCCAAATAAAAAAATTATAGTATAGCTTATAATGACAAGATGATGATAAAATAACCCTTTGATGAAAAAGTTAATCTCTATTTTTTACGTAATATTCCACCACTTTGTACTTTCTCTTTTAAAATGCGCTTAAGAACTTTACCTGTTGCATTTTTGGGAAGCTCCTCAACAAAATAAATATGCTTAGGCAACTTAAAATTTGCTAAATGTTTTTTAAGATATTGGCGTAATTCCATTTCCTGGAGCTCAATACCCTCTTTAGGTTGAATAAACGCTAAGACATCTTCATCTTTGGTTTCATCTTTCACACCAATCACCGCAACTGAATCAACACCTTCATATTTATAAATAACTTCTTCTATCTCACGAGGATAGATATTAATTCCTTTGGAAATAATAAGGTCTTTTTTACGATCAACAATATAGATAAAGCCATCTTCATCCTTTTTACCCAAATCTCCTGTAAGCAACCAGCCATTCATGATTGTTTCATCTGTTGAATTTGCATGGTTAAGATAACCGTGCATAACGCAATCTCCCTTAACCATAATTTCACCCACTTCACCAGTTCTAACTTCCATCATCTCTTCATTAACTATTTTTACTTCATAGCTAGGAAGGGGTAGCCCCACAGAAAGTGGTTTTTGATGATCAAGTCGATTGACACAAACAGCCGGCGAACATTCACTTAACCCATACCCTTCTAAAAGCTTGGCTTTTTTAAATTTTGCATTAAAATCATGGAGTGATTGTTCACTAAGAGGTGCACTACCAGATATAAAAATACGTACTTTATTAAACCACATAAAGTACCATGGAATTTTTGCTTTTAAAAGTGCGTTATAAAGAGTCGGGACACCCAAGAAAATCGTCACGTGTTTGAGCAACGTCTGCTTAAGCACATTGGCAAAAGGGAAAACAGATCGAACAATAACAATGCTTGAGCAGGTAAACATTGGAAGAAGCACCATAATAGAGAGAGTGAAAGAGTGAAACATTGGTAGAAACACGATGAAGCGATCTTTCTCTGTAATTTGAAATGAAATAGATCCAGCAATAGCATTGGAAAAAAAATTGCGATAAGAGAGCATAGCTCCTTTAGGTTTACCTGTTGTTCCTGATGTATAAACGATACAAGCAAGATCGTCTAACAGAGGTCGTTTTAGTAAGCGCTCATGGGTTCCTAGATTTGCATCAATTTCAGTGAAGCTATAATTTTGCTCATCTAAATAGGGATATTTATCTGTCCAAACAATTTTTTCGATTTTTGTTGTATTGAGCAAATTTTTAGTCTCATTTGCAAATGATGCAGATGAGATAAGCATCCGTGCGCCGCAATCATTCAAAATATACTCAAATTCCTCTTTTTTCAAAAAAGTATTTAGGGGCACTGCTATGGCCCCAATTTTTGTAATTGCAAATAAAGAGATAACAAACTCTTCAGAGTTACCAACAATCATGGCAACTCTCTCTCCGCTTTTAATCCCGCTAAATTCCAAAAAACGTGCAAAAGTATCAATATTTTGCTTGAGTTTTAAATAGGTAACTTTGCGATCATCCATAAATATGGCTGTTTTTTTAGGAGCATTTTTAGCGTTGGCTTCCATGACCTCATAAAAATTCTGATACGGATAAGTTAGCATTTTTAAAACTTATATTTAAATGATGCTGTCACTAAATGGGCTGCAGAATCTGAAAATGTTCCATACGGTGCTGTTTGATTCGTAAAACTTCTATTAGTAACTGTTCTATCTTCTTTATCATCATACAAATAGGCTAGACCCATTTTTAAATTTTGAGTCACTTTATACTCAAAACCAATAGAATAAAGTTTAGCATCTGAATCTGGCAACTCGAAACCAAGAGTATTATCTGGAGTAGGAGATTGATCAATTGCAAAACCAAGCATCATTTTAAGATTATCTGTACATTGGTGGCTCAAACCAATACGATACGCATTTGAATCTTTCCAGTTTTTTGAAATTGGTTTATCAAATGCTGCCATAGCAGTGGCTGTTAAATCAACATCATAATTAAAATCTAAATTTTTGTACGAAGACCAATAGGTTCGCTCATAGACAAACTCAACAGTTGTTTTGTCCATTGTATAGGCAGCGGCTAGGGCTAAAGAAGCGGGTAAAGGAATTGTCACTGAAGCACCTCCCTTATACATACCACTCACAAGTGTTGCATCCCCTTCAACTGTTAAATCAACTTTTGAGCGATATGTTGCTGCCAAAGTTAAATCTTTAATTGGCTTGTAACTAAGAGCTAAGTTATATCCAAAATCAATTGAATCTCCTGTAAGGTCTCTATTTGCTGGTGACCCAAGTCCAGAAGCATTACTCTTAACAACACCATCCGTATAAACACCTCGCACGCCAAAACCAAGTGAAAGTTGATCATTAACAAGATAACTTGCTGTTGGATTCACTTCAATAACTTTCAGTGTAAACTCTTCTGAACTTGCTTTCGCAAAGGCTTCATCCCAGCGCTTTGAAAGACCCGCAGGAGCAGTAATGGAAAGACCATAACGCCAGTTACCTACCATAGGAGAGACATAATGTAAGTTTGGCATTAAAAATTGCTCTTCTTTAGAATCACCGTTCAAAGTGCTACTTTGTGCATCAGTATACTTCACTTTAGGCAAATTAATATAGGTCATTGCAACCTCTGTAAAAGCACCGTTTTCCATAAAAGACATATTAGCGGGATTGTAGTAACTGGCATCTGCCCCATTGGCTCCTGCAACATACGCTGCACTCAGTGCTACAGAATTTAAAGATTGCTCAGGTATACGGTATCCTGAAGCTAGTAATGTCGCTGCACTAAGACTGAGCAGAGTGACTACTTTTACCGTTTGTTTCATATAGGTTCCTTAAGGTTTTTTAGTTGACAAGACTATAAAGCAGTGCGATTTCTTCTGCCCATATGGAATCATCGATTGTTTCAAGAACCAAAGGAATGTCACTAAGGCGTTCATCATTCATAATAAACCTGAACGGCTCGACTCCAAGTTTTCCCTTGCCAATAGAATCATGTCTATCAACTCGAGCGCCCAAATCGGGCTTAGAATCGTTTAAATGCATCCCTTTAAGATACTTAAATCCGACGATTGTAGCAAATTTTTCCATCGTTTGCCTATACGCTTCTTCACTTCTAATATCGTAACCTGAGGTAAACAGATGGCAGGTATCGATGCAAACCCCGACACGCTCTTTATCGATAGAGTTATCCATAAGATAGCCTAAGTGTTCCATTTTGTAACCCATATTGCTTCCTTGACCTGCTGTGTTCTCCACGACTAATGTCACGCCTTCAGTTTGACGTAACACTTCGTTCATGGATGCACAAATGAGCTCCAAACATGCCTCTTCATCTATCTGTTTAAGATGACTCCCTGGATGAAAATTGAGTTTATCAAGTCCTAAAGCTTCGCAGCGTTTCACCTCATCTAAAAAAGCACTCAGCGATTTTTCACGTGCTTCATACTCAGGATGGCCAAGATTAATCAAATAGCTATCATGAGGTAGAACATGTTTGGGTAGAATCTGCGCTTTTTCTAATTCGACTTTAAAACGATCAATCTCATCTTGGGTTAAAGGTTTACCTTCCCATTGACGTTGATTTTTAGTAAAGAGAGCAAAGGCTTTTGCTCCAATTTTTGTAGCATTAATAGGAGCATTAAAAACTCCGCCACTGGCACTGACATGCGCTCCAACAAATTTCATAAAGTTCCTTTATTGTAATGGTTTTAAACGGATCAGAACACCTTGCTTGATGTCTCTAAAAGAGAGATTTGAGTCTTCAATTTTATAGATAATATGACTATGAGGAAAGTCTAACTCTTGTTCAAAACCATGATTCGTTTGATGTAAATTTTTACCTTCAAAAATAGGTTGTTTAGTAATAATCTCTTGCATCAACCCTGCATAATGTTCTTCTTGAAAGAACTGCTGATTGAAAGAGAGTTTATCCATACATCTTCCATCCAAGCAGATGTTATTTCCCATCATTTCAAGATTGAAAAGAACACTTCCTGCAGAGAAAATTTGCACATTGGTATAATCTTGACCTTGATTGATAAAACCCGTATCGGAAAGTGCTATCTGTTTGTTTTTAATTGTAATGACATACGTTTCTGATGTGGTAATATTTTTTTTAACTGCACAGCCACTCAAGAAAAACAGCACTAAAAAGCTTACATGTAAAAGTTTTTTCATGTGCGACACTCCTTACATGTACCTTTAAGTACAATACTTTTTACATCACCTTCCACATTACCAAGATCAACATTCATACAAGTTATTTGATGACAATGCTCACAAATAAAATGTGCGTGAGTAGTGCTGGAAAGTTCAAAATACCACTTACGATCATCGGCCTCAAATTTATGCACCATTCCCAATTCTTCGAACTTGGCGATATTGCGATAAAACGTCGCTTTATCCATTGTAATATTCATCTTCTCTTTAATTTGTTCATAATTCATAGGATGATGTGTCTCTTTGAGCACCTCTAAAATTGAGGAACGTGCAGCTGTAAATTTGATGTCGTGTTCTTGAAACAATGTTTTAATTTGCTCACTCATGATTTTCCTCATTAGTTAATAATGAATGTTATCTAAAAAGTTATTAAGTCACAACTAAGTTGCAGTAGATATATCACCTAACGAGTTCTAAAGGAGATATTTAAAACTTAAAAAATGAAAGACGTTAATATTCCATACGCTAAATAGCATTATTCCTTCTACGATACTGCTCCATATAGTATGAGCCAAGTTCTGCCGTAAGCATACCACCTAGAATCATCACAGCACCACATATTTGTGGAAATGTTAAAAGTTCATTTGCAAATAAATAACCAAAAATACCTGCACTTACAGGTTCCATCGTAAAAATAATCGCAGTTTTTGCTGCCGTTGTAAAACGTTGCATCGCTGTTTGCACCCAAAAGGCAAAAATTGTTGCAAAAATAACTGTAATGGCTATGGCATCTACAAATAACCTATTAGTATTAGGAGGTATGATTGAACCTTCCATTATAAAACCTCCAATAAAAGAGCAAATACCAACTGTTAAAAACTGAATCGTCACTAAAAGGTATATATTATGTCGACGTGAGAGGTGACCCGTAAAAACAATATGCAATGCAAACATCATTGCACAAACAAAAGCATAAAATTCACCCAAAGATAAACCTAATTCATTATTGAGTGTCAAAAAGTAAAGTCCCGCTGAAGCTATAATGGCTCCTAATGTTGAGAACATTGAAGCCTTTTGTTTAAAAATAAGATATGTCACAAAAGGAACGACAATAACGCTGAGCCCTGTGATAAAACCTACTGTTGAAGAGTAAGTATACGTAAGCGCAAAAGTTTGAAAAGCATAACCTAAAAACATAAAAAGCCCTAAAAGAGCACCTGCTTTTAAAACTTTAAAATTTAGATAACGAATTTGTTTAAATGAAATAAATGCCATTAAAAGACCTGCTAAAGAGAATCGCCAAAACAAAAATGTATAAACAGGTGTTTCATTCACCGCTGCTTGTACTACAAAAAATGTACTTCCCCATGCCACAGCAACCATTAATAGTAAAAAATCTGCGCCCAACTCTTTAAATTTATTGCTTATCACTCTTAACCTCTCACTTTGATAAAAGGGGCATTGTATCAAATGATATGTGAAAATACAGCACATACAAATTATTTTCTTACGAAAAAAAAAAAATTATTTATCTCCCTATCAATAACATGATATAATCAAATTTAGTAAAATATTTTTATACTTATTTAATATTGGAGGCTTTTGGTCATGGCGCAAAACATTAAAAATTCCCTTCTTTCTCTTCTTCTTCTCTCTTCTTTTTTATCTGCGCAAAATAATGGCGAAACCCTTTTTAAGCAGTGTGCAGGTTGTCATGGTGCCGATGGTCGCAATAAAGCCTTTGGTAAAAGTGGCATCATTGCGGGACAGAGTGTAGCAGAGCTGATGGAAAGCCTAAAATTTTACAAAGAGAGTGAGTTCAAAACCCACAGTACCACATTAGTCATGTCTAAACAAGTCAAGAATATGAATATGGAAGATTTAAATGAAGTAGCAAACTACGTCTCAAAATTACAAAAATAGCCTTTAAAGGATTGCGATGAAAAAGATTATCTGTGCCATATTTTTTGGTACTTGCTTGCTTTCAACATCTCTTTATGCAAGCACCGTAAAAGGGAAAGTATTTTATGCACAATATTTAAAACCTGTTTGTGGTTTTAATGGTGACGTTATGGGGAAAAAACATACCGCTAATGAATGGAAAACTTTTTATGACAATAACCAACTCTCTCTTGCAATTAAAGCTTTGTGTCCCAATGCACCTTTAATTACTACGGAAAAAGATCTTACCAATTTATATCATTTTTTGAGTTCTTTTGCCAGTGATAGTGGAAATGTACCTTCCTGTAATTAATAATTTTTGTCTTTTTCAACTGTCAAAGCCCTTTATCTTACTTTTATATTCTACTGCTACAATTATGATTTACGCCACATAACGCAAGAAAGGTTTGAATGAGTCAAGCTATTGTTCGCATGGAAAATGTTAATAAATATTATGGCGATTTTCATGTTCTTAAAAATATAAATTTTTCCGTTACGGAAGGTGAAATTGTTGTTATTTGCGGACCTAGTGGTAGCGGTAAATCAACACTTATTCGCTGTATAAACAAACTTGAAGAGATTGATAACGGTGAGATCGTTATTGACGGATTTGATCTCTATGCAAAAAAAGTTAACATTAACCAAGTTCGTGCCGAAACTGGCATGGTTTTCCAACACTTCAATCTTTTCCCCCATTTAACGATTTTAGAAAACATTACCATTGCGCAACGCAAAGTCAAAGGTATTAGCAAACATGATGCCAATGAAGCAGCTCTTAAACTTCTAGAACGTGTAGGCTTAGTACATAAAGCTGAGGGCTATCCAAATGAGCTTAGTGGTGGTCAAAAACAACGTGTCGCTATTGCAAGAACGTTAGCTATGAAACCCAAAATTATTTTATTTGATGAACCAACCTCGGCACTTGATCCTGAGATGATTGGTGGTGTTTTGGATGTTATGCGTGAACTTGCCCATGAAAATTTTACCATTGTTTGTGTTACCCATGAAATGGGTTTTGCTAAAGAAGTTTGCGATCGTATCGTCTTTATGGACGAAGGCGTTATTATTGAAGAAGCCACGCCTGAAGCTTTCTTTGCCAATCCAAAAACAGAACGCGCACAGAAATTTTTACAAGAAATATTAACACATTAAAAAATAAACCCTTAAGGAGAGTAGCAATGAAAAAAATTTTAGTAGCATTACTTGTAATGCTTGGTATTAATGCTATGGCTGATGATATCAACCTATGGCAAAAATCAACCCTCAATAGTATCATTCAAAAAGGAGTCTTAACCGTTGGACTAGAGCCAGGTTATATGCCTTTTGAGATGAAAGACAAACAAGGTAACATCATCGGATTTGATGTTGATATGGCCAATGAAATGGCAAAAGCCATGGGTGTTAAGCTTCAACTCGTTCCAACCGCATGGGATGGTATCATTGCAGGTCTTTTAACAGGTAAATACGACATTATTATGTCTGGTATGACGATTACACAAGAGAGAAACCTCAAAATCAACTTTGCGAATCCTTACATCAGTGTTGGTCAAACTATTCTTGCATCTAAAAAACATGCAGGTAAAAAATGGAGTGATTTGGATAAACCAGAATATACAATCGTTACAAAAATTGGTGTAACTGGTGAAATTGCAACTCGTAAAATGTTCAAAAAAGCTAAAATTAGAACCTTTGAGACAGAGGCTGATGCGGCACAAGAAGTTCTTAATGGCAATGCAGATGGAATGGTTTATGATAAACCTTACAATGCGATCTTCTTTGCAGAAAAAGGTGCTACTGGCAAACTTGTTCACTTAGATGAAGAGCTTACATATGAACCTCTTGGTTTTGCAATCAGAAAAGGTGATCCTGATTTCCTTAACTGGCTTAATAACTTCTTGAATCAAACACAACACGACGGTACCTACAAAAAAATCTATGACAGATGGTTCGCAGATACCGCTTGGCAAAAAAAGGTAATGTAACCAGTGGCAAAAGGAAAACAAAATCTTTTGCACAATAAAGCATTCGGTCACTTAGTGGCCGTTGCTTTTTATGTTGCCATTGGGTATTTACTCTTTGTCGCTGCGTCCAATATGAACTATATTTGGAAATGGACCAGTGTCCCTAAATACTTCGCATATGAAAAAACTGATACTATAGTCGCCCCACTTGATGGAACGATAAAGATCAATGGGACATCTTTGATCATTCAAGGACGAGATGACAGTAAAGAGATAGCAATAGACAATGGATATTCCATTAACGTTAAAGACGGTGATAGCGTTTATGAACGCGATACACTTGCTAAAAAAACATCGATGCACATAGGACCTTTACTTGAAGGCCTAATTGTTACGCTTGAAGTCTCAGGACTTGCTGCGATTTTAGCATTTTCTATAGGTGCGCTCCTTGCCTTTATGCGTATCTCAAATTATCAATTTTTCAAAGATATAGCAACTGTTTATATTGCCATTATCCGAGGAACTCCTCTTCTTGTTCAAATCTTTATCTTCTACTTTATTATCGCTACCATATTTGAGCTTGAACGCTTTTTGGCTGGTGCTATTTCATTGGGGCTTTTCTTTGGAGCTTATATAGCAGAAGTATTGCGTGGTGCTATTCAGTCCATTGATAAAGGGCAGTATGAAGCGGCTAAATCACTTGGAATGAACTATACACAAACCATGCTTTATATTATTATGCCTCAAGCTCTCAAACGTGCACTTCCAACATTAGTGGGAGAAATGATAGCACTTGTGAAAGACTCTTCATTGGTTTCTGTTATTTCTATTACCGATCTCACCAAAGTAGGACGAGAAATCGTTGCCAATACCTTTTCACCATTTGAGACATGGCTGATTATTGCTGCAGTTTATTTCGCAATTACATTTTCACTCTCAGTGTTCGGACATAAAATCGAAATGAAAATGAAAAAACAAGGTGGTATGTAAGCTTTAGAGCTTGTATGCCATCACCCTTATTACACCAAATAATCTTTTAACTCACTATTAAGATCTTCAAGGATTTCACGCTCCCTCAACGTTATATAACGTAAAATTTTTTCACTCATAATACGATCCGGAAAAATACGCATACAATATCTATAAGAGTCTTTATATTCAATAATATTGATAACTTCGCCTTGTACCTCAATTTTTCTGTCCCCATCTGTTGAAACAGAAGCACTGTTTAATTCAAAGGCTATTAAAACTTTTGCACCAATAAACATGCCATTATTTTCATTACTTACAACACCTAAGCCACTCATAGAAAGATCATATAACCGACCACTGGTTTGAAGATTACCAAATTGATGTAGAAAAACTTTAGCAATGATATCAGGATGTACCCTGATAAACTCTCTTTGAAGGGCAGGCATATTGAGTAAATAAATGAAGTTGGTTAACACCACTGTATTTGTTTGAAAATTACTATAAACGATATCTGCTTTTAAATGCTTATTAAAATAATCATTTTTGACAATAAAGGCTTGACCATCAAGCTTCATTGCAATTTCCTGCAACTGATCAATTTTAAAAGTGACATTTTCACCTTCAATATCAACGACTGTCGCTTCTGAACTAACAGGCACACCTTTATAAAGGTTGAGAAAAACAACACTTTGCTTTTCTAGTCTCATTTGATTAAATGTTTCGATAATATTATTGGTTGGAGAAAACATAACATCATTACTAAAGCTCATATCAAATGCTCCAGTAAAATTGCATACTTTAGGGGTTACTTCATTTTCTATCAGATTAATAAATCTACTCACACATCCAATTAGAAGCTCAATTTGTGGAGAAATATCATGTATTTTTGCAAAAGCGATATAGTGTTCAATCAAATAAAACATACTCCGATTGATAAGAAAACCTATCATTACACCATCTTGGCGCATACGCACAAAAACATCTTCTCTAAGCTCTCCAATGTCATAATCACACTTGAAGAGTCCCAGATAGATTGCCAAAGCAATCTCTTTTGCCTCTTCTTTTGTAATTACCTTATCATAACTGACACACAGACAAGTAAAATAGTCTATAAACTTCTCTTCGAATTCTTTTAGAAAGAGTTCCGATGTGGCTAAAAACTTCTCTTTGTCACTTTGAGAAACGACTTCATTTTCCATTGTAATGTCCATGATGATTTTTATTGATTATATCATTTTTTATTCAAGAGATACGCTATATCCAATATGACCTCTGTACCCACATTTTTTTGCGAATTAATACGCATAGCAATTTTAAACTCATCACAATATGCCTTTACAAGGCTGAGTCCTATACCATATCCTTCTTTTGTCGTATCTGCCTGATAATAACGATTAAATGCTAAAAAAAGCTCTGCCTCACTCATACCAATACCTTGGTCTTTAATGACAAGCGTCTCTTCTTCTTGAAAAATATGAAGGGGGTTATGGTTTTGGTTGTATTTCAAAGCATTATGAACCAAATTAGAAATGACTTTGGATAAACCATGTTTATCAGCAAAAAGTTCTACATGTAAAATATTATAAAAAATATCTACCCCATTAGCCATCTCTTTTTGTTTTTGAACTACGGTGTCAACCAATTCATCCAAATAAAATTTTTCACGAACATCTTCTTGAATCTCTTTCTTGATGTAATAATCTACCTCTTTATACAGTGCATACAAATCTTTACTGGCTAATTCAATGCGCTCTAAACGTTTGAGCTTTTTAACGTCTTGCTCATCGGCTTGAAGCATTTGAAGATTGGCATTGATGACAGAAAGAGGAATGTTGAGCTCATGAAGTGTGTCTTTGAGTAAAATATCGAGGAAACGGTTTGTTTTAAACAAAGATGAGAGGGTATACGAGACGATGAGATAGCCGATGATTAAAGAAGTAGCCAGCAAAGGTACAACAACCCAAACTTTGTTTTCACCTAAATATTCCCATAAAACAATGCCAAAGAGTGCTACAAAACAGAGAGAAACACTAAAAGCTAAAACGGAGCGAATAAAAAAAGCTCTATCACTACTTCTCAAAACGATACCCAATTCCTCGGATATTTAAAATGCTGTCTTTACCAAAAATTTTTTTGAGATTATTGATGTAAACTCTGATTGATCCTTCGTTGATCTCTTCACTACTGCTCCAAAGCCTTTCATGGATCATCTCTTTGGTCACTACTTTGCCTCGCTCTTTTACCAACAAATAAAGCAGTTCAAAATCTTTGAGATTGATGTCAAGCTCTTCTTGATTGTGAAAAAGACGTTTACGTGCAAGGTTGAGCTTGTACGCATCATCAATTTCTAGCCAATCGTCCACAATGCCTTTCGCACGTGCTAAAAGTGCTTTGATGCGCAATAAAAGCTCGCCAAGATCAAAAGGTTTTTTAATGTAGTCATCGCCTCCTAGCATAAAGCCCTTGGTCAGGCTCTCTTGATCGCTTAGGGACGTTACAAATATAGCAGGGGTACGATCGCCAGATGCACGCAATTCTTTTAAAAAATCAAATCCACTCAGATCGGGGACTTTAACATCCAAAAGGTAAAGATCATATTTGTTTTCATAACATTGTTTAAGTGCCTCTTTGCCACTCGAAACTAACGTACAAATATAATCATGTCCACCTAAAAAATCTTCCAGAGTTTGAAGAAGTAATGTATTATCTTCCAAAATAAGAATTTTATACGACATGCTTAATGCTCCACGCTAATGTTTCGTTAGCAAACATAGGGACAACGTCAGCATAACTGTGTGTTACTTGAAAGGGTACTTTTTCTAAGACAACCTCTTTATATAGGGGTTTATAGTTATAAATTGTTTGTGCATTGTTACTGACAAATGCTTGTAAAGAAGCTAATGCGTTATGTTTGTCAAACAACTCTACGAGAGCTTGCAAGGCAATGGGTGCTGTAAAAATACCCGCTGCACAACCGCAACACTCTTTTTTATGAATCGGATGTGGCGCAGAATCACTTCCAAACATCACTTTAGGATGGGCTTTAAGGCTTACATGTAAAAGTGCATCACGGTCTTCATACCGCTTGGCAATCGGTTTGCAAAAAAGGTGCGGTTGAAGCATGCCACCGGCAACATCATCAAGCGTGATAAGTAAGTGATGAAGTGTGATCGTTGCGTAAAGGTTTTCATATTTGTCTAAAAGAGCCACACTCTCTTTGGTGGTGATATGTTCCATAACGATTTTGAGGCGAGGAAAGGCAGAAGCCAAACTTTCATAAATCGAGCCAAACTCTTTTTCTCGATCCATCACAAATCCATTGGTTTCGCCATGCACACATAAAATAAGCCCTAGATCACTCATTGCATCTAAAACAGGACGCAATATCTCAATATCCATGCTTGCTACGCCACCCTCAGAATTGGTTGTAATGCCTGATGGGTATAGCTTCAATGCCTTTACATGTAAAGCTGCTTTTTCTAAAAATTCACGACTATAATCCGAGCGAAAAAAAAGTGTCATCAAAGGCTCAAATACGTTGCTACCAATAGCATTTATAATACGCTCTTTATAGGCAACTACCGCTTCAATAGTCGTAATCGGAGGAACAACATTGGGCATGATGATACCACCCGCAAAGTTGTGCGCGCTCAGGGGTGCGACTACTTTAAGCATCGCTTCATCGCGTAAATGCAAATGCATATCTAAAGGAGAAAAAAGTGTGTGTGTCATCTAAAACCTTTTTGATCTTATTCGAAGAGATTTAATTATATCAAAGCATCGCCAAAATGTTATACTTTGAAAAAAGAGAAAAGGCTAGAGAGATGGAATATCGTTACATCGGGAAAAGCGGACTGAGAGTGACACCCATTTGTATGGGCACCATGAGTTTTGGCAGTTGGAGCAATAAGGAAGAATCGTTCAAAATACTTGATACTGCATATGATCGCGGCATTAATTTTTTCGATACGGCTGAACTTTACCCCGTTCCTCCCAAAGAGAGTTATGCTGGAGTCACTGAAGAAATTATCAGTGAATGGCTTGCAACAAAGCCCCGTGAAAGCATCATTTTGGCAACTAAAATTGCAGGTGCAGCGAACGGATGGTTTGTACCACCCATTCGTCATGGCTATACGGCAATCGATCGTTTTCATATTCAAAAAGCAGTTGAGGGAAGTTTGAAGCGTCTCAAAACAGATTACATCGACCTTTATCAAGTCCACTGGCCTGATGAAATTGTACCCAAAGAGGAGTCGATGCGAGCCTTTGATGAACTCATTAAATCTGGCAAAGTACGCTACATTGGTACATCCAATGACACAGCCTATGGGCTGACGAAATCAAATACAATTTCTCAATATGAAAAGTTGGCACGTTTTGAATCCATTCAAAATAACTTCTCACTGCTCAATCCCCGCTTCTTAGACGAACTTGCTAATGTATGCCGTAAAGAGAGCATTTCGCTTCTTCCTTACTCACCGATGGCTGGTGGTGTGCTTAGCGGAAAATACAACCAAGCGTTTATTGATCCTAAAAGCCGTTTTGGAGAATATTTGCAAACAGGAGAGCCCAGACAAAAAGCGATGTACAAACGCTTTGTTAATGATAAATCCTTAACTGCAACAGCCAAATATATTGAGATTGCAAGGAAATACGACATGAGCCCTGTTACCCTTGCCATTGCGTGGAGTATGCACTTTGATTTTGTCGCTTCTACTATCATTGGAGCGCGTTATGCGACACAGCTTGAAGAGAGCTTCAAAGCCCTGGAGATTAAGCTCCGTCCTGAAGTATTAAATGAATGTGAAAAAGTTCAAAAAGAGATTTTATACCCGATGGGATAGTTTACATGTAAAGAAGTTAGGGAGCCCAAAGCTCCCTATATAGCACTGTTTTAGACTTTTGATTTAATAAATTCTGGATACGCTTCCAAACCACACTCTTCAAGATCAAGCCCTACATACTCATGTTCTTCATCACTTCTAAGCCCAATGACTTTTTTGATAATTACAAAGGCAACGTATGAGACAGGAAAGGTAAAAAGCCCTGTTATAGCAATTCCCTTAAGTTGTGTAACCAGTGAAAAATCAGCAAAAAGCGCTACAGCAATCGTGCCCCAAATACCATTGACCAAATGAACAGAAAGTGCACCCACAGGATCATCGATTTTGAATTTATCAAAAAGAGGAATCGCAAAAACGACCAATGCTCCACCTACAGCACCAATGATAATTGGCTCCCAAAGGCCAACAACATCAGCACTTGCCGTAATAGCAACAAGTCCCCCCAATGCACCGTTTAGTATCATCGTAATATCAAGTTTTCGATACTGTATATACACAATCATGGCTGCTATAATTGCGCCCGCAAGGCCAGCTGTATTTGTGTTGACAATAATGAGCCCAACAAGGTCTGCATTTTCAACACTAGAGATATGAAATGCGCTTCCTCCATTAAAACCGAACCAACCAATCCAAAGGAGCATGCCTCCCAGCGTTACCAGTGGGATATTTGAAGCGGGAATTGCCCGTATCTGTCCTTCTTTGCTATAACGACCTCGCCTAGCACCTAAAACTAAGATACCCGCCAGCAGTGCCCAGCCTCCCACAGAGTGAATTACAGTACATCCTGCAAGATCATGTACCTCTTTTAAAAATCCTCCACCCCAAATAGCATTTCCAACGATAGGATAGATAAAGCCACTCATCAATACCGCAAAAATCATAAAAGGAATAATGCGAATACGCTCACTCACACCACCACTCATAATGGAAACGGTTTTACTCACAAACGCCATTTGGAATAAAAAATAGGCATACGGACTATATCCATCTGTAGTCACACCTTCAAGGAAGAAGCCATTTCCGCCAAACATGTTATTGTAACCCCAGAGTAAAAAAATAAAAGAAGTGATGGCATAAAGCATGACATTGCCTGTAAGTACAGCCGAAACATTTTTGCTACGAACAAGACCCGCTTCAAGCATTGCAAAGCCCGGAACCATAAAGATAATTAGAACAGAAGAGAAAAGTAAGAAGAAAGTGTCAATAATATAGTGCATATGAGATTGATCCATTACACATAACCTTTGTGTGAAATAAAATGTAACGGATAATTGTACAAGAAAGAGGAAAAGCTTTGTGATTAAAATTTAATCACAAAGCTTAAAGTTTAGATAGCATCTTCATTTTCTTCAGCTGTTCTAATGCGAATAATTCTTTGAATATCACTCACAAAAATCTTACCATCGCCTATTTTACCGGTCTTTGCTGCTTCTAAAATCGTTGAAATTACTTTGTCTACATTTTCATCAGCAACAACAATATCTAGTTTAATCTTTGGCAAAAAATCTACAACATACTCTGCTCCACGGTAGAGTTCAGAGTGGCCTTGCTGTCTTCCGTAACCTTTTACTTCATTCACAGTCATACCTGTGACTTCAATACTTGCTAGTGCATCTTTAACTTCTTCAAGCTTAAACGGTTTTATAATTGCTTCGATCTTTTTCATGGTCATCTCCTCTATTATTTCGAAATTGAGACTATTTTACCTTAAATTATTTTAAATACGCTTTGAGAATTTTTTGTGGTTGCATCGGCATGTCTCTACCATCAGTTGTAATATTTTCAAGCTTACGAACAACATCCATACCTTCAACCACTTCACCAAAAATAGTGTGCCTACCGTTGAGGTGCGGTGTTGGAACAGTTGTGATAAAAAATTGACTTCCATTCGTATTGCGACCAGCATTCGCCATAGCTAAAATTCCCGGTTTGTTAAATACAATATTGGGTTTAAATTCGTCTTCAAATGGTTTCCCATAAATGGATTCACCACCACGTCCTGTTCCCGTAGGGTCGCCACCTTGAATCATGAAGCCTTTAATAATGCGATGAAAAGTAATGCCATTGTAGTATCCTTTTTTCACCAAACCTTCAAAATTTTCACATGCTTTCGGTGCTACCTCAGGCTTCAATGCAAACACAATCGTTCCTTGGGTTGTTTCAAAAACAACCTCACTTGCCATAAGAGCACTCCATATCCCTAACAATAAAACTAAAACTATTTTCCTCATCTATTGATCTCCAACAAGCTTGGTGTTTCTAAAACGATACATCTTATTTTTAACTTTTTCCAAAATACCCACTTTGATAAGTTGCTGAAACATATGTACAACCGTAGGCTTACTCACGCCAATATTATCAATAATATCTTGGTATGAGCCATTAAAGATTTTATCATCATCTAAATGGCTGATGATGTATTTCAAAATCTCAATTTTTTTCCCCCCTATAAGAGCAGCAAGTCCTTCAATAATAAAAGAACACCCTTGAATCTCTTTGCTATGCAATTTAGGGAGCATCGCACTATAAATGGTACTGATTAAATCTTTGACATTAATCGGTTTCATAATAAACCCATCAACCTTCAGAGTAATCGCCTCAATAAGATATTCTGTTTCTGTAAATGCCGTTGTAATGATCGCTGGAATATCACGATGATACTCATTCTTAAGCTTTTTGAGCATCTCAATACCATTCATAACAGGCATTAAAATATCTGTTACAATAATATCAATATCTTTTTCAAGCGCAATTTTAAGCCCCTCTTCTCCATTTGATGCAATATATACTTCTTTGACAAAATCTTTTAAAATCATCTGCGTTTGTATTTGCACTGATTTTTCATCTTCGACATATAACACTACACAATCTTTTAATCCATTAAAATCCATATTATTTTTCCTCCTTTTTATCAAGTGGTACTAAAATGGTTATAATTGCACATTTTTCGTAACGCTTACCATTACTAAAAACATACGATATATTCGTTCCAATAATACTACCCCTCATCTGTTTCTCAATAATTTGTTTGGACATATACAATCCTATACCTGTTCCTGAGGATTTATGCTTGGTTGTAAAATAGGGTTCGAACATTCTATCTTGGACCTCTTCACTAATCCCACCGCCATTATCTATCACACTAATGACTGCATTATTTGCTTGCTTTGTAATGATAATTTCAATATATTTTTTTTCAATATTTCGCTCTTCTAAAACATCTTTAGCATTAGAAAAGAGATTCATTAGCACCTGTGAAAACTCATTGGGATAACCACTAATCTGTACATCTTGAGTACAATTTAAAAAAATATCAATACCAGCTTTTGCATAATATGCTTTTACCAACTTCAGGCTATACTCCACGGTATCTTTAACACTAAAATGCTCTTCATTTTTATTTGGCTTAAAAAAATTACGAAAATCATCAATAGTATGTGACATCAGTGACGCTAATGCAATACCTTCTTTGACCTGTCTATCGATAAATTCATCACTTAATTCTACTCCTGCCAAACGTTTCATCTGAAAGCTTTGAATAATAAGTACAATCGCATTAAGCGGTTGGCGCCACTGATGCGCAATATTACCAATCATCTCACCCATTGAGGCAAGCCTTGATTGACGAAACATGATCTGATCTTTTTGGCGACTTTGATCTACCTCATGTTGCACTTTAAGCTCAAGGTTTCGATTAAGTTGTTGTAACTCATAGGTTTTAGCATCAACCATCTTGGCGAGTCTCGCATGAAGTAGACGAATATTTTGTAACAAAACGATGGCTAAAAGTGCTGCAAAAGCAATCGTACCAATCGTCGCTACCACAATCCACTCAAACGTATTATCATAAACTTTTTCTGTACGAGCGTACCCCTCTTTCGCACTGTCTAAATTGAGATTGATCAAACCTGTTAAATCAATATTGATTGAATAAACGCTGGGGTAGAGTTCATTTTGTAATACGTCAATGGCTTTTTGCGATTGTTTGGTTTCAAAATAATTAAACATTTTGAGTAAAATTCCATCAATCGTATGGATTTTTTGCTCAATTTTAGAGATTAAAATATCATCCTCTCTAGTTTTAAAAAATGGTTTATGCATAGGATTATCCATAAATCCCCATGAGCGTGCTAGCTTAATAAGCCAATCACTTTCATCAATACTCAAACTATTTTTATACTCTTGAAGTTCAATTTTAATGAGCTCTTGCGCAAGGGCAATAACTGTTTTACCTTCTTGCGCACTAATAAGGCCTTTTTCAATATCTCGAATCGTATCTAACACATTAACGGTATAAATATCTTTGAGATTTTCAAGACGAATGGTTGGTAACATTCGTTTAGTATATAAAATATCAAAATTATTTTTAATGCGGTTAATACTCATATGAGCAAAACTTCCAATAAAAAACATACCGACGACCATAATGAGAAAAAGAAGTGTTGTCTTTTTCGCAATCGTCATCTCATCGATGCTACCCATAAAATCACTCAAAGGATTAGTGTTCATCGTTTTGCCCTACCGAGTAAAAATCATCATCGACATATTCACTTAAATGGACACGATGTAAACACTTGCAACGCTCATCTCTATTTTTAGAAATGGCAGTTTCATCTAATGTTTTTGAAAATGTTCCCAACGCCTTAATAAACTCTTCTTTTGTAAACTCTTTCCCCAAACTTTTAAAAACCTCCGCAATCATACGCGCTGCAAAATATCCTTCCAATGAAACATGCCCTAGTTCTTCTTTAGGGTAATATTTATGCATCAACATACGATAATTTTCTACCTCATCCACTTCTGAGGTCCACGGCGAAGGTACAACTTGTGCGAAAGTGATCCCTTTACCATTGCCATGTAAAAAATCAATCAGCGGTTTAGGTTCGATAAAAGAAAAAAGACCAAATTGAATATTCTGACGGATTTTTTGACTTTTGCGTGCCCGCTTAATAAACTCAGCTGTTGGTGTCGTAGAGCCTATCATTAAAATAACTTCTGGATTACATAACTCTATTTCATACAAAGCATTTCCAACAGAGAGTGTATTACGTTTATAACTTCCCTCTCCTACGAGTACAAGATTACGCTTTGCAAGAGCATTTTTAACACCACTTAAACCTGTTCTTCCATAACTATCATTTTGATAGAACAGTGCAAAACGTTTATATTTAAGATCATCCGCATAATATTGTACAAGCTTTTCAATCTCATCGAGATCACTGGCTCTGGCATTAAGGACAATGGGGTTGGGAGGATTACGTAGAAATTCTGCTCCTGAGTACGCACCTACAAAAGGTATCCGTTTTTCAATGGCAATGGGGAAAATAGCCTCAGCTACGGGGGTACCAATAACGCCAAAAAGAGCAAAAATTTTATCTTTTTTAATCAACTCATCAACATTTTCAATGGCAATTTTTGGCTCATAACGATCATCTTTAGCGATAATCTCTATCTTTCTTCCATAAACACCACCGTGATCATTTAAATTTTGAAGATAGATTTCTGCACCCAGTAAAAACTGATTACCAACACTTGTCAGCCCACCACTAAAAGGACCACTCATCCCTAAACGAATCACATTACCTTCAAATTTTGTATTGGCAAAGAAGTATGGCAACATAAAAAGAGATATAAACAGGAGAATTCCGATGAGTTTACGCATCTTTGTTTTTAGCTTTCATAATATTTTGCAGATATAATATCAACTATTCTTTATAATAATGCTTAATTAGTAAAAAATTATTTACTTAAGTATCTTTTTTGAAAAAATGGGAAAGAGAGTTAAAAAATGAAATGTAAAATTTGCAATTATCCTACAAAATTATGGGAAGATACACAACTTCAAAAGCGCTATTTTTACTGTTCACACTGTCACTGCATTTGCCTTGATTCAGCCTATTATCTTACATTGGAAAAAGAGCATAGCCTCTACAACAATCATCGAAATTCGTTAGAAAATGCAGATTACGTAAAAATGTTTGAGGATTTTTTAGATTTCTTTTGGAATGATCTTGCATGTAAAGAAAAAGCCCTTGATTTTGGTTCTGGTCCAACACCTGTTCTGAGCCAACTTTTAGCCAATAGAGGTATTCAGGTCGATTATTATGATAAGTTTTACCAGCCTATAAAATGCTTTGAGCATCAAACGTATGATGTCATCACCTCAACCGAAGTTTTTGAACATTTAGATAACCCCAATGAAACATTAAAGCTTTTAACCCAACATCTTAAACCTAATGGTATTATTGCATTAATGACCCTATTTCATGGTGATGATCAAGCTCATTTTTTCACATGGTGGTATCGAAGAGACCCTACACATATTATATTTTATACTCCAAAAACACTTGAAATTTTGGCACGACAGTGTGGGTTAGAAGTTGTAAAAACAGATGGTAAACGAATAGCAGTATTACAAAAAAGGTAGCGATGGGTGTCGCTACCTTAAAGTTTGAACTTTTAATGATTATCTATAAGAACGGTAATAACCGTCGTCATAGTAGCGATGATGACGTGGTGGGTCAACGTAAATAACCCTCTCGTGTACATAAACAGGTTCTCTGTACACGACCGTTGGTCTCGTTTCATAATATACAGGACTTTCAACATAACGTGTTGGTTGTTGTGATGCATTAATTAAGCCACCTAGTAATACAACTGCACCTGCGCCAATCAGAGCACCCTTTTCTCTATCGCCCATTGCCTGAGCGCTTGTGATACCACTGAGGACTAACACAGCTGAGATTAATAGTGTATTTAAGATTTTCATCTGGGACTCCTTTTCTTTATATGATGAAATCTTAACGCAAAATCGTGAAGTATTTGTGAATTTAATCTTTTAAATTTTCACGAGCCTCTAAAAAAACATCTAAATGTTCAAAGAAAATATCAACGAGCCTTGGATCAAACTGTTTTCCTCTCTCTTCTTTAAATAATGCAAAGATTTTTTCATCTTTCCATGCAGGTTTATAAATTCTTGCACTTCCTAACGCATCAAAGACATCTGCTAACGCCGTAATACGCCCATAAATATGAATATCTTCGCCACTTTTTTGATCAGGATAACCTTTCCCATCATAGCGTTCATGATGTTCTTTTGCCACAATAGCTGCCATTTTGAGAAGTTCTCTTTGTGAATGTTTGAGCATTTCATACCCAAGCATCGCATGCGTATTCATAATTTCACGCTCTTGTTCATCAAACCTTCCAGGTTTATTTAACACACTATCAGGAATACCAATTTTACCTATATCATGCATTGGAGAAGCGAGTTTAAGCATTTCAGCCTCTTCTTCATCAAGCCCATAATAGAGTGCAAGCATTTTCGTGTATTCTGCCACACGTTTAACATGATTTCCTGTCTCTTTAGATCTCGTCTCACCAATAGAACCCATCGTAAAAAGAACCTCTTTTTGTGTATCTTCGATCTCACGATTGAGTGCATTAACCTCTTCAAGCCCCTCTTCTATTTTTGCTTCCACCTCATCCATAGTAAGAGATACATTGCGAGAAACCTTAATGGCAAGCAAAATGATAAAAAGGATGGTCACTATCCCCACGAAAAGTTGAATCAAACGCATCTGATCAAGAAAGTTACTGGAAAGCTCTGCGATCATCTCTTCTAAAGAAATACTTACTTTTTTGTTATCATCCAAAACTTCAGAAGCCTGATCAATCGTTGAATGTTCAATCAATTTTGTTTCTTCAATTTTGATTGTTTTTTCAGCAATTGTACGTACAATCTCTTTATAATGAATCAAATTTTCATGAAGATCCCCAGTCCCCTTTGTCGTTGTATCAATCAGTTTATCAATAGGGGCAAGCCACTTTAGCATGGTGGCATTATTGCCATGTTGATACAGCATCTCCTTGCTATAGTAGCGAAGATCACTGAGTATTTTGATCTGTTCTATACGATTATTGTGCAAAATATGTTCTTGAATTTCAACGCGTGCACTATTTTCTTCTGGATAAAGAGCTTTAAATATAGCAACGTATTCTAGTTTTTCACATTCAAGTTTGAAAATCTCATCATACATAAGCTCAAGACGATGTTCGTTGGTATAAAGAGTGTTGAGATAGTGTTTGATTGTTTTATCTTTTTGTATATTAGGAAGTAGTGTATTAAAAAAATAGTTATGTGCATGTTGAGATAACTTCGTACGTAAGTATTCAAAACGCTTTTCATAGGTTGCGAATTCGGTATGCAATTGTTCTAATTTTTGAGCTTCTGTGGTTTTTGTACTCTCAAGAATAATATCATTCATTCCCTCTTGCATCAGCAGAATAGAAGAGATACTCTCTCTAAAATTACTATTTTCCTTAATTTGATAGGTAATAACAACACTAATCATTCCTAGAAAAAGTAGCATTGCTATAATCAGAACAAAACTAATTTTAACCCTCGTGCGAATATTCATACGCAACCCTTTCACTCAAAAAGATTATTTTATCACAGTTTTTGTATCCATTTCCAGTAAAAACCAAAAAGGAGAAAAGCTACTCCTAACCCACAGGTTACTTGCCATAAAGAGATACCAAAATCAAACAATGCGCCAATAGCGAAAGAAACTCCTGTACAGGCGCCCATAAAAACCATATCATTATAAGCAATGACTCTGCCATAAAATTCAGTATCTGTTTCATATTGCAATAGAGTATATGTATAGGACCATAACGTTGTTGTAAAAAGTCCACATAAAAAAATACCAATAAAACTAAGATAAAAATCATATTGCAACATTCCCCAAACCATAATGCTTATGCCTTGTGCCATAAAAAGATAAAAAAGAGTTTGAGGGTTAATGTAACGGCTGAACGCTAACTGTCCTAAAATTTGAGAAAGCGCCCGTGCCGCATTGATAGCCCCCATGACTAACGAAATAGATAAAATATGTTTGTATACATGATCTGCCAAGAGAGCAATGAACGCATCATACGCACTAAAACCAATACTCGCATGCAAAAAAATAATATGCATGATCTTGGGATGCGCTCGTAAATAAGTAAATCCACTCCAAATCATTGCCTTTACATGTAAAGTGTGTTTGCTTGAAAGAGAAGGAATATCAAGTCCTAGAAGCATATAAAACCCAATGCAATACAACAGCATATCAGCAATAAAAGCGCTGGTTGTTCCAAAATAGTAAATGTAAAACCCTGCTACAGCCATACCCAAAGCATAAGAGGTTGACCAAATAATGGAATGAATTTCGTTGGCAGTTTTCAAATCATCATCACTAAGTAACTTTGGCAATAATGACATCTCAGTTTGAAAATAGATACTTCCTGTTCCCATTCTTATAAGAATTAATACTAGGAGTAACCACAGCGCATCTAATGAGTGAATAAACATCAGCCAAAAAACGGTAAAAATCTCAATCGCTGTTAAAAAAAGCATAAATTTTTTGGTATCTACTTTATCAATAATCGCTCCGCTAAAAGGGGCTAAAAGCATTGATGGCAAAAAGGTAAACGCTGCAGCGGTGCTTAGTGCCCAAACAGGAGCGTCAAGACTTATGAGCAATGTATAAATGGCCATATGGCTAAACCATGCGCCAAAATAACAGATGAGTTGAATCACACTCAGTCTTCGGAGCGTTGCATTGTTACGTAACAACTCACCATAATGGTTCATATCTTCTCCTAAACTCTTTTAGCCGCCATTGTAGCGCTTTTCGTTGATATATTTAAACTTTGTTTATGATAGAATAAATTGTTACACTTATGAATTAAGGAGGCATTGTTATGAAAATTTCAACACGAATTTTAATCTCTCTTATCCTATCACTCCTTATCTTGGGTGCCTGTTTAATTGGTATCTCTTACACCAATACTAAAAACAATGCTAGCATGTTTATAAACGATTACGAAAAGAGTGCCTACTCTTTTTATGAAAATGAACTCAAAACCATTATGGAAATGATGCAACAGAGTGCTAATGCAATCTACAAAGCAGAAAAAGCCAAGGGATCATCCGATGAAAAAATTAAAGAAGCTATTGTGGAACAACTTGATGGACTACGCTTTTTTGATGACAAAAGTGGTTATCTTTTTATCTATGAGTCCGATGGAACCAACGTTATGCTTCCAACCAATAAATCACTCCAAGGTAAAAATCTAAGTGCACTCAAAGATTCCAATGGAGTCTTTTTTGTTAAGGAGCTCATAGAAACGGCACAAAAAGGTGGCGGTCTCGTTAAATACTTTTTCCCAAAAGTCAAAGATGGTAAAGCGTTTGAAAAGTTTGCGTATTCCGTACCTTTTGAGCCTTATAAATGGACGCTAGGAACTGGTATCTATGTGGATAATGTTGAAGCAGAGGTAGGTAAACTTAAAACTCAAATTGGTGAGAATGTTGCCTCGCAAATTCGCTCTTTTCTACTCATATCTTTAGTATTAGTCATTCTTAGCATTATTGTTACAGCTATTATCATTAAAAAAACTATTTCAAATCCTCTCAATGATCTGATTAGTAAAGCTGACAACCTTTCCAGCGGTGATGGCGATTTAACACAAAAACTTGAAATTACCGGAAATGATGAAATCGCACAAGCAAGCCATAGTATTAATCGTTTTATTGAAAAAGTGCGCCTCTTAATCAGTGAGGCGAAGAACCTCTCTAACGAAAATTCCTCTATTTCCCATGAACTTTCCTCTACGTCTTTAGAGGTAGGAAGAGCTGTTGAGACTTCAATGAACATAGTGGGGAATACAACAACCAAAGCCACTACTTTGAAAGATGAGATGCATATAGGTATGGGTGAAGCCAAGGCAGGAAAAGAAGAATTACTCAAAGCCAATAGTTATCTTACAGAAGCCAACAGTGCAATACTAGAACTGACCAAAGATATTCAAAGTAGTGCCACTATCGAAATTGAACTAGCGCACCGCGTCCAACAGCTCAGCTCAGATGCAAGCCAAGTGAAAGAGATCTTGGTGGTCATTGGGGATATTGCCGACCAAACTAATTTACTTGCACTGAATGCGGCTATTGAGGCTGCACGAGCAGGTGAACAGGGACGCGGCTTTGCTGTTGTTGCCGATGAAGTACGAAAACTCGCTGAACGCACCCAAAAAAGCCTCCAAGAAATCAATGCAACGATTAATGTGATCGTTCAAGCCATTGCTGATAGTAGCGATCAAATGACATCGAATTCTAAAAAAGTAGAATCACTTGCAACCACGGCTAGCGAGGTTGAGACAAAAATAAACAATATGTTCCACGTCATGGGCAATGCAACAAAAGTTTCGGACAAAACGGCTGAAAACTATCTCAAAACAGGCTCAGACATTGAGTCGATGATCAATGATGTTTCTCAAATCAATGACATTTCTTCTCAAAATGCTAGAAGTGTTGAAGAGATCGCTAGTGCAGCAGAACACTTAAGCCGTATGACGGAAACCTTGAACCTCAAACTCTCTGAATTTAGAACATGATTGGATGAAATAAATGAACGCAGAATTTTCAATTGTCTCAACAGCTATACTTTTAATGTTTGTAATCGACCCGTTCGGTGCAGTCCCTATCATTCTTTCGATTTTGAAAGATGTTGATATAACGCGAAGAAGACGGATCATCATTCGAGAAATGATCTTTGGGCTCGCTATTTTGACGCTTTTTCTCTTTGGAGGCGAGCTCTTTTTAAATATCTTTCATCTGGAAACAGAATCGGTACGTATCGCAGGAGCAGTTATCTTTTTTGTTATTGGTATTAAGATGATTTTCCCAGGAGAAGAAGGAAGTAGTGGGCTTTATGGCTCATCTAAAGAGCCTTTTATGGTGCCCATCGCCATGCCTCTCATTGCAGGACCTTCTACCCTTGCTACGCTTTTAGTGCTGGGCAAGTCTCATGCAGATGCTACAGGGAAACTTTTTGGTGCGCTTTTACTTGCATGGTTTATATCTGCACTGATTATGTACCTTTCTCCATTGCTGTACAAGCTGCTTCGAGAAAAAGGACTTTCAGCCTTGGAGCGTCTGATGGGGATGCTCCTTTTAATGATGTCGGTACAGATGTTTATTGATGGTGTACGAGGTCTTATTCATACCTTTTAGCTTTACATGTAAAAGCTAGATAACATTGCTATCTTTTCGATAAACAGTTCCTGTGTATGTTGCAATAACACTATCTTTTTCATCGCTTATTCGCACTTCATACGTTGCGACTTTATTTCCAATACTAAGCTCTTTGGCATACGCGTAAAGTTTGCCATTTGGCTTTGCTTGTTGAAACATAATATTAGCACTGATGGCTAAAGAGAGTTTATTATGGGAATTGGAGGCCAGTGCAAATGCATAATCAGCGAGCGAAAATAAAAACCCTCCATGCACAACATTAGCCGCATTAAGGTGCTCTTCCTTGATGATGACACTGACTTTTGCTACACCGACATTAAACTCCTCGATTTGAAATCCTAAAAGTTTTGCAAATCGATCGTTTTCTTCAAAAAATTGTTGCAATGCTTGCATTGAAAAACCTTTACATGTAACGTACGTAAGATTGTAGCATTTTGTGAAAAATTTTTGAGCTAAAATCTTTACATGTAAAGGATTTAACTACTTCACCAAATCCTGATATTCATGTTTAAAATGATCTACTTTAGGCGCGACCACAAACATACAGTACCCTTGGTTTGGGTTGTTCTTGAAATAGTCTTGATGATAGGCTTCTGCTTTGTAAAACGTTTCTAAAGGTTTTACTTCAGTCACAATTGGTTTTGTAAATTTATTTGAAAATTCTTTGATTGAAGCTTCTGCTTTCTCTTTTTGATTTTCGTTATGGTAAAAAATCACAGAACGGTACTGTGTTCCTGTATCATTCCCTTGGCGATTAAGAGACGTGGGATCGTGAATAAGCCAAAATATTTTGAGTAATGCTTCATAAGAAATCATAGTTGGGTCAAACGTAATTTGCACCACTTCTGCATGCCCTGTTGAGCCACTACTGACCTGCTCATAGCTTGGTGCTTTTACGTCTCCTCCAGCATAACCATTCACCACATCTAAAACACCTCGTGTTTCTTCAAAAACGGCTTCTAAACACCAAAAACATCCACCTCCAAGTGTTGCAACTTCAGTTTTCATCAAATTCTCCTTTGCGAAAAAATGTGTATTAAATATTAAAAGAGCCATACTTAAAAAAAATGCTTTTTTCACGTTAAGTCTCCTTTTTTCAATGATTATAACATCCTGATCTAAAACCTTTCTATGTCATTTTGAGTAATATAATTATGTTATAATGGAACAAAAAAATAGGGTGGTGTAATGAAAAGAGAACCCTCACTGCAAATAACACAAAGTGGAGATCATTTTAGTGTTGCATTGCAGGGTGTTTGGGTCAAAGAATCGATTCAAAAGCTAGAACTTGCATTCAATACACTAACATGCCAGCCAAAAGCAACCTATACGATTGACCTCTCAAGAATCAAAGATTTTGATACGTATGGAATTATGCTGATTTTGCATCATGTAAAACAACTTGAAGCACATGACTGTACGGTCGAAAAAATTGGAGCAAGCACTTCTTTGGAAAAACTTTTAAGTGTCTGTGAAATGAACTACCCCAAAGAGAAAATTCAAGAACCAAAAGAAATTTTTATACTCTCGTACCTTGAAAATGTTGGAAAACTTGCCTTTGAAGGGTATAAAACCCTCGCAACCTTCTTCTCTTTTACAGGTGAGCTTGCTCATTTTGTACTTGCAGCATTTCTGAAACCACAAACAATTCGACTCAAAGCAACGCTTTATCATATTGAACAAAGTGGCGCGGGGGCTCTTCCGATTATTTTACTGACCTCTTTTTTAATCGGTATTGTCATTGCCTATCAAGGGGCAACGCAGCTGGAAAAATTTGGTGCAAATATTTTTATTGTGGAGATGGTGACTATTTCAGCTGTACGTGAGCTTGCTCCTCTCTTAACAGCGATTGTCATAGCAGGACGGAGTGCCTCGGCGTATGCTGCACAAATTGGCGTTATGAAAATTACCGATGAAGTGGATGCGATGAGCTCTATGGGATTTTCACCGTGGAATTTTTTAGTTTTACCTCGTCTTTTTGCCCTGATTATCTCTTTACCCCTTTTAGTATTCTTTGCAGATATTGTCTCCATCTTTGGTGGTATGGTGATTGCAACCACAAAACTGGATGTCAGTTTTGTCGAATTTATTGACCGTATCAAAGCAACTGTTGCGCTAAAACATCTGATCATTGGACTTATTAAAGCACCTATTTTTGGATGTATCATTGCAACAATTGGCTGTTTCCGTGGCTTTCAGATCGATAGCAGTACTGAAAGTGTGGGTAAATACACTACCATCAGCGTGGTCAATGCTATCTTTTGGGTTATTGCGATGGATGCAATTATTTCAGTCTTATTGACGGAGCTTGGGTTATGAAAACTCCTGTGATCATCGAAGCAAAAGAGATTGTCACATCTTTTGGAGACAATGTTATTCATGATGGTGTTAGTTTTAAAATCCAAAAAGGAGAGATTTTTGGACTTTTGGGTGGCAGTGGTAGTGGTAAAACAACGCTCCTTCGAGAGATGATCATGCTTCAAAAAGCGCATTCTGGAGAGATGATTGTCCTAGGAACAAATGTTCTAACTGCTTCTCAAAAAACAGCTCAAAAATTGAGGCAACGATGGGGTGTTCTTTTTCAATTTGGCGCTCTTTTTACCTCTCTTACTATTTTAGAAAATGTAGCCATTGCTATGAAAGAGTATACGCAGGTTCCCGATTGGCTCATCGAAGAAGCTTCGTTAATGAAACTCTCAATAGTAGGTCTTCCTCCCAAAGTTGCAACGATGTATCCTTCCGAGCTCAGTGGCGGTATGAAAAAAAGAGCAGGTCTAGCCCGTTCCCTTGCACTTGACCCGAAGCTACTTTTTTTAGATGAACCAACGTCGGGACTGGATCCTCAAAGTGCAAGAGCCTTTGATGAACTCATCGTTACCTTACGAGATACACTTGGTGTTACTGTTGTGATGGTAACCCATGATAAAGATACAATGGCAAATGTACTGGATCGTTTTATTATTTTAGGAAATAAAAAAGTACAATTTGAAGGAACTATGGAGCTTTTAAAGCAAACAACCGATGAAGAGTTGAAAAAATTTTTAAGTTGAGGCTGAGATGGAAAATAAGTTAAGTTATATTTTAGTAGGCGCATTTATCTTTGTATTACTTATTGGAGGTGTTTTCTCCATTCTTTGGCTCGGTAATTACTCCGATAAAGGAAACTTCAAATTTTACAAAATAACCACCAAAGAGTCTGTTTCTGGCTTAAATGAAAAAGCGCCCGTTAAACTTCAAGGTGTGCAGATCGGTGAAGTACGAGGTATTACCATCAATCCGTATAATGCTGAAGAAGTTTTAGTGACTGTACGTGTTCAAGATAATGCTCCTATCAAAGAAGATACGTATGCCGTGATTGAGGCACAAGGTATTACTGGACTTAGTTATATCCAGTTACAAGGAGGAACCAATGAAGCAAAAAACCTTAAAACAAGTAATAAAGATGAAGAATACGGCATCATCTATTCACGCCCATCTACTTTTTCACGACTTGATAAAACGATTACATCGCTAAGTGCAAAAGCGGAAATGATTTTTGAGCGAGCAGAAAGTATCATGAGCGAAAAAAATGTCAAAAACCTTGAAATCATTATTGCCAATAGTGCCAAGATAGCTGAGTCAACTAGCAAAACCATGGCAAATATTGAAGCCCAAAATAAAGAGATCAATCTGTTACTCAAAGAAGCGACAAATGCTGCGACTGGGATTAAGAACATGTCATACTCCCTCTCTTCTGCAGTTGATAATACAGGGATTGATATGATGAATAATGTACGAGATTCTGCACAAAGTGTTAAAACTGTCATGGGTAGTTTAAACCAAAAAGTCGAAAAAGGCTCCTTTGATGTTGATATTTTGCTCAAAGAGAATTTAATGCCACTTCAAAGAACGCTTCAAGATTTACAAGTGTTGGTTAATGAAACGAAAGATCTTGTCAGTAATCTCAAAGACAGTCCAAGCGATCTTCTCTTTAAAGAAGAGACCATCCAACCAGCACCTAATGAACAATAAAGGAAATAAGATGAAAAACGTACTTCTAGCGCTTACCACACTCATGCTTCTTAGCGGTTGTAGCATCAAAGAAGCGTCGCAAAGACCCTACAACTACACCCTTGAGCCTATGATGAAATTAGAGCGATTTAGTGTTGCCAATCAGGATGTACTCAAAATTGCTTATGTTGATGCGCCCAGTGGTCTTAATTCTAGAGCCATTGTGTATAAAAAAGAGGGTGCAATGTTGCCTTATAAATACGGCGCATGGAGCGAAACACCTCCTTTAAAACTTCAATACCTCATCACGGAGGCATTACAAGACCAACACCATTTTGGATCTGTCATTTCAGGAACGTCTATGGCATCTAATAACTTGGTCTTAGAACCAGTTATTCAAAATTTTGAAGAGGTTTTTCGTGAAGATGGGACATCCTATGTACATGTAAGCATACGCTTTCGTCTTGTTGAAATCAAAACAGGTGAAGTGTTAGGCAGTACTAAACTTTCTTCAAAAAAAGATGTCACCAATACCCATGGCGCAGAAGGTGCAGTAGAAGCATTTAATGCAGCAACAGAAGATGTGATTAAAAGCCTCTCTATCTGGATCAATGAACTTCGGAAATAAACAATGAAAAAAGCGCTCTTCTGCTGTTTAATTCTTATGAGCTTGTTGTTTGCTAAAACCGATTTTAGTGAAATGAGTACCGAAGAGCTGATAGCGCTTATTGGGTATGTCGATCAAAAGGCAGAAGAGCATTTTTACCAAGAACTTGACAAACGTGTACCAACCATGAGTGAAGAAGAAAAAGCACTCTATGAAGAGGATAAAAAAAGAAGAGACAATGCCCAAAACTAGACTCCTTCTTTTGGAAGATGACATCAATCTTAGCGAAACAGTCTGTGAGTTTTTAGAGTCTAAAGGCTATCATGTTACTCCTGTATATGACGGTGAAGCCGCAGAAGAGCTTATATACGAGCATCAATATGACCTCTTTTTACTTGATGTCAATGTTCCTTCTTTAAATGGATTTGAACTCCTCAAACGCATTCGCCACGAGAACAATACAACCCCTGCCATTTTTTTGACATCCCTGAATGCTATTGAAGACTTAGAACATGGTTATGAGAGTGGTTGTGATGATTATCTACGCAAACCGTTTGCACTTAAAGAGCTTCTCTTTCGTATCGAAACCATTTTAAAACGTGAGTTCTTTCATACTCAAAGTCCTAAAATTTGCATTGATGAAGGTATTGAGTATGACCCCCTGAGTAACCAACTGTTAGTCAATCAAAAAGCAGCACAACTCCAAAATAAAGAGGCAAAACTACTCAAACTCTTTTTACAAAAGAAAAATGAAATTATCAGTCACGAGATGATTATGACACATTTGTGGGAATACGACGAACAAGGTAGTGACGATACTTTGCGTACTTACATCAAAAATCTTCGTAAAATTATGGGGAAGGATCGTATTGTTAGCATTAAAAAACTGGGATATAAATTTACGCTCGCGTGAGAAGAAAACGCTTCGATCGTTTTTAGTTCTCTACGCCTTTTTAGCACTGCTTATTTTAGGATTTGTAGCTTTTTTATACTATGGTTTGGAACGTGATTTGATGCTTCAAAATCAAAGAGAAGCTCTTTCTACCCTTGCTAATGAGCAAATTGTGCGTCTCAAATCTTTACATGTAAACCTTGGAAAAGAGCAAATATATCCAAGAGATGAACGTTTCAATTCTGCCATTTACGATAGTAGTCTTAAACAAATTTTTTCAACATTGAGTACCAATAAAGTCAACCTTTACGAAGATATTTACCTCAAAAAAAATCATATCTACTTTGTTAAAGAGTTAGAATCTTACTATTTGGGTGCTCGGTATATTGTGATTGAAATCGATGCACCACTTTCATGGGAGAAAAAAGTTTTCCGTAAGCTTTTGACATATGGTGCCATCATTTTTGGTATTTTGATTGTTATTGGTTATTTTTTACTGGGTCTTCTTCTACGCCCGATGAGAGATACTATTACGCTCTTAGATCGCTTCATTAAAGACACAACCCATGAACTCAACACGCCTGTCAATACAATTCTCTCTAATATTGAAATGATTGAGCTTGCAACCTTGGACGAGAGTTTAATGAAAAAAATAAAACGCATTACCATTGCATCTAAAACTATCTCAAATCTCTATGATGATCTTACCTATTTAGTGCTTTCACATCATATCATTTCTCATGATGAAAAGGTCGATCTTAAAGTTATCATTGAGGAGCGACTGGAGTATTTTTCACTTCTGATTGAATCAAAAAAACTTACGTTAACATCTACGCTTGAAGAAAATGTTTTTTTGATGATAGATCGTAAGAAAATTGCCAAACTGATTGATAATATTCTCTCGAATGCTATCAAGTATAATAAAATTGGTGGAACGATTCATGTACTTTTGACACCTGCATATATTGAGATTAGTGATAGTGGAAGAGGCATCGAAACCAAAAAAATCAATCAAGCCTTTGAACGCTACGTGAGGTTTGATCGTACAGTTGGAGGTTTTGGCATAGGACTTAGTATCGTAGCAGCCATCGCCAAAGAATATACTTTACATGTAAGCATAGACTCTCAATTACATGAGGGAACAACAGTGAGGATTGCATGGTAAAAAAAGTTCTTATTTTAATGATCATAGCCTCTTTTATCTGGGCAAAGACAGGTGTATATGAGAAGAATTGCATTCCTTGCCATGAAGACATGGCTATAAAAATTGATAAATTTTTCTACCGCTACCTTCTCAAATACAGTAGTGAGATGGAAGTTAAACATGCCATGAGTCAGTATCTTAAAAATCCAAAAGCAGAAAATTCTATCTTAGTGGATGGACTGATTAATCGCTTTGGAGTAAAGAAAAAAACAACACTGAGTGACACAGAGCTCCAAGAAGCACTTGATACATATTGGGAGCAATACAAAGTTTTTAATAAATTAAAATAATTACTTTTTTATTTCACAATAAATTCACTTTTAATCTATATAATTATCCTATTATTTACATAAGGAGTTACGATGAAAAAGGTATTGTTTTTAGCAGGTCTTGTATGTGCTACGTCTATTTTTGCAGCAGATGGGGAAACCCTTTTTAAAACCTGTGCAACCTGTCATGGATCAAAAGCAGAAAAAGCAGCACTCAATAAATCACAAATCATTGCAGGTTGGGATGCAGCTAAAATTACAGCAGCTCTTGACGGTTACAAAGCAGGTACATACGGTGGTGTATTAAAAGGTACAATGACTGCTCAAGTCAAAAATCTTAGTGCTGATGATGTAAAAGCACTCGCTACTTATATCTCTTCAATCAAATAATCTATAAGGGGAGAGAACCTCTCTCCTCTTATAGCCACTGCTATATTTCAAACAAAACAAACATCAAACCAACAATATATTACAAGCTTCTTCATTTTTCCATTCTTTTTCACTATCTCTAAATTTAACATTAAATTAACACTGATATGTCATTGTTTTACACAAGGAAATTTTTAGTTTTGAAGTGCTGTTTACCCGAGTTGATCGCCAAACCTACATCGGGTAAACACAACGTACTTGTTGCAACGCAAAAAAATTCTACTCAAACAAGGCTTAAATACTAAGCTTTTTTCTGCGTTAACCATAAGCACATTCTTACATGTAATGATCAAAAATGGTTTGCAAAGGCAGAGACACCTCCCCTCTTGGTGCAACATTATGTCACAAAAATAGTACGTATTAAGAGGCTCTGCTTTCGCAAACCATTTTTAAAATCTTAAGGAGGTGTTAGGTGGAATACATTGGATTATATCCTCTATTCTATTTTCCGCAAATTGGTTCAGCTTGGCTGATGGGAATTACGGGCAGTATTCACATTATGGCGTCACATACGTCTGTGGGTGCGGCTTTATTGTTTGCTTTTTTAGCACACAAGGCGTACAAGGAAGATAGACCAGAATTGTATGACTATATGAAGAAATATGGTATGTTCTTGATTATTTTTTCCTATGTCATTGGCTCTATTACAGGACCTGGTATTTGGTACACTGCCACAGCGGCAAGCCCAAGAGGTATTAGTGCACTGATTCATAACTTTGTTTGGGTATGGGCAACGGAATGGGTTTTCTTTATTGTGGAGGTCATTGGTGTCTTTACACTGATTTACACCATTGGGAAAATTGATCGCAAAACGCATCTTAAACTTACCTATATGTTCGCGTTGGCTTCTGTTTCAACGCTTTTCCTCATTATCGGCATCATCAGCTTTATGATGTGGCTAGGAACCGAAGCATGGTATCAAACAGGCTCAGCCAGTGATGCATTCTTTGGTATCAATACCTTCCCTCATATGTTCTTACGTATCGGTTTTATGATTGTTATGTCAGCCATTATTGGCTTCATCATTAGTAGCAGTCTTAAAGAGCAAGAACTTAGAATTGAACTAACCCGTAAACTAGCTGTTATTGGTATGATTGGCGGACTCACAGTGATGATGTCTTTTTTATGGTATATCCAAACATTGCCTCAAAGTGCATGGGATCTTTTCCACGATGTTTTATGGGCACGCGATGGCATGACTCGTATTATTGTGGTCAGTGTTATTGCACTTTATCTGCTGTTAGCTTTTGTGCTTCCTCGCTCCATCAATACCGTTTTAGCCGTCGTAATGATGCTTGTCATCGGTGTTATTGGTGTTTGGCCGGGTGAAAAAATGCGTGAAAGTATGCGTAAACCTTATGTTGCAGGTCGTTACATCTATAGTAATCAGCTGATTGCACGCGATGTTCCTGGCAAACATGTCAAATCTGAAATGGCACTTGTAGCAGAAAAAGGTTTATTACAACTAGCCCCATTCATTCCAGATCATCTTAGAACCATTTCGCCTGAAAATCAACTTGAAGCAGGAAAGCTCATTGCTAAAATTGCCTGCTCAAACTGCCACTCTTTGGAAAAAGGAGCTAAGTTTAGGCCATTGCCAGATAGGTTCCCAGAAATGGATGCGGATACCATTGAGACCATATTGACAGATGTTGTAGCGGCAGGAGTTCGTAGTTATATCCCACCGATTAAACTACCAGCTGATGAAACAAAAGCGCTAGCAGCTTGGCTTGCTACGCAAAATAAATAGGAGGAAAACTATGGATATCGGTCTTGTTTTAAACACGCTACGCGATCCTGCTGGCATACCATTTTACCCTATTGTATTTCAAGCATTGTATATTTTAACATGGGCATTGCATATTGCTTTTGTTCTTTTGGCATTAGGAAGTATACCCATTGCCTTGATAGGCTCTGCTAAAAAAGCGATTGATGAGAACTGGAAAAAGTTGAGCAGTCATATGACACAAGTTGCAAAAATTAGTGTCTCTTTACTGATTGTTTTAGGCGTAGCGCCTCTTTTATTTACACAAGTCATTTACGATGCTAACTGGTACGTCACAAACACCATCTCTGGTCTTTGGGTCGTTGCTTTCATCTATATTCTTGTGTTAGCATACTCTCTTTGGTATTGGTTCTATTATGCCAATAGAAGCAACTCTCCTATGGCAGGAATCATAGGCATCGTCTCTTTTGTTGCTTTCATCGGAGCAGGTGTCTTAATGCATGCGTTTGCTAACGAATCCATTCAACCTGAACAATGGATGAACTGGTACGCACCTAATGGTGTGATCGATACATCAGGAACGGTTTTACACATTGATCTTTTACGATTGGCCTTTATGGTAAGCCTTAGTGCTCCCGTTACAGGTATCTTTTTACTTAACTATGTGGATTACACCTCAAAATGTGATGGGTATACTGCTGAGTATCTCGCGTTTGTGAAAAACCTTGGTAAAAAAATAGCTATCGTAGGATTGCTCGTTAGTGCCGTTCTTTTTGCCGTTTGGGTACTCACACTCAATATGCTTCTCCATCCATTGGTACTTGCCATTGTGCTTTTTGTGCTTATATTACTTTTCATGGTGATCAAAGAGAGCAATAGCTACATTACAACCATTGTTTTAGTGGTCACAGCACTTTTGATTTCAACACTCCGTGAAGTAATTCGTATGAACATCATGAGCAAATACGGTTACAGTATCTACGATTATCCAATGAACATCGACTGGCCAACGGTTATTATGTTCCTCTCTACCTTTGTCTGTGTTGGATTTACAGGCGTTGGATTTATGCTCACCTTAGCATGGAGAGCAGGACGCACCAAAGGCCTTTACACGGCAGATGGTACCGTGACAAAACTCGCAAATGCTACGGTTGGCATTACGATTATTTGGGCATTGGTTTTCATTGCATGGGGACTTGTCGTTGTCTTTAAAAATACGCTCTAGGTGGCTATTTATCGCTATTTGCAAGGCTAAAGTTTAGCCTTGCATCTTTACATGTAAAAGTGAATAAGTGAAAATCCCCACACAACTACAAAAATAACGATACTTAAAAAGACAACAGAACTGCCTGCATCTTTTGCACGCCCCGCCATTTCATGATACTCAAGCGTTACAAGGTCTGTCACACGTTCTATTGCACTGTTAATCGCTTCTGCCATAGGAATGCCCATAAGCGCTATAAACATCACGAGTTTATACAAAAGATCCAAAGGGAGCAGATATAGAACAGGAAGTAAAATCACTACAAGCCCCAGCTCTATTTTAAATGAAGTCTCATTAGCGATCATATCTTTTAAACCCTTGAGCGCATAGGTTGTATTTTTAAAAAAATGATATTTCGGTTGGTTTCTCACGCTAAGCCTTTATTGATGTTTGTAGGTTAGTATATCTTTTGTACGATCATAGAGTGCTGTTTTAACCCCCATCACACCTAAAATTGTATGAAAAAGATTGTCATGTGAGTATTCTTGTGATGATCTTTGCGCGAGAGATACTACATCAATGCGTCCCTTGCTTTGAGAACCAAACCACATCAATGCCCCTATATGTGTCTGTTCTTCGGGAGCCATAAAATAAGGAATCCCATGCAAATAGAGCCCTTTTTCACCCAAAGATTCTCCATGGTCTGCCATATAAATCATTGACGTTTGGAAATTTTGGTCATTCTGTTTTAAAAAAGCAATGGTTTTAGAGAGAAAATAATCCGTGTATAAAATAGCATTATCATATGCGTTTCCGATCTCTTCAGCACTGCATTTTTCGACCTGATTGGTTTGGCATACTGGGGTAAATTTTTCAAATGCTTTCGGATAGCGTTTATAATACGCTGGACCATGATTACCCATCTGATGAAGGACGATAACAATATCACCTTTTTGTGCATCAACATATTTTTGTAACCCTACTAACATTCCCTCATCACGACATTCATCTTCACACAGTGTATTGTTTTGACTTATTTTATAATCTTGATACTCTACCCGTAAAGCAACGCCTTTGGAATCAGAATTATTGTCTCGCCACAATACATTGACACCGCTATGTTTAAGTACATCGATAACATTTTCAGTCGACTTCGCTTCTTTATCACTATAGTTTTGGCGTCCTAAATTAGAAAACATACATGGTACGGAGATAGCAGTTGATGTTCCACAAGAATAGGCATTTGAGAAATTAATAATATCCTCTTTTTGCAGTAAAGGATTGGTCTGTCTTTCATAACCATTTAGTGAAAAGCGATTGGCACGAGCCGCTTCACCCACAACGACAATAGTTAATTTACGAGTTCCACCCTCTTCTTTTGTTGCATCTAGGCCAATTTGTTTTAATGTTGCTTCTTTCTTATAAAAGCTATTATATATATAACTTCCTGCAGAGTAAAGGCAATACGTTGGATTGGTATAGTAACGTAAAGGTTTATTTTCTCTAAAAAATGAGGTGTAAAAACGATTAAAAGCAAATAGCATCACTGCAATCAAAACAAGAGCAATACCAATACTTTTTGCCTTATTCCAAGCCTCTTGCTTGAAACTTCCATGAAGGATAGGTACACGATAAATTAAAAATGAAGGAATCATACCCAAGAAAAAGAAATAACCTAAAAGATTCCAGTTTACAAGATCCAATGACTCATTGGCATTGGTTTCCACAGCATTTTGGATCATTGTATCATCAAGAATGACATTGTAAGTATTCATAAAATAATTTGTTAACGAGGCAAGTAATAAAAATGCTATTGCGAGTGGTTTTAGAGTATAACGTGAAGCGAATAAACTCAGCAAGATTGTGATACTAGCAACTAATACAACGCCTAAAGAGAGTAAAAAGCCACTATTGGCAATGGAGACATCATAGACTTGCGTAACATGTTTAAAAAAAGAAATATTGTCAAAAAACACTAAAAAAAGTGCTACAACAACGATAAGCTGATTGCGGGTCATTTTAAATTTCATTTATTTTCTCTTGATAGTTGGTTTTACATGTAAAGTATAGTTTAGTTTTTTAAACAAATGTTTTTGGCGAGATACCATTTCACGATTGCCATTGTTGAATAACTCATTTCTCGCTGTTCAAAAGGAATTGAACAAACACGCATTTTTGAACTTATGACACCACTTACCAAGGTTAAAAAAAGGAAAAAGGCTATTCCTATTACAATATTATAGAAATAGCCTAACCAACTACCCACAAGAAATGGAGTAAATGTTAACAGACCATAAAGGCTAAACATCGCCATGCGACACCAAAACCCTTTTATTTTGGGAATAATCTCAATAATAGGAGGGACTTCTTGCTCCATAGGTTACTTTAGGTTAGTAAAATTTACAGGAAAATCAAAATCACATCCACGAATCGCTTTAATAGCTTCTTGCAAATCATCAATTGCTTTGCCTTCAACTCTGACGACATCGCCACGAATCGAAGCTTGCACTTTGAGTTTAAGCTCTTTAATCTCTTTAACAATTTTTTTAGCATCATCGCCAGAAATTGCATCGACAATACTCACCGTTACTTTGGTTTTATTGCCGCCGGCAACTTCACGTTTCGTCTCTTTGAGTGCTTTCGAAGAGATCTCACGTTTGATAGCCTCTGAAATGAGTGCTTCAACCATTGCATCAGCTTTCGTATCCGTGGTTGTGATAAGTGTCACTGTCTTGGCTTTTTCATTGTGTTCAAACTCACACGTAATGCCTTTAAAATCCCATCGATTCGTGATAACCTTTTTCGCTTGCTCATACGCGTCTTTAAACTTTTGCTTATCAATCTCTGCTGTGATATCAAAACTATGCTCTTTTGCTGCCATATATTCTCCTTAGTGTCTTAGATATTCTTTGATATTTTCGCCAACTTGTCGCATCAGTTCACGCCTAGCTTCAATGCTCCCCCACGCAATATGGGGCGTAATAATTAAGCGTTCAGGATGCTTTACATGTAAAAGTGGATGATGCTCTATCATCGGCTCAACTGCCAATACGTCAAGCCCTACATAAATCTCTTTGGTATCAATCACTTCACGTAAATCATCTTCGTTAATGATACCTCCCCGTCCAACATTGACAAGAATAGCACTTTTTTTCATTTGATTGAATTGCTCTTTGGCAATCAAATTTTTTGTTTTGTCATTTAGTGGTGCATGGATGGTAATCACATCACATGTTTGCATCATTACTTCAAGACTAACACGTTCATAATTACTATCATTGTTAGTGCCACTGGTTGAAAAATACACTACATTTGCGCCAAATGCAGAAGCAATTTTTGCGACCTCTTTACCGATTGTTCCTAACCCAACAATGCCCCAACGCTTCCCTTTAATCTCCCAAAATGAGCGATCTAAATGAGTAAAAATAGAGGTTTTTGTCCATTGTCCTGATTTGACAAATTGGTCATAGTAGCCACATTGACCCAAGAGGTTTAGAACCAACATCATCGTAGTTTGCGCTACCGATGCAGTTGAATAGCCAGCAACGTTTTTAACAACAATACCCTTCTCTTTAGCATACGCCAAATCAACGTTATTCGTCCCTGTAGCTGTGATACAAATCAACCCTAAATTAGGGCAAGCATCCATCACTTCTTTATCAATAACAACTTTGTTGGTCAGAATAATTTTAGCATCGCTAATATGTTCAACACGCTCAGACACAGTTGTCGTCTCAAATGCCTCAATTATCCCAAATTGTTGAAATAGCTCTAAATCAATATCATTTCCCATCGTTTTAGCATCTAAAAAAACAATCTTCATTACTTAGTCCTTTATTCTATGCCCAACAAATTTTGAGAAGTTCTCCATAATGAGCCCTCCTCTTCGAAAGCCTAGTCCGCAACCCTCATACGCGAAGAAAACACCCGCTTGATAAGATTTCCCTTCAACGTCTTTTGGAAGTTCCACATACTCTTGATAGATTGGTTTAAAATTACCATAATCACCCTCAACTTTTGCCATAACAGACATATCTGTATCGTAAATAATCGTGTTAGCACCTTCTCGTCCAAAGGCTCTTTTTTCAACTTGCTTTTTACCTGTAAGCGGTTCATAGGAAGTTTCAAGGAGCAATGGATGATTGGGGAAAAGATCCCATAAAATTTTCATAAAAGCTTTACTTTGAAACAGTAATGTATAAGCAGGATTAATGATAATTGCGCGTTGCTCTTTGACCATCTCGTCTAAAAGAAGTGCCAAGTCACCCTCTTCTATTGCAATATTTTCCCAAGGAATAAGTTTGAACCAAAATTCGAAATTTTCTTCCCCTTTAAAAATACCTTCTTTTCCACTAAATTGAACCTCATCGACATAGGCAAAATCTGTATGAAAGCCTGCCTCATTAGCAGCAGATTGAAGAAAACGTGTCGTGTTTTCATCTTCGATATTACCACGAATTGAAGAAAAGAGAATCTTCCATCCCTCATAAGAGGCAGCAAAATCTTCTGTATTGCCATCAAGTACCACAAGACGTTTGAAATTCTCTTTGAGTGCTTCAAAAACAGTATTGAACTGCTTCGCTTCATTCATACCATTGGCTTTAAGCATTGCCCATTGAATAATGGCCGTTTCATACAACGATGTTGGGGTATCTGCATTAAATTCGATCAGTTTAATCGGCTTACCATCAACGCCACCTGCAAAATCAAACCGACCATAGAGATGCCAATGTACGTCATTTGCCCATGAGTTTTTGATCAGATCAACTAAATTGAATGGAATATTTAATTCATGAAATAGATTATTGTCAATCACATATTGCCCAGCATCAGCAAACATATCATAAAGCTCATTGGCTGCCTCATAATAGGCTTCAACTTCATCATTACAGACAAGCACTAACTCATCGGCAACATACGATGTTTGATCCGTATCCGTATGCCAATAAAAACCAATTGACTCCAAAAATTCCTTACTTAACGGTTTTATTTTTTCTACATGTAACATCATTAACTTCCTGAACTTGAAGGTACGCTTGAACTTGAAGTACCACTAGATGAGCTACCACTTCCAGAACTTGAGCCAAAAAAGCCACTGCTTTTCGTTGTACTGCTTGTGCTAGAGGTGGACATTGGTTTGTTAAAACTAGTTGTACTACGAGAATAAGCTTGCGGACTTGAATAATTGGTTGCTCTTTGATTTTGATATGTTGGGTTATTAAAAAGCTTTCCACCTATCCAACTACCAATCATACCTCCAGCAATACTTGAGAGTAGAATGCCGCCCAATCCCATTTGTCCTGAACTCATATTTGAATTGGTCAGAGGAGAGGTGTTGTTATCAATTTTTTTTGCCTCTTCTTTGACTAAAGCATCTATTTCAGCTTGTGATAAAATCCGCTCGCTTCCATCAGGTTTTCGAACAATAACACGTGTGGTTGAACTTGGATACTCTTCGGCTATTTTATACTCTCCTGTAGCGCTTTCATCAACAATGACAAGTGCTCCTTGTGTTTTTGCTGCATCTGCAAGAGCATTTTTATTCTCATCTTTTTGATCACAGCCTTGCATACTTACAAGAACCATTACACCAATGCCTCCTGCGATCATATAATCTGAAATTTTACGGATATACTGCACGATTTTTACTCTCCTAGAATTTCTTTAAGTTTTTTACCCTTTTTGATAAAAAGTTTGCCATTTTTATCCATAACATCATTCAGTTGACCTATCTTTTTACCAATTTTATCACTGATATGTTGTTTTTCTTTTTTGGAAAATCCTTTTTCTTTGAGATAACTTCTCAAATCTCTCCAATCACTATAAGACTCAAACATATCTTCCACGACCCTATTCTCTTCATCTTCATCTAAAACGTCTGCTTCTTCAAATGAAAAAGGTGTTTGTGAAGCTGTGGTAGCACTAGAAGGAACGATAGTCGTAGGTGTGTTAGTAGATGCTTCATTCCCTGTGTGTGTAATTTGTCGATTGGCTAAAGTCAGAATTGCTTTAAGTTGCTCATCTCTCTCTTTATAGATCATTTCGATTTTTTCTTTTGATTCAATCAACAAACGTTCTTTATCGGCGATGAGACGCTCTTTATCCGCCTCAAGTTTTTCATTTTTAAGTTTCATCTCTTCAAGTTGTACTTTGAGAAGCTCAACATAAGCATTCTCTGCCACATTGTCTATTTTGCGGATCGATGGACCTTCCTTTAGACTACTTTTTGTTAGTAAAATGTACTTGACACCATTTTCAATAATACTTTGCAAGGAACCACGTCGCAAACGATTGTAGATAGCCTCTTTGCTCACGCCTAAAAGCTTTGCTGCCTCAATAACAGTTAGTTTTTTATCCATCTTGATGACCCTTTGCTAACGAAGAGAAATATATTTGTTCTTATGTTATCACAGCTTAGTTTAGTTTAGTTTGAGGAAATTGTTTTGAAGGACAAGAAGAAAAGCCAAGAAGATAACTTCTTGGCTGTGTGTGTTAGAGTCGTGACTCGTAACGGCGAAGCATATAAAGTCTTTTCAACTGTTTTTTGCGAGCACTAATTTTATCTTTTTTGCGTTTTTCTGTTGCTGTTTCATAGAAACGTCTTGCACGCACTTCAGTTACAACTAGGTTACGATCAACTTGTTTTTTAAACTTTCTATACGCTTCGTCAAACGAATCGTTAGGATGTACTTTAATTCCTGGCATACTCTATCCACCACCTTTCTGATGAATTTAAGAATGCATTTTATCTAACTACAATTACATGTAAGCTTAAATCATTTCACTGATTATCTGTATTAATGCTTATAATATAAAAATTGACGATAAAAGCTAATTTTATATTGACTTTATACGTCATTAAATGTATACTTTCAAATAAAACAATGATAAAAAGGTGACATTTTTATGAATATTGTCCTTTTAAAGGCGAGGAGTAATGACTCTTCAATGGTCGTTCAACAGAAACAAATCTTGAAATATGCTCATCATCATGATATCGAAATCGATACTACTGAGATCGAAAATTCGGATCCGGCATTAGAACTTGAAGAACGTAAAGAGTTCAAAGGCTTCTTGCGATCTCTTTCTAAAAATGATCATATTCTCATCTTTGATCTCTTAACCTTCTCTAACAATGTTGAAGAGTTAGTCAAAATCTTCGAATGTCTACTCACACGTTCCATTTCTATACATATTGCCGATGTCAATACCTGTATTCATGTCGACTCAAAACCTTTAATTTTACTTGATCTTCTTGTTAAACAAAGAGAGCTCAATAAACAACTTGATAAAGAAAAAACGCAAGGAAGGCCAAAAGGTAGAATGTCAAAATCAAAATTTGACGTCCATCGCCCTTATGTTATTGAACTCCTTGAAAAAAGCACTTCTATTAGTGAAATTGCAAAAATTTTAAAGGTTAGTCGTACTTCATTAAAAGACTATGTAAATTCTAGAGGACTAAAAGAGCTTGTAAAAGCTAAATTTTCGCTCCTTAAATCATCCAAACAACCACCACTCACACTAAAATCTTCTATTTCGAAAGAATGTTCACTCATTAAACCACCAGTAGATTACACAGAAGGAACCGTACATGAATTGTAGCAACGATTGTTCAACTCAGCCTACTTATTATAGGTTGAAACGCTATATGAGTTTTGGCATTATTACATTTATATCCCTTGTTTTGCCATTTATCACCATAGAAGGTAAACACTTCTTTTTGCTTAGTTTTGATAAAAAGCAGTTAAACCTTTTCTTTACTGCTTTCGATATGCAAGAACTTTACTTAATGCCTTTTGTCATTATGCTTTTTTTCTTAGGTATCTTTTTTATTACAACTCTCGGGGGTAGAGTTTGGTGTGGTTGGTCATGTCCACAAACGATTTTTAGAGTTATTTTTCGTGATCTTATACAAACCAAACTGTTAGGAATTCGTAAAAATATTCATAACAAACAAAAAGAACCTGAAAATCAGATCGTAAAGCGCTTTATAGCTATCATTATTTGGGCATGTCTAGCGCTTCTCGCAGCATCAAACTTTTTGTGGTATTTCATCCCTCCTGAAGATTTTTTTGTTTACCTTCAACATCCTTTGGATAACACAATTATGTATGGCTTTTTAATAGGCATTACTACTTTTTTGATCTACGATGTCGTTGCACTTAAAGAAAATTTTTGTGTCTATATTTGTCCTTATGCACGTATTCAATCTGCACTTTTTGATGAAAACACCATTCAAACAATTTATGATGTAAAGCGCGGTGGTCAAATCTATGATGCAAAAGGAATGAAGCTTAGTAGCAAACCACCTTTAGCAACCGATGATTGTACAGGATGCGAGGCATGCGTTAGAGTTTGCCCAACGCATATTGACATTCGTAAGGGAATGCAACTAGAGTGTATTAACTGTTTGGAATGTGCAGATGCATGTACCCCTGTTATGGAAAAACTAGGTAAACCTTCTCTCATTACATGGACAAGTTATAATGCAACAGAAAAAGGTGTTAAAACACAATATTTTCGTTTTAGAACCATTGCATATATGGTTGCCCTTAGTATTGCACTTATCGGGCTCTTTGCTATGGGAACTCAAAAAGAGTATATGCTTTTAAATATTAATAGAACTAGCCAACTTTACAAAATGGCAGACGATGGTAAAACAGTTGAAAATGTCTATACATTCTTATTTCAAAATACTGACACTAAAGATCATACATACTATTTTGAAATTTCAAATAAAGATATCAAAATTGATAAACCAAGTGAGCCTTTTTTATTGAAAGCAGGTGAAAAAATGAAGAAAGTTGTTATTCTTAATGCTGCACCAAAAGAGCTAAGAGAAGAAGGCGAAGATTTGCCAATTACAATTAAAGCATATGCTGTTGATGCAAAGGAAAAGATTATTGTTAATCGACATACAATTTTTATCTATCCTAAACGAAGTGATGTTCAGCCTTAAAATACTATTTGTGTATGCAAGATAAGAAGTTTAAATCTTCTCTTGTATACACTTTCTCCTTTTTACAATCTCAAATCCTAGATTTTATATTAATGGAATAAGTTCTGAAAGTATAAGAGGAAATAAGACGATGGCATGCTAACCATTCGTCTTATATGTGGAGTGTATTAAAGCGCTGATTTTGCCTGTTTTACAACAGTTGCAAAGGCTTCAGGGTCATTCATCGCCATATCTGCAAGAATCTTTCTGTCTAAATCAATATTTGCTTTGTTTAGCGCATTGATGAAGCGTGAGTAGCTAATGTCATTAAGTCTGCATGCTGCGTTAATACGTGTGATCCAAAGTCTTCTAAAATCTCTTTTCTTTTGTCTTCTATCACGGAATGCATAAACTAAACTTCTCTCTATTTGCTCTTTTGCTTTTCTAAAGTGTTTTCTTCTTCCACTAAAGAAGCCTCTTGCCATCTTTAAAATTTTCTTGTGACGTCTTCTTCTGACGATACCTGTTTTTACTCTTGCCATGGTGTCTCCTTGACCAAATAAATCAATGTCGGTGTCCCGTCTCGGGAACTTACCCTCATTATGAGGGGAACATTACATGTAGGGTGAATGACTCTTGTCAAAAACTCTTTTTAAACTATGCTTTACAAAGCATTAATTTAATGGACTTCTCATCGCGTGCATCTACAACTTTAGATTCTTTCAAACCACGCATTCTTTTCGTTGGTTTTTTAGTAAGAATATGACTTCTAAAGGCTGCGCCTCTTTTAATCTTGCTCTTACCTACTCTAAAACGCTTAGCGGCACCGCGTACCGTTTTCATTTTCGGCATGCATACTCCTTATATTTATTCTAAAATCTAAATGAGGAAATATCCCCTCTAGCGTTAGAAAACGGCTATAATAGCTTAATTTTCCTTAGAGAGGATTAAAATAAAGAAAAGTTACGACGAGTTATAGGTTATTTTTTAGGAGTAACCAACATATTAATATAACGACCTTCAAGCTTTGGCGTTTTTTCACGCTCAGCAATATCTTCCAACATTGGCCAAAGACTTTCTAAAACCTGCTCTCCAATCTCTGGATTAGACATCTCTCGCCCTTTTAAGAATACCCTAAAACGTACGTGTTTGCCCTCTTCCAAAAACTCTCGAGCATGTTTGATTTTATAATTAACATCATTAGCAGCAATTTTTACAGAAAGCTTGATCTCTTTGATCTCAATAATTTTCTGATTTTTACGTGCTTCTTTCAGTTTTTTTTCTTGTTGGTATTTGAACTTACCATAGTTCATAATTTTGCAAACCGGGGGCTTTGCATCAGGTGCGATTAAAACGAGATCTAGTCCTAGCTCATCCGCTTTTGCAAGAGCCTCTTTTCTGGTAATAATGCCATATTGTGTACCATCATCACCAACACATCTTACCTCAGCTGCCCTGATCTCGTCGTTCAGTATGACATCTTTGTCTTTACTCAAAAGTGTACCTCACTAAGTTTCTCCTTCATTTTTGATATTAATGCTTCTTTTGTCAAATTATACTGTGTTCTTTCGCGTCTATCTCTTACGGCAACACTTTGTCCTTCAACTTCGGCATCACCAATGACCAAAATCATTGGCACGCGCATCGTTTCTGCATTGCGAATGCGTTTATTGAGGCTCTCATTTTTGGAAGAGACTTCTACATCAATTTCTTCAGCCATAAGTTCATTTGCTAATGTTTTAGCATAAGCCAAATGTGCATCTGAGATTGGAATAATCACGGCTTGCGTTGGTGCAAGGAAGAATGGAAATTCTCCCGATGTATGTTCAATCAAAATACCAATAAAACGCTCAAATGAACCCAAAATTGCACGATGTAGCATGACTGGACGTGCATGTTCATTGTTTGCATCAATGTAGGAAATATCAAAACGCTCTGGCAAATTAAAATCAACTTGAATGGTTCCACATTGCCATTTACGTTTAAGCGCATCGGTAATCTTAATGTCAATTTTAGGGCCATAAAAAGCTCCACCACCTTCATCAATGCCATAATGAATGCCGTTTTCATCAAGTGCATTCTTTAAGCCTTCCGTTGCTGCCTCCCAGTATTTTTCATCACCAATTGATTTCTCAGGGCGAGTCGAAATTTCCATCTCATACTTAAATCCAAATGTTTTCATAATAGAATCGACAAAACTTAAAATTTCTATAACATTTTCTTTAATTTGATCCGGTGTACAGAAAATGTGAGCATCATCTTGAGTAAATTCACGCACGCGGAATAGCCCATGGAGTACACCGCTTTTTTCATGACGATGTACAACACCGTATTCAAAAAATTTAAGTGGTAAATCACGGTAACTTCTCACTTCACTTTGAAATACTTTAATATGCCCTAAACAGTTCATTGGTTTAATGCCATATTCAGACTCATCAATGACAGTGAAATACATATTCTCACCATAATTCTGGTAATGACCACTAATTTTCCATGCATCAGATTTTAGAAGTTCTGGCCCTCTTACAGGTAAATAACCTCGCTTGCGATGTGCTTTAAAAAGGAGTTGTTCCAACTTACTTCTTAATTTACCACCATTGGGTAACCAAATTGGAAGACCTGCACCTACTTCATCATCAAAGGTAAAGAGCTTAAGTTCATTACCGATTTTGCGATGATCTCTCTTTTTTGCTTCTTCAATCATAGTAATATAATCTTTGAGGCTCTCTTTATCTGCAAAAGCTATACCGTAAATACGTGTTAGCATTTCACGTTTCTCATCACCACCAAGATAGGCACCTGCAACTTTAATCAGTTTAAAAAATCTAAGATATTTAGTATTGGGAACGTGAGGTCCACGGCATAAATCTTCAAAATCCCCTTGTTTATAAATAGATACTTCACCATCAGGAATTCTTAGCAAAACTTCTTGTTTAAGATTGTCATGTTCAAAACGTTTAATAACAGCCGTTTTAGTCGTATAAATCTTCTCAATTGGCAACTTAGCAGTAGCAAGCTCTGCCATCTTCTTTTCAATCTCTTTAAGATCAGCATCACCAATCTTTTCATTAACACGAAAATCATAATAAAAACCGTCTTCAATGACAGGTCCGACAAAAAATTGTGCATCTTTATATAATGCTTTAATCGCTTGAGCCATTAAATGTGCACATGAGTGGCGGATTACTTCAAGAGCATCTTTTGAATTATCAAATAAGATTTTGTCTTCGTAAGTCTTTGAGGAGGCAGCAGCAGTTTGGGTGTCAATGACGAGAGCACCTTCTTTATAGGCTATAACATCATTCATCATAATAAGATCCTTTTACTTGTATGAACTCCCAAACAGACGGGAGAACAAAAATATGGTGGCCACGAGAGGATTCGAACCTCCGACCACTACCATGTCAAGGTAGTGCTCTACCAACTGAGCTACGCGACCACACAATTTAAGAGCTGAGATTATACCAAAAAAAAATAAAATTGCAACTATTTTCATCATAGCAGGTGGATAAATCGAGCATCTAACCTTCTTTTTTGCTTTTCCAAGAGTGATATAAAATCAGAATTACTCCAAAATCAATCATTACATCGGCAAAATTGAAAACAGCAAATTCAAAACCATAATGCCAGAAAAAATAATCTACAACACCGCCATGGATAAAGCGATCGTAAATATTACTCAGTGCTGCACCTGAAATAATTCCTATAGGAAAACTATAGTTTCGAAGTATGTCTTTATAAAATAACAGATAAATACCTAAACCACCAACTAAAAACAGTTGAATATACTTTAGATACTCTTCTAAAAAAGCGAACATTGAAAATGCTACACCTTTATTGTAAGTCAAAATCAATGAAAAAAAACTCCCTTGCCAGCGAAATCCTTCTAAGAAAAAAGTTTTAATCAATTGATCTACAAAAAAAACACAACATAATGAAGCAATAAGAACAATCCATCTTCTATTCATTCAAGGCACTTTTAAAAAATTTGACTGTTTTCTCCATACGATCTTCAAGAAGCTTTTCATCTTGACCTTCAAGTAAAATACGTAATAAATTTTCTGTTCCTGAATAACGGATAAGAACTCGGATTTTTTTGCTTTCTAGTTCGGATACTAACTTGTCATAGCCTTTAAGTTCAGCAAGAGGAATTTTATTATCAACTTTAATATTTTGTTGAAGTTGAGGATAAAGCTCAAAAGGACTAAATAATTTACTCACTTTTTGTTTTTCTGTGAGCATACAGTGCATAACAGCAAGAGCAGCGACTAACGCGTCACCTGTTTTAGCAAAATCAGACAAGATAATATGCCCACTTTGCTCGCCTCCAAAGTTTATTTTTTCCCTATATAAGGCTTCTAAAACATTTTTATCCCCTACATCACAACGATAGGTTTTTATACCTGATTTATTAAGATAATCTTCTAACGCTTGATTACTCATAACAGTAACACAGACACCTTTGTTAGCAAGCCTATTTTGCCCTTGTAAAAAAGTGGCAATTTTTCCTATGAGCTTATCACCATGAATAGGATTTCCGTTTTCATCAACAACCACTAAACGATCAGCATCACCATCAAAAGCAAAACCTAAATCTGCACGAAGACGGCGTACTTCTTCTCCAAGTTCCTCAGGATGTAATGCTCCACAGTTAAGATTAATATTGCTACCGTTAGGTTCATCATTGATCATAATAACATCAGCACCGAGTTCATTAAAAATAGTTGGTGCAACTTTGTAAGCCGCGCCATTGGCAGTGTCAAGAACAATGCGCAATCCTTTAAGCGTTAACGCTTTAGGAAAAGAATTCTTGATTTGTACAATGTAACGACCAATCACATCATCAACTCTTTTAGAACGGCCAATATCAAATTCCATTTTTTGATTTGCTTCAATTAATGCATCATCGTAATAAATTTTTTCAATGGCTGCTTCTTCTGTTTCGCCTAGTTTATTACCAAATGAGTCGAAAAATTTAATTCCATTATCAAAATAAGGATTATGGGATGCGCTAATCATGATACCTGCATCACAACGCATATCTTCCGTTAAAAAAGCAATCGCTGGAGTTGGCATAGGACCAATTTGTCTTACATCGTAACCAACGGCCGTTAAGCCTGATACAATCGCATTTTCAATCATATAACCACTGCGCCTCGTATCTTTACCTACTAAAATTTTATTCGTAATAGAATTTTTACGAAAATAGATACCTGCTGCCATTGCCAAACGCATCGCCATAAAAGCACTCAGTTTTTTGCCTGCTTTACCTCTAACACCATCGGTTCCAAAAAGTTTCATTGTTTTTCCTAATTGTCATCTATACATTCAATCAATTATAATTATGAAATTGTAACAAAACTTTTCTAATCTTTACATGTAAAAGGGTATGCTACTCGTTTTCTACAGTTTATCTATATCTATCAGTGTCAAATAACCCTATTAATATACTCTAATACATAACAATAAAAAATTATTTTGAAATAGAACAATGGTTATAATATAATTAAAAATTGATCAACTTCCTCAAAACAATGCCTTTTTTATTTTAAATTGGCCTTAAAATAAGTTGTATTTAATATTTATTTTTATATAATCTACGCCTAAATTTAAAAACGAAAGGCTTATCTATGGCAAACCACAAGTCAGCAGAAAAGCGTATTAGACAAACAAAAAAACGCACTGAAAGAAATAGATTTTATAAAACTAGAATCAAAAATCTAACACGTGCTGTAAGAGAAGCTGTAGAAGCAGGTGATCAAGCAGCAGCTGAAGTTGCGTTGAAAAATGTGAATAAAAACTTTCATTCTTATGCAGGCAAAGGTATTTTAACTAAAAATACAGCTGCTCGCCGTGTAAGCAGATTGTCACAACTCGTTAATACGCTAGGTAGTGTTGCTGCATAACTTGCGGCAACTCCCTCTTTATTTTAGTTCCTATCCATGTTGAAAGATAAATTACTCCCATTTCTAGAACGTTATAATGAGCTTTCTACACTTTTAAGTGATCCTAATATTGCTACAGATATTAAGAAAATGACAGCACTCTCCAAAGAACAGTCAGGATTAGAGAAAATCAAAGATAAAACCCTTGAATATCTTTCAACACTTGATCAAATTGAGGAAAATAAACTTCTCTTTGATGATGAAGAGCTCGGTGAGCTTGCAAAAGACGAACTTCGAATTCTTGAACCTCGCAAAGAAGAGATCGAAGAAGAGATTAAACTTCTCTTACTTCCTACAGATCCAAATGATGAGCGCAATATCTTTTTAGAAATTCGCGCTGGTACAGGTGGTGATGAGGCCGCTATTTTTGTATCTGATCTTTTTAAATCTTACCTTCGCTACGCAGAAAACCGTGGTTGGAAAGTTGAAGTTGTTTCACTCAGTGAAGGTGTTCTAAATGGATATAAAGAAGTTATTGCGCTTATTAAAGGGCAGGGTGCTTTTTCACGTCTTAAATATGAAGGTGGCGTTCACAGAGTTCAACGTGTTCCTCTCACAGAATCACAGGGTAGGGTACATACTTCAGCAGTTACCGTTGCGGTTATGCCTGAAGTTGATGATGTTGAGATCGAGATACTCGAAAAAGATTTGAAAGTCGATGTTATGCGATCTTCTGGAAATGGTGGACAATCGGTCAATACAACCGATAGTGCCGTAAGAATTACCCACTTACCGACTGGTCTTGTGGTGGTTAATCAAGATGGCAAATCTCAGCATAAAAACAAAGATGCTGCAATGAAAGTGCTCAAAGCAAAACTTTATGATATGCAGATGCAAGAACGCAATGCTAAAGAGAGTGAAGCGCGAAAAACACAAGTAGGATCAGGTGATAGAAGTGCTCGTATTCGTACCTATAACTATCCACAAAACCGTATTACCGACCACAGAGTAGGGCTTACATTGTATCGCTTAGATGCTATTATGGAAGGTGGTTTTTATGATGAAATCATAGACCCTATTATTACTCATTACCAAACAGAGCTTATGAAAGAAGCAAACCTTTAAAAACAATCTATTTATCGTAGATAAGAAGATTGTTTTGATCAATCATCTCCTTAATCATTTTAATATATTCCTCTTTGAGCTCAGAATAATTACCCATCGTTTTAGAAGCTTCCATACCTCCAAAGTTTTTTCCATTATTTCTTGATTGCAGTCTCTTTTCTCTAAATGTGATATATGCATCATTCGTATTAAGATTCAGCATATAAGAATTCACTGATTTTTGCAATGAACCAAAAATACGGATCATGTGTGTTTTACCTATTGCCCTATTTTGAGGCATTAAACCAACACCTGAATAAGACCAGTGACCAAAAAGGTTATTGGCTTCTCGTGCAAATCGACTTTTCCCCCAACCGCTTTCCAATGCAGCTTGTGATAGGGCTAAAGAAGTCGGAATCACATCAATACGTTTAAAATATTCATCTCGATCAAAGAGAGACTCTATGCCATATTTGTTGCGCAATGAGATAAGATACCCCACATTAGCATAATTTAGCCCTCGAAAGGCATCAGGCACTGCTTTGGCAAAAAAGTTAGTAATGAATTCTCGATCTTTCTTAATTTCATCATTACCTTTATCCACAAGAATTTTCATTTCACGAATAAATTCTTCTTTTTGTTTTGCGTTATCTTCAATCTGATAATATTCTGAAGATAAACCTCCTGCATTAAGCGCTCCTTGGAGAAGCAAGCATGAGGCGATAAAAAGTGTGTAGAAAAAATTCACGAATTTAAAGTTCCAGCACCGTTTCAAAGACTTTTTGTACCCTTCCTTTGAAAAAAAGTCTTTGATTTTCAATTCGTAAATTTAGCTCTTCTCCACTAATAGGATAGACTTTTGCGCTTGTCCCTATGAGTTTTTGACGATATGCACTGTAAAAACATGCCGCCATCCCTGTACCGCAGGCAAGCGTTTCATCTTCGACCCCTCGCTCATAAGTTCTTACATGTAAAGTATTTTCCCTAAGCATTGCATAATTCACATTGGCGTTATACTTATAGCGCATTTGACGAGCAATCACTTTATCAAAGCACGCAGTATCATCAACAAATGTCACCAGATGAGGTACTCCCGTATCACAAAAATGCCATGTTAAACCATTTTCATCAAATGATTCACTGAGCACTTGTGGTGTTGTGAGTTCTGTTTCGACAACATCATTTTCTACCAAAGAAGTTATGACGCCAGCCCCTGTTAGAAAGCGCATAGAAGCACCTGCTAATTGGTTAGTAAAGGCATAATGAGCACATGCTCGTGTGCCGTTCCCGCACATAGAAGCAACGCTTCCATCATTGTTGTAAAATTGCCATTTAAAATCATATTCAGAATGGGGTAGCAAAACAATTAAGCCATCTGCACCTACACCTTTTTGTCTGTCACATAGCTGTTGTGCCAATCTACTTCGATCAACCTCAACAAAGGTATGAAAAATAATAAAATCATTGCCATTGGCATTATATTTTGCGATTTGCATACGTACCCCGTACAAATTTAATAAATTTTTCGATCTCACTCTCTAAAAATTTCATATCAAAAGAGTTATTGATGAGGAAATCGGCTAAGATTTTCTTCTCTTCAATGCTAATTTGAGCATCGATTCGTTTTTGTGCCTCTTCTTTGCTAAAATCTTCTCGAATCATTAACCGTTTTCGTTGCACTTCAACAGGAGCATACACAACAGCAACTAATTTGCAGGCATAGCCATCGCTTTCAAAATAGAGTGGAATATCGATGATATAAGGCTTTTTTTTCTCTTCTAACTGATCACATCGCTTAAAAATCTCTTGTCGAATCAACGGATGCAAAAAAGTATTGAGTTTTTCACGCTCCTTCTTATCGTTAAAAATCAGTGCGCCAAGTGCTTTGCGATCAATTGATCCATTGCGAATAACACGATCTCCAAAAAGAGTTTCAACCTCTTTTACATGTAAAGGTAAAACCTCTTTCGCGATTACGTCTGCATCGATCACTTCAAATCCATGCGACTTTAGCATCGACGAAACAGTACTTTTGCCTGTGGCTATTCCACCTGTTAAAACAATTGCATGTTCATACGCCATTTAATCCTAATACCTTTGACTATTTTTATAACGATTTTAACATAGTTTTGTTAAAATCTATTAAACAATAACCTCACTAAAGGCATATCCATGAGCACAGTCAGCTACAAAGACGCTGGTGTCGATATAGACGCGGGAAACCAATTTGTCGAAAATATAAAACCACTGGTCAAATCTACTTTTGATAAAAATGTCATCGGAGGTATTGGTTCATTCGCTGGAGCCTACGAGTTGCCATCAGGCTATCAAAAACCTGTCATTTTAGGTGCAACGGATGGCGTTGGAACCAAACTCAAACTAGCGATTGATTCAGGTATTTACGACACAGTGGGCATTGACCTTGTTGCGATGTGTGCGAATGACCTTATCTGTAACTTTGGAACACCACTCTTTTTTCTTGACTACTATGCTATGAGCAAACTTGAAATTGATGCTGCGGTAAGCATTGTTAAAGGTATTGCAGAGGGTTGTATTCAAGCGGAATGTTCACTCATCGGTGGCGAAACAGCTGAAATGCCTGGCATGTACCACAGTAAAGATTTTGATCTTGCTGGTTTTGCAGTCGGTATCGCTGAAAAAGACGAAATGAACCGCTTACCACACGTCAAAGCAGGAGACATTCTCATTGCTCTTCCAAGCTCAGGTGTTCATTCTAATGGCTTTTCTCTGGTACGTAAACTCTTCTTTGACAAGCTCGGTTATACTTTTGATACCGAGTTTGATGGCAAACCGCTCATCGAAACACTTTTAACCCCGACACGCATTTATGTGAAGCTTTTTAAAGCACTTAAGTCTAAAATCAACGCTTTAGCGCACATCACTGGCGGTGGTATTGTTGAGAACCTTCCTCGCGTTCTTCCGGAAGGCTTACAAGCGCATGTTTACAAATCAAAAATTAAAACACTTCCTGTCTTTAACTTTATGAGTCAATACGTTGAGGAGAGTGAAATGCACCGTACGTTCAACATGGGAGTAGGGATGATTCTTGTGGTGAGTCCTGAGAATGTCAATGATGTCCTTGCAAACAGTGATGGTTATATCATCGGTGAACTTAAAGCTGGCGAACGTAGTGCCATTATGCTCTAATGAGTAGCATTTACTTTCTCTCAAAGCTCTTTACATACCTGGTTTTGCCACCAGGTATTTTTATTGTCTTCTTTTTACTCGCCTCATTTTATGCCAAACGTTTTCGTCTCTTTTTTCTTGGCAATGCTATTATTTTTTATCTTTTGAGTACAACGTATGTTGCCGATTGGCTTCTTGCCCCCTTAGAAACTCCCTTTAATAAGCCACTTGAGAAACAGACCTCTGTAGATGCTGTTATTGTTTTAGGTGGGGGGAATACCAAAGGAGTAGCAAATTTACCTTTAAGCACCGACGCCTATAAGCGTATGATGTGGGGATTGATGGTTGCAAAATCGAACAATTTACCACTTTTATTTAGTGGGGGAGGTACCAGTAAAGAGTATTTAGAAAGCGATGCGTTTTTAGATAGCCTCAAAGAGCTTAAACTCTATTTGGAAATTCCAACGCCCACATCTAAGAGCCTTAATGCTAAAGAGTTCTCTTTGCATGTTGAAGATAAGAGCATTGATACGTATCAAAATGCCGAACTGAGCAAAGTTGCATTTGAAAAAGCAGGATTAAAAGAACCAACGATCTACCTTGTCACCTCTGCGTATCACATGAAGCGTTCTATTAGACTTTATGAGCACTTTGGGTTTAAGGTCATCCCCGCTGCAACCAACTTTAAAATCAATGCAAAAACAAAAGATGAGTGGGACTATCTTCCTAATGCCCATGCTTTTTATAAAAGCTATGTGGCACTACATGAATATATGGGACTGTTTAGCTTGAAATTTAGAGGTATTTAAAATCGATATTCGTGTTTTACTTCGACGATTTGAACATTATAAGAGCTATACCATCGCTTTTGACCAAGTTCTTGAACGATGAGATGCTCAGCATTTTCTTTCCACGTTTTAATTGCCATTTTACTTTCCCAATACGAGATTGCAATCTCCTGATCACCTTCACAAACTGCTACAAAATCTAAACAACCATAAGTTTCAAAAGCTAATTTTCTTAATTTGTTTGCCATTATTCTATATTCACTATCCGTTTCTTTCACCGTTGCTCTAAAAATAACAGCAAACATGAGTATCTCCTCTTCTTTACATGTAAAGATTATTTTCGTTTATCATTCGTGATTTTATAGATAAAACTAAAGACTTCGGCAACTGCTTTATACAACATTGGTGGGATCTCTTTATTAATCTCGATTTTTGAGAGAAGCTCAACCAAATCAGCATCTTTTTTAATAAATATATCGTGTTCTTGAGCTAATTTGATAATATTATTGGCAACTTCACCTTTACCAGAAGCAACCACTTTTGGTGCAGCACTTTTTTCACGATCGTATTTAAGTGCAACGGCTTTTTGTGTTTTTTGAGTTGGCGTATTCATATGGTTATATTAATCCCAAATTGAAGTTTTTCACCACTAAAATAATCATTTTTGACTGTGTTCACATCTTTGTATTCAAGCATTTTGACATTGCCTGTTATCAATCCAACTTCATTAAATGCTTGCTTAAGATTATTTAATTGCTGAGTTATTTTTTCGCTTAACTCTTTTTTTTGTACCGCAATTGAGATATCAATATACTTCTCTCCTGAGAGTACCAGCATCATATTAAGCTTGCCATAGGCTTCAAGATTAAGATCAATCTGGCAGTGAAAATTATTGTCGCTAGATTGTTTCATCATCATGGAGCCACCTTGAAGCCCATCCCAGCTAAAAGGCACATATAAATGCGTGGAACTACTCACGTAAGAAACTAACTGATGATACTCAATTTGTGTTAGGAGGCGATTGGTAATTTCCAATGCTTCCTTATTTTGAGGTGATGTTTGAAGATTGTCGCTAAGCTTGGTCAACACACCTTTCATATCACTGAGCAACTCTACATCCGTTGGGTCAAGTGAGAGTTTTTGTGCAATCGCCTTACCAACAAAAAGCTCTGGTTTGATCAACCCATGAATTTTTTGCTCTAAAATGGTGCTCTTATCAACAAAATCAGACTGTTGAACACTTTTAGGATCAAGAATCTCGATTTGTTGCTTAATACGATTAGCAACCATTTTTAAGGCTTCTTCTGTCGTCTCGGGAGCTTTAGTGACAGCACCATTCATCACTGCTGTTGCCATCGCAGAAGAGAGGAACGTACTCTCTGTCTTAAGAACCAACGCTTCCTTTGATAAAGTCGATCCCTCTATCTCCTCTACAGTATTTTCCATTAACCGTTTTTCTACAGGTTGTCCCATATCTTCTGCTTTTATAACATTAGGTTGAGGAGGTATTTTCAAAGCTCCTTCATCCTTTGAAACAGTAAGCGGTGTTGCTAATAATTCACTTGAGGGGAGGGTAGCAACACTGTTACTCTCTTTTAAAAGACTTCCTTTTGCGAGTAATTGGTCAATCTGAGGTTGCAGATCATCAAGCTGAAGAGCACTGAGATTTTCTTTGAGCATTTCTAAAATAACTTTGACCTGTGTACTAAAGTTTTCTTCAACCTTCATATCTAGTGGATAATTCTCAACTTTTGAAGCAATTAAATCCATCTGTTTAATAGCATAATCCAGCTTTTGTATATTTTGATATACCTCTTTGAAAACAGAATTACCCTCAGAAGAAAGTTCCTGTTTGACACTTTGGCGGAAAAGATCAAGGAGCATTTTAAGGCTTGCTTGTCCCTCTTTTGAAAAGATGTCTTGTGTTGAATTTAAATGATCCATAATGACATTGATCTCTTTTAAAAGTGGAATGACCGTCTTTGTATTCATTTGACTGAAATGCTCTTGGAGAGCAGAAGTTAGCGTTTGAAGCGTATCTTGGACTCCTTTTTGAGTTACAATATTTGATAATTTTGATTCAAAAAATATTCCAGAGTTTTGAATTTGTTCTTGTAGCATTTTCACATCTATCTGTTCAATATTTTTCGAGAATAGCTGTAAAAGAGCTAATGGTTTTGCAATAGTCGAGTCCATTTTAACAAGAGAACTTAGATTTTTAATATCTTCAGCAAAATTACCCATATTTTTAAAAAGCTGATTGTTCTGTAATATCTCAAAAATAGCACTCTTGGATTTAGCCTCGTTCACGGCACTTCCTAGCAATTGACCAATGACTTCTTGTGCATTATTGGGTGTTGTTGTAGTTTTTTGGGCTGTAATCGAAAGAGGGATATTCGCACTTTCTTGAATAATTTTTGTGGCATTCTCTTTGGCAGTTGCTTTTGGATCAAGAGTCTGCAGTTGATTTGTAAGAAGAGAAGTAGTAGAAATATCCATTACAATATCCCTATCATAGTATGAACCTTTTTACGATGGTTTGTTATCTTTTGTTTTAATCTTAATCAGCCATTCAGAAAGTGTTTTCTCATACCCTATCGACAAATTATCATAAAAATGAAGAGGCTTCTCTAAATATTTTTGCTCAATCCAGCCACCAAAATCATGCGGATACAAATACCCTTTAGGCGAAGGGCTTTTCAGATGAGCTGGAACTTTCAAAGCTTTTTCGTTTTTAACGTATGCTAACGCATTATTAATGGCCAAATAGGCACTGTTAGACTTGGGACTACACGCAAGATAGATCAAACATTGCGATAAAATAATACGTGCTTCGGGATAACCAATTTTACTCACGCTTAGAAGCGTACTAGAAGCCAAATTAAGCGCATTAGGGTTAGCATTGCCAATATCTTCACTGGCAAGGATAACAAGCCTTCTTGCGATGAAATCAGGGCTCTCTCCACCATCAATGAGACGGGCAAGATAATAGAGTGCTGCATCCACGTCTGAACCTCTAACACTTTTGATCATTGCACTAATCAAATTATAATGTGTGTTATCCGAACTAACACCATCTTTTAAAGCACTCGGACGTAAATTTTTGAGGGTTTCAAGCGTTACATGTAAATCTACTTTGAGTGCAAATTCAAGTAAATTTAACAGTGCTCTGCTATCGCCTGCACTGGAACTGATCAAATACGCTATGGCCTCTTCATCTATCTCAAATGTGATCGTTTCACGAACCCGTTTGATAATCGCTTTAAGATCGTCTTCATCAAGCGGATAGAATTCAAAGAGCATCATACGCGAACGTATGCCAGAACTAAGAACAAAGTAGGGGTTTTCGGTGGAAGCACCAATGATAATCGCTTCATGGTTTTCCATTGGTAATAACAAAACTTCTTGTTGGGTTTTAGAGAGACGATGAATTTCATCAATGAAAATGAGTGGCTTTTGAAATGAACCTCGGTGTTGAGAGAGAATCTTGCGAATCTCTTCTACTTTAACGCTAGTTGCATCCAGTTCGTAAAAAGGAAGTTGTAACTCGTTAGCGACAATACGCGCTAACGTTGTTTTCCCAACACCCGCAGGGCCAAAGAAAAGAGAATGGCTCATTGAACCTGATTTTAACAGCTTCCGAAAAGGGCTACTTGCACTACTGAGATGTTTTTGCCCAGCTAACTCCTCAATCACCTTAGGGCGAAAGAAGAGGGCGAAGTTATTGATCATCGTCCTCGTCGTCCTCATCAGCTACTGGAATTTTACCATTATCTTTTTTGATATATTCAAGATAATCTCTAAGAGCAGCATATTCACCGCCATCAAAATAACGGTGTTTACCAGGTCGGAGCATGCCTAAATCAACCTTGCCATAACTGACACGTTTGAGATCAACAACATCCACATCAAAGTAACCAAAGAAACGTCTAAGCTCTCGGTTCTTACCTTCATTAATGGTCACTTTTATCGTTGAGAAGGTTGGGTTGTTTTTGATAATACGATATGCAACAAAGGGTGCAAAATCCATAGAACGAATCTCACTATGAGAATGACCACCTTTGCGTGCATTTTCAAGGAAGAGACCTTCTTGCATCGCCTTTTCCATAGCAGGTGTAATCATGCCGTTGATTTTAACGTAATACACACGCTCTAAATCGCCATGCATTAAAGCAGAAACGACAGAGGGAGAATCGCACAAAAGCAGTAAACCTTCACTGGCAAAATCAAGTCTTCCTACGCTGAGATAATGACCAAATTGTGCAGGTAATATATCGTAGATAGTTCTACGACCACGGTCATCTTTTTTGCTCACTAACTCACCCTTTTGTTTGTGATACACAATCACGGAATATCCGTGTTTTTCAAAAAGGGCTTTACCGCCTAGTTCGATTTTATTTTTAAAACTCACCTGCGTTGAAAGGTCTTGGACAACAATACCATCCACTTTAACCTGTCCTGCTTTGATGAGTTCATCCGCCTCACGCCTTGAGTAGTGCGTGTTATGCGAAATCATTTTATTTAGTCTCATTAATTCCATTTATTTTATTCCTGCTTCCACTAAATCGTGGATATGTAACACCCCTTTAAGCACACCGACTTTATCCGTGATGGCAACCAGTTGTATTTTGTACTTTTCGATAAACGCTAAAGCATCACTGGCTAATAGCGTCTCATCGTCTAGTTTTTTAGGACTTTTTGTTGCATATTCATATGCGGTTGCATCCATACTAAAATCATCCCGCATCAACGCACGGCGTAAATCGCCATCGCTTAAAACGGCTATTAAATGATTGTTTTGATCGGTAATCAGCACATTTCCCAGTCTTCCCTCGCTCATTTTAAGAATAGCCTCTTTGAGTTTGGTTGTTTTATGAATGATTGGGAGCTCCTTGGTGAGCATCAAATCTTTTACTTTAACAAACAAACGCTTCCCCAAACTTCCACCTGGATGAAATGAAGCAAAATCCTCTTTTTGAAAGTTTTTCTTCTTCATCAAGCAAACAGCTAACGCATCACCAAGTGCCAATGTGAGTGTTGTCGAACATGTTGGTGCAGCATCCAATGGGCACGCTTCTTTTTCGATATGTAATGGCAAAAAGACGTCGCTATAATGTCCTAAAGAGGACTCACGAGAACGCGCCATACCAATAAGAGGGATATCAAAACGCTTAATGTGTGGTAATATTTTAATAAGCTCTTCACTCTCACCACTGTAGCTAATGGCAAGCACGGCATCGTCTTTTCCCACCATTCCGAGATCACCATGCATAGCTTCTGTGGGATGTAAGAAAAAACTACTGGTACCTGTACTTGCAAGTGTTGCAGCAATTTTTGCTCCAATCAGTCCACTTTTCCCCACACCTGTTACGATCAATTTGCCTTTGATGTTAGCAATTAAGTTTGTTGCTACACCTATTTCATTGCCAATCATTCCAGCTGCATTAAGTAACTCTTTAGCTTCAAGTTCTAACACTTCTTTGGCTATGGCTTTAAAATCTTCCATACCATTTCCTACATCATAAAGATCGTTGGTACGATCGTTGGATATTTTTTCATTTGTCTATATATATGCTTTCGCACAACTTGACGTATCTCATTTTCCAAAGCTCTTGTATTTTCCAAAAGCTCCGCTTTAGCATTAAGAACAAATTGGTCAATAACACCTTCCATTTCAATGGAGAAGGCTTTATCATCTTTGTCAGGAACTAATCCATAACTAATAATTTTTGGTTTACAGATGAGTTTGTGCTCACCTTTATCTAACTGAATTACTAACATTACAAGACCAGAATCAGCTAGCTTCTGACGATCGATGACAACATCATCCGCAATTTGTTCATTGATCTGATTGTCAATAAACACTTTACCTGTTTTAACGGTTTTGATTTTTTTCATGTATTTTGCACACACTTCGATTTGATCGCCATCGCTCATTAAGACGATATTGCGCTCAGGAATTCCACACTGCATTGCTGTCTCTTTATGCTTGGTAATATGGTTGTATTCACCATGCACTGGAAGGAAAAAGCGTGGCTTTACCAAGCGTAAAATGAGTTTTTGCTCTTCTTGTGCAGCATGCCCACTCACGTGAATTTCACTAAAGTCTTGGTACGCTACGTTAGCACCACTTTTAAGTAAAAAATTAAGAACCTTAGAAACACTGCCTTCATTTCCAGGGATTGCTTTAGCTGAAATAATAATCTGATCCGTTGGTTTGATTTTTACATGACGATGCTCATCGGTTGCCATCCTATAAAGTGCACTCATAGTCTCACCTTGGCTTCCCGTTGTAACAATAAGAACATCTTTATCTGGATACTTATTAACCTCATGTGGATCAATAAAAATACTTTTATCGAGTTGTATATAACCGAGTTCAATTGCAGTAAAAAGATTTCGCTCCATTGAACGACCAATAACAGAAACTTTCCTACCATACTTTAATCCGTAATCAATGGCTTGATAGACTCTGTGAATATTAGAAGAGAAGGTTGACATAATGACCCGACCTTTTGCTTTTGCAAAAATAGAATCAAACGTTTTTCCAACCGTGCTTTCACTGCGTGTAATACCCTCTTTATAAGAGTTTGTACTATCACTCATTAAGCACAGAACTCCTTTTTCACCATAGGCGGCAAAACGATTAAGATCCGTTACAAACCCGTCAATAGGTGTATGGTCAATTTTAAAATCTCCCGTATGGATGATTGTTCCAGCTTCTGTTGTAATGGCAAGGGAAGAGGCATCTATAATTGAGTGTGTAATATGTATCCATTCAATTTCAAATTCACCAATTTTATAAATTTTACGTTTTTCAACAGGTCTAAAATACTTTTTATAAGCTTTGAGCCCATGCTCATCGAATTTATTAGCCAACATCCCAAGTGGGAGAGGGGTAGCATAAAGTGGAAATTGCATCTCTTTAAAGAGATACGAAACGGCACCAATATGATCTTCGTGCGCATGTGAAATAATAATTCCAGCTATTTTTTTCTTAATTTGTCGCAAATAACTGAAATCTGGAACCAAAATATCGACACCGTGCATATCTTCACTAGGAAAACTCATACCAACATCAAGCACAATTGCAGACGTATCGGTTTCAAAGACACAGATATTACCACCAATCTCGCCCAATCCACCAAGTGGCGTAATTTTAATCTTACCTTTAGATGATTGATCTATTAAGTTAGAACGATTAAGTCTATCTTTGTGCATTTTTTGATTGGCTTCAATCGCTTTTTTCATATCGCGTTGCCAAAGCTCGTTACCTTCAATTGAGGCGGCTGGAGATTTATTGCCTTTTCGTCTTCGATTATTTCGTGGTTTTTTTTCGCCTGCTTCTGTTGTAGGCTCTTTAGCCTCACCATTTTGTGGATTTTGGCTCACCTGTTTTTTAGCGTTAGCGTGAGGCGGTTGTTTTGTTGGATGCCCTGTTGAATTTGGTGTCTTATCTTTAGGGGCTTCGTTACTGTTCTGTTGTTGTGTTACTTCGTTTTCTTGCATCATTCAACCTTAATGTTTTAAATAGTAGATGATGAGACAAGACGCTAATTTCGTGAGGACGAATTGTTATGGGAAGGGATTGGTCGTACATAATTTTTTCTACGTACGCTTTATCAAACTCAGATGAAATATTTTTCAACCAAGTTTTTCGTGGACTTTGAAAGGAACATCGCAAATATTTTTTAAATTTTTGCAACTGTTCGTTAGATTCAAAAAGGCCAGAAAATTTTCCTTCAACAAACTCTTTTTGTTTGTCAATTTTGAGAATAGACGACACCACTTTAGGTTGTGGTTCAAACGATTCTGGAGATACATCAAAAAGTATTGTAGCCGTCCCAATACTTTGTGCCAGAATCGCTAAAGAGGTAAACTCTTTTGTTTTTGGAAGCGCAGCAAATTTTTCTGCCACCTCTTTTTGGATCATGACCGTCATTGATTTACAATTCGGATCTTCCAAGGCTTCCAAAATAATAGTCGTAGCGATGTAATAGGGTAAGTTTGCAACTAAATCATAAGGCTCTTCACAAAGAGATCCTTTTTCAAATTGCTTTAAAACATCAGTTTGCACCAATGTAAGCTCACCCTCATCGATTTTCGTCGAATATTTTTTTCTCAAATAAACGCACAAGTCTTCATCGACTTCATATGCTACTAAGGCTTTCACCTTCAATAGCTCTTGCGTCAAATCACCTAAGCCAGGCCCAATTTCAACAAGCTTACGCTCATTTCGGGGCATCGATTGGATGATTTTGCTAACGACGGTCGTATCTTTTAAAAAATTTTGGCCAAATTTCTTTTTTGCCTCTATCAATTTGTACCCTATTTTTTAAACTTTCATTGATTGTAGCTAATCTTTACTTATAAAAGAGTTATATGCAGATTTAATCTTACTTTTCAGAAGTTTTTTTTAATTCTTGCGCTATCATTTCAACCTATATTTATCTAAAAAGAGAGCCTTATGGAGCATTTTGCTAAACGTATTATCCCTTGTCTGGATGTCAAAAATGGACGTGTTGTAAAGGGTGTTAATTTTGTTGGACTTAAAGATGCAGGAGATCCTGTTGAAATTGCAAAACGGTACAATGAAGAAGGCGCAGATGAGCTCACATTTCTAGATATTACAGCCAGTCATGAAGGAAGAGGGACGATTGTAGATATCGTTGAGAAGGTTGCACGTGAAGTGTTTATTCCACTGACTGTTGGTGGGGGCATTCGTACTCTTGATGATATTTACGCTCTTTTACATGTAGGATGCGATAAAGTGAGTATCAACTCTCCAGCCATTGCCAATCCTCTTTTTATCGATGAATCCTCCAAGCGTTTTGGTTCACAATGTATTGTAGTCGCCATTGATGCTAAACGCACAGGTGATTCATGGCATGTCTTTATTAATGGTGGAAGAATTGATACAGGAATCGATGCGCTTGCTTGGGCAAAAGAAGCTCAAGAAAGAGGCGCAGGAGAAATCCTTCTCACCTCTATGGATTGTGATGGTGCTAAAAATGGCTATGATATTCCACTGACTTCACAAATGAGCACAATGCTAGATATTCCTGTCATTGCTAGTGGTGGAGCAGGAACGATGGAGCATATTAAAGATGCCTTTTTAAATGGTGCCGATGCGGCTCTTGCTGCTTCTATTTTTCATTTTAAAGAGATTGATATTATGGATCTTAAGCATTACCTCGCACATGAGGGAATCGCAGTACGATTATGATTCTTTGCGCGGGAAGGAATGAAACATTTGATTTTGCCAAACCCATTGGTGTTGGACTGATTGAAAGTGCTATTTCTCTAACCAAGTTGATTCTAGAAGAGAAGCCTGCTTTTTTATTTTTTGTAGGAACAGCTGGAAGCTATGGAAACCATCAGCCTTTTGATTTGGTGTATAGTCACAGTGCTGCAAATATTGAACTTTGTTTTTTACAAAATAGGTGCTACACCCCTTTACAAAATATTGTTGATGTTGAAAAAGTTCATGTTTCACGTGGAACAATTTATCCATCACCTATTGTCAATTCAAGTAATTATATTACTACCGATACAACATTCGCAAATAACATGATCGAAAAAAATATTGAATTAGAGAATATGGAGTTTTTTTCCGTTGTAAGTGTTGCCAATCACTTCCATATTCCCTGTTCTGGTCTTTTTGTTGTGACCAATTATTGCGATGAAAATGCCCATCGTGATTTTATACACAATCATGCGCAAGCAAAAGAACTCATTACGTTACATGTAGAAAAAAATATGAAAATTTGAGGTATTATGGAAAAACAGAATATATTCGATCTATCGAAAGAAGAGCTATCGGAAATTATCAAACCTGCTTTTCGAGCGAAACAAATTTACCAATGGTTATATCAAAAATATGTCAACTCATTTGATGAGATGAAAAATCTTCCCAAAGAGCTCAAAGATCAGCTTGAAGCACAATACTATTTAGACCCTCTTGTCATCGCAAAAGTTGAAGAGAGTAGGGACGGTAGTAAAAAATACCTTTTTGCACTCAAAGATGGCAACACTGTCGAATCGGTTCTTTTACCTATGAAGCAAGAACAAAACGATGAAGAGGGAAAGCTCATTCACCATACACGCTATACGATTTGTATCTCCTCTCAAGTGGGCTGTAAAATTGGATGTGCCTTCTGTCTTACGGGCAAAAGTGGTTTTAAACGTAACCTAACAGCAGGAGAAATAACATCCCAAATTTTGATGATCAAAAGGGATAATGCTATCGCTGAAAATAGACGTGTTAATATCGTTTATATGGGGATGGGTGAGCCGCTGGATAATTTAGCTAACGTGAGCAAAGCCGTGCGTATTTTTACGGATATTGATGGCCTTTCTATTTCTCCTCGCAGGCAGACTATTTCCACAAGTGGTTTGAGTTCTCAAATAGAAAAACTAGGACTGATGGAGCTAGGTGTTTTGTTAGCGATTTCATTGCATGCGGTTGATGATGAACTAAGACAAACATTGATGCCTATCAATAAAGCCTATAATATCGAGTCCATTATCAATGCAGTTAAAGCATTCCCCATAGACGCACGTAAATGGGTCATGTTTGAATACTTAGTCATGAAAGGGGTAAATGATGACCAAAAGAGCGCTCGCAAGCTGGTGAAGCTTCTACATGGCATAAAATCGAAAGTTAATCTGATTTATTTCAATCCACATGTTGGAAGTGAGTTTGCACGCCCATTAGAAAAAGATATGATTGCATTTCAGCAGTACCTTGTCGATCATGGAGTGCTTTGCACGATTCGGCAATCCAAAGGTTTAGATATCAGTGCCGCATGCGGACAGCTTAAAGACAAGGAAAAAAACAATGACAACGCTTGACCTTTTTCAAGTTGGATTTTTAATAATCGTGGTGATCGTAGGAGTAGGAGGACTGATTAAAGTCCTCTTTCTAAAAGAGAAGTGAGAGCTTTACATGTAAAGCTCTTTTGGGTTATTTGGCTATCCACTCGTGTGAGATAATTTCTCTATCTGCAATAAAAATCTTTCCAACAAATTTATCACCCTTCACATAACTGCCAACGCCTTTAGGCGTTCCACTCATCACAATATCGTTATCAATCAGTGTCGAAAAAGAGTTAATCTCTTCAATAACCGTGAGTGGTTTATAGATCATTAAATCAATATTTCCCTCTTGAACTAACACATCATTAATCCACAATTGCAGAGAGAGTAGATCAACATCCGAAGTATCAATACTGACAAACGAACTCATAACAGCAGCTCCATCAAAAGCTTTGGCACGCTCCCAAGGCAGACCTTTTCCTTTAAGCTCACTTTGAAGTTCACGGTTAGTTAAATCAAGTCCAAAGCCAACAGCTGCGATTGCTCCTTTTTTGATTAAAAAAGAGATTTCACCTTCATAATGAAGGGGTGTTTGTTTGCCTGTTATAAGCTCACTGCTTAGAGCAGTGTTAGGCTTCATAAACAAAACCATTGAAGTAGGAACTTCATTGTTTAACTCTTTGATGTGTGCAACATAATTTCTTCCAACACAAACCACTTTGCTAGGGGCAACTCTAAGGCCATCTAATATAATTGTTTTCATTGTTATCCTTTCATTAAGTTATAAAACAGTGTTTTAGCATCAACCTGTGATTCTATTTTATAAGGAATTCCCTTATACTCAAATGCTAACGTTTGGGCATGCAAAAGAAGGCGTGAACTTTGTGTTATTTCCAGTTGATCCTCTACACTCATAGAACCATCTAAATATCGTTCTGCATCTTCTTCATCTATTCCATATATTGGATCACCAACAATATGATGTTTCACGTGGAACAAATGAACACGAATCTGATGCTGTCTTCCAGTATAGGGAATCGCTTCCACCAATGTTGCATCTTTGTCTGCAAAATAGCAGAGAGGCGTTATTTTTGTTTGTGACGCCTTACCTCTTTCATCAACGTGGACTTTCAGTCGAATTTGACTGGTTTCAACATCGCGTTTCAATTTTGCATCAATCATCATCACATCATCCACTCGACCATGCACTAAAGCCAAATAACTCTTTTGAACTTGCCTCGTTGCGAAGATACGTTTTAGATCAATTTCTGCTTGCTTATGTTTCCCCACCAGCACTAATCCACTGGTACTTTTATCAATGCGATGTGCTGCATTAGCATCTTTTCCATACAGCGATTTGATTTCATCGTTTAGAGTATATCCGTCGCTACGTTTTCGTGGGTGAATCATAACACCACTGGGTTTTTCAAAAACAGCAAAGTCTTCTGTCTCAAAAATAGGTTGCAGACCTTTAGACTCTCCCTCAAAAACAATCACACCAATGTTGCCAACAATCAGAGCTGATTTTTTTAGAAGCTGTTCACCTTCCACAAAGACTCTTCGTTTATCCACTATTTTTTGCGCCTCACCCATGCTGATTGAAAAGGTATCCATCAAGAAGCGAAAAGCAAGTATTGGTTTTTCAAGAACAAACTTTTTCAAAGTATACGCCAAAATTCAACCCTTTTTTAGTCCGAAATTGTTAAAATAAAAAAACATATAAAACACGAATTTACAGATAAATTCACCGTATTTTATCACATAAAAATCACAAATAGACAAGGAATGAGAATGGTAGAGCGCTACGCACGAGAAGAGATGAAAAAGCATTGGACCATTGAGGCAAAATACGACGCATGGCTCAGAGTCGAAAAGGCTGCAACCAAAGCATGGAATAAACTAGGGCTCATTCCTGATGCAGATTGTGAGAAAATCATTAAGAATGCCAAGTTTAATATTGACCGAATTGATGAAATCGAAAAAGTAACCCGTCACGATGTGATTGCGTTTTTAACAAGCGTTGCAGACAGCCTTGGTGAAGAGAGCAGGTGGGTTCATTATGGTATGACCAGTTCAGATTGTATCGACACTGCTGTTGCCCTTCAGATGCGTGATTCTTTACATGTAATCATCGAAGACGTTAAAACATTGATGGAATCCTTAAAAACCAGAGCCATGGAACACAAGATGACCTTAATGGTCGGACGAAGCCACGGTATTCATGGTGAACCCATCACCTTTGGTTTGGTGCTTGCCATTTGGTATGAAGAGATCAAACGAAGCCTCAAAAATTTTGAAAATGTGATGGAAGTCATTTCCGTAGGACAAATCAGTGGCGCAATGGGCAATATGGCGCACTCACCCATTGAACTTGAAGAGTATGTGTGTGAAGAGCTTGGGCTGACACCAGCTCCCGTTTCCAACCAAGTGATTCAACGTGACCGTTATGCTGCTTTGATGAATGCACTTGCACTTCTAGCTTCCAGTTGTGAAAAAATTGCTGTTGCTATTCGCCATTACCAACGCACCGAAGTCTATGAGTGTGAAGAGTTCTTTGAAAAAGGTCAAAAAGGAAGCTCTGCGATGCCTCACAAACGCAATCCAGTACTTAGTGAGAATATTACAGGGTTATGCCGTATGATTCGCTCTTACGCGATCCCAGCAATGGAAAACGTTGCATTATGGCATGAGCGTGACATCAGCCACAGTTCGGTTGAGCGTTTTATCTTACCCGATGGTTTTATTACCGCTGATTTCATGCTAAACCGTCTTAATAGCGTTATCTCAAAACTCGTCGTTTATCCTGACAATATGATGCGCAATCTCAACCTCACAGGTGGGCTTGTCTTCTCTCAACGTATTTTACTTGAACTTCCACTTAAAAATGTATCTCGCGAAGATGCGTATAAAATTGTTCAACGTAATGCGATGAAAGTTTGGGAAGACCTTCAACATGGTAAACCTGCTCTTAACAGAGAAGGGGAAAGTTTGTACCTTCAAAACTTGCTAGGCGATGAAGACCTCCGAGCCAAACTGGACGAAACAGAAATCAGAGAGTGTTTTGACTATGCTTACTACACCAAAAATGTCGATAAAATCTTTCAAAGGGTATTCAAATAATGTTAACCGTCCAAAAGCGTAATGGTCGCATTGAGCCACTCGATATCTCTAAAATTCAAAAATATACCAGCTCTGCCATCAAAGGATTGGACAACGTCTCTCAAAGTGAGCTCGAAGTCGATGCGAAGATTCAGTTTCGTGATCAAATCACCACGGAAGAGATTCAAAAAACATTGATCAAAACAGCTGTGGATAAGATCGATATTGATCGCCCCAACTGGACGTATGTTGCCGCACGTCTCTTTTTGTATGACCTTTATCATAAGGTCAATGGCTTTACAGGCTATGGAAGCTTTGCAGAGTACTTGGATCGTGGGGAAAAAGAGGGACGCATCGCACTTGGCATGAAAGCCAAATATGACCTCAAAGATCTTGAAGACTACCTGAAGCCTGAACGTGATCTTCAATTTACTTATTTGGGAATTAAAACCCTTCACGATCGTTACCTTATCAAAAACAGACAAGGCAAACCGATTGAATTGCCTCAGCACATGTTTATGGCCATTGCCATGTTCTTAGCACAAAATGAACTCAACTCTCAAGATTGGGCAAAGAAGTTTTACGATGTGATCAGTAAATTTGAAGTCATGCTCGCAACACCAACGCTTTCCAATGCGAGAACCACACGTCATCAACTCAGCTCATGCTACATTGGCAGTACCCCTGATAATATTGAAGGTATTTTTGACTCCTACAAAGAGATGTCACTGCTCAGTAAATTTGGTGGCGGGATTGGTTGGGATTGGAACTTAGTGCGTTCTATGGGTGGCATGATTGATGGGCATAAAAACGCCGCTGGTGGCGTTATTCCCTTTTTAAAAATCACCAATGACATTGCTATTGCTGTTGATCAACTCGGCACACGCAAAGGCGCCATTGCGGTGTATTTAGAGCCGTGGCATATGGATATCTCTGACTTTTTAGATTTGAAGAAAAACTCAGGGGAAGAGAGACGTCGTGCGCACGATCTTTTCCCAGCACTCTGGATCAATGATCTCTTTATGAAACGCGTAGAAGAAAATGCAATATGGACGCTGTTTGATCCTGCAGAAGCGGGTGATCTTGCGGAAGTCTATGGTGAAGAGTTTGAGCGTCGCTACCTTGCCTATGAGCAAAACGATGCCATTTCGAAAGAGTATGTACCCGCTAAAGATTTATGGAAAAAAATTCTAACCAGCTATTTTGAAAGTGGAAGCCCATTTCTCTGTTTCAAAGACAATGCCAATCGTGCCAACCCCAATGATCATACGGGCATTATTCGAAGTTCCAATCTTTGCACCGAAATTTTTCAAAATACAGCACCCAATCATTATAAAGTAAAAATTGTTTATAACGATCAAACAATTGACACGTATGAAGAGAGTGATTTGGTGAAAGTTGATAGTGGAGTAACGAAAGAGGCTAAAAAAATAACAGCACTTGATAGTATCAATGGTAAAGACATTTTTATTGTTGAAAAAGAGATGGTTGAAGGTAAAACAGCTGTGTGTAACCTTGCCAGTGTAAATCTCTCCAAAATTCACACCAAAGAGGAGATCGAGCGAACTATTCCTATTGCTATTCGAATGCTCGATAATGTGATTGATCTTAACTTCTATCCACATGCCAAAGTGAAACATACCAACCTCAAATCACGTGCGATTGGATTAGGTGTCATGGGTGAAGCACAAATGCTCGCAGAACAACACATCGCGTGGGGAAGTTACGAGCACTTTAGTAAAATCGATGAAGTGATGGAAGCGGTGAGCTACAACGCTATTCTTGCATCCTCCAACCTTGCGATTGAAAAAGGAATGTATCCTGAATTTCAAGGTTCAAAATGGAGTCGAGGTATTTTCCCAATTGATACCGCTAACGATGAGGCTAAAAAACTGGTCGATCGTGGTGGACTTTTTGGGTACATGTACGACTGGGAGAGTTTGAGAGAAAAAGTGAAAAAGAATGGTATGCGCAATGGTTATTTGATGGCCGTTGCGCCGACAAGTTCTATCTCTATTTTGGTCGGTACAACGCAAACAATCGAGCCTGTGTATAAACGCAAATGGTTTGAAGAGAATCTCTCCGGCATGATCCCTGTCGTCGTGCCAAACTTGAGTCCCGATACCTGGAATTTTTACACACCTGCGTATGAACTGGATCAACGCGTGCTCATTAAAGCAGGTGCGATTCGTCAAAAATGGATCGATCAGGGACAAAGCCTTAATATCTTTATCACGCTTGATAAAGCCAGTGGAAAGTACCTCAATGACATCTATATGCTCGGATGGAAACTCGGTATCAAATCGACCTATTACCTCCGCTCTCAATCGCCTGAAAACAAGCTCGAAGTAGCCGATCGTAGTATTGAGTGCGAAGGGTGTCAATAAACGTATTGCCTAAGTGTGATTGAATCCAAAATGCTTTACATGTAAAGGGTGAGAATGAAAACAATAGGATTGATCGGTGGTATGAGTTGGGAGTCGACACAGAGTTATTACGCCCTTTTAAACGAGGGTGTAAAAGCAAAACTAGGTGGACTTCACAGTGCCAAGATCATTCTGCATTCGGTTGATTTTGCACCCATTGAACGCTTTCAAAGTGAAGGAAAATGGGAAGAAGCTGCGCTTGTTATCCACGAAGCAGCCCTTTCCTTAGAGCGTGCAGGAGTGGATTTTATCCTGTTATGTACCAATACGATGCACAAAATTCTTCCGCTCATCACACCTCAGATCAAAACGCCTTTTATCCACATTGCCGAAGCAACGGCTAAGGCACTCAATGCACAAGGTGCTCATAAAGCCATTCTGCTTGGTACCAAATTTACAATGCAAGAGACGTTTTACGCAGACGTTTTAAAAGCCCATCACATTGATGTGGTGATTCCTGATGCAAAAGCAATCGAAATCATCAATCAAATCATCTTTCAAGAGCTCTGCATTGGTCAAATTAAAACCACTTCCAAAGAGATTTTTCTAAAGATTATTGACGATCTTAAATGCCATGATGAACAGATCGATTCTGTTATTCTAGGATGTACTGAAATTGGTCTTTTAGTGGATCAAAAAAGCGCTTATTTACCGCTATTTGATACCACCGTTTTACATGTCAAGGAAGCATTAAATTGTTCATTTTGCACATTATAACTTGGAATAAAAATTAATTTTAAATTTTAATATTAATAATATTAGAACAGCCCTTAATGCCATAAATAAGGTATAAATTGATTTAATAAAATATGCCGAAAAAGCTTTATTTTTAAACTGTGACATAATTGTTTCAGCTTAATCATTAAGTTTCTTTAAATTTTATACCTACTATAATCTTTCCTACTTTTAAATCTAGGATAACCATGCTAACCAAAGTACTCAAACGCGACGGCACAACAGAAGAATTTGAACCTTTCAAGATAGAAGATGCTATCAAAAAAGCCTTTAAAAGCGAAGGTGTAACGTACGATGAAAGTATTTTTAAAGAGATACTCAAACGTATTGAGAAGAAGCGGGTAGCAGCGGTCGAAGATTTCCAAGATATGATCGAACAAGAACTCTACAAATCTCGTTATTTTGACGTTATGCGCTCTTTTATTCTTTATCGACATACGCACAAAATGCAGCGTGAACATATCTATGGACTCAATGAAGATACAACCTATGTTAATTCCACTCAAACGATTGAAGAGTATATTGGTAAAAGTGACTGGAGGATTAAAGCAAACTCCAATACCGGTTATTCTAATGCAGGACTTGTGAATAATACCGCGGGTAAAGTTATCGCCAACTACTGGCTCGATAAAATTTACTCTAAAGAAGAGGGCTTAGCGCACCGCAATGGCGATTATCACATCCATGATTTGGATTGTTTAACAGCATACTGTGCTGGCTGGAGTTTGAGAGTGCTTTTGGATGAAGGATTTAATGGTGTTAGGGGTCGCGTTGAAAGTCGTCCGCCAATGCATTTTAGAGAAGCTCTGGGACAAATGGCAAACTTTTTAGGAATTCTCCAAAGTGAATGGGCGGGTGCTCAAGCGTTTAGCTCTTTCGATACATACTTAGCACCCTATGCTTTCAAAGATAAAATTTCCTTCAAAGAGATCAAAAAAGCAATTAGAAGCTTTATTTACAACCTTAATGTTCCTGCACGTTGGGGACAAAGCCCGTTTACCAATATTACGATTGACTGGACCGTGCCTAAAGATTTGGCCGATCAAATCCCAACCTCAAGTCAACGTCATCTTTTCAAAGAGATTAACGATGCAGAGCTTATCGAAGAGGCACAAAAACGTGGCGTAAATTCTCTTGAAGCAATGACTTATAAACATTTTCAAAAAGAGATGAACCTGATTAACAAAGCGTATTACGAAGTAATGACCGAAGGGGATAAAACAGGTCAACCCTTTACCTTCCCAATTCCGACCGTTAACATCACCGAAGATTTTGACTGGGATGGGGAAAATACCGAACTTCTCTTTGAGAATACGGCCAAAATCGGTTCCTCATACTTCCAAAACTTCATTGGAAGCCAATACGTCAGAGATGCTGATGGCAAGCTTGTAGAAAACCCAAAAGCCTATAAACCAGGTCATGTGCGCTCCATGTGCTGTCGTTTACAACTTGATCTTAGAGAGCTCTTAAAACGTGGTGGTGGACTTTTCGGCAGCGCAGAGATGACGGGAAGTATTGGCGTTGTTACTTTAAATATGGCACGTCTTGGCTACCTTCACAAAGGCAATAAAAAAGAGTTGATGGAACGTTTTGAATACTTGATGGATCTTGCGAAATCAACGCTAGAAAAAAAACGTGTATTTGTGCAAGAGATGTATAACCGTGGGCTTTACCCTTATACGGCTCGTTATTTGCCAGGATTTAACAGCCATTTCTCAACGATTGGCGTCAATGGTATCAATGAGATGATTCGCAATTTTACCGATGATAAACATAATATTGCCGATGCATATGGAATGGAATTTGCTCACGAAATCTTAGAATTTGTGCGCAACAAGATGGTCGCCTATCAAGAAGAGACCGGGAACCTCTATAACCTTGAAGCAACCCCAGCAGAGGGCACAACGTACCGTTTTGCGAAAGAAGATAAAAAACGCTACCCTGAGATCATCCAAGCAGGATCAGGAAAAAATGTGTATTACACCAACTCCTCTCAACTTCCTGCGAATTTTACCGATGATCCTTTTGAAGCATTGGATCTTCAAGATGACCTTCAATGCTCCTACACAGGGGGAACCGTTCTGCATCTTTATATGAAAGAGCGCATTAGTTCCAGTGAAGCGTGCAAGAAGTTGGTTAGAAACGTAATCACCAACTACCGTATGCCTTACCTTACCATCACACCGGTCTTTTCGGTGTGTGAGAAGCATGGCTACATCAGTGGTGAGCATGAATTTTGCCCTAAATGCGATGAAGAGTTAGTTGAACACTACAGAAAAGGAGAAGCATCATGAGTCAAACCGAAATTTTAGAGAAATTAAAAGAAAAACGTACCAAATGTATCGTTTATACCCGTGTTATGGGTTATCACAGACCCGTAGAGAGTTTTAATGTTGGGAAAACTGGCGAGCATAGAGAGCGCGTTCAATTTGTTGAAAAATGTCCTTGCCGATAAGGCAATTCATAGTATTACAAAATTTACGACGCTAGATTATCCCCATCATCTAGCGTCTATCTTTTGGTTCTCCAAATGCAATATGGCATGTCCATATTGCTACAATCCTCAAATCGTACGAGACAATGGAACCATTAGCCTCGAAACTGCCCTAGAATTTTTACAAAGCCGCCAAGGACGCCTCGATAGTGTTGTGTTAAGCGGTGGAGAGTGTACCCTTTATCCACATCTTGAACCTTTCTGCGAAGCAATCAAAGTATTAGGGTATAAAATTAAAATAGATACCAATGGTTCCCATCCAGAACTACTGACACGATTAATTGCAAAAAGACTTGTGGATTACATCGCGCTTGATTATAAAGCTCCGCTAGATCAGTATGAAACGTTAACACATTACCGCCATATTGAGCGTTTTGAAGAGAGTTTAAAAATACTGATTCAAAGCGATATTTCCTTTGAAGTTCGTACAACACTACACAGTGATTTACTCACTCCCATGGACATTAACACCATTATAGAAGATTTACATGTAAAAGGTTATCGCGGAACCTATTACCTTCAAAATTATTTACACGTAGAGCCCACATTAGGTGAAACAAAAATGCAACAAAATCAGTTTGATTTGAGCCAGCTCAGCCCTCTCATACCTATAGAATTAAGAAATTTTTGATACAATCTTTTTAGATATTATTGTATTAGGAACGTCAATGGAGCGCAAAAAAATCTACAACCCCAACTCAGATGAAAGTCTTCAAGATCGTAAAATTTTTGGGGGAAACCCACACGGAATTTTAAATTTCACCAAAGCAAAATACTCATGGGCACTCAAACTTTGGGATATGATGGAAGCCAATACATGGTTTCCCAGAGAAGTCGACACCACTAAAGATGTTATCGACTATAATCGTAACTTAACTGATGCCGAAAAACGTATGTATGATCTTGTTTGGTCACAACTCATTAGCATGGATAGCTTTCAAACGAACAACTTAGCCGACAACATCAACCCCTACATCACAGCACCAGAGATTAATGCATGCCTTTCTCGCCAATCGTATGAAGAGGCAAATCACTCTAAATCTTATGCTGTTATGGCAGAAGCCATTTGTGACAACACGGACCTTATTTATGAGATGGAAAAACACGATGAGGTATTACGTCGCAAAAACGACTACATTTCAAGTGTTTACGAAGAGTTAGCGGGCGATGTGACGGATGAAAAACTTATTCTTGCAATGTTTGCCAATCAAATCCTAGAAGGTATCTACTTTTATTCTGGCTTTACGGCTATTTATGCGCTTGCAAGGGCTGGAAGAATGCTAGGAAGTGCGCAGATGATTCGCTTTATTCAACGCGATGAAATTACCCATCTTCTTATCTTTCAAAATATGATTAATTCAGCTCAAAAAGAATATCCAGAGCTTTTTACCACTGAACTTAAAGCTAAAGTCTATGAGATGTTCCAAAAAGCAGGTGATCTTGAAATTGAGTGGGGCAAATACATTACTAAAAATCAAATTATGGGCTTTACGGATGATATTATCGAAACCTACATTCACTATCTGATTGACGACCGTTTAACGGCAGTTGGCTTTGAAAAACTCTACAATGCCAAACATCCTATCAAATGGGTAGATGATTTTTCCAAATTTAATGATCAAAAAACAAATTTTTTTGAAGGCAATGTTTCTAATTACAGCAAAGGAAGTCTCTCATTCGATGATTTCTAACCCAATGCTCTGTGCGTTACAATTTGCCTATGAAGGTCGAAGCTTTGAGGAGAATTTTGAGACCCTTCAAGCACTCTTGGAACAAATACCTCAAAATAGTATTTCATTAGCACCAGAGCTCTGTTTAAGTGCCTACAGCTACGATAAAATGGAAGAAGCGGCAGAATTTACTACTGCCATACTTCCAAAACTCGCTAAACTCTCTGTAGGTAAAACATATGGACTTACATTGATTGAAAAAATTGATACAAAGTATGTCAATAACTTCAAGCTTTTTCATCACGGGAAACTCATTTATACACAATCAAAAGCAAAACTTTTTGCCCTAGGTGAAGAAGAACACTATTTTAGTGCAGGGAATATAGAAGAAATGAACTTCATTGAGATTAACGGAATAAAAATTGCTGTACTTATCTGCTTTGAACTTCGCTTTCCAAGTCTTTGGGAAAAGATCAAAGGGGCAGACCTTATTTTAGTACCTGCCTACTGGGGCAAACTTCGTAAAAAGCATTTTGAAGTGCTAACGACAGCGTTGGCAATTGCCAATCAAGCATATGTACTTTGTGCGAACAGTGCCGATGAAAGCATGGCTAAAAGCAGTGCTATCATCTCTCCATTTGGTGATGTCACCAGTGATGATAACCATAACCTGATAATGCATACCTTTGATTTTCATGAAATCAAAAAAATACGACGATATCTTGACATAGGATTAACCCATAATGCCGCAAACGGCTCAATTTAACACCAAAATTAGTTTTCAAAAACATAAAAAAATGGCAGATGAAATTGCCAAAATTTGTCCTATAAGTCCTAACGTTTATGATGCTTTTTGCCAAAGTGAACGTGAACTTTTTGTCCCACAAGGCATGAGTATACACGCCTACAAACTCGATGCACTACCGCTTGTTGCAAACCAATGGATTAGCTCGCCTTTAACCGTAGCAAAAATGACAGAAGCCCTTACATGTAAAGGTGCTGATAGTGTTTTAGAAATTGGTTGCGGTAGTGGCTACCAAGCGCTTATTTTAAGTAAAGTTATCCGCCGAGTCTTTACCATTGAACGCATTGAAAGATTGCTTAAAGAGGCACGTGAACGCTTTAAAACATTAGGTATTACCAACATACACACGCGCTTTGATGATGGTCAAAATGGATGGAGAGAGTTTGCTCCTTACGATCGCATCCTTTTTTCAGCTTCAACGCCTGAAGTGCCACAGAAGCTTTTTGAACAGTTAAAAGTAGGGGGGATTTTGGTAGCTCCTATTGAAAAAGGGGATAAGCAAATTATTACCCGATTTATAAAAACGGAAGAGGGCATACGCAAAGAGGCATTAGATAACTGCCTCTTTGTCCCTGTAAAAGATGGTCGTGAATTTTAATATTTCTTTACGATCTGTTTGATTAAAAGCTGAGGTGTCACGAGTCCTCGATAATCATTGCGGGAAACCGTAAATAAAATATCGATGCGATCACCTTGCTTAGCTTTAATATCATAGTTAAAAAAGAGCGCTTCAAGGGCATTGCTTCCTTCTTGTAAAATAAGCTTTAAATGCTGCCCATCTTTACCAATCAAACGATCGACTTTCACCGCGATATTGCGTAGTAAAAAGCTTGGCTTAGGATTTTTTTGACCATAAGGCTCTTGGTTCTCTAGAATTTCCAATAACTCAAAATCAATTTGATCTGCACTAATTTCTCCTAAGAGATCATTATCTGCTTCCAGTGCCTCTTGCGTAAACTGACTGGATGCTTCCACCAAATTGATTCTAAATTGTTCTAAATGTTTAATTTCAATTGAAACACCTGCTGCTCCTTTATGCCCACCAAACCCAAGTAAAAGAGGCTCTTGCGAACGAATAAGCTCTAAGATATCTACATCTCCAATACCTCTCGCACTTCCTTTAGCCTTTTCATCTTTGATAGAAAAGACAATAGCAGGCTTTTTAAAGCGTTTAGAAAGCCTAGAAGCGACAATCCCGACGATACCCTCATGCCACTCCTCACCCCATGCAACGATGATATTTTCGTTCTCTTTGACATAAGGCAGTGTTGATTCAAAGAGGAGACGCTCTTCTTCTTTACGGGCTTCATTCAGAGAAACAATATAATCAAGTTTTTGTAAAGCATCGTCAACATTTTTAGACTTTAAAAATTCATAGGAAAAAATTGCATCTTCCATCCGACCTGAACTATTAATCAAGGGTCCGATCAAAAATGAAATATCATCGCCTTCTAAAGTTTTCTTACCAAAATACTGTTTAATGGCCTCAAATGCAGCACGTTTTGAGTGATTAAGCTCAACAATACCTTTTTTAACCATCACACGGTTCATCCCGACAAGCTCCATCATATCTGCCATAATAGCAATACAAAGGAGGTCCAAGAAGTTAGAAAGATTATAGTCAACACCCAATTCTTCTTTGAGAGCAGCAACCAAATACCATGCTACCTGCGCACCACAAATTTCACAATGGGGAAAAGCGCAATCTTCTTGTTTGGGATTGACAATAGCATACGCATCAGGCAAAACAGAGGGGATACTATGGTGATCGGTAATGATCAAATCAATCCCTTGTGCTTTACAAATCTGAGCTGCTTCAATCGCAGAAATACCATTATCAACGGTGATAATCACATGAACATCAAGTTTTGCAACAATCTCCGGATTTAAACCATATCCATCCGTAAAACGATTGGGAATAATCAAGGAGTAATCAACCCCTAGATCATCAAAAAATTGGCTTAAAATAACTGAAGAGATGACACCATCCACATCATAATCGCCCACAATAGCAATACGTTCATGGTCACGCATTGCATCAGCAATACGTTTAGATGCCTTTGCAATATCTTTTAAAGAGGAGGGCTTAGGAATCTCGTTTAAACGGGTGCACTCGTCATTCTCAAACCTGCTTTGAAGAATCCGTTTTATCTCCTCTTTACTCAGTAACCTAGCCATTTTGGCGTTGTAACAAAGCCGCTTTTGCAAAACCTAAAATGGTTTTATTTGGGTTTGTTAAACGTGAGGTAAACTCAGGATGAAATTGAACTCCTAAAAACCATGGATGACCTTGAAGCTCAACCGCTTCAATTAAACCATTGCTCTCGCCACTGACGATAAGCCCCTCTTTTTCAAAGGCTTCACGGTACGCTGGATTTGCTTCATATCGATGACGATGACGCTCACGAATCACTTTAGCACCATCGTATACGGTTCTAAGCAATGAGCCTGGCTTTGTCTCACACTCATACCCGCCTAAACGCATTGTTCCACCCAATGGACTTTGGAATGTACGAAGCTGTTTTTGACCACTCGCATCCATGAAAGAGTCAATCAAATAGATGATAGGATTTTTACATGTAGGATTAAATTCAGCAGAATTAGCATCTTCAAGATGAAGCACATTACGTGCAAATTCAATCATTGCTAGTTGCATTCCGAGACAAATTCCGAGATAAGGGATTTTATGTTCTCTAGCATAACGAATAGCGGCCATTTTACCCACAACGCCACGCTCGCCAAAACCACCTGCAACCAAGATACCATCAACATCGGAGAGAATCTCTTCACACCCTTTCTCTTCAATCATTTCAGAATCAACCCAACGAATTTTTACTTTCGCATTCAGGTTCGCTCCAGCGTGAATCAACGATTCAGTCAGTGATTTGTACGACTCTTTAAGATCAAGATATTTGCCAACAAACGCGATCATTAACTCATCACGAGGGGCAATTACACGTTTAACCAAAATATCCCATTCATCCATATGTGGCGTCAAATCTCCAAGATCTAATGTCTCGGAGATAGGAACTAAAATATTTTCTTTGAGAAAACTAAGCGGTACTTGATAAATAGTCGTGGCATCTAAACACTCAATCACAGAATTACGTTCAACACCACATGAGAAAGCAAGTTTGTTTTTAAGCTCTTTCGGAAGAGGGTATTCAGAGCGGCAAATCAACATATCGGGCGTGATACCAATACGACGAAGTTCTTGAACAGAGTGTTGGGTTGGTTTGGTTTTAAGCTCACCTGCTGCTTTAATAAATGGAACGAGTGTGAGATGAATGTTCATTGCACGACGTTTTCCAAGCTCACTTTTCAAGGAACGAATTGCTTCTAGAAAGGGTAATCCTTCTATATCGCCAACCGTTCCACCGATCTCAACGATAAGAATATCTTGACCACGACCCGCTTCTTTAATACGGTTAGCAATTTCATCGACAATATGAGGAATCACTTGAATCGTTTTACCAAGATAATCCCCACGGCGCTCTTTTTCAATCACCGCAGAATAAACACGACCTGTTGTAAAGTTATTTGCTTGGGTAAGATTTTCATCTAAAAAGCGCTCATAATGTCCAAGATCCAGATCAGTCTCTGCACCATCATCGGTGACAAAAACCTCTCCATGCTCTAACGGACTCATCGTGCCTGGATCAACGTTGATATAAGGATCTGCTTTAAGGATGCTGACTTTAAAGCCAACGTTTTTTAAAAGTGTGGAGATACTCGCCGCTGCTATGCCTTTACCAAGAGAGCTTAAAACACCTCCGGTAATAAAAATATACTTCGTTTCGTGATTAGACATACTCTTCCGCCTCATTATTATTTAATGGCGAGATTATAGCTAACATAAGCTAATAAAGGGTTTATCCTTAAGGCGATAATATAAATATAAAAGAGAGGCAAGCCCCTTATAGAGGGGTTAAGAGGCTTACATGTAAAAATTATAAAGTGTTATTTTGCTTTATCGTGGAAGTAATTGGTTGCTTCGACAAAGCCCTCAATAGAGCCACAATCAAAACGTCTTCCTGTAAATTTATACGCGATAACTTTACCTTGGCGCGCAAGTTCTAAAAGTGCATCGGTGATCTGAATTTCACCACCTTTGCCAGGTTTTGTATTTTCAATCACTTCAAAAATCTCAGGCGTTAAAATATAACGACCGATGATGGCTAAATTGGTTGGTGCATCTTTTGGATCTGGTTTTTCAACCATATTTGAAACACGAAGAACTGACTCATTGCCATCAACAATTTTGCCATCAATAACACCATATTTATTTGTATCTTCTTTAGGAACTTCTTCAATGGCAACCACACAACAGCGGTATTTTTCATACACTTCGACCATCTGTTTTAGTACAGGATCATCATCGTTATTGTCACACAAGTCATCTGCCAAAATAACCGCAAATGGTTCATCGCCAATCAATGTTTTACCCGTCAGAATTGCATGGCCCAATCCCTTCATCTCTACTTGTCTGGTATAACTGAATGTACAATTATCAATTAAATTTCTAATTTCAGTAAGGTAACTCTCTTTTGATGTGCCTTTAATTTGGTGTTCCAATTCATAACTGACATCAAAATGATCTTCAATAGCTCTTTTACCACGTCCTGTAACAATTGCCATTGTATCGATGCCCGCACTGACTGCCTCTTCGACACCATATTGAATCAATGGTTTCGTAAGAACAGGTAACATCTCTTTAGGCATCGCTTTTGTTGCCGGTAAGAACCTTGTACCATAACCCGCTGCAGGGAAAAGACATTTTTTTACAGATTTTAAACTATTAATTTTGCTATATTTTGAGATACTTGACACTGTATCGCTCCTGAGGTTTTAAATGTGCAATTTTATCTTAATTTTGCTCTTTTTCCTATGAGGTATCACTATAGATCTCTTAAAACAATCTTCCATGAGCTTTATTTTTTCATGTTATCATCATTACAATGTATATTTTATAGCATAGCGTTAATACGTATTTTCACGGTATATCACTAAAAAGAATTATTCAGTATATCAACAAAATCTGCTTTTAACTTATTTATAACTTAATTTATATTTTTAGTATTATTAATTTAATTAAAAATAAAGTGTAGAAACGTTACCATTTTTTTATAAAAAGAAATTATTTTTAATTAATTTATTTTTAATTAAGTTTTATTAACGTATAATTCCGAAAACAAAAAAGGAGCTACCAAGATGAAAAAGTTAAGTATTGTAAAAGTTGGATTGGCTATGACTCTTCTAAATGCTGTTTTATTTGCTGCTGGCTTTGTCTATTTAGCCCAAACACAATCACTATAATATACTGAAAGTTAATTCTTATAAAAGAAGTTGATTGGCAAATTTTACCAATTGACCTCTTTTATGCGATACCAGAAGATACTCTATAATGTATCTTCTTCCAGTATTTCACGCATTTTACGTTCCATCCGCTTTTCAAATGCTTCATTGGAAGGTGAATTTTCAGATGAAAATTTCGCTTTACCGTACAAGACACATCCACAATCTCCAGGATCACACTCTTTTTTGATAATATCACAAACGCCTTCGACATCATGAGGGCACGTCCAACCACCTTGGTTCATGAAAAATCCTTACATGTAATGTTTTGCAAGCACACTCACACCACCCACAATGAACTGCACCGCAATCGCACCTACGATGAGTCCCATTAAGCGACTGACAATTTTCTGCCCCGTAATCCCCAAATAATGACGAATGTAAATACTGTTTTTAAACGCAAGGTACACACTAAGGGCAACGATAAGATACGCCATAATCAACGCAGCAATCGATGCAACGCCTTGGCTATGTCCACGTAAAATAATGATCGTAGCAAAGATTCCTGGACCAAACGTAATGGGAACACCTAAAGGTATCACCGAAAACTCATCGTTTTTGATTGCCTCTTCACGCTCTTCTTCGGTTTGATTTTTAGACTCCATCGAGCCTTGCACCATCTTAATCGCTGTGAGGAGTAAAATAATGCCACCCATCACTTTAAGTGAATCAATTTCGATACCAAAAAGATTGAGCAAAAAATTACCCGTAAGTAAAACCACAAAAAAAGCCACTATGATGGTCATTGTCGCTTTCCAAGCAATCTTATTAATATGCTCTTTGGTTGTGCTTTGAGGTAGAAGTGAGAGCATAATCGCACTCACTCCTAAAGGATCTACAATTGCCATCATGGTAATGGTATGTTGCAATAATAAATTAAAAAAATCTGCCATTACGCCTCTTCTGTACGTAAAACGGCACCACTACTTGCATTGGTCACCAGTTGGCGATATTGTTTCAACCAACTGCCATGAATGGTTTTCACTTTAGGTTTAAATGTGGCTTTACGACGAGCAAGTTCATCTTCATCAATCAACGCTTCAATCGTATAGGCATCGACATCGATCTGTATAGTATCACCATCTTGCAGAAGACCGATAAGTCCACCTTCCGCTGCCTCTGGGCTCACATGACCAATACTAAGACCTCTGGTGGCACCCGAAAAACGTCCATCAGTAATCAGTGCAACATCCGCACCTAGCCCCATTCCCATAATTAAACTCGTAGGAGAGAGCATCTCTTGCATACCAGGGCCTCCACGAGGACCTTCATAACGAATGACGACCACATTACCTTTTGTGACTTTTCCACCCACAATGCCCGCAAGCGCTTCTTGCTGAGAGTCAAAACAGACTGCCTTACCGATAAATTGACGTCCACCTACAATACCTGCGGTTTTAATGACACACCCTTCTTCAGCCAAATTGCCAAATAAGATGGCAAGTCCACCCACTTTTGAGTAAGGATTCTCAAGGGTATGAATGATGGTGGTGTCTTTAATCTCCGCATTGGCAATGCGCTCACCAATGGTTTCACCTGTCACCGTTAGGTTATCTAAGTGCAAAATGCCATTATCACGTCTGCTGACCTCTTTCATTACGGCATTCATGCCCCCCGCGCGGTTGATGTCTTCCATATGAACCGTTGAGAGAGAAGGGGAGATTTTAGCGATATGCGAAACATTTTTGCTGATCTCATTGATGTCTTTAATCGCAAATTTCACACCCGCTTCTTTAGCAATCGCCAACATATGTAAAACGGTATTGGAACTTCCACCCATTGCCATATCAATCGCAAATGCATTACGCACGGCTTTTTCATTAAGAATATTACGGATTTTAAAGCGATCGTCAATGGCGATTTCACAGATGCGTTTTGCCGCAGCGCGTAAAAGTACCTCACGCTCAGGAGTCAAAGCGGGGATTGTACCATTACCAGGAAGGGCTATACCCATCGCTTCCATAAGTGTATTCATACTATTGGCCGTAAACATTCCTGAACAGCTACCACCACTTGGACAGGCATTGCACTCAATATCCGTTAGTTCAGATTCGGTAATGTCCCCTTTTTCAAACTTACCAACCGCTTCAAAGGCAGAATTTAAATCAAGTGGGGATCCTTCTTTGGTATACCCTTTTTTCATTGGGCCACCACTGACAAAGACCGTTGGAACATTGACACGAAGCGCTCCCATAATCATTCCAGGAACGATTTTGTCGCAGTTTGGGATACAAATCATCGCATCAAGCATGTGCGCATTCATCATGGTCTCAATAGAGTTCGCAATCAACTCACGACTAGGAAGAGAATAGAGCATACCATCGTGCCCCATTGCAATACCATCATCCACACCAATCGTATTGAACTCAAACGGCACACAACCGTTCTTGCGAATCTCATCTTTAATGATGACACCATACTCATGTAAAAAGAAGTGCCCTGGAATAATATCAATATAAGAGTTCGCTACTCCAATAAATGGTTTATTAAAATCTTCATCTTTTAAACCTGTCGCTCGAAACAAACTTCGATGTGGCGCTCTGTTGTACCCTTTTTTTACTTGATCACTACGCATCAATTATTCCTTAAAAAATTTTTTAAATTATAGCAAAACCGCTCTAAAAAAGCTTACATGTAAAGAATTTAGTCCATAACACTTTACATTCTAAAAAAAAACTGCTATACTCTCATCTCTTTTTTAGATGCGGGAATAGCTCAGTGGTAGAGCACGACCTTGCCAAG